>Ga0209163_1000003_pt1 | contig 1124322 bp, 918 predicted proteins | sample MTBAKSrepl2MetaG_FD_187457 | JGI IMG/M metagenome (GOLD analysis project Ga0209163, IMG submission 187457) | Enrichment culture microbial communities om Arthur Kill intertidal strait, New Jersey, USA, that are MTBE-degrading - MTBE-AKS2 (Arthur... | ecosystem: Environmental > Aquatic > Marine...
ACCTTCTATATGGTGCATAATCCATTGATTTGATTGTATATACAAGATAAGAAATTGATAGTTTTTAAGGGTGGATTTTGGCTCAACTTATCAACAAAAAAGTGTTAGTTTTTGCGCAGTCTGACGGTTGGGCTATGGTGCGTGGCGCATTTTGCGGCACGCTTTCCTGTCCCCCGAGGGACAAAAAACAATACGAAAACCCTAAGGTTTCATTACCTGTCTGAGCGCCATGCACTATGAGCCGTTGTTATGTTGCGTAAATTTCATTTTTATTAATAAATCAGTCCCATGGATAATTTTTAGAAAATTTATATAGTTTATTTATTACCCATTTGGAGTATTCTAAAATTGCAGACCCATTTGGTTTTTCACTTTTGTGAAGTCTCATTCTAATTGGATCAGGCATATTTTTTTTCAATATATTTTTTGAAATCCCTAAATTCAAACATGATTCATACCAACGGTTAAGCCACCTCCGTTTGGACATAAAAATCATTAAAGAAATAGAATATAGAGAACCCAATACTAATAATATAATATTATAATACATGTTAAGTCCAACTGCAAAATGCAATATAATTAATGTTGTGGCCAATAAAATAACCCCCCAAATATTAACTATATAAATTGAATAAACTAAAAACTTATTCTTTTTAAAGAATCTAAAAGGATAGAACACATTATAAAGTTCTATGCATGTTTTCTGTGGTGCTTTTTGTGGTGAAAGTTCCAATTTATTTACAAGAATTTCACTTGCAAATTTTAATACTTCTTTAGAAATTACAAAATCATCAATATTAATTTTTAAAATTTCTGTTAAAGAGTTAATTACAAAATAATGGAATTCTTTATGTTTTAAAATAATTGCACTATATAGTAAAGCAATATTGAATTCAAAATATGATTTATGTGCAAATTTAAAATAGCCATTTCTCAACAAATCTGTTATTAGGAGCCCACAAGTTCTAACATCTGTTGAGATTGATTCAATTGCATAAAGGCTATCATCTAATCTATCCTTGATGTAACGATTTGATTTGTTTTCGTTAACATCATAGAAAAAAGAATCTTTTGGAAAAAATTGATATAAAAGGTTAATTACAAAATTAAGATCAGTTTTGTATAGTTGGTTTGTATAACCAGTTGTTTTTAACATATATAAAACAATCCCAAGTGTAAAATATTCACGTTCTTTATGATTAAGGATAAATTCAGATTCACCTTTTAATTGTTGTCTTTCATAACTTGCTTGCATAAATGATGAAATTATATATGCAGAGTTAATGTTTATATTATCATTTAAAATCTTTCCCTTTTCCCACATTATAGCCAGAATTATTAGAGTTGAAGGACGTGAAACAATTTCTGGAATATCAGAAGTTTGCTGCTGCTCGATCAATAATCTAATTCTATTAATCGTTGAAGCATTGAAATTGCGAAGTGCTTTTCCAATTCTAGGTTGGTCGAAATTATTAATGTAATAAGCTTTGCAGTGTGGTATATCTTCTATCGGTGTTATAATATTGAGAGCCAGTTTCATTTCGCTTTTATCAAAGAAGAAATTTGGTCTTCCTGTAAAGATAATTTTAGAATTTGGAGTTGAAAACTTCCATAGTTGCCAAAAATGATTAATTCTTATTTCTTTATCTCCAACCATGTCCATTTCGTCAAAGCCCTCAAAAATAAGAAGTAGCTTTCCTTCATAATGTAATTTTAATAATGCTCTTGGGTCTATACCAAAAGAAGAGCCCCAACTTGCAAGTATGTCTATTACAGATAAAGTTCTAGGGCTTCTTCCCCTTAGTTCAATCAAAATAGGTATTCTTTTAAATTCTCTTGGATAATCCTTTAGAAGATCACAACATAATTTTGTGCAAAAGACTGTTTTACCTTGACCGTAATCTCCCAAAAGAGCAATTTGATTATTATCTGAAGAGGCAAGCCATTGTAAAACTACCGTAGAACATAATGTTTTTGGTGAATCGTTATTAGAAAAACAATCAAGGTCTACATATACATCAGATAGAGTCTTATTTGTAGTTGAATTTATCTTTTGGTTATAAAATTGATTGTATAAAAATGTTTTGTAATGACTAAAATCTATTAATGATTCTAATATTTCAGATTTATATCGCCATACTATATTTAATTCATCAATTGATTCTGAATACTTAATTCCTTCATCAGACTTAATAGCTATAATAAAGTTTCTACATTGGTTAAATTTAACTTTTACGCTATTTATTAATTCTAATATTTCATTTCTTAATGGAGTATCTTCAAGGGGAATTATAATAATTGTATCATTCGGCTTACCATAGTTTGAATAAAAAATACCTAGTTCTTTATACCAGTCGTTTTTTTTGTCTATTTTGTACTGAGTGGATGATAGACATAACAAATCAGCAATTTCTTCATTCCAAGGTATCTTCTTTACTTCATCAATATACAATGGTCTTAATTGGGGATATTCATTATCATTTACTAATTTGAGTTCAATAGCTCCTTTATAAGCCCTAATTTGATTCCAAGTATCTCGTAATAAACTAGATTTAAGCTTAAATCTGTTTTCCTCAGAACTAAACTTAGAAAAACCGCCATCCCATCTGTAATAAAAAATTATAAGTATTGCGCAAAAAATAAAGAAGATTATACTAAATACAATTAATACTGATTTATCAGGAGTTTGATTAATAATACCAACATTAATTTCACTTCCCGTAATCAGGAAATTGATTGCTTTGATTCCACCAATAAAAGGACTAAAAAATGCAACAGCCATTGTTAATATTGAACGAGTGATACTAAAGGCAAATTTTTCTCGATAAATTGTCTTTCTTTCAGACCAAATAATTAAGGATGATGAAATGAAAATGAAAACCAAAGTTGACAAGAGAAAAAATGGTATAGTTTCAATTGAGAACCAGGAAACTCTAAACACATAATTTAAAATGACATACAGGATTCCAATTGTAATTAATGGAATAATAAGATATTGGAATAACGTTTTATAAGTTAAAAATTTTTTTTTCTGAAATGAGTCCATGTCCAAATTCTCTTATTTAATCTTGTAATAATTCAATTTGAAAACTTTCATATCTATAGATACACTTATGTTTTTCAATGTTTTAGTAGTCATTTTCGCACGGTTTATTATGCAACATAACGTATGTGTATATGCAATTGTTTATATTTCCATTATATCTATGGCACATATCCCGCCGTATTGGCATGTATTGTTCCACTTCATATTAATTCTATATCTCAAATCCATCCATCGAATGTTTTAATTTTTTGGGGAGCGTTCATCAAATTTAACCAAAAAACATATATAATGGGCCACCTTTTGATTTTTCTGGCATAAAGAAGTACAAATCCTTTACATCTTAATTAATGTGCTATGAGGTGCCCCCGGAAGTCACCCCTTTTTGTAACTGAACAGTAAGAAAAAGCCCTTAACAGGGCTTATTTCAACGCAGATATTTTGAGAATATGGAAAATGTTTCTTTTTTTTGGGTTGTGCAATGGTACCATTGTAAAGCCTGGCATTATTCCTTTTAATCTTATTAGTAATTCAATCCAAAAGCCCAAAGGGGAATCACATTGCGATAACCATATTCTATATCGTCTTTTACAACAAAAGATTTACTATCTTTTTCTATTTGATTCTGTTGTTTATTTTTTCCGCCAACTTCAAACGTATAACGTTCAATTTCAAAATCTGCTTTTTTTGAAGATTTTACTTCGTTTTTTACTCGCATTTGATTGAAAAAGAAGGTTTCTCGCAAATTTCCAACGTTTGATTTTTCTCCAACTAAATTGAAAATGATGTTTGTATTATCTAAGTAAACCTTATCTACTTTTCCCAACCCTCGAATTCCACCTGATTCATTGCGTAACTGCCCAATAAGTCCTGCTTTTTCCATATAAGAAAAATAATCATCTAAGGAATTCCGACTCACACTAATTATTTCAGATATTTTTGAAAAATTAGGTTTAAATGGTACACTTCCAGCAATTATGGAAAGCAAACGTTTTAGTTTACGACTCGTTCCAACATTTAGGTTTGCATATTGCGGAATATCTGATTCTAAGGTTTGGATAATTATTTGACCTAAACGTAAATTCATTTCATTTTCTATTCCAAATGGATAGTATCCTCGTTTCAAATAGTCATTAAATAGAGGTAATGGATGTTGAATATTCTCAAGTTTTACTTCATTATTTATGATTTGCTCTAAAGCGTAAACTTCGGTATCATAGTTATGAAATAATTTCAAATACTCCCGAAATGATAATCCTTGTAATTTATAAATAATTGCGCGACGGCTTAAATCGGAAGAGCCTTTAAGAATATCAAGTACCGAAGAACCAGTAAATACGACTTTCAATGTAGGAAATGAGTCATAAATATTTTTTAGTTCTCGTGACCAGTCAGTGTATTTATGAATTTCGTCAATAAATAAGTACTCTCCTGCATTTTTATAGAAATCATCTGCCAAGTCAAAAAGACTGTTTTCTCCAAAGTACATGTCATCAGCGGAAACATACAATGCTAATTTACGATCTAAATTTTCCTTAATATACTGTAGAATCATAGTCGTTTTGCCAACACCACGAGCACCGATAATCCCAATCATACGGCTTTCCCATGAGACATTATCATATAAATAACGCTTAAAATCCGTTGTCGTACTTTGTAAAAGCGTTTCAAATTTCTGATACAGTGTTCTCATAATTTTTCTGTACTATTTTTACAAAGATACAAATTTGCACAATGCATTTAACATACAACCCATAAATTGCTCAATCTAAAGTGCAATATCTGCTTTTTCTGCCTGGCGGTAAGGTTTGTATCTAAACTATGGTTTATATTTCCATTCTATGGCACATATCCCAACGTATTGGCATGTATTGTGCCACTTCATTTTAATTTCACATCTCATTTCCTTCCATCGAATGTTTTAATTTTTTGGGGAGCGTTTATCAAATTTAACCAAAAAACATATATAATGGGCCACCTTTTGATTTTTCTGGCATAAAGAGGTTCAAATCCTTTACATCTTAATTAATGTGCTATGAGGTGCCCCCCGGAAGTCACACCATTTGATGACTGAACCGAAAGAGAAAGCCCTTAACAGGGCTTTTTTCAACGCAGATATTTTAAGAATATGGAGAATGGCTTCTATTTATAGGGTTGTGCAACAGTTACTTTTGTCACCGCAAGCTGCTTTATTTTTTCAATATCTCAATTAGTTTTTTATTGATATATATTGTTTCTCTGCCTACTTTTTGAGATTCTAAAATCCCAATTTTCTCAAGTTCTTTCAAATATCGTGATGCCGCTTTCCTCTCTACTTTCAATTGATTAACCACAAACTCAATTTTTGAATATGGTTGTTCAAAAAGCAATTCCACTAATTCTTTTTTATAAATTTTTGGTGCATCAATCTGTACTTTCTCGACTGTTTTGTCAAGTAAGTTTCTAATTGTGTTTATTTTTTCGATCGTTTGAATTGAAGTCGTTTCTACAGCTTTTAACATGAATAAAATCCATTCTTCCCATTCACCGATTTTGTTTGTTTGATTTAACAGTCTGTAATAATCAGGTTTATTTTCAATGATATAAGAACTCAGATACAAAATTGGAATGTCAATCAAGTCATTTAAAATCAGATACAAAATGCTTATAATCCTGCCAGTCCTCCCATTTCCGTCATAAAATGGATGGATGCTTTCAAATTGATGATGAAGTATTGCAAGATTAATTAAAGGCGAAATTTCATTTTGGTCTTGATTAAAATACTCGATAAAATTCGATAATAAATCCAATATTTCTTTTTTATCCTGAGGTGGAGTGTAGACAACTTCTCCTGTTGTATCGTTTTTCAAAACAGTGCCTGGCATACTTCTTATTCCTGCATTGTTCCCAATTAACTCATGTTGAATTTCCAGGATGTCATTTACTCGTAAAAATCCTTGTTTTTTAATTAAGTCAAAGCCACGAAAAATTGCTTTTCGATAATTTACAACCTCTTTTGTTTCCGGTGAAATATTTGATTTGTTAATGGTGAGTGCTTTGTAAAGTTCGTCCTGAGTTGTAATAATATTTTCAATTTCAGAACTTCCTTTTGCCTCTTGCAATACAATTGCATTTACCAACATTGATTGGTTTGGAATTGTATTTGCAATTCCCTTCAATTCAGCTAAAGCAGCGGTTGCTTTATTGGTTTCTCTTAAAATTTTAAGAGTTTCAACTTTTTCCCTACGAGGTGGAAGTTTATCTAAAATCCGATATGGTGCATCTTGTCCCATGTTTTTCTAATTTGTACCAAAAATACAAAAATTAGTACATATTTAGTTGATGTGCGACTTTTTTAGCATTTGCGGTAACGTTTGTAAAAACGCTATGGTTTATATTTCCATTCTATGGCACATATCCCACCGTATTGGCATGTAATGTGCCACTTCATTTTAATTTTATATCTCAAATCCATCCATCGGATGTTTTAATTTTTTGGGGAGCGTCCATCAAATTTAACCAAAAAACATAGACAATGGGCCACCTTTTGATTTTTCTGGCATAAAGAGGTTCAATATGCAAGTGTTTGTCGCCAAGGTTTAAAGCAGAGAATCGTTCCTTGCCTGAACCGCTTTTCAAACACTCAACCACGTTCTCCCATTCATCTTTAATACGTGTCTCTTTCTCTAATTGCAAACTCTCATTTTTAGCTTAAACAGGGATTTGAACCCTTAATTATTGGCAATAGCAATGCTGTGGTAGTTTTATAGACAAAAAAAATAAAGCCATAGTGGGTTTATACCATAGCATCATTTCCAATCACTTTAATGGCACCTTAAATTTATTCTGGTAAAATAATCAGCTATAACAAGAATAAAAATCTCAATTCAAACCAATGAAAGTGCCTATGAAAAAACGCAGAATCAATTTCATTTATCAATTCAAAGAACAAAATATATCGAAGTTCAATTTTAAAAATTAACCTATTCTTATATAAATCAAAACTTATGAAAAGATTTACAATTATCGTTCTTATGCTATTTCTTGGGATACCATTGATATTCGCCCAGGGAAAGAAAATTTCAGGAGTTGTAACCAGCTCCGAAGATGGTTCAACCTTACCAGGGGTAACCGTTTTAATTAAAGGAACAACAAGCGGAGTTACAACCAATATTGATGGAGCCTATGAGATCACAGTTCCGGGAGATGAAACCATACTCTTGTTTTCGTTCATCGGTTATGATGCACAGGAAATAACGGTCGGTTCTAGATCCGTTATTAATGTCGCGATGGAAACTTCATTAACCACCCTTGATGAAGTGGTAGTCATCGCCTATGGTACGACCACCAAAAAATCATTTACTGGTTCGGCACAGGTTGTCGATTCGAAAAGTATAGAGGATGTTCCGGTAACTTCATTCGAAAAAGCATTGTCGGGAAATGTTTCCGGTGTTACGGTTGCAGAAACAAGCGGACAGCCCGGATCAGGTTCCGAAATCCGGATTCGTGGGATGGGCTCATTTTCAGCTTCAAACTCCCCGCTTTATGTAATCGATGGGGTGGTTATGGTGACCGGTGCCTTGACCGAAGGCGGAAACCTTTTATCTTCAATATCATCAGGAGATATTGAAAGCGTTACGGTATTAAAAGATGCTGCCGCAGCTTCGCTATATGGATCAAGGGCTGCCAACGGCGTTATCCTTATTAATACCAAACAAGGGCGTAAAGGAGTTACCAAATACACCATTTCTTCAACACTGGGTGTTTCCGATTTTGCGGTTGAAAACTATAAAGCAGCCAGCGGCGATGACTTTGTAATGTTAATGAGAGAAGCTTTGGTAAATTATTACGGCGAAGGACATCCTACTGTTCAAGCGACCATGGACAAATTTCAATGGTACGAACCAGCAGGCGGATATACCGATTGGTATGATCTTTTATTCAGAAAAGGGGTTTCACAAAACACCGAAATCTCTGCAACTGGCGGCAATGATAAAACACAGTTCTATATGTCGTTGAGTATGCTTGATCAACAGGGTCTTGCATTGAATTCTGACTTTTTAAGATATTCGGGCCGACTGAACCTTACCCATGAACTCAGTAAAAAACTTAAAATGGGCGTTAATATTATGACGGCCCATACAGACCAGGATGTTGCCAATAACGGTACAGCCTACAACAGCCCGTTTTACAATGTGAACCGAAACTGCTGGCCCACAGAAACACCTTATGATGAAAACGGGGAATATAAACGCGGACTTTTAAATGCCGATTATTACAACCTGCTTCGCGAATATGAATTAATGGAAGTAAATGCCAAAGTATTCAGAAGCATGACTTCGGGATATCTTGAGTATCAACCTTTAGACTTTTTAACATTCCGATCAACAAACAGCTACGATTGGGTAAACAGTGATTATTATAATTACTATTCGCCTGAATCAAGGTCGGGCGAAGATGTTGGCGGAGAAGTTTACAACCAGAACCAACAACGGCTAAGGCTTTCCACTTCAAATTTGGTAACATTCGATAAAACCTATAATGAATTACACCACCTGAATGTGATCGGTGCCTTTGAGGCCGAAAAATATAAAACAAGCTATTTCTCGGCAACCGGCGAAGGCCTTCCAAATGAAAGTTTAGGCGTATTATCTGTTACAGCGGTTCCTGTTGGAGCATCCGGTTATAAAAACGGTAGTGCGATGATTTCTTATTTATCAAGGGCCAATTACGATTTCGATAATAAATATTATTTCTCAGCCAGTTTTCGTCGTGACGGAAGCTCACGACTGGGTATTAACGAGCGTTGGGGTAATTTCTGGTCGGTTTCAGGTGCCTGGAGGTTAACCCGAGAAAAATTTATGGAGAACCTTAATTTTCTGGATGACCTTAAATTAAGAGCTTCTTATGGTACCAGCGGAACATTGCCCAGCGGATATTACGACCATCTGGCATTGTACAGTTACACTGGCGCATATGATGAAAAAGGTGCCGCCGTTGAAGACCAGATTTCAAGCCCGAATTTAACATGGGAAAAAAACAAAAACTTTAATATTGGGATTGAGTTTGGCGTTCTTAAAAACATCAGGGGTAGTATCGAATATTTCCAACGCCATACTTCCGACTTATTAATGAATTTGCCATTGGCACCTACCATTGGCGCAGGGAGTACGATGGTCAACATCGGAGAGATGGAAAACAAAGGTCTTGAAATTGAGCTCCGCACCGACAATATCATTCGCAAGGATTTTAGCTGGTCTACCACCTTTTTGTACACCTCTGTAAAAAATAAAATCCTCAAACTCAATAATCATGAGGACATCATCGATAGTCGATATATTCACCGTGAAGGATACTCTTATTATACATTTTATGTGCCTATCTGGGCAGGTGTTGATCCGGCAGATGGCTCACCGATGTGGTATGTTGTGGATGAGAATGAAAATATTACCGATGAAATTACACATGATGGCTTAGAAGCCAAAGAAGCCATTGCAGGCTCTGCAGATCCGGATTTCTATGGAAGTATTGTAAATAATCTTACTTACAAAGGATTTAACTTATCATTCATTTTTAATTTTTCAGTGGGAGGTAAAGTATGGTATGCTTCAGGGTATAAATCATGGAATGATGGACGCAGTCCAAAATATGTAGTTCCGGAAGGACAAGTTGACAGATGGCAAAAACCAGGTGATATTGTGGCTCATCCAAAACGTATCTGGAACGGAAACAATAATTCGGATGTATATTCAACACGATTCCTGCTTGACAACAACTATCTGCGTTTGAAAGACATTACCCTTTCATATAACATTCCTTCTCATTTACTTGAAAAACTGTTTATCTCAAACGCCAATGTTTATATTCAGGGCAGAAACCTGTTAACATTTGCACAACAAGACATTGTGGATCCTGAACACGGAGGAGCGAGTGGGTATGCATATTTTGAAATTCCACCCGTAAAAACAATCACCTTTGGTGTTAAACTAGGATTTTAATTCATCTATTAACTCGAAAAAACATAAATATGAAAAATAATAAATATATTCTCAAGTTGTTTATGATTGGTTTACTGATCTTATCCCAATCATGCTCAAAAGATTTCCTGGTAGAGTATCCAACCGATAAACAAGCTCCGGGAGATATCCAAAAATTAGTTGATGTTGCAGTTGTAGTTAATGGAGCATACAACCTGATGCAAGGGAACGGATTTCTCGGATGCAATATTATTGGGCGCAATGATATGCGATCGGACGACCACCAGGTGCCTGACTTCGGAAGGCTTGAAGATGAATACCGTTATGATTATGATGAACAAAACAGCAGATCCGATATCTGGTCAACACCTTATGCCATTATCAGGCAAGTGAATAGTATTCTTGAAATGCTTGAAAACATCGAGCCGGAGACTGCCACAGAAGCTGCCGACAAAAACGATATGATCGGACAATCATTGGCTATCAGGGCACTTTGTCATTTCTCGCTTTGCAATTCGTATGGTTTACCTTATTCTCATAATGCCGGGAATTCTATCGGCATCCCTATTGTAACAACCGTATTATTGCCGGATGCAAAAGTTTCCCGCAATACTGTTGCAGAAGTATATGCACAAATAATCAGCGATTTGACAACCGCCATTCCATTGCTCTCGGACGAGAAAAAAGGAGGAAAAATAAATTCATGGGCCGCAAAAACTTTGTTGGCAAGGGTTTATTTGTATAAAGAGGATAATACAAATGCTTATACAACTGCCGTTGATGTTATCAACAACAGTCCTTATTCGCTGATGACACGGGATCAATATGTTGACTCATGGGCCTCAGATTTTAGCTCCGAGTCTATATTCTCCAGCGTGAACAGTTCGGCTGATAATACAGGTGGCGAATCCATCAATAACCTATCCGATCCGGAAGGATACGGACAATTTATTGCTTCCCAGGATTTAATTGACCTGGTGAGATCGGATCCGGATGATGTACGCAACGGAATGCTTTATATCGACCAGCTTAGTACTATGGGAGATCCGTCAACCTACGGCCGGATTTTAAAATATCCCGGAAAAGGCAATACCAAAGATGTGATTGTCGCTCATTTTGAAGGAAATGGAAGTGTAGCTTCTTCTACAACTAGCAATGTAAGTATCTTCCGGTTGTCAGAGCTTTATTTGATTGCAGCAGAAGCAGCAGTGAAAGGTGGTGGCTCAAACGCAGCTTTTTATTTGAATGCCATTGTTGAACGTGCCAATCCGGCTGCTACCGTTGCAGAAGCTGACGTCACGCTCGACCGGATTTTGACCGAAAGAAGAAAAGAACTCATGGGAGAAGGACACCGCTTTTTTGATTTGATCCGAAATAAACGCGACATCATCAGATCTTTAAGCCCAAGAGCAATGCAAGCCGGAGTGCCAACCGCACGTATGCATATACCTTACGACGATTACCAGGTTGTTTTCGCCATTCCGAAAGATGAACTTAATATCAATCCAATTCAACAGAATCCAGGATATTAAACCCAAAACTTAATTAACTATCAGATCGTTTCAGCGTTAATAAGTTTGTTTAATTTGTTTGATTAAGTGTGAAAAAAGGGCCATAATGGCCCTTTTTCATTTCTTTTACAATCTGGGTTAAATCATATTATATGATGGTACCTACACTAAAAACACCTTCTTTATAAATTAACACCTCACCGGTCATCCCATTTTTAATACTTGAATCAATGGCAATGATCTTGCCATTATAGTAAAATTTAATTCCTTCCATGGAGGTATGGCCAACAATAATGTAATGTGAATTTAGATGTTTCAGAATACTGTTTAACTTAACAACACTAAAGCCGTCGTCATCTTCAAAATAGCCCCTGTACCAAACCGGCCCATCACTTCCCGCCAGAAAATCCAATAAAGGATCTTTGTCGATGGTTCGGCTGTCTGCATCAATGATATTTTCCAGAAATAGCCGATTGACCATTTCAGGGTTTAAATTTTGATCGACAAAATCCGGCGAAATACCGGCATGGTTGAATATCATATCATTAATTTTAACGATAACCGGCTTGGTTCTTAACCATTGGCCAATAACCATCCTTTTTGAATAAAGTTCGTTATAACTTGTTCCTAACTTTTCTGCCGTGCTCAGGTATTGCGAATCCACATAGCGCAAATCGTTGTTCAATACCATCACCTCATGGTTCCCCAGTAAATAATGTAATTTGCCACCTGCCTGTTTTGCCTGATATTCGAGTTTGAATAACATCCATAAAATTTCTGTAACCCTTTTACCCCGATCAAAAACATCGCCATTAACGACCAGGTGCCCTTGACCAAAGCTCCAATTATTATATTCGTCAATTACATTATTGCTTCGTAAAAGGGATATAAAAATTTCATATTGCCCATGAATATCGCTGATGGCGACCAGGTTTTTCACATTGCTGAATTCCTGCACATAGTCGATTTGAAAAGGTTCATCAAGAAAGGCATTGACCAGATCATAAGAAAAACCAAAATCAGCTTCAAACGAAGCACTGTTTTCTTCGTTCATGGTTTTTTCGATCACGGTACTATTTTTCTCTATCCACTTAACTGTATGCCAATTACCATTATCAAAAACAAAAGGGCCATCGGTAATATCTTTATTTGGATAAACACCGGGTGTAAACCTGAGATCGGGTATCCGAACAGCATCCTTTTTCTGACAAGATGGAAGGATCAGAATAAGCACAAGTGTTAACAAGTATAGAAAATAATGCTTACTTCTACTTCTTATTATTTCCATCAGATAAAATATAAATTAATTGAGAACCCACATATAGCAGAGCAGAACCTGCATGAAGGTGTTTGCTATTTGATTTAATAATGTATAAGGTTGTATATGCCCAGGTTTATTCTGAGTTGGAATGATTCCTTACTAAAATGGAACACTCATTTTAATCGTACCCCTAAAAAAATCACCCTTATCATAAATCAGGACTTCACCATATTTGCCATTTTTAATACTTGAATCCACTCCGAATATCCGATCCCTGTATAACGAAATAATGCACTCCTGTGACGTGTGCCCTACCACTATGTTTTTAACATTAAAATACGCTAAAATTTCATCCACCTGCTCTCTTTCGAGCGATTCATCAAAATAACCGCGATACCAAATGGGCCCCTTATTGCTTTTCAAGAAGTTCAGTATGGTATCCTGTTTAATTTCTTCTTTGGTTTTGCCAAGAATTTCATTTAAAAATATTTGATTGACCTGTTCCCTTTTAAAACCTTGTTCAACGAACTCAGGGGATATTCCTGCATGTACAAATAAGATATCGTTGATTTGAATCATCACCGGTTTTGTGCGCAGCCAACCTCCTATGAGTGTATTTTCATTAAATAACTGGTCGTATTCGAGATTCATCAATTTGGCAGTGTTAAGGTATTTTTCGTTCACATAACGAAAATCCTTATTGATGATCATTTCATCGTGATTTCCCAATAAATAATGAACTTTTCCTCCTGCTTCCCTTGCTTGATGTTCCAGCTTATAAACGAGCCAAAATGTTTCATTCACTTGTGGCCCCCGATCGAATATATCGCCAACAATCATTAAATGGCCATTCCCAAAATTCCAGTTATTGCCATCATCAATAATTTGATATTCTCTCAGGATTTTAACAAACAGCTTATATTGCCCGTGTATATCGCTGATGGCAATTATTCGGTCAACATCTTTAAATTCCTGATTGAAATCCATTGTTTCTTCTTTAGGAATAATCCACTCAGGCTTCAAATCAATGCCAAAATTTTCTTTTAATAAGCTGAAGTTTTTACCCGAAATTGATTGTTCAACCAACTGGTCATTTTCTATCCATTTGAGAATGGTTTCGCCATTCTCATAAAAAACATACGGGCCGTCGGTTATACTTTTATTGGGGTATTCTCCGGCATCAAATCCTGACAAATCCTCGCGCGGGTCGAATGCTTTTTGTTTATATTCGGTGCATGATTGCAGTAAAACAACAATGAAAACGGTAATAACTAAAACATTAATTCGTAAAATTTCTTTAATCATGATATTCAAAATTATATTTTATACAGAGTGATCTTTTATACTATTCTTACACAAATAATATTTAAAGTTAGCCAGCATTTGTCGGATAGCCATGAAAAAAAATATATATTAACTCTATCCTTTAATTACAAACAACTATTTATATACCATAGCTCCAATTTTTTCGTAAATTTAGTACGATCATAAAATTTAGATGTATTACATTGTTAATCTAAACTAATAAAAAACTAAATTTCAGATTTATGCGATCTATTTATCTTTTGTTTCTCATATCCTTTTTGGGTTTGATAAATCAACGGGGCTTTTCGCAAGATACCTTAATTTACACCGGAGATGTATGGAAATATTATGATGGCGATTCCATACCGGAATATGCCTGGATAACCAACAATTTCCCCGACGATGACTGGAAGGAAGGAAAGGCCTTACTCGGATATGGACAAGGTGATGAAGCAACAATTCTATCCTATGGATCTGATCCGGAACATAAAACGATCACAAATTATTTTCGTAAAACTTTTTATATCGACAACCCCAATGAATATTTTGTGTATTTATTAAAATTACTTCGTGATGATGGTGCAGTTGTTTATTTGAATGGCCGTGAAATTTGGCGCAGCAATATGCCCGAAGGAATTATTACCGACTCAACCCGTGCCCTAACAACTGTTTCGGGGGATGAAGAAAGCATCTTTTATGAATTCGTCATTTCTTCAAACCTTTTTATAGAAGGTAAAAATTGTATAGCGGTTTCTTTGCATCAATCTAGACAATACACCAGTGATGGCAGTTTTGACCTGGAACTTACCAGGAACAATGATTTATTTTCTGTGAACAATTTACTCAGAAACCAACAAGGCGTAGAACAAATTCTGAACCGAAGTTTCTCATTGCTCTCCGTTCAACTGGAGCTGGAAAATAAGAATAATGAAATAAATCACCTCAGATTAAGAAATGACAACCTTCGGAATTATGTAATTTTTGCAGGTGCACTGTTTTTTGTGATATTGATTGTTTCTTTCTATTTAGTTATTCGAAACCTTAAAATGTCGCACGAATTTGGGAATAAATTACAGACCACTAAAAATGAGCTGCTACAAAAAAACAATGAAATCATTAATTATGCGCTCAGTGTTGTGAAGCACAAACAGTTTTTAAAGCAAATCAAAGAAGAACTGAATGTTTGCAAGGATGAAAGCAAGCTACCAAAACTCGAAAGGATTATTTCAAATATTTCTTATTACGATGACCATGAGGATGAATGGGAGCGGCTCAAGGCGCACTTCGACAATGTACATTCCGGATTTTTTGGCAGATTAAAGGATCAGTATCCATCACTTACGCAGGCTGAACTTCAGCATTGCAGTTATATTAAATTGCAGCTTCCTACCAAAGAAATTGCACGGATGTTAAATATTGATCCTAAATCAGTACAGGCCAGTCGTTACCGGATCAAGAAAAAAATGGGGCTGCCAATGGAAACCGATTTGAGAGAAGTTATAGAAACCTTTTAAGTTCCGATTTCAGTGAATTTTCCGCATACATCAAACTCATTCTACCCCGTTCATTAAAAAAAGCTGCAAGGTTAAACCCTGCAGCTTCTTAACCATTTATTAACTCAAATTTTCAACCAGATGAAATCTTAATTTCTATTTTCTTTGATAAGATTGAGAAATATTTTTAGCTCTTTTATTCATAAATGATTGTCAGCACAGATGCGGCGGTTCCGTCAATGGCTTCAGCTTCCCTTCCGGCAGAAGAACTGGTAACTCCAAGGCTTACACCACTCGGGGCCAGAATAAAAACCATACTGTTACCTGCTGACCAATCTGATCTGTTTACAATTGCCTGAACAATACTGGCAATATCCGACGTCCTTTCTGCTGCGCCCGCATCTCCGGCATTTAACCATGGTGGTACGCTCCAAACCACATTTTCCTGTGTTTTGGATCTGGTACTTACATTATAAAAATCTTCGGTGAATGGGAGTGCGTTCCCAACATTTTCACCATAAATTGTCATTTCACAAGGATCCGATCCGGTAGCATCGCAAGTAAACTGAATATTGGCAGATAAAATATTCGCATTGGCTGGTATATCAATATTATTAAATCTTAAACCAAGTGTTTGCACGCCCTGTTCAATACCATCCTGGGTCCAGGTATCATATTCACCAATTTCCAGGTCGCTGCTTTCATTGGCCATGGCACCATTTAAAGCTCCTTCTTCTACATCGTCCCACGATTCTGTAATTGGCACTGAAAAATTATGAGATTCAAAAACCTCAAATAGAAGGCCATTTGATTCTCTGTCTCTTGTAACGGTTACTTCGCCGGTTGTTGCACCAGCAGGAACAGAAGTTGTAATGGTGGTTTCGGTAGATGCAGAAACAGAAGCCTGCACTCCATTAAACTTAACGATATTGTCGGATGGATTGCTACTAAATTCTGTACCGCTTATGGTAACAACATCCCCAATCTTACCCCTGACAGGGCTTATTGCTGTAAGGGTAGGTGTGATGGGTTGAATGATGGTGTACGCCAAACTATTGGTGGATGCCTTGCCGTTTTTAATGACGGTGAGTTCACCGGAAGTTGCACCAACAGGAACAACTGCAATAATTCTCGAAATATTGGCTGCTGTGACTGTTGCCTCAATCCCATTAAAACTAACTGTATTTTGGGCCACTGATGAAAAATATTTACCTGTGATTGTAACCTCATCTCCTTCCATTGCACTGCTGGGAGAAACTTCGATCAATGTGGGTGCGAGATTATCATCCCAAATCGTATCTTCTTTTTCATCGCAGGATCCCACAAAACCAATCATGGCAATTATACTCATTATCATGAGCGTAGTTTTTGTAATGGTTACTAATTTTTTCATATAGATTATTTTTAATGATTTAGGTTAATTTTCTGATTTGTTAAGCATTTTTTCAAAGTTTAAATTTACTTTCAGAACGAATCATTTTAAAACACAGGTGCTGGATAAAACCCCTACATGATATTATTTACTATCTATAAAACTACTACGACAGGCATATGATGTTCGACAAATGCTTTAAACTCAACCTGAACAGATGAAATAATGCTAATTTTAATTTTAAACACTACCCCATTGACTATTTAGAAACATTCCATCGTTCAGATAATTCGTTTATCTTTGCAGTCAAAATTTTTAACGCATGTTTCAAAATAATACGATCAAGGGGTTTTCAAAACTTAGCAAAGAAGAAAAACTCGAACTGGTAAGTAACTATTTTAACGACTCGAATACAGCTATAGACGAATTAAAAGAATTTTGGCATCCTGATCAACGAAAACAAAAACTCTTTGATGAGTTCAGCGAAAATACTTTATCCAATTTTTTCTTTCCTTTCGGTGTAGCACCCAATATGACCATCAACGGGAAAAATTATATGGTTCCCATGGTTATCGAAGAAAGCTCGGTGGTTGCGGCAGCCTCAAGCAGTGCAAAGTACTGGGCCGAACGTGGCGGTTTCAAGGCAAAGATCATTTCAACCGAGAAAATCGGTCAGGTACATTTTTTATGGAATGGAGCACTTGAAAAACTGAACAAACATTTACCCGCCCTCAAAGAAGAATTCATCTCCGGAACCAAACAAATCACAGCCCGGATGGAAGAGCGGGGCGGAGGCATTAGCGGTTTTGAATTTTTAGATTTTACATCCGAACTTGATCATTATTTTCAATTAAAGGTAACTTTTGAAACCAAAGATTCGATGGGTGCGAATTTCATCAATTCATGCCTCGAAGAGTTTGCACAAATTCTGAAAAATTACCTGCTCAGCAACCCTGAATTCAGTTCAGGCGAGAAAGAATGTACCATTATCATGTCCATTCTTTCAAATTACACCCCCAATTGTTTGGTTGAAGCTTCCGTTGAATGCGAAATTCCCCGCTTAAAAAATGCCGATATTAATATGGAAGCTGAAGAATTTGCTTCTAAATTTGAGAAAGCAGTCCGTATTGCACAAATAGATACTTTCAGGGCCACCACCCATAATAAGGGTATTTTTAACGGAATCGATGCCGTTGTTTTAGCTACCGGAAACGACTTCCGGGCCATCGAAGCCTGCGGGCATACTTATGCCGCCCGTAATGGAAAATACAGAAGCCTGACAGATATCAGTCTTGAGAATGGTAAATTTAAATATACGCTCCGGATTCCTTTGGCACTGGGCACCGTTGGGGGTTTAACCAAATTACATCCATTGGCCAAACGTTCCCTGGAATTATTGGGCAATCCAAATTCCGAAGAATTAATGATGATAGTGGCTGTTGCCGGACTTGCTAATAATTTTGGTGCCATTAAATCACTGGTTACAAAAGGCATTCAACAGGGACATATGAAAATGCATTTATTTAACATTCTGAACCAGTATCATGCAAACGAGGTTGAAAAATCACAGGCTGTTGAATATTTCCAGGATAAAAAAGTTTCGGTTAAAAAGGTAAGTGATTATTTGGCAAGTATTCGCGGATAAATTCAACTAAGCGTGCAACAAAAGGAGTTTTATTCGAATGGGAAATTATTGATCAGTGGAGAATACCTTGTTCTCCATGGTGCCAAAGCTTTGGCTGTTCCGCTAACAAAAGGCCAGAACCTAAAGGTTGAGCATCTACATTCAGATCAGGAACCAAAGATCTTCTGGCGAAGCATGCAATATGATCAGCAATGGTTCGAAATGGAAGTTTCATCCCAAAGCTTTAAAATTCACCACACCTCCGACATTGAAATAGCCAACCGACTAATCAGTTGCCTGCAAAAAGCAAGGGAACTGAATCCTGTTTTTCTGACGGACAGCGTAACAACAAAAGCAGAAACCAATCTTACATTTAACCGTGAATGGGGGCTGGGCTCCAGCTCAACCCTGATCAACAATATTGCAAACTGGGCTGGGATTGATGCTTATAAACTTCTCGAACTGACTTTTGGAGGATCAGGCTTCGATATAGCCTGTGCCTCGGCAGCGCATTCTGTTTTTTACCACAAAAAAAATGAATCGATTGAAATTAAAAATGCCAATTTCAATCCCGATTTTAAAAACCAATTATTTTTTGTTTACCTTGGTTCAAAACAGGATTCGTCGAATGAAATCCTTCGGTTCGAAACAGCACAGAAATATGATACTTCCTTCATTAATGACATATCGGACCTCAGCGAATTAATGGCCCGTACAAATGATCAGTCCGAATTTGGCAAGTGTATGCTTGCCCATGAAGAAATGATTGCTTCGATCATCAAACAAAAAACAGTGAAATCAAGATTATTCAATGATTTTGAAGGTGAAATAAAATCGTTGGGGGCCTGGGGCGGTGATTTTGTAATGGTTCTGAGCTCAATGCCATATTCAGAAGTTAAAAACTATTTTAAAAACAAGGGCTTATCTGTTATTTTTAAGTTTTCGGATTTAATTAAATAAATGATGGAAGATATCAGAAGGGAAGAATTTTCGGTGAAGTGGCAAAGCCCATCCAATATAGCCATTGTTAAATACTGGGGAAAGAAAGACGTTCAAATTCCCATCAACCCTTCCATCAGTTTTTCCCTAAAACATTCATATACAACCACAGAAATTGTTTTAAAACCGAAAGAATCGAAATCGGCCATTTCATTTGATTTTAGCTTTGAAGGATCGCAAAATACAGCTTTTGAAGAAAAGATTTTAAAATATTTCGGGCAGGTAAAAGATCAATTTGGCATTTTCGACCACCATCATTTAAGTATCAGCAGTTCAAATACTTTTCCGCATTCAACCGGAATCGCATCTTCGGCGTCAGCCATGAGTGCCCTGGCTTTATGTATTTTATCTGCCGAATATCCAAAAGGCCGTATTTCAGAAAATGAATTCAATAAGAAGGCAAGTTATTTTGCACGGCTGGCTTCGGGCAGTGCCTGCCGGTCAATCTATCCCGGTTTTTCGGTATGGGGAAATTTGGACGGCATTGAGAATTCTTCAAGCCATGAGGCAAGCCAACTAAAAAATATTCATCCCGAATTTAATCAATTACAGGATGCCATTTTAATTGTTAAATCATCCCGAAAAAAGGTTTCGAGCAGCATGGGGCATTCTTTAATGGAAAACCACCCTTTTAGAGACGCAAGAATTGAACAAGCCCAAATACATGCGCGCCAGCTAACAAAAGCATTGACAAATGGTGATTTTGAAACTTTTTCACAAATCTGTGAAAGTGAAGCCTTAAGTCTTCATGCCTTAATGATGACTTCAAATCCATCCTATATTTTAATGGAGCCCGAAAGTTTGGTCCTGATTGAGAAAATAAAAGAATTCAGGAAGCAGAGCGGCCTAAAACTTTGTTTTACCCTGGATGCCGGACCGAATATCCACTTGATTTATCCGCTGGCCGTTAAAGAAAAAATCATTACATTTATTAAGGCAGAACTATTGAGCCATTGTGAATCCGGAAACTGGATTGATGATGAAATGGGCGATGGGCCCAAACAACTGAACGTATGACTATGAGCGACAAGAAGGAAGTTTTTTATGCCAAGATCATGTTATTTGGCGAGTACAGTGTAATTTGCGATTCGATGGGATTAACCATACCGTATGCGCATTTTAAGGGAGAATTGAGTTTTATAAATAAAGACAAATACACAGATCTGGAATTTGCTTACGAATCAAACCAACAGCTCAAAAAATACACCCTTTATATTCAAGCGCTTGCAGATCAGAACAAACTGCTAACCAGATTCGACATAGCCGCTTTCAAAAAAGATGTAAACAAAGGATTGTATTTTGAATCGAGCATTCCTCAGGGCTATGGCATTGGCAGTTCAGGTGCGCTCTGCGCAGCAATTTACGACCGTTACGGACTGGATAAAATCCCGAACAATCGACATATTTCCAAAAAACAAATCCTGAATCTTAAAAATATTTTCTCTCAACTGGAAGCTTATTTTCATGGTGTAAGTTCAGGGATCGATCCCTTAAATTGCTATCTGAAACATGCCATCATTATACAGGGAAAATCAGATTTGGAAATGGTTGGCATCCCCCGAAACAAACATGATAAAAAAGGAGCCATCTTTTTGATCAATACCGGACAGGCAGGTAAAACGGGCCCACTGGTAAATCTTTTTTTTGAAAATTGCAAAGAACATAATTTCTATAAATCCGTAAGGGATGAAATGATCCCATATAATAATAATTGCATCAAATCACTGGTAAAAGGCGAAACCCGTGAGTTTTTCAAAAATCTCAGGAAGCTTTCTAAATTTTTACTTAAAAATATGGAACCCATGATTCCGGAAACCTTTAAAGAAATCTGGAATGTTGGGCTGGATACCTCCGCATACTACCTCAAATTATGTGGTTCGGGCGGAGGTGGATTTTTGCTTGGATTCACCGAGGACCTTGAAAAGGCAAAGTTTGAGCTTAAAAAACACAATGTTGACCTCATTCCAGTTTATAAAAATTCTAAATAGCATTATTTTCAAAGGCTGAGCATTTTTTGCATATAAGCAAACCACCATGGCTTGCAAATCCATGGATTTGCAAGCTGAGTGAAATTCGCTTCCTAAGCAATAAAAATCAACCAACCAAAACCCAACAAAACTATCAACTCATAACAAGCTGCTTATAAACGATTTAACCCGTAATATTAATTTGTAAAATTGAGTTTTGTGATTTAATTGAACTCTGGGAATTGAAAATTACGATTTTTGTTGATCTGTTGAATTCAATGCCGTTACAATAAAATTGCAGGTTTTCAATCATGATCCAGATAATTAACGCTCAAGTAATTTCATCTATTATTTAGGGTTAATTAAAGATTGTTACTCAATATATGTAGATAATAATATTTGCACATTGCTATAATATTACTATTTTTGATCATATTAGATTTCCCATTGCTGGAAATCAATGAACCAAACATTAATTTATTAAATTTCGAACTTTTATTAACCTAAAAATCAACCCATGAAAAAAATCTTATTTTTACTTGCATTCTTCGCATTGCTGGGTACCCAATCCTTATATGCTCAGAGTCGGGTAATTACAGGAAAAGTTACCTCATCAGAGGATAACTTAGGATTCCCCGGAGCAAATGTATTTGTAAAGGGTATGCCAACCATTGGAACATCTACTGATGTCGAAGGAAATTACAGTATCACTGTTCCGGCAGATGCAACTACACTTATTTACTCCTTTGTCGGGATGAATTCCAAGGAAGTTGTTATTGGAAATCGTACTGTTATTAATGTAGTTTTAGAACCTTCACTGGCAAGTTTGGAAGAAATTGTCGTAGTTGGATATGGTAAGCAATCAAAACGTAATGTAACCGACAATATTGCTTCTCTCACCTCGGACAAAATCAACGAAATACCGGTTGCCGGATTCCAGGGTGCACTTACAGGAAAAGCTGCAGGTGTTCAGATTCAACAGATTAATGGAAAAGTTGAAGCCGGTGTCAAAATGAGGATACGCGGTATTTCAACAATTTCATCTTCACAGGAACCTTTATATGTACTTGATGGAATGCCAATAATTAATGACGACGAAAGTGCAACTTCTGCACCGATTAACCCATTAATTTCACTAAACCCGAATGACATTGAGTCTATTCAAATTTTAAAAGATGCTTCTTCTGCTGCCATTTATGGAGCAAGGGGTACAAATGGTGTTGTTTTGATTACTACCAAACAGGGAAAATCGGGCAAAACCAAGGTTTCTTTTAATACTTCAACAGGATGGAGCCAGGCTACACACAAAATGAAATGGTTAAATGCCGAGCAATATGTTGAGCTTTTTAAAGAAGCTGATGTAAATACTTATGGCGAAGAAGACCTTCCGTGGGCAGAGGGATATTTGGACTGGATGGCAAATGGAAAAGACTGGAGAAATGGAGAGGTAGATACCGATTGGCAAGACTATGCACTTGTTAAAGGTGGAGTACAAAATTATGACTTATCAATTTCTGGAGGTGACGCAAAAACCTTATTTTTCCTTTCAAGTGGATATAATAAAACCGAAGGGATTGTTCGTGGTAACAATTTAGACCGCTATTCTTTCCGTGGAAATTTAGATCATAATATATCTGATAAATTTAAAGTTGGGTTTACCTCAAGTATCAGTAAATCTATCATCTCAAGACTTGGGACCGATAACTCATTTCAAACACCATTGCAGGCAATTGCACTTGCACCTATATCACCTGCATATTTAGATGATGGTGTTACACCAAATAACGAAACCACCTCATACTATAACTTTTTGATGCAGGAATACAATGGAAACTGGGATGTAAATATTTTCAGGGTCATACTCAATACTTACCTGAATTACCAGATACTGCCTGAATTAAGCGTAAGATCTGAATTCGGATATGATAACAACAACCAGGTTGAAGAATATTTTGCAGGAAGTATGACCGAATCGGCTTCAACCAACGGTTACGCCGATGCCAATATGGTACAGTCCGACAAATATAGCTTCAATAATTATTTAACCTATAACAAGGTTTTTAATGATGCTTATGATTTTGAATTTTTGGGAGGTATGAGTTTTGAACAAAACTCCCGTTCTCACCAGTTCCTTTCAGGAACCGGATTCCCTTCCGATGACCTGCAAACAATTGCCAGTGCATCTGAAATTACTTCAGGAACCACCAGCCGAACAAAATATAACTTCCTGTCTTATTTTGGAAGAGCTAACCTGATTATCAACAACAAATACCTCTTCAAAGGTAGTTTACGTTATGATGGATCATCAAGGTTTGGTGCCGACAATCGCTATGGTTTGTTCCCGGCTGCTTCGGTGGGATGGATTCTTTCAGAAGAAGATTTTATCAAAAGCAATGACAAAATATCTTTATTAAAACTGAGGGGAAGCTATGGTACAACCGGTAATGCAGGTATTGGTAACTTCGCTAGTTTAGGCCTGTTCGGTGGAACCGCTTATAACCAAAGATCGGCACTGACTCCTGTTCAATTGGGAAATCCTGATTTAAGATGGGAAAAAACAACCCAGTTTGATTTTGGACTTGATTTTGGTTTGTTCGAAAATCGCCTCACCGGTGAAATCGATTACTATATCAAAAACACCAACGACCTCTTATTAAACGAACCCATTCCCGGAACATCAGGTTATACCTCAATTACAAGAAATGTGGGCTCAATGACCAATAAAGGGTTTGAATTTGTGTTGAATACTGACGTTGTCAGATCAAAAGACCTGACCTGGAAGACATCTTTAAATATTTCTACTTTGAAAAATGAAGTAACCAATCTGCCGGGTGGTGATATTATTTCCGGAAGAAACCTTGTAAGGGAAGGTGAAACCATTTCTTCTTTCTACATTGTTGAATATGCAGGCGTTGATCCTGCAAATGGTGATGCTTTGTTCTATCTGAATACTGAAAATGCAGACGGATCGTTGAACAAAACTACAACCAACGATTATAACAGTTGTGAAAGAATCGTGGCCGGAAGTCCTTATCCAACATTAATGGCCGGTTTAACCAATACGATGACCTATAAAGATTTTGATTTTTCATTTACATTCCAGGGCGAACATGGTGCTTCCATTTACAATGAAGGTGGAAAATTCCAATCCGGGAATATGAGATATGAAGACAACCAAACTGCAGATCAAATGGACAGATGGCAGAATCCTGGAGACATTACCATGGTACCTCAGGCCAGATTGTACAGAACAAACGGTCAACAGGCTTCAACCAGATATTTGGAAAAATCTGATTTTATCCGTTTAAGAAATCTATCGCTGGGTTATACAATGCCTGATAAAATTGCCAAGAAAATATCTGCCGAACGTGTTAGAGTTTATTTTACAGGTATTAACCTGCTGACTTTTACAAATTACACTGGCTATGACCCTGAATCAACTTATGACAATAATGGTAATTCAAACATTCAAAAGGGGATTGCATTTTATTCTGCACCTCCAGCCAAAACATTTATGATCGGAGTAAATATTGACTTTTAAAGATATCATTATGAAAACAAAAAAATATATTTCAATAATTACAGTGCTGCTTACATTAACATTTGTGGCATGTAATGACAAATTAAACATAGAGCCCGAACAAAACCTATCGCCGGAGGCAGCTACTGAGAGTGCAGCAAACGTACAAAAAATTCTCAATGACATTTATGTAGTTGCCAGGGATAATAACAGTTATGGTGGCGTTATTCAATCGGCTGCCGAATTAATCGGAAACGGTGGCGACATATCATGGAACGGAACTTACACACAACCCGCTGAATTTAATGAAAAAGCGATGCTTGCAGACAATAGTTATGTGGGCTCCATTTGGCTGAACTATTACGATATGAACAATCAGGCAAATATTGTCCTCGGGAGTCTGGATGTATTCACAGATAATGATGCCAAAAGCGTTGCAGAAGGTGAAGCAAAATTCATGAGGGGATTGGCATACTTCGATTTGGGAAGATTTTTTGCCAAACCGTATACGCCAGGTGCACAAAACAGCCAACTTGCAGCTCCCATTGTTCTAACAGCAGTAATGGATGCATCTGTTATCGAATCTCCTTCAAGAAATACCCTGGAAGAGGTTTATGCTCAGGCCGTCAATGACCTTACTTCAGCCTATAACCTCTTACCTGGTTCAAATGGTTATTTTGCATCAAAATACAGTGCAGCTGCCTTACTGGCAAGAGTTTACCTGGACAAAGGAGATTATACGAATGCACTTGCAATGGCAAATGACGTCATAAACAACAGTGGTGCTTCTTTAACAACCACCTTTGCTGAAGCATTCAACAATAATGAAAATTCTGACGAAGATCTTTTTGCATGGCAGGTTACCAGTCAGGATCCAAGCTGGAATGCATTAAATGAGTTTTGGAGCAGTAAAGAATTAGGTGGTCGCTCAGGAAATCCAGATGTTTCTGTTAACGCACAGCATTTTTCAATTTATGATGACCCAAATGATGCCCGTGCTAATTTCTTCTACGAAACATCAAAAGGTCTCACAGCAACTTCAAAATGGCAATACCAATATGGAAATATTCCTTTCATCCGTCTTGCTGAAATGTACCTCATACGTGCTGAAGCCAACTTCAGACTGGGAAGTTCAACTGGAGCTACGCCACTTAACGACATCAACACCTTACGCGAAAGAGCCGGTGCAACCTTATATAGTTCGGTGAACCTGGCTACCATCCTGATGGAGCGTAAAAGAGAACTGGCATTTGAGGGATTTGCATTATTTGAAGCAAAACGATTGGGCCAAAACATTGGCAGTATTGCTTACAATGCAAACCAATTGGTGATGCCGATCCCATTAAGGGAAATGGACGTGAATCCTAATCTGGTTCAAAACGAAGGCTATTAATATCGGTCGGATTTTAATAAAAGAAAGGCGCAATCATAAGATTGCGCCTTTCTTTTGTTCTTTAATTAATATGCAGCAGTTTATCGGAGATACTGTTTCTGCTTTTTTCGATGATATAAAGATTAGCATTGTTATCATCCTCAATCTGATTGTATTTTTCTCGCCCGATTAAACTGTTAGCAAACCCGGGAATGGTATTGCTGTGCCCTACAATCAAAACTGTTTTGCCTTTGGTTTCTTTTATAAATTTCCGGAAATCAATTTTAGTTGGGTGATATAAGATTATTTTTAGCTTTTGGCTATGGGCCGTTGGTTCGGCTGTTGATACAGTGCGGATATAATTTGTTGAATAAATGGCATCAAATTGAACATCCTTAAAAACTGCTGCCCAGTTTTCGGCCCGTTCCCTGCCCTCTTCAGTTAATGCAGGATTTGGATCGTCGGTAATTTCTTTCTCAGCATGCCTGATTAAATAATAAGTACTAAGCTTTTGAGCGAAAGAAAATTGAATACTCAAAAGGAATACAAAACACAGTATAAATTTTTTCATCTCTTAAATATGTTGTTGTTATATGGTCGCCGCATCCTGCACCCTTTGCCAGTAATTCAGAAAGTTCAGCCCCAGTATTTTTTCAATATCAGCTTCGCTATAACCTCTTTTCAAAAAGCCTTTAATCAGGTTCGGATAACCCGAAACATCTTTCAATCCTTCGGGCAAACTGTCGCCCACTCCTTCAAAATCTGAACCGATCCCAACATGGTCAACACCAACCAGCTTTATGATATAATCAAAATGATCGATGATCTCATCAATCGTAACATACGGATAAGGCTTCTCTTCGTAATAGGATGCCGTAAATGCTGCCTCTTCGGCGCCACCCTGTTCAAAATTATTCGCTTCCATGTATTGTTTAAGGGCCGCTTTAAAAGCGTAGCGGTGTTCATTCGATTTTAAGGTGATAAAGCCAGAACCGAAAGGCACCTGGATCATTCCGCCTTTTTCGGCTATTTTGATAATCAGATCGTCGCTGAGATTGCGTTCAAAGCCGGGTGTAAAATGCCGGGCTCCCGAATGCGTTGCCACGATGGGCACCTGGCTTGCCTCCAGAACAGCATAGGTTGAACTGTCGGTGGCATGAGACACATCGATCATCATACCTATTTTATTCATTTCAGCGATCAGTTCAATTCCAAAGGGGCTCAGTCCCTTCCATTTGGTAATGGAATCGTAAGATGAATCGCAGATGTGGTTATTTTCTCCATGTACCAGCGTTACATAACGTATCCCGCTTTGATAATAATAATGCAGGTTGTCCAGATCACCCATGAGCGGTGCCCCGTTCTCCAAACCCATGGGCAGTGAAATCAAATGATTTTTAAAATTGTTTCGAACATCTTCGGAGGTATATGCCATGGCGAATTTATCAGGATTTTCCTTTACAAGGTTTTCAATCATTTCAATTTCCTGTTCAGCCACCTCCTGACTCTCTTCGCTTCCTTCAAATTCGGGCGATACAAATGCAACCATAAATGGTGCATTCAATTTGCCTGTAATCGCTTTTGGGAAGTCGAAATTATTTTCGGTATTTCCCGTCACATCGGCATATTGGTGAAGTATGCGTTCAGGCATATCAATATGAGAATCCAGGATAATGTATTTTTCGGCAATTTCCTGCGCTTTAGCTTCCAGTACCTTGTCAGGATCAGTTGCACAGGAATTTAACAAAATAAAAGCTGCGGATAAAAGCAGCCCGCTTTTTAAGAATTGAATCATCAGTTTCATGTCAGTCGGTTTTTAATTTTTGCGTGTTCACGAATTTACATTAATTTTCATATACGGGTTTTTAGATTGGAGATAAATCGACAAAATGGCGGATTATTGTTGTGAATACGCAAGGTGATTGCCTGGAAGGGAATTGCGATACTCGGATGAAATACACGGATATACATAGTTATTTATTGTTATTTGTAGTGTATTTTGTTATTAAGGCTTGAACAAATTTGAACCACTTTGAACTCCCTACCCCTTGCTCCGTGCTTCATCCTTTAACCCTAAACATGACATTCGGTTGACATTCGATGGGCATTCAATAGTAATACATTGTAATACTTAGTTATGCATGGTTATTTATTGTTATTCATTGTTATTATGCTATTGAACCTTTGTACAAATTTGAACCATTTTAAACTCCCTTGCTCATTGCTCATTGCTCCATGCTCTTTGCTCTACGCTCCTTGCTCTACGCTCCTTGCCCAAACTCACAACTCCCGGCTTCGTATTTATAAAATTTTCATATATTTGATTCTCCCCGAAAAATAAAATATCTGATGGATGAGATTGAAATAAGTATCTAGAAAAGTATAATATATTTCATTATTTGAAAAAGATGATCGCAGTAATATAATTGAGAAATATAAGACAGGTCTTTTATGCATGCTTTTTACCTCATGATGAAAAAACTGAACCTATAAAAATATTGTATCTTTGTTTTATGAAATATTGGGAAGAAATAAACGATAAATTGAAGCCCTGGTTCGACACTGATTTCAACAAGACCGTTGTAGACCTTTTTGCTGGGTGTGGTGGACTTTCACTTGGATTTGAAGCCAATGGGTTTAAAACTATTGGCTTTGAAATGGAGGAGAATGCATGTAAAACTTACAATGAGAATTTACTTGGGGAGTGTATTAATATTAAACTAACTTCGGAATTTGTATATCCTAAAGCTGACATAGTAATTGGCGGTCCCCCATGTCAGCCTTTTAGTGTTGGTGGTAAACAACTGGGACTAAAAGACTCAAGAGATGGATTTCCTATCTTCTTATCCGCTGTAAAGCAATTAGACCCAGAGGTGCTGATGTTTGAAAATGTACGTGGAATGCTTTACAAGAATAAGTGGTATTTAAAGGAAGTTATTGAAGAACTTGAAAAGTTAGGGTATCATATTAATTATTCCTTACTCAATGCTGTAAACTATGAAGTTCCACAGAATCGTGAAAGAATAGTTGTTATTGGATCTAAAAACAAAATAAACCTTCCAAAGAAAATCAAAAGAAAAGTTACCGTAGGTCAAGCTCTTGGTGAACTTGCGTTTCAATATGACAATGAATCCAAATTTTTTACTGAATCAATGGATAATTATGTTGCTAATTATGAAAAAGCATCTAAATGTATTAATCCAAGAGATTTGTATTTAGATAGACCTGCAAGAACTCTAACCTGTAGAAATTTAGCCGGGGCAACAGGAGATATGCACAGAGTAAAATTGCTTGACGGTAGGAGAAGAAGAATAACTGTACGCGAAGCTGCTAGACTACAGAGCTTCCCTGACTGGTTTAATTTCTCAGGAACAGAAACACATCAATTTAACCAAATTGGAAATGCTGTTGCACCATATTTTGCATTTCACCTGGCTCAAAATATAAAAAGTCATTTGACTGGTGTAAATAGCAAATTATACTCTTCGACAGTAGAGGAACAACTCAAACTATTTGAAAATGAAGCAATATATCAGTCCCGATAATTCGAAAACATTTAAATTAAAAACAAAAGAAGTACAGGAACTGATAAACTGCACACTTTATATCCTTGATTGTTTTGGTATACCTATTGACAACTCACCACGAAGGCTGGAAAGAATGGCAATTGCATTTTTGGCGAGTGGAGATATTAAAAAGCTTGAAGACTTTAAAAATGTCAAAGACTTGAATAGTGGTCATTCTCTAAAGACAAGGGAAATAATAAACTTTGTGAATGAACATTTTAATGAAAATATAAGTTCGGGTTCGTATGATGATATCCGAAGAAAAGATTTGAAATTATTAACAATTGCAGAAGTTGTTCTTAGGTCAAGTCCCAATTCAGCAACAAATGATTCTACTCGTGGATATTCGATAAATCCTACCTATGCTGACCTTATTAGAAATTTTGGTGCAAAAGATTGGGAGAAAACTGTATCTGAAAAATTGAAAAACATCGAACCTCTTCGCAAAAAAATGACAAGAGAAAGAGCGATACAGAAAGTTGATGTCACAATTCCTTCTGGGATTAAACTTTCATTTTCTACAGGTGAACATAATAATTTACAAAAAGCAATTATTGAAGAGTTTTTACCCAGATATGGTTATGGTGCTGAAGTTCTGTATGTTGGCGACACAACCAATAAATATTTATACTTGAATAAAGAAAAATTGTTGGAATTAAATTTCTTCGAAATTTCTCATGAAGAATTGCCTGATGTAATTGCCTATTCAGAAAAAAGAAATTGGCTATTTCTTATTGAAGCTGTTCATTCTTCAGGTCCAATAAGTGAAATTAGACTCTTACAATTACAAGAATTGACCAAAGATTGTACGGCAGATATTGTTTATGTAACTGCCTTTTTAACACGACAGAAATTTCGTCAATTCATGACGGAAATAGCATGGGAGACAGAAGTGTGGATTGCAGATAATTTTGATCATTTGGTTCATTTTAATGGTGACAAATTCCTTGGCCCATATAAACAATAACAAAGCCCTTGAGCACAACAAAGTTTAAATCATTGGTCTTAAAGGATAGGTTTTAATGCGTTATGTTTTATAAACTCTTGCGGTTTGACAGATAATTACAACGAAATTTGACTCTACAATACAATTTACCATAGTGCCGCATGATGGAAGAAAGGAATATTGTATGAGGGTCAATTTTAAAATAAACATAAAATGTTTGTAATTTTTATAAGTGCCATATTTTTATCGTTTTTTATCGTCATTTTGCTGCTGACTAAAAAGCAAAAGGCATTAACCGATTCCATTCTGTCGTTTTTTATTGCCAGCATTGGGTTGCAGTTACTCAGTTACTATTTGAAGCAAGCTGGATATTGGGAAATATATCCCCATTTAATTGGTACCACTGCTCCGATCCTCTTGTTTCTTGGTCCGCTTCTGTATCTGTATTGTTTGTATTCATTCCGCTCAGACCGCTCGTTGAGACGCATTGACTATTTGCACTTTGCACCGGGAATTGTGGCTTATATGTATATGTTCAACTTTTTTTTCTTTTATACAGCAGAACAAAAGATACTGGTTGACAGAGGCCAAATTGAGGATTTTAAAATCTTTTCATTGGTGTTACTGATTGCCATTCTGACTTCGGGATTGGGTTACTCGATTACAGCATACAGACTTACCATCAGACATAAACAAAAACTGGAAGAAAATTTTTCATTTTCTGAAGGCATCAACTTAAAATGGCTGCGCTATTGCATCCTCAGCATTGGACTGGTTTTTATTACAGCGACCATTGTCATTTTTCTCCGCGATTCCTTAGGTATCCGCTTTTCATTTAATGTCGAATATATTTTTTACATGCTGATTGTAGCTTTTATTTTCTTTGTCGGGTATTTTGGCATCAAACAGGAAAACCTTTTTATCAATCCACCAGAGAACAACAACCTTAAAACCAAGAACAGTCCAACCATTGCAAAGTATAAAAACTCAGGTTTGAAAAGCGAAACCGTTTCTGAACTGTATCATAAACTGCTAAAAATTATGGCCAACGAAAAACCATATCTTGACCCAAAACTAAGTTTGGCCGGATTGGCGCAGTTATTGGAAATTTCACCAAACCAACTATCACAGATTATTAACCAGGAGGCACAGGTAAATTTTCATGATTTTGTAAATAACTATCGCATTGAAGAATTTATTGAAAGAGCCAGTATCAATAAAAATTTTAGCTTACTTGCCCTGGCACTCGATTCAGGTTTCAACTCAAAATCATCATTCAATACCATTTTCAAAAAACAAAAAGGCCTTGCACCCTCCCAATACTTATCGAAACAGGTACAAAAAGATAGGGAAGTGTAATTTTAACCGTATCTCTCAAAAAAAAGTTCAAAACATTTAAATTGCTGTTAATCCGGTCACTAAGCGTACAAACTTACAGGTTTGTACTCCTTCTCAGTCTATACCTGTAGGTTTGGGCGCATGACTTGTGCATTTGATTTTACTTTGCTCAAAAAAAGTTTAAATCAAAAAAAAGTTTTAGCCATGAATTCAATTAAACAAGAAAATCAAATCATCAAAAAATACAAAAGTCCTTTTGTTTTTTATCTTTTGTCCATTGCCATTCCTTGGAGCCTGTGGTTTTTAAGTGCCTGGTTTAGCCATCAAACACCTTTTACAAAAACATTTGAATGGGCAACCGGAATATCAAGTTTTGCCGGTTTACTGGCACCAATAATTATTGCACTGTTTTTTATGTTACCCAACAAGGAACTTAGAAAAGATTTTTTAGGTCGTTTTTTTAATTTTAAAAGCATCAAGCGCGAATACATTCTGATTGCATTTTTTCTGATGCTACTTAGCATTTTGGCCGCTCAGGCAATATCCTTGTTTTTTGGATACAGTGCAAGCCAATTTGAGCTAAGAGGTGCATATACCTTTACTTCGGCACTGTTCCCGGTTTGGTTTTTACTGATTGCAGCCCCAATGCTCGAAGAACTGGCCTGGCACTCGTATGGAACCGACGCTTTGGTTTCGCGCTTTAATTTGTTTAATGCCTCCATGATATTTGCAATTTATTGGGCTTTGTGGCATTTTCCTTTATCTTTTATTAATGGTTATTACCATAGCAACCTGGTTGAGTCGGGTTTGCTTTATTCTCTTAATTTTGTAATTAGCATGATTCCTTTTGTGCTGATTATGAACTGGCTCTATTACAAAACCAATCGGAATATCCTGTTACCCGTGGTATTTCACATCACGGCCGGATTTTTTAATGAAATTTTTGCCACTCATCCCATGAGCAAGGTTATTCAAACCGGCTTGCTTTTAATTGTTTCAGTGTATTTAGTAATTACTGAAAGAGAAATGTTTTTCAAACGCATATAAAATTCATTCAAAAACTGATAAAATGAAACTATTATTTTCTTTCCTTATCATTTTGCACGGAGCCATTCATTTATTAGGCTTTTTAAAAGCATTCGAAATATCAGATTTGCCCCAGTTTACCTATAATTTTTCGAAATTATCAGGCTTGTTCTGGTTAGTTGCAGCAGTACTATTATTTATTTCTGGAATTGGATTTATAAAAAAAGAAAGTTGGTGGAGCTGGCTGGCCATGATCTCAATCGTTATTTCTACAGTTTTAATAATTACGGTTTGGAAAGATGCAAAATTTGGAATGATTGCCAATTCAATCATTCTGATGGTTGCGATCGTTTCAATGCTGTCGATTCGTTTTAACAACAAAACAGACCATGAAATATCTAAGATTTTAGAACACACCAAAACAATCGCCAACACAAAAGTGAGCGAAACAGAAATCGCCGACTTGCCATTAGCTGTAAAACGTTGGTTGGAAGCTTCGGGAGTTGTGGGCAAGGAAAAAACACTGGCTGTGTGGTTGAAACAAAAAGCCAAAATGAAAATGAAAGCCGGGCAGGAAAAGTGGACCGATGCCACTGCCGAACAATATTTCACCATTCGACATCCGGCATTTGTGTGGAAAGTAAAAATGAATATGCCGCCATTTATAAAAATAACCGGCCGCGACAAGTTTATGGATGGAAAGGGTGAAATGCAAATAAAAATGTTTTCGGCCATTAACCTTGTAAACGAAAAAGGAGGCAAAATGGACGAAGGAACACTGCAACGTTTTTTGGGCGAAATTGTGTGGTTTCCATCGGCAGCATTAAACCCGTTTATAACCTGGGAAACCATAGATAAGCACTCGGCAAAAGCTAGCATGGAATACAAGGGAACAACGGCTTCAGGAACTTTTTATTTTAACGAAAACGGCGACTTTATTCGATACAGCGCTTTGCGATTTAAAGGAAACGAAGCTGATGCAAAACGCTACGAATGGATAATTGAAGTAAAGGAACATGCGATTATGAACGATATAAAAATACCGGTTAAGATGACTGCCACCTGGAAACTTGAAGAGGGAGATTGGACTTGGCTGGATTTGGAAATCACTGACATTAAATATAATGCAAAATTATTTGCGGATTAGAATTTAAAGAAAAGAATGATGAATTACTTTAAAATTTTAGGAATTAGCTTTGGTTTGGCAGCGATGCTGAAACCATTTTACATGCACCTTATTCCATGGGATGAAAATAAATATATAGCCAAGGCTTATTCACAAAAACGCCCCAAATGGATTGTTCCGGTAGCCATTATTGGTTTGCTTTTGGTAGCATTTACCTGGTACAAAGAGCTAACTTCCGATGTAGCTTATTCAATGGTTATTACCATTGTATTTTCACTCACCGCAATAAAAGCACTCTTTTTCATTTTCGATTATGAAAAATTTCAGAAATGGGTGGAGGGAATGTTGGCTGAAAAGAAGGGGCGAAAAATTGTTTGGATTGACATTGCCGTGGGTGTTTTTGGATTCATTGTGATTATTGCATCCATATTACTGTATTGATTAACCACAAATTCAGAATCAAGCATCACAATTTTTCATCTTTACCCGTATCTTCTTCATTTCTTTTTTTATGAAAACACTTCATGTGCGAAATCAAATTTTAATGGTATGTTATTTTTATGCCCTCTGTGTTTTGTTACTTGTGGTCCAACCGGAAAAAATAACACATTAATTGATGAGGAATTATTTATGGACGTGACAGAATCAAAGCTTTACCTTAGAATGAGAGCTAAGCCGAAATAAGCATTAATTATTAATCTGATCGGAGGTTCGGACTGCTATTCAGGCACCGATATCAAACTAATGAGACCGGGCTTGGAAGACAAATTCCTGGTCGCTTACCCAGACCAGCGCGGATGTAGCAAATCGTTGGCGTGTTCAGACACAGCCCGCCTTAATGAAGAACAGCATATTCATGATTTGGACATTGTAATTGAGGATGAACAGCATCATAAATACCTCTTCTATAAAGGCAAACTGACACTTTTTTTCAGGTATCAAACGGAGCTTACATTATTGCAAAATATGGTTTATTTCGATCAGAACGGTTATTATGATCCCGCAGGAATTCGCTGGGATGGATTTTTAACCGACAAACGTTTTGGCAACCGGCTTCCGCTGGACTACATAGTTGATCAACAAAATCAAGGTATTATTCCCTGAACAATCAATGTCCGGACAATAATCTCATTTTGCGGGCGAGGCTTTCAAATTCTTCAAAGTTCAGCGACTGAAAACCATCGCTGATTGCTTTTTCGGGCTCATTATGAATTTCGATCATCAGCCCGTCTGCCCCGGCGGCAATGGCTGCCAGCGACATGGGTTCCACAAAACGGCGAATGCCGATTCCATGCGATGGATCGACAATAACCGGTAAATGCGTTTTTTCTTTTAATATCGGAATGGCATTCAAATCAAGGGTATTGCGGTATGCCCTTTCATAGGTTCTGATTCCACGCTCGCAAAGTATCAATCGCTCATTTCCGCTTGAAAAAACATATTCTGCCGATTGCAGCAATTCATCAATGCTTCCGCTGATCCCGCGTTTGATCAACACCGGTTTATCCACTTTGCCCAGGGCAGAAAGTAAATTAAAATTTTGCGAATTGCGTGCTCCGACCTGAAAAATATCAACATACGGATACATTTGTTCTACCTGGCTCAACTGCATTACTTCGGTAATTACTTTCATCCCGTTTTCTTTGGCAACCGCATAAAATTGTTTGAGCACATCCAAGCCAAAACCCTGAAAACTATAAGGCGAACTCCGGGGTTTAAAGACCCCGCCCCTGATGATCCCGACACCATTCCGTTTTAACACCTCAACCATACCCCTTATCTGTTCATCACTCTCCACACTGCATGGCCCTGCAATAATGGTTTTACTTCCATTGTTGATTGTGATCCCATCACCCAGATCAATCACAGTATTTTTAACTTTCCATTTCCGGCTTACCAATTTATAATCTTCATTCACCCGATGCACATCTTCAACGCCCTTCAACAATCCAAACTTTCGGATGTCAATTTCTTTCTTCCCGATGCAAACCAGATAACTTTTTTGCTGGGTTTTTACTTCTGTAAATTGGTATCCTGCATTCTGAATCACCGACTCAATGCTTTGTTTATCAAAATCTGCAATCTTATCTTTTAATTGTATAATCATCTGAAATAATAGATTTTATGAATAATTGGATTGAATCTTCGATGGCCCCCTGACTTGAAATTGCTTTTATAAATGCACTGCCAATGATTGCCCCACGTGTATATTTGCATGCCTGCTGATAGGCAGTTCGGTTATTGATATTGAAGCCGGTTAAAACCGGATGTACCAAATTCATTTGCTTTAATCTTTCCAGAAATGAAGCTGAACCTTCAATCCCGCTTTTAGAACCGGTGGTACTGGCTGAAGAAACAGCATAAATAAATGCGGTGGAATGTTGATCAATCTCTCTAATACGCAATTCAGATGTTTGAGGTGTGATCAACAGAATATGATGTAAATGATATGTTTGGGTATATGATTTAAATTCCGACCGGTAAATATCCAATGGCAAATCAGGAATGATCAGTCCAGAAATACCCGATTCATGACATGACTTACAAAATTTATCCAAGCCAAACTGCATCACCGAATTATAATAACCCATCAATAATAAAGGGATATGGACATCGTGCTTTATTTCATTTATTTGGCTAAAAAGTAATTCGAGCGTCATCCCGTTTTCCAAAGCCCTTTGGCTGCTTTCCTGTATCACGGGCCCATCGGCTAGCGGGTCGGAAAAAGGAATCCCGATTTCCATCAGGTCAACACCTGCTTTTTGGGCAGCTAGAATAATCCGGCCCGTATCATTCAGCGAAGGATAACCAGCCGTAACATATATACTCAATAAATCTTTTTTACCTGTTTTCAGCAATTCAGATAGTTTATTCTGCTTCATGGATTAAAATTCAATATATTGTTCATAAATCTGCATGTCCTTATCGCCTCTGCCACTCAAATTAACGACTATATTTTGGCTCGCAGCTGGCTTAATCTTTTCAAGCGCTGCTAAAGCATGTGCACTTTCAAGCGCAGGAATGATTCCTTCCAGCCTGGTTAATAATTGTGCCGCAACTAAAGCTTCCTGATCGGTGGCATTCAAATATTCCACTTTTTTTGTGGCATCCAGAAAGGCATGTGCAGGCCCGACTCCGGGATAATCCAGTCCTGCAGAAACACTATAGGGTTCAATCACCTGTCCGTCTTTGGTCTGCATTAATTTAGATTTGCTGCCATGTAAAATACCGGTGGTTCCCAATTTTAAAGTAGCCGCCGTTTTTCCGCTGTTTAAACCCAATCCGGCTGCCTCAACCCCGATCAGTTTCACCTCCTTTTCATCAATGAAAGGAAAGAACGCCCCAATGGCATTGCTCCCGCCACCGACACATGCCAGCACAAAATCTGGCAATCGAAATAATTGCTCTTTAATTTCAAAACCGATTACCGATTGAAAAACGCTGACCATTTCCGGATACGGATGCGGACCGACCACTGATCCGATCAGATAATAGGTTTCTTCAGGATGGTTGATCCAATCGCGGATGGCCTCATTGGTAGCATCTTTTAATGTTTTGGTTCCACTATGAACAGCCCTTACTTCAGCCCCCAGCATCTGCATCCGTTTTACATTCGGAGCCTGCCTATCCATATCTACCGCTCCCATATAAACGATACATTCAAGACCCATCAGGGCGCAAACCGTTGCTGTAGCCACGCCATGCTGCCCGGCTCCTGTTTCAGCAATGATCCTCGTTTTTCCCATTTCTTTGGCCAGTAAAATTTGCCCGATGGCATTATTAATTTTATGCGCTCCGGTATGGCACAAATCCTCTCTCTTTAAATAAATATTTGTATGATAATGTGCTGATAGCCTTTTGGCATAATAAAGAGGTGTCGGTCTTCCAACATACTCTTTTAACAGCTTTTTAAATTCGCTCTGAAAACTGTAGGTTTGGGTAATTTTTTTGTAGGCTGTTTTTAGTTCTTCAATGTTCGGAAGTAGTAATTCAGGGATAAAGGCACCCCCGAACTCTCCATAAAACCCTGTTTCATTTATTTTAAAATCCATTTCTTATCTGATTGATCATTAATGTTATTTGTTCTGCATTTTTCAATCCGGCTTTTAACTCAAAACCACTGTTTACATCAATGGTGTATAGCTGCTCATGACGAAAAGATCGAATTGAATCCAAATCCTCAAGACGGATACCACCGCTCAAAAAGAAAGCTTTGTTCATTTGATATCGCTCCAGTATTTCCCAGTTAAATTTTTTGCCTGACCCTCCAAAGTTTTTGCTTTGGGTGTCGAACAAAAAATATTCACACACTTTCTCATACAATTTTAGATCATTGAAATTAAAATCTTCATCCAGCCCAAAAGCTTTGATCACCTGAAAACCCAATTGTTTCAATTCATTACAAAATTCAGGACTTTCAGTTCCATGCAATTGAACCGTTCCAATATGAAATTCCGAGCAGATGCGTTTTATTTCCTTTAAATTTTCATTGACAAACACCCCCACTTTAGTAATGTTTTTATCGAAGGATTTTAGCTGATTACTCACCAAATGATTGGCAGCATAACGAGGTGATTTTGGATAAAAAATAAAACCCAAAAAATCCGGTTTTAAGGCGGCAATCTCTGCAATATTCTCCCGGAATTTCATCCCGCACACTTTAATTTTCATCGGTTTCGAGTTTTTTTAAGGTTTTTATAAATTCGTAACATTTCAGATGCGGATTGGCCGATTGCATAAAATATTCACCAATCAGAAAGCCCTGGAAGCCATATTTTTTTAATTCCAAAACGCTAATCGGATCATTGATGCCGCTTTCACTCACTTTTACAAAATTGTCAGGAATGACCGCCGACAAATCCTTTGAAGTTTGAATATTTACCTTGAAATTATCCAGGTTCCGGTTATTGACCCCCACAATTCCGGTAAACTCATTCGGATAGTATTGGGCTTCTTCTTTGGTATGAACTTCCAGTAAAACTTCCAATCCTAATTTAACAGCAAAGGCAGCCAGTTGCTTTGTTTGTGAAACACTCAAAACGGAGGCGATCAGTAAAACAGCATCAGCACCGATGCTCTTTGCTTCGATGAGCTGGTACTCATCAAAGATGAAATCTTTACGTAAAATCGGACAATAATTAAAATGCCGCGCCTGAGAAAGATATTCTGAAGAACCCCCAAAAAAATGTTCGTCGGTTAAAACTGAAAGGGCTGAAGCTCCCGCCTGCATATAGCCGATGCTGATCTTTTCTATATCGACGAATTCATGGATCATCCCTTTACTGGGCGATTTTCGCTTGATCTCGGCAATGATACCTGATTTATCTTCCCTTAATAAATACCTGGAAAGTGAAACCACCGGCGTTTCGAAATAAATGCTTTTCTCAAGCCGCTTGACCGGACAAAGCTCTTTCTTAGATTTTAGTTCAGTTTTCTTATAACTGATGATTTTATCAAGAATGTTCATACCTCCAATAGTTTTTTAAAACAACCCAAAGCCTGTTTCGATTTAATGGATTCATGTGCCAATTGATAAGAGTCTTTAAAAGACAATTCAGGCCTGGCGCATTGTATGGCATATGCCGCATTGACCGCCACAACATTTTTACGTGCAAGAGAGCTTTGGTCATTCAAGACTTCCATAAATATTTTTGCTGCTTCTTCAACGGTGGTGCCTCCGTCTATTTCTTGTGGCAAAACACTATTTATTTGAAGTTCCTCCGGACTTACAATTTTTTCACCTGATGCTGAAATAAGCTTAAAATCACTGGTCAAAGAAATTTCATCATAGCCATCCAGGGAATGCAGAATATAGTACGAATGATCGGTTTGCTGGTATAAATAATGATACAGCCGGGCCAGTTCGAGAGAATACACACCCACAATTTGTTTGTTGGGTTTGCTGGGGTTTACCATTGGGCCAAGCATATTAAAGAAGGTCTTGATCCCCAGATCGCGACGGATCGGAGCTACATTTTTCATGGCCGGATGAAAGAGGGGCGCATGTAGAAAACAAATGCCACTTTTTTCGATTTGCCTTTGCAAAGTGGCTTCATCGCTGGTAAATCGATATCCAAAATATTCCATTACATTGGAAGAACCGCAACCGGAGCTTACCCCGTAATTACCATGTTTGGCCACGTTGATTCCTGCCCCCGCAACCACGAAAGATGCCAGTGTTGAAATGTTAAAAGTATTCTTGCGGTCGCCGCCCGTGCCGCATAAATCAACGGGATCAAAGTCTGTCAAATTTACTTTTAGGCTCAACTCAAGCAGTGCATCCCTGAAGCCTGATAACTCCTGCACCTGGATGCTTCGCATTTGATAGGCCGATAAAAAAGCCGTTACCTGGCTTGCATTGTATTCTCCTTTTCCGATCCTGCTCAGTGCATCTTTAGCCTGCTCATAATCCAGGGCCCTGTGTTCAAATAACTGGTTTAAAATTTCTTTCATAATTGAATTTTCATTGTTGTAAAAAATTCTTAATCATTGTTTTTCCTTCCGGAGTCATGATACTTTCGGGATGAAACTGCACACCCCTCAAATCGTAATCTCTATGTCTGAGTGCCATTAACTGTCCATTTTCATCAAAAGCAAGTGCTTCCAGATTCGGACTTAATTGCTCATCAACAACCCAGCTATGGTAACGTCCGGCCATAAATTTTTTAGGAACTCCCCTGAATAAATAATCATATTGATTGTGTTCAATTGCTGAAACCACTCCATGATACACTTTCTCCAAATTAATGAGTTTTGCACCAAAAACTTCGGCAATGGCCTGATGGCCCAAACATACACCCAGTATAGATTTTGAGGATGCATAAGCTCGGATGAGTGGTTTTAAAAAACCTGCATCTTCAGGAACTCCCGGGCCCGGCGATAAAATGATTTTATCAAATGCCTCTATTTCTTCCATCTTAAACCGATCATTTCGGATTACGGTGGGTTCAACTCCCAGCTCTTTCACCAAATGAACCAGGTTGTAAGTGAACGAATCGTAGTTGTCAATAATTAAGCATTTCATATTTCAACTGCTTTTACAATTGCTTCCCTGACTGCTGCAATTTTGTTATTCACTTCATTGAGTTCATTCTCTTCATTGCTTTCGACAACGATTCCTGCACCTGCCTGATAAATCAAAAGGTTATTTTTACTTAGAAATGAACGAATCATAATGGCATGGTTGTAATCGCCATTCAGTCCGATAAAACCCACGGCCCCTCCATAAAAACCCCGTGGATGGTTTTCATACTGATCTATTAATTGCATGGCTCTGATTTTGGGTGCTCCGCTTAAGGTTCCTGCCGGAAATGTATCGGCTGCCAATTGGATGGCACTGCTGTTGGGATTGATTTTTCCGCTCACCTTGCTTACCATGTGGATCACATGCGAATAATATTGAATCTCGCCAAACACTTCCACCTTTACTTCATTTGAGTTCCGGCTCAGATCATTTCGCGCTAAATCAACCAACATTACATGTTCCGAATTTTCCTTCACATCCTGTTTCAGCTTTTTAGCATACTTCCGGTCTTCTTTTTCATTGCCCTGACGCTTATAAGTCCCGGCGATGGGATGGATTGCTGCCACCCCATCGCGTATGGTAAGCTGGGCCTCAGGAGATGAACCAAAAATTTTATAATCCCCAAAATCAAAATAAAACAAGTAGGGCGAAGGGTTGATGGCCCTTAAAGCCCGATAAACATTAAACTCGTCGCCACTGAATTTTTGTTGAAATTCACGAGACAGAACGATTTGAAAAACATCGCCTTTTTTACAATGCATTTTCCCTTTTTCAACCAATCCCTTATAAGCCTCATCCGTCAAATTAGAACTTTCGCCTGCCTGAATTGAAAACTGAAAACTTGGATAATTCCGGTTTTCTATCATTTGCCGGATATCGTTGAGGGTAGTAGGGGAAAGATCATAATCTTCAGCCTGATGATCAAAGAGGAATAACTCATTTTTAAAATGATCGAATACCAACACAAAACGAAATAAACGATAAATGATTTCCGGTATTTTTTTATAACCGGCACCTTCAGCTTTTAGCTGAACATCCTCGAAATATTGCACCGAATCGTAGGTAGTGTAGCCAAAAATGCCATGATGGGTAAATGGAAAATCATCCGAAATATCCTCGAATTGTGCCACAAAATTTTTAAGCAGATCAACAACTTTGTGACCCTTATCAAGTTTATATTGAACAACTTGTTTGCTGAACTGAAATTCAGAAGCCCTTTCACCTTCCACCTTAAATGTAAACTGAGGCTCACAACAGATATAACTATAACTGTTTTCCTTGCTGTGATAATCGGAACTTTCCAATAATAATGAATTCGGGAACTGATCCCGAAGCTTCAGGTAGGTGCTGACCGGGGTAATGGTATCGGCCAGTATTTTTTTGTAGGTGGTTTTAAATTTAATTTTGCCCATGGTATTCAATTGTATTAATTTCTTTATTGTGCTATTGATCCTGATGCGCTTCGCTTTCGGGATTCAATCAGCTTTGAATTTATATTGTCAGATCCCGATGCGCTTCGCTTTCGGGATTAGTTCAACTTTGATTTTTTACTTCGCTTCGCTCTTAAAAATTCCAGTTTCACTAAAAAAAAAGACCCGCCGAAATCGGCAGGTCCTTATTATCTTTTTAATTAAATAATTGTCTGTCTATTCAGCACTCACCGAGTATTGAAAGACCACCACCAATTATTTAAACTAATATTCTTCATTTTTTCTGATTTGTTCAGTGGGCAAATGTAGGGAAATAATTTTTTATAAAACAAATGTTATTTTATTTTTTTTGGATTTTTAATTATGATTTCCTTCAAACGTTTCTGCACATTTCGGCTCTGCTCAATGTAATACCTGAACTAACAAGCAAAAGGTACATCGAGCGGAAGTCGAGATGTACCCGAATTAGTAGAAGGTTGAGAAATTTTACTTCTGATCTGGTCTCAACTTTAAATCTTTTAAATAATAAAAATAATACCCCATACTAAACACCGCCAGTGCCGTGCAAAGATGCCACAAAAAATGCGTTCCCTGTGGCAATATTTCCGGAAACGGATTGGGTGTCGGGTAATCCAGGCTCCTGAATATAATGGCACCAGAAAGTAGTAAAATACTGATCAGCACATAAGCCCATTTATAAAAATTGCTTTTAAACAAAATAATAATTGCCGGCAAAAGAAAAGCCGTTCCATTGATGATATATGAAAAATTGATGCGCGATATACCCAGCGAATGAGCAAACACCCCGCTAAAATAGCGCGAAAAAAATAAGGCTGCGATGATTAGCAGCAATCCCCAATACCATTTGCCAAATACTTTGGTCCATAAATAAGTTCCGATGATCAAACTCATCAGCATAGCGGGGGCAAAATCCATGACCAGGAAAAAATTGGATGTACGAAAAGCATGGTATAAAGTTGAACCAAATCCATTCAGTAATAACAAAGGCAGAATGATTACGATGATCAGGTTTTCGCGATAATGCCCCCATAATTTAATGGCCCAAAAAATCACAGGTACCAGAAAAAACAAGGATGAATAAGCATTCCAGGGCTCTTTTATAAATGCATCCGCATGAAATTCGTGATACATGGGGCCATAATCTGTGATCAATGGATTTCTTTGTTGAAGCAGGATTGCAAGCATTATTTGTGTTTTTAAGCAAAGCTATAAATTTTCTGTCTTTGAGGCCTTACATTTTATATAGATATCTGACCTTCTCCACATAGAAGTCCACAGCAGATTTTGGCTTTGCCACTTCAATCTTAATCTCATCTTTTGCACTTTTATAAATAACGACAACCCAACTCATCCATTTTTTCCCTAAATTTGATCTGACCCCTAAAAAACCCTGAAATGAAAAAACCAATCACATTTTTATTCTTTACCATTATCTTGTTCTCCTGTAATTGTGAACCCAAAACCGCCGATGATGGATGGATTTATTTGTTCGATGGCACCAGCACCAATGGCTGGAGAGCCTATAATAGTGAAACATTGCCCGCTCAATGGGTGATAAAAGACAGCTGCCTGACTTTCGATACCGAAAAAAAACTTGAATCGGAAATGGAGGGCGGCAAGGACATTATTTATGCCAAAGAAGAATTCGAAAATTTTGAGCTCTACCTCGAATGGAAACTACCCGAAGGCGGAAACAGCGGGGTATTTTACCATGTAAAAGAAGGCTATGAAAGTCCTTATGAAGTCAGCCCCGAATACCAATTACTGGATGATTTGAAATGGGAGGAGATCAACAATGCCAAACTGTCCGAATGGCAAAAAACGGCTGCCGACTATGCCATGACCGTTCCCGATACCACCCAAAAAATTGTGAAGCCCGCCGGAGAATGGAATTCCACTACCATCCGATTCACTCCCGAACTGGTCGAACACTGGTTAAATGGTAAAAAAGTACTTGAGTTCGTTCCCTGGTCTGAGGACTGGTACCAGAAAAAAGCGGCAGGCAAATGGAAAGATTTTCCCGATTATGGCAAATTCAAAACCGGCTACATCGGTTTGCAGGATCACGACAGTCCGCTATGGTTCCGAAACATCAAAATCAAAAAACTTTAATCATCAACTATGAAACGAAGAAGTTTTATCAAAAATACAGCAGCATTGGCATCTTTAAGTATTTTACCATCTCCACTTTTTGCATTGGGCAACAACCAAAAATTAAGAACCGCCCATATCGGCGTAGGTGGCATGGGGGCCGAAGATTTGGCTTCGATTTCCTCGCACCCTTCGGTTGAAGTAATAGCCATTTGCGATGTGGATTCAACCGCTTTGGCAGCCGCCAAACAATTACATCCAAACGCAAAAGTGTATGCAGACTACAGACTTTTGCTGAAGGAACTAAACAATGATATTGATGCGGTGATCGTTTCTACGCCCGACCACACCCATGCCCCCGCCTCGATGATGGCCATGGAAATGGGTAAATCGGTTTATTGCCAGAAACCCCTGACGCATCATGTGGCCGAAGCACGAGCCATGCGAAAAATAGCAAAAGAAAAAAACCTGATCACGCAAATGGGCATACAGGTACATTCGTTTTACGATTACAAATTAGCAACGCTATTGATCCAGGCAGGGATCATCGGAAAAGTAAAAACCGTCAGGGCCTGGTCGCCTAAAAATTGGGGATACGACGGTCCCGAACCGCAGGGATCCGATCCCGTACCGGAGAGTTTAAACTGGAACCTCTGGCTTGGGACCTCCGCCAACAGACCCTATAAAAAAGACTTTTATCATCCCGGAAACTGGCGAAAACTGATGGATTACGGTTGCGGCACCCTGGGCGATATGGGCGTTCATATTTTTGACACGCCTTATAATGCACTGGAGCTTGACGTCCCGAAAACCATCAAAAACAATTGCCGCAAGCCCACCGGCTTCGGATTTCCGGAACATAATATTGTCAGCTATACCTTCCCCGGAACCCGACACACCACCGATACGTTAAAATGGGTTTGGTATGATGGAATTGGAGCTCCTGAAAAGCACAAAGACTTAAAACTTCCTGACAATGAAAAGCTCCCCGATCAGGGAGCCATGTTTGTTGGGGAAAAAGGACGGCTGCTGTTGCCGCACTTTATGCAATTGCCAAAACTGATTGTTAAAGGAAAATACCAGGATTTGGACTTATCGATCACAAAGGATGCCGCGCAATTGGGTGAACCCATCAGGGATTATGATACGGAAGGCAAAAAACATTATCATCAGTTTGTGGATGCCTGCCTGGGAAATGATGCGTGTACGGCACCTTTTTCTTACGCTGCCCGTTTAACCGAAACCATTTTATTAGGCGTAATGGCGGGCCGTTTTCCGAATAAAACTTTGCATTGGGATAATGAGAAAGCTCAATTTTCCGAAGCCGAAGCCAATCAGTTTCTGGATGCTCCTTACAGGGATTTTTAGTGTCATTACGATTGGGAATTGTATAAGGGGTGACACCCGCAAGCGGGGGTGTCACCCCTTATACACACAGGAAGTTCGAATGTCATTCCGGTTGCAGCGAAGCGGAATACCGGAATCTGTTTTTTTATGTTCATCCCGCTCAGGCGGGACGAACCAAAAGAAAAGACAGAAAAAATCCCGATATAAAATCGGGACAGGCTTCTTAGGTAAAATAAAGGACTTACGATTAACAAATCTAAAACAAGCCCGCCGTTTTTTCGGGCTGGCTTCGAAGTTGCTCTGAATGAATTGTTTAAAAAAAGACCTTTTAAAATCCTGATAGAAGCTCTTTTTGAAATAATAAGGGAAGGAAATTTGTAAGCAATCCCGAAGCTTTCCGGTGCCTGACACATAAGAATATCCTAAACATTAAGAATTCAATAGCTGAATAGATAAAAGCATATTGCGGCTGGGATTGCGCGTATTATTTCAAATTAGAGCTTCTTACTGATTTTAAACAGTCTTGATTTTTTGCGTTCTTTTGTATCAAGACAAAAGAACAGACGATAATTTTTGCGTTATTCCTGCCTGTCCTGTCGGGCGAGCTGGCTGAAGCAAAGCGGAGTTCCAGAAAACTTTTTATTATGTTCTTTTTTTTATACTTCGACAAATGCTCAGCATAAAAGCCAGAACCAAAAAACTTTGAAAAAATCCCGATATAAAATCGGGACAGGCTTCTTAGGTAAAATAAAGGACTTACGATTAACAAATCTAAAACAAGCCCGCCGTTTTTTCAGGCCGGCTCCGAAGTTGCTCTGAATGAATTGTTTTAAAGAAAGACCTTTTAAAATCCTGATAGAAGCTCTTTTTGAAATAATAAGGGAAGGAATTTTGTAAGCAATCCCGAAGCTTTCCGGTGCCGGACACATAAGAATATCCTAAATATTAAGTATTCAATAGCTGAATAGATAAAAGCATATTGCGGCTGGGATTGCGCGCATTATTGCAAATTAGAGCTTCTTACTGATTTTAAACAGTCTTGATTTTTTGCGTTCTTTTGTATCAAGACAAAAGAATAGACGATAATTTTTGCGTCATTCCTGCCTGTCCTGTCGGGCGAGCTGGCTGAAGCAAAGCGGAGTTCCAGAAAACTTTTTATTATGTTCTTTTTTTGAAAAAAGAACCAAAAAACTTTGAAAAAACGATGCTCCCAACGCACGATGCCTACCTATTCCTCGCCGTTTTTTCAGGCCTGCCCTATCTCCAACTTCAAATATTTAATGTCATTCCGGCTGAAGCGAAGCAGAGTGTGTCACACTGAGCTTGTTGAAGTGCCGGAATCTGATACCATAAAAGGTCATATCGAGCACAGTCGAGATATGGCCGGGTTTAAGTTTATTGGTAAATTGGTTGAGTGGTTCTTGACGGTTTCAGGTTTCATGTTTGATGTTCGAAGTTCGAGACTTGCGACTACTAACCAACTATAAACATCAAACAACTCACTCCCCTAATCCTTTGAACAATTCTAAATAACCACCAAATACCCAAAACATATTTATTTTTATTAAATTTGATTCTTCTCCCCGAAAATTAAAACATCCGATGGATGGATTAGATAAATATAAAATAAGAGCAATACAGTTTACACAATCCGTAATAAGATGCATCTTATTAAATAACAACGTATTACTGAATTTGTGATTTGTGTAAACGCAATAACATAATGAAGAAATATACGGAATTGCGTATACACATACGTTACCACCAAGTGTAAAAAAAGAAAATCTTAAACTTAAGTGAGACAATATTATTTGACAATACGACTTTTAAATATAGAGCCCTGAATTGAAAGCCAACCCAAATTCCACACATTGCCAAAGCCCCACAAGCCAGCGCGAATTAACCAAAGCTTTGCCAAAGAGTGCAATTCTGCCACCCCTCAATTAGTCACACTAACAAAGCGACCTTTTGAATAAGGATGATATTGCATAAAATACTTAGAAATAGTATTTAAAGCACAGAAAAATAAGATGTTATAGAATTCTCAAAAATTATTTGGATTGTTCAATAATTTTGATTTAAATTTGCAAAGTGAATATTCACTAACATAAATGATTGATATGACATCAGAATTATCAGATAGACAAAAGGAAATAATTGAAGTTTCTCTCGCTTTAATCGCCGAAAATGGAATTCAGGGACTAACGATAAAAAATCTGGCAAAAAGAATTGGATTTTCAGAATCGGCAATTTACCGCCATTACGAAAATAAGATTGAGATTTTAGTGGCCATTTTAAACTATTTCAAAGAAAATACTGAGCGCCTGTTTACTGCCGAATTAAATGCAGAAGGAGATGCACTCACTAAAATAAATCACCTTTTTCAAAATCAGTTTAAGATATTTGCCAACTCTCCCTCCCTCGTAGCAGTTATTTTTTCAGAAGAGCTTTTTCGGAATGAAGCCATCCTTGTAAAAAAAGTTTCTGAGATTATGGATAATAACTTCAGAACCTTAACCAGCATCATTAAATCAGGACAGGAAAATGGCGAACTCAGAACCGATGTGGAAGCAGAACATTTGGCTGTTGTAGTTATGGGAACTCTGCGCTTGTTTGTAAAACAATGGCAAATGTCTGGTTATGCTTTTAGTTTATCTGAAAAAGGAAAAGAACTTTCAAATTCAGTAAAAATTCTTGTAAAAAAATAGTCAGCAAAAAATGGAAATCAAAAAAGTAATTGAAACAACAACCGAAGAAACACCACACAAGGTGGATGTTCGAAAATTGTATGATAAAGAAAGCGCGCAGGCCATGCACATTACCCTGCAGCCCGGTGAAGCATTAAAACCGCACATTACTCCGGTAGATGTATTTTTCTATGTGCTGGAAGGAACTCCTGAAATTCTCATTGGTAAGGAAAAAACAGAAGTGCCGGTTGATAGTTTGGTTGAAAGCCCCAAAGATATCGTGCATTGTCTGTATAACAATTCAACGAATATTGCACGAATTCTGGTAGTGAAAGCACCCAAACCGAACACCCAGTCGAAGCTTTTATAGGAAAAAAATTTGCATTATTTAGTTAGTGGATATTCACTTACAATAAGTCATTATGAAAACACAACAAAATGAAATAATTGAAAAAGCTGCCGGAATAATAATGAATTCAGGTGTAGATGAACTTACCATTCATAATCTGGCAGATAAACTTCAAATAAAAGAAAGCCAACTTTACGGTCGGTTATCAAAAGATGATGACATCCTTCTGATTTTGTTATTAAGCCTTGAAAGCGACATGGTGGATTTTTTAAAAGGTACTAAACAATCTAGCGAAACTCCCGAGAATGAACTGAAAATTCTTTTTAAAAAGCTTTATTTCCTTTTCCTGCAAAAACCATATTACCTCGACCTTATTTTCGATAAGAAACTCAAAGACAGGGATGAAAGCATCAGGAATTCATTACTGCGGATTCGGGAGATGGCGGAGAATTATTTGACAGAAATAATAAACAAAGGAAAAAGTGAAAATAACTTTAAAACAACAGTTTCACCAAAAGTTCTGGCAAATAAAATATTAGCTGGATTTAGAACTTATATGAAAGACGAACAACGTTTTCATGAGGTAATATTGGAAATGAAAAAATTAAAAACTTCAAAAGATTAATAAAAAATGAAAGTCAAAAAAATTTGGACACACAAGTTAGTGAGCATTCACAAATCGAAACTATTGTTCCTGATTTTGTTGGGAATATTTTTGTCGCTGAGCAGTAATGCACAAACATGGACTTTGCAACAATGCATCGACACAGCTCAGGTACACAATAAAAACCTGCAAATGAGCAGGAACAATATGAATTTGGCCACAGAAAAACACAGTGAGGCAAAAGCTAATCTTATACCAAAAATCAGTTTGAATGCCGACTACAAATATTTTGCTGAGTTGCCTTACCAACTAATGCCACAATCAGCTTTTGGCGGCCCTGAAGGAATGTACAAGGAAGTGCAAATGGGTGTGCCGCACAATATGGGCGCTAACCTTCAAGTAGCAATGCCTTTGTATAATCCACAGGTTTATGGCGCTATTGAAGCGACAAAAATTGCTTCGGAGCTAAACAGCCTTCAATACAAAAAAACAGAAGAACAGGTTTATTTCGAAATTTCGAACCTGTTTTATAACGCTCAGATTTTAAGTCATCAAAAAGCTTTTGTTGACAGTAACCTGGTAAATACCGCAAAACTAATAGATAACCTAAAGTTGCTGCATGCACAACAAATGATAAAAAAGAGTGACGTTTCGAAAGTAGAATTGCAAAAGGAACAGTTAATCACTCAGCGTGAATTGGTGAATAGCAATATTGAACAGGTGATGAATGCGCTAAAGTTTTCTATGGGGATTCCGTTTAATCAGGACATTCAGATTGACACTAAAATCGAAAACAAAGATTTAGAGACCTATTCTACAATATTGCCAGTGGATTTAGAGTTAGTTGTTACACAGAACAAACTTCTTTCCAGCGAGTTAAGCACATTAAAGGCTTCGCGTCTTCCCTCGGTTTCGATTTTTGGAAGCTATGGACAAACGGGCTTTGGTTACGACAAAAAGCCAAACGACTTCCTGAATTTTTACCCAACGGCTTTTGCAGGTTTGCAACTTTCAGTTCCCCTTTTTAACGGAACAGTTACACAACGAAAAATCAATCAGAAAAAACTGGAAATTCAGAATAACCAGATACAATTCGATTTGGCGAAAGAACAAAACCAAATGCTGATTGAAAATGCAACCCGGTTGCGACAAGTTAACCAACAAACCATCGATAATACGAAAAACCAAATCGACCTGGCGACCACGGTCTACAACGAAATGGTGTTACAGCAAAAAGAAGGAACAGCAACACTTACCGATGTTCTTCTGGCCGACAATGCGGTTCGTGAAGCACAAACCAGCCATTTAACGGCCATCATCGAATTCCTGAAAGCCGATTTGGAATTGAAAAAACTAAGCGGAAATATTTCATCAATTAAATAAAACAGAAACATCATGTTGAAAAAAATTAGTTATACGGTTGCCATTTTGGCACTCATTGCATTTACAGTTTTTAAACTGAAAAGCAACAAAGAAATTACAGAGAAAAGGGTTTATCAGTACAACAAAGAAAAACCAATTAGCGTGCAGGCAATGCTGGTTTATTCAGCAATTTCGGCAAATACCTACACGTATACCGGCACATTCGAACCGCAAAAAGAAACGAAGCTAAGCGCCGATATACAGGGAAAGGTGAGCGAGGTTCTGGTTGATTTAGGCAGTTCGGTGAAAAAAGGTGAAAAGCTGATTCAATTGGATAATGCGCTGTTAAAACTTCAATTGCAGACTGTTGAAATACAAATCGAAGGACTGGAAACCGATGTAAAACGCTTTACCATTTTATCTGCTGCCGATGCCGTACAGGGTATTCAGCTTGAAAAAGCAGAATTGGGACTTAAAACAGCTAAGGTTCAAAAAGCAACATTGGAAGAACAAATCAGCAAAACAACTATTCGTGCGCCGTTTAATGGTATTGTAACGGCAAAATTAACCGAAGTAGGAGCATTTGCCGCTCCCGGTATGCCACTGCTGCAACTTACCGAAATCTCAAAACTGAAGTTTACTGTAAATGTACCTGAAAACAAAATGGCGCAGTTCTCATTTCAACAGGTTTGCAAGATATCGGCTGACGTTTATCCCGAATTAACATTCGAAGGGAAAGTAAGCATGGTGGGCAGCAAAGCCAATATGGGTAACAGTTATCCGGTACAGCTTGAATTGCAAAATACCCCCGACTTAAAAATAAAATCAGGAATGTTCGGAAAAGTAAAAGTAACATCAGGAGGCAACGAAAACCAAATCAGTATTCCTGCATCGGCGATGGTTGGCACTACCATTCAACCTCAGGTTTATGTTGTTAAAAACGGAAATGCTGTTCTCCAGGACATAACAATTGCCGAAAGGCTGGAAGACAAGGTCATTATTCAGAAAGGCATTTCGGAAGGCGACCAGATTGTCATTAACGGTTTTATCAATCTTTACGATGGAGCCAAAGTTACCCTTAAATAAGCGGATTTATGAATATTACAGAAATTTCAATTAAACGACCATCCCTAATAATTGTGCTTTTCAGTGTATTTGCACTTTTGGGGATTATCGGATATCAAAACCTGAGTTACGAATTGCTGCCTGATTTTAATCAGCCTGTAGTGGTGATAAAAACAATTTATCCGGGTGCAGAGCCTCAGGAAGTGGAAACTTCAGTTTCACGTAAAATTGAAGATGCATTGTCGAACCTCGAAGGAGTGGATTACCTCGAAACCAAGTCGATGCCAAATGCGTCGGTGATAATCGCCAACCTGAAATACGGAACCAATGTGGACAATGCCATGCAGGATGCTCAACGGTATATTGACAATATCCGAACCGATTTGCCTGCAGACATTCAAAGTCCGGTAATGAGTAAAGTTTCACCGAATGATTTGCCTATTATTTCGATAAGTGCGACCAGTAATCTGCCTGAGACAGAGTTTTATCAGAAAATGAAGGATGACTTTCTTCCACAGATTCAGCAGTTGAAAGGTGTGGCAGAAATTACTATGCTGGGCGGAGAAGAACGCGAAATTCAGGTTAAAGTTGACCAGGAAAAACTGCGCTTGTACAAAATTTCCTTGTCGCAGGTAGTAGAATCGATTAACCGCTCGGGATTGGATTTACCTGCCGGAAAAGTTCAGTCTGACAAAGTTAATAATTCAGTTCGACTGACCGGAAAGTTCGCCACAACTGACGACATCATGGATGTACAGTTGGCAATGCCGTTTCCTGGAAGCCCTGTGTACGTTAAAGATATAGCCAGTGTAATTGACGGAGTAAAAGAGATTGAGTCGGTGAGCCGGTACAACGGAATAAACGGAATTGGCTTGCTGCTAAAAAAACAAGGCGATGCCAATGCGGTGGATGTTTCAGGATTAGTGCGTAAAAAACTGGCTAGTATTGAAGAACAGAACAAAGAATCAGGGGTAAAATTTATTATTGCCGACGACTCTACCGATAATACCATTGCTGCCGTTGATTCTGTAGTTCACGACCTGATTCTGGCGGTAATTCTGGTGTCGGTGGTGATGTTGCTGTTTTTGCGCAGTTACCGCAATTCGCTCATTGTTTTAATATCCATCCCAACTTCGCTGATTACGGCCTTTGCAGTAATGTGGCTGCTGGGCTATACTTTAAACCTGATGACCTTGCTCGCCATGTCGCTGATTATTGGAATTTTGGTGGACGATGCCATTGTGGTTCTCGAAAACATTCAGCGCCATCTCGACATGGGAAAAGAAAAACGCACTGCCTCCATGGACGGGCGAATGGAAATCGGATTTTCTGCCCTTTCAATTACTTTGGTTGATGTAGTTGTATTCCTGCCAATATTGTTTTTACAGGTGTTTATTGCCGATATGCTTAAACAATTTGCGGTGGTTGTAATTACCTCAACTTTAACCAGCTTACTGGTTGGGTTTACGTTAACCCCCTGGCTGGCATCTCGCATCGGGAAAAAAGAAGATTTGCAGCCAACCAATATTTTCAATCGCTTTTTGCTTTGGTTCGAACATCAGCTGGAAACCTTCATTCAATGGTATGGAAAACAATTGAGCTGGGTATTGGGTCACAAACTCATTTTTACAGGTTTTGTGATTTTGTTATTGATTCTCACTGCCGGAATGATGAAACAAGGAATCATAGGAAAAGAAATGATGTCGACCGGCGACCAGGGGAAGTTTCGTTTGAATCTTGAATTTGACAAAACCATTACGGTTCAGCAGAATAACATTGTTTCGCAACAGGTTGAGAATTTCATTCTGCAACACAATGAAGTAGCCACTTTGTTCAGCAACATTGCCGGCCCAAGTACTGGAATAGGAAGCTTGGGGGTTGGTTCTGCCAATAAATCGGAATTTACCATTCAGTTAAAACCCGAAGAAGAACGGAATATAAAAACCGAAGCTTTTATGAAATCGCTCCGTAATGAACTGGAAGCAGAATTTTCGGGAATTAACTTTTCTATGGCATTTATAGGCTTGCTACCCAAATCGGCTCCCATAAAAATTACGCTGAGTGGAGCCAATCTTTCTGAGGTGATGGAAACAGCGCAAAATTTACAGGCAGTGGTTGAAAATTTACCGGGTGCTGACAATGTTCAACTTTCGGTGGTAGAAGGAAATCCGGAATACAAAGTCATTCCGGATAAGGACAAAATGCAGCGGCTGGGACTTAATACTGCTTATGTTGGCATTAATTTACGGACGGCCTTTACTGGAAACGAGGATGCTACTTTAACAGAAAACGGTACCGAATATCCGGTACGCATCTGGCTTGATGATTTTAACCGGAAAAATTTCGAAGATGTGCAGAACCTGACCATCGTAAATCCTATGAACCTGCCGATTACAGTTTCGCAGTTTGCTGAAGTAAAACAAGACAATTCACCATCCCTGCTTGAACGCCTCGACCGTCAGGCTTCGGTTACGCTTACTGCCGAATCGTTTGGCCGGCCATCCGGAACGCTTGCCGATGATGTAATTACCCACCTCGACTCGCATCCACTACCAGATAATGTTAAGCTCACCTGGGGCGCCGACATTAAAACCCAGAACGAAAGTTTTGGCGCACTTGGTTCGGTCTTGCTGATTTCGTTTATACTCATTTACCTGATTATGGTGGCTTTGTACGATAGTTACATCTATCCTTTTGTTGCCTTATTTGGAATTCCGGTAGCAGCCATCGGGGCTTTCCTTGCCTTGAATTTATCGGCCAACGACATCACCTTGTTTGCACTCTTGGGCTTAATCATGTTAATGGGACTGGTAACCAAAAATGCCATCCTGATAGTGGACTTCACCAACCAGCTAAAAGCCGAAGGCAAGCATTATAAAGAAGCCCTGATTATTGCCGGGAAAGAACGGATGCGCCCAATTTTAATGACCACATTGGCGATGGCAATCGGGATGCTGCCCATTGCATTGGCTCAGGGTACTGCCAGCGAATGGAAAAACGGACTGGCCTGGGTAATTATAGGCGGGCTGCTTTCGTCGCTTATTCTTACTGTATTTTTAGTTCCGGTGGTTTATTATGCGGTTGACTCAGTAAAAGAGAAGTTTAACAAAAAAAAGCAATCATGAGAGAACTAAGATGGATACTACAATTGAACGTGATTCTTTTACTCAGCTCTTCTTTTCAGAACAAGGAGGATGAAACCTATCCTCTAACGGTAAAAGTAAAGGATTTGAGAAATGAGAATGGTGTTGTGCAATTTGCTCTTTACAACACCAACGGTTCGATTCCGGATGAAGAGTACACGAAATATTATCGGAAAAGCACTGCAAAAATAAAAAACCTTAGCGCCGAAATAACATTCTTAAACCTGCCTCGCGGCAAATATGCAGTAAACGTATTGCACGATGAAGATAAGGATGGGAAAGTAAAAAAAGGACTAATTCTTCCAAAAGAAGGGATTGGCTTTTCGAATTTCACATCACTGAAAATCTCAAACCGTCCGAGCTTCACCAAAGCTGCATTTGAGTTTGTAGGGGAAAAAGAAATCGAAGTTCATATAATATACCTGTGAAATGAAATACAAAGCAAAATTAACTCTGGCACTTATATTATTTGCCTTTGCTGCCCGGAGTCAGGAAAACAAAGAACAGAAAATGGAATTAACCCTTATTTCACAGGTTAATCAGGGGAACAGTTACATAACCTTTCCAACCGACATTGGGAACATTGAACCACTTTGGTTTGAAGGGAATGTTATTCCAAACTTTTATTTGAGAAAAAGTAAGAATGCCCGGTTAATGGGTGTTCTTACACCTCAAATCATTATTCGTATGTACCAGGAAGAATCGTATCCAGTGCGCACGCCCAGTTATATGCCTCAAATTACTGTTTACTACAAACTAAATGATAAAAATCAATTTAAAAGTTCAAGCGTCTTTCTTCGTGCGGCACATCACTCGAACGGTCAAGACGGTGATTTCATTCTGGAGGACGGAAGTTTTAATCATATTTCGGGTGATTTTTCCACCAATTTTCTGGAAGCCGGTTTAATCAAAACCAACCTAAACAGTCGCTTTAATGCGTATCAATTTTTTAAAACGTCGTTCGAAGTCCACCCCAATGGCCTTATGCAGAAGGAGTTGAAAGGATTTTACAGTCAATATCGTTGGCATAACGCCTTTTCTATTTTTAAACTTTCGTCAGAAAATAACCAGAAAGACTTAAAAAAGTCAGACTTTTCGATAAAAGGTGAAACCACATGGATGTTTGGAGATTTCAACCAACTCGATGCTTTTTCTGCTGAACGCCTGAACCTGAGCCTGACATTCTATTATCATCCAAAATTTCTGGAAGATATTGGCTTGTTTGTTCAATACTACCACGGAACGGATTACTACAACATGTATTTCGACCACCGTTTAGATGTACTGCGCTTTGGCTTTATGACTGAAAAACTAAGATTTTAAAAATGTTAGAATGAGACTACCAGAATTTAATACAGAACAAAAAATTCTTGATGCAGCAATAACTATTTTTCTACGTTATGGTTTTCATGGAACAACTTTGCAACAAATTACTCTAAAAGCAAAAGTCAATAAGTCCGTGATTCACTATTATTTTCGTTCAAAGGAAAAGCTGTACAAAAAAGTTTTAATGGAAATTATTCAAGTAATCGAATCAGATGAATTGAATCTTAAAGCTATTCAAAAAGAAGATATGAATGTCAAGTGGTTTCTTAATACTGAAATGTATAATAACTGGACATTTTTTGAAAAAACACTAAAAGAACTGTATCCAGATGATTGGAGACAAAAATTAAATCTTATTACATTCATTTCTGATAATGGAGGAGCAAAAAAAGCTTGAAGATTTTTATTGCGTTTTCCAATCACCTTGCGCAGTTGCAAACATTAACAAACCGCACAAACCGATGCACAAAGCAAGTTTTGTAAAAGAGCTGTTTTTAACCTTGCTCCTATATTCTTTAGAACATTTTATTTTACAAAAAAAACTGTTTGGGTATTGAAAAAAGTTATAGTTTTGCAATAATACATTAAGGTATTATTAAACATGAGATTCAATAAAACCACAGAATATGCTTTTCGGATATTTGCCTTTATGGCAATGAATAAAACAAAGTTGTACCGTGCGGATGAAATGTATGAACACTTGAAAATACCGCTAAGATATTTAAAAAGACTTTTAACAGATTTGTCAAAAACCGGGCTAATGGAAAGCATTCAAGGAAATAAAGGTGGATTTAGACTGAAGATGGAATCTGAAGAAATTACATTGCTTGACATTGTAAATGCAACAGAATCAAACAAAAATAAAAATTTATGTTTTTTTGGATTTCAGGAGTGTCAATTCAGCAATAAAAAATGCCATATGCACGACAACTGGATAACCATTATTGAAGGAATTGAGAAACTGCTCAAAACAACAACCTTAGCCGATTTAACTGATAATGAAACTCAAAGATATATCATGAACAATATCCAATTAATAACTAAAATCAAATAATTATGGTAGATTCTGAACTAGTCCTGAATGGCCAGACTTATGCATACACATGCTATGCAATTGTCGTAATTCTGTTTATCCTGGGTTTTGGATATATGATTACAAAACCTGGTAAAGCCGGAGTGCTGAAAACAAGTCTATTCATTGTACTTGTTGTGTCCCTCACTGTATTAGGTGTTTCACTTCACCTAGCCACAAGCAAAACAATCCCATGGGTTTCAATGGATTTGAACCGGGCTGATATTACAGCCGACAAGGTTTTTAACATTACAGTAGAAAAACATCAGTTTCAACTTCCCGAAAAACAACTTGAAATGAAAGTCGGGGAGATTGTTGTTTTTGATGTCACTTCAAATGACCTGACTTATGGTTTTGGGATTTTCAGGCAGAATAAAACCATGGTTTGTCAGATGCAGGTTGTTCCCGGGCATAAAAATGATTTGATGTGGAAATTTGAAGAACCGGGAATTTACACCATCCGGTCAACCGAGTATTCAGGTCCTGAAGGACACCAGATGATTTTAAAAGATGTGGTAATAGTCAGTGAATAAAAAATATTAAAAGGAAGTAACAATGAAATATAAAGACACCTTGCTAAACGGAACAGAAGGATTATTTAATCCTGACAGTTTAACACCCATGCAAAAACTTGCCCTTCGCTTTGTTGTTGTTGGCATTTTGTATTATGGATTTGCTGTAATTGAAGGAATGATAATGAGAATTTACCAGATTGAACCAATACCAATATTTAATAGTGAGCATTATTTTTCAATGTTAACTGCTCATCCCCTGGTAGGAATATTTGGCTCATCGTATTCAATAGTATTTGGAGCGTTTTTATTCCTGGTACCCTTTTTTATGAAAAAGCCTTTATGGAGTATAAAGCTGGGTAACTGGAGTTTTATACTTGTGGCTTCAGGAACATTTATCTTCTGGTTTTCAGATTTTTTGACCCATTTTGCTCCTCTATACACTTTGTATTGGCCTTTGCCCGCCGATTTTACACAGTTTAATCCTCTGGCAGGTGCAATTTTTATTTTGGGAATTGCAATCGTAATGGTTGGTACACTGTTTTTTGTTTTTAATATTTTTAAAACCATTGCGTACACCCCAGAAGGGCACGAAAAAGTTTCGGGATGGGCCATGCTTGCATCTGCTACCGGTTTTTCATGGGCTGAAAGCATTTTCAGAAAGAAAAGCAAACGCAGGGAAAATCTGGTTTCGCTTCCAGTGGCTGCAGTCGCCAGAGGTACTGTTGATACCTTGTTAAATGCATTGATTATAACTTTTACAGGAGTACTGATATTGGTTTATATGGTTGCCGCAATTATGGGGTATAACCTTGAAAATACGGCTGTTGATGCCCTGCTTTATAAAAACTGGTTCTGGTGGGGGTTGGATTTAATTGCTGATGGTTTAGTCCTGATATTTGTTGCCGGTACATGGTATATACTCGCAACAATGATTTCAGGGAAAGACTTGTACATGGCAAGAATTGCAAGGCTTGCGCTGTGGGTTGAATTGGTGGTTTCTTGGACTGTTTGGTCACACCACTTGCTCTCAGACCAGGCTCAGCCAGGCTTCTTAAAAATTGTTTCAGGCGAGTTGGTTACTGCTTTTGAGCTAATAACTCAAGGATTGGCCTTCTTCATCACTTTAATTACTCTTTGGAGTGCCAGACCATTAAAAATGACAAATCCTTTAAAATTTTTACTTGGCGGTTTGTTAGGATTTGGGTTGGCTGTACCTGCAGGAATTATTCAGGCAGATATTGGTTTGAACCGCATTCTGCATAATACGCAATGGATTATTGGCCCTCATGTTCACGTTGCCATACTTGTTGGATTAACAATGACACTTTATTCGGCTATATATCTTCTTTTGCCAATATTGACAAACGGGGCTAAACTATACAGTCAGAAATTAGCAAACTTCCATTTCTGGGCGCATTTAATTGGTGGAATTGGAATGGGAGCGTTTATGGGAATGGCAGGTTTGAAAGGGATGCTTCGCAGAACCATTTATTACGAAGGCGAATACAAGATTTATATGATTTTTGCCGGAATATGTGGTGCGCTTCTTCTCCTTGCTTTCCTGGCCTTTCTTTACAATATAATTATGACTGTAGGGATAAAGGGCGTAATCGGAATTTTCATGCCATCAAAACTGGCTACAAAAGAGCTTTTGCCTGAAAACAAAAAATCTTAATCCTTAATTGAGAATTATAAATCATTGAATAAAACAAAGTAGTTTCCTAACCTTTTGGGAAACTATTTTGTTTTTGTAACGAAATCTAATTTAAACAGCTATGATTGAAAAAATATTTAAAGCAGCCGAGGTATACAACCTTAAAGAAATGGTTGATTATTCAGACGGGGCAACCGTAAGTAAGATAATTACACGAAATGAAAAAGGGAACCTAACCCTTTTTGCCTTCGATGAAGGCCAAAACCTCAGTGAACATTCTGCCCCTTTTGACGCGATAGTGCAGGTGATTGAAGGCAAGGGAACAATTATCATCAATAAAAAAGAACATTCAGTTAGCGAAGGGCAATTAATTATTATGCCGGCGAATATTCCTCATGCTGTCGAAGCAAAAGAGAAATTCAAAATGCTGCTTATCATGATTAAAGCATCATAGTGCGTTTCTTTTATGGTGTAATGAAATAATATCATTCTTGCGCTATTAATTTTATTATCAAGACAGGTAGTATATTTTGAATAAAAAAAGAGCTTTTGAATCATGTCGGAATTTACAAATACAAAGCAGGTAAGAATTGCAAAATTGCTTGAAGTTTCTAAACTTATTCTTGAAATCGGAAATGCGCATTCGTTTATTATTGAGAACAAACCATTTATTTCAACTGTAATTCCGTCTGATTTCATAACCCTGTTCGACAGTATAATTCAGGAGGGATACAACCTGAATGATGTTAAAGTACTGGTCAATAAAATCCTCAACATTTTTCATATTCCAATCAGAGATTACCAAAGGCTTGAACCGGAGCAAGATTCATTCTTAGGATTGCTGGAACGGAACAATCACGAAATGGAACAGCAATTAAATAGAATTCGCCCTGTTTTCAAAAAATTTGTAAAAGACAGTGATAATAGTAACCTTCAAAAAGAACTTGCAGCTTTATTTCGCCGTCTTGAAGTATTTGTTAAACATTACACCATTAAGGAAAATATTCTGTTCCCAGTTCTGGAACAAACATGGCGAGACTATCGCTGTTTGCAGATAATGTGGTCGTTTCACGACGATATTCAAAAAAATATTAAAACAATCAGGGGCCAGTTAGACTTTGGTGAAATCGATTCCGGGACTTTTAATAAATGTGTCGGGGATGTCTTTTTCAGCATGCTTGCCATTAAATTCAGGGAAGAACGGATTCTTTTCCCACATATTCTTGATACTGTAAGTAATAACGTATTGGAAAAATTAAAAAATGAAGGGGCGGTTTTTGGCTTTCCTTATATTCAACCCAATTTGAAAATGCAAGATATTGAAAGCATAGAATCAGTTTCAGATGTTATAAACCTTGGAACCGGAAAAGTAAGCATTGAGCAAATCAGGCTAATCTTTAATCATCTCCCGGTTGATATTACTTTTGTTGACGAACACAACAAAGTTTGCTTTTTTTCAACCCCTCCAAAACGAATCTTTCCACGCACTATCTCAATAATCGGACGCGAGGTAAAGAATTGTCATCCCCCGGAAAGCGTGCATGTTGTAGAAAGAATTGTTGAATCATTCAGGAACGGAGAAAAAGACCATGCTGATTTCTGGATAAAAATGAAAGGAGAATATATCCTGATTCAATACTTTGCCGTTCGAAACGAGCAAGATACCTACAAAGGTGTTATAGAAGTATCACAGGAAATATCAGGAATTAAATCACTTGAAGGTGAAAAAAGATTGTTGGATTGGTAGTTTATGTTGATGGATGAAAGGAATAAAACTAATTGTCCTAGTAAACCTACCCAGTTTATAAGCACATTGCCAAAGCCGCACAAGCCAAAGCTATTTCCTAAGCTTTGTCAAAGAGCTTACAAAGCTCCTGCATATTTTGAGAATTATTTAATAAATTTACTGATGTAAAGAAATAATACTCAAACCAAACATATTGACAATAATTAGAAAACAAAAAGTGATAATGTCACAAGACTTCAAAATTTCTATTGTTTTTTGCGGACAGAAAGACAAAAACACCAGGTGGTAACAAGGTGTATAAATCATTGGGCGGAAAGTGCAGATTTTAAGCGAATTACATTTAATCAACTTTGTGGCGGTTTGACTGGAAAGTGCTTTGAAATGCCCAACGCTTCATACACCAACCGTTAGACTCCTTCTGCAACCAACTTCTCCGCTGGCGCGGATTTGAAATCCGTGCCTTTTATCAAAGAACATTAAGTTACCTGTACATTCAAATTATTCACTTCCTACCACCAACTTCTTTAACAAACCTAAAGCGGTTTCCACCTGCACCAAATGCGTGCGAAAGGCCAGCACCGCAATCCGTATCCAGTGAACTCCCTCAATGGTGGTGGAAGAAAAAAACACCCTTCCATCCTGTTTAATTTGTTCAACCAGTTTTTGGTTAAAGGCATTGGCATCGCCGGTTTTAGGCACATAGCGAAAAATGGCAATAGACAAATCGGGCTGCGGGCCCACTTCAAAACCCAGCTTCTGTATCTCTTTGTAAAAATAATTACACAATAATATTTTTTCTTCGAGTGCTGCACGAAAAGGGGTAACACCTAGTAATTGCAACGAAATCCACATCCGCAATCCCCTGAAATGCTTGGTCAGTTCAGGCGAAAGGTCGGCAGGCGAAGGGTCTTCTTCCAGCGTATAGGCATCCTGCATATAATTGGCTGTATAACGGTGGGTTTGGTACAAAGCCTTGGTATTCTTTATCAGAATGGCACCGCTGCCGTACGATAAAAACAATCCTTTATGCGGGTCAATGGCCAGCGAATCGGATAATTCGGCACCTTTGAATGCAGGCTTCAATGTGTCGGACAGCATGAAAAACCCGCCATAAGCGGCATCAATATGATACCAGATGTTTTTTTTGTTGGCGATGTTGCCGATGGCTTCCAAAGGATCAATGGCTCCGGTATCGGTGGTTCCGGCAGAGGCAAAAATCATAAAGGGCAACAATCCTGCATCTTCATCTGCCTTAATTTGCTTTGCCAGTATTTCAGGCTTCATTTTAAAATTTTCATCCATCGGAATGTAGCGGATCACACACTCCCTCATCCCTGCGATGCGCATGGCTTTCTGTACGCTGTGGTGCAATTGTACGGTCATATACATCACACACCTTTCAATGTCCCGGGCTTTAATTCCTTTGGCATCCCGGGCGGTGGTAATGGCCGAAAGGTTGGCAATGGAACCGCCGGAGGTTAGGTTGCCCAAGGCATCCGATGGATAGTTCACCATTTTACACAGCCAACGCAACAGCATGTTTTCCATGCGCACCGCTCCCGGACTTGCAAAGAACAAACCGGCATAACGGTTGGTAACGGCAGCCAGGTAATCGCCCAAGGCAGTAGTAAAAACTCCGCCGCCGGGAATATAGCCAAAATGGCCGCCGGAAGCAGGGTTTAGGTTAGGCGTATCCACATTTTCGCGCAGGCTTTCCAGAATTTCTTCAATGGGTTTTCCTTCTTCTTCAATGGGTAAATCAACAATATTTTTGCCCAAATCTTCGGAAATTGTAAATGCTTTTTGAGGGTTATAATGATCCAAAAACTGATCGGCATAATGCTGAACGGCCTTGTTCCAGTTCGTTCGTTCAGTAGCTAATGGTTCCAGTTTTTTAGCAATGAGTTCGAGTTTTTTTATTTCATCAATCATGCTGAAAGTTACAAAAGTTATCTTAAAATGATGGAGCCGCTCACAGATTTTTCATACCTTCATTCATCAAATCGCATCTTTTATTTTTTTAAAATAAGTTCTTCTGCCATGAATCATCACATCCTAAAAAACCACCATTCGTTTTTACATTTATACTTTTTGGTGCTGTTGAGTTTTTGGAGTCTTCTTTTACAGGCTCAAAATCAGCCGCTTTCTCCGCTCATAAAATCCCATGAGGAACACACACAAATGAAATCAAACACCGAATATGGCCTGGAATGGATTCAATTGGGGCCAACGGTGAATGGGGCAAGGGTGGAAGCCGTACAGGCCGATCCCAAACATCCGGGAACCATTTATGTGGCTTTCGGTTCGGGTGGTTTATGGAAGAGCATCAATAACGGAATGAGCTGGAAACCCATCTTCGAAAATATGCCATCCTTGGGAATCGGTGACATTGCACTGGCACCTTCAAATCCGAAAATTATTTATCTGGGTACGGGCGAAAACCTGAAGAAAGCCCGGAATTTCACCATGCCCGGTACCGGCATGTACCGAAGCGATGATGGCGGAAACAGCTGGTCGCATTTGGGATTAAACGATGCATGGCACATCGGGGAAATCAGTGTTCATCCTGAAAATCCGGATATTGTAGTGGTTGCAGCACAGGGACATTTCTGGTCGGAGAATCCGAACCGTGGAATTTACAGATCGGCAGACGGCGGCAAAAGCTGGGATCATGTTTTATATATCGACAGCCAAACCGGAGCCAATGATATAGTGTTCTCCCCTGCCGATCCATCGGTGGTTTATGCTTCGATGTGGCAAAATTATCCATCGGTCAACGGGCCGCAAAGTGCCGTTTATAAAAGCGAGGATGCCGGAAAAACCTGGAAGAAAATGTCAAACGGGATCGTAATTGATGAAAATACGGGGCGCATTGGGGTGGCTGCTTCTTATCAGGATAAAAACAAGGCTTATGTATTTATTGATCAGCGAAACCGAGATGCAGAACAGGGAGCCGGAGAGGTTTATAAAACACTGGATGGAGGCAGGCACTGGGAACGGACACATTCCGAAGACATTATGTCGTTGGCAGGCATTGGATGGTACTTTATGGATATTTATGTAAATCCAAAGGATGATGATGAAATTTATGCCCTGGGCATCGGATTAATTCGGAGCGACGATGGCGGAAAAACTTTTGAATATGTTGGCGGACAAATTAATCATTTGAGCCCGAGCCCGGCCCAAACCCTGCACCTCGATCAATGTGAACTCTGGATCAATCCGAACAACCCAAATGGATTATTGCTTGGAAATGATGGCGGTCTTTATCAAACATACGACAAGGGTCAGTCGTGGTTGCATTTTAACAATATCCCGACCGGAGAATTTTATGATATTGAAATCGATAAAAAAGAACCTTATCATATTTACGGCGGGGTTCAGGATGATGCCACTGTTTTTGGTCCTTCGGAAGAATACAAGCCAAAGTTTAACGATTTATGGCAATATTTATGGATAGATGCCTGGAGCGGCGGCGATGGTTGCATTACACTGGTTGATCCGAACGATGAGAACACGGTTTATTTTAGTATGCAAACCGGGGGCGCAAGGCGAAGGGATTTACTAACAGGCAAATCTGTTTCCATACGACCACGAATCAGAAATCTTAAGGTTCCGATTGAATACAATTTTATTTCTCCCTATATGCTTTCTCCGCATAACACAAACAGGCTTTATATGGGAGGAAATTATATGATGCGCAGCGATAATCGTGGAGATAACTGGACCCTTATCAGCCCTGAATTTAGGCAGATCAGGAAACAGCAAAAGGATGAAGTTGGTTCCGGAGCCATTGCCGAATCCTTTTTTGAGGAAGGAGTTTTATATGTTGGAACTGATAGGGGATCTGTATTTCGCACCCCTGACGGTGGAGCAAATTGGGAAGATATTTCAAACGGATTACCCAATAATTACATTCGATGTATTTATCCTTCAAAACATAAAAAAGGAAGGGTTTATCTTCAACAAACCGGAATAAACTACGACGATTTGGGAGCTTACTTATATGTTTCAGAAGATGATGGGAATGAATGGAAATCGATCAAAAATAATTTGCCCGATCATCCCGTAAATTGCATTTTGGAAGATCCGTTTTATGAGCATCTACTTTATGCCGGAACTTATCGTGGGGTTTATTTATCTGAAGATTTTGGGCAAAGCTGGTCTTATTTCGGAACCAACTTACCGGATGCCAGCATTGCGGATATTGTCATTGAAGAAAGGTCGAAAGACATGGTGATTGCGACCCATGGACGGGGAATTTACAAACTCAATCTCGAGGCATTTTATACCAAAATCAGTGCAGATATTCATTCAGATTTTTTGTTTGATCCGCCTGTTGCATATTATCCCAAACGCAGAGATACCCATCGGGATGTGGATGAAATGTCGGTTAAAAAAACAGCCATAACCTTTTGGCTGGATGCGGCAGAAAACGTAAAACTGGTGATTTGCAACCAGGCTGATTCTGTCCTATGGTCACATAGAATGGATGCACAAAAAGGCTTTAACACCTATCGATGGGATCTGGTAATAAGGGAAGAAAGCAGCAATCTACCCTATTTCATCGATTTTAAACATTATCTGCCGGTTGGTGAATATGTTTTAAAACTTGAGAGTTCGGAAGGAATTCAAGAGCAAAAATTCCAGGTGCTGGATCCATTACCATCATAAAATCGAACAATGAAAGAAAAGGTAATTTGGTAATCAGTACACCTGCCTAAGTCAGTGCAGTTAACTAATCACCACTTCCTGTTCATTATAATTTACTTTATCACCAGCATGCAACTTGCAACGGATTCTCAATTCAGTGGCACCATTCACCATTACTTCGCCTTCTGCAATGCGAATTTTTGCCTCGCCGCCTGTTTCAACCCATCCCAGGAATTTTAACAATTTATTGAGTTCAATAAATTCGTGGCCCTCTAATTCAAAACTTTCAGTTTTTCCCATCATAAATATTATTATAGCCCGGGCTAAGACCCGAATCCTAAATCAGTTGCATGACTCAAAAATTAAATTGAAGCCTGCTCGTACTTCGAAGTTTCAGCTAATTGGCTCCATTATTTCAGCAAACGGCTTTTGCAAATTCTTCGATCTTCTGTTCCTTTATTTTGGAGACATTTTCTTCAACCCTGGCAATTTTTTTAATCATTGCTTTTTCAATAAAATTCATTTTATCCAGCAAAAATTCTCCACCTAATATTTCATTCTTTATTGAATGATTTCGTAAAACCTCCGGAAATGCATTGTTAAATTGTTCTGTCATTTTCGCTTTTTCATCTTCCATGCAACACAAAAACAAAGCGATTTGTTTTTTCAACAACTCCTCCAGATTGGTTTCACAGAATACTTGCATGCGTTTTTGGATTCTCCCCATATGAATGGAGCCGCCCAAAATAATTTTGTCGTAGCCTGAGATATCAGGTTTTTTGTTTTTTCGCAAGTTGATTAAAGTTACCTCATCACTGAGTGACGACTTAATTTTTTCGGCCACTTTTTTAGTGGTGCCGTGCTTTGAAATATAAATAATCCCGATCATTTCGATTTTCGATTTATGATTTTTAAATTTTTTATACCCAACTTTATCTTTTATCTTTTATCTTTTATCTTTAAATCTTTTCCAGCCCATCAACCAGATAGTCAATATCCGCTTTTGTGATGAAAATGGCGAGTGAAATTCTTAAACCATTTAAGCCAAAAGTTGACATGGGACGGGTATCGATTCCATAATTTTCAAACATTTTATCTTTTACCGAAACCACATCCTGACCAACAACTTCAAGGGTTTGTATGGCTGCTGACAATTGATCCGACATCGGGGTTTTAAACCTGAATTTAGGATTTCCTTCAATCCTGCTTCGCAAATAGGCTTTTAATTCAAATGTTCGGTCGTTAATCTTTTTGTCGCCGATGAGCTTATGAAACTCAAGGGCCGATCCCAAACCCAAAACCTCCGGCAAATTCCGGGTATTGTAATTTTCAAGCCTTCTGATTGATTGATCCTGATAACCATTGGCCACAATAAGTGGCGTGAGTAAATGCTGGCTCTCCTTTTTTGCATAAAAGATACCGACCCCTTTGGGTGAAAACAACCATTTATGCGAACTGGCTGCATAAAAATCGCATCCCAGATCCTTCAAGTCAGTTTGAAACATTCCGGCTGCCTGCGCTCCGTCAACTGCAACATAAATTCCCTTTTGGTGCGCCATTTCCGAAACTTCCTTTACAGGAAGCATCATTCCGTTGGTGTTCACCACATGGCACATCGAAATTACCTTTGTACGCGAAGTGATGGCTTTTTTATACACCTCAACCACTTCGTCGACCGAATCAGGTATTAACGGAAGCACCGGACGAACGAGTTTGATCCCTTTGGTTTCCTGCCGCACCTGCCAGGGAATGGTTCCGCTCGGATGTTCATGATCGGCCAAAATAACTTCGTCGCCGGGCTTTAAATCAAAACTACGGGCGATCATATTCATGCCTTCAGTGGTATTGTGGATGAGTGCGATTTCTTCGGGCGACACATTTAATAACTCAGCCGCCAGTGAACGCACATTTTCAACATTGTCTTTCCAGCCTCCCCACATGTATTTGGAAGGGAATTCGTCCAGTGTTCTGCGAAAATCAGTCGTAGCTTCCCGAACGGTGATCGGTGACGGCCCCAGGGATCCATTATTGAAATATTTTACTCCTTCCGCAAATGGAAATTGCTCCTTTATCATCTCCCAGTACAATTCAGAATCATCTGCTGAAGATAAATCCGGTTTATAATGATCAATGGTTAAGCCCCTGGTTGTTTTACCAAGTGTTGTTAATAAGGCTGTGCTTCCGATTGCTGTTAAGGAAGTCTTTAAAAAATTTCTTCTTTTGATTGGGGACATTATTTTATAGATTAATTAGATTTTTGAATTTTCAGGTTTTTGAAAGCCCCGTCTGAACCATTGCCGGCCCAAAATCCAATCCAGCCTGTTTTACGATCGCTTAATTGTTCGATTTCGAGGGATGGCGTTTCAGCATCATTTACAAAAACCTTCACATTTGGATATTGAATTTCAATTCGGGCATGAAACCATTCATTAGGATCGGGTACGGGTATCACAGGATTTTCATATTTCTCAGGAAACTGGCTTCGTAAAACAGACCAGGTGTATGTTGGATGCGAAATATACTGAACGGAATGTCCCTTTCTTTCCGGTGACCTAAAATTGAAGGGACGAAAATAAATGCCATCAAAAGTTTCGGCATCCAGTCCGTGGAAAGCAATGCCGACAAAACTTCTGCCTTGCACATCTTTGCCCTTAATGTCCAGTTCAATAACTCCATCCTGAAACTCAAAATCTTTTAACCATGCAATGCCATCCAGCGCTTGCGCATTAAATTCAACAGCACCCTCCTTTTCATTAAAGCTAACCTCCCGGTTGTAATGAACCCAGATATTTTCATCATTAATTTTTGATAAATCGGGTATCGTTTGGCTCTGTATACTGGTTATTAAAAACAAGGATAAAACAAAGAGAAAACAGCTTTTAACAGGCTTCATATCATTAGGTTTTGATATAATTTGTAAAGTTGATGAATTTTTTAATATTCTGCAATTTTATATGATGGCAAGCGAATATTTTGTAATTTTTATCGCTGAAAACCATAAATCCAGAATTATGAAAAAATATTTGATCCTTTTTACATTATGTATTTCAATTGTTATTGTTCAAGCCCAGAAACTTGATATGGGATTGATGAATGATTACAAACCCAGAAACATCGGTCCTGCCGGAATGAGTGGCCGTGTTACGGCCATTGATGTGAACCTTTCGAATACCAACATCATTTATGCAGGAACTGCTTCGGGTGGATTGTGGAAATCTGATAACGGTGGCCTGAACTGGAACCCTATTTTCGATCATGAAAAAGCAGCTTCAATCGGAGCTGTGGCTATCTATCAGAAAAACCCTGATATCATCTGGGCCGGAACCGGAGAAGGCAATCCCAGAAATAGTTTAAACGGAGGCTATGGATTGTATAAAAGTATTGATGCCGGAAGAAGCTGGCAACTGGTTGGATTAGAAAACACAAGGCATATTCACCGGATCATTACCCACCCCGACAATCCGGATATTGTTTATGTAGGTGCAATCGGAAGTCCCTGGGGAGCACATCCCGAAAGAGGAGTGTATAAAACCATTGATGGCGGAAAAAGCTGGAAACAAATTTTATTTACAAATGAACATTCGGGTGTTGGCGACATGATTATTGATCCCGCTAATCCAAATAAATTATTCGTGGCCATGTGGGAACATCACCGCCTACCCTGGTTTTTTAAGTCAGGTGGTGAAGGATCAGGTCTGTTCATGACCATTGATGGCGGAGAAAACTGGAAAAAATTAACAGATAAAGAAGGATTGCCTGCCGGTGAGATCGGTCGCATCGGTCTGGCCATTAGCAACAGCAATCCCGATTATGTGTATGCTTTGATTGAATCAAAGAAAAATGCCATTTACCGATCGACCGATGGAGGTTATAAATGGGAAAAACGGGGAGAAAAAAACATTGGCGACCGGCCTTTTTATTATGCCGATTTATTTGTGGATCCAAAAAATGAAAACAGGGTATATTCGCTTTACAGCTTTGTAAATGTAAGTGAAGACGGTGCTTTAACCTTTGATCAGCAAACAGCAAAAAGCATTCACAGCGACCACCATGCCTGGTGGATTCACCCTGAAAACCCATCCTTTATGATCGATGGTAACGACGGAGGAATGGCGATAACTTATGATATGGGCAAAAACTGGAGGCTGGTGAGTAATTTACCGGTCGGTCAGTTTTATCATATTCGTATCGATAATGAGCGGCCATACAAAGTTTATGGAGGAATGCAGGACAATGGATCATGGGCAGGCCCTGCCTATGCCTGGAGCAATCAGGGCATTATCAATAATTATTGGGAATATTTGAACGGAGGAGATGGCTTCGATGTGGTTCCGGTTCCGGATGATCCGCGATATTGCTATTCGATGTCGCAGCAGGGTTATTTATCCAGAAATGATATGTTGACCGGAGACTCTAAAAACATTCGGCCTGTGCATCCTGAAGGGGTCACATTGCGCTTTAACTGGAATGCAGCCATTGCACAAAATCCTTTCGATCAAAACAGCATCTATTTCGGTAGTCAGTTCTTACATAAAAGCAACGACCGGGGAGAAAACTGGGAAATCATAAGTCCTGACTTAACCACCAACGATCCCGAAAAACAAAAACAGCACCTGAGCGGAGGATTAACCTTCGATGCCACCGGTGCTGAAAATCATACCACTATTATTTCTATTGCTCCCAGCCCGCTAAATGAAAATGTAATCTGGGTCGGCACCGATGATGGAAATTTACAATTGACACAAGACGGTGGCAAGAGCTGGACAAATTTAATTGAACACATTAAAGATGCCCCTAAAAATGCATGGATTCCACAAATCCATCCTTCGAAATACAATGCCGCAGAAGCCTTTGTGGTGATCAATAATTACCGTCAGAATGATTACAATCCTTATGTTTTTCACACAACTGACTACGGGAAAAAATGGACCCGAATCGCAGATGAAACACAAATATGGGGTTATGCTTTAAGTTTTGAGCAGGATCCTGTTGAACCCAAATTGATGTTTTTAGGAAGTGAAATGGGACTATACATAAGTTTGGACGCCGGTGTCAACTGGACAAAATGGACCCATGGATATCCGACCGTATCGACCATGGACCTGCAAATTCACCCCCGGGAATATGATCTTGTTATCGGAACTTTTGGCCGCTCAATATGGGTGCTGGACGATATCAGGCCCTTGCGCGAACTTGCAAAAAGAGGAAATGATTTGGCAACTGCAGATCTCATCGCTTTTGAACCACCAATTGCAGTAATGGCAAGCCCTAAAATTGCACCGGGTTATCCCGTCTGGATGCGCCAGTATGCCGGAGATGCTTATTATGAAGGCGAAAACCGGAGTATGGATGCCATGATCAGTTTTTATCTTAAAAATGTGGAGGGTGAGGATGAGGTTAAAATTAAGATTATTGATGCCAATAATGATACCATCCGCACCTTAAGTATAAAGCCAAAAAAAGGGATGAACCGTGTGTATTGGGGATTCGACACCAAAGGATTCAGGATGCCCGGAAGGCCGGCATCCAAAAATCCGGATGAACAAGGCGGAGGGCCCGTAGCCTTGCCCGGAACCTATACCCTTAATATCAAATACAAAGATGCTGAATCATCGACAAAATTGGTTGTTGATACTGATCAGCGATTGGATTTTGACCTGGATGCCATGAAAGAAAACCGTGAAACCTTAAAATCGTTTATTGCAAAAGCCGATGCACTGAATGAGGCACTTGATGAACTAAAGGAGGTTGAAAAAAAGATTGAAATTGTGAATAAACTGATGCCGAAAGCATCCAATCCAAATGTTGATTCTCTAAAATCGATCGGAAAGGAAATAGACAAGGTCATCAAGGAATTTAATGAAATTATGTACGGGCCCAAGGATGTTCAGGGTATTTACTCAAATCCGAAAGAAATCAGCGAAAAGTTATGGCCGGCTTTTTCTGGACTGATGGCAGTTACCAAACTTAACAGCAACCAGAGGCTTGCCATTGAACAGGCCGAAAAAGCCATGATGGATTTTACCAGTCAATTAAATAAATTCTTTGAAAGTGATTGGAAAAAATATCAAAAGGCAGTTGAAACTGCTGAAATTAAATTATTCTAAACAAAAAGAAAGGGGCAGCTAAAATAAAGCTGCCCCTTTTAAAATTTATTTTTTAAATCTCTATTTCACCTACGAGATAACTTACGGCTTTGCCGATTATTTTAACCCGGTCGCCAATCCATTCACAAGTTAATTCACCTTTTCTCGCGGAAAGCTGTTGGGCTGTCATTACTGTTTTATTCAGTTTATTTGCCCAATATGGCGTCAGGCTTGTGTGAGCAGATCCTGTTACCGGATCCTCATTAATGCCAACCTGCGGGGCAAAAAAACGGGATACAAAATCAACCTCTTCTCCCCTTGAGCTAACAATTACTCCACGGCACTCAACATCTTTTAACAAGCTGAAATCAGGTGAAATTTTTTCGATTTCATATTGTGAATTATAAATCAGTAAATAGTCCGTTTTCCCTTGATAGGCATCAATGGGTTTTGCACGCAATGCATTCACCAAATCATTTGGTGGAGCCACTTTCTTCAAATGATCTGCCGGGAAATCCATCTCAAGATTTTGGCCTGATTTTTTAACGGTAAGTATCCCCGATTTTTCTGTTTCGAATTTAATCAGCGATGTTTGTGGATTGTAATATTTAAAGAGCACGAAGGCTGCTGCAAGGGTGGCATGTCCGCATAAATCAACCTCAACTTCGGGTGTGAACCACCTGATCGCATAATGATTCTCCCAGGGTATAACGAATGCGGTTTCCGCTAAATTATTTTCTGACGCAATGGCTTGCATGGCCTCCACATCGATCCATTTATCCAATAAGCAAACGGCCGCAGGATTGCCACTAAAAACCTTATCTGTAAAAGCATCAATCTGGTAAAGTTTTAATTTCATTTTATCCGAATTCGCACTTAATGTAAGTATTATGCAAAAATAAGTTGTTAAATTACAAAAATAATTAACATATTAAAAGATAATATTATAACTTCATGGTCTGTAACCATAATTTTAAAAACGATGAAAAACATTATTTCTTTCTGGATCATTATGGCAACAATCGCAATCATATCTGATGGTTGCTCAAAAATGGAAAATTTACTGGATGTTACATTCAATGTTGAATATTCTGCAAACCTTGAGGCCGTAGTTCCACCTCTGGAAAATTTTAAGAATAGCCTTGGGCATTTTAGTGCTTCAGCAACCATTGATCCGATCAGCAATAATGACTTTCAGCAATATGCTGACAAAATCAAAGAATGTCAGATTACTTCAATAAGTGCCAGGGTGGTTGAAATCAGCAAACAACTTACACTCGAGCATGCAAGTATTGCCGTTTTTTCAAGCACCAGGCAAACCTCATGGTCTTTTACTGATGAAGTAATTACAGTTGGTAAAACCCTCACCCTCGACAATGAGAATAATCAATGGGATGTAATACAAAATATACTTGAAGATCAAAATTCATTCACCATTGATTTAGTTGGCCAAACTGATGTTGATGATGTACAATTTACCATTGAAATAACCATAAAGTCAAGAATTACAGCCAACCCACTCTAACTTTAAAAGGGTGTCTTATCTACTTAATCATAACGCGCTGATATAGAAACCTCTGCGCATCTATTTTGTTTTTATACAGATTTTTGGATTATCTTATTAAAAAAACTTTAATCATTTTTTAATAAAAAGCGGGACATTTTAAATCTTTTGGTATAAAGAGATGTAAGATTGTTCATTCAGTTTTACTTCATAGGCAAATCTAAAAAGGCATTCAAGGGGAGAATGCCTTTTTTTTGAATCAAATCCAGTGCCCCGATCAATGCTTAATTTTGTAACTTTGATTAAACCAATCAATCATTTAAGTTTATGAAAACATTATCCGGAAACATTGTTGATATCGTAAACCAGCGAATTTTTCAAGGTGAAATTACCATTGACGGTAACAAAATTACACAAGTCACAGAAAAAGAAGTAGCAGAAAATCGTTTCATCTTACCCGGATTAATTGATGCTCACATCCATATTGAAAGTTCCATGCTCACTCCTTCGGAGTTTGCCCGGATCGCTGTTGCACATGGTACTGTAGCAACGGTTTCCGATCCCCATGAAATTGCAAATGTTTTGGGGATTGAAGGGGTTAAATACATGATAAAGAACGGACAAAAAGTGCCGTTTAAATTTTATTTTGGGGCACCCAGTTGTGTTCCGGCTACAAACTTTGAATCTTCTGGTGCAAACCTGGGTGTTCGGGAAATCGATGAATTACTAAGTATGCCGGAAATTAAATATTTGTCGGAAATGATGAACTTCCCCGGTGTTTTATTTCAGGACGAAACAGTGATTTCAAAAATAAACCTGGCAAAAAAACATCATAAACCCATTGATGGGCACGCTCCGGGTTTAAGCGGTGAAGATGTTAAGAAATATATTGCTGCCGGCATTTCAACCGATCATGAGTGCTTTACGATTGAAGAAGCACTTACAAAAATCAAATTCGGGATGAAAATACTGATCAGGGAAGGAAGTGCAGCCAAAAATTTTGACACCCTCATTCCATTGCTTTCCAATCATGCTGATCAGATCATGTTTTGCTCGGATGACAAACACCCAAATGACTTACTAAATGGCCACATGAACCAGCTTGTAAAACGTGCAATTGCACTGGGTTATGATCCACTTCTTGTTTTAAGAAGTTGTATTTACAATCCGGTGAAACATTATCATTTAGATGTTGGATTATTACAAAAAAATGATGCTGCGGACTTCATCATTGTTGACAACTTAATCGACTTTAATATACATCAAACTTATATAGACGGAAAGCTTGTTGCCGAAAACGGAAATTCCTTCATAAAGTCGGTTCCTGATGAAATGCCCAATCATTTTATAGCCGAACCTCTCACTGCCTCAGCTATTGAGATCAAGGCACAAGAAGGAAAGATAAAAATTATTGAAGCCATGGAGGGCCAGTTGATCACTCATAAAATTGAGGCCGATCCACATATTGTTTCGGACAAAGTAATCAGTGACACATCCCGTGATATTCTGAAACTGGTTGTAATGAACCGTTATAATAAAAGTAAACCTGCCCTTGCTTTTATCAGGGGGTTTGGATTTAAAAGCGGGGCCATCGCATCAACCGTTGCACACGACAGTCACAATATTATTGCGGTAGGTGTGGATGATCAGGAAATCGTTGAAGCCATCAACTTATTAATTGAGAACAAAGGCGGGATTTCCCTGGTTAATAAAGCCGATAAAAAAGTATTGCCACTTCCGGTGGCCGGCATCTTATCAAATGGGGATGCATACACGGTAGCCAAAGACTACGATCTGCTTGAAGAAAAAGCAAAATTACTGGGTTCTGGATTTCAGGCACCTTATATGACCCTCTCGTTTATGGCACTTTTGGTGATTCCAGCCTTAAAGCTGAGTGATAAAGGCCTTTTTGATGGAAATAAATTTGAATTTACTCCTCTTTTTGATGCTTAGATTTAAAAAAAATAAGAATTTTTATGATATATATACATATTTACTTGGTATTAATATATTTTATTTCATAATTTTGCATAAAATTTAAACTTATGGGAAACTTAGTAATAGATATCAACAAACTTGAAATGGCTGCCAGTAAACTACGTGCAATAGCTCACCCCATGAGAATTGCCATCTTAGATTTACTTAACGAAAGCCCTAAATTAAGCGTAACAGAGATTTACGAAAAATTGAAAATTGAGCAAGCATCAGCTTCTCATCATCTGAATATTTTAAAAAACAAGGGTGTTTTAATGTCGAAAAGAGACGGGAAAAAGATTTATTATTCCTTGAAAAGCGTTAGCCTGACAGAAATTATTGAATGCATCAATCGGTGTAACGAAGAATAATATTATTTCAAATCCCACTCTTCTTCCATCAGCCAGTTAGCCCTGACTTCAATTTCTGTTTTAAAGATCAGAATTTTTTCGGATTGTCGATGCATGAGGTAGTTACCGGTATCCCAATATCCATTCTTGTTTTCATCAAGAATCGCTTTTAAACTATATTTTGCAGGGTTCAGGTATTCGAATTTAAGTGTGGCGTCTTTATTTATGATGTGTTGGGAGACAATGCTCTGATCTTCATTCAACAGCTGTAGTATCCATTGCTGGGTGGTGTCATTAACGGTAATATTCAATTGAATGGTACCATATTCTTCTTTCTCACGGGTTTTAAATTCATACACTATACTATCATTAAACCTTCCTTTCATATCTACCATTGCTGAATCCGGAACGATAAGCTTATAATCTACCTTTTCTTCCAGTATTTTATCAACATAAAGAATTCTTTTTGCCGAATCTTTGAATTTGAACTCCGGACAAATGCCCATAGTGTCTGCTTCGAACCATTTAATTCCGGAATCCGAAAAATGAACGAGTGGGTATTCGCTTTCAATCCGTAATTTTCTGTTTAATTCAATGACCCCCATTTTAAGATTCGGTGTCGTAAGCAAAGGTTCGCGTTTGGTGGTATCTATTTGAATATTTGGGTTGACCTTATTTATAACAAAACTAAGGGTATCTATCACCCTGGAGTCTGCCATGAATTCTAACTTTAACGAATCCTGAACTCCTTTCCTGACCCAACACAAAATAGTATCATTTGTGGCATTTGATTCAAGTACGTTCCAAGCTGAATCCGCCCTAAAATTAAGCGGGGTCAGTTTAAAATCCTTTGCAGGAAATTTTAGATTGATGGTAATGAGTGAACCCTTTGAAACCCCTGAATTAACAATTTGTTGTGTTGAATCAATGACCTGAAACATTGATAACTCAATGGGTTTATAACCATACGTATCTAATCCGGTCAGAATACTAACAAACTCTGGTTTTGCCGCGACTTTCTTTTCGTTAGGATTATTTGCCTTGGGTTTGTCAATTTGTTTTTCTCCTTTATCAGTTTGTTTTTTTTCCAAATCCACTGAAGCGGTGTCCGATAATTGTTTGTATACTTTTCTGCCCAAAAAAGCAGGTTTTATAATGGTGTCGGAGAAAGCGATTTGTTCATTCGGCAAATCATAAAGATAATTGCTGTTCATATCGGCCAGTGCAATGATCATATATGGCAGGTTTCGAAGGTTATTTAATTCGAATTCCCCCTCCTTATTCGTACGGGACACATAAACCGGTCTGCTCAATATTGGGAGCGAATCATTTGGAATTTTATCGACATTTAAGGTATAAAGCATGACAGCCACACCTTCTCTTGGCGTCTTTTTGAAGGCATCAATAATTCTTCCTTTCACGGCCATTGAATCAAGCAAGGGGCCGGTAGAAAAGACATATTCAAAATTTTTGAGCGGATTTCCCTCAGTAATATCAGTAATGGCATCTCCAAAGAAAAATGTATAAGTTGTACTATCTCTTAAGGATTCATTTATATCAATCACAATAGATTTCCCTTTTGGCCTGATGTCGGGTTTTTCATTCAATGGCGGTGAAATCATCAGTTGATTGTCTAAACCCTGTAATTTTACAAATTCGTCAAACTGTATACTGAATCGATTGGTAGCTTTAACGGAGGTTGAATAATTTGGCGGATCCATTCTTAGGATTTGGGGAGGTACCTCATCTTTAGGGCCACCGCTAGGTGTAACCGGATTGGCACAGCCAAAAACAATAATGGCCAAAGAAACAAAAAGTGAAATCCGGATTATATTTTGCACTGTTTTTAAAATTTATGATTCAGATTACAAAGATGTGAAAAAAAATGATTTGTGGCTTTTAAAATTATTCCGAAGGCAGTTTACTGATACATCACCTTACAGAATTTCTGTTCGAATGCCTGAAAACTTAAACCCTCTCTTCCTGCATGATTCGATAAAAAGCGGTACTGCATATAACATTTTTTCTGAAGCCTTTATACTATCATGAAAAACGATTATTGAACCTGTTTTCGTGTAGTTTAAAGCAATATCCAGGCATTGCTCCTTCGTAATCTTAGCATCAAAATCACCGGTCAAAACCGACCACATAATTATTTTATAATCCTTCGAAACCTCTCTGGCATGTTTGAAAGACAATCTTCCGTAAGGGGGTCTGAATAATTTTGAATGAATAAGTTTTTCCGTTTTTTTGATGGATGAAAGAAAATCCCCTTTTTTTGCATACTTACTGTTGGAATGATCCCAGGTATGGTTACCCACCATGTGGCCCTCCTTTAGAATCCTTAAAAAAAGCTCAGGGTTTTCGGCCACATTTTTACCAATACAAAAAAAAGTTGCTTTTACATCATGCACTTTTAAAAGATCAAGTAATCTATCCGTAACTCCCGGTGTAGGCCCATCATCGAAAGTAAGATATATTTTTTGATCATTGGCAGGAATGCTCCAAATCAGTTGGTGTGGATACAAATACTTTATAAACGCTGAATTTCTCAGATAATATTTCAAAACCTGTGTGTTATATCAAACTTGAACCGGTCATTTCCGATGGTTTGCTTAAACCCATAATTTTAAGAATTGTTGGTGCCAGGTCAGCCAAAATGCCATCTTTTACTTCAACTTTCCCTTCACCTAAAATGATACACGGCACCGGGTTTAGCGAATGGGCGGTATTAGGCGAACCATCTTTATTTAGGACATGATCGGCATTGCCATGATCGGCGGTAACGATCACACTGTATCCGTTTGCCAAAGCCGCAGAAATGGTTTTTTGCAGGCATCTATCAACGGTTTCAACCGCTTTGATAATGGCCTGATAAATTCCGGTATGGCCTACCATATCTCCATTCGCATAATTCAAACAAATAAAATCATGTTTACAGGTGTTTATCTCTGCTACAACCTTATCAGCAACTTCAGGGGCACTCATTTCAGGTTGATAATCGTAGGTTGGCACTTTTGGTGAAGGAACCATAATTCTGCTTTCATTATCAAAAACGATTTCTCTTCCTCCCGAGAAAAAATAAGTTACATGGGCGTATTTCTCAGTTTCGGCTATTCTTAACTGTGTCCTTCCGTTTCTTGCCAGAATTTCTCCCAGCGTATTTTGTACATTTTCGTTATCATATATTACACCGATGTGTTTAAAACTTTTATCGTAATTCGACATGGTATAATATTTTAAATTTAAAGGGTGCATCGAATAATCCGGCATGCTTTGCTGCGTAAGGGCAATGGTCAGTTGACGCAAACGATCGGTTCTGAAGTTGAAACAAATAACAACATCCCCTTCTTCGATTTTAGCAAGTGGTTTTTCATTGTCATCAACCATCACAATCGGTTTAATAAATTCATCCGTAACACCCGCCTCATAAGATTGCTGAATAGATTGTAAGATATCTGTGGATGCAGTGCCTGAGCCTTTTACCATTAGCTCATATGCCTGATTGATCCGTTCCCATCTTTTATCGCGGTCCATCGCATAATACCGACCAACTAAAGAGGCAATTCTGGCATTTGTTTTCCCGGTGTTTTCAATTAATGATTTGATGAAGCCATAGCCACTCTTCGGATCGGTATCCCGACCGTCGGTCAGGGCATGAATAAATACATCTTTTAAGCCATAATCGCTTGCAAAGTCACATAAAGCATATAAATGGCTGTCGAGCGAATGAACGCCACCATCCGACACCAATCCAATAAAGTGTAATTTTTTCTGATTCTCTTTTGCATACGAAAAAGCTTCCAGCAAACGCTTGTTTTCCCGTACTTTGCCTGAAGATATCTCTTTATTGATTCTTACCAGGTCGTGATATATTTTCCGTCCGGCTCCGATATTAAGATGCCCGACTTCAGAATTCCCCATCTGCCCATCCGGCAATCCGACGCTTTCGCCACATGCAAGTAATTTTGCAGCAGGTTCATTCTTTATAAGTGAATCAAAAAAGGGTGTATTGGCAGTATAAATGGCGTTTGATTTATCATTCTCCCCAAGTCCCCAACCATCCATTATTATCAATATCAGTTGTTTGTGATCTTTCATTGAAAAAATTATTATTATCTATATTTGTATTCAAAGGTAGAGCTTTTAAATTTATCTTTATTAAAAATTCGAATAAGAGAATATGGCAGATCAATGGGTAATTCCGGATATTCACGGTTGCTCCAAAACTTTGCAAGAATTGGTAGAAACTCAGATCAGGCCCAAAACCGGTGATGCGTTTTATTTTTTGGGTGATTATATTGACCGTGGCCCTGATTCAAAAGGAGTTATCGATTATTTAATGACACTTCAAAACAATGGCTTTAATGCACATTTCCTGAAAGGAAACCATGAAGAATATTTGTTAAAAACCCTGGCATACGAACCTGCCCCAAAAAGATTCATCAAACTTGGCAGAAAGAACAGATTTAAAGAAGCCTGGTTTGCACATGGCGGCGAAATATGCATGAAAAGTTTTGGGGTGGATAATCTGAAACAAATCCCTTCGGTTTATCTTGATTGGATAAATTCACTCGAATATTATATCGAATTAGCGGGTCACATCCTTGTTCATGCGGGTTTGAATTTCAGAATAGAAAATCCCTTTGATGATCAGGTTGATATGTTATGGACCCGGGATTTTGAAATTGATCCTGAAAAAATCGGTTATAAATTGATAGTTCATGGCCATGTTCCTGTCCATATCGACTTTATTAAACTATGCATCAATAAACCTGATTATCATTTTATTGACCTCGACAATGGTGTGTACATCCAAGATAAAGAAGGCTTCGGCAGTTTAACTGCTTACGAATTAAACTCCAAAACATTATTGTCACAAACCAATGTCGATTTTCAATAATATCCTGCAAGAATCAGGACCTGAATTCAAAAAAAAAGGATGCAAGCTTTTCAGCTTACATCCTGAACTCAACAAACGCCAGTAATAATAGTGCTAACCCTGGTTAAACGCGATTGTCACGTTTCAACTTTTGGTTATTTAGTGAAATGATCAACATCTGATTTTCGCTTTTTTAATAAACAGCCTGTTAAAACTACGACCTAATAACAGCCTGTTTGGATACTTTGTATTGTTTTTTAACTGGAAATCATTTGTAAAAGATTAAATTTCATCACAATCAATAACTCTTTGCATTTTGCAAAAAGTACGGTTCCACTTGTTGAGTGCTGAACGAAAATGAAATTTAAACGCTAGGCGGTGCCCGCAGGCCGAAATGATAAGACTCAGGCATTTCGAATATGTCTGACACCAATTCCTGCTTCCTTTCAAGCGCTGATGGTTGCAAGTCTTGAGATAAGTCAGCGTGACTCGAAATAAATAAATCAAAATAAACGCTTTTTTTACTTAAATCGGAAAAATGAAACGTATTTTCTTTTGTTTTAGGCTTGATGGCCGGATAGGCCTGATCAATTAATTGTGTTCCTAAAATCCGGTTGGCATGAAAATTAAGCAATGCACCCAAAAATACCCAAACAATCGCGAAAGCGATGATTAAGACAAAATTTCTCCGGATTGCATGATTTCTGAACATTGCTCACTTTTTATCAGTACAAATATAGTTTATGTTGGCTTATCCCCACAATGAGATATCTCATGCAAAACGGAGGATTATATCAACTATAAAAAAATCCGGGTTATAAACCCGGATTTACTGCAAAAACGCCAAGCTATTGAAGCTTTAGCCCACTTATACTATTTTTAAAGTCTGCTTAATTATGTCTCGTTTATTGCCTGTTATACAAGCATTTTATTATTCAGACAATATAATTTCCAGTGTAAACTCATCATAAATTAAGTTATCGCCCAAATCTTTAAAAAACGACTTTGATCTGAATTTTACACCGAACTTACTTCTGTCAATCACTATTTTTGCATGTAATTTTTGGGCATCTTTTGTTGCTTCAAATTCTATCGCATGGGTTTTATCACGGATGGTTAAATTTCCGCTGAGCATCGCTTTTCCATCTTTAAAAGCTGCGCTTTTTGTGAGCTCCAATTTGGCTTCGGGATATTCATCGGCTCCAAAAAAGTCATCTGATATGAGATGATCGACTAATTTTTTGTTATAGGATTCATTTTCAAGATCTGTATTCGTAATGCTTTTCATATCAACCACAAAAACACCGGAGACAATCTGATCATGATCCCATTTCAGAAATCCTTCTTTTAATGAAATATTCCCGTAATGTGTGCCACCTATCTTCTCACCTGTCCATTTTATGATTGCATTTTCGTTATTATATTGATGGGTCTGAGCCATCAGGTTTGCAGCAACTGCCATTGCCAAAACCATCAGTATGTATTTTATTTTTTTCATCTTTTTCGCTTTTATAATAAATACAAAATCAATTTTTTATGTTCTTATTTAGAATCTGTAAAAATAAGATAAATCTCAATACGAACTGTATGAGAATTGTTAAAAAAAGGTTAAAAAAGAAATATCAGCTTTATCGGGGGTAGATTTTAAGAATCTCCGTTTGTCTTTCATTAATATACCTGAATCCATTGGTACCCCAAAATCCATCTTCTTCCAGCATGATCCGGATATCACGTTCCCATTCGGGTATATAAACTGTAACATTGAGTTCGATAGCATAAGCTGTATTTTCATAAAGCGGGTATTCGCCCGTGCCCGGAACTCCGTCCTGCTGGTCCCACATTCCAAAAACAGCACCTGCCGAATGGCCATACAAACCCAACGGATGAGAATAAATCGAAGGCACAATTCCTTCCGACCTGGCATCTGCCAATGACTTCAGAAATATTTCATTTCCTGTTTTTCCGGTTTCAAAATTTGAAGTAAATAGATCCTGAAGCCGATTTCCGGTGGCCATAGCTTTCACCAGGTATTCAGGAACCTCTTCCTCATGAGGTTTAAGAACATAGGCGTGTTCCTGAATATCTGAATTCAGGCCCAGGTAACTGATCCCGACATCGCAGTGCAATAGATCGCCGGGCATGATGACTTCACCCTCTACATCCTTTGAAAAAACGTTTAAAAAACTTTCCATCTCCGAATTTGATCGTTGCAAATCAATGGTAGGATGAAACCAGGTTTCGAGTCCCATTTCTGTTATTCTATCCCGAATCCACCATTTTACGTCCTCTGTGGTGGTTATACCCGGCTCAATCACTTCATTTGAAAAAAATGTTTTAATTAAATCGTGTGTTGTTTCGACCAATTCACTAAAAATCTTCATTTCTTTATCCGTTCTGGTTTCAACCCAGCCGATGGCAAGATTCTCTGCTGATACTACTTTGCGCTGGTATTCCAGGGGTAATATCTCCATTAGTTCATTATAATCAGTCAAAACCAATCCATCGGCAATTCCAAAATGCTCTGAAAAATTTAGGCCGATTTTATTCGGATTTCGGCTGATGATGATCTCCTTTAATGCATCCCATTGATTTGGGTATTTTTCTTTGTCCCAGGCTGTCTTAATATGTTTACCAACATCATAGGTTGAGACTGCCAGTTTCTCAGTGATGTCATTCGCCTTATCGCGATAAAACACTAAAATCGTTCTTCTGCGTGCCGCAAACCATTTGGCGGGCAACATACTCCTGATTACCGGGTCTTCGTTGTATTCGCGCGACATCACGATCCACATGTCAATATCTGCCCGGTCCATGAGTTGTGGTAATAAATTTGTTAAACGATCGCCGATAATTTCATCTCTGATTTCGGCCCTTTCTTTTTCTGATAAGATTTGGGCCTGACTGTGCATAAATGTAAAAGCAAATAAAAAGAAAATCAATTTTTTCATCATAAGCGGTTTAGGATATGTATAAAAATAAGAAAATAAACAATACCTGAAAAATCTTGACCCGGAAATGGGGATTTTATATCGAATTTTTAATTCCAGCTTTAACTGCCTTTCGCTTTTTCGATGAGCGCATCCCCTTCCGCTTTAGCTTTACTCTTTAGCAAACCGGCCTCTGAATTGGCTTTTAGCAAAATCTGGCTGGCTTTGGCCTCTGCTTCCTCTTCAATCTTTACCGCCTTTTTCTCAGCTTCAACCCTCACTTTATCAGCAGCTTTTTTAGCGGCTGTCTTCAAAAGTATTGGCTGCCCGCTTGCTTTATCTTCAATTTTTTTTGCTTCGGCTTCCCCTTCAAAACGCACTCTGTCGGCCATGGTTTTAGCGGTTCTGTTTATCTGCACAGCCGAACTGTCGGCAACAGCAATAAGCTTTTGTGCTTCAACCTCCGCCAAATTCATCAATTTTGCTGCCTGTTCCTCAGCTTTTTGAATGGCCACCAGTTTCGTTTGGTCAATTTTTTCAGTCAGTTCTGTTTTAACTGTCTGAACAGCGCTATTAACTGTTTCGCCAATATTCAGGGTGATTTTTGGATCCGTTATGCTTCCTGTAACCGAGGCACTTATTTCAACCAAATCTGACATCTGGAAATCCATACCTGATTTTTCAGCCTTGGCCAAAAGATTGTTCAAAGCCTGGTTTGCACCTCCGAAATCTGTTCTTGGAAGGGCAAATTTCATCTGATAATCAATTGATTTATCGAGCCCCTGTATGCCTCCGATGGTCGTTTTTGTGTTTTTAATTTTTGTGATGAATGGTCTTAGCTCTACCTTCCCGTCTTTAACCTTAAAACTTAAATTCAGGTCATTTAATGCAAATGATTTAAATTCTGAAATTTTGAGCATTTCACCCAATTTGTTAAATAATTCCGCATCATTGATCTGGAAATTTTTACTTTGAATTTTACCGGCCATACTAATGGTGCCTAAATCAGGCATCATATTTTTATTTAAGGCACAACTGTAATTTTCAATAGCAGCAGAAAAATTGCCTAACGAGCGTTCAACGATCGGCGCAAGCAACCTGACTGTTTGAAAATTACCGGCAGTTTTTTTAACATCAAAGTCCTGTATTCCAAGGTTAAAACTTATCCGGGGATGTTCAATATCTGTTGTTTCATAACTGCCGTTCATTATCAGCATCCCATCCAGCATATTCATGCTCACTCCATCCATGATCAACTTTTTATCTTTAAGAAGGATGGTTCCATTTAATTGATCAATTTCAAGTTTGTCATATAACACCTTTTCTATTTTCGATGACAAGGTAAAATCAATATTTGACGGGACCTCGAAAGCAGTTAATGGCTGGTCGGGGCTTTTAGTTGGATTTTCGACCTGTCCTGCCATTATTTCATTCAGGTCAATCAGGTTTGAATTCAGTTTAAAATTACCGCTCAGGGCTTCATCTGAAAAAAAGTATGCGATAAAATTGTCGATCCTGCCCTTTAATGAAAAATCGCTTTTACCATATTTTGCATCGAAAGATTGCAATTCAAGATATTGTGGGCTAAAATCCAGCAAAGCCTTGTCAATTATTAGTTTGGCTGAAACATCATTGCTTTGATACATTACCTCTTTCGCACTTATTTGTCCACTTGCCATAAAATCTTCATACCTGCCATTTTCAACAGATGAAATCTTTCCATTAAATTTTAGGTCGGAAGATATTATTCCCTTTAATTCCTTCTGTTCGAATGGGATGGTGTTTTTAATACTTTCCAGATCAAGATTTCCTTTCAACATTCCATTTATTTCAGGATCGCTGATCGGGTTCACAATCAGTAAACGGGCATCAATCGGATTATTGGCAAAATCAAGATGCAGCTTTTGTAAATCAACAATGGTATGATCCGCATTCCCATCATTGTTCTTAATATTCAGTGCCAGATTAACATTTTTTACCGATCCGGGTAAATCCGGATATTTAAACATGCCGTCTTCAACATTCAGCTTTAATTCAAAACCGGGTGTTTGCTTTTCGTTATAAATACCCCGAATCAATGCATCCATTTCCAAACGGCCTTCTGCCTGAATATCTTTAAACTGATTGTTATAAACAGCCGGGATCATCGACAGAAAATTTTTAAATTCATTCTGTTTGGCTTTAATATCAAGGTCTAGTATGATATCGTCAGCTGGCATTTCAATGCTGCCATTCAGGATCAATCCTAAATTATTGAGCAAAATATGGTTCTGCCTGAACGTGTAAATTGAATTTTCCAGATCAGTTCCGATTCCGCCATTTGCCTCCAGACTAGCATGACTGATGTAATTGATCCCTCCGTAAGAAAATGAAAAATCATCGGAAGTCAAAGTGGCCTCCAAGTTTGCCACATCAGCCACCATATCCCCGGATAACTCACCCTGAATATTTTTGGCCCTTGTAAGCAAATCCATTTCCTGATCTTCGTATGTAAACTCACCTTTTATAATTTTGATCCGGTTGAGTTTAAGTTTAAAAGCAGACGGGGTGTCGCTTTCAGGTGCAATATTCGTGCTTTCCTTGGTGATCTCCCAATTCACTTCACCGTTCTGCAATACTTTTGTTTTTATAACGGGCTCAGTGAGAATAATCGAATTGATCTGCAGTTCATCACTTCCCAGGCTAAAGAGCCCGACCCTTAAAGAAATCCGATCGAATCTTGCCAGGGTGTCTTTTTCAAAATCCCCCAATCCGACGATGCTAAAATCATTCATCGAAAAATTTGCAAATGGGAATGCCGTAAAAAAACTCAGGCTAAAATCGCCAAATTCAACCTTTGCATTGATGTTTTTATTGATTTCCTTTTTGGCCATTTCAACCAGTTTTCCTTTAAAAATAAAGGGAAGTGTAAACATAAGAACCAATAGGAACAAGACTGTTATGGCGAGCCATTTGAAAAACTTCTTCACAAATTTCATGGATGTTGCTTTTAGATTACAAAGAATAAATGTACGAAATTTGAAAGGTGGAAGGGGAAAAAGAAAAAGCCCACTTTTCAGAGGGCTTCTTTTTCATTGTGGCTATTTCAACGGTACATAAATATGTGTTTTATAATTTTCAGGTTTATGTTTTTCGGGATTATTTACATACTTTTCAAAACATGGCCAATCTTCCAATTCATAACCTGATGCAGGTAACCAATTCTTGAAAATAAAATTGTAAACTTGCTCTAAATTTGTATACGGTCCTTTGTATTTAAAGATTGCATACTTACCTCCGTTTATAACTTTCACCCCAACATTTCCTTTTGGTTGAACGTCCTTTTTTACGGTCATGCATGCATCATATCTAAGTTTATCTCCTTCAGTCACACTCGGATCATCATGTCCAATTCCAATAGTTTCAAGCCCAAACGTGAATAACTTTTCCTGCTTCATAAATTCACATAATTGATCCCAGGCTTGTCCGGCAGAATCGGCATACTGACCTATGGCTTGAACATAAACTACTTTTTTCTCTTTAATTTCTTTAATCTGTGGTTTCAAATTGAGTTCCATACCATTATTATTTAAGTTAATAAAATCGAAAGGAATCAACATTTTTTTTGTTTCTCGGAATTCAGCCGGCGCAACGCCAAACCGTTTCCGAAAAGCTTTGTTTAGTGAAGATGGAACATCAAAGCCAACCCGATACGCAATTTCATTAATCGGATCTGTACCAAACTCTAATAATTTGGCAGCATAATCTAAACGCAAACGACACACAAATGCACCGAGTGGTTCATTCAGAAAAGCTTTAAAAATGCGATGAAAATGAAAAACGGAAAAATTTGACATGGCAGCCAGTTTTTCAAGTTCCAACTTTTCATCCAGATGTTCACTAATATACACCAGCACTTTGTTAATGCGCTCCTGATAATCTTTGATGGTTTCTTCTTTTCCTTTCATGAATTAGTTTTATTCAAAAATAAAGGAGAGGGCTCAAACTGGAATTTTCCATTCTTGCTAAGTTACAAAATTTGGCAGTTAGCTTTTAGCCATTTGCTTATAGCAAGAATCTTGATACTTGGGTCTTTAAAAAAAAGCCCCCAAACTTCTGAGGGCTGCACATTTTTAATAAAAATATTAGATTATTTCCTTGAATCTTTTTAAAAAAGGATGTTTAGACTCCGCTCAACATCCAATATGTCTATTTTCTGGAATCAATTAAAATCTCCAGCATTTTAATGCCGGATTCAGAAATGACGGTACCCGGGCCAAAGATGGCGATGGCACCGGCTTTGTACAAGAAATCATAATCCTGTGGCGGGATCACGCCGCCAACGATGACCATAATATCTTCCCGGCCAAGTTTTTTTAATTCTTTGATCACTTGTGGAACCAAGGTTTTATGTCCGGCAGCAAGGCTCGACACCCCTAAAATATGCACATCATTTTCAACCGCCTGTTTTGCAGATTCGGCAGGGGTCTGGAACAGCGGGCCAATGTCCACATCGAAGCCCATATCGGCATATCCGGTAGCGACAACCTTTTCGCCACGGTCGTGCCCGTCCTGCCCCATTTTGGCTATCATAATTCGTGGCCGGCGGCCTTCCAGTTCGGCAAACTGATCAGCCAGTTCACAGGCTTTTTTAAATTGTTCATCAGCTCCTGATTCTGATGAATAAACTCCTGAAATTGATCGTATCACGGCTTTATACCTCCCAAATATTTTTTCACAAGCATCCGAAATTTCACCCAGTGAAGCCCTTTTACGGGCTGCATCCACTGCAAGTTCGAGCAAATTGCCCTTTCCTGTTTCGCAAGCTTTTGTAATTGCATTTAAAGCCTGTTCAACCTCTTCATTGTTTCGCTCAGCACGCAGTTTTTTCAAACGTTCAATCTGCGATAAGCGGACTGCGGTATTATCAACTTCCAATGTTTCGATGGGGTCTTCCTTTTGCAACCGGTATTTATTTACCCCAACAATGGTGTCTTTTTTCGCATCAACACGGGCTTGTTTTCTTGCAGCTGCTTCTTCTATACGCATTTTTGGCAATCCGGTTTCAATGGCTTTTGCCATCCCACCCAGTTTTTCAACTTCCTGAATCAGGTTCCATGCTTTATGAGCAATTTCCTGGGTCAGTTTTTCAACATAATAAGAACCGGCCCATGGATCAACCGTTCTGCAAATATTGGTTTCTTCCTGCAAATAAATTTGTGTATTCCGGGCGATACGCGCAGATGCATCTGTTGGCAATGCAATGGCTTCATCCAGCGCATTGGTATGCAACGATTGTGTGTGACCCAATGCTGCAGCCATTGCTTCAATGCAGGTCCGTCCAACATTATTATACGGATCCTGTTCGGTTAAGCTCCATCCGGAAGTCTGGCTGTGTGTTCGCAATGCCATCGATTTTGGATTTTTCGGGTTAAACTGTTTAACCAGTTTCGCCCATAACATTCGTGCGGCACGCATCTTGGCAATTTCCATAAAATGGTTCATTCCGATGGCCCAGAAAAATGAAATCCGGGGTGCAAAAGTATCAATGTCCATTCCGGCATTCACACCTGCACGTAAATACTCCAAGCCATCTGCCAGTGTATAAGCAAGTTCGATATCAGCAGTGGCACCTGCTTCCTGCATATGGTAACCACTGATTGAAATAGAATTAAACTTTGGCATGTTTTGAGAAGTATACTCAAAAATATCCGCAATGATTTTCATGGACGGCAAGGGCGGATAGATATAAGTGTTCCTTACCATAAATTCCTTCAGAATATCGTTTTGGATGGTTCCAGAGAGCTGATCCAATGAAACCCCTTGCTCCAGTCCGGAAACAATATAAAATGCCAGCACGGGCAAAACAGCTCCATTCATGGTCATCGAAACTGACATTTTATCCAAAGGTATCTGATCGAAAAGGATTTTCATATCCAAAATCGAATCGATTGCCACTCCGGCCTTACCTACATCTCCTTCCACACGCTCATGATCTGAGTCGTATCCCCTGTGTGTAGCCAGGTCGAAGGCAACCGACAAGCCTTTTTGACCGGCAGCCAAATTCCTGCGGTAAAATGCATTGGATTCTTCAGCCGTCGAAAATCCGGCATATTGCCGGATGGTCCAAGGACGCATGACGTACATGCTTGAATAAGGGCCACGCAAAAATGGGGCTTTACCCGCCGCATAATTTAAATGCTCCATCCCCTCCAGATCAGCTTTTGAAAAAGCTGTCTTGATATCGATTTGTTCGGGGGTTTTCCACGCGTTATAAATTTTATTTTCACTTACCGCTTTTTGTTCACCTAATCCCGAAGGTGAACTGATATCAACTTTATGATAATTTGGTTTCATTATTAAAATTTAGATTTTAGATACTAGACTTTAGATATTAGATTTTGTCTAAAGCCATGTATCATTTTTTGTATTTCGTCCAGTTCTTTTAAAACATTTTCGATCTTTTCTTCAGTTATAAATCCAAGGTCGAAAGATATTATTAATTGTGATTCCAGTTCAAAAGCAGAGCCAATAGCGATGTCTAAAAAACGACTAAAATCTTGTTCGGTGGAACGACCAGCACCTTCGGCTATATTAGAAATCATAGAAATTGCAGCGCGATTTATTTGCGAAACCAATCCATATTGCTCATTTTGTGGAAATTTAGCTGTCAATTGGTAAACATTTTTTACCAACAATCTTGATCGTTGCCAGATTTTTAATTCTTTAAAACTGTGCATTTTTCTGTTTTATAAAATCTAAGGTCTATCGTCTAACTTCTTGAATTTTGCTTCTTATCTGATCCCTAATCGCCTCTGAAAATCAGCTAGCGTTTCCAACACATTCGATTTAATGTGAATAAAATCCTGAATTCCTTTTGATTTCAAATCTTCCAATATCTCTTTCGGGTATCCTGCCACAACCACCATTTTATCAGCCGCAAGTTTTTTAACTACAGGGGCCAATTCAGCATATTCATCATCTGAACTACAAATAACGATGATTTCTGCCCCGGCAATAGCAGCAGCTTTCACTCCTTCTTCCGCAGATTTAAAACCGATGTTATCTTTTACTTCAAATCCGGCACAGGCAAAAAAGTTACTTGCAAAAGTGGCCCTTGCTTTTCGCATGGCTACATTGCCATAGGTAAGCATAAAAGCAAGCGGACGTTTGTGATTTTTAGTGTATAGATCCGTTTTATAACGCAATGCTTCAAAAGCCTGTGCCCCCCGATAAGGTTTCAGGGTTTCGATTTCAGCTTTTTCATCCGACAGGTCGGTTGATTTGAATAAATCTTCGTCTAAATTAATGGTTTTAACTTCGTTGAAATTTGGATATTGATTGGTGCCCAATAATATTTCCTTGCGATTTGCAATGTCCATATCTCTTTTTTGAGCAGTTGATTTAATTTTCTCCTGTATAAAACCTGATTTCATTGCCTCCATAAAACCGCCTTTTTCTTCAGCTTCCAGAAATAATTTCCAGGCATTCTCTGCAATGGATGCTGTTAATGATTCGATATAATATGAACCGGCTGCCGGATCAGCAACTTTGTCCAGATACGATTCTTCTTTTAATAGCAATTGCTGATTTCGTGCAATACGCTCGCTAAAATCAGTCGGGTTTTCAAAGATTTCATTATATGCATTGACGGTCAGCGAATCCGTACCGCCCAGCACTGATGACATGGCCTCAGTTGTGGTACGGAGCATGTTCACATGAGGGTCATACATTGTTTTGTTCCAGTCGGAAGTGGTGGAATGAATAAACATTTTTGCAACTGATTTATCGACCGGCTGATGAGCTTCTACCATTTTTGCCCATAACAAACGCGCTGCCCTTATTTTTGCAATTTCCATAAAATAGTTACTGCCAACAGCAAATTCGAACTTTAATTTCGGTGACAGCTCATCAATTGTCAATCCCAATTCCGTAAGCTGATTCAGGTATTCTGCTGCCATCGACAAGGCAAAACCCAGTTCTTCAACCGTTGTTGCTCCGGCATTATGAAAAATGCTTCCATGAACAATCAGGGTTCTGAAATTTGGAAGATCTTTTGACATTTCAATAATTACCTTCGCTTCTTCAACCTCATTCTTTATTCCGGTAAGTGCCAAATCGGTCATCGGGTTATAGGTAATTGACCCGTGAACATTCTTAAAATTAATGTTCTTTTTGCTGAGAACACTGATAAAATTTTTCAGAATCTCCTCAAAATGCGAACCACAAATCAGGTTGATTTCAACAGCTTCAACCACAATTTCATCCAATAGTTCATTGAATTGTTTTGGAGTAATTACACTGGTTAAAATAAAACCAAGTGATTCAATACCTCTGCTCAATAAAAACAAAGCTTTCTTATTCGCAGTTTTTACATCCTCTACAACGATATCCTGACGCACCAACCAGTTGTTGCTGTCCGATTTATTCCCCCTCACATACGGAAACTGACCGGGCGAGGTGTTCAGGTGATTAAAATCTGCGATATCTTCGGCCCTGTAATAGGGTTTGACCTTAAACCCTTCATTGGTATTCCAAACCAGCTTCTTTTCATAATCAGCTCCCTTCAGGTCCTTTAAAATTATTTCTTCCCATTCAGAAGTTGATACCGAAGGAAATTCGTGGAACAATTTTTCTGATTTTGCTTTTTTTGACATCATATTTTGTGTTCGTAATACTTTAACTGTACGCTGTTTCCATTAAAAAACGGCTGCAAAGTTACAATAAAATATTTGGCAACATCAAAATTACAAGGAAATATTGTTAATAATTTCACAATGATTTATGTCATGTTGAAATATCTGATAAATTATCATAATTTCGCCATCAATCAAATTAATCCGATCATGATGAAAAAGATTTTACTTGCCATTAGCTTTATGCTTGCCGTATTGTTTGTGCAGGCTCAAGCCGAAAAAGTGTATGATGAAAATGCAGATGCGGCCGCCGACATTAAAAAAGCAGTTGAACAGGCCAAAGTTGAGAATAAAAATGTAATGATTTTTATAGGTGGAAACTGGTGCCCCTGGTGTTTGCGTTTGAATAAATTTATTCATGAGGATGAGGAATTATCATCGGCACTTTACGACCATTATATCGTGGTTAAAATGAATTATGATAAGGATCATATCAATATGCCGGTTTTAACCGAACTGGAATTCCCACAGCGATTTGGATTCCCGGTGCTTGTAGTTTTAAACCAGGAAGGAAAACGCATTCACACCCAAAATTCGGCTTATCTTGAACTGGATAAATCTTACGACAAAAAAAGATTATTGGGTTTTTTTGGCGACTGGACCGTACAGAAGCTTGATGCTGCGAATTACATCAAGTAGTAAATGATCGGTATTTGAACAAATTAACTTTTTCCCGTTCTCTGGATTTGTTAATTTCATCCTTACCCCTGAATGCTTTTTCAAATCAATATTATAGTGCCTGGCTATGGCATCTAAACATATGATGACATCTGCCAATCCTCACACAATGCAAAGACTTTTATGTTTAGTTCGTGTATCTTTGATTTCTTATATATACTCAACCACGAAATCCCACATATTCACAATTCCCGAACAATCGAAGTCCATGCTATCTGTCCCGCAATCCCATTCAAGATTCTTATTATTATCGAAAAGATAAGTCACACAGGGGGAAGTAGATCCTCCAAATAACCTCCAGGAAACAACGGCTGTTTTATTGGCTTCTATTTTAAATCCGCCAATTGTTTCACCTGATGCTTCTAATTTAAATTGATTATTGCTATTTAAACTATGATTGCCACCTGGCCCAAAATAATTCGTTATCCATGAATAACCAGCTTCGCTGCAAGGTGTAGTCCAATCACTCATTGTTTCCAATAATTGATAGGAAACAGATAGATTTGAAGCAAGTTGCACATATCTGTAAAAAACGCTTTTAAATGTGATTTTAACGCTTTTATAATTCCCGGCAGGAATTTCCATGCTATTAAAAGAATAATTTTCAAATAATTTCAAACTTGTATTTGTCACACTTGTAAGTTTTATCCATTCCAAATTATCAGTTTCTCCCGCTTTTACTTCTCCCTGCGAAACCCAGACATCACCGATACAGATCAGAAGGTTGGTGGTATACGTTGTTGTAGTATCACCGATCAATGCAGGGTTAGCGAAGCTTGATTTTAATTGGGATGGGCTATAGGCAACAGCCATTGGATTTGAAGTTTTAAACTCAATAAATCCCTTGCTGTTTGCATTATCCTTTGAATCGCCATCCTTTTTACAAGCAGAAAAAAATAAACCTATGCACAGTATTAGGCTAATAAAAGTTTTTGTTCTCATTTTTAGTCCTCCTTTTAGATTTTACGTATGTATTGGGGTTTTATGTTTCCTCATTAGAATTCAGACATATTTGCAAGCATCAGCATTAATATTCATTTACATTTTTACAAACACCTTGCAATACCAATATTTGGCATTCTCACAAACAAGCATGGCATGTGATCTGCCATATGGTTATTTCTTATATTAATAAAATCTTATCAGATCGATACAAGCTTTAATATTAGAAAAGTTGAAACTCTTTATCAACTTAGCTACCTTGGCGGGAAGAATTTCATTAAATAAATATAGGGAAAAATTAACCGTTTAAACCAGTACATATATTTATTTATTAACATTGATATACTTAATTATGCGTCGTCAGCAGCAAGGAATTGCATATTGCAAAAACGGACAATTAAACATTGCAGCTTGATTAAACCAAGAGGGGCCCGAAATCGGAGCCCCTCTTATTCTAATTTTCGGGTACTAAATTTTCGAGCCAAAACTGCTTTTGCAGGTTCGTAGAGTGGATTCGCTTATTTCCGCCCCAACCATGTCTTCCATTGGGATATAACATAAAATAAAAATCTTTATTCAATTCGGTTAAAGCATCAATAAACTGAATTGCATTTTGCATGTGCACGTTATCATCCATGGTTCCATGAACGATCCATAACTTCCCTTTTAAGCGGTCAGCAAAGTTACTGGCATTTCCGGCTTCATAACCATCATTGTTTTTTTCGAGTGTACCCATATAGCGTTCGGTATAGGCATCATCATACAATCGCCAGTCGATTACCGCCGATCCTGCCCAACCGTGGGTGAAATAATCCGATCCTTTGGTCAGGGCAATGGCCGACATATAACCACCGTAACTTGACCCTGTAATTCCGACCTTGGTTTCATCTACAAAACCCTGTGCAAGCAACCACTTTACAGCCTCAATATAATCCTGAATATCGATGGTGCCGCATTTTCCATAAAATTCGTCCAGGCCTTTTTTACCGAAATGACCCGACCCACGGTGATCGACCGAAAACCGAATAATTCCGTTTTCGGTCAAATAATTTCCTTGTGGATTGGTATAGCGGTTATTCACATTTTTGCTGTTCGGCCCGCCATAAATCTGGAAAAGTACCCCGTATTTTTTTGCAGGGTCAAATCCTTCGGGCAGCACCCACCATGCGGGCATCTTAAATCCATCCGGATTTGGGATGGTAAAAAGTTCCACTTTTGCAATTTCCCCTTTGGCCGGATCGGCTCCATCATCTGCACCCAATAAACGGACTTGTTTTCCGTCAATTTTAAAAAGTTCCCTGGTGGTTGGAGTGTTAATATTGCTGTATGTATCAATAAAATAATGATTGCCGGGCGAAAGCATAAAACGGTGTGTGCCTTCAACTTTTGAAAGCTGTTTCAATCCACTTCCGTCCATATTTACCTTAAACAGATGGTTTTCGGTTGATTTTTCGCCGGTTCCGGTAAAATAAACAATACCGTTTTTCTCATCCACTTTTTCAATTCCATTTACGCGCCAGTCCAGATTTGTGATTTGATTTACCAGATTACCTTCAAAATCATAATGAAACAGATTTCGCCAACCGCTTTTATCGCTTCTTAAAATAAAGCCCGAACCATCTTTTAAGGTATAAAAATCATCAAAAAACTCAACATATGTTTTCTGAACTTCATTGTAAATCAATTTTTTGTCACCGGTCTCCACATCCGCAATAAAAATTTTAAAATTGTTTTGCTCGCGATTGTTCACCTGGTACGAAAGTCGTTTCGAATCGGAAGTCCAAAGCGGAAATGCAATGTATTTATCTTCATCGCAATTGCTATCGATCCAGGTAATTTTATTGGTTTCCAGGTCGATTACCCCCAGTTTTACACCCGGGTTCGGATCTCCAACTTTCGGGTACCGGGTTAATTCGAGTTCACCATGAATCCCATCCGCACGGTAAAGCGGGAACATCGGAACCTCTGTATCATCGAAACGAAGAAATGCCAGTTTTTTGCTGTCGGGCGACCACCAAAAAGCTTTGTGAGCCGAGGCCCTACCGATAATTTCTTCCATATAAACCCAGGATGACCAGCCATTGTATATAACATCGGTAGCATCATTGGTTAAACGATGTTCCAGCCCGGATTCAATATCAATATAAAATAAATCGTGATCGCGGGTAAAAGCAATCCGCTTTTCATCGGGAGAAAATGTAGGATTCATTTCTTCCGAAGGATTAGCGGTAAGGGGCTTAAATAAATTTTTTAATCGCGAATAATAATAAATATTATTGTCTTTTTTTAGCGCGACGCTGTTATAATCCTCTGTGACCTCCGCACTGCGATCCAGGGCAAATCCCTTGGGCAGGTTCTTGGCAACTTCATCTTCGAAGCTTGTCTCCTCAAAAACAATGGCTTTTCCGCTTTTTGCATTCACCTTGTACATTTTTGACTGCTCAGCTTCCCTGCGGATTTCGAGGTAATTTTCATCGTCGAGCCACCTCAGAATTACAGGTAAAGAAGAGCGCATCGGCATTTGTGCATATGCCACCATTGAAATGATCAGGAAACAAAATGTTGAAATAAATAAAATCGTCTTTTTCATAAGATTGGTTTTTATACGAATCGTAAAATTATGAATTCCCTAATATTTCCGTTAGCTGACACGAAACAAATCTACCTAAAACAGAAATTGGGAAAACAAATATGCTAACTATCCCGATGAACCGTATCGGGCGAAAATGCCGGAAGGCAAACGGCAATATATTCGGCTCCCTCTTCAGGAGTGCTGTACTGAACCCATTCCCCTTTCTCGATGATGATGGCCGAACCGGCTTTTACCTCATATTCAGCCTGTTTTGTTTTAATATGGAGGCAGCCTTTTAAAACCACTGTATATTCATCAAAATCGGGTGTTTGTCCGGGTTCGACCCAGCCTTGCGGACTCTGCATTCGGGCAATGCTTAATTCGGAAGTTTTTGAATTTACCCTGCCGATAAATTCCTGAATAATTTTTGGTTTATTGCCTGCGGCTTCAATTACCGAAGGTTCTTTTATATGTTTTGCCATTTTAAAATCCGTTTAAATTTAGAATCACTGTTGGAATCAACAATAGCAACCCTAACAATATCAAGATTACCATAAACCCGCCGATCCACTTAACCCATTTCTCGTAAGGGATTTTTGCCACGCCCAGCACTCCGATTAAAACCGGGGAAGTGGGGGTGATCATATTTGTAAACCCGTCGCCAAACTGATAGGCCATAATGGTTGCCTGACGCGAAACACCAATTAAATCAGAAAAAGGTGCCATGATGGGCATGGTTAGGGCCGCTTTGGCAGAACCGGATGGTATAATAATATTGATCAGGGTTTGAATGCCATACATAATACTGACCGAACCGTATTTCCCCACATTGTCCATCGAATTGGCAATACCGTGTAACATGGTGTCAATTATTTTTCCGTTTTGAAGAATGATGATAATCCCACCGGCCAAACCAACTATTAATGCTGCCGACATAATGTCTTTAACTCCGGCCAAAAATAAGTTAGTGATGGTGTTGGGTGAATAATTCATGGCAATGCCACTGGCCAAACCCATTACAAAGAATAAAGTGGCAATTTCGAGTACATACCATTGGTAACCCATTACACCAACAATGAGGTAAAGGATGGTGAAGATTAATAAATTAAGAATGAAGAAATGTACTGATTTGCGCAAAAAGAAAATGCTGCTAATGGCAAAAAGCCCTGTCAATATCGGGATAATCGGGATGACAGTTTTTGATTGCCCGACACTTAAAGTTGAATAGGTGAAATAAAATGAATAAGCCACCATAACCGCCAATAGGATTACAAAGGTGATCCATGCAGAAAGCGGGGTGTGATAATCAGTTTTAAAGGCCTCTTCACCGGCTGTTTTATCGCGCCAAACCTGATCATCTTCATGAACTGGTGATTTAGCCGGATTTTTTTTGATCCTGGCAGCATAACGCAATACGAAAGCGATCCCGACAAAATTAATAATCAGCCAACAAACAAAACGATATTCTATTCCTGAAAATAAGGGTACATCAGACAATCCCTGGGCAATACCGATGGTGAATGGATTCAGCATAGCTCCGGCAAATCCAAGTCCGGCGGCCAAAAAACACATACTTACGCCCACAATCGAATCATATCCCATACTGATGGATAAAGGCACAAAAATGATAATGAAGGCAATGGTTTCCTCACTCATTCCGAACACTGCCCCGAAAATACTGAACATGATCATAATAAGGGTGATCACCATATTATCAACCCCGATCATTTTTATTAGTTTAAATTTTTCAAGTCGGCGGGTTAATTTTAAAAACGACATGATGGCCACATCAATGGCTTTACTGGCATTCATGATCCAGAAAGCACCACCGATCAGAAGAATAAAAACAATGATATCTGATTTGGCCACAAAGCCATCAAAAATGGCTGAGAATATTTGCCAGGTTTGCGGGTCGCTTTCAACCTGCTGAAATGATTCGGGCATGATGATACTTTTACTCGAACCATCCGGTAAAACTTTTTGTGTTCGTTCGTAAACGCCTCCCGGCAATATCCAGGTAAAAATGGCAGCAATAACGATAATGTAAAATACAATTACATAAGTGTGGGGGATTTTTTTATTTTTCAGCATGGTTAATTTTTTAGGTACGCTAAAATAAGGAAAAATGATAAATGACTATTACTGAATGATGATTTATGATTTTAAATTGATAATTAACCAGGGTGTATCAGGAATATCTTATTTTTGTTTAAATTCAACATTCATCTATAATCCTTCAAAAATAATCAATTAAAAATGTTTGTAATATTCGGTTTCGGCGATAAAAGGAGCAAGCAACATCAGGTTTCCAAAACGGAACATTGCTATCATTGCAACAATACTTCCCGTTGGATCGTCAGTAAAACCACCGATCATTTTTCCCTGTTTTTTCTGCCGGTGCTCCCTTATAAAACAACTTATTTTTATCGCTGTTCGATTTGTAACCATGGACGGCAAATCACTTCCGAAGAATTCGAAAACCTGCAAAGAGAACAATGAAAATATTCGTTCAACTTTGAATTTTTATTACGCTTGCATATATAAAATTTTAGTTTCACGAATTAATTGTAACTATCTGCTGCCAACTTCGTCTTATAAGGGTAATAAAACCCTTATAAAAATGAAAAAGTCAATAATTACTGCCCTCTTATTTTTGTTTAGTTTTTCGGCTTTAATGGCCCAAAATTTTGATTATGCATTCAAAGAAAGTTTTAATGTGAATGGTGACACTGAGTTAAAACTCCTTACCAGTGATGGATTTATACATCTGACACCAAATTCCGGCGACCGTGTTGAAGTTTATTTTATTGTCAGAAAAAACAATCGATATATTCGCATCGACCGAAATGAATTGGAACGGGAATTGGATTTAACCATCGAACAAAGAGGCAATCAAATTATCGTTGAAGTTCGAAACCGGCAAGTAAAATGGGTAAACTGGCGTAATCAAATGGATGTTTCATTCGAAGTTTTTGCCCCTGTAAATACCAGTTGCAATCTTCGGACTTCTGATGGCGACATTAATATGGAAGGTTTTATCGGTGGTCAATATTGCAAAACCAGCGACGGGGATGTTGAAATTTATGACATCGAGGGACCGGTTATTGCCCATACTTCCGATGGCGATATTACTGTCCGAAAAATTAAAGGTGAAACTGAATGCCATACCAGCGATGGTGACATCCAGGCGCTCAGCATAATGGGTGATGCCTATTTTAAAACCAGCGACGGGGACATCTACCTGGAGAATGTGGTGGGACAAACCGAAGTTGGGACCTCAGATGGTTCCATCGAATTCTACAAGATGAGCGGAGGTGTAACCGGCGGTACTTCAGATGGAAATATCGATGGGGAAATTATTGATTTGTACGGACCTCTAAAGCTGAGTACCAGCGACGGAAGCATAGAAGTTGTTATTCCCGACAATCTGGGATTAGACATTTACTTAAGAGGTGAAAAAATATATACCGACCTGATTAATTTTTCCGGAAACCGAAGCGAACACAAAATTGATGGGCGGATGAATGGCGGTGGCATTCCGGTAAATTTAAGCACTTCGGATGGAAGGGTTTCGCTTAAATACAGATAAATTAATTAATATCCAGATATTTCTTTAATCTGATCAAATCGACCGGCTCAGTGCCATCAATCATAAAAACATCGGTCTGGGTTTTTGGCAAAAGGCCATATTTTAAATGGCTTTCCCAAATATGTTTCACATACCATTCAGGTTCGATGCCCCAACGGGTGTCGAGCCTTTTTCGCTCAAAAAAGACTTCCTGCGGAATTTCAAGGAATATCTTTTTATCATACAACTTACAAAGAACAGAATCGGAGAAGGCAAACAAACCCTCGGCTATCACAAGCTGGTTTTCGATATTCCGCGCCACAACTGATGCAATATATTCATCAAAATCAATAGAAACCGGGTTCTCCCAATCTGTTTTTCCATTGATCAGCGGAATCTGTTTTTGAGGGATGACAAAATCATCCTGACAGAGTATCTGTACTTTTCGTTTCGGATATTCCGATTTTATCAAATTGGCCAGGGTTGACTTTCCGGCCATACTTACGCCTCCAATCCCAATGATCATATCAATATCTGTTAATTAGAAAATTAAAGAAAGGCTAATTTCTGTAGTGAAACAAGCCTTTCTTTCATCACAAGCTAAAATTTCTCGTCGTAAAGCGTCCATAACAAGTCACCCAGTTCCCATGCTTTGCTCACAACCATTTCACCATTTTTCATGGTATAATCTGTTAAAAATGGAATGACAGATTTTTTATCCTTTTTATAGATTTCGAGGGCTTTTTGTTCAAAATCTGTTTGATTGCCAAACAATTCAGCCTGCATGGGTTTCCAAACTGCATCCACATCGTGGCGCATATCGCCCCATCGCTGTGAGGCCAGGGTTCCCAGTCGATTAAATGCCCACCAGGCACTTTTAGTGGTATAACCATTCGGCCTGCCGGGAGTTTTGTAAGATTCGGGCAGATCGGTAACACTACAATAAACCGGAATATAAATGGAAGTGGCCACATTGTCCTGTGCCAGCCAAACTACTCCACCAACCGGATCAGGCAACCAGTCGCGGCATTGAATGATGGTGGCATACATGGTGTACCATCGGGCAATATTGCGCTCTCCTCTCCAGCCCCAGCCGCCATTTATTTTAAACAATAAATTTTCATCATATGGCATTTGTGGATTTGCGAGCGGCGATTTAACCATTTTCCCATTTTCATCCGCTACCACCATATCTTTGGTCATATCGAAAGGCGTTCCTTCATAAGTATCCTGAAAGATACTGACCAGTTTTTCAAGTGTTACCAATTCATCGGGTTTAACCGAAAAAGGATAATTTTCAGCATTCGGATCCAGTTTCAGAGAAGGAGCCAACAAATCAAAAACCCGCCATTCTCTTCTTCGGCTGGCCATTGAGGCTCTGCTTTCGGGGGCATATGCATAGCAAAACCTGAAAGCCTCTTTTTCGGGATTCCACCAACCGTTTTCTTTTGCAACTTCAAAAATATTTTCAGAAGCCATAAAATAATCGGGTTGATTCAGGTCAATTTCTTTAATGGTTGAAGCATTAACATTCACCGCAACATGATCGTCAGGCACCCGCTGGGCAACCCATACAGCACCTGTTTTTCCTTTGCCGGGACCCACAATCTCGAAATGCCATACTTCTTCCGGATCCGCTATCGTCAATGCTTCTCCTGCATCGTTCCAACCATATTTTTTTGTGAGTTCATCGGCCATTTTAATGGCTTGCCTGGCGGTAGTGCAACGTTCAAGCATTAACTGGCACAATCGCTGACAATCTATTAATCCTTCATCAGAGATCAATTCTTCGCGTCCACCGAAAGTAGATTCGCCCATGGCCAGTTGTTCAGTATTCATGCACGGGTAGGCCGTGTTAATAAAACCATAGGTTTTTTCAACCTGGGGAATCGATCCAATTTCCTTGTGCTCATAAGTAGGCATTTTAAAATCATCATTTGCCAGTCGTTTAAACATGGGTGTGGTTGATCCTTTTTTATGCGTTTTGGCCGGGATAATATTCATCCACGACCTGGTTCTGTGACTATCGTCGGTATGTGATGTTATGACCGAACCGTCAATACTTGCTTTTTTACCAACAGTAATGGAAGTGCAACCTTCCGGGAAATTATCCACCCAATCGCTTTTATCAACCTGGGCGATAATTGGATTTGTGATCCAAACGATTGTCAATAAACCAAAAACTAATTTTTTCATATCCAATATTTATTATGATTAATATTTATTTTATCCATTCATAAGTCAGGTAATGTTCGCCGGTCATTCCCAATGCCGAATATACTTTTTGTGCCTTTATATTTCCTTTATCCACATAGAGGCGCATCCCTTTTAGGCGATCATCTTTTTCAACTTTGTTTTTAATATGTTCGTACATTTTACGGAAAATCCCGTGTTTACGGTATTCGGGCATCACGTAAACGGACTGGAACCAAATAATGATCCCATTGCGCCAGTCGCTCCACTCATAGGTGTTCAACATCGAACCTACCACTTCCCCCTGAGATTCTGCTACATAATAAACTCCTTTGGCCCGATCATCAAAAACAGCCGCAACCCCTTTTTCAAGAACTTTATGCTCAAGTTCCATCCCTTCCGATTCCATGGCCATCGTCAGTTGAAATTCAACGATCTTCGGAATATCTGATTTTTTCGCTTCTCTAACTATTATCATCTTAGCTTATTAAAAGGCATAAAATTAAAACTTATTAACGAAGCGAAAAAGCATTTTAATAAATGATTATTTTTGTCGGAAATCAATATTGCAATTATGAGCGATGCAATTAAACATGAATGTGGAATCGCATTCGTCCGTTTACTAAAACCACTTGAATATTACCTGGCCAAATACGGAACCGCATTTTATGGTTTTAACAAGCTGTATTTGCTGATGCAAAAGCAACATAATAGAGGTCAGGACGGGGCAGGAATTGCAAATATAAAATTCGACATGGATCCCGGCCATAAATACCTCAACCGCCTTCGCTCAAACTCTCCTACTTCACTCAAAGATATTTTCGGAAAAGTTTATGATCATCTGGAAGAAATTAAAAGAAACAACCCTTCGCGCCTTAATGATATTGATTGGCTAAAACAAAACGTGGGATTTATTGGTGAACAATATATCGGCCACTTGCGATATGGTACATTTGGCGGAAATACAGAATCTTCGCTACATCCATTTATTAGAAGAAACAACTGGAAAACCCGTAACCTCGCCATTGCCGGAAATTTTAACCTGACCAATATGGATCAGTTGTTCGAAGAATTGATTGGTTACGGTCAGGCTCCGGTTGAAACTTCGGATACAGTGACCATACTCGAAAAAATTGGTCATTTTATTGATGAGGAAAATGACAGGCTTTACAAAAAATATAAAAGCGAAGGTTTTGACCGAAAAGAAATTTCAAAATTTATCGCCCGTGATTTTGATGTATTGAATGTATTGACCCGAGCATCAAAAGATTGGGATGGCGGATTTGTAATTACCGGGATGATTGGTCATGGCGATGCTTTTGTGATGCGTGACCCTTCTGGGATCAGGCCCGCTTTTTATTATCAGGACGATGAAGTGGTGATTGCAGCTTCTGAACGGCCCGTCATTCAAACCGCATTTAATCTGCAAACAAACCAAATTAAGGAGCTGATGCCTGGCGATGCATTGATCGTAAAACGCGACGGAACCGCAAGCACTCAAGCCTATACCAATGCATTGCCCCGAAAATCCTGCTCATTCGAACGCATTTATTTTTCGAGAGGGACCGATGAAGAAATTTATAAAGAGCGTAAAAAACTGGGGAGCTTGCTCACGCCCTCAGTTTTAAAAGCCATTGATCATAAACTGGATAAAACGGTTTTTTCATATATCCCGAATACTGCCGCAGTTGCATTCAGAGGGCTGATGGAAGAAATGGACAATTTTTGCAATGGCGTAAAAGCAGAAAAAATTCTTCAGTTGGGGAAAGACTTAACACCCGAAAAACTGGAAGAAATTTTTAAACTCAAGCCCCGCATCGAAAAAGTGGCAGTGAAAGATTTAAAGCTCCGCACTTTTATCACCCAGGACACCCAACGTGACGACCTTGTTGCCCATGTGTATGATATCACTTATGGAACGGTAAACAGCAAAATTGACAATCTGGTGATTCTGGATGATTCCATTGTTCGCGGGACCACGCTTAAGCAAAGCATTCTCCGGATACTGGACCGGCTGAACCCCAAAAAAATAATTGTTACTTCATCCGCCCCGCAAATCCGTTATCCGGATTGCTACGGGATAGACATGGCCAAACTGAACGATTTTATTGCATTCAGGGCCACCATTGAGCTGCTAAAGGACACCAAGCAATCTCATGTAATCAATGATGTTTACAAGAAATGCAAGGCGCAGGAAAAACTGCCCAAGGAAGAGATCGTAAATTATGTGAAAGAAATTTACAAACCCTTTACCGCTGAACAAATTTCAGCTAAAATTGCCGAAATGCTGACCCATCAGGATTTAAATGCAGAAGTGCAGGTTATTTACCAAACCATTGAAGATTTGCACGAGGCCATTCCAGGCCATTTGGGCGATTGGTATTTTACCGGCAATTACCCCACACCGGGCGGTAACCGCGTGGTAAACAAATCCTTTATCAATTATATTGAGGGCCGCGACGAAAGGGCGTATTAAAAGACATCTGAAACCGACATCAGGGGTGACACCGACCGGTTGGCGGGTGTTACCCCTTTGGTTTATTCACGCAACCAATACCTCCTTAAATACATCTATCCAATCATTATATATAACCATTTTTGCTTTTTTTTGACAAAAATGTGGGACTTTTTAAGATTTTTGGAATGAAGGATTGTAATTAACTTAATACCTGACAAGTTTATTGTTAAAGAAAGAAAAAAAGGAAGGCACTCATAATAACTATATGTATTGTGAATGCTGAGTACTAATTAGTTTTTCTTAAGATTAATAATGATAATTAAATATCTTAATTATGAAAAAATTACTTTTTGTCATTCTTGTCTTGATAATAGCAAGTTCATGCGACAAAAAAAACTCAATTGAAGAAAAACAATGGCAGAATTTTAATCAAAAATTTAATGTATCAACAGTTCTGCTTTCAATTATTGATTTAAACGGGAATGATTTGTTATCGCCCGCCAATCCAAATTCTATCAATTTAAATGCTTTAAGGGTATTTTTTATAAAAAACAGGGTAAGTGTAGAATATGATTACCAACCACATCTTATATGTTCTGACAACTATCCGTTATGTCAGGATTTTTTTTCAATAAGTGACTCAACCTTGCTTTACTTTAGCGATAGCGAAATAGACACTATATTCAGGGAAAATAATGGCACAATCATACGCTATAATGAAAAGATTGTTTACCAGGGCAAAGCAGCTGAAGATTATTTCCCAGCTTTGACAATCACAAAGTAAATATTTTATTATCAGGGGTGACACCCTCCAGATGGAGGGTGTCACCCCAAAGTTTTATTTCTCTGAAAAAGCCGTTAAAATATTATTGGCAATTTCAGCCATTTCTTCCGGGGCAAGTTTTACCTTTTCGCGGCTGAAATTAATTTCGCCCCCTTCAATTAAAGGAATTAAATGAATGTGGGCATGGGGGACATCAAGTCCATAAACAACCACGCCCACCCTTTTACAGGCAATGGTATTTTCGATGGCCCTGGATACTTTTTTTGAAAAAACATGCAGCATGCCCAAATATTCATCATCCAGGTCGAAAATATAATCCACTTCCAGTTTGGGCACAACCAAAGTATGCCCTTTTGATAAGGGATTGATATCCAGGAAGGCATAGAAATGCTCATCCTCGGCAACCTTGTATGATGGAATTTCGCCCCGGATAATTTTTGTAAATATGGATGCCATGATTTAATGTGTTAAAGTTCTCTGCTAATTTCTAGTATTTCGAGGGTGATGTTACCTGCAGGTACCGTAATTTCGGCCTGTTCACCCACCTTTTTACCCAACAGCCCTTTGGCTATGGGCGAATTGACCGAAATTTTTCCGCTTTTTAGATCCGCTTCTTTTTCGGGTACAAGGGTATATGCCATTTCAGCATTGTTCTTCAGATTTTTCAGCTTCACCTTTGAGAGGATCAGCACCTTCGAAGTATCAATTTTGGATTCATCAATGATGCGCACATTGCTGATCATTTCCTGAAGTTTGGAAATCTTGAGTTCCAACATGCCCTGTGCATTCTTTGCCGCATCATATTCGGCATTTTCAGACAAATCTCCTTTATCACGAGCTTCTGCAATTTGTTTTGAAATGGAAGGGCGTTCAACCAATATGAGGTTTTCAAGCTCTTGTTTCAATTTTTTTAATCCTTCCTCTGTGTAATACCTTACGTCTGACATAATCTCTCTTTTAACAAACAGATAAAAAAGAACCTAAAATTAGGTCCTCTGCTTTTTTTATTAATAAAATCAGCGCACAAACCGAAAAATCAGTTTATGCTCGTTGGCCAATCAAGCCGGGTGCATTATCAATTGTTATGTAAAAATAATAAATCATTTATGAAATTTACAATATCAATGTTTCTTTATTTTTGATCCTTGGATCTTAATTTTTAATGTAAGGAGGATTTAATATCTCTGAAAAGATCACTGCTTTTCTGGCGTCAAAGTCAGCAATATCATCATCATGCTCAAGCGTCAAATCGTTCCATTTATCTTCTTCCTCCATGTGTTTTATTTCATCCACGATCCCGGCTGTGTCTGTTTCAACTTCTTCCTGAAAAGCTGAAACGCCCTCCTTTTCTGCTTTAAAATAGCTCGTCTCATCTTTTTTTTCAACCACATCAATTTCTGAATACGGGCTGTCCAGATATTCTTCAACCGGATCATCAAATTTAAACATCTGCTCAAGGTTCAGCTTTTCTTCAAATATTGATTTTCGGGGATCTTCAATTTTCGAATAATCATCAGATGTTTTAACCTCAGCTTGTTTGCGCTTTTGCTTTTGGTTTTGGTTATATACCGTATACAGCACCCAGGCTATTCCAATCAGTATATATATAACATCTTCCATTTTAATTGATTATCAAACAGCAAAAATACTTAAAAATTTACAGATAAATACATTTCGATGTCCATTAATATAAAATTTAACACTAAGATCCACCTGAACGGTGCCTTCCTATTCCTGAAAATAAACCCTTTTTACGCGTCTTGAAATTCCGGTTAGAATTTCATAAGGTATTGTATTTATGCTGGCTGCCATTTCCGAAATTGGATATTTTTCACCAAACACAATTACCTCATCTCCTTCTTTGGCCTTAATATCGGTAATATCAATGATGCACATATCCATGCAGATATTGCCAACAATGGGTGCAAAGTCCCCGTTCACCCATAGTTTTCCTTTACCAAGTCCAAAATTCATATTGAGTCCGTCGGCATATCCCAAAGGCACAATGGCAATTTTCATTTCCTTATTTGCTTTTGCAGACCGGTTATAACCAATGGTTTCGTTGGGTTGAATTGTTTTTATTTGTGAGATGGTCGATTTTAAAGTACTTACATTTTCAAGCTCTTTTTGCTCTTTAACATCCGAAGATATCCCATACATGCCGATGCCGAGACGGACCATGTCAAACTGGGCCTCCGGAAACCGATTGATCCCAGCCGAATTCAATATATGCCGCAATACCGAATGATCATCTGCAAAGGATACAATTTTTTCGCTCATACGTTTAAATCGTTCAATCTGCAGTTTTGAGAAATCATCATAAGCTTTATCCTGACTGCCTGCCAAATGAGAAAACACAGACTGTAGATAAATCGAGCGGTTTTGTTTCAGCCGGTCGATCAATTTATCCAAATCAGGTTCTTCAAACCCAAGCCGATGCATACCGGTATCAAGTTTTATATGTATTTTAACCGGTTTGTTGGCAGGTATTATATTTTCCTTGATTGATTTTTCGAGCAAATCAAGAATGCGAAAACTATAAATCTCAGGTTCGAGATTATGTTTAATGATACTATCGAAACTTTGCCAATCGGGATTCATAACCATGATTGGCGCATTGATCCCGGCTTTTCGCAATTCAACCCCTTCGTCTGCATACGCCACCGTCAGATAATCGATGTGGTGAAATTGCAATGCATTGGCAATCTCGAAACTTCCGCTGCCATAAGAAAAAGCCTTTACCATTGCCATGACTTTAGTTTCAGGCTTTTTGAGTTTATTACGGAAATAATTTAAATTATTAATAAGGGAATTTAAATTGATTTCTAAAACAGTTTCGTGTGCTTTTTGTTGAAGTGCCTGGCTTATTTGTTCAAATTCAAAAATTCTGGCACCTTTCAGCAAAATGGTTTCATTATTAAATGAAGTAAAAGGGAAGGTATTTAAAAATTCTTCGGTGCTGGGATAAAAATATTTTTCCATCGAAAATCGTTCGGAATTTTTTCCGATGGAATTTCCGATCCCGATTAATTTCTGAACCCCTTTACTTTCAAGTAATTCGGCAATATGGCCGTATAAATTTAATTCATTCTGTCCGCTTTGAAGTAAATCAGAAAGAATCACGGTTTTTTTATGATGTTGTTTTTGCTGCTGCAAAAAATCCAATGCGATACCTAATGAGTTGATATCGGAATTATAACTGTCGTTGATGACCGAACAATTATTGATGCCTTCTTTTAGCTCCAGCCTCATGGCAATGGGTGTGAGTTGCATCATTCGTTTAGCAATCACTTTTTGGTCATAGCCCAGATAAAGCATTACGGCCCAGCAATGAATGGCATTTTCAACAGAGGCACCATCAATAAAAGGAATTTTTATTTGTAAATCCTTTTCCTCAAAATGCGCCTTTATCTGGGTTGTTCCCTTCTGCTTTTCCAACGAACGGATGTTCAGGTTTGCATTCCCCTTATAGCTCCATGTGAATGATTTAATACGATTAAGGATGCCCGATCGAATAATAACACCTTGAATTTCGGGATGATCGGCACAGTAAATAATGGTTTCGACTTTTGTAAATAATTTCAGCTTCTCTCCGGCTTTTTGCTGAAGATTGATAAAATTTTCGTCGTGGGCATTGCCGATATTTGTGAACACCCCAATACCCGGCTGGATAATAGCCTGCAACTTTTCCATCTCATCCGGTTCGGAAATTCCGGCTTCAAATATTCCCAGCTCATGGTTCTCATTCATTTGCCAAACCGACAAAGGCACCCCGATTTGTGAATTGTAACTTTTAGGACTTCGGATGATATTCTTATTGAAATTCATAAGCTGGTAAAGCCATTCCTTTACAATGGTTTTTCCATTACTGCCGGTAATCCCAATTACCGGGATATCAAATTTTTTACGATGGCCGGCTGCCAATTTTTGCAATGCAACAAGTGTGTTTTTAACCAGAATAAAATTAGCCTTTTCGAACTGATCCTTATTTTCGGGCATTTTGGAAACAACAAAATGTCGTATGCCCTTATTATATAATTCTTCGATATAATTGTGCCCGTTGTTCCTTTTGCTTTGCAAAGCAAAAAACACACAACGCGAAGGAGAGATCAGCCTGCGGCTGTCGATTAAAATATCCCTGACCCTGGTATGTTTGGCTGAACCCGGATAAAATGTACCCTGAACAATTTCAGCTATTTCTTTAATTTGATAATCTGAATTTAGCATCGCTTAATTTGCCGAATTGTTATTTTCTTTTTCGACAGTTTTCAATGGATTTTGAGTGAGTTCCCGGTGCATCATTCGGTTTTTATAAATATCGATCCCTAAATAAATGGCACTCATAAATGATTCGGGCGAAGACATGTTTTTACCAGCCAGCTCATAAGCCGTACCATGCGCCGGTGAAGTTCTGACAATGGGCAATCCGGCCGTGAAGTTTACGCCGCTGTGAAAAGCCAATGTTTTAAATGCAATAAGTCCCTGATCGTGATACATCGAAAGCACCCCGTCAAATTTATCGTAAGCTTTTGAACCGAAAAACCCATCAGCAGGATATGGCCCGTATGCCAGGATATCCTCTTCAAAAGCTTTATTTACTGCCGGAAATATTATTTCCTTATCTTCAGCTCCCAACAAACCATCATCGCCTGCATGCGGATTTAATCCCAGCATGGCTATCTTGGGTTTACGAATCCCAAAATCAACCTTTAAACTTTCGTTCATGATCCTGAGTTTTTCCATAATCAGATCAACGCTCAGGCTTGAGGCAACATCTTTTAACGGTATGTGACCCGTAACAACTCCCAGCCTTAAATTTTCCCAAACCATTAACATTAATGGAGTTTTAGAACCAAATTTTTCGGCCAGATATTCAGTATGACCCGGAAAATTAAAATTTTCGGATTGAATATTATGTTTGTTGATCGGGGCGGTGACCAGTATCTGAACTTCGTCGTTCATCACCCCTTTTACTGCTTCTTCTAACGATTGAAAAGCCATCTCACCGGCAGCTTCTTTCGATTTTCCCAATTCTATTTTAACTTCCTTTTCGCAACAATTGATCAAATTGGCTTTTTTCATATCAATCTGTTCAGCCGATCCAATGATGTTGAAACTAAAATCATGCAGATTGATTGCTTTACGATGATATGATGCTGCTTTTGACGAACCATAAACAACCGGGGTGAAGAACTCCAGAATTCGGGGATCTCTAAAAGATTTCATAATCACTTCATAGCCGATCCCATTAATATCTCCATGGCTGATCCCAACCTTAATTTTTCCTTCCTTGTCTTCAGATTTGATCATTTTATTATGTTTTAAAGAAGTGCAAATATATGATTTAATTGAATTATTCGCTTTTCCGGACAATCCTAATTTATCTCAGTTCCTGATTTTATAAGATCTTCGGGAATTTCCAGACCTTATATTTTGCCCAATATTTAGAGTGCTTTTATCACTTTTTGCTTCATAAAATCGAAAAGCAGGCGTACCCCGACTCCGGTACCCCCGATGCCACGGTAACTGTCTTTTTTATCTAAAAACGCGGTACCGGCAATGTCGAGATGTATGTATGGATAATCGGTGAAATGTGCTAAAAATTTACCTGCTGTAATGGCGCCTGCATTGGCTCCACCCAAATTTTTGATATCGGCAATTGTCGATTTTAACTCTTCGTCGTATTCCTCCCAAAATGGAAATTCAACAATTCTTTCATGGGTACGATAACCGCTTTCAGATAACATTTTTATTTCATCGGCCGATTTTTGGCCCATTGCAACCGAACCCTGTACACCTATGGCACGCATGGCCGAACCGGTTAATGTTGCCAGATCGATGACCAACACGGGATCGTATTTTTTTGCATAGGCAAGTGCATCGGCCAATATTAATCGACCTTCGGCATCTGTATTCAGCACCTCAACACTGGTACCGTCGTAAATATAAATTACATCCCCGCTCACAAAAGCATTTCCATCAGGCCGGTTATCAGTGGCCGGGATCAGCCCCACAACATGAACCGGAAGCTTTGCTTTTGCAATGGCATAAATCGATCCTGCCACTGCGGCCCCACCGGCCATATCCGATTTCATGTCATTCATATAATCGCCGGTTTTTATATTCAAACCCCCTGTATCAAATACAACTCCTTTCCCTACGAAAACATAAGGCTTCGAATTGATTGTTTTTTCAGGTTTGTATTCAATAATGGTGAAAGTAGGCGGGTCGATACTTCCTTTGTTAACGGCAAGCAAACCACCCATCTTCAGGCTCTCAATTTTCTTTTTATTTAGCACCTCAATTTTTACACCGCTATCCTTAAATAATTGCTTAATTTCTTCCGATAGTTTCTCAGCAGTCAGATAGGAAACAGGTTCGTTTACCCATGTACGAACAGCAGCGTTGGCTTCTGTTAAAATATTTACCGCCTCAATCTCTGTTAATGAAACGACACTCGAAATTATTTTAATGTCGGACAGGCTGTTTTTCTTTTTCTTTTTGTCCTTGAAATATTTCAGAAACTGGTAATTCCCCAAGGCCATGCCTTCGGCAAATGCCAGTGCCAATATTTCATTTTTGCTGTAATCGAGCAAAGAAACGCTGTTCAGTTTCTGCGTATTAAAGGTGTTTAATAATTTATCCCCTGCCTTACGAGCATTTTCAGCAGTCCGGAATGGTTCAGGTTTTTCATCGATTTGTTGAATAAAAATCCAATGGCTTATTTTGTTAAATTCAACACTTTTATTTTCATGTTCGAAATTTTTTCTGACATATGCAATTTCTTCTTTTGATAAAAGATCTTTGGGTAATTGCTTCACATCGGTCAATAATATGACCAGATTATCGCTGATGCCATATTTTTTTGCTCTAATAATGTTTGTCATTTTATCAGTTTTTGTCATTTTATCTTAAAGTAGTTTTTCAAAATAGTTCAATATGAGGTCAGTTGCCCCCCTGTTTTTATCAACATAATTTTTATTGATGCGGCAGGCTTCTTTATATTTTGATTCAAATAAATTCAATTCGGAGAATATCAACTTTAATTCATCATCATTTTTTACTGAAAATGCACCCTTCAAACTGACCAATTCAATGGCCTCGCGGAATTTATGATATTTAGGCCCGAAAATAACCGGAATTCCAAAAGTTACCGGTTCCTGTATATTATGAATCGCATTCCCAAACCCACCCCCAATATAAGCAATGGATGCATATTGATACAAATGGGCAAGCATGCCGATGCGATCGATAATCAGAACCTGATACTGTTCCACATTCTTATTATCGGAATTCGATAATAAAACTGCCTTTTCTCCAATTTTCTTTTGCAATGCCTGAATTCTTTCAGGATGGACTTCGTGGGGCGCAATGATGAATTTTAGGGCTGTAAACTGTCCGATTAAGGGGAGAAAAATATCTTCATCGGGTGGCCAGGTACTTCCTGCAATGATTAAAGGATGATTCCCTTTAAATTTTTCAATAATATCAAATTTTTGCGGATTTTTCGCCAATTCATACACCCGATCAAAACGGGTATCTCCACAAACACTTACCTGCTTAATACCAAGCTTTTTCAATAATATTTCAGATGCCTCATTTTGCACAAAAAAATGGGTAACATTCATCAACTGCTTTTTAAACCACTGTCCGTAAGCCTTAAAGAAATATTGTTCCGGCCTGAAAATGGAAGAAATATAAACAACCGGAATTTCATTTTTTTTGAGCACCGATAAGTAATTATACCAATATTCGTATTTTACAAAGACCGCAGTTTTCGGATTAAGAATGGTAACAAATTTATTTGCGTTGCCTGGTGTGTCATTTGGCAGATAAGTAACAATATCGGCATATTCATAATTTTTTCTAACCTCATAACCCGAAGGTGAAAAAAAGCTTAAAAGGATTTTATAGCTTGGGTGCTTTTTTTTAAGTGCTTCAATAAGCGGCCGGCCCTGCTCAAATTCTCCGAGTGAGGCACAATGAATCCAGATATAATTTTGATTTGGATCAACTGACTTTTTTAGTTCATTAAAAATGTTCTTTCGGCCCGCAACCCACTTTCCTGCTTTGCTATTGAACAAAGACGCAAGCTGCATCAGCAGTTTGAATAACAATATAAATAAATGATAGATGAATTTCATAAGGCCATCAGCACTAAAAGAGTTCCAAAGGTATTACAAATTTAAAGAATGAAAAAAAATATCAAAATGAGGATGCTAATTGGTTTTTATCCTGCTCAAATTATGATTTGATACAAATTATTTGCCCGATCTGTTGTAAATATCCCTAATTTTACTTCCTCAAAAAATCAACGAATATTTTTATTGAGAATACAAGAATCCTTAATTGCCTAAGAAAAATTTATAATATGAAGAAAATTAATATGGTTGACCTGCAAGGTCAGTACGAAAAGATTAAGACCGAGATTGATGAAGCCATTCATGAAGTTATTGACGCTGCAGCTTTTATTAACGGGCCGGCAGTAAATACTTTTCAGCAAAATCTTGAAAAATATTTGGGTGTCAAACATGTAATTCCTTGCGCCAATGGAACCGATGCCTTGCAAATTTCGATGATGGCACTGGGTTTAAAAGCCGGAGATGAAGTGATCACAACTTCATTTACTTTTATTGCCACTGCTGAAGTTATTGCATTATTAGGACTAACCCCTGTTTTGGTTGATATTGATCCAAACACTTTTAATATTGATCCGGAAGCTGTCCGCAAAGCAATTACCCCCAGAACAAAGGCTATTGTACCGGTACATCTTTTTGGCCAGTGCGCCGATATGGATGCCATACTGGATATTGCCAAAGAATTTAATTTGAAAATTATAGAAGATGCATGCCAGGCGATTGGTTCGGTTTATACCTTTAAAAACGGAACTAAAGCCAAAGCCGGAACCATGGGCGAATTGGGTTGTACTTCATTTTTCCCTTCGAAAAACCTGGGTGCTTACGGTGACGGAGGAGCCATTTTTATCAATGATGATGAATTGGCCAAACAATGCCGCATCATTGCCAATCATGGGATGGTGGTTCGTTATTATCATGACTTAATCGGTGTAAACTCAAGGCTCGACAGTATCCAGGCCGCTATCCTAAATGTAAAACTAAAATACCTGGATGATTATTCTGCTGCCCGTAACCAGGCTGCCAAAGTTTATAATAAAGCTTTTAACAATCATCCGAACATTCAGGTTCCGTCTGAATTTGAGCATTCTACCCATGTGTATCACCAATATTCATTGCTTACAAAAAACATCAATCGTGATGCACTGCATGAATTCATGCAGGCCAAAGGAATTCCTGCACCTATTTATTATCCCGTTCCTTTGCACATGCAAAAAGCTTATCAGGATCCAAGATATAAAGAAGGTGATTTCCCAGTTACCGAAGATGTTTGTAAAAGAGTGTTATCTTTACCTATGCATACAGAACTGGATGAAGAACAAATTGAATTTATCACTTCATCCTTATTGGAATTCGTAAACAAATAAACATGTCAACCGATTATTTCGTACATCCTACAGCTGTGATTGATGAAGCTTGCCAAATTGGGGCCGGAACAAAAATCTGGCATTTTTCGCACCTGATGTCACAATGTGTATTGGGTAAAAATTGTAATATCGGGCAAAATGTAGTTGTATCTCCAGAAGTAATTTTGGGAAACAATGTGAAAGTGCAAAACAATGTTTCGATTTATACGGGTGTGGTTTGTGAAGATGATGTTTTTTTGGGGCCCTCCATGGTTTTTACCAATATTAAAAACCCGCGAAGTGCCATTGTTCGTAAAAACCAATATGCCAAAACGCTCGTAAAAAAAGGAGCAAGCATTGGGGCAAATGCCACCATTGTTTGCGGAACTGAATTGGGTGAATATTGTTTCATCGGAGCCGGAGCCGTGGTCACAAAAAACGTAAAACCCTATGCGATGCTGGTCGGTAACCCGGCTAAACAAATCGGCTGGGTAAGCGAATATGGCCACCGCTTGAATTTTGATAAAAACGGAATAGCCGAATGTCCGGAGAGCAAAATAAAATATCAGCTCTCGGAAGATCAGGTGTTAAAAATCAATTATTGATCATTATTCATTAACAAATAATCATTTAATGAAAATACTGGTAACAGGCGGAACGGGTTATATTGGCTCACACACCGTTGTTGAACTTCAACAAAAAGGTCATGAAGTGATCATCGTTGATAATCTATCAAACTCGAACATTAAAGTTTTGGATGCCATTGAATCCATCAGTGGGACCAAACCTCAATTCGAACAATTTGATTTGGGCGACCCCACAAAAACCGCTGGTTTTTTTAAAAGAAATGCCGACATCGAAGGCATCATCCATTTTGCAGCTTTTAAGGCCGTTGGAGAATCGGTTCAACTTCCATTGAAATATTACCATAACAATCTTTTTTCACTGGTTAACATTTTGGAAGGAATGAAAGAGAATAAAATTCAAAATCTTGTATTCTCTTCTTCCTGCACGGTTTACGGTCAACCCGAAAAGCTTCCGGTAACTGAAGATGCACCGGTTCAAAAAGCAGAATCGCCTTATGGCAATACCAAACAAATTTCCGAGGAAATCATTGAAGACAGCATTAAAGCAACGGACATCAAAGGAATTGCATTGCGATATTTTAACCCCATCGGGGCACACGAAAGTGCCAAAATAGGTGAACTACCGCTGGGTGTCCCCAACAACCTGATGCCTTTTATTACCCAAACTGCCATCGGGATTCGGGAATGTTTAAGTGTTTTTGGGGATGATTACAATACACCCGACGGTACGGCTGTACGTGATTATATTCATGTGGTGGACCTGGCAAAAGCACATGTGGTGGCGGTTGAAAGAATGGCCGGAAATAAAATGAAAAAGCCATTTGAATTTTTCAACCTCGGAACCGGAAAAGGAAGTTCGGTGCTTGAAGTTATTAACTCGTTTGAAAGAAGTACCGGCGAAACATTAAATTATAAAATTGTTGGACGCAGGGCAGGTGATGTTGAACAGGTATGGGCCGACACCAATTTTGCCAACCGGGAACTGGGCTGGAAAGCAGAAAAAACCCTGGACGAAATGACCCTTTCGGCCTGGAAATGGGAAACTAGTTTAAAACAAGGATAAATGAAAACTATATTAATTACCGGAGGTGCCGGATTTATCGGATCACATGTAGTTCGATTGTTCGTGAACAAATATCCCGATTATAAAATCGTGAACCTCGATAAACTTACTTATGCCGGAAATCTTGCTAATTTGACCGACATTGAAAAAGCAAGCAATTACGAATTTGTTAAGGGCGACATCGTAGATGGAGATTTTATTCAAAAATTATTTGAAGAACGAAAATTTGACGGGGTGATCCACCTGGCTGCAGAATCGCATGTTGACCGGTCGATTTCAAACCCCATGGAATTTATCTTCACCAATATTGTGGGCACTGTAAATTTGCTGAATGCCGCTAAACAGATTTGGAAAGACCAGATGGAAAACAAACTTTTCTATCACATTTCTACCGATGAAGTTTATGGCTCACTGGGCGAAACCGGATTTTTTACGGAAACAACAGCTTACGACCCGCACAGCCCTTATTCAGCTTCAAAAGCCAGTTCCGATCATTTGGTCCGGGCTTATCACGATACCTTTGGACTGCCGATCGTGATTTCAAATTGTTCAAATAATTATGGAGGATACCAGTTTCCTGAAAAATTGATCCCGCTTTTCATTCACAATATTAAAAACAACAAACCATTGCCTGTTTACGGCAAAGGCGAAAATGTGCGCGACTGGTTGTATGTTGAGGATCATGCAGGAGCTATCGACCAGATTTTTCATCAGGGGAAAAATGGCGAAACTTATAATATCGGAGGTAATAACGAATGGACAAATATTGATCTGATAAAAGTGCTTTGCAAAAAAATGGACGAAAAGCTGGGACGCAAAACAGGAACTTCCGAAAAACTGATTACTTATGTGAAAGATCGTGCCGGACACGATTTGCGTTATGCCATCGACTCCTCAAAACTACAAAAAGAACTCGGCTGGAAACCCAGCCTGCAATTTGAAGAAGGCATCGAAAAAACCATCGACTGGTACCTGAATAACGAAGGCTGGCTGAACAATGTTACTTCGGGCGATTATTTGAAATATTACGAAAAGCAATATACGGAACGATAAAAACTGATTAGTTCAATTAATCTGAATTTTTATTAAATACAAAATAAAAAAGGGGCAATCTCCAATTGGAGATTGCCCCTAACCATTAACCTAATCCTAAACTATGAAATTTTAATCTCCCTTTTCAGGGTTTCTTTTGCTTCTTCTTTTTTGGGAAGTGCGATGCTTAATATGCCATTATTGTAATCAGCTTTGATTTTCTCAACATCTATTGATTTTGGCAATCTGAATGAACGGCTGAATGAATGATAATCAAATTCTTTCAGGGTCACGTTGGCTTCAGTTTCATTGTTTTCTTTTTCAGAAGAAACGGTCAGTAATTGGTTGTCGACACTAATGTTTACATCTGCTTTGCTAAAACCCGGGATGGCCATTTCAATATTAAATCCATTTTCATTTTCTTCAATATTTGTCGCCGGTTTTTTGCAGTAATTCGCGTGATAATCGTTGGTTAAAGCATCATTGAACAATACATGGTCAAAAATGTTTGAAAATCGGGGCTGGTTATTCCATCTAACTAAGTTCATTTTATATTCTCCTATTATTTAATTTATTAATTAATTTCTTTTAATCCTTGCTACTCAATTCCTGTTCCACCTGCATATTTTTATGAATAATAAGCCATTTTGACACTTACATCCTTAAGCAACTGCCATATTGGCGTTATTATAAAATGTTTTATAGATTTTAAATCGTAAATTTTCTGTTAAATTTTAAATTTTTGTTCGGGCATTTACTGCATTATGTACTTTTACATTTTTAAAATCGATGGCGCAACATCCCGAAAAAATATTAAAGCATTTTAACTTCAGCAGGGTAATCATTCCGGTAATTATCGGGATAGGTGTTGCTGCTTACCTGATATTGGAAGATTTTGACATCCAGGTTTTCAAGGATGTGAACTGGGCATGGTCAACTACTTTCTGGATATTTATCGCACTTTTATTGATGGCTGTCCGGCATCTGGCCTATATGTACCGCATCAGGCTCCTAACCGATAAACAGATTAACTGGAAACACAGTTTTCAGGTTATCATGCTTTGGGAATTTGCATCTTCTATTACACCTTCGATTGTTGGTGGTTCAGCAGTTGCACTTTACATTGTAAATAAGGAAGGTGTGAATATGGGCCGGACGACCGCTGTGGTTATGATTACTTCACTGCTTGATGAATTATTTTACATCATCCTGGTGCCGATCATTGTACTCATGGCCGGATATAACAATGTTTTTTTACATGGCTCAGGCTATTCATTATTTAATCTTGATATCGGAATGTTCGGAATTTTTTTGGCCGGATACCTGTTTATCATTTTATTACAATCCATTATCATTTATGGAATTTTTATCAATCCCCGAGGGTTTAAATGGATTTTGATCAAAATTTTTAAATTACCAATTTTAAGAAAATGGCTGAAAAAAGCCGTTGAAACAGGCGATCAGATCATAACCACCTCAAAAGAGCTGAAAGGTAAATCCCTCATCTTTTGGATGAAAGCATTTTTATCGACTGTGTTTTCCTGGACCGCTCGTTTTTGGGTAGTAAATGCGATGATTTTGGGTTTCCTCGCCGTTCAGGATCATTTTCTGATCTATGCCCGTCAGTTGGTGATGTGGGTCATTCTGCTCATTAGCCCCACCCCGGGTGGAAGCGGCGTTGCCGAGTACATTTTTACTGATTTTCTGGGCGAATTTATCACCCCCGGACTTTCGCCTGCCATGGCATTACTATGGAGGCTGCTGAGTTATTATCCCTATATAATTATAGGCGCCATTGTTCTACCTATCTGGATCAGAAGGGTTTATAATATCAGTGGCAAAAAAGAAAAAAAGGGATAAAATCATCCTTTATCCCCTGTAATTATTTTTAAAAATATCAATTTTCAAATTCCAAATAAATCTCAAAGCTTAATAAATACAATATTAAGATTTAAACCATTCACAGGTCTTTTGTAATGTTTTAATATTTGTGATATTGCGTATTATTTGACATTTGTTAATTGCTTTTTGCTGCTTAAACTAACTTTCTAAGTAATCCGAACCTATTTGGTTTTTCAATCTTGGCTGGACCTATCCGCAATAAAAATATTTATCCACGATTTCCATAATTTTTTCTTCATCCTTACCCAATTCAGCCCTTAAATTCTGATCCTTAAATGCTTTTAGATATTTTACAAACCAATTTATCATTTTAGGTGTAAAAACACCGTATTTGGTGTAAATTTCTTCCTGGCGTTTTAATTGCTCGGCAGACTCATAGCAGGAAGTTGGCAATTTGGCCAGTTGATTTAATCGCTCTTCATTTTCCGGTTCAAAGATGTTTACATCTACATAACTTTTCTCGGCAAACTCGAGGGCATTTTCCATTTCCAGTCCGTGACGGGCGGCAACTGCAAGCCCGGCCAATAATAAATGAATATCAGCCGATCCATCCGGGCAACGGAATTCAACGGTTTGCTTATTGCTAAAATCAAATTCGATATCCGGCTCCTGTGGATTTGCATGTTTAATCATATTGTTTTTACCTGACCATCCCAGAGGCACACGCACCAATACGGAACGGTTGCGATCGCCCCAGCAAATATTGGTTGGTGCTTCCTGGTGGGGAACCAACCTGAAATAAGAGGTGGGGTTTGTGTTCCCAAAAGCTGTTAATGACGGGGCCAAATCCAGGTATCCGGCAATGGCTTTTTTTGCGACCTCACTCAAACCTCTATTTTCTACCATGGCTGTTTTGCCATTCTTTATCAGTTTGGTATGAATATGTAGTCCGCTGCCTGCTTTGCCCGTTGTAATCTTGGGTGCAAAAGTCAAATCAACGCCAAATTGATTGGCCAGTGTACGCAAAATCCATTTAGCAATGATCAATTGATCGGCAGCATCTTCGAGTTTTGTTGGTAAAAACTCAATTTCGTTTTGTTCGTAAATTTTATCGTCTAAGGTAAAGTTCCCAACTTCGGCATGACCGTATTTAATATAACCCCCACATTGGGCAATTGCTTTCATGGCACGTTCGCGCAGCCCTCCCCATTTTGCAAACGGATAAGATTCATGATAACCTTTTTGGTCCTGGGCCTGAAACAACTCTTCTTTGTCGCTGATCACATAATATTCCAATTCACCCATCACTTCAAATTCATAGCCTGTTTTTTCAATCAAAGCTTCATGAGCTTTTCTCAGTATATATTCAGGCGAATTTTCGAATGGGACTCCATCTTTGGTATAATATGAACATAAAATATCAAGGGTGGGAATTTCGGTAAATGGATTTAAAAAAGCGGTACTATATCTTGGAATCACATACAAATCGCTTGATCCGGCTTCCATAAACGAAAACAAACTACTCCCGTCAACACGCTCACCAGCAGTTAAAATAGCATCCAGATGCTGCCTGTCGTTGATAATAAAATTCAAGGTTTTAAGTCGCAAATCCCAACCCACATATCTAAAATTTACCATTTCAATATTGTTGTCTTCAACATATTTTATCAGATCAGCCTTGGTAAATTCCTTCGGGTATTTATTCAAATACTGCACGAGTGGATTTGGGTTCATCTCAATTGAGTTCCTCATATCAAATAATTATTTTTTGTTAAAAAAGTGGACGGCAAACTTACTAAAATTCAGCATATAAATAAAAGATCGGTTTATTATACATCATAAATTTTTACTGATTATAAATTTGTTTGACTAATTTTGCCCTTCCAAAGATTCTAACATGCAAAACATCAGCGAAATTTTATTTTTTGTTATTTTTCTTGCTTTCATTTCGATCATACTGGTTATTGACCTGGGTGTGTTTCATAAAAAGAGCCACATTGTTTCATTCAAGGAATCATTGTTTTGGACCATATTATGGGTGAGTTTTGCATTGGGGTTTTATTTATTGATAATTACCCATGGCGAATTGATTCATGGTATTAAGAACCTTGATGAACTTTCACATATTATTCAGATTTATAAACACCCTGTAGATATCAGCGGGCAATCGTATGAAAATGCCCTTAAACTTTATGAACGGAATTTAGGGCTCGAATACCTAACCGGTTATTTGATTGAATATGCATTATCCATCGATAATGTTTTTGTGATGATCGTCATTTTTCTGGCATTCGGAATCGACAAAAAAAATTATCACCGTATTTTATTTTGGGGAATTTTTGGTGCCATCATAATGCGGTTCCTCTTTATTTTTTCTGCCTCGGCATTGATCCAAAAGTTTGAATGGGTTCTTTATATTTTTGGCATCTTATTAGTTTTTACGGGGGTCAGGATGTTTTACACGCGTAATAAAGAAGACAAAGTTGACACGGACTCTCACCCGGTGGTTCGACTGGCATCCCGTTATTTTTCGGTGGCCAAAGATTATAAGGGCCAGAAATTTTTCATCAATATTGATGGCAAAAAATTTATTACACCCTTGTTTCTCGTTTTATTGGTCATTGAATTTACGGATGTGATTTTCGCAATCGATTCGGTTCCGGCCATTTTTTCAATCACACACGATCCTTACATTGTTTTCTTTTCAAATATTTTTGCAATTATCGGGCTGCGGTCTTTATTCTTTTTGTTGATGAATGCCATGAGCCATTTCCGTTTCCTGAAAATCGGCTTATCGGTTTTGCTTACCTTTATAGGGGTTAAACTATTGGTACATTCCTGGCTTGAACATATCGGTTTTCAAACCGTGCATTCATTAATTATAGTTGTCGGAATTTTGTTTTTAAGTATTGTCCTATCACTATTATTTCCTGAAAAAGAAAAATAAGCTGGCTTTTATTTCTTGATAATTTCGAAATACTTATCCAGAATATTCTGAGAAGCGATATACGCACTTATTCGGTTTTGATAGATTTCAAGCTTATAATTTTCGATAAGTTTTTTTATTTCCGGATGCTGGAACAATCCATCTCCCAATTTTTGCATGATTGTATTTGTCATGGTTTGCACCGATTGCCGCTGTCGGTTCGATAAGAAATAACCGTTCGACTTTGTTTTTGATAAATATTCATCAATCGCCAACCAAACTGCATTAATTCCTTCCCCACTCAGGGCCGAACAGGTTTCAACTTTGGGTATCCAACCCGATTCAGTAGGTGGAAATAAATGAAGGGCATTTTTATATTGTGTCTTTGCATTCCTGGCTTTCTGTATGTTATCACCATCGGCTTTGTTGATCAAAATCATATCTGCCATCTCCATAATGCCGCGTTTGATGCCCTGAAGTTCGTCCCCGGCTCCTGCCAACATTAAAAGCAGGAAGAAATCAACCATTGAATGAACGGCAGTTTCTGATTGCCCCACCCCCACCGTTTCAATAAAAATGGTGTCAAAACCAGCGGCCTCGCAAACAATGATAATTTCGTTTGTTTTACGGGCCACCCCCCCTAAAGATCCTGCAGAAGCAGAGGGCCTGATAAAAGCATTGGGGTGGTTTGCCAAATCCTCCATGCGGGTTTTATCGCCTAAAATACTTCCTTTGCTACGTTGGCTACTTGGATCGATGGCTAATACGGCAATCTTTCTTCCCTGCCGAATAAGCGACATTCCCAATGCCTCTACAAAGGTACTTTTACCAACTCCGGGCACACCTGTAATTCCAACTCGTATAGACGCTCCGGATAACGGCAGGCAGGCTTCAATAATTTGTTGGGCCAGTTCCTGATGAGCTGGGAGCACACTTTCAATCAAGGTAATTGCTTTACTTAAAATCACTCGGTTACCCGATTTGATCCCCAACATGTATTCATTCAATGATATTTCACCGGATTTTTTATTCTTTAGTTTTTCAACGGCCTTCTGGTTAATGGAAGAAGGCTGCTCAATGCCCTGATTTACATGCAAAGCTGAATTTTTATTTTTGTTACCCTGATGCATTTGATATGGAATCTTTTTCAACAAAGATACCTGATTTAAACATAAAAAATGTAATTTTGCAGCGTTTTCAATCTCTCGGTAGCTCAGGTGGTAGAGCATCCCGCCTTAAGCGGGGGGTCGTGGGGAAAATTTGAAATCTTGGAATACATCTCTCGGTAGCTCAGGTGGCAGAGCATCCCGCCTCTGGCGGGAGGGTCGTGGGAGCAAAAATTGAAATCTTGGAATATATCTCTCGGTAGCTCAGGTGGCAGAGCATCCCGCCTTAAGCGGGAGGGTCGTGGGAGCAAAAATTGAAATCTTGGAATATATCTCTCGGTAGCTCAGGTGGCAGAGCATCCCGCCTTAAGCGGGAGGGTCGTGGGAGCAATAATTGAAATCTTGGAATATATCTCTCGGTAGCTCAGGTGGTAGAGCATCCCGCCTTAAGCGGGAGGGTCGTGGGAGCAATAATTGAAATCTTGGAATATATCTCTCGGTAGCTCAGGTGGTAGAGCAGCTGACTCTTAATCAGCGGGTCGCGGGTTCGAATCCCTCCCGGGAGACCAATAACAACAAAAGGTTGAGCGTTTTTACAATGTTCAACCTTTTTCTATTTGCACACTATTTCTACAAAACTTTACCAGCTTTGATTACAAAAAATATTTGTTTGAACTGACGGTAGAGCATCCCGCTCATAGCGGGAGGGTCGCGGGTTCTTGTCCATTCCAGAAAACTAATTTAAGTCCAACCTTATCCATATAAAGATTGGTATTTCCCCTTTTTTAAAACTATGCATGGGACAAGAAGTTTATCCGCCGCAGCGAAGCGAAGGAGGAAATCCCTCCCGGGAGACCAATAACAAAAAAAGGTTGAGCGTTTTTGCAATGCTCAACCTTTTTCTATTTGCACACTATTTCTAAAAATTTTGCTAGCTTTAATTACAAAAAATATTTGTTTGAACTGACGGTAGAGCATCCCGCTCATAGCGGGAGGATCGCGGATTCTTGTCCATTCCAGAAAACTAATTTAAGTCCAACCTTATCCATATAAAGATTGGTATTTCCCCTTTTTTAAAACTATGCATGGGACAAGAAGTTTATCCGCCGCAGCGAAGCGAAGGAGGAAATTCCTCCCGGGAGACCAATAACAACAAAAGGTTGAGCGTTTTTACAATGTTCAACCTTTTTCTATTTGCAAACAATTTTTACAAAGCTAGGCCAATTTTAATTATTTGAAAATGAATCAGCCAGTACTGATGCCAGAGCATCCCGCCTTAAGCGGGAGGGTCGTGGGTTCTAGTCCCCCAGAAAACACCTCCGCCTTCTCGTTTGCCGAAGCAATTGCAAAGACGGATTAAAACGATAACTCTTTTTTATTGCTAATTTTGATTAAAAAAATCGAATATGTTTCAAAGCATTAACCCATACACACGCAAACCCATCGCTACGTTTCAAGAATTATGGCCCGAACAACTTTTGGAAATTATTGATAAAGTTGATGAAGAATTTCACAGGTGGAAACTTACAACTTTTCAGGAGCGATCTGCTTTATTTTTGAAAATGGCTGAACTGCTGCGCAAAAATTCAAAACATTACGCTAAGCTGATTACTTCAGAAATGGGAAAAATAATTAAGGAGTCGCGTGCCGAAATTGAAAAGTGTGCCTGGCTTTGTGAATATTATGCCGAACATGCAGAACGACTTCTTGCCAAAGAACATATTAAAACAGATGCGGGTAAATCTTATGTCCGTTTTGATCCCATGGGAACCGTGTATGCCATCATGCCCTGGAACTTCCCTTTTTGGCAGGTGCTTCGTGCAGCAGTTCCTACCATAATGGCCGGTAATACCATGGTTTTAAAACATGCACCCAATGTGATGGGTTGTGCACTTGCCATCGAAAAATTATTCCTGGAGAGCGGTTTCCCTGAAAATGTTTTCAGAAATTTGCTTATTCCGGTTGAGCTTTCCGAAAAGGTAATTGCACATCAAGCCATTTGCGGTGTAACCTTAACCGGAAGTATGCAGGCAGGTAGCATCGTTGCATCTCAAGCCGGGAAATATTTAAAGAAATGTGTGCTCGAACTGGGAGGATCGGATCCGTATATCGTTTTAAATGACGCGGATATTAACCAGGCTTGTAAGATTGGTGCAAACTCCAGGATGCTAAATGGCGGCCAGGTTTGCATCTCAGCAAAACGATTTATTGTGGAAGCAGGCATCTATGATCAATTTGTTGAGGAACAAAAAAGCCTGCTAGAAAATCTCAGGCTGGGAAATCCATCACTGGAAGAAACGGATATGGGACCCATGGCCCGTGAAGATTTGCTCGTGAATATTGAACGTCAGGTTGGCAAATCTGTTAAAATGGGTGCAAAAATCATAATCGGCGGAAAACGAATTAAAAATACCTGGTTTTTTGAACCCACCTTAATTACAAATGTTACTAAAAATATGCCGGTTTATCATGAAGAAACTTTTGGGCCGGTGTCTGTTATGATTAAAGCACAAAATGCAGAAGTGGCCGTCAGAATTGCAAACGATACTTCCATGGGACTGGGTGCCAGTATCTGGACCCAGAACCTGGGTTTGGCCGAAAAAATGGCTGCCCGAATTGAAGCCGGGGCAGTTTTCATCAATGGCATGACCAAATCCGATCCACGGCTTCCTTTCGGAGGAACCAAACAATCGGGTTTTGGCCGTGAACTTGGCAGCTATGGAATTAAGGAGTTCGTAAATATTAAAACGGTTTGGGTGAAGTAATAATATGCAGATCTAAATCCCACCCTTTTCTATAAGTTTTTCAATATCTTTCAGTAATCTGTCAATACTTTCTGTAATCGAATTACCCGAAATTGTGGCACCAGAAATACCGTCAATATTTTTATTAAATACCAAATTTTCTCCCGGAACCCTGCCAACGAACTGCTGCAACCATTTTTTCTGGGTAATTTCAACGCCATGTTCTTCGGTATAATCTAAAACCCGCACTAATAAAATCTTAAATTTTAAATCAAAAAAAACAACAAAAGTAAAATGATGAAAGCGCCCCATTGCTTCTTCAATCATAAAATAAGCATGGAAATCATCAGCTGTTAATTTAAAAAACTGTGCGCTGTTTAAACCTCCATCCGATTCTCGAATCTTAATCTCTGAAAAAATGATCTTTTCAACACTGTAATTCTTCAGTTCCAATTCCTTCTCAATAATCTTGTTAAGTTTCTTATCGTATAAATTCCGGTTCATCGGAAAAGCCTGATAACTTAACAGACTAAGAAATGTTATAAGAACAATATTTCTTAAATTTAGAACCATACTGCAACCCCTGCATTAAATTGTTTAGAATACTTATTCTGAGACTTGTTTTTATAAAACCTTATGTCGGATTTAAGCACAACACCATCGGCTATTTGATACCCAAGGCCGGTTATAATTTCTTTTACTGCATACTTATCATCTACAAGCATTGGGCCTTCAACCCTGGATTGCGTATTGAAATTTTCCCATCGGAGAAAGATTGTTAAAGAGTTTTGATTATTTACTGCATTTGCAAATATATCATAGGCAGCTTCGAGGTAATAACCATAAAAAGCCGAACCGGCATTGCTCCCTGTAAATGCGTTATATTCAATTGTATTATTTAGAGCTCCCGAAATAAAAGCACCCCTAAATGAAAATCCATCATAATTATATTGTAAATCCAAACCTAACATACTCATTCCAACTACCGACGAATCAGCTTGCATCATCAATTGATTATTGTTTTTATCCAAACCATCAAACATTGTTGATTGGGTTTTTCCAAAATATCCTGCCAAGCCAATTTTTAAATGACTCAATCCGAAATAATCCAATTTCATGGATAAATTAGGCGAACTTATTATCGATTCGGCTCCTTTTTGACGTCCGCCCCTGATCCCATCACCTGAGATTTTAGCATCTCCATTGTAACTTATGAGGCCATTAACCAGATATGCCTGATATTTTAATCCGATATCGGGAAATTTTCCACTAAAGCCCGCTCCTACCTCTCTCCATGTTGTAGGCACAATTTTATTCGCTACACTTGGTCGTTCAACCCCATTAAACGTTGTTGGTTCATGATATTCATTAATAATTCCCATAGGGATCAATATTAAGCCGGCTCGTAAAGCCATAAAATCATTCAATTTATAACGAATGAATGCCTGTTCCACATAAACCTCCTTCACATGTTCAAATTCGAGTTCTGTTACAAAATCAACCCGGTCATTAAATTGATAAGCAAACAACATCACCAAACGATGAACATCGAGTTTTCCATTCGACCGAATTGAATTATCGAAACTTTGGTTGTAATCAATTTGCCCATAACCGCCAATGGTTAACCTTTCATTACTATTTAATAATTTAGTTGCCGCATTTACAGGTTCAAGCTGAGTTTGAGCAAACATCACATTCACCGACAGTATGCTTGCAAATAGTATTAAATTTAGTTTTCTCATAGCCGTTTTAGTATTTATTTTTATTTAGAATGATTTAGAATAACGACAAAAATAGAACAATTAAGCTTTATATTTTTACTTTGAATAATTGATGAATAATGATAGATATCATAATTCTAAATAAGCAATTCGGGTAAAATCAATTGAAATTTTTTTAATGGAATGTCACAATAAACCTCCTCGCCGGAGAGCAGCGAGGTATCTGAGAATAAATTTTATATTATTCGCCGCAAGCGACAGGGAATTTACCCAACCTTCTCGTCCGCCAAAGCGGAACGCGAAGGCGGATTAAATCTGTATTCTCTTCGATAACAAATTTGGCTTATTTGCTCAAAACCAATGTTTGTTCTTCTTTATCCTCAGCCTGTAATCGTTCTGATTCGGTTCTGATGCCAACGGCTCTTCTAATCAATTTTTCGCCAAAACGCATTTTAATCCGATCCATAGCCTGATACAAACTGGTCATTTCAGGGGTATCTTCAAACATATTCAGCTGCTGCCAGCCACTAACCAATCCACTCACTTTTACACCTATCAATCGCAATAACATGCGACGCTGATACAAACGGTCAAATAAATTTAAGGCTTCGCTTATTAAGATGTGGTCGAAGGCCGTATATGGAAGCTGCTTTTGTAAAGTGTGGGTATCAAAATTCGAATACCTGATTTTTACGGTAATAACAGATGCCAGTTTTTGCTTTTCACGTAACTGAAAAGCCAGCCTTTCGACCATACTGATCAATTTTTGCCGGAGCCAGATCACGTCAATGGTATCTGTATTAAAGGTACTCTCGGTACTGATCGACTTTTGCTCGGAATAAGGCTTAACCGGTGTGGGGTCAATGCCATTGGCTTTTCTCCAAATAACAATGCCGTTTTTGCCCATTACACGCTCAAGCATTTCTGGAGGAACCAAACTCAATACCTTAATGGTTGTAATCCCCATCGAACGAAGCAGATGATACGATTTATCGCCTATCATTGGAATTTTACGGATTGACAAGGGAAACAAAAAAGGCAAAACCTGATGGGGCTCCACCTGAAGAAGTCCATTGGGCTTGGCTTCTCCGGTTGCAATTTTTGAAACAGTTTTATTGGTTGATAAGCCGAATGAAATGGGCAAGCCGGTTTCATGAATAATTTTGCTTCTGAGTTCGCTGGTCCATTTTAAATTTCCAAAAAATTTGTCCATACCGGTTATATCCAGATAATGCTCATCAATGGAAGCTTTTTCATATAAGGGGGCATTTTCTTCGATGATGCTGGTTACCATCCGGGAGAACTTGCTGTATTGATCCATATCGCCTCTTATCACAATGGCATCTTTGCAAAGCATACGTGCCAGTTTCATTGGCATGGCCGAATGAATGCCAAATGCCCTGGCTTCATAACTGCAACTCGCCACAACCCCCCGGTCGGAAGTCCCACCAATCAAAATTGGTTTTCCGACAAGCTTACTGTTTTGTAAACGTTCAACAGATACAAAAAAAGTATCCAAATCCAAATGCACAATTGTACGGCTCTCTGCAATCATTTTTCGTGAGTACTTGACAATTAAAAAAATTGTATTATCTTTGATTAGTTTTTAATCATTTATTTGATTACAATTTAATCATTTAAAAATACCTCTTGCAAGTTTTTTTATAAATATTTTAATACATCACACATGAACACTTTTGGGAAAAACATCAAATTTCTGCGCAAACGTCAAAAACGTACACAGGACGAGCTTGCCTTTATCCTGGAAATGAAACGGCCAACCCTTAGCGGATATGAGAACGGGGTTGCACAACCCAGCGTGAGTGCACTCATCCGGTTTTCGATGTATTTTAAAACCACCATCGATACACTGGTAAAAACAGATTTAACAACACTTTCTGAAAGTCAGCTTTCGGAAATTGAACGCGGTTTTGACCAGTACATCAAAGGAAATAACATTCGGATTCTTACCTCTACCATCGATCAGTATAATAATGAAAACATTGAACTGGTATCGGAAAAAGCCAAAGCTGGTTATAAAAGTGGATTTGCCGACCCGGATTATATTCGCGTACTTCCAACTTTTCAGCTTCCGTTTTTATCGCGCGAAAAAAAATACAGAACCTTTCAAATTAGCGGCGATTCGATGCTGCCCATTCCAGATGAGTCGTTCGTAACCGGAGAATTTGTTTTAGACTGGTCCACAATTCGGGACGGGCAACCCTATATTATCTTAACAGTTGAAGACGGAATCGTTTTTAAGGTTATTGAAAACAAAATTAAAGCCGACCGAAAACTTACACTTCATTCATTAAACTCGTTATACGAACCCTACGATATTGATATTAGTGATGTAAAGGAAATTTGGAAGTTTGTTCATTACATCAGCTCAGAAATGCCTCAGCCAAATCAGGAAAAGCAGGATCTGGTCGATACGGTGAAGCAACTCCGAAAGGAAGTTCAAGCCATTCAAACCCAGCTTAATATATGATTTATTAGCATATGACAACATTATGTATGCGATTATAGACGTTGAAACCACAGGGCTGAGTCCGAAAACTGAAAAGATTACGGAAATCGCCATCTACATCCATGATGGAGAGAAAATAACCGATGAGTTTACAAGTTTAATCAACCCGGAGAAAAAAATATCTTTTCAAATTACCAGGCTTACTGGCATCAATAATAAAATGGTTAAAAATGCGCCTAAATTTTATGAAATTGCTAAAAAAATTGTTGAATTAACCGATGAAAAAATAATTGTCGGTCACAATGTTAGCTTCGATTATAACTTCATCAGAAGCGAATTTAAGAGTTTGGGATACGATTATAAAAGAAAAACATTATGTACCGTAAAACTGGCCAGGAAACTGATACCGGGCAGAAAATCGTACGGATTAGGAAGGCTTTGCAAAGATCTTGATATTAAAATTGAAAACAGGCACAGGGCACACGGGGATGCATTGGCCACTTCAAAGGTATTTGAATTACTCCTTTCCATCGATTACCAGACTGCCACAACAACTCTGAGAGGATATAATTCTAATCTTAGCAAATCCATCCTTAATGATCTCCCCCAGGAAACAGGCGTTTATTACTTCTATAACGATCATAAAGAACTTATTTATGTTGGAAAAAGTCTTAATATCCATGATCGTGTTTTATCCCATTTAAGTAATAATTTAACCCAAAAAGCGATTGACATGAAGGATGCAATTGCGGATGTTGATTTTAGAATAACCGGAAGCGAATTGGTGGCATTACTGCTCGAGTCACACGAAATCAAATCGAACAAACCACTTTATAACAGGGCACAACGCCGAACTTTATATAACTATGGGCTTTACAAATTCAAGGATGAGAATGGTTATCTCCAACTAAAAATATTATCACTTATCGAAGGTGCGACACCTTTAACTTCTTATTCTTCTAAAAATGAAGCAAAACAACACCTATTTTCGTTGGTTGAAGAATATGAATTGTGTCAGAAACTATGTGGCCTTTATGAGTTTGAAGGAGCCTGCTTTCATCATCAAATTCATCAATGTAAAGGTGCATGTGTACAGGCTGAAGAAGCAACGGCCTATAATTACAGGGTCAAAAAAGCAATTTCTAATTACCAGTACAAAAAAAACTCTTTCTATCTCATCGACAAAGGCCGACATAATGACGAGAAATCAGTAATTAAAATTGAAAAAGGCAAATATATCGGTTTTGGTTTTGTTGAACTTAACGGCAATCCTATACTTCCGGAAATGCTGGATGAATTTATACATCCCTACAAAGACAATAAGGATGTTCAGCAGATTATCAGAAGCTATTTAAGAAGAAATCCTGTTGAAGCCACAATAAATATTGAATAAGCCTTATTTTTCAAGTGGACCCGGTGGACAATGCTGCAATAAATAGTTTGTCATGAGTGTATATAAATGCCGCGTAGTATTTTCTCCCTCATAAATTCCATGCGAACGATTTGGATATGGCATCACTTGAAATTGCTTGTTGTGTTTAATCAGCTCATTTATCAAAGCTTCTGCATTTTGATAATGCACATTATCATCTCCTGTACCATGAATCAGCAATAGATTTCCTTCCAAATTTTTCGCATAAGTAATGGGTGAACCTTCGATAAAAGCTTCCATGTTTTCTGAAGGCAATCCCATATATCGTTCCTGATAAATATTGTCATAATAAAGTTGATTTGCGACAAAAGCGACGGCAATACCCGTTTTATAAACCTCAGGGTAACGAAACATTAAATTGAGGGTCATACTTCCTCCGCCACTCCAACCCCAAACGGCAATTCGATCTTTGTCGACGAAATCCCATTTTAATATTTCTTTCGCTCCCATGGCCTGATCATGTGAATTTATGATGCCAATATTTTTGTAAATACTTTTGCGCCATTCACGGCCCTTTAATGCGGGAGTCCCTCTATTGTCGAGGCTTATAATAATGTAGCCTTTTTGAACCAGCAACTGTTCCCAACCAAATTTCCAGCTATCCACAACCGTTTGCGACCAGGGTTCACCATATACATAAAATAAAACGGGATATTTTTGGGATGGATCGAAATTATTTGGTTTTAATATTTTTCCGTCCATAGTTACACCCTCAATAGTTGTGACTTTAAAAAATTCATATTGGGGCAATCCTAACAGTTCAACTTTTTGCCTGTATAAATCATTATTAATCAATGTTTTCAAAACCTTATGATCTGGCAAACTAACCAATTGTGCAATAGGCGGATTGTTCGCGCTACTAAATTCATGAATCGCATATTTACCATTTGGCGATATATTGTAAGCATTCACACCCTGATAACCTAGTGGAGTAATTCTCTTGCCTTTATCGTTTTCTTTCAATTTAAAATGATATAAATATCGCTGCGTAGAATTATCGGGAGATGCACTTACGTAAATTCCATCCTGATCGTGATATAAATCATATATTGAAGCAATATCGAATTGACCTGAACTAATTAATCTTTCCTCCCCTGAATTTAATGAAATATTGTAGATGTGTTTCCAGCCGTCCTTTTCCGTCAAATATAGAAATGAACCGAGATCCTTTGTTGTTAAAAGATCATCCATACCTCGTCGCTTTGAACTTATATCCGGATTCATAATATCAATCCATGCATTTTCCTTTTCTTCAAATATTAATCTTGCCTCACCATTGCTTTTATTACACAAATAATATTTTAAATTATTTTGCTTTCTGTTCAATTGCTGTACCAATATCTCTGACCCAATCCACTGCATTCTAGGTATATAATTTTGCTTTTGATCGCCCGGAATTTTCAACCAAACAGTTTTATTATCGTAAATATTAACGACTCCAATTTTGGCTGCTGAAGGATTTTCTCCAACTTTGGGATACTGCAATGGAACGACATAGGAATATACTGAATCGGTATTATTGATCATGAAAAAGTTTTTGATTTCTGATGCATCTATCTGCCAATAAGCAATGGACTCCCCGTCATTGCTCCATCTGAAGCCATCTTTGCAATCAAACTCTTCTTCATAAGCCCAATCAAAAGTTCCATTAATCAGATCCCTGTTACCATCATTTGTTAGTTGTTTGACCTCTCCTGAGCCAAGGTCTTCAACATAAATATTAAACTCGCTTAAATATGCAATTTTTTGTTGATCGGGTGAAAATTTTGCAAACATTAGTGATGACTCCGGAAGATCTGCTCCAATTCTTCGTAACTTCCTATTTTGCAAATCATATACCCAATAATCACCCCTGGTATTGGTTCTCCATACTCTTCTTGAATTTGTGAATATTAGTATTTTTTTCTCATCATTTGACCATTGATAGGACTCAATTTCCAATGGATCTTTTGCCCCCTCAGGGATTAAATCACTTGCCCCAACAACCATTTTATCTTCCTGATCTATAATATCATAAATCATAATATCGTGAAATTTATTTAAGTCTGCTGAAATTTTTAAATAACTATACGATGCTCCGTTATTTAACCACTGAATCGGACTAAGACGTTCCAGCCGGAACTCATTCGAGTTGAACAAACGGTCAATCGTTAACAGATTATTTTCTGCCTTATTTTGTGGATATAAATCTAGCTTGCAGATAATTAAAATAAATAAAAGCTTGAATAAAATTTTGTTTCCTGACATGATATTTAATATTTTATGAGTTGATTTAAACATACTAAATCTACATCTTTTACGATAAATACGAATGAAGGCAAAGCTATTTTTTATCTCGATATTTGTTTTAAGCCAATAAATCAATAACTTGCATTATTATAATAAATCACCTAAAAGCTTATATCATGAAAAAATTAAAATTTTCAGGACCAACCATTGTTGTTACTTTATTGCTTTGCCTTAATTTAACAGGTTTTCATCAAATATTTGCGCAAAAAGTAATTTCACAAACCCCTGCCGAGCAGCGGTTAAAATGGTTTCAGCAAAACGAAGAACTTAAAACATCTTCCTTATTCAAAAATTTATCCTGGCAATTTGTGGGCCCAACAAATGTGAGTGGACGAATGACAGATGTAGAAGTTGTTTCTCCAAAAGGGAAGAATTACACAATTTACGTGGCAGGTGCCTCCGGTGGGATATGGAAAACGCAAAATGAAGGCACCACCTGGGAGCCCATCTTTGAGAATGCAATGTCAACCTCCATTGGAGATTTGGCCATCGACCCTCAAAATCCAAATATTATTTGGGCCGGAACCGGTGAAGCAAATATTTTCAGAAGTTCGCAGGCTGGGGCAGGTATTTACAAATCGACTGATGCCGGAAATAATTGGGAGCATTTGGGTCTCATCAACACCAATACTATTTCCAGAATTCTAATACACCCTGACAATTCAGACATTGTATATGTAGCTGCAAGCGGTCATGAATGGACCAACAACAAAGACCGGGGTTTATATAAAACAACTGACGGAGGTAAAACATGGAACAAGGTTCTTTATATTGATGATAAAACAGCTATAATTGACCTTGTTATGGATCCGAAAAACCCTGATGTATTATACGCAGCCTCCTGGCAAAGAATCAGAAAACACTGGAATGATCCCAGGAGCGAAAAAAACCATACAGGAAGTGGTATTTATAAAACGACTGATGGTGGGAAAAACTGGGTGACCATTAATAATGGATTACCATCAGCACCTCACAGGGGCAGAATTGGGATTGATTTGTGCAAATCACAACCAAATATTCTTTATGCTTTTGTAGATAACTATGAACAACTGGAAGAAAACGAAGCATTTAATGATCAGACAGATGCCTATGGGCGTCCAAGCAGCGGACGAATTAAAGGTGCCACTGTTTTTAGGTCCGATAATTCAGGTGAATTGTGGTATCAGGTTAGCGAAGAATCAGAATATATGGAAGGATTATCAGGAACTTATGGCTGGGTATTCGGTCAAATAAGGGTTGATCCGCTGGATGCTGATAAAATTTATGTGATGGGATTGGATCTCAATGTATCGGAAGACGGGGGTAAAACATACAGGCCGCTTATGGGAATGCACGGAGATCATCATGGCTTATGGATCGATCCGGAAAACACCAATTATCTCGTAAATGTTAATGACGGCGGAATAGCGATCTCATACGATGGCGGAAAAAATTTCCGAACCTTTTACGACAATCTTCCATTGGTACAATTCTTTAATGTGAATTATGATATGGCTGAACCATTCCATGTATATGGGTCTATTCAGGATCATGGCAGCAGAAGGGGAATCGTTGACTTAAGCAATGGACGTTCAAAAATTCCGAGTGTGGAATTTGAATATGCTCCGGGAGGAGAAGGCAGCAATCATTATATTGATCCAACCGATCCAAATACTGTATATTCAGCAGGATTTTACGGTACGATTACAAGAACAAACCTAGAAAGTGGACAAAATAAAAATATCATGCCTCCCGTTCCAAAGGGAGTCGATAAATTAAGGGGGCAATGGCTGGCTCCATTTATCATTTCACCGCATAATCCACAAATTTTATATCATGGATCACAGTTTATCTATCGATCTATGGATAAAGGCGAAAGCTGGGAATTGATAAGTCCCGACTTAACTTATAATTTGGATGAAATGAAGGGGGACATTCCGTATCAAACCATTTTCAGCATTTCTGAATCCCCTCTTAAGTTTGGATTGATTTACGCCGGAACAGATGATGGCCGGATATGGATCACCAAAAACAATGGTACACAATGGAAAGAAATTAATAAAGGATTGCCTTATCGAAAATGGGTATCTCAGGTTGAAGCATCCAAATATGACCTTGGCACAGTATATTTGACCCAGAATGGGAAAAGAGAAGATGATTTTGAAGCTTATGTATGGAAATCGATAGATTTTGGTGAAACGTGGGTTGATATTTCAGCAAATATTCCATGTGGGCCTGTAAATGTAATTCGCGAGGATCCTGGCAATCAAAACATACTTTACGTTGGAACCGATTTCGGAGCCTATGTATCTATCAACGGCGGTGAAAGCTGGCAAAGCCTATCAGGGAATTTTCCAAGCACTTATGTTCATGATCTGGTAATTCACCCAAGGGATCATATTTTAGTTGCGGCCACTCATGGCAGAGGAATGTGGGCAATGGATGTCAGCTATATACAAAAAATGTCGTCAGATTTGGAGGCTGAGGATTGTCACATTTTCGATATACCGGAAACAATGTTGCCTTATGGAACGAATTATTGGTATAGAAATACCGGTAAAAACGCATTTCTGGCTTACTATCTGAAAAACAAAACAAATATTTCTATAGTGATTACAGACGAGGACGGTCATGAGGTCAATCATTTGAAGGGCAGCAATGATCAGGGATTAAATTTTGTTGAATGGAACTTAAAAGATGCGAACGAAAACCTGGTCAGAGCCGGGAAGTACAGCCTGCATATCAAAGGCGATGGATTTGAAGCACAACAGAAATTTGAAGTCAATAAATTTAGTCGTTGATTATTTTTGAGTAGAAAAATAAAGGCCTGGATTTTAACTTTTAATCCGGGCCTTTATTTTTAATATTTAATTATATTTGCAGCAGAAAATTCGGGGTGTAGCGCAGCCCGGTTAGCGCGCGTCGTTCGGGACGACGAGGCCGGAGGTTCGAATCCTCTCACCCCGACTTTTTTATGTGCCCATGAAAGTGTATATCCTTTTTAGTGAGAAGCTCAAAAAATTTTATGTCGGACATACAAATGATCTCCTAAGGAGATTATTTGAACATAATTCAGGACATTCAAATTTTACAAGAAAAGGAATGCCCTGGATATTGATTCATGATTTTGAATGTAAAAACAGAACTGAGGCAATTATACTCGAAAAGAAAATCAAGAAAAGGGGCATTAAAAGGTTTCTCGATGATTTGAACATCCGTTAGCGCGTCATGCCCAGGGCGTGAAGGCCGTCCCGCTGCAAGCGGGATCACCCCGACTTTTTTATGTGCCCATGAAAGTGTACATCCTTTTTAGTGAAAAACTCAAAAAATTTTAGCAAACTATCTTATTTGCTCAAAATTATTAACTATCCATTGTATATATCTATTTAAATCCGGACATTCAGATTAAACTAAAAAAAATATCTTTGAATGAAGAATAGCGAACTGACTATATATTTATGAGAAAATCTCTTCTACTGATTACCCCTCTCGTCTTATTTTTTATACAGACGAATGCGCAAAAGCCCTTTACAAAAGAAATTGGCATTTATTCAGATAACGACTCCTATACGAGCCTTTATAATGATGGATATTACACGAATGGGCTCACTTTTTTCTATAAATTCATGCCTGAAAAAAAGTCAACTGCATACATCAAAAAAATTGTTGAATACAAGCTCGGCATAAAAATGTATACCCCGCGCAAAGGAACTGCACCCAAGCTCATCGATCAGGACAGGCCCTTTGCCGGTTATCTGTTTGTTGGAGGATCCTTGAACTATTTTTTCGAAAATGAATCATACCTTAAAATTGGCGCGAGTGTTGGAATTATTGGCCCTTCTTCCGGGGGGGGCGACATCCAGAATGCCTTCCATAAAATTTTTGGGTTGTACGAAATATTTGGATGGGAATATCAAATTCAGGATATGCTGGCGTTAAATACAAAGCTTTTCTTTTCTAAAAAACTATTTAATCTTCCGGGTAAATGTTTTGATTACCATGCCATCGTTGATGCCAATATTGGCACCGCTTTTACAAATATAGGATTTGGCTTGTTGAACAGACTGAGTGTTTATCCGGCCAATAAAATTTACCGATCCGGTATTTACGGGAGTTTAATCGATCAAACTCCATTAAAGAAAAGTCTTCGCATTCCTGAATTTTTCCTTTTTGTTAAACCGATGATTTATTACCGGGCTTATGACGCCACCATCCAGGGTAGTATGTTTAATGATAACAGCCCGCATACTTTTGATATTAAACCCAGAATTTTTTCGATAGAAGCAGGGGTAATTTTTCAATTATACCGGGTAAATTTAAAATACTCGGTTACCTTTAACAGCATTGAGGTATTAAATGATAAAATATGGCCGCAAACTTATGGATCATTGGATATCTCTTACATTTTTTAGCAATTTTTAATAATGGATGTAATTTTTAAACCAAACCTAAAAACAATGAACATTGTATTTTTTAATAAATCAACCAAATTCCATAACAGCAAGTTTATAGGCTTATTGCTGATAATTTTGCTCATCCATGAAGTGCTGCCTGCTCAAAAATTATTTACCAGGGAAATTGGTATTCAAAGTGATAACGATACGTATGTGTCTTTATCAGAAGATAAATACTATACCAATGGATTGATGTTTTTCTACCGGTTTATCCCAAACCAATCAAAGCCAGATATCGAGAAAGTTGTGGTGGAATTTCGACTTGGAAGCAAAATGTACACACCTTCGAGTGCAAACAAACCCGACATTACGGATCATGACCGGCCTTTTGCCGGTTATTTATTTGCCAATGCCCAAATCAGTAAATTTTACAAAAATGAGTCCATGTTCAGGCTCAGCGGGCAAGTTGGTATCTTAGGCCCTGCGAGTGGCGTTGGAGCTTTTCAGGAACTGATGCATAATTTCATCGGATGGTACAGTGTTAAAGGATGGGAACATCAGATCAGCAACGCCCTCGGACTTAATATTTCCGGTATGTATTCGCTTAAATTAACGAATTATTTGAGCAAACAGGCTGATATAAACCTTTATTCGCTGGCAAATTTAGGAACCTTCCAAACCAATTTCGCCATTGGTTTCTGGAACCGATTCAGCTTTATCCAACTCAATGAAGTTTATGAATCTAATTTGTTCGGGGCTTCTATTGTTAAGGACCGGAAAGTTAAATCTGATAGAAAAGGCGATCTGTTTTTCTTCTTTAAACCCCAATTGGAATACCATTTGTATGATGCAAGCATTCAGGGGGGGTTGTTTAATGATAAAAGCCCCCTGACTTTCGATATTGAGCCCTTTCAATTTACTTTTGAGTTCGGGCTCATGTTTCAGTTTGAACGGGCAAATATCTGGTATTCAGTTACACTGCAAAGCAAAGATGTTAAAAATGATTTGGTTGAAAGATACGCATGGGGTAGTTTAAAATTATCATGGATGCTTTAAAAAAACGGTTATCTGGTGATGCTTATTATTTTGAATAGTTTATTATAGAATTTTGTTTATAATTTAATTTCCATCATGAAAAAAATTTTAATCATTGATGATAACCAAAAAGACTTATTTTCCTATGAGGCAATCTTTAACAACAAAGAACTAGCTTACAAAGCATTAACAGCAGACACTGGTGCGCTTGGACTTGAATTAGCCAGAAAAGAAAAGCCTGATGTTATTATTATCGATGTAAAACTGCCGGATATAGATGGTTTTAGTGTTTGTAAAAGATTAAAAAGTGACACTTCCTTAAATTTCATCCCTGTCATCATGATTTCAGCCTGGGGAGCACAGAAAGATAATCGGCTTAATTCATTAAAAGCGGGAGCTGAAATATTTCTGTCGAAACCTATAAATGTTGATGAACTGCTGGCCCAGGTTAATGTATTGATCCGAATTAAAACAGATGAAGATAAACTACGGAAAGAGAGGAATAAATTTGAAAAGCTTGCCAATGATAAAACCAACGAACTTAAAGAACTTAATAATTATCTAAACCTTCAGATTAAAAAAATGCCTGTGGGCCTCATAACCTGGGATGTCGATTTTAAGGTGATTTCATGGAATCCGGCTGCAACCCAAATATTTGGATATGGAGCTAAAGAAGCTTTTGGCAAAACACCATTTGAAACCATCCTGGCGCCCGAATTACAACAAACAGTATCTGAACTTTGGAAAAAACTGCTTAAGGGAGATAAAAGCATCCTAAACATTAATAAAAACCTAACAAAAAAAAGGGAAACCATTGTTTGCGAATGGACCAATACCCCACTCATTGACGAAGATAAAAAGGTTATCGGTGTAATGTCGATGGTAAAAGATATTACACCTGAATACTACCAGCAGCGTTTGGAAAAAGGAATGAACACACTCAATAAAGCCCTTTTATCAAAAACTGGGATGGAATTTCTTAAACAATTTGTGATTCAACTTTGTAAAGTACTCGAAGCTGATATGGCTTATATTGGCTTGCTCGAAGACGATCAAAAAATGATCTCCAGTATTTCTGCCGCCCAAAATGGCAACTTGTTGGAAAACTTCAATCATCCAATAAAAGAGACTGCCTGTGAAGAGGTTACCAAAGGCCAAATTTGTTCATTCCCCAAAAATATTACCAAACTATTCCCCAATGACAAATTTGTTAAAGGCTTAAAAGCTGAAGCAGTTATTGGTTTGCCTTTATTCGACACCCAAAACAAAGTGATCGGTATTGTTTCATCCGTTTTTAAGAATCCGAATAACGAAATAAATTATCATGAGCAACTCATTCAAATTTTCACCACACGGATTGCAGCTGAAATTGAGAGAATAAGTTTTGATCAAAAAATTCGTGAAAGTGAAAAACAATTTCGCGAAATGGTCGAGAAATTTCCATATCCGATGGCTCTGACAAAAGGCGATCAATTTATATACCTAAACCAGAAGTATACGGAAACCTTTGGATATTCGCTTGATGACATTCGAACTTTTAACGATTGGTTCAAAAAAGCATATCCGGATGAAAAATACAGGGAACTGGTCAGAAGCAGTTGGAACGAAGCTGTTGAAATCGCCAGGATTAATCATGAAGAAATTAAAACTCAAGAGTGGAATTTGAGAACTTTGTCGGGCCAGATAAAAACATGTGAGTATAACACTGTTCCACTGGCTGACTCTTCTCTTATCGTTATGAATGACATTACCAAGCGCAAACGCAGCGAACTTATACAGACTGTATTGTATCAAATCTCAAACGCAGCAAACACAACCAATGATTTGGCAGAGTTTATCAAAGTCATACGCGAAGATCTTGGAGCTGTTTTAGACACGACGAATTTTTTTGTTGCCTTTCATGATGAAGAAAAAGATATTTTATATACCCCTTATGAAATTGATGAAAAAGATGAATTTACTTCCTGGCCCGCTGCAAAATCATTAACCGGTTATGTCATTAAAAACAAAAAACCTCTGTTTGCCACCAAGCAAGATATCAAGCAGTTGCACAAAGAAGGCAAAATTAATTTGATTGGCACAATTGCAGAAGTATGGGTTGGAGTACCATTGATTTTGGAGGGGAAAGTATTGGGTGCATTCGTTGTTCAGAATTACGATGACCCCAACACATATAGCCGGAAAGATGTACAACTACTGGAATTCATTTCCCACCAAATCAGCATTTCAATCCAAAGAATTCAAAATAAAATTGAGCTTGGAAAGGCATTGGAAAAGGCACTTGAATCCGACCGGCTGAAGTCTGTCTTTTTATCTACCATGTCGCATGAATTAAGAACCCCATTAAATGCCATTATCGGATTTTCCGAACTGATTAATGCAAAAACAAAGCCCGAAGATATAGAACGTTTCGTTAAAACAATTTATAATAGTGGGAATTTGTTGCTTGAACTTGTTGAAGGCCTCTTCGACATTACACTTATTGAGGCTGGTGAAATTAAAATTGAAAAAGAATTTCATAACTTAAAACTCATCATTGATGATGTGGCGGATGTTATCGATGCCGAAAGAAAAAAAACAAACAAACAAAATATAAAATTTCATATCTCTGAATATCCTTTCAACAATGAGCTGCAAATTTATACAGACAGTTATAAATTAAAACAAATACTCCTTAACTTATTAAAAAATGCCCTGAAATTTACCCATGAAGGTGCAATCAGACTTGATCTTTCAAAGGAAACGATTGGGAAAGAAAGTTTTGTGAGGTTTGTGGTTCGGGATACAGGAATTGGAATCCCAAAAAATAAATTGAATTTTATTTTTGATATATTCAGACAGGCAGACGACTCCCATACCCGAAAATATGGGGGTGCGGGCATCGGTTTATCGGTAACAAAAAAACTAACCGAACTCTTAGGTGGAAACATTGAAGTTAAATCAGTGGTAAATAAAGGAACAACATTCTATGTCAATATTCCGCTTACAGCAAATAATATCAAGCCTAAAAAAACACCCTTAAATAATCATAAAGTTGAAATTATTTATCCCAATAAAACCATACTTATTGCCGAAGATGATGATTCCAGCATGACATTGCTTAAAATTTACCTAAAAAAACTCGGTGTTAAAATTTTACACGCTACAAATGGGAAAGAAGCCCTCGAAGTATTTCGAAGCAAACCCGATCAGATTGATCTGATATTAATGGACATCAATATGCCTTTAATGAATGGATATGAAGCAGTGACTGAAATTAAGAAGATCAATTCTGCCGTTCCCATCATTGCCCAGACCGCATATGCCATTTCGGGTGACCGAGAAAAAGCCTTACAGAATGGCTGTGATGATTATTTGTCAAAACCTATTAATAGTGATCAGTTGATACATATGATTAAGAAATTCCTATAAAAATCCATCATTGAAAGTAAATATCAAATATTGATACTTCTGGAATAAAAAAGTCGAAAATATTTCACAAAAAACCCGGGTTCATCCCGGGTTTTATAATCTTAGTCGTTCTCTAAATCTTCTTTATTTACAAGCTTCCAACCTCCAATCATTGATGATGTCACCCCATTCCGTTCGATATAATCATGGTATGCAACCAAATAAATATGTATGATTGCAAAAATGATAAAAAACCACATCAATACATGATGGATGTTACGGACAGCCAAATCTCCTCCAAGAATTGGAACAATCCATGCGAACAATTGTGGGAACCAGGAATCACTCATTGCGGCATACAGCCCAAATCCGGTCAGGCTTTGCAATAGGAATGCTAAAAATGTTAGGAAATAAGTAAAAGCTGCCAGTGAATTATGCCCGACTGAAACGGAAGACCCGTCTGTAACCTGCATAATATCAAGCTTTAAAACTTTCCATATCTCAACCCAATGTTTCTTTTGAAATGGGATGAAATGATACCATCTTGAATATTTATTCCCCACAAAACCCCAATATATCCGAAACAAGAAATTGAAAAAGAAAAGGAAAGCTGCAATAAAATGAGTAAACCTGATGATCCCGAACCAATAACCAAAGGAAGCCTCTGCCGAACTTTGAATGGCAGGCGGATTTCCAATTAAATATCCCGTAACTGACAGAACAACAATGCATAAGGCGTTAATCCAATGGTAAAATCTCACCGGTAATTGCCATACATATTCTTCGGTAATTATTTGAGTTTTTGTCTGCTTTTTCATTCGTTAATGATTTTAATTTTGACTTAAGCCACAGTTTGATTTAAAACACGCAGTTTAATTTTAAAATGATCAAAAAGTTTGAATCTGATGTACATATGTGCCTTTCTCATCATAAAGATGGACTGCACATGCAATACACGGGTCGAACGAATGTATGGTTCGCAGTATTTCTATCGGATTTTCCGGATCATCTATGGGTGTGCCAATCAGAGATTCTTCATAAGCAGATCTCTTTCCTTCTATATCTCTTGGCGAAGCATTCCAGGTACTTGGCACAACCAGTTGATAATTATCGATTAATTTATCCTTAATTTTTATCCAATGTGCCAGTGCGCCCCGGGGAGCTTCCGTTAAACCTACCCCTTTTGCATCTTTCGGCCATGTTTCGGGTTTCCATTTTTCAGATGAATGGGTCCGTGTATCCCCATTTTTTATGTTCGCAAGCAATTGATTATAAAACTCTTTCGACCAATTGGTTACCAACTGTGTTTCCAGCCCCCTCGCAGCGGTCCTTCCCAGGGTCGAAAACAATGCAGATACAGGAACATTCAGATGTTCCAGGGCCGCATGAACGACATCCTGAAATTCCGTTTTACCTGAGGCATATCCAACCAACATTCGTGCAAGCGGACCCACTTCCATGGCATGTCCTTTCCATCGCGGTGTTTTTAACCAGCTATATTTAGCATTCACATCCAAATGTTCATAGGGTGGTTTCGGACCGGAATACTTCAGGTTGGTTTCACCATCCCAGGGGTGTTTACCTACCTGATCTCCATCGGAATAGGTATACCAGGAATGAGAAATCTGTTCCTGAATCTGATCCGGATCAGTAGCATCAATGGGAATAACCTCCGCTAAATTACGATTCAGGATTATTCCTCTCGGGAATTTGAAACTGTCAACATCTGCATATCCATTTGTGGGTAAATCACCATATGCCATATAATTTGTTAATCCGCCGCCAATTGCTCCCCAGTCTTTATAAAATGAAGCAATGGCAAGTAAATCGGGGATATAAACCTGATTAATGAATTCCTGGGCTTTATCAAATAGATTACCAACAAAGGCAAGCCGTTCAGCATTCAGCGCATTATTTTCATCCAGGTTAATGGCGCACGGGACACCTCCCACCAAATAATTCGGATGCGGATTCTTTCCGCCAAAAATGGTATGAACTTTTACGATTTCTTTCTGCCACTCAAGGGCTTCAAGATAATGCGCAACTGCCATTAGGTTTGCTTCCGGAGGAAGTTTGTATGCATTATGCCCCCAATAACCATTTGCAAAAATCCCCAACTGTCCGCTTTCAACAAACTTCTGAATTCTGTATTGAATGTCGGAAAAATAACCGGGTGAACTTTTCGGCCATTTAGAAATACTTTGTGCAAGGGTCGAAGTTGCTTTTGGATCAGCTTTTAATGCTGAAACAACATCAACCCAATCCAATGCATGTAAATGATAAAAATGAACCACATGATCCTGCATATATTGGGCGCAAAACATCAGGTTCCGGATAATATCCGCATTGGGTGGAACTACTATACCCAGCGCATTCTCAACTGTTCGGACAGAAGCCAATGCATGAACCGTGGTACAAACGCCACATACCCTTTCGGTATATGCCCATGCATCACGGGGATCTCTTCCTTTTAGGATAATTTCAATTCCCCTTACCATGGTTCCTGAACTGAAAGCATCAACGATTTTACCATCTTTAATTTCTGCTTCAACCCTTAGGTGACCTTCTATGCGGGTAATTGGATCTACAACTATTCTTTGTGCCATTGTTACCTCCGTTTTTATTTAGTTTGAGAATCAGTTTTTTTTAGCCCTTTTTGGATCAATTTGCGTTTGCGGATATTCGTTGAAATGGCATGTGCGGCAATTCCAACACCCGTAACAACACCTAATCCAAATCCAATTTTATCAGCTGTTGTTTCGATTCCAAATCCCGGGAAACTTTGTAAATGCTGGTAGAATGGGCCATTGTCCCAGAAGTTTGCTTCGCTGCATCCAATACATGGATGGCCGGATTGAATCGGGAAACTTACGCCATTGTTCCATTTAATGACGCCACAAGAATTATAGGTATTCGGTCCCCGACAACCAACTTTATACAAGCAATAGCCTCTTTTTGCATTTTCATCATCAAAGCTTTCAACAAATAATCCGGCATCGTAATTGGGCCTTCGATAACAGGTATCATGCACTCTTCTTGAATAAAATGCTTTTGGCCTTCCCAATGCATCCAATTGAGGTATTCGGTCGAATGTTAACAGATGAATTACCACCCCGGCCATTACTTCAGCTATTGGCGGGCATCCCTGAACATTGATGATTGGTTTCCCTTTAATTACTTTATGAACCGGTTTGGCACCAGTCGGATTTGGTGATGCTGCCTGAACACAACCGGCAGAGGCACAATTACCCCAGGCTACAATTGCCTTTGCCCCTTCTGCGGCTTCATTCAGAATCTCATAAGCACTTTTCCCACCGATACAACAATATCCATCATCCACCGTTGGAATTGATCCTTCGACCATTAATAAATATTCACCATGATATTTCTCCATGGTATCATGCAATGATTTCTCAGCCTGATGCCCTGATGCTGCCATCAATGTTTCTGTATAATCCAGCGATATTTTATCAAGTACAATATCGGCCACTATCGGATGGGATGACCGGATAAATGATTCGCTGCAACAGGTACACTCCTGTAAATGAAGCCATACAACCGGAATCCTTGATTTACTTTCAAGGGCTTTTGCAATTTGCGCCACGCCAGTCGCCTGCAATCCCATCATGGCACCCATGGTACCACAGAACTTCAAGAAATCACGCCGTGAATGGCCTTTCGCCCTGATTTCTTCATAAAGAGTTGGTTTCTTGTTCATAATGTGAATAATTTATGTTAGTAATCTTTATTCAAATTCCTGGTCAACCTTCGAAATATGATAGGATCCTTCAATGGTAACCTTATCTCCCAAATGTAAGTTGCTCGATAAATTTGTCGATAACATTAAATACTTAGGCCGGCAAACGATTTTAATGATGCACTTTGAATCTTTTGCTAATATTTCCATCACTTCACCCGATAACGTAAATTGCTTGATGTGCTTTGAAGGCATCGCTTTTATATTTCAAAGCTTCATATGGCAATATCATGCCAAGATTCAAAATTTTTCAATTCACACCTAAAAATGAATGAGCTAAATCATTGATAACATTTGATTTATCTCTGATTAATTATAGATAAATACACATATGATGTTGTGATGTATATTTTAAAGTTGTACAGAATTCCGTAAAAATTACACGGAATTCCGTTAATTATTTGGCAGCGGAACAGCTATTGGATGTAAGATGGTATTTTTTCATTTTATCCCTGAATGTTGAAAGGCTCATTTTGAGGGATCTGGCGGCATCTGATTGGTTTCCTTTCGTGACTTTTAAAGTTTCACAAATCATGTGACTCTCAACACAATTTACCACCTCATTAAAATCTAATTCTCCATTATTAAAGCAATTATGACAAGATTTTATTAAAGTTTCAGCTCGGTCATTTTGATTTATCTCAGCTGGTAAATCGTGGCTATCTATATTTTTATCGGCAAATACAGAAATCCGGTGAATGACATTTCTCAATTCGCGAACATTGCCCGGCCAATCATAGCTGATTAATTTTCGCATAGCATCCAAACTTATATGTAATTGTTTTTGAGGGGCAAAACGTTTTAAAAAATGTTCAGCCAACAAAGGAATATCATCTCTACGTTCCCTTAAGGGAGGAATTTCAATGGGAACAACATTGATCCGGTAATACAGATCATCCCTGAACCGCTTTTCACTTACCATCTTTCTCAAGTCAACTTTTGAGGCAGTGATTAAACGGATATCTATGGGAATCGAACGTGTACCTCCAAGTTTCATGATCTCACGTGTTTCGAGCACCCTCAATAATTTGGCCTGAATATCCAGTGAAACATCATCAATATCATCAAAGAAAAAGCTCCCTGTATTTGCCAGTTCGAACAAACCCATTTTATCATGAATTGCACTGGTAAAAGAACCCTTTTCATGTCCAAATAATTCGCTGGCAAGCAATTCAGTAGGCATCGCAGATAACCCAATTTTTACAAAGGGGTTTTGGCTTCGATTACTGATCTGATGAATATATTCTGCAAATATTTCCTTACCAACACCAGTTTCGCCAATGAGCAATATTGAAGTATCAGAATCTGCAATTTTATTAATGCGGTTGATAATCAATCGCATTTGTTCATTGGCCGTAATGATAGAAATCGGTAGTTTCCCAGTCATTTTTTAAGGTTTTAAGAAAAGAGCAATTTAAATATCGCCCATTTCCTTTAAGGCTTTGATGGTATCCAGGGCATCCTGTTTGTCAACAAGGCTAAGGGCTGTTCCAACATGTACCAGAACATAGTCGCCTACTTTGGCTTCGGGCAACCATTCCATACAAACATCTGTTATAGCCCCTCCAAAATCAACTTTCCCCATTTTAATATCCGGATTACTCTTATCAAACGATAGTATTTTTGCAGGTACAGCAAGGCACATAATAGTTAATTTAGTTATATATATCTATGTATATATTTAGTTAGGCAGGATAAATATAGTACAAAAATTCTTTGAACACAATATTAAAATTTAAATTTAACTTTGACATTTTAAAATCCGTTTAGCAGATGCATGAATTATCCATTGCCTATAGCATTATAGATATTGTAAATGAAGAAGCTCAAAAAGCCAATTCATCCAAAGTTTCAGAAATTGAACTGGAAGTCGGAAGTTTATCAGGCGTTGAGGTTGACGCATTGGAATTTGCCATGGAAGCTGCAAAAAAAGACACGATTATTGAAGCTGCTGAAATAAAAATCTTACTAAAACCAGCTATTGCAAAGTGTAAAAAATGCACTACTGAATTTTCAGCGACTTCATTATTTGATCCATGCCCGCAATGTGGCGGGTTTGAAAACGAAATTATACAAGGCCAGGAAATGCGCGTAAAATCACTTGTGGTTGAATAAAATCAGGATACTTTTGCCAAGATTGATTTTACCAGTTTAGCGATCTCAGGCAAAGAATTTTCAACATTTTCAGATAGCGTCATCCGAACTTCGCTAATATCTTTCACTGTAACAGTAATCAAATAAATTTTGGGCATATGCCCCAGAAGTGTGGCTGTTTCAACCAGGTCTTTTAGCCCGATATCGTGAGAACTCATGGCCTTTGGGAAATCAGAGGCAAACTTTGGCTCTATTAAACGAATGCTACCTTCTTCTTTCGAATCGATGGTGGCATCAATCATAATCAGGGTTTTATAATCTTCCATTACCGAAAGCATATGGAAGCCCCCTGTTCCTCCATCCAATAATTCTGTATTTGCAGGCAATTCCTGAGTTTCTAAATACCTAACAGCATGTATCCCAACACCTTCGTCCCCAAGGATTACATTTCCTACACCCAGTATTAATATCTTTTCAGCAGTTTTGTTAGCGTTTTTCACAAGTTTGGTTTTAAGTCTGAGCGCAAGTTTATAAATAATTTTTTAAAGATTCGAAATTAAAATATCTCTTTTGCTATGGCTTTAATATTGTCGGAGATACCAATTGTAAAATAATGGATGGCAGGCACTCCGAACTTTGCCAATTCTTTTGATTGTTCAATACTCCATTCAATCCCGACCTGAAATGCCTCCTTATCGTCCTTGCACCTGTTAATTTCTTTTACGAGTGTATCAGGAATATCAATATTAAAAACCTTAGGAAGATGCGCTAAATCCTTACGCGTGGTTATTGGTTTTAAACCGGGTATAATTGGAACCTGAATCCCGTTTGCCCTGCATTTCTTCACAAATTCAAAATATTTCTGGTTATCAAAAAACATTTGGGTTACGATATAATCCGCCCCTGCATCCACTTTTGCTTTCAAATATTGTAAATCGTTCTCCATATTGGGGGCCTCGACGTGCTTTTCGGGGTAACCAGCCACCCCGATTGAAAAATCTGTGGTTGTTTTATTTTCCAGATGTTCATCAAGATAACGACCATGGTTCATATTCATAATTTGCTTCACAAGATCTGAGGCATAGGCATGTCCGTCTTCTTCTGCATGGAAATATTTATCTCCCTTTAAGGGGTCACCACGTAAAACCAACAAATCTTTAATTCCCAAAAAATGAAGGTCGATTAAAGCATATTCTGTGGCGTCTTTTGTAAATCCGCCACAGATGATATGTGGAACTACATGAACATCAGGGTATTTGTACTTTATGGCTGCTGATATTGCAACCGTTCCCGGACGTTTCCTGATTGTTTGTCGCTTGAGCAAGCCACCAGACAATTTTTTATATACGGTTTCTTCCTGATGATATGTAATATTGATATTCAACGGATTAAATTCTATTAAATTATCAATGGTATGATAAATAGAGTCAATATTGTGACCCTTTAAGGGAGGCAATAATTCGAAAGAAAAATAAGGACGTTCAGCCCTTGCAAAATGCTCAATAACCTTCATAATAGTCTATTTATAATTTAAATTGTTATTTAATAATTTTTCAGCTGCTGATAGTGACAATTTTTTGCGACGGGCATAATCCGCTACCTGATCGCGACCCATTTTCCCAATATTAAAATACTGGGATTCAGGATGTGAGAAATAATAACCACTCACCGATGCGGCCGGATACATGGCAAAATTCTCTGTCAACTTAATTTGCAAATGCTGCTCAGCTTTAAGCAATCTGAAAAGTGTTTTCTTCTCAGAATGCTCAGGACAGGCCGGATATCCGGGAGCAGGACGGATGCCCTGATATTCTTCCTTTAGAATATTTTTTATTTCTAATGATTCTGTCGGTTGATAGCCCCATTCAAATTTCCTAACTCTTTCGTGTATCAATTCTGCAAAAGCTTCAGCTAAGCGATCAGCCAATATCTTCAACATAATTGATTTATAATCATCCAGTTCATCTTCAAATTTTTTCACCCATTTTTCAATGCCAATACCGCAAGTAACTGCAAATCCACCCATATAATCAACAGTTGCCTCATTTTTAGGTCGGATAAAATCAGCCAATGACAGATTCGGCACCCCTGGCTTTTTCTCTATTTGATTTCGGAGAAAATAGAATTTTTCGATTATTTCTGAACGTTCATCATCTGAATATATTTCGATATCCTCGCCTGCTGAATTGCAGGGAAATAACCCAATAACTCCTTCCGCCTGCAACATTTTTTTATCAATAATTTCATCTAAAAATACCTGTGCTTCATCAAATAATTTTTGGGCTTCTTTTCCTTTTACCGGATCGTTGAAAATATCCGGGTATTTGCCATTAATTTTCCAGGCATGGAAAAAGAAGGTCCAATCAATATATTCTCTGATCAGGGATAGATCAAAATCTTTGAACACCTTTATTCCCAGATTATTCGGCTTATAAACCTGATAGTTCCCCCAATTAATTTCAAGTTTATTCTTCCTGGCAGTTTGAAAGTCAATTATTTCTGCATCAGATTTATTATTGAATTTCTGAACCAGTTCAGAATATTCATCTTTTATTTGTTCGATGAATGTTTCTTTTTTCTCATCTGATAACAATTCGGATGTAACTGTTACAGCTTTTGATGCATCTCTAACATGTATGACAGGACCTGAATATTTTGGTGTAATTTTAACTGCGGTATGTATTTTTGAGGTGGTCGCCCCTCCGATTAATAAAGGAACTTTAAAATTTTGCCTTTGCATTTCTGAGGCTACATCCACCATTTCATCAAGTGAAGGCGTTATAAGTCCGCTAAGTCCAATAATATCAACCTGTTCATTAATGGCTGTTTGAAGTATTTTTGTTGCAGGCACCATCACTCCTAAATCAATAACTTCAAAATTGTTGCAAGCCAGTACAACCCCAACTATATTTTTCCCGATATCATGAACGTCTCCCTTAACGGTTGCTAATAATACCTTTGGTTGTTTTTTAGGCCTTAACTCCAGGGTCTTTTCCTGTTCAATATAGGGGAGCAATTTCGCCACACCCTTTTTCATAACCCTGGCACTTTTGACAACCTGTGGTAAAAACATTTTTCCGGAACCAAACAAATCCCCCACAACGTTCATTCCGTCCATCAATGGTCCTTCAATCACTTCAAGTGCCCTTGAATAATTTAATCTGGCCTCTTCAACATCTTCTTCGATAAATTCTACAATTCCTTTAACAAGTGCATGCTTCAGGCGTTCAACAACCGGATATTCTCTCCAGGCATCTTTTTTTTCGATAAAATGATCCTTTCGATCCATCTGATCAGCAAATGCAATCAAACGTTCAGTTGCATCTTTTCTTCGGTTAAAAATCACGTCTTCAATAAGTTTAAGAAGATCGGGCGGAATTTCATCATAAATCTGAAGCATGCCCGGATTTACAATTCCCATATCCAGTCCTGCTTTAATTGCATGATATAAGAATGCTGAATTCATGGCTTCACGAATGATATTATTCCCCCTGAAAGAAAATGAAAGATTGCTGATACCGCCACTTACTTTTGCATAAGGTAAATTTTCCTTGATCCATTTTGTGGCTTTAATAAAATCGATGGCATAATTATTATGAGCATCGATCCCGGTTCCAATGGTCAGTATATTGGGGTCGAAGATGATATCTTCAGCCGGAAAATGAACTATTTTAGTGAGTATATCATAAGCACGTTTGCAAATTTCAATTTTTTGATCAAATGAAGTTGCCTGGCCGTTTTCATCAAAGGCCATCACAACCACTGCCGCTCCGTAAAGCTTTATTTTTTCGGCATGTTCAATAAAAGCTGTTTCTCCTTCCTTTAAACTAATCGAATTTACAATGGCTTTCCCCTGAATACACTTCAAACCCGATTCTATCACAGTCCATTTTGAAGAATCAATCATGATCGGCAGCCTGGCAATTTCTGGTTCTGAAGCCAACATATTCAGGAAACGCATCATTTCCTTCTCTTCATCAAGCATGGCATCGTCCATGCTGACATCCAAAACCTGGGCACCACCTTCTACCATATCTCGGGCAACAGAGAGGGCTTCTTCGTATTTCTGATCCCTGATCAGGCGTGCAAATTTTCTTGAACCACTCACATTGGTGCGTTCCCCAATATTAATAAAGTTGCTTCCTTTAAATATTTTCAAGGGCTCCAAACCGCTTAAATGCAGCTCTGGTAGTTTTTCAGAGGGAATATGAATCTCCGCCTTTTCTGCGATTTTTGAAATTGCTTTAATATGCGCAGGGGTGGTACCACAACAACCTCCAATTACATTCACATAGCGATTATCGACGAACTCTTTTAATTGGGCAGCCATCATTTCCGGTGATTCATCATAGGCTCCGAACTGATTGGGCAAACCGGCATTGGGGTGGGTACTGATATAAACACTTGATTTGGCTGCCAATTCGGCCAGATAAGGTCTTAAATCCTTTGCCCCCAATGAACAATTTAAACCGATACTTAATAAATCGACATGTGAAACGGAATGCATAAATGCCTCGACAGTCTGACCTGAAAGGGTTCTGCCGCTGGCATCCGTAATTGTGCCTGAAATCATAAGAGGTATCCGTTTTTGTTCCTCCTTCATCAATCTTTCGATGGCAAAAATGGCAGCCTTTGCATTTAAAGTATCAAAAATGGTTTCGATCAGAAAAAGATCGACTCCTCCCACCAGCAATCCCTTTGCCTGCTCAAAATATGCATTCTCCAAATCATCAAAGCTCACTGCCCGAAATCCCGGATCTTCAACTTTTGGTGACATAGAAGCAGTTTTACTGGTCGGGCCAATGGCTCCTGCAACAAATCTTGGCTTTGCCGGATTTGCTTCAGTAAATTCATTGGCAATTTCGGCAGCTATTATTGCTGCTGCCGTATTTATTTCCAGAACATATTCCTCCATCTGGTAATCTGCCATCGAGATGGAGTTTGCATTAAATGTATTTGTTTCAATGATATCGGCACCGGCCTCAAGGTACTCTTGATGGATTTCGCGAATTATTGCGGGTCTCGTTAAACAAAGCAAGTCGTTGTTTCCTTTTAAATCGCAAGGATGTGATTTAAATCGTTTGCCTCGGAAATCGGATTCGTTCAACTTATATTGCTGGATCATGGTTCCCATAGCTCCATCAAGCACTAAAATCCTGCTTTTTAATTCTTTATATATATTTTTTTCAAGCCTCATACATCATTATTTAATTTATACGGCCACAATATAACATTGTGCAAACACGGATCATTACGTAAATAATTACAACGTGATTTAATTTAAGAAATGCATTCGTGTGTTCATGATCATTGTGTTTAAATTATCATTATCCACCTTTGTTTTTATCCTTCGGCGGATTAGGTTGTAGCACCTTTTTCCAAATTCAGGAATGGTTGCTAGAGGTTCGCAGAGCCTAATCTCTCCCCTCTTCTTTATAAATCAAACACCTTATTTGAAAGGATGATTTGAATATGAGGCAAATGTATAGCAGATGGTATTAAAAAACAAATTATAAATTATAATTTTATCAAATGTCGGCAACATAAACCATCAAATGGTCGCTGATCTTTAAATAATTAAGAGCGTATTTCCGTTTAATATTTCCTGTATTGATCACACCACTTACACAATCATCAGCCTGAAAATTAAATGGTTCTATCTTTAAATTTTTTCTAAAATCGAGCTTTCCCCGGCCATACATTTTGTATAATGCTTCTTTTGCTGACCAGATAAGTATCAGTTTTTCATTCAATTGATCTTCTGATAGATATTCTAATTCTTCATCAGAAACAAATTTATGCCTGATTTTCAATACCCTGGGATGTATTTTTTCAATATCGATGCCTACCCTGAATTTATCGCTTAATATTACAGTAACAAACTCATTGGTATGGGATATTGATAGCTGTTGACTTCTGCCTTCAATCAATGGATTGCGATTGTCGCCATAAGTAATTGAAAGCTTGTTGTTTTCAGAAATTTGATGAAGGATGATCCTGCTTGCCAGCCATTGCTTTTTTCGACCTTCAACTTTAAAATTATGGTACGCGACCAGATCCTGTTCATTTAAGTCTATCATCGCAAATAAACGATCCAGGCTCTCACTAAGCTCCCAAATCCCAATAATGGTATTATTTTCTTTATTCCTGATGGTACGGACGAGTGGCATAATTCAATACAAAGAGTTTCTTATGGCATGCAAACAGAATCATAATTCTTCTTTTGAAGTCTCAAAGATATTGATTAATTTTGCAGGCGCATAATGATTTACTAAATAAATGAATTTGAAAATGATAGAAACTACCACCGATTATAAAGTTGCCGATATTAAATTGGCCGAATATGGAAGAAAAGAGATTGAAATTGCCGAGAAAGAGATGCCCGGTTTGATGTCGATCAGGAGAAAATATGCACAAGAAAAACCTTTAAAGGATGTAAGAATAAGTGGATCATTGCATATGACCATCCAAACAGCTGTACTTATTGAAACACTGGTTGAACTTGGGGCCGATGTAAGATGGGCGAGTTGTAATATTTTTTCCACACAGGATCATGCCGCTGCAGCCATTGCAGCTTCAGGCGTACCTGTATTTGCCTGGAAAGGGGAAACACTTGAAGAATATTGGTGGTGTACCAAACAGGCCCTTTCTTTTCCTGGAGACAAAGGCCCTCAGCTGGTTGTTGATGACGGGGGAGATGCTACTTTGCTGCTTCATAAAGGGGTAAGTATTGAAAACAATCCTCAATTACTCCAGAAAAAAACGTCGAACAATGAAGAAGCGGCCATTTATAAATTATTGCAAAACACCTATCTGGAAGATTCCCGAAAATGGCATAAAGCCACCGCCGATTGGAAAGGCGTATCAGAAGAAACAACAACCGGCGTCCATCGCCTATATCAGATGATGGAGAACGGAGAACTTCTGGTACCAGCCATTAACGTGAATGATTCCGTTACTAAATCAAAATTTGATAATCTGTACGGCTGTCGGGAGTCTTTGGCCGATGGCATTAAACGAGCCACAGATGTAATGATCGCAGGCAAAGTGGTGGTTGTTTTGGGTTATGGCGATGTTGGCAAAGGTTCAGCTAAATCAATGCGTTCTTATGGTGCCCGTGTAATCGTTACGGAGATTGACCCCATTTGTGCACTGCAGGCAGCCATGGAAGGTTTCCAGGTTACTACCTTAGAAGAAGCATTACCGGAAGGAAACATTTTTGTGACAACCACCGGAAACAAGGACGTTATTACCCTGGAACATATGCAGAAAATGAACGATCAGTCAATCGTTTGCAATATCGGGCATTTTGACAACGAAATACAGGTCGAAAAACTTGATATGGCTAAAAACGTGACGAAAGTAAATATTAAACCGCAGGTGGATAAATATACCTTCGCAAATGGAAATTCAATATATCTACTGGCAGAAGGCCGCCTTGTTAATTTAGGCTGTGCCACAGGTCACCCCTCGTTCGTAATGAGCAACTCGTTTAGCAATCAAACACTTGCTCAAATTGAACTTTGGAAAAATAATTATGAAATTGGCGTTTACAGGCTTCCGAAACATCTGGACGAAGAAGTTGCCCGTTTGCATCTCAACCAAATTGGGGTAAAATTAACCAAGATGACTCCCGAGCAGTCTGAATATCTGGGTGTGCCAATAGAAGGTCCCTATAAAGCTGACCATTATCGATACTAAAAAATGTTAGCGTTAGAATACAGGAAGGATGATTCGTCAAAAGATCATCCTTTTTTAATTAAATACCCGCAGATACAAACCATCAAAATAAGTTTGGTACTGCTTTAAAGGAAGGGTTGCCGGACCTTCAAAGGGTGAACCATCGAGTAAAATAAACTTTGACCCGCTACAAGGATCAACCGCAATGAGTCCCGAATCGTCAACACTGACACGGCAACTAAAATCGTTTGGAAAATTTACAGGTGAAGTTCGTTCAAATGCCTTATACTCATTGGTATTGGCATGATAAATAATAATCCCACGGTATCCTCCTGTAACATAGGCCCAGTTGCCAACGATATTTAAATTATTGTATTCTATTGAATTCGGATTCATTGAAAAATTAACCAGTACGTACGGAATCAGCTCATCCACAGGATTGTCCTTTCCGCAATTTACATTAATTAAGAGTAAACCGGAAAACAATAAAATCAAACCAAATCTGTTTATTAAAGATAATTTCATGAGATTTATTTAAATCAAAACGTGCATATAAAATTATTATTTTATCTGTTGATTTCATTGTTTAATTTTATCTCATCTTATCATAAAAAAAATTTGGATGAAAATCTTACGCTCCCTTATTGTTTTTTTCATTTTATTAGCTTCAATCAGTTTTCAAACTTCATGCAGTTTACTTAAGCCAACTCAGGTAAAACAGGCTGAAAAGGAAGCTAAAGCCAAACTGAAAGAGTCTGAAGAAGCTTATGAGTTATTAAAGGAAGAACATATGGCCCGTCAATCTGAATTGACGCGCGAGCGGATGGAAATGACAAAAAAACGATCAGAATACTATAACAGATCGAAAGAAAGGCCCGGGTTTTTTAAACGAATCTTTGGAAAACGAAAAAAGAAATAAACCTTTTCTCCCAGCAGAATCTAATGTTTTACAACCGTTGTTTAATACAGATAAGATAATCAATAACAACAGATTAGATTCATTTTTCAATATAATATTCTTTCAGCACCTGAGGGATCTTCGAGCTCAAATTTAACAATAGAAAGTTCGGGGCCATCGTGAGCGGCATTGTATGCCATTGTTCGTCCAATTTGCTGCTTCCAGAAACCTGTTATCCTGGTAGATTCGTGAATATGACCATGAAGGCTAATCAAAGGTTGCCGGTTTTCTATAAATCTTTTTATGGCAATGCTTCCCACATGAACATCCATAGGAACATAATCTACCATAACCCCATCTAGTGCGGCTCTGTCAAGATGTGTTTTATAAGGTGGGGAATGAAAAAGAAAAACAGCCCTTGAAAGATCATCTTCATTTGTCAGCGACTCCAAATCCTTCTGAATAGTTGCATATTCAATATCTTCTGTAGTTTCGAAAGTGCGAAAACCTTCGGTTGGGTGAACACAGCCGGGATCCACATATCGGGAAACATCATATTTCTCCCAGTCTTTCATCTGGAAAGGGGTTGGGGGTACAAACGAATATCCGTAAACAGGATAATTATTCAGCATATGCTTTTTTTGGTTTAGGTAATGAAACAATCCCTGTTTGCTTTCTTCTTTAAACTTTTCCTCTTCACATCTTGCATCGTCATTCCCGAGTATCAGAAATATACAGGGGTATTGGTCCTTCAAATCCTTCTTTAGTTGATGGAAAGCGGGAAAAAGAAAATCTGATAGAAAATCATCATAATTCTCAAATTTCTTGAAAATATGTGGCAAAATATCTCCTCCCAGGAATAGAACATCTGGTTTTTCTATCCTGATTTGATCAAATAATTTTTCATATTTATCGATGTGACCATGAAGATCCGTAACAAAAAAACATTTATTCATTCAATCGTTTTAATAAGTTTTGCCCCATCAGTAATGGCCCCGATCATTGAGGCAAAACTGTTTTTGTTTTTAATATCTTCGTCCGTAACAATATGTAAATCAATCAGTCCGTCGGTTTTATAGCCGGTTTTCAAAAAATTCATTTCAGATAAGCAAAGGCTCCAACCTTCGATCCAGGCCCTAAGTTCCATTTGCTGAGTTAAGTTGCCTGCAAAATGAATAAGAAGATCAATGTCGCTAGCCGGACCGGCTGTCGCATTTTTTGTGCTCCCGATCACATATACTGATTTAACACCATACTTTGCCAAATTTAGTTTATCTGCAATTATTTTCACCATCTCTGATCTCCATTTCCAATGTATATTTGATTGCGTATGAATCAGTGAAGAGATGTTCTCGTCCGTTGCAATCTTATCACTTTCACTCTCATCAAAAAGCGCAATTGTTTTTTTTAATCGTTTATTAAATATGTAATTACTGATCTGAAAGGCTATTGTATTTAGCAATTTTTGCTCCTCCGGCAAAAACTGGGAATCACCTATCATTTTTTTGAATTCAGTATAATATACTTCAATTTTCCCTTCTATTTCTTCGTCAATTATGATATCCGAATATTGAACCCACTCTGTTTCTTCCCATCCGGGTTCTTTATAGATTTTACCCTCAAATATTATTTTTACCCGGGTAATAATTGGATATTGCCAACCGCCCCACAAATGCTTTACAATCTCCATCAGGAACTTGTCAACCGGCAAATTTTCACTAATAATCTCCTGCACCCTGTACAGGCACTTAATCTCTTTCTCTCTTTCCCTAAGGCTCTGAATTTCCTTTAGGTAGTAGTCTTCATTTTTTATCATCAAATCTGATTTAATATAAAAAACATCTCAATTCTATAAACTAAATATTAAATTAAAAGGCAATTTGAGTTATCCCTGAATTTGAGGGTTTTATTTTTATTCTTCCCTCACCAATTTATTATAACTGCTTCTGAATTTTAAGATTAGAAAATTGCAGTTAAAATTTCTCAATTTTATCAATGCTGCGTTTGGTTTTATTTTTAGCATCATATTTTTCACAGTCAAATTCAATGTTCATCCCGTGAATTGGTTTCTCAAAATCACCTTTTGTAAAACCCAAAGTAGGATCATTGTAAATTTTCTGCATATAAAGAGCCCAAATCGGGAGTGCAACATTCGCCCCTTGCCCGAGTGTTAGGGTTCTGAAATGTGCCGAACGGTCTTCGCATCCCGACCATACCCCGGTTGTTAATTGAGGGGTGATTCCCATAAACCAACCATCCGATTGATTATTGGTGGTCCCCGTTTTCCCAGCTATGGGATTGGAAAGGCCATATTTCCACACCAGCCGTGTACCGGTTCCATATTCAACAACACCTTTTAACAGCTCTAACATCAGATAAGCGGTTTCTTCGTTCATTGCTTCTTCCTTTTTGGGCACAAAATCAGCAATTACATTTCCATTTTTATCTTCTATTCTGGTAACATAAATGGGCTCAACATAAACTCCCTTACTTGCAAAAGTATTGAATGCGCCAACCATTTCTGATAGTTTTAAATCGGCACTGCCCAATGCAATTGAATAAACTGGAGGAATATAACTTTTAACCCCCATCTTTCTGGCTATTTTAATAACCGATTGGGGAGAATACCTGTTAATCAGGTGACCTGAAATCCAGTTATTGGAAGTTGCAAGTGCATATTTTAAATTCACCTCTTTACCCTTAAACTCTTCATCATCATTGTTGGGCTCCCAGGTATCACCATTCGGTAGTTTGATCATCGGTTGTATATTCGCAATTTTACTGCAAGGTGTTTCACCTTCCTGCATAGCAAGTGTATATAAAAATGGTTTAAAGGTTGAGCCAACCTGTCGTTTACCCATGGTAACGTGATCATATTGAAAAGAATTATAATCGATTCCACCGACATATGCTTTAACAAAGCCGGTTCCAGGTTCAACAGACATGAGGCCGGATTGGTAAAAAAACTTATAATATCTTAATGAATCCATCGGACTCATAATCGTATCAATCATCCCTTTCCAGCTAAATACCGACATTTGCACAGGGGTATTAAAGATCATTCGAATTGAATCTATTGGTTTACCGGCATTTCTCAATAAACGGTATCTTTCGGTACGCCTCATGCTCAAATCCATCAAATCCTTAACATCACGCTGAACAGAATCTCCTTCAAATACAAAGGGAGCATTTGCATAGCCTTTCCAATGTTGATAGAATGCCGGTTGCAGGTCAAGTGAAAGATGCTCCACCACCGCTTCTTCGGCATATTGTTGCATCCTGGAATCGATGGTTGTATAAATTTTTAAGCCGTCCTTATACAAATCATAATTAGTTCCATCGGGTTTAAAGTGATTTTTGCACCATTCTTTTAGTTCGCCCCTTAAAAATTCGCGAAAATATTTAGCCAGTCCCTTGGTATGATCAAGAACGCCAAAATTAGACATATCAATGGGGATTGCTGAAATCGAATCATATACTTCAGGGGTGATATACCCGTATTTTTTCATTTGGCTGAGCACCAAATTTCTTTTATCAAAAGCCCTTTCAGGGTTACGAACCGGACTGTAATAGGTAGGTGCATTTACAACCCCAACCATAAGGGCTGCCTCTTCAAGTCTTAACGAATCCGGTGTTTTATTGAAAAATGTTTTTGAAGCTGCCTTGATCCCATACGATTGGCTTCCGAATGGAACCGTATTCAGGTACATGGCAATGATTTCCTGTTTGGTATAATTTCGCTCCAGTTTTGCCGCTGTAACCCATTCCTTTAACTTTGCAACCGAAAGGGTTAATATGGATGGATTGCTTTTACGGGGGAATAAATTTTTAGCCAATTGCTGTGTAATGGTACTTCCTCCTCCTTTACCCGGGTTTCCGGTGGCAACACCATAGGCCACCCTGAACAATGCTTTGAGGTCGATTCCCGAATGATCGGCAAAACGTATGTCTTCAGCAGCAATTAATGCACTTACCAGATTGGGCGACAATTCAGAATAATCAACGTTTGAGCGGTTCTCAATATAATAGTTACCCAATAATTTCCCATCGGCAGAATATACCTCTGATGCCAAACTGCTATTTGGATTTTCAAGTTCCTCAAAGCTTGGCATGGGCCCAAACCATTCGTTTGAAATTCCTATAAAAATTAAAACAGCAGTCAGAACCATCACTGAATAAATAATCCAGAACTTAATGAGATAATTCAATGCCATTTTCCTTCTTTTTCCTTTTCCTGATGCTTTTTCCATTTAGCTAATATTTTATCTTAGTTTGCCGACAGTTTATTTATTTGAATTCCAACATCTTCAACCCCGGAGAGAACATCCTGACGCATTGCCTGCACAAAACTTATCTTATATAATCCATTTCGCGGAAACTGTAAATTTTGCCTGATCAAAATATTGTTTTCCTTAATTTCTCCCAATCCATTCCCGAACCATCTTCCCCGGACATCTGCCAAAAGACATTCAATGGTATCATTACTTATCTGTCCATTGGGAAATTCTGTAGCAACAAAAAAGTAGAGGTTTCGGTATGGATAATTTATGCTGTGCCTGATATTAATATGGAAATCGTAAACCGCCAGCGAATCGGTAATTTCAAAGTCAAATATTATGGTGTCGTTTTTATCCCAATTACCGGAAATATCTTTGTTTTCACTTATCACGAGGTCTGAATTACATGACAGTAAGGGCATCAAACCGACTAACAACATGATTAAATTTCTAATTTTCATGATAAGATCATTTTCTCTTAAATGATTTTTTCCGTCTTTTATTGTTTGATTTCTGCTTTTTATCAAATCTGTTCAGATCATCAGCCTCAAGATTGTTCCCATATCCATTGACCTGTTCTTCTACGACGGTGAAATCTTCGAGTTTCTGGGCTAACTTATTGCCCTGGTTTAATTTTATAATTTGCTTTACTTTATCAAGTGACAGCGCGATAAAATTATTGGGGTTATCCGTATAGGAATACCATAACTTCTTGTTAAAGATATCTGTTTTTTGATGTATTGCATCTCCTTTCTCGGTTTTTAATACGATTTCCTGATCCGGAAATTCTTTAAGGGCTTCCACATAATTATCGTATTCATAGTTCAGGCAACATTTAAGTTTGGAACATTGCCCGGCAAGTTTTTGCGGGTTTAACGACAATTGTTGGGCTTTTGCTGAACTGGTAGTTACGGATTTAAAATTGGTCATCCAGGTTGCACAACAAAGCTCTCTTCCGCACGAACCCAATCCTCCCAACCTGGCAGCCTCCTGGCGAACGCCAATTTGCTTCATTTCGATCCTGATTTTAAAGGCTTCAGCGAGTTGCTTAATTAGCACGCGGAAATCGACCCTTTCTTCGGCGGTATAATAAAAAACAGCTTTCGTGCTATCCCCTTGATATTCTACATCATTAACTTTCATTTCGAGCTTTAGGTCTCCGGCTATTTTTCGGGTTTTAAGCATGGTTTCGGTTTCTTTTGAAACAGCTTGTACCCATTTTTCAATATCATAAGATCTGGCCCTGCGGTATAATTTTTTAATTTCCTGAGAATTTGGATCGATCTTTTTTCTCTTCATCTGTAAGCGGGCAGTTTCACCGGTCAGGGTAACGATCCCAATATCATGACCTGGCGAGGCTTCAACAGCGACAATATCGCCCACATTTAACTCCAAATTATCGGTTATTCGATAAAAATCTTTTCGGCTGTTTTTAAACCTTACTTCCACACAATCAAAAACAGGCATGGATCCAGGCAAAGTAACATTTTTTAACCAGTCAAACTCATCAAGCTTACAGCATCGGTGCTTAAAAACTTCCTGATTTTCAAGATTACTGTCTGGAGTGCAGCTACAGCCCCGGCTAATGAATAGCTCAGGATCATCCTTAAATTTTATATTTTCATCATTCATTGATTCCACTTGATTTGCAAATTTAATAAATTTGATTTCTTCAGGCCGGTTTAAGTTTCAGAAGCTTAATCGTTTTCAGTGATATGTCCATTAACAAAATTGAGGGATTTGCATTTCGCTCAATCGCATAATGCGCTTCATTAAATTCTTTGGTAAATGTTTCAATGTTTGCTGCATTAATGAAAGGTGAAAATTTTTGCAACCATTCCAGTTCTTCTTCGTTTGATTTAGCCATTGCCGTCTGCCCATAATTGATTAGCATGCAGTTTCTTGCAATTTGTAATGCATTCGAAAAAAAGTTTTTTTGGCGTTCCCTCCCGATTTTTGCAAATTCACTAACAAAGGCTGAAATTTGCGCAACATCCCCGGTAAAACACATTCTCATCCAGTCCTGAAACTTTATAAAATTCCATTTGTTGGAATCAGCATTGCGCATAAGCTCCAGGCTTAAATTATAATTTCCGTCTGCCTGATGAATGTGATTAAGCAATTCATTATCTGTAAGATCACCTTTATGTTTTAAGGCCTGTAATAAAACTAATTCATTTATTTTGGGAACCTTAACAATTTGTGTTCTGGAAAGTATGGTGCTGATCATTTTGCCCTGATTTTCAGAGATTAACAGAAACAAAGTTTTTTCAGGTGGTTCTTCGAGAATTTTCAGGATTTTTGGCGCGGCAGCATGAAATAATTTATCCGCCATCCAGATGACCATTACCTTATATTCTGCCTCATAAGACTTGTACCCCAGCGTTTTAATAATGGAATTACAATCTTCAGCATTGATGATTCCCTGTTTGTTTTCAATGCCGATCTTTTCATACCATTGATTCACACCGATATAAGCTCCATTTTCGAGCAAAACAGAGCGCCATTTTTCAATAAAATCAGCACTTCTGGCTTTCTTAACTTCTTTTGTTGAAGCGACGGGATAAATGAAATGCAGATCGGGATGAATCAGCTTTTCATATTTAATACAGGAGGGGCATACCCCACAAGCATCATCCTCGCTACGGTTTTTGCAATTGATGTACTGGGCATAAGCAATGGCAAGCGGCAACTTACCAACTCCCGGAGGACCGGCAAATAATTGGGCATGACTGATCCGGTTTTCCTTAACGGTCTGGATCAGTTGTTTTTTTATTTGCTCCTGTCCGATGATCTCTTTAAATAACATTTATTCTGATGTTTTGCCTGGCCTCAAAGATAGCCAAAAAATTGTTTTTTTATCATTGTAAACATATTATTCACAATATTCAATCCATCACATTCAACAGTACATGAATGAATGAATTGCGAATAAATTTTTCTATTTTGGGGTTACTTTATTTACTTAAACAGAATTAATATGATACACGATGAAAAGCAAACGAATTATTACCGAGTGGATCATTGTATTCCTTTTTTTAATATTAGTACTTCCCTACCTAAACGTCAAAATAAGCGATAACGGGGAAGAGTTGTACGGATTTCTTAGAATTCAAATTATATTCGTTAATCCCATTGTTTTTATTAGTCTGGTTTTTAGCCAAATTTGGCGAATTAAAAAATCAAATGGGTTTACCGGAAAAGAAATCCTGAAGTCTTTTATCCCATTTGTAAAAACAAAAACTAAAATAAATTAGATAAAAAAAAGAAAAGCCTGCTATTCATATTAATAACAGGCTTTTTTATATTTTGCAAATAGTATCTAAGTCAATTTTGCACTTAAGAATTCGCGGTTCATGCGTGCAATATTTTCAACAGAGATCCCTTTGGGGCATTCTGCCTCGCAGGCGTATGTATTGGTACAGTTTCCAAATCCCAGTTCATCCATTTTCGAAACCATGGCTTGAACCCTTTCTTTGGCTTCAACCTTGCCTTGTTCCAATAAAGCATATTGTGAAACTTTCGCCGAAACGAATAGCATGGCCGATGCATTTTTACAAGCGGCAACACAAGCTCCGCAACCGATACAAGAAGCAGAATTCATGGCTTCGTCTGCATTTTCCTTTTTAACCAGGATCGCATTGGCATCCTGGGCTGATCCGGCATTAACAGAAATAAACCCACCGGCGGCCATTATTTTATCAAAGGCATTACGGTCAACAATCAAATCTTTCATCACAGGGAATGCCTTGGCTCTGAATGGTTCAATAACAATGGTGCTCCCATCCTTAAACGATCGCATGTGCAATTCGCAGGTTGTTGTTTTTTCGCCGGGTCCGTGAGGCCTGCCATTAATATATAAACTACAGCAACCGCAAATTCCTTCGCGACAATCGTGTTCAAAAGCAACAGGTTCTTCTCCGCTGGTAATAAGTTTTTCATTCAATGCATCCAACATTTCAAGGAACGACATTTCGGTCGAAACCTCGTCAAGTTCATAATCTACAAACCCGCCTTTTGCTTTTGCATTTTTTTGTCGCCAGATTTTAAGTTTTACTTTCATATTTTAATGATTTGAAGACTTTAGATGTTAGAAATTAGACCCTGATAAATTCTATTAAAGAATTCAATTTCCATTTGCCAGTGAATATGAGTCTAATGTCTAGCGTCTAATATCTAAATTCTACTTATAACTTCTTTCTTTAACTTCGACGTATTCATAATTCAGAGGCTCTTTATGTAACTTCGGGGCAGCATCATCACCGGCATATTCCCAGGCAGCTACATAAGCGTAATTTTTGTCATCGCGTTTGGCTTCACCGGTTTCGGTTTGACTTTCTTCCCTGAAATGCGCTCCGCAGGATTCTTTTCTGTTTAATCCATCCGTAATGATAAGTTTAGCGATTTCAAAGAAATCGGCTACTCTTCCGGCCCTTTCAAGTTCCTGGTTAATTTCTTCTTCGCCTCCCGGAACTTTTAACTTTTTCCAGAATTCTTCTTTCAGTTCTTCAACCAGTTTCAGTCCTTTTTTTAAGCCTTCTTCATTTCTCGACATTCCACTGTAATCCCAAAGAATTTTTCCCAAACGCTTATGGAATGAAGTGGCTGTTTCTGTTCCATTGATCGACAACAGTTTATCAATTTTTTCACGAACAGATTTTTCAGCTTCATCAAATTCGGGTAATTCGGTTGAAAAGCGTGGCGTTTTGATTTCATCGGCCAGATAATTGCTGATGGTATAAGGCAGAATAAATAATCCATCCCCTGCACATTGCATTAACGAACTGGCACCCAAACGGTTTGCTCCGTGATCGGAGAAATTTGATTCGCCAATCGCAAATAAGCCAGGAACCGTGGTCATCAGATCATAATCGACCCAAAGTCCGCCCATGGTATAATGTCCGGCAGGGTAAATTCTCATGGGTTCGTTATAAGGATTGATTCCGGTAATTTTTTCATACATTTCGAATAGATTACCATATTTATTCTCAATCGCTGCTTTACCTTGTTTCCCGATTGCATCTTTAAAATCAAGATTAACGGCCAATCCTGTTTCACCCACTCCATAACCTGCATCACAACGTTCTTTGGCGGCCCTCGAAGCTACATCCCTTGGAACCAAATTGCCAAATGCAGGATATCTTCTTTCCAGATAATAATCTCTTTCTTCTTCCGGAATATCATTCGGATGACGCTTATCACCTTGTTTTAATGGCACCCAAATCCTTCCGTCATTTCTTAACGATTCAGACATCAGCGTAAGCTTGGCCTGATAATCGTTTAATACAGGAATACTGGTCGGGTGAATTTGGATAAAGCTCGGGTTTGCAAAAAATGCGCCTCTTTTGAAAGCACTCCATGCAGCGCTGGCATTGGAATTAACGGCCAGGGTTGATAAATAATATACGGTTCCATAACCTCCGGTCGCCAGCACTACCGCATGGGCCGAATGTCGTTCAATTTCGCCTGTAACCAGATTACGGGCAATCACGCCCCTGGCTTTCCCATCAATGACCACAATGTCAAGGATGTCGCGGCGTGGATACATTGTAACAGTACCGGCTTTTACCTGACGGCTGAGACCTGAATAAGCACCCAGTAAGCATTGTTGTCCTGTTTGGCCTTTTGCATAAAATGTTCTTGAAACCTGAACTCCTCCGAATGAACGGTTATCCAATGTTCCACCATATTCCCTTGCAAAAGGTACGCCCTGGGCAGTTAACTGATCGATGGTTGCATTACTCACCTCTGCTGCACGATAAACATTGGCCTCACGTGCACGGTAATCACCACCCTTTATCATATCATAAAACAGTCGATAATCACTGTCGCCGTCGTTCTTATAATTTTTACTTGCATTAATTCCACCCTGGGCAGCAACTGAGTGAGCCCGTCTTGGCGAATCCTGAAAGCAAAAAGCTTTAACATTATATCCCATTTCTCCTAAACTGGAAGCTGCACCGGCACCAGCCAGTCCTGTTCCAACCATGATTACATCAAGTTTTTTACGGTTGGCGGGATTCACTAATTTGGCGGTGGCTTTGTATTTTGTCCATTTTTCTGCCAACGGCCCTTCAGGTATTCTTGCATTAAGTTTTGTCATTGTTTTGATCTTTATATGCTAGTCAAAAAATATATCTTAACCTACGAACATAAAATATAATGGTATGATAATATATCCCAGCGGAATAACCACTGAATATATCTTACCAAAGATTTTAATGGCCGGAGTGTATTTTTTATGATTGAGTCCAAGTGTTTGAAATGCAGACTGAAATGCATGATTCAAGTGTATTCCGAGGAAAATGAATGCCACTATGTATAAAATTGAATATACCATTTCTGTGGAAAACATATAAACTGCCAGTTCATAAAAATATTCTTCCTGTGGAAATGGAATGTTTGCAGCTTCAGGAGCCGCTACCAAACCCAATTTTATAAAATAAAAATTATAAAAGTGGAGAATCAGGAATAAGAAGATCATTAAACCGGTATAAATGATATACCTCGACATAAATGATGTCGTTGACTTACTACTCACTTTATACCTTTGCCCCCGCGCGGCCCAATTCTGGAGTTGCAATATAATTCCGATACAAATATGGATCAGGAAAGCAGCCATTAACACAATTTCGAATACTTTGACGATCCAGTTCGTTCCCATGAAATGTGCGGCAGCAGCGAACATTTCCTGATGTCCTTCGGTAATTGGCAATAAAAATAAATTAATTCCCAAATGAACCAGTAAGAAAATCACCAGAAAAAGGCCCGCAATGGCCATAGTAACTTTCTTTGTAATTGATGAAAAAGTTTTTTGATTACTCATAATAATTTTCATTTAACAGAAAAAATTCAATGTTTTTTGTTCAAAAAGTCAGGTTTGATCTCTTTGATAGATTTTAAGCTGGCTTTTAAGGAAGCAAATTTCTATTTTTGTTGATTAAAATTCGATGAACAAATTTAATTTTTAATTTCGATTAACGATAATTTGACTGCATATTTTTATCGGTTATAAATAAACAAAGTCCATATGAGATATTCGCCGATTAAATCAAAATTCTTTATTGAAAACAGGAAGCATTTTTCAAATAACCTAAAGCCAAAGTCCGTGGCTATTTTTAATGCCAACGACGAATTTAACCGTAATGGCGATCAATTTTATACTTATCGGCAAAACTCTGATTTTTTTTATCTGAGTGGCATTGAGCAGGAACAAAGCTTACTGCTTATTGCCCCTCAGCATCCTGACCCCAAATTGAGAGAGGTGTTATTTTTACTCGAAACAAATGATCAGCTTGAAACATGGTTCGGGCATAAACTAAGACCCGATGAGGCCCGGAAAATTTCTGGCATTCAGAATGTAATGCCCATGAGTAGAATGGAATTGGTTTTAAATGATATCGTTCTTGCATCAGAAACCATCTATTTTAATTTTAACGAATATCCAAAATTTTCCACCGAAGTTGTATCCCGGGACCATCGCTTTGCAGAAAAAATTAAATCTAAATACGCTGCCCATAATTTTGCGCGTTCAGCTCCCATATTGGCTGAATTAAGGACCATCAAATCAGAAACAGAAATTGAATTGATACAAAAAGCCGCGGATATTACTGAAAAGGCATTTCGACGCATTCTAAAAAAAGTTAGACCGGGTATTAAAGAGTACGAAGTTCAGGCCGAAATCGAACATGAATTTACAATCAACGGAGCCAACGGAAATGCATATCCGCCTATTATTGCCAGTGGAAAGAATGCCTGTATTTTACATTATCCTGAGAATGACAAAATTTGTCAGGATGGAGATTTGCTCCTCATGGATTTTGGAGCAGAATATGCCAATTATGCGGCTGATATGACACGAACAATCCCTGTAAACGGCAGGTTTACTCCGAGGCAACGCGAGGTATATGAAGCAGTTCTGAGGGTTCAAAAAGAAGCCATAAAAATGCTGGTTATTGGGAATACCGTCGACAAACTGAATGAAGCCGTAAACGAGCTAATGAAAAATGAACTAGTGAACTTAGGGCTGTTAACGAAAGCAGAATATACTGATCCTGTCAAATCGAAAAAGATTTTGTTCAAATACTATATGCATGGAACTTCACATTTTTTAGGATTGGATGTTCATGATGTAGGTTCAAAATATGAAGAAATGAAAGCAGGAATGATATTTACCTGCGAACCTGCTTTATACCTTAAAGAAGAAGGTTTCGGAATCAGGCTGGAAAATGATATTCTGGTTACTAAAAACGGTCCGGTAGATTTGATGAAAAACATTCCGATAGAACCGGATGAAATAGAAGCTTTGATGAATCAAGACAAATAACAAAAAACAAGCACCAAATGATAAATAAATTCCAAAAATCAATTTTCAAATCTCAAAAATGGTTTCTTTTTTAAATTGGGACTTGAGATTTATTTGTTATTTGTAATTTGTAATTTGAAGCTTGAAATTTAATAGAGACATAAAACAATCATTAAAAATCTAAAATAACACAATATGTTAAAAAAAGAAGTTTATATCGACCGCCGAAATCGATTGAGAAAAGAAATGAGCTCAGGTCTGGCTCTAATTTTTGGCAATTCGGAAGCCTCCTACAATTATCCTGCAAATACTTATCATTTCCGTCAGGATAGTGATTTTCTATATTTCTTTGGCCTCGATCTTCCTGATTTTGTTGGGATCATCGATATTGATGAAAACAAGGATTATATCTTTGCCAATGATGTTGATATTGAAGATATCATCTGGATGGGGCCGCAGCCAAGCGTAAAATCACAGGCTGCATTGGTCGGAGTTGAGAATACTGCACCTTATACCGAACTTTCTGCATTTTTGGCAGCACAAATCCAAAAGGGTCGTAAAGTGCATTTTCTGCCCTATTATCGTGGCGACCGACTGGTACAAATTAAACAATTGCTTGGTTTATTAACCGCAAGGGTTAAAGATTATGTTTCTGAGGAATTGGTAAAAGCTGTAGTTAAGTTACGTTCAATTAAGGATGAATTCGAAATTGCCGAAATTGAAAAAGCTGTTGACATTGCTTATGACATGCACACCACAGCCATGAAAATGGCAAAAGTGGGTGTTGTTGAACGCGAAATTGCCGGAACCATGGAAGGTATTTCACTGGCCCAGGGCGGCCCGGTTTCATTCCCGATTATCCTGACCATCAATGGGCAAACACTGCACAATCATTTTCATGGCAATACCTTAACCGAAGGCCGCATGATGATTGCCGATGCCGGAGCAGAAACCACATTGCATTATTCAAGCGATATTACCCGTACCACTCCGGTTGGGGGAAAATTCAGCCAGCGTCAGAAAGAAATTTATGAAATTGTATTGGAAGCAAACGTTAAAGCCATTGAAGCCATTAAACCGGGGATCGAATACCGTGAGGTTCATTTGTTGGCCTGTAAGGTAATTGCCGAAGGCATGAAGAAATTGGGCTTTATGAAGGGCGATATGGATGCCGCTGTAAAAGCCGGAGCCCATGCCCTATTTATGCCCCATGGATTGGGCCACATGATGGGACTTGACGTGCACGACATGGAAGGATTGGGAGAAAACTACGTTGGCTATGACGAACATACCAAAAGAAGCAGCCAGTTTGGAACTGCTTATTTAAGATTGGGGAAAAAATTAGAACCCGGTTTTGTGTTAACTGTTGAACCCGGCTGTTATTTTATTCCTGAATTGATCGATAAATGGAAAGCTGAAGGCACCAATGCCGAATTTATCAATTTCGATAAAGTTGAAACCTATAAGGATTTTGGCGGAATAAGAATTGAAGATGATGTGTTGGTTACCAAAACCGGTAATCGTGTGTTGGGAAAACCCATTCCAAAAACAGTGGCTGAAGTTGAAGCCATGGCAGCTTCTAAATAATCAAAGGAACATTTCGACTACGCTCAATGTTCCTTTGACCTAGCTCAATAAAAATAAGGGAAGGCTGCCCCAAAAATGGGGAATCCTTCCCTTATTTCTTTATGTCATTCCGACGAACAAAGTGAGGAGGAATCTCATTCAAAAATGGAGATTTCTCGGTCGCTGCGCTCCCTCGAAATGACAATTTTATTTCAAAATCACTGCATCCACACCTTTTTCCTTCACCATTTTATTAAATGCAGGGATTTCAGTTTCGAAAACAGTTTTTAGTTTATCCAATTCAGTATCAATAGCAGCGGTTACTTCTTTTTTGAATGCTACCGCCTGATCGGTTGGTTTATAATCACCGGTTGAAGTCAATGAATTCAAATGCCCGAGTTTATTGTTCAACCTGATCGGGAAATTCAACGGATCCTGGCCACTTCTGTTTTTGGTCTGATAAAGGGCCTCTTCCACTTCTTTCATCGTTTTAAGAATGTCCTTTGCTTTTTTATTGATTTCGGTAAACTCGTCACTTTTCATTTTACCGGTTACCAAATTAATTTGGTCCCTGGCCTCACGGATATCCGTAATCGCATTATTGGTTTCGGAAAGTTTATCCCTTACTTCGATCAGAAAATCAAACTGTGCCTGCAAATCAGCCATCGAAACCTCTGTTCTTGGATCTTGCAGAATCTCAAAAGTCGTTTCACTGACTTCGCCATTTACGCTCAGTTTGGCTTTATAAGTTCCCGGCAATGCCCTGGGCCCGCTCATCGAAGCTGCCCACAGTATCATCCCGTCAAAACTATCAGCTCCCGGATACATCATATTCCACATAAAACGGTTCATTCCCGGTTCAACATCCAAATTTCCTTCCTTTGCTTTTCGATCCGGAGCAGTACTGAATTTACTGATCAAATCTCCATCTTCTTCAAAAATTTCAAGGCTCACTTTATCATTATCTCCCGTTTCTTTTAGATAAAAATGAATCATCACTCCTCCCGGATGATTTTGACCTTCGGTAACGTTTGCTCTTCCCCGGCCTCTTCCGCCAATTCTCCAACTGGGCATTGGTTTGTACAAATAAAAGCTACTGTTTGCCACTTCTTCATTAAGTTGCTGCAATGGGGTTAAATCATCAATCATCCAAAAGCTACGGCCCTGGGTTGCAGCAATTAAGTTATCATCTTTTATGGTTAAATCTGTAATCGGAACGATGGGTAAATTTAGCTGGAAACTTTGCCAGCTTGCTCCATCATCAAATGAAATATACATGCCATTTTCGGTTCCTGCATAAAGCAAACCCGGACGTTTTTGATCTGCGCGTACGACACGCGTAAAATGATCAGGTTCAATCCCCTTAGTAATTAACTCCCAGCTTTGTCCGTAATCTTTGGTGCGGTATAAATAAGGCGTATTATCACCCAACTTATATCTGGTTCCGGCTACATAAGCTCCACCCTTTACAAACGGATCGGGATCAATACTATTAAACATCATCCATTCTGGCATACCTTCCGGAGTTACATTCGTCCATGTTTTACCACCATCTTTAGTTAGGTGAAGCAATCCGTCATCTGAACCGGCCCAGATTAAGCCTTCTTCATAAGGAGATTCGCAGGCTGCAAAAATGGTGCAATAATACTCAACACTGGTATTGTCCTGGGTGATTGGCCCTCCTGATGATTTCATTTTTTCAGGATCGTTGGTTGTTAAATCAGGACTGATGGTTTCCCAACTTTGTCCTTCATTGTATGAAACATGTAAATGATTTGAAGCAGTATATAGTTTCTTGGGATTATGCGGGGAGAAGAAAATTGGGAAATTCCATTGGAAACGGTATTTCATGTCTTCTACTCCATGTCCCATCGGATTGTCGGGCCAAACATTGATGGCCCTGTTTTCACCGGTTCGATGGTTCATTCTTTGAATGTATCCACCATAATTTCCACCGTAAACAATGTCGTCGTCTGTTGGATCAACGGTAATGTGTGCACTTTCGGCACCGGCAGTTTGTTCCCAGTCAGCTTCGCCGATGGAACCGCCCTGTGTCCGGTGTGCGATTCTTACTGTTGAATTATCCTGTTGGGCACCATAAATCCGGTATGGGAAATGATTATCGGTGGTAACTCTGTAGAATTGAGCAGTTGGCTGATTCATGAGTGATGACCAGTTATACCCGCCATCAAAACTGATCTGTGCGCCTCCGTCATCGGCAATAATCATGCGTTGATTATCTTCAGGTGCAATCCACAAATCGTGATGATCGCCATGAGGAGCATTAAAACGCTCGAATGTTCTGCCTCCATCCTTCGACCGATGATAATTTACATTTAACACATAAACCATATCTACATCCTTGGTATCGGCATAGATACGAGAATAATACCATGCCCGCTGGCGCAAAGCCCTGTCGGTGTTTAGTTTATTCCAGCTTTCACCTCCATCATCTGAACGAAATACGCCGCCATTTTCATTTTCGATAATGGTCCATATTCGATTTGAATTAACGGGAGATACCGCGATTCCAACGATTCCCCATATTCCTTCGGGCAATCCGTCGTTAGTAGAAATATTTTTCCATGTATCGCCTCCATCGGTGCTTTTCCAAAGTGCAGAACCTTCGCCTCCGCTTTCCAGACTAAAAGGCGTTCTTCGTATGCGCCAGGTGCCGGCATATAGTATTCGTGGATTGTTGGGATCCATCACCAGATCAACAGCTCCGGCATCCTCATTTACAAATAAAACACGATCCCAGGTTTTGCCTCCATCATCGGAACGGAACACGCCTCTTTCATCAGAAGATTTGAACAGGTCGCCCATCACAGCCACATAAACAAGGTCCGGATTCTTGGGATGAATCCTGATTCTGGAAATATGTCTGGAATTGAGCAGGCCAATTGATTCCCAGGTCTTTCCTGCATCAACGGATTTCCACATACCCGATCCGGATGAGACATTTCCACGGACTGTTTTTTCACCTCCGCCAACATATATTACATTGTTGTCCCATTCGCTCACAGCCACAGCCCCAATAGATCCCCCAAAATATTCATCCGAAATATTGCTCCAGCTACTACCTGCATCGGTGGTTTGCCATACGCCCCCTCCGGTTGATCCCATATAAAACAAATTTGGTTTTCCGGGAACACCGGTTACGGCAGCCGAGCGGCCACCACGAAATGGCCCGATAGAGCGCCACTCGATCGCATTATAAAGTTTTTCATCAAATGATAATGTAACTTCTTTGGTTTTCTTTTTTGCTGCGGAAATCTGAATTGCCGGCAAAAACATTAGAAAACACACTGTTAAAATCAAGAATTTTTTCATGAAAATTTGGATTAGTTAAGATTAGCAAGGATAAATTTATTAAAAAAGAGAAAGGAATAAAAAAAATTCGATAAACAACTCATTATAGCCTATGTAATTTACAGATTGATGCCAAAAATTGATTGCAAACAAATCCAGATCTAAGACTTTGTTGAAAAGATACTATTTAAACTTATTCAAAAGATCCTTAAATTTTTGTTCATTTCTTAGATTTTCAAAGGAAGGGTTTTCATCCAGTAATTTAAAATTCCCAAACCCCAATTCAATAGCTTTTTCCAGGGCCTTTAAAGCATCCTTAGTTTCTCCAATCAAGGACAGAGCAGCCGCGAGATGATAGTACCCATAAATATTTTCGGGCAATAGCATGCTAAATAATTCAAACATAAATGCCGAATTCACATATTGCTTTAGCCTCATCTCTTCCATGCCTCCTTCTGCAAATGACACACTTAACATGGAGATCAACCTGGATGCCATCAGGCTTTTGTCAAGGTTTTTGTTCTTCTCCAACTGATGCAATTCATTAAATTCATTTTTCCACCAGCGTCGACTGCTGTCTGTTAAGCTGGCGTAAATCAACATTTGATTAATTTTAATCAGATAGAGCTCTCTTCGTTGATCTTCCTCTTTCCTGATCTGTGTCCATATTTTTTCAGCTTTTTTAAAACTTTTTGATACTTCCAGATTTTTTAATTGTTCACTGATGGCCGAAACATCATAAAAGCCCGAATAATCTGCAATAATATCAAGTGCTAACCTGCTGCATTCCAATACTTTTTCCTGCTTTTTAAATTGTTCTAAAAGCATCAAATCTTTTTTGTAAAGCTTGTTAATGAAGAGCAAATCTGTTTCTAAAACCCCATTATTCATGGCTCGTAATTCCATCCATTCAATCGCTTCGGTCAGCAAGGCTGTATCTGGCCAGCGATGCCCCGCATTAAAAGTTTGAATTCGGGAATTAAGCCCGATTTCTGAAAAATAATTGTCTAAATCCAACATTTCCAGATAATTTAAATCCTTATTGCCTACCAGGCCATAATAATCAAATTTGGATTCCATTGTTGGTTGATACGGTAAATAGTCGGGCAATCCGGCACCACATCCTATCACACCCTGAATATCTCCAAAATGCACAGCCATGGCTATGGCTCCGCGCGATCCACCTGAGAACCCACAAGTATATCTTCGATTTATATCCACCGAAAAACGAGCCTGGATATCTTCAGCCATTAAGATATTAGCTTCAAACATCTGATCCCAGGGGCCGTTGTGTGAATTATACGAACTTGCAAGTATGTATCCATATTTTTCAGCGGCAAACTTCATACTGTCAATGGGCATCCGTGCCCTTGCCCCTGGCTCTATAATATAAATAACCGGCCATTTTTTAAATTCATTGTAATCAGCCGGCAAGTACAAGGCGTAGTGATGAACCGGGTTCTTGATGCATTGAACCGTATCAATGACCTGCCCCTTTTGAAAGTCGTCGGTTTTAGTTTGTGAATATGCTGAAGAAGCATGAAAGAAAGACGCAAGAAAACACACCCACACTGCTGCATGCCAGTATTTTAAAAATTTTTTGGGTTTATCGTCCATCATTAGATAAACTGATATGAACAATCAATTATTTGGCAGTTTACTTCCACATTTATTACAAAATTGAGCATGACCGGAATGTTCAAGTGCACCGCATTGATCACATTTAATTTTTGTTGACTTTTTATTCGAACTCACCATTTCACTTGTAATGATGCCGGTTGGCACCGCAATGATCGCATAGCCGATAATCATAAGCAATGAGGCAATGGTTTGCCCCAGAACCGTAGCAGGTGCAATATCTCCATATCCAACAGTGGTGATGGTGACAATTGCCCAATAAATACTTCTCGGGATGCTACTGAACCCATTTTGTCCGTGTTCTATTAAATACATCAATGTACCCACCACCACCACAATGATGATTACAGAACCAAAAAACACGATGATTTTATGACGACTTTCATATAAGGCCCTGCGTAACATATTGGCACCCCGCATATAACGACTCAGTTTTAGAATACGAAACACCCGGATCAGCCTGACCAGCCTGATAACCAGTAAAGTTTGGGCTCCTGCCACAAAAATACTGATGAAAGCAGGAAGGATGGCGAGCAGGTCGATGATCCCCATAAAACTAAGGATGTATTTTCGTTTTAGCGGAGATGAAACAATGCGACCCAAATATTCGATGGAAAATAAAATGGTAAAACCCCATTCAATAATCCTTAACTGGGGACCGTATTGCACCGTAATTGAACTGACACTTTCGAGCATTACGGCCAAAACGCTCAACAAAATGATAATCAGCAGCAGCACATCAAAAAGCTTGCCCCCGAATGTATCATACCCAAAAATAATCTGGTGAAGTTGCTGCTGCCAGGGTCTTAAGTTTGAATAGTCTTTATCGGTCCGGGCTTTCATTTGTTGTAAAATTATGTTTGATAAAAATGCATTTCCTTAATATATTGATCAATTTGAGGGAGAAGCATATAATGAACTTCTTTGTTCGTTTTTATACAATGACGTATAAAACTCGAAGAAATCTCGATTTGGGGTGCGTCAAAAATTTTCAGTTGTGGATGGTGCCTGTATTCTCCCAAATCACTATTTGGCCGCAAATAAACATAAAACGGATACTGTTGGATCAATTCGTTGTGGTTTTTCCATTTATGAAATCCTTTAAAAATATCTGAGCCAGAGATAAGTACGAATTGTTTTCCGGGATATTTTTCGGAAAGGCGCGTTAGCGTATCAATGGTATATGAGGGCCTGGGCATGGAAAATTCAATGTCGGTTGCCCTGAATCTCGGATCATTCTCAATGCATAGGTTTACCATATACCAACGATGATGATCAGCGAGCAGTGTTGTCTTTTCTTTAAGCGGATTCTGTGGGGAAACCACAAACCAAACCTCCTCCAAATCGGAATTTTCGACCATATATTCGGCAATAATGAGATGGCCAATATGGATGGGATTAAATGACCCGAAGAATAATCCTGTTTTTTTCAAAATTTATGGTTTTATCAAAATTTTTCCTGCACTCATATTTCCAATATATTCCCTGATCCCCTTTAAAAAATCTTCAATACAGTACGATCCGGCAATTTCAGTCTTCAATACCCCTTCGATAAACATGGCCTGTAAATATTCCGAAATCTCTTCAAATTCCCCCTTTTTAAGCTCGCTTTTCCAATCCATTAAATTAAAGCCACTGATGGTTTTCCGATCGAAAATAATTCCCATGGGGTCGATTTGTGAGATCTCTTGTCCCGAGAGCCCGCCATATAGAACCAATTCCGAATCCGCTGGCATGGCATTAATCAACAAACCTGTTTGCTCACCCCCAACCGCATCAAAGCATATTTTTGCATTATATTTATTTACGAGTTCTTTTAATGTGTCTGTAAGATTTTCACTCATACCATCTATCGCAATTTCACCCTGTTCAGTTAATTGTTTAAAATGTTCTTTTTTTCGCACAATATTAATGACGGCCATATTTTCGCGTTTGGCCAGAATCCTTAAAAATTTCCCAACCTGACCATTGGCGGCATTTTGAATAAATGCCTTTGCCCCGCTGCTTTTCACTATTTCAAATAATCCATAAGCTGTAAACGGATTTACGGCAAAGCAGGCTGCCTGATCATCCGGCATTTCCTCGTCGAGCAAAATACAATCCTTGATGCTGGCAATGGCATATTCCGACCAGGTACCACTCTCATCAATCTGAATAAAACAACTTACTTTTTTGTTCAGTAAATCTTTTGATACACCTGCTCCCAAATCTTTTATGATACCTGTACCCTCAAATCCTGGGATACAAGGCGTTGGTTTTTTGATATTGTACCCACCTCTCAAAAAAGCGATATCTGAAGGATTGCAGGGTGCGGCTGTGATCTTAATAACAACCTCATCTTTCGATGGAAGCGGAAGCGGAAATTCTTCAACCTTCATACCTATCAGTGCCCTGATCAGATTCGGATTATAAGCGGGCAGAATAACAGACTTCATCATATTATTGATCTAAAAAGTTTAAAATTAAACGACGGGCTTCCAGATAAGCTTCCTCTTTATATTCGTTAACCACCTGCACATCAAACTGATCGGCATATGTCAATTCGGTTCTTGCCTTTTCTATTCTTTTTTTCAAATCTTCGTCCGATTCCGTTGACCGCCCGATAAGCCGCTCTTTTAATATTTCAAAAGAAGGGGGCATTACAAATATTGCCAGGGCATCATACGGGTATTGTTTTTTGATGTTCAGCCCTCCAATTACATCTACATCAAATATTACATGCTTGCCTTTTGCCCAGATACGTGCTACCTCCGAACGAAGTGTTCCGTAAAAACTACCCTCGTACACCTCTTCCCATTCAAGAAAATCATTTGCTTGTATTTTTTGCCTAAACTCTTCAACACTTAAAAAGTAATAATCTTTTCCATTTATTTCGGAAGGTCTTTTTTGTCGGCTACAAGCTGAAATTGAAAACTCCAGGTTCAGGTCACCGGCATCCAGCAAACTATTAACCAGGGTTGTTTTACCGGCACCGGAAGGTGCAGAAATTATGAAGAGTTTTCCGCCCATACTACAATATATTAAATAATTGCTCCTTTATTTTTTCCAGTTCATCCTTCATTTGGATCACAATTTTCTGAATGTTCACCTCATTGGCTTTTGAACCCAGGGTATTTATTTCACGGCCAATCTCCTGTGCAATGAAACCCAGCTTTTTACCTAAACTTCCTTCCCCTGCGATGGTTTCCAGGAAATAATCGCAATGTTGCTTTAGCCTGACCTTTTCTTCGGTAATATCAATCTTTTCGAGATAGTAAATCAATTCCTGCTCAAAACGGTTTTGATCAATATTCGCCTCTAATTGCAAACCTTCCAGATTTTTTTGGATCCTGGATTTGATCTGCTCGATCCTGACAGATTCGTAGGGTTCAACCAATTGCATTAAATCCAGAATCGCCTGAATACGGGCCGAGATATCTCTCTGCAAATTAGCACCTTCCTGATTCCTGAACTCGTTAACCTGCATTATTGTTGTATTCAAAACACTTTCCAATACTTCCCATTCTTCATCGTTTAAGTCTTCTTTGTCTGCTTTCATCACTTCGGGCATTTTTAGAATGATGGGCAGATAATTGGAAAAAGCAGCCTGGTCAATTTCATCGGCTAAAGTTTTTACTTCCTGATAGTATTTTTTTGCCAGATCTTTATTAATTGTAAATGAAGCCTCATCGCCATTTTGCTCCAGGTTAATCGTTAATTCGATTTTGCCACGCTCCAGCTTTTCGCTCATTAAATTCCTGATCTCAAGTTCTTTTGGCCTGTATACCGCAGGCATTCTCACATTTAAATCAAGTAATTTACTGTTCAGGGTCTTTATTTCAACAATAATTTTTTTATTTCCGAGTTCGGATTCAACTTTCCCATATCCGGTCATTGATTTGCTCATAATAGCCTGTTTTTAAATCAAAGATAAGAAGGATAGCTGGTATATCAAACAATATAAATTTGGAGGATTTGAAAAGTGTAATTTTAATTTTTAGTAACTTGTTCAAATACGGAAATGTGCTTACTTTTATTGGTAAATAATACGAGAAGTACCAAAGCCAAATATGAAGATCAGAAACGGCAGTTTAGTTGTTTGTGTAAATGAATAAACCTTACAATTTTATCAAGTTTTTTTAAGCAAATGAGAGAAATCAGGGAACCCTTTCATGTTTTTGACGATCCGATGAAGTATTATACTTCAATGCTGCTGGATATTGAACGATCTAAAAAATATGTTTACCTCCAGACTTACCGTGTTGGGAACGATTCCATTGGGATAAAGTTCAGGGACGCACTAACCGAAAAAGCAAGGAAGGGAGTTGAGGTAAAATTATTAATCGACTCATGGGGCGGCAATGCACTGGCTGATTCCTTTTTTAAAGAATTACAGGAAAATGGCGGTGAGGTCCGTTATTTCGAAAAATTGAAATTCAACCTCGATTTTTTCACCAAGGGACATCGCCGGAATCATCGTAAATTACTTATCATCGATAATGAATTAAGCTACATTGGTTCCACAAATATCACCGAATACAATATCAACTGGCGCGAACTTGTTTTGCGGCTTAAATCAGATATTGCACTGAAATTCAAAAAAATATTTGAAGAAGACTGGGAAAACTACAACAAGCACAAGTTGTTGATTGATAAAAAAAACAATTCGCGAATGGTACGACATGAAACCTGCGAAATATTGCGCGATGTGCCATCCATTACCATTCAGCGCATCAAAAAACGTTATGTGCAGCTGATTAAAAAAGCCCGCAACCAGGTACTTATCGAAACTCCTTATTTCCTGCCCGGTTATCAGCTTCGCAAAGCTTTGATGGATGCTGCCAAAAGAGGCGTTGAAGTAACCATCATCATCCCCCGGCATTCGGATGTGGGGCTTGTTGACATATTGCGCAATAAATACCTGGGGCAGCTCTATAAAAGCGGCATCCATTTTTTATTTTATATTCCACATAACCTGCATGCCAAAGTCATGCTGATTGATGATGAAGTTTATTCGATCGGATCTTCAAATTTCGATTACCGAAGTTTCAGGTATATGTACGAAATTGTGCTGATTGGCCAGCGAAAAGATATTATTGAACAGCTTGAAGACCATATTCGCGTAACCATTAACAATGCCCATGCTTTTGATTATGAACGCTGGCTCCACCGGCCCGTAATCAATAAATTTTTCGAATGGATTTTATTGCCTTTCAGACATTTGCTTTAATTAACAGATGTCTGATTTGAAGATTTAAAAATCAATCTTTTACTTCTGAAAAAGAATATCACAAAATAAACAATCCCATATCAGACCTTAGCTTTGATCATGTGATGTTTATCACCCTATTATTTCTAAGCCGATTTTTTAAAGAATTGCTTTGGTTTTTCAGATGCAATGACTGATAATTCCTGATTGACAATTTGTAGCCAGTCCTCCGTAATTTTTTGTTCTCCGTTTGGAGTTAAATTGTCGTATTCATCATTATAAAAATCCAGAAGCACTGGAGGCTTACTGATGTCCTGAAAAGTAAATTGCAATGAGAGCCGATCGATCACTTTGCAATGATCTCCTTTGTAGCTCACCTCTCTACTTGAATTTATCAGTTTGCATTTTTTAATTTCAGATAATCTGATGTTTATTTCAATTTTATCGCCATTATTTTGTCGAATGAAAAATAGTTGATGTGTGTTCTTATCAATGCCAATGGCTGCATTATTCCATTCAATATGCATTGAAATTACGGATTTGTTTTTTTGAGCCAAATCAAAAAGTGTAGATAAAAACTTCTTACGGTCCTTCGATTTGTTTTTGTTAACTAATATAAAAGGAAGCATAAATATGGATATAATGATGATTCCTGTGATGATTGTTCCTGATTCCATTTTTTTAAAAATTTTGATATGAGTTAAATTCCGGATCATATTATAAATCCGGATTGAATATTAATTTGAGATCGCCTTGCCACTGTCGACAAAGAATTCAAAAAAAACTTACATAAAATAATGGAATGGATAAATGAGTTCAACAGGAGGAAACTGAACCTCTGCGTGTTCAGCGTAAAATAAATATGTATAAAATGAATGCTGCTGAAAGCATTCAGCTGTTTTCTTCCTGATCAAGAAACTATTGTAGTGATTTCGTGAAAAAGAAACCGGTAAATTATTATTAACACCCAGAAAATTTTCAGTTTTTATTGAATGACTGAAAGTTTCATTTGGTAAAAATGATATTATACTTGTATTGTTGGTTTGCTGACTTCTTAATACAGTATCGTTTAATACAAATACATGACCTCCGTACAAACTAAGGCCATACAGAATCAGAAATTTAACCAATATAATTTTAGCCCAATGTTTTTTCACACTGCAAAGTTATATCGATTTAAGTGCCTTAGGATCATATGTCAAAAATAATTTTATTGGCATACAATTGAGTATTTGGAAACTCATCTGTTTCAGAAACAGCTATAATAATCAACCGTAAATTTGTTGGAAATGTTGAGTTCGTAAAAAACCGATAGTTTGGGGTGTCGCCCCATGTAATTTATCCCCGATCAAAAAAGATATTTTTCGAAGCTGATGACAAGGGAACGGCGTAAACCACCTTCACTTTTTCATCCATCAGTTTTAAATCCAAAATGGCCTGCCCGGCCGTATAAAAAATACGGTTGTCAACCCGGTGATCCATGGCTACGCTAACCGCAGATCCCAAAGCAATTCCCAAATCTACCGTATTAAATGTGCAAGGGTGATCCGGATGTTTATCTTTTTCGGCACAATTTTTATACCCGCACATCCCGCACTTTTTCAATCCCACCGATTTGATTTCGCATCCTAAAATAATCATGGCATCTGCAAGGAGTAGATTTTTAGCATCGCGGCTAAATGCCGGATAATTAATTTCCCTGTCGATTTCAATCATACGATTGGCAATCCGTTCGATGTCATCGGTTTCGGCAAGGGCTACATAAACATGGTCGATTCCGCGTCCTTTTGGGGCTGTGCGAGCTGCTACCATCATTTTTTGTGCAACATCTTTTAATGTTTCTTTTCGTAATTTTTCTTCGTAAATCAGTGCCATTTTTAATTCAATTATTTTTGTTTTCATATCAAAAATAATAAAAAGGATGGTCCATTGTTATTTGTGGAACAATTAAAAATCCTACCTTTGCATCATCAATTTTTTTTAACCATAAATCAATTATTTAAGATGACAAAAATGACTTCAAAATTGGCGATGGAACTGGAAGATAAGTATGGGGCTCATAACTATCATCCATTGCCGGTGGTATTATCAAAAGGTGAGGGCGCCTTTGTTTGGGATGTGGAAGGTAAAAAATACTTTGATTTTCTTTCAGCTTATTCAGCAGTAAATCAAGGCCATTGCCATCCTAAAATTGTTGATGCCATGGTTGAACAGGCACGTACCCTAACTTTGACTTCGCGTGCATTTTATAACGACCAGTTGGGTCCCTATGAAAAATATGTGACCGAATATTTTGGGTATGACAAGGTATTGCCAATGAATACCGGTGCTGAGGCAGATGAGACAGCATTGAAATTATGCCGTAAATGGGCTTATTTAAAAAAAGGAATCCCTGCCGATCAGGCAAAAATTATTGTTTGTGAAAACAATTTCCACGGACGCACAATCACCATTGTTTCCATGTCGACCGACCCTGATGCAAAAAAAGATTTCGGTCCTTTTACACCTGGTTTTGTTACCATTCCTTACAACGACTTGAATGCATTGGCTAAAGCACTCGAAGATCCAAATGTTGCAGGATTTTTAGTTGAACCCATTCAGGGTGAAGCAGGTGTTTATGTACCGGATGATGGATATATTAAAAAAGCATATGAAATGTGTAAAGCCAAGAATGTACTTTTCATTGCCGATGAAGTACAAACAGGAATTGCACGTACCGGAAAATTACTGGCTGTTGAACACGAAGGTGTTCGCCCGGATGTATTGATTCTCGGCAAAGCACTTTCAGGTGGTGTATTCCCGGTTTCAGCCGTACTTTGCGATGATGAAATTATGATGTGCATCAAACCGGGTGAACACGGTTCAACCTTTGGCGGAAACCCGATTGCAGGCCGTGTTGCCGTAGCAGCTTTACAAGTGGTTAAAGATGAAAAACTCGCTGAAAATGCAGATCGCCTTGGTAAAATATTCAGATCCGAATTGGGAAAAATTAAATCGGACATGATTGAACTCGTTCGTGGAAAAGGTTTGTTAAATGCCATTATCATCAGGCCAAAGAATGGAAAAGAGGCCTGGGACGTTTGTTTGAAAATGGCTGAAAACGGCTTGCTAGCAAAGCCTACTCACGGACATATCATCCGTTTTGCACCTCCGTTGATCATCAATGAAAAACAATTGATGGAAGCTGTTGAGATCATCAAAAAATCAATACTTTCGTTCGAATAGTCAGGCCGTCAATGAAAGAATTTTCAGTCGTAAGTGTGATTATTATTAATCTGCTTCTGACAATCAGAAATTTCTGGCTGATTAAAAATCAAAAAACAAAACCCGCATTGGCGATGTGGGTTTTTTTCTTAATTGCGGTTGCTTTAAGCCTCATTACTTTTAAATCGGAGGGCAAGTATGGCTTTCTCGATAATATTCTCAATACAACAGATTTGGTTTATGTTGGATTAAGCACATTGGCCATTTGGGTTTATGGTGATGTCAGCACAAAATTCAATCGCTTCGATATTTTTTGCCTGATTGCAGTTGCATTGATATTTGTTTTCTGGCTGATCACCCAAAACCATCTGATTACCAATTTACTGGTTCAGTTAATTTTGGTAATTGCTTATTTCCCGACGATACGAAGGTTATTAAAAACAAAGCAGAATACAGAATCGTTTGGAATCTGGGCAGGAATGCTTTTGGTTTCATCCATTGCCTTGATATCGACAGAAGGAATACTTGCAAAAACCTATACCTTAAGGGCCGTTATTTCAATAAGCCTATTAATGGGTTTAATGGCATGGTTTGAAATAAAAAAGAAAAAAAGGCCATAAATATTTGATAATTTTTATAAAAAAAGGGGTGCCTTATCAGTAGCACCCCTTTTTTTTATCTGTTCGAAACAGTTAGAAACTCCATCTGAATTTCACCCACATTTCATCCCCAAGCTCCCACCAACGGGCAACAGTTGCCCTGGCAAAATTATTTGAGTACTCTGTGAGGAATTCTTTGCACAATTGGGTCGGATTACCGTTTTTGGCATTTTCCTGATCAAGTGCGTATAATTCTTTTGCTCTGTTTTCAACAAATTCACTCTCGTTAAAAAGTTTTTCTTCAAATTGAGCTACCACCGGTTCTACGATTTTGCTTCCTTCGGCCCATTTAACCATTGCCAATCGATTGGCACGACGAAATGCCCATCCGGCTGCATCGCGGCTAAAGTGATCCTGGTTGTCGATTTTAAAGCTCTTTGGTACATCGGTTATTCCGGCATAAATCGGAATCCGGGGACTTAGTCGGGGCACATCAATTCCAAACAATAAACGTCCGCCAATTTCATCAGGGAGCCAGTCGCGAAGTTGCACCACAAACGAATAAGCACAATATTGAACGGAGATTGGCCTTTCTCTGACAAGCACATCTTCTTTTAAAGTATTCAATAATTTTCTTCTTTCTCCTTCCATCCAGGGGTGTGCCACCGGGCTGACAATAGAGTCGGTATATGTTTCACCATTTTCATCTTTTCTTTCAACGGCCACCTTCAAATTCCTGATCATTTCAAATCGGGTTCCATCATAGGTTTCGCGATACAATTTCAGTACATCCTGTATGCTTAATTTTTTATCCGGCTTTACTGAAAAAGGAAGTTCTTCCGCATCATATTTTAAATCCAAGGATGGAGCAACGGTGCTTAAAACATAATAATCCCTGATGGCAAAAGGTTTTCTGTCAGAATAAGCTTTCCAGAATTTAAAGGTTTCTTTTCCATCCCAGTATTTTAATTTTTTTGCCACTTCAAAAACATTGTCAGAAGCCATAAAATAGTCAGGATTTTTTAAATCTATTTCCCCTATCCGGCTGATATTCGCTGAAATCCCAACATGATCGTCCGGAATTCGCTGGGCAGCCCAAACGCCCCCAATTTTATCAGGACCCTCTCCCAAGATCTCAAGTTGCCAAACTTCCTTTTTATCAGCAATGGTAATACATTCGCCGGCATCGCCATAACCATATTCTTTGATTAGTTTCCCGATCAGTTTGATGGCATCACGAGCAGTTGTGCATCTTTGCAAAGCAATCCGTTCCAGTTCTTCGATTAAAAACAATCCGTCTTTATTTCTGAGTTCGCGCCGGCCTCCAAAAGTGGTTTCGCCAATAGCCAGCTGTTTTTCATTTAAGCTCGGATAAGCCGTATTTAAATAAGCATAGGTTTCTGTTACTTCCGGAATGCTTCCTTTTAGCTCCAGGTTTTCATTGCTCCAGGCATCGTGGGTATGCATGGTTCCCCAAAAAACATCATGCTTGGCACCCTCTTCAAATTTCATTGCAGGTACAATTTCGGTCCAGGTACGATAATAAGCATCACAGGTATGGGCCGTTATCACCGAACCATCGGTAGTGGCCAATTTCCCGACCATAATGCTGGTGCAGCTTTCATTATACTCCGGATCAACATACTGGGCGTGTGCCATTTGAAATGACAATCCCATAGCCATCATTGTGATTAAAAAAGATTTAAGGCAAAAAGTCGTTTTCATAATTTAATATTTAGATTTAAAGAATTGATAAAGATAAAAAGAATCTCAATCGATTGAGTAGGATTTTCATGGATTGTCAGCAAATGAATCAGAAGACATTTTCTTTAATTACTTATCAGGAGCAGTTTCCCAGATGTAATCCCTTCCCATGGCATACTTCTCGAACCATTCCAATTCTGCATTCATCTTAAACAAACGATGCCTTAACTCTCTCCAACCATGTGGTTCGCGGGGAGCAATGTATAAATTTGCTGGCACCCCGTTTGATTTTAATGCCCTGAATAATTCGATGGATTGGGGTGGAGGAACCCGCACATCATTTTGTCCGACAAAAATGATGGTGGGAGTTTTTACTTTCCAGATATCCTTTAAAGGAGAGCTGTTCCAGTAAACATCAATCGGGGCATCCTTTTGCCAGGGTGTTCCGCCAAACCAGGGAGTCCGGTAAATACGGGTATCACTTTGTCCGTACATCGAAATCCAGTTAACCGCACCTGCACCCGAGGAAGCCGCTTTAAAGCGATCCGTAAATGTGATTATTTTATTGGTCATGTGACCGCCTGCGCTCCAACCAACTTTTACCATTTTATTTTCATCCACGATTCCCTGGTCAATCAAATAATCAACCCCGGTCATTACATCCAGGTGGGATTGGTTAAAATAACTTCCCACCATATCTCTTAAAAATTCATCCCCATAACCGGTACTTCCCCGGTAATTGGGTGTAAAAATGGCATATCCCATGGCTGTAGCAGTTGGATAGTAGGCACTCCAGCCTCCCATCCCATATTGATCCGAACTCATGGGGCCACCATGGGTTTTAACAATTAATCCATATTTTAATCCTTTTTCGTAATTGATCGGATAGGTCAATAAACCTTCAACTTCAACCCCATCTTCACCTTTCCAATGAATAACTTCCTGCTTTGGCAAATAGAAGGTTGACTCCAGATAATCGTAAATATGTGTTATTTGATTCTGATGAATTGCCTTACTATCTGTACTTAAGCTCCAGATATCACCCAGAGAAACCGGTGTTGCAATTTGCAATAAATGTAAGTCAAGCTTAGGATGATACTCCCATGATCTTACAGTATGATTTTTCCCTCTAGATAAATTTTTCTCTTCTTTATATCTTAAATTGTAACGAAATAATTCAGTGTGAACACCCATATTTGCTGTGAAATAGATCTCACTTCCATCAGCTGACCATGTTGCTTGTATTATTGTATAAGGCAGTTCAGCCATGATCATTTCTGTATTTTTCCCATCGATTGAAGAAATAAACAAATTATCATTATAATAGGTCTCGAATTTTTCGTTGGCATCGATAATAAATAATATTTTTTTATTGTCCGGAGATATTTCGACATTTGATTCGGCAACTTCATTATGTGTTATTTGGTTTTCAATTTTTGTGGATAAATCCATTACCCAGACTTCTCTCAGGTTATTATCGTCCATTAAAGTTGATTTGGATTTTAAATAAGCTAGCAAGTTTCCATCTCTGCTTAGTTTATAAGACATGACCGAAAAATCTCCATCGGTGACTTTGGTTTCCTTCCGATCTGACAAATTGATCTTCCATAAATGCCTTTGTTGGGCTTCAACGTCGAAATTTATAACATCATCTTTCAGTTTTTTCTTTTCCTTCACTTCTTTTGGTTCGGGATCATTGGCCAAAAAATAAATGTATTTGCCATCGGGTGATAAAGAAATCGACGAAACCCCGGTTTCGTGATGGCTAAGCTGGTTTGCTTCACCACCCAAATTACTGATGATATAAATTTGTGAAGATTGATTGTCGCCCCGTTCACTCAAAAAAACAATATTTTTACCATCGGGCAACCATAAAGGAGAAGAATCTCCATTTTCGCCATTGCTTAATTTAAGCTTTTCGCTCCCGTCCACATTCATGCGCCAAATGTGCCCGATTTGTTTATTGGCTTCCCAATCCGCCTCCGAAAGCACATAAATTAATTGATTCCCATCCGGTGAAATTTGGGCATCGCCCAATTCAGGAATTTCGAGCCGGTCAACCAGGGTCATTTTTTTCTGGGTCTGAGCCTGTAAAATAAATGGCAGAAGGCTTATTAAAACGGAAATAAAAAGAATGCGATTTTTCATAGCGATCATTTTTTGTGTTAAAAATTTAAATTTACAAAAACATGTGAATAAAATTCGTACCCCCGGCTCATATTTTAAAATTGATAGAAATATCATTGTTTTCATTTTAAAACTTTTGTTTTAGGCAACATTGGACAGCATTTTTTCTGATATCATTAAAATTGATTTATATCTTATCTTTGGCTAAATTTTTTAAAATATTTTTGACCATATATATGAAGCTTCTATTTTTTATTAAAAAGCATACTGTCATCTATCTGGCAATGCTTTTGCTTTTTATGGGTTCATGCAAAAAGACGAGTAACTATTCTTTTATAAAAGACATTAAAATTGAAATTTTGCTTACTGATGAAAGTGGAGAAGATTTATTCAACCCGGAATCATACACTTTTTATAATAAAGACAGTATCCGTATTTATTATTTAATAAATAATGAGCCGGTCGAAATCTACAATCCACGAATGGAGGCTCCGCGAAATTTTTATGTCAATTATTCACAGGGACGTTTCAGGTTGCAGTTATATCCAAACTATGAATTATCTGAAGAACTGCCTGTTACGATTCTTTATTGGAATTCACATGATACGGATACACTCAAGTGTGGCTTTATCAGAAACAGCAATACGATTGTTTGCACAAAAATCTGGTATAATGAGGACTTTGTTTGGGAGCAATCTTTAGATGGTTCCAAAAGATCTTTTGAAATTATAAAATAAAAAAAGCCCGAATTTTCTTCGGGCTTCATTCATATTATTGATTTTATCTTACTTTTTATCATCAACCTCTTCAAAATCAACATCTGTTACTTCGTCATCATTTGATGGACCGCTCTGTTTACCGGCACCAGCATCAGGCCCTGGTTTTGCTCCTGCGGCAGGATCTCCCTGGGTGTTTTTATACATTTCCTCACTGGCCGATTGCCAAATTGAATTTAACTTTTCCATGGCACTGTCGATAGAAGCAATATTTTTGCTCTGATGCGCCTTTTTGAGTTCGGCAACAGCACTTTCAATTTGTCCTTTCTTGTCCGCAGGCAGTTTATCGCCATATTCTTTCAGTTGTTTTTCAGTTTGAAAGACTAATGCATCAGCACTATTCAGTTTGTCGATTTCTTCCTTTTGTTTTTTGTCCTGATCTGCATTGGCTGAAGCTTCATCTTTCATTCGTTGAATTTCTGCATCAGATAATCCGGACGATGCCTCTATGCGGATGTTTTGTGATTTCCCGGTAGCTTTATCTTTGGCGGCTACATTCAAAATTCCATTTGAATCGATATCGAAGGTAACCTCAACCTGAGGAATGCCTCGCGGAGCTGGTGGAATTCCATCCAGATGAAACCGGCCGATGCTCTTGTTTTGATTGGCCATCGGACGCTCACCCTGCAATACATGTATTTCAACTGTTGTTTGATTATCAGCGGCTGTTGAGAAGGTTTCTGATTTTTTAGTCGGAATGGTTGTGTTCGACTCAATTAATTTAGTCATGACACCTCCCAGGGTTTCTATTCCCAACGATAAAGGAGTTACATCCAATAATAAAACATCTTTTACTTCTCCTGTTAAAACACCACCTTGAATGGCAGCACCAACGGCCACAACCTCATCAGGGTTAACGCCTTTTGAAGGCTCTCTTCCGAAGAAACTCTTCACAACTTCCTGAATGGCAGGAATTCGGGTTGATCCACCAACCAGCAATACTTCATTAATATCTGATGGCTGAAGGCCTGCATCTTTAAGTGCAGCTTTACACGGACCGATGGTAGCCTGTACCAGATCATCCGTCAATTGATTAAACATTGACTGGCTCAATTTACGTACAAGGTGTTTTGGCACCCCGTCAACGGGCATAATGTAAGGCAGGTTAATTTCTGTTTCTTTTGAACTTGAAAGTTCAATTTTTGCCTTTTCTGCTGCTTCTTTTAAACGCTGCAATGCCATCGGATCTTTTCTCAGATCAATATTTTCGTCTTTTAAAAATTCTTCGGCCAACCAGTCAATAATCTTTTGGTCAAAATCATCTCCTCCCAGGTGGGTATCGCCATTGGTCGATTTTACTTCGAATACGCCATCGCCCAATTCGAGTACTGAAATATCAAAAGTACCACCACCCAAATCAAATACGGCTATTTTAACATCAGATTGCTTTTTATCCAAACCGTAGGCCAGTGATGCAGCAGTTGGCTCGTTAATAATCCTTTTAACCTCGAGGCCGGCAATTTCACCTGCTTCTTTCGTTGCCTGACGTTGTGAGTCACTAAAGTAGGCCGGAACGGTAATTACGGCTTCAGTAACAGTCTGTCCAAGATAATCTTCAGCAGTTTTCTTCATTTTTTGAAGAATCATTGCAGAAATTTCCTGAGGCGTATATTTTCTTTCATCAATTTGTACACGGGGTGTATTGTTATCCCCTTTAATTACCTTATAAGGAACCCTTGCGGTTTCTTTCGTAACCCGGTCAAAGGTTTCACCCATAAATCGCTTGATCGAATAAATGGTTTTTGTGGGGTTGGTAATCGACTGTCTTTTTGCAGGATCACCAACTTTACGTTCTCCATTTTCGGTAAATGCGACAATAGAAGGCGTTGTTCTGCGGCCTTCGCTGTTAGGAATTACAACAGGCTCGTTACCTTCCATTACAGCAACGCAAGAGTTTGTAGTTCCAAGGTCAATTCCAATAATTTTTCCCATTTTGTTCTATTTAATTTTTTTTGATATGTTTTTCAGCTTGATATCCTTCATGTTCAATCATTATGCCATTAAGCAATACAAATCCCTATTTTTACAAATTGGCAATACTTAAATTGGTTTAAAAAACATCCGGGCTTTGTTTATATTCTGATTATCTGATATATACAAAAATTCAAGAATTGTTTTTAAAACAAATTTTAAAGCTGTCAAATAATGACAAAACGACAGAGTAGAATCCGGTTTGAGCTTTAATAAAGCCTGGAGAAAAGTTCGATCCGGAAATTTTACAGCATTTAAATGCAAAATTTACTGATCAGGAATTTAAGATTTTGAGGGCTGTTCGAAGGCCGATACCCTGTTCAAACTGATGGCCACATTTTTCCAATGCAGACTCGATGGCTCCGATGGTTGCCAAAACATCACCCTGATTTACAGCACCCATATGCCCTATGCGAAAATATTCGCCCCTGATCTCAGGCAATAAACCTCCGGCAAGAATGACCCCTGACTTATTGATTTCTGTAAGTAAATTACCTCCGTCAACTCCCTGGGGATAATAAGGGGCAGTCAAGGTATTTGCCGAAATAAGATCATTTTTGGGGATCATTTTTAAGCCCATTGCCTTCAATGATTGTCTGATTGCGTATGCCATTTTCTGATGCCTCAAAATACGACCTTCCATTCCTTCTTCCAAAATAAGTTTTAAACTCACTTCTAAAGCTGCAACAAGGTTAACTGCAGGGGTTCCAAAGTAAGATGGCTTTCTGTCGGAATAAGCATTCATAATTGGGAGCCAGTTTGTCCAGTCGGCATAATAATTCAGCACAGGGGTTTTCCTGTTTTTCCAACTTTCGATGGCTCTTGGGGAAGCCACAAGCAATGCCAGGCCGGGAGGTACCCCGATGGCTTTTTGAGAAGCGGTCAAAGTCACATCAATGCCCCACTCATCCTGTTTAATTTCTTCACCCGCCACAGAGCAAACTCCGTCCAGAATGGTCAGGACATTATACTTTTGTCCCAATTTACCAATCGGTTCCGGATCAACCCTGACTGCTGTTGAAGTATCGACATGGGTGAATGTGAGTAGTTTGTAATTTGCCGACTTTAATTCATTTTCTATTTTTTTGGTTTCAACAACGCCACCAACTTCCGATTTTATAATTTTTACTTCGGCTCCATATCTTTTTAATAATGCTGCGAAACGTTCGCCAAAATAGCCGGTTGAAATGACCAGGGCCCTGTCGCCGGGCTCAATCAGATTTGCTCCCGCCAAATCCATAGCAAGGGTTCCGGTTCCGGCAACAATAAAGGCTTGCCCGGATGGACTCTTCCATACCATTTTCATCTGTTCCAGGGCATGGCCAAAAGTTTCGATAAAATTTGGGGCAACATGACTTGTTGTCGGTGCACCTAAAGCACGCAGTACTTCCGGCTCAAATTCGATGGGACCCGGAATCATTAATAATTTTCTTCTTTTCATTCTATAATAATTTTAAAAATGATTGATATCATTATTGTTAATCATTTCTTCAACAAATTGTTTTTGAGATTCAGATAGTTCCTGGATCGGATTCCTGGAAGGGCCACCGTACAAACCCAAACGATCCATGGCATATTTTAAGGCAGGAATTCCCATTCCACGGGTAACCACGGTATTTACAGGTATCATTTTTAGCTGAAGCTCCCTGGCTTTTTCGGTATTTCCATTCAAATATTCATCATATATTTTCAGGCACTTATCCGGTGCAATATTTGCCAACGCAAGAATTCCGCCAATGGCACCAATGCTCAGAGCAGGCAGTAAAAATCCGGCAGAACCAGCTATAATCTGAAAATCGGGAGATACCATTCTTTTAATATCGCCCATTTTAGTAATATTTCCGCCCGAATCTTTAAGGCCAACGATATTCTCATGCTTCGATAACATAGCAATGGTTTCCGCATCCAAATCCATCCCGCTGTTGGCAGGCATATTATAAATAATAATGGGAACAGATGAAGCATCGGCCACTTCAAAATAATGCTTCTTCAAAGCTTCTTTGGTCATCAGCCCTTTGTAATAAAACGGATGCAGCACCAGGGCGGCATCCGCACCGGCCTTAGCTGAAGCAAGGGTGAGCCTGATGGTTTCCAGGGTAGATTGGCCACCGGTTCCGGCAATCATTAATTTTGACTTGGGTATGGCTTCACGGCATTCATTATAAACCCTGATTTTTTCATTCTCTGACAACATTACCAGTTCTCCATTGGAACCGAGCAAAAGAAAACCTGCAAGACCATAATTGCTTAAGGTTTTAATATTCTGGTTCATACTGCTGGTCTGAAGTTCTTGTTTGCTGTTAAAAGCTGTCGGAAGAGGGGGAAAAATCCCACTTAATGTAAGCATAGGTATATTATTAATTCGATCAATTGGTTTTAATTCTCAAAGTTAGAAAATAAAAACAGATACTTATGAAAATTGCCGCATAAAAGCTTTTATTTAAGCCTGCTTTCATAATTATGATAAAGAATTGAATATAAAGCAGGAAATATTTTATTTTTGCAGAATGTAATCAATGGTTTTTTTTGAAAACTTAATTAAATGAAAAAAATATTCCCCATCATCATACTTATAATGCTAACCGCATTTTCCTGCAAAAAAGGCGAAGAGATGCCAACTCCAGAGGAGCAATGGGAAATTGACATTGCAAAAATTGAAGAATTTTTGGAATTAAACGACCTGACTGCGCAAAGAACCCTCAGCGGGCTTCATTATATTATAAGCGAAGCTGGGCCCGTAGATGATTTCCCTGATCTGAATGATGAAATTAAAGTACATTACAAAGGTTTCTATATTGATTCAGGCAGTATTTTTGATCAAAATCTGGACGAAGAAGATCCGGATCCCTTCCTGCTTTCCAATACCATTGCAGGATGGCGAGAGGGGATGCAACTTTTTAACAGGGGAGCCAAAGGGATGCTATTAATTCCTTCGGGTCTTGCGTATGGTCCATACCCGCCAACCGGGGTAAAACCCAATGCAGTGATGGTATTTGAGGTTGAGCTCCTGGACATCATTCATAATAATTAATAAGCTTTTTAAAATAAAGGCCTTCCATTGGTAAAAAAGAAAAATTATGGAAAAACAAAGTGTATACCCCAAAATCACCACCCATGTTTTACAGGAGATGAAGTTAAAGGGCGAAAAAATAGCCATGCTCACTGCCTATGATTATACCATGGCAGGGCTGCTCGACGAGGCAGGCATTGATGTTATTTTAGTCGGAGATTCTGCATCGAATGTAATGGCTGGTCATAAAACAACTGTACCGATCACACTGAATGAAATGATTTATCATGCAAGTTCGGTGATGCGCGCAGTAACAAGGGCACTTGTGGTTGTTGATCTTCCTTTTGGAACCTATCAGGGCGATTCGCTGGAAGCACTACATTCGGCCATCCGGATCATGAAAGAATCCGGTGCCAATGCCATTAAAATGGAAGGCGGAAAAGAAATTGTACAGTCTGTAAAAAGGATTTTATCTGCCGGAATTCCGGTTCTCGGACACCTGGGATTAACACCTCAATCCATTCATAAATTTGGGACCTATGTTGTTAGGGCCACTGAGCCGGATGAAGCGAAAAAACTGGAATCAGATGCCAAATTGCTCGAGGGTGCGGGTTGCTTTGGTATTGTTTTGGAAAAAATTCCTGCCAGTCTGGGAACAAAAGTCACCCAGAAATTAAAAATCCCAACCATCGGAATAGGTGCCGGAAACGGGGTTGACGGCCAGGTTTTGGTTTTACATGATATGCTTGGGCTCACACAAAAATTTTCACCACGATTCCTGAGACGCTACCATAATCTTTCCGAAGAAATCAAGGGTAGTGTACAATCCTATATTAGCGATATCAAATCACTCAACTTCCCGAATGAACGGGAACAATATTAATACCGGCCATCAGCCATTACCGATGGATCAGCTTCAAAGCATCCGCGAGCGAATTTTGTATGAGGATAATCACCTGATTGTCATCAACAAAAATCCTTCGGAACTTGTACAGGGTGATAAAACCGGGGATGTTTCTTTAATTGACACCATTAAAGAATATCTTAAAACAACTTATAACAAACCCGGAAATGTATTTTTGGGGCTGGTGCATCGCATCGACAGGCCGGTAAGCGGAGCAGTAATTTTTACCAAAACCAGTAAGGCACTCAGCAGGTTAAATGAACAAATCAAGAAAAGAGAAATCCATAAAACTTATTGGGCCATTACCAAAAACTTGCCGCCCGAAAATTCAGGTCATTTGATACACTGGATGATCAAAGATGAAGCCAAAAACAAGTCGAAAGCCCATAATTCGGAACGACCCGGCACAAAAAAAGCAGACTTGAAATACAAGCTGATTTCATCAAGTACAGATTATTTTTTATTGGATATTGAATTGATTACCGGCCGTCATCACCAGATAAGGGCACAACTTTCGGCCATTGGATGTCCGATCAAAGGAGATTTAAAATATGGATATCCCAGATCAAACAAAGATGCATCCATCAGCCTTCATGCCCGGAAATTGAGTTTTATCCATCCGGTTAAACCGGAAAGAATTGAAATTTTGGCACCTCCGCCAAAAGATGTATTATGGGATTTTTTTGCCGACAAATAGAATCACAGGGGTTAAACCCTTGGCATCCGGAAGTTTGGTGACGAAAGCGTATCTACAATAATATGGAGAATGGTTTCTATTTATGGGGTTGTGCAAGGGTTATCATTGTTAGCCTTCTTTAATTTTATTTAATCGATAAATGTTTCTTTAAGAACCAATTTAACTTCTTTTATTTCTGGCAGGGATAAAACCCCTAAAATTTTTACGATGCGCAACTTATCAATCGTTCGGATTTGATCAATTACAATCCATCCAATTTTTCGATCGTGTTTGACTTCTATTCTTGTTGGGTACTTTCTTGACTTAGTTGTCATTGGTGCAACCACAATTGCCTGAAGATTATGATTTATTTCGTCAGGTGAAATAATCACACAAGGTCTGGTCTTTTTGATCTCGCTACCGATTGTCGGGTCGAGATTGACAAGGACTATCTGATATTGCTTTAAATCCATTCTTCAAAATTTTCATTTTCAAAAACATCATTGAACAGAAGTTGGTCGTCTCCGTTTTTATTCATTTCTTTAAATGCAGCATCCCATCCTTTTCTGGGTTGTGAAATTGGTTTCAGGACGATATAACCTTTTTCGAGAATGATTTCTATTTTGTCTTTAATGTTATATTTTTCGATTAAAGTTTTACTAAGTCTAAAACCCTTCGAGTTTCCGATTTGTATTACAGGTAATTCCATAATTGTTTCCACTTAATGTAATTACAAAGTTAGTACAATATTTCAATTTGACAATAGTTTTTTAAAGAAGGGCATTGGTTTTCCAACATAAGGAGGCTGGGATTTCTGATCCACGCACCTTTTCAGCTCGTTACAATTTTGATTAATTAATAATATTTGAATTACCTGGATACTCTTTCTTACGTATATTGCTTGTTAGGTTTAGTCACTTTCCTCGGTCTTTTTTGCAAATACAATTTTTTCATTACCTTTTTTACAATTTGATTGAAATAAAATTTAATTTTTGAATAATCTGACACACTTTTTTGAATACTCCCCAGTCGGAATAACAACCCTGGAATTTAGTTAAGTAGTTCAAATTTGTTCAGCACTGTTCAAAACTCAATAACATAATACACAAGCAATAACAATGAATAACAATGTCTTACAACTTATTATTCTTTCGGTTTAAGGCTAAGATGTATAGCCGTCTGATTAAATATTATCTTTGAAAATGCATATTTCAATAAAGAGGTCGGGATTTATTTTTTTCTTTCTGTTAGTTGTTTTGATTTCAGGAAAGGCGCAGTATTATAGTTCTGGTCAGGATCCTGCCAGTGTTAAATGGCAACAGATCAACACCCCGAATTTCCAGATTATTTTTCCCTTTGGTTATGAAAAACAAGCCCAATACCTGGCCAATATTGTCGATTCTGCCTATGCCCTGGTAAAATATTCGATGAATGGCCGCATTAAAAAAACATCCATTATTATCCACAATCAAACCGTAATTTCAAATGGAACCACCGCCTGGGCACCCACGCGTGTTGACCTCTATACAACTTCACCGCAACAAATCTATTCGCAAAAATGGCTGGATCAATTGGTATTACACGAATTCCGGCATCTGATACAAATTGAAAAATTAAATACCGGACTTACCAGTGTGTTGAAGTTTATCCTTGGTGAACAAGCCCTTGCTCTAATGACCGGGGTTTTTATTCCGCAGTGGTTTTTGGAAGGTGATGCAGTGGTAACAGAAACCTCCCTGGGTTTTTCAGGGCGCGGACGACTTCCTTCATTCGAAATGCCGATCAAAGCACAATTGCTTGAAAAAGGTAAATTTTCGTATGAAAAAGCAGTACAGGGTTCTTTTAAAGACCATGTTCCGGGCTCCTATGAACTGGGTTATTTATTGGTTGCCTCCGGACGTGAAAAAATTGGACCCGGCTTGTGGCAGCATTCCCTTATAAAAACAGGACAATCGCCATTTTTATTGACCCCTTTTTCAAAAGCCATCAAAAGCCATACCGGTTTGAGCAAACAAAATTTTTATCATTCGGTATTGGATGAACTAAAAGCGAAATGGTCAGATGAGGTGGCTTCGCTGAACTTGACAAGCATTAAAGCACTCACTAAAACAAATAAATTTTATACAAACTACCGGAGCCCGATTTTAACAGACATGGGAATTATCGCTATCAAATCGGGTATTGATGATGTAACAAGATTTGTACTGATTAAACAAAACGGAACAGAAGATATAATTTATACCCCGGGTCCCAAATTGAGCGATCCGATTAGTTGGGCGAAGGGAACCATTTGCTGGTCGGAAGTTGAATTTGATGCCAGATGGAAAAACAGAAATTATTCAGTGATCAAAACCTTTAACCTGCATACAAAAGAAAAAAAACAACTGACCCGCAAAAGCCGTTTATTTTCACCTGAAATTTCACATGATGGGAAACAAATAGTTGCAGTTGATGTAAATATAAACGACGAAGCGTTTATTGTAATTATCGATGCCCATAAGGGATCAGAAATTCAAAGATTTGGCAGCCCAAACGGAGAATTTTTAATCAATCCATCCTGGTCTGACGATGACCGGAAAATTGCAGTGATCGGATTAAATGAACGGGGGAAACATATCCTGATTCTTGATTTGGATACCGGCAAATTTGAACCTTTGTTTCAGGAAAGCTTTGCTGAGATTACACATCCGCGCATCACCACAGACCATGTATATTTCACGGCTTCATATTCCGGTATCGATAATATTTATTCGTTCAACCTGGATCGTAAAAAAATATTCCGTATTAGTTCGGTTAAATACGGGGCAGATGATGTATTTGTTGATGAGCAGAATAATATATTGTATTATTCCAATTACACAGCTAATGGTTATCAGTTGGTTAGCCAGGAATTGAACCCACCCGGCAAAACACTTTTAAATGAGGTAAAAATCAGCCTGCCCGAATTTGTTGAAACTTACACGTCCCAGGAGAAAGGAATTCTGAAAATCGACACGATCGACCATCAGTTATTTGAAACAAAAAGGTATTATAAAGCGAGCGGTTTGCTCAATATTCACAGCTGGGCACCGGCTTCCATCAATGTAAACTCTTATGATATAAAGCCCGGCTTTTCACTGATGTCACAGGATAAATTAAGCACTGCTTTTGCAAGCATGGGCTATGAATACGACCTCAACGAATCCTTGGGCAAATATTACTTCAAGTATTCGTATCAAGGTTTTTATCCGATTATTGATTTCACTTTTGACCATGGAAAAAGAAGACAGTATTATCAGGATTCGCTTAAAAATATCAAAGATTTTGTTTACAAAGAAACCAATTTCAGTACCGAAATCCGCGTACCTGTATCTTTATCGAAAAACAGGTACTACCGAGGGGTTCAACCTTCAATTAAACTAAAAAATTCATTCCTGTCCACCCTACCCGGTTCCAATTTCAGTCTGAACCAAAATGCCTTACACACTTTAAATTACAGGCTCTATCTCTATAATCAACAACGCACCTCCATGCGCGATTTGTACCCCGCATGGGGACAATTACTGGATGTGCAATACGGGAATACACCATTCCAGACAGAAAATAAAAGCTGGATTTTATCTGCTGCTTCCGTATTTTATTTCCCGGGAATATTTAAACATCACGGAATACGATTGTACAACGGATATCAGAAAAGGCAGGAAGGTATTTATTTTTTCCCACAGATTGTAAATTACCCCCGGGGGTTTATCAATCGAAACGACACCGAACTGTTCCGCACCAGCCTGAATTACAGGCTGCCACTTTGTTACCCGGATATGCACCTGGGTTCGTTGTTTTACCTGAAGCGGTTAAAATTAACGCTGTTTTACGATCAGGCCGTGGGCAGGCAAAAAGAAACAAACACAACCTACCGTTCCACCGGTTTTGAGATGAATTCGGATTTTCATTTTTTCAGTCTGGTTGCTCCGATCGATCTGGGATTCAGGTTTATTTACTTCCCGGATCAGAAAAATACAGCCATTGAATTTTTATTTTCGGTAGATTTCTCGGCACTTTATTAAATTTGCTGAAATAATTACGAATGAAAAATTACGAATTACGAAATTTTAAAAACTTTAACACAATAACACATAAACACATCAACACTTTAACACATCAACACATCAACACATTCTCTCATGAAAAGCCGCATACTTGATTTTAAACCCGAACTGGAAAAAATTATTCAAAATTGTGAAATCTGCCATATCGCCATGGTTGACCAAAACAATATGCCCTATGTTTTGCCTTTCAATTTTGGTTATGGGAATGATGAAATATTTCTGCACTCGGCACAGCAGGGTAAAAAAATTGATATTTTAAAGAACAACCCACAGGTTTGTGTTGCTTTTAGCGGTGACTATGAACTTCGTTACCGCGATGTTGAAGTGGCGTGCAGTTATAGCTGGAAATACCGTTCTGTATTGGTTTACGGCAAAGTGGAATTTATTACGGATATGGATCAAAAAGTTGATGCCCTCAATTTCATCATGAAAAATTATTCGGACCGGAGTTTCAAATACAATGATCCTGCCGTTAAAGATGTGAACTGCTATAAGGTCGTAATTGATAAGATGGAAGGCCGGGCCTATGGGTATTGATCCGGATGATCATTGATCATGAGGCTGTCTCAAAAGGAGATAGAATGCAATTTAGCGAACAATGGGAGTCGAAATGTATTATGATCAAATTTATGAAGATTGAGCGAATTCGAAATCTTCATAAATAAAAAACTTTTGAGACTAGATCGAATGATTTCAAACTTCCGATCTTTGATAGGTCAGCACCACAAAATATTTTTGTTCATTCAACTTTAACTCTTTTCGTCCTGATAATCGGATGCCTTTATCCCCGAGATATTCCGTTAGTTCATCTTCATCTACCTCCTTTGAAAAACCGCCCAGTTTTTCGAGCGACCGATACGCCGTTTTTGATACAAAGGCCCCACCACCCGATCGCTGAATAACAATGGCCAGTATCCCTTTTTTATTGAGTGCCGGTAAAATATTTTCAAGTGCCCTTGCCGGTTCCATATATTCAAAAACCAGCCCCGCAAAAATCAGGTCAATTCCTTTTAAATTTAATGGTTCAGCATGCAGATCAATCTGAATGGTCTTCAGGTTCTTAATTTTATCCTCAAACCTAGTTTTTGTTTTTTCCAGAAAAACGGGGTTTATATCAATGGCATAGGTTTCGGATGTGATTTTGGGATCGACAAATTCGAGCCCGTTGCCAGTGGCACTGCCGAGTAAGGCAAAACTTTTTGGGTGATAAGCATCGAGATGTTCTTTTGTTAGCAGGCCTAACAATTGTGTTTGTCCAACCTCGTACATGTGTCGTTCATAATCATCTGAAGGGATATCCAGCCAGGGATTATTTGAGGTGCTATTTTTATCCATTTAACGTTAATGCCAGGTTTTTAATGTTTTGCATCGTTTGCTCATTTTTGATCACCTCACCGATATCGTATGCTTCCGCAGTAACCACCCCCACAAACTCCATTTTTAAAGAGCGCGACATGCGTTGGAACATTTCAGTGGTTAAATCGCAATCTCTTGCACCAACTCCCGCCGGAAGCAATATTGCCATTTTCTTGCATTTCAGTTTATCGCCTCCGTAATAAGGTCGAAGCCGGTCGAGCAGCCCTTTCATTTTCGCACTGGGCGTAAACCAATAGATTGGTGTTCCAAAAACCAGGATATCAGCCGCATCAATTTGCGCATAGATTTCCTGCATATCGTCATTTACAATACAGCTCAGTTCTCCCCGCTTACATCCCCTGCAATCGGTGCAGGCTTTTATATCCTTGTCATACAAATACGTATAATCGAAGGAGAATTTATCCTGATCCAAAAAGCTTTCCAATGTTTTGGCCATTACAGATGTATTTCCTTTTTTCCGCGGGCTCCCGATGAAGAATTCAATTTTTTGCATATACATATATTAAAAGCACAAGGGGTGACACCCTTAGGGTGTCACCCCTTGTCTACTACCAAATGATATAACTTAAAAATTACAAAGCCAAGTATGGCCCCAAAAACAGCCCCGGCAATCACATCAGCCGGATAATGCGCCCCCAGGTAAATACGGCTATAGCCAACAAATGCAGCCCACAATATGACCAGTATACTGAAATATCGGTAGCGTTTTTTCAGGAAAAAGCTTAGAAAAACGGCAAGTGCGAATGTATTGGAGGCATGTGAGGAGATAAACCCGAACATTCCTCCGCACTTATTATTCACCAGATGGACCATCCCCTCTAATTCCGGTTCATGGCAGGGCCTTAAACGCTGAACAACATCTTTGAACAAATGCACCGATAACTGATCGCTTAAAGTGATCAGTACGATCACTGCAATAAAAATTCCAATGCTTTTTAATTTATAATTTTTGATGAGTAAATACAGAAAAAAAAGGTAAAGCGGAATCCAGATCAGTTTATCACTCGCCCAGTACATTAAAAAATCGAAAAAGTTGTTATGACTTCCATTAATGGCCAGAAAGGCACTGGTATCCCATTGTTTTATCAGTTCAAACATTAATCGAATAATTCTTGTTCAGTATTGTTTAATAGTTTCCAGATTTCGTCTTTCAACTGGGGAATCCCCAATCCGCTGATTGAAGAGATAAAGATCGTTTTCACTTTTGGAATCTCTCTTTTCATTTCCTTGATTAATTGATCATCCAGCATATCACATTTGGTAATGGCCAGTAAGCGCGCTTTATCCAGTAATTCGGGATTGAATTGTTTGAGTTCATTCAATAAAATGCTATATTCTTTCCGGATATTTTTTGCATCAGCCGGGATCATAAACAGCAGGATCGAATTTCGTTCGATATGCCTTAAAAAACGGAGTCCGAGGCCTTTGCCTTCATGGGCCCCTTCAATTATACCCGGAATATCTGCCACCACGAACGAACGCATATCACGATACGAAACAATTCCCAGGTTGGGTCTTAAGGTGGTAAAGGGATAGTCTGCAATCTCGGGTTTGGCAGCTGATATTACTGATAACAGGGTTGATTTGCCCGCATTGGGGAAACCCACCAATCCGACATCGGCCAATAGTTTAAGTTCAAGAATGATCCAGTTTTCCTGTCCCGGTTCCCCGGGCTGTGCATATTTAGGTGCCTGGTTGGTCGAAGTTTTAAAGTGATCATTCCCCAATCCACCTCTGCCCCCCTGCAACAGCACAAGCTGCTGTCCATGCGCCGTTACTTCGCCCATGATCTCATCGGTTTCAGCATTTTTAGCGACCGTACCCAATGGCACCTCAATAATCTGGTCCTTGCCATCGGCACCGGTGCTTCTCTGCCTGCCGCCTCCCTCGCCATGTTCGGCCTTAATATGTTTGGTGTATCGTAAATGGAGCAGTGTCCACAATTGAGAATTTCCCTGCAATATTACATGTCCGCCCCTTCCGCCATCTCCGCCATCAGGACCTCCCTTCGGGATAAATTTCTCGCGCCTGAAATGAGCCGAACCGGCCCCGCCTTTGCCCGACTGGCAAAATATCTTCACATAATCAACAAAGTTTGAATTACCCATTTTATTCTACAATTTTATAGATTTCTGGCAGATTACGCGCCAATCCGTCATAATCCAAACCATAGCCGATGATAAAATCATTGGGAATTTCCATGCCGACATAATCAATTTTATAGTCCTTTTGAAAGGCATCTGGTTTAAACAAGAGGGTGGCAATTCTAACATCCTCAGCTTCCAGCTTACGAAGCATCGGAATGGTATGTGCCATGGTTATTCCGGTGTCGATGATATCTTCAACCACAACAATGCTGCGGTTTTTCAAAACGCGGTCGAGACCGATCAGCTCCCGGACCGTAGAAGTTGTTTCGGTACCTACATAGGATGAAAGTTTTACAAAACTGACTTCACAATCGATATGGATCTTTTTAAACAGATCTGCTGCAAACATAAAAGCACCGTTGAGCACCACAATAAACAAGGGATTTTTCCCCTTTAAATCAGAATTGATCTGATCTGCAACTTTCTGAACCGCCTCTTCAATCTGTTTTGCTTTTATAAAAGGGCTGAATTTCTTGTCCCCTACCTGAATGATTTTCATAATCAAATGATATTAAATCTCAGCAAGCTTTGTGCTCACATTTCGGGGCAAGCCCCAATGAGAATTTTACTTAACTTTTCTCGTCCGCAAAAGCTGAAAGCGAAGGCGGAATAAATATAATTATCTGGCACAAAGATAAAGATAAGTCAGAGAATTGAAATTTAATTTTATTTTTGTGGAAGATATTAACGAGCAACAAAAAACATGAAACCAAAAGTAAGCATCATAATGGGTAGCACCTCCGATTTACCGGTGATGGAAAAAGCTGCCAAATTTTTGGATGAGATGGAAATACCTTTCGAATTAAATGCCCTTTCGGCCCATCGTACTCCTGAAAAAGTTGAAGAATTTGCCAAAGGTGCGCATAACAGGGGCATTCGCGTAATTATTGCAGGGGCCGGCATGGCCGCTCATTTACCGGGCGTAATTGCTGCCATGACCCCCGTTCCGGTCATTGGCGTACCAATCAAGGCCAGCCTCGATGGCATGGATTCACTGCTGGCCATTGTTCAGATGCCCCCTGGCATCCCGGTGGCAACGGTAGGCATCGACGGTGCTTTAAATGCCGGTATATTAGCCGCACAAATACTGTCCACCGACAATGACGAGCTGTTCAAAAAAACCGTTCAGTATAAAGAAAACCTTAAAAAGAAAATCGTTAAAGCCAATGAAGAACTGGCAGCGGTTAAATTTAAATTCAAAGTATAATCCTCCGAAGCTATGCGAAGGAGGGTTTATATCTATCAAATAAATAAATTAAAACCTAAATTACTACTTGCAGAAAGATCCCGCCGGTTTGGCGGGATTTTTTTTGTGTCATTCCGATGAATGAAATGAGGAGGAATCTCATTCATAAAAATTGTTACCGGCCATACTTTCTGTAACGAAGATACTGAAGGATGAGCCCGAAAAATATGATCAGGGCAATGGGAAGAATTCCATTGATCAATTGCCAGAATAATCGATGGGTCGCAATTTTTTCTTTATCAAGCAGGCGCAATTTAAACTCACGGTTTCTTAAAGCGATAATTCCTTCGCCACCTGTAAGGTAATTAACGGCATTCAAAATAAAATCTTTATTGCCATATGTTTGGCCCGTAAACTGGTCATATCCAAGCGGAAGCGGGTATGATTGCGAAATCTGTAGCTGGTTTTTAATAAAATCTCCGTCAGAAACAATGATCATTTGTGTTTTTACACTTTTTGTTTGGACTTTTATGGCCTGATATTCTGAATCCAAGGGCAGGTTTCTGTTTTTAAAAACCGATTCAAATTCCCCTTCGAGCAATACGGCGATTGCCTGTGCCTTTTGGTTAAAGAACGAGGGCGGTGGTTCCGATCTCAAGATATCAAAACTCACAATGGCAGGGGTGCTTATCGACCTGGTTAAATTTGAACTCGACAATAATATTGTTTTATGGATTCCAGCTTTGGGAAGGGTATCAATACTGCTGACAAATTCGGTGCTGAGTTTGTTCAGGTTTTTAACAATGGGATGGACCGCCTGAGGATAAATAACCGGATAATAATACCAGGGAAAGAATTCTATTTGGGGTTGATCGCCAATTTGCCCGGTACGCAGTGCAATTTGTTGGGCATTCATATCCATAAGCAAATTGTTATTTAATCGGACACCATAGGTAAATAGCTGGTCATCAAGATTTAAATACCTGGTGATGGCCATGATGGATTGATGATTTCTCAAACTGTCCATCGAAGCTACCACCGGATCGATTAACCATAAAACCCTGCCTCCCAGCATCAGGTATTGATCAATTACAAATTTATCGGCTTCCGAAAATACAGTTAAGGGTTTGGCAATAATTAAGGCCGAATATTTTACCTGAGCCGAATCTGTGGAATAATCAGAGATCAATGATTCGGGATTACCGGAAATTTCAATTTCGCGCTGCTGGTAATCTTTCGCCAATGATGCATGGATATCGGCCATATAACTCCCATTGAGTTCTCCATGACCAAGTAAAAATGCCAATTGGGGTTTATTTTCCCTGATCAGCCGCATTAAGGTATTTGCAATTTGATATTCTAAGGATTGCATGGAATTATTCAAGACCGTTTCGGGGGGTATTCCCATCTGGGGCTGAAGCAAGTCCATTGGTAGCTGCTTATCCTGGTAACGCACGATTGCACCCGGAAATATCATTTGCTGTTCCATCCCTTCAGAGGTTTTTACCTGTAAATTGGTTTGGTTTAATCCAAGTTCGATCAATTCTTCAATCATTTCATTGCGCTCATTTATTGAGCTGACAGCATATAGATTAATGAATTCATAATGTATTTTTTTGTTGTACGATCTGAATTCATCCAGCATATTGCGGGTTTGTTGTTTTAATCGCATAAAGCCTGCCGGGAAATCGCCCTCCAGATAAACTTTAAACTCGACCTCATTCTGAATCTGATCAAGAATGGCCCTGCTTTCTTCGGAGAGTGTGTATCTTTTTTCAGAACTCCAATCCCAACGCAGATGGGTAAAAGAAACCAAATAATTGACTAAAAAAACTGCCATTATCAGAAAAATAATTTCTCTGAATGGACGAAACTTTTTATAGATAATTTCTTTGTTCATTTACGGCCCTTTAGTATAACACTGGTCAGGAAATTAAATAAAATGATCAAGCTCAAAAAATATACAATGTCACGTAAATCAATAACGCCCCTGCTGATTGACGAATAATGTGAACTGATCCCAAAATTTTGTAGTGCTAATGAAAAATTACCGGTAGAGAATATGGATGAAATATAATCGAATCCGAGGTAGAACATGGCACTTAATCCGATGGCAATAACAAAGGATAAGATTTGATTGTTCGTAATAACTGAGGCAAAAAGTCCCAACGAAACAAAACAGGCCCCTAAAAAAAGAAGTCCGAAATAAGAACCCCAGACGGCCCCTGTATCTATATTCCCTTTTGGGTATCCAAGCGTATAAACGGTATAGGCATAAATCAGTGTCGGGATGATTGAAAAAATGATCAAAACGAGAGCGGCCAGATATTTTGCCATCACGATTTTTAATTCGGTTATCGGCTTAGATAATATAAGATCGAGGGTGCCACTTTTGCGTTCATCGGCAAAAAAACGCATGGTCACAGCCGGAATCAAAAACATAAAAGTATAGGGGGCAATCTGAAAGAAAGCCCGTAAATCAGCATAGCCATAGTCAAGCAGGTTCAGGTCTCCGGGCAATATCCACAACAGCAGGGCATTGATCAATAAAAACACAATGATCACTACATAAGCGGTAAGTGAATTAAAGAAGCCAAAAAATTCTTTTTTTAAAACAGTGATCATTAAGTCGGTATTAGTTTTACGAATTTAATGAAATACGATTTCTTGATTAATTATAACCAAAATTTAAGTGCGAAAACTTATTCTTCGAATTCTACCCTGATGGCATCATTGATATCAACGCCCAATAATCCGCTGGCATTCCCCTGGTTAATGGCAATTTCGAGAAGGCCGTTTGAAGCAAATACTGCCACGATTTCGCCGGTGGGTACATCCTGGTATGATTGGTTTATGGCATCAATTTCGAGACCGCCCCTTAATAAAATCGAGAAATTCTTTCCTTTGCCCACTTTATCAAATAGTTCCTTGCTAATATTTGTAACCAGGTTTTCATATCCGTCAATATGGATCACCATGCCTTTGATCAGGTTTTCTTCAACAGCGGGTTTGAATAGTATTTTTTGCTGAATCTTTTCCATTGGGTTGCCCAAGGCTTCAATGGCCTTCCCTTTGGCAATATGAATGGCTGCTTTCACAAATCGGTCGCGGGTCGAAAAAGTAAAAAAATCAGTATCCTGAGGAATATTGAGCTCTATGATTTTTTCTGGTTGATCCGTAAAAATCATCGAAAAAATTCCATTATCCGTACCGATAAAATATTGCTTATGATGATGGATCACCACATGCGAATTCTTTTCCGACTCTTCGGTGTTCACTCCAATGATGTGGATGGTACCATCGGGGAAATCTGCGTAACAGTTTTTAATCACATAGGCCGCATGTTCAATATTAAACGGATTTATTTCGTGAGAAATATCCACAATACGAACATCGGAATGAGCGGCTATGATCTTCCCTTTTACCGAAGCCAGATAATGGTCCTTAAATCCCCAATCACTTGTAAGTGTAATTATCGGCATATGATACGCTGATTAAATCCTTTTTCTTTAGGAAATTAATTAATTTTGTAAAATCAAAATTAAGAAAATAATCACTGATAAAAATATAATTCGTTTTTTTAAGGCTCGGCGCATATGACAGAGAAAATCCTCCTGCTTGATGAGTATAACCCATTGGATATATTTGGCGTGAATGATATCCATCTGGAGCAGATCAAAAAATATTTTTCAAAGTTGAAGGTTATCGGCAGGGGAAACAGCATCAAGCTTATTGGCCCCGAAGAAGAAATAAACACCTTTGAGAACAAGCTTAATCTGATTCTATTGACATTTGATAAGTTTGGCCGCATCAGCGAAGAAGACATCCGTCAAATTTTAGTTTCGGAAGAAGATGAATTCAGATCGGCAAATGGCAATGGCAAGGATGTGCTGGTGCATGGGCGAAACGGAATGTTGGTGAAAGCACGGACCGCAAACCAGGAAAAAATGGTGGCTGAAATTGCCAAAAATGATTTGTTGTTTGCCATCGGTCCGGCCGGTACCGGGAAAACTTATACGGCAGTTGCATTGGCCGTGCGGGCCTTAAAAAACAAAGAAATCAGGCGAATTGTTTTAACCAGGCCAGCGGTAGAAGCCGGTGAAAACCTTGGGTTTTTGCCCGGTGATTTAAAAGACAAGCTCGATCCATATCTCCAACCGCTTTATGATGCCTTGCGCGATATGATCCCAACCCAAAAATTATTGGCCTACCTGGAAGATGGCACCATCGAAATTGCACCTTTGGCTTTTATGCGTGGCCGCACCCTGGATCATGTATTTGCAATTTTGGATGAAGCCCAGAATGCCACTTCCAATCAACTCAAAATGTTCCTGACCCGGATGGGACGTTCGGCAAAATTTGTGGTTACCGGTGATGTAACCCAAATTGATTTACCCAAAAACCAGTCTTCCGGTTTAATCGAAGCCCAAAAAATATTAAAAAATATTAAAGGTATCTCCTTTATCGAATTAGGTAAAGAAGACATTATCCGCCATAAACTGGTAACCAACATTGTAAATGCATACGCAAAAAACCAAACTGATAAAAATTAAATTTGATACTGATGAAAAACGCAATTGTAAAGACTGATTTTAACTTCCCAAAACAAAAAAATGTATATAAAGGAAAAGTCCGTGATGTTTATAACATTGATGATGAATTACTGGTGATGATCGCTTCTGACCGTATTTCTGCATTTGATGTTGTGCTTCCAAAAGGAATTCCTTTTAAGGGCCAGGTTCTGAACCAGATTGCTGCAAAATTCCTGGATGCCACTCAGGATATCGTTCCCAATTGGAAACTTGCGGTACCGGATCCAATGGTAACTGTCGGGCATTATTGCAAGCCCGTAAAGGTTGAAATGGTGATCAGGGGCTATTTGTCGGGCCATGCATGGCGAGAGTACCGTTCGGGTAAAAGAAGTATTTGCGGAGTTGCCATGCCGGAAGGAATGAAAGAAAATGATAAATTCCCTGAACCGCTAATTACGCCAACCACAAAAGCCGCTGTTGGCCACGACGAAGATATATCGCGTGATGAAATCATTAAACAGGGATTGGTTCAAGAAGCCGACTATCTACTTTTGGAAAAATATACCAGGGAATTATTTCAGCGTGGAACCGAAATCGCTGACAAAATGGGCTTGATCCTGGTTGACACCAAATACGAATTTGGAAAAGTGGGCGAGCAGATTTATTTGATTGATGAAATTCATACCCCTGATTCTTCAAGGTATTTTTACAAAGAAGGATATCAGGACCGTCAAAATAAAGGCGAGGCCCAAAAACAACTTTCCAAAGAATTTGTCAGGGAATGGCTGATGGCTAACGGATTCCAGGGCAAGGATGGACAGGCTATGCCAAATATGCCCGACGAGTTTGTTAATTCTGTTTCTGAACGCTATATCGAATTATTTGAACATATTACCGGCGATAAATTTATTAAAGCCGATAGCGATAATGTATTGACGCGTGTTGAGAAAAACATCAACGATTATTTAAAAAGCAGATAATCCTTATTGATACATTTTTCTCGTTGGAGCCAGGGAAGGCTTCCCTGGAAAGGGGAAGCCTTCCCTGGTTCTTTTTTATCCATCATTCACCGACAGCGCACCCAATAATCTGTTTAACTCTGTCAATTTTTCAGGATAGCCCATTTTGGTGTAAGCTGTTTTCATATCCTCGATTAATCTTCGGATAATGGTAATATTATCACAGGGTAAATAATACGCTTCCTTAGCAGGCAATTTCATCTGTTTTAAAAACAGTTCAATCTCATTTTTTGTAAATACCTTGCCCCCATTATAAGGATTGAGATAAAACAGAACATCATTTTTCCCGGCTTCTCCAAGCGAAATTGCAAGTTCATCCATATAAGCTAAAATAAAATGCTTTGGCAAATTCACACCATAAACAGGGATTTTAAGGCTTCGGCAAATGATCAGGTATAATATGCTCAGCGAAATCGGGTTCCCGACCTTTGTATCAAGCAGATTATTTAAAAAGAAGTTTTCGGGGGCATAAAAATTCTTTTTGTTGTTCCTGAACTGATATAAATCAAAAACTACATGATTGATCACTTTTATTTTTTCGAGGCCGGTTAAATTATTGTTGAGTTCAAGCCAGACATCCTGGATGATTTTGGCCGTTTGCCTCATTAGTTTGTCCCGGTCAAGATCCGGATAATTAAATCTGGATACGATGAGGTATCCCAATAATAAATCGTCGAATTGAAAATGCGCCCAGTTATGAAGGGATAAATAAGTGTCTTCGAATTGAATTTCGTGAATTAAATTCAAGCTGCGTTGTTGGATAATCTGATCAAAGGAATTTTCCCAGGCATCTTCAAGAGCAGGGATTGCTTCCTGCCCATATAAAAATATCTGCTGCTTTATTTTGGTAAATATAGTTTCGTTGGGTTCGTCCAACAGACGAACCAGGGCAGAAAGTTCCTTATGTTTTTTTTCTACTGACATAAAAATCTTAGGTAAAGATACTTCAGAATATAAACATTAAAATTTGGATCAAGCGAACATTTTAACAGCTTAATGTTGAAACTAACCAACACCCAATCAGGCCGTCAATCGTTCCAGTAACAGATTGATGAGCTTATTTATCGGCTGATGCGAATCTGACGAATAGGTTTCTGTAATCCTGTTTGCAATTACGGCGCAAATTGTCAAAACATTATGGCCCAGCGATTTCCCCAATCCATATAAGGCTGAAGTTTCCATTTCAAAATTTAAAATCCTTTCATTCTGATAATGGAAAGATTCCAGTTTTTCGTTAAAGTCGGGAAAGTTCAATTTCATTCTCAGGGTTCTGCCTTGCGGGCCATAAAATCCCGGAGCGGTAACGGTTATTCCCTGATGCATGTCAAAGCCAATCTGCGAGGCTAAATTCTCCGAACATTTTACGATATAAGGATCGGCTAATTGTTTTGGCCAGTCGAGCTGTTCTACAATAGCCCGTTCCATATCCCGTTCAAAAACAGATTCGGACGGATTGTAAAAATTCATCAGCCCGTCAAGTCCAAATCCATACTTTGACATTACAAATGAATCAACCTCTATGTCTTTTTGAACCGCTCCTGAAGTACCCAATCGGATTAAATTTAAAACCTTTGGGTCCGGGTTAATGGTTTTTTCTTTCAAATCAATATTGGCTAAAGCATCCAGCTCATTGATCACAATATCAATATTATCCGGCCCCATCCCGCTTGAAAGCACTGTCAGTCTTTTCTTCCCGATTCTTCCTGTATGGGTGTTTATTTCGCGGTTTTGCCCTTTAAATTCAATATGGTCAAAATGTTTTGAGATCACCGGCACACGTCCGGGATCACCCACAATAATTATGGTGTCTGCAATATTTTCGGGTTTCAGGTTGAGGTGATAAATGGCCCCTTCCTTTGTTACGATCAATTGCGTATCTTTTAATTTTTGCATAATCATTCAATCTTGTGTACAAAAATATAAATATGTTCTGAACGGCTGCTTTAATTCTTTAATTTTGCGGCATGAAGGTTGAAATTATAAATATCGGCGATGAATTATTAATCGGGCAGGTGGTAAATACCAATGCCTCCTGGATGGCCGAACAGTTTAAACTTTCCGGGATAGAAATCGTTCAGATCACTGCAATTTCGGATACTTACGAACACATTTTTTCGGCAATAGATTCGGCAAAAACCAGGGCTGATGCCATTGTAATGACAGGCGGCCTTGGCCCGACCAGGGACGATATTACCAAAGATGCCCTTTGCAAATATTTTAATACGACCTTAAAATTTAATGTGGAAGCCTATCAGCAGGTGGAGGCGCTTTTTAAATTGCGCGGATTTAAGGTAAGCGAAATTAACAGGAGGCAGGCAGAATTACCTGCCAATTGCATCCCTTTGAAAAATCCGCACGGAACAGCAGCCGGCATGTGGTTTCAGCAGGAAGGAAAAATTATTGTATCAATCCCGGGTGTTCCTTTTGAAATGAAAGCACTGGTGACTGACGAAATCATTCCACGATTATTAAAAAAATTCAAAGCCGAGAGCATTTTAAGTAAAACGGTCTTAACCCAGGGAATTGGAGAATCGGCCCTTGCCGAGATCATTGAAGACTGGGAAAAAGCCCTGCCTGCAAATTTCAAACTGGCATATTTGCCCCAACCCGGAATTGTTAGGTTGAGATTGACTGTTAAAGGAAAACAGGAGGAAGGGCTTCAGCAAAAACTTGATGGGCAACTTTTAAAGCTACAGCAAATAATTCCTTCGTTAATTTTTGGTTACGATGAAGATAGCCTGGAGAAAGTATTGCTTGAATTGCTTATGAAGAACCATAAAACCGTATCCTTTGCCGAAAGTTGTACCGGAGGTTATTTATCCCATTTACTGACCAGCGTTCCCTGTAGCTCAAAAAGTTTTATGGGTTCGGTGGTTGCCTATGATAATAAAGTAAAGGAAAATATGCTGGGGGTTAGTGTTGATTCGCTTATTAAATATGGGGCTGTGAGCGAACAGGTTGCAAAAGAAATGGCCATCGGCGTTCAAGAAGTTCTAAAAACAGATTATGCAATTTCTGTTTCCGGAATTGCCGGCCCGGATGGTGGAACGGACGAAAAACCTGTTGGGCTTACGTGGATCGGAATTGCAACACCGGATAAAAATGTATTTGCTGCCAAATATTTTTTTGGAGAGCATCGGGGAAGGAACATCAGAAAAGCTGCATTAACTGCCATGAACATGCTTAGAAAGGAAATTGAAAAAAATATAAATAAAGGTTTGTCAAATTGAAAAAAAATCACGTAATTTGCACTCCGTTTTCAAAAAAGGAATCAGAAAAACTAAATTGCGATGTCAAAAATTTGTGAAATAACAGGAAAGAAGGTGATTACAGGAAACAATGTATCTCACTCAAACAGCAGGACGAAACGTACTTTCAGCCCAAATCTGCAAACAAAGAAGTTTTATATTCCTGAAGAAGATAAGTGGATCACTTTAAAAGTATCTGCTCATGGATTGCGTTCAATCAATAAAAAAGGTATTACTGCTTGTTTAAAAGAAGCACGTGAAAAGGGTTATCTGAACAGATAATCTTCTTTTTAATTTTTATATGTCATGCTGTTGCACTTTTTGTGGCAGCATTTTTTTATTTCTGGTGGTTTCGCATCACAGCCTCCCGGTTAATCCTCAAACAAAATTTCCAACTAAAATTTGATGGTCGGCAAAATAATTAAGCACAGAAAAAGTTATCTTAGCTGAGATTATAAAAATTTTGATGACAGGTTTCAAAAAATCAATAAGCATCCTTCTTTTATTCATTAATTTTCATACTGTTGCACAGAATGAAGCGATCGTTTTTGGAACCATTGCAGATCAACAAAACCGCCCCATCGAACTTGCAAATATCTTGATCAAGAATACCACCAAAGGGGTTGTTTCGAACCAAAAAGGCGATTACGAAATTTCGGTCCCCCACAATACAGAAGTTGTACTGATCTTTTCATTCATCGGATTTGCGCAGCAGGAAAGAACACTGATACTTGAACCCGGAACCAGAAAAGAACTCAATGTTGTCTTGAAAAGCCAGGCCGAGAAGTTGCCCGATGTGGTTATTGTGGAAGAACAGATCAGGGAAAGCGGAATGACTAAAATTGACCCGAAATTTTCAAAAGTGAGCCCGGGTGTTTCGGGCGGAATTGAAGGTGTAATTAAGACCCTTCCCGGTGTTTCATCCAATAATGAATTAAGCTCACAATATTCTGTACGTGGCGGTAATTTTGATGAAAACCTGGTATATGTGAACGGAATTGAGATTTACAGGCCATTTCTAATTCGGTCGGGACAGCAGGAAGGTTTGAGTTTTGTAAATTCAGACTTAATCTCATCCATTTTGTTTTCGGCGGGTGGATTTGATGCAAAATATGGAGACAAAATGTCATCGGTATTGGATATTACCTATAAGCGCCCCCAAATGAATGCCGGCTCGGCCACGCTTAGTTTATTGGATGCAAATGCACATATTGAGGGAGTGTCCGACAATCACAGGCTTTCGTTTCTATTGGGTGTGCGCCAAAAATCAAATAGATATATATTAAAGGGATTGGATACCAAGGGTGATTATAAACCCTCATTTACAGATATTCAGGCATTTATTGATTATCAGGTAAATGACCAATGGACCCTGTCTTTTTTGGGAAATTATTCCAGTAATCTGTATTCACTCCAACCCACCGACCGCGATACCCGCTTTGGAACCGTTCAACAGGCTTATCGTTTAAAGGTTTATTTTGAAGGTTTGGAAAAAGACAAATTTGAAACCCGTTTCGGGGCATTTTCAGCCAATTATCGACCGGTTCCAAATCTGAACATACAATTTATTGCATCGGCATTCAGCACAACCGAAAGTGAAACATTTGACATACAGGGGCAATACTGGATCGGCTTGCTGGAAAGCAATTACGGAAGCGAGGAATTTGGGGATGTAATTGAATCACAAGGGATCGGGACACACTTAAATCATGCGCGTAATTTTTTAAAAGCCAATGTTTTAAACTTTGAACAAAAAGGACAGTTGTTTCACAACAACCAATTTTTACAATGGGGCTTTAAATTTCAACATGAAAATATTGATGATAAGCTGAGTGAGTGGGAAATGGTTGATTCCGCTTACTTTTCGATTCCAAACCCGCAAGGGGTGCCCGGAGAGCTGCATCCTGAAAATCCCGACTTTGAACTTTTTAATTCCACCAAGACCGTCTTTCATTTAAAATCAAACCGGATCAGTGGGTATATTCAGAACAAATGGATGCTCAACGAAGAAAAAATGCTTTCATTAAATGCGGGTGTCAGGTTAAATTACTGGGACTTTAATGAGCAGTTGCTGGTGAGCCCGCGAATATCTGTTTCTTATAAACCGGCATGGGAAAAAGATGTTTTGCTCCGCTTTGCCACCGGCTATTATTACCAGCCACCATTTTATAAAGAAATCCGAAATTTTGACGGAATCATCAATCCAAATATCAAAGCGCAAAAGTCGATTCATTTTGTAGGATCGGCCGATTGGAATTTCATGGCATGGAACAGGCCCTTTAAACTTACAGCAGCTTTATACTATAAATATCTCGATGATTTGATCCCATATAAAATAGATAATGTAAGAATTCGCTATTTGGCAGAAAACAATGCAAAAGGATATGCCACCGGAGTGGATTTTAAAATCAATGGTGAATTTGTGAAGGGGATTGAATCATGGGCAAGTTTATCATTGATGAAAACTGCAGAAGACATAAAAGATGATTTCTTTTGGAATTATTATAATGAACAGGGCTTATTAATCGAGTCGGGTGTTAGCAACGAAACCATAAGTGACAGCATGAGGGTAGAACCCGGATATATCCCAAGGCCCACCGATCAACGGTTTAGCTTTTCTTTGTTTTTTCAGGATTATCTCCCCCGAAATCCATCCTACAAAGTACATCTCCGTCTCGTTTTTGGAAGCAGACTTCCTTTTGGCCCGCCAAATGGTGAAAAGTACCAGGATACATTGCGAATACCTCCTTATAAAAGGGTTGATATCGGATTTTCAAAGCAAATTATCGATGCAAAAAGCAAATTTTCTGCCAACAACCCTTTACGACATATTAAATCTTTATGGATCAGTGCCGAAGTATTTAATTTGTTTCAGATTAACAATACCATTTCTTATTTATGGATTAAAGATGTCAACAACCGCCAGTATGCCATTCCTAATTATTTAACTCCCCGGCAGCTAAATATTAAAATAACCGCAAGCTTTTAAAAATTATTCTACACAATTACCCTTTGTAATTTACTCATATTCTGCATGTAATATATTATTTTTAAAATAATGCAAAAAATATCTTATTTTTATATGGTCTAAATAAGAATTATGTATTATATTTGTAGCCACATTAATTTTACAGAAGAATAAAAATGAGTACAGTAATTAGCAACTTAAAATTTCCGGAATTATCATACAAATTTGACGCACTTGAGCCTCATATTGATAAGATGACGATGGAAATTCATTATACAAAACATCATCAGGCATACTTTAACAACCTTTTGGCAGCTGTTGAAGGAACTGAGATGAAAAATACATCATTTGAAGAAGTATTAAAAAATATTAGTAAGTACCCGGTTTCGGTTAGAAATAACGGAGGTGGTCATTACAATCACAGTTTATTCTGGACCACATTATCTCCCAATGGTGGAGGTGAAGCCAAAGGGGAACTGGCCAAAGAAATTGCAAAACAATTTGGTTCATTTAATCAATTTAAAGATTTATTCAGCAATGCTGCAAAAACCAGGTTCGGTAGTGGCTGGGCATGGTTAGGTGTAGGTGCCGATAAAAAATTGTTTGTAAGTTCAACACCCAATCAGGATAATCCATTGATGGATGTAGCTGAAACAAAAGGAAGTCCGGTTTTGGGACTGGATGTATGGGAACATGCATATTATCTCAAATATCAAAATAAACGTCCGGATTATGTGGCGGCATTCTGGAATTTGGTGAATTGGGATGAAGTTGAAAAAAATTATTTAAAAGCTTTAGTTGGCTGATCATTTTTTCATAGGTTGTTGGTCCTTTTACCAACGGTTTTTTTAATTAGGTTAATTAGGTGGGGGCCCCGGATTTATTCGGGGCTCTTTTTTTAGTGAGACTCATTTTTTAAATGTGAAACTTTTAAAAAATGTAAGTCGAACGATCCCGATACGCTTCGCTATCGGGATCACATCCAAAACAGGAAATAAATTCAGAATATGTATTAACTACTAGTTGAACCAATCGCTGTTTAACAGCTTGTTCGACATCAAAGTTCAGTTAATTGAACCCTAAAATAATTTCGCTTACCCGATCCATTTCCTGATGAGTTTTTCCCAAATTCCCTCCCCAAAGAAATAATAAAAAACATCATATTTCCTGGATATCAATTCTATTTAGATCACTTATAAATTGGAATTTTTAGGTGTTTCACGCAAATGTTAATCTATTAACATTTCATATTTTTACGATTCAAATTTCTAACCTAATTTTAAAATGCGTATAACTCGAATTCGTGCCGAAAAAAGCGTTGCTGTTGAGGATAATATTGACCTGAGCATTTTGGATCCCTTGATTAAAAAGTATAATGGTAAAAAAGGAAACCTTATCCCTTTATTGCAGGGCACCCAGGAAACTTTTGGTTTTATTCCCAGAAAAGCCTTTGAAAAAATTTCTTCGGAAACCGGACTTAATTTGTCCGAAATGTATGGTGTGGCTACATTTTATGCCCAATTCCGGCTGAACCCGGTCGGAAAATATATTATTAAAGTGTGTCATGGTACAGCCTGTCATGTGCAAAATGCCAATGCCGTGTCGGATATGCTCAAGGAAACCCTAAAAATCAGTGATGGAGAAACAACGGAAGACAGATTGTTTACCCTCGAATCTGTTGCCTGTCTGGGTTGCTGTTCCCTGGCTCCGGTTATGATGATCGGAGACGAAACCTATGGCAAACTAGACGGGAGCAAGGCCGTAAAGATCATTAAAAACATAAAAATCAAGGATACGCAAACTTCGTAACCTTAATAAACCATACAAATTAATAAGCATGGGAAATACAAAAGTTATTGTCGGACTCGGTAGTTGCGGAATTGCAGCCGGAGCCGGTAAAGTTTATGAAAAAATTAAGAAACTTCAGGAAGTTGAGCATCTTGATTTTGAACTTAAAAAAACAAGCTGTGTCGGGATGTGTTATCGCGAACCCCTGGTCGAAGTGATTGACGATTCGGGTTCGTATCTATATGGCGAAATTGATGAAGAAAGGGCCATCGAAATTCTGGATAAACATATTGAACAGAATAATCCGGTAAAAGAATATATCGTTAAATCCGACTTATTTGAAACCGAAGATAAAACCTTTACCGAATCGCAGGTTAAAATCGCTTTAAGGAACTGTGGCTATATTGATCCTGAAAATATAGACGAATACGAAAGCAGATCAGGATATGAAGCCATCAAAAAAATAGCCAAAAACGGAATTTCAAGAGAAGAAGTTATTAAAACGGTTTTGGATTCCGGTATCCGTGGCCGAGGTGGAGGCGGATTCCCAACCGGACTGAAATGGAAATTTGCCAACAATAATAAATCCGACGAAAAATATATCATCTGCAATGCCGATGAAGGGGATCCCGGAGCATTTATGGACCGATCTGTTTTGGAAGGCGATCCGCATGCCGTGCTTGAAGGAATGATTATCGGTGCCTACGCCATAGAGGCTACAGGTGGGGTAATCTACTGCCGTGCTGAATATCCGCTGGCAATCAAGAGACTCAACATTGCTTTGGCACAGGCACGCGAAAAAGGATATCTCGGTAAAAACATACTCGGAATTGAAGGTTTTAACCTGGATATTTATATTAAAGAAGGAGCCGGTGCCTTTGTTTGCGGTGAAGAAACCGCATTGATTGCCTCCATCGAAGGTGAACGTGGAATGCCGCGAAAAAGGCCTCCATTTCCTGCTGCTTCAGGATTGTGGAAAAAACCAACCAACATCAACAATGTTGAAACTTTCGCCAATATACCCTGGATCGTTCTGAACGAAGCAGCTGCTTATGCAAAATATGGAACGGAAAAAAGCAAAGGAACCAAGGTTTTTGCACTGGCAGGTAAAATAAAACGCTCAGGTTTGGTTGAAGTTCCGATGGGAATGAGCATACGCGATGTAATTTTTAAGCTGGGAGGTGGAATTCAGGGAGATAAAAAGTTTAAAGCGGTTCAAATGGGTGGCCCTTCCGGTGGATGTATCCCCGAATACCTGGCCGATACCATTGTTGATTATGATTCGGTAAATGCAACCGGAGCCATTATGGGATCTGGAGGCATGGTCGTAATGGACGAAACCACCTGTATGATTGATGTGGCTAAATTTTTCCTCGATTTTACCCAAAAAGAAAGTTGTGGAAAATGTACATTCTGCCGGATCGGTACCAAACGAATGCTGGAAATATTAACCCGCATCACCGAAGGCAAGGGAGAGATGGAAGACATCGACCGACTCGAAGAACTGGCCTATCAGATCAAGGATAGCTCACTATGTGGATTGGGCCAAACTGCCCCAAATCCGGTCTTAACCACCATCAAATATTTCCGCGACGAATACGAAGCACACATCCGCGACAAAAAATGTCCGGCCAAAGTTTGTACCGGTTTATTGACTTATGAAGTTGATCCGGAAAAATGCACCGGTTGTACCGTATGTGCCAAAAATTGTCCGACCAATTGTATCGATGGCGAGCGCAAGCAAATCCATTTTATTCGTCAGGACGATTGTATCAAATGCGGTACCTGTTATTCCAAATGTAAATTCGATGCCATCAGGCTTTCATAATAATTGAATTAAAGAGACTTAGAAAATGAGTGAACGACTAAACGTAATATTAAACGGTCAGATTATTCAGGCAATTCCCGGAGAAACCATATTGGAGCTTGCCAATCGCAACGAAATAGAAATCCCGACTTTATGTAATGACCCCAGGCTTGAACCTTATACATCCTGCTATGTTTGTGTTGTTGAGGTTGAAGGAATGAGGGGTCTGCAGCCTTCCTGCTCCACCAAAGTGGCAGAGGGCATGAAGATTGAAACCTATAATGAGAAAATTAAGAAAGCACGCAAAACTGCGCTTGACCTGATGTTGAGCAACCACTATGCCGACTGTCTGGGGCCCTGTACCCAAACCTGTCCGGCAGGGGTTGACGTTCAGGGTTATATCTCATTAATTGACAAAGGTCATTACAACGATGCCGTTGCCCTGATCAAAGAAACCAATCCATTGCCTGCCATTTGTGGCCGCGTTTGTGTGCGCCCATGTGAGGCTGCCTGCCGAAGAAACCTTTTAGATGAAGATGCTCCGGTAGGAATTGATTATATGAAGCGGTTTGCAGCGGATTACGATTTGGCTTCTTCAACCAAATTTGTTCCCGAAATTAAAGCTTCAACCGGAAAAAAAGTAGCCGTAATCGGTGCCGGACCGGGTGGATTATCTGCCGGATTTTTCCTTCAAAAAGAAGGACATCAGGTGGATATTTACGAAGCTGCACCGAAAGCAGGCGGATGGCTCAGGTATGGAATACCCGAATATCGTTTGCCAAATGATTTACTTCAAAAAGAAGTGGATAATATCACCGACATGGGTGTGAATATTTTTTATAACCAGAAACTGGGCGATAACCTTCGTTATGCCGATCTGGATAAAAAATATGATGCCGTGATCTTAACCATCGGTTCGCAAAAAGGAACCCTTATTGGCTGCGAAGGTGATGATGCCCAAAATGTATTTTCAGGGATTGTTTTCCTGAAAAACATGGAAATGAGTGGCAAGAAAGCTGATTTCACAGGCAAAAGGGTTGCCGTAGTTGGTGGTGGAAACACTGCCATGGACTGCTGCCGCACCGCCCGCAGATGCGGAGCCGAAGAAGTGTACGTTATTTACAGGCGCACCGAAAAAGAAATGCCGGCCAACCCCATCGAAATTCACGAATCAAAACTGGAAGGTGTTCAATATATGTTCCTTACCAATCCTTCAAAGGTTAATAAGGACGAAAACGGGGTACTGAAATCTGTTACCTGCATTAAAATGGAACTGGGCGAACCGGATGCTTCCGGACGAAGAAGGCCGGTTCCGGTTGAGGGTTCTGAGTTTGACCTGGAGGTGGATTATATACTGGCTGCCATTGGTCAAAAAACCGTGGTAAACTTCCTGGATGAAGTAAATGCCACAACCAAAGATGGTGAGCTGAAACTGAGCCGCTGGGGCGATATTGATGCCAATCCCAAAACTTTGCAAACAGGCATTCAGAAAATGTTTGCCGCAGGCGACGGGGTGACCGGACCGGCTACTTTAATCGAAGCTGTAGCCCAGGCAAAAATTGCTTCCCGAAGCTGCGATCAGTTTTTAAAGGGGAAAGAAGTGAAACCTTTAAAGAAAGAATTTGTTAGTAAAAAAGATCATTTTAAAACACAGGAAAAAGAAGATTATAAAGACAAATTCGCATGCCAGCAGCGTGAAGAAATGCCGACCATTCCGCCTGATCAACGAATGAACTTTAAAGAGGTTGAACTTGGATATGACAGCGAAGAGATTGCACGGCACGAAGCACAACGCTGCCTCGAATGCGGCTGTACCGAAGTTTTTACTTGTGATCTGAAAAAATATGCTACCGATTATGAGGTGGACCAGCAAAAATTTGCCGGTGATTACCGCGAATATGAAGTTGACTTTCGTCATCCTTATATCGAGATCGATTCCAACAAATGTATTTTATGTGCCCGCTGTGTACGCATCTGTAATGAGGTTGTCGGGGCCAATGCTTTAGGCCTCGTAAACCGTGGATTCGATACTTTTGTGGCCCCCGCCATGAGCGACAAATTGCAGGATTCAAATTGCGAATCCTGCGGATTGTGTATCTCAACCTGTCCTACAGGAGCCATTACCGAAAATGTATTGTTTAAACCGGGACCTGTTAAACTCGAAGATGCCAAAACCATTTGTAATTATTGTTCAGTCGGTTGCGAAATCAATCTCAAAAACCGAAACGAATTTGTAATGAAGGTTGAAGGCAGCAACGGAATGATCAATAAGGACGGAAATATCTGCAAGTACCCAAAATTTGGATATCAGTATTTGAATGACAATAAAAGGCTGACCCAGCCCCTGTTGAAGAAAAACGGGAAATTCGAACCCATTGGTTTTAGTGAAGCCGCAAAGTTAATGGCGGAGAAAATAAAAGCGGTGAAAGCCGATGAAAACATTTTCTTTGCGGGGGCCAGACTGACCAACGAAGAACAGTACATGGTTCAGAAACTGGCACGTGCCGGAGCCAAAACCCATCAGGTATCAAGCTTCCATTATCTGAATGAGCAAACCGCTTATTTGCATAATTGTGAAGCCAATGTGCCTTTCGAACAATTAAAAGATGCCGGTAAAATTTACCTCATCGGTTCCGAAATCAATAAGGACAATGCCGTGCTTGGCTTTATGATCAACAATGCTCAATTTAAAAATAAAGTAGCGGTCGAATTGGTAACGGTACATGAGGATAGCAGCATGAAACGCAAGGTTGACAGCAGCCTAACCATCAAATCATATTATCATTTTATCAAAGCGGTTAACCATTATTTGCTGAGCAACGGACTTGAAAATGCCATGTTCATCTCCGACCGCTGCGAAGGTTTTGCTGTGTATAAAAGCAGTCTGCTGGCCGAAAGTTATGGCGACCTGGTTCAGAAATCAGGCGTATGTTGCCCCGACCAGATTGCTGAATTTGCCAAAGCCTATAACCACGAAATGAATGCAGTGGTGGTTTTTTCCGAAAAAGAACTCTCGGCACATGCTTCCACCGAATTATTTAATATGGCCATTATTACCGGCAAACTGGGTAAAACCGCCAGCGGAATTATTGCATTGAAAGAAAAAAACAATGCGCAGGGTATTTTTGATATGGGTGACGTTCCGGCTTATGGAACCGGAACCCAATGTGTGGATGATGCCGATTTTCAGCAACGCATGAAAACAGTTTGGGGCATTAACGAATTACCCGCACTTAACAAATCGTGCATGCTGGGCGCCTTAAGGGAAAACCCGTATAAAAACCTCTTTATTTTTGGCGAAGACCCGCTGGGTTGCGCCATTGATAAAGCAGAAGCAAATGCATGGATGCAGAAGGCTGAATTTGTTGTGGTTCAGGATTATTTTATGACCGAAACCGCAAATGCTGCCGACCTGGTATTACCGGCTACCCTACCCGTTGAGATGGATGGAAGCTTTACAAATACCCAAAAAGTATTCCAGGGATTTGAGGCCCAGTTTAAGCCAAAACTTGAAAAGCAATCATATGTGCAACTAGCTGAAGTAATGGAATTGTTGGGCGTTAAAGCTAAAAAAGAAGTGCTTGATATCCGCGCCGAAGCCATGTCATTGTTACCAACAGAGGCAAAGGACGAGCCGTTTAAACTGATTTATACCGAAGCCGACAGCAATTTCAACCGCTTGTTCAACTATGGTTGCGATGCAGTAAACTTAAGGTTTGAGCAGGATTTTAAGCAAGCATTTTAATATTAAAGGGGTAACACCCTTTTTGACATACCAACCCTACGAGAGTTTCAAACTCTCGTAGGGTTATTTATTTTTGATACTTTAGAATGACATCCCTTAAAATTGGGATGACTTCCTTTTAATATAAACGGGATTAACTTTTCATTATATTGCAGTCAATTAACATCTTAAGCCTGTCATATTTCATTATTTTTTATTAGGTTTGCAAACGCTATTTCGATACTGATATTAATTATAACTACAACATGACTCAGGTAAAAACTAAAGTTAGCGTTCTCCAACGCCTGCTGAACCGTACTGAAAAGATAGGAAATGCACTTCCACATCCGGCCACATTATTCGCATTGTTTGCTGTATTGGCCCTGATTTTTTCTGCATTGGGCCATTTTTTGGGATGGGAAGTTATTCATCCCGGAACAAAAGAAATTGTAAAACCCGTTAACCTTTTATCTCACGATGGGATTCATCTGATCCTGGTGGAAATGGTGAATAATTTTACGGGATTTGCCCCGCTCGGAATTGTACTGGTTGCCATGCTTGGCATCGGTATAGCCGAACAAAGCGGACTCATTAATGCGGTGATACGAATCATGGTGCTAAACTCCCCCAAACACTTGCTCACTTTCGTGATCGTACTTTCGGGTATTCTTTCCAATGTGGCTTCAGACGTTGGTTATGTTTTACTTATACCATTGGCAGGAGTTATTTTTCATGCCGTAGGCAGAAATCCGATTGCAGGTATCGCAGCTGCTTTTGCAGGGGTTTCGGGTGGTTTTAGTGCCAACCTGGTGCTGGGAACCGTTGATCCTTTGCTGGCAGGCCTTTCGCAGGAAGCGGCAAGAATTCTTGATCCGCTGTATGAAGTAAACCCAACAGCCAATTATTATTTTATGGTGGCTTCAACATTTATCATTGCCTTTGCCGGAACTTTCGTCACCGAAAAATTTGTGGAGCCCCGCCTGGGGAAATACACCGGAGATGTTAAAATTGAAGAAGGCTCATTTAATAAACTATCGAAACAGGAAAAGAAGGGTTTATGGTATGCGTCGCTTGGTATGCTTGTCATTATTATTATTACATTGATCGGCATCCTGCCTGCAAACGGGTATTTCAGGGGCAGCGACGGGGGCATTTTAACTTCGCCCTTAATTAAAGGGGTGGTGGCCATGTTGTTTATTGTGGCCGGAACCATGGGCCTTATTTATGGCTTTGTGACGGGTACATTTAAAAATGATGCGGATGTGATGAAGGGAATGGCCGTTTCCATGAAAACACTGGCTACCTACCTGGTACTGGTATTTTTTGCGGCTCAGTTTGTCGCTTATTTCAAATGGAGCAACCTCGGCATTATCCTGGCCGTAAAAGGAGCAGGCCTCTTGATGTCTGCCGATATCGGTTTAATTCCATTAATGATATTGTTTATACTGCTATCGGCAAGCATTAATATGCTGATGGGAAGTGCCTCTGCCAAATGGGCCATACTGGCACCCATATTTATTCCCATGTTTATGATCATGGGCTACTCACCCGAATTATCACAGGTGGTTTACCGTATCGGCGACAGCGTAACCAATGTTATTTCACCCATGATGAGTTTCTTTGCACTGATCATCGCCTTTTTACAAAAGTATGACTCCAAATCGGGTATCGGTACCATAGTCGCAACCATGGTTCCTTATTCACTCGTATTTTTAGGAGCCTGGATACTCTTACTGATTGCCTGGCTGATAACAGGTCTTCCTTTGGGGCCGGATGCCGGAGTACATTATGTAATGCCGAATTAAGATCATGCATTAGGGGTGACACCCTGTAGGGTGTCACCCCTATATACCAATAAAAAAAGGTCGCATCTCGACAACGCCCGATGTGCCTTTTTTTTAGATTCCGGCACTGCGCTACGCTCCGGCCGGAATGACAGTTAAAAACAACATTGTAAAAAAGCTCCGGCCTGAAAAAACGGCGGGCTTGGTTTTGATTTGTTAATCGTAAGTCCTTTGTTTTACGTAAGAAGCCTGTCCCGATTTTATATCGGGATTTTTTCAAAGTTTTTTGGTTCTTTTTTTGAAAAAAGAACAGATACAGCATTGAATACATCCACATCCTGTCGCCATGATTGAATGAAATAAATTATTTCTTCGTTCTTTTGTCTTAACACAAAAGAACCAAAAAGTCAAAAACATCCGAATCAAACCTTCCCACCTTCGCTCCGCTTCGGTGGGCGAAGCCCACAGGCCACTCCCTGACATCGCGGATGTTTTGGCCTGCACACAAACTAAACCACGATGGATTGAAAATCCATAGGTTTGAATTATGAATAAAATTCGTTTAATAAACACCAAAAAACAATCATCAAATATCAAAAAATACTCAATATTCAAAATATCAAAACATTACAAACTATATGTTAAGATTTAATTCTTAATATTCCTTTTTGTTTATTGAGCTTTGAGAATTATTTGAAATTTGTAAATTGAAAATTCTGATTTCTGTTGATATTTATAGAAACTAATGTATCTGCAATGAAATTGCAGGGTTTTAACCTTTAAATTGATAATAAAAATTTATAATAATATAACATTGGGCAGGCCTGAAAAAACGGCGGGCTTGGTTTTGACTATTAATCTTAAATAATTCGTTTTCGCTCAATGAGCCTGTCCCGATTTAATTCGGGATTTTCTTTGGACACGCAAAGAAAAGGAACATAAGAAACAGAAATATTCCGGTACTTTAACAGGCTTAGTGTGACAAATCCCGCTTTGACGCAGTCGGAATGACATTTTAATATTTCTTCGTTCTTTTGTCTTAACACAAAAGAACCAAAAAGTCAAAAACATCCGAATCAAACCTTCCCGCCTTCGCTTTGCTTCGGTGGGCGAAGCCCACAGGCAACTCCCTGACATCGCGGATGTTTTGGCCTGCACACAAACTAAACCACGATGGATTGAAAATTCATAGGTTTGAATTATGAATAAAATTCGTTTAATAAACACCAAAAAACAATCATCAAATATCAAAAAATACTCAATATTCAAAATATCAAAACATTACAAACTATATGTTAAGATTTAATTCTTAATATTCCTTTTTGTTTATTGAGCTTTGAGAATTATTTGAAATTTGTAAATTGAAAATTCTGATTTCTGTTGATATTTATAGAATCTAATGTATCTGCAATGAAATTGCAGGGTTTTAACCTTTAAATTGATAATAAAAATTTATAATAATATAACATTGGGCAGGCCTGAAAAAACGGCGGGCTTGATTTAGATTTGTTAATCGCAGGTCCTTTGTTTTACCTAAGGAGCCTGTCCCGATTTAATTCGGGATTTTCTTTGGACACGCAAAGAAAATGAACATAAGAAACAGAGAGATTCTTACCTGGGGCAGGCAGGCCAGGGGGTCTCAATTCTTATTGGTTGGTACGCTTTTTTAACAGAAAACTAAATCAGCTTTCATCAGTATTCGTTTGTTTATTGAAATGATCCAACAGCTTGTATTTGGCCTGCCTCGATTTCCATCTTTCGCGTGCAAATTTTTGCATATCGGTGATGGTGTCTTTCTCATCCACAATTTCCAGCCCCAAAAGCGTTTCAATAATATCTTCCATGGTTACGATTCCCTCCAGTCCCCCGTACTCGTCAACAATCAGCGCGATATGTTCCTTCTTTTCGAGGAGCTTCTCCCAGAGCAAAAACAAGACCATTGAATCGGGCACCACCAAAATTTCGCGTTTAATATCTTTCAGCTTTAAATCATATTTGTTCTCGGCTAAATCTTCCAGTACTTTTTGCCTGATCACATATCCTGTGATGTGTTCTTCATTTCCGGTATATACCGGGATACGTGAATATTTCAGGTAATCTTTGTTTTTTAAAAAGTCGCTTAAGGTTAAATTTTCATCGGCCGTGGCAAGCACAACCCTGGGGGTCATAATCCCGGTCACTTTAATGTTTTTCAGCCTGAGTATATTCTGAATAATTTTATGTTCTTTGTCTGAAAAAATACCTTCGTCTGCACCGATACTTGCCAGGGCCGCTATTTCCTCCCTGCTGGTGGTTTGTTCATTTGCATTTTTCGAGATAATTCTGGTTAAAACAGCCGACATTAAAACCAGCGGATAGGTAATAACGATCATGCTTTGAATCGAGTAATACGAGAACTTCGTTAAACTTCTCCAGTAGCGGGCCCCAAAAGTTTTGGGGATGATTTCGGTAAATATTAAAATAAGGATGGTAAGTATGGCCGAAATAATGGCAAAATAGGCATCGCCAAAAACGATGGCCGCCTGGGCTCCCACCCCTGCTGCTCCAATGGTATGTGCCACCGTATTTAACGAAAGTATGGCCGACAGGGGTTTGTCAATATTAAATTTCAGATTGATGTAGTTCCCGGCCCATTGATGCCCCTTATCCTGCATTACGAGCAAAAACGACTGAGGCGTTGAAAGCAGCACCGATTCCATAATGGAGCATAAAAAGGAAACAATGAGGGCAAGCAATAAATAGGCAATTAATGCGGTCATTTTTTTTCTTTCAAAGATACGAATTTGTTATAAGGAAAGATAGCGATGCAGGCAGGCGTCAACCCTAAGCCATGACGGTATTCTTGGTCTTATCATTTGTTGAATCGCAAATTCAAGCACTTAATACGACAGAATTACAAATTCCGCCGAGCGGGAAAACAGAGAGATTCCGGTACTTAAACTGGCTCAGTATGTCATACTTCACTTTGTTTTAGCCGGCACACAAATTAGAAATTATTAATAAAAAAACATTGGGCAGGCCTGAAAAAACGGCGGGCTTGATATAGGTTTGTTAATCGTAAGTCCTTTGTTTTACGTAAGAAGCCTGTCCCGATTTAATTCGGGATTTTCTTTGGACACGCAAAGAAAAGGAACATAAGAAACAGAAATATTCCGGCACCTCAACAGGCTTAGTAAGACAAACCCCGCTTTGACGCAGTCGGAATGAAATTTTAATATTTATTCGTTCTTTTGTCTTAACACAAAAGAACCAAAAAGTCAAAAACATCCGAATCAAACCTTCCCGCCTTCGCTCCGCTTCGGTGGGCGAAGCCCACAGGCCACTCCCTGACATCGCGGATGTTTTAGCCAACACACAAAATAAAAACTTATTATAATATAACATTGTGCAGGCCTGAAAAAACGGCGGGCAACAGGCAGGCCTTGTGCGCTGGGAGCATCGTTTTTTCTGTCCTTTCTTTTGGTTCGTTTTCTTTGGACACGCAAAGAAAATGAACATAAGAAACAGAGAGATTCCGGTACCTCAACAGCCTCATTATGTCATACTTCACTTTGTTTTGGCCTGCACACAAAATAAAAATTAATAATAAAATAACATCGGGCAGGCTTGAAAAAACGGTATGGTTGCGAATGCAGGAATCTTATTGGAGTTTGGATTCCGGCTCTTAAAATGTATGTCATTCCTAAAAAAAGAATCTCGTGGGTAAAGGACAACATCCGACCAGAGGCGAGATGTCGTCCTTTTATTAGGAGTCGTCATAGTTCGCCTAACTTTATTTTTTTGTTGAATTAAATAATTTTTCATTTTTATTCCAAATTCTATAACCCCAAATATAACCTAGAATAAAGAAAAATAATATTCTGGGAATAATTCTCCATGTTCCATATTCTTTAATTACAAAATCATTTAATATAGATCCTTCAATGAGCATATATATCATGGCCCATAGTAAATTTCCAAATACCATAAATAATAATGCATAATATAATATAAATCTATATTTACCTTTTACTCTTGATTTTTCCCATTTTATTGCCCATTTTTCAATACGTCTTTTCATAAATATTTAAATTTAAGTGCCGCAATACAATATCTGTTTACAGGAATAATACTGATTATTGAATAAAATATTAATTTGGTTTATATTGTAAAGTAATAATTATTCAACAAATTTCAAATTGTATTTTTGATTAATATCCCCACATAAAAACAGGATTATTTTTACCCTAACTTATATTAAACCGATCCCACTCCATTCATGCCCCCTCCATTTATTCTCATTAATGCCTTGGGGGTGATACCCCTATAACCTTAAACCTTGGACAGATAAAGCTGTAATGGGTTAATCCTTAATAAATCATCCTAAAGCTTTGGGCTGCTTTTGGATTAAAGGGATCAATTCGCTAAGTTCCATTCTTTTGTTGAATTGAAAAGGTTTTGATTTAAGGTGACAGTATTGGGATTTTAGAACCACGAAAAGGGGAAACATATTCACATGACCATAAATATTGCTGTTGAGTAAAAAAAGAACTTGGAGTTTTCTACAATGAGTATTTTTAATTTTGTTTATAGAATAATTCGAAGCCAACATCTTTAAATATCATATTTTTAGGTTTATTTAGAATTTTAAAGAATACTATTAAATCTATTCCCGATCCAATGGTATTGTATAGGGCTATATATGCTAAGTACTCATTATTTGTGTAAAAAAGTAAAATAATTGGGATTAATGTCAGGAATAAAAAGGGAGAAATGCCAATTATTAGCATGCGTTTTTTACTTATTGAATCAGGAGAACTCACATACAAAATTCCTTTCTTTAATGAAAACCCAATATTTAAATTGGCGAAATTTGGATAAAAAATTGCATGAAAGAATTCATGAAGAAAAAGAATTAAAAAAATCAAGTAAAATTTATTGAATACTTTAAATTCAAAATGTGAACATAGTGTAAAATTTTTAATAAAGAAATCAAAACACAGGGTTAAAACCACACCTAATAACAAACCATAAAAAAATATTTTCTTCTGATTTACCGATCCAAAAGGATGCCAATCATTCTCTTTTTCACTTTTATGATTTGGTACTTGAGGTAATCCGAATTTAAAGTTCATTTTAATTCAAATTGAATGTTTTTGTTTGTTCCAACAGGACAAATTTATGTTATGCCCTGTTGGATAATCATCTAGGGCCTTGCTGGACAAAAATAATCACCACCATTTTCAACATGTCATTCCCATCCTGCTTCAAGAGCTTTGCCATATTCTTTTATCCCCTCGACCAATAGATAACCCAGTACCGCAGCAACATACCATGGCATTCCCCCAATAGTGGATTTTTCTTCACAGCTGTTTAATTCCCTAACATTAAACTGACTTAAATCTACTATTTTCATAAATATAAATTTTTGTTAATCGACCATTTATTTGGAAGCCGAATTCTCCAACAATAGCTAAGCGCTTATTTTATTGTAAGGCTAATTTATTCTTGTACCGTGCCAAAAAATGGCACGGAAGAATATTTTTTGATAAATAGCCACCAAAAATTTCTTTTTCTTCCTGCCCTGAAATGAATCTTATTTTAAAGTTCACTTTTATTTCGAAACTGTCTTGTTTATAATAAAATGTTTCTAGAGCTCGGCTATACTCGATTGGTGCTCCATAATCCTTTAATTCGTCAATCATTCTATACAATTGCCTCTTACTTATGTTCAATTTTAAGGCAAACTTCTCAGGATTGCCAGTCGCCCGTTGCTTAATATGTTTATCAACTCGTTCAATTCTTTCAATTTGTTTAAAAAAGTTCATGGCTAAATATTTTGTTGGTTTATAGTCGTTTGAAGTTTGTGATCTTGCATTATTGGGAATTGGCGTTGCCATAATTCGTAATACTTTGTTCTTTTTTCGTATAATTCATGATGGCTTCCTTCTTCTATAAGTTTCCCTTTTTCAAGAATTACTATTTTATCTGCATTCACAACAGTGCTTAAACGATGGGCTATAATCAGGATTGTTTTACCATCTTCTTTAAGTCTCTGTATGGTTTGTTGTACATAAGATTCTGATTCAGAATCGAGTGAAGATGTAGCCTCATCCAGTACTAAGATTTCAGGCTTTTTATAAAGAGCCCTTGCTATAGCCAAACGTTGCTTTTGTCCGCCAGATAAAGCAGCTCCATTCTCCCCAATGTAAGTTTCGAAGCTGGCAGGAAGTTTCTCTATAAAATCTATCATACCTAAGGATTTACAAATTTGAAGAATGTGTTCCATATCCGGATTAAACTCTCCCAATGCTATATTTTCAATTATATTGCCAGCAAACAAATTCAGTTGCTGTGGCACGCAGCTTATCATCTGCCGCAAACTTTTATTGGAAAAATAATCGATATTGTGGTCACCTATACAAATTTTTCCTGAATTTAATGGGTATAGTTTGAGCAACAAAGAAGCCAAGGTAGTTTTGCCGGATCCGCTTTCCCCGATAACAGCTGTGAGTTTTCCTTTCTTAACTTTCAGATAAAAATTATTAAAAACATCGACCCTGGTACCATAGCTAAACGAAATGTTTTCAAAAACGATATCGCTGATAAGTTCTTTCTTGAGTTCAATTTTATTTTCTTCGGACTCACGCTCCAAATCCATAATCTCAAATAAACGATCTGCGGCAATTAGTGCGTTTTGTACTACTTTATTCATACTAATTAATCCGGCTGCGGGAGAAGTAAAATACCCGATGATGGCATAGAATGATAAAAGTTCTCCCGGACTAATTTCTTGATTAATAACAAAGGATGATCCGACCCAAAATAATATGATGGTAAAAATCCTACTTAAAAATTCCGTACTCATCCCAGTAAACAGACTGTTTATCCCTGATTTATAAACGGTTCGAAGTAACTTTATAAAACGCATTTCTGTTTTATTATTTGCGAACTCTTCAATACCGAACTGCTTAATGGTTTTTACCGAGTTTAATGATTCAACTAACTGACTTTCCAATTCGGCTGCATTTTCCATCAGCTTGCGTTCTCTTTTTTTGTTTATTTTGTTTGTAATTAAATAAACAAGAGTATAAAGAGGGACAATGGCGGCCATAATGAGTGCAAGTTTCCAACTGTAAAGAAACATCAGTGAAAATGAAAAGAAAACAATTAAAATATTAACAATTAAAGAAATGATAGTATCGTTAATAAAAGCTCGGATTTTTACGGCATCGTTGATCCTGGAAATAATTTCACCAACTCGCATTGTATCAAAAAATTGTTGCGGAAGTTTTAATAGATGTTTGTAGTAACCCAATATTAACCGGGCATCGATTTTTTGCCCGGTTTTTACCATAAAAATACTCTTGGCAGTTCCGATAAAAATTTGTATGAGCAAAATAATTATCATTCCCAGGCTTAATAAATTAAGTAATTTGGCATTGCCATTTACTAAAACAGTGTCTGTTATTTTTTGGATGTAAATAGCTGTTGACAATCCTAGCACAGTATAAATAATGGCTCCGAATAATGATTGAGATAAGATACTTTTATGGGGTTTTAGCAAATAAATAAAACGAATAAAGTTGGACACTTTATCATTTCTAGCAACAAATTTTTCGCTTGGAATGATCAACACCAAGACGCCTGTCCACATTTTTTCAAAATCAATAATTGTGATTTTGTGCAGTTGCCCATCCGCTGGATCCATGTATTCTATTTTATCTCCTTTTACAGAATAAATAACTAAATAGTGCGCCAACACCTTTTTAACAATAACATGGGCAATGGCAGGCAAAGGTATTTTGTGCAAAGCATCAATACCACCTTTTACGCCTTTTGCAGTAAAACCTAATTTTTCAGCAGCTCTAATTAGCCCAAGTACATTGGTCCCCTTTTTATCGGTTCCGGTAATTTGACGTATTCTTGAAACAGGTAGCTTTAACTTATAATTCGCTGCAACCGAAGCTATACATGCTGCACCACAATCGGTAATATCGCGTTGTCTAATTTTAACACCCATCTTTCTCATGTTCTAATATTTTGGGATTCATCCAATTATCAACCTTGTCAAAAAGCAATTGCCACAGGTTTCTTTCCGTTAAATAAAACCGGCCTGTAAGTGTCATCCCTTTCATAATATAACCTCTAAGGCCATTTTTTAATTGTAAGTAGTTTTTGTTAATTGAACAGCGAACTCTAAAAACAGCCTTATTGTTTATCACAGATATATCTTTTGAAATATCCATGACCTTTCCTTTAGCTAAACCCCATTGGTTATAGTTAAAAGCATCTATCTGATATGTAACATCCTGTCCTTCCATTATGAAACCAATGTCCGATGGTGAAATAAAACATTCAACGACTAATTCTTCACTTGGCGATATGAATGCAATTGTCTGCCCTGCTGTAATAAAACTACCCTTTTGATAACCTGAGAACTGGCTAATGGTTCCAGAAATTGGTGCAATTAATTTGTAATGTCTTTTTTCCTTTTCTAATTGTCCTATTGAATGTTCCAAATCTATTTTTTCGAATTTCAGCCGGGCTTGCTCAGTTTGCCAATTATTAAGATATTGTTCTTTTATTGATTCTAATTGTCTTAATGAAATGTCATAGTTGTTTTTCACCCTGAGAAATTCCATTTTAGAAATAATGTCTTCTTCAAACAATAGTTTCGAAGTATTGTATTCCTTCTCCAATTGATTGACTTGCGTTTCTTTTTCTTTTATTATTGAGAGGTATTTATTATGCTCTGTTATATAAATCGCAGATTTCAGTTTTTTAAACTGGCCAGAACCCAAAATGATTAGATCATTAATAAAACGATTATTCTTATCTATTTTTTGCTTCAATGCGAGAATTTGTTCATCTATTTTATCCGTTTTAATTTTAATGAGGGTATCTCCTTTTTGAACCAGTTTATTTTCACTAATAGAAATAGTTTCAATTTCACCAGTCACAACCAACTGTAAACGATTATTTTCATGTGCAGACCTAATGATCCCTCTATTCTGGGAAGTTATATCGATACTAATAAATGGCAATATTGCGAATGAAATGAATATGACTAATATTACAATGAGGTATATGATTTTGCTTTTTGTATGATGCTCATCAAAATGCTTTTGGGTTGAGTTTTCTATTATTTCAGTTGGGAATAAAGGAGACATATAATATTTAAACTTGATTATTTAAACATTTGTATTTTATCCTATTTTATACTTTATACCAAAAAGATCAAAATGTCGCACTTTGATGCAAAAAAATGTGATTTTTTAGCGTTATAATAATTGATGGTTTTAGATTCCGGCATTACGCTTCGCTACATCCGGAATGACAAAGGGAAATCAATCAGTCCAAGGGGTGACACCCCTTTATATATCCCTTCGGGCTTCCGCCTTCAGCCGGAAAGTCGGGAACCAATAAAAAAAGGACATGGTTCGACTATGCTCACCAAACAAGCTCGATGTGACCTTTTTTTAAAATTCTAATACCTCCACAGGCTGAGTATGTCATACTTCACTTTGTTTTGGCCTGCACACAAAATAAAAATTAATAATCAAATAAAATTGGGTAGGCCTGAAAAAAGGACAAAAATTCATTTTAAGGGTAGAACCACTGTTTGATTATCAATTGTTAATGTTTATTAATTTTCATCACTGCTTTTAAAAAAATTCATAATATCGTAGGTATAACCCTTAAAAAAAGATCATGAAAAAACTTATCACCTTAAGTCTGATACTATTCGCCATGCTGAACGGAAAGCCTGTTGCAGCGCAGCAAAGCCAGGAAAACGAAAAAACAAAACCTGTCCTTATCGTCATTGATGTACAAAAGGCGTTTATCGGTATGATGGACCAGGCAGCCATTGATGGCCCCATTGAATACATTAATGCGTATATAGGCGCATTTAATCAGCTCGGATACCCCGTTATTTATGTGCAACATGCTGCCGAAGAATATGGTGTAGCTGTCGGAACTGAAACTTTTGAATTTATTGATGAGATTCCTGTTCCTGAAGATGCGCTTAAAATAATCAAAACATATGGGAATTCGTTTACAAAAACCAATCTGGATGAAATACTGAAGAAATCGGGCTGTAATACATTGTTTTTGTGTGGGCTGAGTGCTTCCGGTTGTGTGTTTTCAACCTGGGTTGGCGGACAGGATCACGATTATAAAACCTATATTTTAAAGGATGCCGTGATGAGTCATGATCATGAAGTTACTAAAATGATCGAGGAAATTACGGGTGCTATTAATTCTAATGCCATGCAATTATTGCTTGAAAATATATAGTAATCTGAAAATAAGGATTAATTATTTTTTCAATCGTTTTAGATTCCGGCATTCCGCTTCGCTTCAGCCGGAATGACAGGGTGCAATAGATTCTCAGGGGATGTCATTCCTGCGAATGCAGGAATCTCATTTGTGTATATATTCCGGTACTTCGACAGGCTCAGTGAGTCACACCCCGCTTTGCTGCAATCGGAATGACATTTTAATATTTATTCGTTCTTTTGTCTTAACACAAAAGAACCAAAAAGTCAAAAACATCCGAATCATACCTTCCCGCCTTCGCTTCGCTTCGGTGGGCGAAGCCCACAGGCCACTCCCTGACATCGCGGATGTTTTGGCCTGCACACATAATAAAAACTTATTATAATATAACATTGTGCAGGCCTGAAAAAACGGCGGGCTTGATATAGGTTTGTTAATCGTAAATCCTTTGTTTTACCTAAGGAGCTTGTCCCGATTTATATCGGGATTTTCTTTGGACATGCAAAAAAAATGAACATAAGAAACAGAAATATTCCGTCACTTCAACAGCCTTAGTGAGACAAACCCCGCTTTGACGCAGTCGGAATGACATTTTAATAATTATTCGTTCTTTTGTCTTAACACAAAAGAACCAAAAAGTCAAAAACATCCGAATCAAACCTTCCCGCCTTCGCTTCGCTTCGGTGGGCGAAGCCCACAGGCCACTCCCTGACATCGCGGATGTTTTGGCCTGCACACAAAATAAAAATTAATAATCAAATAACATCGGGCAGGCCTGAAAAAACGGCGGGCTTGGTTTTGATTTGTTAATCGTAAATCCTTTGTTTTACCTAAGGAGCCTGTCCCGATTTTATATCGGGATTTTCTTTGGACACGCAAAGAAAATGAACATAAGAAACAGAGAGATTCCGGTACTTCGACAAGCTTAGTGTGAAACATTTCACTTCGTTCCAGCCGGAATGACAACGGTACAAAAGGGGTGACACCCCCGCTTGCGGGTGTCACCCCTAAAACATAAAGCCTTTAAGCTTATTTAGAATAAAATTCATCCTGATTTTAAATCCTTTTCTTTAATTTTAGGGCACTTCTTTTCTGAACAGATACACATGAAAAAAACATTACTTTTTATTGCGCTTATCATCTATACGCTTAGCCTTTCTGCCCAGCAGGATGAACAAATGATCAGGCAAATTTACAATGAAGCCCTCACCAGCGATGTGGCACACCATCAGTTAAAATGGTTGTGCGAAAACACCGAAGGCCGCATTAGTGGTAGGCCGGAAGCAGCAAAAGCCGTTGATTATACCTACCAGGAAATGCTGAACATGAACCTGGACCGCGTTTATTTACAGCCTTGTATGGTAAAAGCCTGGAAACGCGGACAGCCGGAAAAAGCTTTTATTATTTCGGGCAAACAACAGTTTGAAGTGCCTGTTTCGGCCCTGGGGCTGAGCATTGGAACGGGCAGCGGCGGGCTGCATGCAGAAATTATTGAAGTTTATGATTTTGAAGATTTAAAGGAGTTGGGCCGTGAACAGATTGAAGGAAAGATCGTTTTTTTTAATAAACCCATGGATCCGAAGCTGATAAATACCTTTGCCGCTTATGGCGGTGCGGCAGGATTGCGTGTAAACGGAGCTGCGGAAGCTGCCAAATATGGTGCCGTAGGGGTGGTGGTTCGATCCCTGACGCTTGCCAAAGATGATTTTCCACATACCGGGGTAATGCATTACGAAGAGGGCGTTGAGCAAATTCCGGCCGTAATGATCAGCACCAATGGAGCGGATTTTTTGAGCGAACAAATTAAAAAGGAAGAAGGCTTGCAGTTTTATTTCCAAACAAGCTGTTATACCGAAGCCGATGTTGTTTCGCATAATGTCATCGGAGAAATCAAAGGCTCAGTATATCCCGACCAGATTATTAGCATTGGCGGGCATCTGGATGCCTGGGATAACGGGCAGGGGGCACACGACGATGCCGGAGGATGTGTGCAGTCGATGGAAGTGTTGAGAATATTTAAGGCACTTGGCATCAGGCCCAATTATACCATACGAGCAGTTATGTTTATGGATGAAGAAATTGCACAACGGGGCGGACAAAAATATGCCGAACAGGCAAATGCAAATCAAGAAAAACATCTGATGGCCTTTGAACAGGATCGCGGGGTGCTGGTTCCGCGGGCCATTGCTTTTTCGGCCTTTGACCCGGAAAATGAGAAGCATCAAAATTTCAAGGCCCTCCTAAAACCCTATAATATAGAGGTTATAAAAGGAGGCGGTGGGGTGGATATCGGTCCGCTCAAACAATTTTATCCGGATATTGTTTTTGGAGATCTGATCACTGACGATCAGCGCTATTTTGATTTTCACCATTCGGGCAACGACAGTTTTGATCAGGTGAATAAGCGCGAACTGCAACTCGGTGCCGCTGCCATAGCTTCCTTAATTTATCTGATCGATCAGTATGGGATCAACTAAAACACGATGGATTGAAAATCAATGGGTTTGAATTACGAATAAAATTCGTTTAATAAGCACCAAATAACAATTAACAAATATCAAAAAATACCCAATATTCAAGATATCAAAAACATTACAAATTGTTTGTTAGGATTTAAATCTTAAATTGCATCTTGATTATTGAGCTTTGAGATTTACTTGAAATTTGCCCGCCTGACGAATCATTCGGGCAAGGAAAATGAGAATTCTGATTTTTGTTGATATTTATAGAAACTAAAGTATCTGTAATGAAATTTCAGGATTTTAACCTTTAAATTGATAATAAACAGCCACCTCAGAAAGCAGGCTTTTTTGAAAGGATGTTGTCCGAATTAACACAGCTATTACTCTATCCTCAGCGAATCCACCGGATTTGAGCGGGCCACTTTAATTGTATGATAGACCACTGTTAGTAAAGTAATCACCAATAGTAAAATTGCCGCGATAATAAAGGTTGTTACACTAAGAGTCGTTCGATATTCGTAATTGTCCAAAAAGCTTTGCATATAATAATAGGCCAACGGAAAAGCAATCAGAATAGATATTCCAATTAAAACCAGATAATCTTTAAAGATGAGTTGGATCACATTTTGCGCCTGTGCCCCCAATACTTTTCTGATTGATATTTCCTTGGTTCGCTGCTCAACCGTATAGGATGCCAGTCCAAATACGCCCAGCGAAGCAATGGCAATTACAATAATTGAGAATAAAGTGTAAAGAACGCCTCGTTTTTCATCGGGTTCAATTTGTTCGAAGAGATTGTCTTCCAAATAACTGTATTCGAAAGGCGACAAGGAATATGTTTTTTTCCAGGCCCTTTCAATATTTTCAAGGGTTTCTTTTCCGGCACCATCTGCCAGCTTAACATAAACAATAGGGCCGTTTTCACGCAAATAAAGCATGAAGGTTTCCACCGGATTGTACAATCCTGTTTGGTGATAGTCTTTCATTAAGCCGATTACTCTTGCCGTTTGATCATCACCAAAAGATACTTTTTTACCCAGAGGTTCGTTCCAGCCAAAACGATCGGCCATGCTTTGGTTTACCAAAACAGCCAGGGTATCGGTTGCAAATTCTTCAGAAAAACTTCGTCCCTGAAGCATTTCGATGCCGAGTGTTTGTATAAACCGATAATCGCATCCGGCCATATTTACACCCTTTTCCTGCATTCCTTCCGAAGTTTCGACCGATATCAGGTTTTTCCCCGATCCCACACCCATCGGGGTATCGGTACTCCCCACATTTACCACCCCTGAAATCGACAGCAACTCATTTCTGAGTACGGGTAATTTTTCAACCATTTCGCGGGTATTTAAAATCAGGCGCAGTGTATTCTCTTTATCAAAACCCATGTCTTTTTTCTTCAGATATTCAATTTGATTATAAACCACCATGGTACTGATGATCATGCTCAGCGAAATGGCAAACTGAACAACCACCAGTGCTTTTCGAAGTAGCCCATGACTGCTGCCTTTGGCTTGTTTACCCTTTAATGCATTGATGGGTTTAAACCTGGAGAGGAAGAAAGCAGGATATAGGCCGCTTAATAAACCAAGGGTGATAATAATACTCAGCAATGCGAATATAAAAGAAGATTTGCTAAAGAAAGAAAAGTCGAGAGACTTCCCTGAAAGCAAATTAAACTGGGGCAAGAGGAAATAACACAACAGCAGGCTGATGAGCATTGAAACGATGGTTAATACCACTGATTCGGCCAGAAACTGTCGAATCAACATGCCCTGATGAGCACCTGCCACTTTCCGAATTCCGACTTCACGCGACCGTTTTACTGATCTTGCGGTGGTTAAATTCATATAATTGATTCCGGCAATGAGCAGTAAAAAGATAGCAATGATGAAGAATATTCTTACAAAACGGATGTCGCCGCTGGCTTCCGAATCTCCTTCTCCAATCGGATAAAGATGAATATCACCAAGGGGCTGCAACTGATAATCAATATAAACCCCTACATTTTCAAAAATAGGAGCCATAAATTTAGCATACATTTCTTCCAGCTTTTTGTCGAATGCAGCCACATCTGTGCCTTCCTTCAGCAACAAATAAGTTGGCAAGCCGAAATTTCCCCAGCTTTGCCGCCTTGATTCGAGCGTATTCCATGACATTAAGGCCGAAAACCGGAGGTGCGAATTTTGGGGCACATCCCTGATTACTGCTGTTACTTTTAAAGACCGGTCTTCGTTGGTAATTATTTTTCCCATGGGATCTTCATCCCCAAATAGTTTATTGGCGAAGCTTTTTGTCAATACAATTGAATTGGGTTCATCGAGTGCCGTTTCCGGAACACCACTGATCATCGGATAGGTAAATACCTCAAAAACTGTAGAGTCCACAAAACAAACGTCATTGTCGTAAAATTGTTTATCGCCGTATTCAAACAAACTTTTACCGATTCCCTGAAAACGTATGGCATCCTGAACTTCAGGATAATCCTGCTTTACCTGCGTTGCAAAAGGGATCTGGGTCACGTTCCAGATAAAATCATCATCGGTTTCGGTAATATGAGAGGACACCCGGTAAATTTGGGCATGCTTCTCATGATATTTATCGTAACTCAATTCATCAAAAACATAAATGAGCAATAAGAGGGTGCTGGTTATACCGATGGTTAATCCGAGAATATTGATCAGGCTGTAACCAAAATCTTTGGTAATATTTCGGATGGCGAATTTAATTTGATTATAGATCATGGGATGGGGTTATATTGCCGTGTTTTATGGTTAAATTTTATTTGAGATCAAAATTTAATCCGCCTTCGCGTTCCGCTGCGGCGGACGAGAAGGCAGTGGTATAATTCCCCATAGCTTGCTGCTAAATTTTGTTTCCAAAGCTTGCTTTGCGGTTCATACTATTGATTATGCCATATTCAGAAAGACGTTAAATATTTTGAATGGTTGTAATCCCTCATTCAGAAATATTATTCCTTATAGCTAAAGACTTCAAAACTAACAAAACATTACACCGCAAAAGTTAATGGGAAGTTAATATTGGTTAAATAAGTGTTAAATTTTGTGAAAAGATATCAATTTTAACGCCCTTGTGTGGATGCTTAAATGGACCGTCCGTATATAAAATGCCCGCATTTTTTCCCATCCAGCTGAATGATGTCCGGGAAATGACCCCATTGTTTGAATCTTAGTTTTTCAAGCAGTTTAATACTTGGCTGATTGATATCCAAAAGAATGGCCAGCAGATGTTTGATGCCGATTCTTCGGCCATCTGAGATGGCATATTCGAGCAAGGCGGTTCCAATTCCCTGACGATGGAAAGAATAATCGAGATAATAGCTTATTTCGGCGACTTCCGACATGGCCCTGCGGCCTTCGCGATAAGGAGAAATGGTACAATAGCCAACGACTTTTTTATTGCTTTCGGCCACATAAAGCGGGTATGTATCCGGATCGTATTTTTTAAACCATTCAAGCCGGTCTTCCACCTTAAACTCATCCATATCGCCGGTAGCGGTTCGCGAACGGATGGCCTGGTTATAAATCTCAACAATAAAAGGCAGGTCATCGTCCGTTGCTAATCTGATGATCGTCATATTTTATTTTTTTCGCCCTACAAATCTAATAACGGCACTATTCCCATTGTGATAGATACCCTCATTTAATTCAATAACTTCTTCTTTAAGCAATATAATTTCAAAAGCCGGAAAATCGTTTTTAATCTCCTCCATTGAATAAAGCATGTCCACATTTTTTGGACCACCCGATGCGGAATCGGGCGACCTGTAATCAATTTGCTTTTTACTGAATCCCTCAATAATCATAAGTCCGCCAGGTTTAAGCAGCGCTGCAAGTTTTTGATGATAAGAATTACGCAATTCTTTCGAAAAGTGCACAAACAGCAATACGATGGCATCAAATGTTTGTGGCTTAAAACTAAATGTACTTAGTTCTCCGACCAGATACTCAATTCCAACCTTGTTTGATACAGCCAGTTTAAGGGCTTTTTTCCGGCCTTCGATACTTTGATCAAAAGCGGTTACCTTTAATCCTTTTTTTGCTGCATAAATGGCATTACGGCCTTCACCTTCACCCGGAAAAAGTATCTCTCCCTTTAGTTCGAATTCATCGATTAGCTGCCTGAAAAATATATTTGGCTCTGTTCCATAAACATATTTTTCATCCGCATATCTTTCGTCCCAGAAGTTTCCCATGTTCATTGAATTATTGAATATCAAATTTAATGATTTCTGAATTGGGCGACCTATTAAAACATGAATCTTTCAGTCTAATATCTAACGTCTAAAGTCTGATATCTGATTTCTTTTTTTTGAATATCAGAAAATTCTATTGTAATTTTAAGGTTTACACCAAAAACCCAACCTATGAATCAAAAAATGAAAGATTACCTTGAGCAATACCAGAACGGACAGATCGACCGTCGTGAATTTCTTAAAAAGACAGCCCTGCTGGCCGGAGGTGCCGCCATTGTTATGGCAGGAATCCCAGGATTTGCCTACGCCCAGATTATTCCTGATGATGATCCACGGCTGGAAACAGAAATGATTACCTACCAGGGCGAAAGCGGCGAAATGATGGCTTATATGGCCAAACCCAAAGGAGCGGATAAATTGCCTGCTGTAATTATTATTCATGAAAACCGTGGGCTGGTGCCACATATCAAAGATGTTACCCGGCGGATGGCCCTCGAAGGCTTTATGGCCATTGCACCCGACGCCCTGTCTCCAGTTGGCGGAACACCGGATGACGTTGAAGACACCCGTCCGCTTTTCAGGGAATTAGATTATGAAAAAACCAAAAAAGACTTTAGTGCTGCTGTAAAATATTTACAAACCAATCCGCAAACAACGGGTATGGTTGGCTGTACCGGATTTTGCTGGGGTGGTGCCATGACCAATCATGTGGCTGTAAATTCGCCGGACTTAAAAGCAGCTGTTCCTTATTACGGCAGTCAGCCGGCAGCAGAAGATGTGCCCAAAATTAAAGCAGATATGATGCTGCATTATGCAGGCGAAGATGAACGAATCAATGCCGGTATCCCAGCCTTTGAAGAAGCCCTGAAAAAAGCCGGGATCAATTATCAGGTTTATATTTACGAAGGGGCGCAGCATGCATTCAATAACGACTCCAATCCTGATCGCTATCATCCCGAAGCTGCAAAACTGGCCTGGGAAAGAACGGTTGGGTTTTTTAAAGAAAAGCTTGGCTAAAAATAGTGATGGCTTCGCCGCTGGGGAAGCCTTCCCTTAAATCCTTTTAAGCTATTCCTTGAGGATGGCCACAATTCTCAAGGGTGATCCGCTACCTCCTTTTATTTTCATCGGCAAAGCAATAATATATGAACCTGTTGGCGGCAATTGGTCGAGCTTTGCTACATTTTCATAAGCAGTCAGCCCGTGATCGAATAAAATCCGGTGAACCATAAAGCTTGCAGATTGTCCATAATCGATACTTGGCGTATCCAATCCGAAGGCATTAATCTTCCTGTTTTCGACCAGCCATTGTGCCGCTGCGGGGCTCAATCCCGGGAAATGCAATTCAGGAACCGCTTCCGGGCCGCTCAGGTCGGTGCCCAGATATTTGTTGCGATCATGATAATATTTTCCATGGCCCGTATAAACAAGCAGGATGGCTCCGTCAGGGATGTTCCCGTATTCTTCTTCCCAGGTTTCAATATCGTTGATACTGATCAGATAATCCGGGTTTATTAATGCCCGCTCGCTTACATCGATAACAACACCCGGTCCGTGAAGCTGTGCAAGCGGAACCTGTTCGATGGTGTTTTGATTGGCACTGAAATGGATGGGTGCATCGAAATGGGTCCCCCCATGCTCTTCAAAAGAGTGTTTGAATGATGAATAAAAATAACCCTGCTCGGTATAACCGTACGAAACCGTATCATGGGTAAACGGTGCATTGGTTGGCCAGTACACCGTATTTTCATCAAAGGAATGGGTCAGGTCAATCCATTTGGATTGTTGTAAGATTTCGGATAAATCTTGAAGCTGGTGTTTTTCGGCTGATTTTTGCCGGCATCCGACCATAAGAAGCACGACAAATAAGAAACTTAAGTTTTTCATCCCATGTGTTTTTAGAATTCAAGCTAAGTTAATAAAAGTTTTAGTGCTGCTTTTTACCGGTAGTCTGAGAATCGCCTTGGCCTTTTTATCCTTGTTTATTTTCGGTTATGCGATGCCTTTTTAGCTGACTGTTGCCATTGGTTTTTGTTCGATGATTTGCAGACCTTGCTTTCGAATTTTGATTTCTGCTTTTATTCGCTGCCGCAGATATTTGGCTTTGTTGCCTCCCAGGTCTTGCACTGGGTTTATCTGTTCCGTCGTCGGGATAAGGGTGATCTTTTATCACCGGAATTTGTTGTCCGATAAGCTTTTGGATATCCCTTAAGTATTGTTTTTCTTCTGTTTCGCAAAAAGAGATCGCAATTCCGCTGGCTCCTGCACGGCCTGTCCGGCCAATACGGTGAACATAAGTCTCGGGAATATTGGGCAAATCATAATTTATCACATGCGACATATTATCGACATCAATACCCCTGGCTGCAATGTCTGTTGCAATTAAGATCTTTGTAATTCCACTTTTGAAATTATTAAGTGCCAGTTGGCGGGCCGTTTGAGATTTATTTCCATGAATGGCTTCCGCATTTATTTTTGCTTTGGCAAGTACTTTCACAATTTTATTGGCACCGTGTTTTGTGCGCGAAAATACCAGCACCGATTCAATGTTTTGTGTTTGCAACAGATGAACCAGCAGTTGGGGCTTGCCTTTTTTACCGGTAAAATAAACAGCTTGCTCCACCTTTTCGGCGGTTGTTTGTTTGGGTTGCACACTTACTTTTTCGGGATTCCCCAAAATCTTTTGCGATAAAGCCACAATATCGGGTGGCATGGTAGCCGAAAAGAAAAGGGATTGCCTTTGTGTGGGCAATTTGGCAATTATTTTTTTAATATCATGAATAAAACCCATGTCGAGCATGTGGTCGGCTTCATCCAAAACGAAGTATTCGATATCTTTCAGGCTAATATAGCCCTGGTTCATCAGATCGAGCAAGCGACCAGGTGTTGCCACTAAAATATCCACGCCTCGTTTTAGGGCATCTGTTTGTGCGCCTTGTTTAACACCCCCAAAAATTACCGTATTTTTTATTCCGGTAAATTTCCCATAAGTTGTGAAACTGTCGGCAATTTGGATGGCCAATTCTCTTGTTGGCGTTACTACCAGTGCACGTATTTTACGTTCCTGCTTTTTGGGTGGTTGGTTTAAAAAAAGATGTTGTAAGATGGGTGCAGCAAAAGCTGCTGTTTTTCCCGTGCCTGTCTGGGCACAACCCAATAAATCCTTTCCGCTAAGCAGAATCGGTATTGATTGTTCTTGAATGGGGGTTGGTTGGGTATATCCTTCTGCACTAAGTGCCTGAAGTATGGGGTCAATAAGTTTTAATTCTCTAAATGTCATGTATTGTATTAAGTCGGCAAAGGTAGGTTAATTGTTTGGATATCTAAGGTTTTAATATTTTTTTGCTTCATTGTTCAAAAATTAGTTGAATAAAATTTCAATAACATGGAACAAATATGCATATTTGCCACATCTTAGTTTTAACCCATTTAAAAAAGCATATGCAAAATAAAAACAACATTTTATGCCTGATAATCATTTTATTGTTTGGATCAAATATTTCGGGCATCTCACAAACTGAACCATCTGAAGGGTGGAGGCAATTCAGAGGGGAATATGGATCGGGTGTGTCTCACGAAAAACTCATTGAGAAAGACTGGGTTACTACCCAACCTGAATTATTATGGAAAAAAGAAATCGGGTCGGGATTTTCTGAGCTGGTTGTTTCGGAGGGAATTATTTATACAATGTTTAGTGAGAAAATTGATAGTATCTCTGGTTTTGAGTATTTAGCCGCCTATGATGAAAAAACCGGAAATGAAAATTGGCGAGTCAAAGTCGATTCTATTTATATTGAAATTGATGGATGGGGTGATGGACCCAGATCGACACCTACGATCGATGATGAAAACATTTACTGTTTGAGCGGACTGGGAAAATTTTCAGCACGAAGCAAAAAGGATGGAACATTAATTTGGGAACTTGATTTTGTTAAAGATTTTGGGAGCACTCGTCCCAGATGGGGTTATGCGTCCTCACCCAGGCTCATTGATAATATTCTGGTTATTGAAGTTGGAGGTAAAGATGGTAAAACATTTATGGCTTTTAATAAAAGCGATGGCACTGTTGCCTGGGCCGATGGCCAGGGTGTTGCAACATACACTTCTCCGCTCTTTTCAAAGATTGAAGGACAGGATCAACTCATTTTCATTAACGGAAGAACCTTATATTCCTATAATCTAAAAGGAGATACACTTTGGACTTTCCCCATGCCCATCCCTGGTAATATCGTGATGCCTGTATTGGTTGAAGAAAATAAAATATTTGTTTCATATATCGGAAAGGGATTTTTTATCACGCAAATAAATAAAAATAAAGGCATTGAGGTTCTCAACAACTCAAGTATGAAGAATGACTTTACAACCAGCATTTATCATGATGGATATATCTATGGTTTTCATGTGGCTGCTTTAAGATGTATTTCGGCTGAAACCGGAGAAGTTAAATGGTCGAAAAGAGGTTTTGGTAAAGGCAGTTTTATTCTGGCAGATGGTAAATTGATCATATTGTCGGATAAGGGGCTATTAGCCATTGCAAAAGCCAGCCCTGATGCTTATCGGGAATTGGGATCTATACAGGCTATTGAAGGAAGTATCACCTGGACTGCGCCTTCGTATACCAATGGTAAAGTTTATGTAAGAAATCAAACCGAAATGGCTTGCTTTAAGTTAAATTAAATATTTAATCAAAAAAATAAGATAAAATGAGGTTCACAAAACATCACATCGGTCTGCTCATAATTTCGATTTGTTTTTCAACTTTTTTAAATGCCCAAAATGTTGAAGATATCATCGCGAAACATCTTAAAGCCCATGGCGGAACTGAAAAATGGGATGCCATTCATTCGATGGAAATTAAGGCCCGCTTTACCGCATTTAGCGAGGAAAATGAATTTTATGCCATTAAAACCAGCAAAGGCGAGTATTATAGTGATTTGCACATTGGCCAACACAAAGTTAAGGAAGCCTTTAATGGCACCTCTGGCTGGACCATCGATCCCTGGCATGAATTTTTATTTCCCCGCGAATTAAACAAGCCTGAAGTCACGGTCTTTCATCAAAAGGCTGAATTCTTTAGCCCATTTTATAAATACAAGGAAAAGGGCCGTAAAGTTGAATTTCTGGGCGAAGAAAATGTGGATGGCATCGACACCTATGCTTTGAAATTAATAAGGCCGGAAGGCACAGAAGAAACCTGGTATCTCGATCAGGAAACTTTTTTGGAATATAAAAGCATTTCAAAATGGGTTGATTTTGGGATTCAACAAACCGCCGAAACATTTTTCGAGGATTTTCAGGAAGTGAATGGGCTGATCATTCCTTTTTTTGTGGAACGAATGTTCGGCCAACGTGATCGGATTTTGGTGATTGAAGAAGTCAATTTAAACGTTGAGGTCGATGAAGCTATTTTTAAAATGCCCAAAAGTGAAGAGATGCAGAAATTGGCCATTTTAGAAGGTGTTTGGGATGTGGAAATCCAAAAACCCGCTATAAACAAAACTTGGGCCACTTTTGATCATACAGTTTCGACCGTAAGTTTTGAAACCACAAATTTAATGAAGCAAAATATTAGCGTGGATGATTATTATGTACAGTCGATGCTACTGAATTATAGTTATAAAGCCGATATTGGCAAATATATTCTGACGACATATAATGGCTTTACATCCGGATTGGATGTGTTTACCGGTGGATTTGAAGATGGAGTTTTTAGTGTCGATAATACCAAAACAAGTTTTGGAGTAGCTGGTGTAGCCCTTTCGATAATGCAGATGAAAATTTACGACATTTCAGAAAATGCCTTTGTGATGGAGATCAGCAGCTCACGCGATAAAGGAGAAAGCTGGAATACGGCCTATAAATTGAACTTTAAAAGAAAGAAATAGATAGATCGTATTTAAAAGAAGATGAATTAAACATGAGCCAGGATTGCAGTCCTGCTAAACAACATCTTTGGGTTTTCAAGAATTTTAAACCCATTTTGTTCCGATATATCAAGGGTTTGTTTAAAGGAAGCTTTAGAAACGTGAAAGTTTGGCTCAATGATGAAAATTTTTCCTTCTGATTTCAGAATTGATTTTAACTCAGCAAACATCTTTTCCTGATTGGGCACTTCATGAACCATATAAAAAGCCAGGACAAAATCGACCTTTTCTGTGATTCCTATTTTATCCGATTCACATTTATGTAATTTGATCCTGTTTTCCAGAGTTGTGCCTGCAATTTTTTTATGCACCTTATCCAGCATCCCTTGTTGCAGGTCTGCGGCAATTACTTTAGCTGTGCCATTAAGTAATAAGGCCATTTCGAGGGTGAAATAACCAGGGCCACAACCCAAATCCAAAACAGTCATTCCTTCGCTAATAAACGGCTTCAGAATTCTTTTTGGGTTTTGAACCCATCGTCTTAAAAAATGATCAAGCCCACCAGCCTTCTCTACCGGACAAACACGATTTTTATCTGAACTCATTTCATCAAATTGATTGTGATTAATGATTTAGCATATTCAATGTCATTTTCATCTTCGAATTTAATCGTCAATCCCCTGATTTTACCATAATGTTTTCCATTCCTGAAACTTTCTTTTAGATTCTCCGAAATTGAACTGTTGAATATGGCTTCTTCAAACTGATCGGAAAAATAGAATGTTGCACTAAAGCCCTTTTCAATGACTGAAATCCAACACACTGTTTTTTTCTTACGGGTTATTTTTAACAACCAGCTATGGCCGTCTTTATAATACCTCCATTCTTCAACAAAATCCGCATAGGTTTTGCGTAAATCATTAAAGAAGCTAATCCATAGTTTTTTCTTTTCGCCTAGATGTGAAAAGATGACTTCATCGGAGGGAAATAGATCCTTGTCAGTTAAAACGGGCTTTTCCATATTTGTTTTTTTATGAGATTAATTTCGGTTCAAACAAAGATATCTGTTTTTCAAAGATATTGGTTGATATAATCTGTTTTATCCTTACAAAAAAAAACGGGGAAGCTGGTTTGTATTTTAAGAAAATCAATACGATAGAACCGGCTTATGATTGCGCCCGTACATCTCTGAAGCTTACCAGTTTATGTTTTGCTTCATCCCATAACCGTAAACGAATTGATTTTAAACTTGGCCAAAAGGTAAGTGGTTCTTTCTGAAAATCCGGGTTTTCTTTAAGGCATTTTTCAAGATTATAATTGGGGATTTTAGGGCTTAAATGATGAAGGTGGTGAAAGCCGATATTGCCCGAAAACCACTGCAGAATCTTCGGAAGCTTCAAATAAGAGCTGCCCTCCATCGCGATGGTTTTGTAATCCCAATCTTCGTCCCGTTCCCAGATCACATCTTCAAACTGATGTTGTAAATAAAACAACCAAACCCCGGCAACAGAAGCAAAATACAAAACCGGAACCTGGATGAGCACAAAGGTTTTAAACCCGATCAGCAGTGAAACAAGGATAATAAGGCTAATCAGCCCAAGGGTTGTCAGATGTGTGTACCATTTGATTTTTTTGGATTGTTCACGTCCGGGAATCCGAAAAGCAATGGTGAACAGAAAAAACGGAGCAAGAATAAAAATAATAATGGGATTCCGATACAATCGATAATACAAACGTTTACCGAAGGAATAACTGTTATATTCTTCCACTGTAATGGTTTTTACATCGCCAACACCACGTTTGTCTAAATTCCCAACCGTTTGATGATGGATTCGGTGTTCGTCGTGCCATTTATGATAAGGGGTAAATACCAGGGCACCGGTGATAATACCAACAATCCTACTCAGCAAGGGTGATCTAAAAAAAGAACCATGTCCACAATCGTGAAAAATAATAAAAATTCGCACCAGGAAACCGGCAGCAAGGACCGAAAGTGCCAGGGTCAGCCAATAAGAAATTTCAAGGCTGTAAATCATGGCTACCCACAATCCGAAGTAAGGAATCAGGGAATTCATAATTTGCCACCAGCTTTTTGCTAAACTGGGTCGAGTGTAAGATTTAATTATTTTGTGCCAACTGCCCCTTTTGTCTTTATTTGAAATTTGATTGTTCATAATTTAAAATGTAAAAATTGCAGCATTGTTGAAATTGTGTAATGATGCGCAAGTGTAAAATTACCACAATTCAAAGCTAAGAACAAGCTCAAAAATCCCATTTTAAAAGCTTTCACCTAAAGTTTAACGAATTTTTAACAATAAATATTCGTTCGTGCTCAGACCATGTTTGATGCGGTGTTATCATTGGCCGGAAACAATATTCCATATCGCTAATTTTTGATCAGTTTTAGAATTACCATGTATGCACAATGATCCGAAGCAATAGGGTCACAAATGACTTTTGTTTCTGCAACAATCCAGCGATTCGCAGGAAAATACATGATATAATCAATTTTCTTAACAGGATGATCTGAAGGGAAGGTGAAGTCAGGATTTTCCCTCTTATATGCGGGGGTCCATTGTTGTTCTAAAATTTGAATAGGAAGGCTGCCGGGTTCTGCATTTAGGTCACCAGCCAAAATTGTCGGGTATTTATTTTTTGAAAATACTTTATTTATTTCTTCAGCCTGTTGAATCCGGTCAGTTTCATTTTTGGTATGATCAAGATGAGTTCCAATAAAGGCAATGGTATCATTGGACGGCAAAACCGTGACTATTTCTAAAGCAGCCCTGGGTTCATTCCCTTCTGAACAGGGCAAAGGCACATTTCGGCTAAAAATAATTGAATATTTTGATAAAACGCCTTCTCCGTATTCGCCCCCATCGTAAGGCATGGCACGTGCAAAAAGAGGTGCCATCTTTGTGCGCCATCCCAGTTCAGTTGCCAGATCATAATTTTTGGCCCTCCTTGTTTTGAAGTCAACTTCCTGCAAAGCCACAATATCGGGTTTTGTATCAATGATCACTTTTGCAATGGCATCCAGGTCAAAATCACCGTTTGTAGTAGCTCCATGAAGGATGTTAAAGCTTAAAACCTTAATTGTGGTGGATTCTTGCAAATGATTCTGCGCAGGCAAAGCAGCAATGTTTAAAGATATTAAAATGCCCATTAATGTTCTTAAAATCATTTTTGAGTTTTTAATCTGAGAATGTATAAAAATAAAAAAATCAATTATCATTAGGCTGATCAGCATGTGCAATTCTTATTTCGTTGACAAATGGCTTTATGTGATTAAAAAATATTTTGTACCCCCGGCAGAGATAATTTAAACCGGGTTCACCATCAGGGCTTTCGATAAATCTGTTTTTGGGGCAACCACCGTTGCACATGTTTCTGACATTACATGCCAAACAGTATTTGGGAAGGGTGTTTAATTTTTTTAAACCAAATGCTTTTTGCTCCGGACTTTCGATTAATTGCCTGAGTGATGTTTTCTTTATATTTCCGATCAGATGATCTGAATCTACGAAATGATCACAGGCATAAAAATCTCCATTATGTTCAATAACCGGGACTTCGCCACAAATTTCACGAAAAATGCAAAGGCTGTGTTCCAGGTTAAATGCGGTGCGCAATGCTTCTTCAATAATCTGAACTTTTATTTTGCCGATATCATTGTTCTTCCATTCATCGAAAATAGCAGTTAAAAATTGTCCGTATTTTTCAGATGGTACGTTGTTAGAATTCATCACGCTTGTGATTTCTTTTTCAACCAATGGAATAAAACTGATGTATTGGGTTCCGGTTTGTTTTAAAAAGCGGTAAATCCCCAATGGATCATTAACATTTACGGAATGAACCACGCAAAGAATTTCAAAAGAAAGCTTGTATTTATTCAGAAGATCAATGCCTTTCATGGTCAGCTCAAATGCAGATTTATTTGCAATGGTTTTGCGATGCAGATCATTTATTTTTTTCGGTCCATCCAGGCTCACCCCTACCACAAAGTCCTCGCTAGCAAAAAAACGGCACCAGTCATCATTTAAAAGTGTTGCATTGGTTTGAATTCCGTTTATTATTTTACAGTGATCAGGTTTGTGTTTTTTTTGAAAACGTACAATTTTTTTGTAATAATTAAGGCCGGCCAAAGTTGGTTCGCCTCCATGCCATGAGAAAACAATGATGCCGGAGTCAGCCGCCACTATATGTTGAATGATATATTGCTCAAGGGTTTCATCATCCATTAAGGCCCCTTTTGAAGCCTGATGTAATATATTTTTATCGAGGTAATAACAATACTGGCAATGTAAATTACAACGGGCCCCAACCGGCTTGGCAAAAATCTGAAAAGCTTGTAGGTTGTTTGCCATGTGAAAAATATTGAATTAAAATTAATAATACGAATAATCGGGCCGCTCCAGAAATGATTCAGATTTAATTTGTAATTTCGGCTCTAATTTAAAATGAATATAAATTGCAAGTCATGAAAACACCACATATCGTAAATTTTTATTATGCATTATTTTTAATTTTGATCGGTCTTTTTGGTTTTTTTGTCAGGTATTATACAGATGGCGATCTCCAGATAACCTCACTCATTCCTGCATTTTTCGGCTTTGTTTTGTTGTTCTTTACCAAAGGCATCAAAGCAGATAATGCTGTTGTAGCGCATATTGCAGTTACTTTGACTTTGATACTGGCCTTTATGGTCACTTTTATGTTTTTTAAAAATTTATCAGCTGAATTTACCGGCAGTCGTAAATTTTACATTTTTCTATTAACCGGCATTGTTTCGTACCTCGTACTGGCCATTTATATTGCCGGTTTTATCGACAAAAAGAAAAACCGTCAGGATTAAAACAGCCTTAGTTTTTTTAAGAAAAACACTTCTGTTTGTCTAATCATTCGCAGCTAATCAACAATTGGATTATTTTTGTAAAAAAAATAATATGATCAAACCCTTATCTGCCGATTTGCAAGCCAGGAAATTTTATTTTAATGATACGTCCTTCAGTGTTTTGATGAGAAAAAGGATTTATCATGTTCTTCTGATCGCAAGTGCTTACGATATCTTTATTTTAGAAGACGATGGCCGGATCGATGAGCAAATTTTCAATGAATATGTTTCGCTGAATTTACGTTATCCGCCTCAGTTTATTCAGGCAACTTCGCAAGAACAGGCACTCGAATTGCTTAAATCAGAAAAAATCGACCTGATCATTTCTATGCTGAGTGCCGAAAAAAAGGACACTTTCGATCTGGCATCCATTATTAAGGCCAAATATCCAAAGATCCCGATTGTTGTTCTTACACCTTTCTCCAGAGAAGTGTCTTTAAAAATTGATCATGCCGACCTGAGTTCGATTGATTACATATTTTCGTGGTTGGGAAATGCAGATATTTTATTGGCGATCATCAAGCTGATTGAAGATAAAATGAACGTGGAATTTGATGTTGAACATGTCGGGGTTCAAACCATCCTCTTGGTGGAAGATTCCATCCGCTTTTATTCCTCATACCTGCCAAATATTTTCAAAATAATATTTAAGCAGTCTAAAACTTTTATGACAGAAGGCTTAAATGAACATCAGCAAATGCTACGCATGAGGGGAAGACCGAAAATACTTTTGGCAACAAATTACGAGGAAGCGGTTGCATTGTATGATAAGTACAAAAAAAACATGTTGGGAATAATTTCGGACATGGCTTATAAAAGAGAAGGGGTTTTAGACAAGCAGGCAGGTGTAAAATTATACCAAAAAGTAAAAAGCGATGATCCTTTTATGCCCTTACTTTTGCAATCGTCGGATGCTGAAAATGCAAAAATTGCCAAAAAATTGCAGGTCGGATTTATCAATAAAAATTCCAAAACCTTATCCCTTCAATTGCGAAATTTTATACGTGAATACTTCGCCTTTGGAGATTTTGTTTTTATTGATCCGGATAATGGAAATGAAATTGCAAGAGCAAGTGACCTAAAAGCATTGCAGGAAATAATATTCCCGATTCCTGATCGCTCTCTTGAGTACCATGTGAAAAGAAATCATCTTTCAAAATGGATGCGAGCCAGGGCTTTATTCCCGCTGGCTGAATTGCTTGTCGATATAAGAATGGATCATTTTTCGGATTTGGATGAAATTAAACGCTTTATTTTTGATGCCATCGGTAGCTTCAGGTTAAATAAGGCACGGGGGGTTATTGCCGAATTTTATCGTGACCGTTTCGATGAGTACCTGACATTTACCAGAATTGGCGAAGGTTCAATTGGAGGGAAAGCCAGGGGACTTGCATTTTTGGATTCGATGATCAAACGCAATCAGTTATATGATAAATATGAAGGGGTGGTGGTGACCATCCCACGCACCGTGGTATTAAGCACCGAGGTATTTGATGAGTTTATGGAAGAAAACCACCTTCACAAAATAGCATTATCTGATTTGCCTGATGAAGAAATTCTGCGACATTTTGTAGAAGCAAGACTTCCTTTCCGTATTCATGAAGATCTTTATACCTTTATTTCTCATATCAGAAGCCCGATTGCCATCAGGTCGTCAAGCTTGCTTGAAGACAGCCATTATCAACCTTTTGCCGGGATTTACTCCACCTATATGATCCCCAATGTAATGGAAGATGACCGATTAATGATCAATATACTCGGCGATGCCATTAAAAGTGTGTATGCATCGGCTTTTTACAAAGACAGTAAAGCTTATATGACCGCCACTTTAAATGTAATTGACGAAGAAAAGATGGGAATCGTTTTACAGGAAATTTGTGGACTGAAGTATGGAAACCGTTATTATCCTGCCATTTCGGGCGTTGCCCGTTCCATCGACTTTTATCCCATCGAACCTGGAAAACCGGAGGATGGAGTGGTTAATATTGCATTGGGTTTGGGCAAATACATCGTGGATGGCGGCCAGTCTTTAAGATTCTCACCAAAATATCCAAAAAAAATTCTCCAAACAAGCAGCCCACAGATGGCATTGCAACAGACACAAAAAACATTTTTTGCACTCGACCTGAACCCGGAAAGTTTTAAACCCTCTGTTGATGAAAATCACAACCTTTTAAAATTAAGGATTTCAGAAGCCGAAAAAGATGGTTCCATCAACCAGATTGCTTCCACTTATGATTTTCAGAATAATGTAATCAGGGATGGTTATCAATATGAAGGGAAAAAACTCATCACTTTTTCCAATATTCTAAAACATGACACTTTCCCTTTGGCAGAAATCTTAACGGATATTTTGAAAATCGGCCAGCAGGAAATGGGTAAGCCCATTGAGATTGAATTTGCTGTTGAAATTAACCAGAAAAATGATAAGCCCAAAGTATTCAATCTTCTTCAGATCAGGCCGATCGTTGAAAATGAACAGGGAATAAATGAATCTCTGGAGAATATCGATTCCAAAGACACGATTATCATGACAAATTCTGCGCTGGGGAATGGGATCATTGACCAGCTGACCGATTTTGTTTATGTGAAACCCGAATCATTTGACGCCTCAAAAAACCAGCAAATAGCCTTAGAAGTTGAAAAGATTAACAAACAATTTATAGCCCAAAAGAGGTTTTATATTTTGGTTGGTCCGGGGCGCTGGGGTTCGAGCGATCCATGGCTTGGGATTCCGGTGAAGTGGCCCCAAATTTCAGCGGCAAGAATTATTGTCGAATCAGGATTAAAAGATTATCAAATTGACCCCAGTCAGGGCACCCATTTTTTCCAGAACCTGACTTCTTTCAGGGTGGGTTATTTTACGATTAATCCTTTCAGGAACGATGGGTTTTATGACCTGAATTTCTTAAACAGCCAGGCCGCTGAATTTGAAAACGAATACATCAGGCATATCCGCTTTTCGAAACCAATGGTTGTTAAAATTAACGGACGGAAGAACAAAGGAATTATTTTTAAACCGGACTAAAGTTCTTTAACACGCATAAAAAAACCCGGATTAACCGGGTTTTTTTGTTTAATAAATTACACTCGCATTTCTATATCCCGGTAAATCTTTGTACCAATCAGGGTATAATACTCCGTCACTTTGTGCCCATTCTGCAAAGTGGCTATAAGCCCCAAGGATAATTTGTTTTTCGACCGGATAATCAAAACGTTCCGGTATCTGAATGGCCCATGGTAAATTATTTGCAGTCAAATAATATTTTGAAGGAGGATTAGAGTCGTCTTCAAAAGTTCCAAAATTGGAAGCATCATGTAAATCTGTCGGAGGATAATCCGGGAGGTGAATTTCCATTCCACGTACCTGGTTTTTCACAATGAACGGATTAAAGTTACCAATATCCAATTGACTGTATGTTACCGCATTGTCAGCAAACTCGATTTCCAAAACCAGTGTAACCGGGGTTACATAAGTTGCGAAAGGATCTGTGTTTACTCCAATTCCCGAACCCGGATAAGGCATTACCCGATAAGGATCATCTACGACAATGAATGTAGCTGCGGATTGACCATTTTCGGTGCCATTTGCAGCCATATTGTAAACTGCTCCTGAGGCAATGTCGTATCCGGTTACACTAACGATATCAGAAGGTTCTACATTTGGGAATGTAAACCCAAAGCCATTGTGCAATGTGGCTCCAAATGCCCTGATCAGGAAGCTTGCCGTAATATGTTCAATTCGTTCCTGACTGTTTTTTGAAATTTCAAAATCATATTCAACAACCAGGTCGTTTACATCATAATCTCCTTTACCTGGCCATAAATCTTCGTATGCCAGTGTTCCGGTGAAAGTTTCTGGATCCGGGTCTGGTGGTCCGACCGGTGGTTCATCACCCGGATTACAATCATTTTCAGGAATTACAAGGTCGCATCCAAAATCGACATTTGGCCCTAAAGTTCCATTATTTACTTCAATCGTTCCATCCGCATCGCAAAATTGAATATACCCACTAATATCAGCGGCTCCGGTTAATCTTGTTTCGTCAGCTACCTTAAATTTGGCACCCGACTCATTAGGTCCTTGAACCTCTCCGGTAATTTGCAAATCTTCTGTTACTACTAAACTATACTGTCCCATCACCATAAAAGTGTTGCCACTCCCGCTGATGATGCTTTTTTTATCAACTTCCAAATAACCGTAGTGGTAAAATTTTGAGTTTTGGGTAAAATTTTGTTCCACATATATTTTGCAATAGTTGTAAAATTCAATACTTGGGTTGCCGGTATTATTAAAATGCCCGTTCGATCCAGTTACAATTATGGTTCCATCATTGATCCCTATCCCCGTATTATTAAATTGTCCATCAACATTTAAGGTTCCTGCATTCAAAAAATCTTCAGAATTGTTAACAATACCATCGCTATTAAAAGTTCCAAAATTCTCGAACAACATATCTGCATCAATAGCAGGTTCTCCATCGGAGCTAACCGTGCCATAATTTATTAATTCCTTCATCTTATTAAGAAAGATCTGGTCTGCATCGATTTCACCTGTAGCACTTACAAAAATGTATCCGGTGCTGTTACCCTGAACATTAATTTGGTCAACATTTAATTTCCCTTTTACATACAAGGTTCCTCCATCACCCCTGAACTTAATATCATCAGCATTTACAGTGGTTCCTTCCTGTATGCAATATACAAGGTCGTCGTCAATTTCAATATCACCAACATTTCCTGTAAGGGTTACATCACAAACCGGCGGAGTGCTTGCATAAATACTTTGAGATGGTGTTGTATGCGGAGCCCATGCATCTTTCAGCATTGTGATTTCCAAAGCAGTTGCCAAAGTAGTTTTGTCTTTACCAACACTTACCACTTTTCCGGCAACGCCGTTCCCATACTCAATTAATACATTTTCAACATAGGTCGGGAATGTAACTTTTGTCTTTAAAATATTGGAATCATCCTCGGGATAACCATTGAAATACATGGTGTTTCTGTCGAGAGATAATATTTTAGTAATCTGACGTTCTCCTTCACCCGGGAGATTGATTTCAACATTAAGCGTTTTAATCAATTTCCAGTCAAAAGAATCGCTGATTACCAGACTTGACATATCTGTTGGATTGCTCACCGTTTGTATGTCGGTGTTCTTTATGCTCAAATCCTCATCAACAACCGAATCAAATTTTTGACAGGATGCAAGAAATACTGTCAAAATTACGAGTAGTGTGAATGTTTTTTTCATGACTTAGTTTTTATTTTTTTCGCGAAATTTCTCGCGATTAACAATAAGCAAGTCACGTTCCAAATCAATTTTACATCTCTATGTAACTGATTTTGTGTTTATTAAAAAATTAACGAATTGTTCCAAAATTCCCATTTTGGGAAATAAATCTATTAACAGGATTCAGGATTGTAGTAAAAGATTGGAAATGTTTACATTTCTGATTTACAGTACCGAGAGATCAGATGATGTCCCGAAAGTTCTTTATGACGTTTGAATGGCAGTCCTGATATGAACTTTGTAAATTTGCAGTCATGCAGGAATGAACCGGTAAAACACCTATTAAATCGCCGATTTTTACCGATTTCATTAGTGTTTCAGAAGCATCGACAATTCCGTGTTCCTGAGAAACAGAACTTAAAATGCACCCTTCGAGGGGTTCACTCCAACCCGACTCTGTAAACAGAACGATCCGGCCATAAATTTTTTGGCCGGAAGTATCGGATAAAAATTCTTTCGAAAAATGTACACCGCCTCCATAAATAATGATATTTCTCCGATTGGGATGTTTTGCTACAACCGGACACGCCATGGAAACTGCAATGTCTTTATAGTTGCAGGATCCGAGTTGTTGCTGAACCAAATCATAAAATACAAAATTGCCGGGCCTGATTTCACTGATTCCTTCATATTGATCGCAAATGCTTGAACTTGGCGTGTCTCCGATCGAAACATGAATGGGTTGCGCAAGATTTGATAAGGATTTTTTTAAATCAGCTAATTGAATTAAAGAATTGCGGTGTATTTCCTTGATTTCATCAACAGAACCTGCCTGATAAGTATGACCGTTATGCACCAGCAAACCTTCAAATTTCATGAATCCGCTCCGATTGATTTTATGAATAAGCTGCCCAATATATTCTGTCTGGGCAACCGGAATTCCTGTACGCTGATATCCGGCGTCAATTTTAATAAATACTCCTGCCGGATATGTTAAATTTTTTGATAAAAATTCTATCGTTTCAACCGACTCAACCAGGAGGTTTAATTTTATTTTACTTCCCAATCCGTTAATTTTGTTGATCTCCCGCCAATTTACCGGAAATGCCACCGTAATATCATCCCAGCCGTCAGAAGCAAAATAGACGGCCATATCCATCGAAGAGACTGTGATTTTATGAATTCCGAATTCCCGAAACCATCGTCCGATTTCGATGGATTGATGAGTTTTAAAATGAGGCCTGAATTCCAACTGATGTTTTTTTGCTTTGGCAAGCATTTCAGATATATTTGCCTTGCATTTTCTTTCATCAACAATTAATGTGGGCTTGGATATATGTTCAAACATAAATTCTGATTTTCTAAATCGACTTCATATAATCAAAGGTAGCATAAATTTTCCCGGTTTGGAATGGCTAATTTCAGTAATTTTAAGCTTCAAAACACTTCAATATGAAAAAGCATGTCCTTTTAATTTTCATCTCATTTTTACTTTTTACATCATGCGGTCATCCTGGAAAAAAAGTATTGATCACCAAAAAAATCCAGTATGATGTAACCATAAAAAGCCCGGATGCTTCTTATGATCCCTGGATTCAAAACATTGGGCAAACAGCGCGCGAAAAATTGCTTACAACATTAATGAAAGCGGCAATTGAAGGCCGATTGCAAGCCTATGATTATTTTAACCGGCCACTGGATCCGGATCAGTTGAACGACATTTTATCAGATACCGCTTTTCGCACCCTGACCCGTTCTGAGCCTCCTTATGAAGAGTATGATACAGTGATTGTGTCAAAAATTGAAATTTCTGATATAAACAAAATCAGGTTTTTAGAGGAGTGGCACATGGATGATCAAAATTTGGTTTTTGAAAAAACAGTGATCGGAATTGCACCGGTTGCTGATAAATACGATGATGAAGGCAATTTTATCGGCCTGATGCCTTTGTTCTGGATATATCCCAGAGGACTGGATCAGATCGAAAATTATAATGAATCGTATGATTAATGAAAGTACTATTTTTGCAGTCGATTTAAATCCGGACAATGTTACAATACCATACACTGAATAATGGAATTCGTTTGATCCATCGGTATAATGCCGGAGAAATTGCGCATTGTGGTGTGATCATCAATGCCGGTTCGAGGGACGAAGAAACGGGTCAGAATGGTATGGCTCATTTTATTGAACATGTTATTTTTAAAGGCACAAAAAAGCGAAAAGCATATCATATTCTGAGTCGCCTTGAAAATGTAGGTGGTGAACTAAATGCATTTACAACGAAAGAAGAAACTTGCATCTATGCTTCTTTTATGCACAGCCATTATGAAAGGAGCCTGGAGCTTTTTTCTGATATTCTTTTTAATTCGGTTTTCCCCGAAAAAGAAATTAACCGTGAGAAAGATGTCGTGCTGGATGAAATAAATTCTTATAAAGACAGCCCGGCAGAACAAATATTTGATGATTTTGAAGAATTGGTTTTTGATGGTCATCCGATTGCCAGGAACATTCTCGGAATTCCCAAATTGGTAAAAAAGTTTAATAAAGCCGAAATTCTAAAATTTATCCAAAATAATTATCATACAAATCAAATTGTAATCAGCTCTGTAGGAAATATTTCTTTTGATGAACTCATAAAACTTGCGAATCGTTATTTTGGTGAAATCAAATCAAATTTAAGGATTGCTGAAAGAGAAAAAGTGGTCCGTTATCAGGCAGAAACCCGAATCATAAAACGGAAAAATCACCTGGCCCATTGCATGATTGGAAATATAGCATATCCAGTGGGTCACGAAAACCGTTTGGGACTGGTGTTGTTGAACAACTTACTCGGAGGCCCGGGATTGAATTCACGTTTAAACCTTGCCCTTCGAGAAAGACATGGTTATGCCTATGATATTGAATCAAATTATCAGCCATATTCGGATACCGGTATCTTCTGCATTTATTTTGGAACTGATCCTGAGAATTTAAAAAAAGCAAGTGAGATTGTATATGATGAGTTAAGAAAGCTCAGGAATACAAAATTAGGCGTTTTACAACTGAGCCGCGCAAAAAAACAAATTGCAGGGCAGCTTGCCATTGCACTTGAATCGAACCTGAGCGAGATGCTTTCGAACGGGAAAAGATACTTACAGGTAAAGCAGGTTGAATCGATCCGGGAAATTCTGGATTCAATAAATGATTTATCTGCGGAAAAGCTGCTTCAGGTATCGAACGAAATTTTTGATCCGAAATCTTTAAGTGTGTTAACCTATCTGGGAAAATAAAATGATCAACGAAGAAATTTTAAAATATGCGGAGGATCACAGCACCAAAGAAAGCGAAATTCTCCATCGGTTGAATCGGGAAACCCATTTAAAAACAGTTCATCCCAGAATGATATCAGGCCATTTACAGGGCAAATTTCTGGAAATGCTGAGTTGTATGATTCAGCCGCTGCAGATTTTAGAAATTGGCACTTTTACCGGTTATTCCGCCATTTGCCTGTCGAAAGGCCTCAAATTGGACGGCTGTATTCATACCATCGAAAAAAATCCTGAATTTGAGCAAATTGCCGTAAAGGCATTCAAGAACGCAGGCATCGAAAACCAGGTAAAATTGTATTTGGGAAATGCGCTTCAAATTATACCAAATATGAATGAATTATTCGATCTGGTTTTTATAGATGCCGATAAGGAAAACTACTTAAACTATTATAAGCTGGTCATTGAAAAGATGAGGGCAGGTGGATTAATTCTGGCCGATAATGTGCTTTGGTCAGGGAAAGTTTTAAAAAAACCTACAGAAATTGATTCGGACACAAAAGGATTGATTGCATTTAACGATTTTGTGCAGGAGGACCCCAGGGTCGAAAATCTCCTGATGCCATTCAGGGATGGAGTAATGATGATCCGGAAATTATGAAAAAATAATTTGTTTGTGTCATTTCGATGGAGCAAAGCGACTGAGAAATCCCCCAGCCAGAATGAGATTCTTTTTCCGTCTGCTGCGGATTCTGAATGACATAAAAAAAGTCCCGCCAATTGGCGGGACTTTTTGCAAGTAGTAATTTAGGATTGATTAATTTAAAGTGAATATCAAACAATCCACTGATTTAAAACTTTGGTGGATTATACAACACCTTGTGCTAGCATGGCTTCTGCAACTTTTACAAAACCACCAATATTGGCACCGGTTACATAATCAATATATTTACCTTGTGTACCGTAAGTAACACAAGTTGTGTGAATGTCTTTCATGATTTGTTTCAATCGGCTATCCACTTCTTCGCGTGTCCATGATAAACGCAATGAATTTTGTGACATTTCAAGTCCTGAAACAGCTACACCACCAGCATTAGCAGCTTTACCAGGGCCATAAAGAATTTTAGCATTGGTATAAACAGCAATAGCATCAGGGGTTGAAGGCATATTTGCACCTTCAGAAACAACAAAACATCCATTGGCAATCAATGTTTTTGCTTCTTCTTCATTTACCTCGTTTTGGGTAGCACATGGCATGGCTACCTCGCATTTAACACCCCAAGGGCGTTTTCCTTCGTGATATTCACAGCCAAATTTATCGGCATATTCTTTAATTCTGCCACGTTTAACATTTTTAAGCTCCATTACAAAAGCTAATTTTTCGGCATCAATTCCATTTTTATCATAAATGAAACCTGCTGAATCTGATAAAGTAACAACTTTACCGCCCAATTCGGTAACTTTTTCACAAGCATACTGGGCAACATTTCCTGAACCAGAAATTGCGACAACTTTACCTTTGAAAGAATCGCCTCTTGTTTCAAGCATATTTTGTGCGAAATAGGTTGCTCCGTAACCGGTAGCTTCAGGACGAATTAATGATCCACCCCACTGAAGTCCTTTACCGGTTAAAACACCTGTAAATTCATTTCGTAATCTTTTGTATTGTCCGAACAGGAATCCAATTTCGCGGCCACCTACACCAATATCACCGGCAGGAACATCAGTATCAGGACCAATGTGACGTTGTAATTCTGTCATAAAGCTTTGGCAGAAACGCATTACTTCATTGTCTGATTTACCTTTTGGGTCAAAATCAGAACCACCTTTACCACCACCCATTGGAAGTGTTGTAAGACTGTTTTTCAATACCTGCTCAAATGCTAAGAATTTCAATACACCAAGGTTTACAGTTGGGTGAAAACGCAGACCGCCTTTGTAAGGACCAATTGCACTGTTCATTTCAATTCTGTAACCTTTATTAATTTGAATTTCTCCTTTATCGTCCAACCATGGAACCCTGAATAAAATCACTCTTTCAGGTTCTGTTAATCTTTCCAGAATTTTTGCTGCCTTATACTTTGGATTTTCTTCAACATAAGGGATTAATGATTCAACTACTTCGTGAACGGCTTGATGAAATTCAGATTCACCTGGATTTTTAGCAATTACTTTTGCCATAAAATCGTTTACCTTTTGTTCTAATGCCATAATCTTAATTTTTTAAAATTTATAATTGAGGGTTGATTAATCTCAGTTCAATATTAGATATTTTTAGCCGATAATTAAAGAAACACCATGCATTTTGGGTAGTTTACCTATCAAATTCAGTAAAACACGCAAAGAAATATTTCGGAAAGATGATAATCAGGAATGAATTCCAGTACTAGAATTCAATTATGTTATTTGCGATCGCAAATTTTACCAGGTCGACGGTGGTGCGTAAATTTAATTTCTTCATCACATTGTTTTTATGCGATTCCACGGTCCGGACACTAATAAAAAGCTGATCGGCAATTTCTTTATTGGTAAGGCTCTGCCCAAACAGGGTCAATACTTCAATCTCTCTTGATGACAAACTTTTCTCCTGCTGGTCAATCAACTGATCTTTCACATCAGTCTCTTTCAAATAATTATTCAAAACAATATTGGCGATGGATTTTGCATAATAATCATAGCCGCCACGGATGGTATATATAGCCTCAATGAGTTCGCTCCTACCTGTATCCTTGGTAAGATAACCCCTGGCCCCTGCCTTCAGGGTTTTTAAGATAAAGCTTTTGCTTTTGTTCATCGACAAGATCAACAAATTCATATTCGGAATTTCATGCTTAAGTTTTCTGATATTCTCAATTTCATCGTCTGTGGGATCGTAAATATTGATCAGGCTGATATGGGCATGTGCCACCCGGCTCTTTGCAATAAGATCGTTCACATTACTGGCAGTTCCTATCACCTCAATATCGTCAGCATCAGACAATAAGGCGCAAATTCCGTCGCACACCACTTGATGGTCATCAACAATAAATATTCTGATATTTGACATCTATTTTATTCCGTGGTTTTTCGCTGCGAAATTAAGAATCTTCTGAAGAAATGCCTAATTTAATCTGAGGTATAATTTAGATTACATACAAATTCAATTAATTTTGTAAAAAACGATTCTAATATGAAATCTACTTCGTCAGCAAAAAATGGTTACCAGCAATTAAAGAAGGAAAATATTGAGCGCCTGAAAGAACTGGCTGCCATTAATCAGACTACAGATATACTCAAGGCGGGGAAACCTGTTATTGAAGCCTTGCAGCAAATTTGCCTGATTCTGCCCAGGGCTTACCAATATCCCGAATTCACTGCCGTCAGGATCACTTATGGCGATGAACAATGTACTTCAAACGGATTTAAAAAAACCGATTGGGTGCAAACACAGGATTTTGAAAGCGTAGATGGACAAAGGGGTACCATTGAAATTGTTTATTTAAAAGAATTTCCAACCCTGGATGAAGGGCCTTTCTTGGAAGAAGAACGGCATCTAATTGTCAACATCTCCAATCTGATAAGCGGTTATATTAACAGTGTTAAAGCCAAACAACTGCTTGAAAAAAGCGGTGTTAAACCGGTAGAAGCCAAAACTGAGCCCCCAAAAACACCGATTGCCGGCCGCAAACTATTACAGAAATTCCTGAACAAGAGCAATGTAAACCGTGATATTTATCACGATTTGATGCCTTTTAAGGTAAAAGAAATATTATTGATCGCAAATTTATACGATGCTTACAGCATCGAAAAAGAAGGGAAATTTTCGGAACACGTACTTGGAGAATATCACCAGCTAAACCTCACATCAATGCCACGAATTACCGGGGTATCTTCAAGTGAGGAGGCTTTTGAGCAATTGAATTCAAAACACTTTGACCTGATTATTTTAATGGTGGGGGTTGATAAAACAACCCCTCATAAATTAAGTGAAAAAATAAAAAAATCATTTCCATACATCCCCATATTTTTATTGCTGAACAACAATAGTGATATTGATTTTTACGAACGGATCACTAAAAATTCGACCACGATCAACCGCACATTTGTTTGGAACGGCGATTCCCGCATCTTCTTTTCGATGATCAAACTGGTGGAAGATATGATCAATGTTGAAAACGACACCAAGGTCGGAATGGTTCGGATTATTTTATTGGTGGAAGATTCGCCCATCTATTATTCGCGTTATCTGCCATTGCTTTATCAAATTGTAATGGAGCAAACAAAACGCATTATTGAAGATGTAAGCACCGATGAACTGTTTAAGGTGCTCCGGATGAGAGCCAGACCCAAAATACTGCTGGTTTCAACATATGAAGGAGCCCTGGACATCATCAATAAATACATGGATAATTTGTTGTGTTTGATTACAGATGTCAGCTACCAGAAAAATGGGGTTGAAAATAGTGCTGCCGGATTTGAACTCACGAAATATATTAAAACAAAAATCCAAAACCTTCCGATCATTATTCAATCCTCTGATCAGGACAATGCAAAAAAAGCCTACGAACTCAAATCTACCTTCATCAATAAAAACTCTGAAACCCTGCTTCAGGAGTTTCAAAGCTTTATTACTTACCACCTCGGATTCGGAAATTTTATTTACCGCGATAAAAGAGGCGGACAAATTGGAATCGCCCACTCATTAAAAGAATTTGAAAATCAGTTGAAGACGATCCCTGACGAAACTTTATTATACCATGCACACCGCGATCATTTTTCACAATGGTTGATGGCCCGGGGAGAAATTCAGGCTGCCAAAGTATTGCGGCCCCGGAAAGTTGCCGATTTTCAAACCCCTGAAAAATTAAGGGCGGTTTTGATTGATGTGCTGCGAAGGTTCAGGAATGAACAGGATATGGGCAAGATCATTCCCTTCGATGAAAATGCCATCCTTGACGAATCCAATATCGTGAGTCTTTCAGATGGTTCTCTTGGAGGCAAAGGCCGGGGACTCGCTTTTATCAATTCCTTAATCTATAATTACAATTTTTCGAAACATGTACCCGACATTAACATCAGGGCACCAAAAACCCTGGTGATAGGAACCAATGAATTTGAGAAGTTTATCGAAAAAAACGGGCTTCGCGAAATTGTCTCATCAGGGATCGATTATGAGAGTATCAAAAAATTATTTATCAAGGCTACACTTACCGAAACACTTGTTAAACGTTTAAAAATAATCTTACGAAAAATTACCACTCCGATTGCCATCAGATCATCCGGATTGTTTGAAGACTCGCTGATGCAGCCGTTCGCTGGTATTTTCGACACCTTTTTGTTACCGAACAATCATCCCGATATTAACATCAGGCTTGAGCAAACAATGAGCGCCATTAAACTGGTTTTTGCCTCCATTTATTCACCGGTGGCAAAAGCTTATATTGAAGCCGTAAACTATAAGATAGAAGATGAAAAAATGGCCATTATTCTTCAGGAAGTGGTCGGAAACACCTACGAAAATTATTATTATCCACATATATCGGGGGTTGCACAATCTTATAATTATTATCCGTTTGGGCATATGAAACCCGAAGAAGGATTTGCTGTTACCGCAGTCGGACTCGGGAAATACGTGGTTGAAGGAGAAAAAGCTTTCAGGTTTTCCCCCAAATACCCGCAAACGGAAATCAATTCACCTAAGGATCAGTTTAAAAATTCCCAATTAAAATTTTATGCGGTCGATCTTGCAAAAAAAGACATTAATCTTTTGGAAGGTGATACTGCAGGCCTTTCATATCTGGATATAGATATTGCCGAAAAACATCAAAACCTGAAACATTGTGCTTCGGTTTATGATGCCGATAATAACAATATTTACCCCGGACTGGATCGGCCCGGGCCCCGAATTATAAATTTTGCAAATATTTTAAAGTACAATTATATTCCACTTGCACAAACCATCGAAACAGTGCTTGATGTCGTAAAAGAAGCTTTGGGTTCACCTGTTGAAATTGAGTATGCCGTCGATTTAAATAAAGATGAAAATTACAAAGCATCTTTTTATTTACTTCAAATAAAACCACTTATTGCAAGCACCCATGATTATGAGTTTAAGATTGAAGAAGCCGACCAGGAAAAAATCCTGCTTTATGCAGAAAAAGGGATGGGAAACGGTCTTTTAAAACACATTGATGATGTAATCTACATTGATGAAAAACGCTTCGACAAATCCCAAACCACGCAAATGGCCGAAGAGATTGAAAAACTGAATCAGATGATGATCAGGGAGCAAAGGAAGTATTTATTGATCGGCCCGGGCCGATGGGGAACACGTGATCAATGGATCGGGATTCCGGTTCGCTGGCCCCAAATTTCAAATGCAGCAGTTATCATTGAAACCAGTATGCCCGATTATCCATTGGATGGATCGTCAGGATCTCATTTCTTTCATAATGTAACCGCAATGAATGTTGGATACTATTCTATTCAACAAGAGCTGTCAAAAAGTTTTATAAACTGGGAATCGTTAAATGGGCAAAAACTCATTAATAAAACAGCGCACTTTAATCATATCAGGTTTACAAAACCAATGCTGATAAGAATGAATGGGAAAAAGCAGGATTTATTGATTACCGATGAATCAAAACCAACATAGTTCACTTGCTAATTCTATCCTTAAAAAAAAAGGCCGTTAAATCAACGGCCTTTTTTATCATTTGAATTCTTTTTTAAGTTCTTTAACCCATTGTTCGACCATTTTATGGGCCCGATTCAACTGATTGTCATAATCAATGGCCAGACCTACAAATTTGTCGTTTTTTAGGGCTTTTGAATGCCGAAACTTATAATCTTTGGATGGCCAAGCACCCACAACATTTGTGTGTTTGGCAATCTGATCATATAATTCGCCCATGCCATTCACAAACGAATCAGCATATACTTCCTGATCACCCAAGCCAAAAAAAGCCACTTTCTTTTTTGACAAATCAATGGTTTTCAAATCGTCAATAAAATCTTCCCAGTCATCCTGCATATCACCCAGCCCCCAGGTAGAGGTTCCAAAAATTAAATACGGATACTTTTCAATGTCTTTTTTATCAACTGCATCAATATTGAAAACGTCCACAATTTCTTCACCAAAATTTTGCTGTATCTTATCAGCGATCACTTCTGTATTTCCTGTGGAGGAACCATAAAATATTCCAATTTTTTTCATTCTTTTAATATTTTAAACATTAATCGGCCAAAGCTTTCGATGGGGTCTCCATCCTCTTTTCACAGCATTTTTATTAGGCTTTGGCTTTTATACACCCCAAGGTGTATATAACTCAATTTTAGCGGTAAAGATAATAATTATTATCTGGACTTCTTCTAAATAGTAAATATTTTTGATAAATCGATGGGATGAAGCCTAATGTATCGCGAAATTTTGGGATGAAAGCAGATTAAACAAACAGTAACAAACTTACGGCCATTACTGCCATTCCTAAAATAAGTCCGTAAATGGAAAGATGATGTTCGCCAAATTCACGGGCTGCCGGCAATAATTCATCGATTGAAATAAAAACCATAATCCCGGCTACGGCAGCAAACAATACGCCAAACACCATGGGCCCCATAAAGGGCATCAGAATCAGATATCCAATAAGTGCACCAACAGGTTCTGCCAGCCCCGAAGTAAATGAATACCAAAAGGCTTTCTTTTTATTACCAGTGGCATAGTAAATAGGAACTGAAACTGCAATACCTTCCGGAATATTATGGATCGCAATGGCCACTGCAATGGCAATTCCAAGACTCGGATCTGTTAATGCTGCTGTAAAAGTAGCCAGTCCTTCCGGGAAATTGTGGATGGCAATGGCCAGGGCGGTAAACAAACCCATTCGCATCAATTTGGAATTCTTTTGCGATTTGCCGTTCAATTGAAAATCTTCAACCCGCTTAATTTCATGTGGATTTTCAATGGATGGAATTAGTTTGTCGATAAGTGCAATCAACAATATTCCACCAAAAAATGCAGCAACTGTAACCCAATAACCGCTTCGTTCGCCAAGTTCCAGTACCAACGAAGATTTTGCTTTTGCAAATATCTCTATCATCGAAACATAAATCATAACACCAGCTGAAAACCCAAGTGATATGGACAGGAATTTGGTATTTGTCTGTTTTGTAAAAAAAGCCAGAGAGCTTCCAACGCCCGTAGCTAAACCGGCAAACATTGTCAATCCAAATGCAAAAAGCAGGTTATTTAATTCCATAGCTATTCCATTATTTTACTAACCAAAATTTTTGATCCGATATTATCACTGATCACCATGGTAATTTTATTTCTTTTGATAAGCAATGCCTTGTCCATCTTAAAGATCAACACCAGTTCGATGATATCTCCCACTTTAAATTGATATTCGGTAAAAAAGTCATTCAATTCATGACTTTCAAAATGCAGACGTCCGATTTGATAGGTCCCGGGAGAATTTTCACTTAAGGGCGTAAAGATTTGCTCTTCGGGCATCACGCCCTTTTTATCCGGGATGGGGTCTCCGTGTGGATCATATTCGGGAAATCCGAGGTATTCATCGATTTTTCCCAGTAAAAAGTCAGACGTATTACTCTCTATAAATTCAGCTTCTGTATGGATTTCATCAAGATTTAGATCCAAAACTTTATGCAAAAATGTTTCCCAAAGGCGATGCTTCCTCGAGGCTGCCAAAGCGACTTTTCGGCCCTTCGAAGTCAGAGTTAGTTTTTTGTGTTTCTGGTAATGAATATATCCCTGATTTGAAAGCTTAATGGCCATATCGGTAATGGCAGCCGGTGAGATATGAAGCTTTGTTGCTAATTTCATCCCGGATGCTTTTTGATTTCGTACCTCGAAGGTATAGATCGTTCTAAGAAATTTCTCAACAGCGGGTGATGTATCCATTTTAAGTTTACTTAATTTAATAATTTATATTCCTTAACAAATGTATACGATTTTATTTAAATTTCAACCATGTATTAATTATATTTGTTGAAAAAATTAAAACCATGAAACGTATAGCACTCCTTTGTATCCTATTTGGATTCTTTGCAAGCCCGGTTTTATCGCAGGATTTGAATAAAAAATACTTTGATAAAATGGTTGGGGGCGAAGTTTTAATTGACCTATGCACACGCTCTGGCCTTGAAGAAGGCAGTTTTGGGCAATTTTATGCGGCACAATATGAAGAATATCTACCCGATGCATCTGTTGTTGACGAGCTGATCGATCAATTGGACGGAATCAAAATCACGATGGTTTTTGGATCGTGGTGCGGCGACAGCAAATTGCAGGTTCCCCGCTTTATGAAAGTTTTGGATAATATTGATTTTGATGAGAAATTGTTGACGATTATAGGAGTTGACCGATTGAAAAAGGCTCATGAAATCGACATTCATGATCTGAAAATCCGTTACGTGCCTACATTTATTATCTACCGTGACGAAATTGAATTGGGCAGAATCATTGAAACTCCTGACGACACCCTGGAGCTGGATTTGCTTGAAATTCTCACAAAAGAAGAAGATCACTAAATTTCAAGTCATAAAATAATGCAGCAATTTCAAACTATAGCTGAATTAAAAAAAGAGCTCCATTTACATAGGGAAAAAGGTAAAAGCATAGGGTTTGTTCCAACAATGGGAGCTTTGCATAACGGACACCTTGAGCTCATTCGGAAAGCAGTTGCAGAAAATGATGTTTGTGTATGCAGTATTTTTGTTAATCCCATCCAATTTAACAATAAAGAGGATTTGGAAAAATACCCCCGTGATCTTCATGCCGATTTCGAAAAACTCAAAGCGACAGGTTGTCATATGGTATTTGCTCCAGAAAGCTCGGAGATGTATCCTGAACCCGACCAAACAGAATTTGAATTCGGACAGCTCGACAAGGTATTGGAAGGGAAATTCAGGCCGGGTCATTTCAAAGGTGTTGCCATTGTTGTAAAAAAATTGTTTGAAATTGTAGAGCCTTATAGGGCTTATTTTGGAGAAAAAGATTTTCAGCAACTGGCGATTATTAAACGTTTGGTTGAGTTAAAAAAGCTGCCCGTTCAGATTATCCCCTGCCCAACCGTAAGAGAAACAGACGGATTGGCCATGAGCTCGCGGAATTTAAGGCTTACGAAAGAAGAGCGTCTGCTTGCCCCTCAAATTTATCAGGAGCTGCAATCGATTAAAAGTAATTTTGACGGAGAAAACACTCAATTACTGATCCGTAAGGCTATTCAAAATTTAAACCGGCTCAAGGGGATGAAGGTTGAATATCTGGAAATAGTTGATACCAGAACCCTTCTGCCTTTTAATCGCAAGATAAAAAATCCTGAAGGAGCAATCGCATTGATTGCAACTTTTTTGGGGAATGTGCGTTTGATTGACAACATCAGGCTAAACTGAAACTAAAACTTAAGCTAAATTTATTTTTTGTTCGATTGTTTCTTAATTTTGCCACATGAAGATTGAAGTATTAAAGTCGAAAATACACAGGGCAAGAATTACCCAGGCCGATTTAAACTATGTGGGCAGCATCGGAATTGACGAAGACCTTATGGATGCCGCCAACCTGATCGAAAATGAGCGGGTTCACATTTATAATATCAGCAATGGGGAAAGACTGGACACCTATGTGATTAAAGGAGAAAGAGGCTCGGGGGTTATTTCATTAAATGGAGCAGCAGCCCGTAAAGCTGAAATCGGCGACCTGGTCATTATTGTTTCCTATGCCAGTATGGATTTTGAGGCTGCTAAAAGTTTTAAGCCAAATATCTTGTTCCCGGATAAAAATAACCATATAAAATAGGCCTTTGAAAAAGAAACTCTTTTCCATACTCAATTTTGCAGCATTCTTCATGTTAGGGATTTTCCTGCTATGGCTTGTGTTTCGTAAAGTTGACATTGGAAATGTGGTTGAACAAATATTCGAAGCCAATTACTGGTGGATTCTATTATCATTCATTTGTGCCATCATCAGCCACCTTTCCAGGGCCATAAGATGGAATATACTGATAGGGGCAATGGGTTATCAAACACGCACCAGAACAACATTTTATGCAGTGATGGTCGGATATTTTGCAAACCTTGCCCTGCCTCGTTTAGGCGAGGTTACACGATGCGGAATGCTCAGTAAAAAAGAAAATATCCCCTTCGACTCGCTATTGGGATCTGTTGTTGCTGAAAGAATGTTTGACTTAATTGTCCTTATATTCATGATTTTTGCAGTGATTTTATTTCAATTAGAAATTGTTGGTGGATTTGTAAACCGAATGATTTTTACCCCCATCCTGTCTAAATTTTCCAATAATTTGTTTGGGATCCTTATTTTCCTGGCCATCCTGGCATTGATTGTTATAACACTCATTATTCTTTATCGAATTTTTAAAGAACGATTGCAACATTCCATCTTATATCAAAAGTGCCGCAAATTTATATATGGCTTTCTGGACGGATTAAAAACCATAAAAAACCTGAAGAGAAGAATGGCCTTTCTTTTTTTCACCTTTATGATCTGGCTCATGTATTTTCTGATGACATATCTGGTTTTCTTTTCAATGGAGGCTACTTCTCATTTAACAGTTATTGATGGAATAACTGTGCTGGCATTGGGTAGCATGGGGATGGTTGCTCCAGTTCCGGGTGGATTGGGAGCCTACCATTTTATTGTAAAAGCCACACTTTTCGAAATCTATAAAATACCCAACGAAATAGCTGCTTCATGGGCAACCCTGATCCATACATCGCAAAGCCTGATGCTTGTTTTGCTTGGTGCAATTTCTTATTTTATGCTCGTTGGGACAAAAAAAGTGACTGATCATGCAAAAAACTGAATTGATCAACCGAAAAATTTTTGATAAAAAATCCCTGGTGCCCCAAATCAATTTCTGGAGGTTCAAAGAAAAAAAGATCGTGTTTACAAATGGATGTTTCGACCTGCTGCATCTTGGGCACCTTGATTATTTATCAAAGGCCAAAGATCTGGGAGATATACTGATCATCGGGCTCAACACCGACGCGTCAGTTCAACGTATAAAGGGCAGAGGGAGGCCCATTACCGATCAAAAGTCGAGGGCCCATATTCTGGCATCATTATTTTTTGTGGATGCCGTTATTTTATTTGATGAGGAAACCCCCCGGAAATTAATTGAATTGGTACAACCCGACATTCTGGTAAAAGGCAAAGATTATAAAGCCGAGGATATTGTTGGTTATGATGTTGTTAAAGCAAGGGGCGGCCAAATTATCACCCTTGATTTTCTGGAAGGATATTCAACAACAATGATAGAACAGAAAATCAAAAATCAGGATTGATTTTTTTAATCATCATTATCGAATTACATTTCTGAGCTTTTATAATTCGCAATATTTATTCCTATCTTTATCTTTCTGAAAATTGACTTATGGCAAAAACCAAAACAACCTTCTTTTGTCAGAATTGTGGCAGCCAATCATCTAAATGGATTGGCAATTGTCCTTCGTGTGGGGAATGGAACACCTATGTTGAAGAAGTCATACAACGTGAATCTAAAAATGCTTCCGTTTCTTCATTCAATGCTTCGCGAGAAAACAGCAAACCCAGGCAAATCAAAGACATTGAGATAAATTCTGAGAATCGCATCAATACTTTTAGCGGAGAACTAAACCGTGTTCTGGGGGGGGGAATGGTTCCCGGATCTTTAATTTTAATTGGCGGTGAACCCGGAATCGGCAAATCAACCCTGATGCTTCAAGTGGCATTGAATATGAAACATCAGAAAATATTATATGTAACCGGCGAAGAAAGCGGACAACAAATTAAAATGCGTGCCGAACGCATCAAACTTAAGGGAGATCATTTTTATATTCTGACCGAAACACTGACACAGCATATTTTTAAGCAGATTGAGCAAATGCAACCCGATGTTTTGATCATCGATTCCATTCAAACACTCCATACAGATTTTATCGAATCATCGGCAGGGAGCATTTCACAAATCAGGGAATGCGCAACAGAACTACAGAAATACTCTAAAATAACCCAAACACCCGTTTTTTTAATCGGCCATATTACGAAAGACGGTCAACTGGCCGGGCCCAAAATATTGGAACATATGGTTGATACCGTACTTCAGTTCGAAGGCGACCGCAATTACGGATACCGGATTTTAAGGGCCACCAAAAACAGGTTTGGCTCGACTTCCGAGCTGGGCATTTTTGAAATGCAAAGCGGAGGTTTACGCGAGGTATCTAATCCTTCTGAAATATTAATTTCGCAAAGAGACGAAGATGTAAGCGGTGTTGCCATTGCTGCCACTATCGAAGGTGTAAGGCCGATGCTGATTGAAACACAGGCATTGGTAAGTTCTGCGGCTTATGGAACCCCACAACGTTCCTCCACCGGATTTGACCTCCGCCGTTTAAATATGTTACTGGCTGTGCTCGAAAAAAGAAGTGGTTTCCGTTTGGGTGTTAAGGATGTATTCCTGAATATTGCCGGAGGAATCAAAGTGGTTGACCCCGCTTTGGATTTAGCGGTAATCAGTGCCATTCTTTCTTCGAATGAAGATATCCCAATCGAACAGAAAGTTTGCTTTGCAGCTGAAGTTGGTTTATCAGGCGAAATCCGCCCTGTAAATCGAATCGATCAGCGAATTGTTGAAGCCCAAAAACTCGGATTTGAACAAATATTTATATCCAAATATAATTTAAAAGGCATCGACATAAAAAATCCGGGAATTACGATTACACCGGTAAAAAAAATTGAAGATGTTTTTAGCCTGTTATTCGGTTGAAATCGTCTGAAAACGAACACATCCTGTCACATTTTCGCACATTTTTCTCTATTTTTTTTATTCACATGCTGTAACTTTTGACCTCTGCATCAGCATATTAATATGTTTGGCACAATTCGTGCATTAATATAACAGAGTACATCAAAAATTTAAAACTTACATCATGACTATTGAATTATACGCAAACGAGGTGGTTACCAAAGCTGGTGATGCCCAATATATGGAAACGGACAACAAAGTGAAGGGGAAACTGATACTGACAAATCAGCGTATTTATTTTAAGCCATTCACCGTAAACGGAACTGACTATAACATGGAAATACAACCTAACGAAATCCGTGAACTGATGCCCTTTAAAACCGGAATGTTTTCGCAGGACGGACTGAACCTAATTACCAAAGAAGGAAAAGAGTTAAAATTTAAGGTAAAAAATCGCGATGCCTGGAGTCAGATGATTAACAGGATGTGTTAAAATAATAATCTAATAAAAGCCGAAAACACTTATTTGTTTTGCGGCTTCATCATCATAAAAATCAGTTTAATGTTAAAAAGAGTGTAATGATTACACTCTTTTTTTATTCTATAGTGGCTGAAACCTCCACGATATTTCGTACAGATAAATTAACAGACTCGCTTAGTTTTTCCGAATCGGTTCCGATATTACCGCAACCATAACAACTGATACTTACCGTTAAAATTCCGGTTGAAGCCCCGCATTGGGCCTGTAATCTTACCCAGTCGCCTTTATTAAAATCAAGGTTTTTTGACCAGGTAACATGAGGGCCAACATCTTCAAATTCATTTTCCCCATTTACGTTGATATAAGATATTGAAGCAGTTTGCCCTGAGTTGTTGGTGCAACTGTACCTTATTTCCATTTTTCCACTGAGGAGCTCTTTAACTTTTTCGCAACTCCCCAATAATAAAATTGTAATGCTTAAAATTGTTAATAACAGGCTGGTCTTTTTCATTAATAATCTTTTTTTTGGTTATACATTGCTTCTGCAAAAACTATTAGCTTTAACAGAAAATAATTTCTAAAAAAGACTTACTAAAATAGGGAAACCGTTAAAAACACAAAAGTCAAATTGGCACTTTTTACATTCCTCACACAATATAGAATTATTCAAAATACCAGATCCGTATATTCGGCAGGATTATTCGTACCTCAGCGCGTCAACAGGATTTGACTTTGCGGCTTTTATTGTTTGATAGCTCACTGTTATCAAAGCAATAACAAAAGAAAGTACCGTCGGCAGTACAAAATACCACCATAGCATTTCGCAACGATCATTAAAGTTATTCAGCCAATTGGTAAACAAATACCAGGCAATGGGCCATGCCAGCACATTGGCAATAATCACCCATTTTGTAAAACTATGTGATAACAACAAAGAAATATTTATAGCAGTTGCTCCAAATGTTTTCCGTATTCCGATTTCTTTCATTCGTTGCTGCGCCATATATGATGCCAGTCCCAACAATCCGAGGCAGGCAATAAAGATGGCGAGGAAAGTGAAAGCCAGAAACAGTTTTTTGGTTTGCATTTCATTATTATACAAGGCATCATATTGCTCATCCAAAAATGAATAATCAACAGGCACGCCCTTAGCATATTGATCCCAGATTGTGGATATGTCTGAAATCATTTTTTTATAATCGCCTGCTGCAACCCTTACACTTAAAAAACGTGATGAGCTATTTGGATTATTAATGTTCATGATGGCCATCGGGTGCACTTTTTGATGTTTGGATTCGTAATGAATGTTTTTTACAACGCCGATGATATGGAAATATACATTGCTGTGAAAAGTTATTCGTTTGCCCAATATTTCATCAAACCCAATCAATTTTTCGGCTTCCTCATTGATGATCATGGCCATGGTATCGGTGCCAAATTCTTTTGAAAAATAACGGCCCTTTAACATTTCCAATTTCAATACATCATCAAAATCTTCATCGGAATAAAGCACATTCAAGGTAAAACCACCTTCCCTGCCTTCAGCGCGGCAACCCCAGTTATTCAATTGTTCTCCGGGCAAACGATTCGAGTGCGTAACACTGTTCACATATGGCAATGCTAAAATTTCATTTTTAATTGTATTAACCGAAGACCCTACAGCATTTGTATTTCTTAAAACAATAACCTGCTCTTTGTCAAATCCCAGGTTTTGGTTCTGCAATAAATTAAGCTGCCCCGATACAATAAATGTTCCCATCATTAAAATAACTGAGATCATAAATTGAAAAATAACCAGTGCATTTCTTAAACCAAAAGACTTGCCTCCACCCTGCTGATTTCCTTTTAATACGAGAATGGGTTTGAAGGCCGACAATACCAATGCCGGGTAAAATCCGGAAAATATTCCCACGATTAAACCCAGTGCAATCAATAGTGGAATGGTATAAAGATGATTAAAATAGTGAAGCTCTAAATCTATCCCGATTAATGATGGCAAAAATTTTCGGATAATCACAACAAAAACCAATGCAAGCATAAGGGCAAAAAAACTGGTGATTATGGATTCGCTGATAAATTGCCTAAGCAGTTCGACTTTGTTCGATCCAACTACTTTCCGTATCCCAACTTCCTTTGCCCGCCTGATGGCCCTAGCGGTAGATAAATTGATAAAGTTGATGCAGGCAATGACAAGAATAAAAATGGAAACTACCAGAAAAATATATACATATTCCTTGCGTCCATTGGCTTCAAATTCGCCCCGTAAATCGGAGTTGAGATGTATGGATGTCAAGGGTTGCAGATACAGTTCCCATTTATTACCTCCAACGGCTCTTTCGGCATAGCTCCCCCCAAACAAATATTTATCCACAAATTCAGGAAATTTGGCTTCAACTGCATTATAATCCACATTTTTATGCAACATAATATAGGCCCTGAAATTATTGGCAAACCAGGCAGGGTTATTGTAAAAGCCATCAAAACTAATCAAAGAAACTGCTACATTAAAATGAAAGTGTGAATTGGCAGGTAAATCCTCAACGATAGCAACTACTTTGAAATTTGTTGAATCGCGCCTGATCACTTTGTTGATGGGATCCTCATCCCCAAAAAACTTTTGGGCCGTACTTTGGGTCATCACAGCAGTATAGGGTTCGTTGAGCAGCCCGGAAATTTTCCCCTGAATAACGGGAACCGTAAAAATATCAAAGAAACTTGAGTCCATAACAAAAACCTGCTTTTCAACAAATCGTTTATCCTGATATTGGAACTCAAAATCCCAACTGGCAATACGGGTAATTTTATCAATTTCCGGAAACTCGTCATACAAAGCCTGGGTATATGCAGCAGCAGTATAGGTTTGGTAAATTTCTGTGGTTCCGGATAAAGCCTCAACGGCAATCCGGTGAATCCGATCTGCATTTTTGTGAAAACGATCGTAACTCAGTTCATTGGTAACATATAGCAACCCTATAATACTGATTGCAATTCCGATTGATAATCCCAGGATATTCAGGAATGAATAGGCTTTATTTCTTAAAAAAAGCCTGAGGGTAATTTTAAAATAATTTCTGATCATAAATCAGGGGTTTTTATATGTAATAAGACTCCATTTAATGTTTGATGTTACAGAAATCTTTAATAAAAAAGGCATATTTTTAATGAAATAGGAGATGGATAAAACTAGGAGGTCATTCCGCAGATCAAAATTTAAAAAGATTGTAAACCATTGTGAATCATTGTTTGTTTTTGAAAGAGGTTTGCATATTTCAAATTTCTAATTTATTTTTGAGCCTCACTAAAATTGCTAAACGTATTCACTAAACAGCCAACCTTTGGCTGGAACAAAAAAGAAGCATTGATATTTTAAACAAATTAATTTAAACTTATTTAAGAATGCAAAACAAAGAGAAAAAGCAGGGAATCCTTGCAGGTATTTCATTGGTAATTATGGCCATTATTGCAGGATTTTCTTATGGATTTGCCCACAATAGCCTGGTGGTAGATTCACCCGAAATTACATTAGAAAACCTGATCGTTAATAAATCATTATTCTATGCTGAATTATCTGGTTGGAGTTTAATATTTATAACCGATATCATAGTGGCACTCGCATTGTATTTTTATTTTAAAAGTACGTCAAAACGAATATCATTCATAACTGCTTTTATAAGAATTGCCTACACTTTAGTTTTGGGGCTTGCAATCATTCAATTGTTCAGAATAATTCCAATCCTCTCATTAGATAAGCCGGCCACCGACAATCTTAACATAACTGAAGCCACATCACATTTGCTTCTTTTCGAGAAACTTTGGTCAATAGGCCTCATTATATTTGGATTACATTTAATTGGTTTGGGTTATTTATCAGTTAAATCAAAAGGGGTTCATAGCTTTTTAGGCTATTTATTGTATTTCGGCGGGATCAGTTATTCATTTATACATATCGCACGTCAATTGAGTAGTTCAAACACCCAGATTCTTGACTCAGCAGAGAATATTCTTGCCTTACCAATGGCCCTTTCAGAAATTCTGCTGGCATTTTGGTTAATTTATACCGGATTTCGAAAATCATCTTCTAACATTAAATCGTAAAAAATGAAGAAGACTATAAAATACATAGCATTGACACCAGTCATTCTTTTGGTGCTTATTCTGGCAACTTTATCCATAAAATATTCTCCTGTATATGTGTATCGTTTGATAACACAAAATGTGGCCGACATTTATGATTATCAGCTGTACAACAACAGAACCATAAATGGAGCTGACAGTTCGTTCAAATTTATCATAAATCAGGATGAAGAATATGTTGAAGCTTTGTTTCAGGATAGGGTGTTGCGTTCCGGTTTTAAAACCTTTGATGAATGGGCAGAAAAATCAAAAACAACAGCACTGATTTTCATTCGTAAGGATACCATTTTATATGAGAGATACTTTAACGGATTCAAAAGGGATTCGTATTTTCATTCCCAATCCATGGCTAAATCGTTCATTTCATTTTTAATAGGTGCCGCCATTGATGATGGATTAATTGCAAGTTCAGATGATCCCATCACAAAATATATTCCGGAACTTCTGCAAAGAGACTCAAGATTTGGTAAAATTACCATCAAGCATTTATTAGAAATGCGTTCAGGGCTGGAATATAATACAAGCTTAATTCCGGGAACTTATATTCATGCGCCCTGGCATGATGAGGCAATAGGCTACTACCATCCTAATGTTCGAAAACTATTATTGACAAAAGTTAAAATTGCAGCCGAGCCGGGAGGCAGCTTTCAATATTGCAATTACAATACCAGCTATTTGGGATTGATTATTGAAAGGGCCACGAATAAAACAGTATCCGCATATCTTGAAGAAAAATTATGGTCCAAAATAATGGAATACGATGCATTATTTTCCATTGATAGTAAAAAATCGGGATTTGAATATATGCCCAGTCGTTTAATAGCAAGAGCCATTGATTACGCCAGATTTGGACGTCTTTTCCTTTATGAAGGCAACTGGAATGAGAATCAAATCATCTCCAAAAATTGGGTATTGGAATCCACCCGCGAGAATAAAACCGTGCCCCGCAATATATATCCCGACTGGTTTGGGAATGGCTGTAAAAGGGTCTATTATAGTTATCAATGGTGGGGCCATTCAAATTGTGATTCCACTTTTAATTTTGCTGCTTCCGGAAATTTAGGTCAAAACATCTATGTTATTCCGGATAAGGAAATCATCATTGTTCACTGTGGCAACTCACTGGAACATTATGGGGATTTTGATTTGTGGCAGATTGCTGAAAAATTAGACAAGCAATCAGATTATATGCCTGAAATAAATCAATAATGTGAACCCCTGCTCGCTCAGATTTTCAATCCGAGCGTTGAATGATAAGCGGGAAAATCTTTAAATATTAATCAAGGGCACTGTTTACAAATCCGTATCAGCAGATGCTGCATTTTCTGATTAAAAATCAATTTCCAGCAATATCGGGCAATGGTCCGAATGTTTGGCTTCCGGTAAAATCAGCGCACGCTTCATCTGATCTTTCAGGTTTTCACTTACCATCTGGTAATCGATGCGCCAGCCTTTATTATTGGCACGTGCATTGGCCCGGTAGCTCCACCAAGAATAATGATGGGGTTCCTGATTAAAATGCCGGAATGAATCCACAAATCCACTATCAATGAAACCACTGATCCACTCCCGCTCTTCAGGTAAAAAACCTGAACTTGTGGCATTTCGGATTGGATCGTGTATATCAATGGGTTTATGACAAATGTTATAATCGCCGACGATGATCAGTTTTGGCCGTTCTTTTTTAAGCGCATCTACATACTTCTGAAAGTCGGCCAGCCATTCCATCTTAAAGGCCTGCCTGACATCACCGCTTGAGCCCGAAGGATGATAAACACTAACCACAGAAATTTCGCCATAATCGGCCCTTATAAACCTGCCTTCAAGATCATATTTGGGGATTCCCATGCCATAAACAACATTGTCGGGTTCTGTTTTTGTTAAGATGGCCACTCCACTGTAACCTTTTTTTTCAGCCGACAGAAAATAGGTATGATAACCTGTTTCCTGAAATTCGAAAAGCGGTATCTGTTCGCCCTGTGCTTTTGTTTCCTGAAGACAAATGATATCGGCATCGGTTGCTCTTACCCAATCGATAAAGCCTTTTTTCATGGCGGCCCTGATTCCATTTACGTTATATGAGATTATTTTCATTTCTTAGATTTTAGATATTTTATTGAGACACAAGATAATTCTTATCAGGTTTATTCACTTTTATATCAATGTGTTTGATAATTGTTCGAGAAAAAAATTTAGAATTATATTCGCTTTTGAGTTGCTAAGATAAAAGAAAGTGACGAATAAATTGACTGGCACCCTATTTTTACATTATTTTGCAGCCGATTTAAAATGACGAAATACAAAGTATTAAAAAGGTTTTTGATTTGGCGCCTCCGGCACATTAAAGACAGGCAATTTATTCTGCTGACCAGTGCATTGGTTGGGTTTCTTGCCAGTTTAGCGGTAATTATTATCAAAAATTCCGCTCATTTTATTTCTTCTTTCCTAACCAGTAATTTTGCCAACGAATACGAAAACTATCGCTACCTCGCATTCCCAATGATTGGGATATTGATTGTTGTTATCTTTTTACGGACTTTTATCCGACAGGATATCGGGCACGGAGTTGCCAGTGTTTTGCATGCCATCTCAAAAAATAACGGGATCATCAAACGGCACAATATGTTTTCATCCATCATTGCCGGTACAATAACCGTAGGTTTTGGCGGGTCGGTCGGGCTCGAGGCCCCGACGGTTGCCACCGGTGCAGCCATAGGTTCAAACATCGGAAGGCTTTTTCATTTAAATTATAAACAGATTATTTTATTGATAGGAGTCGCAAGTGCGGCTGCCATTGCTGCTATCTTTAAATCGCCCATTGCCGCTATCGTTTTTGCCCTGGAAGTGCTGATGCTTGATTTAACCATGGCCTCTGCCCTGCCCTTATTGATTGCTTCGGTTACGGCTGTTATCTCTTCTTACTTTTTTCTTGGACAGGCCGTATTATACCCTTTCGATCTGAGAGAAGCTTTTATTCTTAAAAACACTATTTTTTATATTGCCCTCGGTATATTATCCGGGGCCATCTCCGTCTATTTTACCAAGGTTCACATTTATTTTGAGGAATTGTTTTTAAAAATTAAAAATTGGTACACGCGCCTGATCATTGGCGGTTCTGTTTTGGGCATTCTTATCTTTTTCTTCCCTGCGCTATACGGAGAGGGTTACGAATCCATCAATTTAAGCCTGAACGGCGATATCAGTTTTTTATATGACAAAAGTATATTTTATGCCTTTAAAGATCAGATCGGAATTGTTTTTCTGCTGTTTTTAATGGTGATATTATTAAAGGTAGTTGCCAGTTCCGTTACTTTTGGTGCCGGAGGAATTGGGGGTATTTTCGCTCCAACGCTGTTTATGGGCGCAATTACCGGATTGTTTTTTGCAAAACTGATCAATTATTTTGGGTTGGGCGTTTTGCCCGAAGGAAATTTCGCCCTGGTTGGGATGTCGGGTTTGATTGCCGGGGTTTTACATGGCCCCCTGTTTGCCATTTTTTTAATTGCCGAAATTACGGGAGGTTACCATTTGCTGGTTCCGCTGATGATCACGGCAACCATTTCGTATGGCACCATCAAAATATTTGTATCCCATTCGGTTTATACGCATCAACTGGCCCGTAAAGGGCAATTATTTACCCATCATAAAGATAAGGCAGTTCTTTCGATGATGCGGGTTGATAAACTGATTGAAAAAGATTTTAAAGTTATCAGTCTTGAAGGCACCCTTGGTGATGTAGTAAAAACAATTGTTGCCTCGCAGCGAAATATTTTTCCGGTTTTGGATGCTGATGGTAATTTTTCGGGGATCATTCGTTTGGATGACATTCGTCACATCATGTTTAAATCCGAATTATATGATCAGGTGAAAGTGCGTACCCTTATGATTACCCCCGAATATATCATTGATCCCGATGAATCGATGGAACAGGTGGCTAAAAAATTTCAGGACTCCGGAAAATTCAATCTTGCCGTTATCAAAAATGGCAAATACCTGGGTTTTATTTCACGGGCAAGGGTATTTTCAAAATACCGGATATTACTGAAATATTTCTCGGATGATTAAGAAAATGTAAACAAATTTATTAAATCCAATTGTTGCTCATTCATTTATTGTTTTTTTATGATACTTTTATTCTGATTTTTTAAATTCGCTGAATGAAGTATAAAGTTCTGAAGAAATTCCTGATCTGGAGGCTACGACATGTTAACGACCGGCAATTTATGCTGGTAATGAGTGGGGTTATTGGAATTTTATCGGGCATAGCAGCAGTGATTATCAAAAATTCCGTCCGTTTTCTTCACGAATTTCTAAACAGCAGTATTTCACCAGAGTATGAAAATTACCGATTTATCATATTCCCGACCATTGGGATCCTTATCACATTGATCTTTATTAAATTTGTGGTACGGCAACATGTTGGACATGGTGTGCCAAGTGTGCTTTTTGCCATTTCAAAAAACAAGGGGCAGATCAAACAACATAATATTTTTTCATCCATTATTACTTCAGCTTTTACGGTTGGATTTGGGGGTTCGGTCGGACTAGAGGGGCCAACCGTAGCGACCGGGGCTGCCATCGGTTCAAACCTGGGTCGATTGCTGCATCTGAATTTCAAACAGATTATTCTCTTATTGGGGGTAGCAAGTGCGGGAGCCATGGCTGCCATCTTTAAATCCCCAATTGCAGCCATTGTTTTTGCTACGGAGGTTATTATGATTGATCTGACCATGGCTTCCGTGGTTCCTTTGCTGATTGCTTCATCTACCGCCGTGCTGACTTCTTATATTTTCCTGGGCCAAACAGTGCTTTACCCATTAATCATTAGCCAGGGTTTTTTATTGAAAGACATTCCATTTTTTATTTTACTGGGGGTAATGGCAGGCCTGGTATCGGTCTACTTTACCAAAATATACATTTACATCGAATCCAAATTCTCGGTCATTAAAGGTTGGTTTAAGAGGTTGTTAATCGGAGGAGGTATTCTTGGTCTGTTGATATTTCTTTTCCCTGCCCTTTATGGCGAGGGTTATGGAGCCATAAATTCAGCACTCAGCGGCGATATCAGCTTCCTGTATAATAACAGCATTTTTTATGGGTTGAAGGATCAAATGGGCATCATATTTATTCTTTTTATATTAATCATCCTTTTTAAGGCAATAGCCACTTCTGTAACTTTCGGTGCCGGAGGGATCGGAGGCATTTTTGCCCCTACCCTGTTTATGGGTGCCTTTACCGGTTTGTTTTTTGCAAATCTGATCAATTATTTTGAACTCGGAAATATTGATGCAAGTAATTTTGCACTGGTGGGAATGGGAGGGCTCATTGCAGGGGTGCTGCACGCTCCGCTGACGGCTATCTTTTTAATTGCAGAAATTACGGGAGGTTACAAGCTTTTTGTGCCGCTAATGGTTACTGCCACCATTTCGTATGCCACCATTAAAATTTTTGTGAAAAACTCCGTTTATACTTACCAATTGGCCAAAAGAGGCGAATTGATGACCCACCATAAAGACCGGGCCGTGCTTTCGATGATGCATGTCGAAAAACTGATCGAACATAACTTTATGAGCATCGGACCGGAACAAACGCTTGGCGATTTAATCAAAATCATTTCAGAATCCACCCGAAATATTTTCCCGGTTATTGATGGCAAAAATCACTTTTGTGGCATCATCCGTCTGGATGATATTCGTAAAATTATCTTTAAACCCGAATTATACAACACAACACTGATTAAATCGATCATGATCGTACCTGAAGTAACGATTTCGCCGGATGAATCAATGGAAAAAGTGATCCAGAAATTTATGGAATCGGGCAAATTTAATATTGCGGTAATAAAAGACGGTAAGTACTATGGCTTTTTATCAAGGGCTAAAGTGTTGTCACGCTACAGAAGTTTATTGAAATATTTTTCAGATGATTAATTTTTAATGTTATTCCGATCGCGCCAAGGGTGTGGGAGGAATCTCAATATGTTTCATGAGATCTCTCAGTCGCTTTGCTCCCTCGAGATGACAACTGAACCCTGTCATTCCGAACGCGCCAAGGGTGTGGGAGGAATCTCCTTTAATCATTTGTTTCATCAATGGGATTTCTCAGTCGTTGCACTCCTTCGAAATGACAGTTTTTGTCATTCCGATCACGCCAAGGGCGTGGGAGGAATCTCTTCTTTCAAAGAGGTTTCGCATTCTTTGGGCTCCTCGGGCTGATGCGTTTCCTCATAACCGTTTAGGAACAACAACGACAGAAACATCTATAAATCTTTTTGCTACTGTAACTAATAAATATGGTCGTTCTTGTGCTGAACCAGTGAATGAACAGCTCCCTCAAAGTAAAAGTGGAGCTAAAACTGACATTCCTCTTTCAATTACATCTGAATGTCTTAGTCCTCAATTGTTAGTAGCTCTATCAGATAAGGATGGTAATGTTTTGGATCAGAAAGAATTTAATTTTGAATCTACCACGACTCCAGGGGTAGAACCACTTAAAGCCGTTACTTTAATCATTGTTATTGTTGTTTTATTAATAATTATTTTAATTGGTTTTTATTTAAAGAAAAAAAATAAAATGAATAATTCAAATTTAGAGGGTTCAACTCCAGATAAAAATAATGTTGTTATTGGAATGCTTCTCTTAATTACCCTAATTGGTTTGACTAGCTTCGGGTTTATTAATAAAACCCTAACAGTTAAAGCTGATGACGGGATAGGAATAAATGAACGACCATCAGCTTCATTGGTCACAAATATCGATAAGGACGCTTATTTTATTGGTGATAAAATTACTGCCACCGGAACAGCTACTCTTGGAATCTGTGCTAATACCATAACCACCTTTAAATTATATGTTAATATTAATGGCGGTTTTAATTATTTAATTGCAGAAAAATCTAGTGATATGGACGAAACTATTTATGGATCAAGATTAATTCAAGTCCCCGATACTACTGGAACTCACACTGCCCGATTCACTCTTCAGGTAGATAGTGGTTCAATAGAACAAACGAAAACTTTTACCGTGTTGCCAAGGCCCACAGTGGATACATATGTTAATGGTAAAAAATCTGACACCATACCTGTAAGTGGTTCGGCTGAAATTTCATGGCAAGCAACAAATGCTACAATTGGATGTACTTGTACTTTAAGTCCGGGTACCGGCCCTAATTCTAATGTCACTTCTTGTGGTTCAAGTCCCGCAAATGAAACACGAGGGGGACCTATAACCATTACGGATATAAGGCAAAGAACAACAGCTTCTGTTAAATGTACCAGCTCAGATTATGCTCCGCCTTCAACGACAACCACTAAGGTGATTGGAGGACTTGATCCATTATAAAAAGGGTAGGTCATTGAGAAAGAAAAAACCGCTTTTTTGAAGCGGTTTTTTATTATTGGTGGGTATATGTTTTTCTACCTCTGTAGGCTTTTATATCATATTGGCCCGTTTGAGGGTTATATGAGTAGACCCAATAAACAAGAACTAGGGTTTTGTTATCAAGAAGTCCAATGCTATCAGTTCTTCCTCCAGCATATAAACTTGTTAAATCCTCTGTGAAATGCCAAAGATGGTTTGCAATAGTTCTTCCATCTACGGGATCCCAAACTCTAGAAGTTCCATTTTTGTCAAACAACCACAATTCTCTTGATTCTAATGGAGTCATTGATTGTTCTTCCCAAATTCCGGCAACATATTCATTTTCTCTTTTCGTCGCTTTATATGGCGATGAACATAGGTAGTTGGTCATGGTGTCTTTTTTGGTCCACTGAACAAATGTCACCTTCTTTGTTTTTTTAATAGATTTTTCAAGTTTATTATAAGCTGTAACCTCAAGTGTAGTTGTTTGAGTGGGGTTAAGTGTGTAGGTCCATTGAGTTGTAATAGGTGCCCCAAAATTATTGCTTGTTCGTACTGCATTTTCGGTAAAACAGGTTACCACCACACTTTCACCTGAGTGAACACTATCAGCCGAAAGAGTCAGATTTAAGGTTGGGTCAGGCACAACTTCAGGTACAATTTCTGTTTTTTTACTACAGGCTGCAAATAGTAAAATGCTTAAGAAAAGCAGAATGTTTTTCATATAGGTCGTTTTAACATTATCATTTTCAAACAACTAATGGGGAGAATCAAATGTAATAAATTAAACCCTTCCGTTGCAAATATTCATTATTTAATTTTATCATTCCGATCGCGCCAAGGGCGTGAGAGGAATCTCAATATGTTTCATGAGATCTCTCAGTCGCTTTGCTCCCTCGAGATGACAACTGAACCCTGTCATTCCGATCGCGCCAAGGGCGTGAGAGGAATCTCCTTTAATCATTTGTTCCATCAATGGGATTTCTCTGTCGTTGCACTCCTTCGAAATGACAAGTTTTTTTCTCCTGTCATTCCGATCACGCCAAGGGCGTGGGAGGAATCTCAAACAATTTTTGTAATTTTAACTAATGGCATTGTTTCATAACTACTTCGTTTATATTATTACCAACAAGTACAAAAAAGTACTATATATTGGAGTTACAAACAACCTGAAAAAAAGGATTTACGAACATGAATCCGGTAAATATGACGGTTTCTCGAAAAAATACAATTGCCATTACCTTCTATACTATGAGCATTTTAGTCAAATCGAACATGCGATAAAAAGAGAAAAAGAAATAAAAAAATGGCGACGCGAAAAAAAAGACAAATTAATTAACTCTTTTAATCCTGACTGGCGGTTTCTGAATAAGGAGATTTAGTTTTTATAAACATCAACTTAAAAGATTTCTCAGTCGTTGCACTTCTTCGAAATGACAACTGAACACTGTCATTCCGATCGCGCCAAGGGTGTGAGAGGAATCTCCTTTAATCATTTGTTTCATCAATGGGATTTCTCAGTCGTTGCACTCCTTCGAAATGACAACTGAACCCTATTTGTGAACTTTCCTGATAAATTCCTCAACTTCCGGGATTCCACCCTGGTAAACCAAATACCCATTATAAGGTTCGCGTTCCGTTATTTCATCATTAATGGGGGTTAACATCATCCGCTTAACTTCATCCGGATCTTCGGTCTGGCCCAAAATCCAGCTTAATTTCACCCAGGCCACTTCAGGCAGCATGTTTCCTGCCGGAATGATTCCCTTCGCCATCATATCACGGCCGGTATCATACACAAACATATGCACATATCCCCAAATGGTTTGCAGGGTCATAAACATATGAACGCCCTTGGTGTGAGCTCTTTCAATCGCCGGGTATAATTCCTTGTTCACATGACCCAAACCGGTTCCGACAAAAATCACTCCTTTATAACCCGCATCAATCAATGCATCCAGGGTATCGGGTTTCATTCCGGGATAATAATACAGCATGGTAACTTTATCGGAGAAATAAGGCAGGATGTTCACATTTTTATCCTTTCGGCGATGTTTATAATTTTTATGGATGGCCGTTGCTCCTTTTCGATTGATCATCGCAACTGGAGTATCGCCAATGGTACGAAAGGTTGAGCGATATGACGAGTGCATTTTACGCACCCTGGTGCCTTTGTGCAGCAATCCATATTCATCTGATGTCGGGCCAAACATGCAAACCAATACTTCGGCAATATCCGAGTGGCCGGCGGCGGTCATGGCATGCATGAGGTTAAGGGCGGCATCTGAACTTGGTCGGTCGGAGGATCGCTGCGAACCTACCAGTACAATGGGTACCGGAGAATTCTGAACCATAAAAGTCAATGCAGCGCCGGTATGATGTAATGTGTCGGTTCCGTGTCCGATCACAATTCCATCCACCCCGTTTTCAATTTCCTTACCGATGGCTTTTGCCAGCGCAATGTATTGTTTGGGACCCATATTTTCGCTAAATACTGCAAATATCTTTTCGGTTTCCAGGTTACAGATATCAGCCAGTTCGGGAACGGCACCATAAAGTTCGCCTGGCGAAAATGCCGGAATTACGGCACCTGTACGATAATCAAGTCGGGAAGCAATGGTTCCACCTGTTCCGAACAATTTAACTTTTGGGAGGCCCTGGGTATATGGAAATTCCTTTTCCGGAATTTTGTAATTGGCTTTTTTATAACCGGTTTCTTTCATCGAATTGATGGTAGTAATATCGATCCCAATATTATAACCGGTAATAATTTTCATAACGATGTGCTGATCATCATCATTTTCGGAGCGCGGCAAAACCGTACCTTCAAATATTCCACGGCTCGTATCCACCCTGGCCTGCCCCCATACCCTGCAATTGTATTTCTTCAGTACTTCTAAAGATGCGCCTTTATATCCTTGAAAAAAATCTTCACTCATTCTTTTTAAATTTATGCATTTATATGGCTTCTCTGATCCGTTTTGAAAGATCGGACAAATCAACATTTCCAATGGCAACATTCCTGAGTTCACCCATGATCCAGTTTACTTCATTCTGTTCCGTTTTTACATTCCCTATTTCATTAAATTTTTCTTTTAAAAACAAGATGTGCGAATAAATATTTTCAGCAGGGATTTTTTTATAATTAATAACCTCAAGCACCGATTCAAAATCCATTTTGGGATGCTCATAAACGATGGCAATCATTCGTTTGGCCAAATCAGCTTTCAATTCATTTTGTTTTAAAAACTTAAAGAGGTCGTAAATTTTTTGATCGTTAAAAGCATCTGCCGGACGAATATGCCCTTCAATGAATTTCATTTTCTGGCCCAGAAATGTTCCTATAAATCGCGGATTTACATTGAGATCTTCAATAATGGATTTCATTAACAGAAATAAATTCTTTTTGAAGATATACGTATAATGATCTTCTGGTACCTCCCATTCTTTTAATTGATGATAACGGTCGATGATATCTGAAGGCAGGTTTTGACCCAGTTTCTCGATATGTTCATTTTTGAGCGGGATGGGTGCCGAATCAGTATCAGGATACATCCGATCCGCCCCTGGCAAAACCCTTTCAAAAATAGTGGTTCCGTCTTCGAAAGATTTTCGCGTTTCGTTAGGTACTCCCTCAAAAGCCATCCGGCATCTTTCCTCAATGGTTTCCAGGGCTGTCTTTATATCAGCTTCAGGCCCCCAGAATACCAGTTGGGCATCATTTTCTCCTGAATCCATGATTTCCTTGATCTTTTCAAAATCCTTTGCAGATATCTGCTTTTCAAAAGATTCTGAATGGGTCATATTGGGCTTTTCCAAACAGGCGATCACTTTCAGCCGGTCGGTAATTTCATCTGCAAACATTTTACCGGGCTGGGTAAAATGTGATAACAGCCCTTTAAATTCAGGAAGATTGACCGCCACAATTTTATGCTGTTGCTTTTTGGCATCAACAATGGGAGAAAATTTGAAATGATATGAATGAAAACGCAAAAATTCATGGGTGGGTTTCCACTGCGCGGGGTTTTTTACCCGTTTTAATAATTCTTCCCTGATCTGTAGTAATGCCCATTGCCTGAAACATTCGTTATGTGTCAGCTCAGGGATCCATTTGGTGTGTGCTACACCTTTAATTTCAACACGTGTACCACCCTTGCAACTTACATTCACATCTTGCCTGCCCGCACCAATACCGGTTCTTACTTTTCCGGTGCTCCGGTTTAAAAAACGGATATAATCACATACTTCCTTTACCTCCTCAGGGTTTACCATATCGGGATAGGTGACTGTTTCAATCAATGGCATTCCCAAACGGTCGGTTTTATAAATCCGGGTATGGCCGATGTCGGAAATTTCACGGCATGAATCTTCTTCAAGGCTCAGTTGAATTAAGCGAATTTTTTTGTTTTTTAACTGTAGTTCCCCTTCAACTCCTAAAATGGCTGTACGCTGAAAGCCTGTGGGGATGCTCCCATCCAGATATTGTTTACGTGTGATGTGGACCTCGCCTACAATATTCAATTTCGACAATAATGAAATTTCAAGTGCAATATCCAAAGCTTCCCTATCAATTGGGAAAGGCGGAGTATCGTCAACCTCATACGTACAGGTTGTTTCGTGCTTCAAGCGGTAAATAATTTCTTTCCGGGTTTTAAATTCCATTAAGGCGGTGCCATCATATTCGCCCAACTCGCTCAAAGTAGGCCTCATGTGTCGGATCACCTCCGCATCATAATGATCGCTTTTATGATAAACTCCCGCCGGACAGTGGCAAAAAAGTTTCTTTTGGGTAAGCAATTGTTGATGGACCTCAAGCCCTGACATGAAACCGATCCGGTTGTAAGTTTCCTGGTTTGAATCGGCCCGCTTAACATAACCTACTTTTTCTATACTGGCGATGTAATTTTTATGGGGATCAAATGGCTTATCAGATTGATTTTCCCTGCTGTTATTCTGCATCTTTCTATTTCAATCAAGTATAAGATGAATAAATTTTTTAAACCCCAAATGTAGTGATAAATATCAGAATTGGCATTGGATTTTTTGAATGCTTTGATTTGATTTATGTGCATCTCAATAACAACTGAAGCTTTGTGCCTCACGTTCCACGCCATAAATCTTAAATTTAATAATCGTAGTCATTCGTTTGAAATACAATTGGAATACATTGTTATTTGTAGTTAACATATTGATTATTTTGAACCCCTGAACCAGTGATCAAATTTGAACCTAAAACAGCTGAGAGCTGATATACAACCTCAGCCCTGATCTGATCCCCGCAAAGCTGTATAGATACATTCTTAACAATTTTTAGGATAATTTTTATTGATGGCACGCTTGTATCGGTTGAGTTTCACGAATAAAAATAATTACATTTGTATTCACAATTTATTAAATCATGGGCAAACTTCAACGATTATATCTTCTTCATCTCTTCACCTTTTTTCTGGTATTAATTAGTCAGTTTGTTTTTGCCCAAAGAAATGTTGTTAAAATTAAACATGAGGAAGATCGGATGATCGGGATCAATGAAGAAGGAAGATCATACAATATACTGATTGGCCATGTTAAATTAATTCAGGACAGCACCACTGTTTATTGCGACAGTGCAATATTCGACCGCGAAAAGAACATTTTTGACGCCTATGGCCACACCCGGATGCTAATGGGTGACTCGGTTGAACTTTTTGGCGATCGCATGTTCTACGACGGCAATACGAAAATCGGGGAGGTTTACGACAATGTGATCCTGATTGATAACCGTGCCACGCTTTATACGAACTATTTAAAATACAATCGCAATACCAAAACCGCCTTTTATAACCAAAACGGGAAAATTATCGACAACGATAATGAACTTGTCAGTAAAATCGGATATTATTATACTGATATCGACGAATTTCTATTCCGGGGAAATGTGGTGGTCACCAATCCGGACTATGTGATCAAGTCCGATACCATGAAATATAATTCAGCTACAGAATTTGTTTATTTTCTGGGGCCAACCACCATGACCGGGGAAGAAGATTATATGTTCGCACGAAAAGGATGGTCGGACACAAGAAACAGCATCACGAGCCTGAAAAAAGACGCCCTCGTTAAACACAAACAGCATGAACTCCGGGGCGATTCCATTTATTATGAGAAAGAAACCGGATTCGGGCAAATCTTTAAAAATGCGGTTTTAAAGGACAATGAAAAAGAGGTGGTTATTTATGGGCAATTTGTTGAATATTTTAAGGAGCCTTCCTTCGCTTACGCAACCGATAGTGCCCTGGCGATTATTATCGACGGTTCAGATTCACTTTTTCTTCATGCAGATACGCTGCGCCTTAAGTTTGACAGCCTAAATGAGGCAGAAAAATTATTTGCCTATAAAAAAACCAAATTCTTCAGAAAAAGCCTTCAAGGGGCCTGCGATTCGTTGGTTTATGCTGTAAATGATTCGGTTATAAATATGTTTCAAAAGCCGGTACTATGGTCCGAAAACAATCAGCTCACCAGTGATTCCATCAAAATTTTTATCACCAACCAGGCCCTTGATTCCATGATCCTTTTCAACAATGCCTTCATTGTATCTCAGGAACAGCTTGCCACTCAATTTAACCAGATAAAAGGAAGACATGTCGTTGGGTATTTTTTTAATAACGAATTAGAGAAGATTAAAGTTGATGGTAATTCTGAAACCCTTTATTATGTTCGTGATGAAGAAAGTGGGGGTTTGATCGGGATTAATAAAGGCATTGCCAACAATATGATCATTTTTATCAAAGATCGGAAAATGCAATCCATCACCTATTTCAAGGAACCCAAAATGACCCTCTTCACTGAAACAGGTTTAAGCGGTGATGCCCGTAAACTCGATGGGTTCCAATGGCTGATTTCGCGGCGGCCACTTACCAAACATGATATTTTTAAAAGAGATTAGAAAATAGAAAACTTCACATACCTTTTGGGATGGAGTTTAATGTCTTCCAGCAAGCGGTTTAAGTCAGCCGCTGATTTTTCCAGGTGAAAATACAATGAATCGTTTTGTAAGAGCTTTCCAATGGTTCCTTCCCCTGTATTTACTTTTTCAAGGATTTGCTGCAAATCAGTCATTGAACGATTTACATTAATGAATGTACCTGCAACATCTGCTTTTGCCATAGAATCGCTCAGGGCAGAAAAATTAGTCAGTATATTTGAAATATTGGCTTCATTGTCGTTTAGGTTATGACTAATGGATTCGATATGCTCAATGATCATCGATAAGCGACTCGATTCGTAAGTAATCAGTGTATCCATTTTTAAGGATGAATGCTGAAGGTTATAAAAAGTCTTTTCGATGTTTTCAAAACTATTGGCCAGATTGTCTCTTGCATTATCATTAAAAATGGTCTGGAATATGGTCACCATCGAATCGATGGAACCCATTAATGATTCGGCTTTATTCTTCAAGGGTGCCACCTGACGGTTTACCTCATCTTTCAACGATCCTTCGATAGCCGATAAAAGGGTATCGCCATTCATGGCGTATTCGGTTGAATTACCAAGGTTTATGGAAATTTCCTTTGAACCCATCAGGCCGGAACTGAAAATAAGTGCCGTTGAATTTTTGGGGATCGGAAAATCATTGGAAACGGCAAGTTCGACAATTATTTTCCCATTCATCGACTGGTCGAAATAGACATCTTTTACCTGGCCAACTTTAAACCCGTGTATAGAAATGGTATTTGCCTTCGTGAGCCCGTCAATTTCATTATAAACGGCAAAAAACACCCTTTCGTTATTAAAGATATCTTTCCCTTTTAAAAAACTATATCCCCAGATTAAGAGTGCCAGTCCCATTAAAAATAAAAATCCAACTTTAACTTCACGCGAAATTTTCACAATCTTTTTTTTTAACAAAAGTAATTATTTTTCAGTGAGATTCCTTGCTTTTTCAACCGAAATTCTCTTCCCGCCTTCAAATGCAACGACGAATGCATCCGCAAATCCTTCCTTTTGCAGCTTGGTTTTCAGTTTTTCTATTTTGCTGAAATTACTGCTTTTACCGGTACAATATTTGAATAATCCACCATGTTCATATTCAAATATGTTTTTTAAATTTTTAAAACGTTTTGAATCCAGATTTATTTTAGAATTTGATGAGATAAATTGAACCCGGAAGTTAATTTCACCCCCTTCCGTCGAATCCTGTATTTCTTCTTCATTGATTGCCATTACACTGGCAACTTGAACTTCCTGTTCTGTTTTATATTCTTTAAAGGCTCTGTAAATAGCGGATGCAATATAGGTTTGACCATCATTCGAAAGTAAAAAACGTTCATCATTTACATTGCTAAGATAGCCGGTTTCAACCAGGATACCTGGCATGGTTGCACGGTAAAGTACCAAGAACCCGGCCTGTAAAACACCCCGGTCGCGGATGCCAACACGTTCTTTAAACTGTTTTTGAACTTTGGAAGCCAGATCAAGGCTGTGATCCAGAAAAGCATTTTGGTACAAACTGAAAATAATGTAGGCTTCTGCTGAATTTGGATTGAACCCCTCATAATAATCCGAATAATTTTCCTCCTTCAGAATAGACGCATTTTCCAGTTTTGCCACTTCCAGGTTATCCTGACTTTTATGCAATCCCATCACATAAGTTTCGGCACCGTAAATTTTAGAGGATGTATTTGAGTTACAATGAATGGAGATAAAAAAATCGGCTTCATTGTCATTGGCAATCTTTGCCCGCTGATGCAAAGGGATCAACACATCTGTTTTACGGGTATATATTACACGCACATCCGGCAAATTATCTTCTATATATTTCCCCAGTTTTAAAGCAATTGATAAATTAATGTCTTTTTCGCGAGAGTTCTTGCCCAGGGCACCGGGATCCCTACCGCCATGACCGGCATCAATGACTACCGTTTTTATCAATCCGTTTGTCTGGGCACTTAACGGATTGCCCAGATTCAGGAATATACAACCAACTATTAATATTAATGCTTTCTTCTTCATGTACTTATACAAATTTTCCCAACTTACATGCCTGCTAAATCGAATTCGCTTTAATGCCTGGGCAATCCAATTTTAACTGTTTTAACTTTATTTAATGATTAATTAATTATTGAGGTTTCATCAATAAGGTTTTATTTAATAGTTTTGATAACTACATTTGCATAGTTTTTGTTTCAAGCTTGCATGATTCAAACAAAAATAATATTTAAACATTATCATTATTTATAAATTGTTTGTCAAATTATTAACAGGCTTTTCTCGAAAAGTCAAATTCGTTTTAGTTGGAATGCTATTGATCGGGGGTTCGGCCCATGCCCAGGACACCATACCCCGCAGGATCTTAGATAGTACCCTTGTGCAAACAATCAATGATATTGCAGACACCATTATTGCTCGTACCTCAAATATGGGACTTGACGATAATGTTGAATACCAGTCGATAGATTCCATCCGCTTCGACATGAAATCCTCCAAGGTGTATATGTACGGCGAATCTAAGATTAAATATGGAAAAACAAATTTAGAAGGTGCCTTCATCCAAATTGATTTTAATACGGAAGAAATCACCTCGGAAGGGGTATTGGATTCAACCGGTAATCTGATCGGAAACCCAATTTACACCGAAGACGAAAAGTCGTATAAACAAAAATACATTAAGTACAATTACCGGACAAAGAAAGGGTATATCAAGGATGTTTTTACCGAAGAAGGAGAAACATTTATGCATGGCACGGAAATTTTAAAACTGGATAATGACGAAATAAATGTGAGCCACGGAGCATTTACCACCTGCAGTAATGAGGATCATCCCCATTTCGAATTCCGTTTTAATAAAGCAAAAGTTATTCCCGGCAAAAAAATAATAACCGGTCCGGCCTATTTGGTAATTGAGGGTGTGTCAACTCCCCTGGCTGTTCCTTTTGGGGTTTTTCCCAATAAAACGGGCCAACGTTCTGGCATCCTGATCCCAACCTATGGAGAATCGGCCAACCGTGGTTTTTTTCTTGAAAACGGCGGTTATTACTGGGCCATAAACGAATATCTGGATTTTAAAATTACCGGTGATATTTATTCACGTGGAAGCTGGGCACTGAACCCGGTGGTAAATTATATAAAAAAATACAAATACAAGGGATCTCTTGATTTAGGTTACGCCATCAATAAAACTGGTGACGACAATGAAGATATAAGCAAAGACTTCTCCATCAGATGGTCGCACAGCCAGGATCCAAAAGCCAGGCCCAATGGGCAATTTACTGCGAATGTTAATATTGTGAGCAGTAAATTCAACACTTATAACCCTACCACGACAAATGACTTTTTATCAAGCACTTTTCAGTCAAGTGTTTCTTATCAAACAAATATTGCAGGGAAATACAGACTGACAGCCAATGCAAGTCATAGTCAAAATACAAAAACAAAGATGGTAACCATGACCCTGCCTGAAGTAAGTTTTGGGGTTAACCAGTTTTACCCATTTAGGAAAAAGGGAAAGGCCGGACAGTTCAAATGGTACGACAATATCAGCATGAATTATACCATGAATGCCAGAAACACCGTAAATATAGCCGATTCTCTTCTTTTTAAACCTGAGATGTTTTCGCAAATAAAAAACGGGATCAAGCATTCGGTACCCATCAGCAGTAACTTAAAAGTTTTAAAGGTTTTTAATTTAAATACCACGGCCCAGTTTACAAACCGGACCTATTTTAGCCGGGTTGAGCAGAATCGGATCACTGAGCAATTAGAGGATGGAGAAACAAATTCCTACATCCAAAAAGATACGGTTTCGGGATTTTACAATGTATTCGATTTTGGTTTTTCCGCCAATCTGCAAACAAAAATTTATGGCCAGGTTGATTTCAAACAGGGAAGTGCTTTACGGGCCATACGCCATGTGGTAACACCTTCGGTAGGCTTTAGCTATACCCCCGATTTCAGTAAAGACGGTTGGGGTTACTATGGGTATTATTACAATGAAGATCATACGGATAGTACCAAATATTCATATTATAACAATATGCTTTTCGGTACAGCATCTGCCCGTGAATCAGGAAACATTAATTTCCGTATAGACAATAACCTGGAGATCAAGGTAAGATCCAGAAAAGACACCATCAGCGGCGTAAAAAAAATTGCTTTGATTGATGCCTTCAGCATCTCAACTTCCTATAATTTGGTGGCCGATTCCTTAAACTGGGCACCGATCCAAATGAACGGACGTACTAAATTATTTAATAAGGTTGATTTAACCTATGCAAGTGCCTGGGATTTGTATGCTGTTGATTCGAGCGGGAACAGGATCAATACTTTTGAATGGAAAGCAAATAAAAGACCGCTCCGGATCACAAGTTCTTCCTGGCGTTTCGGACTGAATTTTAAATTGAGCTCCAAAACCAAAACCGACTCAAAATTAGGGGGCAAGAATGGAGAAGAAATAAAGAACCTTTATTCGGAGGCTGAATTGCGTCATATCAGGGAACATCCCGAACAATATGTCGACTGGTCCGTGCCCTGGACCTTAAATTTTCGCTATGATTTTAACTACGGAAATTCTTTTACGTACGAAAATTTTGATAAAATCAACACCAAGAAACTAATTCAGACTTTGGGGGTTGACGGGAATATAAGTATTACCCCAAAGTGGAAATTTGAGTTCAGAAGCGGTTACGACTTTGAAAACAAGAAAATTTCCTATACCGAATTTCGTATTTTGCGTGATTTACATTGCTGGCACATGAGTTTCCAATGGATCCCAATCGGACAACGTAAAAGCTGGAGCTTTATGCTTAACGTAAAAGCTTCTGTACTTAAGGATTTAAAACTGGATAAAAAGAAAGACTTTAGGGATAATTTATAATTTCTACATTTCTTTATTTCATCACATTTCAAAAATATTCCTGCTATTTTCAATCCGAAACCGCTTTGATCTATGTAATCGGCATTCTAAAAGTGATAATTAAGCTTTTGATATACTAATCATTTGCCAGCATCATTCAAAAGCATAAAAACCTTAAATTTGTTAGAACTAAAATTTTTAAAATGAAAAAGATTGTCAATATTTCGAGTGCCCCTAAACCCATCGGCCCTTATAGCCAGGCCACTTTCTCAAATGGAACATTATACGTTTCGGGGCAAATTGGTATAATTCCTGCTACCGGCAAATTGGTCGAAGGCGGCATCAGGGAACAAACACAGCAGATCATGAAAAATATCGGAATGCTGCTAAAGGAAGTTGGTTTCGACTATGGCAATATTGTTAAGTGCAGTATTTTTATGACGGATATGTATAACTATGCTACCATCAACGAAGTGTACGCCGGATATTTTAAAGACAATCCGCCTGCCCGTGAAGCTGTTGCTGTGGTTGGACTTCCGGCAAACGTACAGGTAGAGATATCATGCATTGCAACTGAATAAATTAATTATAAAATATAACCTAATATTTAAACTATGAAAAAATTCGTTTTATTACTGATCATCAGTTTTGTTGGTTTAACGAACCTGAAAGCAGAAGAGGGCATGTGGATTCCCTCATTATTGGAAAAACTGAATGAAAGCGAGATGATCGATCTGGGAATGCGGATCACGGCCAAAGATATTTACGACATTAACCATTCCAGCCTAAAAGATGGTATTGTCCACATTGGCGGATGCACAGCCGAAGTAATTTCCGACCAGGGCCTGCTCATTACAAATCATCATTGCGGTTACAGTCGCATTCAGCGGCACAGCACCCTCGAGCACGATTACCTGACCAACGGCTTCTGGGCCATGGATAAATCCGAGGAACTGCCAAACCCCGGCATGATCGCCCGTTTTTTAATCCGGATTGATGAAGTCACAGATGCTGTTTTGAAAAATGTGACCGAGTCGATGACCGAAGAAGAAAGGGATAAAATTATCGGTAAAAATATAAAGGATATTACGGATCAGGCCGAAAAAGAAAGCGGTTACGAAGCCAGCATACGTCCTTTTTATTACGGAAATCAATATTATATGTTTCTTACAGAAACTTATCGTGATGTTCGTTTGGTTGGCGCACCGCCCTCAAACATTGGGAAATTTGGAGGAGATACCGATAACTGGATGTGGCCGAGGCATACCGGCGATTTTTCGATTTTTCGTATTTATGCCAATAAAGACAATAAACCTGCCGATTACGCAAAAGAAAATGTTCCTTACAAACCCAAATATCATATTCCGATTTCTCTCAAAGGAGCCAACGAAGGTGATTTTACCTTTGTGTTCGGATACCCCGGAAGAACCGAAGAATATATACCTTCTTACGGAGTGGATATGACTGTTAATACGGTTAACCCTGTGATCATAGATATTCGTACCGAACGCCTGAATATTTTTAAAAAGTATGTGGATCAGGACCGCCTGGTACGCATCCAATATGCTTCCAAAACTGCCGGTGTGGCAAACTCATGGAAAAAATGGATCGGTGCAAATAAAGGTTTGAAAAGGCTGAATGCCATTGGGAAAAAACAGGATTTTGAGAAGGAATTCAATAATTGGGCAAATGCTTCAGATGATACAAAGGAAAAATATGCCAAGCTGCTGAGTGAATTTGAGAAAAATTATACAGCCCTTGATCCTTATCAAAAAGCTTCTACTTATTTAAGGGAGGCCGGTTACGGTGTTGAGCTCATTAGGTTTGCTTCTGATTTCAGCAGGCTGATTGAACTAGATGATGAAACGAAATTTGAAGCTATGCTGGAGAATCGCAAAGAAGCGGTCCAGACTTTTTTCAAAGATTATCACCAGCCCATCGACCGTGAAGTGTTTGAAGTCTTGCTCGATATGTACCGCCAAGGTTGCGATGCAGAATATTTACCCGGATTTTTCCAAACCATCCAGTCAAAATATAAAGGCGATATCGGGAAGTTTGCCGATCAGGTTTTCAAAAAATCAATTTTTGCTTCACAGGAAAAACTGAATGATTTTTTAAACAATGCCGAATACGGGAAATTGAAAAAGCTGCAAAACGATCCTGCATATTTACTTGCTGCCGATCTTGCCAAACTTGACGAAGAAAAATTAAGGCCGCAAATTTCAAAATACACTGCTGAAATCGACAGACTTCAACGGATTTATATGAAGGCCCAGATGGAAATGCAGCCCGATGTCAGGTTTTATCCCGATGCCAATTCCACCCTCAGGGTAACCTACGGAAAAGTGAAACCTTTTGACCCCAGTGATGGTGTGAGCTATAAACATTTTACTACCATGAAAGGAATCATGGAAAAAGAAGATCCGAATATTTACGATTATGTGGTTGAACCCAAACTTAAGAGCCTTTACCAAAACAAGGATTATGGCCGTTATGCCGATCAGGACGGAAGCATGCATGTTTGTTTCATTGCAGCCAATCATACCTCAGGTGGAAATTCAGGCAGCCCGATTTTGAATGCCGACGGACATTTGCTGGGGCTCAATTTCGACCGTGTATGGGAAGGTACCATGAGCGACCTGAATTATGATCCGGAATACTGCCGCAACATTTCGGTAGATATCCGATACTGCTTGTTCCTGATCGATAAATTCGCAGGCGCCAAACATTTGGTGGACGAGATGACGATTGTTGAATAAAGCATTAATCATGGGATAACACCTGCCAGCTGGCGGGTATCAGCCCTAAACAATGAGATTAAACTATAATACATTGAGATTTCTCAGTCGTTTCACTCCTTCGAAATGACATCTCAATGAAGTGGGAATGCAAACCTTCGAGGGTTCTAAATCCTCGAAGGTTTTTTGACTTTGAATAAATAATTTCCAATAAAAAAGGTTTATCTTTAATTTCTTAAAATGTTCAATAGCCATGCTTATAGATCTGATCAAAAAAAATCGTAGCTACCGCCGCTTTTATGAAGATAAGGCCATCAAAAAAGATATTTTAATTTCATTGGTTGATCTGGCTCGTCTTTCGCCTTCCGGTGCAAATTTGCAGCCCCTCAGGTATTTTTTATCTGCTGATGCCAAAACCAACCGGCTTATTTTCCCGAACCTGGCCTGGGCGGGTTATTTACAGGAATGGGACGGACCCATGGAGGGAGAAAGACCCTCGGCTTATATCCTGATCCTCTCCGATCAAGAAATAAAAAAGAATATAGATTATGACCTGGGAATTGCCTGTCAGAGTATTCTATTAGGTGCTGCCGAACTGGATTTGGGCGGATGTATCATTGCTTCTGTAAAAAGGGAATCGCTGCATGAAGCATTGAATTTACCCGGAGAACTTAAGGTCAATTTGGTAATCGCCCTCGGCCACCCAAAAGAAAAGGTTGTAATCGACGATCTGACTCATAATGATGTTCGATACTGGAGGGATGAAGATCAGGTCCACCATGTCCCGAAAAGGGCCTTAAAAGATATTATTATTCGATAGGGAGTCTGTACTTCTTACCTTAATTGAGATTCGATACAATAATCACCCATACAAATTCCCAGTCCACGGGCCTTTGTAATCAACGGATGATCGAAAGGAACCGGTCTTAATTTTCCGCCTACTTCTTCCAATGGAATGGATTCAATCAATTCGCCATTTTTACAAACCATTCTGCCGTATTGTCCTTGCGAAATCAGATCGGCTGCATGGGCACCAAAGCGGGTTGCCAAAATCCGATCCATGGCATTTGGGCTTCCACCGCGCTGAATGTATCCCAGAATGGTTTCGCGCGCTTCAAGACCCGTATTGTTTATTATTTTCTGGGCAATATAACGTGCCGCCGATTTTGATTTGGGTTTTTCAATACCTTCGGCAACCACGACAATGGAATAGGATTTTTTTTGTTCGGCCCGCTGATGCAAATATTTATAGATCACCTCCAGATCGTATTTAATTTCAGGGATCAATATTACATCTCCCCCACCAGCCATCCCGGCATAAAGAGCCAGCCATCCGGCATGGTGACCCATAATCTCAATCACCATAATTCGCTTATGCGAGTTTGCGGTTGAATGCAATCGATCGATTGCTTCTGTTGCTATCCCAAGGGCCGAATCAAAACCAAAGGTTACATCCGTTCCCCATACATCATTATCAATTGTTTTGGGGATACCGATAACATTCAGTCCTTCTGCCGATAATTTTGCAGCATTTTTTTGGGTGCCATTGCCCCCGATGCACACCAGGCAGTCGAGTCCCAATTCTTTATAATGTTTTATGATAAGCTTGGGCTTACTTAAAAAATCAAGGTTTTTTTTCGTTTTCTTAAAAGGCTTCTCCCGTGAAGTTCCCAAAATGGTTCCACCCAATGTGAGAATTCCCGATAACTGGTTTTCATTAAAAACCTGATAATCTTTATTAATAAGGCCTATAAAGCCTGATGAGAAACCGATCACTTCCATTCCATATTTTACGATGGCTGTTTTACCAACACCCCGGATGGCCGCATTGATCCCCGGGCAATCTCCTCCGGCAGTGAGGATGCCAATGCGTTTGGGTTTTATATTTTCCATAAAATAGAATAATGATTAGAACCCTAATTTACGATTATTTCACTAAGGTTGAATTAAAATTACCTTAATAAAATTAAGGCCGTAATCAGGATTCCGTGCCTGTACTTTTATCAACCGGATAATTTAGTTCTCCTTCTGATTTTGAAATAATCAGGTTAATGGTGGTATCACCCGAAACATTAACCACTGTCCGTAACATATCCAATGGCCGGTCAACCCCAAGAACCAATGCAATTCCTTCAACCGGCAAACCGACACTTCCCATAACAATCAGTATCATTACAATACTTCCGCCGGGTACCGCCGGGGTTCCAATCGATGATAGGGTTGCGGTTAAAACAATGGTAATTTGCTGTCCAATGGATAAATCAATTCCGTAAACCTGGGCGATAAATAAGGCAGCAACGGCCTGATAAAAAGCAGTCGCATCCATATTAATGGTCACACCAACAGGTAATACAAAATTTGATACTTTTTCAGAAGCCCCGAGTTCTTCCACATTTTGTTTCATGGTAACGGGCAAAGTCGCAGCACTTGAACTTGTTGAAAATGCAACCAATTGAGCCGGAAGCAGTGCTTTATAAAAATCGATCAGTTTTATATTTGTAAAGATTTTAATATAAGCCGAATAAAAAATAAAAATGATCAACAGCAAACCGATGGCAACCGTAAAGAAATATCTTCCAAGTGCCAGGAAAATATCCGTATCGCCCGAGAAATCAACAATAACACCGGCGAGCAGCGCAAATACCCCAATGGGGGCATATTTCATAATGATATCTATGATCTTAAGCACAATATAATTAAGTGAGCCAATAAATTCGCTGACTGCATCGCTTTTCTTACCAATCATCACCATAGCCACTGAAAAAAGAATGGCAAAGAAAATAATTTGAAGCATTTTTGAATTATCCCCGGTAGCCTGTACAATATTTGAAGGAACCATATCCTCAATAAACTTCAAGGGATAAGATTCGGTTTCTTCAACCTGCTGTTGTTTTTCACTTAGGGTTTGTTCCCATTTTTGCTGATATATCGCTTTCTTTTCATCCGGGAAAGTATTTCCGGGTTGTGCGATATGCCCCAATGCGATTCCAAAAGTGGTTGCAATTAAAGTTGTGGCGATGTAGTACACAACGGTTTTTGTTCCAATTCTTGAAAGTTTTGACATGTCAGTCAAACTCGAAATTCCTTTTACCAACGATACAAATATCAAAGGAACGGCAATCATTTTGAGCAAATTCAAGAAAATGGTTCCAAAGGGTTTTATCCAGTGAAGGGTAAATTTTTCTGCTCCAATTTTTGTAGCGATCAAACCCCAGATTAAACCAAGGACCATTCCAAGGATAATTTTCCCCCATATTGGTAATTTCTTCCACATAATATCAAGCTATTTTTAAGATGAATAGTTTTTTTGGACAGAATAATCCAGTTCGTTCTCACTATGGCCAACAATGCAGGCAACGGCGGAATCACCGGTAACATTTACTGCTGTACGGATCATATCCAGTGGCCGGTCAATTCCAAGAATAAGTGCCAATCCTTCTGCCGGAATACCCGAGGCACTTAATACGATTACCATCATAATAATACCTCCGCCAGGCACCCCGGGGGTCCCAATAGAAGCGAGGGTAGCAGTCAAGACGATGGTCAGCTGTTGCATCAAAGTCAAATCCAGCCCAAATACCTGGGCAATAAAAATTGCTGAAATGGATTGATAAAAAGATGTTCCGTTCATATTAATGGTAACACCAACCGGTAATACAAAGTTTGCAACACCTTCGGAAACTCCAAGTTCTTTGGTACACTGCCTTAAAGTTACAGGCAGGGCAGCTGCACTTGAACTTGTTGAAAAGGCAACCATCTGAACCGGGAAAATGGCCCTGAAAAATGTTTTTAGTTTTATTTTGGTAAAGAGTAAAATAAAGGGTGGGTACAGGAAGAAAATCAGTCCAACCAACCCTAAACAGACCAGCAGTGCATATTTTCCCAACGCCAAGAATAAATCGGCATCCCCCGCAAAATCTGTAACAAGTGCAGCCAACAACGCAAATACCCCAATGGGGGCGAACTTCATAATGAGATCCACTATTTTGAGTATAATATCATTTAAACTGTCGAATATGTTTTTGACCGATATCACTTTTGAAGGTTCGATAATGATCATGGCTATTGCAAATAATATCGAAAAGAAAATAACCTGTAACATTTTTGTGTTATCGCTCATTGCCAGAATAATATTATCGGGAACCATTTCTTCGATGATATACAGCGGAGAACGTTCTTTTACTTCGGCAGCCTGGAGTTCTTTTTCTTTAACGGTTTGCTCATACTGCGCCTGAAATTCTTTTCGTTTTTCTTCAGGGAAAGTACCACCTGGTTTTAATGTGTTTACAAGAAATAACCCAATTACAATAGAAATAACTGTTGAGGCCAGATAAAATGCAATCGTTTTAATACCAATTCTTGAAAGCTTGGTAATGTCAGTCACACTGGTAACTCCTTTTACCAGCGAAATAAAGATTAACGGAACGGCAATTAATTTTAACAATTTTATAAAAATTGTGCCCCAGGGCTTGATCCAGTCTGAAGTAAATTTTTCCAAACCGAGATTTACAGCAATTAATCCCCAGATAATACCGAGAATCATACCAAAAATAATTTTTAACCAGAGGGGGATTTTCCTTTTCATAAACTTTAACTTATTAATTATAAAAACATTAAGCGCATAAAAATTAAAATCATTTGATTTAATTTTCAACTTGCGGGCGCAATTTAAGGATTAAAATCTTTAATGAGAAACCTTAGATGGAATTTAGAATCGATAAAAATCTGAATTCGACCAAATTCGACTTATCACCTATGAATTAACATGAAAAACAGATAGGGTTGTGACTAATCAAAAACGCTTATCATAAAATGATCAGCTTGTTTTATTTGGCTGCCAACATTTACATCATTTCCGATGACTGAGAGTTATATTAATTTAATGTAATAAGATCAATGAATCATACTTCTTAAAAAGGGTTGGTTCTTATCACTTATGAATGTTGTTGCGTCATCCTTTGACTGGGGATAAAACAATATTTCATGTATCGAATACAACTCATATTTCACCTTCAATTATTAACAAACATATTAATTCTAAAGCCTTTCAATTAGACCGACAGATCAGATCAAACATTTTTTTTGGGGGCGATAATATTATTTTGGTAAAATGAATACTCGAATGTAAAATGGTGTACATTTGATTCCCCAAAAAATGCAATTTATGATTTCGAATAAAACTCATCTGTAATTTCAAATATACGCTCCTCTAATTTCAAATTAACCAAACAATGAATTCTTTAATTTATGATCCCTGGTCCCTTTTCACAGACTTTGGGATTATCTTCGGCCTTCTTTTATTAGGCAAGCTTATACGGGTAAAAGTTAGATTTGTACAGCAACTTTTTATTCCTCCCTGCCTTATCGCAGGTTTTCTAGGATTGACCCTTGGCCCCAATGGGTTTGGCTTGCTTCCCTTTTCAAATTACCTGGGTACATATTCAGCAATTTTAATTGCCATTGTTTTTGCTTCAATTCCTCTGGCTTCTCCAAAATTTACTTTTAAAGAAGTAAAAGGCAGGGTGGGTTCAATATGGGCTTATGCACAATTGGGAATGCTTCTTCAATGGTCAATTGCCGGATTCTTTGGGTTATTTGTTCTGAACATTATTTGGCCAAACCTTAATTCGGCCTTTGGAATTATGCTTCCTACAGGATTTTATGGCGGTCACGGAACAGCGGCAGCAATGGGATCGGCATTTGAGGGCCTTGGTTGGGATGAAGCAAAAAGCTTGGGAATGACAACAGCTACCATCGGAATTATATTATCCATCATTGGTGGCCTGATACTTGTAAAAAGAGCCGCAAGAAAAGGAGATACTGAATTCATTAAAGATTTCTCGGAACTTCCGAATGAATTAAGAACCGGGCTGATCCCAAAAGAAAAAAGAGAAGCAGCCGGATTTAGTACCACCTCCTCCATATCAATCGATTCGCTGGCATTTCATCTTGCCATCGTTTTTCTTATCGCTTTTATCGGTTATCTGATAAGTCAGGGGGTAAAAAGTTATGCTCCAAAACTGGAATTGCCGGTTTTTTCGTGTGCATTTATTATCGGGTTGATTTTTAAAAAGATATTCGACAAATTTAATGTAACCGATTATATCTGCCCCAACCAGATTTCCAGATTAAGTGGTACTTTTACAGACCTGTTGGTTGCTTTTGGAGTAGCATCCATCAAATTGAACATTGTTCTAAAATATGCTTTTCCGCTGATATTACTCATTATTTTCGGGACCATTCTGGCATGGTCGGTCACATTTTTCCTGGGACGCAGGTTACTTAAAAATTATTGGTTCGAAAGATCGATTTTTGCCTGGGGATGGTGGACAGGTACCATGGCTATGGGAATTGCATTACTAAGGATTGTTGACCCAAAAATGAGAAGTAAAACCCTGGAAGATTATGCGCTTGCCTATCTGCCAATTGCTCCAGTTGAAATATTGATCATCACATTTGCTCCTATTTTGTTTGTAAACGGATTTGGGGGATGGTTTCTTTCTATTTTACTTATAATGGCAATCGTAATTCTCATAATTGCCCATAAAATGTCCTGGATCATTAAAAACCCGAAAAAAACATAAGGCTTTATTTTTTCGGTGAGCCGGATTGTTGAACTGAATAATCGAGTTCTTTTTCGCTATGGGCAACCACAACTGCCACGATGGCATCTCCGGAAACATTCACGGCTGTCCGAATCATATCAAGTGGCCGGTCGATTCCGAGTATCAAGGCTAATCCCTCAGCTGGAATGCCTGCGGCACTCAACACGATCACCATCATAATTACGCCTCCACCGGGCACACCGGGTGTGCCAATGGCAGCAAGTGTGGCAGTTAACACAATCGTTAATTGTTGCATCAAACTCAAATCCAATCCAAATACCTGGGCAATAAAAATGGCTGAAATAGCCTGATAAAATGAAGTTCCGTTCATATTTATCGTGGCTCCTACAGGCAATACAAAATTTGCAACTCCTTCAGAAACTCCTAATTCTTTTGTACACTGCCGAAGGTTTACCGGTAATGCCGCATTGCTCGAACTCGTTGAAAAAGCTACCATTTGCGTTGGCAATATGGCCCTGAATACCTTTTTTAACTTCACTTTTGTAAACAGGATAATCATGGGTGGATATAGAATAAACAACATCCCGATTAAACCGACACTTACAATTAAAGCATATTTGCCCAGTGCCAAAAACAAATTCGCATCACCTGAAAAATCAGCAATCAATGCCCCTAATAGTGCAAATACTCCGACCGGAGCAAACTTCATAATGATATCCACTATTTTTAAAATAATATCGTTAAGGCTGTCGAATAAGTTTTTTACGGAAATTACCTGTTTGGATTCCAGCATCAACATGGCAATGGCAAATAAAATAGAAAAGAAAATGATCTGTAACATCTGTGTATTGCTCGATGCGGCTTTAAAAATATTATCTGGTACCAGATCTTCTATTATGTAAAGAGGTGAGCGGCTTTTTACATCTTCGGCCATAAGTTCTTTCTGCTTTACATTATGTTCATACATGGCCTGAAGTTCCTGTCTTTTTTTCTCTGGGAAAGTATTGCCCGGTTTGAATGTATTTACCAGAATGAGACCGAATATAATTGAAATAATGGTTGATATCAGGTATAAGGAAACTGTTTTCACGCCGATCCTGGCCAGCTTTGTTATATCAGTTACACTTGCAACCCCTTTCACAAGTGAAACAAAAATTAATGGAATGGCGATAAGTTTTAAGAGGTTAATAAAAATTGTGCCCCAGGGTTTGATCCAATCAGAAGTAAATTTTTCCAGGCCATAATGCACGGCAATCATGCCCCAGATTATTCCGAGGAACATGCCAACAATAATTTTGATCCACAGTGGAATTTTCTTTCTCATAAACAAAACATTACCTAATTATTTTAAGAAAATGGATCAAATGTATTACTATTTATGACACAAAAATCAAGCGTTAAAAAATATTGTTTATCCATAATCGACTTATTTTAAACGAAATACTTAATGCCAGCAAATAAATCAATATGATGAACCACAAAGCATGCTTTGGAAAAAAAATTCTGCGATAGGCTATTGGGAAATATACCACTGTTTTCTCATTCGCCATAACGAAGGCGAAGGCGGATCAAAAAATCGGGATATGAATTAAAATGAATGCCCGCTTGCATTTCGGGAAACCAAGGAAACTTTTTACAGTTATTTTGTTTCCCTTAATTAATTTTTACTATTTTTGCCAGCTCAATCAATAGTGCCGTAAAAAGATGGATAAAAATCTGCAACAGATCATGGAAAAAGCCCGGGATCTTTCGTTTACATTCGGGATTAGAAGAATGTCGCTCGACGAAATCAGAAACAGGCTTGCAATTTCCAAAACAGTCTTTAATAAACACTTTAAAAGTAAAGCGGATTTTGTAGCTAAATTACTTGAATTTGAAAGAGAAAGGTTTAAATCAATTTTTGATGAATATGATTTTGAAGGCGTTAATGCCATTGATATTCTCCTGACGGTCGGCAAAGAAGTTGCTTTACGTTTCAAGGATGTAAACCCTTCATTGACCTTTGAACTCAATAAATATTATCCGGAATTATATCACCATCATTTTGAAACCAGAAAACAGTTTATTTTTGAAAAAATCAAAATTAATCTGGAGAAAGGAATCAAACAGGATATTTACCGTCAGGATTTAAGCATTGAGCTCGTGGCACGATTATATATGAGCCGATTGATAGATATGCACAATCCGGAATTTTTTCCGCCTGAAAAATTTTCGTATGAAACCCTTTATGATTTTATGTTTGACAACCTGATCAGGGGTATTGCAAACAGTAAAGGACTCGCTTATTACGAACAAAAAATTGAAGTTCTTGTGAATTAGAATTCAGGTTTACTGATTATTATTTAATCATATTCTGCCAAAACCAATCTTCGTGTAAAACAAATGATTGTTTCTTTTTAAGGCAGGCATTGATGTCGGATTCGGGAAGGTAAAAAAAAGGGGCTGCTAAGATTGCAGCCCCTTTTTTTTAATACAATTTCTTATAATCCAATTTTTGTATTACGCGATTCGATTTTTTCCGTTTTCGGTTAACCATTCGTGTATACATTACAAAATACATAACCGGGATCAAAATGAGGGTTAAGAAGGTTGCAAAACTTAACCCAAATATAATTGTCCATGAAAGCGGACCAAAAAACATCACATTATCTCCACCAAAATGGATATGCGGATTTAGATCGCTAAATAATGTTACAAAGTTGATATTCATCCCAACAGCAAGTGGAATTAATCCCAGAATGGCCGCAACAGCAGTCAATATAACAGGCGTAATACGAGTTTTTCCTGCTTCAATAATTGCTTCGCGGGTCTTCATTCCTTTCTCTTTAAGAACATCTGTAAATTCAACAAGGAGAATCCCGTTACGAACAACAATCCCTGCCAAAGCAACCATTCCCATTCCTGTCATGATGATTGAAATTGTCATATCAAAAAGCATATATCCTATTAAAACACCCATGATACTAAAAATAACTTCAGTAACAATAATGATAGGTTTGGACAATGAATTGAACTGGGTAATCATAATAAACATGATCAGGAATAATGACAACAACATGGCCTTGGTAAGGAACATCATTGATTCTTGCTGATCTTCCTGTTCTCCGGTAATCCTGATTTCAACACCCGATGGTTTATTAAATTCAGGAATTGCTTTTCTGATTTGTGCATTAATCTCATTTGACGTATAACCACTCAAAACATTTGACGATAAGGTAATCACTCTTTTTAAATTGAGTCGATTAATCTGTCCATAGCTGGTTACATATTCAATTTCGGCCACCACCGACAGAGGTATTTGACGAAGTACACCTGAGTTCATATCACGATATGTGATGGTCAGGTTAAGCAATTGTTCGATATCATTTCGCTGATTTTCTGCGAAACGAAGCATTATCGGATATTGTTCTTCTCCTTCAGAGAATTTAGAAATCTCCTTACCGAATCGTGCGGTACGGATGGCATCACCGACAGTATAAGCGGAGATACCTTCAATATTAGCTCTTTCTCTATCGAGCTTCACTATAATTTCAGGTTTTGTCGTTGCAAAGTCCGATTTTAATTCCTCTATCCCCTTAATTTGAAGAGACTCAATGTATCTTTTAAAATTTGCTGATGTATTTACCAGCTCGTTTAGATCTTCTCCGGAAATTTCAATATTCACAGGTTTCCCGGTCGGAGGCCCCATTGTATTTTTGTTCACGACAATTTCTGCACCTGGGATATCCTTTACCTCTTCACGGATTTTGTTCAGATAAATACCGGTACTCATCCCTTTTCTTTTGCTGAATTCTACGAAATTAATCGCAATTTTAGCCAAATGAGATGATTTTGTTGAATTGTCAAAGTTGTTCTCTGATGCGGCAAACGCGACATTAGTCACAACTGACTCAACAATGGGATTCTCTTCCCCCAAAACATTCATTACCCGGTGCTCAACTATTTTGGCTATAGAATCTGTTACGTTAATATCTGTACCTACCGGCATTTTGATGTAAGTATTCAGTGAGTTGGGCTCATTGTCAGGAAAGAAAACCACATCTGTTTTGACAATGTTATTTACGATCATTGTTACAAAAAACAGGGCAACCATTCCCCATAATATCCTGATCGGTCTTTTCCCTTTTAATACCCATTTCAGTAAATTCTCATATTTTCTCATCATGGCCGGTATAAAATGTGATTGGAACCTGCGAAGCACCTTATACCAGAACATGTTATGCGAGAATATAACGATGGAAATAAAAACCAAAAGATTTGCAATTCCGGTGAGTTTGAAAAAATAAAATGGAAGCGAAACGATTAATATTCCAAGTGTAATTTTAATGAGTTTGGGAAGTGGTACAGGTCTGTCAACCTCATCATGCTTCATAAAATCAACCGCAAATACCGGATTGAAAATATAGGCAACAATTAAAGATGCAAACAAAGTAATGATTAAAGTTACTGGAATAAAGAACATAAAACTACCAACCACACCCGGCCAAAATGCAAGTGGGAAAAATGGTGCCAGGGTTGTCAGTGTTCCGGATAATATGGGAACAAATACCTCTCCCGCGGCAAATTTGGCGGAGGTTGCAATATCCAGTTTTGATTTCTTAAAAATCCGATGGGTGTTTTCTATCACAACAATGGCATCATCAACCACAATACCCAAGGAGAAAATAAAAGCAAACATCACAAGCATATTCATGGTAAAACCAAAATATGGCATAACGATATATGCAAGAAACATCGACAATGGAACCGATAATCCAACAAAAAGAGCATTAACTACCCCCATGAAAAACATCAGTACAAGTGTAACCAGTATAAAACCAATAATAATGGTATTATTTAACTCATTCAATGTATTTCTGGTAAAATGCGATTGATCACCTGTAATCTCAACGCTCAGGTTCGAAGGCAATTTATTTGCTTTAAAATCGGCGATGATTTCTTTTATTTGATCAGCTGCATCCAAAAGGTTTTGACCACTTTTTTTTACGACGTTAAGCGTGATTACATTTTGTCCATTATAGCGTGCAAAACTTTCAGGTTCATGAAAAGAATCCTTTACCTGGGCAAGATCTTTGAGCTTAATCTGTGCTCCGCTTGAAGAATTGACGACAATATTTTCGATTTCTTCAATGTTTTTAATTTCGCCTACAACCCTTATTGATCGACTCATTCCTTGCAGATCAATATTCCCTCCGGAATAAGTCAGGTTATTTGCTGATACGGCTTGTTCAACATCCCGAAATGTCATACTGGCTGCCTGCATCTTATACATATCAAGATTGATCTGTATTTCGCGATCCAATGCCCCAATGATATCCACCCGGGTGATTTCTTTCATGCTTTCAATTTTTTCCTGCATATCATCGGCATACATTTTCAACCTGTCCAACGGGATATCACCCGCAAGGTTGATGTACATGATGGGTATTTCGGAAAGGTCAATTTCGCTAACTGTTGGCGACTGGTAAGAAGGATCAACCGGCAAATCTCTTTTGGTTTTATCAACGGCATCATTAACCTTTTGTTTAGCATCTTTTACTTCAATCCCTGTATTAAACTCAACAATAATAGCTGTGAAATCCTGTAAAGAACGGGAAGTAATATTCTTAACCCCATTTATCGATTTTAAGTTCTTCTCAAGCGGACGTGTGACCAGGTTTTCCATATCAAGCGGAGAGGTTCCGGGATACACAGAGCTGACAATAATTTGTGGAATAACAATTTCTGGAATTTGTTCTTTTGGAATGGTAAAATAATTGAGTAAACCAAATACAGTGATGATAAAAACCAGCACATATATACTAATCTTGTTATCTATTGCCCAACTGGTTGCAAAAAATTCTTTATATTTCTTTTCCATGAAAATTTCTTTTTGAATCTAGATGATTTCTTTCAATTAAAATCTGACATATTCACCATCAATCAGGTCTTGAAAACCAGCGGAAACAATCTTATCTCCTGCCTTAACACCTTCAAGTATTTCGGCCATTCCGTTATAGCTTATACCAATGGTAACGGCTTTTTTATAAGCGGCGTAAAAATTATCCTTCGGACGAACCACAAAAACGTAACTACCTTCTGCATCGGTTTGAATATAATTCATAGGTAATACAACTGCATCTTCGGTATGGTAATCGTTAATCTGAAGAATGGCGATCATATTTGCTTTTAAGTCGGAGATACCATTTGATAAATGTGATTCGATCAGAAAAGTTCGGTTAACAGGATTGATATACTTGCTGGCAAAATCAATGCTGGCATCAAAATCCTTATTAATATCCGGAAAACTTACCACTAATTTGTCACCCTTTTTTACTTTTGATGAATAGGCTTCGGATACTTCTGCCGTTATTTTAATGTTGTTAAATGCAACTACCCTGTATGCAGCAAGTCGCGGATCGGGAGACACTACACCTCCAACCCTGACATTACACTCCTCAATGGTTCCATCAATCGGTGATTTAATTTTAAATTTTTCTATTTGAAGCTTTAAAGATTCGATTTGTTGTTCGAGCGATTCTTTATTGGTTTTGGCTTGAAGATATTGAACTTCACTTCCGATTTTTTGATCCCACAATCGTTGTTGTTTGTCGAAAAGTTCGGAAGCAAAATCATACTGTGTTTCAAGGCTTTCCAACTGACTCTTGTATTGCTGATCATCAATCTGAGCAAGTACCTGGCCTTTCACAACTTTTTTACCGACATCGGCATATTTAGCAATGATGGTGCCTGGAACCTCAGCAAAAACAGCCGCATTCTGATCGCCATCCAACTTACCCTGAACCCGGATGTAATGATCAAAACTGCTGGTTTGTACTTCTGTTACCCCAATAAATTTAAATTTGTCCGAATTCACAGTAACTGTACCCGCCTCATTTTCCAATTCAGTTTCGAGTTTTTGTATTTGCTCATTAATGGATTTTTGCTGGTCTTTTAATTTGGCCAATTGTGCCTGCTTATTTTCACTGCACGAAAACAGGAACACTAATAAGAAAAGGGTAATTATTCTAAAATATATTGCTTTCATATCTTTTATTTTTCGATGTTGATTTCTGATTAATTATTTATTTTCCATCCTCATATTTATTCAGAAGACGATCAAGTTTTGCTTTTGCATTTAGCAAAGAAAGGATTGAGTTGTAATAATTCGATTCTGAAGTTAAATATTGATTTTGGATTTGGGTTAACTCAAAACTAGTGGATACCCCTTCATGGTATTTTATGATTGTTTTATCATAAATTGTTCTGCTCAGTTCCATGCTTTCCTTATTTGATTGATAGTTGCTGAGCGAAGTTTGAAAATCTGTTTGGGCTTTCTCATATTCAAGAATTAATCCCTGAACAACATCCTCCAAACCTAAACGTGTTTTTTCCAAATCGAACTGCGCCTGACGAAGCTGTGATGAACGCTGGCCACTTGAAAAAATCGGGATATTAACAGTAGCCCCCAATAAATCTTTTAAAGCGAAGTTAAATGAAGGTGCATTTGTTTGTTCCTCATGACGATAAAATGCTGTAATCGTTGGCAACGATTTTGTTTTCTGGCGCTTAAGATTGAGTACAGAAACTTTTTCGTTGGTACTCATGATCTGATAATCAATACTGTTTTCGACAATAAAATTCGTTGACAACATTTCATTTAAATTTTCCTGTCCCATAATCCGGGTTAAATTATCCGTAAGATCGATATTTTGATGAAAATTAATGCCAAGCTGAAGTTTCAGCAATTTTATGGATATATCCTTTTGCCCTTCAAGCGAATTGATAACGGTTTTAACATTCATCATGCTGATTTGTAATTGATCAACATCCGTTTGTTCATTAAAACCCTGTTCATTAAGCTTAACCATTTCATTATATGTTTGTTCAATGGTTTTAATGCTTTCTTTAAGCACCTTAATATTTTCGCCTAAAACCAAGATGGTATAATAACTGTTGGCAACCGATTCTTTGGTGAGTATTTCGGTTTTAATATAATTCTTTTCCGAGATTTCTTTAAACACTTTCGCTGCCTGAAGGCCAACCAGATATTCGCCACTAAAGATTAATTGTGAAAGTGTAAAATCGAAGGTCATATTATTTTTCACACCCAATGATACCGGGGGTGAAACTTTGTATGCATTGTCGATATCTTCTTTCGTAAGAGGAACTCCAACAGGCAGGGCTTCTGGATCAAGGTAAGATCCAAAACTAACCTGCGGAATTACAAAATTGTGAGAGTAATTGGCTGAAATATTAAATTGGGGCAGCCCCATGGCTGTTGTTTCCCAAATTTTCTTTTTTGCTAATTCGATGTCAATTTTTGCTGATTGGATTGTCCGGTTATTCTGAATCGCGTAATTTTGTGCTTCAGTAACCGAAAGTCTTAGAACCTCATTATTCTCCTGACTAAACCCATCGTAAAATATCCCCAGAATTACGAATGTAAAGAAACATTTTCGTATTAAATTCATCATAAACTATTTATTGTTATTGGTATCTAATTGTTTAATTTTTTCCTCTAAAACATTGATCCCTTCCTGCGTAGCTATTCCCCTTACATGGTAAGTTAAAAGTTCGATAAAGAGCCTGATAGAAGTATATTCTTCTGTTTTGAACATTTCTTCAAAGTGAATGTTTTCCAAACGCCACAAATAAAGTTTAGCGATGATGTTTTCATCCAAATCTTGACGGTATAATCCTTCCTCTTTTCCCTTCTTCAGGTTTAACAAAATGTAACTATACATTCGCTCGCGTCTTATTTTTACTGTCTTCTGATAATGTTGAGGGTAATATTTTTTGAGGTCATATTCTGTGGCAGGATTCTGATCTCTCATTACTTTGGTCATAAAAATTGATATCTCGAATAGTTCTTCAATGGCATTCCATACCCCGCTTAAACATTTACAAATCTGTTCCTGCCTAATCTCTATCTCGTTATCAATAAACTTACCGACCAAATCATCCTTATCGCTAACAAATTGGTACAAAGTTTTCTTTGAAATCCCCAGCTCTTTAGCGACATCATCCATGGTTATAGATTTGATGCCATACTTATTGTATAGCTCACGAACCTTTACCATCATGTTTTTAAAATCTTCATTCATGCGGCAAAATTATAACCAAAAAACTTAGGAAACAAATTTTAAATAAAACGTTTCTTGAGTTTTTATGAGATTTTTAGAAAATTAAAAAACCCGATTGGGTTTTTTCAGATTACCTTCATCACCTGTTTCTTTAATTCGATCCGATGCCCCTCCGCCTCACAAATACCACAATATTTTTGATATTCAGTATATTGATAACCACAACGTGTACATCGGTAACGAACAACAGTATGAACCCCTCGCGGCTTAATATTGATTTTCACCTTTTTTATAATTCCGGCTATGGGCGTTAATAATAAACATAAAAAGAAAAATCGAATTCCTTTTCTTCGGCTCTTTTCAAGTGAAAAAGTTGTAATAAATACCAATGCCAGATAGATTGATATGAATAGGATGGTATCATTCATATAGGAATTCCGTTAGTCTATACAAATATATTTGATATTAAAAATGTATTTGCAAAGTAACATTAAATTTAACAAATAAGCATTAAAAAAGGGACCCCATTCAAAGGTCCCTTTTAATTTTGAGCTATGTTAGTTTATTTAGTAAGGTCCTCCATAACGTCTTTCACATTTCCAGGAGTACTCATAATCTTCATAAAAGTTCCCATGGTCAACTCAGGCCAGTATAATGCAAATCTGAATTTCCCATGCAGTATTGTTGCTTCATTTCCCTGTAAAATCAAATCATAAGGCATGGCCGCAATATGATCTTCACCAATTTTAGGCAGGAAACTCATTTCTCCTTTGTCAGGGTCTAATAGAGCAACCCCAAATACCGCAATTTTTTTATCTTCAAAAACCTGTTCGTAAACTTTTTCTGTTCCGCCTTTCCGATTTTCAAGATTCTGCCTGATAACCCTAAGGCCTTCTTCAAAAGAGCTGAATTGATTAAGTTCGACAGGATCCGTAAAATATGGCATCAAGATTTTATAACGATATTTTATCAATTCTTTCTGGGTTTGAGCACCACCAAATGGAATCATCATCGATCCCACATTTTTCATGGCATTGATGGCTTGATCTGATATTTTTATAAATTCATTCTGGTGTGCATCATTATCTTCGAGCCAATATGCATAAAACATATAGATGGGGTTCAACATACTAATGGTTGTTATTCCATCTTTTTCGACAAAGCCAATTTTTAATGTTGCACCCAATGCTCCCCGATCGGGAAATTGAAGGGATAGATTTTTTAAGGCTTCAGAAGTATATGCAAGTACAAACAAATCTTCGTTACCGGCAGGATGATATTGTCCAATAATTTGGAAATTGGCTTCTTCCAAAGATTTAGTAACATTCTCAACAAAATTTGTGATGGGACCACTCAATTCATTAACCTTTAAAAAGGGCGAATATTGCTCCTGAGAATGCACAATGCTAAAACTTAAGGCCAATAACATTGTTAATATCCATGCTTTCATACAAAAGATTTTATATATGTTTGTATTTGCATACAAAAGTATAATACTCTATCATTCGATGCAAAGAATAGCTTATGATAAATATCATAACCGCAGGAAACATATGGGAGCTTAATTATCGGCAGCGAACCATTCGGCAACTGATGTGGCTGTTTCTCTAAGCTTTAAGCTAAACAAACCAACTCCTTCGGGTAATTCGGGCTTGATTAAATTTACAAAATCCAATAATAATAATTCGCTCGTTGGCTGATAATCGACCATGATGATTTTTTCGAAATTTGCTTTCAATTCCCGGATTAAAGAATCGTTTGTTTGATGATGCAACACCAGCGCATGGTCAAATTTTTGTACGATTTTTTGTCTGACAATCGATTTCAGATCACCAAAATCCATGACCATTCCGGCATCAGGTTTTGATAAATCAGAAATAGGTTCTCCGATCACCGTAACACTAAGTGTATATGAGTGGCCATGAATATTTCTGCATAAACCCGGATGATTGGGCAGCGCATGTGCCATTTCAAACCGAAACTCTTTGGTAATTCTTATTTGAGGTTTCATTTTCATTTCTAAATTAAAGTATTCCCAATAAATAAATCATTTGTTTTAAAGCCAGTCCGGTTAACAACACGCCTCCCAAAAAATGAATTTTATTTCCCCATTGAAAATTTCCACTTCTCTTTCCGATAACAATCCCAAATAAATTCATCAGGATTCCGAAGGCCATCATAAGGCCCATAAATAAATTCAGCGCAACAACAGAAAAAGCAAATCCAATACCGATGATGGATGCCTGGAGGCCCAAAGCAATTGACAGAACAAATATAACTTTAAATTTCCCGTAATGATAGCTTCGGTTTTCTGGAAGTAATTGATACGATCGTTTCATCATCCGTATTCCTACAATCATTAAAAGCACCACCAATATCCATTCATTGTTCCAGTTTAAAAGCGTTCTTATCATCACCCCCAGCCAATATCCAAGCCATAACATGCTTAAAGGTATGAACGTGAACAGGGCGATGAGCCTGATTTTTTCAAAAACAGACAGGCATTTTTGAACATTTGACACAATGGCCAAGGAAAAGGCACTACTTGTTATCGAAAAAGCAATTAATATTAAATCAATTGTATTCAAAGCATTTAAGTTTTATAAATTAACTGAACTATTTTTTCAAGACCTTCAATATCTGCTTCATCAAAAGAATTTAATGCTTTGCTGTCCACATCAAGTACACAAACAATTTCGCCGGTGTTGTTTCGCACCGGAATCACAATTTCTGATTTTGATCTTGAGTCGCAGGCAATATGACCGGCGAATTCTTCAACATTGTGAACCAAAACAGTTTTTGCATTATTAATGGCCGACCAGCAAACTCCCGTATTTTTTTTCAATAATATACAGGCCAGTGATCCCTGATATGGACCCACAATTAATTCACCGTTTACCAGTCTGTAAAATCCGGTCCAGAAAAAATAATCAAATTTAGCATGAAGCAAGGCAACAATTGTTGCCTGGTTCGAAACAGGATCATAGCTGTTTTTTAAGAGTACTTCCAGTTGCTCGTATACACGATTGTAGCGATTTAGCTTTTTAGTTTTATCCATTATAATTTGTATCGATCATTTAACGTTTTAGCGGATACAAAAATAGACAATAAATAAAACAAGTAATTCGCTAAATTTTTTCAAGTTCAACGGTAAAATGTCTTAGAATGGGTGCCTCTGAAACTATTTTATATCCCGATTTAATCTGCTCCCTTTTTTTAAAAACGTTACTAACCGTGGCCGCCACATAATCCATGTGGTTATTGGTATATACCCGTCGTGGGATGGCCATTCTGATCAGTTCAAGTTCAGGATATCTGTTTTCCCTGCTTATGGGATCGCGATCGGCCATAATTGTTCCAATTTCAACAGTCCTGACACCTCCTTCCAAATAAATTTCAACAGCAAGTGTTTGGGCAATAAACTCCTCTTTGGGTATTTTATGCAAAAATTCTTTAGCATCAATAAAGATAGCGTGGCCCCCAAAAGGAAGCAAAACAGGAACTCCATTTTCACGGAGTTTCTCACCTAAATAGCTTACCTGCCCGATTCGTGTTTGTAAATAATCGAATTCGGTACCTTCATCCAATCCCTGGGCCAAAGCATTCATATCACGTCCTGACATGCCCCCATACGTTAAATAACCTTCAAACATGATATTGTATACACTGGCCTTTTTAAACAGCTCCTCGTCCTTAAAAGCGACAAATCCGCCCATATTTACGATGGCATCCTTCTTGCTGCTCATGGTCATGCCGTCGGCATATTGATACATTTCTCTTACAATTTCTTTAATACTCTTCTTTTCATAACCCTTTTCGCGCGTTTTAATAAAATATGCATTCTCGGCAAAACGAGCGGAATCGAAGAAAACAGGGATATCATATTTTGATGCGAGTTTATGAACATCTTTCAGGTTTTGCATACTCACGGGTTGCCCGCCCGAAGAATTACAGGTAACCGTAACAATGATGAGGGGTATTCTTTCCCTTGCATTGTTTTTTAAAACACTTTCCAATTTGAGCAAATCCAGGTTCCCTTTAAAAGGATGTTCAATCGTTGGATGGAATGCTTCATCAATGGTGCAATCAACTGTAGTTGCTTTGCGAAATTCGATGTGACCCTTGGTGGTGTCGAAATGGGTGTTTCCCGGCACCAAATCACCCGTTTTTACCATGGTTGAAAAAAGAACATTTTCGGCGGCTCGTCCCTGGTGGGTTGGTAAAAAATAATCGAATCCTAAAATGTTTTTTATGGCTGTTTTCATTTTAAAATAAGAAGAAGCCCCGGCATAACTTTCATCCCCCAGCATCATCTCCGACCATTGTTTATCACTCATGGCACCGGTTCCTGAATCTGTAAGTAAGTCGATAAAAACCTGGTTACTTCTTAGATTAAAAAGATTATATTTTGCTTCTTTGATCCATTTTTCGCGCTCGATACGGGTACTTTTTTTGATCGGTTCGACCATTTTTATTTTATACGACTCTGCAAATGGTAATTCCATAACATTAAAATTTTTAGTTTTTTGAATAAATTTTGGTAAAAGGAAGGCTGTTAAGAAACTAAAAAGAGTCCCGTTCTTTAATGTTTAAGAAATTGTGTTCCCTGTTAAAGTTAACTGATGATATCATTTTATATCAATTTCTGCCACAAAATTACAAAATAAATAAACATCATATCCACCTCTCATTAAAGGTTGACATGAATGAATATTTTCTTCAGGAAACATTATTTTCTTCTTTTCTTTGCTTTACCATCTGTTTATATATCAATTTAAAAGAGAAAGTGACTAAAATTAAGTCATATTATTGTTATAAATTTCACAATTCCTTTATGCAGCTTCTATATATTTTATACTTTTGCAAAAAAAATATTGGGAATTTTAATGAAATAAAGAATGATTAAACATTTATCGGAAATTATTGAAATTGCAAAGAATAAAAGAACCCGAAAAATCGCAGTAGCAGCGGCCGGAGATGAACATGTATTAGAGGCTATCAAAAATGCACAAGCCGAAAACATTATTGATCCGATCCTGGTGGGAGATGAAAGAAATATCCGGTCTATCGCCCAAAAAATAAAATTCGAGCTGGAAGGAATCCGAATTATAAATATTGAAGATAAAGATGAAGCTTGCAAAGTAGCAGTAGAACTGGTTAAACAGGGCGAGGCCGAAATTCTAATGAAAGGTCTGGTCAGCACGGGTATGCTTATGAAGCGTGTACTCGATAAAGAAAACGGACTCAGAAAAGGATCAACATTAAGTCATGTTGCTATTTTTGAAACGCCTTATTATCATAAATTACTTGGCGTAACCGACGCTGCCATGAATGTTTCACCGGATTTGGAACAAAAAATTGCCATCATCGAAAATGCCATTGAAGTTTTTCACCGGCTTGGTAATCCAAACCCTAAAGTTGCCATTGTTGGATCAGTTGAAACGGTTAATCCCAAAATGGAGGCAACCATGCATGCAGCCACCATTTCGATGATGAATTACCGGAAACAAATCAAAGGCTGCATTATCGACGGACCGTTGGCCATTGACAATGCTGTTTCAAAAAAAGCCTCTGAACTAAAAAATATAACCAGTGATGTAGCCGGGGATGTTGATTTGATCCTCGGTCCTGATATTGACGGTGCAAATATTTTGTACAAAGCTTTGAGTTTTTTGGGTGGCGCAAGTGCCGCAGCCGTTATTATGGGTGCCACAGCACCCATAGTTCTTACTTCAAGGGCGGATTCTGAAAAAAGTAAATTTTTATCCATAGCTTTAGCAGCAGCAATCACTTAATTCATCATCATTGATTAATAAGGATTAATGGAAGAAATTAGAATATTAGCGATAAACCCTGGTTCTACCTCAACAAAAATTGCGGTGTATCATAATGAGGACCCGATTTTTGTTAAGAATATTAAGCACAGCATTGAGGAACTGGCCAAATTTGATAAGGTTGTTGATCAACTGGGATTTCGTAAACAATTAATTGTTAAAGAGCTGAATGAGGCTGAAATTTCAGAAGATCATGTTCGAGCCATTGTTGGCCGCGGAGGATTGGTTAAACCCATCGAATCCGGAGTGTATGAAGTAAATGAAGCCATGATAGCCGATCTCACTCATAGCCCGATGGGTGAACATGCAAGCAACCTTGGGGGATTAATTGCCAAAGATATTGCGGACTCACTTCCTGATGCCAGGGCCTATATTACCGACCCGGTTGTGGTTGATGAACTCAGGGAAGTTGCCCGGATCAGTGGGCACCCGCTTTTTAAACGCAGCTCGGTTTTTCATGCGTTAAACCAAAAAGCTGTGGCACGTCAACATGCACAGCAAATTCTGAAAAAGTACGAAGATCTGAATTTAATTGTTGCACATTTAGGAGGAGGAATTACAGTAGGAGCACACAAAAGAGGCCGGGTTATCGACGTTAACCAGGGCCTGGACGGTGAAGGACCTTTTTCTCCGGAAAGAAGCGGGACACTGCCTGTTGGAGATTTGACAGCTTTGTGTTTTAGCGGCAAATATTCAGAAAAGGAGGTTCGGAAAATGATTACCGGAAATGGTGGCCTTGTTGCATTTCTTGACACCAATAATGCTTATGAAGTTGAACAAAGGGTAAAGTCGGGCGATAAATATGCTGAACTGATTTATTCAGCCATGGCTTACCAGGTTGCAAAATCTATTGGGGCCATGGCAGCGGTCTTAAAAGGTGATGTAGATGGAATATTGATTACAGGCGGAATTGCACATGATAAATGGTTTACAAAACATATTATTGATCATGTTGAACTCTTCGGGCCGGTTTTTATCTATCCGGGAGAAGATGAAATGAAGGCTTTGGCGATAAATGCACTGAGGGTTCTACGTGGTGAAGTGAGTCCCAGGATTTATCAGTAATCATACCTTGGTGAATTAAATCAATCCTGTATTTTTACAAATGGTAATTGAAACAAAGTTTATGCAATAGATCGTGTTGAATCTATTTTATAACCCATTGCTGGGGGTTCAACAATACCTTCCCTTTCCAGATTTCAAAATGTAATTCAGTTTTAGCTTCAGCCTGATTGGTATAGACCAAACCCAAATTTTGCCTGGTTTTTACCTCATCCCCTGGTTTTACAAAAACTTCAATTAAATTGGAATAGACTGTAAAATATTCACCATGCCGCACGATGATCGCTTTATTTGTATTTGTAATTGAACGCACGCTTATTATTTTTCCGTCGAAAACAGAACGTGCATTTTCGCCTGAATTGGTCAAAATATCGATGCCATTGTTTTTGATTTTGATATTCTTTAAAACAGGATGATCATGTTCGCCAAAAGTGCTTGAAATTATTCCGCGTTCCGATGGCCATGGCAATTTCCCTTTGTTTTCTGAGAACGTATTTGAGAGTTCCAATTCGGCCGGTGTCAGGGCAATGATATCTGATCGTTTTTCCGATCCGCTTTTTTCTGCGGTTGCCGCAGCAGATTTTATTTCGTCTGAAATGATATCATTGATTGCACGATTTAAGCGATCGGCTTCATTTTTTTGTTGCCTGATTTTAGCCTGAAGTTGTTTTTCCTGCTTCGTCAAATTGTTAACTTTTAATCCCTGCTCCTGCTTTTCCTGTTGCAAAACCTGCATTTCTTTTTGTTGATTTTGAATTAAAACCAGACGCTCTTGTTTTTGAATGTTCATTTCATTATTGAAGATCGTCACAGAATCTTTCATCTGTTTAATTTGCAGGGCCTGTGATTTTCTGTAATCACTATAATACTGTAAATACCTGATTCGTTGATAGGCCTGGTTAAAATTACTTGAAGCCAGTATATACATGATCCGGTCGGTTGAGTTTTTATTCAAATAAATAAAATTCAACAATTTGGCATATTCTGCTTTTGCAATTTTTAACTCAGATTCAAATTCAAGGATTTTATCGTTATTTTCTGAAATGATCCTGTCCAGCGTTTTTATCTCACCGGTATAATTTGAAATTAGAAGCTCACGTTGATTAATTTTATTATTGATCAAAATAAGTTCGTGAAGTGTATTTGCCTTATTTGAGCTGGTGGTATTGAGCAGTTGGTTGGTATAATTAATTTCATTCTCAATCAGGCGCTTTTGGGCTTCCAGTTTCTCCCTGTTTACCTGCCCGCAAAGTGTGTACGAAATCATCAGTAAGAATAGCATTGCTTTTATTCTTTTTGACGCGCAAACAACTACAGCAAGATTGATCATATTCATTAATAAATTTAATCTAATTTAGTAATAAGCTGATATTTAGAAGGGACACTGAATGGAAAATTTAATTCTTCATTAATGGCAATTTTAGAGTAATCCAAATGAACCCCAATATTATTATCAGCCTGTAAGTCGAAATCGATAACCCTGGGAAATAATTGGCTGCTAATTTCTATAAATCTTGAGTATGTGGCATCCAGTTTTTTATTTTCCTTTCTTATTTCTTTCAAACTTAGTTGCAGTATTTTAAAATTATCGGGAGATAACCAGATGTTTTGGATAAAAACTTTCGGTTCAAGTTCATTTTTTCGGACAAATTTTTTGAGTTTTGCCCGCGAAGCTGTTGAGAGTTTATAAAATTTGTTGTCGACGCTGGCCCTGAATTTCCCATCCTCATAATGGCTCAGGTCATTTCCAATGATCAAGGCCTGCAAAATATCATAATCAACATTGGTGTCGAGATATTCGTTCAGGTAATTATAATCTCCTTCAAAAAAAGTTTTATTAATACGGTTGATAAATTTAACAGAATCATTGGTAATTAATAAACGTGCGGCTTCGATTCCCAGAGCGGGAGAAAATGATATCCAGATCATGCTGTCCTTTTGAATTCTGATCTGACCCTTGAATTCTGTTTTCTTTTTATCAAAAATATAGTCGAGGTTGAATTTGGCATTAAAGGATTCAAATTTTAATTCGTTGGCCTTTAATTGATCGAACAGATATTCCGAACCCGCATCCTTTAAAGGCTCTTTAATGATTTTTCGAGTGGTTTTGCAAGCCGAAAATATAAGGAGCAATGCAACAGCAATAATGATTGACGGTCTAATTTTTAACCATTTATTCATATAATTTCTTTTCTTTAATTTTTTTCTCTAAAAATTCCGAGCCCGGCCCTTTTTTACGTGCTTTTTTCCACTGTTTGAGTGCCTGTTTGTTTGCTCCCATTTTAAACAGAATATCACCATAATGTTCATAAACTTCCGCACTTTTTTGATCATCTATTTTCATGGCCTGTTCAATAATACTTTTTGCCTCCTCATAAAGTTCCAGTTTGTACAAAACCCAGGCTTTGGTATCCAGGTTGGAAGCATTCTCAGGATCCAGATCAACAGCCTTGAAGGACATTTCTTTTGCTTTTTCCAGTTTTTCTGAACGCAAAGCCAAATAATAGGCATAGTTATTCAAAACAACCGAATTTTCAGGATCAAGTTTAATTGCACTTTCATAAGCCTGATCGGAAGCTTCAGTTTTATTCAGTTCATGATAGGTATCTCCTAAAAAAGAATAAAATTGTGCACTTAAGGCTAAATTATTTGAAACCAGGGGCAAGCCCTTCCTGTAATATTCAAGTGCTTTCTCAAAATCTTTTTCCTGAGATTTTACCATTCCTGCAAATAAATACGGGATGGGACGACCTGGAAATAATTCCACAGCCCTGGGGGCATGCAGTTTTAAAGATTCAAAATCAGCTAAAGCGGATTCGGTAATCAAAAGCTGTTCCCATGAGGCAACCTGCATACTGTCAATCGTAATTATTTTTAACAACAGTTCACGGGCCTTTTTAAATTCCCGGGATTGATACAAAACTTCAGCCTGAATGGACAGAATCCTGGCATTATCGGGATAAACATCAGCCAGTAACGAAATAAGTTTGAAGGCCTCCGGATTTTTTTCATCAAATATTTTTTCTGACGGGTAATAGGAAATCAGGATTTGAATTTTTGATTCCAGATCCAGCGATTTATTTTGAAAACCCAGCATTAATTCGTTAAATGCTTTGATGCTATCACCTGAATTCCGATAAAAATCAGAAAGTGAGATATGAATATAGGCATTCTCAGGATCAATTTCTGCAATTTTAGAGTAGGCCCACAATGCTTTTTCATTAAACTTATTTTGTAAGCATAGTTCTGCATATAATGCATAATACCTGATTTCGTAAGGAAACTCATTGATTAATTTTTCAATCTCCAAAACCGATGAATCGGCCTGCTTCAGATTCTGATAAAGCTTTTGTTTCTGAATTGCCAGTTGCTCATTGATCCCGATTTTTTGTTCCAGATTATTTAAGGTTCGGATTGCATTTTTATCATCCCCAATCAAAGAATAAGTATAGGCAAGCTCTTCTAAAAATTCAAGGTTTGCAGGATTTTGTTCTACCAATTGTTTTAGCAGATCGACACTTTCCGGAAAATTGTTTGTTTGTTTGTAAATGTTCGAAAGTAAGAGTTTGTACCAACTGTTGTTGGGATCAATTTTAATGGCCTTTTCAGCCATTCGACGGGCCTCATCAAATTGGTTGCTAAGTACATAAATTCTCGCCAACTCGTACATAGAAGCGGCATCTTCCGGATCCAGTTCAATGCAATTCCGGTATAGTTTTTCAGCAGTTGCTATATCTCCTTCGTTTTTGGCTTTGTTGGCTTCAACAAAAAGTTTTGCATTCTGTAAACGTAAGTATTGCTGGTCGTTTTGACCTGTTTTGCTTGTGTCCGATTCCTGAGATATTCCAATGATCGGAACATTCAAGATCAAAATGCTTAGTAAAATCAGGTAATATATATTTTTCATCAAATACATTAAGTCTAAAATTTTTTTGTTCTATATTTCCAAACTTCCACCTTCACATTCAATTCACGCCTGGGTTTCAGCCTTCAATCTTCACATTATTTGGTGTAATCCCTATCATTTTTGCACTGTTCTTCATTTTGCAGGGGATTAATTATAAAGTCCCGTTCTATATTTGTCCTCCATTCCACACCTGTAGCGGTAATGGTTGTATTGCCGCGTATTTTATGTTTAGATTGATAAACCAATTAAAAAAGCATATCATCGTTTATTGATTTTTGTTTTTAAAAAATCTGCCACATTCTTAAATCCATCACAACAGATTGTATGCCTTAAAATTGAAGCGCTAAATTACAGAAAATATGCTTTCAATTGCATATTTCTAAAAGCAGGTGCTTTAAGTATTATGAATTTTGATTGAGGAAGAATGAGCGAAAATCATTTCTTTCAGAAAAATAAATCAGAACCATATAGATCAAGAGGAGTCCGGTGTTCTTCAGGAACTCTAAAATATAGTTTTCAATTGTAACAGAACGGCTGATGATGACCAATACAATGGAGAATCCAATATAACCTATAATTTTTAATACCTGATAATTCACTTTATAGTGTTTCCCTCCGATCAGGTATGAAATAATCATCATTGTGCCGTAACATAAAAGAGCAGCCCAGGCAGAGCCGACATAACCAAATCGGGGGATCCAAAGGATGTTAAATACAATGGTAATAACAGCTCCTCCAATAGCGATGTATGCACCATATTTGGTTTTGTTTGTCAGTTTATACCAAATGGCCAGATTGTAGAATATCCCTAAAAACAAATATGCCATTAATAAAATAGGGATAACGACTATGCCTTCCCTGAATCTTTCGCCGATGATCAGTATTACAGTGTTCAAATAAAGCATGATACCCAGAAAGATTAGGGTAGTTGCAATAACGAAATAATTCATTATTCTGGCATAAACAACTTTGGAATCTTTCTCTTTTTCGTGGGCAAAGAAAAATGGTTCAGCCGCATAACGAAATGCCTGCACAAATAAATTTAGCAAAAAGGCTATTTTAATACTCGCCGAATAAATCCCAATTTGCTGCTCGGCTGTATTTTCAGGAAGGATGTATTTCATGAGTAAGCGGCCAAAAGTCTCATTCATAACACCCGCCAAACCAGTTAGTAAAAGCGGAAATGAATAACGCATCATTTTTTTCCACAACGAAACATCAAACGCAAAATTGAAATCTTTAAACTCCTTAAACAACAGCATGAAAGTGATGGCACTGGCCGCCAGATTCGAAATGAAAACATAAACGATTAAGCCCCATTCCGGCTTGAAAAAAATCTGTATAAATTCGCTTACAGCTGAATTTGAGGATTTCAATAAAAAGGGACAAAGGATCAAAAAGAAAAGATTTAAGGTAATATTGACCCCGATATTCACCAACTTGATAATGGCAAATTTAATGGGCCTGTTTTGGGCGCGTAATTTTGCAAAAGGGATGGCTGTTATGGCATCAAAAGCAAGGATAAAGGCGAAAAGAACTATATATTCAGAATTATCCGGATATTCGATGGTTCTGGCAATTTGTGGTGCGAATATGATGGCAAAAACAAGAAATACGAGTGTAGAAGTTAGAATGGAAGATAATATCGTATTATACACTTTTTTTCTTCCATTCTCCAATTCAGAGTATCTAAAATAAGTAGTTTCCATCCCATAAGTCAGAATAATGAATGCAACAGCCACAAATGAATACATCACATTTACAATTCCGTATTCGCCCTGGGTAAAAACACGGGTATATAATGGAACAAGCAGATAATTAAGTATTCGCCCTACAATACTTGAAAAACCATAGATTACAGTCTGACCGGCTAACTTTTTGATAGGATTCAATTCAGATCAATTTTGGAAGTAAAGTTAATAATTTGTACGACTGTAAAATGTTAATCTTGAATTTCAGTTATAGGAAATGATATGAAGAATTTTGTTCCCTTCTCAGGTACAGATTCGAACCAGATTTTTCCGCCCGAATTGATGATGATACTTTTAACCATGGCCAAACCCAAACCCATACCGCTGGTTTTTGTAGTGAAATTCGGTGAAAATATTTTTTCCGCCATTTCGACCGTAATGCCTGAACCATTATCTGCTACTTCAATAATCATTTCAAGTTGAGTTTTACGAATCAGGAATTTTATTTCACCATCATTTTTATCGCCGATTGCCTGAACCGCATTTTTTATTAAATTATTAAATACACGAAGCATTTGGTTTTTATCTGCTTTTATTTTGCAATCGTCCATCGGTACTTCCAATTTATAGATGATGGTGGTATTCTCCTTAAACAAATCAATGGTATTTTTAATAATTTCCTTTAAATCAACCCATTCTAGTTTTTGTGAAGGCATTTTTGCAAAATTAGAAAAGGCGTTTGCAATCTCTGACAATGAATCGATTTGCTCAACAATTGTTTTTGTAAATCTGTTTAAGCGACGATCAAAATCCTGCTCTTTTTCATCCCATGCTTTTTTAAGGTACTGAACACTCAATTTCATTGGCGTTAAAGGATTCTTGATCTCGTGGGCAACTTGCTTGGCCATTTCACGCCATGCACTTTCACGCTCTGACTGAGCCAATAAATTTGCACTCAAACTTAATTCATCAATCATTCTGTTATACTCTGTAATTAGGCTTCCGATTTCATCCTTTCTTGTCCAGTCAATTTTTTGATTTGCCTTACCCAGCCGAATTCCGCTAATGCTTTGGCGGATCAATTGTAAAGGTTTAGAAATCCATCGCGATATAACAATGGTAACCATAATGGCTATCACAAAAAACAGCACATAAATATTAACCAGTGTAATCAGAAAAGTTGTTATTTCAATTTGCAATTCAGTTTGACGCGCAAAATATGGCAGGTTTAAATAAGCCACTAATTTGTTCTGTGAGTTGCGGAATGGTACATAAGCTGATAAGTACTCGTAACTGCCTACATTTTCTTTCTGTATAAATAGTAGTTTTTCTTGATTTGCCAATACATCATAAGCAGTAACATTCATTAATCTTGACAATAAGCCTACTTCAAATATTTGTTGCCTTGATGATGCAATTAATTCTCCCTGAAGTGAGTAGAGGTGAATATCCGAAAAAAATACGAGTGAGAATTTAGTGAGCAATGAATTCAGATATTCATACATATCAGGGCTGATATTATCTTCTTCTGCAAGTTTGTGTTCTAATTCTATAAGCACAGAATGTGCTTTTTCACTTAATATCTCATGGTTTTTTTTATCGTTTAAACGTATTAAATAAAGCATGGTGGTAAACCCGATAACCAGAAATGAAATTAATATGACACCCAAAATTGAAAATTGAAGCCTGTTTCTGAAACTGATTTGAATTTTAAAAGACAAATTATAAGCTGTAACCAGATAAAAAATAAAAATGAACAATGCCAGGGTGATAAAATAGTAAGAAAAAGGAGCAATTGCTTCAATAATATCCCTGTTCTCTTTACTAATGATAAAACTGGTAAGCTCATCTTTTTTAATTAAAAGATGATTATATTGATTATTGAAAAATCGTTTTTGTCCTTCCGCCAGTTTCTGGTAATTTTGAAGATTGATACTATAATCATAATCACCAAATTTATATACCAGTTCATCATTCCGGTACTTAGCAAAAGAATAGTTAACCAGATCGGCGCCCGATAAATTTGTGGTTTCATCAATTAATAATTCCGGATAGCCTAAACCTTCGGGAATAAATTCTGAGATCAATTCAATATAAATATATGTATCCTTTCCAACTAAATCTGATGGGAAGTACAATACGGCCAGGTATGAATTATTGATCGAATTATTGTTGATGTGGAACAAATCCGGATGATTTGTTGGGATTCCAAATTCAGTAATGATGCCTCTAAAATAATCTATACAATTAATCAAATAGTTTTCGGGTTGAATGTTTAATAGGCGGGAAGTATCACAAATCGTAATATAGGGTACAAATTTTACCTCACTTTCCTTTTCAAAATAGTTTTTTACCCTGTTCATCAATAATGCTTCAACCTCAGGATTTTCATAATTATGGAGATTCTGGAGAATCAACGTATCATTATATATTTCCTGAATTGAATTATTAAAAGTATACTCCGCAAGCGGATCCCGGTTATTAGCAATAGATTCGGCTATACTCTTACGTTGTTCAATTTCTTTTTCAGACAATACAGAGGTTGATAACATGCCCAAATAAACGGCGAATAATAGCAGAAGACCCACAATTTCAGAAGTACTTATTTGGAAATACTCTCTTTTACTTAACAAAAATGATAAGGTGAAGAATATGAATAATATGATGGAGCATAACCGAAGTTCAGATACAGCATAAGCCGCTGTCAGATAAATTATTACAAGCACCAGGCCGCTTAACCATCTTGACTTTTTATCCGTAAAGATTCTATCGTAATAATTCCAAACAAACCGACCCGTAAAATATAACGACAGACTCAAGCTTCCCAAAATAATGAATGAAATAATACTTATTGAAGTGTTGGAGAGGAATTTCTGGCCCAGCTCAATCGTTATCTGGGAATTTTTAAATAAACTGATAATCGTTTGTTCGTAAAAATAAAAGACAAAGAAGAAAAATAAGGTCATTATAATTGTGGCAAAAACACGCCTTATCTTATTATATTTCAGTGTTTTAGGTAAATTAACAGGGAAGCATGCCAATGCATAAGTGATATACAGGAAAAAGATGGTGTTCGTAAACAAATCAGCGATTGAATTGTGCACTAAATCAGCAAAAGTGTTTGGTAAATACAAATAGGAATTAAATAAGACGCTGGGAATTCTGATCTGACTAAGGATGACCCAGAATATGATGATGTCAGCTATTAATAAAATCGGTATGATCCATTTTCGTCGAAACAGATACTCATACCTTCTGTAAAGCTTAAAAATTAAACTCAGAAATAAAATGATGGTAAATTGGTATATAATAAATAACACCATGGCCTGATCAGACCTGATCTCGTCGTGTTTCTCCCTTATAATTGAAAACAAAAAATTTCCGTCCCTATCGTAAATATTCAATTCATCCTTGAGCAATGAAATTTCGCTATTTGCATGAATGACTGTGCTGGTGATAAAATTCTTTTTTAAGTATTCGTTTGTATATGCAAATTCATGTTTAATTAAAAGTGCCTCCAATAGCTTCACCCCATCTTTTCTTGTTTGTTCCAATTTATACCAGCCATTTTTTAATTTAACTACTTTTTGGCTGTCTGAGCTTATTAGATTGGATGGGTCAATAAAATTGGAGGACCAAAACACCAATGAATCATTATCGTAAATAAAAACCAATCCGTTAATTTGTTCTAGCTCATGAGAAGTTTTTTCAAAATTAAGTGATGAATTTCTATAGTCCTCAATTATTTTATCAGCGATTGTAGATAATTTCTCTTCTCTGTTAAGCAATTCTCTTTCATATGATTTTTTGATATGCTCATTTGATTGTATCACTTGATAATGGTTAACCATAAATGCCAGAAACAATAAAGCTCCTAAGGCAATAATAAGGTGGATCCAAACTGAATAACCTTTGGTTTTTTCTGTGTTAGCCTGTTGATCCATTGGACAAGTTTTATTTTTGAATTATATATATCAAGCTTGAATAATTGCCAGTTGATCGCGCATTCATATTCGACCTTAAACCATTGATAAAAGCTTTAAAGTATGCTTTCCATGTATGACCTTCACTTAATAAGCTCACATAATAAGAATCGAACTTCATTGGGTATTTGTTTACAATAGCCATACCAAATTTACTAAATAATAATTCAATGGTTGATGGGTTGAAGTGATAAAGGTGTCTTGGAACATCATAGGCGGCCCAATTTTCCATATATTTTTTTGCATCCCATGAGTCAATATTAGGGACCGCAATAATCAGCTTCCCATTTTCAGCCAACAAGGAAACGAGCTTTTCTAATACCTTTTCAAGTTCATGAATATGCTCTAATACGTGCCATAAGGAAATAATATCAAAGTGCTCATGATCCAGTTTCTCGAGCATTTCTGGTGGTATCACATTGACTCCAAGATTTTTTGCCACTTTCCTGGCATCTTCATTGGGTTCAATACCCAGAGCCGTCCAGCCCGATTGCGTTGCTTCTTTAATAAACAAGCCAGCACCACAACCATAATCCAACAATTTGCCCTTTTTATTGGCTATTTTATCTATAAGTTTAACTTTGCCTTTTACATTAATTTTTCTAATAAAATTATAGATATAGGAAGTGAATGTTTTGGTATTAATATTATGCGAATAGTAGGTTTCAGCTTTATAATATGGCCGTATACTAATCGCGTCAGGCCGCGGATTTGTGAAAACAAAACCGCAATTATTGCATTTTGACAATACAAAATATTCCTTACTAACTAAATTATCTTTACATCTGATGTAATTTGCAATATCCTCAGAAAAGCATAAAATGCACCGATTGATTTTTTCCATCTTAACTTTTGTTTCACGTGAAACAATTTTTAATTTCCATTATAAATTACCAGGACTGAAATATCAGCTGGAGATACTCCGCTAATTCGAGCGGCCTGACCAATAGTAGTTGGTTTAATTCTGTTTAGTTTCTCTCGTGCTTCGTACGAAAGCGATTTTAATTGATGATAATCAAAATTGGAGTCAAGTTTTAATTTCTCGAATTTTTCGAATTTATCTGCCAATTCCTTTTCTTTCATAATATACCCTTCATACTTTATTAAAATTTCGATCGACTCTATCAATTCTGTTTCAACACTCTCATATTTTAAAATAATATCTTTAGCTTTCTGACTATAATTGATCAGTTCCGGCAAATTCACTTGAGGCCTTAAAACCAAATTTGAAATTTTGGTTTTTTGAGTGATGGTATTTGTATTTTTTGAAGTGAGATATGGGTTTATTTCTTCCGGATTGAGGCTTACATTATTAAGTTTCTTAATTATTTCGGCAATTTTTTCCTTTTTAACCTTTACTGCATTCATTCTGCTTTCGTCTGCCAACCCGATTTTGTAGCTGCGTTCCGTCAACCTGATATCTGCATTATCTTGTCTTAGTAATAACCTGTATTCTGCCCTCGAAGTAAACATTCGATAAGGTTCATCCACACCTTTGGTAATCAAATCATCGATAAGAACACCAATATAAGAATCAGATCTTTTCAGGATGAAAGATTCCTTTTCATTAATTATTTGATGAGCATTAATTCCTGCAATCATGCCCTGTGAGGCTGCTTCTTCATACCCGGTTGTACCATTGATTTGTCCGGCAAAAAACAGATTTTTTATAAGTTTTGTCTCCAGTGTATAATTTAATTGAACCGGCGGAAAATAATCATATTCGATGGCATATCCTGGTCTGAATATTTTTGCATTTTCAAAACCCGGTATTTTTTTTAAAGCTCTGTATTGAATGTGATCCGGAAGTGAGGATGAAAAACCATTTACATAATACTCAATTGTATTCCATCCTTCGGGTTCTACGAATAACTGATGTCTGTTTTTATCAGAAAATCGTTCAATTTTATCCTCTATTGAAGGACAGTAACGCGGTCCAATCCCCATTATTCTACCTGAAAACATCGGTGATTCATTAAATCCGATTTTCAAGGTATCATGCACAATGGTATTCGTATAGGTAAGGTAACAACTTCTCTGCTTTGTTAAACGGGGCGTGTTGGTATATGAAAATTTTCCTGGTTCTTCATCTCCCTTCTGCTCTTCCATTTTACTAAAATCAATGGTTCGTCCATCAACACGCACAGGGGTTCCGGTTTTCATCCTTTTAGCCTCAAAACCCATATTCACTAAAGATTCGGTTAATCCAACTGAAGATCTTTCTCCAATTCTTCCACCACCGAAAGTTTTGGTACCAATATGAATCTTTCCATTCAGAAAGGTTCCATTGGTTAGAATTACGGCTTTAGCTTCGATAAAATGCCCCATCCCTGTATTAACTCCAGCAACTCTTTTGTTCTTTTCCACAACTTCTGTTACCATATCCTGCCAAAAATCCAGGTTGGTAATTCCTTCTAAGACACTTCTCCATTCTCTAGAAAATAACATTCGATCGCTTTGTGCCCGAGGGCTCCACATTGCAGGACCTTTTGATTTATTAAGCATCCTAAATTGAATCATGGTGCGGTCTGTAATGATGCCCGAGTATCCGCCAAGCGCATCGATTTCACGAATTATCTGACCTTTGGCAATTCCACCCATGGCCGGATTACATGACATTTGCGCCATATTCTCCATATTCATCGTTATTAATAATACCGATGAACCCAAGTTTGCTGCAGCAGCTGCAGCTTCACAGCCAGCATGTCCGGCTCCAACAACTATAATATCGTATTTTTTAAACATATTTTTGTTCCACGTGAAACTTATGAGTTTGCAAAGTTATAGATATACCTAAATATATCCTAAAGGTACTTCATTAAGATCGACTTTGAAGGCCAATATAATATTATGAGTGAATTCATTTGGGGATGTAAATATCCTTTGGTTCAATATTTCTAGCGTTAGAAACTTCTTATATCTTTTCTAAATAGATATCTTCTTTTTCAACCATTAACTTCTTTTCAGCTTTCGTCTTATCATTATATCCAATCAAATGAAGTAAGCCATGTATTAACAATCGATGTATTTCTTTACTTAATGGTTGTTTATAAAGCTTTGCGTTTTCTTTTGCTCGTTCTACACTAATATAAATATCTCCAGACAAATTAGTATGATCGGTGGCATAATCGAAGGTGATAATATCGGTATAATAATTATGCTTTAAATATTTCTTATTAATACTTAATAAATATTTATCGTCGCAAAATATAATATTTATATTTTCTATTTCCTTTTTCTCGGCCATGGCAGCCTCATTTAACCACTCTCGTAATAGCCTTATTTTCTTTATTTTATAATTATTATATTCGTAGTGAAATCGAATATTGGGAGGTCTCATTATCGTTTCTCTATACCTTAATGCGTTGATTTAAATACTTACTTAAATATTTCTTTCGGTGTAAAGATATCACTTCATCTACTCCGGCATTAACAAATTCCAGAATAATTTTATGCTGTTTTTCATCCAACTTAACATCATCACATAGGGCATTTATCATAAATAAGGAATTCTCAAGTTCAGGATTTTCAAGCTTCAAATTTTCATTTTCCATAAGAATACCCAAATTTATGTTTCGATCAAACTCACTGAATTCGAAAATGAATTTCTTATTTTTTGTGTAGAACGATATTTTAACACTTGAATTTTGCGACTCAATGATTCCTACAATTTCGGAAATAGCAATTAATATATTTCCAAGAAAGGTATTACTTATGTTTACTCCATCGCAAATATCTTCGACAAAGGCTTCTATTAAGTTTAAACTTTGTCCATTATTTTTTAATATAATTTCTTTCATCAACTTTTCCTTTAGCGAATCAATATTTTCATCTCAAATTTATAAATTTCCTCTTTAGAACTAAAACTATTTGTATCCTTATACTATATTTTTTTTTTAGGGTTACCGCTTTTTATGAACAATTTTAACTTTTTATGCATATTTTAAGGCCTTAAAGCCGGCCATATATACTTTAGTTGTAAATTTAAGGATCATTTCATTGAAATTTACAATAATTTCCTTGTGCTTACCTGATTCTATCTTATTGTATTCCAATTGTTTTGTCTATTTTAAAGTACAAACGTATCGGTATTTTTTTTGTCCAGAATATTTGTTCAATTAATTTAAATACACCTAAATTTTTGAAATCACTGCATGATTCTATTTAGAGATCATTGAATTTCTTAATTACTTATCTTTGCAGCAAATTTATTTTTGATGCAAGATAATAAAGTTAGAGTTAGATTTGCTCCAAGCCCAACCGGGCCCTTACATATTGGTGGGGTAAGAACCGCAATATTCAATTACCTGTTTGCAAAAAAACATCATGGTGATTTTATTCTCAGAATAGAGGATACAGACAGAATGCGCTTTGTTCCTGGTGCAGAAGAATACATCGTTCAGTCGTTACAATGGTTAGGGATTGAACCAAACGAAGGAGTTGGAGCCTCCGGTAATTATGGTCCTTACCGTCAATCTGAACGTAAAGACCTCTATAAGAAATATGTTGATAATTTGGTTGATAATGGATTTGCTTACTATGCTTTTGATACACCCGTTGAACTGGACAGTTTTCGAGATCGCTTGAAACTAGAGAAAAATCCCGTGCAACAGTACAACGCCTTAACACGTTCGATGATGATAAATTCATTGACCTTGCCGGAAAAAGAAGTTAAGCAACGTTTATCAAAAGGCGATCCATATGTGGTTCGCTTAAAACTCCCTGATGAAGAAATTATTGAATTTGATGATGCGGTACTAGGTAATTTTAAGTTTGAATCATCACAATTGGATGACAAAATACTTTTCAAATCAGATGGTATGCCAACCTATCATTTGGCGAACGTCGTAGATGATCATTTAATGCAAATTACGCACGTAATTAGAGGCTCTGAATGGACTAATTCCACGCCTGTGCACATTCTCTTATATCGCTATCTCGGATGGGAAAATGAGCTCCCTATATTTGCACATCTTCCGCTTTTACTAAAACCAGATGGTAAAGGCAAATTAAGTAAACGCGACGGCGATCGTCTTGGCTTTCCGGTATTCCCGTTAGAATGGGTCAATCCAGATACAAAAGAAATTTCTTCAGGATACCGGGAGAGTGGTTACTTCCCGGAAGCGTTTCTCAACTTCCTGGTTTTACTAGGGTGGAACCCTGGTATTGAACAAGAAATTTTTACAAAAAAAGAACTTATAGAACTATTTTCTATTGATAGAATCGGGAAATCCGGATCTAAATTTGACCAGGACAAAGCCAGGTGGTTCAATCATCATTACCTACAATTAAAACCCACCTCAGAGTTGGTAAAACTTTTTAAACCCGTTCTCGAATCCAAAAATATTTCGGTCGACGATAAACTGCTTGAATCTATCATTAACCTGGTTAAAGAAAGAGCTACTTTTATCAATGATTTTTGGTCTTTGACCCACTATTTCTTTTTTGCTCCCACTGAATATGATCCACAAATCATTAAAAAAAGATGGCAGGAAAATACACCTGATATACTCGTAAATTTTTGTGAATTTTTGAAGACAATACAAGATTTTTCTTCTACGAATCTTGAAACGACCATCAAACAATATATACAGGACCATGAATTAAATATGGGTCAATTGTTAAACGTAATACGTTTAACGCTTGTAGGTTCTTCACAAGGTCCTTCAGTATTTGAAATTATGTCGTTACTATCTGTAAATGAAGTTATTAACAGAATACATACTGCAATTAATAAAATAAATAAATTTTAGGATGTCAATCATTTCAATAGAAGGAATGGAATTTTTTGCCTACCATGGTTGTTTTAAAGAAGAACAGATAATTGGTACAAAATTTCTTGTCGACCTGATTATCCACACCGATACGACTGAAGCGGAAATTTCAGATGATTTGTCGAAAACGATAAATTACCAGCAAGTGTACCAACTCGTGCAAAAAGAGATGATGATCAAATCTAAACTTCTCGAAAATGTCGGACGGCGTATTTTAAATTCACTTAAAATTAATTTTCCACAAACTAAAAAAGCAACTGTCAAAATTTCTAAACTGAATCCGCCTTTGGGTGGTAAGATAAAAAATGTGAGCCTTAGTATAGAAATTATATGAAAACCTCTGAAAAAGAAATTTGCCCCAAATGTAAAAAAGAATTCATTTGCTCGAAATCGAATAAATGTTGGTGTTTTGAATTTGGATTAGATTCTAATCAATTGGAATATATTGCTGAAAACTATGAAAGCTGTCTTTGTCCAAATTGTATAAAAGAATTATCAAAAATAAACTCGGATTAATTTGTAATATTTTTTTTACGAATTTATATATCTTTGCATTTTATATGGTCTCGTGGCCGAGTGGCTAGGCAGAGGTCTGCAAAACCTTCTACAGCGGTTCGAATCCGCTCGAGACCTCAAAAAAAATCCCTCCTGAAGAGGGATTTTCTTTTTTCCTGAACCTTATTAAGGTTCGATATAATACTCTGCCATCATCTTTGCCCATTTCTCCATCAATTCCTTATTTAAATCAACAGGTGGAACCGCATTATCCGGAAGAAACGATTTATACGGATGCGTTTCGGAATATTTTTTAAATTCGTCAATCACAGCATTCCTCAGATCATCCTGAATGAATAAATCGATGGCAGTTGCAGCCATGACCTTTGCACCTGCATTTAAACCTTTCCAGGCAGTCGAACCGTAATTGGCTGCTACAGCAGACCAATGATGCCCAATTCCTCCCGGAACCCCACCCGGAAAGCGTAAAGTAGCTGTTGGAGCTACAAGGGTTACATCGCCCACATCAGAAGAACCACCTCCTACAAAGGTTTCGTTCGGTTCTCTCAGATTACCTATTTCTAATGGCATTCCTTTTTCTTCCCTTCCTAACTCCTTTTGCAATGCTTTTGCAAATTCATTTTCTTCCTCTGTCCATTCGGGCATCCCCACAATTTCTATATTCTTTTGGATTAATTCGGCCAGGCCTTTATTTGAATGTCTTTGGTGAGCTGCCCCGATTGTTTTTACTTCTACTAACTCAGTTCCCGTAGCCAATGCCGCACCCTTTGCACAATTTAATACGCGTTCGAACATATCTTCAACCTGATCATCGCTATTACGGATATAATACCATACGGTGGCTTTATCCGGTACCACATTAGGAGCTTCGCCTCCTGCTGTCACAACGTAATGCATACGCTGCGTATAGAGCAAATGTTCTCTTAGATAATTCGTTGAAACATTCATGATTTCCACAGCATCCAAAGCACTTCTACCTGTCCAGGGCGCACCGGCACTATGGGCCGTTTTCCCTTTAAAAGTAAAAAATGTTGATATGATCGCATTCCCACTTACTCCATAACCGGTGCCGAAACCACTGCTGCTATGGTTATCAATAACCACATCTACATCCTCAAATAAACCCGCTCTGATCATGTATGGCCGACTTATAATTGTTTCCTCTGCTGGTGAACCATATACTCTAATGGTACCGGTAAAACCAAATTCATCCATTGCCTTTTTTACCGCAATAGCGGCGGCAGATGCTGCTGTGCACATCGTATTATGTCCACAACAATGTCCGGGGGCACCTTCCACTAACGGATCCTGAAAAGGTACTCTTCCTTTTTGCGACAACATAGGTAAAGCATCAAACTCTCCAAGTATTGCAATTACAGGCTTTCCATTGCCATAACTTGCCACAAAGGCTGTTGGCATATCAGCAACTCCTCTTTTAATGGTGAATCCTTCCGCCTCCAGCGTAGATGCTAAAAGTTCTGATGACTTGAACTCCTGCATTCCTAATTCGGCAAATGACCAAATGGCATCTGATATTTTTCCAAATTTCTCGACAATTGATTGCTGCGTCAAATATTTCAATGAATAATACTTCTCTTTATTATTTTTTAATTCTTTTTTGCTTGGCTGCGCCATTGCGCCAATACTAAAGAATATGGTCAATGATAGTAGAAATAACTTTTTCATGTTTGTTTATATTAATTGTTAATATCCTTTATGTTTTTGTCTTTATTAAAATGACTTTCATACCAATTTATAATTCGTTCCCATTGATCATGAAAATCTGCTTCAGTACTTGCGCCGCCTGCACCATGGCCTCCATTATAATAATTTACCCACATGACTTCCTTTCCAAGTCGTCGCAGGGCATAATATATTTCCCTCGAGTTGACCGCCGGAACATTCCAATCGCCTTCTCCTGTTAATAATAAATGAGGTGTTTTTACTCTATCTGCATATAATACTGCAGTTGTTGCAAAATATTTAAGGGGTGCATCCCAGAGAGATTCTCCTATACGATCCTGACCCACCTCAGCGGCAGAATAATTTCTGGTACCAATTCGTGGGCTATCTCCCAAAAAACTGATAATATCGGCTTTTCCTGAAATGTTTATTGCCGCAGCAAAACGGTTCGTCTGTGTAATCAATAAAGAGGTTGCATATCCACCATAACTAGTTCCCTGAATACCTAAGCTTTCTTCATCCACTAAACCTTCATCGATTAATTTATTGATCCCTGAAGTGATCCCCTTTATCCAGGCCTCGCCCGGATATCCCATTTCCAAATTTACGGACGGTTTGAAACCGAAATAACCGGCATTCGCCAACAAATTCATTGACATACTGTAACCATTATCGAAAAATGTCTCATAAATTTCACAGACCATCGGATACTTTTTGCCAGCCTCGTAATCTACCGGATAATAAAGTACACCATATAATTCCTTACCATCCGAATCACGGTATTTGATTAATTGAGACATACTGATTTTTTTAGTCTTTATCCAGGGGTTTAAATCAGTTAATTGCAGCTTTTCGCTAAAATTATTCTTATAAACAAACAAATCCGAAGGATCGTTACCATCTGAGAAATTCACATAAAATTTACTGCCGTCTTTAGACATTGTCCACCTGCTGTATAAATTCTGATCTTTTACTAAATCCAATATTTCTTTTGACTCTAAATCGTATCTGACAATTCCTCTTTCCCATCTATCTTTTGCCGAATAAGACATATACAAATATCTTGAATCCGGACTCCAATCGACAATATTTAAATTAGGTGATGCTTCTTTATCTTCCGGAAAGTCATATACCATTACTATTTCACCTGTTTCCACAGGTAACAACCAATAACCCGTTTTTGAACTTGCCAGAATATACTTATCGTCTGGGCTCCAACGTTCAATTGAGAACTTTACTTTTACCGTATCTCCTTTAAGTATTTCAGTTGTATCCACTGAAATCAGTTTTGATTTTTCTTCCGCTATTGATCTGATAAATACTTTACCAGAATCAGCATACGCATATAAGCTATTTGTACTATTGAAAGTCAGATTTAATCCTTTTTTGGTTTTCTTCTCAATATTAGAGGCTGAAAATGAATTTAGGTCAATTTTATTTAGCTCGTATTCGGTACCGCCACGTCGATCATAAACTGTTTTTAGCGGATACGTTTGAATATACACCATGCTGCTACCATCTTCATTAACTTTCAAGTTTCTGAACGATCCTTCTTCGGTTAACACTTTGGTTTTGCCATTTTTAAGATCGACCATTGCCAGTATTTCCAGATTTGAATGATTTCTGATGACATCCCATTTAAGAAAATCTTGTTTTGAATCGTAAACAGTAACCGGCCCGATAGTGGCTTCTTTGAATAAAGAATCCGCTTTAACACTCCAATTATCTTCCCTCAGAGAAACAATAATACCACCTGAATTAGGAATCCAGTTTAGCTCAGAACCGGAAGAAATTTTCTTTTTCGTATCGATTTTAATTTTTTTTATTTGATTTTTTAACAAATCGTACATATACAAATTAAACTGGCCCTCATCATATTTGATAACAGCCAGCGATTTTCCATCAGGCGACCACTTAACATTTCCGAATACCTCCTTATTTTCGAAGGGCCTTTTTTTAGAGCCTGAATTTGTGTCGATTATTACAAGTTCGCTGGTATTGGGTGCGACATAATTTGGATCGCCAAATCTTTTATGGTCGATATTAAGCCTGTCCATTCGCGATCGGATAAAGCCCGCGATATAATTACCATCATTTGTTACATCTGCAAGACTAAAAGAATTTACTTTTAAGGCATCTTCTGAGGTAAAAGCGGTAAGCTGGGCATTCGCAGAAACAGTGAAAAACAAACTTAAGCCAAGGATTAAAAATATCTTTTTCATTGTTAAATTTTTGGTGATTAACCAATAAATTTAACAATACTTTTTAATAATTTATGATTGTTTATACTAACAGGAGATTCTTCGTGATGAGCACGATCAAATTATAGCCCAGAAAGGGTTAAACATAAACTCTAAGCCAGTCGAATTTACTTATTTAATGTTTTTGACCATGAATCTCTTAATGGCACGGTTCTGTTAAAAACAAGTCGTTCAGGTGCCGAATCTTTGTCAACACAGAAATATCCATTACGCTCAAATTGATACTTAGCTTCGACTTGTGCATCTTTCAGGTAAGGCTCAATAAATCCATTTACAATTTTTAAAGAATCTTTATTTAAATTAGAAATGAAATCTTTTCCTTCCTCAGCCTCATCCGGATTTTCATTTTTAAACAGGCGATCGTATAATCGAATTTCAGCGCCTATCGCATGCTTTACCGATAACCAGTGGATGGTTCCTTTCACTTTGCGACTGACCGTACTTCCACTTTTGGTTTCGGGATCGTAACTACAACGAAGTTCAATGATTTCCCCATTGGCATTTTTTATGACTTCATTACATTTTATGATATATGCATACCTCAGCCTGACTTCTTTTCCCGGTGCCAACCTAAAGAATTTGCCTGGAGGATTTTCCATAAAATCGGTCCTTTCGATGTATAATTCTTTTGAAAAATATAAGGTTCTTTTGCCTGCATTTTCATCTTCCGGGTTATTGATAGCTTCAAGCTCTTCCGTTTTCCCTTCGGGATAATTTGTGATTACCACTTTTATAGGATCGAGCACAGCCATTACACGATTGGCTTTTTTATTTAAATCTTCTTTCAGACTAAATTCAAGTAAGGATACATCAATAACATTATCACGTTTGGCCACGCCTATCGTATCGGCGAAATTACGGATAGATTCGGGTGTAAAACCCCTGCGTCGCAGACCAGATATGGTCGGCATCCGCGGATCATTCCATCCTTTTACCAATTTCTGTTCTACCAATTGCAGCAGTTTACGCTTACTCATCACGGTGTATGTGAGATTTAGACGAGCAAATTCTGTTTGCACCGGCCTGTATTTACCTTCCACAATTTGATCCAGGTACCAATCGTATAGCGGGCGATGTACCTCAAATTCCAGGGTACATATCGAATTTGTAATACCCTCAATAAAATCGGACTGACCATGCGCAAAATCATACATCGGATAGATACACCATTTATCGCCTGTACGATGATGATGTGCATGTTTTATACGGTACATGGCAGGATCACGCAACTGCATATTTGGCGAGGCCATGTCGATTTTTGCCCTTAAAACACGCGCCCCATCCGGGAATTCGCCATTCTTCATCCTGTAAAACAAATCCAGGTTTTCTTCAACGCTCCTGTTTCGATAAGGACTCTCAATTCCTGGTTTTGATGGTGTCCCTCTTTGGGCACTTATTTCATCTGCCGATTGATCATCAACATATGCTTTACCCAATTTTATAATTTTAACGGCCCATTCAAAAAGCTGATCGAAATAATCTGAAGCATAATACAGCCTCTCGTCCCAATCAAACCCCAGCCATCGCACATCTTCCATAATCGAATCAACATATTCCACATCCTCTTTTACCGGATTTGTATCATCAAACCTCAAATTACATAATCCGTTATACTTTTGTGCAAGCCCAAAATTAAGGCAAATAGATTTGGCATGGCCAATATGCAAATAACCGTTGGGTTCAGGGGGAAATCGTGTATGAACCCTTCCCTGATTTTTACCTTCGCTCAGATTTTTTTCAATGAGTTGCTCAATAAAATTTAATGATGATTTCTTTTTAGAATCGTCTTCCTTAATGTTCATGGTCATGGTTAAAAAGCTTAGGCTGGCAAAATTAGCACTAAATCGTTATTATATCAACACTTAAAAATTAAAATACACGCAGGATTGATCTGACGCCTTCCGCATACTGGCCACCAAAGAGGTTCAGATGAACCAACAACGGATAAAGCTTACATATTTTTAAACGCTTTTCCCAACCCGAGCTTAGCGGGTAATAGTAATGATAGGCCTCATAGAATTGGGGGTTGAAACCACCAAACAATTTACTCATGGCAATATCCATTTCTCGATTGCCGTAGTAAACTGCCGGATCGATTAAACAGGGCATTCCATGCTCATCGGTCATGAAATTTCCGCTCCACAAATCTCCATGGATCAATGATGGTTCAGATTCAGGAAATATTTCTGTTAAGCGGTCGAATAGTCTTTCTGCTAAATCCAGGTCCTTACTGTTAAGAAGTTTCGATAATAACGCACTTTTCATCATCGGTTTTATGCGTTCTTCCCGAAAAAAATCGGTCCATTTCCCGTGAAATGTATTTGACTGATGAAGAGTTCCGATATAATTATCGTGATCCAATCCGAAATTTTGGCTGGTATTTTTATGCAAACAAGCCAGATTTTTACCCAATTCATGCCAGAAATTTTGTTGCGGTTTTTTCTCCTCAATTGATTCGAGCAACAAAAATGAATAGTTTGCAGTTTCACCCGTATTTATAACTTTAGGAATGCGAATACAGCCGGTACCGGCTAATATTTCTAAGCCTTTAGCTTCCTTACAGAATATTCCCGGAGATTTATTTGAGTAATTCCATTTTAAAAAGAAATTGCCACGACTGGTTTCTATCTTAACTGCGGAATTAATATCCCCGCCAGAAACTGCTCTATAATTAGAAATCCTGACCTCCCTATTAAAATGAGTGGTCAGGATTTTGTTTATTTTTAATTTAATTTCATCAGGAAGCATATTGTTCCCAATTTAATTAATTTTAGATAAGAAGAAAAATATGCATTGATATTTTCTTTTTGAGTAATTTATCGAGAATGATGAGCGAGGCAAGTGCCAACAGGCTAATCGCAATAATTGGTGAAATTGTGATATCGGCAAATAAAGTTTTAAATCCGCCCAATATCCCCACCGACAGATTTGGAAGTTTAAAATTTACAAAATCAATTTCGCCGATCAAACCATTCATAAATGACCAATCGAGGCCAAACAATACAAAAATGGCGGCCATAAAACCAAGCCCAATCAGGAGCCAGTATTTTAAACTTAAAATGGGTTGATTTACATTTTTTAATAATATTTCTTTTTCAATGCGACCCATCACAATCGATGTAAAATCATCAGATGGTTTTTCCAGCATTGATTTTGTGAACATTCTTTTTAATAAATCGTCTTTTAAAAATTTCATGTTTTCCATAATAAACCTCCTTTTATATCATTTCTCCTACGCGATACTTTAACATCGAATTAATATGTTCATAAAGTCGCTTCCTGGTGCGGTGAAGCCTTACTTTTACGTTAGATACTGACAATCCTGTTGCTTCGCTGATTTCGTCAATACTTTGCTCTTCTAAATAAAACATGGTCATTAACAGGTTATCTTCTTCTGATATTTTTTTCAATGCTATTTCACAGTACTTTTTTTTGTCATCTAAACTTAGGCCCTCAAGGTCATCGATAATCTCGTCGAATGTATAATTTTCAATAATATGATCGTCGATGGCGTTGACTTCTAAACTCTTTTTTCGGGTTTTCGAAATGGCTGTGTTAAAAGCAATCCGATATACCCAGGTTGAGAATTTTGATTCTCGTTTAAACTTTTCCAACGACTGAAAAACCTTTAAAAAAACATCCTGTGCAATTTCTTCAGCATCTTCGTTATTTTTAAGTATGCGCTTTGTAATCGTATAAACCATTGCTTTGTGCCTGTTAATCAACTCGGCAAAAGCAGCGGTTTCTCCACCTAATACTTTATCTATGTAAAACAGGTCTTCTTGCATACTCAATTGTTTAGACGACACTCAACTTTTAAAGTTACAAGTATTTGATAAAAAGTTTTACGAAATAATAAGCTATAAAATTAATACCTACCCATGAATATTTCCAAATTATCAGATAATAAAACAATAATAATGAAATGTTTGTAACCCGGATCGAAATATTGCGTCATAAGTTTAGAAAACGCAAAGTTTAATTTAAAATTTAAAGTCATGAGCGAACAAGTTGGAGCAGCATTTATCCTCACAGTAATATTCGGATTCATTTTTGCAATCGTATATCTTGGAGTCCGAAGAAAAGAAAGAATGGCATTATTGGAAAAAGGTGTTGATGCATCATTTTTCATCACTAAAAAAACAAGCTCAACCACCCTTAAATTCGGGATGTTGTTTGTTGGAGTAGCCATCGGTATTTTACTGGGAAACATCCTTGAAGTAGCAACTGCTCTGGATGAAGAGGTTTCTTACTTTTCGATGATTTTCCTTTTTGGAGGACTCGGATTGATCATCAATTATTTCCTTGAAAAGAAAAACGAAGAAAAGTAGTTAACTAATGCAGAATTAAGTGAAAGAGGCCAAATGGCCTCTTTTTTTATGCTTTTAAGGGAAATTCGTAAATAACATTATAGAGCGGGCCTTGGCGTTGAAGTATACTTTCAAAAAGAAATATTTTATTTACTTCAACACTTTGAAAACGCACTTTTTGATATGTAGAAATCAGATGTTGGAATAAATGCTTATCGGACAAATTTTTGATTCTGGCCAGTGTTAAATGTGGAATAAAATTTTGCCGGTCCTGGTAGTAACCGATTTTTTGTAACTGACTGTTTATTTTCTGAACCATTTCGAGCAATGCTTCGGTTTTGCTTAATCCTGCCCAAATCACCCGCGGATCATACCGACTGCCGAACACACCGGTATTTTCCAGAATCATACTAAATATGTTTTGATCCTCGGTTACCGTTTTTATTTTTAATATGATTTCATCAATTTTTGTTTGATGAGTATCCCCAAAAAACTTCAGGGTCAGATGCAAATTTTCGGCTTTAACCCAATTTATTTTTTCATATTTTAAGGTTTCCTTTAAGTCAGTGTAAACTTCGATCAATTCAGGTTCAGCCTCAATTTTAACCGCTAAAAATACACGCTTTGTTTCCATTGCCATGGGTTCATATTTAGAATAATATCTATGATTAAATTTCTATTTTTGCAAAAATTATTTTTTCGACACAATATAAATTATAAATAATGGCAAAAACAAATAAAAAATTTAGCTGGCGGGTATTTATCAGCTTTGGCTTAACATATTCTTTCATCATCATTTTTCTGACGGGAATTGTATTATATCTGGCTCCTGCAGGTAGAATTGCACATTGGGTTAATTGGAAATTTGGGGGCTTTAGCAAAGAAGAATGGCAGGCCATTCATACCAACTTTTCTTATCTATTCGTCATTCTTTCAATCTTTCATTTATTTACGGTAAACTGGAAAACATTCTGGTCGTATTTAAAAACCAGGTCCCAATCCGGTTTAAATAAAAAGCGTGAATTCTTCATTTCCACATTTTTGACCATTGCCATCTTCTTCGCCATCATCTTCTCTGTCCCTCCTTTTAGCACCGTTATGGATTTTGGAGAATATTTAACCGAATCTTGGGGAAATACAGAAACTGAGCCCCCGGTTCCTCATGCTGAACTTTTTACATTAGCCGAATTAACGGTTCAACTCGGAAGTACCACCATCGAAAAAATTGAATCTAAACTTAAGGCCAGTAAAATCGAATATACTGATGTTAACCAAACACTTGAGGACATCGCAAAAATCAATCATATAACCCCGAACCAGCTTTATGAGATCATCACTAAAAAATCAGAAGCCGGAATGCCGGGTTCAGGAATCGGAAAAAAAACACTCGAAAACCTTGCCCAGGAAAACAATAAAGATGTGAAAGATTTTATAGAAATATTAAAAACTAACAACATTAACGCAACCAAAGATCAAACCTTAAAGGACCTTGCCGATAAATATGACATGGCAGCCAGGGATATTTATGCCCTCATTTTAGGCGAAAAAGAATAATCTCACATTTTTTGGAGATGGAAAAGGGGCGACATCCCTTCTTGGATGTCGCCCCTTAATATTTTAAAAGCATCATTATTGTTTGTCTTTTTATGGCATGATTTATCTCACTTGATATGCTTTAGAAAGATAAAAAAATAGGATATTATTAGAAATTAATTAGCTTTGATACACCTAATTAAAGCTAATTGATGAAACCTGGTTTACCCATTCTCGGAAAAATCTCCATTCAATCTTTTTATTTCTTCTTTCATCCCTCTTTATTGGCTCTGTATGCATCTATTTTTATCTTACTGTTTTTACCAAATTACTTTCAGAAATATAATGCTGAAATCATTGATAACTTAATAGTTAACAAAAACGAAAGGTGTTATTACCATGACATGGATAATGATGGAATTACTGAAAAAATTACTGCCCGCTTCAACAATGATGAAACCAATCCAAATATAACATACTATAATAACAACGAATTGGTTATCGATCAATGGAATTTTAAAGGAACCTGGATGAATGGGTATCGGTTATTCTTTGGCGATTATAATCACAATGGATTTGAAGAAGTATTCCTTCTGACAAGGTATAAAGATTCCATTTTCCTTTATATGAAGGAGTTATTGTTGGAAGATGGGCTCGAGATAAACGGAAGATACATTTGCAAAGCAGGATTATTTAGTATTAATGATGCAGATATTAACCTTAATGATCATATCATGATGGATGTCGATCAGGATGGATACGATGAATGTGTATTTACAATAAATGCTGGTTTTTCTCAGCAACCTCGAAACACTTTTATCTATTATATTCCACAGGACTCAATGATTGTGTCGCCTCAAAGTGCATCAATCTACCATTATGGGATAAATTACTTAGACATTAATAATGACGGGATAAAGGAAATTACAGGGTTGGTCTCTGCTTTTGAAAATATACATTACAAAATGCCTTATACTGATAGTTGCTCATGGCTTATGGTGATTGATCCACGGAATGGTGCAAATTTCTTATTTGAACCCATTCCCTTTGATGGAGGTCTTGCTTCGAGCGTAATCCCTGTTTTTTATAAATTAAAAAACAGAACTTATATTGCTACAACTTTTTACACTACATCAGTAGAACATAAATCAGATATGTATTGGTTGAAATTGTTTAGTGCCCATGGCAAACTCATACGTGAAAAGCAATTACCAATGATAAAAAATAACTTTCTGTGCTTTCTCGCTAATCACCCAGAAAATGAAAGCTTTTATTTAATGGATAGAAACGGGAACACCTATACTGCAGATACAAATTTAAATATAAAGCCCCTAAATGAACTTAAAAGTAGGAGATCAGGTTTATATCAATATTTGAATCAGCAACTGGATATTGATGGGGATAAAGAAAAAGAAATTTTGTTGCTTGCCAAAATTGGTGGAATAAACCAGCTTCTGATTTATCGTAACAGTTTAAAAGAGATCATAGAGCTTAATTTACAATCGTCTTTATCTACAAATTATTCATTTTTCTCACTTAAAAAAGATGAAGTTGATATTGATCCAATCCTGGTTCTTCAATCAGATAACATGCTTTATTTTATAAAATATGGCAAATCAAAATACTATTATTTAAAATGGCCGGCTTATCTGTTTGGATATTTGTTACTTGTTCTTATTTTCTGGTCACTACAAAATATTCAAGCCCGCATTGCCAAAAGAAAGTTTGAAACTGAAAGGCAACTGATCAGGCAACAATTAACCATTTCAAAAAACCAATTAGAGCCACATTTTTTACTCAATGTTTTGAATAATCTCGGCTCAATGTTCTTGCAAAATAACAAACAGGATGCTCAGTATTATTTTGGTAAGTTTACTTCACTCATTCACCAAAATCTTGAATTTGCCGATAAAATTGAAATTAGTTTGGCCGAAGAATTAAAATTTGTAGAAGATTACCTTGCATTGCAAAAAAAACGAATGAATGGTGAATTGACTTATGCAATTGATTCAGATGTTGGGATAAATTTAAAGAGCATTAAAATTCCACATTCTTTGGTTTTTACATTTGTCGAAAATGCCATTAAACATGGACTTTTTCCAAAAACAGACAATCGTGTTCTGGAGATTAGAATACAACAGACCAAACGAAATATTCTAATTACAATTACTGATAATGGGATCGGACGAGAGCAATCAAAAGCACATATAACCGAAGGTACCGGAAAAGGATTGATGATTACTCAAAACATCATAAGTAGTTTTAATAAACTGACTAAGAAATCCATTTCATACCAAATATTAGATTTATATGGTGAAAATGGGATCGGACTTGGAACCGAGATAAGAATAAATATTTAAGCGAATTCAATTATTTTATACAGGTCTTATAATTTTGAAAAGCGATATCGATAAATGCCACAAGATGAAAATAATGAATTGGAATATAATCTATACCGGTATTGTTGTTTTAAAATAAATGTATGAATTATTAGACCATATTTTTAGCTGATGAAAGAAATGATTTACGTAAATACCGGAGAAGTAAAATCAGGTGGTTCAGAGGTGCTGTTGAATTCCGGAGCAATCGGATCATGTATTGTGATTACTGCATTTGATCCGGTTCAAAATGTAGGAACAATGGCTCATGTAATGTTACCAGGAATTTCGCCCCAAAATAATAAGTTACATGCGAATCGATATGCCGCTAATGCCATTGAAGAAATAGAAAGCCAGTTAACAAAATATGGAACTAAAAAGGAAAATATTGAGATTTGTTTGATTGGGGGAGCCAATGTGCTAAAACGGGAAAACGACACCATTGGAAAAAACAATATTGAATCGATTGAAAACATTCTTGATGAAAAAGGGATAAAGGTTTGTGCCAGAGCAATCGGTGGCTTCGAAAGAAGAACTGTTTTGTTCGATATTGAAAAGGGTTGCATTTATTATACAGTTGGGGATTCGGCACAAAAAATTCTCTGGCAATCTTGAAGAAAATAGTAATAATTCTTATCTTTCTGCGATGCACGAAAATATTGAACTTATGGATGACTTAAAACAGCTGCGTAAAAAGCTTACTGATTTAGAACAGAATGAACGTCTTTTTAAGGAAACTGAAAAAAAGCTGCAAGCAGCTAACCAGCAACTTCAGACAAATGAACAACAATTGAAATCCAAGCAGGAAACACTTATACGAACACAAAAAATTGCCCATGTTGGAAGTTGGGATTGGGACGTGGCAAGCGATATGGTAAGCTGGTCAGATGAATTATTTCAAATTTTCAGATTGAATCCTGAAAAAGGTGCAATTTCTTATGCCGATCATCCTAAAATTTATACTCCTGAGAGCATGCAGCTTTTGGATGCGGCTGTACGGAAGGCACTTGAAACAGGCGAACCCTATGAAATAGATCTCAAAATAATAAGGGGTGATGGAACAAATGCATTCTGCACGGCACGGGGTATGGCAAAAAAAAATGAAAAAGGGAAAGTGGTTCAGCTCTTCGGCTCTTTTCAGGATATAACTGAACGCAAAAATGCGGAAGGGCATTTAAGTGCCCTGAATCAACAATTGTTGGCAAATGAACAACAACTCAGGGCTGCAAATCAGCAACTTCAGGCGAATGAACAGCAACTCAAAGCTGCAAACCAACAATTGCGTGCGAATGAGCAACAGCTAAGGGCAGCAAATGAGTCGCTTATCGCAAGTGAAAAAAAATTCCGGAACTTGTTTAATTCCATGCAGGAAGGCTTGTATTTGCACCAAATGGTGTATGATAATCAAGGTAACGCGATAAACTATCGCATTATTGAAGCCAATCCAGTTTCTGAAAAATATCTGAACATTAAAACAGAAGATGCCATTGGTAAACTGGCAACCGAACTTTTTAATACCAAAGAAGCTCCATTACTTGACATTTATGCAAAAGTTGCTGAAACAGGTGATCCTGTTTCATTTGAGCAATATTTTGAACCCATGAAAAAGTATTTTCTAATCTCTGTTTTTTCGCCTGCAAAAGGAAATTTTGCTACTGTATTTCTGGATATTACTGAAAAAAAACTAACCGAAATTTCTTTAAATAAAACCAATGAAGAATTAAAAAGAACACAGGAAATTACGCATACTGGTAGTTTTTCAATAGACTTAACAACAAATGAGGTCATATGGACAGAGGAACTATATAAAATATTTGGTTTTGATCCAACACTTCCACCACCGCTTCTTAATGAAAGTAATATGTTGTTTACATCGGAAAGTTGGGTACTATTCTCAAATTCAATTGCAAATGCAGCAGAAAACGGTGTTCCTTACGAAATTGAGCTAAAAACCCAATTAAAAGACGGAAGTAATGGCTGGATGTGGGTGCTGGGAGCCCCAATCGTAAATGCGGATGGAAGGATAACTGAAATAAGGGGTGCGGTTCAGGATATTTCAGAACGAAAAGATATGGAAATCGAATTATTAAAAGCCAAAGAAAAAGCTGAAGAAAGTGAAAAAGCTTTAAAACATTCGCACGATTTAATGAAGTATATTATTGAGCACAATCGATCTGCAGTTGCGGTTCATGATAAAAACTTCAGATACATTTATGTAAGTGAAAAGTATTTGGAAGATTATAAGGTTAAAGAAAAAGATATTATTGGAAAACATCATTATGATGTATTTCCGGATTTACCGCAAAAATGGAGAGATGCTCATAAAAGAGCATTATTGGGTGAAATTTTGAGTGCTGATGACGATCCATACTATAAAGATGATGGAACCGTAGAATGGACAAGATGGGAATGCAGACCCTGGTATGAAAATGATAATAGTATCGGCGGTTTTATTGTGTATACAGAAGTAATTACCGAACGTAAAAAAATGGAATTAGCACTTCGGAAAGCCAAAAAAAAAGCCGAAGAAAGTGAAGAAAAAATCAGGCAAATTTTTGAAAACAGTACCATTGTTCATTATGCTCATGATTTAGATCATGTTGTTTATTATATGAGTCCGCACGTTGTAAATGTTCTCGGCTACACTCCTGAAGAATTAAAAGTTAAATGGACAAGCTTAATATCTGATAATCCTATTAATGAAGAAGCATATAAAAATACCATAAAAGCAATCGAAACAGGTAAAAAGCAAGAAGCCTACCAAATAGAATTTGTTCACAAAAACGGTAAAAAAGTGCTCGTTGAAGCTCACGAAGCACCTGTTGTTAAGGACGGAAAAACTATTTCAATAGTTGGATCATTTGCAGACATTACCGAGCGAAACAAACTAGAGAAAATAAAGGATATTTTGGTTGCTATTTCAAACAAGATTCTTACAACAAATAATCTGGAAGAATTCTTCCACCATATTTTTATCGAACTGAGTAAAATTGTTGAGACAAACAATTTTTATATCGCATTATATGATGAGCAATCAGAAATGATATCGACACCCTATATTGCAGATAAGCTGGATACAGATATCACCGAATTCCCCGCTAAAAGGACAATGACAGGACATGTTATTAAAACCCGAAAGTCGATGTTTATTAATCAGGACGATTTTCGGGAACTCGTAAAAAGTGGAACCATTGATCTTGTTGGACCCCCGTCAGATGTTTGGATAGGGGTTCCTTTATTTAGCTTAGAAAAAGTGATTGGGGCCATTGTGATTCAGAATTACGAAGGTGAAAAAAGATTAGGTAAAGAAGATTTAAGAGTACTGGAATATGTAGCTCCTCAAATTAGTTTGGCTATAGAACGGAAAAAAGTTGTGGAGGATTTAAAACATGCTTTAGAAAAAGCACAGGAAGCTGATCGGTTAAAATCAGCATTCCTGGCCAATATGAGCCACGAAATCCGTACCCCCATGAATGGCATCTTAGGATTTACGGATCTTTTAAAAGAACCAAAACTCACCGGCCCTGAAAGAAAAAAGTACATTCAGGTTATTGAAAATAGTGGTCAGCGCTTGCTTAGTACGGTGAACGATTTAATTGATATTTCAAAAATTGAATCCGGTCAGATGAAGGTTTCAGTTTCTGAGTTTGACATAAATCATTTAAACGAAGAGCTCTTCACTTTCTTTAATGAGGAAGCAAAGAAAAAGGATTTACAACTATTCCTAAGTCGTTCATCCCTTACAAATGCAATAATTCTAAGTGATAAGGAGAAGATATACTCTATACTTACCAATCTTATTAAAAATGCCATAAAATACACGCAGCACGGAAGTATTGACTTTGGCTATCAGAAAAAAGGAGATGAACTGCAATTCTTCGTAAAGGATACGGGTAATGGAATTCCAAAAGATCAATTAAACGCCATTTTCGATCGCTTTATTCGTAACGATAGCAGTGATGCCATTTTTACTGAAGGATCCGGTTTGGGTTTATCCATTTCAAAAGCTTATGTAGAAATGCTTGGAGGTAAAATATGGGTAGAATCTGAAGTGGGAGTGGGTTCGCAATTTTATTTCACCATTCCTTTTACAAAGGAAAGCAGGCTTGCTGAAAACATGGAAAATATTACCTTGCCAAAATCAAAATCTCATATCAATCCCGAAATTTCAGGACTAAAAATTCTGATTGCTGAAGATGATGAAACGGCAGCGAATCTTCTTTCCATTTTAGTAAAGGATATTAGCACGGAAATAATACAAACGAATAGTGGAATTGAAGCCATTGAACTGTGCCAAAAGAATCCTGATATTGATGTGATACTCATGGATATTCAAATGCCTGGTAATAACGGATATGAAGCAACAAGAAAGATTCGTGAATTTAACAAAGAGGTAGTGATCATTGCTCAAACCGCTTTCGCATTAAGTGGTGATCAGGAAAAATCAATTGAAGCCGGTTGTAATGATTATATCAAGAAGCCCATAAACAAAACAGAACTTCTTGAAAAAATTGAGAAATGTGTAGGTCGATAAAAAAAGGAAAAGCGTCCTATCTAAGAATGTCGTCCTTTAGCCTCTTTACATTTGATCATTAACATATATTTAGATAAAAAACTGGTAAATTGACAAACACGATAAATCTTTTGCTTTTTTCGAATTGAATTTTTGTTTGGAGTTAAGGCTTTGCAGATGAAGAAATTTTTTATATTTGCAGCCTCAAAGCTGAGGATTTTGCGAGGATTATCATCGCCTTCGCATAAAGCTTCGGCGATCAAAGGGGGCATTAGCTCAGTTGGCTAGAGCGTTTGACTGGCAGTCAAGAGGTCATCGGTTCGATTCCGATATGCTCCACAAACTAAGAAGGAAGGCTATTCAGCCTTCCTTCTTTTTTATAAAACTAATATAATATTTGACTGGTCAGATAAATTGCAAATAGCACCGAAACAGGTGATAAATACCATGCAAGTACGTCTTTTGTCCCCGCTGACCTCAACGATTGCTGAAAAACATTGATAATCATTAAGATCACATAGAATATCAATAACGTTCCAATTAAATTTCCGCCCATGGGATTACTGATTAAACTTAGCATATTATTTCCGCCATATACTAGTTTTAGAACGATCATAATAAGGATAAGTAAGCTAAATGCGATGCCACTGATGGCACCTGTTAATAATTCATTTTTAAAATCGGCCTTGCCCAATATTGATTTAATAACAAATGCCAGGGCGGAAATCAAAAACATACAAATCAGAGGGAAAATACCAATTTTTATAAAATCAAAAAACTTCATATACTGTCTGGCTTCCCCAACAATAATATAACTTCCGACAAGGTAAAGAATAAAAACAGAGACAAAAATAATTAAACTGTTTACTAAAGATTTTTCACCTGGATTTTTAAAAATTGAACTGATGCCATCAATTGGGCTTTTAAAAAAAGTAATCATAATTTCCTTGAAATCACCTTTGTAAAAGGATTTTATTTCATTCAATCCTTTTTTTGCATTTTCTTTTGCGTTTTCCATTTTTTTAATATTTGGTTATAAAAGTGTTATTGTTTCGATCTGTCCGGCCTGACTGCTTCTATAGCTGATGCTAATAGTTTTATCAGCATTGATTTTCATATTAAAATCGCAGGCTTTTATTCGGTGAAGTATTGTAATTTCAGCACCTTTCATTTGCGTAATGATAAAATTTGAGCAGGGATTTCCCGGACTAGGCGTTGTTGGATAAATATGATAACCGCTGGTATTGGTTAACACCATACCCGGTACATTTGTTGCGCCCTTTGTATAATTTAATATGGGTTCAGAAGTGTACATCACTTTTTGATTGTTCCAATAATAGAAACCATCAATTTTAACTTTTCCATTGCCGAAAACATAGTCGTAATTGGCCCATTGCAAACGTAATACAGGAACGCGTTTGCCTTCCAAATCCGGATCATAGGTTTCTTCTTTAATCTGGCCGTAATTCTTAGTATCTGTGGCAGGTATTTGCACTTGAGGAGGAATATAGGGCGTCCCTCCACCTTCTGTAATCGTTAAATGATGCAAGTACTGATCCACAAAACTATCCGTATGATCATCCCATAATTGAATCCTTATTTCATGTTTTCCGGGGGTAAGCAATTTTTGATCAGGCCTGTAATGCCCTAATGGGTCAAAGATCAGGCTTTTCTTTTTCATTTCTGTAACATGATCATCATCAAAATAAACATAGCAGGTGTAATTTTCCAGCTTTATCTCGGCATCTTCTATGCTGGGGTGGTCAATTTCGGGATTAAAAGAAAGTGCATATGCACTTCCCTGATTAACTTCACTTTTAGGATCTTTAAAATAAATGGTGGCATCAAAAATGGGATTTTTAACGATGACTTCGTGTTCATATTCTTGAATAATATCATCGCATGATTTCAATACAATAGTAACGAAATGCTTGCCCGGTGTTCCACTTTTCATATTGGTAAGCTCGGTAAATGGATAGTTTGAGGATTTTACTCCGTCAACGAAACACTCATAGCTATATCTGTAAACACCTTCCGGATTTTGAATATGCGGGTTGGCAAAATTAATGGCATAATTTTCAAGTGGGATTTTTTGTCCAAGTGTGACTTCATCCAAAAAATTCACTTTGAGATAGGTGTCGAAACGATACCCATTTTCATAATACATTTTAAGCAGTTCGGTTCTTTTACTGCGTTCTTCCGGAGATCTTGGGCCTTCACCAGTGCGGGGATTTATGCATTCCTGGTATTTGTATGCATCATTATTACTGCTAGCCTGATTAGTTCTGCTTGTAATTTTAGGTTGTTCAAGGTTATTAGGAGCGGCATCAGGGGTATAATCCCAGGTGTCAAGCTGTCCGCCAAGTTCAAGAATTTTTCGGTCAATGGTTTGAATCATATCATTAAGCTTGCGTCTGTCCCCAGCAATCTTATTGATTAAGTTTAATGCCGAATTAATCGCATCTTTGGATATTTTTATGTAAATATTCGTTTTACGAAATCCAGGCTCAATATAATCCGTATTACCCCAAAAATCTTTATCATTGTTCATATTAATTCCCCCCCAAAAGGGTTTTAAGCGGGGATATTTATCAGGTAAAATTCTGTTATCTTGACGGAAATAATCAAGATTATAATTTTTAAGAATATCAAGTAAATAGATGTCATTGAACAAGTCATGATCCTTTTTAATAACTTGTTCCATATTATACCTGATGCCTCTCACTGAAAAATCCTTGTTATAATAGTCTATGCCTACATCTGACAATATAGGTTCTGCAACAAATTGTTCCCAAAGTTTTAACCCTGCTTGGCATGCAGCTGCCCAAGGATTTATGGATATACCGATTGATGTCATCAAATCCAGAAAGCCTTTTCCCGCTATTGTTTTAACATTGGTAATTAAAATTTCTTTTGCTTGTTTATTTATTTCTTCACAATTTTCCTTGATTTTATAAATGCTACTCACTTCTTTGCCTTTTTCTTTGTGTATTTTGGCAAGGCGTGTTCTTTGCTCATTTAGCCTTCTAATTTGTTCTCGTATTGGGATGTCGTTGTTTTGCGCAATTGTAATGTTGCAAATTACTAATATCAATAAAAAAATTGTTTTTTTCATAGGTAATGATTTTTGTTAAATTATTATACTAGCAATGTTTTATAACGTTTAGAAAAAACAAACATCAAATTATTATTTCTTTGGTATCAAATAATAATAGTATCTGTATTGCATTTGATTTGATTTGTTATTGATCTCGTAAACAAAACTGGCCACTTCTTCTTTTTCCTTTTCAAAGCCTTCCTGAATTACCGCTTTTTTATTGAAATAAATCAGGGTTTCATCAATCACAGGGCCCTTATCATTTGAAATTAATTTATAAGTGATGGTCCCATCCGGATCTTTGGATATTATTTTCACTCCAAGTACGTTTACATAACTGTTGGTTGTAACTATGATTTCGGTTTCATTAATTGACATTTCTCCCGAAACTAAAACAATTGATTTGGGTGGATCTGAGAATGCTCGTTTAAAACTATAAACTTGCGAAAAAAGCAGATTAATACTTAAAAATAAAAATGCAATAAGCAGTATAGATTTCTTCATGATAAAAACAGATTGGTTAATAAATTAAGATGTAAAGAATTTTACTTCATAACATGCGAAGCCAACACTTTTTGCAGGTCGTACACATTTACACTTTTATTGAATTTCTTTCGGATACTTGGAACGCTTTCGCTGGAGATCCAAATTTTTAATTCGGCATCCAAATCGAAAGTTCCTGAAGTTTCGATGCTGAATCTGGAAATTTGTCTGTAGACTACAGACAGGTACTCTGTTTTCTTCCCGGTTAGCCCTTGCTTATCAACAAGAATGAGTCGCTTGTTTGAGAACATAAATACATCTCTGAAAACTTTAAAGCCAACTTCAATGCTTTCATTTTCAGCAAGTATTTTTTCATACTCCTGGTTTAATTCTTCAGGGCTAACAACCCCTGCATTCCCTAAAAGGTTAGAAAATAATCCCATGATATTAAATTTTACTTATATATTTAGAACAGTTTCAATAGTTAAAAATTTGTCAAAGACTCTTTAAAAAAGAGTGCTGAAAATTAATAATAACCGAACGCCACGAAGTGATTGCACAATGATAGAGGGAGGTTTTATGCACAATTGCATGTACAAAACTAAAGCTGGTGCATCACTTTATCCAATAATCTGAATAAATATAAAAAAATATTTAAAACCACACAAATCTGATTATCAAAACCATTGGGGTTATTCAATGGGACATCCTCAAGAGGGTATCATCCCAATAATTTTTTCTTCCCTTATATCTGTATTTCTTAACCAAACAGCTGCAACATATACAAAATAAAGGGGAGGCTTATCAGGCTGATAATATGCGAGAGCGAAAAGTTTTTCATGGCCAGTTCATCATCGCCACCGAATCTTTTTGCCAATAATACCAATATGGCCATACAGGGCATGGCCGATTCAAGAATCAGGGTGGAAAAAGCAACAGTATTCATTTCAACATTTAATACACTAAATATTGCATTGAATAAAAAAATGAAAAATACCGGCAGCAAAAACATTTTATTAAAACTAAGCACATAAACACTTGCAGACTGGATCACACTTTTAATCTTGGTTTGGGCCAATAAAACACCAATGTAAATAATCGCCAGATATAAGGTGGTTCCACCCAATCCTTTGAGGGGTGCATTAACGATTTCGGGCAAACGAATACCAAGCACCATCATCAGCAAACCAACAATTAAAGCAATAATATTCGGATTGATCAGTTTTTTAAGGTTTTTTAATCCCTTTTCTTTGGTAGCCGGATTGAGCTTATAAACGCCATAGGTCCACATAATGGTATTAATGGACAGTTGATACAGGGCGGCGTATAAAATGGCCTCACCGCCCGGAAATAAGGCATCCAGCAGCGGAAATCCCAGGAATACAATATTACCGAATGCCGTATGCAATTCATGAATGGCTGCCTGTGGTTTTTCAAACTTAAAGAGCCTGGCCGAGATTCTTCCCAATAACAGCTGAAAAAACAAAATAAGATAGGCCCCCAAAAATACAAGGCTCCCGTTATGAAGAATTTCGGCTGTAAATTCAAGACTTGATAACTTCGTAACGATCAGTAAAGGAAGCGTAATATAAAAAACCAGTTTTTCAATAACTTCCTTTGCTGAATTTTGGAGAATTTTAAATCGGTATGCAATGATTCCGCACAACGCAAGAATACCCAAAAAAGCAATTTGGTGAATAATGGTGGCAAATCCCATAGGTAAGTTTATTAAGTGAATTGCAAATTTAATGAAGCTTATCAGAATATCAAGATTGTTCGTTAAACATAGCCTGATATGCCAATCAAATGATGTTCATAAAGCCTGATTTGTGGAATTATTTAATAAATCATATCTTTGTTTGCCTTGATAATATTATTAATTGCAAATAAAATTCTTTAAACATGAAACAATTTCCCCGATTAATTCTTTTAATGGTTGCTGTTTTAATAAGCACCCAAACTTTTGCCTTAAAGAAAAAAGTAACAATTAGTGCTTCTCAAAACGATGCTGACATTTATGTTGACGGTCAGCTAATGGGTAATGGTCAACTTGATGTGGTTATCTTAAACAATAGCTGTGTAACTGTGAATGTTGTTAAAACAGGATATTTGGTTGAACAGTTAACTTTTTGTAACAAAAAATCAGCTTCAAAACCGCCAAAAACTTATTATGTTGAAATGAGAAGAGATGATGCTTTCGACGCTTCAATCCAAACAGATATTGCAAACGTTGATATCAATTTATCATCTAATAAAAGCGAGGAAGAAACCTGGAAACTGATCAGCCAGATTATTATGTCGTATTTTGATGTAATCGAAGTTACCGACCGTGAAACAGGTTATTTACGTACCTCATGGGTTGTTCAAACATTTAAGCAAAATACAATCAGAACAAGGGTCATCGTAAAATTAGGCTCAAGCAATCCACTTACATACAAAGTTAAACTGGTAAGTGAACAATCAGGAAGGCCAAGCACCAGCGTCAAAAGTGATGAACTTTTCAAGGAATGGGATCGCGTACTCAGAAAATATCAGAGTGTATTGGATGAACTTCAGAACCGTTTGTAAAAGAGGGATTCTAAACCCACAAGCAGATAAAAAAACCCACTTTTCAGTGGGTTTTTTTTATTTCTCAATTTTTAACAAATTACCTTCATAATACATCTCTTTCTTATGAGGCACCAGGTCTTTTGAATCAGCTACTTTTTCATAATGCATGCGGGGCTCATATGATTTGAATTGAGCCACTCCTGCGATGGCATCCAGTGCTGCTTTAAGCATGGGTTCGTTCTCATCCCCAAACGGCAATAAGTTGGCAATGTCTTCTTCCGCATAGAAATTCGGGGCAAAACCATCTACATAATCACTTACACCAAGCGAATTGGCAATTTTTAGGGTGATTGGCTGCAGGGCCCATTTATGATTTGGATTTAAATTCCCAAAATCATCATAATCTTTAATGGTAAACGAACCCACATATTTTCCATGGGTATTTTCTCCAACCAAAACAACATCGATATATGGTTTAAGCCCGTTAATTACGAGTTCGCTGGCCGAAGCAGAGCCACTGGTAGTAATGATATAAACCCGATTCAGGTTCAGTGAATTTATTGGCACATTTGCCGCACCATCCTGTCCGGCTATCGTACTTTCAAACCGGTCGTTAAAATATTCCGCACCGTATTTGTTTCTGAAATATTCATCCAGCTTGTCGTTATATTGTGTAACACAATAAATCTGATTGGTGTAGGTTCCATAAATCATGCTTGCCAGATAGGTTGAGGTTAAAATTGAACCGCCACCGTTATACCTGAAATCAAGTATAAGTTCCTGTACGCCCGCATTCTTAAATTCACCAAAGGCATCGTTCATGGCATTGTTATAGCTTGAGGTAAAAGCATTATAAACCATATACCCGATTTTTTTACCGCCCTGTTCAAATATTTTTGTGTAATGTATCGGATTTTCATGTACTTCAACGGCTACTAACGACACCGTCCGGCTATTGGGTATTACCGTATTGTTTACGATATCGGCAAATCCAATCTCAAATGCATCCCTGCCAAAGAGTAGGGAAGAATAATTGCTCAGGTTCAGCTGTTGCGAATCAATTTTTGTAAAAATATCTCCCCGTTTAATCCCCGCATTATCAGCAGGAGTGCCGGGTACGACATACTGAACATAACCAAGAACAAGATCGGTGCTGTATCTTACCAATCCGTACTCAAATCCCATCGACAAAGTGATGCCCTGGAATGAATTTTCCAATGCTACATAATCATCCACGATCCACGACCATTTGTCGATAACATCCGGTTGGTAAAGCAGGTCTTCAAAAAGGGCATCATGATCTGCATGATAATTATTTAAAAATGCCCACAAATCGGAAGTCTTTAAAAAGCGGTTATCGGCCAGATCCGGTACATTTCTATACCATAAATAATACAAATTCATATTGTACCATATAAACTGGTCGATTTCGTTTGCCTCCGCAACTAAGGTATCATTTGGATCATCGTTATCATCAATTGGATCTGCTCCTTTATCCTTCTTACAGCCACTCAACACAATTATAAAAGCTGCCATCATATACAGAAAAAGCAGGCTTATCTTATTTTTCTTCATATTAAAATTATTTATTGATCTGCAAAATTATAATAATTTATAGCTTCTGTACAATATTATTTATACAGAACTGCCTCTGACTGCAATTATTGTACCAGTGTTTAAAAAAGAAAATCCAAACTAAATCGCTATGAATCACAAATTCGTAGATTTTGTTGATGGATGAAATTCGTTTAGGAAATACCAAAATTCAATGATACAAATCACAAACAATTTTCAATACCCAAACCTGAAAAAACGTCTATACTCCTTTGAAGGTATTTGGAATTTGCTTTTTGGGGGTTATTTGATTTTTGTTAGTGTAAATTGTTATTTCATAAATGTTTTCGGATATTAAAATTTCGGTAATTGAATTGTAGGGTTTCGACCATTAACCTGATACCAAAAATTACCAGGTAACATAATTAATGATAAAGTCTTCGCTTTTATAATCCCGGATTACATGTTGTTGCGCATTTTCAGCCTCCTGCCTGGTGAGATAACCGACAGAGACCCTGTGACCGCCCATTACTTCGGGCCAGTCATGAACTTCCTTTGCAATGAGGTTGTTAAAAGTGCGCTGAAGTTTATAAGGTTCCTGAATATAATGAATGTTGCTCATAAACATATTGTAGTGATTATTGGAAACTGATCCGGGAACTCTTATCGTCCGGTTTGGAGGATTACAGTAGCAAGAGGACCAGACAAAATAATAATATGGTTCCTTTTTGATATAGTCCATTGAGGTTGAGATCCATAAATTGGAGGCAGCCTGAACCGGTTTGGGTTTAATCTCAATATCGGCTTCATTCCGGTAAAGCTTTGCTTCAAAATCGTAGCAGTCATCCATACCGATGATGAAAATCTCTGCATCACAATCATTGTCGTAATCGGCCCAATAAGCACCACCCAAATAAACACCCGGCAAATCTGCATAGGTATCCGTAAAAACAAATTTACCATCGTTTCTATAAACGCGTGTCGTCGGCCCGAATACACTTTCGCCACTTACCAGTAAATCTATATCATCGTCACAATCATAATCCATACATTGAACATTGCCCGATCTCATTCCAAGAATTGAATTTCCAACTTCAGTGAATCCATCACTTCCATCATTCCGGTATAAATATGAAGCCAGTTGATAATAATTATTTTCGCCACTTACAAATATGTCTAAATCTCCATCTCCATCAAAATCGGCCCACACCGCTTTCCCCGACTTAACGCCCTGTAAGGCAATATTCGAATTTACAAAATTTGTATTGTTAACATTTTGATAAACGATCGTATAGGCCAGACCTTCCCTGGTTTCTCCGCAAATCAAAAAATCAGCATCCTTATCCCCATCATAATCGCCCCAACTTACCGATCCGCCATATAATGGAATGAGATCTGCTCCAAGATCTGAAAAATTTGAATTTTGATTGTTTTTATAAACTTTCGTAATAATTTGTCCATTCGATTCTCCACAGATGACGATATCCAGTTTACCGTCTCCGTTAAAATCACCCATATCGACAGCTCCGTCCCTAACCGCCAAAACTCGCGGATCATATCCTGAAAACTTTCCCCAACCATTGTTTTGATAGATTCGGGCAACAATTTCACCTCTATTGTTTTCTCCGGTAATAAACAAATCCATATCCCCGTCTTTATCCATATCTTCCCAATCCATGGCCGAACGGTACATATTCATGATACCCGAACCCTGTTGAATGAAATTCCCTTTTTTATCATTCAGATACAGACTGGTTTCAACAATTTTCTGATTGGCACTGAAACGCTCGCCGGTGGTAATCAAATCATGATATCCGTCTCTGTTCACATCAACCCAGGCCGAATTACTTTCAATCAAGCCGGTTGTATTGGTATGAATATATACATATGGCTGAGCCCAAACTCCTGTACTTACGAAACAAATTAAAATAAATACTTTAATTACTTTCATATGGTGCACCCTTTATTCGAAAATCATTTATTAATAGATATTTACAAAATAAAAACTAAAACAGATAACTCTCATAAAATTTAGAACAATTTATTTACATTGAATTGTTTAAAAGTTTAAAAATTTAATTTAATTTTGTGAAAAATTTCACAATAAGGACAAAACAATGAAACTAACTCATATTGAACACATTGGAATTGCTGTTGGTAATTTGGAACAAGCTATTTCATATTATGAAGAGGTGCTGGGTTTAAAATGCTATGCCATTGAAGAGGTGAAGGATCAAAAAGTTAAAACTGCATTTTTCAAAATAGGCGAAACCAAAATTGAACTTTTAGAGGCCACTGAAGCTGAAAGCCCCATTTATAAATTTATCGAAAAAAAAGGGGAGGGGGTTCACCATATTGCTTTTGCAGTTGATAACATTGAAGAAGCCCTGGAAGAAACAGAGCGTAAAGGAATTAAATTGATCGACAATAAAGCCCGAAAAGGAGCAGAAGGTTTAAGTATTGCTTTTTTGCATCCCAAAAGTACCATGGGCGTTTTAACCGAATTTTGTGAACATAAATAAAAAATGAATCAATGGCTATTGAAGATAAAATTCAGGAATTACTAAACAAAAGAGAAGAAGCACGTCTTGGCGGTGGATTAAAAAGAATCGATTCGCAACACAGCAAGGGAAAACTTACCGCACGTGAACGCATCGAACTCTTATTGGACGAAGGGAGTTTTGAGGAGTACGATATGTTTGTTACACACCGTTCTCATGATTTTGGCATGGAAAAACAACAATTTTTATCCGATGCAGTTGTAACCGGACACGGGACAATTGATGGTAGGATTGTTTATGTGTTTTCGCAGGATTTCACCGTTTTTGGCGGATCATTGTCTGAAACCTTTTCCCAAAAAATCTGCAAAATCATGGATCAGGCCATGAAAGTAGGTGCCCCGCTGATCGGAATAAATGATAGCGGAGGAGCCCGAATTCAAGAAGGTGTGAGGAGCCTGGCCGGATATGCTGAAATTTTTCAGAGAAATATTATGGCATCGGGCGTAATTCCGCAAATATCTGCCATTTTTGGCCCTTGTGCAGGCGGTGCGGTGTATTCTCCTGCCTTAACCGATTTTATTTTAATGAGCAAAGATACCAGCTATATGTTCGTTACCGGGCCGAGGGTCACAAAAACAGTCACCGGTGAAAATATATCTACCGAGGATTTGGGGGGTGCAGAGGTTCATGCTACAAAATCAGGAGTAACCCATTTCGTTTCTGAGGACGAGAAAGAAGGAATATTGATTTTACGAAAATTGATGAGTTATCTGCCACAAAACAATTTGGAAGATCCGCCTGTTACAGAATGCAAGGACCCGATCGACAGGCTTGAAGATTACTTAAACGAGATTATTCCGGACAATCCGAATAAACCTTATGATATTAAAGATGTAATCCATTTGGTGGTTGACTATGGTGAATTCCTTGAGGTTCAAAGAAGCTATGCACAAAATATTGTCATTGGATTTGCAAAATTTGATGGCATGCCGGTAGGGATCGTAGCCAACCAACCCAATTATCTGGCCGGTGTTCTGGATATAAACTCATCACGAAAAGCTGCTCGTTTCGTTCGTTTTTGTGATGCTTTCAATATCCCAATCATTACATTGGTAGACGTTCCCGGATTTTTGCCAGGAAGTTCACAAGAATATGGCGGGATTATTCTACACGGTGCAAAACTTATGTTTGCTTACGGTGAAGCAACCGTGCCAAAAATTACCATTACCCTGCGTAAATCTTATGGAGGTGCACATGATGTGATGAGTTCCAAACAGCTCAGGGGTGATATTAATTACGCCTGGCCTTCGGCTGAAATTGCTGTTATGGGTCCTGCCGGAGCTATCGAAATTTTGGCAGGTAAAGAAATTGCAGGAATCACCAACGATGAAGAAAAAGCCAAACTTATTGCAGAGAAAGAAGAAGAGTACCGAAAAAAATTCGCCAATCCTTATGAAGCTGCCAAATACGGTTATATTGACGATGTGATTGAACCCCGAAATACCAGATTCAGAATCATCAGGGCATTGCATATACTGGCTACCAAAAAAGATTCGAATCCACCTAAAAAACACGCTAATATTCCTTTATAATTTTTATGATAATGAATACTTATTTATTGATTAATCTACCAGAAGCTTTCTCAGAAGGAATTGTAATAACCATTGTAGGCTATTCAATTGTTTTCTCTGCCCTGGTTGTCCTTTATTTCGTCTTTCACTCCTTTTCTAAAATTTTAACCATCAATATACGAAAACGAATGCGTAGAGAAGGAAGGCACGAGATTGCCGATTTGCCCAATATTGATATAACGGGAGAAGAAACGGCAGCCATTAGTATGGCACTTTACTTGTTCAACGAACTCCATGATCAGGAAAGCAATGTAATTACAATTAAAAAAATAACTTCCGGAAACTCTCAATGGGGATCAAAACTGGGAAATATAAGCAAGTTTAACAGATAATATAAATACAATGAAAAAATTTAAATTTAAAATAAGGGGAAATAATTACGATGTGCTTATCAAGTACTTTGAAGATGGCATGGCAAAAGTTGAAGTAAATGGATCCCCTTACCAGGTCGAAGTACAAAAATCTGTTCAGGAATCGAAAACACCTATTATTGTCCGCCAGGAAATTCAAAATCCGAGTAACGCCCATAAAATCCAGAAAAATATCAGCTCTGTTACAAAAATTACCGCTCCTTTGCCCGGAAATATTATGCAATTGTTTGTTAAAGAAGGCGATGAGGTTGCTAAAAATGACAAACTACTGATGTATGAAGCCATGAAAATGGAAAACCTGATAAAGGCTGAAAAAGATGGCGTTGTAAAATCTATAAAAGTTGAAGCCGGACAAAGTGTGCTACAGGGTGATTTACTTATTGAAATAGTTTAAAGAATGAAACGATTTATTACCGTATTTGGAATTATTGCCTTTTTAACCTTGTTGAGCTCTACACTTGCGAATGCAGGTTATTTCGACAATTCAGAAGAACAACTAAAAGATACAAGCATCTCCGTAAACAATGCCAGTCAGGAAATGCAATATTCTACCCAGGACGAAGCCGTGAGGGGTATAACCAAGTTTATACTTTTTACAGGTTTCAGAAATGCAACAACTGGTAACTTTATCATGATACTGGTTGGGCTCATTTTTATTTACCTGGCCATAAAATATGATTATGAGCCACTCCTGTTAATCCCGATTGGAACTGGTATTATCATTGGGAATATTCCCTTTTTTCAGGATGGTGGACTGAATCTTCAACTTGGAATTTATCAGGAAGGAAGTGTACTGAATTACTTATATTTCGGGGTAACCAAAGGTATTTATCCCCCCTTGATCTTTTTAGGGATCGGGGCCATGACCGATTTTTCCTCGTTGATTTCAAACCCCAGGCTGATGTTGCTCGGTGCTGCAGCACAGGTTGGTATTTTCATTACTTTTCTAAGTGCGCTATTTCTCGGTTTTAATTTACCCGAAGCTGCATCCATTGGAATTATTGGTGGTGCCGATGGGCCTACCGCTATTTTCCTTTCTTCAAAACTTGCAAATGGAGGCATCATCAATGGATTACAAACCCGTAATTTAATTGGCCCTATTGCAATTGCAGCCTATTCGTATATGGCATTGGTTCCTGTAATTCAACCTCCCATTATGAGATTGTTGACTTCAAAGCGTGAGCGGCTTATCCGCATGAAACCTCCACGTTCTGTTTCAAAACTTGAAAAAGTAATGTTTCCCATTATCGGATTGTTGCTGACCACCTTTATTTCACCCGGTGCCCTCCCATTGCTTGGAATGCTGTTTTTTGGTAATATTTTAAAAGAAAGCGGTGTAACACGAAGGTTGGCCGATACGGCAAGAACTTCTTTAATTGACATTGTGGTTATTGTTTTAGGACTTACAGTTGGGGCATCAACCCAGGCCGATGTATTTTTAACCTCACAATCCATACTTATTTTTGTGTTGGGAGCCATCTCATTTATGATAGCCACTGCCGGTGGGATTATGTTTGCCAAATTTATGAACCTGTTTTTATCAGAAGGAAACAAAGTAAATCCATTGGTTGGAGCCGCTGGTGTTTCTGCCGTACCTGATAGTGCAAGGGTCGTGCAAATGGAGGGACTAAAATCTGATCCCAACAATCACTTGCTCATGCACGCAATGGCACCTAATGTTGCCGGGGTTATTGGTTCTGCAGTTGCCGCAGGTATTTTAATCAGCTTTCTGATTTAAACACATATCAATCTTTTTATAGGCCCTGAAATTCATTTTTATGAGAATTTCGGGGCTTTTTTATTTTGATTTCATTAAATTTATTGCATCAATAATACCCACTTAATTAAAATGCAGTATGAGTCAACATTTTAACCGAAGAAACTTTCTTAAAAAAGGTGCTCAGGCCGGACTGGGAATGGCAATTGGAAGTATTGCCCTGAAAAGCTTTGCAAATTCACCGCTTCTGGGCCCGGTTCCAGATTTGCCAATTGCAAAACCAATGTCAAAAGTGAGGATCGGATTTGTCGGAGTCGGAGGAATGGGAACAGCACACCTGCGAAATCTTTTACTGATCGATGGTGCTGAAATAGTGGCAGTTTGCGATTTATTGGAAAGCCGAACTGTCCGTGCCCAGAAATTATGCGAAGAAGCCGGCAAATCAAAACCAGCTGCATATTTCGATGGTGAAGAAGATTTTAAACGCTTATGTTCTCGCAATGATATCGACCTGGTTTATACCGCCACTCCCTGGGAATGGCATGTACCGGTTTGCCTGGAAGCCATGAACAACGGTAAACATGCTGCCACCGAAGTTCCGGCTGCCATTAGTATCAATGACTGCTGGAAACTTGTCGAAACTTCGGAGCTTACCGGTAAATATTGTATTATGATGGAAAACTGCAATTATGATAAAGCAGAAATGACCATTCTAAATATGGTTAAACAGGGATTATTTGGTGAATTACTACATGCCCGTTGCGGATATTTACACGATCTCAGAGCTGTTAAAAACGATATGGAAGGCGAAGGTGCATGGCGCCGGGCTCATTCTATGATCAGAAATGGCGACCTCTATCCAACACATGGGCTGGGCCCGGTGGCCCAGTGCCTCAATATTAACAGGGGTAATCAATTTGATTATCTCGTAAGTATGGCAACAAAATCGAGGGGCATGCATCTGTATGCAATAAATGAGTTCGGTCCCGACAGCCCACAGGCCAGTGAAGAATTTGTACTGGGGGATGTTGTAACCACCCTCATCCGTACAATGAATGGAGAAACCATTGTATTAACCCATGATACGAATGCTCCCAGACCTTACAGCCGCGATATTACCATTCAGGGAACCAAAGGTATCGTACGAAAATATCCTGAATCAAAAATTTATCTTGAGGGAATCAGTCCGGCCCATCGATGGGAAGATTTTGATGCTTATCATGAAAAATATGAACATCCTGTCTGGAAAAAACTTGAAGCGGCAAGCAAAGGAGCCGGACATGGTGGAATGGATTTTATTGAAGATTATAGGTTAATTAATGCATTATTGAAAGGAATAGAACCTGATATGGATGTTTATGATGCGGCTGCCCTGAGTGTTGTAACTGAATTAAGCGAACAGTCAATCAAAAATAATGGGGCTCCGGTTAAATTTCCCGACTTTACCCGCGGGAAATGGCAAACGGCCCGTCCGTTAATGGTAGATATTGAATTATAAGATTTTAAAATTCTAAGATGTTAATAATAGGAATTGCGGGTGGATCCGGATCAGGAAAGACCACAGTTGTAAATAAAATTATTCAGGGAATTCCCAAAAATTCTGTATCCATTATTTCTCAGGATGCATATTATTTCGATAATGGCCACTTATCTGCCGAAGAAAAAGCGGAGATAAACTTTGATCATCCATCTTCGATAGAATTTGAATTACTGATAAAACATATTGATCTGCTTAAAAAAGGGGAAACAGTTCAGATGCCCATATATTCTTATGTGAGTTGCGCCCGTGCAAAAGAAACAGTTCTGGTCAGGCCCCGTAAAGTGATCATCGTTGAAGGAATATTAATCTTAACGGATGAAGCACTGCGAAACCGTATGAATATTAAGGTTTATGTAGATGCGGATGCAGATGACCGATTGATGCGGATCAGTAAGCGGGATGTTGAAGAAAGGGGCCGGTCTTTTAAACAGGTTTTAAAACATTACGATACATTTGTTAAACCAATGCATCTGCAGTTCATCGAACCCACAAAAAGATATGCAGATATTATCGTGCCCCAGGGTGGTGAAAATCATGTGGCGATTGACATACTTTCTGCCAAGATTAAATCCATGCTTGACGGATAAACTGCACAAATATTACAACCAATTCTGTTTATCTTCGTTAAAGATTTGATTATGTCTTTATTGCAAAATATTTATCTTTACTATAAATTATGACCTCATGATAAATAGAACATTGAAATTTCTGGTCTTCGTTGTTATTTTATTACACCTTTCATGTGGTAATAAAATGCCTTTGCCAAAAGTTACAACAGATAATTGGATTAATTATACAACCAAAGATGGCCTGGTTAGTAATGAGGTATTAAGTATGAGCTTTGATAATGACGGGAACTTATGGATCGGGACGGAATATGGTGTTTCTAAATTCGATGGGCAGACATGGACATCTTACCGGGTAAATGATGGATTAATCTATCACCGTGTTCAGCATGTGTATATCGATAAAGCAAATACGAAATGGTTTTCTACGCCCTTGGGTGTTTCTAATTTAAGGGCAAGTTCATGGGTAAATTATACCAAAAACAACGGACTTATAGATAATTACGTAAATGCTGTTGCTGTTGATAACCAGTTCGCTGCCTGGTTTGCCACCCCAAATGGCGTTTCAAAATTTACCAGCAATACCTGGACAACCTATCAAAAGCAAGGTGAACTCGCACTTGTAAATAATAAAGTAAGGGCCATTGCAGTTGACAAATCCAACCATAAATGGTTTGGAACCGAATTCGGCCTCTCCAGGTTTGACGGACAAAACTGGACAACCCACCTATCCTCCCTTTCGTTAAACGATTACATTTTTACCATTTTTATCGATTCACAAGATCGACTTTGGATCGGAACACTGGGCGGGGCATCGGTTTTTAACGGACAACTCTGGATAACATACAATCAGGATATTGGCCTTATTTTTAATGAAGTTCACGCCATCGCAGAAGACCTTGAAGGAAATATTTGGTTCGGAACTCTTTTTGGCGTTACTAAATACAACGGAGAGTCTTTTACCAATTACAACCGGGATGATGGATTAATTGAAAATTATGTGACCTGCATAGCTGTTGATTCAGATGATAATATTTGGTTCGGAACACGTGGTGGTGGAATCTCTAAACTTATAAAAAAGGAAAACCTTTAGAGTTGGCTTCTTGTTAAATTCTTTATAAATAATTTTCCACAGCGATTCCAAGATTTATATCTGAATTTGATGAGTCTCAATCAATCAGCATTTTATGTCTATTAATGCCAATATTTTATCGACATTCAAATCTTGTTTAAAAACTATGTTTTGTATATTTATCTTTCGTATAATCAATTAAAAACACCATGAACTTAAAAAAATTTTTATTACTCATTTTACTGCTGATAAGCATTGGATTATCGGCACAAAAGAAACCACTCAATCACTCCGTTTATGATGGGTGGAAAAACATCCAGGGAGCCCAAATTTCTAATAATGGAAATTGGGTCAACTACGAAATTAACCCTCAGGAAGGCGATGGCTGGTTGTACTTTTACAATGCCAAAAACAATGCGCTGGATTCCATTGCCAGAGGATCTGATGCAAGCATTTCAGCCAATAATGATTTTATTGCATTTCTGATCAAACCAACTTTTGCCGAAACAAGAGCTGCAAAAAAAGAAAAGAAGAAAAGAGATGAAATGCCGAAAAATAAATTGGGCATTAAAGATCTTAAATCAGGCGAAATAAACATTATTGAAGACATTAAGTCATTTAAAACCGCCGAAGAAGATCAAAGCTGGATGGCTTATCTCAAAGAGAAAAAAATCGAAAAGAAAGCACCCAAAAAAGACACTACTGAAGCAAATCCTTCAGAAAATGCTTCAAACGAAAACGGACCCAGAGGAAGAGGTGCACAGGCAGGTGCCCCAAAAGGAAAAACACCTGAAGCTAAAGGTACGGAGTTGGTAATTCTCAATCCTGCTAATAAAAAGGAGTACACCTTTACAAATGTTACCGACTACGAAATTGCAAAAAATGGTGCAATCATCAGCTATCTTCAGCTAACAACCGACACTGCTAAAAATGACACCTGCACCTTAAACTTGTTTAACACCAAAACTGAACAATCAACGGTTATTTTTAAGGAAGTTGGAACCCTTAAAAACCTGAGTCTTAATAATGATGGGGGAAATGTTGCCTTTATCTTCAGTGCAGACACCGCAAAAGTTAAAGTGTACGATCTCTTTCTCTCTCAAAAAGCTTCGATGGCCGACAAAGTAGTTAACATGGAAACCAATGGAATGTTTGAAGGCTGGTCAGTAAGCGAAAATGGCTCACTTAGCTTCTCCGAAAACGGAAATCGCTTGTTTTTCGGAACAGCTGTAAAACCGGTTGAAGAACCTAAAGACACTTTGCTCCCTGAAGAAAAATACAGTCTGGATATCTGGTCATGGGACGATCCGCTTCTCCAGCCACAGCAAAAAGTGCAATTACGAATGGAACAAAGAAGAACCTATCAGGCCGTTTATCATATCGATAAATCAAAAATGGTTCAGTTGGAAAATCTTGAGATGCCCAGCGTAAGGCTGTTACAAAAGAAAGATGGAAATCTGGCACTCGGTTCTTCAAACCTAAAGTACCGAAAAGAAACCTCGTGGGATTCTAACAGGTATGGAGACTATTACCTGGTTGATGTTAATACAGGAAAAGCTACTCTGCTACTTGAAAAAGCAGCTTCGAATGTTGAGATTTCTCCAAGTGGTAAATATTTACTTTTCTGGTGTATCAAGTCACGTTCAGTGAAAGTTAAACCAACTTCAGGTGGAGAAGTTATAGATCTTACACTGAACATTGGGGTTCCTTTCCATGATGAACTACATGACTCTCCGAGTGAACCAAGTGCGCATGGAATTGCCGGCTGGTTAGAAGGTGAAAGGTATGTATTGATTTATGATCGTTATGACATCTGGAAAATTGATGTTACCGGTGCCGAAAAAGCTGTTAACCTTACCAACGGATATGGTCGTGCAAATAATTTACGATTTAGATATTTTTCATTGGAACCGAGCAGTTCAGGAGGCGGAAGATTCGGTTTTGGCTCCCGCGATATTCAGGAAATCGGGCCTAAAGAACTGATGTATCTGTCAGCATTTAATTATTATACCAAAGAATCCGGAGTTTATACCATTAAGGCCAACCAGCTTAAAGATCCATTAAAAATTGATTTGGGAGATTATACTTACAGCGGATATCAAAAAGCAAAAGACGCCGATGTATTAATTTGGCAACGGGGCGATTATGTGAACTACCCTGAAGTTTACATCAGTGATATGAACCTTAAAAATGCAAGCAAAATTTCAGTTACAAACCCACAGCAAAAAGAGTATAACTGGGGAACTGTTGAATTGGTTGAGTGGAGATCGTTCGACGGACAAATGCTCCAGGGTTTGTTATATAAACCGGAGAATTTCGATCCCAACAAAAAGTATCCAATGATTGCTTATTTTTATGAAAGAAGTTCAGACGGAATGCACCGATATATGCCACCGGCCCCCAGTGCTTCAACCATTAACCGGACTTATGCAGTCAGTAATGACTACCTCATTTTTGTACCCGATATTCCTTACATAATCGGTTACCCGGGACAAAGTGCATACAATGCAGTGGTTAGCGGAACCTATGCCATGCTTGATCAATTTGATTTTATCGATCCGGACCGATTGGGACTCGATGGCCAATCATGGGGAGGTTATCAAATTGCCTATTTAATTACCCAAACTGATCTGTATGCCTGTGCTTTTTCGGGTGCCCCGGTTAGTAATATGACAAGTGCTTATGGCGGAATCCGTTGGGGATCTGGCATGAACCGTGCATTTCAATATGAAAAAACCCAAAGCCGGATCGGTGGTACATTATGGGAGAAACCCATTCATTACATTGAAAATTCTCCGATATTCTTTGTACCCAAGATTAATACACCGGTTATGATCATGCATAACGATGCAGACGGTGCCGTTCCATGGTACCAGGGAATTGAATTTATCAATGCATTGCGCCGTTTGAATAAACCCGCCTGGATGGTAAGTTATAATGATGAAGACCATAACCTGCGTCAACGACCTAACCGTAAAGATTTATCGATACGTAAAATGCAGTTTTTCGATCATTATTTGCAAGGCAAACCCATGCCTTACTGGATGAAATACGGTATCTCGCAATTAGAGAAAGGAAAAATTGATGGTTATGAGTTAATTGAAAAATAAATTCTATTTAGCCTAACAAAAAAAATCCCGTTTTAATCAACGGGATTTTTTTTGTAGCCTCACCAGGACTTCCCGCTACTTCTTCGCGTGGCGGGATAAACTTCTCGTCCTAATTCCGTGAACATAAAAAAACGAAACCCTGGATTGCACCCGATTTCGTCTTCTGTAGCCTCACCAGAACTTCCCGCTCCTGCTTCGCATGGCGGGATAAACTTCTCGCCCTAATTCCGTGAACATAAAAAAACGAAACCCTGGATTGCACCCGATTTCGTCTTCTGTAGCCTCACCAGAACTTCCCGCTCCTGCTTCGCATGGCGGGATAAACTTCTCGCCCTAATTCCGTGAACATAAAAAAACGAAACCCTGGATTGCACCCGATTTCGTCTTCTGTAGCCTCACCAGGACTTCCCGCTCCTGCTTCGCATGGCGGGATAAACTTCTCGTCCTAATTCCGTGAACATAAAAAAACGAAACCCTGGATTGCACCCGATTTCGTCTTCTGTAGCCTCACCAGGACTTCCCGCTCCTGCTTCGCATGGCGGGATAAACTTCTCGTCCTAATTCCGTGAACATAAAAAAACGAAACCCTGGATTGCACCCGATTTCGTCTTCTGTAGCCTCACCAGGACTCGAACCTGGATCTAAAGTTTAGGAAACTTCTATTCTATCCCTTGAACTATGAGGCCGCTTTGAATATTGAATGTTTAATGATGAATTTTAAGTGATGCAAAAATAAATGATTTTTATTAAAAATTTTCTCTATTTCACAATTATCAATAATCATTTATCATTTATGAATCATCATTTAATTTCGCTTCCATTGTGAAAATCTCCCGAAGGTTGTACAAAACACAATTCACCCTTTGTATTTTCGGCCATTAAAATCATGCCTTCCGAACTGATGCCTTTCAGGTTTCTGGGTGCCAGATTAACCAGTACGCTCACCTTTTTCCCGATAATATCATCAGCATTATAATGCTCCGCGATTCCTGAAACAATGGTTCGTTTATCAATTCCGGTATCGATGAGCAATTTGAGCAATTTTTTTGTTTTCGGAACCTTTTCAGCTTCAAGGATGGTGGCTGTTCTAATGTCAAGTTTCACAAAATCCTCAAAACTTATATGCTCTTTCGCCGGATTAACCTTAATATTGTTTCCTTCATTCTCAAGCTTGGTATCCATTAGTTTCTGAATTTGTTGCTGTATTTGTTCATCTTCTATTTTATCAAATAAAAGTTCAGGTTTATTTAATTTATGTCCGTGTTTCAATAAATCTGCCTGACCGGCAAGTTCCCATTTAACATCACTCAGATTCAACATTTCGAGCAATTTTTTGCTTGTAAAGGGGAGGAAAGGCTCGGACAAAACTGCAAGATTTGCACAAATCTGAAGCGATACATTTAAAATTGTTTTTACCCGCTCTACATCTGTCTTAAATATTTTCCAGGGTTCTGTTTCTGTCAGATATTTATTTCCCAGCCGGGCTAGGTTCATCAGCTCATTTAGGGCCTCTCTGAAGCGATAATTTTCGAGGCTATACTCAATCCTTCCCGGGTAATCTTTAAGCTCATCCAGGGCATTCTGATCGATTTCTGTCAGCAATCCAATAGAAGGAACCTCACCATTAAAATATTTTTGAGTCAAGACAAGGGTTCTGTTGGCAAAATTCCCGAAAATGGCCAGAAGTTCATTGTTGTTTCTGGCTTGAAAATCCTTCCAGGTAAAATCATTATCCTTTGTTTCGGGCGCATTTGCACACAAAACATATCGGAGCACATCCTGTTTGCCCGGAAATTCTTCCAAATATTCGTGCAACCAAACAGCCCAGTTTCTGGAAGTTGAGATCTTATCACTTTCCAGATTTAAAAATTCATTGGCCGGCACATTCTCAGGCAGGATATAACTACCCTCATGCTTCAGCATGGAAGGGAAAATAATACAATGAAAAACAATATTATCCTTGCCAATAAAATGTACCATTTTGGTTTCTTCATCTTTCCAGTAAGGCGTCCAATCAATGCCTTTTTCAGCGGCCCATTCTTTGGTAGCAGAAATATAACCGATGGGTGCATCAAACCATACATACAGCACTTTTCCTTCGGCTTCTGGAATGGGCACTTTTACGCCCCAATCCAGGTCGCGGGTAACTGCTCTTGGCTGCAATCCCTGATCAATCCAAGATTTGCACTGACCGTAAACATTCGGTTTCCAATCATTTTTATGGCCTTCGAGTATCCATTTTCGCAACCAGTCTTCATAATTATTGAGTGGCAAATACCAGTGTTTGGTTTCCTTTAAAAGTGGGACATTTCCGGTTAAAGCAGATTTTGGGTTAATCAAATCTGTTGCATTTAATGAAGTTCCACAATTTTCGCACTGGTCGCCATATGCTTTTTCATTCCCACAATGCGGGCAGGTTCCGGTGATATAGCGATCAGCTAAAAACTGGTTCCGGTCCGGATCATAAAATTGTTCAGAAGTTTGCTCAATAAATTCGCCTTTATCATAAAGGGTTTTAAAAAATTCGGAAGCAGTTTCGTGATGAACCTGGTTGGAAGTTCTGGAATAAATATCGAAAGAAATCCCAAAATCCTCAAACGATTTTTTAATGATCCCATGGTACTTGTCCACAATTTGCTGTGGTGTAACTTTTTGTTGTTGGGCCTTGATGGTAATCGGTACACCATGTTCATCCGATCCTCCAATAAATACGACATCACGACCTTTAAGCCTCAGATATCTTGAATAAATATCCGCAGGAATATAAACTCCGGCCAGATGACCGATATGTATCGGACCATTGGCATATGGCAGGGCAGAGGTAATGGTATAACGTTTGAATTTTGACAGATTTTCTTCCATTTCAATTTTTTCCAGTAACTTCGGCAAAGTTAAGGATTTGTTCGATATCAGCAATCCTGTTATCTTTGAATAAAAACACTGTTCAAAAGCATAATTATTATCTTATGATCACACCTGACTACCTAAAAAAAGGTGATAAAATCGGAATCGTAGCCACTGCTCGTAAAATTGAAATGAACGAACTTTCTGAAGCCGTAAAAAGTTTTAATGATTGGGGCCTTGAAGTTGTTTATGGGAAAAAGCTGTTTAAACAACTTAACCAGTTTGCCGGCTCAGATCAGGAACGGATCGAAGATTTCCAAAATATGTTAAATGATCCGTCCATCAAGGCTATTATTATTGCCCGCGGAGGTTATGGGAGTATCCGGATTCTCGATTTTATCGATTGGGAATCCTTGGTTGACTGCCCCAAATGGCTGATCGGATTCAGTGATATTACCGCCATTCATTCGCATGTATTGGCAAATTTCGGCATCGAAACCATCCATGCGATGATGCCCTTAAATTTTGATACAGCCAGCGAAGCAGCAAAATCATCATTATACAAGAGCCTGTTTGGTGAACCGATAAACTATCATATTGAAGCCCATCCATTTAACCGAAAAGGTGAAGCAGAAGCAGAAATTATTGGAGGTAATCTTTCGCTGATCCACACTTTAAAAGGAACACCATCTGATATCGATACCACTGGAAAAATCCTGTTTTTGGAGGATCTGGACGAATATCTTTACCACATCGACCGGATGATGATCAGCCTGAAAAGATCGGGTCATCTGGCAAAATTAGCCGGTTTAATCATAGGCGGAATGACGGTGATGAATGATAATTCAATTCCCTTTGGTGAAACCGCTTACGAAATTATCAGGCGCACCGTAAAAGAGTATCATTATCCGCTCTGTTTTGGATTTCCGGCAGGTCATTTCCCCGATAACCGTGCCCTCATACTCGGAAGAAAAGTAAAATTTAAGGTTGGTGAAAAGGTAACGCTTGATTTTAACTAAAACTTAATATCATGTCCGAACATTTCGATCTTGGGCTCAAAGGCGAAGAACTTGCCCGTAATTATCTGAAGGAAAACAATTACCAAATCAGGGCAACCAACTGGCGATTCGGAAAAAATGAAATCGACATTATTGCCATCGATCAAAAAGAAATTGTAATTGTTGAAGTAAAAACCAGAAGCACCCGTTTTTATGGCGATCCGGAAGTTTTTGTAACCAAAACCAAACAACGGTTTCTGGTTAAGGCAGCCCATGCATATATCATACAGAAAAACATCAATCTGGATTGCAGATTTGATATTATTGCCGTTGTGGTGACTGCCTCCAAAACAGAAATTCATCACATTAAAAATGCATTCTACCCATTAAGATAAATTCTGCATTGTAGTTGAATAAGTTATAACTTTGCAAGCAAAATTTAACAATGCCCAAACAAGAAGCAAAAGGCCCTAAAAAGCATGGCGATTTTTCGAAGTTTATGAAACCTTCGAAACAACAAATAAAAGATAAAACAAAGGTTAAGGAGCACAAATCAGATAAGCCTGTTAAAAAGACGAAGGCGTCTCAGAAAAATATAAGTGTTCCTAAATTTAAAGCTGCCGGGCCCATACGACTGAATAGATTTATTGCCAATGCAGGCATCTGTTCGCGCCGCGATGCCGATGAATTAATTGCGAAAGGGGAGATCAAAATCAATGGAGCAGTGGTTACGGAATTAGGAACCAAAGTAAACCCGAATGACAATGTTGAATACCAGGGCAGAAAATTGATTCCCGAAAAATTTGTTTACCTCCTGCTGAATAAACCCAAAGGTTATCTGACTACCACCGATGATCCGTTCGAACGTAAAACGGTGATGACACTGGTAGATAAAGCCTGTGAAGAAAGAATCTTTCCGGTAGGCCGCCTGGACTTAAATACAACCGGTTTATTATTGTTTACCAACGATGGGGAACTGGCAAAAAAGCTGACCCATCCCAAACATGGCATTAAAAAGATTTATCATGTGGTCCTGAATAAAGCATTAACCCAAAATGATTTTATGCAAATTGCAGGAGGGATTGAACTTGAAGACGGCCCAATTAAGGTTGATAAAATTGCTTATGTAGAAGGCGGAATCGATAAAAAGCAGATTGGTATTGAGTTACATTCAGGGAAAAACCGAATTGTACGACGGATTTTTGAAAGCCTGCAATATGATGTGGTAAAACTGGATCGGGTTTCATTTGCCGGATTAACTAAAAAAGATGTACCGCGTGGTAAATGGCGCTTTTTGAAAGAGATTGAGATCAATCGGTTAAAAATGATTTCTTAAGAAAAATGCTATTTTTTTTGGTAAAATTATTGAGATTTAAAAATCTTATCTTATCTTTGCCCCACTTTTAAAAAAAACATTCCTCCTTAGCTCAGTTGGTTAGAGCATCTGACTGTTAATCAGAGGGTCTCAGGTTCAAGTCCTGAAGGGGGAGCAAAAAACTGAAATCCCCGCTATTTATAGTTGGGGATTTTTTATTTTTTGAAAGATGTTTTACGTCTATGTCATCAGAAGTGAATCTTCCGGTAAGTTGTACACCGGGCAAACTGACAATCTGGCCAGAAGAATTGATGCACACAACAAAGGCTTAAGCCGCTACACAAATAAAAGGGGACCTTGGAAATTGGTTTATTCCGAAGAACTGAATACCCGAACCGATGCTCTTAAAAGAGAAAAATTCCTTAAATCCGGCAAGGGAAGAGAATTTCTAAGAACAATTTTATGAACTATTAGAGCATCTGATCCGCCCAAGGCGGAAGGGTCTCAGGTTCACCTGTCCGCCCCTGGCGGAAGTCCTGAAGGGGGAGCAAAAAACTGAAATCCCCGCTTTTATAGTTGGGGATTTTTTTTACCTTGTCATCTTAAGCTAACGCTACGAGGGTTTAAAACCCTCGTAGCGTTGATCCAACCAGGCAAACTGACAATCTGACCAGAAGAATTGATGCACACAACAAAGGATTATGCCGCTTCACAAACAAAAGGGGGCCTTGGAAATTGGTTTATTCCGAAGAACTGAATACCCGAACCGATGCTCTTAAAAGAGAAAAATTCCTTAAATCCGGCAAGGGAAGAGAATTTCTAAGAACAATTTTATGAACTATTAGAGCATCTGATCCGCCCAAGGCGGAAGGGTCTCAGGTTCACCTGTCCGCCCCTGGCGGAAGTCCTGAAGGGGGAGCATAAAACTGAAATCCCCGCTTTTATAGTTGGGGATTTTTTTACCTTGTCATCTTAAGCTAACGCTACGAGGGTTTTAAACCCTCGTAGCGTTGATCCAAAGAAGTTTGGGTTGCAACTTTTTATGATAGGGGAAACAAATCCACTAAGGGTTTCAAGATTTCAGATTTGGAATCTTTTTTTTATGCGCAAGGTTTCTTTTATTGATTCTCTTCAAAGTGAATCCCCTGTTTTTTTGCCCATCTGAGAAAAGGGTTCTTTATTCTTTTAATTGCTTTTGCTCCTATAGTAACCCAGCCTTTCCCACTAAAATATATATTTATCTGAGGAGTACCCAAAATTTTATTTACATACACCTGGTGGTTTTTCATGATATATTGATCCTCAAAAACGGGTTGGAGCATAAGAACTTCCTCACACTGATTAAGATATAAAAGTAATTCTTCGGGTTCTCCTTCACATAAAATAATAGCAGGATCTGCCCATGTTAACTTTTGAGTTTTTTCATCACCGTATCGCTGGGCAGCAAGTACGATTCTTTTTTCCCATTTTTTGTTTTCATATTCACTGACTAAGTATAGTATGCATTGACTTGAAGACCAGGAATAATCTTCTTCATGCAGAATTTCTTTTTTCTGTATAAATCCATCATTATATTCCAATATAGTAATATCCTGTAGCTGAGTTCTTGCAATTACTTTACGTTTGGCATGTATCTTAAATTCCCATTGTAGCGATTTACAAATCTGGGCCATATTCATATTCGCTTTGATTTGTGGACTTAAAAATAATCGAATTAAATCTTTATCAATTTCTGAATATGAGGTTGTACATGTCCATTTGTTATAAAAGATACTATCTTCATACTTATCGCAATAATTCATCAAACCAAGTGCCTGAGTAAGTACTTCTCTTAATAAATGTTTTTGACAATCAATATCTTTTGTTCTAACGACATCAACGTATAAACTTGCTTTAAATATCTCATTAGCGTTCCATGTAATCCAGTAATACGCCCAATTATTTTCTAATTCTCTCTTCTTTATTTTAGTCTCGTAATTAGAATATTCCTCTTGATCAGAAAAAAAGATTACAAAATTAGCTTGGGACTCATCATATACCCTTTCAAGTGAAATGCTACTGCTTAATTCGTTAATTTCATCTTTTATTTTTTCGAATTCTTCTACTAAAATATCTTGCTCGGGATTTTTAATAAAAATTTTTATGTTTTGTTCCCATTTCTTAATTCTAATATTTACATCACCATAAACAGAACTTAATGTAACATCAAAAAATACATCTTTAAAATTTTCGTCATAGTCAATATTTACTTGAGGGTAGGTTTTAAAGGATAGAATTATGCATAAACAGAAAGAGATTATTAATGTTTTATGATTCATGTCATTATGTTACATCGAGAAGTATTACAAATATACAACCAGAGTATATGTATATCAAAATTTATCTCAATTTATTTGCAACCAAGAACTTACTCGATCTGTCCGTATTAGCATCCAGCAAAAAACTTCATCTTTAAAAAGAAATTAAACTCCTCTCTGGGCTACTCGCATCAGTCTAAAGAAAAAATAAAACGTTTTAACAAGAAAAAATGATGTCTAGACCATAAAAGTTAAGATCTATAAAAAACCTTATATTTTTAACTTTTACCAATTAGATATTAAGTTTTGGTTGCAACTTTTTATGATAGGAAGAGCAAAATCCACTAAGGGTTTCAAGATGTCAGATTTTGGAATCTTTTTTTATACGCAAGGTTTTTGATTGGTCAGTAAGTGTTTTTATAAAATATTCGTTGGTAATAACTCCCTCTTCTATTTAACTTTACAAGGGATTGTAAAATAAAAAGTCGAGCCAATTCCTACTTTACTTTCAACCCAAATTTTGCCGCCATGTTTTCCAACAAATTCTTTGCAAATATATAATCCCAAACCCGTTCCTTTTTCTTTTTCGGTACCTTTCGTTTTAACAACTTGAGAAATATCGAATAATCTTGCAATCTGATCAGACGACATCCCGACTCCATTGTCTGAAATTGATATTATTACATTTTCTGAATTTTCTTCTGCTTTAATATTAATTGCTCCGCCTCTTTTTGTAAATTTTATAGCATTCGAAACAAGATTCCGCAATACAGTTTTTAGCATAAAAAGGTCAGCAAAAACATTGATGTGCTCCGCCATTAAACAATTAATTGAGATGTTTTTTGTATCGGCAATTGGTTTATGAATTTCATGTATATATTCATAAATATACTTCAGGCTTAAGTTTTGTAGGTCGAAAGTTACTTTATCATCTTGAATTCTTGCCCATAACAATAGGTCTTCCAATAAATCAAGGTAGTTTTGTATCCATTTATTTATATGATGTCCGACTTTTTCAATTTCATCTAAATCAGGTTTACGAATGTTTTCCGATAAAATTTCTGATAAATTAAGAAGAGAAGAAAACGGACTTCTTAAATCGTGCCCCAGAATTGAGATAAATCTATCTTTTTCTAAATTTAATCTTTTTAATTTTGATTCACTTTCTTTAAGTGCCAGTTCAGCCATCTTAAGTTCGCTTATGTCCCTGGATATGGTTGCTATGGCATAAGGTTTTCCTTTTTCATCATTAATCATGTTTGAGCTCATAAAGGCTGGAAAATATGAACCATCTTTACGTATGTGCCCAACTTCGCCAGCGTAGAATCCAGTCTCCATCACTTTTTGATTAAAAGGAACTACCTCTTTTTCCAGCTGTTGTTTAGTATGAAAAATACGAAGATGTTTACCGATTAACTCTTCTTCGGTTTCGTAATCATGCATTTGAATCCAGGCTTTATTTGCAAAGATTATATTACCTTTCATATCAGCTATCGCGATACCATTAGTGGATTGCTTCACTATGGACGATAGCTTTATACGTTCTTTCTCTGCCAGTTTCTGCTCAGTAATATCTTGAAAGAATCCATAAACTCTTCGGTTTTTCAAATCTGATTTTCCGATGGCATGAACATGCCTTAAATTATTCTTAGCGGTAATTATTTCAAGTTCTAAATCAAAAGATTCACCAAATTCAATAGCTTTTTTTACTGCATTTTCAATTATCTGTCTCGAATCTGATGTATAAAAACTAATCCCATTTTCAACATTCGGGTCAAAGTTAAAATCAACTTCATGAATTAAATAGGTCTCTTCTGTCCATGTTTGTTTTAAAGTGTCAATATCAAATTCCCATCCACCAACTTTTCCTATTATTCCTGCTTCGTTAAGCAATTTTCTTTGTTTTTCAGATTTTTCATTGGCCTGGACTAATTGTAGTTCAGCCTTTTTTCGTTCGGTGATATCGGTTACCAGAAAGATGAGTCCTTTTATTTTTCCATTACCATCTTTAATTGGGTCTATTCGTTTGAATGCATTAAAAACAAGTCCACTTTTGGTTACCATCTCTAAGTCGCCCGACCATGATTTACCACTCATACTTTTGGCAAGAATTTCTTTGGCGATCTCCGGGTCTTTAATTAGTATTGATACCCCACCTAGTGCTTCCAGTTCTTCAGCTGTATAGCCAAATAAATCGGTTAATGCCTTATTCTGAAAAACATGATGTCCCTGAGCATCAGAAATTCCAATGGCATCGCTGACAGAATCAACTGCCTGATTTATTAATAGATATTTTTCTTCAAGGATACTTCTGGCTTCACTATATTCATTTCTCATATTTGGATTAATATATCATAAATTTACAATTTGAGAATAGCTTCAAAAATACCATAACCTAATCATTGGAACCCCAAAACAAGCCTTGAAAACAAAATTCCGCAGCAAGTTAGAGCACATTATACCACTGCCTTCTCGTCCGCCGAAGTCCCGAAATTTTGGGACGAAGGCGGAATCATTGGCATTAGCCCTAAAGCAAGCTTTGAAAACAAAATTCCGCAGCAAGTTAGAGCGCATTATAACACTGCCTTCTCGTCCGCCGAAGTCCCGAAATTTTGGGACGAAGGCGGAATCATTGGCATTAGCCCTAAAGCAAACTTTGAAAACAAAATTCCGCAGCAAGTTAGAACACATTATTCCACTGCCTTCTCGTCCGCCGAAGTCCCGAAATTTTGGGACGAAGGCGGATTAAACTTCTTAGCAAAATCCACGATGCGGGCAGTTAGGTTTTCTTTGTCTTTAAAATTATCTACCAGTTTATGATCTATTGAATAAACGGCAGTATGCACCCGTTGTCCTTTCAAATAGAATTGCCCCAGACGGATAAAGTCCCATTGCTTTATACAACTTGTTTTTACAAGTTCCGAAAGCACAATTGACTTCTCAACCACCCTTGTATGATCTTCCAAACGAGCGGCCGTATTTACCGCATCCCCGATAATGGTATAATCCATTTTAATTTGCGAACCCATATTCCCTTCGATAACCATCCCTTTATCAATTCCATATCCTGAATATAGCAGCGAGAGCGGTGAATTGGCTGGTGCTGTGACTCTCAGCTGATTTAATTCCTCCAGAATCTCAACACAGGCTTCCAATGCCAGGTCGGCATGATCGGCATTAAAATAAGCCATAAATCCATCCCCGATAAACTTATTGACTTCTCCACCCTTTTGGGTAATAATTCGGGTACAAATTTCAAAATATGAATTGATGAGCAGAAAAACATCTTCAATATTCAATTGCTCGGCCAAAGTAGAGTACGACAAAATATCGCCGAAAACAACAATCCGTTCAACTTCTTTTGGCTGAATCATCAGGGGGTTTAATCCATTGCTGATAATCTTTAAAACACTGGGTTGCGTATATTTTTCTATAACCGTATGTGAGTCGATGATGGCCTGTAAAAGCAATTTAACGGGCAATGTTAATTCATCTGTTTTTTGATCGAGATTGGTTAACTTCATCGACCAGTCCGGGAAATAGCGTTCCTTAATTTCATTTTCCAGCTTCAGGGCCAATACATCTTCATGCCTGCGGTCCTGCTTTATTTTATGATAAAGGCTGTCGATATCATTTTTATCACCCTCGATAATCTGAAAAAATAAATTGTTAAAATAAATAAGGGTTCCGGTTATTTTTTTTGCACGGTTATTTTTTTCGAATGTTTTACCGAGTTCCTCAATCTCTGTAAAACTTAATTTTTCCTTTAATTTACTGATGTAGGTTATTCTTTTCATAGTGAATCAAAGATAAGATTTTTAACGGTGCCATCCTTATGTGTTTGTCTGTTGAAATTCGTGAATTAAAATATCAAATTTTATCATGGGGTTTAAAAAAAAGTCCCCGAATTTTTCATTCGGGGACTTTTTATAAGTAAGAAACTCTGACTTTTACCTCAGCTCGACCGGATTTGCAATCCGGTCGGACAAATTAAAAAGCTTTAATTTCATATTTTAATATTAAAGTTTTCAATTTATTGGCCTTCCGAATACCACTTAATCTGCTGCGAGGCCCGCATAATGATGGCCAGTATGATAAACAGCCCGATACTTCCGGCGAGCAGCGCATAATCCTGTAGCTGCAAAATGGCAAACAGGAACAAATACAGGCCCGTTTGCAGCAGCGTAACCCAGGCAGCCATGCGCCATTCTTTCAGCATAGATAAAACATACCAGGATATAAGCAGGGTAACGGCAATGGCAGAGATCAGATATGCCAGATTAAACCCAATCTGTTCGCCAATTGAGGTAAGCAGGGCATAAAAAATAAGCAATGCAAAAGCCACCAGGGAATACTGGAACGGATGAATTCTTTTTTTGCTTTTTATTTCGATGAAAATAAAAATGATAAAGTTGAGAGCGATAAATAAAATAGCATATTTTACAGAGCGCATCGATTTTTGGTAATGATCGACAGGGATGAGGAGCTCAACTCCGAGTTTGGCTTCGTGTATATTGTATTTCTGATCGATCCATTGCTGCGGGAAGTTCCGGTTGAGGTGGGTCACCATCCAATCGGCGGTAAAACCATTGCTGCTTACTTCCCGTTTTTGGGGCAGGAAACCGCCTGAAAAGCTGGGCTGGGCCCAATCCGATTTTATTGAAATTTCGGAAGTTTTTCCGAGTGGCTCCACCGATAAATTTTCCGATCCGTTCAGCACCAATTCAATTTCAAAATCCAGGGCTTGTTTCAGATCCATAGATTTTGTTTTTATGGTAATCCCCGACAGGAACAGGTCTTCATAAACGACACCCGGTTCAACAGCCAGTTTTTGACCATTCACGATTAATACCGGCATATTTTTAATCCCCCGCATATCTGAAACACCCATGGTAAAGTAAGCTGCATCCCAGTCATATTCGGCATTTTTATTATCCAATAAAGAAACATCCGGTTCGGCAAATGAACCCTTCAAATTAAGTTTTGCTTCATAAACCACAACTTTATAAATCCCGCGTTTTCGTGTTTCGGGAAAAAGTTCTCCCGTTGTTTTCAAGCTTTCCGGCAGGAAATGCGCCACGCCTTTAGTTTGTGATGAGGACAGATTTTCTTCACCCTTTTCCCTGATCGTATAAGGAATATTTAAAACCGGCCCCGCAACCACCTGTTTTCCGCCCCATTGGGCGTAAAGTTCATTTTTTACCTCTTCGCTCAGTGCAATTCGTTCACGAATAACATCCTGAATTAGGAAAGAGGGGATAAGCAGCAAAATGGCAAGCACTGAAACAATGACCATTTTCAGGCTGTAACTGTTTAAAATCTGTTGAATACCTTTTGTTTCCATTATTTTAAGTTTTAAAGTACTTTGTTTTTCAAAGTTGAATGATAAAAAAATTATTGATTATTTATGAGTTCTTCGAGTGCCGAAAGATGTAGCTGAAACAATTCTTTACCCTTTGTTGTTGCCCTGTAAGTTGTACTTGGTTTTCGCCCGATAAATTGTTTCGAAACTTCTATTATTTCCTGCTGTTCCAATGCTTTTAAATGACTTGCCAGGTTTCCGTCCGTTAATTCGAGCAGTTCCTTCAGTGCATTAAAATTGAGTGTGTCGTTCACCACAAGTGCCGACATAATTCCAAGCCTGATACGGCTTTCAAATACTTTCTGAAGGTTTGAAATTGGATTCTTCACCAGAGATTATTTTCTTTTTTTATTTTTGATTTTTTATTTTCTATTCACTCCATTTTCTCCTTGCTCCACGCTCTTTGCTCCACGCTCTTTGCTCCACGCTCCTTGCTCCTTGCTCCACGCTCCTTGCTCCATGCTCCATGCCTCTAACTCTCATGCCTGAAATACATCACGGAACCATACACTACATGCATGACCCCAAATCCTAAGGTCCAAAGAAGGAGGCCCTGCTGAACAAAAATAACAGCCAGCAATCCCAGAATGATTTCAGTGAGGCCCAGGTAATGAATTTCACCAAAAGTGAATTTTCCGGCATTTACCAGCGATAATCCATAAAAAATAAGCATGGCAGGGGCTATCAGTTCGAATTTTTGCTGAAACACTAATATCAACACAAAAATTCCACCTGTTAGCAGCGGAATCAAAAAATATACGAGCAGGTGTTTGGTTGAATTGCTCCAAAGTTTCTGACCGGCTTTTTTGGCTTTCAGAAATGAAAAGTAAACAGCACCCAAAACAGCAAATACCAGAACCAACAAGGCATCCAATGCAAGGAAAAAACCATTGCCTGGTTCAATGACTGATTCTATATTATACATATTGCCTGAATCGAGCAGGTAAAACCAGGCTATTGCTGCACCAATTAAGGCAAACAATCCGGCAAGGATACCGGACAATCCGCTTAGTGATAAAAATTTGGACGAGCGTTCCATAATTTCACGAATGGCCTGAATATCTTCTTTGGGATCTTTTAAATTTGTTTTCATCTAAAAAGTACTTTGTATTGCAAAGTTATCCTAAAAAAATGAAAATGCAAGGGTTTTTAAAAATTTATTTAATCAGAATATTTATTAATTAGCTAAGGGAATGTGAAATTTTCAATGGGAAGAAAATAAAAGAGGCTGATCAGGAAGTACCAATTTCGTCATTCTGAACTTGTTTCAGAATCTCTTAAATGTTGGTGATATGATGCTGAAATGAATTCAGCATGACGTACGACCAACATAATTTTGTACTTGTAAATCAACCTCTTTTCTAAGTATTCTCTAAATTACTTCACATCAAAGCTTGTACTTACCGTACCCCCTTTTACTGAATCATATTTAACACTGACTTTCCCAGTACCTTTTACCAAATATTGAATGGTTCGACTTGTTTTGCCGGGATGACCGTTTCTGATCATAATACGATTCAGATCGTGCTGATCTATTTCCTCGGTAACCGGATTCAGATAATCAAAGGTTTTCGGATCGGTGATCCAGCTGGCAGAAATTACCTCCACATTTCCATCAAGGGTAAGCAGATCGGGCCTCACCACATTGTTCTGAGCGGCTTTTTCAGTAATAGTAGGAGCAACTTTCGGATTGCTGAATTCAACCCAAACCCTGTAAATGTTGTTTCCTAATTTCTCCACTTTATGATCGCCCATCTTCATCATCGGCATTTCATCGGCCTGATAAAGTGTGAACGACATATTCCGGTGGCAAAGTTCTTCATTCATAAATCGGGGGGGTACCCGGCCCCTGGTTTTTTCCCAACGGCCACCCATTTCAACTTTTCCATAATCTGGATGGTCGAATTCTTTCCAGTCAACATACTGATCGCCAAATTCCAGATAATCATCAAAAAAGAAATCTCCTTTTTGTCCGGAGATCGGACTATTTGGATCCTGTGTTTGTTCCTGTAGTTCGGGACTTGTAAAATATTGTCTGCCGTTCCACAATTCGTTTGAGAAAGAAATCATACCGAGGCCATCGCTGGTCCAGTCGATAAAGCCTCCATGTACGGTGTACAGTCCGCTCCAGATAACAATATAGCGGTAAAATGGAAGCATGCGTTCTCCATTTTTCCCGAGTTCATCATAAAATCTGACATCAGAAGCAGGATACTCACCCAATGCTTCGGCTCCGGGTCCGCGCAGTATCATTCCGCCCGAATTATGGTAAGCCTGCACTCCGGCAATATTGGGATGGGCCATTAAAAATTTATTGATGGCATTGGCTTCGGGCAACTGAAATGGAAATTCCATCGCCCCTCTTTGTACATAATTTGGCTGCCAGTCGATTGCCCAGTTTCTGTTCGGATCATAACTACCTGGTCCATCTTCATTGATCTCTCCGTCTCCGTCATCATCAATTCCTTCCATTCCAAGCATCAGATAATCGCCGGTTTCACCAAAACCTACCGGCTCCATCATTCTTTTATCATACGGATTCACCCGCATATTTCCTTTTCCGGGCATATATACCCTAATCTGCTCAATCACTCCGTTTCCATTCAGGTCATTTGGCCCGTCTTCATCATAAAGGCCATCATTGTCATCATCAACAGGCACCTGACCCGAGCGGGCACCGCCACCATCGCCTTCCATAAAATACTGACGTCCATCAGGGTTAACTGTAGGGAAAATATAAAAGACCCTTTCATTCACCAGACGCGTGATTTTATCGATTCTTCCATAGTTTTCCATTAAATACCAAATGGTATATAAACAAATTTCTCCACCCTGTATCTCATTCCCATGAATATTGGCATCGATATACATGGCTGCCTTACTTAATTCCGGTCCGGTTTCGGGATTGTTTATGGTCATATACATAATATCCTGACCATTGTGTGATTTTCCAACAGAGCCAAGTTTCAGAAATTTAGGATATGCCTTTTCAAGCCTTTTCATATCGGTCCATAATTCATTTACATCATGCCAGCGGTTAAAATCAATTTTAACCTTGAATTGGGGATCTGAGGCGTACTGCTGAGCATAGGTTACAGGTGTGATTAATGTTATTAGCATTGTAATAACAATTGCACCGGCTAATATTTTATAGATAGTTTTCACTTTTATTTCCTCCATTTTGAATTTATTAATATTTCAATTATTTCAGGTTAATAGTAATTTTATCGGTACCTGCTTTTTGAGCAACTACTTTCAATTCGATTTTATCACCTGATTTCCCCTTGACCAGCCATTCATATTTTTGACGCATGCCTGAACCTTCAAGGGCCTGAAAGAAATTGGTTTTTGCATTTCCGGAAATGATTGTTTCAGGATCAACAAGCAACTGAACCATTGTTGGGGCAACGGATCCGGCTGTAACACCCTGGCTCATGGCCGTTGGAAGAAAGCCGGTATTTTCCACCTCGGCCTTAATCCTGAATATGCCACCTCCATGGTTGACCACCTCAGTTTTGGCAATTTTAACATTTGCATATAAACCGGACAGCCAGACAACAAACTTGCCATGTGCCTCTCCAAGTTCAGCGATTTTAACTGCCGGTGGGTTGTTGGTTTCATAAGGTGTGAATCCTCCGATTTCAACTTCCCCGAATTCCGGATGCGTAAATTTTTGCCAGTCAACAAATCCCATCATACTATTTTTATCCTGATAAGTTAGCAATTCCTTATCGATTCCGCCCTGCGAACCAACAGAAGCAGCTCCAGACGGCATTGTGCGGGCACTACCCACATTTCTACCCCCTCTTGACGGTGCTGCATCTTCAGAAGCAACTTCTTCAGAATCAATACCCCAGCCCGGTGTTGAGAATGAAAGTACCCCATACTGAAAATATCCATACTGAAAGAATGCGCCTTTAGGCTCCCTTAGCGGTGGCTGTGTTTTAATTCCGGTAATTTTTTTGTACATCTCACCGGCTTTTTTGAAATATTCAAGGTCTGCATTATTAAATGCGGTTTCCGGATTTCTGACAAATCGTTGCCGTCCGGCGGATTGTGCAGATTGTTGATCTGGTCGGCTCCTCCCCATTCTGAACATGGCAAATCTATCTGAACTTTGGGTATTTACCATTCCGACTTTTGAAGCCCCGGCAAAACTCTCATTGGCCATACTTATCAAATCAATGCCCTTATCTGAATTAAATTGTCCCCTTGTATTCGGGGTACCGATGAGGTTATCGCTCTCTCCAAAATTCAACATTATGGCAATGTTTCGATGTTTAATGATCCATTCCATTAATGCCCTTGATTCATTTTCGCTAATCATATGCCAACCGGCATCATCATTAAAATATGGATACTCATGCATAAAATTCCGGTTAATATCGGTGCCTCCCACAGGATCTTCATTAATAAATCCGTCATTATCATTATCAATTCCTTCCCAATAAACAGCATATTCACCCTTTTCGCCTTTTGACGGATCGGCTTTTTTCATGAGCCTGTTTTCAGCCGGATCAATCATATACAGTCCGTTTTCATCTTTCACCCGCATCATGGTAATAAAGCCGTCATTATTCAGGTCATCCGGTCCGTCTTCATCCATTCGGCCATCATTATCCCCATCATATTCATGCAGATTGGTTTTTCTACCGGTTTTGACACTTGCGAACATTTCTTCAGCTGCATCCGGATTCATCCGGGGAACAATGTAATAAACATGTTCGTCTATACTTTTTTTAACCGCTTCATCTGTACTGTAATTTTTTAGTAAATGGTCGATGACCTTAAGTGAAATCTCGCTTCCGATCACATGATCGCCTTCAAAATTTGCACCGATAAACATGGCCGGCCGCTCATCAACAGGCTTACCATTTGGATTCGCGATTGTAACAACCCACAAATCCCGCCCTTCAAGCGTTTTACCAATAGACTCAATTTTGGCAATGCCTTTGTTTTCATTTATAAGGCTTTTCAAAGCTTTGGTCATCCCATCATAATTATGATAGGCAGATAGGTCCTGCGACACAACAGCAGGTGCACATATCAACAAACCGATCATCATAACTGATGTTACAATCAACAGTTTGCGTTTAATAACAGATTTCACAATTTTATTCACTTGGGCCTCCTTTTTATATAGGTTTAATATACTGATACTAGTCCTTTTTTCTCATAAGAAATATCAATACTTATCCTTAAACTCTTAAGTATTAAAATCAAATATATCAATTTAATTATTTGTAGTTTATTAAATTCTACATACTCATTTTTTTGGTATATCAAGCTTGGGTTTTAGTGTATTATCATAGATTCAGGCGAATAAGAATTGAAAATATTCAGAGCTCCTGATCTGGCGATGGTTGAATCGCACGAATTTCTCTGACTGCATTTTTGAAGTATGCGTATAAACCAGAGATCCACACTGATAATTCCGGGGTAATTTTATGATGATATCTTCCCGTTTTTTCAATACGTAAATCACATCTATATTTTTTAATTTTTATTGTTTAATTATCTAATTTTTTGCATATTAGCTAATCCTAATTATTGATTACGCCTATTCATAATGTTTTTTAAACCTAATTAACCAAGCTATGAACAAGCCAAAAATATTTATTAAAGAACAACAACAATTATGTCCAAAAGCAATTCTTGTAAGCATTCTGCTTGTTTTTTTAATTGTTGTAAGTAATCCGATCAATGCACAGGGAAAAAACACAAATGATAACCAATGGAAAAGTGTAGGAGGGCAAATTGTAGCTTCCGGGACTCATGATTTTACCAATATCTGGTTTGCGGCCGGAAATGGTATGTGGTGGAAAAATAATGAAGACAGGAGTAAAGCAGCAGCCCACACAAATGAAGAAGTTAACAAAGATGTTGCTGTAAAAAAGGGACAATTTACTGTTAAAGGCCCGGGGTTTCTGGCTAAATTTCAAAGAAGAGTAAAGACCATTGCCGTTGGTTCAGGATTGAAATTTGCGGGTTCCGGTAAAGATTTCTGGACTGCATCATTAGGTGGAGAAGATTTATTGAAAGGAAGTGACGGTAACTGGAGGTGGGTTAATTATAATCGTGTAGATTTTGATCCAACAAAAAACAACGAAGGTTGGATTCCAGCAGGCATGGAATTTACGTTCGAGGTATGGGCGAATAACCTGGTAAGTGGGATTGGATATACACAATATTCCGCACCGGTTGGGGTTGAGTATGAATATTGGTTTTTTCCCCGTGAAGGAGGTCAAATAATAAGTACAGCTGATATTAATAATATCAATGATAATAACCCTGGCCGTATTGTTGGAAAAGTTATGACCGGAAGTGTATTTGACGAAACTTTAAATAAATGGCTAAAGCCCGGAGATAATATTAGTACGGAACATTCCTTAATATCAGGACCTAATGAAAATGCCACTTTAACTCTTTTTGATGCATCCACTACAATAAAATTAAATAACAATACAAGTATTATAATTAAGGATCAAATAACAAAAAAACAGAGTAAGGGAGTTTTTCTCATTGCCGGGAGGTTATGGTCATTGTTTAAAGGCAAGGAAAGCAGTGGTTATGCCATAGAAACATATAATAGTACTCTAGGTGTTGAAGGAACGGAATTTGAAACCACTTATAACCCGGAAACAGGCGAGACTCATGTTTCTGTATTTGAAGGTACAGTTCGCTTTGAATGTAAGACTGGCTCCGAGGCTTCTGTCTATTTAAAAGCAGGTATGTCGGCCAGCATGGACAAAAATTGTAATCTCATATCCCAAAACTCAACTTCAAATACAATAAGCCCTGCAGGTGTAATAAAAATAAATCCAAGTGGTGATTCTCACGTTTATGCCTATTCCTATTCAAATTGGAATAATGCCAACTGGGGAAAATATGAACAGTTAGGAGCAGGCTGGAATCCTGTTGGTGGTGAAAAAAGAGCCTTTCTGAAGTTCGACTTGTCAGGCGTGGACCCCAATAGTGTAGATAAGGCAACATTAAAACTTTATCACAACCATACCGGAGGAGGCAATACAGTTGAACTGGGTGTTTACCGCGTGATGAGTTCATGGACAGAAGGGCGTGGCACCTACAATCCGGCTTCGGCCGCTTTACCAGGTGAACTTACCTGGAATAACCAGCCACAAATTGATCGTTATCCGGTGGTGTATTTTAAGCCCGGACCGGTAATTAATAACTGGGTTGAAGTGGATGTTACTTCCTTGGTTAAAGCCTGGTTGACAGGAATCCCAAATTACGGCCTGGCCATTAAAGCAGGCGAAAATTATATCGGTGGAGCTGAATCGCAATATGGTTTTTATTCCAGAGAGTATGAAGATGTTGAAAAACGGCCACAATTGGTTTTAAACAGGACAGACATTCAAAGTAATAGCAATATAGGGAATTTGGATATTCCGGAAATTGCGGGAGACTGGGAGATTAGCTGTAATGATGGTAATATTTATAAATACAATTTAAAATTAGTTCAATATGATAAAGGGTTTTATGGAGATATGATTCGCATGAATGGTAATGAGGCAAATTCAAAAGTAGAAGGGATGATTTCTCAAGACGGAAGTATTGAATTCATCCGAAGCAGGGGAAACTGGAAACAATATTACACAGGTAGCGTTGTTAATTATTCTGGCAGAAAAGCAATTCAAATGGAAGGCGCATATGGAACACAGGAAAAAAAGGGATCTTCCTGGCATGCAAATTTTATAAATGCAGTAGCTACTAATTTTTCTGCGGCTGGCCAATGGAAGGTGAACCAACATAATGGTTATCAAGGAATACTGAACTTACAACAAGACCCATCGGGTCGGATTACCGGAACTGCCACCTGGGATCGTTACGAAAGTGGGACTGTTGATGGCCAAATATCCGGAACCAATATAGAATTTACCATCACTTATTCAGGCGGCGTCAAAGGATTTTATAAAGGAACCCTTACACAAAATGGAAGCGGAATTATTAATGGAACCGTGACAGCTAACAATGGCAGTGCTGCAAGCTGGGATGCCTCAAAGTCTGAGACCGTTCAATCGATTGCCGAACAATGGCATATCAACCAACATAATGGTTATCAGGGAACACTTAAATTACAACGAACTCCATCGGGTCGGATTACCGGAACTGCCACATGGGATCGTTACGAAAGTGGGACTGTTGATGGCCAAATATCCGGAACCAATATAGAATTTACCATCACTTATTCAGGCGGCGTCAAAGGATTTTATAAAGGAACCCTTGCACAAAATGGAAACAGAATTATTAATGGAACCGTCACAGCTAACAATGGCAGCACTGCAAGCTGGGATGCAACAAAATAGTATATGAGGGGTGACACCCTGCATGGGTGTCACCCCAAATTATCAATTTAATTATATATTATGAAAATCTGGTTTCGAAGAATTTTTGCCTTGGCATTACTATCAATGGGTATTGCCTTAGCCTTTTTACCTTTTAACGATACCCGCTCAGGATCGATTAATCGGGAAGTTGTTTATCTGGAAAAGAGAGCATTACTCAATCCTGATGAAATAGGCATTCAATTTCCGGGTGAAGAGATCATAGACATTTCAATAAGCCCTTTAAATCAAGATGATTATCCTGATCTCTGGAGGGCATTAATTTATCTGGATACTGATTGGATGAATGACAGTTGTGATTTAAGTGAATGGAAAAGATTTCAGGATACTGCTTTTCAAGGTGAAAAAGATTTTCGCCTGGTGGCTTTTCGCGATGCACTGATCAGCTGTTCTGTTGTGTATGATGAAAACATGGCAGCTTTTGCTTATTTGGGCAGATACAATACCAAAATCAAAGAATTAACAAAATCTGATTTAAAAAAGTATCCTAACATCATAAAGTCCATAGAAAACCTCAATCTGGATCATGATTCATTAGCTGAACTGATTACGATTCCGAAAAAAGATGAGTGGGACAAAATGGTAAGCCGTTTTTTAAATCCCTTTGAAGATTTACAAACATTCAAATTTGAAGGTTCTTTTTATGGACCTTCATTTGCCTGGGATACCATCTGGAAGACAGGCACGGTATCGGATTTAATAACCATTTTGAAAGTGATTGGTATGGTTATGATTTTATTTGGAATCTTTTTAATAAGCAGGCTGTATTTCCGAAAACGAGGAATCATGGTTAATCCAAAAGGTGTGGCCATATTTTACGATATCGTAACCTTGCTCTTTGGCATAGCAGGAGCTTATATGTTTGCAAATCTGGTGTTATCAAAAACCTTATTTATTACGCCAATTACCGATGAGGAATTCATTTTATTGATGGGGACTTTTTTCTTTTGCCTGGGAATTCCATTTGTTACCATATACACCAGCCGTTTCACTTCTCAAAGCATTTTAATTGATGCAAAAGGAATTTTTGTGGACAGTTTAATCACAAAAGGTTTTATCTCATGGGATTCACTTGAATCCATCAGTTTTTCAGATGAATATGTGCTGGTAAGCAGAGTTGGGATGCCCATCCCAAAACAATTGCAAAAGAGTTTGAAGTTGCTCGGTAAAGCAGGACAACAAATTGTTGTGAATGAACCCCAGCTAAAATCAGTAAAAAAGAAAATAATTGCCAAATTCGAACAAAACGCACCTGAAGATTTAAAAGAGAAAACGATGCAGGTTTTGAATAAATGGTAATCTGATTGACTTTCATTCCTTTTTCTTTTTACTAAATTTGGGCTTTAATTTCCGCTTTATGTTCGATTCAAAAATTACCATTATTGGTGCCGGTGTTGTGGGGCTTGCCATCGCTGCAAAACTTTCAGAAGATCATGATTCCGTTTTTGTAATTGAACGAAATAAACTGTTCGGACAGGAAACCAGCAGCCGCAACAGTGAAGTGATCCATGCCGGAATTTATTATCCCAAAGGCAGTTTGCGAGCCAAACTTTGTGTTGAAGGCAAAAAGTTATTGTATGAATTCTGCGATCGATATGAAGTTCCTTATGCCCGTTGCGGGAAATTAATTGTTGCAACTTCAGAGGCCGAAATTCCAATCCTGGATGAGATCCGGCAAAAAGCCCTGAACAATGGAGTGGATGACCTGCGTTTTTTGAGTCTGGAAGAAATGAAAGAAATGGAGCCGCATGTTTTTGCCATAAAGGCATTGTTTTCACCATCAACAGGTGTAATCGAATCACATTCGTATATGAAACAGTTGGAAACACTGGCTGTAAATAACAGGACAGAAATGGTTTATGCTAATGAAGTTAAAAACATTCGGAAGTTGAAAAAAGGCTATGAAATTTCATTGCTTGAACCCGATGGTAACTCCTATTCATTTTCTTCCGAAATGGTTATTAATTCAGCAGGACTGGAGGCAGACCTGATTGCCAAAATGCTTGGGATTAATGATGAATATTTACGCATTCAGTTTTGTAAAGGGCAATATTTCAGCATCAATCCGCCCAAAAACAGAATGCTGAACCATTTGGTTTATCCGGTTCCCGACCCCAATATGGTGGCTTTGGGTATTCATGTGACCATTGATTTGGGAGGCGGGGCAAAGCTTGGCCCTGATGCCGTTTACCTTGACAAAAATGTTTATGATTACAAAGTTGATCATAAGCGAAAAGAAGTTTTTTATGAATCGGTAAAACGATTTTTGCCGTTTCTGGAACTGGAAGATCTCAGCCCCGAAATGGCCGGATTACGTCCAAAAATCCAGAAAAAAGGGGAAGCTACAAAAGATTTCTATATCCGTGAAGAAAGCGAAAGAGGCTTTCCCGGGTTTATTAATTTAATCGGCATCGAATCGCCCGGACTGACTGCTTCGCTGGCGATTGCGAATCTAACTTCAGAGTTAATAAATAAAAAGGTCGTCTAAAGGTTTCAGGTCACATCGAGCGATACATTGAGCGGAAGCCGAAACAAGTAGAGTTGCGGCCATGCAAAGAGCCAACAAGTTCTCGACATTTTTTCGCCTTCGGCGAAAGCTCGAACTGACATTACAAACAGGTTTGATTTAATAAAAGTTTCGGTCACATCAAGCGATACATTGAGCGGAAGTTGAAATGCTGCCGAGAAGTGGCTGGTTATTTAAGCCAAGCCGTCATTCTGAAATTGTGTGATGGGAAAGGCTTCCGCTAGCGGAAGCCTTTCCTTTTAAACTATTGGGGTAAGCTAATCAATCATGTTAATTAAATGCAAAAGTTAACCACCTGGTACCATCAAATACCATTGAAATATCCCATGATCCTAAAGCAGTAAATGTATAAGAAGTACCTGCATAATTTACCCCTTTTTGTCTTATTTCCTTACTGTTAAAATTAACAGTTGCAGATTGGTTATAGGTATGAATATACAGGATTTGCCCTGTAGCAGGGGATGCAGGCAAAGTAACAGTGCTGGTATTACTTATCACGACAATTTGATTGCTCGTTGTTAGTGTGACATTTGAAGAAACGGAGGTCAATGTTAATCCCCCTCCACCTCCGGAAGCATTTTCCCAGCTAGCATTTCCGCTGGCATCAGAAGTTAAAACCTTGCCTGCTCCAGGGCTGCCGCCTTCAATTTTAAGTGTCTCTTTAATATCAAGGGTTCCGTTAACACGTAAAGAATCATTCGCAAAATCGCCATAAATTAGCGGAGTAGCTGAGTTGGAGTTTTCGATATAAAGTTTATTATCTCCAGTTTCATTATAGCCTGCACTATAACCTAAGAAGATATTACCAGATTTATTATGTAAAGCACTTCCCATTCCTGCATTTGAACCAATTATTGTATTGTTGGAGCCTTCTTGATTGTAATAGTTTGCCTGATTTCCAATCGCAATATTATTGTGACCAAATGTGTTTCTTTCCATTGAACTTGATCCACTTGCAACATTATAATTTCCGGTAGTGTTTGTATTTAATGCTTTGTACCCATTTGCTGTGTTATAGGATCCGGTGGTATTATTATAAAGAGAAGAAGCACCAGTTGCATCATTTTGACTCCCTGAAGTATTATTATACAATGAAAAACCTCCTATGGCTGAATTATTGCTTCCAGTTGAATTTGTTCTAAGCGCATTTGACCCATTAGCTGTATTATTTTGTCCAGTCGTATTAGCCCAAAGAGCGTTTACTCCGATTGCTGAGTTTTGTGATCCAGTTGAGTTTCTATATAATGCGTAATTCCCAATTGCTGTATTATAAAATCCTGTGGTATTAGCCATAAGGACGCTACTGCCAATAGCAATATTATGATATCCAGATATGTTTTCTTTAAGAGATCTATATCCCAAGGCTACATTTTGATTATCGGAACTATCATCATTCACTCCAGCTTCTGTACCAATAAAAATACTATTTCCTCCGGTTTTAGCATCTGTCAAATCATTGATTTCGGATGCTCCTGCAGATGCCTCCCAACTTGCCAATCCATTGGCATCGGAAGTCAACACCTTACCGGCTCCCGGACTACCGCCTTCAATTTTAAGTGTCTCTTTAATATCAAGGGTTCCGTTAACACGTAAAGAATCATTCGCAAAATCACCATATATAAGCGGTGTGGCTGAATTGGAATTTTCAATATATAACTTGTTGCTTCCGGTTTCGTTATAACCGGCATTCGCTCCCATAAATATATTTCCAGTTCCTAAAGTAGAATAACCTGCCCCATTTCCAATCGCTGTATTTAGACTACCTGTCTGATTTGAATAAAGCACGCTATTGCCAACTGCTGTGTTTCCTATTCCTGTCGTATTTAATCTTAGTGCCCCATAGCCATTTGCTATATTGTATCCACCAGTTGTATTGGAAGAAAGTGCCATATATCCATTAGCAACATTACCAGATCCTGTAGTATTTAAATAAAGCGCATAGTATCCATTTGCAGTATTGTAACTTGCTGTGGTATTGGAATAGAGTGCAGAGCTCCCATTTGCAGTATTGTAATTCCCAGTGGTATTAGATGCCAGCGCAGCATAGCCTAATGCTGTATTAGTAAAACCTGTTGTATTGTTAGCACCTGACAGATTTCCTATAAATACATTCGCATTATTTGATAAATCATCTTTAAGGCCTGCATCTTCACCTATAAAAACAGAATATCCGGTATTTCTGGGTTCAAGCCTTGTGCTGTCCATCACCCAGCGTTCGGTGCCATTGATGTCGAAACGGATTTTGTTTTCGTTGACACTTTCTTCAAGCTGTATCTTGGTATTATTGTCAGCATCACTTAAAGAAGTCAAACTTGCCGTTTCCCAGCTAGCATTGCCACTGGCATCGGAAGTTAAAACCTTGCCTGCTCCCGGGCTGCCACCTTCAATTTTTATTGTACTGGCTACTTCTAATTTTCCGTTTATGCGTAATGAATCGGCAGCAAAATCACCATAAATAAGAGGGGTGGCGGAGTCGGTGTTTTCGATATAAAGTTTGTTGTCCCCATGTTCATGATAACCAGCTTTATATCCCAGGAATACACTCCCTGATTTGGTGTGTAAGGCAGCTCCTCTTCCTGCCATTTGACCTACTGTTGTATTGTTTGAACCTTCCTGGTTAAAATAATTGGCATCACGACCAATTGCTATATTATTTTCACCCGTAGTATTCTGATGTTGAGATCTGTATCCTATGGCAATATTTGAAGCTCCGGTTGTATTAGAATAAAGTGCCTGCACCCCATTTGTAGTATTAAAACTTCCGGTCGTATTTTTTGTTAAGGAAGATGCACCAAAAGATGTATTAACTGTACCCGTTGTATTTGCTTTTAGTGCTTCAAAACCGTGGGCAGTATTATAAAATCCTTCTGTGTTTGAGTATAAAGCTTCAGCACCGGTTGCGGTGTTAGCTTGCCCGGTTGTATTAGAATAAAGTGCCATATAACCTGTTGCCGAGTTGCGAAGGCCCGTGGTATTTTTATTTAATGCCTGTGAGCCAATAGCTGTATTCATATCTCCACTTACATTGGTATAAAGTGCCTGGTTTCCGATAGCGGTATTGTGATATCCAAAGGTGTTAGAATATAAGGCTTGATGTCCGATAGCCGTATGAAATGAACCCAGTGTGTTTGAGTACAAACTTTGATAACCACTGGCCGTATTATTATTTCCAGTAGTATTTGTATTCAACGATTCAATACCCACTGCCACATTCTGATTATCAGATTCATCATCATTTTCACCAGCACCTGTACCCAGAAACACACTATTGCCCACAGTTTTTCCATCGCTTAATTCATTAATTTCAGTTGCTCCTGTAGACGCCTCCCAACTTGCCAAACCATTGGCATCGGAAGTCAACACCTTGCCTGCTTCCGGGCTGCCACCTTCAATCTTAATCGTTGAGGCCACTTTTAAGTCTCCATGAATTTTTAAAGAATCATTGGCAAAATCTCCATAAATTAAGGGTTTTGTGGTGTCTGAATTATCAATATAAAGTTTATTATCAGATGTTTCATAAAACCCGGCATTATATCCTAAAAATACATTCCCCGATTTACTATGCGCAGCAGTTCCCCTTCCGGCATCAAAACCGATAATTGTATTATTTGAACCTTGCTCATTATTATAATTAGCATAATTACCGATCCCAATATTATTATTTCCGTATGTGTTCGAAATTAAGGAAGATAATCCCAATGCTACATTTTCATGACCAGAGATGTTTGAAATAAGCGCATTAGCCCCCAATGCCGTGTTTCCCGATCCACCTGTATTTGATTTTAATGCATTATATCCACTGGCTGTGTTAACATTTCCTGTTTCGTTGTTTAATAAAGTGTAAGTACCAAGGGCAGCATTTTGGGTTCCTGTAGTATTTGCATTGAAGGAATTATATCCGATCGCCACGTTTTCGGCATTATTATCATTTTGATTTGCACCAGCATCAGCACCCAGAAAAACGCTATTCCCATCTGTTTTCCCATCGCTTAAATCATTAATTTCTGTAGCTCCTGATGCTAAAGACCAGCTTGCATTGCCATTGGCATCGGAGGTTAAAACTTTGCCTGCACCCGGGCTTCCACCTTCAATTTTTAAGGTACTATCAATTACAAGTTTTCCGTTAATACGTAAGGAATCATTTGCAAAATCACCATAAATTAAGGGTGTTGCTGAGTTTGAGTTTTCGATATATAACTTATTACTTCCTGTTTCATTGTATCCGGCCATATAACCCAGAAAGATGTTTCCTGATTTATTGTGAAGTGATGAACCTCTTCCTGCCATATATCCGATTATTGTATTTTCTGATCCTGTTTGATTATTCATATTTGCTTCCAACCCCACTGCTGTATTATAATTACCTGTTGTATTTGCATGTAAGGCAGCATTTCCATGAGCTGTATTAAAAAATCCGGTTGTGTTATAATACATAGCTCCTGTACCGGTAGCTGTATTATTATACCCTGTTGTATTGCTGTATAAAGCCACTCGGCCAAATGCAGTATTTCTATTTCCCGATGTATTTGAATAAAGAACTTCGTATCCAAATGCAGTATTTCTTTCTCCCGTTGTATTATTTCTCATGGCCTGATAACCACTTGCAGTATTATAGAATCCAGTGGTATTTGAGCTTAAGGCATTTATCCCAATGGCTACATTTTGGTTATCCGTTTCATCATCATTAGCCCCTGCACCGGAACCCAGAAAAACACTATTGCCTGCGGTTTTTCCATCGCTTAGGTCATTTATTTCATTTACAGTAGCTGAAGGTGTTTCCCAACTTGCCAATCCATTGGCATCGGAAGTCAACACTTTGCCTGCTCCCGGACTGCCACCTTCTATTTTTAAGGTTTCTTTTACATCCAGTGTACCGTTGATACGTAAGGAATCATTTGCAAAATCACCATAAATTAAGGGTGTTGCTGTGCCTGAGTTGGCTATATAAAGCTTGTTACTTCCAGTTTCATTTGATCCTGCAGAATATCCTAAGAATATATTTCCAGAACCCAGAGCTCGCATTCCAGCATTAAACCCTAATACCGCATTAGAACTTCCTTCTTTATTCCCACGTAAGGCGCCATAGCCAATGCCTGTATTAAACTCACCTGTAGAGTTTTGAGATAATGAACTTGTTCCAATAGCGGTATTGTACGATCCAGTTTTATTTTCGCGTAAAGAGCTTGAGCCATTCGCTACATTATTATTTCCTTGAGTATTTCTGTATAAGGCATGGAATCCATTAGCAGTGTTATCAGTCCCTGTATTATTTGCAAGAAGCGAATGTACCCCAATTGCAGTATTACAACTACCAGTTGTGTTAGCTGCCAAAGAGTAATAACCTACTGCAACATTAAAAAAACCATATGTGTTATTTGAAAGAGAGTTATAACCAGTAGCCGTGTTATAACTACCCATAATATTACTCTTTAAGGCATTCATACCATTAGCAGTATTGAAACTTCCAGTAGTATTAGAATAAAGTGCTTCTGAGCCACTGGCAGCATTATTATACCCTTGTGTATTGTTTGAAAGTGCTCTATATCCAGTTGCTGTATTGTATTTTCCATCTGTATTAGAGAATAATGACATAAACCCAATTGATGTATTCATGAATCCTTCTGTATTTGAATGAAATACACCTTTACCTTCATCATTAGCTCCTGCCCCTGCACCTAGAAAAACACTACTTCCTACAGTTTTTCCATCTGTAAGTTCATTAATATTCGTTGCACCCTGATCATTATTCCAGTTTGCCGTATCTACCGCAGTTATGCCTTTCGCCACAGAAGAAGCAAATACAGGATCCGCTTCAATAAATTCATCTAATTTCTGATTCCAATAAGCAGTATCGCTGGCAGTAATTCCGCCGGCAATAGATGCTGCAAATTCCGGGTCAGTTTCAATAAATTCATCCAGTTTATTATTCCAATAATTAATTTCTGCCTGTCCAAGTGTGCTTAAGGGTGAGGCTGTAAAAACAGGATCTTCTTCCACAAAATTCCCCGTATTATTATTCCAATTAAAAATATCAGAAGCTGAGATTCCACCTGCTGCAGAACTCTGAAAAATTGGATCCGATTCATTGGTGGAATTGGCATACATGGCATAAGGAACACTTAGTAGCTGACTGGTTCCGAAGTCAACGCCATCGATAATAAAATGTAAAAAATAAGGTCCATTTGCCCAGTCGATAAGTGCAAAATCAGTTGGATTTTGCGAGCCAATGGTTAGGATAACCAATCCCAGATTGTTGGAAATCGTGGCATGTGTTTCGGAAAAAACACTTGTTCCGGTTGGGGTTCCCTGCAATATGGAAATTTCGATGTTTACATTGGCATTTGCATTAATATTTCCGGCAGCATCGCGCACGATGGCCTGATAATTAAATCCATCGTTTTGTGCCAAAGCAGGTGTAAGTAAAAAGAAAAAAGGTAAAAGTGCAATTAAAGCAACTTTAATCCATGGCGTGTAAATCTTTAGGTTCATCATGTTTTATTTTAATCAGGTTAGGTTAAATTTTAGGCGTATATCTTTATTTTAATAGTCGCAAACAGTTCAACTTTCCCGCTTTTAACATCTCGACAAGCTCGATGTGACGAGTTCGGACTGATATTTAACATTTGCTTATTTTGATTTTATAATCTTAAAGGTTTTGACTTCAACCTGATTGTCGAAGACTTTCAGGATATAAGTAGAAGGGATCAAAAAATTAAAAGGAATATTAGTTTCGTTGGAAGTAATATTTTTTGAATCGAGCAATCTTCCATTCAAATCAAACAAAAAGTATTTTAAATTGGTCAACCGGTCACGACTGATTTTAAGGATCACAAAATTATTGGTGGGATTGGGATAGGCAATTAATTCGTAATCCAATCCCGGAATTTCATTAATACCAGTAATGGTCACATAAGTTTGGCAAAAACCATGGGTAAAACAAACATTGTCCTGTGTTACGGTTTTAATTACCACTTCTCCAACGGAGAATGTGATTGAGCCTTGTTCCGTTTCAAGATAACCACCCCCGGAATTTATTACTTCCAGTTGTTGGGCGTTGAGTATTAAAAATGGAAAAAGAAAAAATAATGAAATGCAAATTGTTCTCATAGCAATTGATTTATTTAATTAAACTCAATTTTGACTTTTAATAGATTTAAAAAAGTCAAACCCTGCTATATGATAAACAGTTTAGTTGGGGAAGATTATTCGCATTTCAAATTTTAGTTCAGATAGTATACTGCTTCATATATTCTAAAATCGGAAGGAAGGTAATAATAAATTTTATAATCGCAAAATACTTAAGCACTATAAAACAATTATTTAGTGTTATAATTTCTTAAAATTTTAAGCGGAGCATCAGAATTAATTACATTTACACCAAATTTTTAATCTGATAAAATTAATTTAAAACTTAAAAAAATAATACCGTGAAAAATAAATTATTCATCCTGCTAATCATCATATTAGCATTCTCTTCCTGCTCAAAAGAACCTAAGGAATCATATATCGCAATTATTAATGCGCAGGTACTTACTTTTGACAAGGGAGTTACCTTTATAAAAAATCAATTTATATTGATCAAAGATTCGCTGATCGTTGAAACAGGTGATTATGATTCCATTCGTAAATTTCCTGACAATACCCATATTATTGATGCCCAAAATAAATTTGTGATCCCGGGATTAATCGACGGATTTGCAGTCATCAACAACCAATCTTACGCAAATGCATATTTATACTCAGGCGTTACAAGTCTGATCGGTGTTGATGGAGGACGACGGGGTGAGTTTTTTACAAAAGCCGATCCGGGACCTGATTTTTACCGTTTGGAATCGATAGGAGATGAACAAAAAGAAACAGAAGCACATCTTCAGGATCTGCAAAATTTGTACAACAAAGGCTATAAAATCGCTTTATTAAAATATCAGCTTAAACCCGATCAGGTAGCCGCTTGCGTAGAAAAAGCCAAAGAACTTGGAATGGGCACCATTGGTGAACTGGGACTTACCTCCTATGCAGAAGCCAGTAAATTAAAGGTGAATGCTTTTGTGCATACTACGCGTTATTCGCTTGATGTTGCCCCGGAAGCCATGCGAAATGCAGTAGCCGCCGAACCTTTCAGCGATGACATGAACAGTGCCAAATGGAAATATTATCAGTACCTGTCCCAACTCGACTTAAACGATCAAGCCTTTACCGAGCATGCTGCCATGCTGGGTAAAAGCAAGAGTTTTATCATGCCAACCCTGAGCCTGTTATCGCTTGATTTACCTGAAAGTAAAAATCCCTGGAATGAAGAAATCGCTAAAATAATTAAGGCTTCAGATATCAATAATCCTGCAGATAAAATTACAGGCAAACATAATTACACCCCGGAAGAACAGAAAAATTATACCGCAATGGCTTTGCAGGAAATTGCAATTGAAACGGCTTATAATAAAGCTGGTGCCAAATATCTTGCCGGAAGTGCCACTGATGTTTGGGGAACCATGCCCGGAATTTCGCTGCATACAGAACTCGAACTTTTAAGTAAAATAGGGTTAAAAAACCCACAGATTATTAAAGCAACAACTGTTAATTTTCAATCTGCCTTTAAATGGAATACCGGCAAGATTAAAGAAGGTTTTGAGGCTGATCTTTTGATCCTGGACAAGAATCCATTAAGGGACATTGCAAACCTTAAACTTATCAATACCTTGATTAATAATGGAAAAATTATCGACCGGCAGAAATTATTAAACTAAGACCACGTAAAATGAAGCTTTTCAGAGTGAGCCTGCTCATTTATGTTTTATTGCCCATGCATTTGATTGCCCAAAATGGCCGGATAATCGAGCAGTTTAACTATCATTATGATACCATTAAATCATTGGATGAACGTATTTATATTCCGGAGTCAAAACCCAAAATATTATTGCCGGCATATCAGTATTTACAGGAAGTTGAAATGAAAGGATTATTTTATGAAAGTGATGGTTTAAAAGTAAAGGCTTATATGGCATATCCCAAAAAGGACGGCAACTTTCCTGTGATCATTTACAACCGGGGAGGGAACCGTGAATTTGGTGCCATCAATGAATTTAAAATGGCCTTTATATTGGCAAGGGTCGCAAGTTGGGGTTATATTGTAATTGCCAGCCAATATCGTGGAAATGACGGAGGAGAAGGGATGGAAGAATTTGGCGGAAAGGATGTAAATGACATTCTTAATCTAATTCCGTTGATCAATAATCTGCCCAATGCAAGAGCCGGTAAAATTGGAATGTACGGCTGGAGCCGTGGAGGAATGATGAGCCTGTTATCACTGATGAGAACAGATCAGATAAAAGCAGTTGCACTTGGAGGGGCACTTTCAGATCTGCGCATGATGAACGACTCAAGAGGTGGAGAAATGGAAAAATTTGTTTATAGTGAGCTCATGCCGGATTATTATAAACATAAAGATTCCTTGCTGAATGACCGCTCTGCCATTACAATGGTTGACAGAATCTGTAAAACAACGCCAATTTTATTGATGCATGGCACATCCGACTGGCGGGTTGTTCCGGAGGAATCACTGAAACTGGCAGAAGCTTTTCAAAAAGAGAGAATCCCTTACCGGCTTGTAATGTTTGAAGGTGGCGATCACGGCCTCACAGAATTTACCGATGAAGTCAATGAAATGGTCAGGAATTGGTTTGATAAGTATTTGGTCGAAGGTGCTAAGTTACCGGATTTGAATCCACATGGAAATTAATCTTATATTTAATCATAAATTTAATTGTCTATGAATTTTAAAAGAAGAGACTTTTTAAAAGTTGGAGGTATTTCTGCACTCGGCCTTGCAAATTTAAGGTTTTCAACAGCTTTTTCGCAGAACGAAGAAATCGGGCCAGTATCCGACAAGGTAAATTTCATTTACGATGGGTTGAATCTCTCCAGCCAGGAATATGCATCTGTATTGAGCCAACTTACAAAAAAAGGGGAAATAGCCGTCGACTACTATTCGAATGGTGGTGTTGTGGAAGAACTGGAACATAAAATGGCCGAAATCCTTGGAAAAGAAAGTGCCGTATTTATGCCCACCGGAACCATGGCCAACCATATTGCGGTCCGAAACCTGGCAGGTAATAATAAACGGATCATTGTACCAGCCGAAAGTCATTTGTACAACGATTGTGGTGACTGTGCCCAAAACCTGAGCGGTCTGAACCTGATCCCTATAAACAAAGGCGAGGCAGATTTTACATGGGAACAGGTGGAGGAAGTTTTGTCTAAAACAGCATCCGGACGTGTAAAAACCAGCGTAGGAGCCATCCTGATCGAATCGCCTGTGCGGCGAAAAGACAATGCCATGTTTCAATATGATAAGATGGTGGAGGTTTGTGAACAGGCAAGAAAACAAAACATTAAACTACACCTGGATGGTGCCAGAATGTTTAATAACTGTATTCATCTAAATAAAAGCCCTGCTGAAATTGCTTCCTATTTCGATACCGTTTATGTTTCCTTGTATAAAAATTTCAATGCAGCATCCGGAGCAATATTAGCCGGCACCAAGGAGTTTACCAAAGAACTGTTTCATATAAGAAGAATGATGGGTGGCGGAATGCCACAGGTTTGGGCTTTTGCAGCTGTCGCCTTGCACTACCTTCCAACATTTTTGGACGAATATAAAGAAGCTGATAAGCTTGCAAACCAGTTTTTCGATCTGCTAAACAAAAATGAAAATTTCGAGATTGAAAAAATACAGCATGGGAGCAGTGTAGTGAAGCTCAAGGTGAAAAGTGATGATTTGCCAGGATTCAGAAATAAACTTGAAAAACTGGGAATTTCAATTAATGGTCCGGCAGAAGAATTTCAGGGCTTTAAATTAAAGATCAATCCAAGCATTAACCGTTCGAAACCCGAAAAACTGGCAAAAGCTTTTATCGAAAATCTCTAAAAGAAAAAGGGACCATTCATAAGTGGTCCCATTTCTTTCAAATGCATCTTATTATCACCAACCGTTCACCATATATTAATCATTAAATTTTTTCATAAAGTCCCTGTATACAATGTGTCTCTTTCCATCACTTGCAACATCCTGATTTTAAATCCATCTTCAAGGCAATTCGGGCAATATTTCTCGTTTTCAACGGTAAGGTGTCCGCAACGGTAACATTTACGTTTTTGCTCCACCCTCGATTTAGAAATTAAAAACATAGTTTTATATCTTTTGATCAAAATCATTTTATTCATTCTGTTTGTTGTTGGTGAATAATGTACAAGAATATAAAATGAAATTTTTAATAAAGATAAAACACAAAAAGTGCCTACACATCGGCATATTACCTATTTTTTGAAAAGGATTTGGTCAATCAACAATAAGATGGAATTTCTAATATTGGAAATAAACCCAGCTTTTAATTTCATAACAAACACCTCGTATAAAGCTACTTACACACTAAAGGTTTAATGCGAAGATTATAATCTGCAACATTGCAAAATGCCTATTCTGTAAATTGAAAAGCTAAGACGGTGCTTTTATCAATGGCTTTTTCGTAAATATATGCTGCTGCCGCAACATCTTGTATAGCGGTACCGGTTGCATCATAAATAATGATCTCTTCTTTGGTTTCGCGGCCCTTATTCTTGCCCAAAATGATATCTCCGAGTTCAGCAAAAACATTTTCTTTTTTCATGATGCCTTTTTCGATGGCGTGATGAATTTCGCCCACTTCAACACATTGGTGCAAGATATCGGCAACAACTTTATTTCCCTTCATCAACTGTGGATCCAATTCCTGTTTATCCGGGCTGTCGGCTCCAACTGCTGCTATAAATAATCCTTCATGGGCATATTCTTTTAAAAAATACATTTCCTTTGAAGGGGTGCAACATACCGCAATTTGACTTTCGTGGACTGCATTGGCTAAATTATCAACCTCCACTACTTCAATTCCCAGTTTTTCGCTCATCGAATTAGCATAAATTTTCATACTGGATTTATCCTGGTCGTAGGCAAATACCTTCTTAATATCACGCACCTGCATGATCGATTCCAACTGAATCCGTCCCTGAATTCCACAACCACAAATAGTGACAGTATCTGCATTTTCGAGTGCCAGGTATTTCGCTGCAACAGCAGTTGCAGCACCCGTTCTTTTTATAGTAATATCGCCCGACTCAAAAACGGCTAAGGGAAATCCATTGTCACCGTCGTGCAAAATAATCAATCCCTGAATATTGGGTAATCCATTTCTGCTCTTGTTTTTAAAAAAACCGCCATTACTTTTAAGTCCAAAATATACTTTGGGGAGCTTAAGTCCACCAACTTTAACATGAAACTCACCCTCATCCGAGTCAATATGAAGTAAATCAGGTGCTAATATTTGTTTTTCGGCATATAGCCTGAATGCATTTTCAGCAACTGAGATATGTTCTTTAAGTGTTATTAGCGACTGGATATCACTTCTGTTAAAAATTAATGTTTGATTCATTATTCAATCTTTCTTATATTTTATTGCTTAATTATTCTTGCGCTTAACATTTTACCTTCAATTAAAAACTGAACAATATAAATCCCACTTTCAACAGAAGACATCTCGAGTTGATATTGTTGTATATTCATCAATTCTTTCGAAAAATATAATTTCCCGTTTAGGCCAAATACTTTTAATCTGACTGATTTTTGTCTTTCTTCAAATTTAATCGTCAGATTTTCTTTTGTTGGATTCGGATAAATTTTAATGCCATTGTTTTCCAAATCTTCAATACCCAGTGCCTGAATATAAGTTGTGCTCCAAACCGCTGAAGCTTCGTTGTAATTGCCAACAACATCCTGAACAAGATCTGCGTCAACCTGCGCACTCACCACCCCGTCGGCAAGCGGAGTAAGTTTAAAACTAAACTGGGTGTTGCCCGAAATCACAAAGTTATCCTTTGTACCGTTAACAACCGAAATTTTCGATAAATCAAAATCTGTTATTGGTTCACTGAAATTTATCAAAACATCGATGGGTGAAATATTGGTCGGATCTCCAACAGCAGATGACAAGGTGACCGTTGGTTTAATACTGTCCAGTACAATTGAAAAGCTTCCGCTTTCGTTGCTGATCACTACCGGATTGTTTGATTTTATCCTTATTTTGTATGCTTCGCCACCGGATGTTGATGAAGGAATTAATCCAACCATTGTACCACCGGTATTTGAGTTGATGCTTCCAATGGCCGTTTCTTCTGTAAAACTGCCGCTTGCATCCGATAGGAATGCTGTAAAAGTGTTGGAAGAAAAATTACCCGTGACGGTATATGGGATGTTTACAATGGCTCCCAAAATTTTTGAAACAACAAAGGGCGATCCACTAATGGTTCCGATATCAATCGAGCTATTGATAAGTCTGATTTCGAACGTATTACTTTCGGAACCCACAAGGACCGGATTGCTCGACTTAACCCTGATCTTATAGGCGGTACCCGATGGCGTATTTGCCGGTATGTTTGCCTGAATCGTTCCGGTATTGCTATCTGAAGTCAGGGTTCCGATGGCTGTTTCACTTGCAAAACTTCCACTTGCATCCGACAAATAGGCGGTATAAACATTTGAGGTAAAAGTACCTGTAGAAGTAAAAGGAACGGAAATGCCTGTTCCCGACAAATTTGTGACGTCATAAGGACCTCCACTGATGTTTCCGGTTGTAACTGAATTGCTGGTCAGCCTGATTTCGAACGTATTACTTTCGGAACCCACAAGAACCGGATTACTTGACTTAACCCTGATCTTATAGGCGGTGCCTGATGGCGTATTTGCCGGTATGTTTGCCTGAATCGTTCCGGTATTGCTATCTGAAGTCAAGGTTCCGATGGCTGTTTCACTTGCAAAACTTCCACTTGCATCCGACAAATAGGCGGTATAAACATTTGAGGTAAAAGTACCCGTAGAAGTAAAAGGAACGGAAATGCCTGTTCCCGACAAATTGGTTACATCATAAGGGCCATCGCTAATGGTTCCGGAAGTTATGGATTGGTTTGATGAGTTAACAACTGTAATTTCTAAATCGTCCAGATAACAATTAATCCCATAGTCTGAAGTAAACAGAAAAGCGATGTATAAGGATGTCAGGTTTTCAGCTCCTTCAGGCAAGACATAAGATTTAGTCACCCAACCCGGATTTGCATTGTTATACCTGATATAGGTTTCCCCGTTATTCCATGATGTACCATCTGTTGACCATTGCACCGTAACACTGTCTTTGTTGCTGTATATCGCACTTTCGCTCCATTTAAAATTGACCGTAATTTCAGATTTTCCTTCGGTTGAATATGCCGGGCTGATCAATCTTATCTGATCTCCACGTTCACAATCGTCAGAATTGAATTTTACCATATGCGAACCTTCAAATGGAACCTGGGTTGGATTTGTTCCTGAAGTTACAAGACTGATTTGAGGAACAATACTTCCACCGTCGAAAACAATCTCCTGAGACCAGCAACCAGGGATGGTAGCTGCATTAAACCCCTCTGATACCGGAAACTCAAAATTACCGTCAACAACTGAAAAACTAACAGCATTCGTATTGTTTAAACTAACCTCGTCCGATCCTCCATTAATATTAGTTATTTCGGCATTAAAATCATATGATCCGATTGGTGGGATAATTTCGGGAAAAACAATGTTTGTCATCTCTCCATTTGCCAATGATCCCGTCCAGTTTGTAGAAATACTGCTTTCCTCATCAAGATTATAAGATGCCGTAAAACTTGTAATATTTGATGATCCGTAATTTTTTATTTTTATTGTGGGAGCAATACTGCTCAACCCGCAATAAATTTTATTTTCCGGAGAAATAATTTCTTTTATTCCTGCATCCAAATCCGGAACCGGAATCTCTTTTAAATCTGATTGCCATAATCCCCTTCCATAAGTTGCGGCATACAAAATACTATTGTTGGGAACTTCTTCATCGTAATATATTTCCAATTCGGTTACCATTACATTTGGGAGTCCTGAATTAAATAGCACCCAATCGTCGGTTCCGTCTTTAAAATAAACGCCCCGGTCAGTCCCTACATATAAATGATTTTGGGTAAGTGATTGTTTATTTTGAACAATACAAAAGGCTGGCAGGTTTGGTAATCCGGCAGAAATATCGGTCCATGTAGTTCCTCTATCGGTTGATTCATATACATGACTTCCGTTATAACCTCCAATTGTAGCCCAAACCGTATTGGGGTCATATGCATGAACAGCCAAATAAGTTATTCGGGATGGCAGGGTGCCACTTACTTCAGTCCAGTACAAACCGCCATTTTTTGTTACCCATAAATTCGATTGATCTGCTACATAAATTACCTGGTTATCAGAAGGGGCAATTGCCATAGATCGAAGATCATTATTGGTATTCATGGTCGAAATTTTAATAAATGAATCCCCTTTATCTGTAGACCTCCACACATCCTGATATCCGACATAGATCGTATTATGATCAACAGGATCAATAATAAAAGGCGTTACCCAATGTCCTTCAAGTGATCCATCGCCAATATTTTCATAAATATCAATGGATGAATTCCAAAGATCGGTTGTCCGGCTGATCTGCCCATTGATATAGGTACCATATTGAATATTATGATCGGTATAATCGATCAGGCATTCCATCCCATCACCACCGGTAACATCATACCAATCTCCGCTATAATATAGCTTTGATCCATTATCCTGAAGTCCGGTCATCACTGTATTTAGTAAGGTAGGCGAAACTCCCAGACGATATATCTGGCTGATGGTCATTCCATTGGTTAAATCTGTCCAGGTTTCTCCACCATTTGAAGTTTTATAGATTCCCCCGTCATTACCCTCAAAAAGAGTGGTCGGGCTCTGAAATTTTAATACATGTTTATCAGCATGAACCTCAGGTGCTCCAACCTTATTATAAGAACCATAATTGGTCCACATATTGTTTATGGTCCAGGTCACTCCACCGTCTTCTGATTTCCATGTATTTATACCACCTAAATAAAGAACATCAGCGTTTGTAGGAGATACTGATAAAGCAAGGTCATAACCTCCCTGCCCGGAATTATCTCCACTTCCATCACTATAATACCCAAGCAAACTATGATCTGCTCCGTAGGCATCACCGTCGAACACCTCAACAAATGTATCTCCATTATCTGTCGACTTATAAATTCCTGACAATCCTCCATCATTATTGGCAACCACAGCATAAACATAGGAAGAATTAGCAGGACTGACAGCCAATTCAATCCTTCGGTCACTTGATCCGAAGTTGTGTTGAACGGTCCAGTTTTGCCCACCATTGAAGGTTCTGGCAATTTTCACGCTATCACTGGCTTTTGTAGCAATATATAAGGTATCCGGATTGGATGGGTGGAACTCCATATCGATGATATAATCTTTGGCATTATAAATTGGAGAACCCCAACTTGCTCCAGCATCAGTTGACTTAAATACAACATTTGCAATTCCGGCATAAAGCACAGAATTATTGGTTGGATGAATGCGTAAAAACCCGGACAAATATCCATCTCCGGCATTAAATGACAATGCTGAAGACCAAGATGCACCCCCGTTGGTTGATTTCAGAATCCCGATTGTATTGTTATCTCCGTTGTTTCCCCCACCCAAAGTATGAGCAGACCCTCCATCCCTGTCGCCTGTAGCAATATAAATAGTATTGGAAGTTTCATAATCAGACGGAATCGCAATATCGCTTACTCCCAATATATCATTATTATCGGTTAATGGAAACCAGGTAGATCCATTGTCTGTTGTTTTCCATAATCCGCCACTGGGCGATCCGACCCAATAGGTATTTGTATCGGATGGATGAAATGAAATACAATTGATCCGCCCGATACCGGCATAACCTCCGTCCGATGCGACAGGGCCCACACTGGTCCATGATCCGGTTGAACTTTTTAACTGGGAATAATCCGGTGAAGCTTTATATTTCTCCCATTGTTCGGCTGTTGAAGTTGTCGGAAATTCTCCGGTAGTAACATCAATCCGTGGTTCCCAGTACCATTCCCACCGTTTGAACAATTTCCATCCGGGTGCTTTTACCTCAAGCCCGTCTTTAATATATTTCCCATTTTTTACATTAAAAGGGGTCCAGTAATCGTTGAAAGATTTTTGAATCTGATAAAAATTTGCATTTTTCAGGTTCATCAGATCGGACAATTCAGGGTGGCTTTCCTGTCCGATCGTAATTTTACCCAGCATGGCCAGCGTTAAAATGAGATATATTTTTAGTTTCATGATCTTCGTTAAATTTTTGATGTTTTTAAAAAGTCTTCACTTTATATTCGTTTAATGTTTTTTATCCCCCTCAATATTTAGCGGAGCATTAAACCACGATCTTATTGTCCATCAAAGCAAACGGCAATGGCTGATTAACCATTGAAACATTTATTTTGATAATTCTAAATAATGTTTTTCTGTTTTTTTACAGATTCAACAAACTTGATTAGTTAACAATAAAAAACTGTTGCGAAAATGATGATTCATCACCATTCGCATATCTAAAATTAATGATTATTCGGTACTGTCCTGCTCCTGCTGCTTCAAAAATAGTTTCCCGCACCTGATTTCCAATCCGCGGGCCGCACCAACGCTCATTTTGATCCCAGGTAATCTCTAAAAACTCACCCGGCTGTAACTTCATGGTTTCTGCCGATGGCTGACAAGGTACATCACATAAACATTCCGGTATTTTAAGTTTTCGCCACGAATTTTCTTCAAATTTCTCGATAAACAATCGTTCGGGCTTAAAAATAAGGATGGAATCATAATATGTATTTTCTACGCTAAATAAAATCTGATCACCAGCCTGAACAGAATCCCCACCTTTAATATTGATTTTTATTGCCGAATCGTTTAGAGTGCTTGCGTATTTTAGCGGATTACAGGCAATAAATAAAATAAACACCAGTATTTTAAGGATTGTTTTTTTCATCGAAAATTTTTACAAAAATACGCATATTCAGTGCGTGATTAAAACTGATGATCATTTTTTAATCAGGAGACGGAAGTAAAACATGAAAACTGCTTCCGATACCTAAACTACTTTCAACCCAAATCTTCCCCTTGTTTTTTTCAACAAATTCTTTACATAAAATTAAACCGAGTCCTGTCCCTTTTTCTTTAGCGGTGCCCTGGCTCACGATCTGTTCGTTCACTCTAAACAACTTGCTGATATTTTCCTTGCTGATGCCAACCCCATTATCTTTCACTTCAATATCCACAAATTTGTGGAGAACATTAGACTGAATTCTTATTTCACCACCTTCATGCGAAAATTTTATGGCATTCGAAATCAGGTTTCTGATGACCATGGCAATCATATTTTGATCAGCAAACACCAACGTTTTTTCTTCCAGATCCGAAGAAACAATAATTTTTTTTGCATCTGATTGTGCTTTTAAATTGGCCGATTCCTTCTTCACCAGTATATGCATATCAAATTTTTCGGGATTAAACACGATTCGGTTTAATTGCAGTCTAGACCACTCCAATAAATTTAAAACCAAATTATATGCATTTTCGGTGGCTTCCTTAATTTGCCCGATGATCTGCTTTAATTCATCCTGATCAAATTCACTTAAGTCATTATGCAATAATTCCACAAAACCCAAAATTCCCTGGAACGGATTCTTTAAATCGTGAGCGACAATGGAAAAGAATTTGTCTTTTGTTGCATTTAGCTCTTTGAGTTCTTTCTCAGAATTTTGCACCAGACGTATGGCTTCTTTGTATTGTGATATATCAATAAAGATGGTTGAGAACTGTCCTTGTTTAGGACTAAATGCCACGACTTCAAAATACTTTTTATGCTCAAGCGAAAATTGTTCGAATTGTAATCTTTTTCCAGATAAAGCAACTTCGCCATACTTTTTGATGGTATTTATATCCGTTGACGGAAATAATTCAAGGACAGTTTTACCGATCACCTGCGAGGCCTTTAATCCGGTAATCCGTTCGAAAGCAGGGTTTACTTCCAAATAGCGGTAATCAACAGGTTCGTTATTCGAATCTGTAATAATTTCATGTAGTGAATACGCACTGAACATGGTTTCGAAAAGCATGCGGTACTTTTGATCTTTTTCCGGATCAGTATCTGAAGTTTTTCGCAGGGCCAACAACGATTTTATATATAAAACAATCCAGTGAGGATTTTCCAAATGATGTATAAATCCATCCACCCCAACCTTCATTAGCGAAAGCTGTGATTTTTCACTGATTGGTTCAGTAGAATAAATAATAATGATCGGTTTGTAGCCCGAACTTTTAAAACTTTTAATCAGCCTGAAATTTTCCTCATCAAGTATGCCTTTATTCATCAAAATTATTTCGGGCCGAAAGTTTATCAGTTTTTTTGATACGTCTTCAAATTTTTCAACCACAATGGTTTTGGCCAAATTGGTTTTAATGATATTATTCAGCTTGAGGCTTACCTGTGCATTATCGTCGGCAATACAAAAAAAATTGTCCATATTGTTCCCTTCTGATTAAGCAAAAAAAAGATAAGAATTTCCTGCAAAAGATTTGCTAAGGTATCAAATTTGAGCTTTTGTTTTCAAGATATACTTTCACGAATATTCGATAAAATAATCCGCATGGAATAATTTATCAAAATTTTAAAACTAAGCTTCACATTTTTAGCTATCAGGGCAAATTTTAGTATCTTGCTTTCAAAATAAATTTATCCGTTGATTTAGGGATATCATTATATTTATTTTTTTCGTTTGTTTAAAGGGCTTAACATGTTGAAAACTCAATGTTTTTTTTCTTTTATAATGAATGGTAAACACCTAATTTTATCATTGAATAAATCAGTTTTAATTCTAACTAATTGAAAATAAAATCTTTTTTATTCATTTTTTACATTCAGTGATTATCAATGAAAAAACTAATTATAGGACTGTTTTTATTTATTTTATCAACTTCAGGTATTTTTTCACAAAGCTTGAATTTTGAATATTCAAATGCACTTGTTGGAAGAGAAACTGTTTTTATTAACCGATCAAGTATTACTGGTCAGGTTATCACCGTTGCCTGGGATTTAAATGGGAATGGGGTTTATAATGATGGTTGGGGAGATACGGTGCGATATGTTTATCAAACACCCGGTTTGCATGAAGTTGGATTAAGAATTACCATTGTATCACTCGAATCTTTTGTACTTCGTAAGAATATTGAAATTTCACATTATTTAAATGTTGATTTTGAATTTAATAAAGTATGCGTCGGAAATGTCACTCAAATTACCAATACATCTGAGAGTACAGACCCCATAATTAGTGCTCAATGGGATTTGGATCATGATGGATTGTTTGATGATGCTTCAGGAAATTCGATCAATTATATGTTTGCCACGGCAGGGGTCCATAATGTGGGGCTGCGAATTGTTACACAGTCGGGCTTGGCAAAAGCAATTTATCGTCAAATAATTGTTGCTAATTTTCCGGTGGCTGATTTTTCCACCAGCAATGCCTGTGCCGGAAGCTTTACCGAATTCATTAATTTAAGCACCACGAGCGCGGATGATGTTTCAAATTTTACCTGGAAGTTTGGAGATGGCAGTGCCTGGTCGAATGTCAGCAACCCCATCCACACCTATAGCTCACCGGGAATTTATAATGTGACCCTGATAGCAGAGTCTTCTTTTGGGTGTTCCGATACCATTGTCAGAAATGTAAGTATAAAACCCGTTCCTGAATTTAGCCTAATGTTCAGCGGGGATACAGTTTTTACTGAAGGAGAAAGTGTAACTGTTACCGCTATCGGTGATTTTGACCAGGCAGTTTGGTGGAACGGCACAGTTGCAAATTCGATTATGATTACAGAACGGGGAAATTATTCGGTTGAAGTCTCGAAAAGTGGTTGCCTTAATTCTAAAACGTTCACCATTACCGTAAACGATCGTGTTGGAATCACAAATTTGTTTACCCCAAATGGTGATGGGTATAACGACCGATGGGAAATTTTTCATGTGGAAAAATTACGGCCCTGTACCGTAAGTATTTATAACCGATCAGGGGTGGAGGTTTATTCCAATTCTGATTATATCAACGATTGGGGCGGAACCTATAACGGGCAGCCATTACCCGAAGGAACCTATTATTACATTCTTAAATGTAACGATAATAAAATAACTAAAGGGGCAATTACAATTATTCGTTAGCGGTTAATCAGGTATGAGAAAAATTTTAAAAATATGCTTTATCTTTCTATTCATCGGCGGAACCCGCCTGATGGGACAACAGCTGCCTTTAACAAACCAATACCTGGTAAACCCTTACTTATTATCCCCGGCTTTTTCAAGTTATAACGAAAATGCAAAAGTATTTTTCACTTATCGGAAAGAATGGGAAAATACAATGGGTTCGCCCCGGTCTGCATTTCTTAATACATATTTCCCCGTTTCGGACAGAGTTTGGCTGGGAGGAGAAATTATAAGTGATCAAACCGATATTTCAAAAATATTTTATGCCCATTTTAGCTACCTCTACGATTTGGATATCACTGCAAACAGCAAAATATATTTTAGTTTATGGGGAAGCCTGTTCCAGAATTCAATAAACCTGAACGATATCGTTATTTCTGATCCCCGCGACCCGATTATCATGGGAAACAGCAGCCTTACAGGAACAGCTCTCAATGCGGGTGCCGGTCTTATTTTCAGATGGAAAGAGGGAAGTATCGGACTTAGTTCGCCTTATTTGTTTACCAACAATGATGCTTATATTATCGGCACTGAAAATAACTTAATCGTGATTAAACCACAACTGATTGGTTTTGTTACCTATAATTTTCAACTCGACTACAACTGGAGCCTTCAGCCTTTTTTAGTTTATCGTTCAATCAAGGATTCGCCCTATATTTATGATTTATCTTTAAGAACAGTATATAAGGATGATTATTGGGCCGGCCTGACCTATCGAAACCAGGGCAAAATCGGAATCAGCCTCGGTGGAAATTTAACAAGCGATCTTAGTTTAAATTATACCTATGAATTTGCCACGCAGGGACTGCTGGCAAATCCGGCGGCCATTCACGAAATTATGATTGGATTCAATATTAATCTGAGTAACAGATATAAATCCAATCGTTGGATACAAATGCAAAGAGCACAAGGTTATAACTTTAATTAACAGGGAGGTCAATGAAAAAAATATTTGCATTGATAAAAATTTTTAGTCTGTCGTTTATTCTTTTAGGGATGCATCAGCAATTGCATTCTCAGGAAGTTGGGGTGAACAGTATCGTAATTACTTTTGAAAGCGCCCCCACTGCTTCGGTAACCAAGGCTGCTTTAAAATACAATAAAAATTTTGCATTAAGTTATCATATTGAAGATGGGAGCAAAGATGTTTATACACATGCCTTCCAGTATTTAAACGGAGGCACCATCGGAAGCACCACTTATCCCGGTAAATTTTTTACGGATGGTTGCGGCAATGATGTTCCTTTTAAAATGAGTTCTTCTGTTTTTTCATTTAACAATGATCAGGATACAGATTTACATGATGTGGACGGTGAAAATACCGATACTTATTTAAGCTGGCCCGAGATTATTGAGTTATATCAGGCTGGATGGGGAATTTATAACCAGGGATTGACTTCCTCAAATAGCGGGGACCAGGATTATTTAATTGGCCGAAATCATAGTTATATTAAATTAAAAACACAGGATGCCACCAATAATGGGATCAATCCTAAAATATTTGTAAACCCGCAAGGAGACATTTCTTTCTCAAGTCCGGCATTCGACCTCGGATACATCGCTGCTTTTCGTCCATATGCTTATGGTGTTCCCTATCTCGATGTTTCAATCCCGGCAACCATCACCGATATTGACAGCCTGAAGATGGGCCGTACAAATTTGGTCGGAACCGTAAGTCTGGGAAAATTAGCCGATTCCTTAAATGCACATAGCGATGATTCTAACCATCAGTGGAGCTCGGCTTATAATAAATCTGTGAATGGAGGAGCAGGAGGATACACCTTCAATGTTTTTAAGTTTTATATTGATTATATCGCTGCCAATTATGGAAAAGCAGGTGCTGACAATATCTGGATGGCTTCAGAAGAAGAAGTTCTGGAATACCTCACTTTATATGAATTAATTGATGTCAATACTGAAATTCTTGGTAATCAAATGCTGATCACTTTCGATGGAGACCTTCCAACCGATTTCCGATTTTATGCGCTGAGCCTGCTCATCAATAGTGATGTAAGAATTATTGATATCAATGTTAACGGAGGAGAAAATATTTCTTATACCAATGTTGCACAACTTGATACCACAAAGGCCTTAATTAATCTGAACTGGGATGGTAAAGTAGTAGTTTCAAAAACTGTGAATGCCGAAAATTATGTCAGCATTGCCGAATCAACAGAAGATCAGAATGATATATTGATTGCAATGGATTATGTAAACATGTTGGAATCAGGGCAAACAATGATGGATTTCAGGGACCGCTTATGTGCAATTACCGGTGCTGATCTGCCCGATGGATGGTGCGATTGTAGTTTTTCGCTTGGCATCGATACTTTTATCTGCCTGGGCGATGAAATTACCCTTACTGCACCCGATGCAGGATCCTATGAATGGAGCACCGGCGAAACAACCCAAAGTATCAACGTAAGCCCGACTCAGCATTCAGCTTATACGGTTACTGTTTATAATGATCAGGGATGTTTTTCGAGTGATACCAGGTATGTATTTATCAGCAATCCGGAATTTGCCGTAACTACCCTGGACGATACTGTCTGTCCGAATTCATGTATTGATATCGCAGCAGGCGGAGGTAAATCTTATTTATGGAGCACAGGGGCAACCACCCCGCTTATCAATGTTTGCCCCACAGAAACAACAACTTATACTGTTGACGTCAGTAATAGCCTTGGATGTATTGATACAGATACCGTTACCATTTATACGTATCCCGAGCCGGAAATTCAAATTTCAAACGACACTTCAATTTGTGAATCCGATTGTGTTAGTTTAATCGTTAGCGGCGGAATCAGTTATTTGTGGAGTACAGGGGAAACCAATGATACCATTGAAGTGTGTCCGGACGAAACCACCACTTATTATGTGACACTGACCAACGAAAACAATTGTACGATAACCGATAGTGTTACCGTAACTGTTTTTAACCTGCCTGCCATTAGCCTGGCAAATGATACCAATATTTGCCTCAATGATTGTATTGAATTGACTGCTTCCGGAGGAACAACATATTTATGGAGCACTGGAGCAACAACAAGTACCATTGAAGTTTGTCCGACAGATACCACCCTTTATACGGTAAACGTATTCAATGCTGCCGGTTGCCTTAAAAAGGATAGTGTAAGGGTAAATGTAATGCCCATTCCGGTTCCGCTTGTTTCGAACGATACAGCTGTTTGTCCGGGCACCTGTGTTGAGCTATTTGCTTCCGGGGGTACAAGTTATTTGTGGAGCACAGGTGAAACGACTGACACCATTCAAGTGTGCCCTGATGAACCCACAACATATTATGTGACTGTTTTCAATGAATATGGTTGTGGAGTCATGGATAGTGTTCGGGTTACCCACCTTCCTTTAACGGATGCGCATGCTGGCTCAGATCAAACAGTTTGCCCGGGCGAGCAAGTTACCTTAACGGCAACAGGGGGTTATACGTATTTGTGGAATACCGGCCAAATGACTAATTCGATAAGAGTTACCGTAGAGGATACGACCACTTACTGGGTGACCGTAACCACAGAGAACCGTTGTCCGGCCACTGATACTGTGAATGTTTTTGTTAGACCCAGACCCATTGCTTTTGCCGGAAATGACACCACTATCTGTCCGAGCGAATGTATAACTCTTGAAGCAAGTGGAGGTGTTGATTATCTGTGGAACAATGGAACAGAAAGTGAATTGAATTCGGTCTGCCCATCTCAAAATTCGGATTATATTGTTACAGTTTATGATGAATTTGGTTGTTCGGCAAATGATACTGTTCGTGTAAGTTTATTAAATACCGAACCCACTTATTTTACCGGCCTGGCAAATGTATATTGCAGCAATAACCCTGGAAGCTTGCTGGATGGCCAACCGGGCGGAGGTATTTTCACAGGTCCCGGTGTTACAAATAATATTTTTTATCCAGCCATTGCAGGCGTTGGCACCCATGAAATTTCATACCGTTACGAAAATGAGAATGGATGTATCAGTACGTTTACTAAAACCGTAAATGTTTACAGTGCCCCGGATATTTCATTGGGAAATGATACCACAATTTGTACGGATGCAACCCTCATGCTTCAGGTTCAGCCGGGATTCGATTCTTACTTATGGTCGAACGGAACCACAAACTATTATACCACTATTAATTCCGGTGGGCTGGGTGCTCATACCTCCACTGTTCAATTAATCGTAACCGATAATGGCTGTGTTACAATCGATGAAAAAAAGGTTACTTTTATTTCATGTAATGTCGGAATTGAGGACCTGCAAGAAGAAGGTATTTATATGTACCCAAATCCAACAACAGGACTTTTTAACATCCGCTTCAATACCCAGGAAAAAGATATTAAACTTGATATTATTAATCTTCAGGGACAAATTGTGTTCAGCGAGGAACTGATAGATTGTAACCAGACGGAGTGCGTAAAAACCGTGAATTTGTCTGCTTATGAAAAAGGAATTTATATCGTAAGGTTTTCAAATAAAAACTTTATTCAAACTGCCAAACTCCTGATTAATTAGATTAAGCAATACGTTTTAATTCTTTTCTATATTACATTCTTGCCCGAATAATTTGCTTAAGATGGCATTTTTAATACTTTTGCCTCGCTAATAAAATTGTAATGTAACATCCATCAAACGAAGTTGTACACTTGAGCATGATAATCACATGGATGTTCTCTGCCTGTCCGGATAATCGGGCATCAGGCTAATTTATAAAAATAGAAACCGATGAAAAAAATTCTGGGAATTGGGAATGCTTTGGTAGATATCATGATAAAAATAGATGATGATGAACTATTGAAAACCCTTGAGCTTCCAAGGGGAAGCATGCAGTTGGTTGATAAAAACCGATCAGAAAAAGTACTATCTGCCACAAGTCATTTTAAAAGTGAAATTAAATCGGGCGGTAGTGCCGCAAATACAATTACCGGTCTGGCCGAACTTGGATCCGAAACTTCGTTCATTGCGAAAATCACTGATGACCCTATGGGAGAAATTTTCAAAAAAGGACTCATTGGATCAAACATCACTCCTAAATTGCAATATTCGAACACAGGCACGGGAACTGCCGTTACACTGATTAGCAGAGATTCGGAACGGACATTTGCCACACATCTCGGGGCATCGGTTGAATTATCCGCAGCCGATTTAAATGAAGAACTTTTTGCCGGGGCCGAACTTTTTTATATCGAAGGCTATTTGGTTCAAAATCATGATTTACTCGAAAAAGCCGTAAGCCTTGCCAAAAAACACCAACAAATCATATTCCTCGATTTGGCAAGTTATAATGTGGTTGAAGAAAACATCGATTTCCTTAAATATATTTTAAATGATTATGTGGATGTTGTTTTTGCCAACGAAGAAGAAGCCAAATCATTAACAGGTAAAGAACCCCTGGAGGCTATTTACGATTTAGCAAAATACTGTAACATTGCTGTTGTAAAAACCGGAAGCAAAGGTTCGCTCATTTTGACCGATAATACATTGACCAGGGTTGGGGTTATTGAAGCAAAAAGTATAGATACCACAGGTGCCGGCGATCTGTATGCAGCCGGATTCATTTACGGTTATGCCCATGGTGCAGATATGGAAATATGTGGAAAACTGGGTTCGCTTCTTTCTGGTAAAGTCATAGAAAATGTAGGGGCAAAAATAAATAATGAACAATGGCCCGAGCTGAGAAAAACTGCAAATAAATATCTTATGTAGAACCCATTCAAATATGCAGTTTACTATTTTATTATTGCACAGATTTTCATACTTTTGCAGCCCTCTCAGAACTATTTTAGAGAATAAATTTTATAAATAAATAAAAATGAAGGTATATCAAACGAACGAAATTAAAAACCTGGCACTCATTGGTGGTGCTAAAACAGGTAAAACCACGCTCGCAGAAGCCATGCTCTTCGAAGGTGGTGTGATCAAAAGAAGGGGTAGTATTGTCGATAAAAATACCGTATCAGACTATCGTGAAATAGAAATAGAACGTCAAAATTCCGTATCATCAACGGTATTGTATGCTGAATACGCTGATAAAAAAATCAATTTTATTGATGCACCCGGATTTGACGATTTTACCGGTGAGGTTATTGCTGCACTGAAAGTGGTTGATACGGCTGTTATGGTTGTTAATGCCCAAAATGGTGTTGAGGTTGGAACAGAGATTTCATGGCGATATGCAAGCAGAAATAACAAACCTGTTATTTTCGCCATTAACCACCTGGAACATGAAAACTCAAATTTTGATGAAACGGTTCGCCAGTTGAAAACACAGTTTGGCGGAAGTTGTACCATTTGTCAGTATCCGCTGAACCCGGGCCTGGGATTCAATGAAATTGTGGATTTGATCCAAATGAAATTATATAAGTTCGATGATGAAGGTAAAGCATCAATTCTTGATATTCCTGATTCAGAAATTGAAAGGGCAAAAGAACTTCAGTCTACCATGATAGAAGATTTGGCCGCAGTTGACGAACAATTAATGGAAAAATTCTTTGAGGCAGGAACTTTGGAAGAAAAAGAAATGCAACAAGGATTAAAAGCCGGTATTTCAAACCGTGGATTATTCCCGATTTTATGTATTAATGCAAAACATAATATGGGCGTTGGCCGGCTGATGCAATTTATTACAAACAATGCACCCAGCCCGAACGAAGTAGCTCCTGTTAAAACCAAAGACGGACGGGAAATTATGTGCGATGCCACAAAAGCACCCTCATTGTTTATTTTTAAAACTTCTATTGAGCCGCACCTTGGTGAGGTTTCATATTTCCGCGTTAACGCAGGTGAAGTTCCGGAAGCTTTTGATATGATCAACAGTGTCAGTTCTTCAAAAGAACGAATTTCACAGATCATGGTCACTGCCGGAAAATACAGGGAAAAAGTTCCTAAAATTGTAGCAGGCGATATTGGCGCAACCATCAAACTGAAAAATTCACTAACCAATTCAACACTGACAACGCCAAAAAATCAAAATGATGTGATTGCCCCTATCGTTTTTCCTGAACCAAAATTCAGGGTGGCGGTTAAAGCCAAGAATACTGCCGACGATGAAAAACTGGGTGCTGCATTGCACGAAATGCACCGCGTTGACCAGACATTGCTGGTGAATTATTCGAAAGAATTAAAACAAATGATTTTGCAGGGACAAGGTGAGTTGCACCTCAACATTGCCAAATGGCAATTGGAAACCCTCGAAAAAATTCCGGTTGAATATATTGCACCTAAAATTCCTTATCGCGAAACCATTACCCGAGATGCCAAATCGATGTACCGACATAAAAAACAATCGGGAGGTGCCGGACAATTTGGTGAGGTTCACATGATGATTCAACCCTATACCGAAGGAATGGCCGACCAAACTGAATTCCCGATCAGGGGTCGTGATGAAGTAAAACTTGAATGGGGCGGTAAACTGATTATGAACAACTGTATCGTAGGTGGTGCCATTGATGCACGATTTCTACCAGCCATTATGAAAGGATTGATGGAGCGTATTGAAGAAGGCCCATTAACCGGTTCGTATGCCCGCGATATTGTTGTAAATATTTATGACGGTAAAATGCACCCGGTCGATTCAAACGAAATCTCATTTAAACTGGCTGCACGTCATGCTTTCAGAGATGCTTTTAAAAATGCAGGTCCAAAAATCCTGGAACCGATTTATGATGTTGAAGTACTGGTTCCAGAGGATAAAATGGGTGATGTAATGACCGACTTGCAAGGACGACGTGCCGTGATTATGGGAATGGATGCTGAAGGTAATTATCAGAAAATCAAAGCCAGGGTTCCATTGGCTGAGATGAACAGATATTCAACAGCATTAAGTTCAATCACTTCGGGCCGTGCCATGTATGGAATGAAATATGCCGAATACGCACAGGTACCGGGCGATATCCAGGATAAACTGCTTAAAGAATACGAAGAAAGCCTGGAAGACGAATAGACTTAATTACTTTTTTGATATACCTAAAAAACCCTTCCTGCCTAAAGGCGGAAAGGGTTTTTTTTTACTCCAATCACGGATTTTTAATTATTGTTTAAAACCAAAAAAATAAAGCTATCGCACACTTCGATCATATATTTGAACTTATCTTTCCCAAATCGTTTTTATAAAAACCGCTTCATTAAAGTCTGTATCATTAATTATTACATTCCCTGCTATTCCTCCTAAAAACCCGAGCGAATTACAATTCTTATCGATTACCTCTGAAGTCATATCAGCACCGCACAAACCGGGGTTAAATACATAAACCAATTCATCCATAAAAAGATATTCTTTTACATTGGCACCCTGATTGCAGGCATAATCTCCATTCTTAAATTCTTTGATTTTCCCGTTCAAACAATCACTTAAACCAAAATCATTCTTTTGACAGGAAACGAAAAAGAAAACAAAAATCATGAGTATCAAATGTGAATTTTTCATCATGTAATATATTGAATGATACCAAAAAGATGAAATTACTTCCAGAATGGTTGCGTGGGTATTTACATTTAAGGGGTGACACCCTCCAATTGGCGGGTGTCACCCCTTAATCCTACCAGAAGAGATCCAAAATCCTTGCATGATCCACATCTGAAAGCTGATGGTTTGCACCACCAACCTTGTTCAGATTCATCACCTTTAAAATTTCTGCTTTATCTTCAGTTCCTTTCGCAATGTCACTTAATCGAATCGGACATTCAATGGATTTAAAATAAGTTTCAAATGCATGAATGGTTTCTTCGGCAGAATTTACTCCAAATATATTTTTACCCAAAAACGCGATGCGTTCCGGAATGATATCCTTATGAAATTTTAACCAGGCCGGAATTACAATCGATAAACTTGCACCATGAGGCACATCGTACAATAATGATAAAATATGCCCAATGCTGTGCACACCCCAATCGCCGGAAACCCTGCCATACATAGTGGTTTTATTTAAAGCCATGGTGGCCGCATACATAATTTTCGCCCTTAGTTCATAATTATGCAGATCGTTTAATAAAGCCCCGCCATACTCTTTTGCTTCGTTGATAATAGCGAATACCAGTTTATCGGACAACGAAGCGTCACCGGCCCCAAAATAGGCTTCCAGGCTGTGTGCAATTAAATCTGCAATTCCGTATGCAGTATAGTTTTTCGGGACAGAATAGGTATTTTCCGGGTCGAGAAACGAATGGCGGTTATAGGTCAGGTCGTGGCCATACCCCAGTTTTTGTTTTGTTTGATGGTTCTGAACAACAGCGTAAGGGTTCATCTCCGTTCCGGTTGCTGCCAATGTAAGAACCGATATTAAGGGGATTGCGGTTTTTGGCTTCGCCTTGCCCTCATAAAAATCCCAAGCAGAATGCTTTACCGGAATGCTGATTGAAATAATTTTTGATGAATCGATCACACTTCCCCCACCAACAGCCAAAATCACGTCAACTTTGTTTTTTCGGCCCAGTTCTGCCGCTGTATCAACATCTTCTATTATTGGATTTGGTTTGATGCCACTGTATTCAATTACCTCCGCATTCATACTTTTTAATTGTTGAATGGTTTTTTCATAAATACCATTTCGCTTAATCGATCCGCCACCATATACCAGTAAAACACTTTTACCATATGCCGCAACAGCTTTTCCGAGTTCATCCATTACTCCTTTTCCAAAATGTAATTTGGTAGGATTATAGGCTATGAAGTTTTCCATAAATTAAGATGTTAGATTTTAGACGTTAGACTTTAGATTTAGAATATTTTTCATTCATTTTCAAATTGTCACATTTTCAAATTGACACATTTTCAAATTGACGAATTAACCAATTGCGCCACTTCCGAAACAAATTTGTTCAGCTTCATCATAAATTACACCGAACTGGCCGGCTGCAATTCCTGCAATGGGTTCATCTGATTCCAGGATATAAAGATCACCTTTTTTTACCAAAGAACCACCAGTAAATTCCGGGGTATGCCGGATTTTAAACTTTACGCTTTTAGGGGTGGAATAATCCTGATCGGGTTTATCATTGATCCAGTGAAAATGTTTTAGCTCAACGGTCGTTCCGTACTGTGCAACGGGATCATATCCGTTTGAGACATAAATTATATTTTGTTCAATATCCTTTTTTACTACGAACCAGGGGCCCTGGCTTAATCCCAATCCCCGCCTTTGGCCAATGGTATGAAACCAAAAACCCTTATGTTTCCCCAATTTTTTCCCGGTTTCAAGCTCGATTACATCACCTTCTTTTTCACCAACATATCTCTTAATAAAATCGTTGTAATTGATCTTTCCCAAAAAACAAATTCCCTGACTGTCGGGCCGGTGGGCACTTGGTAATTTCATCTGCTCGGCCAAGTTTCGAACTTCACTTTTTTGCAGATCACCAATGGGAAACATTAACTTTTTAAGCTGCGAATTGGTTATCTGAGCCAAAAAATAAGTCTGGTCCTTACGTTTATCGGCTGCCGTTGCCAGGTACTTTTTGCCATTTATTTCTTTGGTCGAAGCATAATGGCCGGTTGTTATCAGGTCAAAATCTTTTCCGTAGTATTCTTCGAATGCTCCGAATTTAATCATGCGGTTGCACATTACATCCGGGTTTGGGGTAAGCCCTTTCCTTACCTCATCAAGGGTATATTTGATGACCCGCTCCCAATAAATTTTCTGAAGGTCCACAACCTCCATCTTTAATTGGTATTTTTTAGCAATATAGGTCGTGATTTCAATATCTTCTTCCGAAGGGCAATCCGTATATCCGGGTTCATCCTCCATCCCTATTTTTATATAAAAAATGGTAGGTTTATAACCCAACTCAACCAATTTAGGAATGGTTACAGAACTGTCTACTCCACCGGAAACAAGGGCTGCTATCTTCATTTTTTATTCAAATTTTGACAAAGTTAACAAAGTTATTTCAGATCATCGGATTTGATCATTATGAAACAAAAATTCAACAACTCTTCGCTTTTAACCAATTATTAGGGGTTGTTTAATTTAATACTTTCTACATAAATATAATTACGACCGATATGTATTTGGAATTTTTCTAAATTCAAAATAAAGGTAATCCGATTTAACTTTTACATTAGATTTGCAATCATAAATATTTTATTTGAATATGTAAATATAACCCGCTCTGCGTTTTTTTTAAACCCCGAGTTGCAATCTATTACATATCGCATAAACACCTATTAACAAATAATTATAATAAAATGAAAATGAGAATATCTATTGTCTTTTTTTTATGCATGTTTTTGAGCATCGGAACAAGTTTGGGTTCCGGTTTTGTCCATGGAAAAATTAGTGATAAAACAAACGGACAAGTTTTAGTTGGCGTAAATATTCAGTTGCTTAACGCCACAAAAGGAGTTAGTTCCGGCGCTGACGGTCACTTTCAGATTGAATTGGAAACGGGGGTTCATCAAATTATTTTCAGTTATGTTGGTTACGAAAGCATGATCCGCACCGTTAATATTAAAGAGCATTCAAATATTGAAATGGACCTGCAAATGATTTCAACTGCCTTAAGCATGAATGAAGTGGTGATAACAGCTTCAAGGATTCCGGAGTATATGACTGAAATTCCGGGCCGGATTGAAGTAATTGGGCCCGATGAAATAAAGGCCAAAACTGCCAAATCGGTTGATGAGCTGCTTACGCAAACCTCGGGAGTAATTGTGGATCGTTCGCTGGGTATTTTTAGTAAATCGGTTGTTGGCATCAGGGGCATTGCCGGTGGCGAGCAGGGCCGTATTCTGGTTCTTCAGGATGGTGTTCCTATTAATAAATCGGATGGGGGAAGTGTTAACTGGAACCGCATCAATGTGAACGACATTCAAAAAATAGAAATATTTAAGGGGCCCGGATCATCAATTTACGGAAGCAATGCAATGGGCGGAGTGATCAATATTCTCACCAAAAAAAATACCGTAAAAGGCACGCATGGATTTATAAATACAGATTATGGGACATTTAATACTTTTTCACAGAATTTATCAATTGGTGGAAAATTAACAGAAGGAAACAAGGGCTTAAACTGGGGAATTACAGCCAACAACCGTTCAAGTGATGGTTATATCAGTGTTCCTGATTCACTGATTGATGAAACAGTGATCGCCTCAAGTCTTAAAGAAAGCGGGATTACAGCCCGAATTGGATATGATTTTAATGAATTGAACCAAATTGAATTTGAATATAATTATTACGATGATGCCCGTGGAAAAGGTGAAAAGATCCAAACTGAACAAATACGCGAATATGACACCCATTTCCTGAAAGGAAAATGGAAAGGTTCAAGCGGACTGTTCAACTGGAATGTAAGTGCCTTCTATCAATATGAAAATTACCTGGATATCCGTGAGAAACTCAGCAAGGGAACTTATACCCGCTGGGATGTAGATTCGGACCGAAAAGAAAAAGGAGCATTCACCAATGTGATTGTTGAATTATTCCGACACCGGATCACCTTTGGTGCAGACCTAAAAAATGGAAAAGTAAACGGAGCCGATATTTACCAAACTTCCAGTGATATCGTTCGTAATATTGGGTCGATGAATAATTTCGCACTCTACGCACAGGATAAAATCAGCCTGACCGATGATTTAAAGATTACAGCAGGTATCCGTTTCGATCTGATCCATTTTTACGATGGGAAATTCACCATCGAAAATATGACCGGGGAAACTGATTTTATGGCCGATTTTACAGGTGATTTGGAAGAACACAACTGGTCAGCATTTACACCCAAAGCTGCCATTCATTATGAAATTGATGACAAAACCAATATCTACATGGCCTGGTCGAAAGGTTTTCGGGCACCGACTCTTGATGATTTGTGCCGGTCTGGTTTAATATCAGGCGGGTTTAAGCTTGCCAATCCAAACCTCGGCCCGGAATCTGTTAACAGTGTGGAGTGGGGAATGAACATTAATATCAAACGAAAACTAAAAATCATGCCCAGTGTTTATTATATGGCCGGAAGTGATTTTATGTATTATCTTCATACAGGCGAATTCGTTTTCGGAGGAAAGAAACCGGTTATGCAAAAAGAAAACATTACCAAAGTTACTTTGATGGGGGCAGATATTGATCTGAGATATCAAATCAGTGATCAACTAAGTTTTTATGCCAATTATACCTTTACAAAATCAGAAATCAATAAGTTCGAAGAACAACCGGAACTGGAAGGAAAAGCACTTACATATACCCCCAAACACATGATTAATACGGGTTTCGGTTATGAAGATAAATTAATAAATTTTGCAATCAATTATCACTATCAGGATAAACGTTTTCGTGATGATGCAAATGAAGATATTTTAGACGGATATTCAACGATCGATGCCAAATTATGGAAAGAACTGAATTGTGCAAATATCAAATGGATCAAGAGCTTAAAATTGACGCTGGATGTTAGCAATCTGATGGATAAAACATATTTGGTTTATTCTGATCAGATCAGCATTGGAAGGTTTGTTACCGGAGGAATTAGTTTATCATTTTAAAAGCAAAAAAGATGAAAAAAACCATTATTTTAATTTTATCGCTGGCCATGTGCCCATTTACTTTCAGCCAGGAATTTAAAACGAAATTATTAAAAGACAATGCCGCAAGGGATACAAGCGACCGGACCAATGATTTCTATGACAATGAATATACCTACTTGCTGCCACATTCGATGAAGGTGGAAGTGGCTGGTGAAATTGCTAATCCGGGTATGGCCGATTTATCGAAGTTGCCATTGCATTCTGTAATTGTTAAGGAGGCACTTCCCTTAGAAAACGGAACTGAATTTATTGGATCATACCGTTATGACGGGTATTCGCTCTATGATATTTTAAACGAATACATCCTAGCCAAGAAAAATGCTGAACAGTTCAATCCAATCATTGATTTGTATGTTGAGGTTGAAAATGATAAAGGAGATAAGGTGGTCATAAGCTGGGGAGAACTTTATTATCCCGTTCACCTGCACGAAGTCATTATTGCAACCAAAGTAATGCATATCGTTCCGAGCAAAACGAAAGATTACTGGCCCTTACCTCAGGAATCAAAACTCATTATTGCTTCTGATCTACTTACCTGCCGGAATATTTCCAATCCTACAAAAATTACCGTCAAATCGCTGGAAAAAGAATTCAGGGTGAATAAAGGTATGGATCCGATGTGGAGCGATGCTTTCAAAATACAAGTGAATGGAAAAGTATTGAAAAGTATAGAGAAGCTACCCGCAAATTTATCCGTACAAACTTATCCTAATATTTTTTATGGAAGGGGCAGAGGAATTCACGGAGTTACTCCTTTTTCCGGCTATGCATTGAAAGATTTGCTATCAACATATATTGAAAAAAATAAAGCAACGCTCCAGAATGGAATGATCACCATTGCTGCTCTCGACGGATACCGGGCCGCTTTCAGTTTAAGCGAAATCATAAACAGGAATGATCAATCTGAAATACTAATTATAGACAAAGATAATTATGAAGGAGCGGGAAGGTTTTCAATCTATCCGGCCTGCGATTTCTTTTCGGACCGGGCCATTAAATCAGTAACGGAAATACATTTTGATATTCTGAAATAAGCATTTAGCCACAAGCTATTGGCTACTGGGAATAACCAAAAGCCAATAGCTAAATGCTAACAGCTTATATTAAATCAGCCCTTGTTTATGTTTTTCTCCGATGGCTTTCAACATATCCTGGGTCATTGCATCCAGGTCATAGCTGGGATTCCAGCCCCATTCTTCACGGGCAGCACTGTCATCCACAGAATTTGGCCATGAGTCGGCTATTTTCTGACGGAAATCAGGCTCGTAAGAAATTTGAAATTCAGGGATATATTTCTTAATTGAATCGGCCAATTCTTTAACTGTAAAACTCATGGCTCCGACGTTAAAATCAGAATGATGTTTAAGTTTTGAAAAATCAGCTTGTAAAAGGTCGATGGTTGCTTTTAAGCAATCAGGCATATACATCATCGGCAATTGGGTATCCTCTTTTACAAAACAGGTATATTTTTTATGTTTGATAGCTTCATAATAAATGGCCACTGCATAATCGGTTGTTCCACCACCGGGCAATGTTTCGTTGCTGATAATACCGGGATATCTCAATCCACGAACATCAAGTCCATATCTTCTTACATAATAATCGGCCAATAATTCACCGGCAACTTTGGTCACGCCATACATGGTTGTCGGGCGCAATATTGTTTCCTGGGGGGTATTGTCAACAGGGGTTTCCGGACCAAAAACGGCAATTGAACTTGGTACCAAAACCTGTTCCATTTTAAGTTCCCTGGCCACTTCTAAAACATTGATCAATCCATTCATATTCACGTTCCAGGCCAGCATCGGATTTTGCTCTCCGGTTGCGGATAATATAGCCGCCATATTAATGATGGTATTTACTTTATGTTTTTTACAGGCTGCAATCAATTTTTCACGATCGGTTGTATCAAAAAACTCGAAAGGTCCTGAATTCATCAATTTTTCTGATGGGGCAGTCTTTCTACCATTGGCAATTACATTGTCATTTCCATAAATTTTCCGCAATTCAAGGGTAAGTTCTGAACCAATTTGTCCAACGGAACCAATCACCAAAATTTTTTTCATAATGTATTTTTTTAAATATGTGTTATTTTTTTAACAATTCGTTCGGCAAAATTAATTAAATTTAATATACAGAGTAAATTAATGCCTGATTTTAGTATATTTTAAAATAAATTTGCAAAATATATTTCTAAAATAATCCTATCTTTGCGCTGCAAATAGCTAATCGGCTATTGATGTTATAAATAAAACAATAAAGAAATGTACGGTAAAATTAAAGAACACCTTCAAAAAGAATTAGCCGATATTAAAGAAGCCGGCTTATACAAAAACGAGCGTATTATTACGACTCCGCAAAAAGCAGATATTGCAGTCAGTACCGGAGAAAAAGTATTGAACTTTTGTGCCAATAATTACCTGGGACTTTCCAACCATCCCAGATTGGTTGAAGCTGCAAAAAGAGGGCTGGATTCGCATGGCTATGGTATGTCATCGGTACGTTTTATTTGTGGGACACAGGATTTGCACAAAACATTAGAAGCTAAAATAGCTGAATTTTTTGGTACAGAAGATACCATTTTATATGCAGCATGTTTTGACGCCAATGGTGGTGTTTTCGAACCCTTATTAAACGAAGAAGATGCTATTATTTCCGATTCATTGAATCATGCCTCTATCATCGACGGTGTTCGATTATGTAAAGCTCAGCGTTACCGTTACAATAATGCTGATATGGCAGATCTTGAAGAAAAACTTAAAGAGGCCCAGGCTCAACGCTTTAGGCTCATTGTTACCGACGGTGTATTTTCGATGGATGGAAATGTGGCCCCCATGGACAAAATCAATGAACTGGCTAAAAAATATGATGCCATGATTATGGTGGATGAATGTCACTCTGCAGGTGTTGTTGGTGAAACTGGACGTGGAGTTACTGAATTGTTTAACATTCGTGGCGAAGTTGACATTATTACCGGTACCTTAGGAAAAGCTTTTGGTGGTGCCATTGGTGGATTTACAACCGGAAGAAAAGAAATTATTGAATTGCTACGTCAACGCTCACGTCCATACTTATTCTCAAATTCGATTCCGCCATCCGTTGCAAGTGCAGGTATTGAAATGTTTGACATGATGGCTGAAACCTCGGCATTACAGGACAAACTTCATAAAAACACTGAATATTTTGTAAGCAAAATGACTGCCGCAGGATTTGATATTAAACCAACCAAATCTGCAATATGTGCGGTTATGTTGTATGATGCAAAACTTTCGCAGGTTATGGCCTCCAATTTATTAAAAGAAGGTATTTATGTGATTGGTTTCTATTATCCTGTTGTTCCAAAAGAACAGGCTCGTATTCGGGTACAATTATCTGCCGGACACGAACAGGAGCATCTCGACAAATGTATTGCAGCCTTTACCAAAGTGGGTAAAGAATTGGGCGTTTTAAAATAATCAAACCCAAAAGAATCTTCACAGCCCGCGTTTAAAATCGCGGGCTGTTTTTATTTTAAACAGTTTTAATGATTTCTTAGTAAATTTGTTTTACCGCTAAATTTTTTTCAATGGAACACAATCTGATCATCTATAATACCCTGAGCCGTAAAAAAGAAAAATTCATTCCGATCAAAAGCCCATTTGTTGGCATGTATGTTTGTGGCCCCACTGTTTATGGAGACGCACATCTGGGTCATGCAAGGCCTGCCATTACTTTCGATTTAATATTCAGATACCTGATACACCTGGGCTATAAGGTGCGCTATGTTCGAAATATAACTGATGTCGGCCACCTGGAAGCTGATGCTGACGAGGGTGAAGATAAGATTGCAAAAAAAGCCCGCCTGGAACAATTGGAACCCATGGAAATTGTTCAATATTATTCGGACAGGTATCACGTAAATATGGATCAGCTTAATGTTAAAAAGCCAAGCATTGAACCACGCGCTTCTGGTCATATTATCGAACAAATTGAAATGGTAAAAAAGATATATGATCAAGGCTATGCATACAAGGCCAATGGTTCGGTTTACTTTGATGTAAAAAAATACAATGAATCGCATCATTATGGGAAACTATCGGGAAGGGTGCTTGAAGATTTAATTTCAAACACAAGGGAGCTCGAAGGACAAGGGGAGAAGAAAAACACCTTTGATTTTGCACTGTGGAAAAAAGCCATGCCCGAACATATCATGCGATGGCCCTCTCCTTGGAGCGACGGATTCCCCGGCTGGCATATGGAATGTTCTGCAATGGGTTGCAAATATCTGGGCGAACAATTTGATATTCACGGTGGTGGAATGGATTTATTGTTTCCGCATCATGAATCGGAAATTGCCCAATCGAATATTGCCAATGGAGGCGATCCGGCCAAATACTGGATTCACAATAATATGATCACCATTAACGGGCAAAAAATGGGAAAATCATTGAATAATTTCATTACCCTCAATGAATTTTTTAGCGGTAATAATGAAGCCCTGGATCAACCGTATTCACCCATGACAATCCGCTTTTTTATGCTTCAGGCCCATTACAGATCTACGCTTGATTTTTCAAATGATGCCCTGAAAGCTGCCGAAAAAGGCCTCGAAAAATTACTTAAAGCATACGAAACCCTTAAAACCTTAGTGCCTTCTGAAAAATCAGAATTCGATATAACAGGTACTAAAGCCAAATGTTACCAGGCATTAAATGATGATTTTAACAGCCCGATTTTAATTGCACATCTATTTGAAACCGTTAAGTGGATCAATTTGGCCAATCATGGCAAAGCTGGATTGACAAAAGAAGATATTGAGTTGCTGCTGGGTATTTATGAGATTTTTGTTTTCGAAATTTTAGGCTTGATTCCTGAAAAATCAAATCAGGATCGTTCCGGCCTCATTGAAGGATTAATGGATACCATTCTAAATATCCGTAATAAAGCTAAAGTCAACAAAAACTGGGAATTAGCGGACCAAATTCGTGGTGAATTAAGCAAGCTGAAAATTGAGATTAAAGACACGAAAGAAGGTTCCAATTGGGAAATTAAGGAATAATAGAGGGTTCGGGAATTTCTCAATCCGGCTTTTAAGCTATTTAAAAACATTCTAAACATCGAATTTAAAATCATATCTTACTTTTCTGCTTATTTTATTTCTTACATTTGATGGCGCAACATCTGTTATTTGTACGAAATGAATTTTTTTCGTCACCATATTAAGTATTTATTTATACTGATTTTTCCGGCAGTTTGTATCTTACTTTATAATTCTGCAGTAAATATACATTCGCATCAATTAAACGGGAATATCATCACGCATGCGCATCCCTATACTCATCATCCCGAATCACCTGTTTCTCCTATTCAAAACCACAAACATACTTCTTTTGAATTTTTTGTTCTAAACAAAGTTTTTTTACTGTTTTTAACACTGGTTGCTTGTATAGCTGCCTTTCAATTAATTCTTTCTTTTAACAAGAAACAACACTATATACAACCCATCTCACCGAAAAGATATTTATATTTTTCGACTAAAAACCCAAGGGCTCCTCCAATAATGTTCTAAGCCATTCTCATTATTTTTCTTATCAACTTTCATCTGAATATCCTTGTAAAGCGGTGTTTCAGAACTAATTATATAATTATTTATTTGCATATGAACCGACAATTATTTTTTATTACCGTACTTTTGGTATTTTTCAGTTCACAACTTGTTTATTCCCAGCAAAATCGGAGGGGCAAGGCCGTTAATACCGAAGTTGAACTACTTGAACTTGAGTTACAAAAATTAAGAGATATACAGGATCACAAAATTGCTCAACTTGAGAAGCTCATCGAAATTTTAAACGCAAAAATCCAGGCCATGGAGCAGGAAGATGAGCTCAGCAAATTACTAAAGGAAGCCAACCAGCTCGGGACCCAGATCACCGAAAAAAAAGCTGATATTTCAAAAAAATTTCACAGTGGGGTCCGGAATCAACAAGGATTAAATCCAAACATCAGTGTCGGGGGAGATTTTTTTGCAGGGATCAGTTCTTCGGACCATGATTTCATAAATGAAGCAAGTGATTTCTCCTACGGGAACAATGGATTTCATATGAGAGAGCTTGAACTGTCATTTGTGGCACCCCTTGATCCATTTACCAGGGGCAAGGTTTTCTTATCCGTAACAGAGGATGAAATAGCCATCGAAGAAGCCTATATGGAACTCTTAAATCTTCCCTTTAATATGAACCTGAAAGCAGGGATCTTTTACGCGGCTTTCGGACCCTTAAATCGTTATCACGACCATGCTTTGCCACAGTTTGACCGGCCAAGGGCATTGGTTAACTATTTCAGCAATGGTGGTTTATCAGGCACCGGTTTGTCAGCCGATTTTATGCTTCCCAGCATTTTGATGTCTGATGCCAGCTCATTGAATATTTCTGCGATAAATGGTGGCAATAATGTAAGTTTTAATACCGAAGGGAAACAACATATTCTTTTTGTCGGTCAGTGGAAAAATTATTACGATCTCACAAAAAACAGCTATCTGGAATATTGCCTCAACAGTGCCATAGGGAAAAATGATATTAATGGACAATACAATTCATATGTAAACAGTTTGGGGATCACCTATAAATGGACACCACTTGGACGCGAGAAATACCGCACCATTGATTGGAGGACAGAATTATTTTACGGAATTTATGAAACTCCGACAACAGATATCATCAGCAAGGGATTTTATTCTTCCTTTCAAAATAAATTAAACAGCCGTTTTTGGACCAGTTTCAGGATCGGATATTCAGAATTACCATACGATAATAGTCAGAAAGAATGGGATTTTACTGCCTGTTTGGATTTTTGGCAGAGCGAGTTTGTATTTTTCAGGCTCCAATATCAATACAACAGCCGCGAGATTTTCGACATGAAAGCTTTTCCCAATATTGAATTGCCTTCTGATCACAGCATTATTTTACAAGTTAACTGGGCCATGGGTCCACATAAACATGAAGCTTACTAAATTCATTCTTAATATTAAATGATTTATAAAATGAAATATAAACATATGAAAAACAGAAATTTACAACAACTATTTACTGCCACTATTTTCATTCTTTTTTCTATGAATATGGTCCCTCTTTCTGCTTCTGGCAATGGAACCCTTAAAGTGGTTTGCTCTTTTTCGGATTATGCAAGCATTGCCCGCGAAATAGCTAAAGATAAAGCAGAGGTCGAATTTATCGCCTCCGGGGAACAGGATCCTCATTTTGTGCCCCCTAAACCAAGTTTTGCCATGCAGCTCAAAGATGCCGACCTGTGGATCACCACCGGTTTGGATTTAGAAGGTTGGTCAACCACCCTCCTCGATAAAGCACGCAACAAAAACATTATGGACGGAGCAATTGGTTTTGTTTCCGTTTCTGACGGAGTTAATATTCTTGATAAAGTTGAAAAGGGAGACCGGACGGAAGGGGATGTGCATTTAATGGGAAACCCGCATATTAATACGGGCCCGATGAACTGGAAAGTTATTGCCCACAATATTGCCATTGGGCTGATGAAAGTTGATCCGGACAATACTGCATATTACGAAAAAAACAGGGATGAATTTTGCCACAAGGTAGATGTTGCACTTTTTGGCGAAGAGCTTACCCAAATGATCGGAGGTGATGCACTGACAAAAATGCTCGAAAATCATACGCTTTTTACATTTCTCAATAAAGAGTACCAGGGCGAAAAGTTGATTGGGAAATTAGGGGGATGGCTCAAAAAAGCCATGCCTTTCAGAGATAAAAAGATTGTTGCTTATCATAAAAACTGGGCCTATTTCTGCGATACTTTCGGACTTGATATTATTGGGTTTATCGAACCCAAACCGGGAATTCCACCATCAGCCAAACACGTTCAGTTCATGATCAATTTAATTGAAGAACAAAACATTAACCTGATGCTTGTTGCCAGTTATTTTGAAAAGAAATCGCCTGAAATGATCGAGGCTAAAACAGGTATTCATGCTTTGTTTTTGCCACTTTTTGTGAATGGGGTTGCAGAAGTTAGCAATAATTTTGAATTGGTCGATTACTGGATTGATCATATTAACCAAACTATTAAATAATTTATATGTTAGAGAATCTTATTTTTTTATCGGCACCGATTGCAGCCTGTATATTATTGGCCGGAGTATTAAGTTATTTTGGCAATCATATTCTGTCAAGGGGCATTATATTTATTGATATTGCCGTTGCACAAATTGCTGCACTCGGAACCATGATTGGTTTATTGCTGGGATTTACGCAGGAATCTCATTGGGTTGAATTCTCTTCCTATGCCTTTACATTAATCGTGATTTCTGCATTTGCCTTAACAAAATTTCAAAAGCAAAAAATATCGCAGGAAGCCATTATCGGAATTATTTATTGTTTAGGATTGGGAATTGCATTGCTCCTGGCCGAAAAAATTCCCGGAAGCTCAAATTACATTACAAAAACCATTACCGGGAATATTTTATGGGTTACGTGGTCGCAGGTGTTTCATATACTATTATTATTTGCCCCCATTGCCATTATCCATATCATATTCAGAAAACAGTTTACAAAAATTTCCGACGCTTCAAAACAAAGCAAACTGCCCTACTCATTGGGCCGTGTTCGGATTTATGAATTGGTGTTTTATATCACATTTGGAATTGTTATTGTAAAATCAGTTCCCATTGCAGGAATATTTCTGGTGTTTATATTACTTGTTGCACCAACGGCTGCCATCACCTTATTTACAAATAATTGGAAAAAACGCTTTATCTGGAGCTGGATCATTGGGTTTTTAGGTTCTCTTTTGGGTGTTTATTCGTCCTATACCCTTAATGTTTCAAATGGCCCTGCAATCGTATGTATCCTGGGGATTTTTGTATTCGTTCTGGCATTCGTAAAATTATTTAAAAAAGCAACAAACTAAGCCTGTTAAAACTATGGAAATACTTGAATTTATGCTGATCCCATTTATTGCCTGTCTGTTATTAATAGGGGCAAATGTATATTTTGGGATACATGTTATTAAGAGAGAAATCATTTTTATTGATATCGCATTGGCACAAATTGCTGCATTAGGCAGCGTTATTGCAACCATCATTTTTGAACAATTCAGCATCGCACAACACCACGAATACCATGGAGAAGATAATTATTTTACTTTTTCATTTTCATTGCTGTTTTGTACCATTGCTGCCATTGTATTTTCTCTGCTAAAAAACAAAAAAATAAAGATTCCGCTGGAGGCCCTGATAGGAATAGCATATGCCGTTGCAACTGCAGCTGCCGTAATTTTTCTGGATAAAAGTGCAGGAGGAGATGTTCACATTCATGATATGCTTACAGGTTCTCTTTTATGGGTAACCTGGCACCAGGTTGTAAAACTGGCTGTTATCATAGGCATTGTAGGCCTTTTTCATTTCATCTTCAGGAAAAAGTTTTTTAAACTCTCCGATAATTATTATAAAGATAAAACCGGGGTGAAAAACAAACGGTTTTGGGATTTTATGTTCTATTTTTCATTCGGGATCGTTATTGTACAGGCCGTACATGTTGGGGGTATCCTAACCGTATTTGCTTTTCTGATTATTCCTGCTTCCATTTCATCTTTGTATGCCACAAAATGGTATGCACGTATTTTTATCGGATTGGGTATTGGAGCTTTGGTAACATTTTTGGGGCTTTATTTTTCCTGGGAGCTGGATGTTCCATGTTCACCCGTCATTATTTTATTTTTAGGAGTGGTCTTGTTACTGTCACTTATCATTAAACGCCTGAAAAAACCATTAAAAACGTTTCGGAAATGAAAAAATCAAAATGGAATTTCATTATTGATGTCATCATGTTTATTGTAATGATGGCAATAATTGGCATTGGATTATTAAACAAATATGTATTATTAACCGGTCAGAAAAAATGGGACAAATTTGGCAATAATATGGAATTTAGCTGGCTGGGGCTCGACCGGCAGGAATGGAACGATATTCATTTCATCCTTGGGTTGGTACTTTTTGGACTACTGGTACTTCACATTTTACTGCATTGGAAAATGATGGTCAATATTTATAAATGCATGATAAAAAGCAGGGGGTTGAGAATTTTTTTGGCCTGGATTTTTTTATTGATATCCTTCTTTTTGGTTCTTTTTTTCCTGATCGCCAAACCAGTGGTAGAAGAACCTGCTTCCCATTTCAGAAATCGAGTTACTGAGCCAGATAATCAGGGGGTTACAATTACCGAGGCAATCCCGAACGAAGCACAGATGCCCATCACAGATACGCTTCAAAAAAACAGGCATCATGACGAAATCCTTCATACAACCAATCCGGACATGGAGATTAATGGAACCATGACATTGGCCGAAGTTTCGGCAAAATATGCTGTTCCCGCCGATTATCTTAAACAAAAGTTAAACATCCCGCTTTCTACATCAAATAATGAACGCTTGGGCCGCCTGAGAAGATCGCTGGGATTTACGATGAGTGAGGTTGAAGAAATTATTGTGCTTTATCAGAAAGAAAATAACATTAAAAACTAATACTTTTAGCTGATCAGGGGGTGACACCCGCCAGTTGGCGGGTGTCACCCCCTGATCATAAATTTTTATATTCTTACACTACCTTCACCAAAAAATAATTTTTCTTCCCTTTTTGGATCAGTATATATTTATTGTTTAACAGGTCAGATTCAGAAATCTCGTAGGTGTCTTTCACTTTTTCTTTATTCACCGAAACTCCATTATCCTTGAGCATTCGCCTGGCTTCACCTTTAGATGGAAAGATCTTTGTGGTTTCAGCCAGAAAATCAACGATCCCAATTTTACTTATGACAACTTCTCTTTTTACCTCACTCTGTGGAACACCCTCAAAAACGCTTAATAGAGTGCGCTCATCCAACTTTTTCAGACTTTCGGTAGTACCTTTCCCAAAAAGGATTTGCGATGCTTCCACGGCCTGATTGTAATCCTCTTCCGAATGTACCCTGATGGTGATATCTTTTGCCAGTGCTTTTTGTAATTCACGCAAATGAGGGGCCTCAGCCTGTTTCTTTAGCAATTCTTCAATTTCTTTTTCGTTATACAAAGTAAATACCTTGATATATTTTGCTGCATCTTCATCAGAAGTATTCAACCAAAACTGATAAAATGCATAAGGAGAGGTTTTTTCGGGATCGAGCCAGACATTGCCTTGTTCTGTCTTCCCGAATTTTCCACCATCGGCTTTTGTTACCAGCGGCGTTGTTAAAGCATAGGCTTCTCCACCCGCTTTTCTTCGAATCAATTCGGTTCCGGTTGTAATATTGCCCCATTGGTCGGAACCGCCCATTTGTAATTTGCAATTTTTATTTTCGTACAACCAATAAAAATCATAGCCCTGAACCAATTGGTAACTGAATTCGGTGAAAGAAAGCCCTGTTTCCAAACGGGTTTTTACCGAATCTTTGGCCATCATATAATTGATGGTAATATGTTTTCCAATATCGCGGATAAAATCCAGAAAATGGTAATCCTTGAACCAATCATAATTATTGACAACCATAGCAGAATTTTCGCCACAATCGAAATCCAAAAATTTAACCAATTGTTTTTTTTGTCCTTCCAGATTAAAATTAAGGGTTTCAGAATCCAATAAATTTCTTTCCTGCGATTTACCGGATGGATCGCCGACCATACCTGTTGCACCACCAACCAACACAACAGGCTTGTGTCCTGCCAGTTGAAAATGTTTTAAAAGCATCAATGTTGCCAGGTTCCCAATATGAAGTGAATCGGAGGTAGGGTCAAAGCCAATGTAGCCGGCTGTCATTTCTTTCGCAAGTTGCTCTTCTGTTCCGGGCATTACATCGTGAATCATGCCGCGCCATTTCAATTCTTCAATAAAATTCATGCTTTTTTTTCTGCAAATATAAAACTTAAAAGGAAACCGTACTTATCAGAATAAGCCAGAATTCTTTGTATTCATTCTCTATTTATTAATTAGTTTTGTATTATGAATTTTGTAACTGGGGGAACCGGATTGCTTGGATCGCATTTAATTTACGACCTTATTCAAAAAGGAGAAAAGGTCCGGGCATTGAAACGACCAAGCAGCAATACCCAACTTGTTGAAAAAATATTTTCATATTACAGTTCGGATGCATCAATACTTTTCAATAAAATTGAATGGGTTGAAGGGGATATGCTTGATTATTATACATTAAGCAATGCGCTGAATGGAATCGAAAATGTGTATCATTGTGCTGCCATTGTGGCTTTCACCAATAAACAAAAAGATAAAATTATCCGTGAAAATGTGGCCGGAACCACCAATTTAGTAAATGCTTGTCTCGAAAGCAAAATCAAAAAATTGTGCCATGTCAGTTCAATTGCTTCGCTGGGGAGATCAGAAGCAGGTGCCCAGGTTACAGAAGAAACGGAATGGGTTGACTCGAAATATAAATCAGCCTATTCAATAAGCAAACATTTATCCGAAAGGGAAGTATGGCGGGGAATAGCAGAAGGTTTAGATGCGGTAATTGTAAACCCGGGTATTATTCTCGGGCCAGGAAACTGGGAGGCCGGCAGTGCTAAATTCTTTTCGACCATTTATAAAGGCTTGAAATTTTATACCAAAGGTGTAACCGGATATGTGGATGTAAGAGATGTTAGCAAGGCGATGATTTTTTTAATGGAAAGTGAAATCTCCGGTGAAAGGTATATTTTGAATTCGGAAAATGCTTCGTACGAAAATGTGCTTAAATTAATTGCCCGAAATTTAGGAGCTAAGCCACCATCAGTTTATGCAAGTAAATGGATGGGTGAGATCGCCTGGAGATGGGAAAGAATTAAAGAAATAGCCCTGGGGATTCCGGCACTTATTACACGGGACACTGCCCGTACTTCACATAAATGCAACTATTTCTCAAATCAAAAAATAGTGGATGAGTTTGGATTTGAATTTATTCCTGTTGAACAATCGGTAAAAGAGGTCGCAGTTTTATTTTTAAAAGAATTTAATTAGGCTGCAATCGATTCAGTCTATTCAATTAAAAAACCTGCCAGCTTTCGCATTTCTTTACATCAAATTGATCGCGGCTTAAAATTTGGATTCAGGAATTGAAATATATTCGTATTTTTACCACCCATTAATTATTAACCTTATCATTGCATCAACAAATGGAAAAAACTGCGATTATTTATTGGCCAAAAGATGGAAACGTTGAAACCGTTGCCCATAAAATTTATGCTTATTTCAAACAAGACGAATCCTTTATCAAAGATATATCTATGCTTAAGGCATCAGATATTGCAGATTTTGATTTATTAATAATTGGAGGATCAACCGTAGGCGCAGAAATTTGGCAAGAAGCTGAACCCAATAATAAATGGAATGATTTTTTTAAAACCCTCGACGGAATTTCATTGAAGGGTAAAAAAGTTGCTCTTTTTGGCCTGGGCGATCAGGTATTATATCCAAATAATTTTGTTGATGGATTGTCTGTTATTCGTGATGAAATAAGCAAAAGAGGAGGAAGCCTATTTGGATTCTGGCCTACTGAGGGTTATACTTTTGAAGACTCAACAGCTGTTGAAAACGGAAAGTTTTTCGGTCTTGCCCTTGATGAGGACAATGAAAGTGATTTAACAGACGAGCGCATTAAAAAGTGGTTGGCTCAACTTAAATCAGAAATGGCTTAATTCCTGATCAGGTTATTGTAGTGTTCGTAACGATCTAAAATTTCGATCACAAAATTATAGGGTTCTTCTCCCCGGCAATATCCATATTTTACCACACTATCGCGATAAAATCTCGGCCTGGATTTTTGAAGAATAAAAGTATCTACATTATTGGTCCAGATATTAGGGTCGTAATTATATTTTTGCGCCAGCCTCCTGGCATCCAAAACATGCCCCAAGCCTACATTGTAGGCTGCCAGCACAAATTTATTACGTTCAATGGTGTCTGTAACTTCTTCGGGTATTTGTTTGTCGAGCCATCGGATAAATTTCACGCCGGCTTCAATTTGCTGGGCCGGGGTCGAAAGGCTGTCGAGTCCAAACATTTCAGCAGTGCCTGGCATTAACTGCATCAAACCATAAGCCCCCCGCCACGATTCTGCCTGATAATCAAAACCTGATTCCTGGTAAATAATTGAAGAAATCAATTTCCAATCCATATTGAATTTTTTACTGATTTCTTTAATGATATCATCATATTTTGAAATTTTACCTCCGCCCACACTATGATATTCACTACGGGCATAATTTATGGTATTCGGATTTTTAAAATACTTATTATAGAGCAAGCGTGCCGTAAGTGAATTTTTATATTCGTTTAACCAATTATTGATTTCTGCTTTTAGATCATCTTCGCCCAAACGAACACCCCAGGCAATATTTTGCGGAAAACTAACCGGAGTGCCCACATCAATGTCGGGATAATAACGTTGGTTTACAAGGGCAATATATTCGTCGCTGATGGTGTAATCAATGGAACCGTCTGCTACCGCCGCAATCAATTGTTCAACTTCACGCTTCCCGTCTTCAACAATATGAATGTCTTCGCCTATTTCATTGGATAAGTTTTGCAAGCGTGTTTTAAATACGGATGCTTTTTGTATAACAACTGTTTTGTGAGCCAATTCAATCGGGTTTCTGATCAAATGGCTCTCAATTTCATCCATCGTTGCCATCTTGCGCCAGTTCTCGGGTTTCCTTTGAACCAGAACCTGATGTGTTTGAGCCAGAGGATCCGTAAAATCAATGACATTATTTCTTCCTTTGGTTTTTGTGAGTCCGGTGGCAATAATATCAACCTTGCCTTTTTTCAGCAGCTCAAAACTTTCGTCCAGATTATTATTGGTAACGATTTCGAGGCCCACGTTCAAATGAGACGCAAAAGCTTTTAACAGCTCAAACTGGTATCCCATGGGTTCTCCACGGTAGATGAAATAATTGGTAGAGTTATAATCAACCAGCCCAACCAATTTACCTTTTTGCCGGATTTTTTGAAGAATGGTTAATTTTTCGCCACCTTTTTTAAATATCCGGTTTAAGTTTCCCTGATTATCCAAACACGATGATGTTAGAATAAGCAGAAAGGTTAAAAATAGACTTTTGAACTTAAAACCCATATGGTTTTTTTTCGTTGACACTATTTTATTAATTGGCAAAATTATATATTATCACAATATAAGTAACTGAATATTTGTTAAAAAGTCTTAACAATAAGCCAATTAAAGCAAAATCAGGCTATTTTTCTATACTTCCAAACGGCCAAAGAAAGCATTAAAATAGCATAAATTAACAATGAAACAAAAGATTTCCAAATATCAAAAAATCCTGATCCTTTCAATAAAATCATCCGGATTACCTTCATAAAGTATGCAAAAGGGTTGATGATATTAACCTGCTGGGCCCAATCCGGCATACTTTCGGTCGGTGTAAATATTCCACTCATCATAATAAAAACGATCATAAAAAAGAATGCCAAAAACATAACCTGTTGCTGGGTGGATGAAATGGTAGATATAAAAAGACCAATTCCAAGAGCCACCAACAAATAAACCGCAGCAAATAAAAACAAGAGGGGTAAACTGCCCAACATCGGAATATTGAATAATACTTTACCAATACTGAGCCCGAAGGCCAATTCGAATAAAGCGATGCATAAAAATGGAAAAAGTTTGCCGATCAGAAATTGATACTTTTTAATGGGGCTGACATTGATTTGCTCGATGGTGCCCATTTCTTTTTCACGAACCAGATTTATGGCTGTTAGAAACATTCCGATCACAGTTACAAGTATAACCAAAATACCGGGCAACATATAAATTTTATAGTTCAAATCCGAATTGTACCAAAATGAGTATCCGATATTAATTTGTGGCTGCTGAGAAAGCGGCATCAAATGAATGTTTTCGACAATAATATCCTGGTTATAATCGGCAATAACTGCCGTAGCATAAACATTTGTAAGTCCGGCAGCCGTCCCGTTAATGGCATTGATCAACAATTGGAGCCTGCCGGTTTTTTCTTTTATTAAATCTTTTTCGAAACCACTCGGGATGTGCAATACAAAGTCGGCTTCATTAGATTTTAACATGGCTTCCGCTTCCTTTATTGAAAAAGTGGTTTGTTCAATAAAAAAAAAGGGGGAGCCTTGAAATTTTCCGATCAGTTGCCTCGATTTTGAAGACAAATCATTGTCAACAACAACCATTTGAATGTTTTTCATTTCGAATGTTGCTGCATACACCAATACCAATAATTGAAAAACTGGCAACAAAAAAATGATCGGCAACATGGTTTTGTTCCTGAAAATCTGTATAAACTCCTTACGTATTATATGTAGGATTGTATTCATTTATTCGAGCCTAACTTTAAATTTTTTTACACTTAATGCGATAAAAACAATTGTCATTGAAATCAGGATGAGGGTTTCTTTCCACACAAACATAAATCCCGTTCCTTTTATCATGATGTTTTTAAGAATAATGATGAACCACCGGGCCGGCATAACATGGCTGATGGCACGAAGTAAAAGCGGCATATTCTCTATCGGGAAAATAAAACCCGACAGTAAAATTGTAGGCAATAATAAAGCAAACATGGAGATGAACATGGCCACCTGTTGGCTTGGACTTGCTGTTGATATTAAGATCCCCATGGAGAGGGCCATTAAAATATATAGCATATTTTCGGCCATTAACAGCAAAAGGCTCCCTTTAACAGGCATCCCGAAAACAAAAAATCCAAGTAACAGGATTGTTATGGCATTTATAAACGATAACACAAAATAGGGGGTAACCTTGCCTAAAATGATCTGCAAAGGTTTTAACGGTGAAACCAACATTACCTCCATGGTTCCCATCTCCTTTTCGCGGGCTATTGAAATTGAAGTCATCATGGCAGAAACCAGCATTAAAATCAGGGCCATGGTTCCGGGCACAAACATATAAACCCCTTTTAATTCCTCATTAAATACCATTCTGGTTTCGGGTATAACACGGATGTTTTTTGTTGCGGTACTGTTTAACGACATGGAATAATCCTGGATAATGGCCCTTGTATAACTTAATATCAAATTGGCCGTATTGGCATCAGAAGCATCGGTGATAATCTGAATATTCGCCACCCCATTTTTAATCAGATTCGCAGCAAAATCGGGCTCAAAGATAATTACTTCACGTACTTCCCCTTTTCTGAAAATTTCTTCAATCTGATTTTCAGCGTCTAAATTCTCATATAAAATAAAATACCCAGAGGATAGAATTTTATTGGTAATCTCTAAAGTTAGCTCGTCTTTTGAATGATCGAGTACTGCAATTTTTGCATTTCGGATTTCGCTGGTAACCACAAAACCAAAAATCAGTATCAGCGCAATGGGCAAGCCAAACAAGATCAGCAAGGTTTTAACATCCCTGAAAATGTGAAAAAATTCCTTTTTAACAAAAGAGATAAATAATTTCATGTGCCTTAATTTCTTGCCAATTTTAAAAATACTTCATCCATGGACGAAGCATGATAAGCGATTTTTAGTTTTTGAGGACTATCGAGTGCACTTATTTTCCCGTCAACCATAATTGAAACACGATCACAATACTCCGCTTCATCCATATAATGGGTTGTTACAAACACGGTAATCCCGCTATGAGCAGTTTCATAAATCATCTCCCAAAATTGTCGGCGGGTTACCGGATCAACCCCACCTGTCGGCTCATCTAAAAAAACAACTTTGGGGTCGTGCATAATAGCTACCGAAAAGGCAAGTTTTTGCCGCCATCCCAGCGGAATTGCACTTATAACTTTATTTCTTTGTTCCCAAAGCTGCAAACGCGACAATAATAATTTTGTCTTATCCTGAATTTGTTTTTTGTTTAAACCATAAATTCCGCCATAAAACCTAAAATTTTCGGCCACCGTCAAATCTTCATACATCGAAAATTTCTGGCTCATATAACCAATATTTCGCTTTATTTTGTTGGTTTCGGTATAAACATCGAATCCGGCCACCTTTATTTGCCCTGAAGTAGGAGCAGAAAGTCCGCATAATATTTTGATTGCCGTTGTTTTTCCGGCACCATTCGCTCCTAAGAATCCAAAGATTTCGCCCTTATAAACTTCGAAATTCAGATGATCGTTGGCCACAAACTGTCCAAACTTTTTCACCAGTTCGTTTACGGAGATGATTATATCTTTTGTTGCCATCATATTTTTTAATCATTCATTAGTGCCATAAAACAATCCTCAATATTTGCTTTGATACTTCCGATATGCTCGATATGGTGATTTTTTTGTTCAAGAAAACTTTTAATTTCTGCCGGACTGACTTCCGTTTTGTTGTAAGAAACATGCACCTGATCTCCAAACCTGTTGGCCGAGATTACCTTTGGATTTGTATTCAGGTCATTTACAATATCGTACATATTATCCGATCTGATGGCAAGCAGTTGATAAGGGTATTTTAACCGGATATTTTCAGGCGAATCAATTTCCAATATTTTCCCTTTCTGAATGAGTGCAACCCGATCGCATAAACCTGCTTCATCCATATAAGGTGTCGAAACAATGATGCTGATACCATAACTTTGCAGATTTTTCAGCATTTCCCAGAATTCTTTTCTGGACACAGCATCAACACCCGTGGTTGGTTCATCCAGAAATAAAACTTTTGGTTTATGTATCAGGGCACACGAAAGGGCGAGCTTCTGTTTCATACCACCTGATAATTTCCCGGCGGGCCGATCCTTAAATGGTTCGATCTGCTTGTAAATATCTTTTATCAGATGATAGTTTTGTTTGGAGGTGGTATTAAATATACTGGCAAAAAAAGTCAGGTTTTCTTCAACCGATAGATCCTGGTATAACGAAAACCTGCCCGGCATATAACCGATTATATTTCTTATTTTTTTATAGTTTTTAACTACATCCAGACCTTCGATAGTCGCGGCACCTGAATGGGGAAGTAAGAGGGTTGTCAGTATTCTGAACAATGATGTTTTGCCTGCTCCATCGGGACCTATAAATCCGAACAGTTCACCACCTTTCACAGATACATTTACCTGATCAAGCGCAAGCACTTCATCGTATTTTCGGCATAAATCTGTAACAACTACTGACAACTCACTCATCTGTTATCTATAACTTCAAAATTTTATTCTACGCGGGTCCAATAGGTGGTTTTTCCAATCAGGCTCACGCCAATGTATCCCCTTATTTTTAGCTTATTTTTATCCAGAAACTGGATGTAACAACTATAGGTTTTTCCGCTTTTGGGATCATAAATTTTCCCGTCTTCCCATCGGTCGTCACCATCAAAAACAAAATTTGTGAGTATTTCCAGGCCTAAGCGTGGGCGGCTTCTTAAGCTTTCGTCAGGATTTTCCTTATCGAGTTTGGGTTGTCCGGTTTCCGGATCAATTGGATCTTTGATCCAAATAACTTTTCCGAAAAATTTATTGTCGGTTTTGGTAACTTGAATGTGGGCATCTTCATCTTCATTGAGCCACATTCCAATAACATCGTCAGCACTAACTTTTTGTGCAACAACATTAGGTAATGCGAACAATATAGCCGCGAGTAACATTAAGAAAATTCTGGTTTTTTTCATGATCATGTTTTTATTGGTTAGTACTTGGTTTAAACCTGATTTCGCCAGGCATACCGATTTTTAAACTTCCGTCATTATGAACATCAACTTTCATTGCGTAAACAAGATTAACACGCTCTTCTTTAGTTTGAATGGTTTTGGGCGTAAACTCTGCTTTTGAAGAAATCCAGCTTACCTTGCCTTTAAGTTCCCTAAAACCTTTTTCTCCTTCATCAATAAGAACCTGTACCTCGTCACCCAATTTTATTTCTGCCAATTGACTACCGCTAATATAAACTTTTAATTGTAATTGGCTGAGGTCGGCAATTTTATATAATGGCTTACCAAATGCCGTTATTTCACCTGCTTCGGCAAATTTTGTCAGCACGGTTCCTTTTACACCATTTAAAATTTGGCACTTATTGATATTTTCTTCAATCTGCAACATTTGCTTTTTAAGTGCCTCAATTTCATTAAGAACACTTACTTTTTGCGATTGGATCGCAGCTGTTTGTTTGTCCAGAACCTTAATATTTCCATTGATATCATCAAGTTGTTTTTCGGTGGCAGCCGATTCTTTAAGCAGTCGTTCAACCCTTTGTTGCTCTTTAATGGCATTTAATTTTAACTGTTCCTGCACTGCAATTTGTGCATCGAAATTATCAAGTTTTGACCTTATGGCTTTTATACTTTCTCTAAGTTGTTCTTTTTGCAATACCAGATTGATCGAATCAATATATCCGACAATTGAACCTTTTTCCAGGCTTTCTCCCTCTTCTACCTCAAGCTGCAACAACAACCCATTGGCCTGGGCAGAAATAATTACCTCATCGACTTCAAAGTTGCCATAGGCATCTGATTGGTTTTCGTTTTCGGAACAAGAAATTAAAAACACCAATGTTGCCAGTATTAAAAATTTGTTTTTCATCATATTTCTATTAAAGATCATCATTAAAATTATTTATAAGGTTTCCGAGGGCATATTGATAATCAATTTTTGCACTAAGAAGTTGTATTTTATGCAATTGAAAATCCATCATGGCTTTTGTTTCTGCATTTTTTTCCAATAAATATTCAGTGGCTGTAATCACTCCGTTTTCAAACTGTGAGGAAGCAGTGGCAGCTACATTCTTTTTCAGATTCACGATTTGTCCATCTTTGTCAATCAGGCTTTCAAGTCTTTTTATTTCACTTTCCTTTCTGTTCAAAAGCAATTCAACATTTAAATTAAATGCATCTTTACTTTTTTGGATGATTTGGTTTTTCAGATCCAGTGATTTTTTTTCTTTTTTTACCTTTCCCCAATCTAAAATATTCCAGCTAAGTTTGGCTCCGATTACATAGTATGGATCAAAATCGTTGGATAACATATTTAAACCCGGACGTCCGTAACCAAGCTGGCCGAAACCCATTAATACCGGCCTTCGCTTTAAGTCAGTTAATTCTTTTAATACACCGATTTTTGACATCTGAAGATCAAACAGTTTGTTTTCCGGCCTGTTAATTTCATGATCCGGTTTTACCATCATGGGCGGAGGTTCAAATATTACAGCTAAATTTAATGGCATCCCTGTCAATACACTCAAACTATGAGTGGATATGTCAATGCCCAGTTCAATTTCTTCAATGGATTGTTCTATTTTGATGAGTTCAGCCATGAGATTATCTCTGTTGGAAGCCTGCATCACCCCATTTGAAACTGCCGAGCTAATACTTTTCAGTTTCTCATTCAACTCATGCTGAAGCAATTCAATTATTTTTTTGTTCTCATTTAATAAAAGAATATTAAAAAATGCAGTTTTCACCCATTCTTCAACCTTATACAACTCAACCTCCACTGACTGAATTTCTATGTTCGTATTCGACTGATCCAATTCCTGTTGTTTATTGATCAAACCGCCATCATATATCAACTGGGAAATATCAACATTAAGCTTATACCAATCCTTGTCGATTTGCGGCATGTTTACATTGGGCAGCTGTATCGGAAAAGCAGTTACTTCTGATTGATAAGAAACCTGGCCATTTAACACAAATTTTGGATAGAAAGCTGTTTGATTAATCTGTTGCCCCAATTTATTGGCTGTTTTTAATAGTTCTTTTTGATCGGCCAACGGATAGTTTATTGCCGCTTTTTTCAAACATTGTTGCAAACTAATGTTCTGTTGTTCCTGCGAAAATAACATTCCGGGAAAGCTAAAAATAAAAATGATGAATATCTTTTTCATTTGATTGTTATTGCATTAATTATGAATTCACTCACCAAAGCTTTTCTTTCTTCAATAAATTGATTGAACAGGGCTTCATCGTTTTCCAGTAATATCCTTTTAACAATAGGTTTTGCCAGGAAAGGGAAAATGGTTAGTGCCAGTATGTTTATCAATAGTTGTTTGGGGTTTATGTTTTTTATTTTTCCGGATTCAATTTCAGCCTCAATTTGTTGTAAAATGGCATCGGGATCAACACCTGCTGAAATCATAACCCTCACCAAATTCTCCGGATTTCTGTTTAGTTCATTAAATACAAATTCAGGTAAAAACGGATTTTTGTTAATCAGGTTGATATAAGTTTCTACAAATCGTTCAATTTTTGTAAAAATTGGCGTATCTCCACCAAAAAAAGTCTTGAGCATTGGAGCTATTTCTGCAAGTATTCCGGCAAGAACCGCTTCAAACAGTTTATCCTTTGTCCGGAAATAATAATGAAGCAATGATTTATTGATCCCGGCTTCATCAGCAATTTGCTGCATTTTTGTTTTTTCCAATCCGTTTATGATAAACAACTTTTTGGCCGATTCCAAAATAAGCAGTTCTGTATTTATTGTATTCAAAATATTTGACTATTTGGTTTAACCGCGTGGTCAAATTTAATACAAATTTTTAGTCTGGCAAATTTTTTTTGTAAAAATTTTCATACATAAAAAAAGCCCCGCTGGTGGCGGGGCTTTAAATTATTGGATATCAATTATATCAGAAACATTATACCTTATTAGCCATTAATTCTAATATCCGGTATTTTGAACCATATTTGAATTTGCATCCATTTCGGTTTTTGGAATTGGCCATGCCAATCTGTGGTCACCGTAAGGAATGGTAGCTGCGAAATTTTGTTGAAGTGAGAATTTCACAATATCAGATTCAGTTCTCATCAAATCATCAAAACGTTTTCCTTCGAAGATAAATTCTTTTCTTCTTTCGTCGAGGATGATTGCTTTAGTAACTGCGGTGTAAGGAGCAATCCCACGCTGTGCAGCTAATAAATTCACTTGAGCTAATGCATTACCACCTGTTTCCAGAAGAGCTTCTGCATAATTTAATATTACTTCCTCGTATCGAATTACATTAACATTATCATAACCCTGGTTGTCAGGATATTTTCCAATATTTCTGAGCATAATTCCTTCATAACCCAGAATACCAGCGCGGACATCACCTGCATCATATAAGTTGGCTACTTCGTCCAATACCTGAACATCTCCATAACTACCACCACCGGTTGTTCTGTAGATATAAGCCAATCCATTAATTCCGGCGTTGTCAGTTGCATTGAATGCCAATTCAAAAATTGAGTTTTGAGGAGCATCTACAGCAAATGAATTTACATATTGTGAAGCAGGAATAATTGAGTATAAACCAGAGTTAATAACAGCTTCTGCAGCAGTTTTGGCTTCGGCCCACATTCCAAAATAAACAGCAACACTTGATTTAATAGCTTTAGCGGCATATTTGGTTATAAATTCTGGTGAAGAATCATAATCGGTGTTCATCAAAGCAAATCCATTATCAAGGTCAGCCATAATAAAGTTAACACATTCGGTAATGGTATTTCTCGATGGTACAAGGTCTTCCCCTTTAAATTCTGTAATATAAGGTACACCAAGGGTTCCACCTGTATTTTGCTGACCATATTGTTTTAAGAGGTCGAAATGAGCTAATGCACGCAGTACATAAGCTTCTCCCTGCATATGGGCAATATAACCGGCATCACCAGTTAACTCATCAGCATTAACACCAATAATAATATTTGCACTTGCGATAACACGATAAGCATCATCCCAGAAATAACCGGTATTAGCATCATAGTTAAAACCAGCCTGGGTTGTAAAACGTCCTGAGTTACCATTAGAAAAACAATTGTCTGTTCTTACTTCATTGGTAATAATCAGATCTCTTCCATAATAACCTGATCCTGTCATGCGGCTAAAAGCACCTTTAAGGATACCATAAAGGTTGGCATCTGATTCAATACCGCCTTCAACCGGTTTATTTTGTTCCGTTGCTGGGTCTAAATCATCAGTTGTACAGGCATTTATTGAAACAAGTAATAGAAAAACCATTACCAGTCGCGATATTATATAAATTATTTTCTTCATGATTAATTAAAATTTTGCGTTAATACCAAAAATTATTGATTTAATAGGAGGAGTTGCCATTCCTGTGGTTCCGTTTGGACCTACTTCAGGGTCATATTTCAGATTTTCATCTTTTACCCATGTAAACAGGTTGGTGCCACGAACAAATACTCTTAAGCCACCTAAGCCAATACCATCAAGGAAATTATTATCAAAGTCATAACCAACTACTACATCTTTTAAACGGAAATAATCTCCCTCATATAAGAATTTAGAGTGACGTTGCCATGGACGGCCAGTATATTCGAATTTACCGAAACGAGTAACATCTCCAGGTTGTTGCCATCTGTCAAGCAAAGCATCAACTCCTTGATAATAAAGTACTGGATATACGTCTGTACCATTGGTATAACGGTGCCATTCTTCATATATTTTATGACCACCGGCATAGTATCCGAATACATCAATAAACGCTCCTTTATAATCGAAATGAAGATTAATACCAGCTGTCATTGTAGGAAGAGCACTTCCGCCCTGCCATACTTGAGCTGCATTATTGAAATTTGTTGTGGTTTCATCATTTACCGTTGGATCAACATACCACATTTCACTACCTGTTGCAGGATCTACACCTGCCCATGTTGGCATGTACCATCCATAAACAGGATGTCCGGTTTCAACACGTTTGGTTGTGCTGGTAATATTAATTTCTTCTCCGTTAAGGTCTTTAGCCAATTCCAGAACTTCGTTTTTATTGGTGGCTAAATTACCTCCAATTGATAGGTTCATGTCTTTTGAACGAAGAATGTCAACATTTAATTCCAACTCAAAACCTTTGTTTTCCATTCTACCAATGTTTCGGGTTTGAGAAGTGAAACCTGTAGTTAATGAAAGGTTTACATCCAAAAGCATGTCTTTGGTTTCACGACGATAATAACCTAATGAACCGCTTACCCTGTTGTTGAATAATCCAAAATCAACACCGATATCGAGGGTATAGTTAGTTTCCCATGATAGGTTATTGTTACCGAATGTACCTGGATAAGAGGCACCTTCACCAGCATAATCAGAATCGTAGTTTAACAGCGATTGATATTGGTTAAGTCCAATATTGGCATTACCTGATAAACCATAAGAAGCTCTTAGTTTCAAAATGTCAATGGGTTTAAAGTTTTGAATAAAACTTTCCCTGTCTAAATTCCAGGCAGCACCTACGGCACCAAAATTACCCCAACGGTTATCCGGGGCAAAACGTGAACTACCTTCTCTTCTGAAACTCAAGTCAGCAACATATTTAGCATCATCAAACGCATAGTGTACAAGGGCCGTATATGAAGCAATGGACCAGTCAGTAAACCAAGAGTTTGCAGTAGTTGGATTACCGGCAGAGTTAAGGTTGGTTAAACCAACATCTGTAAAATTGTCGGCATCGGCTTCCAGGTAATACAAATTATTTTTTTGATATTCCTGAATCACTTTAAAGTTAAATTTATGGTCAACATTTAACTCCAAATCATATGAGAACATGTTTTGAAATACATAGTTGGCCCTATTTTGGTTGGCTTGCCAGCCATAACCTTTGGTTTCACCATCACCATCACCTCTTAAAGGATTACGATAACGTTTGTAGTTATACACATGGTAATCAATATTCATCCTTGTGGTATAAGTAAGGTTCTTTATGGGTGTATTCCAAGTTAAGGTGTTGTTTGTGAGTATTCTTGTAAATTTAGAATCATCAATATCTTCCTGTGCGATCCAAAGTGGGTTAGGAAGCGAAGTTGTTTGATAATTTATACTTCCATCTTCATTGTAAGCCTGATCGGTTGAAGGCATGAAATATTTAGATGCACGCGGAGAAGAGAAATAAGCACTGGTTTCAAGCAAACCATCCTGGTATGAATGGGATGCGCTATTTTTTGTACTTAATTTTAGGCTTGAAGAAAGATTAACGTCAAGGTTCAGAGTTCCTGAGAATCTTTCGAAATCTGATCCAATAACAGTAGCTTCCTGGCCAAAATAACCAATAGAGGTATAATAACTATATCCTTCTTCGCCACCACTTGCACTTACATTGATATCTTTCATGGGTGCATTTTTATTGGTGATCAAATCTGCCCAGTCAGTTTCAGGTCTTCCAGCTGCATTCCATAATACATAATCATTACCAAATGAACTTGGATGAGCTTCATAAAATGCTTTTGCATCTGCCTGTGTAACGAGATTGTAATTTGCTCCGTATGTATTAATTAATGCTTCATAAAACAGCATTTCTCTGTCAGCTCCGGTAAGAACACCAGGACCTTCAACAGCATCGTTGGAGAAACCATAAGATGCAGAAAAATTAATAGAAGCTTTACCTGCTTGTCCGCCTTTGGTGGTAATAACAATAACACCATTTGCTCCACGAGCACCATAAGCTGCAGTTGCGGAAGCGTCTTTTAATACGGTAATACTTTCAATATTGTTGCTGTTTAATGCAGCAAGTGTTGAGAATGAAGAACCTGAAGAGGTAGCAGAAGTATTGTCGCTAACAATAGGAACTCCGTCAATTACGTACAAAGGTTCGTTACCTGCGGTAATAGAACTTCTACCACGGATACGAATGTCTTGAACACTACCAGGTGTACCAGATGTAGAACTTACTTCAACACCGGCAACCCTACCTTGTAATGCCTGGTCGACACTAACAACAGGTAAATCGGCCAATTGATCTCCAGCTAACTGAACAGATGAACCGGTGACCTCGCTTTTTCGGTGTGCAGCATAACCAGTAACAACGACTTCGTCGAGCGCATAAATATCAGGCTCCAATACTACGTTAACAACTGATTGTCCGCCGATCGCTATCTCTTGTTGTTTATAACCAACAAAAGATACTACCAATACATCCTTACCGGCAGGTACATTGATTGTGAACCCACCATCAAGATTAGTAACCGTACCAATGGTTGTTCCCTTTACTAAAATAGTAACACCAGGAATTCCCGCAGGTTCGTCTACACTTGTAATTTTTCCAGTAACAGTCCTTCCCTGAGCAAATGCGAAATGCATACCCAGGAACAGAAATAATACAATTATCGTAATTCGTTTCATAAATATAAATTTTTAATAATTAAAAGGTTCATAGTTAATCGTTTAAATAAAAGGGTTCTCAATAAACATTCAATTGAGAACTTCGACCAATTGAATGTTTGAGTGCTTTTTCCATAGGCAATAATTTTTAGTGAATACTTGTTTAATTAATCTTTTAAATATAAATACAACATCAATAATACGAAAAATTATCGTTCATATTATAAATTGTTAATTACCTGATTTAGAATAAAACCATGCAAATGCTTGTTTTGCTTAGAATGATCGGAAAATTAAGAAGGTTCTGACAGATACCAAACATTATTTATCAGTAAACATAACCCCTATATATAATGATTCTTGTTAAAAATTCACAACACGCCATACCAAACTGTTACTTTTTAAAGTCGATTCCAATAATTTTATAACTTAATTCTGAAAAATTCTTCGAATCTGTTTTTAATAAAATATTCTGCCGGTGAGAATCAATGGTTGCCTTACTAATAAATAACTGGTTGGCAATTTCACGACTCGTGTGGCCTTTCATGGCTAATATTAAGACTTCTTTTTCACGATCGCTTAAATTTGCACAAATAGGGCTGTCGTTCAGCATTATTGATTTAATATATGAGTGCCTGGTTTTATAGTGATCGATGGCCACTTTCAATTCTTCAATATCAATGGGTTTCAATAAATAATCAAGTGCTTCTTGTTTAATGGCCTTAATGGCATATTGATCGTAGGCTGTTATAAAAATGATCCCAGGGTAAAATCCAACATCGTGAACTTCGCTTATAACATTGAACCCGTTTTTTACAGGCATTTCCACATCAATAAATACGAGGTCGGGACGTTCGTCGATAATAAGCTGAGCGGCTTTTGAAGAATCCATTATATAATGAATCACCTCTATTTCGCTGAACATAGAGAGGACATATTCCATACGCTCGAGCGAGGCAGGTTCGTCATCAATAACGATGGTTCGTAATTTGTTAAATTCTTCCATTGCTTAATTTTTTATACAAGTGTAAAATTAAAATTTCTTTAAATGCAATGCTCCTTAAAGCTTGAATAATTTCGGGTGCACCGTTATTATAACTTTCGTACCCAGAGCAGTTTTGATATCCATTAAATCTTCGATTGAATAACTTACCCGTATATTTTTTAAACGGTAATACATCTCACAAATTTTATCAGAAATTTCGAGACCCTTGCCGCTACTTAATGATTTATCTAATGATGCCGCTTTTCGGCCCACTCCATTATCCTCAATAATGATATATAAATATTTCCCCTGTTCCTGAATATCAATTTTAAGGACACCATTTTCTTTTTTCAATCTCAACCCATGTTTAATTGCATTTTCAACAAAAAGATGGATCAACATACGCGGTACTTCCCGATCGCTTAATTTTTCTTCATCCCAGTTCATTGAATATGTAAATACATCCCTGAAACGTATCATTTGGAGTTCAATGTAACTTTTCAACATTTCCATTTCTGTTTTCAATGTTGAACTGATTTGATCTGAATTATTTAAAACCTGGAGCATTAATCGCGATAATTTTGTCATGTACTTATAGGCTTCCTGGTTTTCACCTTTTCCATATAGTGCACTTATTGTATTTAGTGTATTTAAGGTAAAGTGCGGGTCAATCTGATTTTTAATGGCAATAAGTTGGTATTTGGCCAGTTCTTTTTCAGTATCAATCCGATGTTGTGTTTTAATTCGCTGAGCCCACTGGATCAATGCAATGAAAACAACAAACAATCCATAAATAAGTATCCAGATGAAATATTTAAACTTATAGGTTGGATTCATCTGATATGAACAAATATATACGTCTTTATCGTTTAACTGTATGATAAATGAACCATTATTTCCCTTGTTAGATATACGAAGTCCGGAAACGTCATTAATGGCACCACCCAAATTAATATTTACAGGATTTGTCAGATCACTTTGGATGATTATGAAACTATTGGAATGAATACCTTTAACATATGTACGAAAAATAAATTCATTCTCACCATCATTATCCAAATCCATTGGTCTTAGCGGATGCCCATAAAATTCTTTTATTTCCCAGTTATCCTGAAGACCCAGATCTGAGTCATACATTTCGATCATGCCCCTGGTGTGGGCGAAATAAAATTTATCATCTATCCCATTGTTCGCGGTAAAAATCCAATCATTCTCAAAAGCAATTCTATTCGAAACCAATTTGCTTCTTAAGAATTGCCCATCCAAATTATATACACGAATTTCCTGTTGTTGATTTCCGTTATCTGAATGGGTAGATAAGGTATAGATCAAAACCCCCTGCTTTGTTTGAATTGGAACAGCCGATAAGTGCTTGCTCCTGACCGGAACGGGCTCAAATAAAAATTTTAAATCATGATCAAGAACAAGAACATAACTCGAAGTGTCGGGATAAGGTAAATTTGGGGTTTGACCGTAAAGACTCATATTTGATGTGGTGCTAAAAACAATTTCAGCCAATCCATCATCATCCACATCACATAAATAATGTTGCTCAGTATCCATCGAAATACCGAAAATCGGTGATTTGAGCAAAGTGTCTTTTGAAATATCCCAGGCAAAAACCCTTCCGGGCTGGTTTACACCCTCATTCCTAACCGTAAAAATAAATTCGTCTGAACCATTATTGTTTAAATCGCTACATCCTATATGTTGAATCCTAACATCACGAAAGCCGTTTTTGTGATCGGCGACTTCAATAATTCTTGAACGGGAAATCACAGAATCGGTTGAATAATGTTCAAAGCTTTCAATGAAAAGAGAATCCTGGAATTTGGTAAAAACATATATTTCATCTTTACCATTATGATTAACATCGGCTGTAAACAAATTATTTTTATCGACCCATGGATGGTGAAGAACAATGACAAAGCTTGGTTCGTTGTTATGGTTGTAAATATATGCCGTTGGCAAAGGTGCAAGCAGGGGAACTGGAGCAACAATATTATTTACATTATCCAGAATTGCCAATTCTCCATATTCATTGGCATCAAACTCAATAAATTTTTCGATATGTTTTTCGGATGAATAATAACTTCGCTCAACATTGGTTTCGTATTTATTAAAGATATCGGGTATCAGAAAAATGATTAACAAGGCGAATGGTAAAGCCTGTATAAAAGGATTTAATAAGGAACCTTGCCGAATCAAAATACGAAACATAACTTCACTAGTTATAAATTACCATCAGGTCAATATTATTAAGTAATATTAACAACAAATGTTAGTCAAATATAGTGATTGGCAGAAAATTTACAACAATACTATACCAACAGGGAAATTCCCTCTGCAAAGTGCAGGATTAATTTTCTTCAAATTTGAAAGAGTATAAAATGGCTTCCAATTGTTTTAACAAATCCCGCTTATTCTGGCTTGGTGCATATACATAAGAATCGAGTGTTATTACCCGATTGTTTACTTCGTCGATTAAAGTATAACTCAAAAAGGGCCCGCCCATAAAATCACCTGCTGTTTCCCACAAGCCCCTGGTTTCAACTGCAAATTTCCCGTTAAAATCTAATTCTTTTGTAACGGGTTCGATAAATTCATCAGCCACCTTCATATATGACCCATCTGAGGGTCCCGGAATATAACGTTGGGTAAACTGATTTCGTACACTTACAATGTTATTTTTTTCAAAAGCACTGGTATCCGTATATGGATAGGAATAAATAAGCAAGCCCTGACTTTCTTCCAGCGTTTCTTTTCTGATCCACATAAAATTGTCCTCTTGTTTGGAAATTTTATATGCGGTAGGCAAAACCAGGCTTAAATTAAATTTTTCGATCAATGCATTTTTAACTTTAATGTTTTCGGCTGTTTTAAAGGCTTTTATCATTCTTTCTCTTTCAACCTCATAAAAATATTCAATGATCGCATCTTTATTTTGGTCAAATATTTCAAAGAAAGATTCAGTATCGGGAGCCGAAATTTTTATAACCCTTTGGGGGCTGGCCCAGAAATCTTTTTCATTTTCAATTTGTGCTTTTTCAATACTGTTACTGATATCCACAATGAAAATATCGCGGTTTGACTGGTACATTTTAATAAATGCCTCCTCCGGAAGATTTACCATTGAAAAAAGTGGTTCCGATTGCGGAAGACCTAATTGTTCCGCTCCGAAAGTATTTCTGATGGCCTCACCGATACTTCCGTTCCACTGTGCCTTGTTATTTGTAACCACGATAATTTCAAGAGTTTTACCTGTAGAGTGCGGAATTCCGCTTGTACTGGTTTCACAAGATTGGAACATCCAGGCACTTAAAATAAAAGCGATGAGTAATAATTTTTTCATGATATTTTTTTTTAACCTAATTTATGTATTAACCAACAACAGCAATTTTTAGTTTTTTACCGGGCTCCAAACGCCTGGTATTACTAATATTGTTGAGGGTTTTAATTTGGTCAACCGTAACGCCATCATACATTCTTGCAATATCCCATAATGTATCTCCGCTTTTGATGGTGTGATATAAAAATTTTCCGGAAGCACTGGCTACGACTTCAGAATCTCCCTTTGGTTTATAAACAATCAGTTTTTGATTTGGGTGTATAACCGAGCCGCTTAAATTGTTCCACTCTTTTAAATCGGTAATACTGCATTTATATTTTTTTGCAATCAGCCCTAAATTTTCTCCTGAGCGCACATAATGAATCGATTCTTCATTCGATCGAACAATCGTTTGTTTTGAACTGGCTGAGGTTGAGGCATCACCATAAACTATCAGTTTTTGCCCCGGATAAATTGTATTTCCCCTTAAATTATTCCATTGTTTTAATTGATTAACATACACACGGTATTGTTTGGCAATATAGCCCAGGTTTTCGCCGCTTCGAACCACATGTATATTCCGGTCCTTGGCCATTTGAATTTGAGCCAATAATTTATCCCGTTCAATTCCTTTTTCAGATTTGAAATGATAGAGTGAGTCTTCGTTATTCAAATAAGCAGCAATATATTCTTTAGGTAAACGCAGGACAAATTTATCTCCATTGGTTGCAGGGATCACTCCCAATTTGTATTGCGGATTTAGAAATAAAATATCATCCATTGATACATTCAGGAATTCTGAAATCTGATCAAAAGACAAAACATCATTTACCGTTACGGTATCAATGCCCTGATATAAAATCCCGGGATCGACAGGGTATAAATTATGCTCTGCCGAAAAATTCATAATATAGTTAACGGCAATAAATGCAGGAACATAGCCCCTGGTTTCTTTAGGAAGAAAGGGCCACACTGCCCAATAATTTTTTATACCGCCCGCCCTGCGAATGGCACGGTTTACATTTCCGGCCCCCGAATTATAGGCAGCCATGGCCAGCGACCAGTCGCCATAGATATCATATAAGTCTTTTAAATGGGTACATGCGGCTATGGTTGATTTTATGGGATCAAACCGATCATCCACATAAGAGGTGACGCCCAATCCGTAAACTTTTCCGGTACCATACATAAACTGCCATAAGCCTTTGGCCCCAACCCTGGAACCTGCATTGGGTATAAGCGCAGATTCAACGATGGCCAAATATTTTAATTCAAGCGGAATATTTATTCGGTCAAGCTGTTCTTCAAACAAAGGAAAATATACTTTGGATAGGCCAAGTAAACGCTGGGTTAAATCTCTTTTTCGCTCCCCATAAAGCTGAATATAATTTTTTACCGTATTATTATAGGTGAGCTCTATGGGCGTTTGAGAATTTAAAAACTCAATTCGTGCCTGATATACAGAGTCGGTATAAACGGGTATACTATCCGGCGGAAAATGATAAACATTAAGTTCAACCGAATCATCCGTTAAAAATTGCTCCGAGAAATATTTAACTTTTACGAGGCTGTCGAGCATAACAAGTATTGGAGAATCCTGAATGAGTTCTGATTCGGATTTTTCTTTCTTTACAGTATCAGCTTCCTGTGTAAAAACAGGGAGAGATAATAATAGGATACCTATAATAGCAATGATGCGAATGGGAATGTAAGGTGTCTGCTTCATAAAATATTCAGTCTATTGGATTTAAGCAAAAATCATGCAAAAAAATTAAAATTTAAATTGCCTTTATATTTTACAATAGAACTTAATCGTAACACTTTTTAGACAAAGCTATTCAAGAAAAATTATCAAATATCCAATGGTAAGATTTGTTTCAATCAGATTACCCTATTTTTTATAAAAGGTTCATGCCGTGTTTACATGAATCTGAATATTACCAACGCAGCCTGATAGAACAGCAGGCCGACAGCTTTTGTTAATCTTATCGTTTTTATGCAGGTCTATTCTTTCTTTTTTTCTTTTTCTTTTTCTTTATCCTCGTCAGGGTTAATTCCTTCTTTAAATTCCCTGACCCCTCTGCCAAGTCCTTTCATCAGTTCCGGAATTTTTTTGCCGCCAAAAAGTAATAGAACAATCGCTAAAATAACGATTACCTGCCAAGGGCCAACCATGCCCAAAAGTACGAGTAAATTCATGTTTGTAATTTTAATTCAGTACAAATATATGAAATAAAGAAAAGAATTGTATTTAAAGAAATAGATATTAATAATACGATTGTACCCGAAACATTATTTAAGTACTTTCATAAGTTCCTCGGCCCTGAATGGTTTGGTAAGAAAATGATCCATGCCGGCTTCAAAACAACGCTTTCTGTCTTCGGCTAATGCATTGGCAGTTATGGCAATAATTTGAATGGGATTGCTTACATTGTTTTCTTTTTCAATTTTACGAATTTCGATGGTGGCATTTATTCCATCCAATACGGGCATTTGCAGATCCATCAATATCAAATCATAATCCCCGCTTTTGTACATTTCAACGGCCATTCGACCGTTAACGGCAATTTCCACCTCATGGCCAAGTTGCTTCAGGTTCATCATGGCCACTTTCTGATTTATTAAATTGTCTTCAGCAACAAGAATGTTATATTTACGTTTTTTAGAATTTGCCTGGGACATAGTTTAGTTTTGAATAGGTCAAATATAAAAAAATCTGAGCAATCGTTGAATTGGATCTTTTATAAAACAACCAATGATAAAATTGCCGTTATTATAATGCTAATGATAATAATAATTACGCGCTCTTTTGGCTGAAGTTTTTCCATTTTCCGGCTTTGATTTTATTTTTCGTTGCTGTAAATCTATTAAAATTATGGCTGATAATGTTCAAACTTCTAAATAATTTCGACAAAAACCTCATAAAAAAAAGAGGAAACATTTTCCTCCATCTAAATTTTCGGTACAAAAAATGAACGACCCCGCCGCAAGCGGTCGGGGTCGTTATCATTGTATTATTTATGTTTCCAAAAGGACTGATAATAAAACTTTCCGGATCCTGGTTACACTATGTCGGAATCATCGCCTGGCAAGGCAAACAGGAGTTCGACTTTGTATTTCAGTTCATTATTGTCCCTAAAGTTACAATCTCACTAATTTAACCACATTTTAATTCCTGGGTTACTTTATGTTGAGCAGCGGCTTTGTTTGGGCCATCAGTTACTCCTTTATAGGCTTTACATGCCTCGCCACTATTTCCAACTCCTTCGTAGGCTTTTCCTAATTCAAAATAAATGTTTGATTTATTTTTTTGTTCCAACGAAAGGGCTTTATTTCCCGTTTCAATTGCTTTTTGCCAATTAGATAATCCATTATATGCAATGGTCGCAAAATAGAAAGTCTGTGCATCACCAGCGTCATATTTTAAGGCAACATCAACATTTTCGATCGCCTGTTTGAAATTACCAGCTTGTAATGATTTACCAGCTTCGGCCCTGTAAGTTCTGAAAACTGTTGTTTTTGCTGCTTCAACAGTTTTATCACTGGCAGGTCCCAGTTCGATAACTTTATCCATTGCTTTTTTGAATTCGGCCAGATTATCCTGTTTATTATAAACAAGTGCCTTATTGTAAAATGCTTTAAAATAAGTTTTATCGGCTTCGATGGCTTTATTAAATGAAGCAAGTGCGCCAGTCATGTCGTTCGCCTTATATTGACCTGAACCTTTACTCACAAAAACCCTGGCAATATAATTTTTGGCAGTGGCAGAGGTGGCTGCATCGTTGATGGTAAGTGCTGTTTCGCTGGATTTTTGAAAACTCTTAATGGCATCATCAAATTTTTTGGTTTTATATAATTCGATACCCATTTTAAAGTGTGCGTCAGGAATTTGAGATTCTGCTTTTATCTGTAATTCTTCGCCTTCTTCCCCTAATTTTTTACAAATGCTAATACAATCGTTATATGCTTTAATAGCAGATGCATAATCATTTGCTTTTACAGCCGCTATTGCTTTATTAAAAGCTTCTCCGGCTTCATTCATGCTTTGTGCAAACATCAAAGACGTCAGGCTTAAAAAGGCTACGCTAAGAATAAGTTTAACTTTGTTCATAATTTGGTCGTTTTTCAGTGATTAAATTAAGATTAGCCTGCAAATATATAAAAACTAAAAAAAAATGAAAATTTCATTTTCTTAAAGTTTCTTAAACGGCTAATCTCTAATTGCATTTTTCCAACAATAGGACGATCTGCAAAGCGAATACCCTATTAAAAAATATATTTAGAAAAATGAATATAATTTTAAATATATTGGAAATTAAGCTTCGATCCAGGATTTTAAATCCTCAATTAATAATCCGGGGACCTCAAGTTTCATTTTTTTGCGCAATCCACCCAGATCATTCATCAGTTTATTTGGGTTTGCTTTTTTAAAAGCTTCGACGGTATTAAAACCTGCTTTTCGAATGGCCGGGATCCAAGCTTCCGGCACTCCCAATTTCATGAATTCTGCATCTGTCGAAATGCTTGCTTTTTGCTGTGGCCTCATCTGCGGGAAAAACAATACATCCTGAATGGAACCCGAGTTGGTCATAATCATACTAAGACGGTCGATACCAATTCCAATACCCGCGGTAGGTGGCATCCCATATTCCAATGCATTTAAGAAATCCTCGTCCAGCACCATACTTTCATCATCGCCACGTTTTCCAAGCTCGAGCTGAGCTTCGAATCTTTGCCTTTGGTCAATCGGATCATTTAATTCAGAAAAAGAATTACATAATTCTTTTCCATTACATACAGCCTCAAAGCGTTCAACCAATCCTTCAATTTTACGGTGTTTTTTGGCCAGGGGCGACATTTCAACCGGATAATCTGTTATAAAAGTTGGCTGTATTAAAAGGGGTTCACAAGTTTCTCCAAAAATTTCATCAATCAGTTTGCCTTTTCCCATACTTGGGTCTGTTTCAACTTTTAGTTTTTTGGCCGTTTCTCTCAATTGATCTTCATTCATTTCCGAAATATCAATACCGGTATAATGCGCAATGGCTTCGTACATGGTAAACCTTTTCCACGGTCGTTTAAAATCGATGAGGTTTTTCCCAACCTGAACTTTGGTGGTTCCATGTAATTCGATCGCTATCTTTTCGATCATTTCTTCGGTCAGGTTCATCATCCATTCATAATCCCTGTAAGCAACATACAATTCTATCTGGGTGAATTCCGGATTGTGAAAGCGATCCATACCTTCGTTACGGAAATCTTTTGAAAATTCATAAACCCCGTCGAACCCACCTACAATTAAACGCTTCAAATAAAGCTCATTGGCAATTCTCAAATAAAGGGTCATGTCGAGTGAATTGTGATGCGTTTTGAAGGGTCTTGCTGCTGCACCACCATATAATGGCTGAAGAATTGGGGTTTCAACTTCGAGATAACCCCTGTCGTTCAAAAAATTTCTCATGGTGTTCATGAGTTTTGAACGTTTCTCAAAAATATCTTTTACCTCAGGATTTACAATCAGATCAAGGTACCGCTGACGATACCGTTGTTCAGGATCGGAAAAGGCATCATAGGTTTTTCCATCCTTTTCTTTAACAACAGGCAATGGTTTTAAGGCTTTGCTGAGCAATTTGTATTCACTAACATGAATTGTAATTTCACCCATCTGCGTAATAAACACAAAACCTTTTACCCCGATAATGTCTCCAATATCCAGCAATCTTTTAAATACAATATTATATAAGGTTTTATCTTCACCCGGGCAAATGTCATCACGCTTAAAGTAAAGCTGAATTCGTTCTGTAGCATCCTGAAACTCCACAAAAGAAGCGGCACCCATAATCCTGCGACTCATGATACGGCCGCTGATTTGCACCTCCTGAAACAGCGAATGATCATTTGGATATTTTTCCAATATCTCCGCAATTGTAACATTTGAAGTATAGGATTCAGCCGGGTAGGGATTTATTCCCAATTTAATTAATTCTTTTAACGATTCTCTTCTAACAATCTCCTGTTCGCTCAATTCTCTGCTCATAATTTATAAATTTTTGCAAAGATAAAGAAAGAAGCGTAATTGCATAATTAAAAATGAGTTTGTAAAAACTTGGTAAGGATCAGATTTATAGTTGATAAGTGCCTAAAGATAGGAGTGACTTGAGTGACTAATATAGAATATTAAATCAAGCTTGTCGCGTTAAAGTTTAACGAACCATAAGTACTTTTTCTCTAATTTTGTGGCATGAAAACAGAGGAAGGAAGAAAAAGACAAAAGCCTGATTGGTTAAAAACCCAATTACCAAGCGGTAAGGCTTATCTTGGAGTACGCGAAATTGTTGAGAAAAACAAACTGCATACCATTTGTACCAGCGGCAATTGCCCGAATATGAACGAATGCTGGGGGCTTGGAACTGCTACCCTGATGATTTTGGGAGATATTTGTACGCGTTCATGTAAATTTTGCAATGTTAAAACCGGCAAACCCAAAGCCGTTGATTGTGATGAACCCAAAAGAGTTGCCAATTCCGTAAAACTGATGAAGCTGAAACATGTGGTTTTAACTTCTGTTGACCGTGATGATTTAGCAGATGGTGGTGCGGGAATTTGGGCCGAAACCATACAAGAAATCAAAAAAACATCCCCGGCCACAACCCAGGAAACCCTGATCCCTGATTTTCAGGGTAAACCTGAATTAATACAAAAGGTAATTGATGCCGCCCCCGAAGTAATTTCACACAATCTGGAAACGGTTGAACGATTAACACCAGAGGTTAGAAGTGTGGCAAATTACCGCCGAAGTCTTGAGGTGATCCGACAAATTGCAGCTTCGGGCATTGTGGCAAAATCAGGAATTATGGTTGGGATCGGCGAAACCGAAGAAGAGGTATTGCAATGTATGGATGATCTGCTTGAAGTCGGATGTAGCGTATTTACCATCGGACAATACCTTCAACCTACCACAAAACATTTACCGGTGCTTGAATTTGTGCATCCTGATACTTTTCATATGTATAAAGAAATTGGGCTGGAAAAGGGATTCAAACATGTGGAAAGCAGTCCGCTTGTGCGCTCATCTTATCATGCCGAAAAACATATTCATTAAAGGGGTATTTCAATGATTAAAACCATTTATAAAAATTTAGGGGCCATCGATTATAAAAAAGCCTGGGATTTACAGGAAAAATTGTTTGCCGAAAAATTACAGTCCAAACGCAACAATCAGCCGGTTGAAAACCACCTGCTGCTTTGCGAACACCCGCCTGTTTTTACACTGGGAAAAAGTGGCGATGCCTCCAATTTACTGATCACTCAGAACCTGCTCGATCAAAAAGGCATTCAATATTATAAAATTAACAGGGGAGGGGATATTACCTATCACGGCCCGGGCCAAATTGTGGGCTATCCTTTGCTCGACCTCGAACAATTCAAATTGGGGGTTAAGGAGTATATTCACCAAATGGAAGAAGTGATTATTAAAACACTGGCTGATTATAGCATTCAGAGCGAACGTCTGGAAGGTGCCACCGGTGTTTGGATTGATACAGACAAAAATACTGTTCGGAAAATTTGTGCCATTGGTGTTAAAGCAAGCCGCCATATCACCATGCATGGGTTTGCATTTAATGTAAATACCGATTTAAGTTATTACAACCTCATTAACCCCTGCGGATTTACCGATAAAGGTGTTACCTCCATGGCTAAAGAAATGGCAAGGGAAACACCTATGGCAGAAGTTCAGGAAAAAATAAAATACTATTTTACAGCGGTTTTTGGGATGGAAATGGAATAGGATTTATTCAATTGTAATACATTAGTAATAGGTAGCAATACAATGATAATACAGTCGTATTAAGTTGTTATTTGTGGGTGTTTAGTAAAAGAAACTATAAAAGAATAACAAATGAAAGCCAAAAACTTTCTTTTTTTCGGATATTTGATACCGGTACTTTTCTGGGGCACCACCCTTATATGTGGGTTTATTTACGGAGAATATAACCATGCCAGCCGTTTGGTGAGTGAATTGGGAGCCATCGGAACCAGTTCACAATATTTTTTTACCGGCGGTTTGTTGCTGAGCTCTATTTTCAGTGTTTTGTTCATCATTGGCCTGATAAAAACCGCCCGAATAAACGGATTAAATATCATTCCAATCATTGTTATTCTTACTTTTTCGATCTCTATAGCCGGTGCAGCTATTTTTCCGTTGCCCTTATCGCTGCATATGATCTTTGGGATGCCCTCGGTCCTTTTGCCTTTATCGCCTTTATTGGCACTATTGTTATGGAAAAACGATAAAATTCCTCATGTGCGTCAATATTCGTTATTGATATTTTTGATAATGTCCCTCGGGTTTATTGCGTTTTTTCCTGATATTTTAAGTGAATATGCCGGGCTCAAACAACGTATTTTTCATTTTGGCTGGACGCTTTGGTTTGTTTATTTAAGCAAGCGTTTTTCTACATTGGGCTAAGTTCCGGAAATTTTAATGGCCATCTATTTTTTTGCTATTCTTTAATCATAATTAATGGGATGGTAAAAATATGAAGTATTGAAAATAAAGTATTTAAAGCCCCTGAATTGTACCAAACCAACAAGCAAAACGAAATTTTAAGCATCTGGTTTCCCTTTTTCACATAATGGTTTGTGAAAATCTGGTTCCCAAAACGCAACCATTTGATTTTTTTTTGCATCAGGATAAAAGTTAAACAACAAATAAATGGTATTAAGAATAAAAAAGAATTATACAAAGTTGTTATTCATGTATATGGTGCGTAGCCAAAGCACAACGAAATAATCAAATCAGATTAAAAACAGACTGATTTATAATTATAAATTTAAATAAATTAAAAATGAGCAAGAGATATTTATTTGTGGCTATTTTGGGTATGTTTTTATTGAGCAACTGTAGTACTTCTAAAAAGTTTGCAAAATATGACAATATAATGTCCGAATGGAAAAGTGAAAGCGAGGATAATTTATATATTGTGTATGGTCCACCCATGAGATCCCAAGTATTGTCCGATAATAAAAAAATAGTTGTATATCATTTTTCAACAGTAGAAGGCCGTTTTGGCAATACGAATACATGGGAATGTGAGTTAAAATTTATTCTTGAGAATGGCATCGTAACAACCGCAAGCTATAGCGGAAATTTTGGAGGTGTAAAAAAATATGTTAAGGGCCCGGATTTATAGAAATTTCTGAAACAGGGGCTATTCATTCTGATAATATTCTAACCAAATAACTCCAGAACAATGTTTTAAATCTGGTATCGGAACGAAATTTCAACTAAAAACCTCCCTCAAAACCTTTAGTGATTTTAGCTGCCCCAGATCGGGTACATGCAACTGATAATACTGAACAATGGTTTCGAGTATGGTATTTCTGGAACTATTGTTCAGCTTAATATTCACCATATTTTCGAACGATGCTTTTAGCAAATCATCGAATTGTTTGGCGGTTTTTTCCTTGATATAATTTGGGTGAATTGGTATTTTAGGGCCAAAACTCCCTCCTTCCAAATCGAAAAGATAATTATGGTCCGAATAATTCCCTTTGGGAAAAAACCCCAAATAACGGCTGAACTGCAACAAAAATACCAAATGAAAATTGGCATAGCCTTCTAAACTTAAGTCGAGCCATTGCAGCGAATTTACCAGAAAATCAAATAATTCCGGGTTGGTCTCTTCTTCCCTGATTGAACGGTACAGGATTTCATTCAAAAACAACAAAATTGAGCTTTTATTTATTTCAAAAGGGATGCTGGTATATTGATAAAACGGACGGATTTCGTTCAGGTGATGGATGTTGCTTTTCTCTTTATGATTGGCCGTTACCTCAACCAAAGACAAGTGCTGCAGGTTTCCGGCAGTTGCCTTCGATTTTTTTCTTCGGGCACCTTTTATCATGTATGACTGAATGCCAAATTTTTCAGTGTATATTTTGGCAATGATGCTGGTTTCAGAATATTTGATCTGATGAAATACGATGCCCCTGCTTGTTGAAATCATATCAATTGATAAACAAAATTTTTGTAATCATGGTTTCAGATCCATCCATATTGCTGACAAAAACAAGGTAAACCCCGGTTTTTGCCCTTTGGCCATTCGCCAGTTTTCCGTTCCAGCTTGCCTGTCCGCCCAGTGACCGGGTTTCGTAAACCAGGTCGCCACTGATGTCGGTAATTTTTACAACCGCTTCGCGTGGAATGTTTTTAATGGTAACCGGCCCTGTATAATCTTCTCTTACCGGATTTGGAAATGCATAAATTTCTTCACCAATATTCGCTGCATCGGAAGCATCCGTACGATAAGAAACAATTCCTTTGGCGGTTCCAAAAAATATTTCTCCTTCTTTGTTAATGGCCATTGCATGTATTGTATTTGAAAACAAAGGGGAATTTTCAGCCGTAAAATGCTCAATTTGTGTGCTTCCATCTTCCGACAATAAATAAACCCCGGAGCTTTCGGTACCCACCCATTTACGATTGGCTCCATCTACCACAATACTTGTGATACGTTCCGTTTCGAGCAAATATTGAACATAATTATCCCATTCAACAAGAATTCGCCTTGCATCGAAATTTCCACCTCCAAACACATTTCCGGGCGAATAAATAAGTCCGACGCCCTCATTGGTCCCGATCCAGAGCTCTCCTTCCAAATCTTCGGCCAAACAAACAATTTCGGAAGCAAAAAGATTACCGTTTCCGGAAGCTGAACTTAAAACTTTTACCTGATCGTCTGAAATATCCTCAATGGTGTTGTTATCATTAAAAACCAATAAAGAATTGGATTTTCGCAAGATCAGCCATTTCTGATTCTGGGAATCGATTAATATATTGCTGATATCGATGCCGCTATAAGCCGAACCCAAATTAAATGATTTCCAAATCCCTTCAGGCGTTTTAACCGATAAAAGATCGTTGGCCCCTGAATTGGCCACCCATAAATTCCCGTCATCATCAAAGGCCAGATCGCTGATCAAAATTCGGGTTGGGTCGGCATTCCATCTGCCCAGGCTTGAATTTTCATCATTGTAAATACTGCTCAGGCTTCCATTATTAAATTCCAGCAATCCCTTTTGCCAGGTACCGGCAAATACCTGATTGCGATTCGCCGGATTTATTCCAATGCTTAAAATATCCTGAATATTTTCAAGTTCGGGCGATGTGCAATCATCCGTAAAACAATGATACGAATTCCATTGCCCTTCAACGAATGAATAAATTCCCTGCTGTTTAAACAATGGCGCCCAAACCGAACTTCTGCCTCCTGATGCCACCCAGAGATCATTTCCAGCGGTTTTCATCGAAAAAACATCGATAAAATCAGGGCCGTTTAAACGAATGAAATCACCGCTCCAGCCATCGCCACTGGTTTTTATCAATGCATTTTTATGATCCCCGATCCAGATATTATGATCCTGGTCGATGATGGCGGTATTCGGAAAAATATTTTGCTGATTGGGCGACCAAATTTTCTTTTCCAATAATAATTGTTGGTTATAAACCATCACATCCATATTGCGGCAAAACAATAACTGATTGTTTTCAGCAATGATATCTGAAATGTCTGATGGATCTTCCTGTAAAAATACTTCCCAGGATGTTCCATTAAATGAATAAATAATATCGTCGTTATATGCGGGATTGGGTTTGTTTACAATAATTTTATTTGAGAAAGATTCAATTTGATCAAAGCTGGCCGTAAAATTGGGAATATTGGTCATTCGTTTCCATGAAGCAAAATCGGCCAAATTGGGTGAGTTCAGCGAAGCTGAATAAATACCATTTTCAGTTGCTGCAAAAAAAGCGGTGTCATTTAGGGTTAAATCATATACATTCAGGTAGCTGCCATTAAGCCCGATATAATAAGTATCCCTGATTTCTTCTTTTTCAATATCGAGCACAACAATTCCAAAACCACACGATAAATATGCCAGGTTGTTTTGGATCAGTATATTATGAATGCTTTTATTGCCTAAAATTTGTTTCCGATAGATATCGAAAATATTAACAATTTGATTGTTTTTGATTAAATCAATCCTGGTGTTCGTATAAGCAATTACCAGGGTTTTTAAATTTTCCGAATAACTTATTTTGCTAATTCCTGTTTCTGAAAGTCCATTGACTTTTGACAATTTTTCAATACTATTATCACTTTTCTCAAAATAAAACAAACTATAGGGAGTTGCACAATAGATTCTCGACCCGGCTTCAGCAACAGAAATTCCACTTTTATAAGGCAGGTGATCGCGCCATTGTCCGACGGCAATTTGAGTAAAGCCCGGCTTTGCGATCAGGATTAATAATAAATAAAACAGATGGTTTTTCAATGTTATGAAAATTAATACACAATAATACTAATTCTATTCTAAAAATGAGCCTTAATCGCTTATTCCATGAATAAAAAAAGCCGTCCCGAAAATTCGGGACGGCCAGATGAACTCTGAATTTTTATGTTAGTTAACGAATCCGGCTTCAGATAGCAGTACGAGCAAGGCATATTGTATGGCAATATGGCCATTATCGTTGATCCACCATTCGTCGAGCGAATGATTTGCGCCTCCTTTGCCACCGCGGCCAATGGTAATTGCAGGTATGTTTTTTGAAATTGGGATACTTGCATCTGTGGAGCCAATATTTAATCTGGGTGTTTCGCCAAAGTAGCTGGCGGCAGCCATGGCATTTTGTATTAAGGATGCTGAAGGATCTATACTTCCGGAAGGGCGCTTCCCTACCGGAACCATCTCCAATGTAAGATCCGGGCCATTTCTTTTAATTTTGTTTTGATCCATTAAGGCCCTTTGGGTTGTATTTAATAAAATCTGTTCTATTTGCTCAAGTTTTTCAGGGCTCTCCGAACGCATATCAACCTCGGCCCATGCATGATAGGGAATGGAATTAATACTTGTGCCGCCGCTTATTCTGCCCACATTATAACTTGTTTTTGGACCTTCGCTGGTAAATTTATCGGCTTCTTCGGAAAAATACTGTATGGCTGTTGAAAGTGCATGGATCGGATTAACGTAGCCAAAAGCCCCCCAGGAATGGCCACCGGGCCCTTCAAAATTAATCCTGTAGCGAACCGAACCCAATGCCTGGTTCACAATACTGCCGATATTTCCTCCATCAACCGAAATCCATTCATCAATCTGTAAGCCTGATTCATTAAAAATATATTTTGAACCCCTCAGGTCACCCAATCCTTCCTCACCAACAGTTCCTATAAACAAGATATCTGATTCGGTTTCTATGTTGGTAGCTTCAATGGCTCTTAAAACAGTCAGAATGATTGTCATTCCCCTGGTGTCATCACCTATTCCCGGTGCGTAAAGTGTATCTCCTTTTCGTTTTACAGTTACATCAGTTCCCTCCGGAAATACAGTATCCATATGCCCGTTGATGGCAATTACTTTTTTCCCTTTGGTACCTTTTTTCAATGCTATCACATTCCCGACCTTATCTATCCATACTTTATCTGCACCTGCACGCTCAAGCATTTCTGCAAATTTTGCCGCTTTTTTTTCTTCCAGCATCAGCGGAGCCGGGATTTCAGTTAACAGAATAAGATCTTTTTCTGTTTGGTCTTCTGTTTGTAAAATAAAGTCAAAAGCCTGTTCAACTTTTTTTTGATGGGCTAGTTTTGATATGTTTTTTTCATATTCCCGATTGATTGCATCTTGTCCCAAAGCGGTTCCATACGCCAACATTGCTAAAAGGATACCGATAATTTTTATCCGGTTATTCATAAAAAATAAATTGATTTAACGAGCAAAATACCCGTTTGGGTTAGTAATTTGGTGAATATTAATTCGATGATTATTTGTTTCAATTTTTATCGAAACGAATTTAGTTTCAAATAAACTCAAAACAAAAAAAAGTAAAGCTATATTTTAAGGGATAAAAAATAATTTACCAATTATAAGCACATACATATCAATTTAAATCCTGTCTGTAGTTTTTATTAAAAAACACTTATAATAATAAACTAAATCCGTCCCAAATCAATAAAAGCCTCAATTTCATTTTATGGATTTAGGTTGAATATGTATGAACACTTTGCTGGGCCGCCGGTAAGTAATTGATCCCAAACCAACAAATCAGCAAGACAACAAATGCCAATGCAAGTATCCATAAAACATGTTTCTCTTTCGTTTTATTCGCAATTCTCAAATGAATGAATAATAAATATACGAGCCAGGTAAGAAAAGCCCAGGTTTCTTTTGGATCCCAGGTCCAGTAATGGCCCCATGCTTCTTTTGCCCATAAGGCTCCAAACAATAGGCCGAAGGTGAGAAATGCGAATCCAAGGTATACCATATTATCAGCAAGTTTCAGCGTTGGCTTCACATCAAATTTACGGTTTAACATCATCAAACCCTTGATGGCCGTTAAAGATGATACGGCTAAAAAGGCATAGGCAATGATGTAAACAACCACGTGGGGGATGAACCAGGGTGACTGAAGTGCAGGCATTAAGGCTTTGTCGAAGGTATCAGGATTCATCATGTTAACAAACAGAAATAAATCTGCCAGGGACAAGCTATAAACGAGCATCCATAATAGTTTCCAGCGATAGTAAATTATGATTCCAAAAACAGATAAAAATATTGAATACCATAGCCGGGTTTCAGCAAGTGTTCTGAAAGGGGGTCGTTCAAGGCTGATCCACAAATTGCTTGTAAAACATATCAAACCACCAACGCCTAATATTAAGAATACAGGTGCAAACCAACGATAGGTTTTTGATTTTATAAAAAAAACAAATAAAAGGCCGACAATCCATAATGCCGTAGTCAGATATACATATAGGGGGAAACTTGTCCAGGTCATAGTTCGTAGTTTAGTTATTTGATCGTCCGGTCCAGGCCAGGTAAACAGCACCTGCCAACAACATAAATATTCCAATATATACCAAAGGCAGCCAGGGATCGCGAACCAGTTCGATGGCACTCATTCTCGACCATTTACCCATGGACTCATCATAGCCAACCTGATATATCTTATATCCAAAAGCTTTTATCGGTTTATTAACAATCAGTTCAGCATCTTCAAATTCATCAACCGTTTTAAAAATTCTAAGTTTTGAGCTGAATTTTTTAGGCTTTGGTGCTAGCATAACCAAAGATAAAGAATCGCCCAAAGAAAGTATTTGTGGTTGATACAGAAGATTTCCAGAAGTGATCCATCCTGTTTTTTCAGCACCTGTATTTTTGTTAATTGCCATTATCTTGGCTGCGGGAACAGCTCCTGCAATGGTAGAAATTTCAAAAATACGATCTCGCATTTTTGCTTCCGGTATATATTCAAGAACCTCAAATTTCCATTCCGGAATTTCAAAAATGTTTTTACCCCCCAATTCAAACAACCCTGCTCTGCGATCCATAACAAATTTTGAATCTTTTTCATTTAGAACCCCCAATGTGGGTGGATATTCTTCAATGGAAAAATCGAGTAGTTTAATTGCAAAATCCATTTGATGCGTTTTGCCAGATTGATCAACGGCATAATAAATTGCTCTGTCCTTTACTAAATTCATTTGATATCTTTCCATATCTGCAGCACCCAAGGAGGCTGTGGCAATCAAAATCCATAAACCGGCATGATTTAAAAAAAAGGCTATGTTTTTTAAATTAAATTTTTTGAACTTCTGAATGGTTGTGAGACCCAGAATAATTAGCAGATAAGCCGTTGCCAAAAGATAGGGCCAACTGTTTTTCAGGTGTGTCAATCCCCAGACATCAACAGCTCCTTCCTGCCGGATTTGTGGAATGAGACCCATTAGCAATACCAAAAACATCACAAATCCTATCGCCGTTATAGCAGAAGGTACTCCGTAAAAAAAAGCAATATTTTTATGGTTGATAAATCTGCTACAAGCCCAAAGTATTGATATAAAAGATACCATAATGATTAAGTTAACGGGCCATCCAGGTAAGGTAATTTTATAAGCAGAAAGTAAATATTCCAGTATAAATCCGATTGCTAATAAGCTCAGATTTATCAGGAAAGCCGCTTTATATCCCCTGGGATATTTCCTTACTGTTTCGGCAGTCTGAATGGATTGGCCATCTTTCGGTATCATATCAAATTTTAGTAAAATGAGTATAAAATGAGTTTGGATGGCGAATATACAAGTTTTAAAAATTCCGGCTGTAAAATAATAAGATAAAAATCCGGCATTGGCCATGAACAATATTTGGGACAGGTTCCCGGATCATTTAACTTCTTGTCCAAAACGAAAAGCAAATGATGCTTAACCAATAAACTTTTCTGTTGCAATCAGGCGTGTAAATATCGTATTTGGCATGATAAATATCATTCGTAAAACGTTTATATCGACATGAGTAATGTCTAACTTTGTTTTATCTCATAAATGACTTAACATGAAACTACCAAAAACTGCTTATAACTGGACTTCTTTAATTGGGGCAACAATTGCCATCATTTCCCTGTCAATGATCATATTTTTATTCACTATTTCATTGTTATTTGACAAAGGCGGGTCTTATCTGGGAATTTTTATATATATGGTATTGCCCATGTTTTTAGTATTTGGGCTGATCCTGATTCCGATTGGGATGTGGATGCGCCATAAAGCTTTTATTAAAAACAATGAGCTGAAGAAACTCAAATGGCCCAAAATTGATTTCAATGATCCCAAGCATCGAAATGCCTTAACGGTCTTTATTATTGGCTCGGCAATTTTCCTGTTTTTATCATCGGTAGGAAGTTATGAGGCATTTCATTATTCTGAATCAGTAGAATTTTGCGGTACAGTTTGTCATGATGTAATGGAACCTGAATATGTGGCCTATCAAAATTCACCACATGCAAGGGTGGCCTGTGTTGAATGCCACGTTGGAGAAGGTGCAGATTGGTATGTGCGATCAAAACTATCAGGGATGTACCAGGTTTATTCTGTGCTCTTCAAAAAATATGCAACCCCGATTCCCACACCCGTAGAAAACCTGAGGCCTGCCCGTGAAACCTGTGAGCGTTGCCACTGGCCGGAAAAATTTTATGCACAGCAGAACAGGCTCGAAAAACATTTCCTGGCCGACGAACAAAATTCTGAATGGGACATTAGTTTACAAATCAAAACCGGGCCCAATTATAGTGCACTTGGCTTACAGGAAGGCATTCACTGGCACATCAATCCTGATATAACCATCGAATATATAGCCAGTTCACCCGATCGGGAAGAAATTCCATGGGTGAAATTTACCAATAATAAAACAGGAGAAACCCGGATTTATCAAGACACAGAAAACCCCCTTGATGAAGAACTTATAAATTCATCACAAAGCAGAACAATGGATTGTATGGATTGTCACAACCGGCCTTCACATAATTATTTATCACCCTCTAAGTTTATTGACAATGCACTTACGGCAAGCTTAATTTCTACCGAAATCCCTGAAATAAAATTAAGTGCCATGGGTTTGTTGACTTCTGAATATCCCACCAAAGACAGTGCACTTAAAGCCATTCGACTTGGAATAGAATCGTATTATTCAGATTCTTATCCTGAATTTATGGATAACAATCCGGTACTGATCGAAAACGCAATTATAGCTATTCAGGATGCATATTCAAAAAATATTTTCCCGTTTATGAAAGTTAAATGGGATGCCTATCCAAATCATATTGGGCACATTGAAAGCAATGGTTGTTTCCGTTGTCATGATGATAAACATATAAGTGACCAGAACCACATCATACCCAAAGACTGTAATTTATGCCATAGTATTAATGCGCAGGGGTCGCCGGATAATCTGGAAAGATCACTTACATTTGAATCGTTGGAATTTAAACACCCTGTTGATATTGGTGAGGAATGGAAAGAAACAAATTGCGCCGAATGTCATTCAGCTTTATTTTAAACCAGCTAAAGACGCATAAAAAAAGCCCCGTAATCCGGGGCTTTTTTTATAACCTTCATTATTTTTCAGGATTTGGATGGGTAACTTTTTTGAGATATTCGTCATAATCAAAGCCTTTAAAAGTAGGACTTTCTTCGTTATGACATTTGATACATACTTCTTTGGTAGGCAAAATCAAACCATTTTCCATTGCTTTGGTTCTATCTTTCATGATGGCATTTGGAAAATATTTGCTGCCTGGTCCATGACATGATTCGCAAGATACACCCTCCTCAATTTTTAAGGTTGCTACCAAATCGGCGTCCACATGTCCAACTGTTGAATGACATTTAATACAAGCAGGATTTTTTGCCTCCTCGGCACTTAAAGACTCCATTGCTTTGGCATGTTTAGATTCTGCCCATTGTGTATACTGTGCACCTGTTGCAGGTTTGTTATGACACATTTTACATTTTTTCGATCCCACATACTCAAAGTCCTGAGCCATCAGGTTGCTGCTTCCCAGAAACACAACCATACAAATAAACATTAGAATTCTCATAATCATCGTTTTTATTTAGTCAGTTAATATATTCATTTTTTAGTTTAAATTTTATCTGTTAATAAACTCCGGCCAACATTGAATATATGATCAATATTACAATTGCTGTGCCAATACCCAAAAACAGGAAGCCGAAGAATTTAATTCTTTTCAATTCTGATTTTGTAATTTCTTTTTCAACCACCATACTATCTAATTTCCCTGATTCGACCAGTTCTTTATATTCGCGTGGACGGTCTTTTTTATACTCCTCCAAAGGAACATGGCCTGTAAATATCACAGTGTCCATGGGAAATGATTCAGGCCTTAGATGTGTATTGAAGAAATGAATGGTAAAGATGAACCCGGTTGCCAATAAAGCTTCATCACTATGAATTATTTGAGCGACATTAATTGCCCAGCCCGGCAAAAATAATGTAAAGAACTCCGGGAACCATAATATCAGGCCGGAGAATCCAATCACTGCAACACCCCAAAATACAGCCATATAATCAAACTTTTCCCAATAGGTCCATCTGCCATATTCCGGACGCGGGCCTTTTCCTAAAAACCATTTAATAGAAGCACCCAGATCCTTAATATCCTGTTTGTTGAACATTAACGAATTCATTCCAAATACAAATTCTTTAAATCCCATTCCGTCTCTTACTTTGAGCTGGTATAGATTAAAGAGGTGATAAATAAAGTACCCGAAAGTGATAATAGCTCCAAACCGGTGAATATATCCGGCAGAACGAACACCTCCAAACAATTTGGCAACATAAGCAGCCCATTCCATATGGGCAAATTTTAAGGTCATTCCGGTGATGGCCAATAATAAGAAACTCAATATAATGAAAATATGAGTGGCCCTTTGTTTTGCATTAAATCTACGATAGTATTTTTGTGGCCCTGCAACTGCCTGTTTTTCCTTCTTATGCTGTTTCCTTTGCTTTAATGATCTGGGCAGCCAAATAAGGGTGTGTAAACCGAAAAATGAAAATACAGATACCAATAAAATGGTCATCCCCCAAAAAGTGTAAAACAAAACATCATTATCATTATGGGTGGCATGTGTCAGGTAACCGGTAAATTCAAGGTTTGCGTTTTCATGACACTGTGAACAGGTTTTGACTATGTTTTTATACCCCACCGCAGAATTAGGATTGGCCACATCTAAAATATGATGCGCCCCGTGACAATCAGAACATTTTGCTGCGTCCATATCCCCTAAAAGATAGGCTTTGCCATGATAAGTTTCTTTATAGGTTTCAGACAGGTGTTCGTGGCAACTTCCACATTGAAAAGTTACCTCGTTCATAAATTTATCCCCTCTGATATCGCTGATGGCATGTGCCATATGACATGTTGAACAAGTAGGATAAACCAGGTCTCCCTCATCTTTTGCAATTGAATGATCACTTGTAGCATAATCGTCATAGATACTTTTGTGACATTGGGCACAGGTTTGGGCAACATTTTGCGGATGAACAGAAGAAAGGGTATCTGATTCCTTTAACTCATGATGTGTTGTATGACAGTCGGTACAAACTGCGCTTACCAGCAATCCTCTTTCAGTTAAACCCAGTCCGTGCGAACTTTGTGAATAATCGGAAAATGCCGTTATTTCCTTCAGTTGCGCCACATTATTTGCCCTTCCGTCTTCAACATGACATGAACCACAAAGCTGGGGAATGGCCCCCCTGTAGGTTGAAGAAGTTTCGTCAAATTTTGATTTTGTTTGATGGGTTCCATGACAATCCGTACAGGATGGTGCATTTTTGTCTTTGGCAAGAAATGCTTTCCCATGACCCCCATCATAATATAAATTTGAAGTCTCAATATGGCAATTTGAACAATCGACCCTTTCAACCGTTTCACAGGGTCTTTGTAATTTTGATGAAGCATCGGTATGACATTCAATACACCGGATATTTAGATGAACTGAATTCCCCAAATGATTTTTATCAAATAAAATGGTATCTCCGCTTTGCTTAATAATCTGCTTGCCCGTAATTTGTGAATCATGGCAACTTAAGCAGGTTTGATTCGAAATACTTTCCTGTATTTTTTGAACCTCCACTTTATGTGGTGGATGACAAGACGTACATGATGGAACGGCTCCCGGTTGTTTTTCCCATAATTCTTCTTTAATTACTTTTTTATGGGTTTGCTCAATCCGTATGTGACATTTCATACAAGTGCCTGCCACTTTGCTGCTCGATACCGAGGACATTTTGTCTTTTGAAGGCAATATATAATGATTGCCATGACAATCGTTACAGGTTGCGGTAACAAATAAACCACTTTCGTACAAGCCGCGCCCGTGAATACCCTGACTGTAATTTTCGACAATATTGTGTTCGGTGATGTTATACATTCGTGCAACCGGTGATCCTTCTTTATGACAATTTCCACACAATATCGGGATGTTCATTTTGTAAGTCTTCGACTCTGGAAGGGTCGAGGAAAGAATATCGTGCTGCCCATGGCATTCTTTACAATCAGGCGCATATGGCCCGTTTTGACTCAGTATTTTTCCATGAATCCCGGCATTAAATTGTACTTCAGCACCCGGATGACATCCCTCACAACTTACCGGCTTTAATTCGTCATTATGCGGAAAATCTTCCACATCTGCATCTTCATGACACATAACGCAATCCAGATCTTTATGCACCGATTTATTAATGATAGAATTTTTAACAAAAATGGAAATTGTTTTTCCATTTCTTTCCATGGTTAAATCCGGATCTTCATGGCACATCATACAATCTTCATTTGACTGCGCATATATCGAATTAACACAGACCAATGCACAGAGCAATGAAAAAACCTTTAGACTTTTATAGATTTGTTTAGTTCGCATATTATTCAATTTCGTAGTATAGTATGTTTAGTCTTGTCAATGAGTGCGAATTATTAATGTTTTTCATGATATCCATTGAACATCCCCTTAAAGTTACTTAAAGGAGTGTGCCCGATGGTACAAAAATAAATATGGACAATTAAAAATAATGACACAAAAAAGCCCATGATTACATGAATGATATCTGTGATGTGCAAAGCCATATTTCCAAAAAATTCCATGGAGATTATTTCCGGAAAAAGAAGCATAATGCCGGTAATTGTTACCAATGGAATAATAATATGCATAATGAAAATATAGCTGAACTTTTGCAATGGATTGAATTTATGCTCTTTGGTAATTGGAAATGGCGGATGTTCTCCTTTGAAAATACCAAACGCATAATATCTGGCTTGGAGTATCAGATTTTTAATGATTCCTTTTCTGAAAATATAATGTTTTCCGTTGGTTGTGACCATATTGCCAATTAAAAATCCAACATAACTCATGGCCAGTAAAATTCCTGCAATATTATGAATAGAAACAGACCAATCGAAACGAATGATCGGATATGAAGGATCGGAGTATTGCATACTGATTCCGGTAAGAATCAGCAACAAACAAAGAACTGCATTAAACCAATGCCAGAACCTGATCCAAACGGGGTATAAATATATTTTTTCACTCATGGCTATTTATGTTTAATGATGATACGTAAGCTTGCATGAATACACAATCCTATAAATACAAGAACAAACAGCCCGATACTAATAATGTTTAAGTAATAATTGCGGTTTGCTCCAATCACATAAGAATTTTGCAACATTGTTTTATTTGAAAATCCAGCGGCATTTCTTTCTCCGGCAAATTGAAATTTATACAACGAAGCCAATAATCGCGAATCTCTCGAATGGCATTCAACACAATCGCTAATTGCTTCTTCTTTAGGTTGTACATTATGCGATACCAAAATATCGTTGTTAATCTCTGTATGACACTCAATACAACGAACCTTGGTAAAGTGCAATACCTGATTTGGCAACCAGTTGTGGGTCAGCAAAACATTGGGATTTTCCATTGTCGTGAGTAGCTGGTATTTTGAAATATCTGAATGACAACTTAAACATATTTCATTATCGTACTGAATAAATTCAGCCATGTTTTCATTGGTACGTGCATTGATTTTGTAAGTGTGGGGATTGTGACACATCCAACATGTAAATTCCTCAGAGTGTTTTGAAGAGTGCACACTTTTATGAAATTCTTCGTCGATTTGTTCGAAATGGTATTTTTCATATTGCTCATCACCCCCATGGCAATCGATACATGCAAACTTGGGTTCCATCCTTAATTCACCCGAATGCGGAAAATTCTGATAATCGCTGGAATGACAGTCTATACAACTAAAATTCCAATGATTTGATTCATAAAACTCCTCAGAATTAATAATAAAATACGGGTTCATTCTCTCCTTCACCTTTTTTTCTATCCAGTCGTTTTGATAGTAGTAGTATGCCTGTCCGTGACAATTAAAACAATATTGGTTGTCTTCGGCATACTCAGAAATTCTTTGTGTTTGTTCAGTTTGTGCGAGTAGTGTAATAGGCTGATTAAGAAGAAAAGAGAAACAGAAAAAAACTCCTGAAATAACTGGAAATAGATTTCTTTTCATCTTTTTAAAATTTGATTAAAGGGTGCCATTGATTAGATGACACCCTTTAAATATTTAATTATTTGTACAATTTAATAATAATTTTAACCTAAATATAGGCTTTTCAACTTGATAATGTGAAGTTTGAAAAGTCATTTTCTTTAAGCATTAAAAATTCCACAATCGGGTTATGTTAAATCCGATATAAAAATTACCATTTTGCCAACTGTTAAGATTGGTCATCATGTTATATTGAGGACTAAGGGTGTTTGCTGTACCAAGAAACATTTGGAAAATATGTGTTCCGGTTGCAAATTCCACACCCATTGCCAGATTTGGTTTTGATTTCAGATCAAGTACGGTATGTTCTTGTAATTCCTCAATATGCAAGGGTGCATCATAGTTAAAGATAAAGGATCCCTGTGTACTGAATTTAACCCTTCCACTAAAAGAAATGGCAACTTTATCGTGCTCCTGAGTAGCTTCAACCTTGTTTATATGTGAAATACTTGGTGCAACCTGAAATGAGAAAGCATCACAGAATTTTCGGCCAATGATGATTTGATTAAAGAAAGAAAAGCGATCTGTCCCGTTAAATGTATAAGAAGGGCCAAATACTTCTTTGTTTCTACCGTCAATCCCCATATTCCCATAATAAGTAATCGCTACCGGGCTGCCTCCTTCACGGCCTTGCTGAAGAATGCTCCACTTAAGCCTGAAGTCGGTTAATTTTCTTGTTTTTACAGCTCCGAAGCCAACCATAATATTATCAGTAATACTATAGTTTAAACCCAGGCGGATATTAGAAGGAGCGTAAAGGCCCCACATATCGGTAATGCCATTTTGAATGGTTCCGAAATTGTGCTCGATAATCATTTCCAGCGTTCTGGCCCCTGGTACCACCCCGGTTTGACTGTTGATTAAAATCCCGCTTTCGAAGGGAGACCTAACCGGTTTGATTTCTGGTTTTTCTTCCTGTGCAAACAGGCTGCTAAAACAGATAAGAAAGACCAGTAATATGCTATATTTTTTCATCTTTTCGAAATTTAAAGTTAATTGTTTTTAGCCCCTTCAGTAATCCACTGTAGAATCAGGTTTGCCTGAGAATCTGAATACTTTTTCCAGGCATGTGTGCTTGTTCCTGCCTTAACATAGGTATATAATTTACTGCTTGCAGGATCTGTAGTTTTTACCAAACCCAATGAGATGATTTCGCTATAGGCTTTCGCAGCAGTAAGCACAGGTCTTGTTCCGCCATCACCATGACAGGAAGTGCAGCGATTACCGCTTGTAAAAATCGGAACAATTTGTCCGGCAAAACTGATCAGGTTCGGATCGTCCGGTTCATCCGGATCTTCGTTGTTATTATCTGGAACCGGATTTGGTTGAACATAAACAAAATCATATTCACAACCTGCAATAAATATCACCCCTACAAGAACCAAAAGCAATTTTAATATCGTTGTTTTCATTGCAAAAATTTTTTAGTGTCAATTTAATCAAAAAAAGGCTCCTTAAATTATCCGAAGCCTTTTTTAATATGGTAAACTACATTAATTAAGGTGTAATTTTTGCGATTGTGTTTTTCAAAACACCAATTACATAGTTTGGATTGTGAACACCAAGGCTTCTGTCTTCTTCAATTAACTGCCAATTTACATAGGCGGCAGCAACATTTGCTTTATACGTACCCGTATTTGCAAGACCTGTAGCAGGGTTATAAATACCGGCAGCTACCAATAGCGCATTTAGTTCGTGTAATAATTCCTCCACTTCTTCCTGTGTAGCTTCAACATCGGCATGTAAATCATCAGAGCTTGTATGGCACTCTAAACAACCTGCTTCCCAAACAGCATCTGCTCCATGATACTCATAGGTCATACCCATGGTATGGCCACCAGCTTGTATTCCATAAGCATCAGCCATATGACAAGTTACACAACCATCAGTTACCGAAGCATGGGTATTTGGAGATAAAGATTCGGCACCGCTAAACTCATATAATCCACTTCCGGCCAAAATATTAGCCTGTGGGCCGTGATGTCCACCAAAACGGGAAGATGTTACTTTAAAATCTGCACCATCAATTACAGGGCCTGTAAATGAACGAGCCTGATGACAATTGGCACATAAATTTCCTTTTCCAAAGTCAAAAACATCGCCACCAGCCATTAATTCAACAGCGGTTGTAGTTGTAAATCCTAAGTCCGCAGGAGTAAATGTTTTGTGAATGTTGTGACAAGTGTAACAGTTAATCGGATTGGGATTGTTTGTCACTCCGTCAAAAGTCCCAGCCAAATTTGCTAGAAATCCCTGACTGGTATGGCAAGTTGCACAGTCGCCTGTATTTCTTTCAAAATTGCCACCATTTGCATGGACTGAAGCTTCCCATTGATTAACCTGGGCAAACATACCTTGTGCTGTGCCACCTGTGTGACATAAAATACAGCCGGCAGTACCGTCTGTTCCATCAATTCCGTCTTCACCGGCAATACCTTGAGGACCGGCAGGGCCAACTGCTCCGTCAACTCCATCCTGACCGGCAGGACCTTCTTTGGTACAACTTGTAATCATCAGAACTGAAAACAGAAATGCCGCAGTTAAAAATGTTAAAAATGTAAATCGTTTCATTTGTCGTAGTTTTAAGTTATTATTTTTTAGCGCTTGTTTATTCTGTAACAATATTAAACATTTTAGCAAAGCCTTGTTATTATTGGAACTTGAGATTTTTCAAACTTCAAATTGAAATAAATCTTAGTTTTGCTTGACATTTATCAGTTGATGTTGGATATTTGTCAGCGGAAATAAGTTATTTATACTTGCTGAATTGATACTAGGCTGACTCATAACATTTTAAATACAATTTATATTGATTATTTATTAACATTATTAGATTGTACACTAAATATAATAACTAACTAAACGCTTATGCCTACCTATATTAACAATGCCTTTTGTCGAAATTGTTCGAAAAAACTCAATATTTTTCAACATTTATCAGACGAAGAAATTGACTTCATTAATGATCATCGCCATGAAGTGGTATTTAATCCGGGAGAAACCATCTTTAAACAAGGTGGAGCACTTACCCATATTGCCTGTATGACTTCGGGCTATGGAAAGGTGTACATTGAGGGGATGAATAAAAAAAACCTGGTTCTGAATATTTTACGGCCAACCGAAATGATTGGCGGCCCCGGATTATTCAATGACTACAGACACCATTATTCCGTTTCAGCTATTACAGACGTCATCGCCTGTTTTATTGACGTTGAGGCTTTTATGGAAGTGGCCGGGAAAAATTCCAAATTTAATGTGGCACTGTTTGAATGGATCAATAAAAAGGGGGTGCGTAATTTTGAAAAACTGATCAACCTGACCCAAAAGCAAATGCCCGGAAGAATAGCAGATGCATTGCTTTACCTCGCCGATGTGGTTTATGAAAACAATAAATTTACGGCCCATGTTTCCCGTCAGGATATTGCTGACCTGGCAGCGATGTCGAAAGAAAGTGCCATTCGAATTATTAAAGAATTCAAAGAATCGAAACTCATTAACTGCGAAGGGAATGATTTTCAAATACTCGATCACCAGGGTCTTCGGAAAATCAGTCAAACTGGATAGTTTTAATATTCCGGTCTTTAAATTTTTACCTTTGTAACAGCAAGTATTAATTCAATGGCCGGATTCACTCATTCAAATCAAGCATTTGTTTCACGAACTATTCAGATTGGCAATATTGCCTTGGGTGGAACAAACCCTGTTCGCATCCAATCAATGACTTCAACCAATACCTTAAATACCAAGGATACTGTTGAGCAAAGTATCAGAATGATTGATGCCGGTTGTGAACTGGTCAGGATTACCACTCCCGGACTAAAGGAAGTTCAGAATTTAATTGTAATAAAAGAGGAATTAAAATCAGCCGGTTATTCTGTTCCACTGATTGCCGATATTCATTTTAGCCCCAAAGTGGCTGAACAAGCTGCCCGTATTGTCGAAAAAATAAGAATCAACCCCGGTAATTATACAGGTGCCCAATCGCAAAGCAAATCGGTTTTTGATGAAACGGCCTATAAATTTGAAATCGAAAAAGCAGCTGAAAACCTACATCCATTGCTTAAAATCTGCAAAGAATACGGGACCGTTATCCGATTGGGGGTGAATCACGGCTCATTATCGCAGCGAATTATTAATAAATACGGGAACACGCCTACAGGCATGGTAAATTCAATTTTGGAATTTATTCGTATTTGCGAAGGTTTTCAGTTTTACAATCTGGTGCTTTCCATGAAATCAAGCAACCAGAAAATTATGGTGCAGGCCTATCGCCTGTTGGTTCACAAAATGATGGAAGCGAACATGGATTACCCATTGCACTTAGGAGTGACCGAAGCTGGTAACGGATTGGATGGAAGAATCAAATCGACAGCCGGAATAGGTACTTTGTTGCAGGAAGGAATCGGAGACACCATTCGTGTTTCGCTCACCGAAAATCCCGAAAACGAAATTGTTTTTGCCAAATCAATTACCCAAATTCTGAAACGCAATTCTCAAAGCATATCATTTGATCAAAATTCGGGCATCAACCCATTTGAATACAATCGCAGAAAAAGTGAAGGAACGGGAATAATCGGACAGGGAAAGCCTCCGGTTGTAATATCATCAAAACCCAATTCGGATGCTGATTTCTTTTTTGAAAAAGATGAGCAACAAATCATCGGAAAAACAACCAGGCACAAAATCATTCAGTCCGGAAATTGGGATCATCAGACTGAATCTGCTGATCAATATAGATTTGCAGTGATTTCTTTTCCTTCAGATCAAAAAATATTTACACAAATCCGGCATCAATTAAATCCAAATGATGTTTTGCTCCTCGATTTGAATTTTGGGAATTCTGTTCATGATGCCAGAAAATTTATTTCGGAATTAATGGAGCTCAATATTCAAAACCCGGTTGTTGTGCGAATATCCTATAATAATAAGGATTATGATCAGTTTATTATCAATGCATCTTCTGATTTTGGATCTTTATTAACCGATGGATTGATTGATGGCATATGGATTGAAAACGAATTTCATTCGAATGAAACAGTGAACATAAGTTATCGGATTTTACAGGCTTGTGGTGCCCGAATCAGCAGTACAGAATTTATTGCCTGCCCATCCTGTGGGCGAACGAAATTTGATATTCAAAAAGCATTTGAAGAAGTTAAACTGGCTACCAATCATTTATGCGGTTTAAAAATTGCCGTAATGGGTTGTGTTGTTAACGGCCCCGGAGAAATGGCTGATGCCGACTACGGATATATTGGTGCCGGAAATGGAAAAGTAAATCTTTATAAATCGCGTACGCTTATGAAGCAAGGCGTTGATGAAAAAGATGCCGTTTCACAACTCATTTTATTAATAAAAGAATTCGGAGACTGGAAAGATGATGAAGTCCAGAAATTAGCCCAATAGTCAGTTCCCCTTAATTAATTGAATACTTGCCGGAATAATTTCGAAATCAAAAGGTGAGTGTCCCAACGATTCTCCGTCGGTTTCAAGAAAAAGCGGATTGGATAAACCCGATTTAATGCTGATGTGTTTGCCGGTGAAAGTTTGAACTTCCGGAATTTTGGTAAAAGATCCGTCGTATAAATTTTTAATGTTTGAAATGACCTTGAATTTGGAAGCCTTTCGAATGAGGGTTATATCAAACATTCCGTTATCTGGTATTGCATACGGAAGCTGCATCATTCCACCTCCGTTAAACTTACAAATACCGATACTCATACTAAAAATTTTTCCTTCAAAGATTTTACGGTCATCAATTTCCAATTCTATTTCGGTATGTTGATATTGTATAAGGCCCAGAAATAAGTTTATCAGATAGGCAAATGGGCCGCCTCCGCCTTTTTCCTTCATTAAGTTGGTTTTTTTTGCAACCAGGGCATCGTAACCCATCCCGGCCATATTCGCAAAATACCGTAGTTTAACCTCTTCGTGATGCGAATATTTAACCCGACCTGCATCCTGTATAAAGGTTTTATTTTTTTTGATGATCGAAATTGCTTTTTCGTAATCAGGCGGAATATGATACATTCTTCCCCAATCGTTTCCGGTACCAATCGGGATCATTCCAATTTTTACTTCGGTTGTCTTAACTTTGTTCTGCAAAAAGATGCCATTAACCACCTCGTTTAAAGTGCCATCACCTCCAACAACCATAATGTTTCTACAGCCATTTTCAATATGGCTTTGTGTTAATTGAATTGCGTGACCCTGATTTTTTGTAAATACTTCCCTGAAAGCAAACCCAGCTTTTTCAAGAAGTATTTTTATTTTGTTCCAGTCTTTTTCACCTTTTCTTTTGCCCGAATTTGGGTTGACTATTACCAACCATTCGTTTGCTGAACCTAAATTACTATCAACCAAAATAATATCGTTTATAACATAAAATCTGAAAAGATCAAATTTAGAATATTTTTTTGAACAAGAGGGATCGGATTTATTTTTTCCAGAATGAAGGGGCAAAAATAATCAGGACCGTAAATAATTCCAATCTTCCCAAAAGCATTAAAAAAGACAGGACCCATTTGCCAACCAAAGGAATGTGGGCATAATTTTCGACAGGGCCCACTGAGCCAATACCTGGTCCTATATTTCCCAGCGATGCGGCGACTGAGCCTGCAGCAGACTCGAAATCAAGACCAAATGCCGACATAATGAGCGTTCCAAAAGCAAAAATCAGTATGTAAATTAAAAAGAAGGCCATTATTTTAAATATAATATCGCCCGAAACTGCTTTACCATTGAATTTTACAGGGATCACTGCTTGTGGGTGCACGAGTCTTTTTAATTCCTGACGGCTGTTTTTCAGCAATAAAAGTTGGCGGATAATTTTCATTCCACCACCGGTTGATCCGGCGCTTCCGCCAACAAACATCAATAAAAAAATAATCAGCCAGAGCGTACCCGGCCAGAGCAAATAATCTGAGGTGACAAAGCCCGTAGTCGTAAGTATAGATACAACCGTGAACAAGCTGTCCCTGAAGACCTGTTCAATATCTTCCGATCCCAGACTAATAATAACAATAGTGACTATAAAAACAATGAATAATATGAGAAAGATATAACTTCTGTATTCCTCATTTTTCCAAATTTTACCGAAGCGCCCCTGTAAAGCAAAATAATGAAGGGTGAAATTTGTTCCGGCCAGAATCATGAATACAATGATGATATACTGGATAAAAGGAGAATATCCTGTAATACTGTCATTTTGGGTCGAAAATCCGCCCGTGGCCATGGTTCCAAATGCATGGCATAATGCATCAAACAAATCCATGCCACCAAACATCAGTAAAATCGTTTCAATTGCCGTGAGCAATACATAGATGGCCCATAAACGTTTTGCTGTTTGGGTAATTCGGGGATGAAGCTTGTCGGGTGTGGGCCCTGGCATTTCGGCCACAAATAATTGCATGCCCCCGATTCCCAGCACAGGTAATATGGCCACTGATAAAACAATGATTCCCATACCCCCGATCCAGTGAGTCAGGCTTCGCCAAAACAATATCCCTCGCGGAACGGCCTCAATATCTGTTAAGATTGATGCACCGGTTGTTGTAAATCCTGAAATTGTTTCAAAAAATGCATCAGTCAAATTTGATATTTCTCCGCTTAAAATAAAGGGTAAGGTTCCAAAAAAAGAAGTGATGATCCATGCAAAAGATACAATCAGGTATCCTTCTCTTTTGCCAATATTTTTATTTGAATGATTTCGGAAGATGAAGAAAAAAAATGCACCGGAAATTGAAGTGATCAAGCCTGAAAATAAAAGTGCCTTTATGCTTTTTTGAGAGGGGTCGTTCAGTGAAAATGGAATTCCCAGAAACATGAAAATTCCCTCGATCAACAACAAAAAGCCAATGATCCTAAGAACCAATTTATAATTAATATTTGCATTTTTAACCATTGCTGAAGATATTTCTGTCCTCCCAAAATTCGACCTTAATCAAAGGAACCATCACTCAATTGAAAAGTTTATCTACTTTACTAATGGCTTTAGGTAAGCTGAACACAACCACTTTATCTCCCACTTCAATTTGTGAATTGCCGGTGGCAATAAAACTGTCGTTACCACGGCATACCCCGCCAATGATAGCACCTTCGGGTACTTTTAGGTCTTTTATTTTCTTTTTTGTAACTGCCGATGATGGTTTTGCTACCAATTCTATTACCTCTGCATCCACCCCACTCAGGCATTTCAAAGAGGTAACTTCCGAGCCCATGGTAAAACGTACGATGTAACTTGCTGTTATCAATTTCTTATTGATTATGGTATCAATTCCAATGTTTTGTGAGATGTCGATATAGTCAATGTTTTCAACAAGGGCTATGGTTTTCTTGACTCCAAATTTACGGGCATGCAAACAGGTTAGGATGTTCGTTTCGGAATTGTCTGTAACAGCAATAAAGGCATCAACCCCTTTTATATCCTCATCTTCCAGTAGCTGAATATCACGGGCATCACCGTTAATGACCAGCGTTTCTTCAAGGTATTCTGTTAAATTCAAACATTTTTCCTTGTCGAGCTCAAATAATTTGATGTTAATTTCTTTTTCCAATTGTTTACAAGCCGTTCGGCCAACCCTTCCACCTCCGATCACCATAATATTTTTAATCTCAAAATGCGATTTTCCTCCCAGCGTCATTAATTCTTCAATTCCTTCCGGCTTTGTAATTACATAGGATAGATCATTCACCAAAAATTTGTCGTTCCCATTGGGAATAATGGTATCACCTTTTCGATGAATTGCAACGGCACGGAACATTAAATGCGGATTTTCATTCGAAATATCATTTAGGCTTTTATTGATCACCGGTGCATTTTCTTCGAGCTTGATCAAAAACAATGATAGTTTTTTATTACTGAACTCAAATATTTCGGTAGCAGCGGTTTGATGCAACAAATTTGTAATTTCCTGTGCCGCAATTTCTTCAGGGCAAATCAATGCGTCAATTCCGAGGCTTTCATAAATATTTTTGTTTTCTTCACTCAAATTCTCAAGGCTATTGACCCTAGCGATGGTTTTTTTTGCCCCTAATTTTTTACCAAGAATCGCTGTTATGATATTAATTTGTTCGTCGTGAACAACAGATATGAGTAAATCTGTTTTATGAATATTTGCACTTTTAAGCACAGAGATTGAGGTGGAATCGCCCGTTATGGTCATTAAATCAGTATGCAATTCAACCATTTTTAACAATTCCTCGTGTGGGTCAACGATGGTAATGTTATGATTTTCGTGAGATAGTTCTTTTGCCAGATGCAAACCCACTTCACCGTCGCCTGCTATGATTATATTCATAAATAAATTTATTTATAGGGACGCGAAATTAATGCAGTTTGTTCAAATATAACAAATTAATTGATTTATTTCTTTACCCACACTTCTTATCGGGCTTCAATTCAGTTTATTATTTGATCATGAATTGATCCCAATCGGGCCCTACATTAAATTTTTGCCTGAACTCTGTAATGAATGAATGCGACAATTCAACAATTACAATCTCTTCTTTATCCGGTTTCATTTGCAATTGAATTTTCCCTTTGGGATCAACCAACATCGAATCCCCCGTATAATTATTTCCGGCTCCGTCTTTTCCTACCCGGTTTATTCCAATCACATAACTTTGATTTTCTATCGCCCTGCTAATTAACATCTGCTTCCATGGATAACTTCTTGAAGCCGGCCAGTTTGAAACATAAACCAGTAAATCATATTCAAATTGTCCGTCCTGGTAAGTGTTTTTGCTCCAAACCGGGAAACGCAGGTCGTAACATATCAAGGGTTGAATCTTCCAGCCATTGATTTGAAAAATCATTTTTTTGCTACCCGGCTTAATAATTTCGGCTTCATCTCCCAAGTGAAATATATGCCGTTTTGAATACTGATCGTATTGCCCATCGGGATGCATCGAAATAAATGTATTAAAATAACCATCCCCGGTTTTTAGGAGGAGGCTGCCCCCGATTACACAATTTAGTTCGCTTGCTTTTGCTTTCATCCAAAGCATGGTTGTACCATCCATACTTTCGGCAAATTTTTCGGGATCGACCGGAAAAGCAGTATTGAACACTTCTGGTAAAAGAATCAGATCAACTTTTTCATTCATCTGTTTAAAAAGCAGATCGAAATGTTTTAGGTTACCGGGGATATCTTCCCACAATAAATCTGTTTGAAAGAGTGCTATTTTTAAATTTTGCATAATATTTCTATGGCCTTATCTAGTGTTTCTGTTTGCTTTGCAAAACAAAAACGAAGTCTTTTTGATTCATCACCCATTTGATAAAATGCAGAGACCGGTATGGATGCAATTCCATGTTTTTTAATCAGTTCCATGGCAAAATCCATTTCTGTTTTATCAGAAATATCCTGATAATCCAACAACTGAAAATAGGTGCCTGCACAATGAATGACGCGAAATCTTGAATTTTGAACCCCCTTTACAAAATAGTTTCTTTTTTGTTCATAAAACTGATGGAGTTTTTTATAATGTTTGGGTGTTTTTAAATAATCGGCAATCGCATATTGAATCGGTGTATTAACGGTAAAAACATTAAACTGATGTGCTTTTCTGAATTCCTTCATTAATTTTTCGGGTGCCAGCACATAACCCATTTTCCAACCGGTTGCATGAAAAGTTTTACCGAATGAAGCAATTACAAAGCTTTTGCTTGTCAAAGCCGGATACCGGCAAATACTTTCGTGTTGTAATTGATCAAAAACCAGGTGTTCATATACTTCATCGCTAAGAATTACAATATCTGTATTTTGAGTCAGGTTCTCAAGTTGAAGCATATCATCGGCACTTAAAATACTGCCTGTTGGATTATGGGGCGAATTAATAATGATCAATTTGGTTCGGTGCGTGATCAGTTTTGGCAATTCTTCCCAGTCGATTGTATAATTAGGCAACCGGAGTTTTGCATATTTAACGATTCCGCCGTTCAATTTTATGGAAGGGGCATAACTATCATAAGCCGGCTCAAAAACAATGGCTTCATCTTCTTCTTTGATTAATGCTGAAATGGCCGTATAAATTGCCTGTGTAGCCCCGGCAGTAATATTAATTTCGGTATCTGCATTGTACTCGGCACCATAAATTAATTTTACTTTTTTACCGATTTGTTTTCTCAATTCTGGCACCCCGGGCATTGGGGCGTATTGATTGTATCCTTTTTTTAAATAATGATGGATTAATTCTATTAATTCTTCGGAAACAGGAAAATCCGGAAATCCCTGCGACAAGTTAATGGCCTTGTATTGTGCAGCCATCGAACTCATTACGGCAAATATTGAAGTTTCTACATTAGGTAACTTTGTCGATATTCGCCCATTAAAATCATCCATAACATAATATTTCATAACAAATTTAACTAATTTATACAGAAATCGTATTTTTGAATAAAGTTGAGAAGGAATATTCCCGGATTGAATAAGGACCTAATAACTTCATTTTATGAAAAATATTGATCAATTTAATTTTAAAAACAAAAGGGCATTAATTCGTGTTGATTTTAATGTACCCTTAAATGAAAATTTTGAAATTACCGACAGTAGCAGAATTGATGCGGCAATTCCAACAATTAAAAAAGTATTGAAAGAAAAAGGTGCTGTTATTTTAATGTCTCATTTGGGACGTCCGAAAAATGGTCCGGAAAATAAATTCTCACTCAAACACTTGCTTCCTTATTTGAGCGAAAAATTACAGCTGGAAGTTCAATTTGCAGATGATTGCATAGGCAATACAGCTACCGAAAAGGCACAAGCGTTAAAAAAGGGTGAAGTTTTGCTGCTCGAAAATCTTCGCTTTTATAAAGAAGAAACAGCAGGAGATGAGGGCTTTTCAAAAAAACTGGCCTCGCTTGGCGATGTTTACATCAACGATGCCTTTGGCACGGCACACCGTGCCCATGCTTCGACGGCAATCATCGCTAATTATTTTAGCGAAAACAAGATGTTTGGCTATATTATGAATGAGGAGATTATCAACCTGAATAAAATTATGGTAGATCCACAGCGACCTTTTACTGCGGTGCTCGGAGGTGCAAAAGTTTCAGGCAAAATTGAAGTGATCCATAATTTACTGGAAAAAGTTGACAATTTAATTATTGGCGGGGGCATGATGTTTACATTTATCAAAGCACTTGGCGGCAATATCGGAAATTCGCTGGTCGAAGAGAAACTTTTCACAATGGCAGTGGAAACCATTCAGTTTGCCAAAGATGAAAATGTAAATTTATACCTGCCAACCGATGCCATCATTGCCGATGATTTTTCGAATGAAGCAAAGCAGTCCGTTTCATCCTCTTACAATATCCCGGATGGCTGGATCGGGTTGGATATTGGTCCGGAAACCACCAAAAAATATCAGGCCATTATCGATCAGTCGATAACGCTTTTATGGAATGGCCCCATGGGTGTTTTCGAAATGAGCAATTTTGAAAACGGAACCAAAAATATTGCCATGGCTATTGCCAAGGCCACAAAAGAAGGTGCTTATTCATTAATAGGAGGAGGTGATTCTGTTGCCGCAATCAATAAGTACAAACTGCAAAATGAGGTCAGTTATCTTTCGACCGGTGGCGGAGCCATGCTGGAATACGTTGAAGGTAAAATTTTACCCGGCATTCAGGCCATCGAATCAGAATGATGAAAGAATCGATCGACCAGTTTATTTCAAATAACGTAGAAAATTATTATCGAAATCACAATTTAAACTGTGCCCAAACTACGCTCCTGATACTGGCAGAAAATTTTGATACGAAGCTGAATGAACAGGTTTTAAAAGGTGCCATTGGATTGAACGGAGCAGGGCAGTACCGGGCACAATGCGGATTGGTGGAAGGTGTTCTTATTTTTTTAGGCATTTATTTACAAAGCAAAGGGATTAACGAAAAAAATATTCAGGAATATTGTCATTTATTCGCCACAAAATTTGAAAATAAATTTGGCAGCCTAAGTTGCTATCATTTAAGGCCGGGCGGGTTTCAACCCAATGATCCTCCACTCCTATGTGAAAATTTAACAAAAGAATCCATCAAATTTTCAGTACAATTTATCGCTGATATTTAACAGTTTTTCGTTTTTTATAAACAGATAAAAATATCTTTGCGCTAAAAAATCAATTGTTTTAACTTAATACGCCAATGAAAATGCTAAAAAAGATCTTTATTTTTCTACTAATTTCCGGATTTGCCGGAGGTGCTTTTGCACAGGAACAGGAAAACCCGGAATCCTTTAACCTGACTGAAGTTGGCCAGGATGTTCCGGATTTTACCTTCACTACAGTTGACGGGACAAGCTATCAAATGTCTGATTTAAAAGGGAAAACAGTTTTGATCAATTTCTTTGCCACCTGGTGCGGGCCATGCATGAAAGAAATGCCCCATCTTGAAGAAGAAATTTGGAAAGAATACCAAACGCGTGATTTTCTTGTTCTGGCACTCGGAAGAGAACATTCGATGGAAGAAATCGTTAAATTCAACGAGAAAAAAGGATTTACTTTTCCCATTGGACCCGATCCCGAACGTAAAGTTTATGCTAACTTTTTTACAAAATATATTCCGCGCAATGTGCTTGTAAACAAGAAAGGGAAAATAATTTATCAGGGACAGGGATATACCGAAGAAGAGTTCAGGGATCTGATAGAACTCATTGATCATGAAACAAAATAATTAATTGAATTTTAACTCATAATCCGCCATCGTATAAAAGTATGTTGGCGGATTATATTTTTTTTAAGGTTTCCTCGTTTAAGAGGGGAATGTCGATGTTTTTTATCTGATCGAGACTGAGCTTCGGAATAATAGTTGGGGCAAACTTTTCAATAGGAGCATATAATACCGAATCATCCCGGGTTTTTTGTTTGATAATGGACCTGCTTAAATCGAAACTGTTTATAATCCATAAAATAACACTTAATAAAAAAGCTGCTTTTATCAGTCCAAATGCTGCTCCGGCTATCTTATTAACAAATCCCAGCAATAAAATATCGATAAATTTTTCAAGGATTTTACCTACCATAAACACCACAAAAACAACAACCAAAAAAGTAACAACAAAAGCCATAATCGATAAGTACTTATCTCCGACTTCAAAATTTCGGGTCAGAAAATCGGCTGCAAAATTTGAAAAATTTATGGCGAAATAAATCCCTAAAATCAAGGCAACAAGCGAACTAAGTTCAATTATAAAACCTTTTTGATAGCCTCTGTACATGAGCCAGATTATCGGAATTAAGAATATTATGTCTAAAACATTCATGGTTTATTTTAATCTTCGGGTTAATTCGCTGGCAAAAATGAAGTTGTTAAGTTCTGCATTTTCTGTCTTTAAAATCTCTTTGTTGTTCCCCGTCCACCACAACTTACCTTCAAAAATAAAGGCAATGTTTTCGCCGATTTCAAGCACAGAATTCATATCGTGAGTGTTGATGATGGTGGTAATATTATATTCAACCGTAATTTCTTTAATCAGATTATCAATAACGCCCGCCGTTCGGGGATCCAAACCGGAATTGGGTTCATCACAAAACAAATATTTCGGATTCATCGAGATAGCCCGCGCAATGGCGGCACGTTTTACCATACCTCCGCTTAATTCCGAAGGAAACAAATGATTAACATTTTCCAGATTGACCCTCCTCAAACAAAAATTGACCCTTTCGAGTTTTTCGTTGAGGCTCATATTAGTAAACATCGAAAGCGGAAACATTACATTTTCTTCGATGGTTTTTGAATCGAATAAGGCCCCGCCCTGAAAAAGCATTCCCACTTCCTGCCTGATTTCCATTTGTTTCTTATTCGACATATTTGTAAATGAACGGCCATCATAAATAATTTGCCCCTCATCTGCCTGCAACAAACCAACAAGGCACTTCATTAAGACTGTTTTTCCGGAACCACTTTGCCCGATAATTAAATTTGTTTGCCCCTGTTGAAATGAAACAGAAATATTGTCAAGCACCTGCTTTTCGCCAAAACTTTTTGATATATTCCTGGCCTCTATCATACCAATAATAATTGCGTTAAAATCAAATCAAAAATAATGATCAGAATACTGCTTGAAACCACTGCTTTTGTACTTGATTTACCAACATCAAGCGCACCGCCTTTGGTTGTATAACCATAAAATCCGGAAACCGAGGTAATGATGAAAGCGAATACAACAGTTTTGATCAGGGCATAAAAAATAGTGAATGTATCAAAATCCAGGCGCAGCCCGTAAATAAAATCATTGGTTGTTACAACAGAAGATAATGAACAGGCAAGCCAGCCCCCGAACAAACTGATTGCAATACTTAAAATAATCAGAAAGGGATTGATGATCATTGAAGCGGTAATTTTTGGTAAAATCAGGTAGTTAGCAGGGTTGACGCCCATAATTTTAAGGGCATCTATTTGCTCTGTTACCCGCATTGTTCCTATTTCGGAGGCAATTCGAGAACCTACTTTACCTGCCAAGATCAGGCTGATAATTGTTGGGGAAAATTCCAGCACTATCGATTGCCTGGTTGCAAATCCAACGGTATAAAGCGGAATTAATGGGCTATCAATATTATAAGCAGTTTGGAGTGCAACGATCCCACCCGTAAAAGCTGATATAAACAAAACGATCCCAAGAGATTCAATCCCCAGTCCCTGAAATTCAACCATCAGCTGCTTTCGGAATACACTTCCTTTATCAGGCCGTTTAAATGCTTCAAGCATCAAAATTACATATCTTCCAACGGTACTAATGAGCATATGTCTTGAAAGTTTTAGCTAAGTTAATCAATATTTGAGAAATTGATCTGAATGATAATTTTCAATTCTTTTTTTTTCAATTTAACGAAGGGGTGTAAATTAAATTGTATTAGTTTCGTTCGTTTAAAAGCTGGCTTAAAATTTTTAAAATGAGCAAAGGTTTATTATTTATTTTAGCACTAATTTTAATGTCAATGCTGAGCTCATGTGCCACGAGCAAACAGACACTATACAAACGAAAGTCCAATCGGGCAAAGTGTAAATGCTCAATCTGGAGCTATCAGCAACAGCAAACAGATGTCTTTATTTTAAATTATGGACGATTATCAACAAATTCTACAAAAATACCTGCCTGAAAATTCATCTGAACTGGTTTTTGAATGGATCAAACAATATCGGATCCATCTTAAAATTACCCGGTCGAGAAAAAGTAAGCTGGGCGATTTTCGACCCGCTCACAAAGGTTTGCCACACCGGATTTCAATCAATAATAATTTAAACAAATATGCTTTCCTGATTACCCTTGTGCATGAAATTGCCCACCTGGTTGTTTTTAACAATTACGGGAACCGGGTCAGGCCACATGGCAAAGAATGGAAACTTGCCTATAGAAATTTAATGAATCCGTTTATTATCGAAAAAGTATTCCCCGAAGAGCTGGAGCATATCATTTATCAATATCTTAAAAATGCTGCAGCATCCAGTAATTCAAATATTTTACTTGCCAGGGCCCTGAAAAAATACGATCCGGACGAAGATACCGGATTACATATTGAAGACCTTGATGAGAATAGTATTTTTAAATTATCAAACGGGAAAGTATTTAAAAAACTGGAAAAAAGACGTAAGCGATTTAAATGTAAAAATTTAGAAACCGGAAAATATTATCTGTTCGACCCACTTGCCCGTGTTATTCCTGTTTACGAAGAAATTGCATAAGGATATTTCTTATATTTATGCACACTAATTACTGAATACTTTATTTATGATCGATAAACAAAATAACTACTGTATTATTATGGCAGGCGGCATCGGCAGCCGATTTTGGCCGGTAAGCAAAACTTCGCATCCCAAACAATTTCTGGATATTTTAAACAGCGGATCAACACTGATTCAACAAACCTTTAACCGGTTTTTATCGGTGTGCCCGAAAGAAAATATTTTGATTGTTACAAACCAGATTTATAAAGATTTGGTAATGTCGCAAATAAAAGGTATTTCAGAAAATCAGGTATTGTGCGAACCGGTTGGAAGAAATACTGCTCCATGCATTGCCTATGCCAATTATAAAATTTTAAAATCGAATGCCAATGCCAATATAATTGTTGCGCCTTCAGATCACATTATTTTAAATGAAACAAAATTCACCGAAACTGTTTTATCGGCAATTAAAGCGGCTTCTGAAAACGACTGGTTGATTACCCTGGGCATTAAACCCAGCCGACCCGATACCGGTTATGGGTATATTCAATACCTTCCCGACAATGTTTACAATGCTGACAAAAACCTTAAAAAAGTAAAAACATTTACCGAAAAACCTGTGTTGAAAAAGGCAGAAATGTTTCTGAAAAGCGGTGATTTTTTATGGAATGCCGGAATTTTTATCTGGTCGCTGAAAAGTATTAATAAAGCTTTTGAAAATTTTCTGCCCGATGTGAATTCACTGTTTAAACAAGGTATGAATTTTTATGATACACCGGGAGAAGCCGATTTTATTAAAGATACTTACAATGCCTGCCAGAACATATCCATTGACTATGGTGTGATGGAAAAAGCCAATAATGTTTATGTGGTGATTTCTGATTTTGGCTGGTCCGACCTTGGAACCTGGGGGTCATTATATGAACTTTCCCAAAAAGATCATAATGGAAATTCAATAGCAGGAAAACAGGTAATGACCTATAATTCTAAAAATTGCATTGTCAACGTACCTAAAGATAAACTGGTTGTATTACAAGGCCTGGACGATTTTATCGTCGTTGAAGACGAAGGGGTTTTACTGATTTGTAAAAAAAATGAAGAACAGGAAATCAAAAAAATTGTATCGGACGTTAAAGCACAAAAAGGAACACAATATATTTAATTTAATACAAGAAAAACCATGAAAAAACTACTCTTATTATTGTTTATATTGACATTGGGATTTCGCCCGCTTGTCAATGCTGATGAAGGAATGTGGATTCCTTTACTGATCAAAAACCTGAACATTGCAGAAATGCAAAAAATGGGCTTTAAGCTTTCTGCTGATGAACTATTTAGTTTGGACAATCCGAGTATTAAAGATGCCATTGTAATTTTTGGCGGTGGCTGCACCGGAGAAATAATTTCTCCGGAAGGATTGCTTATTACAAATCATCATTGTGGGTACAGCTCCATTCAGAAAGTTAGTACCGTTGAGAAAGATTACCTCACCAATGGTTTTTGGGCTTATAGTAAAGAAGAAGAAATTCCGGTTAATGGATTGTCGGTCAGGTTTCTGACAGATATGAAAAATGTTACCGATGAGGTATTAAAAGGGGTGAATACTGATATGACCGAAGAAGAAAGAGCACTGTTGATCGGGTTAAATTCTCAAAAGATTGAAAACGAAGCGACCAAAGGCAACCAATACACCGCCACTGTCCGGAGCTTTTTTGAGGGTAATGAATATTACCTGTTGGTTTATGAAAGATATAATGACATCCGCTTTGTAGGTGCCCCACCGGAAAGTATTGGTAAATTCGGTGCCGATACCGATAACTGGATGTGGCCCCGTCATACCGGAGATTTTTCGATGTTTCGTGTTTATATGTCTCCCGATGGAAAACCTGCTGAGTTTTCAGAAAAAAATATCCCCTTTAAACCCAAACATTATCTGCCGATCTCTCTTAAAGGCGTAAAGAAAAATGATTTTGCCATGGTGATGGGATATCCCGGAAGTACAGATCGCTATTTGTCATCATGGGGTGTTGAACAGGTGCTTAGCCAAAAAGCTCCAATGACTGTAGCCATTCGCGACCGGATTTTAAATATCATGAAAGAAGATATGGATGCTTCTGAAAAAGTACGGCTTCAATATGCTTCAAAATTTGCCAGTTTGGCTAATTACTGGAAGTTTTATATTGGTCAGCAAAAAGGCTTAAAACGCTTAAAAGTAGCCGACACCAAAAGAGCACAGGAAGCTGATTTTGCCGAATGGACAAAAACAAATCCGGAATACAGTGAGGCCCTGAATTTAATGAAAGACGGTATTAAAGAAATGTCGGAATACTACCCGGCTGATCTTTATTTCAGAGAAGCTATCCGCAGGGGAAATGAAATCATTAGCTATGCAAGCACTTTTGAGCGCCTTTATGATGAACTCATGAAAAAGGATCAGGATGCAAATCAGGTTGAACGGATGATCGACAGATTAAAATCTGCGATTCCTGGTCATTTCAAAGATTATAATATGCCAACAGATGTCAAATTGTTGGCTAACTCTCTGGATCATTATTATTCAGATATTCCGGCAGAAATGGCCCCCAAATATTTTATCGAGACAGCCACAAAATACAAGGGAGATTTTAATAAAATGTCTGAAGATTATTTCAAAACCTCAATTTTTGGCGATGAACAAAAAGTGAATGATTTTTTAAATAAGCCAAGTGCAAAAATCCTGGCAAAAGACCCTGTATTCAAATTGATGCAAGCTTTTTACGATCATCAGGATATGATTTCCGAAAAAATGGTACTGCCGTATGAAAAAATCCAGAAAGGAAATCGTTTATACTTTGCTGGTTTACAAAAAATGAATCCCGATACGAAATACTACCCAAATGCAAACTCAACCATGCGTGTAACCTATGGTAGTGTTCAGGATTATTATCCAGCTGATGCCGTGCATTATAATTATGTGACCACCCTTGATGGTGTTATGGAAAAAGAAGATCCATCGGTCCGCGAATTTAATGTTCCAAAAAAACTTAAAGATATCTATAATTCAAAAAATTACGGTATATACGAAGACAACGGGAGCGTGGTCACCTGTTTTTTGACGAATCTGGATATTACCGGAGGAAATTCAGGAAGTCCGGTAATTAATGCCGACGGACATTTGCTGGGCCTGGCATTTGACGGAAACTGGGAAGCCATGAGTGGAGATATTGCTTTTGCAAATGAATATCAGCGTTGTATTTCTGTAGATATTCGTTATGTGATGCTGATCATCGACAAAATGGCCGGTGCCCAAAACCTGATTGATGAAATGACGATTGTTCGAAATTAAATTTTTTGCCTAAAAAAAAGAGGCCAGCCGGCCTCTTTTTTTTGATGCATTTGAAAATAAATTTAAAAGATCTAAGGGCTCCCCATCCGTTAGATTCTTTTGGTTGGTGATATTCTTTTCAAAGCATGTTAATCGATGGTTTTAAGACAAAATCCTGCAATGATTAACATAGGTTTATACCTTTAGCCCTAAAATGTCCCGCTTTTTTATAAATTTTTTGCAATTTTTTATTCCCGGCATTCTGAAATCTTTTATTTCTGGGCTTTTTGCTGTTATATCTGCCGGTAATATTTTATTTTTGAACCCATCAATTATTTTGCAATGGCATTGGAAATCGAACGAAAGTTTTTAGTTGATCATAAACTCTTTAAACCCACCTCAAAAGGAGTAAAGATTTATCAATTATATCTGAAAAGAGAAGCAACTCATTCCGTCAGGTTAAGGATAATGGGCCCGAAAGCATTTTTTACCATCAAAACAACCATTTCTGAATTGGTACGAAACGAGTTCGAATACGAAATTCCGGAAAAAGATGCCAGGGAAATGTTTGAATTATTCAGAGAAATGCCCTCCGTTGAAAAGATCAGGTTTCATGAAAACATTGATGGAGATATCTGGGTGATCGATCAGTTTTTGGGCAGGAATAAAGGTTTGTTATTGGCCGAAATTGAATTGCCATCCGTTGATGCAGCTTTCTCAAAACCCGAATGGCTGCTCAATGAAGTAACCAGCAACAATCGTTATCACAATTCTAACCTGGCGGTAAATCCGATCAATGAGCAAAAGCTTTAAACACTTAACATTTTTTAATGTTTTGCTTTTAACATAATGCCTATTTTTGAATTTAATATTCAAGTATGGATCAGGTATTAAATTTTTATCAAAAACGATTTTCACAATTTTCTGAACAACTTACACACATTACAAGTCTGGTTGACCGGTATTCGATGATAAGGCTAATTGTATTTATCATCGGAATTGTTTTGATGTATTTTATAACAACTTTTGGAATTTGGGTGTCGGTTGGATATTTTATACTTTTTGCTGTAATTTTTGGATTCATTGTTTATCGGCACAGCAAATTACATAAGCTCAAGCAAAAATTGAGCAATCTAAAAAAGATAAATGAAGATGAAATCGCTGCTCTTCATGGCAATTTTGAAAATTTTGATGCCGGTGAAGAATTCATTTCTCCCGATAATCATTATACCGACGATTTGGACATTTTTGGTAACGGTTCATTATTTCAATATCTGAACAGGAGCTCGACCATATCAGGCAAAGCTAAATTGGCCCATAACTTATTAGAACAGGTTCTTGATCCTGAAGTCATTTTAAAAAAACAGCAAGCCGTTCAAGAACTGGCAAAAAAACCTGAATGGCGTCAGAATTTTCAATTAATCGGTTTAAACACAAGCGAGAAAAAAGAAGATATTGATGACGTTAAAAACTGGCTCGAAAAAACGCCCTTGATAAACAAGCAAAAGGCAAAAATTATTGTTTTTGTTATAAACCTGATAACATTTTGTTTATTTGTACTGAGCATTTTCAACGTTTTTCCCTCAATAATATTCATCCTTTATGTCATTTTTATTCCCTTTAGCATCTTAGGGATTTACTTCAAACGGATTAACTTAATTCATGCACAATTAGGAAAAAAAACAGAGCTCTTTATTAAATATTCGGATTTAATCCGGCTGATTGAGGAAGAGTTATTTGAAAGTGAATACCTAAAAGACTTAAAGCATAAAAGTTCAATCGACCAAATGCAGGCCAGTGGTATTATAAAAAAACTATCCAAAATTTCGATGGCTTTTAATCAACGGTTAAATATGGTTGCCGGACTTTTGCTGAACATATTTTCATTATGGGATCTGATACAATACCTCCGCCTCGAAAACTGGAAAGCAAAACATAAATCTAAATTGCTGTTGTGGTTTGATGTAATGGCCGAATTTGATGCTTTATCCAGCCTGGCATGTTTTCATTTTAATCATCCGGAATATTGTTTTCCTCAACCCAGTCAAACAGAATTATCGATCATTGCCGGTGATATGGGTCATCCGCTCATTCATCAACACAAAAGGATTAACAATGATTATAAAATTGAAGGCAGTGGTCATTTCACCATTATTACGGGTGCAAATATGGCCGGTAAAAGTACCTTTTTAAGAACACTCGGAACAAATATGATTCTTGCTTCGACAGGGGCCCCTGTTTGTGCAAAATCATTCGAGTGGAACCCGGTACCTATCTTCACGAGTATCCGGACAAGGGATTCATTGTTTAAAAACGAATCTTATTTTTTTGCAGAATTAAAACGATTGAAATCATTGATCGAACAATTGCAATCAGGAAACCCTATGTTTATCATTCTTGATGAGATTTTAAAAGGTACAAACTCGAAAGACAAACAAACAGGATCTATGCACCTGATTGAACAATTGATCCGCTTGAAAGCATCCGGAATTATTGCCACACACGACCTTGTACTTGGCAAACTGGCAGAAACCTATCCTGAAAACATAGAAAATATGAGGTTTGAAGTCGAGTTTGAAAACGATGAACTCGTATTTGATTACAAATTAAAAGGTGGAATTTCACAAAATATGAATGCCACTTTTTTAATGAAAAAAATGGGGATCACCATGTGAGTTGATTGTATTGCCGGATTCTCTTCCATATCCGTCTTTCTTTTGTTATCAAATTAACATCTTTGGCAAAATATCATTAATTTCGTGTTTTGAACCAAAACCCAACATTATGAAGACAAAATTTTTTATACCCACACTTATGTTAATTATTTTACTTTCTGTTAGTTGTAATAACTCAACAAGTTCTAAGGAGGATGCAGTCAGCATTATTCCCAAAGACATTACCCTCAATCCTGTATCTAAAAATCTTGTGAATGAGCGACTCGAGATTTATGCACCTTTTAAGTTGCAAAGTGATATCAGTCACTTATCTGATAATGAAAAAGAAATTCTTAAAATTTGGTTTCAGGTTGCTGAAATCATGGAAAATATTTACTGGCAACAAACCATCGGAAATAGAGATGATTATTTGGCAAGAATAACAGATGGTGCAACAAAAATATTTTCGCTGATCAATTACGGCCCATGGGACCGCCTCAATGGGAACAAATCATTCATTGCTGAAATTGGTGAAAAACCTGCAGGCGCAAATTTTTATCCTGTTGATATGACCAAAGAAGAATTTGATGCCTTTGACGACCCCAACAAAACCAGTCTTTATACCCTGATCAGAAGGGATGAAAACGGGGCACTAAAATCTGTCTGGTATCATGAGGCCTATGCAGAACAGCTTAATAAAGCATCAGCTTTAATGAAAAAAGCTGCAAAACTGGCCGATGATCCGGGTTTAAAAAATTACCTGAATTTAAGGGCAGAAGCATTGGTTACCGACGAATATCAAGCCAGCGATTTTGCTTGGATGGACATGAAAGATGCCAATATTGATTTTGTGGTTGGCCCTATCGAAAATTATGAAGATGCCTTGTTTGGTTATAAGGCGGCCAACGAATCTTTTATTTTGATCAAAGACCTGGAATGGAGCAAAAAACTTGCAAAATATGGTGCCATGCTTCCCGATTTACAAGCCGGTTTGCCTGTTGAAGATGAATATAAAAAAGATGTTCCGGGTGCCAATGCCGATATGAATGTTTATGATGCAATCTATTATTCAGGCGATTGCAATGCAGGCAGCAAAACCATTGCCATCAACCTGCCAAACGATGAAGAAGTACATCTAAAGATGGGATCGCGCAAACTTCAATTAAAAAATGCCATGCAGGCTAAATTTGAAAAAATTATGGTTCCGATATCCAAAATGCTGATTGATGAAAGTCAGCAAAAATATATCAAATTCAATGCGTTTTTTGAAAACACCATGTTTCATGAGGTGGGCCATGCCATGGGAATCAAAAGTACACTTGACGGAAACCAGACCGTTCGTGAAGCTCTCAAAGAGAAATATTCTTCACTGGAAGAAGGCAAAGCCGATATTATGGGGCTTTACCTGGTTACAAAATTGTATGAAATGGGTGAAATTACCGAAGGAGAAGTTATGGATAATTATGTAACATTTTTTGCAGGAATATTTCGTTCAAGTCGATTTGGTGCCGCCAGTGCACACGGAAAAGCAAACATGATGCGATTTAATTATTTTGCTGATCATGGTGTATTTACAAGAACCGACGAAGGTATTTACACCATCCACTTTGACAAGATGAAAGAGGCCGTTATTGGTTCACTTCAAGATATATTGCATATTCAGGGTAATGGCGATTATGAAGCTGCCGCCAAACTGATTGAAGAAACCGGTATCGTAATGCCAATGCTCCAGTCAGATCTTGACCGTTTAAACAGTGCGAATATACCTGTTGATATCATTTTTGAACAAGGACCCAGATATGTTGGATTATAAATATTTATCAAATAATATATAAAACCATGAAAAAAATGCTCATTTTATTCTGTATTGCATGTGTTGGTATTGTTTCATGTAAACAGAATTCATCACAAACAGAGAATGCCAATCCGTTTTTCAGCGAATATAATACGCCATTTCAGGTTCCACCATTCGAACAAATACAACCTGAACATTATATGCCGGCCTTTGAAAAAGGAATGGCTGACCACAAAATGGAAGTGGAGGCAATTATCAACAATCCTGAACCGGCCACTTTCGAAAATACCATTGCTGCCCTTGATGCAGCCGGAGAATTGTTGAGCAAAGTTTCGATCGTATTTTTTAATTTATCAGGGGCCAACACCAATGATGAACTTCAGAAAATTGAAATGGAAATTTCTCCCAAACTGGCTGCACATGCCGATGAAATCACATTAAACCCTAAGTTTTTTGAACGGATCAAAGCTGTTTATGATCATAAGGATGAATTTGATTTAGACCCTGAGCAATTATTTATTCTTGAAAATCAATATAAGGGCCTGGTCAGAAACGGAGCGAATTTAGCTGATGATAAAAAAGAAGTACTTAAATCAATAAATCAGAAGCTCTCGAGCCTTGCCGTTCAGTTCGATCAGAATGTATTGAGCGAAACGAATAGTTTCAAACTTGTGATTGAAAACGAAGAAGATTTAGCAGGATTGCCCGAATCTGTAAGAGCAGCAGGTGCATCAACAGCACAGGCGGCAGGATTGGAAGGGAAATGGGTTTATACCACCCAACGACCCAGTATGTATCCTTTCCTGCAATATTCCGAAAAAAGGGATTTAAGGGAGAAACTCTATATGGCTTATACCAACCGTGCCAATCATGATAATGATAAAGACAATAAAGCAATTGTTGCCGAAATTATGAAATTACGCGTTGAAAGGGCTAATTTGCTGGGATATAAAAACCATGCGGCAATCACCCTCGAACCACGTATGGCAGGCACTCCCGAAAAAGCCATTGATCTTCTGATGCAACTCTGGGACGCAGCCTTACCAATTGCAAAAAATGAAGCTAAACAAATGCAGGAAATGATCGACCAGGAAGGTGGTAATTTTAAATTGGCTTCCTGGGATTGGTGGTATTATGCAGAAAAAATCAGAATGGAAAAATATAATCTGGATGAAAATGAAATCCGTCCATATTTCAAACTTGAAAATGTGAGAGATGGTGCTTTCTGGGTTGCAAATCAATTGTATGGCATTACTTTTACCCCAATTGAGAACATTCCGCTTCCCCATCCCGATGTTCAGGCTTTTGAAGTAAAAGAAGCCGACGGGAGTCATTTGGCAGTTTTATACATGGATTTTTTCCCGCGCGAAAGCAAACAACAGGGAGCCTGGTGCGGCGGTTATCAGGATCATTATATCAAAGATGGCAAGGAAATGATGCCGATTGTCACAACGGTTTTTAACCTGACAAAACCGACTGCTGAAACTCCATCCTTATTAAGCCTCGATGAAGCATCAACGATCTTCCATGAATTTGGCCATGCCCTGGATGGAATGTTTTCGAAAACATCTTATCACAGCAATTTTATTGCCTGGGATTTTGTTGAACTTCCTTCGCAAATTATGGAACATTGGGTAACAGAACCTGAGGTTATGAAGCAATATGCAATCAATTACTTGACCGGAGAAGTAATTCCGGAAGCCCTGGTTAAAAAAATGGATGCCGCCAGTAAATTCAATCAGGGGTTTGTAAATGTTGAAGTACTTGCAGCTTCTTTGCTTGACCTGGCTTACCATACCATTGACAAACCCATAGATCTGGATATTGCAAAATTTGAAAAAGATTATCTGAACAGCATTGGGTTAATTCCTGAAATTGAATCGAGATACAGAACAACTTATTTCGGTCATATTATTGGAGGTTATGATGCCGGATATTACAGCTATACCTGGGCTGCAGTTTTAGATAACGATGCTTACGAAGCTTTTAAAGAAAACGGCATATTTGATAAAGCCACTGCTGAAAAATTCAGAAAATGTGTTCTGGAGAAAAATGGTATTGAAAATGCCATGGAGATGTACATTAATTTCAGAGGCAGAGAACCTCAAATTGAACCACTGTTAAAAAACAGGGGCCTCAATTAATGACAGCTTTATACATTTAAAGAAAGGCGGGAATTTCCCGCCTTTTTGTTTTAAAATTTTTCGAATGTCTGATTATTATGAGCTTTCATCATTATCAATTTAAAGAAGATATAAATAATGAGGTCTCATTATAAATTCTCGTGCTTATTCCTTAATTTTAACCCAGAAAACCAATTGTTTAATTAAAAACCCAGCCGTGAAAAAATTGATCATGTTAGTTTGTATTGCAAGCTTCGGATTAGCTGCATGCAACAATCAAAAAGAACAAACCACCGATAATGGCAATCCGTTTTTTTCAGAATTTAACACGCCATTCCAGGTTCCTCCTTTCGACAAAATATTGCCTGAGCACTATATGCCGGCTTTTGAAGAGGGAATGAGACTTGAAAAAGCAGAAATTGAAGCCATTGTTAACAACCCGGATGAGCCTTCTTTTGAAAATACCATTGCTGCTTATTCCGAAACCGGACAATTCCTGAGCAGGGTAAGTTCAGTTTTTGGAGGGCTCAGTAGTGCTAATACCAACGACGAACTTAAGGCCATTGCCAAACAAGTTTCGCCTTTACGATCTATGCATGGAGATGAAATCAGGTTAAATCCTGTTTTGTTCCAAAGGATTAAAGCCGTTTATGAACAAAAAGATGATTTGGATTTGGATCCGGATCAGCTCTTTTTACTTGAAAACCTTTATGGCAGCTTTGTGCGAAATGGTGCCAATCTTGACGATGCCGCAAAAGAAGAGCTTAAACAAATCAATATGGAAATTTCCGGATTAAGCGTTCAGTTCAGCCAAAATTTATTGGGCGAAACCAATGCTTATCAACTTATCATCGAAGATGAAAAGGATCTGGACGGACTTCCGGAAAATGTAAAAGCCATGGGTGCCGAAGAAGCAAGTCGTGCCGGTATGGAAGGTAAATGGATATTCACGACCCAACGTGCCAGTATGTATCCTTTTTTAACCTATGCCAAAAACCGTGAATTGCGTAAACAAATCTATACCGCTTATACTATGAGGGGCGACAATGATAATGAGCGCGATAATAAAAAAATTGCTTCTGATATTTATAAATTAAGGGTTCGACGCGCCAATTTACTGGGCTATGAAACCCATGCCGACATCATCTTATCTACCCGCATGGCTAAAACTTCAGATCGCGTTTATGACCTGTTGAACCAGGTATGGTGGCCCGCACTGGATCTTGCTAAAAAAGAAGTAAGAGATATGCAGGCAATTGTTGATAAAGAAGGTGGAAACTTTAAAATTGCTGCCTGGGATTGGTGGTATTATGCCGAAAAGGTAAGAACCGCTAAATATAATTTCGAAGACAGCGAAATTCGTCCTTACTTCACCCGACAAAATGTTCAGGATGCAATTTTCTATGTAGCCAATCAGCTTTATGGAATCACATTCACCGAAATTAAAGATATTCCAAAACCTCATCCGGATGCTTTTGCATTTGAAGTTAAAGAAGCCGATGGCAGCCATTTAGGGGTATTGTACCAGGACTTTCATCCTCGTGCCAGTAAAAACGGTGGTGCATGGTGCGGCGGTTACCGACGATACCAGATTATTAATGATGAACCAATCGCTCCTGTTATTACAATGGTTACCAATGTTGCAGCACCGGTTGGAAATCAACCTGCATTATTAAGCATTGATGATGTTACGACTGTTTTTCATGAATTTGGACATGCACTTGACGGACTGTTTTCTAACGTTCGCTATCAAACAACATTCCGGTCAACTGACTTTACAGAACTTCCATCACAAATCATGGAGCATTGGGCCATGGAACCTGACGTATTAAGGGTTTATGCCAAACATTATGAAACAGGCGAAGTGATTCCTGATGAATTGATTGAAAAAATTCAAAACGCCAGTTTGTTTAATCAGGGCTTCATTACCGTTGAATTTGTGGCCGCTGCATTGATTGATATGGAATACCATACCCAAACCGTAGAACAGGATTTAGACATCAGGGCTTTTGAAAATGAATACTTCAAAAAAATGAAACTGATTCCTGAAATAGCTCCGAGGTACCGAACCACCTATTTTTCACATATCATCGGTGGATATTCTGCCGGATACTATAGCTATTTATGGTCGGGCGTATTAGACAACGATGCTTTTGAAGCCTTCAAAGAAAGCAGTTTATTCGACCAGGAAACAGCTCAAAAATTCAGAACAGAGGTTCTTGAGCCTAATGGCTTAAAAGATCCGGACGAAATGTATGTTAATTTCCGCGGACGGGAACCCATTATTGAACCATTGCTCAGAAGCAGGGGATTGATAAAATAACTGAAATGAATACAAAGAAAAAGGAGCCATTTTGGCTCCTTTTTTTTGATTATACCGAAAGCATATTAAAGAATTTCCTTTAATTGAATATTAAAAACCAATTTCTCCTGATTTCTATTAACGGTTAATTTTATCGATTCCGCTTTTCTAAAAATTTCTTCCTGTTGTTTGTAATCTATTTCCGTAACGGGCCGATCATTTAAATGGGTGATCTTATCATCAATTTGCAGGCCGGAATGAAATGCCGGAGAATTTTCGTAAAAGCCGGTTACATTCCAAAATCCCCTGCTGATGCTCCGGTCAACAAAATTAAAACCCAGGCGCGAAGGCCTAAATTTATCATTAAAAGATGAGTTTGGTTTTAAATACAAATCACCATTTTTAAAATCTATAATTATATCGAATCGTTCTAATATTTCATGTCCCAACAAACCTGAATGTTTGTCGGACGAAAGTGCACCCTGTGTGTCGGTACTGTACTCGCCCACAAAATTATTTAGTTCATAATCCCCTATTTTGATCGATCCGACCCAAAAGTCATATCGTGCCGATTGCCCACCAACACCCCCATATTTTGTTTCATATTTTACTTTATAGTCAATGTTTTTTGCCAAATCAAATTGTTTTGCGATTGGGCTGTTAAAGGTTACTGCATGTCCGCTCCCCAGGTCAAAAACAAAATTTCCTTCTATGTTTATCGAATTGTTAAGCTCAATTTTTAATGGAAGGAGCAACCTTCGATGATCTTGAATAAATGGGATTTTTGAGAAGCCAACGGTTGAAATCATTTCGATACTGTCGTATAATTTAATATACTCATGTTTATAATCAATTTGCATGATCTTATTTGAGAAATAGCTTTTTCCAATAATTCCATCCGCAAAATCCCCTACAATTTCTTTTAGCCCAAATACCGGGACTGTTTTTGTTTGATAAATATTGTTACCAAACTGAAAACTCACCGTATCAAGAATTACCTTTGTTTTTTGGGGCGTAGAACCAACCCCCGGCAACATTGCTACCGCAACTTTTTTGTAATCAAAGATGTGTTGATTAAAGAAAACAGAATCAAAGTAAAAATTATCGGCACCTGTATCAAATAGAAACGAACCCCTGGCTCCATCAACATTTCCTTCGATATAAAGGTGGCTTTTGATATATTTAGTCGGAATGGCTCCGGCAGGCAATTGAAATTCAGTATCAACTGCTATTGCTTCTTTTGGTTCCTGGCTGCCACATGCAGACAGAAAACAAAATATGATTATGTAAGTCAGGCTTCTAATCATTGTCAATTGGGTTTTTTAGGTTATATTTTTTGATGCGTTTATTTTCTATACTCTCGATAAAATATCCTTCTTCATATAATGATATCCCGGTTAAATGATGTTTTTGATCAAAAAATTTCCATCGGCCGTGCCAGTAAAAATGAATATCGTCAGTATTAAAATCAATCCTGGCCCAACCTTTACGCTGAATTTTGCCCTGTTCATCATAATTCTTCACTTTGATCCGGTTTTTTAAATGACGCTCCTTGGTCATTAATTTACCTTCGCGATTGTACATTTTGCAAACCCTGGCCTCACGATCATCTTTATAATAAAATTTGCGGTGAAGGATTTTTTGCGATGCATCCCAATACGAAAACCAAATGCCGGTTTTTTTCCCTTCTTTATTTACCCTATTGTAATACCTGCATTGCGATTGGGCATAAAAGCTGAAAAACATAAAAAAGAGAATTGATAGATATATTTTTTTCATAGACTATACTTGAGAACCGTATCTTGTTTAAATTAATTCGTTAATGGCAGCGCGTATTTCTTCATCCGTTGTTCCTTTGCCGTAACCGTTAATTACTTTCCTTATTATCCTGTTTTGGTCAAGGATAAAAAAAACAGGAACTGCCTGAACTTTATATTTGCCGGTAACTTCCTTTGTAGACATTACAAATTTATAATCAAAGTTATTTCTTTCCTGATATTTCTTTAATACGTTTGAGTTTTTTGCAAAAGCTTCGATACTTACAAGTTCAAAATCCGATTTATCATACTCCGTTGATAATTGTTTTAAAAAGGGAATCGACATTAAACAAGGCCCGCAACTCACACTGGTAAATTCGATTAAAATAACTTTACTATCAATTTTTTCTAAGGCAATTTCATTTTTTTCGGCATCTTTTAAAATCCATTTGGGAGCCTTTTGGCCTTCAAGTTTATTTTTATCTGTTCGTTTGCCCATTCTGTATGGTTGAATTGAATAATCGGGCTGAAAATAGTCGGATGCTTTGAAGTCTTCTTGTTTAATCTTATTGAATTCAACATCACTACAGGTAATCACTGAAATATCGTGTGACATTTCCCTGCGAATTTTATAAGGTAAATTATTGGATTTATTGATCCAAAGTTCATATTGCGAAATTTCTTCCCCAAAACCAAAAGGATTGTTTATGTAATGAGCCCGGCCAAAAAATTCGACCTGGTCTTTATTAAAAACTTCTATTTTAAAATATACCGAATCGCCTAAATCTTCAAAGTGCATGTTTAAGCTGTCATTTGTCTCTAAAGCATATTTTAATATGTTTTTGGCATTATTGAAAAAGGGTGGGTTTACGGGCCTAAATGGAAGAATCCGCACATTAAAACTATCAATTACAATTGTTTTGTGATCTTCATAAACAACGGCCCTCATATAACCATCATAGCAAAAACTCATTTTCGTTGGGTCGGTTTTTGATAATTTCACAAAACTGGAACCAATGGTGGTATCAGCCGGATTTGTGTATTCTTTAATGATGAAATTGTAAATTGCATAAGCCGATGTATCGCCCGGTGCCCATCCTTCAGATTTTACACTATATGAAGCCGATTGGATTTGTTCCAGATTGCTTAATACTTTTTGTAAATATTTAGTATCAGGCTTGGGAGCCTGGCAGCCATTAGAAAGAATAATAAATAATATGCCACTTAAAATGGCTGAAATAAGAAACGATTTTCTTTTAAAATCCATGCTTATAAAATATTTAATAAAGTTAAATTAATTCATTCAAAAACCCAACTAATCGAATAGTTTTAAAACTAATTAATTAGTTGGGTTGGGTAAAAAAAATACTTCAGATTTTTAATACGATCTTACTTATTGCATAGTAAAGTTTATCGGCAAATTGTATTGTACATCTACGGTTTTACCTCTTTGTTTACCCGGTTTGTATTTCATCATTTTTACAACCCTCATTGCTTCTTCGTCACAGCCACCACCAATTCCCCTGAGTATTCTCACATTATCGACTGAGCCATCTTTCTTAACAACGAAAGTTACAAAAACAGTTCCCTGAATATTTTCATTTTGTGCCTTTTCAGGATATTTGAGGTTTGCAGCTATAAATTCATTCAGGCTCATGTCATTGGTATTAAATTCAGGCATTTCTTCAACTGCTACAAAAACTTTTTCATCTACCAGCATTGTGTTTTTTTTGTCTGAACTATATGCCATTACAACAACCTCTCCCTTTTCACTTTCTCCTTCTTTTTTTGAAATTCCTCCGCCATCATCTAAAACAAATCTAATCGGCAAATTAAACTGAACACGAACCGCCTGTCCTCTTTGTTTCCCGGGCTCCCATTTCGGCATTGCATTTACAATCCTTACGGCTTCTTCATCGCATCCACCCCCGATACCTCTTAAAATTTTTATATCAGATACCGACCCATCTTTTTCAACAACGAAAGAAACATAAACACGGCCCTGAATTCCAGCTTTACGGGCTTCTGTTGGGTACTTAATATTTCGTGCTATATATTCCATTCTTGCCTGATCGCCTCCGGCAAATTTGGGCATTTCTTCCACTACCATAAATACTTGTTCCTGTTGTTCTGTGGTTTTAAGCCCCTGTTCTTCAACAACAGCATTTGCGGGTTCAATTATTTTAGCCGGTTCTTCAATTGCCTGTTTCTGTTGGCAACTAACCACAAAAACAGTGATTAATATTGCCATAACAGGCACCGCCAGCAGAAATTTAAGCCTGGCGAACTTTTTTGATTGCATTTTTGTCATCATAATAAATCGTTTTTTAATGAGTGATTGATTGAAATTATTTGTGAGGTCGTTTAGCTGTAAGCCGACCGCCTGATTTAACAATAAATGCTGGTAACTTATTTTATTCATTCCCCTTGATAAAATGCCTTCATCGGCCAGATATTCATGAATTCCTTTTAAGGAAATTTTACACAGCCACATAAACGGATTAAACCACTGAACAATGGTCAGCAGTTCTAAAATGATAACATCCAGGCTATGCCGCTGACTGATGTGTATTTTTTCGTGGGCTAAAATGCTGTCCAGGTTTTTATCTTTCAAATTTTGCTCATTTAAAAAGATAAAATTAAAATAGGAGAAAGGTGAATATTTTGTATTTATTTTAACGATGCTAAGCCCGTGAGATTTTGTCACTCCATATTTTCGGATAAAATATGCCAGTTGCAACAACTGGAAAACAAAACGCAATAAAAATATGGATGCACCGGTAAAGTAAATAATAGAAATGGTTTGATACAGATTCAGATTTTGGGCCACCCCTGTTTCAATTTTCTGGGCAGTAACGGTTATTGATTCTAAAGCAACAACGTACACCACTTCCGGGTTTTCATAAAAAACAGGAACCTTAAACATTGGTAAAATAAATGACAGGATGATTGAGCCGATCAGGTAAAAACGATTGGCCGTAAAAAAAGTATCCTTTCTTAAAAAGAACCAATAAATAAGATAAAGCGCAGCGAGGCAAAGTGCGGATTGAATTAAATAAATGACAAAAGCATCCATTTTATCAGGTTTTTAATTTTCTTTTTGTTTTTTTATCTCAGCATCCATCAGGTTTTTTATTTCCTCCAGTTCCTCAATACTTAAATTGTTTTCTTTGGTGAAGAAAGAGGCCAGGGCCTGGTATGAATTACCAAAATAATTTTTCATAAATCCTTTAAAATAATTTTTGGTGTATTCAGGTTTACTAACCAAAGGATAATATTCGTGGGTTTTACCATATGCCGTATGCCCCACAAATCCTTTTCGTTCAAGTATTCTTACAATCGTAGAAACCGTATTATACGCAGGTTTTGGTATTGGCAGTTTTGCCAGTATATCATTTACAAAACCTTTTTCTATTTTCCACAGAATTTGCATTATTTGTTCTTCGGCTTTTGTTAATTCTTTCATCTCTTTCTTTTTGATTAACAACTAATGATTTAGTTTTTTATTTTACAATATTAACTAATTATTTAGTTGAATGCAAGTTTTTCATAAAAAAAACCGAAATCTATTTTAATTTGGTTTCGGTTTTTTAAACAAAACGACTCAATATTCACTAACCATCTGTCAGTATTTTTATTTTATCTTCCATGCTGAGTCCGCTTACAACTTCAATATTGATACCATCCGAAATTCCGGTGGTCAGATATTTTTTCTCAAATTGCTGGGGTGCCACTTCAACTTCAACGAAAATGCTGTCGCCCTCAAAAGTGAGCAGGCTTTCCTGGATAGCCATCACTTCGCCAAGAGTTTGTTCCAGCACAATTGCTGCATTGGCACTATAACCGGCCCTGATAAACTGATCATCCCTGAGTTCAACATTTGCCTTAATTTCAAACTGGATGGCACCGTTTTCTTCAACACCTTTTGGGGCAATATGTTCGAGCACTGCATTAAACTTTGTATCATCAATCGCACCCACTGTTAAAATTAATGACATTCCCTCTTTAATTTTTCCAACTTCAGTTTCGTCAATTTTACCCACAAATACCATATCGTTCATATCGGCCACCGTTGCAATGGTTGTTCCCGGATTGAAAGTATTTGACTCAATTACAGAATTACCAACCTCAACCGGAACATCCAGCACCATCCCATCAACTGTTGACCTCACCAATGTGTTGGTGCCTGTTTTCGAATCTTTTACCTGTCCTTCTTTTATCAGGGCCAAATTATTTTCTGCTGATTTTAATTCAGTTGTGGCGGTTTTATATGTCAGATCTGCATTTTCAAAATCACTCTGCGAAATCACCCCTTGATCCAATAAAAGTTTCTGGCGCTCATAGTTAATACTTGCATTTCGTAAATTGATGTTGGCCTGGTTCACCCGCGATTCGGCATTGTTCAAATTAATCATATTGGGTATGATCCTGATTTTTGCAATCAGATCCCCTTTATTGATTTTTTCTCCTTCTGCAACATACAATTCTTCAATAATTCCGGATACCTGCGGAACCAAATCAATTTCTTTACGCGGCACCACCGATCCGGTGGCCACCGTTTGCCTGACAATGGTCATTTTTTCAGCCTGTGTTGTGCTATAAACCACCGGTTCTTCTTTAGATTTATTATACAGGAAATAAATGGTATAGCCAAAAACGGCCAGTACAACAATCCCTAAAATTATTTTTATTATCGTTTTCATTTTTTATGGTTTTATCAATTATTATTCATCATGTAATGCCTCTATGGGTTTAATTGCCACGGCTCTTCTTGCCGGTATAAAGCCTGCAAAAATTCCGGAAACAACCAAAAGTATGAGTGCTGTTAATGCTTTTTGAAAATCAATGGACGGGTTTGAAAACATATCGGTATCTGCCCCGGCCTGGTTCATGGCATAACTGATCAGCTCAAGTAAGCCAACCCCGAGGCTCAGGCCAACATATCCGGCAATGATTGTTAAAAACACCGACTCCTGAACAACCTGAACAATAATTTTTAAGGGGGTTGCACCTACCGCTCTTTTGATCCCAAATTCTTTGGTTCTTTCTTTAACAACAATAACCATGATATTGCTTACGCCGATCACACCTGCCATCAAGGTTCCAATGCCGACGATCCATATCAATCCGTCAATTCCGTTAAACAACATTTCAAATTCATTAAATTCCTGCTCCAGGTTTTCGGAATTAAAAGCCCTGTTATCATCCGGATGAATGTTATGCCTTTCTTTTAAAATAGCTTCAACTTTTTGCTGCAAAACGCTTGCAGAAACACCATCCTGGGTTGTTATGGCATAACCGGCACTTACTTCATTACCCAAATTAAAAGTTCGTTGAGTTGTTGTTAGCGGCAGATAAATAACCTGTTCATCGAATTCGCCTCCATTATTGCCAGAGCGATAAGATTTAAACAGACCCACAATTTTAAAATACACGCCATTAATTCTTATATACTGTCCAATCGGGTCTTCGCCCTCATCAAACATTTCTTCATAAACACGGTAACCAATGGCTGCAACTTTTCTTAATTCAAGAATGTCCGTTTCATTAATAAACCTGCCCTGCACAAATTTCATTGGGTTGATTAAATTGGTGGCCGGATAGTCGCCCATAACCTGAAAACTGCCGACTCTTTCGCCACGCACAACATTGTTTACCGTACTTCCAAATCCGGTTGTTCTGGGTGCCAGATATTTAATTTCTTTGACCCTATCAAGTAATACTTTCGTGTCTTCATTTGTAAAACTAAAGGTTCTCCCCTTGGGAAACCCTTTATAGGAGATTGATGTTCGGTCGGGATTAATAAACACACTGTTTGTAGCAAGTTTTCCTAGTCCGGCATAAGCCGCATCTTTAAGTCCTTTACCTGATCCAAGCATAATAACCAGCATAAAAATACCCCAAAACACACCAAAGGCAGTAAAAAAAGTACGTAGCTTATTTTTTTTAAGTGTTAAAAAAATTTCCTGCCATTTATCGATATCTATCAGTTTCATTTTTGTTGTTTTATTCGTCGCGCAATGCAATTACGGGTTTTACACTAGCAGCTTTCCGAGCCGGTACAAATCCGGCAAATGCTCCTGCAACAATCAAAACAATGGTTGCCCCAATAGCCACTTCAAAATTGATTTCAGGGTGGGAGAAAAATTCGATGTCGGGCAGGGTATTTGAGATCAGCTCCAGCAATCCGACACCTAACACCAGCCCGATATAACCTGCAAAAGTTGTTATCAAAACCGATTCCTGTAAAATCAGGCTTACAACCGACCAGGGGGTTGCCCCCAATGCTTTTCGCACCCCAATTTCTTTGGTGCGGTCCTTTACCACAATCATCATAATATTGCTAACGCCAACAATCCCTGCGATGATGGTTCCCATCCCGATAATCCAAATAAACAGCCTGATATTTCTGAATAAATCCAAAAACATTTTAAAATTCAAAACACCATTATCCACATTGATGGCCCTTCGATCTTCGATGGCAAATTTGTGCCTGTTTGCTAAGTATTTTCGGGCCTCATCCGCTACTTTAATACTTTCGGGTATGTTTGCCTCATCGAAAACCAGGTAGATAGAAGTCATTTCATTGGCACTGCTAAAAATTCCCTGGGCAGTTGTAATGGGCACATACACCCTGTTAAGCACACTTTCTCCTCCCAAATCATCAAATACGCCCACTACTTTAAATGAAAAGTTATTGATGGTCAGATATTCATTAATCGGATCAAAACCTTCTTTGAACAAAGCTTCTTTAACAAGCCGTCCGATAACGATTACTTTCCGCTTTTCATCAATATCTTTTTTGTTGATAAATCGCCCGGAGGTTACGATGGAAGCCGCAACATATTGATACGGCGGGTGAATTGCATAAATATTGAAATTCCCGTATTCATTTTTATAAGATACCGGCAATGAGCCGGCGATTGTGAAGCGACCTGTACCCCGATCAACATCCTGAATTTTGATGAGCTGTTCAAAATCTTCATTTGTAAACGACAATAAGCGACCTGCCTGCATTCCTTCGTGGGCAATTGAGGTGGTTCCACGATGTATTCCGATAATGTTGGTACCATCATCTTCAAATTGGCGCCGGACCCCATTTTCGAGTCCATAACCGGAACCCAGCAAAACAATGAGCATAAAAATACCCCAGGCCACACTAAAGCCTGTTAAAAAAGTACGAAGTTTGTTTTTCTTAATCGTACTGAATATTTCCTGCCATTTATCAATATCGAACATCTCTTTGTTTTGGTTTAAACACTTATTAATTGTTTTTTCCGATATTCTTTCAATTCTCCGTTGAATATATCCTTTTCGATAAGCCCGTCCTTAAGCCGGATGATGCGGTCTGTGCGGTTTGCAATATCCCTTTCGTGGGTTACGATCAACATGGTAATCCCTTCTTTATTCACTTCCTTTAAAATATCCATCACCTCCATTGAGGTTTGTGAATCAAGGGCTCCGGTAGGTTCGTCGGCCAAAATAACTTTTGGGTTTGAAATTAATGCCCTTGCAATGGCCAATCTTTGCTTTTGTCCGCCCGATAATTCGTTCGGCAGATGTTCGGCCCATTCAAGCAGTCCCATTTTTTCAAGATATTCCAGGGCCAGTTTATTTCTTTTTTTTCGTCCAATATTCTGATAATAAAGCGGAAGTGCCACATTTTCCATGGCATTTTTAAAAGGAATCAGGTTAAACGACTGAAAAACAAAACCCAATAACCTGTTCCGATATTGTGCCGCCCTGGTTTCATTCAGCTCCCTGATCAACATATTATCAAGATAATAATCACCCTGATCGTGTGTATCCAGCAAGCCAATAATATTTAACAACGTTGATTTACCGGAACCAGACGATCCCATTACTGATACCATTTCTCCCTGACGGATATTTACCTCGATTCCCTTCAGAACATGCAATTTATTACTTCCGGTAATATATGTTTTATGAATATTTTTAAGTCGTATCATTGTCCTGTTTTTTAGATGAATGTGTATTCTGCACTTATCTCAATAAATGCAACTTCAGGTGAGTTAATCTGTTGGTGGGTGCGCACCAACATCGTATTTCTTGTATAATTAGACAGATTGATTTGCTAAAAGGTTACAATTATATTTTCATCTCAAAAAGAATAATTAACTTGTGGTTGCGTTTAGATATTGATTTTTGGTCAAAATTTCTCGAAATTGAACATTTACAAAAAAAAACGAAGGTGGAAACTATTGCTGCTTGCTGCTGCAATTTTTATAGTAGGGGCTTCACTTTGGTATACAAACACCCTGGTTATAAAATTTGCTGAAAGTGAGCGTGCCAACGTAAGTATCTGGGCAAATGCAATTCAGCGTAAGGCTGATCTTGTAAATTATGCCGATGATTTTTTTGGAGAAATCAGGATCGAAGAACAAAAAAGGGCCGAATTGCTTGCTGAAACCTATAAGCGAATTTCGGCAGAAAGCAGATCGAGCGATCTTACATTTTATTCTGATATCATATTTAATAACTCAACCATTCCTGTTGTATTAACGAATGACCGGGATAGTATTATTGGTAGTAAAAACATAGATTTTGATCCCGACAGCGTATTGTTTTTAATGGGTGAATTGAAAAAAGAGTTCACGGTTTTCGACCCCATTTATAATTACTATTCTCCAACCGAAGCCAATATTCTTTATTATAAAGAATCAACAATTTTTACCGAATTACGCGTCGTATTGGACGACCTGATAGAAACTTTTTTTTCTGAGGTTGTCACGAATTCTGTTTCTGTTCCGGTTATTGTAACCGACGATTTTCACAAAAATGTGTATGCTTTTGGAAATATTGATTCATTATTGATGCAGGACAGTGTTTTTGTTGCTGATAAAATTTCCCATATGTTGCTTGAAAATGAACCGATTCATTTGCAACTACCAAACAGCGGCTCTACTTATATTTTTTACGAAGATTCTGACCTTTTAAAACAAATCCGTTATTATCCTTTGGTTCAATTTGCCATTGTGGGTTTGTTTTTTATCATCGCCTACCTTTTATTCAGCACGGCACGGAAATCGGAGCAAAATCAGGTTTGGGTCGGAATGTCGAAAGAAACCGCACACCAACTGGGAACACCACTGTCATCAATGATGGCCTGGGTTGAGCTATTAAAAATGAAAGGAGTGGAGGATGAATCAGTTGGTGAAATTGAAAAAGACCTAAAACGTTTACAAAATATTACCGAACGATTTTCTAAAATCGGCTCACCCACCAAGCTTCAAAACGAAAACATCATTGATACAATCTACGAAAGTGTTGATTATTTGAATAAACGCACTTCTAAAAAAGTCATTTACACCATTAATCAGGATGCCGATAAAGTAATAATGGTGCCCATCAATAAAAACCTTTTTGGCTGGGTTATCGAAAATTTATGCAAGAATGCCATCGATGCAATGAACGGTGCCGGAAAAATACGCATTGATGTTCAGGAAGAAAAACAATTCGTAATTATTGATATTTCAGATACAGGAAAAGGAATCTCAATGTCGAATTTTAAAACCATTTTTAACCCCGGATTTACCAGTAAAAAAAGGGGTTGGGGGCTTGGCTTATCACTTTCCAGGAGAATTATTAAAAATTATCATAAAGGAAAAATTTTCGTAAAATCTTCAATGGTTGGCCACGGAACAACTTTTCGAATTATTTTAAATAAGTAGTTTTGTCACTTACTATTGAAATTTATCATGGCCGGCATTTATATACACCTCCCGTTTTGTAAACAAAAATGCTATTATTGCAATTTTTACTCAACCGTTTCTCAAACAAATAAGGCTGCATTTTTAAAGACACTTGCCCAAGAAATTTCAATGCAGAAAGCTTATCTGAATGATGAAGAAGTAAATACCATTTATTTTGGGGGAGGTACGCCTACCTTATTAAATGGCAACGAAATTGAAATGATCCTCAAACAACTTTTTAACTCTTATCAAATATCTCCTTCTGCCGAGATAAGCATGGAGGCAAACCCGGATGATATAAATTTGGACAAATGCCGTGAGTTGGCTGATGTCGGGATTAATCGTTTGAGTATTGGCGTACAATCCTTTTTTAATGAAGATTTAAAATATTTACATCGTGTTCATGATTCTGGTCAGGCACATCGGGCCATTGAATCAGCAATATTGGGTGGTTTTCAAAACCTGACCATTGATTTGATTTACGGAATTCCAACCTTGTCAATTGAACATTGGAAACAAAACCTGAAGTATTTTCTTGATTTTCAAATACCTCATTTATCTGCATATGCATTAACCATTGAACCCAAAACACCCTTGCAGCTAATGATCTCCAAAAACAAATTGGAAGGAATTAACGAAGCTGCCATGGTGAAACAATTTAAATTACTGATCAAACAAACCCGCGAAAATGATTTTATACATTATGAAATATCAAATTTTGCCAAAGCGGGTTTTTTCTCTAAACACAACAGTTTATATTGGTTAGGTGGTAATTATTTGGGACTCGGCCCCTCGGCCCATTCTTATAATGGAATTTCCAGGCAATGGAACCTTGCTTCTTTAAGTAAATATCTGAGTCTGAAAAATCCTAAAAACATCGTTTACGAAAAAGAGGTATTAACGACGGCCCAAAAATTTAATGAATACGTGATGACTTCTATCCGAACTTCTTGGGGGTGCAATCTTGAACATATTGCAATTGCTTTTGGTGAAGAATATAAAAAGCACTGCATACTTGCCGCTAAAAAACATATTTCTTTAAAAAAATTAATATTGAAAGACGGAATACTAACCCTGTCGGATAAGGGAAAGCTTTTTGCTGATGGAATTACTGCTGATTTGTTTTATGAGGATAAGCAGTCATTAGCTTAAATTTCATATAAACCGGATTGTGATCGGAATTTTCAAAATTCAATTGATAAACATAATTTTCAACCACCTCTATATTGGGTGAAACGATAAAATAATCGATGACGGATTGTTTGGATAAATCGGGATCAAAAGAAGTGTTTAATTCCCGGTTGGTGAATGCGGTCGAATCGTAAACCCAAATCCATTCAGGGGGTAAAAAATCTTTTTCAAACATTGGCATTGATGCCTGTACCTGCCGGATGTTGCCCTTAAAAGTTGTATAAAAATCAGCAGGTAGCCGATTCCAGTCACCGCCTGCAATCACATAATTTCCACGATTGTATTCCTCCAGCATTCGCTCACGAATAACATTCAGTTCCGTTTTTCTTAACGAATCATTTTTAATATAATAAGAATTGTGTGTGTTGATAAGTACGAGGTGTTTTTTCCCGGGTAATAAATACCGGTTCAAAATAAAACAGCGGTCAAGCAAAAAAAGCTTATCCGGCCATGAAGCAATATTTGGATAAGCAAATCGGGTATTTTCAATAGGGGTGTATTTTGAAAAGGTCATCATTCCTGCATCAACCTTGCCAAGTGGTTTAAAAACGGGAACCGGCACCCAGCTTACATAATAATTTTTTGCAAATACAGCTGCATGCTCTGTTAACGATTCTTCAATTTCCGTTTTCTGATCCACATAATAGCTTCGTTTCGATTTTACATCAACTTCCTGAAAAAAACAAAAGTCAAGATTCTTAAGGCTGTCTATAAATAACAGGTTGTTTCGAAGATATTTTATACTTAATTGTTTATCGGCCCGAACTTTTTTTCCTCCATCGTAAAAGAAATCCATTTCCTTTCCAAGTCCGTTGTAACCCAGATTCCAGCTTGTAATTGTGAAGCATGTATCTTTTTCAATTTGAGAAGCAATCTCCTGATTTGGAGTTAACGACATAAAAGCAATCGGCTGATAATCGTTCAGGCTGATATACAATACAAAGGAAAAAAATACAAGCATCGTTAATATTAAAAAGATGATGATTGTACGAAAAGTTGTTTTGATGATTTTGGCCATTGTACGGCTAAGGTATAAAATATGGTAATTTTTTATAATTTTACCTGTAAATTTTTAGACAACACATATGCCGATACTGGGATCGATCATCAAAAAAGCATACGAATTGCGCAATATTCCATATGCTTTTAAAAACAAAACCGACGCTTATACCTCACAAAAAAAAGTATTGCTCCGGCTTTTAAAAAAAGCGCAACATACAGCTTTTGGCGAGCATTACAAATTTAATGAAATGCTCAAAAAGGAAGATTTTATCAATGCATATCAACAGCAGGTTCCGATTTATGATTACAATTCCATGTTTCGTCGGTGGTGGTATCGGGCATTAAACGGAGAAGCTTATGTGAGCTGGCCCGGAAGAATAAAATATTTCGCACTAACTTCCGGAACTTCCGAAGCGTCGAGTAAACAAATTCCGGTTACCGGTGATATGATTCGTGCCATCCGAAAGTCAAGTATCCGACAATTGGTATCTGCAGTATATTTCGATTTTCCAATTGAATTTTACCAGAAAGGAATGCTCATGATCGGCGGTAGTACCCACCTGAATTATAACGGAACCTATTACGAAGGAGATCTTTCTGGAATCCAGGCCGGAAATATTCCATTCTGGTTTCAGCATTTTTATAAACCCGGCAAGCGAATATCGAAAGAAAATGACTGGAGCACCAAACTTGAAGAAATTATTAAAAAAGCAAAAGATTGGGATATCGGCGTTATTGTAGGAGTTCCTGCATGGATTCAAATCATCCTCGAAAAAATTATTGCGCATTACAAACTGAACTCCATACACGATATTTGGCCCAATTTAAAAGTATATGTGCATAGCGGCGTTTCAATTGAGCCCTATGTAAAAAGTCTGGATAAGCTTTTTTCGAAACCCATGCTTTATAACGAATCGTATTTGGCTTCGGAGGGTTATATTGCGTATCAAAACAGGCTCGGATCAAAGGGCATGCATATGATTTTAGATAGTGGCTTGTTTTTTGAATTTGTTCCGTTTAACGAACAAAACTTTGATTATGAAGGCAACATCAAGGATAACCCACAAGCACTCACCATAGATGAGGTTGAAGAAGGAAAAGTATATGCCCTATTACTTAGCACCTGTGCAGGAGCGTGGCGATACTTGATTGGCGATACCATTAAATTTACTTCACTTGAACATCAGGAAATTGTGGTAACCGGCCGCACAAAACATTTTTTAAGTATTTGCGGTGAACACCTTTCACAGGAAAATATGAACCGGGCCATTAAAATGTTGCAGGATGAGCTTAATGTTGAAATCAACGAGTTTACGGTTTCGGGCATCCGCCATGGTTCTTTATTTGCACATAAATGGTTTTTAGGGACAAACGATCCCATCGATCCCCAGGTTGCCAGGAACAAAATTGATGGTTATCTTAAGAAATTGAACGATGACTACCGTGTTGAGCGAATTGAAGCCATTAAGGATGTTTTTGTTGAAGTTCATCCACTTGAAAGGTTTCAAAACTGGATGAAAATCCGGGGCAAAGAAGGCGGAGCCAACAAGTTTCCAAGGGTTTTGAAAGAAAATCAACTCAGGGAATGGGAAGAATATTTATCTACTCAATCCAAATAAATGGGGCCATTAATTGAAGGAATAATTTTAGGATTGACTCTTGCCATATTTTTTGGTTTTGGTCCGGCTTTGTTCGCCCTGCTCCAAACAACGATACATCGCGGATTTTTATCAGGACTATTGTTGGCCATTGGAATTTTTTTAAGTGATATGGTATTGGTTGCCCTTTGTTTTTTGGGTGCCATCCAAATCATTTCAAAACCTGAAAACAATCTTGCATTTGGTATTATAAGCGGTCTTGTGCTTATAATATTTGGCCTGGTAACTTATACCCGAAAAGTTCAACTTGAAGAAAGCGAAGAAGAAAATATTAAAACACCCTGGTTTGGCACTTATATTCTGAAGGGATTTTTTCTGAATATTGCGAACCCCTTTGTGTGGATATTTTGGATGGGGGTTGTGGTTGGTATGACCGCAAATTATGAAGCCAATGTTGAATCGATGTTTGTCTTTTTTTCCGCGACCCTGCTAACTGTTTTATCAACAGATATTTTAAAATGTTTTGCTTCCTATAAAATAAAAGGTTTTCTGACTCCCAAAATTATGTTGTGGATAAACCGTGTTGCCGGCATCGGATTGGTTTTATTCGGATTGTTTTTAATTGGGAAAGCTTTTATTGTTTTTTAATTCTCTTCGGCCTCGTTTTCAAATTTTAATTTGATATCCTTTATATTCAATTGGAGGTTTACGTTTCCGTTCCATTCATTTTCTTCGAGATGATAACAAATATCAAATGGCATGCCTTTGCGGATATATTCAAAATGTTCGGCTTGCTGAAAGGCAATGGCCGGATAGGGTAGCCCTGATATTAATTGATGGATGATATTTAATTTCAGGTGATTTTGACCTACAACCTTCGAAAATCCGGCATCAACAACTTCTTCGGCTTTAAAAACAGGCGACATATTTCCGGGGCCGAAAGGGGCAAATTGTTTTAACACCCGGTAAAACTTTGAATCAATTTTGTTCAGGTTTAACAAAGCATCAATTTCAATTTCGGGAACCAGCATATCTTCTGTAATGTTTTCACTCACATATTGTTCAAAACGTTTGGTAAATGCATCCAGGTTTTTGGGTTTTAGCGAAAGGCCCGCCGCATATTTATGCCCGCCAAAATGCTCCAGTAAATCCTGGCAATGATCAATTGCATCGTAAATATCAAAGTTTTTTATGGAGCGTGCCGAACCTGTGATCAGCCCGTGCGATTTTGTAAAAACAATCGTGGGCCTGTAATAATTTTCTGTTAACCTTGAAGCTACAATCCCAATGATGCCTTTGTGCCATTCCGGAAAATATACAATGGTGCTTTTTAGATTTGGAAATTCCGGGTTCGAATTTATCATTTCAAGTGCCTGACTGGTGGCAGAATGATCCAGGTTTCTTCTTTCGGTATTTAAAGAATTAATTTTTTCGGCTAATTTACTCGCATAAGCTTCCGTTTCAGAAATCAGCAATTCCACCGAATTTCTGGCATTTTTGATTCTGCCCGCTGCATTAATACGGGGTCCCACCAAAAAAACCAAATCACTGATTGTTATTTCCCTTGTAAAAAATTGTTCAGAATCTATTTCGCTTTGCTTTTTTACATTACTGTATTTTAAAATAGCCTCAACTCCCGGTCGTGGAAATGAATTTAACTGTTTTAAACCATAATAAGCCAGTGTTCTGTTTTCTCCGGTAACCGGAACAATATCTGCAGCTATGCTGATTGCAACCAAATCGAGCAAATCAAAAATATCGAGTGATGATACATTGTTTTTGGACTCAAAACCCTGAACAAGTTTAAATCCAACACCACACCCAGAAAGCTCATCAAAGGGATAATGACAATCCGACCTTTTGGGATCTAAAATTGCAACAGCCGGTGGCAGCGTATCTCCCGGACGGTGATGATCACAAATAACAAAATCAATATCCTTGCTTTTTGCATAAGTAACTTTTTCAACCTCTTTTATTCCACAATCCAGCGCAATGATCAGCGAAAATCCATTTTCTTTTGCAAAATCAATGCCCCGTATTGAAATTCCATAGCCTTCAGAATATCTGTCGGGAATATAAAAATCAATGTTTTTATAAAATGACTTAAGGTAAGTGTAAACCAAAGCTACTGCGGTGGTGCCATCCACATCATAATCGCCATAAACCAATATCTTTTCATCTTTAGCCAGTGCCTGTTCAATTCTTTCAACTGCCTTATCCATATCCTTCATTAAAAAAGGATCGTGCAGATGGGCCAATTGCGGCCTGAAAAAATACTTGGCTTGCTCGTAGGTATAAATTCCCCTTTGAACCAGCAGGTTTGCCAGGTCTTCATTAACCTTTAATACGCTGGCCAGATTCTGTATCTTGTTCTGATCACCCCTGTTTTTTATGACCCAGCGTTTATCCATAACATTTTTTTGTGTACGTAAAGATAAAGAATACAACCGATTTTATGGTCTTATCTTTTACAAATAAAACATAAAATTTAGGAGAATAAATGATATCAATGCCGGGGACCCGACCTGTGGAATTAATCAAATATTTTCCATTCGCCGTAGGCGATCGCAAAGGCGGATTAAAATGTTGATCGCATGGCTTCAACAGGGTTTAATCTGGATGCATTAAGGGCTGGCACCGAACCAGACACCAAACCAATTAATCCGGCTACACCAATTCCAAGTAAAATATTATTGAAAGTTAATACCAACTCAAATGCAAAACCCTGCGAATTTACAAGAACCACCAATAATAAAATAATCAGGAGGCCCGTAATTCCGCCCAAAAGTGACAAAAACACCGATTCAAATAAAAATTGTAACAGTATAAAATAGTTTTTCGCTCCCAGTGATTTTTGAATTCCAATCTGGCTGGTTCTTTCTTTTACCGAAACAAACATGATATTGGCAATCCCGAAGCCTCCGACAAGTAATGAAAATCCTCCGATTATCCATCCTACCACCGCAATCACACTGAACAAACTATCAAATTGTTTTGAAATCATGTCGGTTTCATTAATGGCAAAATCGTCTTCAACGGCTGGTTTTAATTTGTGCAATGAGCGTATGATTCCTGTGAGTTCATCCCGCATTTCTTCATTGCTTACCCCTGGTTTGCCTTTAACAATAATATTTGTGGAAATATTTCGTAAATCAATAACTGTGCGGGCAAAATTCAACGGAATCAGGCTTTGGTTATCGGAAGTATTTCCAAAAATATTTTCACCTTCCTTGGCAAACACCCCGATTATTTCCATATTACGGCCAAATATTTTTATATTTCTGCCGATGGGATCCATGTTTTCGAATAATTCGTCGGCAATATCGGCACCAATAATAACCACAGCCTTTCCACCTGAAGACTCGATGGGCGTAAAATACCGTCCATCCCTAAGGTCAAATGTCATTACATTGTCGTATTCGTGCGTAGCCGCAATTATCGTTGCATTTTCAATGTTTTTTGATTGATATTTGATGGTTCGGTTTACCCCGATCATAAAAGCAGACGCCTCAACAGTATTGCTGCGTCTTTGGATTTCTTCCAGTTCATCAAGTTTGGGTTCCGGGCGTTTAATATATTGCCACCACGGACTGTTACCATCCATTACCCATGGCCACTTTTGAATAAAAAGTACGTTATCGCCCAGTGAATCAATGGTTTTATGAATCGATCGCTCCATTGAGTCAAAAACAGTAAATACCGAAATAATTGAAAATATTCCGATTGTTATTCCCAATAGCGATAAAAAAGTTCGGGTTTTATTCATTTTTATTTCCTGAATGGCAAACAAATAACTTTCCCTAATCAATTTTATTATAATCATTGTTCCTGCCTTTTTCTGTTTATTTTGTCCAATATTTATTCAGTTTGCTGATTTTCCAAAGATAATATAAAAACTTCTGGTAAACGTAATATTAAGCCCGAGCCGAAATCATATTTATTTCAATTCTGTTGAAAAAAGTTATTGTTAAAAAGAATAAATTATAATCATTGGTTGCTTAAAATAATAATGAAATATATTGCTTATTGCTTTGATTTTTAATAAAATTGCAATTCCAAAAAATTAAGCCAAAACATTGAAAAAGATACAGAATGCATTAATTTCCGTATTTAATAAAGACGGACTAAAAGAGATTGTTAAGAAGTTGGATGATTTGAATATTAAAATTTATTCAACCGGGGGTACGTATGATTTTATTAAAAAACTGGGTGTAGAAGTTACGAGCGTTGAATCCTTAACGGGTTATCCGTCGATACTGGGCGGGCGTGTTAAAACTTTGCACCCGAAAGTTTTTGGCGGCATTTTGGGCCGAAGGGATGTGACCAGCGACTTAGAGCAACTTGGTAAGTATGATATACCCGAGCTGGATTTGGTGATCGTTGATCTTTATCCTTTTGAAAAAACAATTGCTTCAGGAGCAAGCCAAGAAGAGATTATTGAAAAAATTGATATTGGGGGCATTTCATTAATTCGGGCCGCTGCAAAAAACTTTAAAGATGTGTTGATTATCTCTGAAGTAGATCAATATACAGCCTTATTAAAACTCTTAAACGAAACCGGAGGCACAAGCACGCTTGAACAGCGAAAACTTTTTGCAGGCAGAGCCTTTAATGTTTCATCACATTATGACACCGCCATTTTTAATTATTTTAACCAGGATGGCCATTTAACGGCATTTAAGCAAAGTATGAACCAATACCGCATGTTGCGGTACGGAGAAAACCCACATCAACAAGGTTTATATTTTGGAAAGCTTGAGGATGTATTTGAACAATTGCATGGCAAAGAAATATCATTTAATAACCTAACCGACCTTGATGCAGCCATTCATTTGATTTCAGAATTTACCGAACCAACCATCGCAATTTTAAAACACAATAATGCCTGTGGGCTTGCAAGCCGCGAAAACCTTAAAGATGCCTGGAAAGATGCATTGGCCGGAGATCCAATTTCTGCCTTTGGCGGGGTCATTATTTCCAATCAGCCCATTGAGCCAGATTGTGCCGAAGAAATCAATAAATTGTTTTTTGAAATCATTCTCGCCCCCGCATACAAAAATAAAAGCCTTGATCTGTTAAAATCTAAGAAAAATAGAATAATTTTACAGAAGAAAGCGTTTAATTTTCCTGTAAAACAATTTAAATCGGTATTAAACGGTGTTTTGGTACAAGATAAAGACCTGAAAACCGAAACATCTGAAAATTTTGAGGTGGTTACCTTAACCAAACCAAATGATTCAGAAACAGAAGATTTGGTTTTTGCCAATAAAGTTGTTAAGCACACAAAATCCAATACTATTGTATTGGTAAAAAACAAACAACTTATTGCAAGCGGTGTAGGACAAACATCAAGGGTTGACGCCTTAAAACAAGCAATTTTAAAGGCAAAAACTTTTGGATTTGATTTAAAGGGTGCGGTTATGGCTTCGGATGCATTTTTTCCATTTGCCGATTCGGTTGAAATTGCACATGAAGCAGGAATTACGGCTGTGGTTCAGCCGGGTGGTTCGGTCAGGGATCAGGATTCGATAAATTATTGTAACCAAAATAAAATATCGATGGTTTTTACCGGAATTAGGCATTTTAAACACTAATTAACTTTTAATTTAAATATTACTAAAAAAACAAAATATGGGCCTGTTCTCATTTTTAACGAAAGAAATTGCTATTGACTTAGGAACCGCCAATACTATTATTATTTATAACGATAAGGTTGTTGTTGATGAACCATCTATTGTAGCACTCGAAAGAAATACCGGAAAAATTATTGCGGTGGGTAAAAAAGCCATGATGATGCATGGAAAAACCCATGAAAACATAAAAACGATTCGTCCTCTTCGCGATGGAGTAATCGCTGATTTTCAAGCCGCCGAATATATGATCCGCGAGTTTATCAAAATGATTGATACCAGAAAATCCTTGTTTCCTCCGGCTCTTAAAATGGTTATCTGTATTCCTTCAGGAATCACAGAAGTTGAAGAACGGGCCGTTAAGGATTCGGCTGAACAAGCTGGTGCCAAAGATGTTAAATTAATACATGAACCGATGGCGGCAGCCATTGGTATTGGGATTGATGTATTGGAACCAACCGGAAATATGGTGATTGACATTGGAGGCGGAACAAGCGAAATAGCTGTTATTGCTCTTGGCGGGATTGTAAATAATAAATCGATACGCATTGCCGGCGATGATTTTAATGCCGATATCGAAGAATATATGCGCAAACAGCATAATATTACCATCGGTGAACGTACCGCAGAAAGAATTAAAATTGAAGTAGGTGCAGCATTGCCCGATTTGGAAAATCCACCCGATGATTATGCTGTTCATGGTAGGGATATGCTCACCGGAATTCCCAAAGAAATCATGGTGAATTCGGCCGAAATTGCCCGGGCCCTCGATAAATCGATTTCAAAAATTGAAGCTGCGGTTTTAAATGCCCTCGAAATGACACCCCCCGAATTATCTGCCGATATTTATCGGACAGGTATTTATCTGGCGGGCGGTGGTTCAATGCTAAGGGGTCTTGATAAAAGAATCCATTTAAAAACCAAATTGCCCGTTCATGTTGCCGAAGATCCTTTAAGGGCTGTTGCACGGGGTACCGGAATTGCCCTGAAAAATTATGATAAATTTACTTTCCTGATTAAATAAATCGGGTATTAATTTTTTTGTTTTTTATTAATGAAATAGATAAAAATGCGATATTTTTTTGCATTTCTGAGGAGACATAATATTTTTTTCCTGTTTATAATCCTGGAAATTTTCGCTTTTTTATTAATGATTAATCGAAAAAATTATCAGGGTTCTGTATTTATTAACAGTACCAGCCAGTTTACCGGTTCTATCAATAAAGCCTATTCAGATATTCTTGATTATTTTGCCCTAAAAAAAACAAATGAACTTCTTTTTACAGAAAACGAATACCTGAAAAACTTAAAGTTTACCCAGGTTCAATTTGATAGTATTCCACAACCACCTGACACAATTTATAGATACATCGGTGCAAAAATAATTTCAAAATCGATTCATAAACCTGATAATTATCTGATGCTTGATAAAGGTGCCAAAAATGGGGTGAAAATTGATATGGCCGTAATTTCAGGTGATGGTATAGTTGGTTCGGTTATTGCGGTTTCAGAAAATTATTGTTCTGTAATGTCGGTTTTACACAGCAACAGTAAAATAAGTGCCAAAATCAAAAAAAATAATCAATTGGCAAATATTTTATGGGGCAATACAAATTATTCAAAGGGAACCCTGGAAGACATTCCATCGCACCTTGAATTACTATACGGGGATTCTATTGTAACCTCCGGTTATTCGTTAATTTTTCCTGAAAACATCCTAATTGGGACCGTTGAAAATTATTTTTCAGAGGCAGGGCTCAATTTAAACAAGGCGATCATAAAATTTTCTACCGATTATAACAGCCTAAAATATGTTTATATCATCGAAAACCTTAGAAAAGAAGAACAAATGATGTTAAAAAGGGAGGTGGAAAATGAGTAGGGTGATTTTTAAAATAATTTTCAGTTTTATCATTCTTGTATTTTTACAAATATATGTATTGAATAATATTCAATTTCTGGGTTATGCCAATCCCTATCTGTATATTTTATTCATATTAATACTTCCACTCGAAACCCCAAAATGGTTGCTTTTATTGATGGGTTTTATAATGGGTTATGTTATCGATTATTTTTCATTCACCATTGGCCTGCATATTTCCGCAACTGTTTTAATTGCCTATTTGCGCCCTAAAGTTATACATATAGTTGTTCCCAAGCTGGAGCCCGGGCCGGAGGTTAAAATAAGCATTAAACAACTTGGTTTTAAATCATTTCTATTATATACGGGTATTTTGGTATTTGTGCATCATTTGGTTTTATTCTTTGTTGAAATTTTTAAACTAAGCAACTTTTTTGAAACACTTAAACACGCAAGTATAAGTTCGTTTTTAACCATATTGCTGATTATTATCGGTCAATATCTGTTTTATTCGAAAAAAAAATAAAGCCTTAATTTTCAATATATTCAAGCTTTTATTTGTTTTGTATTCAATATTTTATAATTTTTGCCGAACATTTTCAAACTTAACTTAAAATAAAATGAAAAAATTAATCTATTTATTACTGATCTCCCTTATCGTTGTTTCATGCACTTCTCAATCGAATAAGGAAAATACTTATTCCATTAAACTTAATTTAACCGGTGCTGAAAATGCAACTTTTTATCTGTCTCAACGCAAAAGTGGAGAATGGCTTCAACTCGACTCTACCAGTGCAGCTGCTTCAATGACATTTAAAGGCCAGATTGAATTTCCGGAAATGTATTATATCAATATTAAAGACAAAAGAGGTAACATTCCGGTATTTGTTGATGCCTCTGATATTGTAATTACGGGAAGTGTAGACAGCCTCCGACAAATTAAAATAAGTGGTTCTCCTTCACAAGATGAATTAAATGCTTTTACGGAACAAACCAAAGTGTTTGATGATCAACTGCAAAATTTATACATGGAGTACCGCTCGGCAGCCGAAACCCAAAATGAAGAATTAAAGAGTGAACTTGAAAAACAAATGGAATCAGCCAATCAACAAAAAATTGATTTTACCTATGATTACATTCTAAAAAATAATGCAAGTGTTGTTGCCGCATTTCTTGCTTATCAAAACAATTATTATTTTGAGCTCTCACAATTACAGGAAATCACTGCCGCTTTTGATCCATCAATTGAACAATCAACCTATGTTCAAACACTTAAAGAAAGGGTTGCTGTTCTGGAATCAGTAGCCATTGGTAAAAAATACATTGATTTTACAATGACCAATACGGTTGGAGATTCTGTTTTGTTCTCATCCATGCTCAGCGGCAAATATACTTTGGTTGATTTTTGGGCTGCATGGTGCGGTCCCTGCAGAAGAGAAAATCCAAATGTTGTGGCGGTTTATAATGATTATAAAGATAAAGGCTTTGATGTGATTGGAATTTCGCTCGACCGCGACAAGGATCAATGGCTCGAGGCAATTGAAGCCGATCAATTAACCTGGCACCATGTTTCTGATCTTCAGTATTGGAACAGCATGGCCGCTAAATTATATGGTGTAAATTCTATTCCTCATAGTATTTTACTCGATAAGGATGGAATTATTATTGCCAAAAACTTAAGGGGTGAAGAATTAAGAAATAAAATTGCTGAATTACTGGATTAATTTATTTATAAGTTCTAAATAAAAAAGCCGGATTACTCCGGCTTTTTTATTCACGAATATTTTGTTCCTTCCATAATTTTTGAAATGATTTTTCTTCAACCTTTGGTAATTCGCGATGGGTACCCCAGCTTTTTTTAAAAAATTGTTTTAATAACAGATTTTTACTTTTTCCGCCCAGCATATCAAGCTTTTTACGACTCAACATACTTTGTTTCCAAAAATTGATGATAAACTTTTCTTTCCCGCTATAATATTTTTTCTTTACGGTATCATTTCTGTTAACGAGCAATAATTCGTGCAAAGGAATATTTACCGGACACACTTCGGTGCATTTTCCACATAAAGTTGATGCAAAACTTTGATGCTTATATTCTTTAAAATCAATCATAAATGGATTGATTACCGCTCCAATTGGTCCACTATATGTTGTTTTATAAGCATGACCACCAATGGTTTTATACACAGGACAAATGTTTAAACAGGCACCACATCTGATACAAGACAGTGCCTGACGCTGCCTGTCCTGGGCCAATAAATCAGTGCGTTTGTTATCCAGTAAAACCAGGTACATTTTTTCCGGCCCGTCATTTTCATCTGTTTTTCGTGGTCCTGTAACAATTGAATTGTAAACAGAAATATTTTGTCCGGTTCCGTGGGTTGCCAGTAAGGGTAAAAATAAATCCAAATCACTCAATTTTGGAATCATTTTTTCGATACCGGCGATTACAATATGTATTTTGGGAAATGCCATGGTCATCATACCATTTCCTTCATTTTCGGTAAGCGAAATGCCGCCGATATTGGCTATTAAAAAATTTGCTCCGCTAATTCCCAAATCAGCTTCAATAAATTTTTCTTTCAGTAATTTTCTAACGAAATCCGTTAATTCTTCGGGCGATAAATTAATATCTGTATTAAACTTTTCATTAAATAGAAATGCAATATCTTCTTTTGATTTATGCATAGCAGGGGTAACAATATGATAAGGTTTCTCTCCTGCCAGCTGCACAATATATTCGCCAAGATCCGTTTCGATCGATTCTACTTTTTTCTTTTCAAGGGTATCATTTAAATCAATTTCTTCGGTGGTCATTGATTTGGTTTTAACCACTTTTTTAATTTGGTTTTCTTTTACAATTTCAAGTATTTCCTTTAATGCTTCTTTCTTATCCTGGGCCCAGATTATTTTTCCGCCATTGGCATTAAAATTATCCTCGAATTGTATGAGGTATTTATCCAAATCATTCAATACCTTATATTTTATAAAACCCGCCCTTTTCCTGGCTTTATCTAAATCCTGGTATTGCTTTTTTCCATTCAGTACAGCTGAATCATATTTTGAGATATTAAAGTTGATTTTTTTCCGGTGTTCCAGATCAAATGCTTTAATACCCGATTCTTTTATAAACTGATTATAAGCGTCCAAATCAAATAGTTTTAGAAATTTTTTCGACTCTTATTGTATGCCTTCCACCTTCAAATGCTGTACTTAAAAATGCTTTTACCATTTCCAATCCCAATTTTTTATCTACAAACCTGCCAGGTATTGAAATGATATTTGCATTATTATGCATTCTGATTAATTGGGCCTGTTCAACGGTCCAGCATAGTCCGGCCCTAACATTTGGATACTTATTCGCTGTCATTTGTGCCCCGTTTCCACTTCCGCATAAAATAATTCCCAATGAGTATTCACCATCATTTACCGATTTAGCCAGAGGGTGTATCATATCAGGATAATCAACACTTTCAGAAGAATAAGTTCCAAAATCCTTTACCGAATATGATAATTTTGCCAGTTCTTTTTTTAAATATTCTTTCATTTCAAATCCACCATGATCCGATGCAATTGGAATGATATTTTTGTCTTTGGCCATTGTTAATAAAATTTTTAACAAATGTACTTAAATATAAAAGATTGAAAATATATGATCTTAGTAATTAATCAATTAATTTATTGACAAAAATATCTGATTTTTCTAGGAGTCTAATTTTCAAAATCATATCAATTATTAACAATAAATTGTTTATTTTATCAGTTTACTGTTATAAAAAAACCAACATCTTTGTACATATTAACAATTCGTTATGGTTTATTTACGAATGATATAAAAACGGGTATTTTTTCACTATTTATCATTTGATTATTAACCATAAAATATTCAAAAATACCCATAAAAATATTCACATACTTCTAAAATTAACACTTGTTAATATCTATATTAAAATATTATAAATCAAATATATAATAAAAATTTTTGTATTAATAATTTGTTAATTAAACGATAAAAATATTAAAGTCAAGTTTAGAGAAAAAAATTTATCAGTATTAATAACAAACCTATATTAATAAATAAAAAATTTATAAATCTTATAATAATATATCTATTAGAAAATCGAATTTTAAAATAGTATTCACGAAAAGAATTATTTTTGTGTTGTGATGGATTTGATAAAAAAAATAAACCAGATAAGAAAGGAAAAAAATGCGATCATTTTGGCGCATTATTACCAGATTCCGGAAATTCAGGACATAGCAGATTTTATTGGCGATAGTTTGGCTTTGGCTCAAAAAGCTGCAAAAACCGATGCTAAGTTAATTGTTTTTGCGGGCGTGCATTTTATGGCTGAAACCGCAAAAATTTTGAATCCAAATATCAAAGTTTTATTACCGGATTTAAATGCCGGATGTTCATTGGCTGATTCTTGTCCGCCAACTGATTTTAAAAAATTTAAGCAAAAACATCCCAATCACCTGGTCATATCTTATATTAATTGCACCGCTGATATAAAAACAATGTCCGATATAATTTGTACTTCGGGAAATGCGGTACAAATTGTAAATTCATTGCCCAAAAATCAAAAAATAATTTTTGCACCGGATAAAAACCTGGGAGGATATATTAATAAAATAAGTGGAAGAAATATGGTACTTTGGGATGGTACCTGTGAAGTACATGATATTTTATCAACGGAAGCCATTATAAAACTAAAAATTGAACATCCCGATGCAAAATTAGTTGCTCATCCCGAATGTAAAGGACAGGTACTTGAATTGGCTGATTTTATTGGATCAACCAATGCAATGCTTAATTTTACAAAAACAGATCATACACTAAAATATATTGTTGCCACTGAAAGCGGAATTTTGCATCAAATGCGAAAAGATTCGCCCAATAAAGAATTTATAATTGTACCGACCGACAAGACTTGTGTATGTAATGATTGTCCTTATATGAAATTAAATACGCTGGAAAAACTATATTTGTGTTTAAAAAACGAGGATCCGGAAATTAAACTATCTGAAGAAACAATTAAAAAGGCACAAATACCGATAATTAAAATGCTTGAAATATCTAAAAAACTGAACATTATAAAATAAAATCCGTTAAAATATTTTTAATCAATTATTCGAAAAATGAAAAAATATATTATTAGCCCAATAACTATATTTATAATAGCCTTAATGCTTACTTCATGTTCGAATAAAATATTTTTTACCAACGAAATGAGGGTAAAATTAGATGAATATGATTTAGAAATTAATAAGGTTCAATTTTACACTTCAAAAAAAATTGTGTTCAGAAGGGTTTTACCTTATGATTCAGCTAAAATCGCCAGGGGTGAAATCAGGTTTGAAAATGGAAAATTAATTGAAAGCATTATTATAAAAAAGAATACACCCGGTACTTGTGAATTCGTAAATGATGGTATTTTAAATATGACCTTTGAACAAGGTGATGATAAATACCTTAAATTTAAACCCAATAAATCGGGTAATTATTACGAACTATTTGTAAAACAGGATTTGCTTAATTATGGGGAAATTGTTTATGATAGTATAAAATATATTATTCAACCCGGTAGCGAAAGAGCCAGGTTATTGGTTAAAAAAAATGAAGACTATTTATTGCGCGTACAACAAAGAATTATTAAAGGAAGAAAAGTTAATAATTAAGAAAAACTATTTAAGAAACAAAGGAGGAAAAATGACTAAAAAACTTATGATTAGCCTGTTTGCATCTGTTTTATTTATATCATGTGCAAATAATACACCAACCAATACGAACGAAGAAGCGGTTGCAGAGATAAAAGAAGTAACTGTTGCAAACTTTGATGAAATGGCCCCCGATCTCGTCGGACAAACTGTTACTATTACCGGTACCATAAATCATGTTTGCCAGCATGGCGGAAAAAAATTGTTTCTGGTAGAAGAAGGTACTGAGGCCAGTATAAAAATTACAACCTCTGAAGAAATGGCTGCATTCAATACTGATTTAACAGGTAATAAAATTACGGTTAACGGTATTGTTGAAGCATTAATTATTGATGAGGAATATTTAATGGCCTGGGAAAATGAACTAAAGGTTGGAAATAGCGAAGAATTGGGCGATGGACATGGTGTTGGTAAAGGCGAAGCTGCCGATATGGGCGAACATATTGCAGCCACAGAAAGTATTGCCAATTATCGAAAACAAATTGCGGAAAGTGGCTCGGATCATCTTGCTTTTTATTCAATTGTTTGTAATAATTATGAAGTAATTCAGGCAAAAGAACGAGAAGAATAAATTTGTCAATATTGCTGAAAGCCGGATATCTTCCGGCTTTTTTTAATGGATTTAATACAGATGTTTATGAATATTAACTGGAGAAAGTGGAACCGGGTTATACACCGGGATTTCGGATATTTATTTTTTGGGATGACAATCATTTATTGTTTGTCGGGCATTGCCATCAATCATATGAACGAATGGAATCCCAATTATGTTATTGTTACAGACGAAATCCAGACAAAATTGCCTGAAACTTTAAATAAAGAAACCATCAAAAATTTATTAAAAGAAAATGATATTGATGATACCTATCTGAATCATTATTATCCCGGTGAGAATGAATTAAAAGTTTTTATTAAAGATGGTTCCGTTTATATTGATATGGAAACAGGAAAAGGCCTGGTTGAAAAAACAAAACGACGGCTTTTCTTTAAACCCATGAATTATTTACATTATAATCCCATCAAATACTGGACCTGGTATTCCGATATTTTTTCCGGTTCATTGATTCTTATTGCAATTACGGGCCTATTTATTGCCAGGGGTAAATCGGGTATTACCAAAAGGGGTGCCTGGATGACAATGCTGGGTATTTTGATCCCCATCGTATTTCTTTTGATCTTTTATTTTTAAAGCCAAGCGATATGAATGAAATAACAATCTTAATAATTTTTGTGTTGTGGTATGTGGGGGCATTGATCATTTCTGAAAATACTTCAAAAAACAGTAAACCCGGTAAAGAATTGATGTTTTTTATTGGTATGATTTTCAGCCCTGTAATAGCCTTGATATTATTATTACTTTTTAAAAAACATTTAAAAACCAGCTAACAAAAAACACCGGTTGTTTTAAGGCAGCCGGTGTTTAAAAAAAATTGTTAATCACAGATATAGATCTTACCTAAAAGGCTTAATCTATAAGTTTTAATTAGAAGATTGCAATTTGATATTCAAATCTTCATTGGCAGTTAATTCAAGCTTTTCAACATAACTTTTATTATATGAAATATATGAAGCAATAACATTGTATTGTCCGGGTGTTAAATTTTCAATGGTATAATTGCCATCAAAATCAGTATAGGCTTTTTTGTCCAGCCCTTCCAAAGTTACTTCCACGCCGGCGAGAGTTTCACCAGAATTTAAATCCATAACAGTACCGCTTAAAGAAATAGTAGCAGAAACTTCAGCTTTTGAATTGTTTGTAAAAATATTGGTTGTAAATGCCAATACTGTTGCTAATACAAATATTCCTGAGATAATTATTTTCTTCATTTTATATATATTTTATAGTACAAAGAAATAATTTAAATATTGCTATTCAATAACAGAAATATTACAATAACGTTAAGTATTTGTAACAAAAAGCTAATATGTTCTTGAGTTAATAAGTTTTCCTTCTTTATCGTACATTTTCCAGGTGCCGGTTTTTTTACCCATTTTATAATGCATTTCGTATAGCAGGGTACCGTTATCATCCCAGATATACCAGTCACCATTTTTTTGGTCATCTAAATAGCCGGCCTGGCCAATTTTTGTACCTTTAGGGTTCCAGTTAATCCAAACCCCGTCCTTCTTTCCTTCTTTATATGATCTTTCTTCCTGTTTTTGAGAGTTCTCATAATAAAAGGTACTGATTCCATCAAGAAGTCCATCTTTAATTTTATATTGAATTTTTACTTTCCCGTTTTCAAATTTCTCAGTGTGTATTCCTGTATAAAGCATACCCAACTTATAATACAGACCCTCTTTAAATTCAATATTTTGGGATTTCGCATCTATAGTTATTAATGTAACAAAAACAATAATAAGCAAAATGAATTTTTGTATATAATTTTTCATTATTAGTTATTTAAATATTAAATTACAAATTAAAATGAATAACTCATTCTTATTTGGTATGTTATACCAGGGTGCAGACTCGAGTAGAATTGATCTTTTGACATGAAGGATTTATAAACAGATTCTTTGTTTTGATTCAATATGTTTTCAATTTTTAATCCAATTTGAAAACGGCCCTCTGCACCCAGGTTTTTATTGGCGTTGAAATTTAGACTATGAAACGGCTTGGAGTATACATCCGGACGATCAGAAATGCCTACATATTGAAGGGTTTCACCCTGTACATTATAATAAACTCCGGCCTCTAAGTTTTTCCAAAATCCGTTTTCACCCCCACTGTAAGCAAATCCTGCATTAATAATATATGGTGCCTGTCCTGCCATATCCCTTTCTTTACCTATAACCTGTCCGGTTCTTACAGTGTTGAGCCTTGATGTATATTCAATATTACTGAGTTCAATCTCTGATTTTATTAGTGTTAAGTTAAGATTAAAACTGATATTCTTTAAGGCACTGCCAAATAAATTAAGATTTTGCCTCGCTTCAATTTCAACTCCGTAAACTTTTCCGTTTCCAACATTTCTGGGTTGGAATGATCCGGGAACCCTGGCATATTGTACAAGCTCGATGGGGTTAATAAATGATTTATAAAAAGCACTCAGGGAAAATGCCTGGCCATTCATCTGAAAATATTCCCAACGCAAATCAAAGTTATGAATGTCTGTACTTACAAGATTTCCATTCCAAAATACCTCACCGGTAAAAAGATTTTCATCCTTAAACAAGCCGCCTATAAATGTACGGCCGCTAATGGGATCAAAAATTTGCGAGTACGATAACTCTTTAAATGAAGGCCGTGCAATCGTTTTTGCATAAGAAAACCTTAAATTTTGCTGATCACTTATACCATAAATAATATTTATGGTTGGAAAAAAATCTAATTTATCAATAACGATATCATTATCGAGTATATTTTCTCCCAACTGATCCTGGCCGGTATAGCGTTGTAAATAATTTTCAATCCTGAGCCCGGCAATTGTTTTTAATTTTTTGATGGCATTGAATTCAACAGAAGCATAAGCAGCTGTATTATTTACATTTGATTCAAATTTATTCGGGTTATCGGGAATAAAACTTGCTTCATAAGTAGTTCCCTGAAATGGGTTTCCATGATAGGGCCATAAATTATTTTCACTAAATATTTCGTTGGGATCTCCTGTTAATGGAACATTTCTGATATTTATGGCAAAACTTCGGATATTATAATCACGGTTTTTGTATGTCAAGGCTCCGCCAAATTTTATTTTTACCTCTTCGTCACCAGCCTTAAAATTTTTGGTAAAATGAAGAAGCCCTGCCAGGTTTATTTCTTTCAGGTCCCTCCAAATACGTTGCGGAAAACCAACCTCTGTTCCGATCGAATAGGCACCATCCTCGAATTTATAGCGTATAAAACGAATATCGGGATCACTCAATACGGAAAGAGTAGGGGAAATTTTCCATTCAATATCCCAATTCGTGGCCGGAGAAGAATATTTCCCGTCAATAAGGATATTTGTTAATTCGCGCTGGCTGTATTGTAAAGTATGTTGAAAACCCGAAAAAGTGGTACCCAGATTGGATTTATCATAATCAAAAATTCCCGCCTGAGATTCACCATTTTGCAAACGCAGCAGATTGACCCTGTATTTAGAATTTTTAGTTTTTAGGGCAAAACCAGCCAAACCACTTACCAATACATTGTTTACCCCATAATTTCCAATCTGGTATTCTCTTCTTTCCAATTCCGTAACATCTGCGTCACTGTCCAATCCATATCTGCTATAAACAGCATTTTCATAAAAATCTGTATTGTTTTTATAAGATAAAGCGAAAATATAGCCAAGTGTAAATTTTCCGGCCTCAAATTGATTTCCAAAAGAAGCTCCAATATTGTAATCCATTAAGCTTTTTTGTTTTTCAGCTGCCATCGTAGGGCTAAAAGAATTAAGTATTGAACCAAACCTTTGCCCGGTTTCAGAATTAATAGGGTCGCTTTGACTGATTACATCAACAAAAAATGGAATATTTTCAGTGGCCGGAATTTTACGGGTACCATCATCGAAACCCAACCAGTCAGTTTTGCCACCTTCATAACTCAGATAATTATTATTAAAATGTGATCCATTATTATAGCCGGCACTTAGAGAAAGACTGTAATTTTTTATTTCCGGAAATTCTTTAATGCTGATATTGATTACACCTCCGGTAAAATCGGCAGGTAAATCGGCACTGAATGATTTGTTTACAACCAGATTTTCGATAATATTGGTTGGGAAGATATCCATCTGCAATGTATTTCGGTCAGGATCCAGGCCTGGAATATCCAAACCGTTTAAAATAGTTTTCGTATATCGGTCGCCAAGGCCTCTTACAAATACATACTTTCCTCCTTCGACAGAAACACCCGTTACACGCTTCATCGAAGATGCAACATCTGAATCGCCTATTTTTCTAAGGCCAACCGAGGAAATTCCATCAATCACATTGGCTGATTTGTGCTTCATGGTTAGAAGAGCTGATTCAGTATTTCTAATTGCAGTTGCTGTGATTACGGTTTCGCTCAACTGAATTGAGACCTCATTTAATTTAAGGTTTTCGAGCAATGTAACCTTGTCTGCTTCAACCACAAGATCACTTATGGTAATCGTTTCGTAAGATATATAAGAAATCCTTACATCATAGGTACCCGGATTTAGACTTAAACTAAATTTACCATCCAAATCTGTGGTTGTTCCCATTCCGTTCGATTCAATAAAAATAGTTACACCGGGTAATGATTCACCGTTTTTTCCATCGAATACAGAACCTCTTATTGTACCTTTTTGACTGAACACCAAAGTGTTTGTAAATAGTAGGAATGGAATAATAATAAACAATTTAATTGTTTGCATCATTTGTTATTTATTTCAATATTTTAAATCAAAAACTCTTGGGCAGATTATGCCCAAGAGTTTCATAAACCAAACTTTGTATTCTATTTTTATAAACCGGTTAATTCACCTGCAACTGCAGCCCACGACCAGTTCGCAAACTTAGTAAGATCTGCCCCAACAGTGGCTGCACCAGCAGCAACAGCAGTTGTAATAGCATCAGATCCTTTTTTAAAGAAGTCAGCAAGAACGGTCCCATCAGGTAATGTTGCCTGAAATGCTGAAGAAGCGAAACCATTCGTATTGGCAGCATAAACATCGTATTCTTCAACATCCTGACCAGCTTTCAGATCCGTGAAATAAACATTCATCATATTGATATTGGTATTGGCGTCAAAATCAATCAGGCCTTCTGCATCACCAGCAGCAACGGTACCATTTTTAAAAGTATGGGCACCATTTAAATAAGTTCCTTCGGGGCCATCAAGTTCAAAACACTCATCACCCGGATTAATGATCACAAAATTATCAACGGTACCATTATAAGCCTGGTCAGAATCAAGGGCATCATCACCTGTATTCCAAACAATTGCATTTTTAACACTTACGGTACCACCGAAAAATTCGATTCCGTCATCCTGGTTCGATATAATTTCAACATTTTCAATAACGGTACCCGAACCAACACCACCCAGAGTCAATCCGTTGATTTCATTTCCTTCACCGATGTTTGTTCCACCATGACGAATAGAAACATATTTAATAACACCTGAGTTGTCATTATCATCGGTACCACCATAAATTCCATTTGCATCATTGGCAGGGATACCTTCGATTGAAGCTGACTGAACATCACCATCGGCATTTTTAGCTGAAATATGAGCTTTACCCAATACAATCAGCCCACCCCACAAGCCGTTTAATGTCGGACTGAGGTTTGGGCTTGCAATTTGTCCGGGTTCAATCTGATCGGCAACAGAAGTGAAAATAATAGGTTGGGTCTCTGTGCCAGCTGCATTAATTTTTGCTCCCTGTGCAATGATCAAAGCAGTTGCATTGGCATCGCTTCCGGCTGCACCCTTAACAACAACACCTGGTTGAATCGTAAGGGTAACACCATTTAAAACAGCAATGCGGCTTTGTAAAATATAGGTTTTACCGGTTTCCCAGGTTGTGTTTGTTGTAATATTACTGGTAATATTGTAAACAAGAATTTCTTCCTCAACGGAAATTACAGCCGTTGCATTGTCAGTTTTTGCATTGGCATCTGTTACTGTTAATGTAACGGAAGCAGCACCGGGAGTATTTCCAGCAGTAAAATTAACATTTACAGATCCTGTTAATGCACCAACTGAAGGCTCTGAAGATATTGTGGCCGTTCCACCTAAAGCACTAATATTTGAAGAAGTGTAGCCTCCAGGAATATTTACTGTGAATGATATGCTAACACTTTCACCTTCTAAAACATTCGTTGTTGCGGTAGGAGCTGAAACAGCAGGAGCATCCGGAATAACAACTGGGTCATCTTTTTTATCACATGAACTCAGCATCATTACACCACCAAATATAACAGCTAAAATAATTTTCAAATTCTTTTTCATTTTTTGTATAAGTTTTGTTGTTTTTATGAGTGCAAAATTGAGCCTATATGATTAAGCGATCATTAAGCTGAGGTTATTTAATAGTTAAGAGGCTGTTAAATATTTATTACAAAATTTCAGGTGAAAAATTGGGTAATAACTAAATATTCAACCATATATATTATAAAAACAATGGGTGGTGATTAACATATCAAAAATTCATTAACCGAAATTGAAAAAGAAAATCAGACGAAAAAACTTAGCAATGCTAGTTTTTTAAATACACACGCGGGATGGTCAGAAGGAATTCAAGCCCTCCTTCTTTGGTATTTTTAGCAGAAATGGTTCCCTGATGCAATTGTATGGCATTTTTGACGATCGCCAGGCCCAATCCGGTTCCCCCGGTTTTTCTCGACCGGCCCGAATCAATGCGGTAAAATCTTTCAAAAATTCTGTTTAAATGTTCTTCGGGAATGCCAACGCCTGTATCTTTAAATGAAAAGTAAAAAAAGTTTTTGTCTTCAGAATATTTTGAAAAACTGATTGTGGTGTCAGCCCCCGCATATTTAATGGAATTGTCAATAAGATTATGAAATACAGATTCCAATAAAGAACGGTTTCCTTTTATAACGATATCTTCTGTTACATTGTTTATAAGCCGGATATTTTTTTCTTCAAGACGCGATTTTAAATTTTCGCCAATCTCATCAAAAATTTCTTTGATACCAAGGGGCACAAAGGTAAATTTTCCATTGGCTTCTTCAATTTTATTTAGCACCTGAATATCTTCAATCAGGTCTTTTAAACGAAGTGCCTGGGCGTAAGCTTTATCAATAAAATAAGCTTGTTTTTCCTTGTCGAGATTATTGTTTTTTAGGGTTTCGATAAAACCAAGAACTGCAGCAACCGGAGTTTTTAATTCGTGGGCAATATTGGAGGTCATCTGCTGTTTCATAATTTGCCGTTTGGCCAGCCGGGTCGTATCTGTTATCAATATTTCAAAACTGTTATCCGGGAATACAATACATTTAATGTCAAAATAATGACCGTTTTTATAAATACTATACTCATGTTGGGGAAGTTGGTCGGTCAGAACTGTTTGTTTATTCTTTATTTTTTCATCAATAAAATCAAGGGTGGGCTGAAACTCTTTTGATTGAAATATCATTTCGGCCGAAATACTTGACTTTTCGGAAATAATGTTTAAAAACTGGATAAAATAATTATTGGTGAGGATTTTTTCTTTTTTGGAAGAAAAGAATGCCACCCCTTCATTTAAGGCATATAAGTGATTGAAGAGTTTTTCCCGCTCAAGGGTGATGGTATCCTTGGTATTTTTCAATTCCCTGTAAACCTCAATAATTTGCCTGCTTATCACGCCCAGCTCATCATCCGGAAATTGAATATCGGTTGAAATGTCTTTGTCGGCATTTAAATGAAAAACAAAATCTTTTAGTTTGTCAATGGTTTTTGCAAGTTTGTTGGTTACAATGTTTAAAACCAGCCATAAGGCTAAAAACAAAATGCTTATGAAAAACAAAAATAAGCGGTCGGCCTTTAAATAATTAATGATTTTATTATTGTACAAAACGGCTGTTCTCACAAAATAATTACCATAAAAGCGGGCGTAGTAATAATAAATTTCATTTGTAGTGGAGGAGGTGCGAATATTGGCACCAAAACCTGCACCAACTGATAATTGCAACTCGGGTCGTTTAATGTGGTTTTCCATCGTACTTACATCTTCAACTTCACTGTCGTAAAGTACAATTCCCTTTGCATCAACAATCGTAATCCGGACATTTAATTGTGGGAGAATTTCCATTAAAGAATCAACCAAATAAAAATTTCCCGATTCAAATACATGATTTTTATTTAGATAATTATTTGTAGTTACAGTGATGTTATCCAGGGTATTTTCAAGTTGACTGCGCCTGAATTCTTTTTCACGACTGGCCTGAAATATCAGGATCATAAAGGTGAAAACAACAAAGATGAAAAGCAGGTATGTAAAAAGTCTTTTTCTGAAATTTAGTTTTACTTTCATGTTTTTTCTTTTGGTATTTTATTGATAGTCGAAACAATAACCATAACCGGCTTTATTTTTAAGATATTTGCCGTATTCTTTCATTTTTTTACGAAGCCTTGTGATGTGAACATCCACGGTTCGGTCGGTTACAATAATATCATCTTCCCAAATGGTTTTAAGAATTTCTTCTCTTGAAAATACCCGGCCCGGGTTTTTCATTAAAAAATTCAAAATTTCAAATTCTTTGCGTGTTAAAGTGATTTGTGAATTATCAATCATTAGCTCGCGGCGCAAAAAATTAAGTTCCAGTTCGTTGATTTTAATACTTGATTCCGGCTCAGGGATTTTATTTTGTGAACGGCTTAAAACAGCTTTTACCCTGGCTGTAAGCTCATGGATTGAAAATGGCTTGCTGATATAGTCGTCTCCACCCAGGTTAAAACCGGTTAATAAATCATTTTCTGTAGTTCTGGCGGTTATAAAAATAATGGGAACATTTAATTTAAATTCATTCCGAATCATATTGGCAAGCTTAAAACCTGAAATTTTTCCCATCATCACATCCAGTAAAATTAAATCGTATTGCTTTAAATCTTTTTCAAGTGCCGCTTCGGCTGAAAATGCAACATCAGCCTCATAACCTTCCCCCATTAAATTGAATTGAATGATTTCGCACAAATCCTCTTCGTCATCAACAATAAGTATTCTGTAATTTTTTGCACCCATTTGTTTGGCGTTTAATTAAGATTCGTCATGATCTCGAATGTAATCAAGGTCCTTATGCCTGATATCGGTTCCTTCAGATGCATAAATTGAAGCTTCTGCAATATTTGTGGCATGATCTGCAATTCGTTCTATATCTGTAATGATCCCCTTTAGGTTGATATAACTTTGCATAATTTTCTGGGCCTTATCATCCAAATTACCCCTTGTGATTGATTTCTTTAAAAGTTTATAATTTAATTCATCAATAACCGCATCATTTTTGATGGTCCAAATTGCATATTCTTTATCGTTATTGATAAATGATAATAAAGCCTTTGTAACCATTTGGGAGCTCAATATTAACATGTTTTCAATAAGCTCGGCATTTTTTTGAAAGATATCGGGATCTTTAATTCGGGTGATATAATTTAAAATATTGATGATCATATCTCCGATTCGTTCCAAATTAAGCGACATCCGATAAATGGCAAAAATCTTCCTCAAATCTGTTGCCATGGGCTGATAAAGAACAATGGTGTTGATAATCCGCTCACTGATTTTAACCTCAAACTGGTCAAATTGTTTTTCATTTTTATCAAAAATTTTTCGATTTTCTTCAAGGCCCTCAATCGAAAATTTATTGATATTTTGTTCCAGCATATCGAGTTGTTGAAGGATCAGATTTGAAAATTCTTCAAAATCTTCAAATATCTTCTTCATTGCAATATCTTTTTTTGTGTTCATGGGTTTATCTTGTTTTATCAACCAAATTTTCCTGTTAAATATTCTTCTGTTCTTTTATCCGTTGGATTTGTAAACATTTCTTTTGTCTTACCGTATTCAATCAATTCTCCCAAATACATAAACATCGACTGGTTTGAAATTCGGGCAGCCTGCGCCATATTATGGGTTACCAGAACGATGGTGTATTTTTTCTTAAGCTCAAGCAATAATTCTTCGATTTTGGAAGTGGCAATTGGGTCAAGTGCCGATGTGGGCTCGTCCATCAAAACCACATCGGGCTGAAATGCAAGGGCCCGTGCCACGCACAAACGCTGTTGCTGACCGCCTGATAAAAAAGTACCTTTCTTTAATAAAGCATCTTTTACTTCGTTCCAAAGTGAAACATCCTTCAGTGATTTTTCAACAATTTCATCCCGTTCACTTTTTTTCTGTTTAATGCCGTTAAGTTTATATCCGGCAATTACATTGTCGTAAATACTCATGGTGGGGAAAGGATTTGGCCTCTGAAATACCATACCGACTTTTCTGCGCAAATCGATATTCGACATTTCTGAAATATCTTCACCATTTAATTGTACCGTTCCGGTGGTTACGATTTCGGGATATAAATCGTGCATTCGGTTCAGTGCCCTCAACAGTGTGCTTTTTCCGCATCCCGAAGGGCCCATAATGGCCGTAATGGAATATTTTTTAACATCTGCATTTACATTTTTTACAGCTAATTTTTCCCCATCATAAGAAACAGAAAGGTTTTTTATGCTTAAAACGGGATCTTTTATGTTCAGGTTTGTGATACTCATTAAAATGCGTTTCTGGTTGATGCTATTTTTTTTGAAATTAAATTTAAAGTTAGTACAAAGCCCATTAAAAATAAAGAAGAGCTCCAGATCAGATCCACCATATTTGGATCATTATAAAACTCCCATATGAGTAAAGGAACCGCACTGGTAGGTTTATCGATTTGGTAATTGACAACAGAAGAGCCCAAAGCTGTTAACATCAATGGAGCCGTTTCGCCGATAACCCGTGAAATAGCCAATAAAATACCCGTTAATAGCCCGCTGAATCCGGTTGGTATCAACACCCTTAATAATATTTTATGATAAGGAACCCCCAATGCAACTGCAGCTTCCTTTAAACTGGTCGGGATCATTTTAAGGGTTTCTTCGGTTGAACGCAAAATCAGGGGCAGCATCATGATTGAAAGTGAAACACTTCCGGCCAGTGCGGAATAACCACTGGTCACGTTTTTAACGATCCAGATATATGAAATTAAACCCAGTACTATTGAAGGAACACCCTGTAAAATATCTGCGATATCGCGGATAATATTGGCATAAACCCGACCGGGATTTTCGTACAAATAAACCCCGATTAATATGCCCAGTGGAATGGCAATAATTGCAGCCATAATTACCATAAAAAGGGTCCCGGTGATTCCGTTCAGGATTCCGCCGGGAATAATTTCGCCATTGTTAACTGCTGTCATGGCCATAAAAGTATCGGGGGCGGTTTCGGTGAAAAAACTTAAATTAATTTGCCTGAATCCTTTAATGAACAACTTTGATATGATTAACAGAATGGGAGAGATGGTAATGATCGATAAAAAAATAACCAAACGGTGAAACAATTTGTTTTTTACCATTCGGGGATTTTTTTCCTCCCTTTTGAATTTGCCTTTTTTTAGGATATCGTTCATTATGATAATTTTTTTATAATGAATTTTCCCAGGGCATTAATAATTCCTGTGATAACAAATAATAAAAGGCCAATGGCAATCAGCGCACTTAATTTAAGTCCATCGGCCTCCCCAAACTGATTGGCAATGACACTGGCCATGGTATTGCCTGTATCAAAAAGTCCACCCGGTATTTTGTTTGAATTCCCGATCAGCATGGTAACCGCCATGGTTTCGCCAAGGGCCCTTCCAAAGGCCAGAATATAACTCGCCACAATGCCAGAACGCGCATTGGGTACAATGACATAAAATATGACTTCAAGCCTTGTTGCCCCCAACGAATATGCCGCTTCTTTTAAATCGTTCGGAACCAGGGTAATGATTTCGGATGTAATGGAGGTTGCATAAGGAATAATCATTATTGCAAGTATTAAACCGGAAGTAAAAATACCAAAGCCCTGGCTGCTTAAACCCAGATCTACAATAAAGGGCCGCAGCACGTAAAAACCCCAAAGCCCGTATACGATTGACGGAACCCCGGCCAGCAAATCAACCAGTGTTCCGATAATTTTTGAAATCCGCTTGCCTCGATAATATTCACCGATAAATAAGGAGGTTGAAAAAGCCAGCGGCAAACAAATAATAAGGGCAAGCACAGAAGTTAAAACGGTTCCCACAATAAATGAGAGGGCACCATATTCTTCTCTGCCCTCTGTGGGATTCCAATCGGAGGAAAACAAAAAATTAATCCCAAATTTTGAAAAAACAGGAACGGTACCTCCCACCAGGGAAAGAACCATTCCGCCTGTAACCAATACAATAACCAAAGATGCTATAAACAGCGCACCTTTGGTTATTTTTTCACTATTCATTCAGTGTTGATTTCAATTTTTACTTAAGCAATGATTTTCCATCAAAGGTAACAGATTCTAAAATGTTTTTTGCTTTTTCAACAGCTTTTGATGGCAATGGTGCGTAATGTACCTGTTGTGCTACTGCTTGTGCATCTTTATCAACGATCCAGTTCAAAAACTTCAGGGTTTCCAAAGCTTGTTTTTCCGACCGGCCATCATACGACTGCTCTTTGTAAAGGATCAGCCATGTAAAACCACTGATGGGATAAGCGTTTGGATCAGAAGAATTTGTCAGCATAACACGTGTATCATCCGGGATGTCACCTTGTGCCGAGGCACTGATACTTTCAATGGTTGGTTTGATGAAATTTCCGGAACTGTTTTGTACCAGGGCGAAATCAATTTTTTGGGCAAAGGCAAATTCAGAACCAATGTAGCCGATTGAACCCTCGGTTTGTTTAATGGTACCTGCAACTCCGGGGTTTCCCTTTGCTCCCATACCAACCGGCCAGTTTAATGATTTTCCACGTCCCACTTCGGCTTCCCATAAAGTGCTTACTTTGCTCATATAATCGCTGAAAATATAAGTTGTTCCACTACCGTCCGAACGATGAACAAAGGTAATTTCCATATCAGGAAATTTTACACCCGGGTTGAGGGCTGAAATCTGTGGGTCGTTCCAATGGGTAATTTTTCCCATAAAAATTAATTCGAGCAATTTATCAGAAAGCTTGAGCTCGGGAACATCAGGCAGGTTATATGCAATAACTACTGCACCGATACAGGTTGGAATGTGAACAATTTCTGCGGGAAGTTCGGCAATTTGACTGTCGTTCAAATATGCATCGGTTGCACCAAAATCAACAACACGATCGCCCAGGCTTCGGATTCCGCCTCCTGAACCAATTCCACCATAAGTTAACAAAACTCCGCTTTCGCTGGTGTAATTTTTAAATACCATATTGTAAAATGGCAGCGGGAAAGTAGCTCCGGCAGCAGTGATGCTTATCTGTTCGGTGCTTTTGCTTTCACCCTCGTTTTTGTTGCTACTGTTTTGGCAGGATGCGATTCCGATGGCCAAAACAAATAATAATACTAATTTTTTCATTTTCAATTTCTTATTAAGGTTTATAGTTTAAATTCAAAGTTAATATAGAAGGCAGATAATATTTTTTTAGAATCGTCTTTGGGATTCCAGGCCTGATAGTTGGGTGAAATATTTACGCCTTTAACCGGTGAATACTCCATCCCCAGGATGATCAAACTTCCATCATTTAAAATATTCCAGGCGTTATTTAAAATTTCATTAGAACTTAATACATCATAACGGCCAAAGATTTTTGTTTGGCTTCCCAATTGATAGGTTCCGTAAAATGAATAACCATTCAGGTTTTCATCTGTTACATTTTCAGCATTTAATAATTGGTTATATTCTGAACCCAACGACCAGTTATTCCCGGTATATCCAACAAATAAGGAAACAGATTGCTGGCTGACGTCAAATTTCTTTATAAAGTCGTAATAAGCACGAACCATTAAATTTTTAACCGGTTTAAGCGTTGCACCAAAACCGGTTCTTAAAACCGAATCAACCACCACGGTTTTATAGCCTTCGCCATTGGTTAACGAAAAGTCGAAGCTTAGTTCATCAGAAACTTTATACTCGGCAATAAAACCCAGGTCGGCACTTGAATTATATTTATGCTCATCCTGAAACGATTTATAAATATAACGGTATCCCCAGTTAGTTTCCTGCTCCTTAAACTGAACGAGTCCTAATAATCCGAAACTTAACGAAAGATGATCTTTTTTATATTTAAGATAAGCTGTTTTTAAAAAAACGGTTTGCTGAAGTTTTCCGGCACCCGGATTTCCAACATCAAGTGTTAATTTACCCGAAAAGTTTTCGTTAAAAGTGTATTCGTAACCAAAATATGCCCGGGTAATTTCAAACATATTTTGGTTTTCCCCATCGCTGAAACTGCTGTGGAAATTTGAATAAATTTTTACGAAAGGTTTACCAGAGGCTTCTGTTGTGTTTGTTTGCGCATGGGCAACATTGAATAGCATGGCTATTGCGACAATTAATAAAAGGTTCTTTTTCATGTGAATAACAATTTTTTCTGCAAAATTCACGATTGCTTGTTAATCGGGTGTTAAGGAAATGTTAAGTAAATGTTACAATACAAAGATAGATGATAAAGCACATCAGGTCATTATATGATAGGAAAAACAAGGGTGGATGAAAACTTTAATCCGCCTTCGCGTCCCGCTTCGGACGCATATGCTATAGCTTCAGCGGCAGCATGCGGACGAGAAGGCAGTGGTATAATTCCCTGTAGCTTAATGCGGAATTTTGTTTCCAAAGCTTGCTTTGGGCTTCATACCATTGATTGCGGGACTTATTAATATTTTGGTATAAATTACCAACAAGGCCTTTTCGAAAATTTAGCCTGATAACATATTATTTAATAAATTTAGCTTTGATTAATAGGTGCTAAAAGTGGTAAAATAAATAATGGCACATACTTTGCCATATCAAATGGGTATATGCTACTGATATGATGGAAATAAATGCAATGGCATTAATACATACGTTAGCGTTCATATTTATGATTTAGAAAAAGGGCTGGTTATTTAATAAACATGTGGTCTTTTCAATCAGTTACTTGAAAATAATACAAAATACATATTTTACAACAGGGAGAATATAATGAATGAACCAAAAAAAACCTTTCTGAAAGTACTGATGATTGATGCATCAAATGGATATTACCGTATCAATAAATACCCAGTTGGTTCTTTTTTTGGACCTGTTGACTTAGGTATTCATCTGGCACACAAGCACAACAGCCTTAATGTTGGAGCAGGCCTGTTGGCGGGTAGCATTTTTCCGGGATCTAATAGGTTGATATTTAGCGGAATATCACCATCATGGCATGGGTTCTTCATTTCTTCGATGGGAGGAGCTGCTTTGGTATTTGATAATTTGGGTATTAATATGTTTTCCGTTCTTGGCAGGGCTAAATCTCCGTCTATTCTTTACCTGAATCGCCATCACGGCGAAGAGGTTGAGGTGGAACTACATCCAGTGGATCCTTCTTCTTTGTGGAAAACAGAAAGGGGAGGGGTTTATGGTGTGATGAAGTATGCTCTTGATCAATATTCTTCGAGATATGAAAAGGACCCGAGGGTATTGGCTGTTGGTCAGGCTGCTTTGTACACCGATTTCGGTGCCATTGCGTCAGCACCAATAAAAATGGGGAAGCTTACGCCCGTAGATTGCTGGGCAGGTCGTGGAGGGTTCGGAACCAAGCTCATGCAACAGCATGGTATTGTTGGAATTATTTACGGTGGCACATGGGTTGATGAGGATTTTCGTGATCGCAATGTAGCCGATGAATGGTTTCATGACCGATATGAAAAGAAAATGGCTGCCAAAGATATGGAAGCAACCACTAAATACCGCTTCGACCCTGGTTTTAATACCGGCGGCACTTTTGGTGTAAATTTCGCAACTGTTGCTGAAAGGATAATCGCGTTCAATTATAGAACGATCTTCATGCAAAAAGAGAAACGACTTGATCTGCACCAGAGGTTTATCGTGGATCACTACCTCAAACAGTTCAATGAGGAAACCATTGACACAAAACAACAAAAGAATTGCGGAGAGCCTTGTGTAGCTGTTTGTAAAAAAATGCATGGGCATTTTAAAAAAGACTATGAACCATATCAAACGATGGGGCCGCTCTGTGGTATATTCGACCAACGAGCAGCCGAATTGCTCAATGACAAAGCAGATACCTTCGGCTTTGATGCCATTTCCTTAGGAGGGGTACTGGCCTGGTTAATGGAATGTATTGCTGATGGTTTGATCAAACCCGAAGAATTAGGAACAGATGCAGTTCCAAAGTTTTCGCCCGAAGATTTTGATGTGGTGGTGGATTCGATGCATAATGCACGTATTGGCTCAGCTCTAATCGATGAAATGTTAAAACCCGACGGTTTAATCAATTTAAAACTTGGTGCAAGAAAGATGGCCCGCCAACTGGCTCGTGAAAAGGGCATTGGTATAATGGATCGTTTCGTGCATATCGGATTTGCTCGTCAGGGATGGATGGTGCCAAATCAATACTGGACACCCGGCGTATTATCGCCTATGGCAATCATGGGTAAATATTATATGGTGTATGGCAAGGATTTTATCCCTCCCCGAGAACTGGGACGCCAAAATGCTGAGCGCATGGTTAAAGAATTAATAATGGACAACCTCGGATTCTGTCGTTTCCACCGGGCTTGGGCAGAAGATATAATGCCAGAGGTGATGGATAAACTTTATGGCCTGAAAGATGAATTTATACAAAACCTTAAACTAACTGCTTCTCGCATCAATAGCCGGAATGCTTCAATATTTTGGGAATCAGAGCGCAATGTGGATTTCCTATTTCAGTTTCTTCGCAAGAAAGTTTTTGAAGATAATGTAAAGGATAAAGAATTGGACCATTGGATAACAGCCTTTGAAAAAGACAAGTTTGAGGCCGGCCTACAGTTCTGGTATGAGATGCACAAAGGGATACATGAAAGCCTGCGGGAATTTCATTAGAATATTCGGAGAAGGAAGTAAAACACAAATCGCCAACATGGTATAAATGCAATCCGGGATGCAGTTCTTATAATATTTGTTATTACAATTGGTAGAAACGGTGTAAATTGAAAGAAGATAACTAGGGAAACGGTACGTTATACAAACACCCTTTATACTTTTGCGTGGTAATACAAAACAGTTTTACTGATTCAGATCTGTAACTCAAACCCTAATTCAAAAGAATGAAGAAGGTTGAGATCAATAATGGCAATCCTGAAAATTGGCACAAATTAACAGTTTGCTTCCTATATTTCCGAGACAAACCAGACCTAACAGATGCCTTTTTTATTTGTATTTGAGGGCTAATTTAACGGCATCATAAGCATTCACAAAACCATGACCTGATTGATAATCAAATCCCTCATCAAGAATGTCCTTTGCTGATGTTTTAAGAATTTCTTTCACTTGCCAAACTGTTAATTCATGATTTGCACTTAACATTAATGCAACCACTCCTACAAAATGCGGACCTGCGTGTGAATTACCATTTGCATCATTTCCTATTGAATTATCAACAGCACTTACATAAGGAATTTTTGAATTAAAGGTGCAAAAATCAGGTTTGTTTACTTTCCCTTCTTTGTAATATTCAGTACTCCAATCAACGGGACCCTGACTTGAAAACTCAGGTCGATTCATATACTGATCAACACCTGAGATTCCAAAAACTGCCTCTGGAACATCTTCAGGAAATCTCATTTGAACAGGCACAGGTGCATATGTTTCCCTGTCCTTTAATGCAAAATTACCGGCCCCCGAAATAAAAAACACACCACAATAAGCACCATGTTCCAAAACTTTTCTTAAATGTGTTCGGTATTCCCCCAGGTTGGGTTTTGAAAAACTCATATTATAAGTATCAGCATTATGCTCTATAGCCCATTCTATTACCTCTTCAATTTGGTCGGGTGAAGCAACGACCCCGCACCACTGCGAATTGGGTGCTATTCCCAAAATATCGTTTCCGATGGTTCTGCCACAAATAACTCCAGTTACAATGTTTCCATGAATTTTAGGCCTTGTATTTGGTTCCTCAATTGAAATATTTGAGCTATTTGTGACAAAGTTATAACCGTTGTAGTCATCAATACAACCATTATGATCATCGTCGAGCCCATTATCCGGTATCTCTTTTGGGTTTTGATAGATGTTGCTCATCAATACCGGATCATCCATTCTAAATCCACCATCCTGAATTACATTTAATACCCCCTCTCCGCTAATGTTAAAATCTTCCCAAACCCTAACAGCACCGATCCCTTTCAAATTCCATCTTGCATAATAACCGCTTGGATCAATGGGTTTGAAATCATTAACAATCGAACTTCTGCCCGATTCACTTTTATTATATGGCTCGTTATTATTTAATTTTTGAAATATTCTATCGACACCAGGAAGTTTTGATAAATGGGCCAGGCTTTCTTCGCTAATTAAGCGACACGAAAATCCATTAATAATCCAATGTCTTTCAACATGACTAATAACCGAATCTTTTTCGAGGGCCTCCAGCTGCGATTGCACTGCCAAAAAACTCTGATTACTTAATTGTTTTAACTCATTTATTACAGATTTTCGAATAGCTGTTCTCCCCATCCCTTCATAATTTTTCTGAAATTTTATATAACTGTCAGCTTCAGGAAGAAACTGTGGTTTAAACCAAACGACAACGGTTTTATCTTTGAGGTCACCATTTAACGAAGGTGAAATCCATACTTCTTCAGCAAAAAGAGTTGTTATTGAAAAAAAGCTGATAATAAAAAAATAAATTCTATTCATAATAATAGTTATAAAAATTGTGTTTTAAGGGTTCATTTAAGAACAACTGTAAATTGTTAATATTATGCTATAAAATTACGAAAAACTGAAGTTGGCTATAACTATTTAATCTGTCATTTTCTTAATTATTACTAGCTTTTCAGATAATCTTAAAGAAATAATGATTAAAGGTTTAAATTACACCGATATACCGAAAATTGCTGCTGTAATTTATGCATACAATGGGAAAAAGTATTAGAAACAATCGAAATAAACGGATCTTAAAATACCTGTATAAATCAGGCATCCGAAAGAATTTATATGGATAATTTAAAAAAGCAATACACAATATAAAGTAATATGCCCTTGAAAGATAATATTAAATTTGGCCTTTGGAGGAATTAATAAATTTTTTAAAAGTTTTGAAAGCTTGTATCTCAAAGTGCCATACAAATTCAAACCTTTACAAATATTAAAAATAAATAAGATGAGAACACTTGGACTAATTGGAGGAACATCATGGCATTCGACCATAGATTATTATAGATACATTAATCAACAAGTAAATGAATATTTTGGAGATAATACCAACCCGCCTTTAATCGTATATACGCTGAATCAATCCTTGGTTCATCGATTCCAAAAAGAATCTAATTGGGGAGGGATTGCTGAATTGTTGATCGAAGCAGCAAGAAAACTTGAGAAAGCAGGAGCTGAGATGGTCATGTTCTGTGCCAACACCCCTCATAAGGTTTACGATATGGTAGAATTCGAAATCAACACTCCAATTTTGCACATTGCAGATGCAACAGCCGAAGCCATTAAATCGGCAAACATTAAAAAAGTTTGTTTTTTGGGCACAAAATATTCTATGGTTGAAAACTTTGTGACTCAAAGGATTTCAGATAAAGGTATTGAGATTTTAACCCCCAAAAAGGAAAATATGATTGATGAAATACATCGAATTATTCATGAGGAGTTGACTTACGAGAATATTATTCCTCAATCTAAAGATTATATACTTAGCATTATTCAGTCATTTATTGATGAGGGTGTAGAAGGTGTTGTTTTGGGATGTACAGAATTACCTTTAATGATTAAGAAAAATGACTTGCAAATTCCTATTTTCGATACAACTGAAATTCATGCAGAAGCAGGGGTAAGATTTATTCTGAGTGATTTGTAAAAAAAACGACTTGCAAAAAGATTCAACGAAAAAGTACAAACGTATTTACCAGACCAATACAACGATAATTTAAAAGTTGAATGGAAAAAGATAAATGATAGATAATCAGTAAATTGATATGTTTTGTGGGGACAAAACATTAAATATTTTTATGTCCTTGCTCGGCGGCATTTCCAATGCCGTCGCATAAAATAGTTGAATTTGCAATTCAATACATTTTTTTCTTAGCGAGGGGTGTTCTAAAACCACCCCACAAACGAATAACTTTGCTTGTAAAAGAACCAAATTTTGCCTTCACTCAGAAAAAAGAAATTAGTAATAATTAGAGAATATTGTTGAATTTAAGTATCTTTGTCTAAATTCTACTAAAGTTGACAGTATCAAATTACATAAAACAATTATTATCCTACGAGGAATATTCATTCTCCCTGGATGAATTAATTGAAAATATTCACAAAAGTGAAATATCCATAAAAAGTGAAGTATCACGACTGGTTGCTAAAAGAGAAATCATAAACCTTCGAAAAGGCTTTTATCTTATAATAACTCCAAGATATTCATCAGCGCAAAAATTACCAATTCAGCTTTATTGCGAGAAACTTTTCAAACATTTAGCCAGGAACTATTATGTTGCTTTTTTTACAGCAGCAAAATTTCACGGGGCCAGTCATCAACAGGTTCATAGAGACTACATAATAACTGAGAAACCTAAATTTAACGATATTTCAAAAAGCACAATTGATATTCGTTTTTTTACAACGAGTAACTGGTCGGACAAAAATATACAAATCAAGAAATCTGACGCTGGTTCATATAGGGTGTCAAGCCCTGCCCTGACGATTGCTGACCTAATTCATTATCAAACAAAGCTAGGTGGGTTAAACAGAATGTATACTGTTATTGAAGAATTGTCAGAAGCATTAAATGAAACAGATTTAGTCGAACTTTTAAGTTGGTATCCCAATAAAAGTACGCTACAAAGATTTGGCTTTTTGTTGGAAGAACTGGGAATGAAAGAAGATTTTCAGGAATTATTATTTATGAATTTAAAAGCAACAAATTTCTTTCCGGTTTTGCTTAGCCCAAAGTCAAATGAAAAACCCGGAGCAGTGAATAACAGGTGGAAGGTTGCCGTTAATATAAAATTGGAAAGTGATTTATGATACCAAGACCTTTTATAGCAAAATGGCAACAGCATGCACCATGGAAAGAATTTGCTCAAGTTGAGCAGGATTTAATTATTTCAAGAACTTTGGTAGAAATCTTCTCCGATGAGTTCCTTCGAGAAAATCTTGCTTTCAGGGGAGGAACAGCTTTACATAAATTATACCTTAATCCAGCAGCAAGATATTCTGAAGATATTGATTTAGTTCAAATAAAACCTGGTCCTATTAAACCAATAATGGAGGGAATTGGAAAGGTTGTAAGCTTTTTTGAAGAAAAAAGAACAACTCAGCTTCGTGGACATGGAGCAAAAGCTTTATATCGTTTTACATCGGAATATGAAGAAATACGAATGCGATTGAAATTAGAAATTAACTGCAAAGAACACTTCCATGTGCTCGATTGGGTTGATTTTCCTTTTGAAATTGAAAGTGAATGGTTCTCTGGTAAAGCGAAAATAAGAACTTACAATATAAATGAACTTCTGGGAACAAAGCTTAGAGCACTTTATCAGCGAAGCAAAGGAAGAGATTTGTTTGATATAGACTATTCCCGACAAAATATTGACTTGGACCATGAGCAAATCATAGATTGTTATAAGGTATACACCTCTTTTGCAACGGGCAAAAAACCGCCCAGCAAAAAAGAATTTCTACTCAACATAGAAGGGAAAGAAATTAGTGCTGAGTTTACGGGTGACATGGAGGCTTTGTTGAGACCAGAAATTAAATACAATCAAAACGAGGCTTTTAATTGGTTGAAGGATGAATTGGTAAAAAGGATGTAAAAAATGACAGATGAAAATGAAACAGGTAACTTTCTGTTTAGAAAATATAAAATCCAGAAACATGAGCTATATTAATAATCTAAAATAAAATGCCGCCCCTTCAAATGAATATATCCCGAAAGCTTTCGAGGCCAAGCCTCCCAGGACTCAAACAATAGATTCGTAATGAAATTGAACAGAAAATTTAGTTTTACCGGCTTGCTATTACTATTTGGGTTAATTACCTACCTATTCCTTTTTGGAAAATTATTTACATTTTCACCCTTGATAGTTGGCTTTGAAAAATCTGAATTTAGCAATAGTGTTATATATGTTCAGAATAACACTAAATTTAATGATTATGCAGCTGTTGACTCACTAATTCCAGCAGTAGAAAAATTTCATGATTTAAAGTTTAAACAAAAACCCGAAATATTTATTTTTCGGGATAGTCTTAATTTTATTAAACGTTCATTTTCTAAAGCCCGATTTTCCGCCTATTCAAGTGGTAGATTGGTTATATCTCCTTGGGCACTGAAAGAAGCAAGAGAAGGAAAAATTTCTCTTGAAATATATGTAAGACACGAGCTTTCGCATATTTTGATTTTTCAACATAAAGGTTTTTTATCAGAATTTTTCTATCCGAAATGGTTACTGGAAGGAATCGCAGTATATAGCACAAATCAGATGGGAACTTCATTTTACCCTGCTAAAGAAGAAACTTATCGTATGATAGAACAGGGTAATTTTATGCCTCCCTTTGATTTTAAAACCAAAAGAGAAAACAAAATAAAACTGGACGTAGAATACCGGATTACTTTTATGTATTCCGAATTTGCCTGTATTGTTGATTATTTAATGGAAAAATACGGAAAAGAAAAATTTTTAGTGTATATGAAGGAGCTGCTAAAATCTAATGATCATAATTTAGTGTTTAAAGAAACATATGGGCTGGATTTTGATGATTTCATTGTGAACTTTAAAAAACATGTTTACGATACGGTAAATAAAAATAATAAGGCTTAAAAAAACAAACGGAAATAATACAGCTAACCATTACACAAATCAATATAATTAATTCACTGATTTTTTAAAACCTTTTTAATTATTTTCTTGATTCCTGATATTTAACAATAAATTCATCTGCCGTATATACCGAGACAGCCTTTCCAATTAACTCAAACGGAAGCTGATCCGTTGATTTAAACCGCACACAGCTTTTCCCCACATCCATTTTTTTACCCGATGCCTTATAGTCTTTTATAAATTGTTCAGACAAATTTTTATCCATATAAATGCCGCTTAAATAAACAGCCATATGGTTTTTCTGAGATGCCAGGGCCGCATACATTAAGGGTTGTTTATTATAGGTATGCGGAAATTTATAGAGCGGAACCTGATAGGAAATCATTCCCCAGTTCATCTTTTCTTCATAGCCTTCCGGTAAATGATCCAGAATGAGCTGCCTGACTTTTTGAATCTGTTCCCGCCGGTCGTCAGGTAATTCTGCCAAATATTCTTCCACTGTCGTTGCCTTGCTTTGCATGCCATTCACTAATTTATCAATTCAAAATCCATTTGTTTTTTCGACAGGTCGATCTTTTTAACAATAATATATACACGATCGCCCAGTTTGTATTTGTCGCCATAATGCTGCCCGATTACCTGGTAATTATCCTCATCCAGATAATAAAAGTCGTCTTTCATATCTTTGAGCCTGACCATTCCTTCGCACATATTTTCTTCGATCTGAACATACAAACCCCATTTGCTGACACCCGAAATCAAACCGCTGAATTTTTTCCCGATATGTTCAAGCATGTATTCGGCCTGTTTGTATTTTATCGATTCGCGTTCAGCCTTCTCGGCCCTGCGCTCCAGTTCAGATGCCTGCTGGCATATTTTTTCGTATTCGTTTTGGTTCACCGATTTTTGCCCGTTCAAATACCAATGCAAAAGCCGGTGTGTGATCAGGTCGGGATAGCGGCGGATCGGTGAGGTAAAATGTGAATAATAAGGGAATGCCAAACCATAATGCCCAATATTCTTGGTCGAATATTCGGCTTTCGACATGGTGCGGATGGCAATGGTTTCGATCATGTTTTCCTCGCCTTTTCCATGGATTTGCTCAAACAACTGATTAAATGAACTGGCCAGTTTGTTTCTGGATTTTACATTTAACGAATAACCAAGTTTATTGATAAATTCAACAAACGTATTCAGTTTTTCCGGATTCGGCTCATCGTGGATCCGGTAAACAAATGTTCGGGGTTTGGGCTCTTTTGCCGTTGACTTGCCGATAAATTCAGCTACTTTCCGGTTGGCAAGCAGCATAAATTCTTCGATAAGTTTGTTGGAATCTTTTTGTTCCTTAACATAAACACTTAATGGCTTGCCATCTTCGTCGAGATTAAAACGGATGTCGTTTGATTTAAAATTAATGGCCCCTTTATCAAATCGCTTTTGCCTCAGTATTTTCGCCAAATTGTTTAATACCGTAATTTCCTGCAAAAATTCTCCTTTGCCCGATTCGATGATTTCCTGAACTTTTTCATAAGCAAATCTTCGGTCGGAATTGATAATGGTTTTGCCAATCCATTGTGACAATACTTTTGCCTTTTCATCCAACTCAAAAACGGCTGAGAAACATAATTTATCCTCATGTGGACGAAGGGAGCACAATTCATTCGATAAGACTTCAGGGAGCATCGGAATAACCCTGTCGACCAAATAAATGGATGTTCCCCGGCTGAGTGCCTCTTTGTCGATCACAGAATTTTCGGTAACATAATGCGAAACATCGGCAATATGAACCCCCACTTCCCAATTGCCCGAATCAAGCTTTTTAAGCGAGAGTGCATCATCAAAATCTTTGGCATCCACTGGATCTATGGTAAAGGTTATTGTATTTCGAAAATCTTTACGCTTTGAAATTTCTGATTGCGAAATTGATTTATCCATTTTATGTGCCGCAGCTATTACCTGATCGGGAAAGGATAATGGAAAATCGAATTCAGCCAAAATGGATTGCATTTCAACATTATTGTTGCCGGGCATTCCCAAAACATTAATCACTTCGCCAAATGGATTTTTTGAATGTTCGGGCCATTCGGTAAGCTTAACGATAACCTTTTGGCCATTTTTGGCACCATTAATTTTCGATTTTGGAATAAAAATATGAATGGGCACTGCAGAATTATCAGGAATTAAAAAAGCAAAATTCGGCGATACCTCGATCACCCCGACGTAATTTTCTTTGTTTCGTTTTATAACTTCAACGATTTGCCCCTCTGTTTTTCTGCCTTTTCTATGGGGAAATAGCATCACTTTAACGTGATCTGAATCCATGGCCGTAAAAGTATTATTGGCCGCAATATAAATATCTTCACCCCCCTCATCATTGGCAACATAAGCTTTACCGGTTTGTTTCATATCAACAATTCCGGTTATAAAAGAACTGGGCGGACTGATTTCTTTTAATAAATCCGGATTTAGTTTAAATTTCCCGGGTTTCACCTCAATAATTTCTTTGGTTTTAGTTAATTCGCGCAAAATTTTAGCCACAAGGTCTTTTCCTGCCCGGTCTTTAATTCCGAGTTGTGAAGAAATTTGCTTGTAATTCAAGGGGCGGGAAGGATTCTTGCCAAATGCATTCAAAATGCTGGCAATAAATGTTGATTTCCCTTTTATTTTTTTTGATTTTTCCATTAAAATTTAATCTTGTTTTTGTAAAGATACGATACTGAAAATTTTAATATCAATGTAAAGCTTAAAACCCTTCAATTTTATTGTATTCACTTTAGTTTTTATAAATATCAACAAAAATCAGTATTCTCAATTTCCCTGCCCGAATGATTCGTCAGGCGGGCAAATATCAAATAAATCTCAAAGCTCAATAAACAAAATGTAATATTTTGATATTTTGAATATTGGGTATTGTTTGAGATTTGTTAATTGTTTTTTGGTGCTTACCCAAAAATTTTATTCCTAATCCAAACCTGTGGACATTCACCCCATTGTGGTTTATTTGAAAATATTTAATGTGTTGATGAGGCAATAAATCTATTTAAAAAAACACCTTTGGAATCGCATCAATTAAATTTTGGGTGTAGTTGGTCTGGGGATGATGGTAAATATTTTCAGTATCGCCAATTTCAACAATTTTTCCTTCTTTCATAACCGCCATGCGATCTGACATATATTTTACAACAGACAAATCGTGTGAAATAAAAATATAGGTGAGATTAAATTCCCGCTTGAGGTCGTTTAATAAATTTAGAATCTGTGCCTGCACCGAAACGTCCAGGGCCGAAACAGACTCGTCACAAATGATAAATTCCGGTTTTAGCCCCAATGCCCTTGCAATGCAAATTCGCTGCCGCTGACCGCCTGACAACTCGTGTGGATAGCGATAAAAGTATTCAGGAGACAGTCCGGTTTTTTTCAGCAATTCCATCACATTTTCTTTTCGCTCTTTATCATTTTTATATAAACGATGGACTTTCATGGGTTCCAGTATCGCTTCGCCCACCATTTTACGGGGATTTAATGAAGAATATGGATCCTGAAAAATGATTTGCATTTTTTGTCTGAAATCTCGAATTTGAGCTGGCGTAAACGAATTCAAATTTTTTTCTTTATAAAAAACCTGACCGGAAGCTGGTTTGGTGAGCATAAGTATGCTCCTTCCAAGGGTGGTTTTTCCACAACCGGATTCCCCGACGAGCCCTAAGGTTTCTCCGGGGAATACTTCAAAACTTACATCATCCACCGCATTGACCCACGATTTGGGTTTCCCAAACAAATTGCTGCTGATCGGGAACCGGGTATTTAAATGGCCGACGCTTAAAACCGGCTTCACCGAATTTAGCTCTTCTTTTTTTTCCTGTGTACTGATCTTTGAAATAAAATCTGTAATACTTTGCCCTTCATTGTCTTCCATAAAATCGGCGATGGTCGGAAGACGCTTTAGCTTGATATCGGTTCGGGGCCTGCAGGCAATCAATCCCTTGGTATAGGGATGCTTTGGTTCTGAAAAAAGTTTGTTTACCGGGCCTTCTTCCACAATCTTTCCTTTGTACATTACGAGTGCATGATCGGCAATTTCTGCCACCACCCCAAGATCGTGGGTAATAAAAATAATACCCATTTCGTGTTTCTGCTGAAGGGATTTCAGCAACTCCAAAATTGATTTTTGAACCGTTACATCAAGCGCTGTGGTGGGTTCATCGGCGATTAAAATATCCGGATTACAGGCGATGGCCATGGCAATCATTACCCGTTGTTTTTGTCCACCCGAAATTTGATGTGGATAAGCATCATAAATACTTTCGGGCCGTGGTAATTTAACTTCTTTAAAAAGCTGAATGGTTCTCTTTTTTGCTTCTTTAGAGGTTAATTTCTTGTGGATAATTAGAATTTCTGAAATTTGTTTACCGCAACTATATACCGGATTCAGCGAAGTCATGGGTTCCTGAAATATCATCGCAATGCGGTTTCCCCTGAATTTTTGCAATTCCTTTTCTCTCAATTGTAATAAGTCCAACTCATTTTTACGATCGTTAAAAATAATTTTCCCGGAAGAAATTTTAGCCGGCGGAACAGGCAGTAATTTCATAATAGATAGCGCAGTAACGGATTTGCCGGAACCTGATTCACCAACAATACCCAGGGTTTCGCCTTTCTCTAAATGAAAAGAAGCATCAGATACCGCTTCAATTAAACCGGCTTCCGTTTTAAACGAAACAGATAAATTTTCAACTTTTAATAACGAATTCAGGGACATAAAAAATTTTGTTCATCAAAAATAAGCTTTAATCCGGTACTTTTTAATGTAAGAGGTATTAAGAAAAAAACAAAAATTGAATTTATTACAGGATTTTTTATCTCTATTGTACCCGGACATTTGTTTGTTGTGTGGAAATGATCTGTTAAAAGGAGAGCAAATTATTTGTAGCATTTGTATCTATAAGCTGCCCAAAACGGATTTTCATAAATCAAGGCCAAATGTTTTAAATGAATTGTTCGTGGGCCGGCTGGAAATCGAGCAGGTAGCTTCGTTTTTGAGTTTTAGAAAAGAAGGAAGTGCGCAGGAACTCATACATCATTTTAAATATAAAAACAGGAAAGAAATCGGGTTTTTTATGGGGCAATTATATGCCCATGAATTAAATCAAACAAATTGGATTAAAAATATCGATTGTATCATCCCCATTCCCCTCCACCCTCAAAAACTCAAAAAAAGAGGGTATAACCAAAGCGAAGAATTTGCGGCAGGCCTATCTTCCGGACTTGGTATTCCATTGAAAACAGATATTCTGGAGCGAATTAAATTTTCAGAAACACAAACCAGGAAGACAAAATACAAGCGATGGGAAAACGTAAAAGGGATTTTTGAGGTCAGAAATCCCGAATCGATGATGGGTCAGCATGTATTATTGGTCGATGATGTACTTACCACCGGTTCAACCATCGAAGCAGCTTCTGTTTGTTTACAACAGAAAGCAAAGGTGAAAATTAGTGTGGTAACCCTGGCTTATGCTGCCAGATAAGTTTTTTAAAATGCCTCACCCAAAACAGCCGTTTCTTTATATCTTTTTACATGCCCCTCCAAATCAAAAATTTCTATAAAAACGATATAAATTCCACGGGGCATTTTTTCAGAATGATCATCAAAACCGTTCCAGTAAAAAACCCCCTCGGTGCCCAGTAATTCATTGCTTACCAACTGCCTGACTTGTGCTCCCTCAGCATTAAAAATGAGAATATTGGCGGTAAATCCCGGTTCATCCAATTGATATTCAATCTGTAAGATATCATCATGTCCGTCATTGTTTGGTGTAAAAACATGTGGAGAAATGAGAATTTCAGATTTGGCATTGTTTAATTCAGAATATTGTGAATTTTGGGAGGCCGGTGTTCCAAATCCGGAGGCAAAAGAAGCCGAAATCCAGTTTTCGTGGACTAAACCCGGAAGATCGAAATGAATTTTTTCGAGCGAAACACCCATGCTGTAATTTAATAGCGGATAATGCATGTTTTCATGATATTCAGCTAAATCAACAAAAACACCATCTTTTCTTTTCAATCCCAGCAAACCCCCGCCATCAGTAAGCCGAATCAGATTTTCAGCCATTAAAACATGATCAGGTTCAGGACAATAATATTGATCAATCACTTTTTCGGGAGATCTTGTTAAAGCCACATATTGTTCGGGAAATATATATTTATTGTTTACCGAAAGCACCGAACAAACAGTGTCGGGTGGTTGGGGGAATACATGGCTGATTAAACATAATTCGAGCGTAGAAAGATCCAGAATTTTCGCGGATCGGTTATAAAATTCAACATATTCTTCACCCTGGTTCAGGGGCCTAAAAAGAATTTCATTAATTACCAAATCCTGGTATTCAGGGGTATCAGGTATGCAGAAAGTAAAAAATTGATCTTGCGAAAAAGGAATCCCAATACAGTTTTTTAATGACGAATCAATTTTAAGTGTGAATGTTTCGTTTTTCATGAATGCATCAGAAAACACCAACAGTATGCTTTTAGATTCTTCATTTATAATGATATAATTCGGATGATTGCCGGTTTCTTCAATTTCATACAATGATAAATTTTGAGCCAATCCCCAATCCATCGGATTTAAAAAATCGAGTTGAATGGTGTTATTGTCCAACAATTCGAAATTAAGGATTTCAGGAATTGGCGGGATGTCAGAATAAATTGCATTTTGTTCTCCCGGGCTTCCGCCACGGTTATCGGTTGAGTATGCCCAATTGTCGATGCCGAAACAACCATGGTTGAGGTTGATCTGCTCAATCGACCAACCCCCGTCAGCCTTGTCTGTGTTTTGAAATTGACTTTTTTGATAGTTAAAAGCTGAAATGAGGGTGCCCTGCTTATTTTTTAATAAAATTTCAGAGCCTGAGTTTGGAAGCAAAAATCCGGGGAAAGAATATGCCTGGCCAAAAACAGAAAGCGAATCCAGGGCTGCATTGTGGCAAATTATTAAATATGATTTTGAAGGAAATATGGCCGGACCAAATTGGTACAATTTCTCGTTGACTGCAATCGTCCAGCCATCTATATCCATATCGTATTCAGAAGGGTTGAACAACTCCAGGAATTCAAATTCAGGCAAACCAAGCGGTGGTTCCGGGTCATCCATTATTTCATTAATGACGATTTCTCCGGGCAGGGCCTCAAAGTATGAAAACCACAAACTGGTATCTTTTATTTGGTTTCCGGCCAGATCATAAATGTTCTGAATTTCGAGATCATGATTTTGCCGGTTCTCAAAATGCGTTTCAAAATTCAAGGCCAGCTTTTTGTAGTTTTCTATGAATTCAACTTTTACAGGACTTCCAATTCCTCCCGAAGAAATATAATGGGATGCATCAAGGCCACTTTCTGAAGTGATATCCTCAGAAAACAGGATCGTGAGTGTTGTATCGGAAGTACAACTGAATTCACTGACCGATGGGGGGGTGTTGTCAATCAAAATCGGACCAACATAAACATCATCGAAATACATTTTTTCGGAATTGCTGCTGGTATATTTGCATAAAAAGCCAAAATATTCAGTGGTAAACATTTCAGTATCGTAGCCGGAAGCTTCTATGAGGTAACCACTGCCATCTAACATATCGCAATAAATTTCCCAGAGGCCGTCTGTAAAATGCAAAACTTTTACATTCATCGCAAATGAACCCGATATTTTGGCATTTGTGCCCCGGCACACTGAATTTATTTCCGTACCCTTTTGTTTAAACAGTTCAATGGCATCATCTGAACCCGATTCGCCAAACTGCAAAAAATACCCGTTTAATGTATCCTTAAAATTTGCCTGATCCGATTGGAGATATACGCGCGCATTGTTATTGGAGGAAGGGCTAAAGGCGAGGCGGATATAAAAATGCCATTCACAATCTATAACCATCGCATTTTGCGCAGCAAGCACTGAAATTCCGGCTTCGGAATTGCCCCAAAGCTGCAACTGTCCATTCTCATTAATTGTAAAGCGGTTGATATCACCAAACCATTCGGGATTCAGGCTTAAATTTCCGTCGGAGAAATGATCGGAAATCTGGGCCGAACTAAAAAGTGGGGAGCAAAACACTGAGATCAGCAGGAGAAACCTTTGAAGGCTTATCCTTATTGTGTTTGCCATAATAAAAATTACATAATTTTCTTTATCAAGAGGTTAAATATAGTATTTTTGCGAAAAATAATCAAAGAATTATTTTGAATTTTTCAATTTGAGCGTAAAAAGTTGAGGTAGAAGTGAAAATTTATAATCATATCGACGAATTTCAGGATGTAAAGAATCCGATTGTTACAATTGGTACATTTGACGGGGTGCATCTGGGACATCAGAAGATCATTGAAAAAATGAAAATGGATGCCGAAAAATACCAGGGTGAAACGGTTGTGATTACTTTTTATCCGCACCCCAGGATTGTACTACATGCCGATAGCCAAAACCTGAAATTTATTAATACCCAGGAACGCAAAATTAAGCTCCTCGAAAAATCCGGAATCGATCATCTGATTATTATTGAATTTACGCGCGAATTTTCAAGACTCAATTCTGCAACATTTATTAAAGATTACCTGGTTGATAAAATTAAGACCAGGAAATTAATAATTGGTTATGATCACCATTTCGGGAAAAACCGGCTGGGCGATTTTTCAACCCTTTATGATCTGGGTTATCGGTATGGTTTTGAAGTTGAAAAAATTGCGGCACAAAATGTCGAAAACCTGGCCATCAGTTCTACAAAAATACGAAGGGCTTTGAATGAAGGGAAAATTCGTACTGCAAATATACTGCTTGGTTATACTTATTCGATTACCGGAAAAGTCGTTTATGGCAATAAAATTGGACGCACCATCGGATTTCCTACGGCCAATATTGAATTGGATGATGAATATAAATTGATTACGGCCAATGGTGTTTATGCATGCAGGGTTGAATATGATGGTAAAATGTATGAGGGAATGGGAAATATTGGTGTTCGGCCCACAGTGAACCACAGTAATTTAACCATCGAAGTAAATATTTTCGATTTTGATAAAGAAATTTATGGTGAAAGCATAACCATCTTTTTTGTTGATCGCATACGCGATGAGATTAAATTTGAAAACCTGGCCGGATTAAGAGAACAATTAATCAGGGATAAAGTAAATGTTTTAGGCCTGTTAAAATAAGGGCATATGCCAAAAAAAAAGTATTACGTTGTTTGGAAGGGTAAAAAAACAGGTATTTTCGAAACTTGGGCCGAATGTAAATTACAGATCGAAAATTTTACGGGTGCACTTTATAAATCATTCGAAAACGAACAGGAAGCAATAAAAGCCCTGACCGGCAAGCCAAACAAATATATTGGAAAACCCAAGCAAAAAACAGGATTATCTGCCGGGAAACCACTATTAAAATCAATATCCGTTGATGCTGCCTGTAGCGGGAATCCGGGTGTTCTTGAATATCAGGGCGTGGAAACCGCATCCGGAAAACAATTATTTCATGTCGGCCCCTTTGAAGAAGGTACCGTTAACCTCGGCGAATTTCTGGCACTGGTGCACGGACTGGCCTTTTTAAAAAAAAGAAAACTTGAAATCCCGATTTATTCCGACTCGGTAACCGCCATAAAATGGGTGCGTGATAAAAAAATAAAGACCACCCTCGAACGTACCCCAAAAACAGAAGAATTGTTCAAACTGGTTGACCGTGGAATTAACTGGCTACAAACAAATACATATTCAAATCCTGTTTTAAAGTGGAAAACTGCTTCCTGGGGTGAAATACCTGCCGATTTCGGGCGAAAATAATCCCTATCGATAAAAGAATTAATCTTCAATTTTTTGCCCAAAAATGATAAATCGAGCCCTGATTTACCATTAATTCAAAAATTTTTAAAAAAATACCCTCAAAATGTGGACATTTTTAATGTTTTGGTATAAAACATTAAAAGCACAATGTTGTATCAAAAATTTTAATGACATGAAGAAATATCAAATACTCTCTGTGTTGTTGATAATTACAATTCCAAATTTTGCAAACGGAATCCTCGAAACTTTTGAAGTCAGCAATCAGGACATCTTTAATGGAAATGCCATTTTAAACTGGATAGGAGATGTGGGGGATTTTGAGATAACGAGCTCCACCTGGACACATGACCCAGCTCCTGATTTTACAGGATCCCATTCGCTAAGGGCATCCTCAGATACAGAAATAAATGCAACCATACTTACAAACATTTCATCTTTTTATAATCATGAAATAAAAACCAGGTGGGAGGTATTTGTAAGTGGGGGAAGTACTGATATTACAGGATCAAAAGGGTTTTCGCTCATTCTGTTTGTAAATTCAGATAATATAGATGATGTTGAAACTGGTTGTGTGAATGGCTATCGATTAAGTCTAAGTGATCCTAATGATAGAAGTTTTCCTCCTGACGGTTTATACTTTGAAAAAGCCAATGGTTCTGGTTGGGTAATAATTGATTCGGTTTATACAGGAGATGCTAAAATTAATCAGGGATGGACACTGGCTGTTGAAAGGGATTCTGATGGAAACTGGTCCTGGGGTTATTCAAATGGAGCATATAATTCGTCTGTAAGCTTAGCCGAAAATATTTTTGATAACGATTATTCAACCGGAAGTTATAGCGGAATGAATTGGTATTCAATAGCATCAGATGCTAACAGTTTTGGCTTTGATAATTTCAAGGTTGATCCCTATACGCCGGGAATGTGGAGGGAGGATGCAGCCGGTAATGACTGGAATACAGCCTCAAATTGGGAAGACGGGCTGGTTCCCGGAGCTTCAACCAATGTGCAAATCGTTCCGGGAACTCACCAGCCCGAAATTGGTGCAAACGCCAGTTGTCATCATTTAAATATTTTTGCCGGCGCAAATTTAATCATCAATTCAGGGCAATCGCTGACCATAAATGGTGATTTATTAATTGAGTCGAATGCGGATGGTGACGGACACCTGATCGATCATGGAAACCTTGTGGTGAATGGTTCTTCGGGTATTCAGCGATATTTAAAACAATACGGGAGCGGAAACAATGAATTCCATTTTTTATCCATTCCAGTTGCTAATCACGCCGTGGAAAATTCGCTGAACCATTTTTATGTGTACCCCTATAATGAATCAGTCAATTCCTGGACTTCCTTATCTGAAGGGGATCTGTTAATAAAAGGAAAGGCATATTCGGTTTATTATTCCGGAGATGAGGATCAAACAGTTGTGTTTAGCGGAGAACCAAATACGGGTGATCAATCGATTAATGTCAGTGCCACAAATTATTCGGGCATCCCTGCCAATGATAATTGGAACCTGGTTGGCAATCCTTTTCCTTCGGCAATCGATTGGGATGTCGTGAATAAAACTAATATCGAATCGGCCATTTATATTTGGAACCCTTCAAGCCTGAGTTATGCATCATATGTTGATGGTGTTGGAACAAATATGAATGATGATGGCATAATACCGTCAATGCAGGGATTTTTTGTACATGCCACATCCAATGGATCATTTGTGATCCCTCAATCATCCAGAACAAGATCTCACGATCAGGATTATCTGAAAAACCAAAATAAGGATGCACGTAAATTGAAAATCATTGCAAGCAGAAACGGTTTTGTAGATGAAATGGTAATTCGGTCATTGGATGATGCAAGCTTAAACTTTGATCCAAGATATGATGCCTATAAATTTTTATCAGATCATGCAGGAAGGGTTCAAATTTATTCACTGGATAATGCCCTGAATAAATTATCCGTTAATTCAATTCCACCAATAAGCTCTTCCATTGAAATTCCCATCGGGATTAGCCTGGGATCATCGGATAGTATTATGATTTCTATTAGCGGAACAGAAAGTTTCGGGAATGACGTAAACATCCTCCTGGAAGATCAACATCTTGATCAATATATTGAGATTACTAAAGATACCAGCTTGAGTCTTTATCTTTCAGTTACGGAACAAAACAGATTTAAGCTTCATTTGATCCCTCAATTAAATTCGATCAGGAACGAAATACCACTGGTAAACAAAATTTGGGTTTCAAACAATTTTATAAATATTGAGCTGGAAAATATTTCCGGCCCGGATATAAATATGAGGCTTTTCGACTTAAGCGGAAGAATATTAAGTGAAGATTTTGTGAGTGGCAGAACATACTTCCGGATTCCAAAACCACTGAAAAGTGGCGTTTATATATTACAAATACAAACGCTGAATAATCAATTTAATACAAAAATATATGTTGGACAGAATTAAAAAGAAAATAAGAATCGTTTTATTTGTTCTGGCTTTAATGATTTGTGGATTTACATTGCATTCGCAAACACCACCACCGCCAATAAACCATGGGAATGAAGGTGGCCCGGTTGGAGGCTCTGCACCTATTGGAGATGGCCTGTGGGTGCTAATAATAATGGGTTCGGCCTATGCTTTGTATAAATTATATCCGTTAAAACAAAAAATAAGCAAACAGGATTAAATGTGCCGGATTATGGCCTTGGGGGTGACGACCTTTAATTTATAGGACATAAAATGAAAAAGGCGGTATAGAAATACCGCCTCTGAAATATAATATTGGATTAATGTTATTTTAAAACAAAATTAGCGTGTCCGATTACAGAATCCCCTTCGTAAACTTCAACTTTATAATTTCCGGTAGCAAGTTTAAAATCTTCGGGTTTATTCCAATAACAACAAACACTGGTTGCATTTTGGTCATAAACTGCTGTTTGGCTGATGGTGTACTGAAGTTTTTCACCACGGTATACAAATGAATATTCATCACCCATTCCATCGGTTAAGATTACATCATCGGGTTGTGCGATACGAACATATAAATTAACATCACCGGCTTTACGAATTGCATTTTCTGCCAATACAAAACAAACTTTAATTTTATCAATCCTTTTGGTCTTATCTGTAACAACTTCTTTTCCACTTGTTCTGTCCCTAACACCAACAGCAGTTACCTGGTAAGTTTTTAGGATAGATGCAAGTTCAACCTGACCTGTTAAGTGTTCTTTAATTTTTGTAAGTTCAGAAGTTTTTTCCTGTTCTGCAGCATACTGGCCTTTAATTTCGGTATTTTCAGTAATCAGATTTTGGTTTTGTAATTTCAAATCTTCGATTTGTGCCTCATAACCTTTGGCAATTTCCTGGAGCTCGGTAAGTTGTTTTTTAATATTAAAATAACTCCATTTATAGCGCAAACCTTCTTCAATTTGTTTTGCATTTACCTGAATAATGCTGTCCTTTTGAATTAAAGTCTGTGAAATGGATTCATTATCAGCTTTTAATTGATTGTGCTGGGTCATTAATTGATCCAGTTCGGTTTGCAGTTCAACTTTTAAATTTTCTTTTTCAACCAGAAGACCGTTTAATTCTTTTTTGGTGCTCATGAACCAAAAGATTAAAGCAGCAATGGCTATGGCAAAAACAATGGTTAATACCTTAAACAAAATTCCGCCTTTTTGATTGTCGTTTTGTGGACTCATAATAATTATTTTTTCAATTTTATAATTAGTTTAATTTGGATTCGTAGCTAAAAACATAAATTTTTCTGCAATACCCTTTGTATAATGTAGCTTTGGGAGTGCAAATATAGTAAAAAAAGGGGGTTTTGTCTATAAATATCTTCATAAATTACTCATATACAATTAATATTGGCTCACTAATTCGTTATTTATCATGCTTTTACAATAAAAAAAAAGGGAAATCCTTTCGGAATCCCTTTTAAACACTGGGGTTTGGCAAATTTAATGCCCGCCACCTATCACTTTAAGTTTATCTTTGGTGTCTTCGACAACTTTTTTATAAAACTCATCACTATAACCCGGTTGCTCCACTTTTGGGGTTACATATTTATATCCTTGCGGAATTTCCCGCTTAGTTTTGATATTTCCGTCCATATAACGCATAAACAAATATTGGTACAACTTTTTCCAACCGTAGGTTACACGATCGCCCTGGCTGACAGAATAATTGGTTAGAAATGCAACCGCTTGTTTTTTATCTTTTTTGTAGAGCTCCATGGCACCTGCATCAATAGCGGCTGTATTTTGTATAAAATCGTTTTCGAAAGCAAACTGAGCTTTTTCGATTTCGGGATGGATATCGCTATAACGCGTATAAGCCAGGTTGCTCACCTGATTAAACACCCAAAAAGCAGCATCATCAGACCATTCCATAATGCCACCATTTCCGGTTGCGAAGGTTTGTGGAATGGTTGTCATACTTGTGTACATGGGGGTATAAACGCAACTGCCGGCATCGTCAACAGCCCACCAGATGATTCCACCTATTTCGTCAGGTAACCAGTTTCTTGATTGTGAAACGAATGAAAACCCGGTTTGCTGTGTGGCGGTAGCACGCTCATTGCAATAAGTAATACCATCAACTTCCCAGGTAAGCGGACGCCATCGATAAGGAACTTTATACGGTCCGGCTCCAAAATCCTGGCTCATGTCCAGTTCTGTGCCTTCCAGGTGATCGCGCATAAACATCATCATGTCGTGAACAGAAACTTTTTCCTTGGGTTTTACCCACAAAGGCATACGATTGGAAGCAAAATTTTCTTTTACAAAAGGCTCGCCTTCCGTATGTGGTTTGGGGTGTTCAATTTCACCTTTCACATAATCCCAGTATTGATCCATTCCATCGGCTACTTTATTAAACATGCTCCACACACGAATTTCACAAAATCTGGCTCCGCTAAAATCGACTGGGGCATAAACTTCAGAAAAATTGAAATCTTCATCTTTCCCTTTATAAAAGTTTTTACGTTTGGCAAATGAAATCACATCCTTTGCGTTGAAGGTCATGGCATTTGGATCGTCCCATTTGTTTTCACTTTGATAGTCGAAAGTTGTGATACGGGCATGATTTGCATGTCCTGAAACATAACCGTCCGGAATACGCAAGGCAACCCAGATTGCACCCTTTTCACCTTCTCCTTTACCGATCAGTTCCATAATCCAAACCTCATCTTTATCTGCAATTGAGAAAGATTCACCAGAGCTGGCATAACCATATTCATCCATTAAAGCGGCGATAACCCTGATGGCTTCCCTTGCCGTTTTTGATCGCTGAAGGCCGATATAAATCAGGCTGCCATAATCCATAATGGCACCAGTTTGGCGCGATAATTCAGACCGACCGCCATAGGTTGTCTCACCAATAGCCACCTGAAACTCGTTCATATTGCCTACAACATTATAAGTTTGTTGGGCCTGTTTGATCTGACCCAGGTATTTTCCGGTATCCCATTCATAAACATCAAGCATGCTACCTTCGGGCCATGTTGCTGCGGGCCAGTGGTATAGGTCGCCAAAAAGCACATGCGAATCGGCTGCATAGGAAATCATCGTTGATCCGTCAACGGAAGCTCCTTTGGTAATTAAATAATTGGTACAGGCATTTGAAGCAATATTTATTGATAGTGCCAGAACCAAACTGAAAATAAAAACAATTTTTTTCATCCGTAAATAATTTTTTTAATGAAGGCCGGATGGAACTCGCATAATGAAATTTCATCCGTATTTGTGATTAACGAATCATGCTCGTTTCATTCGTATTTTTTTAAGTTATCATTCAAAATCTTTCTCAAGCTTACAAATATAATAAAAAGCATAATTCTGAATGAATTCATATTCACCCAATGCTTGGTTATAATGTCAATAATCAGGAGCGATTTAGAAATCAATCAAATAAATTACAGACATATTATTGTTAAAATGTAGACATTTTTCATTTTCAGGTATTAAGTGATATACGGAAACCTCTAAGCATTGATTGATGTTAGAATGCACTGTCGGTTTTTATTTCAAAAATAAATATATGAATCAAAAACAGGGGTTCAGATACCATTGGTTAAATATCAGATCCATTTTTGTTTTCATGGGTGTAACCATCGTTTTTCATTTCTTTTTCCGACGATGGGCGTCTGCATGGGATTATTATCCTATGAAACAAATGATCAACCTTATGTATGAATTTCTCACGCAGCAGGTTTATATGCAGAGTAAATTCATGATTAAGTTATTCTTTAAACTGAATGAAGGTGAAGAAACGCGAAAGATCATTTTTGCCGGTGGTGGCTATATCGGGATTTCAGCAGGATGTTCGGGCCTTAAACAAATGATGCAGTGTGTTATTGTTTTATTGCTGACAAGGGGTTCTTTCGGGCATAAATTATGGTTCATACCCTTCGGTATTTTGATGATGCATCTTAGTAATTTGGCCCGAATCCTTGGCTTATCGTTTTTTGTTGTTTATGCACCTGATTACTGGAATTTTGCCCATGATTATTTTTTCAGGCCTTTGTTTTATGTGGTGATATTTGGTTTATGGGTTTGGTGGGAAGAGCGGTTCCGGCACTGCGTTTCACTCCGGCCGGAATGACACAACATTCAATGTAAAAAAAAACGGGCGACCCTGAGTAAAGACGCCCGTCATTATTATTTGAAAGCAAATTCTAAAACAAATAACTCAGTTTTAATCCGATTTTAGGTCCGTTAATATCAATCGTTTCTTCCGAAATAGTTGTTCCACTTTGAAACTCCTGGGTGTAAGAGCCGATGACATATTGAAATTCGGCACCCAGGCTAAAATGTTGACCCATGGGAAATTCAAATCCGGCAATACCCTGAAACTGCGGAGAATAACCTTGTGGATCCTGGTTTGTAACCGGGCCCTTATAACTGGCCGTGATAAAGTTTACCCCAACACCTCCACCGGCATAGGCAAATATTTTTTCGAAACGCCAGAGAAAATCCAGGTTAAGCGGAATATAATTAAGGGTAAGTTCTTCGGTCCAGTTTAAATCGCCCTCAATCTTAGCATTGGTTGAATAATATCCTGCCCCCAGCCGAAAAGTAAATGGAAGGTCGTATAACCAGTATTCGGCATGCAGTGATGAGTATAAGGAACCCTTGAATTGAAAACCTGTGCGGTTGAGATAATAATCCAGGGACGGATTGTAATAGCCTGTTATCAAACTTATTGCCCTGAAACCATGATTACCATCAGCTTTTTCTTCAGGTTCAGTTTGAGCCCTTAAGCTGCAGCTAATGAAAATGCTTAAAATCAGACTTAAATATATTTTTTTCATGAGTTTGTATTTTTTTCAGTTTGTCAATAAATTAGAAATTAATTACCACCTGAATCATGTCCGCCTGAATCATGACAATCATAGGCATTGTACTTGATGGTGTATGATTGTGCACTTTGCGGGATTTTTGTTACTGTTTCAATAATGGATCCCGTTGATTTATTTTTCATGGTATAATTTCTGGTTTGCACTGTGATTGATGCAGTACGTGTATACCAAAGTGCAGCAGCGGCATAAATCGATTTGTTCACAGTTACTGTTGAATTGATAATTTGCATACGCGTACTGTATTCAGGTCCATAACCTTTTGAATAGGTAAATGTTGTATTTATTGGTTCACTGCAAGCAGAAGTATAGAGTTTAGAATAGGTTCCTGTACCGAAAGGGGCAACCCAGCTTTCAACGATGGCCCAGTAACCGGTATTGGGTACTGAAACAGTTCCAGTTGAGCCGTCAGGACTAATCAATATTGATTCATAAGCACCTGTCGGAACCCCGGCTTCGGTATATTTATAGAGTCTTGCGGTAATCCCGTTTGCCAGCATGGCCGGAGAAAAATTCAGATTAAAGGTCAACTCTACTTCATCTGTGAATGTGATACCATCGGGTAGTACTATAAATCCACTGGTTTTGGTTCCAAAATCAGTATCGGCAGCTTTGAGGCCACCTGTATTTCTTTGAGAGGCGGTGGGCGGAATTTGTGTAAATGAAATACTGGTTGTTCCCGTCCCGCTTATGGCACCTGGCGGAATTGTGATTGTTGCCGAATTACTTCCCGTTCCGGTTGCGCCATTCCCGATAGGAGGTGCAACGACCTGACCACCTGTTGTATTGTTAACAACAACCGGTGGGTTGAGTTTGGTTAACTTCAATAAAACTTCTGCACTATAATCCGCAGTTCTTTCATCAGGCAATTCAACATCAAATTCTACGGTTTCACCTTTATACCCATCTTTGATTGATGTAAATGTATACATGCCGTTAACCAACGAAGTTAAGGTATATGTATCGCTTGTCGGTGAAACAGTTTGAATACCGGATGGACTTTGAATTTTAATTTGATATGCCCCAATAGCATCCCCTGTTTTGGAATTGCTGGTAACAATATCAAGAGCGTATTCCCCATCAGGTAAGATCAGGTCATCGCGGTCGATCGGGCCGACATTTTTGCTGCATTGTATAAAAACAAATACCAATGCCAACCCCATGAGCAATACTAAAAATTTTTTGTGTTTTAGATTAGCTTTCATTTGTATAATTATTTACGATTAAATTAAAATTAATAAACAGGACTATCAATAAAATTTTAAATGACAATCATTTCGGGGAGTGCCTTTTTATCTTTAACATAAACCGACCTTTTAATGATTTGCCAATCAAACGTTAAAGATAAGTAAAACATAACAATAAATCAACCATATAAATCTTAATTAATTAATAATGATTTCCTGCATGATAAGTTTTAACTGATTTCTGATAAAATACGGGTTGAATTCCCTGCTTCTGTTAATCATATTATTGCCTGTTGAATATATTTTGCCGGCATAGGTTTGACCCCTGAAATTATAACCCCAGCTGAAGTATTGAGAAGGCCTGACCCTGAGTTTATTTATGATTGAATATTTTCGGGGCATCAGGGGAATGGAAACATAAAAACCGGCATTATAAGTATCTGTATTCAAAATGCCCCTGAAACCAATAATGGTTTCGCCTATTTGCCTGAGCAGGTCAAAACGCCAGCCCTTATCCTGATATAGAAATGTGCCATAAGAAACACTTGCCAATACATCATATTTGGCATAACGGTATTCAACACCTAAACGACCGATAAAATAATGATCCCGGTCGTAATATCTGCTTTCATAAGTATCAGAAATCTCAGTCCAGCTTGAGTAACCCATTTGGGTATATATCGCCAATTGTCCATTTAAAAAATATTTTTTGGTTTTAAAATCAACCCCCAGCCTGTTATAACTAAAAGTTCCGACTGTTGCTGTAATAAAAAAATCATCGGGTAATCTGAGATATTGACTGATTGTCATAATTCCTGTTCGAAAAGAAACTCCTTCCATACTTTTTAAATTATTATATAGCGGAATTAAAAACTGGGCATTGAATGATAATCCTTTGGCCAGATGCATATTTACATTGGGACCCAGTTCGGCCAGTAACTGAATGGGCCGGTCAAAATTTCCCAGTTGCATGCTTAATTTGGGTTCAATGGTAATATCCACTTTGAAAAGGGAAGGATTAATGGTTTTATTTTTATCTAATGCCAGATCAAAATAATCGGTTTTTAAATAAAACTTCATTCTTTCAATAAATGCTGCCAATCCGATATTCCCCTCTCGATACTGCTGAAAAGAAGCATTGTCGATCATAATTGAGAGCATGGGCGTATTCTGGTATTTGGGTAACAACACTATGGCCGGAACATCGCTCGGTGGCATTTCGTTCAACAGATAAGCAATCGCTTCCGCCTCATACCTGAAAATACGGTTCTCAAAAGAAATAAGCAATGTGTCGTGAAGGTTTCCGGTCTGAATATTTTCAAAACCGTTTAGCTCCAGCCAACTTTTCAGGCTGTCATTTTCAGAGGCCATAAGATTCCGGCTCCCGCAAACAGAAAACCCGATTAGGGCAATTATTATGATTGAAATCTTTTTCAAATCAAGTGTTCTTATAAATAGATCTTATATGCAATGTTACCTTCAAATACTTTAGCATTTCTTAATACCGGCATAATCTGTAAATGCTTAAACAACAGCAAGCGCATTCCAACATTCCAATACTGTGAATCATAATCAAGCATGGCGGAGAACCAACTGTTTTCGCTTAGATAAATTTGTAATCCACCAAATACACCGAGTATATCATAATCGTAAGGATTTCCAAGCTTAAAAGCATGCCCAATGCTGGCTTCAAGTGTCAGCTTTTTATTTTTAGTGAGCATTTTTTTTGTCATCACAGCGTAATAAGAAGCAAAATAATGGGGTCCCTGGTCTTTGATGGATGAAATAAAATCATTCCCACCTACGGCGATAGCAGGAAAATATTTTTTTTCATTAAACAATCGTAATTTGAAACTGGGCATACGATCAGCAAATTCACGCGTTTCATATTCAATGCGAGGCATGTCGATTTTACGTGTATATCGAATACTGACTTCCAAAAATGGAAGAAAAGTCAAAGTAGCATATCCGGCAATAGCATCGTATTGATAATTAGAATAAGCAAGGAGATTTTTGTTTAAAAAAGAAGCTCCAATAATTAAGGTTTTATCTGATTCTAAATTAGCGGTGGGAATACGCAATAATCCGGTTGTTCCGGTTAATGACTGTGTAAGGGCCGTAATCCCAATGAATATTAAAAAGAGAGTTAAGATAAATTGTTTACGGGCCTTGATTATATGCATCATTTTTCCGATGAAATAAAGATGTTTTTAATTCCTATGTGTAAATATATCAAATGTATTTTGAATAAGTGATGATTTTATTGGCCAGAAGATGAATTAGTCGAGTTAAAGGATGATTTGGCTGATGAGATCCCGCTAATTCGACTGGCTCATTATATCACATTTCACTTTGTTCCAGCCGGCCGGCCTGCCGCAGGCAGGGATGACATTATGGTTTTGTTAAACAATTCAGTTTATTACTTTTTTATCCAGTTTCTCAAAAACTGAATTATTGCTAATAAATTCAGGAATAATTTCTTTCATCTTGGCAACCAGGGCAAATTCATCATCATTGATAATTATTTCGGAAAGGGTTTCTATATAATTACAAACAAAACCATTAGATGGGGTTGATACTTTTGCTTTCATTATTTTGGGATGATGAGTGGGTAAAATATTTTCTTTGTTACAAAGAAGTTCTTCGTATAGTTTTTCTCCCGGTCTTAACCCAATCTCTTTTATTTCAATTTCTTTGTCAGATAGCCCATATAAAACAATCATTTTTTTGGCTAAATCATAAATTTTAACGGGATTTCCCATGTCGAAAATAAATATTTCAGAACCATTTCCCATGGCACCGGCCTCCAAAACTAAATTACAAGCTTCCGGTATGGTCATGAAGTATCGTGTAATTTCTTTATGCGTAATGGTTATGGGGCCACCTGATTCAATTTGCTTTTTGAAGTATGGCACAACAGAACCGTTCGATCCTAAAACATTGCCAAAACGGGTTGTGATAAATTTTGTTTTATTTCCTTGCAAACTTTGTATACACATCTCTGCGATTCTTTTAGAGGCTCCCATGATATTTGTTGGATTGACCGCCTTATCGGTAGATATCATTACAAATTTTTCAACCTCATATTTAATAGAGAGGTCTGCTATATTTTTAGTGCCAAAAACATTGATCATCAATGCCTCGTAAGGATCCTGTTCCATTAATGGCACATGTTTATATGCAGCAGCATGGTAAACAATATCAGGTCGGTAAAGGTCAAAGACTTTATCCATTTTATATTTATCCTTCACATTGGCAATTATAAATTCTACACTATGAAGGTTATTCTGAAATGTTTTATTGTTATAAAATTCATTTTGAAGATCAAAAATCGGGGTTTCTGACTGATCGACAATGATTAAACGTTTGGGTTTATAATTAAAAACCTGGCGGGCAATTTCGCTTCCGATTGATCCTGCACCGCCCGTAACCATTATTACTTTGGATTCAAGTTCGCGTTTTATGTTTTTATTATCCAGTTTAATAACATCACGTTCCAATAATTCTTCAATTTTCACATTACGAAGTTGTTGTGAACTAAGCTGACCGTTGATCCATAAATTAATGGCAGGAACGACCTTAATTTTCAGATTAAAGTTCAAACCAAACTCAATAATTTTTTTCTTCTTTTCAGGATGAATATTCTGAATAGCAATGATGAGTTGTTGAATATTGTTTTGTGTAATGTATGACAATTGAAAAGCTGTCTTTGGAGAGATAATTGGAATTCCTTCCAGAAGTTTTTTTACTTTAGACTCATTGTCATCAACATATGCAACGATTTCATATCTGTATACAACATCCTTAATAAGTGCATTTTTGGTAAGCATACCTGCATCACCTGCACCATAGATAATTACAGGAATTTTTTCTTTAACAAATTGCCTGGTTATTTGAATAAATAATAATTTTACCGTAACCCTGATCCCTACCAAAAATGCCAATGTTAGTAAAAAGTGTAGAATAATTACACTGACGGGTACTAAAAAGATGTTCGATTCACCTGAAAATTGTATGATAAAATTACCACCCATTAAAAATAAAAAAGACAAACCAGCGGATTTTATAATTCTCATTACATCCGATAAACCCGTATGTCTTAAAATGCCGGAATATGAACCGATGAGCAAGAAGAAAATTAAATAAACAGCAGTTATTTTTAATAATTGTAAAAATAATTCGGCTGAATCAATAAGATGTAAATTGAAATTGTATCTAATTATATACGCTATGATAAAAGAAATTATCGTAAAGATAATATCCAAAAACAGAACCGACCATCTTGATAAGAAACGCTTTGAATAAAAATTGACCAAATATGTTATCATAATAAATATAATTATATGTTCAAATTAAATTCAGTCAATACGAATATAGCGATAAAACACTAATATTCATTGAAAGGGGGAGAGAATCTAAAAAGTAAAGATACATTATTTTTTGAATTTGCAAAATTTCGGCTTGGCTTATTGTTGAAAATACAGGCAGATTTATTCTAATAATATGACAGTTTATTATTATTAAATTCAGATATATTTTTTAAAAAGCCGATAATGTTCTTATTATAAATAATCTAATCCTCCTGTGTTTCGAAATTTCGCGACTGCGGACACTTACGTAATAACTTCAGCGGCAGGGTGCGGAACTTTCTGTCTGACTAAACAGACGAGAATGTTGTGGTATAATTCCCCCTAGCTTGCTGCGGAATTTTGTTTCCAAAGCTGGCTTTTGGGTTCATACCATTGATTTATTTTTAGTTTTATATTTTTGATAAATGAATATTCGACAAAACATATATTCTTTTTTTAAAACTGATTTTGGGCGCATTACCTTATTCGTTTTGATTACGGTCTTTTTTCATAAACTCTGGTGGTATTTTTATACCGATCTAAGCAAAATTGTGTTGATAGCAGAATCTCAAGGTTTCTTAGCGCAAAATATTTTTGAATTGAGTGCATATATAGATAAGTATGTATTTGCAATGGATATAGAAACAAATAATCCGGAACGCATCTTATTATTTAAGGGTGATGCCCAGATACAGATTAGCGATACCTGTTCGGGTTTAAAACAGTTTTATCAAATCATTGTGCTTTTTGTTCTTTTTCCGGGCCCGTGGAGACATAAAATTTGGTACATTCCAATGAGTTTGTTTCTGATGCATTTGACCAATTTATTCAGGATTATTTTTTTATCTTTTATTATCCTTTGGAAACCTGAACAATGGGATTTTGTGCATGAATGGGTAATGAGGCCTTTCTTTTATGTTGTGATTTTTGTGCTTTGGTTGGTTTGGGTAGAGAAGTTTGTTAAAAGTGACAAAAACATCTATAGCGTTTTGAATAGGTAAATGGGGTGGGTGTGTTAAGTGAGGTGAGTAGGTTAAGTGGGGTGAGTTGGTGAATATGTTAAATTCCTAGGAGGATTGGAAAAACTTACTCAACCACATTACTATTTCTCAAACAAAGAATTCTTTGTAAACTTTAATACCGGTAATCCACCATTTTTCATTGCCAATAAATGGGCTTCTTCCAAACTATAAATCTTTTGGGATTTGAAAATTGTTTTGAATTTATCAAGGCATCCTTTTGTACCCAACCGATTCATCCAATTTCGCATAAAAGGTAAGTGTGAAGAAAATGGAATATCTGTATCAAAATCGCGGGGATGGAAGTAGCTATTGATATACCCTGAATGTTGATATAAAGCACGAAGTATTTTTAAAGGCATCAGTCTAAAATAACCACTTCCAGAAAAGGGATAAGCCCAAATACGATTTAAGGGAAATTCAATAATGGAGGATTCATTAAATATTATTTGTAAAGGCTGTTTGGGGATTTTTTGTGAGAGGATGATTTTTCCTGATTTTAAAGAACTTGAAAAACGAATACCGTGTTTTTGTAAAATCGGGATGATCCATAAAGAGGCAGCATTTAATGAAAAACCGGGAGCGCGATAGCTAGTTATTTTTTTACCACTTAAACTTTCCAGCAAGTATAATCCATTTGCCAATTCACGTTCGAAAAGCTTAGGACTTTGATATGCTGGTGGTTGATGATAATAAGAGTGAAACCCAATAGAATGACCTCTTTGAGCAATTTCTTTGATCAGATCAGGATGAGTTTCTGCCACTTGTCCCAATACAAAAAAATGAGCTTTCAATTTTAACTCATCAAGAAATGAAAGTATCCGCAGGCTATTTTCTTCGATTCTTTGGGGAAACCGATGCCATGTGTGAGGATCATTTTTTTTACATAGAAACCAATCTTCGATATCAAAACTAAGTATGTGAATCGAAAGTCGTTTGTTACTCATAGTATTGAAAGTAGTAATTCAATTATTATTTTCGCAATCAGCATTTTTTTAAACAATGGTAATACATTGTAATACAATAGTAATGGGCTGTAATGTATGATAAATCAATAATTATTTTTTCAATTCACCCTTCACGAATCACTGCTCACTCGTTACATTTAGTAATATCTTTTGGAAACTGCATCATCAAATAACTTAACAAAAGAAAGTGGTAAAAGCGGTATTAAAAATGAAGCAAGTTTTTGAATCCATAAATAATTTTTCTTTTTCCATGAATAATTATAGTATAATATTTTATCCCGGCCTCCCCATTGTTGTTTATAGTGGTGAACGCCTGAATTGAGGGTACTTCTTCCCAGAGAATAATATTCACAATGGTTTTCAATGGAACATTCAATCATTCTGGCATGGAGGGCATAAGAGGGATACAGGTAATTGTGCTTTTTTGAAGTGGCAAAATAAAGATTCTCCGCAAATGAGTTGTTTATCATTACTATGGCTACACCGATACATTTGTAATCGTACCATGCCAGGAATAATTTAATCCGGTGCTGATTTTTCTCCTGTAATAGTTTGCAGAAATAACTCTTTGGCAAACCTATCGAGCCCAATTGATGAATCCTTTTTCGGTAGCGTTTATAAAAAACATCCAAATCTTTTATACTTCCTAATGTAACTGTTATTTTATTGCGTTTTGCTTTTCTGATTTTTCTTTGGACAGAAGTTGGAATTGACGTCATTTGATTTTTAAAAGAGTGTGTTAATTTTAATTCAGAAATTACCTTATGGGATTTGGTATACGGACTTAATGGGCGATCCGAACGAATAAACAACCGATTTTTGATTTTGAAATTTTGATTTAAAAAGGATTGAAATGATTTAGCATACAAATGTATGTTAAGCTGACAGACTTCATTTATTGACATCCTTGAGCATAATGAAGGATCTGTTATCGGTGTATTATTAACGCAGAGGTGTTCTTCTCCCGAAATTTCGAGACCAGAATGACAGTAAGAAATTAGTTTATTTCCTTTGAAAGATGATTCTATTTTTGACAGTTCGGCACTTAGTGTAAAAAATACCGTTCTGTAAAAATCCTCCTTGTTTATTAAATGCTGTTTTGAAAACGATGTAATTAATTCCTCTTTCCAATATAAACCCCCATAAGATTGATGAGGCAGCGAAACCCAGGTGTTTTGAATTTTAAATAAAACCGCTTCCAGCATGATATGACCCTCAAAAAATACTATCACTTTTAAGGGTGGCCATTTCCAGGTTTCACGAATTACATTAATAATAGGATGGCGATCATGTACAATAACAGTCATGATAATCATTTTAATCAAACAAATAGTAAGAGGGGAGATTGTTTCAGCCCATTTTTAATCCACCTTCGTCCTGAAATTTCGGAACTGCGGACGCTTACGCATTAGCTTCAGCGGCAGCGTGCGGACGAGAAGCGTTTGGTTTAATTCACAGGGACGTACTCTGGAATAAGGTGCCTGAGCTTGCCTTGGGATTTAATACCACTTCTTAATGGGAGAATGTTTGGGGAGAAATAATAAATTCCAGTACTTAGCAATCAGTTATATTTTTAGCATGACAAAATAAAATAAAAACAGATTGATTAATAGTAAATTATGTGATTTATAAGTAAGGCAATAGGTTAGGATAGAATTTTATATATTATTTTACAAATGTATTCCAGATCAGATTTTTTCATAAATGGATATATTGGCAGGCTTACATTACCTTTCCATGTTTTTTCAGCATCAGGATAATCTTTTGGTTTTAATCGATATTTCATTTTATAATATGTCATTTGATGAAGTGGCTTATAGTGAACCGAAGTGCCTATGCCTGCTTCTGACATTAACTCAATAAATTGATTTCTTGATATTTTTGCTTTAGTATTAAGCACAATCGGGAATAGATGCCATGCATGATCTTTGAAAGGAATATGACTGACCGGTAAATCTATCATTTTCATTTTTTTAAGTTGTGCATAATAATACTCTGCTACTTTCTGTCTTTCTTGTCTAAATAACTCTGCTTGCTCTAGTTGTCCTAATCCAATTGCTGCATTGATATCTGGCATATTGTATTTATATCCTGCCTCAATCACATCATATTCCCATGAAGGCATTTTTGCTGTAAATCGATCCCATATATCTCTATTTATTCCATGTAAGCGCATTGTTTTAACGCGATTAAAGATTTCTTCATCATTGGTTACTAACATACCTCCCTCTCCAGTAGTGATTGTCTTATTTGCATAAAAACTAAAACAAGTAACTTGACCGAAAGAACCTACCATTTTCTCTCCATATTTTGATGGAAAAGCATGAGCTGCATCTTCAAGAATCTTAATATTGTTTCTTTTACAAATTTTTATTATTTCTGGCATATTTGCAGATTGACCTCCATAATGAACAATAATCAGTAATTTTACTTCTGGATTATTACGAATAGCTTCTTTTAATATTTCAGGAGTTATTAGATTACTTAAGTATTCGGTATCAAGAAAGATAGGGTCTGCTTGAGCATATCTTAATATTTCTGCAGAAGAAGTGAAAGTCATTGATGGTACAAAAACTTTATCACCCTGTTGAATTCCCAGTGAATCAATACCAAGATGAAGTGCCGCAGTACCTGAATTTACTGCACAGGCATATTTTGCTCCAACATATTCGCCAAAACGTTTTTCAAATTCCAGAGTTTTACTTGCGGTGGTAAGCCAACCACTTTTTAATACCTCTTTGAGATATTTTTGTTCCCTTTCACCGATACTTATTTTGGCAAAAGGTATTTTTTTATTTGTTTTCAATGAAATAGTATTGCATAAATAGATTTTATTAATATTTTTATATCCTCCAAAATAGATTGATTTTTTACATAAGCAATGTATAAATCTAATTTTTTAGGTAAGATTATATTTTGATAAGTCTCTTGAGGATTTTTTGACGAAGCCAACATTTTTTCCTCATTTCTAAATGCAATAGAAGCATTATCAGTTATACCGGGTTTAACTGACAACGCCACTTCCCATTTTTCAGGATAAACCTGCGTCCATTTATACACCTCTGGTCTTGGCCCAACAATAGACATATCTCCTTTTAAAACATTTAATAATTGAGGAATTTCGTCTAGTTTAGTTCTCCGGAGTATTTTTCCTAATGTTGTTATGCGTGATGCGTCGCCAGCATCAAATCGGCCTGATTCTGCTTGTGTATCAACTCGCATACTTCGAAACTTATAAAGCCAGAAGAGAACTCCATTTCTGCCAATGCGCTGTTGGCGAAATATGATAGGACCATTTATTTTTATCAGTATAGAAATAATAAAAATTATTGGAAATGTAACGACTAGTCCTAGAATTGAAACGATAAGATCAAAAATTCGTTTAATCATTAATTATTTTCCAGGTAGTTTATATCTTTTTTCTCATTATTAGAGAATCTTGCACAATACGAATTGTCTCCCAGACATTCTTTGTATAAGATTTAATTGCATTTTTGTTTACTGTTTTTACCGATAATTGAATGAATGAAATATTTGATTCTTTAGCTAGTTCTTCAAATTTTTTAAGCATCAAAGAACCGTAGCCCAGTCCTTGAAAATCGGGTGCTATACCAATACCAACTAAACCCCAATGAGGTTTAAAATCAGATATAGGTATATTCGAATTAGTATTTATTGGTTTGGTAAGTCTTAGTTTTATCTTAATGTTTTTAAGTATTGTTTTTCTCTTCTTGATATTCTCTGGGTGAAAAATTAAATAAGGTCTTTTTATAAATGCAAAAACAAAGGACTTAAATGCAAATTGAGATATACTCGAAACGGATCCGGGCAATCCTTCTTTGAGTTTTTTTATACCACTGCAGTAGCCAATTATTTTACCTCTATCTTCAATATGAAATATAATTCCTCTCTCGGATACCAGATACCATTCTAACATTTTAATACAGAATTTCTTGCCTAGTTTAGTGGATAAAGAATCTGGAAATGCCTTCATGTGGCATTCAGCTAATTGACACAGATCTGATAATTTTGATATTTTACAATCCATCATTTAAGCTTTGGATTTTCTTAATGAAAGTGTTTGCTATCTTTTCCCTGTTGAAGAATCTGTTTATATATTCTTTTCCGTTTGCACCCAGAGTATTACATAGATTTTCGTTTTTATGCAGGTTTAAAACTGCCTTAACTAAGTCATCAGTATTTTCAGGTTCATAGAATATTCCTGCTTGTCCTTTGTTGATAAATAACTCTTTTGCTTCTCCTTCAACACCCAAAATAATAGGTCGACCAAGAGCTAAGGGATCAAATAATTTTGACGGGATTGCTCCTTTAAAGATATCAAGCTTTTTGAGTGGTACAATATAAGCATAGGCATCTGCTACCATTTCCATTAATTCCTTTTTGGGTGTGTTTGGTATAAAAACAACAGCTGCATTTTGTTTTTTATTCAATAGGATGAGTTCTGCTTTAACAGGTCCATCTCCAACTAAAACGAAAACAATATTAAGATCATTGATTTGAGCTGCTGCCTTGATAATAACTTCAAGACCTTGAGCGTGCCCAATAATTCCAGCATATAGAAAAATCTTTTTTCCCTCAAGATTATAATTATTCCGCCACGTTAAATGTGGTTTAATATTTTTGTATACGTCTTCATCTATTCCATTGGGAAGCCAGTGGGTTTTAATGCTTGGAAATCTAGCATTAATATTTTTGACGATACCTTGTGTTTGTCCGCTTATTAGAAATGAATTTTTATAAATCCATTTTTCGAGTCGATAACTTAGTTGTAGCAATACTCCATCATTTATAATGCCTAGTTTTTCTGCTGATTCTGGCCATAAGTCTGAAACATTAAAAATCAGTTTTGCCCTTTTAAACTTGGCTATTATAATTGCTGAAATTCCTAGAAATAATGGAGGAGATTCGCAAACAACATATTCACAAGAAGATGCTTTTAAAGATGCAATTAAACATGTAAATACAAATGAAAAGTAATTAAGTAGGCGCGAAATAACAGCTTTGCTTTTTATAACAAATATCCAACTTCGAAAAATTTTTATACCATCAATTTGTTCTGTTGCAAAAAGCTTATTTCTATACCCATCATAAACTTTCATTTTAGGATAATTAGGCATCGCCGTTAAAACCTCTACTTTATGACCATTATTTTTAAGGTTTAAAGCAAGACTATGTAAACGATTTTGAGGTGCTCCAGTTTCAGGTGGATAGTATTGAGTAAGAATGATTATATTCATATTACATAATAAATAACTTTAATACATGAAGTATAAATTTAACTGAGATTTTTTGTTTCTCTAGATCATTATTTTCATGAATTAGTGCTTTTAAATTTTTTAATTAAATCTATCTGAATATTTATGGATGCTATAGATGTAATATCAAATGAATTAAGAGGCCATGATTCTCCAGTTTGTCTTTTTGTAACTAAGTTATTACATTGCTTAGCCACATCACCAAGATGATTTGGTTTAAACCACTCTTTAACAGATAAGTCATATGAATTCTCGCTATAGCTTTTAGGTAGATTAAACGATTTTAGAACCCTGTATCTTAATGTCGGCTCTTTTCTTTTAATTATTCGTTTAGTTAACCACTTATCAATTTTGCTTCTTAAACCCCTCACTATAAAACTGATTATTAATTGGCTAGATTGTGGGATAAATGGTGTAGCTGCAGTTGGTATGCTTTTATACTTTTTAATACTCTTGTTATATTTGAAAAAACCATTTATTAATTTTGAATATATCCGTATCTCTGGATGTATTTGTGAAACACTTCTCAACATACCAATTGACATTGTTGGTGAAATACAATAAAATTTATTATTTCCTAGTAATATTTGTCTGCTCATGGATATTCGCCCATGGGTCAACCAAGAAAATAATTCATTGTATACCTGTTTGTTTTTCAATCCATGCTTTTCAATTATATCAAAAAGTTGGTTTAAATCTTTTTTATAAGATTTAATAATTTCTTCTCTACAAACATTAAAGCCATTTTGTTTAGCAAATTTTTCTACATCAAAGAATGGCCTATACTTATCTTTATTATTAAACAAACCATCAATAATTACATTTAATTTATTGTTTTTCCATTCATTAAAATCATCTTCAATTGAATCCTTAAGCTTGAAAGGACGGTTGAAAATCAGTTTAATAAAATCATTAATACCTAACTCTTTCATTCCTCCAAGGTTTCTGCCCATTATAGCCTCTGTCATTTCACCGTATATCAATAAAGATTTGTTTTCATTAATGTTATCAAAAATTGAAAACCATTCATTTTGACCTACGGCCTCTGTATATAAAACAGATTCAGATAATTTCTTGAGATTGGGGTATAATATATCTGATAATATTGGATAATTAAAAAAACGACTATTTTTTTTCAGTTTTGAGCATCTTTTAGCAATTTTAGTTTCGTAATATTCACTATCACCATATGTATGACAATTTATTTCTTTTCCTTCAGGTATAGAAGAAAGTATAACACGGCTATCCAATCCTCCACTTAGTGCAAGATTGATACTGTTATCAAAGCGAGTTGCTATTTCGTGCTCTTTTAAAGATGTTTTATAAATTTCAATTGCTGCCGATTTTGTATCATTCTCTTTTATTTGTTGATAGAGTAGGGTGTCAAATTTTTGATTTTTGATACTCAAGCTGTCTAACGAAAATTCCAATAATTCACCAGGTAACAACCTATAAACATTTTTAATTAATGTGCGATTGCCATAGTTACAATAATCCGGACCAACTATACTTTGAATAACTCCTACAGGATCAAACTCTTCATTAATTATACATGCTAGCAAAATTATTGATGAACTAATAGCTATTTCTTCATTATTATGATAATAGTAAACGGGATAAATACCTATCGAATCATTTGCAATGATCATTTGTTTTTTAGTTTCGTCAAATGTAATTGCAGAAAACGAGCCTGTAAAATTGTTTGTTAATGGCCAATGACTTTTAGACAACTCTAAAAACAAACTTTGGTTATGCTCATTCAAAACGCTTGTTTTGGGTAGAGTATAATCCCTAATATATCCACTTAAATAGCCAAATTTATTTCCTTTGTTAAAATAAGATCTGTTAATATCATCATTCTCAGTTATGAAAACGGTATTATTAAGATGCTGTATTTTAGGCTTCTTAAAAGTTTGTATTGCTAAGTCGTTTAAGTGTTTTGGAGGGCCTTTTTTTATAGAATAATAAAAACAAAATTTCATTTTAGAATTTTTAGATGTATATGTTATTCCTAAAATATAATTGCTTATTTATAAAAAACAATAAATTTTCTCATCAGAAAAGAATAAATGGAAACCAAAAATACGGCTATTACTTTTGAGATTAAATAGTTCAGTAGTATCAGGTCAACCAATACAAAAATTATTAATAAGGATAATAATATACCTCCATTAGCTACAATAAAAAATAAAAGCATTTCTTTTTGCTTAGTATGTTTACCTCCAACAAATACGAGTTTTATATTTAGTAAATAGTTAATATAAGTAGCAATGATAAATGCAATACTTACGGCTAGATACAAATTGATATTAGCATGCTCTTTCAAAAGATATAAAATCGAAAAATCAATTAAAAAACAGAATATACCAATCACAAAAAAATGCGCATACTGTTTATATATTGAATTTACGATATTGTCTTTATTAAATAAGCTTAGCATAATTTTATATTCAGGGGATGTATATTTAATAATTTTTAATTTTAAGGTAAATTACGGCCTACCACTTTTTCTTAAAATCACCCTTCGCAAAGAACTTTTCTATTAAACAATACAGAAGTATAAAGAAGTATCGGCTACCCATTTCCCTAATTTTTAAATTAGAAGTGCCATATTTTCGGTTTGTCCAGGAATTGGGAACCACAGAAAAGCTAAATCCCCTTATGATTACTTTTAAAGGTAACTCGATTGTAAGATTAAAATGAGGAGCCAAAAAAGGTTTAAGCCCTTCAATGGTCTCTCTTTTATATATTTTAAAAGCGTTAGTAGTATCATTGTATTTAATTTTAAAAACCATTCTTATTATACCATTGGCAATCCTGTTAATGCGTTTTTTAATCCAAGGATAATCAATAGTTTTGCCCCCTTTAATAAATCGACTACCGAAAACAGCATCCACATCTTTCTCTACTAAAGTTTTATAATAAACAACCAAATCATCAGGTGAGTCTGACAGGTCAGCCATCATTATCGCAACAACATCACCAGAAAAATTATCTAAGCCTTTTCTAGTGGCATACCCAAATCCATTTGGGCCAGTATTCGTTATATACCTGATTGTTTTTACCCTGCTCTTTAAATTTTTTAACACTTCGATAGTATTATCAGATGAATTATCGTTAATCACTAAAATTTCATGATTAATATTTTCAGCTTCTAATTTGTCATAAATTTGATTTATGGTTTCAGGTAAGGACTCAGATTCATTATAGGCAGGTATAACAATACTCAGTTTCATATATAAAGGTTTTTAAAATAAATTTATTGGTAAGAGCTTATTATAATCGACTACTTAGACCAGTATATATGTCTTCTAATATTTTAGAAATATTATATTTTTGCTCCCATTCTGGGTAATGATTTTGGAACTTACTAAGATCACTAATATACCAAATATGATCGCCAATACGATTGGTATTGCTATATTCGTAATTCATTTTATTTCCTGTTATCTCTTCACACATACTTATCGCTTCTTGCATTGAACAATTTGAAAAACGTCCACCGCCAGCATTATAAACCTCGCCTTGTCTGGGATTCTTATAAAAATGCCAAAACATTTCTACTAAATCAAAACTGTGTATATTATCACGAACTTGTTTGCCTTTATACCCAAAGATTGTGTATTTATTTCCGTTAATTGCACATTTCATTAAATAAGCAAGAAATCCGTGAAGTTCAGCACCCGAATGATTAGGGCCTGTTAAACAACCACCACGAAAAACACCAGTATTCATACCAAAATATTTACCATATTCCTGAACCATAACATCAGCAGCCACTTTTGACGCTCCAAAAATTGAGTGTTTACTATTGTCTATGCTCATCAATTCATCAATCCCGTTTTTATAGTATGCGTGATCCTCACTAATTTCCCAACGCGTATCCAACTCATTTAATGGTAAATAATTAGGAGTATCGCCGTACACTTTATTCGTAGATGTGAAAATAAAAGCGGCTTTGTCACAATAATTTCTTGTAGCCTCTAATAAATTTAAGGTTCCATTTGCATTTATTGTAAAATCAGTAAAAGGTTCTTTGGCAGCCCAGTCGTGAGAAGGCTGCGCAGCAGCATGAACAATCAATTCAATATCAGAGGAGTATTCATTAAAAACCTTGCTTATTGCTGCAAAGTCTCTAATATCAATATCGTAATTTTTAAAATTTGGGAACTGATTAGATAATTCTTGTAATGCCCATTTTGTAGATGCTTCTTCTCCGAAGAAGTATGCACGCGTATCGTTATCAATTCCAATTACAAAAAATCCTTTTTGACAAAAATACCTTACAGATTCTGACCCAATTAAGCCACCAGAACCAGTTACAACAACTGTTTTCATAAATTATTGATGTGTTTTATTATTTATTTAAATACTTTTTTAAAATCGTCTTCATGTTTTTGGAGCCAGTAATAGATATCGCTTAATATCATTTCTCCATTTTTCTCTGGTTTCCAATTGAATTCATTTATTGTTTTTGAATTATCAGTTTTATACCAAATTAAATCTGCTGGACGATTTTTAAGAATAGGATTAATTTTTACCTTATTTCCAGTAATTTGCTGACAGATATTAGTCGTTTCTTTTAAGGATAAAGAAGCAAAAGAACTCCCTCCTGCATTGAAAATATCAGCTCTATATTTATCTATTGATTTGATTTGAAATAGAATTAATTTTATCAAATCATCAATATGTAATAAGTCACGTACTTGCTTTCCTTTTCCTCCATATCCAATATAATTCAATGGCTTTTTAAAATAATGATTGACAAGCCAAAAAGTAAATACTCCTTGATCAACTTTTCCAAGCTGCCATGGTCCTGCAATAACTCCAAATCGATTGATAATTGCAGGAATATTGTAATTATATGAATATTCTTGTAAAAGAAATTCTGCAGCTAGTTTTGTTGCCCCATACAAAGAACGAATGCCCGTTAAAGGAAAATCTTCAGTAAGCCCGTTTTTTGAAATGAATGGATTATGTTCACCGATTTCAAATCTAGTCTCAAATTCATCATACTTGAAGGACTCGATTTTGTTATAAGGATAGACTCGTGATGTTGAAAGAAAAATAATGGCTGTTTTATTCATTCTGCAATATTCAAAGCAGTGAATAGAACCAATAAGATTATTATTTATCAGAGAACAGGCATCAGCACCATTTGAACCAGCTAAAACAGATGGTTCTGCACTGCACTCTATCAAGATATCATAGTGCTCTTTTAACTTCAAAAAATCATCAGGATTTCTGATATCACCGTGAATAAATGTACATTCGTGTTTTAAGATTCTTTGTAGAATAATTTCAGATCCCCTCCTTGATAAATTATCAAAACAAGTGACTGAGTTTCCATTGTTTTTTAAAGCAATTGCAATATTTGAGCCTACAAAACCGCAACCACCTGTAATTAGAATATTCATGTTTTAATTTATTTTAAAATATTAATTACCAAGATTCCCATAATCGTTACTTTCAGAGGATGTCTTTTTATACCATGATGGAATTTCTCCGTTAAAGAATATGTCTATCATAGACTTTTGGGAGATTTTTACATAACTTCTGGCAACAGAAAAAACGATGAATAGGCTCATTGTAATTATAAGAACTGGTTTTTTATATCTCCCTGATCGGATTAATAATTCATTTAAACCAATAAAAGAACTTAATGTAAAAAAGGGAATCCACTGCATTGTAAAATATGGATGGACAAAAGATCCTGAATATAGGATGAAGGATGCAGGAATACCATATGCAAAAAGCATTAGGTTGATAAATGATAAATCCAGGGTATTTATTTTTTTTAATTTAAAAATTCCAGATTTAATTATGTGTACTGTAGAAATATATAATCCAGCCAAACCTAAAAGAAAAATAATGGGTGTAAAGCTCGACATTAAACGAGTAACTAACTTTAATGAAAAGTCAACTATTGGGATACTACCAGCAGCTTTATAGTTATCAATTCCATCTACTCCATTTATTCTTTCAACAGCTCTACCTAATAGTTTATCGATTGCATCTGGAAGTTGGGCATAATAAAAGATAACAGAACAAAAAATTAAGATTAAGCCAGCGCTCATTACAATAATGCCAAACCTTCGTTTTTTTGGACTTAATTTTTGATCGAAAATCAAATGAATTAAAAGTAGTGGGAAAAGGGGGATAATAAAAAATGAAGACCAGAAGTTAATCAGTATAGCTAGCAAGGAAATGACTAAATATAAATTCCGTTCAGTTTTAATGAAATTTAATAATGATAAATAACTAAGCAGTCCAAAAAAGAGCACAAACGAATTGAGGTTTATATCATTATAAAAAAAGTTAAATAATAAATAGGGTGTCAATACCAGCAAGTTGAAGATCCATTGTTTTTTTTCTTCTATATAGTTTTTTGAAAAATAAAAAAACAGAAAGACAAGGCAAAAAGTGAAGAATATAAAAAATGTTCTGGATGATTTTTCTCCTAATCCTGTTAACTCTGAGCAGGCCCAAACTCCAATAGGAACCAATACAGGTACAGAAACATAGGCCGTAAATTTCTTATCTCCTAAGAAATCAATACCGCCCATTCTGCTATGATCAATATGAGCGTATTCCCCATCTTCAGGATAAACATTATACCCTTTGGTAAATCCGAGACCCTTACTTTCATGTGTTTCTGAAATGCTTAAGATTTGCATTTCTTTGACGCTTAAACCTTCTTTATCAAACCATATTTTTGACATAAACAAGAAAATAAGCAAAACAAAAACTTTACTTAATAAATTAAAATTTTTCATTTCAAGATTTTTTAATTTTTGAGATTACAGACTTAAATTTGCCATTGGGTCCTGATGGAATATTCCGGAGTTGATTAATTTTCAAATTAATGTCTCCTAATTGACTTTGCATCCTCTTTTTAAGCGTGGCCTGTTCATTGGCCGTTAAACCGTTCTTGGTTTCTATATTTAATTCGAAATGGGTATAATCATTTTGAATTACCTGACCCTTGATAACATTAGGTAAGTTGATGAAAATACCATGGAATCGAACAATTTCTCTACCATCCTGACCTATAATAGTGTCTTCCACTCGACCAATAATTTCGTCAACAACAGTCATATTTCGTCCACATTTGGTATTTTGATTTGATGAAAGCTTTACCATATCTCCAATTCGATAACGAATTAATGGCTGATCAAAATTTAATAATCCCGTGGAGTAGATTTCTCCTATTTCACCAGGCTGGCAATCAGACCCATCTTCTTTTAATACCTCCATAACCCCCGCATCAGGACTTATAAGCAGCTGACCATGTTCAGTTTCAGTAATCATTCCACAAGCTTCAACACCGCTGTACCCATCATAGGTTTTGCATCCATATACTTCCTGAAAAACTTCACGCATTTCAGGTGTAAGTTTTTCACTGCTTGTAATGACAGCTTTTAATGGAGGTACCTTTATATTATTTTCCTTTAAAAAACGGGCAAGAAAGAAGTTTGACATAGCATAGCCAGTCATATAATCTAATTTATACTTCTTGATAGCCTCTGCATAAAAAGGGGCAGTTTCTGAAGAAATATGATAAGCTGAAAAATACACCTGTTTTTCAAAAAAATTATATCTGTAAAAGGGCCCTTTACTTATACCCTCTGGTACGACTCTTCTACCACCTATCATTCCGCGTTTGTTATAACGGCTAAGTCCTGCCCAATTTCTAATGCGGGCTTCAAATCCTGCACTCCAACGTTGGTGCATGGCGTTTGAGAAAAAAATATTTATTGGAGTACCCATACTTCCGCTGGATGCAAAAAATTGTCCTTTAAATTCTCTTTTACTGCTCAATAATGAGGATTTTCCAAACTGCCTTAGCTCTTCTTTTTCAAGATATGGAAGCTTTGATAAATCGTTTAATTCAAATACTTTAAAATCTGCTATGCTAAAACCTGCCTCAGAATATTTCTTATTATAAAAGGGAACAGTATTAAATGAATGAATTAGTAATTTCCGTAGTTCAATGGTTTGGTATTCTTTCCACTCTTTTGCTGAATACGCTTCTCGTTCTCTAAATTTCTTTAGTTCAGATACAAAAACACCCCCAAATCGTCGTTTTTGCCAATGATAACCATAAACAGAAATCATTAAATTCTGCATGAATAATGGCATTTTTGGATATATTTTATCTTGAATTAAAGACATTAGCTGTTATAGTTATAAGCTTGGTATGTGTTTCTTCATTAGTTCTATAAACTTTGGTGATAGAGCATCTCCAGCATATTGTTTAGAGGAGTGAAGTCCATTTTCCACTAAAGTTTTATATTTTTCATTGTCCTTTAACAGATCAATAGCATGCTTAGCAATCATCATATGGTCATCATAGTTAACCATAAGCCCATTGAATCCATTTTGAATCAAATCAGGTATTCCCCCTACATTTGTGCTAATGATTGGAGTTCCAGATGCCATGGCTTCAACTAAAACAATTCCAAAGGATTCGAGCTTTGTTCCATGCAAGAATATAGTCGCCTTAGAAAATAGTTCAGGGATTTCATCATACGATTTGTTGCCTAAGAATTCTACATCACTAAGCTTAAGTTCCTCTACTAAGTTTTCTAGATTAGCTCGTTCTGGACCATCACCTGCGATTAAAAAACGCGCTTTGGCCTTATGCTTTTTAATTTCTGCGAAAGCGCGAATAAGAGAGGCAACATTGCTATACTCTTCAAGGTTTTTGGCGGCCAAAAAAGCTGGATAATCTGATTTTTTTTTGGCTATGGAAAAGCGTTTAATATCTACGATATGAGGAAAAACCTCAGATTGAATTCCTGCTTTTTCAAATGCATTCTTAAATATGGTAGTAGGCACTATGACAAGATCGAATTTTTTAATCCAAGCTACAATTCTTAGCTTACCTGCATCTATCATTTCAAATACTCCACCACCCACAAAATCCAATACTGTTGGTATTCTAAATAGTTTACCCAAGATGAGTACAGGAACTGCTTTAGAATAGAAGTAATTTCCAGAAGAAGAAATTACCACAGAAACATCACATGTTATTAGTTTTCGAAGACTAACTATAAATTTAAGTAATTGCAAAAACTTTTTAATGATGCCCGTATTCGTATCTTTTAAAACCCTTGGGTTGGTATTAATAGTAAGCACTTTTTGATTGTAATCTTGCAAATTTGTCTGCATGGTTTTTGCCAAAATAGTCATTCCCCCAAAAGGAGGAGGAAAGGGTGCTACAACAGCAATTTTATAATTTTTGTCCTTCATTTGTTAAGTGTAATACAGTGATAGGAGAAACAAAGTTGATTAAGTGTTTTGTATAATGATGTTAACCATCTCTTTCACTCGAACTTCTAAAGTGTTTTTTTTAGCAAGCTCATAGGCTCCAGAAATCATCTGCTTTATTTTATTGGGGTCTTCAAGGAGTTTTATAACAGCTTTAGAAATTTGATCAGAGCTATGTGGGTCTATTAATTCTGCGGTATTTCCAATAAAAGCTGGAATACTCCCAACTTTCGTTGCAATTACGGGTAAGCTATTTGCCATCGCTTCCCATAGTGTTCGGGGAAATCCCTCATGATAGGAGGGTAAAATATAAATATCTGCATTTCTGTACATTTCATTTAACTCTTCTCCAAGTTTTTTTCGACCATGAAATATAACCCGATCTTCAATTCCACCTTTTATCGCTAGTTTTTTAAGAGCCCTCTCTGTTGGTTTATTAGGATCATCCTCCCATGCCACGAGGTGTAAGCTTACATTAATATTTTCGCGAACTAATAATACTGTAGCTTCAACCAATTCGCGAAGTCCTTTTGCCATGTCCATGCGACCGGTATACAATAATTTGGTCTCATCATTTTTACAAGTTTCTTCTCTAAAATAGAAATCGTTTTTTGACAAAGTTGTTGTTCTAATTTCTTTCAAATTAGAAACATTATTTTTGTATCTATCGAAAAGTTCAGCAGAGTTGACAAGTGTTAGTGTTTTAGTTAGTGATTTTGTTAGTTGTTTGTCGTTCCGTACTGATAAATATATGATTGGAAGTTTGCGCCACCATGGTTGATGAAGATGTTTTGCCCCATTTACATAATCTCCAACAACTAAATAACATATCTTGGAATACTTATTAAGTAAGCTGTAAAATTGGGGTGCAAGTGGACTTGGAGCTCTAACGAGGACAACATCACAAGTGGACACATCATTGGCAATTATTTTTAAGGATTTTGAAGGCCAAAGAAAGCGATCCCATGCTGGAGGCTTTGGCCCCATATTTATTTGCTTAATATTTTTAGCTTTTAAAAGATATTCGCAGTGGATTTTATCTTGCTCATTTGCCTCATGGGTAAAGAAAGTAAGCGTTTTGACATTTGAAGCTAAGGCATCAATAAATACTCCTAGATAAGCTGGTATTTTTATTCCATTATTTGTAGAATGTATTGAAAGATGATAGTAGAAACCTAGATTCATTTTGGTGTTTTTAAAAGAAGTTTTTCAAGCAATAATTGATTGTTCTAATCGGTTTTTACGTGTAGTTCATAAGGGAGTTCCCGAGCTGCATAAATGGTAATAGAGGTAATAATAAAAAATAAAATACCTGTAAATTCTAATGTGAATAATGTAAAATAAAATAAGAGGCTTGATAATGTTAGAGCAAAAAGATACTTTTGTTTTAGTGATGGTTTAAAACTAGTTAGTTTTCTTAATTTCCAAAAAAGATTAAATAAACCAATAAACAAAAGAATTAATCCAATCATAGCAATAATACCTCCCCCAACTAAAAAAGTTAAATACTGATTATGAATTGATAAGTTTCTTCCTTTATAGGCAACGTATGTGTCAGACATCCCTTTCCCTAACGGATTTAATAAAAACTCATTAAACCCGATCTCAATAAAACTAAAGCGCATTCTCGTTGTTCGTTCTTGGTAATTCATGTCATTCGTAGTAAATCGTTTAGCGAGGAATTCGCTATTACTAATAAACAGATTTAATGCAAATAATAGTATCAAAAGTGCCGGCAATATCCTTAATAAAAAAGTAGATGTATTTATTCTTTTTCTAAAAATTAAATATAACATGGTTATGATACAAAATAAAAAATTACTTCTGCTTTCGATAAGTAAACATGCAGTTATTGATACAAGGAAAACTATATATCCCCCCCATTTAAGTTTATTATTTGAATAAAAAAACCTCACTGAAATATAAACTGACGAAATTGAAATTAATAATCCTGGGATATGGTGGTTTATTGCTTCTCCTTGAGAAAACAAAATACTATAAGATGCCGCTCCAAAAAACCACATCAAGCCTATAGTTTTAAAAATCCAGTAAACGAAAAGAGAAATAAAAAAAAGATCCAATAATATCTTGAACTTTTTATTACTCCAAAGATGAACATTACCATAGGTTCCTACAAATAAAAAAATAGCACCCAATGTTTTTATTACATCTTTTGAATTTTGTAGAAGAAATGAGGCGATGAGTAAACTTAAAAAGATGAATGAAAAGCCGATAAAAATCTTAGTTCTATATATTTTTAATCCATTGGCGTATAGTAAAAGAAGTCCACTCAAAATAAAACATGAACGACCAAGGGTTAAAGGGAATCCAGGAATACTTACCATAAGCAATCGTGAATCTATTGCCTCCATAAAAGCGGGAATCATTATAATCAATAAAACAAAAGATAGTTTTAATTTCATTCTTTAATTTCTTTTTAGTTCTTCTGACATCATTTCGGCACAGTTTTCTATGGTATAATTCAAGGCTTTATTGTATAAATTTTTGATCCGTTGGGCTGAATCCTCTGGGTGATTTATGCACATTATTATTTTATCAGTCAAATCGTTTGCATTCTTTGTTTTACAGAAAATGACATCCTTATCATTTAAAACCCCGGGAATGCCTCCGACAGCTGTAACAATAACCGGGGTGCAGCTGGAAGCTGCTTCCCAGATGGAATGAGGTAATCCTTCATGCCATGTAGGAAGAACATTGATGTCTGCTTTTCTGTAAAAATCTAAGAGTTCATTACCAAAAGGCACATAACCATGAAAAACTATTTGTTTTTTTACTTCAAGCTCCTCAACTAATAAGCTCAATTCTTTGTTAAAGAGTTCAGAAACATTTCCAATAATATCAAGTCTTGCATTAATCCCTTTCATTTTTAGGTTATGCATTGCATGAATTAATTCAATAATTCCTTTTTCTTTGACAACCCTTCCGCAAAATAATAGTTTTACAGCTTTACCAATCTTTTTTATGCTTAAAGGAACAAAATGAGTTTTACGTATTGTATTTGTGGGAAGAAAAGAAGCATTCTTCGTATAAGTCGCATTTAATTCATCAACGACGGTTGGGGAATTTGCAAATAATTTTGCCTTAGCACCTATTTGTTTAAGTTCCCATCTTCTAACCCAATAGACAAACCATGTGATTGCACTTATTCTATTAGGCCTGAAAGAAGGCTTACTATCATTTAAACTACCTACTAATAGATAAGATTTCTTTTCAATATTGCAATAATCAAATACGAGTTTTTGTCTGGGAGTTAATCCTCTTATTAATAATATGGAATATTCAGATGATATTGTTTTACAGACTTCTTTAATATATTTATTTCTATTAGATCGACTGCACTTTCCTTCAGGACTTATATTATGAATGCGAATATTCTTTGCAGTTATTCTATAGTCTTGCTCTATTTTTTTTATAGCACTTGTTTGAATTAATAAGCCAACTTCATCATAGAATTTGGACAATTCCTGAACCCATGCTCCAATAAATGATTGAATCCAGATGTCATTATCATTTATAAAGGCTGAAGCATGATGATGAATTAATAGTTTATTATTCATTCCCAATATCTTTCAATCCTTTTTTGAATTTGTTTACTATATCATGCTTAATTCCCAAAATTCCAAAAACAAGGAGCTTCCACATGCCAATATTAAGAATCAATTTAAAATCTGTTTTTATTGCCTGAAGAAAATTATGAAAGACAGCTTTTCTATTCATTGTATTAACTGCCTTAATCATTAATGCTACAAAAATGCTTGCTTTATTAGCTCTCAGAATATTAGATTTTTTTCTTTCGCTAGTATTTCTTAAATATGAATGTTTAAAAGCCTCTTTTACTATTTTATACCATTCTTCATGAAAAGCAGGTTCAGATTCAAATGTTTTAGTCCCTGTAATTAAACGAAAATTGGCAAAAACTTTATCTGGAATATAATCAAATCTAAAGCCAGCCATACCAATTCTTAACCAAAACTCATAATCCATAACATAATGTAATGATTCGTTGACTCCTCCTAATTGCTCAATTACTTTTTTTCGAAAAAAAACAGTGGGCTGTTTTACCATATTATAAGTAAGCAATTTTATAATGTCGAATTCTTCACTTTTTGAGTATCCAATAAGGTTACCTTCATGGTCAATAATATTAATATCAGTACCTACCAAATCAGATTCAGGATGCTTTTCAAAATAATCAACAACCGTATTAAATGTATTTGGATTATAAGTGTCATCTGCATTAAGCCAGCCAATAATATCTCCAGTAACAATTGAGAAACCTTTATTTAAAGCATGTGATTGACCATCATCTTTTTCGGATACCCACTTAAGGTGTGGATAGGTTTTGAGTAATTCAACCGTTCCGTCATTTGAATTACCATCAAAAATTATATGCTCAACTTTAGGATAATTTTGATCTTGAATACTTTTGATAGTATCAATAAGATACGGCATTGAATTATAAGATGGCGTTACAATTGAAATCTTGGGTAAATTTCTTTGCATAGGCTTATTTTGCTGTTTATTTGTCATTTATTACTATTTTTTTGAGTCACGCGCTTCTTTACAAATTGATATAAATGTTTGAGCAAAAGCTTCCATTCTAGCCGGGAGAGCTTCGCGTGCTTTCGATTCTAATGCAAGATCAGGCCCTGAATCAACAGTTGTCCATATTTCTTTTAATTTTTCAGAAAGATCCTCTGCACTATACCTGTCAAAGTATACTGACATAGCAGGATTCTGCTCTTTATGCACACCCAGATCGGATAAAATCATGCGCTTACCAACTGACTTTGATTCCTCAACTGTAGTACTCCATCCCTCAAAATGGGAGGGATTTAAAACACACTTGCTTTGCCTTATAAGTGAATATAAATGTTCATGGGGAATTAATCCCAAAAACATTATTTGGTCATGTATCCCCAATTCGGCTATTTTTTGTAAAAGCTTTGCCAAATGCATTGGCTTTCTTATATCTAAAGGATTCCCTGTACATACAACAAAAGGCTTAATCCCTTGATCTTTTAATAATTTAAGTGCATCAAAAACCATTTCATGATTTTTATGTGCCCAAAATTGATTTGGCATATATATAAAATCTTCCGGAAGATGATAAATATCTGCTATTGATTTTGGGTCGATATCATACATTTTATCAGGAACATGAGCCACGAAATTCAATACACGCGTTTTATGCAAGAATTGCGGGGAGAACTTTTCAAAATCCTTTTGAGCATCTTTGCTACTTACTACAACTAATGGGACATCATTAAAATATCTATTTAATTTAGCATCAAATTGTTTGAGCTGTTTTTCAGTATACATATGAGGAAGATGCATGAATTGAAAGTCAGGAATCCAATAAATGGCAGCTGTCTTTTTGCCAACTGACATTGTTCCTGGAAACAAGACATCTATGGAATGTTTGCTTAGAGACTTTGCCATTAAATAATCAGATTTTAAGAAATGACGGGAAAAAGCATCATACTTTTTTTCAAACCAATTTGCATTATTTTTAATTGATATGATTTCTTGTCCCGAATTTTCAATTTTATTATTCCGACTGATTTGAAATAAGCGTGCTTTTTCAGGGCAAGATTTCAATGCTTTCAATAGATTGTTTCGATAGGTGATTCCTCCAGTCCATTCTTTGCCACCCAGTTCATTTAAAGCTATTCGTATCATTAAAGATGTTTTTTAAAAGTGTTTAACTGTAAATTTTAATTTTCGTATTTAAAAACAGATTAGACTGCTTATTAAAAAGTGTAGTCACCGATTTTAGATCTAATTTTTTTAAATCAGATTTTTCGCATGCATCAATATACCCAAGCTCTTTGATGTAATTGTACGTTACTTTATTTGTTCCCAAAATCGTTTGCAACACATAACCTGTACTTAATCAGTAATCAATAATTCCGCTTATAGGTTTTTTTGATTTTTTCAGAACATGAATAAAATCAAAATCAAAACAAAACTGCTTGTCAACAGGCGAATGATGTTCAGGGCCATCAACAAATACAAAATCGTATTCTATATCTGGGATATCTCTATATCTACCCCCCCTGAAGATTTCATAATAATCATCGATTCTTGGGCTTAATACATAATTAACATATTTATGAAGTTTCTTTGGTAATAGCTCAATGCTCATATTTAAATACTTCTCAATTTCTTCCATGGCAGTAATTTTACCGAAGAAGCCTTATTCTTCATTTTCTTGTAATGCAAGAGCGAAAACCAAAGTTGAAGCACCAGGCCCGCATTCTAAAATAGATTTTGGCTTTTTTGTTCTAACGGCATTATATAATTCCCAGAAATCAGACCAACTAACACCAGTCGATTTGGTTAAATCCATATACTTTCTTAGTTCAGTATATATACCAGCATCTTTAAGTTTATTAATAGCCAATCGTCTATTTATTCTTCTTGCTAATTTGATACTTTTTGATTTAAACATGTTGATTGTTTTTTAGAATTTTAACTTGTTAATTCTTTCCAAACCTCTTGCAAGGCTTGCTTAAGATTTCTCTGTGGTTTCCAACCTGTGGTTTTTTTGATTTTTGATATGTCAGCCAATTGATTCGGACGATCGTATTTTCTTCTTCTTTCTGCTACGGATTCAATTTCAATAGACTCGTTCATTACTTCACCACAGAGTGTAACTAGTTCCTCAACGGAATATTCAACACCTGAGCCAATATTGAATACGTCATAAGGGGCTTCAATATTAGTAATTGCTAAACTATGAAGTGCTTCAGCGATATCGCGAACATGTACATAATCTCTTTGGGGATATAAATTACCAAGTTCAATCAATCTAATACCACTTGCAAGCTGTTCCATTATTGCAGGTATTAAATGTGGGTTTGTTTCACGACAACCTACAGCATTAAATAGTCTGGCAACAACAACATTTCCCCTTTCCTTTATTACATGATATTTAATTAGTTCTTCATCCACTTTTTTAGTTATTCCATAGATATCACCTGTTTGAATATTGCTTGATTCGTTTAATGATGTTGTAATATCAGGATCATATATTGCTCCTGTTGAAGTAAAAATTAATTTAGACATTTTATTTTTACAGGCGGTTAAAACGTTTTGTGTTCCCTCAACATTTGTTCTGAGTGCCTGACTTGGTGTTTCTTCACAGGCTGGTATAAAGTGCTCCGCTGCTAGGTGAAATACAACGTCAGCATTTACTTTATCGATTGACTCAGTAAGTTTTGGCAAATCAAGGATATCTCCGATAATAATTTTAAGTGATGGATTGTCTGGCAGGTATTCTTTTTTCCCTTTTGAAAAATTGTCATAAATGGTTACATCATGTCCATTTTCTAAGCAGACATCAACAAGGTGAGAACCAATAAAACCAGCTCCTCCAATAATTAGTACGTTTAATTTCATAATTAAGCAATTAGATATTAATGGTGTTTTATATTTACATTAAAAATTTCTGTATATGTTTTGTAAAGATTCAAAACGAGTATCTCTGTTTGTTCTAATAAATGTTGAGACCATTTATTTCGATCCACGATAAGTTGGTCTAAAATTTTTGAATGCTGTACACTGTTAATTTCTTCCCAGTTTAAGCTCCACTGATCATAGGATATTCGTTTTGTAAGACTACTGACTTTCCCTTTCTTACCTGTATAATCGATTGATAAAAATGGGATGCCCAGAGCCATACTAAATATATGACCATGATATCGCATTGCAATAGAAACTTTAGCCGAACACATTTTACTCAGATGATCTTCTAATGTTAAGTATTCGCGATATAGATTGATATTATTTTTTTGCTCAAATTGGTCTGCTATGAATCGATTAAATAATCTGTCATCACCGCCAACCCAAGGTGTATTCATATGAAGTAAGTCAACATTATAGTTTGAAACCAAGCTTGCTGACTTCATTAAATTTGCAATACTTGTTGCAAGATTTATATTTGAGGATCCCAATTGATCGGCACTTTGATTGGCACTAAATTCATTGGTATTAGCCCGAACCAAACATGCTATAGTTGTTTGATCTGATTTTTTGAAACGCTCTATATTAACTTTTCTCCATCGACTAACAAAAGCTATTGCTGGATCACAAGAATATTTTAATGGGTGTTCAGGAAATAATCTATTCGCATATTCGAAACTTTCCTGATCTCTTAAAAAACCTGCTGAACTGAGCATTAATATTTCTTTAGTAAGCCACTCAGTCCGTTTTAAATGTATAGGACCAATTCCGCAACCAAAAATTATTCGATTTTTATTCAAATATGCAGCATTGTAGAATATTTTGTAGATATTTTCCATTTGAGCGGAATCCATCAAAGGACCTCCTCCCATAATAACGGCATCTACTTGTTTTATAAGTTTTGTTGAAACTGCCTTTTCTATTTCTATTACTGTTACATTTTTAAGTAACTCCAATTCCAAGTGAGTTTGTTCACTTATTATTGGATGAATAGTTGTTAAAATAATATCACAATCTGGGCTCGATTCTTTTAAAAAATGTAGCACCTCACCTAATATTGCCTTATCTCCATTCGTTTCTGTTCCGTACCAACCTGTAATAAGTACTAGATTCCATTTTTTTGGATTAACAGTTTCTTTTGTAATTCGCAGGTTTTTTTTACGATTTGAAAACACCAAACTTTTACGTAGATAGGATCTAAGTATCTCAATTGTAAATGACCTAAGCTCAGATAATTTGGGTATAATTATAAATTCTGGAAGGTTTGCAATTGATTGAAATGAGTTTAGATTTAATAGTTCTGAAGGCTTTTTATTCAATTTTAACAAACGAACCAATCTTCGATAATACATCCGTTTAAATAAATCTCCTTTTGTTAGCTGTGTCAACTGATCAAAAAACATACTTACATGAAAGAGCATTTGTTCATTAATAGATTTTTTCAATGGAATAAAGAAGTCAGATTCTGGATAGAAATATAATTGATCACTTATTTTCGATAGTGATTTTAAGATATCATCTGTAAAGAAACAGTTTGCTTTTGTGACTTTGAAAGTTAAAAGAAAATTCTTTTTGAAATCGTTGCATTTTATAAATTCGTTTAACAATTGCAGCTTGTTTATATCAATTATTCCCGCCTTAACAATTTGTTCAAGTCTTATTTCAAAGTTGAAATTGATGTTTTTACTTTTTAGGCTGAAATATAAGGACTTGAAAAATTCTTGATTTTCTAGTATTTGATTTGTGTTTAATACAAGCTGTACAGACTTATAGTTTACTAAACCAGAGACTAATTTTTGAATGCTTAAGTCGGGTAAGAGCTTCTTTTGTGCAACAAATACTACATTTTTGGTCTTCGTTTTTTGAACCGATAATTCATCAAAACATTCATTATCAAGTTCGATTTCAGTGAATGATTCAGATAATCGAAAAGACTGAAATAGTTTTAACTTCAAACTTTCTATAAGATACTGCCTAAAGCTATTACACTTTAAAACAGAAGTAAAGTTAATCGAATTACAATTCATTATTTAAAGAATCTAAAAGTGTTTTTTTGGGGAATATGTCTAATAAGGAATCTTGAGTTAGGTTGTAAATTTCAAACCCATTGGCTTGCGCATAACTCAAAATTTCACGATAAATTTTCCACGTTTTTCCATAACCCTCGAAAAGAGTTCCAATATCTTTATGCTTCCATTCGTTATAATTTAGAGCAACCAATTTGTTTTTATCCTCCTTATAAAAATGAACCCCTTTACCTGGATGTTGCATCCAACTGTGATCAACTCCAAGTAAATTAATTTCTTTAATACCTAAGAACAATGCTAAATATATGGCTGCATGAACCACTGTTCTTATTTGTGGAATCTGTTTATCAAACGCAATTGGAAACTCACCACCTTGTTTATAATAATACCTAGAGAAAGGCAGAAAGTCAGGAGTTTGTTGTGCAATTTCTTTATCCGAAGCAGAGATTACAAAGTTAGTGTCAAAATTTGTTGCGTCAGCAGCATCCTTAAGCCAACCAGAAAATTGTTCTGTGGTAATGGGATGATGTGATGGAGCAAAAAGGTGAAATTTCGGCTTTAAAGAGGCGTATAAATCATGTACAAAGAAATTACTTACACTAATACAAAACTCGTCTTTTAAGAGTTCTAATTTTTCATCTTTAATAGATGGGCCTGTTGCTAAAATATAACACCGCTTTACATCTTTATATTTTTGATATAATTCACGGTTTGCCTTAAGGTCTATGTTGTTATTTGTTCTAAACTTTATGATGCCATTTCTGAGATTGAAAACTCCAGGAGGTATTAACCAGTTTTTTAAAAAATGTCTCATTGTTCTTAGTGTTTGATAGACATATGACAATACGTATGTTTACAATATATATGCTTAATTTTAATGGAGGTTCAATTTTTTCATATGGTGTTCTATACGCCCAGTTAAGTTTTTTAGAATAATATTTAGTATCAGTAAATCCAATATAGTTATTAAGCCCAAAGCTATTTAAGTCAATCTTAATGTTGGCAACAAATGTTCTTTTTTTGTCTACACACTCACTTTATTGATTCTATATCTAACGTGGAATAATTGCTTCCCTTAGGAATCCATAGTTTCCCCTTGAATAAAGGAGGGAGCTCACAAGAAACAATAGGCTCATAATTTAGTTTTAATATTTTTTTGTAATCATTAAGAATAGGGTGGTTGTCAAATAATAATGTATCGCCAATGAATAAATCATAATATTTGTCATTGATAGCTGCTAATACTCTTTCATTTTTTGAATCGCGAAAATGATATAATACATGTGTATCAGTAATTGGTAAAAGACCTGATTGTTCGATTAATGGAAGATATTCGGAATAATAAATCGTTTTCGCATCAAAAAAATTTACATTGAGAAAATGTTCCATTTTATCGAATTGAGTATTTTTTATATTCTCCTTAATATAATAATCTCGACAAGCCCATATATTTAAGAAAATAATAGTAATAGAAAGAATTATAGACCCATTACAAATTAACTTATTATCTAAATTAAATAAAAATTTAAGACCAGCAATAGAGACAGGAAGCATTGATAAAAAAATGAGTTCAATATTTGCTATATTTCCACCTTCCTTAATATGAGATAATATGGAAAAAAATAAAAAAACAATCCATATAAGAACCCAAGGTAATAATTTCTCCCAATGGTTACGAATTCTTTTTCTAACAACCCAAGAATGGCATACATATATCAAGGCAGGAACATATATTAGCCAAAGCTTTGAAATGACTATAGCCCATTCTTTTGTAATCACCCCCAAACTGCGATATTTATGAGAGGCCATTGCATATACTGTATATTCAAGGCAGTTGTCAATTTTTACAATAATAATTATTACCATTAAAGTACTTATTGCTATCGCTCCAGTTGCCACAAACCTCCATTTAAACGATAGTTTAGTAAAGAATAATACATAGAGTCCTATGCCAATCGGCAAAAAAATTGCTGTTTGCTTCTGTAAACAAGCAATTAGAACTAAAATTAAAATTCCAAGAATGGTAACTAAATTTGGATTTTTTTTAAACCTCCACCCTAGATAACTAAAGATAAGCATAAATGAAATTAGCAAATAGTCTGGTTTAATTGATGCTAAGTAGTCATAAAAGGTAGAGCCATAAAGTATTAAGCTAAAATATAAAACTGTAAAGAACATGCTGAAAATAGTTGAGCCTCCAAGATGGTAAGAAAAAAATATTATCGATCCAAGAAGAACTATTACTAGTAACACTCCATACAACTTATAAACTGAAACACTATTAGTCCCTGTTAATTGGTTGTATGTCCAAAAAAAATAAACTGGTCCAGGAAAATAAAAACTTGCTGTCTCGGCAAGCCCGTTATTAACAGCTGGGTACATTGGGATGTCGGTCATTAGTCTTTCAACCATAATATGGTATCTGCCACTGATTCTCGAAGGCTCATTAATTAATGCCCTCATAATTAACAATGTTAAAAGACTAAGTGTGGCAATTATAACAAAGCTATTTTTAACAAAGCCTAAAGTCTTAAGTTTTTTCATTATGTCCCAAGTTTTTTATTAATGATTTCCACAGGTCGGGTCTTTTAGTGCAAATAGCCTGAAACGGTAAATCAACAAGTTTTTTAGCGAACTCATAAATATATGAATATGGGTGACCTTGTAGTTCGGGTGATACCAAGCAAAGTTTAAAGTGTTTGCTCAGAGTGTTATACGTTTTTATATCTAATGGGAATTTAGTGAAGCAATCAACCCATACCCATTCAACTTTACCTTTCATTTTCAATATAGTATCTGTTCCCTCAATTTCAGAATATCTTAAAGCAATATTTTTTTCACCTGATTTTGACAAAAAGTAAATCATAGGAAAAGAACTGTCTAGGAAAAAATATTTTTTGATTTTATACTTCTTTAATAATTCTAAGATTCTGTTTTCAACCCTTTCACTTTTAATATTTAAAATCATGGTACCATGATTATAATGTTTTAGGTACTCTTCGAATTCTTCACCCCCAATAAAAGGATCATGTTGAAGTATAAGCTTATTACCATAGTCTCTTAAATCAAGTTCAACACCATATGCTGTTGGAATACTTTCTAGACCTTTTATTGTATTTATTCTATGTGCAATAAATTCCATACTATAAAAGTTTTTTAAGTTTTAAGCTAAAGTCGAATGTTCGTTTAATGAACTTTATTTTTGATGATAATCCAGTATTCCATTTTGATTCGCCATGAATTCGAGGAGGAAATACCACATCAAACCTCATAACCTTATAATCACTTTTTTGTGCTCTATAAAGTAGGAATAAATCAAGCGAAAAATCTTTTGGAAGGTTTTTCAGGGTTTCGAAAAAACTTCGGTGAAAAATATTTGGCTGCGCATTAATATCCCAAAGTTTAACTCCTAAATAAATGGTTTCAAAAAAACTCATTCCGATGGTAAATATTTGATCAAAGAATGGCCTCCCTTTTCTGTATCCTTTTATAAAATAATTTACTGGATCTTGCTGCTTTTCTATTAGATTAAGTGCTTTCAATACATCATTGGGATCAGTCTGCATGTCTGCATGTGTATATCCAATAAACTCACCAGTAGCTTCTTTTAAGCCTGAACTAATTCCATACCCATAGCCTTGATTTACTTCTACTTTTACGACTCTAGCAAACTTATATTTAGGGATTAATTCATTGAAAATCCTTTCAGTATTGTCGGTTGATCCATTATTTACCAGAAGGACTTCTATATCAGGACGTTTAATAATAGCATTAAACTTTTCGAGAATAAGTTCAATATTCTTCTCTTCATTGTAACAAGGAATAATTATTGATAATTTCATATAATAAAAAAGTTTTTTTAGTTTCTGGATTTGATAATTATATAAATTAGCGAAATACCCACCATTTTTGTCCGATAAAATTTAGAACTGTACTAACACCTGTTGCAACTAAAAAGGCAATGATGATTGTATCATTGCTTATGTCTAATACTATTTTATTAGCAAAAACATTAGCACCCAGCGTTAAACAGTATAAAATTGCAAAGCGAACCACTTCCCAATATGATTTTTTCTTTTTTTCGAAGGTCCAATACTTATTTATAATATATGCTACAACAGTACCTAAAAGAAAAGAAATACCCTTTGAAATATTATGTGGTAAAAACAATAATAACAGATAATACGTAAGCAGGTCTGTGGAAACAGCGCATATTCCAGCTACTATAAATCTTTTCAGTTCTTTTTTTATTAAGCTCATTCCCAATCTTGTTTAAAAAAGGTATACGTTTCATTCAGTGCTTCAATTTTGCTCGAATTTACAGTTACGTCTTTTTTAATATCATATGGATGCCAATTGCATTTATGGAAGAAGCTTTGCCAGTAAACAAATGTTTCATAATCACTTGGTATTCCCCAGCAGATGTAATCCTCAACTTCGAATACTTTTACTTTTAAGCCAAGTTCAATTAATTCTCCCATCAAACTATCAACATAAAATTCACCATTTACGCGTGCATCTTTAGCAAGTATGTTCTCTAGTGCCTGTTTGAAGAATTTTACTTTTCTAAAATAAAAAGTACCTACGATGGCATGGTCATTATATGGATCTTTTGAGATAGGGACTTTTACAGAAACACCAGTGGCATTATCTCCATCATTTTTTACCCAACCATACATCTGTGGGTTTGTTTTACTTGAGATATGGTGTTTAAACGTAAATACTATGGCATCAACATTTTTGTCATTTATTAATTCCTGATATTTGGCTTGATCATAAATCATCCCATTATCAGTTGCAGCAATTAAGAGTGATGCTTCATTATCTACATCTTTAAGTCCTAAGTTACAGGTTATCGCCTGACCTTCAGTTATTTCGTTAATGGAAACTATTTGACAAGCATTAAATTCCTCCTCTAAGATCTTTTTTAATGGAAAGTTATTTAGATGCTCTTGTAAAGTTACAAATATTTTTGTTTTGGTATTTGGTAGTGATCTTGCCGCTTGAATTATCATTGGCTTACCACTTATTTCAATAAGAGGTTTTGGTGTTTTATAGCCCTCTTTAACGAATCTACTACCTCTTCCGGCAAGTGGAATGATGGTTATGATATTATCACTAGCCTCAATCTTTTCTTCTTGTTTAACTGCATTTCTAAAGTACTTAGACCAGGTATTATATTCTTCCAAATCTTGAGGTGTTCCCCATTGAAGCATGTGTTGAATTTCATAGATAGAAACTTTTAATCCGTCTTCTATTAGAAGATTGTAAACTAAAGAAACATAATATTCGCCATTTAAATTAATATTTCTATCCATTAACTTTTCAAAATATTTTTTTACAAAATATCCCTTTTTAAAATAATAAGTGCCATTTGAGGCATATTCATTCATGCGATTATCCGTAAATGGCTCTTTCTCCTTTATCTCTAACATCCATTGCTTATAGTCTCTCATAAAAGCATAATTCGTATAGCCCATCATATGAGGATGAAAGCCCTTATATGCAGGAATAGCTCCATCTGCATCTCTGTTTCTTGTGTGATTCAAAAAATCTTCATAACTCCAATACGTACCAAAATCACAATAATTTACAATTACCTCTTCGTCATTATTTATCAAATCTTTCAGTTGAGATACTGCATATACTGGACCTTTTTTGTGATTTGGAATCTCCACAATATTCGCATTTGGTTTAATTCGCATCAAAACCGCTCTTATATTTGTTTCAGTTAAATGTTTTGCATTGCAGATAAATGTAAATTTCTCTTCACCGGGAAACAAATTGCAGACATGTTCAATGATTGGTTTACCATCTACTAAAATTAAGGGCTTTGGTTCTTTATACCCAGCATCAATAAATCTATTGCCCATGCCGGACATTGGTATGACTATATGCATAGTTGAATGATTAAAGTTTTTGTCTAAATTTTTCAGCTTCCCAATTGGAAAGGTAAGCCAATTCATCAGACGCTAAAAAGCTTACATTTAGGTGATTATGTGTTAATACCATGATTTGAAACTTAAGAACATCCTCGATTTCTTTGGCTTTTTTAATGCTTTGGGCAACGATAAAAAGATTATTTTGATAAATAATAATAATTGGGGTAACATAATATTTTTCTTTATAATCTTGGATAGTCTTAGCATCTGATAGTTTATCAATTTCAACGGCACCAATTCCACAATAGACTAAAGAGTCAGGGCAAAAAGGTGGCTTAAGGAACAGTTTTTTATTTCTGTTTAAAGCAGTGTTTAAAAAACGATCTTCACTCAAATAAGTAATTGATTGACTATTCTCCACACGATGAAGTGCATTGGATATTTGGGTCGTTAATTTGTAGATTGACAAATCAAGCTTTAAATAAGCCTCAATTTTTTCAATAACATATTCTGTCAGAGAATAAATTTCTTCTTTGTTATTTGAAGTAATGATCAATCCATGATTTTGAAGGATTACAATTTTTGGAATCGAATTGAATTTTTTAAGTTCAAAGTCTAAAACTAGAGCTAGCTCAACTCCAGGTGTTTGATATTCTACAAATGCTATTTCATCTTGTGGAAATATTAATTGAAGTGTTTTTTTCCAACCCTTCTGAGCTGCGATTATATTAACCGCAATAGGATGTGTATGCAATGTATATTTTAACAAGAATGAATGCAGTAAGGTTTCTATTGAAGGGCGATTATGAGGATCTATTGTCGCTAGCTTAACCAGTTCAGCTGCAACCGTTTCTCTTTCTCTTTTAGATGTTGCATTGATGATTTTTTTATTGTTAACGATAGCAGATATTTGTTTTGTAAAAACGGTAGAATATCCAGTATCTTCTATAACTTCACTAAGCGAATAACCAGATGCTTTGATTATCATTTCGCCAGTATCAAATTTAATGGAACTATTGCCTCCTCCAGCTTGAACTAGATCAATTCGCTCTCCAGCATATTTTGATATGTCAACTAAATCTTTTATTTCGTTCATATATACTTTAAAATTTCATTAAAGAATTTAATGTTAGTAACCAAATTCTTATCAAAAGGTGTTACTTTTTGTTCATGATTTATCCAATAAGAACGGATACCTAAGTTTGAGGCTCCAATGATATCTTTCTTAAAACTATCTCCTATCATACAAACATCATGAGGCTTTAAACCTAATTTCTGCATGGCCATCATAAAAGGGTAAGGATGGGGTTTTTCTCGTCCAGCCTCTTCGCTTGTAACTATGTAGTTAATATAATCTTCAAGCTTTAGTTTCTTTATCTTTCTATATTGAATGTGTGCTGTTAAATCACTTATAATGCAAATTTTACCTTTATTCTTCTTTAAAAATTCACTTACTCCATCAAAAGGTTTAATCTCATTAAGAAATGTATCCCAATAGGCATTATACAATTCAAAACTGTATTTAAGAGGATTAACTTTTAATATTTCAAGCATCTTTTGGATGTATAATAATCTATTATGAGATGCTGCTGTTTCTTGTAGTTCAATATGCACCCTATGTCTTGCAATTGTATAGGCCTTTTTTATTTCTTCAATTGATGCATCACATTTTTTATAGCATACATCAATCATTGTATCCAAAGCTTTAGTGTGAGAAGGTAGATACTCATATAGTGTATTGTCTAAATCCAATAAAAATCCCTTATATCCCATTCTTATACTTCTTTGAGCTTTTCACTAATCATCATTAAACAAATCATTTGAACTAAGCCATTATAACCATTCAGCCATTTTGCATTTGGAACAATAATTTCATGAATGTTTGAAATGTGTTCATTTGCAATTAGCTTAAAGTCAGCCTTTGGCTCTTGGTTTAATATAATATATTGAGTTTTTAAGTCTTTATTATAGTCCCAAATATAATCTATCTCTAAATTATTAAGGATTTCATCTAGATGAAGATTAGCATCAACCACAATTTTTAAACCTAGGTCTATACGCTGAGATGGATCGCCAACCTTAATTTCATTATTAATAAAATACTCAATAATGAGATCGGCAAAATCCTTTTGGGGAATAATGAATTTTTCGCCATCTTCATTTCTGGTCTCTATTTGATCTAATACCTTTTCTACATTATAACTTCTTTTCTCGACATCCCTTAATATCTTCCAGTGCTTTCTAAGTTTATCTGATGTATTCATAAAAATTTTGAAATCTATACTTTTTCTTTGTTTAGGAAGATAAAAAGGATGAAGTCCAGATATTGCAATAAATTCTTTAGGTTCTATTTTAGATGGGGTTGTAAACTTTCCCGTTGAGTGATCATAATCACTTCTAAAAATTGAGTTATTTAATTTAAGCTCTTGAATAACTTCAGCTTGCTTATGGATAAAGTTTGCTTTGGGATTTAGATGGGTAAATTTATTCCAGTTTTTATCTCCTCTTTCCCATTTATGCTCACCATCTCCTTCAATAACCAATAACCTATTTCCCAATAAATAGGAAATCTGATCTAATAATGTTGATTTTCCTACAGCACTATCTCCACCTATACCGATCGTTAAATTTGACTGTTTTTTATAAATAGAATTGCTTTTAATACCGTATTTATAAAATGAATACATAACAGTTAATAGTAATGATAATAAAATCGTAAAGGAAATATTTATATACTTTTCACTTTCAATTTTCAAGTTAATCTCACCACCTAAAAAGAGGATGTCTTTGTAATCTGCCTGATAAAAAAAAATAAAGAATATAAGATAAGTAGCTGAAAGAACAAAATAGAAAAGCCAAGTTTTTAATTCATTATCATTATTGATAAAATAAAATGAAATGAAAGGTACAAGCCAAACATACCATGCAGGAGCCGGATAGATGAAGAATATTGTTGCCGTAAAAAGTATTCCAAAATAGAAAAATAAGAGGTCTTGATTTACCCTTTTTTGATTGAAAAAATGAAGATAAATCATTACAATGGAGGCTATTGGAAGTAATAATTCTAATTTTCCAATATTGAAATATGAATCAAACAAAAGTGATTGTTTAGGGTTAAGCAATACCATTTGTTTATAACCTTCACTAAATATATACGGTAAATCGATGAAGATTAGAACCCCAAAAGAAATGATTAAATAAATAATTACTTCTTTAAAACTATATTTTTTGAGCAAGTAAATAAATATTAGCGGTAATGCAACTAAAACGTGGAATTTAGATGCTAGTGCCATACCTACTAAAAGTGCTGAATACTTTAGTTTATTAACTGACAATAATAAAATCCCAATCATTAATAAAGCCATTGGTATAATGTCTAATTGAGAGTGAACATAGATGGCATAGAAGATGATAGGATTGCAAAAATATAAAAGAAATATTTTCTTCTTTTTTGTTGGAATTAGCTTTATGAAAACAATGTAAATTGAAATGTCGGCAAAAAAAAGAGGTAATTTAAACAGTAAGTTCGAAATAAAGTTACTTTCAATACTTAAAAAATTAATCAATGCTACAGTGGGTGATAGTATGTAGAGCATCACCGGATGATATGGAAAGGAATCAAAATTTAATCCTTGTTCATAATAATATTGCCATGGATTAATATCACCCAATGTAAAAGTTTTAACAAAAGGGAAGAACAAACTTAGACTGTAATCTGAAGAAAAAAGAGATAAAACAATAATTTTCAAACATAAAACTATAGCTGTAAATTTAATTCCTTTCTTTATTCTAAACCCTGCCATTTTGTAATATGTATTTTTTAAATTGATAGTCGTTATTTTAATTTAGTTAAAATAAGATTTGCAAATTCTCTTACTACGCCCTGTCCTCCCTTTAAACTACATTTTAAGATAGATGGAATATTATTTATTAATGGAACCGCATCACACGGACAAGCCGCATAACCGACAGCACTTAAAAGTTGAAAACAATTGATATCATCACCAATATAGGCAACCTCATTCATTGAAATATTTAGTTCATTACAGATTTTTTGTGCTGCCTTTAATTTTCCTTCATGTGCTGCATCTTGAACCAAAAAATCAATTTTCAACTTTTTAGCTCTACGACTAACTATTTGAGTTTTTTCAGAGGTAATAATCGCCGTTTTAATACCTGATTTTCTGAGTAGCTCAAACGCCATTCCATCTCTAGTATTAAACTTTTTTATTTCATCTCCGTTTTCAGTGTAATACATGCCAGCATCAGTAAGAACACCATCCACATCTGTGATAAATAATTTAATGTTTGTTTTTGGATAGTCATTAAGATTAGGAAGAATATAACGTTTCATTAATGATTCAGCAACAATCCAATCTGATTCTTCATCAATTTCAACATTTGTATAATCTGGCATTATGTAAATACCTATTTTTCCACTTAATCTGTTTTTATGTTTCTTAATATTTTTAACCTTATTTATATAAAAAGCTCCATTTTCTTTAAATAATCCATCGAAATCCTGTCTTCTTGGGCGATTCTTATAATCATAATTCAAAGGCTTTCCTTCGCTGTCCCAATAGAAACTCTTATCCTGAACACAAGTTAACAGCGAATCAATATCTTGTGTTTTATATTGAGTGAGAGCTTCATAGAAATGATCAGTTTGTGTGAGAGGAGATGTTGCTTGAACAAGAACAATAGTATCATCATCTTCGATAGCCAATTCATTGTTATTTAAACATTCTATTAGCAGAGACTCTGTACTTGCCTCATCAGTTGCAGAGGCCTTAGAACGATCATATGTAATTAGTTTGTCGAAGCCAAATTGACTCACTAATAATTTAATTTCATCACAATCTGTTGCAATTATTATTTGATCAATAGCATCGCATTCTTGTAGTGAAAAAGCAGTCCAATAAATAAGAGGTTTGCCACAAAAGAGTTTAATGTTTTTGAATGGAATGGACTTGCTTCCACACCTAGCTGGAATTATTGCAATTGTGCTCATTTCACTTGATTCAGTTTGAGTTTTTTTCGTTGAACTTTTTCAATATCTAAGATTTCGCTAGGTTTATATGTTAATGCTTTAGAAACATTCCGACAATCTCTACATAATTTTCTTAATCCATCGGGCTCAAGAGAAGCTGCATGATCGGTACCTTTCCAAGTTCGATCTAAGGTATAATGTCTTTCAATCCACTCGGCTCCTAAAGATAATGCTGCAATATCTGCCGCAATGCCCAGGTGGTGCCCAGAAAACCCGATTGACTTTACGCGACTAGCATAAGATTCCTTTATTCTTGTAATTTCTAATAAACAAATATCTTCGAATGGAACCGGATAACCGGAAGTGCAGCTATAAATCACAAGATCCTTTGCACGATTAAATTTTTCGAAAAAGGAAATAATTTTTTCTTCTTCTAAATGGGTTGTCATCCCGAAAGACAAGTGAATTTCTCCGCTATAGTTTTTGCATAAGTATTCCAGTAGTTCAAAATTTAAATTGCAAGCAGATGGAATCTTTATTATGTCAGTATTTAAAGAAGTAATTTCTTTTGCTGATGTTAGATCCCAAACTGAAGTAGAGTATTTTATGTGGTATTCCCTACACCATTCAACTAACTGTTTGTGTTGTTCAATATTTAATTCTAAGAATTCGCGATGTTCACCATAGGTTGCCCCGTAGGAATTAGCAGGATTGGGGTGTTGTTGTGAATACTCTTCTTCAGTTAATAATTCTTTGGGGTTTCTTTTTTGGAATTTTACATAATCAACTTTGCAATATAATGCTGCTGTCATTATCAATTCTTTGGCAATTTGCATATCACCTTTGTGATTACAACCAATTTCTGCTATTATTATAGGTGCTTTCATTTTTCTTTGGGATATTATAATTAGTTTTTTTATATAAATTTTTTTGAATTCCAAATTGTCTGCCATTCGTCATATAATATGTTGAATATTCTGGCATCATCAATCTTAATTAAATTTTCAATATCATGATCCAATGATCGATCAAAAATGTTTACGGTTCCATACAATACAATGTGATTATCAATAAGTATCATCTTATTATGCATCATTCCATTAGAATTCGTATCAAACAATTTTACTTGTCCATTAAAGCCTTTTATATATTCCATATCCCTTAATGGGTAGGTATTTGTTAAGATTTTAATTTTAACTCCTCTCTTTGCTGCTTTTCTAACTTCTTTTTTAATCTGTTTATTTGTAAATAAACTTGCCTGAATAAAAATGGAGTCTTTGGCAGCACGAATGTTTTTAATGATAAATGGTTTAAACTGTTTTTTATTATTAGATAGTAAAACGTTTTTTATTAATACATTTTCAATTGATAACTCAAGGTGGTTTTCTTTCTTTGTATTATTGGGAATAGGGGTCTTGTCACTTTTATGTAGTGATAAACAGGGCTTTATTTTTTCTTTGAAGAAATTATATTGGTTTGTTTTAGGAGATATCCAAAGCCTATTAAACTCGTCTTCTATAATGGAGTAAAACCCTTCTCCCGTAAATGAAATGAAAGATTCGAAATTATTGCTTAAATCTTCAGTATAAAAGTTTGCAGAACCACTTACAACTTCCTTATGGTCAATAAGGATAATTTTATGATGTACAATATAGGGGGTGTTATCAAAAATTTTGATGTTTACACCATTGTATTCTAAGTAATCGATAATTGAAAAACCTAAATTTTCGTTTTTTAATTCTGCAAATGAGCGTTCATCAAGCAGTACGCGAACCCTCACTTTTCTACTTTGTTCAATTATTGCATTAGCTATATTTAAATTATCAAATTTGAAATTAATTATATCCAATGATTCTAGGGCTTGATTAATCTTATAAATGATAAAAGATTTAATATCGTGTTTTGGTGAGAAAGATATTGAATTCACCGCCACATTGATATTGTATTCCTGAATACTACTTTTATTAAGACATGAAGTAAGCATAATTAGTACGATTAACGATTTCCTACTCATTATAAGAATTAATTATTGCACTTATTTTAGTATTATGTTCATAATTATCACCTGTGTGAAAAAGAATATCATAAACATAATTAGGGACAAAATCCATATATTTCTTTCTATAGTATTTTTTAAATTTTTCAATAGTTTGAGAGATTTCATTTCCAGTATTTCCCTTTTGTCTAAAGTCCATTTCTTTAATTAATATCCATAAAACTTTGGTCTTCTTCTTGTAGCTGTTCATAAATCCAATCTTACGCTCAATTTTCCAATCTTCAATATCATCAATCGAATAAATTTTTCTACAAAAATGTATAAACTCTTGATCGGTTTGATTAAGATCTAATTGTTTGAGGATTTTGTATTTTGAAGAAATATCATTTTGAATTATGTTGAAATATTCTTGAGCGGGTGGCCATATAATAACTGGGAATAGTACACCATGATCAACAAAAATTTGCAATGCTTTCTCTTTTATTAATGCAAGCTCTTTTTTCGAAAAGGAATTGTTACTTAACCAGTTTAAAGAGTAATCTGCGATTTTTTTTCTTTGTATTACTTGAGCAGGAATAAAATTAATTTTATTGTAAAGAGACAAGGCAATTCTATGACTACCATCAATGAGATTCGCTGCCGAATCTATATAAACAGGAAAATTTGATGAATATCCATCATTGAAATCAGAAATTAGTTTGGAAAATATTTCTTTAGACTTAGGATTTCCTTTTCGAGCTTTTTGCATTTTCTCATATAAATCCCAACCATAATTGTTTTGTCCAAAGGACTCCTCTATCGCCAAATACCTTACGATAATATCATAGCGATTAAATTTTGATTTTAAAAATTGCCTAATTAACAGGCTATTAGTTTGATAGTAAAGACAAGAATCCTGAAAAGCGATATTCGAATAAGTTACTTTCTTTACGATATTTCGATATGGTTTCCGGTATTTGGTATATATTGATTTTAGAAATTGTTTTCCATCTCGAAGTTTAACTTTGATGTCTTTAAAAGATCTGATTTCATGCAGTTTAACCGAATAGCCTTTAGGGTCATATACTAAAGTCCAATCCCATTTTTCAAATTTAGAAGCGAATGAAATAATCTTTTGTATGTCCGCCTTATCTTTCTCTCTTTTCATGATAAGTTTGGCTGCAAATTCTAATTCTAATTTTATTACTTTAAAGTCATTAATTCGGTTATGGTACTTATTATTACTAATTATTTCATCATCACTTATCCCGAAAAAGCGCATATATTTTTTTGATAGAATAAGATCAATATGTTCATTCGGCTCTTTATTTGTTTTAATTTTATCAATTAAATTCTTTATACAACCTTCTTTAATACAGAAATCAATATCTGAATTTATTCTTAATCCATGGTATGATAAAGCACTGCTTCCAATTAAACAGACATCTTCTTTGTTAATATAATACTTTTTAGTAAATATTTCAAATCCCTCAAGATGATTAATATTTGTTGCCATGAATTAATTAAATGTGAAAATGAAAGATAGTTAATTTGGGTTGTATATTTATATAAAGGGTGCTTAAATAAGAAATGACACATAGTGCTAAAATATTTCTTGAAGCTTTACCATTTTTTTAAATTTTTCATTTGATATTAACAGGTTTTCAAAACTATCGATCCCAACTATTCTCCCATTTTCCAGTAATACAATTTTATCTGCGTTTTTTATCGTACTTAATCTATGGGCCACCATAACTATTGTGTATTGTCCTTTTAGCTTCTCGATATTTTCCTGAATTATTTTTTCAGTTTCACTATCCAAAGAAGAGGTCGCTTCATCTAGAACAAGAATTAAAGGATTCTTATAAAGCTCCCTGGCAATACTAATTCTTTGTTTTTGCCCACCAGATATCAGAACACCATTCTCACCAAGCTGGCTATTTTCTTTTTCTGGTTGTTGATTTACAAAAGTTGTTAATGCTGATTTTGAACTAGCAAATTTGAATTTTGAATAACTTATCTCATTTGACTCATCCCAAAATGAAATATTATTAAAAATGGTATCATTGAAAATAACCGGTTCTTGAGTTATATACCCAATTTTATTTTGAATACTTGAAGTTTTGATGTCTTTATATGGTTTTTGATCAATAAAAACTTCCCCTTGATACGTATCAATTAGGCCTGTTATTATATTAAGCAGAGTAGACTTACCCGAACCACTTTCTCCAACAATTGCGATTGTTTCATTTTTGTTTATACTGAGATTAATATTGTCTAAGGTTTGATTTTCGTTGGAATAACTAAAGCTTAGGTTTTTAATTTCAATACTCGAACAAAAGTTTTCAAATTCATCCCCTTTATTATTTTCACCTTTTCCTTTTTTAAGGTCATCAATAAACTCAATTGCATTATCAATTGGCCCTGAATTTGACAAAAACATGTTCCAGGTTGATTGTACAGCAACCAAACTTTGAAGAGATCGATAAAAAAACAATAAACTTAATATGATAGTTGCAAGTTGCCCCATCAGAAAATTAACTTGTATGATAATTACAGATGCAACAACAAGGATAACTAAGGGTTCTCTTGCAGCTACCATGATAGAATTTAATATTCCCATCTTTCTTTGAGACGACTCGATATTTAATACTATTTTCTTTAATCTTTCGAAGTACTTATTGATTAAACTTGAAGCTTTCAAATACTTGTAATAATGTACACTTTGTATCAGGTAACCTTGCAATTTGTGGCCTTGCTTAGAAATATCTCTGGAATATTTCTTTGTTAATCGATAGATGCTCCTAAAAATCAGGTTTGTAATTAATGCACCGATAACAACTAAAATAGTGAACTGAGGATTGGTGATAAAAGCGAGCGAAATATAAACCATGATTAGAACAAGAAGCTGTGCAGTGCTAAAAAAGCTCTGAAATCCAGTTACTACTTTGGTGACCTCTCCACTTAAAGTATTTTGAATTCTACCCCCATCCATTCCGGTAAAATATTGATATCTGACTTGAGCTAATCCATCAATCATCTTATATCTTAATATTCGAACAAATAGTACTCTGATATGAACATTATAGTATCCCTCGAGGAATTTAAACAAGCCCTTAATTGAAAAAACAATGACTAACATAATCAGAACAGTTTGTAAATTTATGGATAGGTTAAGAGAAGAAAAAAAATCTATTATGTAAGAAAAATTACCTAGCTTTTCCGACTGATAAGATTGGCCAGGATTAGGATTGCTAACATTCTCGAGAAGGGGAATAAATAGTGCAATGCCCACTCCATCTAAAAGCCCAACAATAATGCTTAAAGAAAAAACGATTCCAACCCGATACCTCAGAAACGTATAAAAAAATGCAAAATATTTGAATCTCTGCTTCAATAGCTTTTTAATCATAGTCATTTATTATTGTAATAATCCCTATATTCCATTTTAATTCCATTTTGAAGATTGGTTTTGGGACTCCAGCCTTTACTTTTAAGAATTGATACGTCTAATTGTTTTTTGGAAGTTTCGTCTGGTTTATTTACATTCCAATCAAGTCTTCCTTTGAATCCAACTATTTTTTATCTCTTGTGCAGGTTCTATTATAGTAAGATTATATCGCTAATAACATCAAAAATTTCTATAAATATTTATAGATTCTTCAATTATATCATTCATATGAAAAAAATCTTTATAAACACTCTTTAGGCCCTAAATAGTATTATTTAGTCAATCCTTATGAACTTCAAAACCCCATTTTAAATTGTTTGGGATTGCAAAGTTTGATCAGAATAAAAATTTGCCAAATGACCTTTTTTTGATTTGTTTTAGTAAACCTTTTAAATTGTATCCAGTAGGTGCTAAGTTTGCATTTATAACGTTGCCAATAGTGTCTTTAATGTAAATTATCAGCATTCTGCAATTATATTTTGTATGTCTGATCACTGGTTTCATTGCTGCTCTTGATCGGTTTTTTTTCGCATTGTGGTTTTAATGTTGGGCTGTTTTTGATTTGAAGCTTTTGGGCTCATGATTGTCGTTCAATTTATCTTTTTTCCCTTTGTAGCCCCTGTCAAAAATGCCATTTTTAAATTTTATCCCACTAATCTTTTCAATGTTTTCAAGTGTAGGTTCAAGGGTTGTTGTATCATTTGGATTACCGTTGAAGTTCAAGATTCCTACAATAATATTTGATCCCGGACTACTGAAAACGATACTTTTGATTCAAATTCAAAATTTCTTATGTGCCTTTTCTTTTGCGATACAGGCTGTTTCTGGTTCTTGTAAACTGTAAATCTTGTTCTTGTCCCGCTTATTTTGATTTGCCACTTAATTTAAATTGATCAGTTCGCTAGCATATTGTTCTCGCGATGTTTCAGTTATATTCCTTTCCAGCTCAGTTACCAGCCAACCGGCTATGATCCTTAATTTCCGTAAGGCCGCCTTGGCTTCTTTTTTTCGCTTTGGATGATGAGCAAAACGTTGTTTAAGCAACAGCTTTTTCATGGTCTGGGTGTAAGTTTTCCGTTGCGGCAATTTTTCTTGTTTGTCAATTTTATTGCACTTTTTGATAACCTTTAACAATAATTTTACATCTGTGGGATATGTGATGTTTTTTTCTTGGGCAGTCGAGTCTATCAAAACATCTCTGGTTTTTATTTCATTTTTCCTGGTCTGCACTGTTAGTTGGAATATTTTCTCAGCACCATTTTTTCTGATTCGCTTTCAAAAAATGAACCATATCAGAAGGATCACAAGGATATTCCCATTGAAATTCTACTTCACAATAGAAATATTGAAAATACGGATTTTGAAGCCATTGCTCCATAAAAGTTTAATCACCCAGATTGTAAATCCGTTTAAAAGCATAAGCCCACCCATTGTACGTATTGGAACCCCTGTTTGGCCAGGATGGGAATACAGGTCGCCAAAACTGGTTTCAAACTCGTTCCAATTGATTTTCTTAGTTAGGATAACCAATTCGTGGTTCGGGTTTATAATGTCTTTTAATACCGGGCGGAACAAATTTTTCGTTCTTGATATGGCAATTTCCCTTTCATGTTCTGCAAGCTTTATATCTAAATTACTAAAAACCTTGCAATCTAGAACACCGAAAAATGAAAGGATATCTACATTTTACTGTTGATATACAGTGTTTTAAATAGTTGTTAAGGAATGACTATTTATACAAACCTTTTAATTATGGTTTATTTTACTAAATTATTAAAATACCATTCACAAGTCATTTCAATTCCTTTAGACGCACAAAATATAGGATTATATTCAAGAATTAAATTTGCTTTTCTGACATTTGCCAAACTATGCGGGATGTCTCCTTTGCGAAAATCTTGGAAGGTGGGTTCAATATTTATAATTTTTTTATCGTAACGAGCCAGGTTAGTGCGTAGAGCTTCAAAGAGTTGAAAAAGAGTAGTATTTTGACCAAATGCGATGTTAAAAACATCGGTGATGAAAGCAATAGTTGAGTGTTGGCCATTGATTATTGGAGTATTTTTTTTACAATAATTATTCAGTCTCTTGCGGATTTTATCTGAAGGAGTTAAAATGGCTTTTTCGTTTGCCTGAATTACATTGTCAATATAGGTAAAATCTCGACTGTAGGATCCGTCCCCATTTATTACAGGCCGTTCAAGATTCATTAATTGTTTAACCCATAGTGGAATCACAGCAGCATATGCCCCTTCAGGGCTTTGCCTTTTACCAAATACATTAAAATAGCGCAGCCCAATACATTCCATTCCATAGGTTTTAGCAAATACATCTGCGTACAATTCATTTACATATTTTGTAACTGCATAGGGAGATAAGGGTTTGCCAATTTCTTCTTCAACTTTGGGTAATTTTTCAGAGTCGCCATAGGTACTGGAAGATGCTGCATATACAAAGCGTTTAATCCCTTCATCCCTGGCTGCAATTAGAATATTTAGAAAGCCAGTAATATTAACAGAATTGGTATTCGCTGGATCATTAATAGATCGTGGCACAGAACCCAAAGCTGCCTGATGCAATACATAATTACAATCTTTTATCGCTTTTCGGCAGGTTTCCATATTCCGGATATCTCCTTTAATAAATACAAAATCAGGATTCTCAAAATGGTGAGAAATGTTTTTTTCAAATCCTGTTGAGAGATCGTCCAGGCAAACTACGAAATGGCCTAAGTCCAAAAAATGATCGACGAGGTTGGAACCGATAAAGCCGGCACCACCAGTAATGAGAATTCTATATTTTGTTTTATTCATTAAATAAAGGTTAAGATTGAGGTTAAGGTTTAGAGAAGAATAAAGTCAAAGATTAGTTGATTGGTCAATTGAATGATTTCCTGCATGCGCAGGAATGACAATTTCAGTTGCTTTTTACTCTTCACCTGTCACTTTTCACTGAAATTTTTATAAACCATTTCAATCCCACTTTTCAAATCAATTTTTTCTTTCCACTTAAGTTTTTGCAAACGTGATACATCCAATAATTTCTTAAAGGTTCCATCCGGTTTCTCCTGATCAACGGCAATTTCACCTTTAAATCCGATAATTTGTTTAATTAACAGCGCCAGATCTTTAATCGAAATGTCTTTGCCGGTTCCGATGTTGAGATGTGTGTTTCGTATTTCTGGCTGTTGGCTGTTGGCTTTTAGCTGTTGACTAATTAGATCCTTAAAATCTACATTTTCCATTATGAAAACGCAGGCATCGGCCATATCGTCGACATGGAGGAATTCGCGGAGGGGTTTGCCAGTGCCCCAGAGAGTGATGGTGACTGGTGACTGGTGACTGGTGACTGGTGTATTATGAATTACAATTCCGTATTTCTTCAAAATAGCCAGTATTTTTTCTTTGTTTGTGGTTCCGTCAAAGCCTTCGATGGGTCGTTTGTTGAGGTCTGCTCTTAGGGCATCCCAATTGTTCTCTTCTAGGCATTTGCCCAGATGAATTTTACGGATCAGGGCCGGGAGCACATGGGAGGTTTCCAGGTTGTAATTGTCGTTGGGGCCATAAAGATTGGTGGGCATTACAGAAATGAAGTTGGTTCCATATTGTAGGTTGTAACTTTCACACATTTTAATGCCAGCAATTTTGGCAATGGCATAAGGTTCGTTGGTGTATTCGAGGGGGCCGGTCAGTAAATATTCTTCCTTTAAAGGCTGGGGGGCATCTTTGGGATAAATACAGGAGCTCCCGAGAAACAGCAGCTTTTTAACACCAAATTTATAAGCAGAATGGATGATGTTATTTTGAATCATCAGGTTTTCGTAAATAAATTGTGCCCGATAGGTATTGTTGGCCAAAATACCTCCAACTTTTGCTGCAGCCAGAAAAACATATTCGGGTTTTTCTTTTTCAAAGAATTCAGAGGTTTGTTGTTGGTTTGTAAGATCATACTCGGGGTATGGGGTAAATACAAAGTTTCTAAATCCTTTACTTTCCAGGTTTCTTAGTATTGCACTGCCGACCATACCGGTATTCCCGGCTATGTATATTTTGGAGGTTTTGTTCATGGTGATGCGGTTAATCAGTTATGCGGTGATGCGGTTAATCAGTTATGCGGTGATGCGGTTAATCAGTTATGCGGTGATGCGGTTATTCAGTTATATGGTTATGCGGTAATTCAGTTATATGGTTATGCGGTAATTCAGTTATATGGTTATGCGGTAATTCTGTGATTTGGTGACTGTATCACTGCTTCACTGATAAACTATCTACTAAGAGATTTCTTTAATTTATAGATCATTTTTCTAATGATTGTGAGATCGTTATCAATGATATGCATACTTTGATAAAATCCAAGACGTTGTATAATAATCAATTGTGTTTCCAATTCGCTTAGTGATCCATTTGCGATATCGAGGAATCGAATAAATTCTTTGCTGCTGTTTCTTCCAGCCCCTTCTGCAATATTGGAAGGAATAGAAATCGCGCATCGTTTTATTTGAGCAGTTATCCCATACTTTTCATCATCCGGAAGATGCTTTGCCAGATCATATATTTTAATAACAAGATCAATGCTGAGTTTCCAGAGTTCGAGGTCTTTATGGGTCATGAGATTCTGTTATGCGGTTATACGGTGAAGCGGTGATGCGGTTATACGGTTATACGGTTATACGGTGATGCAGTGATTCTGTAACTGTATAACTGCATAACTGTTTTACCATTCGAAATACCTTAATGTTTTGAACCCACCTTCTGTGATATACTTTTCCTTTTTCATCAACTCCAGATCGGAATGAATCATTTCTCTGATCAATTCAGCCAGATTATATTTAGGTTTCCAGCCCAGTTTTTTTTGTGCTTTTGTTGCATCTCCGATAAGCATGTCAACTTCAGTCGGGCGGAAATATCCCGGATCGACCGAAACCACTTCAGTGCCTTTCGGCAATTTATAGTCGGGATTTTGACAGGAAGTGATATATGCTTTTTCGTTTTCACCTTTTCCTTTAAATTCCAGCTCAATACCTAATTCACTAAAGGCCATTTTAACAAACTCCCTTACTTCGGTTGTAATTCCAGTTGCAATTACATAATCATCGGGCTTTTCCTGTTGCAGCATCAGATACATGGCTTCTACATAATCTCTGGCATGTCCCCAGTCTCTTTTAGCCGATAAATTTCCCAAATACAATTTGTCCTGCATCCCCATTGCAATTCGGGCAACTGCCCTCGTAATCTTACGGGTTACAAATGTTTCTCCCCGAACCGGCGATTCGTGGTTAAATAAAATTCCGTTACTGGCATGTATTCCGTAAGCTTCCCGATAATTAACCGTGATCCAGTAACTGTAAAGTTTGGCAACCGCATAGGGAGAACGGGGATAAAATGGTGTTTTTTCCGTTTGAGGTACTTCCTGAACCAGTCCATACAATTCAGAACTTGAAGCCTGGTAAAACCGGCATTTCTTTTCCAGTCCAAGTATTCTGATTGCTTCCAATAACCTCAACGTTCCCAAACCGTCAGCATTCGCTGTATATTCCGGAGTGTCGAAACTTACATGTACATGACTCATGGCTGCCAGATTGTATATTTCATCAGGTTGCACTTCCTGGATAATTCGAATGAGATTGGTGCTATCCGTCATATCTCCATAATGCAATTTGAATTTGGCATTATCAACATGCGGATCCTGATATAAATGATCAATGCGGTCTGTATTGAACAATGAAGAACGTCGCTTAATACCATGGACCATATATCCTTTTTTAAGCAGGAATTCGCTGAGATAAGCACCGTCCTGTCCGGTTACTCCTGTTATTAGTGCGGTTTTGGGCATGAGGTTAAGGTTAATTTAAAAGTAAACTAAAGGTGAATGAATGATTGGTTGTTTTTAGTGAGCAGTGAATCGTGAGTAGTGAGTAGTGAATAGTGAAGCGTGAGCAGTGACAATTCTAAATTCCATCCGCCAAGGCGGATTAATTTCCAAATTCCACACAATTTCCATCCGCCCAGGCGGATCAATTTCCAAATTTCAGTTTATGTTTTTATTTTTTTGATTATTGATTTTTGGTTATTGAGTATTATTTGGGATTTGATTATTGAGATTTGTTTATTGTGTTTTCTTAGTGAATCGTGAGTCGTGAATGGTGATCGGTTACTGTTCACTGTTCACTGTTCACGCTGGTCATTAAAAAATTACGGATTGAAATATGTTCAATTCCTTTAAAATTCCCACTGGCGGTTTCGTCCATACTGACCACTATTTTGGTACAGTTGTCGGGAACAGACAAGAGATTACCAAATTCGCGTTCATGCGTTTTCTCATCTGAGACCAGATAGGCTACCTGAACATAGGTTTTTTTTTCTTTGTTGATCGCAACAAAATCAATCTCCCGATCTCCATGTTTTCCAACAAATACCCTGTTTCCGTTTACAAGCAGGTGATGATGAACCAGATTTTCGAGGACTTTGCCAATATCTTTTTGTTGGAAGGGGATGATCGCATGGCGCATCCCCAAATCTTCAAAAAAGAATTTTTCACCAATGTCGAATATTTTTTTCCCTTCCACCTCCATACGTTTAACTCTATGGATATAATAAACCGACTCGAGATAAACGAGATACTCCAGTACCAATTTGGGTGAAATATTGATTTGTTGGGATTTTAAATAGTCGCTAATACGTTTGGCCGACAACACACTTCCAGTAATATCGGCCAAATAGCTGATCAGATCCTGAAGAAATTTAACATTTCGTATATTGTAACGTGCAATTATATCGCGAAGGATAATGGTATTATGGATGTTTTTAAGGTATTCAAAAATGACTGCATCATCCTTAGGTAGGTTGATTAGATGAGGCATTCCACCCCAGCGTATGTATTTAAGAAATGAATCAGCATTTTCTGTTAATTGGTGAAATTGTAAGAATTCGGGATAAGATAAGGCGTGAATCGAAATTTGAACATACCTGCCACTTAAGTGCGAAGCCAGTTCACCCGACAAAAGGCTTGCATTGCTACCTGTGATATAGATATCCCAATCCTCTACAGAAAGCAAACTACGCAAAGCCAGTTCAAAGTTATCTATATCCTGAATTTCGTCGATAAACAAATAATGATTAGGGGCTTTAACACGATGACTATCTATATAATCCATCAGGTCCTTATGGTTTTTAATAGATTGATAACAATAATCTTCCATGTTGATATAAATAATGTCGGCTTCGCTGTTTCGTTTACGAATCTCGTCCATTAGCTGCAGCAGTACATAACTTTTACCCACCCGGCGTTGGCCGGTGAGTACCTTAATAAGACCTGAACCTATAAAAGGTTCAATCCTGTTAAAATATAAAGGGCGTGGTATGTATTTTTTATCCATTTTTATTTTTCGTATAAGTAAATGATTTTGCAAAAATACGAAATGTTTTACTTATGAGTAAATGTTTATGTGCTCAACATTCGAAATTTCAGATTTTTCAAATATATGTCAGACTTAGAATTAAAGTATTGTGTTTTTACTGCTCTTTGCGCTGTGCTTCTTGCGAATTTAAAAGTGTTTTGTTCGTGAGTAGTGAGTAGTGACAATTCTAAATTCCAATATCGAAATTTCAAATTCCAAATAATTTCCAAATCTCAAATTTCCAAATCTCAAATTTCAAATAATTTCCAAATCTCAAATATCAAATTCCAAATAAATTCCAATATCGAAATTTCAAATTCCAAATAATTTCCAAATTCCAATTCTCAAAATTCAATTATTTTGATTTTTCAATAATACTTGATAGTATTTTTTTTAGTTCGGTTGCTTCGTTCATTAATTTATGAATTTCTTCAGTGTTTAATAAATTATTTGTTGAATCAATGAGCTGCAACCAATACAAAGTTTCTTTAGCCTCCTTGCGGCTTATTTTCATCCTGAGAAGAAAATCTTTTTTACTTAATTTTTCATTGGCCTCTCTATAATTTGCGCCAATAGAACCCGATGATTTAATCAGTTGTTTAGCATCTTCAAAATTAGCAGTCGATTTAGGAAGTGTTTTAACAAATAATCTGATTTCTTTAGCAAATGCCAACGTCCTTTCTTCTAGATCATAAGGTTTTGTCATTTTTCGTTTGAATATTGATTATTGAGTATTATTTGGGATTTGATTATTGAGATATGTTTATTGTGATTTATTTTAAGCTAAAATTCCAATACTAAAGTTCCAAATTCCAAACAATTTCCAATTCTCAATTTCCAAATTTCAGTATATGTTTTTATTTTTTTGATTATTGATTTTTGGTTATTGAGTATTATTTGGGATTTGATTATTGAGATATGTTTATTGTGTTTTCTTAGTGAATCGTGAGTAGTGAGTAGTGAGTAGTGAATCGTGAGTTGTGAGTAGTGAATTGGTGAATTCGTATATTGGTAGTCATTGGTTATTATTGTGTGGTTTTGCTCTTCACTCTTCACTGTTCACCCTTAGACATGCTCAGTACAAATTTTAATTTGTCTTTTATCTTTTTTCTTGTGTCTTGCGAAGCTAAAAATGTTTTGTTCGTGAATTGTGAGTAGTGACAATTCAAATTCCAATTTTTAATTACCAAATTCCACACAATTTCCATCCGCCCAGGCGGATCAATTTCCAAATTTCAGTATATGTTTTTATTTTTTTGATTATTGATTTTTGGTTATTGAGTATTATTTGGAATTTGATTATTGAGATATGTTTATTGTGATCTATTTTAAGCTAAAATTCCAATACTGAAGTTCCAAATTCCAAATAAATCCCAATTTTCAATTACCAAATTTCAATATATGTTTTTATTTTTTTGATTATTGATTTTTGGTTATTGAGTATTATTTGGGATTTGATTATTGAGATTTGAGATTTTAATAATGCTCAGTACAAGTGTTGATTAATCTTTTGTCTTTTATCTTTTATCTTGATTTTGCTGAGCTAGAGCATCCAGTAGTAAACCACCAAAACCGAGACGATTCCATACAGTACGGTGAGGGGGAGGCCGATTTTGATAAAGTCGCGGTATTTGTAGGCTCCCGAACCATATACCATAATGTTGGTCTGGTATCCGATGGGTGTTAAGAAACTTGCGGCTGCGGCCTGGCTGATTAATACCGTTACCGGCAGCGGATCAATGCCCATGGATTTACTGATCAGCAGTCCGATGGGAATCATAATGGCTACTGCTGCTTTATTGGAAATAAACGACCCGATCAGGGTGGTTGAAATAAACAAACCGGACAATATGCCGACGATCCCGAACGGATGCAAAAAGTTGATGATCGAATTTGCAAATCGTTCGGCAAGCCCTGTTTTTATCAGTGCCGTGCCCAAAGCCAGCGATAAGGCAATGATAACGGCCAGGTTATAGTCGATGCGGCCGGGCAGGTCTTTGGCCGATGATATTTTGAGCAGTGTGAGCAGGAACAGCAATATGGCCAGGGCCATGAACAAAGAGATCAGCCCAAAACCCGAAAGGGCGATGGCGGCCATTAATCCGCCGAAAATAGTGATACTTTCGATGGGCTTCAGCTGTCTGAGTTCGCGAATGGTATTGAGGGTGTAGAAGTGATGCCCGTCGATTTTGAGTTTATCGAAATCCTTTCCTGCCAGAATTAATAATACATCTCCGGCTTTGATCTGTATGAGGCCCAGTTTCCCGCTTAGGCGTTCGCCGTTTCTGAAAATTGAAAGCACGGCCGCATCAAATTTGCTCCTGAAGTTTGCCTCTTTCACGGTTTTTCCCAATAAGGCCGAATTGCTTGAAACCACCACTTCGGTCATCCTTACCTTTGCCGCTTTTGAATAAAAACCTGCTTCTTCAATGATCAGTCCGTTATCGCCATTGATCATTTCTGCAATCGTATTGGTATCACCAACAAATACCAGTTCATCTTTTGGGTCGAGCACAAAAGACGGGCTTACCGGTGCTATTTGCTCATTTTCTCGCTGAACTTCCATCAGGAACAGGCCCGGTAGGTTCCGGAGCCCGGCTTCGGCAATTGATTTACCGGCAAAATTGCTTTTGGCGGATATTTTCGTCCGGATGATATATTCGCGTGAATTTTGTTCGAAATCAGCGACTATGTCCTTACGGTCAGGCAATAATTTATCACCCATCAGCAGGAGGTAAATAAACCCAATGACAAACATTGGCAAGCCGATGTATGTAAAATCAAAAATACCAATGTGGGTAAATTCAGGAAATACCTGTTGATCCTCGATCATTCCGTTGCTGATCAGGTGGGTGGAGGTTCCGATCAGGGTTACGCAACCCCCCAGAATGGCTGCATAGGAGAGGGGGATTAGTAATTTGGATTTCGGGATACTGTTCTTTTTTGCATAATTGTTCACATAGGGCATCATCACGGCTACCAAAGGGGTATTATTTAAAAATGCTGAAAAGCTTGCCACCAACAAATAAATCCTTCCGATAAAACCTTTATAGGATTTCTTTTGGGAGAACATTTTCCCGAACAGGTGTTCGAAAAAATTGGTTTCCCGGATGATCTCCCCGATGATCAGTAACATCAGTATCACCAGTAATTGTTCATTCCCGAACCCATGCAGGATTTCCGCAGGACTGAGCACCCCAAACAGGCCCATGACCAGGATGCCGATAATAAAAGTAAATACCGGCCCTATCAGGTCAAAATACAAGCTAATGAACATGAATGTTATAACGATGATGACGATGTAGGCGTGAAAGGACATGAATGTGTTAAGTAAAAAGTGTTTTGTTTGTGAATAGTGAATAGTGACAATTTTAAATTCCATCCGCCAAGGCGGATTAATTTCCAAATTCCAAACAATTTCCATCCGCCCAGGCGGATCAATTTCCAAATCTCAGTATATGTTTTTATTTTATTGATGATTGATTTTTGGGTATTGAGTATTATTTGGGATTTGAGATTTATATATTGTGATTTATTCGTGAATAGTGAATAGTGACAATTCTAAATTCCAATACTGAATTTCCAAATTCCAAACAATTTCCAATTCTCAATTTCCAAATTTCAATATATGTTTGTATTTTTTTGATGATTGATTTTTGGTTATTGAGTATTATTTGGGATTTGAGATTTATATATTGTGATTTATTCGTGAATAGTGACAATTCTAAATTCCATCCGCCAAGGCGGATTAATTTCCAAATTCCAAACAATTTCCAATTCTCAATTTCCAAATTTCAATATATGTTTGTATTTTTTTGATGATTGATTTTTGGGTATTGAGTATTATTTGGGATTTGAGATTTGTTTATTGTGTTTTCTTAGTGAATCGTGAATTGTGAGTAGTGAGTCGTGAATTGGTGAATTCGTATATTGGTAGTTATTGGTTATTATTGTGTGGTTTTTCTCTTCACTCTTCACTGTTCACCCATCACTGTTCACCCTTAGACTAAGTTCAGCACGGGTCGCTCAGTGTGACGTAAGTAAAAAGTAAACTAAAAGTGAATGGTTGATTGATTGATTGAATGATTGATTTCTGTTATTAAAGTTCAAATTGGTTCAGTAAAGTTTAAAGGCGTTCAATTTTGTTCAAAATTTCAAATTCCAATGTATAATTAAAAAAATTGAATTTGTTTGAAGATTGAGATTTGATAATTATTTGTTATTTGGAATTTGTTTATTGTGATTTTACTGCTCTTTGCTCTGTGCTCCATGCTCTGTGCTCCATGCTTCAGGTGAAAGCTAAAGGTTCTCAGACAACAGAAAATCAGTAATAAACAGATGTTTTACTCCTTCCAAAGCATCTTTCCAAAATTCATCCATGGTGACCACATATTTTGGATAGTTATCGTCAATGGCTAAAAGAGGATGAAACTCTCTTTCTACCGTCAGCGTACTTTCTAATTTGTACGCCACCTGAATATATACTTTTTCTCCTTGTTTTTCAGCAACAAAATCAATCTCTTTATTGTCCAGTTTTCCAATTGTTAGCTGGTATCCCCTTCTTTTTAATTCAAGAAAAACGATATTCTCCAGGATGCCGGAAATCATCCGGTCGCGATACCCCATGTTGGCATATATCAGCGAAACATCGCCAACATAAAACTTTTCCTGTGTTTTCAGTATTTCTTTGCCTTTGATATCATATCGTGGTACCCGGTATAGGATAAAAGCCCCTTCCAGTGCATGCAGATAATTGTAAATGGTATTGATATCGATTTTGCGTTGCTGGCTTTTAAAATAATCCGCTACATTTTTACCTGAAAAAGTATTCCCGATGTTGTCGAAAGCATATCGGATCACCCGTTCCAGCAATTCCACATCTCTGATTTTATACCGCTGAACGGTATCCCTGAGAATGACCGAAGAATAGATATCACGAACTACTTTCCAGGCAGTTTCTTCCTCATAATTTACAGTATGGATCACCGGAAAACCTCCCATTCGAAGATAATCTGTGAACGGATGATGTTGTGGTTTTTCTTCAGGGTCAAGCTGTTTCCTGAAATCTAAAAACTCCCGGAAAGAAAGTGTGAAGACCGGAATTTCAACATAGCGACCCGCCAGAAAAGTGGCCAATTCGGAAGATAACAAATGAGAATTGGAACCCGTAAGATAAACATCAGCGTTAAAATCAACCAAAAAAGAATTGACAACCTTCTCCCATTCAGCCACTTCCTGAATCTCATCGAATAATAAATAGCACTTTTGGGATGCTTTTATTTTTGTTTTTACATATTCATACAGATCCTTAGCTGTGGTTAGCTCAGACCAGACAAAGCTTTCAAAATTTACAGATATGATTTGTTCTTCTTTTATTCCGGTTTTTATCAACTCTTGCTGCAACAAACGCAATACTGTTGATTTTCCCGAACGTCGGATTCCGGTAATAATCTTTACCTGAGGTTTATTGATAAAAAACCTTAACTGTTGTATGTAAATAGGTCTGGGTATCATTTTTTGTGTGTATAACCACAAACATACTATTTTTTTATAATGTTTTTATGGTTATAGGCATAAAAAGTTGTTTTAGGGTGTTCCGTGCTCCTTGCTCTGTGCTCCATGCTACTTTCGTAGTAAAAGGTGTTTTGTTCGTGAATTGTGAATTGTGAGTAGTGAGTAGTGAATAGTGAATAGTGAAGCGTGAGCAGTGACAATTCTAAATTCCATCCGCCAAGGCGGATTAATTACCAAATTCCAAACAATTTCCATCCGCCCAGGCGGATCAATTTCCAAATCTCAGTATATGTTTTTATATTTTTGATTATTGATTTTTGGTTATTGAGTATTATTTGGGATTTGAGATTTGTTTATTGTGTTTTCTTAGTGAATCGTGAGTAGTGAGTAGTGAGTAGTGAAGCGTGAGCAGTGACAATTCTAAATTCCAATACTGAATTACCAAATTCCAAACAATTTCCATCCGCCCAGGCGGATCAATTACCAAATTTCAGTATATGTTTGTATTTTTTTGATGATTGATTTTTGGGTATTGAGTATTATTTGGGATTTGAGATTTGTTTATTGTGATTTATTCGTGAATAGTGACAATTCTAAATTCCAATACTGAATTTCCAAATTCCAAACAATTTCCATCCGCCCAGGCGGATCAATTACCAAATTTCAATATATGTTTGTATTTTTTTGATGATTGATTTTTGGTTATTGAGTATTATTTGGGATTTGAGATTTATATATTGTGATTTATTCGTGAATAGTGACAATTCTAAATTCCAATACTGAATTTCCAAATTCCAAACAATTTCCATCCGCCCAGGCGGATCAATTACCAAATTTCAATATATGTTTGTATTTTTTTGATGATTGATTTTTGGTTATTGGGTATTATTTGGGATTTGAGATTTATATATTGTGATTTATTCGTGAATAGTGACAATTCTAAATTCCAATACTGAATTTCCAAATTCCAAACAATTTCCAATTCTCAATTTCCAAATCTTAGTATATGTTTTTATTTTTTTGATGATTGATTTTTGGTTATTGAGTATTATTTGGGATTTGAGATTTGTTTATTGTGTTTTCTTAGTGAATTGTGAATCGTGAATTGTGAGTTGTGATTAGTGAATTGGTGAATTCGTATATTGGTAGTTATTGGTTATTATTGTGTGGTTTTTCTCTTCACTCTTCACTGTTCACCCATCACTGTTCACACTTCGACATGCTCAGTATAAATTTTAATTTGTCTTTTATCTTTTTTCTTGTGTCTTTGCCCCCTAAGCTCCATGCTCCAAGCTCCATGCTAATATTGTATTCTCGGAACAATAAAGGCCATGAGTTCGTTCACCGAACTTTCAACATCCTGTTTATCGGTTTTGATTTCAATATCGACATTAATGGGCAAATCGAAAGGGGAATCAATGCCTGTAAAGTTTTTGATTTTACCTTCGCGGGCTTTTTTATACAAACCTTTTACATCCCTTTCTTCGCAAACATGAAGCGGGGCATTAACATATACTTCAATAAAATTTTCATGCCCGATGATATCTCTGGCCATATTCCGGATATCTTCGGTGGGGGAGATAAAACTGTTAATGGTGATCACCCCGCTATGAATTAATAGTTTGGAAACCTCTGCGATTCTTCTGATATTTTCAAGCCGGTCGTCTTCGGAGAAGCCCAGGTTGTTGTTGATCCCGGAACGGATATTATCCCCATCAAGTACCTGTGTTAAATAGCCTTTTTCATGTAATTTTTTTTCCAGGCCCTTGGCCAGGGTTGTTTTCCCGGAACCGGATAAGCCGGTCAGCCAGATTACTTTTGATTTTTGCCGTAATAATTTTTCTTTGTCTTCGCGCTTTAAGATCTGATCAAAAACCGGATGGATGTTATTTGCGTTGGTAGTCATTCGAATTATAAGTGTTTATGAAAGAAAAAAGATAAAAGAAAAAAGATAAAAATATATTTCTTCAATTAAGCTTTTCGTTTATTTACAATTGCGCCTAAAATGTTTTTAAGCTCTTCTGATTCATTTATCAAAATATTTATATTGTCATTAATTTTTGGATCCTCATTAATCTCCTTAAGCAATCTTAACCAATAATTTGCTTCTCTCATTTCCTTTAACGAAATCCTGATTTTATTAAGAAAATCTGCCTGTGATATTCCGGCTTGACTTTCCTCATAATTTGCGCCTGCAGAAGTTGCTGATTTTCCAAGTTGGTTTCTAAATATTTTATTTAAATCATTTTTTCTAAGATTTTTAAGAAGGTTTAATACCTTAACGGAAAAAATAAAAAGCCTGTCACGAAGATCTGTTTTATACTTATGCTCCAACTTTTTTGTCTTTTATCTTTTGTCTTTTATCTTGAAACCACAAACCACGGATTCAGTAAATCTTCCTTGTTATATGTAAGCTCATCAGGTTTATCGGTATGGGTAATTTTACCGCCCATTGCTTTTACGATGGCATGTCCTGCGGCAGTATCCCATTCCCAGGTAGGGGCGAAACGCGGATAAATATCGGCCTTTCCTTCGGCTACCAGACAAATTTTCAGAGAACTTCCGATAGATACCGTTGAAATTTTTGAATGTTCTTTTTTCAGCTTATGAATAAATTCCTCGGTTTCCGGGCTTAAATGTGATCTGCTGGCAACAACCTGATAATCCTTATCTTCTTTTGGCTGTGGAAGTTTTATGGCCTGTTTCTGTAATTCCGCCAAAGATGAAAATGAGGTGTTGTTTTCAATATCAATTGCAAATGAACCCTTATTCAGAGCACCCCAATATAATTTGTTTAAAACAGGGGCAAAAATGACCCCGAATACCGGTTTCCCATTTTCAACCAGGGCTATGTTTACTGTAAATTCACCATTTCTTTTGACAAATTCTTTGGTTCCATCCAGGGGATCAACAATCCAGATTTTATCCCAATGCTTTCTTTCCTCAAACTTGATTTTTTTGCCTTCCTCACTTAATATCGGGATGTTATATTTTTGTAAGGCATTTACAATTAAATGATGTGAGGCCTGGTCGGCCAAAGTAAGCGGGCTTTCATCTGATTTGTATTCAACTTCAAAATCGGTATTATAAATTTCTAAAATTTTTTGGCCGGCATTCATTGCGGCCCTTACAGTATAAAAAATGAGATCGTCCTGAATCATGCAGTCGGTTTTATCTGTTATTTGATCGGAAATATTTTGTTCCGCTCAAGGTAGTTAATGATTTTTTCAATGTTTTCATCCTCCTGATCGGGATTAAAAACGAATTGGGCTTTTAGGGGTTTTTCATAAACTTCATCGATGCCCGGAACATTTTCGAGTTTATTGGTTTCAACCTTTTTGTAGAAATCGGGCTTATGGGTTTTGCAGAATTCAAGATCTGCATCCATGTAGATGAGGTGGAAGCGGGTGTTTTTTCCCGATGAATCGGTAGTTTGTTGTTGGTAGTTGGTAGTATTGTTTATAATTTCTGCCAATTGTTGACGAATGCTTTCTTTAGGTGAAATAAAAGAACAGATTACAATTATCCCCTGGTCATTTAATATTTTACATACTTCTGCAACACGGCGCAAATGTTCTGCACGGTCGGCCGATGTATGATCCAGTTCATTTGATAAACCGGAGCGAACGGTGCTTCCATCCATGAGCATGACGTAAGCTCCCATATCAAATAATTTTTTTTCAAGGCTGTAAGCAAGGTTGTTTTTACCCGAACCATGCAGACCGGTAATCCAGATTGTAGATCCTTTTTGATTATATCGTTTTTGGCGTTCTTCCACAGAGATCAGGGCCTGCCCTTTAATGATCATCTGTTTTTCATGATCAGTGATCCTGGATGGAAGATCTTTATCCTGTAATTTATCGATGATCATTCCTACCGCGCAGGTATTATGAGATACGGGGTCAATCAGAATAAAGGAACCTGTTACCCGATTTTGTTTATAGGGATCGAAAAACAAGGGTTTCACAGTCGTCATTACCACACGGCCGATTTCATTTAATTTAAATGCTCTGTCCTGGATACTTCTACTTCGCTCTGTATCCAGTCGCTCCATGGTATTGACATCTACTTTATACTTAATTTCATCGAAACGGGCTTTGGTGGTATTGGTGGTATGTTTAATATAGAACTGGGTGTTGGGATTCATGGGTTTTTCGTCCATCCATACCAGCATGGCTTCAAAATGCCGTTCCACCCTGGGCATATTGTCGGGATGCACAATCATTTCGCCCCGCGAAATATCGATTTCATCTTTAAGGGTAATGGTTACGGCTTGTGGGGGAAAGGCTTCTTCTTCTTCACCTGCAGATCCCAGAATGCTGGTAACCACTGAAGTCTGGCCCGAAGGCAAGGCTTTGATCGTATCCCCTTTTCTGATGATGCCTGAAGCTATGGTGGTGGAGAATCCCCTGAAGTTCAGCGTTGGCCGGTTTACAAATTGAACCGGATAACGCAGGTCCTCAAAATTGCGGTCGCTGCCTACATGCACTGTTTCCAGAAATTCAAGCATGCTTTTTCCGTGATACCATGGCATTTGGGTTGAAGTATCAACCACATTATCTCCATTTAAGGCTGAAATTGGAATGAAATTGATATCCGGAATATTCATCCCTGTGATAAAATTTTTGTAATCGGCACAAATTTCATCAAAACGTTTTTGACTGTAATCCACCAAATCCATTTTATTGATGGCCACAACCACATGCCTGATTCCTAAGAGAGATACAATATAGGTATGTCGTTTGGTTTGGGTGATCACCCCTGTACGGGCATCTACAAGTAAAATGGCCAGGTTGGCCGTTGAGGCACCGGTAACCATATTGCGGGTATATTGTTCGTGCCCGGGTGTGTCGGCGATGATAAATTTACGTTTGTTGGTAGAGAAATAACGGTAAGCCACATCAATGGTGATTCCCTGTTCGCGCTCGGCTTTCAGTCCATCCAATAATAAAGCATAATCGATGTTTTCACCGGCATGGCCCATGCGTTTGCTGTCTCTTTCCAGGGCTTCCAGCGTATCTTCATAGAGTTTTTTTGAATCAAAGAGCAGTCTGCCAATTAAAGTAGATTTTCCATCATCTACAGACCCAGCCGTCAATATTCTTAATAAATCTTTACTTTGGTCCTGATCTAAAAATTCTTTTATGTCCATTGTTTTGAGTTGGTAGTTGGTAGTGGTTAGTTGGTGAAATAATTTATTTAATTTTTCTTCTTAATCCATTAATGAAGCTATTTATCATACTTCCAAGTTCATAAGCCATGGTTTTTGATTTTTTAATTAACTCATCATTAATCCATTTTCTTTTATGAATAACCAATAAGACTGTTAGGGATTCATTTAATGAGCCTCTTGAATAATACAAGAATTGTAAAAATTCCTTTGTTGAATTTCGCCCTTTACCTTCTGCTATATTCTGTGGAATTGATAAGGCAGAACTTTCAAGTTGTTCTAAAACCCTATAGTGCCCATTTTGCTTTTTTACTATTTGTTCGCTGATTGATAGACAGAAATCGGCATAATCCATCGCTTTTTGCCAGATGTATAAATTTTCAAAATCTGCTTTTTCCATTGCTTTGCAAGTTTGTAGTTGGTAGTTGGTAGGTTTTAGTTCATCGGTTTTCTCTATCTTAAAACAACTAATCACTACCAACTACCAACTAAAAATACCCCTCACGCTTCTTTTGTTCCATTGACCCTTCCTGGTCAAAATCGATGACTCGGGTTGTTCGTTCCGATTTGGTTGCCGTCATCATTTCTTCAACTATTTTTTCGATGGTATCTGCATGAGATTCCACAGCCCCTGTTAAGGGATAACAACCCAGGGTCCGGAAGCGTACCATACGCATTTTTGCCTTTTCAGCGAGTTCTTTGGGCATGCGTTCATCATCGACTAAAACCAGCGCACCATTATATTCAACAATGGGCCGTTCTTTTGCATAATAAAGTGGTACAATCGGAATATTTTCCAAACGAATGTACTGCCAGATATCCAGTTCGGTCCAGTTGGAGAGTGGAAATACCCTGATTGATTCTCCTTTATGAACTTTTGCATTGTAGATGTTCCAGAGTTCCGGGCGTTGATTTTTCGGATCCCACTGGTGAAACTTATCCCGAAATGAATAAATCCGTTCTTTGGCCCTTGATTTTTCTTCGTCTCTGCGGGCACCACCGAAAGCTGCATCAAATCCATATTTATCCAAACCCGCCAATAAGGCCTGGGTTTTCATAATATCGGTGTGTACCTTGCTGCCATGTGTAAACGGTCCAACCCCACTTTCAAAACCTTCTTTATTATAATGTACAATTAAATTCCAGCCCTTTTCTTTGGCATATTTATCCCTGAACTCAACCATCTCTTTAAACTTCCATTTGGAATCGATATGCATCAAGGGGAATGGAACTTTGCCCGGGGCAAACGCTTTTTCAGCAAGGCGAACCATGACCGATGAATCTTTTCCAATAGAATAAAGCATGACCGGATTTTCAAATTCGGCAGCCACTTCGCGAATAATATGAATGGATTCGGCTTCGAGTTGCTTCAGATTTGACAGGTTATAGTTGTTCATTGTTCAAGATAAAAGATAAAAGTTGAAGTTCGTGGTTTTTAGGGGTGCAAAGGTAATGATAAAATTTAGATTGGATGACTGAATGACTGATTGAATGGATGAATGATTGAATGATTGAATGATTGAATGGATGACTGAATGATTGATGAGGATTTATTAAACATTAATTCTGGTTTATTCTGCTTTCTATTATTCTAATTTCAAACAATCCAATCAATCATTCAGTCATCCAATCAGAATTTTATTTTTTCAAAGGTTCAAAACACACCTTTAATTAGCACATTGGCACATTCTCAAATTGAATAATAAGATTTGTACCATTCCACAAATTTACCGATCCCATCCTCCAGCCTTGTTTTGGGTTTGTAGTTAAAATCTGTTTTAAGTGCCGAAACATCTGCAAAGGTCTTAATTACATCGCCATCGCGCATCGTGGTATAATTGATCAGCGCCTTTTTGTTTACCTTTTTTTCAATGGTATTGATGAATTCATTCAGATTGACCGGTGAAGAATTCCCAATGTTGTAGAGTTTGTATTTGTATTTATTTTTTGAATGAACAATCAAAAGAATTCCATCAATGATATCATCGACATAGGTAAAATCGCGCTCCAGGATTCCATTGTTAAATACATTGATTGGTTTTCCTTCAATAATGTTTTTTGTAAAGATGAAAGGAGCCATATCAGGACGACCCCAGGGCCCGTAAACAGTGAAAAACCTCAGTCCGGTGGTTTTTAAATCGTACAGGTGACTGTAAGTATGTGCCATGAGTTCGTTGGCCTTTTTTGAAGCGGCATAAATACTTACAGGATGATCTACATTGTCGGTTTCGCGGAAAGGCACATTATTCCGGTTTCCGTAAACACTTGAAGAACTTGCATAGATAAAATGTGCCACCTTATTTTGTCGGCAGGCATCCAATATATTAATAAAACCACTGATATTGTTTTCGATATAAGTATGTGGGTTTTTTATACTGTATTGAACCCCGGCCTGTGCTGCTAAATGGCATACGCAATGGAATTGTTCTTCTCTGAATAAATGTTCGAGGTAAGCACGATCTGTAATATTCAGCCTGATAAATCTGAAATTATTATTTCCCTTAAGCTGTTGATAAACTTTCGGTGATGCTTCATGAATCCCAAACAAAGGTAGTTTTGCCAATTTCAGGCTTGGGTCATAGTAATCATTGATATTATCGATCCCAAGCACTTCATGACCTTCGTCCATCAATTTTTGTGAAAGATGAAAGCCAATAAAACCAAGGGTGCCGGTTACGAGGATTTTCATTTTTGAGGTTGAGGTTTAAACAGAGATTTTATTATTTAAGTAAAGATTGTTTACTTGTCGGCCTTAAGTTGGATTGGTTGATTGGATGAATGATTGATTGAAAATTTATTTATATTTTACGTTTTCACGAATAATATAGTCAGTTTTCCATTCTCCTTTTTCATTTAAGATTTTGATTTGAGATTTATTAAAAGCGATTAATTTATTTTCAAGAGCATATAATTTATCATCATATTCATCAAACCAGGATTTTTCAATTTTGTCTGATTTTAATAAGGCATAAATTTGACTGTAATTCTCAGCCAAAGAAGCTAATGCATAGTTATTAAAATTTATATTTTCTTTTAAAGACCTTCTGGCATAACCTTCTGCAATATTAGAGTGAACAGAAAATGCTGAATCTTCTACCTGAGCTTTTAGCTTAAATGTAAGCTTATTTAATGAATCGATTTTTGATGAAACAAAAACAAAGAACGTTATCGCTTCCTGCCAAACTAAAAGTTTTCGAAAACCTCTGTTAATATTCTTATTTCTATCAATTAACTTTTCCATTACTTAATTTCAATTATTCAATCACTCAATCATTCAATCTAATTATTTTATCAACCTTAGCTCCAAACTCAGTCTACAATCTCCCATCCACCATTTCTTTCGGAAGTATTGACTTAATATCATAGATTACGGCTTTGTTTCCATTGGTCAGGCTTTTGAAGTCGAGCCCCAGGAATTCATTGTGAGCGACTGCAAGTATGATGGCATTATACTGATGGGTGACGAGTGATGAGTGACGAGTGATAAGTTTTAAACCATATTCCTTTTCAACCTCCACCGGATCAGCCCATGGATCGTAAACATCTACATTACAGCCAAATTCCTTTAATTCAGCAACCACATCTACCACCTTTGTATTTCTGATATCGGGGCAATTTTCCTTAAAGGTTATTCCCATTAGAAGAACTTTACTGTTCAGGATTTTCTGACCTTTTTTAATCATCAGCTTAACCACTTTATCGGCTACAAAATTCCCCATATTATTGTTTACACGCCGGCCTGATAAAATAACGTCGGGCTGATAACCCAAAGATTCGGCTTTATATGCCAGATAATAAGGATCTACCCCGATGCAATGTCCGCCAACCAGCCCTGGTTTGTATTTTAAAAAATTCCATTTTGAACCTGCAGCTTCGATTACTTCAGTCGTATCAATACCGATACGGTCAAAAATCAGGGCCAGCTCATTCACAAATGAAATATTCAGGTCGCGTTGCGCATTTTCAATTACTTTGGAAGCTTCGGCAACTTTAATGGAGGATGCCTTATGGGTTCCGTTTTTTAAAACAGAATTGTACAGCTCATCAATTAAGTCAGCTATTTCGGGTGTTGATCCTGAAGTTACTTTTTTGATGGTTAAAAAGGTGTTGACTTTATCTCCGGGATTTATTCGTTCGGGAGAATATCCGCAATAAAAATCACGATTGAATGTTAAACCACTTACTTTTTCGAGTTCGGGAATACATTCTTCTTCTGTGGCTCCCGGATAAACCGTCGATTCGTAGATTACAATATCTCCTTTTTTTAAAACAGAACCAACGGATCGGGAAGCAATGATAAGCGGGCTGAGGTCGGGTTTATTGTTATTGTCGACCGGTGTTGGAACGGTGACAATGAAAATGTTTGACTGCTTGATATCGTTGATTGAGGTGGTTAGATTAAGGCCTGAAGTTAAGTGATGAGTGATGAGTGATGAGTGATGAGCGGATTGGACTAAAACGCCCTTTAAGTTTTGATCATCAACTTCCAGGGTGGAGTCGATGCCTTTGTTCAGTTCAGCCACCCGAGCCTGTTTGATGTCAAAACCAACGACCGGATATTTTTTGGCAAATTCAACTGCCAGTGGAAGGCCAACGTAGCCGAGGCCGATCACAGCGATTTTTATGTCTTTAAGGTTCATTTTATTTGGTGAATAGTGAGCATTGAATAGTGAACAGGGAAAAGTAGGGAAATATCAGTGTTTCTGCTATTACCCAGTCACCATTAACTTATCATATTTTGATTAAGTAATTTTTAACTTCATTGACAATCTTCAATGCGGCTTTCCCATCTCCATACAGTTTATCGTCCCAATTACCCAATGGTTTTTCCAGTATATGTTTTAGATCTGATAAATCTTCAAATACCAGCGTATTCCAATTGCCGTTTAGAGTTTCAATCCATTCGGTTTCGCTCCGGATGGTGATGCATTTTTTCTTTAAGAAATATGCTTCTTTTTGCATGCCCCCTGAATCGGTTATAAGTGCAGCACATGTATTCAGATAATTCAGGTTGTTTATATAGGATTGAGGTTTGATAAAATCAATATTTGAAAAATGATTTTCCTGAAGATTGTATTCGGACATCATCTTTTTTGTTCTTGGATGAATGGGGAAAATAACATTTCGGTTTAAATTGTTTATTTGTTCTAAAATATACTTGAGGCGGTTGGGCTCGTCGGTATTATATGGACGGTGAAGGGTGCAATAAATTTTGTTGGCATTCGCGGTCTTATGTTGGATCCCCTTTTTCTTCTTCATCAGCAAAGTCAAATCTTTCATAATATCTCCACAAATATGAACACCGGAAGTAATACCTTCCTCGTTTAATTGAATTGATGACTGCTCCGAAGAAGTAAATAATAAATCAGAAAGATGATCTGTTAAAACCCTATTGATTTCTTCAGGCATTTGCCTGTTAAAGCTTCGCATTCCTGCTTCGATATGTGCAATCGGGATGTTTAATTTTGAAGCTGCCAATGCCCCGGCAAGTGTTGTATTTGTATCCCCATATACAATAAGCATCCCGGGTTTTTCCCTGATCAGGATTTTTTCGGTTTCGATCAGTATTTGAGCGGTCTGTGATCCATGAAGTCCATTGGCCGGTTTTAAGAGATAGGTCGGATGATCAATCCCTAATTCATCAAAAAAAACAGAACTCATTTCTTCATCATAGTGTTGACCACTGTGAATGGAAATGTGCCGGAAGTGTTTTTTAAGCCCGGGTTCTAAAACAGCATGTTTTATAAATTGCGGACGGGCACCGATGAGACTTGCTATTTTGGTTTCGGATTTCATTATTCGTGAATGGTGAATAGAAGTTAGAAGTTAGAAGTTAAAAGAGAAAAGTAAAAAGTAAAAAGAGAAAAGTAAAAAGTAAAAAGTTATTAGGTGGTTTGTTTATTGATTTTTGTTACAATAGAACCTAAAATTTTCTTTAATTCATCAGATTCATTTTTAAGCAAAATAATTTCTTTCATCAGTTTTTTGTCCTCAACAATTTCAGCTAAGATGTTCAACCAATAATTTGATTCCCGCATTTCTTTTAAAGCGATGAATATTTTATTTTTAAAATCTGATCTGGAGGAAGCCCCTTGTGATTCTTCATAATTCGCTCCTGATGAAGTGGAAGATTTAATTAACTGATGTTTTATGATTTTATATTCAGGAGTATCGGGAATTCTTCTAAGCAGTTTTATAACCGTAACCGAAAAGCTTAATAATCTGTCTGTCAATACTTTATTTAAAATCGAACATTCATTCACCTTTTACTTTTTACTTTTCTCTTTTAACTTTTTAAGCAGGGGATGATACTCTCCTTTCAGCCCAATGGCTTTTGCATTCCTAATTTTGTGAACAATTTCGATGCTTTGACGCGCATCTTCGAGTGAATATCCTTTGTTGGCTAATATGTCCTGATAAACCAGGGTGTGTAAGTCGGTAAAGCCACCAGAGAACTCCATCTCCTGATTTTCGATTGTGATTGAACGAAATGTTCGTTGTCCTTTTTCGCGAATATCATCGGGCAGGTGTTGTTCATCAACACTTAAAAACCATCGAACCCTTGCTCTCTCCAGCTCCAGATATCCTGCATTTGTCCTGGGATCAAGCAGATGGGTTTTATTGTTCGTACATTTACCGAAAATAAAAGTAAGCATATCGAAAAAGTGTACCCCAATATTTGTAGCAACCCCTCCTGATTTTTCCTGGTAGCCTTTCCAGGAAGTAAAGTACCAGTTCCCGCGTGAGGTAATATAGCTTAAATCAATATCGTATATTTTGTTTTTTGGGCCTGCATCGATTTTTTTCTTGAGTTCGATGATGTTTTGATGCAGGCGTAATTGGAGAATATTATAAATTTTTTTCCCGCATTCTTTCTCAATCTCCTGCAATGCATCAATATTCCAGGGGTTGAGAACAATAGGCTTTTCACAAATGGCATGGGCTTCATTCCGTAAAGCCATACGTATGTGGGCATCATGCAGATAATTTGGGGAACAGATACTTACATAGTCAATTTTACCTTTTCCATTTCTTCTTTTTTTATCCAGGTGCCTGTCGAAACGTTCCGGTTCGGTAAAAAAATCTGCATCCGGGAAATATGAATCTATAATACCCACACTATCGAAAGGATCAAGTGCTGCAAGCAAATTGTTGCCCGTATCTTTGATGGCTTTCATGTGGCGCGGGGCAATGTAACCGGCGGCTCCTATCAGGGCAAAATTTTTAGGACTGGGGTTTGTTGACATATTGTATTATCTTTTTATGCGGTCTTGTGGTCTTGTGGTCATGCGGTCGTGCGGTCGTGCGGTCGTGCGGTTGTGTGGTCATGCGGTCATGCGGTCTTGTGTTCATGCGGTCATGCAGTCGCATTGAGCGTTAATTAGATTTTCGCAGATAGTGCATTAATTTTCCAAGAGAATTTATTGCTTTTTGTATAATTGTTCTACGTTCTGATGCTTGATCTGCATTTAAAAATTTCAAATCCTCTGCTAAATAATACATGCTCTTTAGTTCGCCAAGAGAAGCGTATGCTATTTTCAGAAAATAATGAAATTCTTTATCCCCCCTTCTGCAAAACCCTTCTGCAATATTGTTCATTGAAGAAATTGCACTTCGTTGGATTTGGTCCTTAAATCCATAATCTTTACAAGTGTTAAAATCTGAATATGTAAAATTTGCAATTTGCCTTGCCATTTGCCAAACCTCAAGTTCTTCGAAATTTTTTATCTTACCCATGAACCTGATCTGTTACAAAAAAATCTTTATTTTAATTTAAGTCCAAGACTGCAAGACTGCATGATCGCATGACCGCATGACAATTTTTATGTCTTTCCAACAATTGCCGCAGGACTTTCGATTACCAATGAATAACCAATATTTTCAATCCGGATAATTAATTTGGATTTTCCTTTATTGTCTTTTACAACTTCTCCTTCATAACCTTTTAAAGGTCCGGCTTCGATCATTACTTTTTCTCCTTTTAAAAAATGCGCTCCGCTATAATGGTGGGGTTCATTATAATCAACCATTTTTTTCATGGCATCTATCTGCCATTCGGGGATGGGTGCTGCTTTTCCTTCAAATGTTACATAACGGACGGCACCCGTTATATTTAAAATATCATAATACTCCCTTTCGCTCGACTTTACAAAAACATAAGAACGGATCATGGGTTCCTGAACTTTTTTCTTGCGGTCGCTCCATTGTCGGATTTTTGTTTCCAGGGGCAGATAGGAGGTCAGACCGCGGCTTTGCATTTCAGCATAAACTTTCTTCTCCTGCCTGGATTTGGTATAAAGGGCGTACCAGCTATAGATTAACTGCCTTGAATTTTCGGACTGATGCAAAATGTTTATGAATTATGAATTATGAATTATGAATTATGAATTATGAATTATGAATTATGAATGAAATTTATTAATCAATAATCATTAAAAAATTATCATTAGGCACGGCTTCGCCTCCTCAGTCCCATATGAGTGTTCATTAATTCGATACCAATTATTCGTTGCTAAAAGCTAATAGCTGTTAGCAAATAGCCGGTCTATTACGCTTTCCATAAAAGCAAAGGTTCAATTCCTTCGCTCTGTTCTTTATAAAGCCGAAATTCTTCTTCTGAATAAATCAAATACCTGATCCGGCGTTCGATCATTTTTTCTGCCTTTCTTACCAATTCCATCAGGTATGATTCGTTTATTTCGTTACCAATAAAGAGTAGGTCAATGATATTATTATTGATGCCATTTGCAAAATCGCCAACCACAAATACATATTTTACTTTACCTAGTTTTTCAATAACGGTGTCTATTATCTTATCAAACCCAATGTGTTTCATCATCAAGTTGTTGATTGCAGGAAATAAAGGGTGTTCGGTGTTGGCACTAAAAAGTTTCTTATTCCCCTTGTTCCAGGATTTAAGTAATCCGGCTTTTTCGAAACGGACCAATTCTACCCGTATGGCATTGGTAGATTCCTTGAATTCACTTTCAAGGTTTCTCAGATATGCACTGGAATTGCTGTTTAAAAAAAATTTTAGCAATAGCTTGATCCGTGTTTTGGAGGTTATCAGGGTTTCGAGCATGATGTCAGGTATTTCGGATTACGGGCTTCGGGTTTCGGGGAACATAAGTATCAGGTGAATTCGAATTCCAACTTTTAATTACATATTGAATATACTTATTAAGCTTGCGACCTAATATGTTGTATTCTTCAATTAAATTCGTCATGAAAGTATTATTAAAATAGAGTTGATTAATCATTTTTAACTGGCTGATACACTCATCACAGGATGAATTGGCATAAATTAAGAATCGAACAAATTCAGCTTTGTAAACTCTGCGACCATAAGCTTCAACAATATTGTCTTTGATACTTTTACTTGAACGTCTAACCTGGCTTGCCTGTTCATATAATTCGAATTTTGGCAAATCCATTGATACAGCATGGACTTTTAATGCCAATTCAAATGCAAGTTGATAAATTTCAAGTTTTTCGTAATTGTTCATTTAAACACGTGACCTGTATCCAATAACTAATTTACTAAATTGAGTAACAAACTTACTCAAAAATAAATTAAAAGTCAATAAAAACAATTTATAAGCTTAGAGAAGTCTAAGTTTCTAATTATAAGGATGGTAAAAAAGATAATTTTTGTTTGATATTAAGATTTTGAAAAAATCCGTTTCCATAATTTCTTTTTTTCGATATCCATATCATCGCTATAATAACCCTGTCCATAACCATATCCATATCCGTAGCCATATCCGTAACCATAACCGTAACCATATGATTTAGCTGAAAACTTAACATCATTGATCAGTATGCTCATATTGGGCAATTTGCGTGATTCGATGTCCTTGATGATGGATTCAAACACTTTTTTCAGGGTATAATCCTGTCGCACCATAAACAAATTGGCATCTGTGAATTTCATCAAAAGAAAAGCATCGGTTACCAAACCAACCGGCGGTGTATCGATAATAATAAAATCATATTCTTTTTTTAGTTGCTCGAATAAGAGATCAGTTCTGGGTGATGCGATCAACTCGGATGGATTTGGTGGAACAGGACCCGACAAAATGATATCCAGATTTTCAACAGATGTTTTTTGGATGATGGCATTTAAATCGCTTTTATTAATCAGATAGGAACTCAGTCCGGTATTATTGTTTAACCCAAAATCCTGATAAATTTTAGGTTTTCTCATGTCAAAACCCAACAAAATTGTTTTCTTTTCGAATTGTGCAAAAATAGAAGCCAGGTTTATAGAAGCAAAGGTTTTACCGGCACCTACCATGGCGGAGGTAATGAGAATGGTTTGTTTTTCTTTTCCCTGGGTGAGGTATTGAATATTGGTTCTGATCGATCTGAATGATTCTGCAATGGATGATTTGGGCGATTTATGTACAACCAGGTTTGTTTTACGGGCATTGTGCAAAATATGTCCGACAATCGGCAATTTGGTGATATTTTCTACATCTTTCCGTTCGAGGATTTTATCATTTAAATAATCTTTAGCAAGTATATAAACAACCGGGATCATTAATCCGATTATCATGGCAATAATATAATTGAGCTTTTTATTGGGTGAAACAGAAGATGCCAAAGAAGACTTGGCGACATCAATAATCTCGTTATCGGTTCGGTTAGAAGCCATGGTAATCTGGGCCTCGGATAGTTTTTGCAGCAAATAGGTATAAATGGCATCATTCAATTTAAATTTACGTTCGATGCTGAATAATTGTCGTTGGGTTTTTGGCAGGTATTTAATACGGTCTGCCAATACCGAAATTCTTTCATTAATATCATCAATCGCAATGGTTGAGGTGCTGATAATGTTGTTGATGTTTTCGACCAAAGCATTTTTGGTATTTTGTATCTGTTGATCGAGGCTCAGTACCAGCGGATTTTTTTCGGTTGAACTATAAAGCAATTCACTGCGCTGGTTAAATAACTGGGTAAGTTCAGCGACCAGGGCATTTAGCAGCGGATCTTCAATCCCGATGGAAGACGGGACCACAATATCTTCCACACTGTTTTTATTGTGCAGGTATTGCAATAAATTTGCATAATATTTTGATTTTACGAGCAATATGGCCTTTTCATTTTCCAGATCTTTCATATATTCAAATACCTGTTGTGCCTGGAAATCCAGGTTCATGATCTGGTTCTGAGAGCGATAATTCTGTAAATTTTGTTCGGTTACGATTAAGGAATCCGAAATACCTTCCAATTCGCTGCTAATAAATTCGATGGTGTTAATGGCCACCTGATTTTTCTTTTCCAGTCCATTGATTAAATATTCCTGGGTAAGCTTATTTAAAAAAGTAACCAGTTTCGAAATATTGTTTCCCTTTAATGAAATTTCAACAATGGATGCTTCTCTGTTGATGGGCTCAATGTCGAATGAACGGTATTTTCCCACCAATGATTCCGCATCGTTTAATACAAAACTCAAATCCTCGAAATCGGAAATTTCAGCCTTTAAATCCGGATTCAGATTGATTCGAAAGTGAAATAAGGGATGATTGATTTCCTGTCCAAAATTAAAGCTGCCTTCAAAAAATACATCTTTTTGACTGCCCCTGAATTCATCCTTCAGGAAATCATAAAGCCAGGCTTCATCCGATTCAAGGTGCAGTTTAAATTGATTATCAGAAAGAATTTCAATTTTGAATTCTGCCCTGACAGCCTGTGGAAATTGATGGTTCATTTCAACAATGAATGGTGAATCGGGATAAAGTTCTTGTTTTATGAAATTTTTAACCGTAAAATATGAAACAAAAAAATCAAGTTTTTGAATGGTCCGATAGGTAAGGGTATATGACTTTAAAATACCAATTTCATTTTCGAGATTTTGTTGATTCCCAAGCATACCAAATCCGATCAGGGCCTGCGGATCCATTTTCTGCTGATCTTCTTCAATTAGAACGGTTGTTTTTACCTGGTAAACCGGTGCGGTATATTTATTAAAAATAAAGGCAATAATAATGGCAATAAAAACAGTGAAAACAAACAAATACCAATGTCCAAAAAACTTTGTGAACAATGCTTTTAAATCAATGCTTTCTTCTTCGAAAATGGGGTTTATCTGGTCCATAAATGCTGTTCTTATTTAAAAAAGTTAATTAACAATAAAGTCGTTGATATTGCTGAAAACACCAGCGAATATGGAAAATTTGCGAAAGTGAACTGTTTGCCCTTCACCGGTTCCACATAAAGAATATCATTGGGCATCAGGTAATAATAATCAGATTCCAAAATTCTTGCATCCGTTAAATCGAGACGATGGATTTTTGCACCTGATTTGGTTTGACGGATCAGATTCAGTTTATTCCGGTCTGCAAAATCTGTTAAATCGCCCGCGAAGGAAATGGCTTCAAAAATATTGATCTTGTCCTGGTAAATTTTATATTCGCCTGGAGATTTTACTTCCCCAAGTAGGGTAATATTATAATTGACCAGCTTAACAATGACCAAAGATTCTTTTAAAAACTCGCTTAAAAGCTCTTTAATTTTAACCTTTATTTGTTCAATGGTCAGGTTATTTACATTTACTTTGCCTACCAACGGAAATTCAACATTTCCTTCTTCGGTTACAGTATAACTGTTTAAATAAACGGAAACATCATTCCCTATATTATTTGCATATTTCTGATCAACCGTATTAAAAAGGCTAGAAGTTCTCTCGTCAATCGAACTGATTTTAATATATAAATTATCTCCCGGCTGAACTTTATAGTCAACATTCCGCTCATTAATAAATTCTGTATCTGGTGTAGAACCTGATTTATCCTGAAGATAACGAAGCTTTTTCTGAGAAATACAAGCGCTTAATAACAACATACTTATGATTAGTATCAGCAATGATTTTGTTATACTATAAATGGTTTTTTTTCTCATTTACTCAATATTAGAATTAACAATTCTTTAAAATGGGAGGATTTTGTCTAAGAACAAATGTATTAAATTTAACTTAAGAATTATGTTTTCTCAAGATATTTTTAATGATTCGTATTAAAAAAAAAGGGTGAAATTATTCATTCAGAAGCAGATATTAATTAATTAGTTTAATTTTGCAGCTGATAAAAAAACAACAATATGGCTAATAAACTCATGGATCCCATCGGAAGGTTGATGGGCCTCAGATATAAATCGCATCCCTGGCATGGGGTTGACATCGGAAAAGAAGCACCTGAAATTTTAACCTGTTTTGTTGAAATGGTGACGACCGATACCGTTAAATATGAAGTTGACAAAGAAACAGGTTATTTGCGCATCGACCGCCCGCAAAAATATTCAAACACCGTGCCGGCACTTTATGGCTTTATTCCGCAAACATTCAGTGCCGATAAAGTGGCTGAATTTTGTATGGAAAAAACCCAACGGGAAGGCATCAAGGGTGATAACGACCCGATAGATATTTGTATTCTGACCGAAAAACAAATTGTACATGGGGATATCTTGGTCAGGGCAAGGCCCATCGGTGGCTTTCGAATGATTGATGGTAATCAGTCGGATGATAAAATTATTGCAGTTTTAAACAATGATGCGGTTTATGGGAATTATAAAGATATCAGTGATTGTCCATCCTTAATTATCGACCGGCTCAAACATTATTTTTTAACCTATAAAGATTTACCCGGAAACCCAAGGGATGTTGAAATTACGCATACATTTGGCATTGATGAGGCGCACGAAATTATTGCCCGCTCAATGGAAGATTATCTGCATAAATTCGATAACCTGACTTCCGCACTTTCGGATGTTTAGTCAGTGAGTAGTGAGTAGTGAGTAGTGAAGAGTGAACCGAAATTCTTGCTTAAATAACGATCAATAACAAGGAATCACCTCATATACTTTTCTTATTGAACCGCTTTACCAATCAGTGTTGCAGCGGTGCACTTTTCGATTTTGACCTTCACATAATCTCCAACTTTAAAATTTTCACGGGGAAATACAACAACTTTATTTTGGCTGTTACGACCGGATAGATGTGCTTCTGATTTTTTGGAAAAACCTTCTACCAGTACTTCTGTTGTTTTGCCAACATCTTTTTTGTTGTTCTGAAGTGATAGTTTCTGCTGAAGGTTTATAATTTCTGTTAAGCGTCGGCTTTTTACTTGTTCCGGAACATCGTCCTTATATTTTTTGGCAGCCAGGGTATCCGGTCGTTCAGAATATTTGAACATAAAAGCATAATTATATCCGACGGTCTCCATGATCGAAAGCGTTTCCTGGTGGTCTGCTTCGGTTTCGCTGCAAAAGCCGCTGATGATATCGGTGGATAGGCCACAATCCGGAATGTATTTTTTAATACTGGAAATCCGGTCGAGATACCATTCCCGGTCATATTTACGGTTCATTAATTTTAAAATACGGCTGCTTCCCGATTGTACCGGAAGATGAATGGATTTGCAAATATTCGCATGGTCTGCGATGGTTCGAATGAGCTGATCAGAAATATCTTTGGGGTGTGAAGTGGCAAACCTTACTCTCAGCAATGGATTTATTTCAGCCACTTTCTCTAATAATTCAGGGAAATTTGTTTGTCCATCTTCATGCCAGTTGTACGAATTAACATTCTGACCCAACAAGGTAAGCTCGCGATAACCCTGTTCAAATAAATCTTTTGCCTCCGCAATAATTGTTTCCGGATCACGGCTTCTTTCTTTTCCACGGGTAAACGGAACCACACAATAGGAGCAAAAATTTTGGCATCCGCGCATGATCGAAATAAAGGCAGAAATTTTATTTGAATCGAATCGAACCGGACTGATATCTCCGTAGGTTTCCTCGGCTGATAGTAGAACATTGATGGCCTGCTGCCCGTTTTCAATGGTGTTAATCAATCTGGGCAGATCCCGGTATGCATCCGGACCGGCAATAATGTCAACACCCTGTTCTTCTTCCAGTAATTTTTCTTTTAACCTTTCTGCCATGCAACCCAAAATCCCGATTTTCAATTCAGGATTTTTTTTCTTTAATCTGCGAAGTTCAGCGATACGTTTTCTTACTCTTTGTTCAGCATGATCGCGGATTGAGCATGTATTTATGAAAATAATATGAGCTGATTCAATTTCGTTGGTTGTGACATAATTATGATCGGTCAAAATGGATCCGACAATCTCGCTGTCGGAAAAATTCATCTGACAACCATAGGTTTCTATATAAATTTTTTTTGTAATATTGTCGGTCATTAAAGCTCCCCACTTAATTGATTTTGTTAAAAATCAGATGTTTAGTTTTTATTTTTTGTGCAAAAATAGTTAAATAATTTAAGGCAGATTGAACATACTTTATTTTTTAATTCGGAGGCAATTGGATTTAAAAATTTTATTTGTCTTACTTTTGCAGCACATTCATTTTTAAATAGTATCAGATTGGAGAGATAAGATGGCAAAAAATTTAGTAATTGTGGAGTCGCCAGCGAAGGCTAAAACCATTGAGGGTTTTTTAGGGAAAGAGTTTCTTGTAAAATCCAGCTTTGGGCATGTTATGGATTTATCAAAAAAGAACTTAGGGGTTGATATAGAAAATGGTTTTATCCCGAACTATGAAATTTCTGCTGATAAGAAAAAAATAGTTAATGAATTAAAAAAAGAGGCAAAAGCAGCTGAAATGGTCTGGCTTGCCTCCGATGAAGACCGCGAAGGGGAGGCCATTTCCTGGCATTTGTTTAATGCACTTAAACTGGAAGAGCAAAAAACAAAACGCATTGTTTTTCATGAAATTACAAAAACTGCGATTAGTGAAGCCATCCAACATCCCAGAAAAATCGACAAACACCTGGTTGATGCACAGCAGGCCAGAAGGGTTCTCGACCGATTGGTCGGCTTTGAATTGTCGCCTTTGCTCTGGAAAAAAGTAAAACCTTCGTTATCGGCCGGTCGTGTGCAATCGGTTGCGGTGAGACTGATTGTTGAGCGCGAAGAAGAAATTAAAAATTTTAAAGTAAGCTCGAATTATCGCGTGATTGGCGTATTTGAAGTTAAGCAGGGGGATAAAAAAGTAAAATTTAGTGCCGAAGTACCCAAAAGATTCAAAAGTAAAGAAGAAGCCGAAGAATTTTTGGGTTATTGCAAAAATGCCGAATTTAAGATTGCCCAGGTAGAAAAAAAACCCGGAAAAAAATCTCCTGCTCCTCCATTTACGACCTCTACCTTACAACAGGAAGCCAGCCGAAAACTCGGATATTCGGTTGCAAATACCATGCGGATTGCGCAGCAATTATACGAATCGGGTAAAATTACCTATATGCGAACCGACTCGGTTAATTTATCAAAAATGGCCATGGCCATGGCCAAAGAAGAAATTGTTAAGCTTTTTGGTGAGGAATATGTTAAAACCCGGCAATATAAAACCAAAACTAAAGGAGCCCAGGAGGCACACGAAGCCATTCGTCCAACTTATTTAAACAATGAAAGTATTAAAGGTGATGCGTCGCAGCAACGATTGTATGAATTGATTTGGAAACGTACCATCGCATCACAAATGAGCGATGCGGAATTGGAAAAAACCAATGCAAGCATCACACTTTCAAATCATGACGAGAAATTTGTGGCCAAAGGCGAGGTTATTAAATTCGACGGATTTTTGAAATTGTATATCGAGTCGACGGATGAAGAAAACGGACAGGAACAAAGTGATGTTCTGCCTCCTTTAAAATCGGGAGATCGGCTTCAGTACAAAGAAATTAAGGGTGAGGAAAGATTTACGCAATATCCGCCCCGATATACGGAAGCCTCACTGGTAAGAAAAATGGAAGAGTTGGGGATCGGACGTCCATCAACTTATGCCCCGACAATTTCAACCATTCAGAAACGGGAGTATGTGGTAAGGGAAGATCGTCCGGGAATGATCAGAAAATACAATTGTTTGCAATTGAAAAGCGGAGAAATTCAGGCGGTTGTTAAAACGGAAAAAACCGGATTTGAAAAATCAAAATTATTTCCCACAGATATCGGTGTACTGGTAAATAAATTTTTAATACAATATTTTCAGGATATCATTGATTATAATTTTACGGCAAGTGTTGAAATGGAATTCGACGAAATTGCAGACGGTAAAAAAGCCTGGAACAGCATGATCAGTGATTTTTACGGGCCGTTTCATTCAAAAATTGAGAGTACGCTCGAAAATGCGAAAAAATTCAGTGGTGAAAAATTACTGGGTGTTGACCCCAAAAGCGGGAAAAATGTTTATGTGAAAATTGGCCGTTATGGAGCCATGGCACAGATCGGAGAAACTGATAGCGAAGAAAAACCTCAATTTGCCGGCCTCAAAAAAGATCAGAGTATTGAAGATGTCACCCTCGCGGAGGTACTTGAACTCTTTAAATTTCCGCGTTCAATCGGCGAATTTGAAGGATCGGAAATAAAGGTGGCCATTGGTCGTTTCGGACCTTATGTTCTTCATGAAAAATTGTTTTATTCGTTGGACAAAACTGATGATCCGGTGACCATCGATCTGGATCGGGCCATTGAAATCATCAGACTGAAAAAAGAAAAAACCAGGCAAAGCATTATTAAAGAGTTTGACGAAAATAAAGATGTAAAAGTTTTAAAAGGCCGATATGGCCCATATATTTCCATTCAGAAGAAAAATTTCAAAATTCCCAAAGGACAAAACCCTGAAGATTTAAGCCTTGAAGACTGCATTAAAATTTCAGAGGATCCACAAAATGCACCTAAAAAGCGATTTGTGAGGAAGAAGAAATAATATTGGTGATTGAGTTATTCTTAGTTATTTATTGTTATTGGTATGAATTGATAATAATGAAATATTTATAACTTTAAGTTTTAATTCGATTAATGGATAATAAAAGTTTAACAAATCTGGAAATTTACCAAATTTCCCTTGACTTGAGTTCGAAGGCTTGGCTAATATTTCAATCGATCGATAAATCTCTTCAGTTTTCATTAGGAAACCAATTTCTAAAATCAACCGACTCAATAGGAGCTAATATTGCAGAAGGATTTGGAAGGTTCCATTATAAAGACTCATTAAAATTTTATTACAATTCCAGGGGTTCATTATTTGAAACAAAACATTGGCTTGAACTTTTAAAAAATAGAAGTCTTATTAGTGTGAGTGAATATGATGAATTAAATGCTGAAATCGATATTCTCGCAATTAAATTGAATAATTTTATCAATTATCTTAAGAATAAAGCTTCAACATCTTAATAACTATTAATAACAACAAATAACCATTAATAACAAAATAACTTACATGGACATTGACCTCTATCTTGAACCCATCGATTTGAACGGTTATGAAATCGCTGAGAAAACCAAGAAAAAACGATTGGGTGATATCGTTAAAGCACATACCAAAAATAAAAAATTACCGGATTTAAGCGGTGCAAATATTGCGATTGTTGGTGTATTGGAAGATCGTTATGCTGTTGGCAATAAAGGAACGGCAGCTGCACCGGATCAGGTTCGGAAATATCTTTATGGATTGTTTGAAGGGGCATACCATATTAAAATGGTTGATTTGGGCAATATCAAAAATGGCCATTCTGTTGATGACACTTATTTTGCTTTGAGTAATGTTATAAAGGAAATACTAAAGCAAAACATAGTTCCGGTAATTATTGGCGGCAGCCAGGATTTAACTTATGCCAATTACCAGGCATATGAAGATTTGGGACAGATTATAAATATTGTGGCGATCGATCCAGTTTTTGATTTGGGAAAAACCGAACAGGAAATGAGTTCCCAATCTTATCTCAGCAAAATTATTTTACATCAACCCAATTATCTATTTAATTTTTCCAATATTGGTTATCAAACTTATTTTGTTGATCAGGAGGCTATTGAATTGATGAAAAATTTGTTTTTTGATGCTTATCGCCTGGGATTTGTAAGATCAAAAATTGAAGAGGTTGAACCCATTGTTCGAAATGCCGATTTAATCAGTTTTGATATTTCTGCCATCCGGCATTCGGATGCCCCGGGTAATAAAAATGTAACCCCCAATGGATTTTATGGCGAAGAGGCATGTCAGATTGCCCGTTATGCCGGGATGAGTGATAAACTGACTTCCATTGGCTTTTATGAATTAAATCCGGAATTTGATTATCACGGGCAAACGGCACATTTGGTGGCCCAGATGATTTGGTATTTTATCGATGGATATTATAACCGCAAAAATGAATTCCCGCATAAAGATAAGCGCCAATTTGTAAAATATCATGTCAAAATTGAAGGTGAAAAAAATGAATTGGTTTTCTATAAAAGTAAAAAAAGTGACCGCTGGTGGATGGAAGTTCCCATTCGGTCGCAGCAAAAAGTAAAATTCAAAAGGCATCATTTAATTCCTTGTTCATACCAGGATTATCAAACTGCCTGCGATAATGATATCCCGGATCGTTGGTGGCAGGCATACCAAAAATTAATGTAATTTTTTTGGTTATTAAGTTATTCGTTGTTATTGTGTTATTGGAATTTATACTTAATAACTATTAATAACCTAATAATTTAATAACAGATATTAAGAAATTGATTTTATCATCCAAAATTTGGATACTCTTTAGAGGGAGAGGCTACTTCTTCGCTTCCCTTCCCGGATTTTTAGACAGAAAACTTTTCCATCCGGAATATGATTCATTTTGATCTGTTTGGCCCTTTTGAAAGTAATGGCAAACAGCGGCAGCCAGCCCATCCGTTGCATCAAGGTATTTGGGCATTTCAGAGATTTTCATAATATTTTGCAGCATGGCGGCCACCTGCTCCTTTGAAGCATTTCCTTTCCCGGTGATGGATTGTTTGATTTTTTTAGGGGAATATTCAAAAATGGGCAATCCCCTTGATAAAGCGGCAGCCATTGCCACTCCCTGTGCCCTTCCCAGTTTTAGCATCGATTGTACGTTTTTTCCAAAAAAGGGTGCTTCAACGGCCAGTTCGTCCGGATGATGTTTATCGATAAGTTCTGCGACTTTTTCAAAAATGCTTTTTAATTTAAGGGCATGATTACTATGTCCGCCCATTTTTAAAACATTCATCTCAATCAGGGATAATTTATTGCCTTTACACAAAATAATTCCATAGCCCAAAATATTGGTTCCCGGGTCAATGCCGATGATAATGCGTTCCGTACTCAAAAATTATTTTCTTTTATGTTCATGAAACAAATTTAAGGAAACAATGAAAGCAGAACTTATAAAAAATTATTGGGTTTTTAAAATTGATTCGGCAAACACTAAGTCAGCCTGACGCGTAATTTTTATGTTCTCCCAGTTTCCTTCCGATAAATAAATGGTTTCGCCACTCATTTCGTACACACTGGCATCATCGGTAAAATGATGCTGATAAGATTTTTGATAGGCTTTCTTAATTTCTGCTGCCTGAAACACCTGGGGTGTTTGTATCAGTCGGAGCTTTTTACGGTCAACAACCTGGTTTCCTGCTTCGGTAAGTTCCCTGACAGATTCATTAACTTCTACCACAGGTACTGCAGAGCCAAAAGATTTGGCCGTATCGAAAGCATTTTGAATGGTCGATAAACTGACCAATGGCCTAACGCCATCATGTATTGCAACCAGTCCGTCATCATCGATGTTTTCTAATCCGTTTTTAACGGAAAAATAACGGGTATTTCCACCTTCCACAATTTTATGTTTAATGGGATAATTGTATGTTGAACATAAATCTTTCCATTCGTTGATAAAATTTTTCGGCAATACCAGGATGATACGGATTTTCGAATCAAATTTATAGAAAATACTGAGTGTGTAAAAAAGTAGGGGCCTGTTGTTCAGCAACATAAATTGTTTTGGAGTTTTACTCCCCATGCGTTCTCCGCTTCCACCGGCAACAATAATAACAGATCTAGATTCTTTCATTAATAAAACAAAAATCCCCGTGCTATACGGGGATGGTATTTATTATAAGATTAGCATGGCATCACCATAAGTGAAAAACCTGTATTTTTTCTGAATGGCTTCCTTATAGGCTTTTTTCAGGAAATCGAAACCGGCAAAAGCAGAAACCATCATCATCATTGATGATTGAGGTAAATGAAAATTGCTGATCATCGAGTTGGCAACACTAAATTCGTAAGGAGGAAAAATAAATTTATTGGTCCATCCTTCATAAGGTTTTACAAATCCTGAAATAGAAACAGAAGATTCGAGGGCTTTCATCGAAGTGGTTCCGATGGCACAAACATTCCTTTTATTCTCTTTTGCATGATTGATGATGTTGCTATTGGCATCAGTGATGATCATTTCTTCGGAGTCCATTTTATGTTTGGTTAAATCTTCAACCTCAATATTCCGAAAATTTCCCAATCCGGCATGAAGGGTAATTTCTGCAAAGGATACCCCAATCAACTCTAGTCTTTTCATCAATTCCCGGCTAAAATGCAATCCGGCGGTAGGCGCGGCCACTGCTCCTTCATGTTTCGCATAAATGGTTTGGTAACGTTCCTGGTCTTCGGGCATGCTTTCCCTCATATGAATTTTTGGCAAGGGTGTTTTTCCCAAGGAATAAATTGTTTTTTTGAATTCATCATAGGGCCCGTCGAATAAAAACCTTAAGGTTCTTCCTCTTGAGGTTGTATTGTCAATTACTTCGGCCACCAGCGATTCATCTTCCCCGAAGTAGAGTTTATTTCCGATGCGTATTTTACGGGCCGGATCAACCAGAACATCCCATAAACGTGTTTCAGGATTAAGTTCTCTAAGTAAAAATACCTCAATTTTGGCACCTGTTTTTTCCTTTTCGCCATACAAGCGTGCCGGAAATACCTTGGTATTATTAATCACAAAGACATCACCATCATTAAAATATTCTAAAATATCTTTAAAAACTTTATGTTCTATCGTTTTTTTATCCCTGTGCAGAACCATTAATTTGGCTTCATCTCTATTCTCTGTTGGGTGGCTGGCAATGAGTTCCGGGGGTAAACTATATTTAAATTGAGATAATTTCATAGGACTTATTTTGCTTCTTTTAGTGGGCGCGAAAGTAATGTATTTTTAAGGAAAAGTCAAGTGGAGCCTTTTCTAAATTAATAAATCACAAGGGCTTTGTCAAGAAACCGTGGTTTTTTTAAGATGAATTAACATTTCTTTGAAAGCATCAGGTTCAATGCTGTCTTTCAATTCATAATTTCCGATTCGGGTTCGGGTCAGGGCGGTGAGATAGGCCCCGCTTCCCAGCCTGATCCCAAAATCGTTGGCCAGAGATCGAATATAAGTTCCTTTACTGCAAACAACACGGAACTTAACAATGGGCATTTCTACACTGGTAATTTCAAATTCGCTAATGCTTACCAGCTTGGGTTTAATGGTTACTTTTTCATTTTTCCTTGCATACTCATAGGCACGTTTGCCGTCAATTTTTATGGCAGAATAAACCGGCGGCATTTGTTCAATGGTTCCGATAAATTCCTTTGCTGTGTTTTTAATCAGTTTCTCAGTGATATGTTCTGTGGGATAATTTTTGTCGATCTCAGTTTCTGCATCAAACGACGGGGTGGTTTTTCCGAGTGTAAAAGATCCGGTATATTCTTTTTCAAGGCCCTGAAATTCATCAATCTTTTTTGTAAACTTCCCGGTACAAATAATCAATAATCCATTGGCCAACGGATCGAGTGTACCGGCATGACCCACTTTTATACGCTTGATACCTGTATGGTGTTTTAATAAATGACGTATTTTACTGACCACATTAAAAGAAGTCCAGCCAAAGGGTTTATTAATCAGGAGCAGTTCACCCGCCTGAAAGTTAAATAGTTGTGAAGAAGTATCAGTATTCATTAAGCAAAGATAATTGCCAGGGTTCCGATTACAAAACAATAGACTGAAAAATAAATCAGTTTACCACGACTTACAATGTTGATCATCCACTTACAGGCAAGTGTACCGGTGATAAAAGCCGCGATAAAACCAATAATCAGCGGCAAGGTACCGATGCTTGTTTCTGCCGACATATCACTTGAAATCAAATCCTTTGCATTGGCCCCGATGATGGGGATCAGGACCATCAGAAATGAAAATTTTGCAATATTTTCTTTGCGATTTCCGATTAATAATCCGGTGGCTATGGTTGCTCCCGAGCGGGATATTCCCGGGAGAACTGCGAGAGATTGGGCAATTCCGATTATAAACGAATCAAGAAAATTAATTTTCCGGAGGTTTGATCTTTTCAGGTAAGTAGAGGCCAACAACAGTGAGGTGATGATGAGCATAATACCTACAAAACGTACATTTCCGGTAAAAAGAGCTTCAATTTCCTCACTAAAAAACAAGCCTAAAATTACAACCGGGATCATAGATACGGCAATTTTAAAAAGGTAAGAAGTTTCCTCGTTCCATTTAAATAAGAACAGTCCTTTTAAAAGTTGTAAAATGTCTTTATAAAATATAACAATGGTACTGAGCACTGTTGCCCCATGAACAATTACCGTAAAAATTAAGCTCCGTTCGGCGTTGATTCCCAAAATGGCTTTACCGAGTTCTAAATGACCGCTGCTGCTCACCGGTAAAAATTCGGTTAAACCCTGAACAATACCCAGAATCAATGCTTCAAACCAATTCATTATTTAAAAAATTATGAGGTGAAAATTAAAGAGAAAACCCGATTATGATTTCGGCCTTTTCATGATCGCGAAAATTTCAATAATATAACCGGTAATAATTAAAATTGGTGCCAGGGTTAAGCGCTGAAAGTTGAACATTTTAAAATTAAACACATTGGGATCTTCGGAACCACCCCCAATCATTAATAAAAAGCCAAGGGTAATAATCAGTACTCCGATAATGAGTAGTCTGTAATTTTGCCGGGAAAATGAAAAAGTGACCATTTCATCTTCAGATTTTTGTTTTTTGGGAGCCGTTTGCGATGGATTTGAACTCACTTCCTTTTGTTTGGCTTTTTGTTTTTTCATGCGTCAATCATTTAAATTAAATGGTCAGATGTTCATTCGTTGTTTATTGCGGTTCAGGCGTAATAAGATCGGTTGTTTAAAATTTCAAATTCAAAAATAAAGGTATTTTTTCAGAAGCAAAAACAATTAACTTTTTTTAATAATAAAGATCGTCCGTTTTCATATTCAGGAATTTACGGAGTGCAAAATAAGTAGATAGCCAGGAAATTAATATACCGGTTATCATGACAAGTATAAACAGGCTGATAAATAGATTTATATCCTGAAAATCAATTAATTCGGGAAATTCAAGTTGGGCGAAATAAATAAAGCCCCCGATCAGGATCAACGCAAATATTGCACTGTAAACCCCCTGTAAAATTCCCCGGATAACAAAAGGCCTTCGGATAAACTTTTGCGTAGCTCCAACCAGCATCATACTTTTAATCAGGAATCGTTTTGAATAAACGGATAAACGAATGGTATTATTGATCAGCGCAATGGCAATGATCAGCAATAAAACACTAAATCCCAACAAAATCAAGCCGATTTTTTGAACATTTTGATTGATGGCTTGCACAAGCGATTTTTGGTAAAAAACTTCTTTTACATTATTATTTGCCAACAATTCTTTTTCGATGCGCTCAATACTTTCTAAATTGGCATATTCAGCTTTTAATTTTAAGTCAATCGAAGATGGCAGTGGATTAAAACCCAGAAAATCGATAAAATCTTCGCCCAATTCAGATTTAAGTTCTTCGGCGGCTTTTTCTTTGGTAATATATTCTGTTGATTTAGTATAATCATTGGCGTCGAGAAATTTTTGTAATTGTAATATTCCCGCTTCTCTCGCACCCTCTTTCATAATGATTCGTATTCCGATGTTTTCTTTTACCTGGTTCGATATTTTTTGTGCGTGAAGCACAATCAGCCCAAGCACCCCAAGCATGAGCAATACCAGGGTAATACTTACAAAGGAAGTCAGGTACGAAGTTTTTAAACGACGCTTTGTGTATTTATCTTCTCTTTTAGCCATTGTTCAAATTGTAAAGCTAAATTAATCAAATTAATCATAAATGAGCAGTTGTTTAGTAATCGCTGACAAATGGTTTTAAAGTCTTCAATGGGTCTTGATTATAAAATTATAGAATTGTGAAGATTAGCGGTAGTTGATTGTGTAAACTTTTCTATCTTTTTTCTAACTTCGCAGCCTGAAAGAAAAAAACCAATTATCAAGGATATAAGGAAATAATCATGGATTATAAATTTTTGGAAATAGAACCGAAGTGGCAAAAATACTGGAGCGATCATAAAACCTTTAAGGTTATAGAAAATTATTCAAAGCCGAAGTATTATGTATTGGATATGTTTCCTTATCCTTCCGGAGCTGGATTGCATGTAGGGCACCCATTGGGTTATATCGCATCTGATATTTATGCACGATATAAGCGACAAAAAGGATATAATGTACTTCACCCCATGGGTTATGATGCTTATGGATTGCCTGCTGAACAATACGCCATTCAAACCGGTACGCATCCCGAAATTACCACCAATAAAAATATTGAACGATATCGGGAGCAATTGGATAAAATTGGTTTTTCGTTCGATTGGGACCGTGAGGTAAGAACCTGCGATCCGGCATACTATAAGTGGACGCAATGGACATTTATCCAGTTATTCAATTCATGGTTTAATAAGGATACCAATAAAGCAGCTAAAATTGAAGATTTGGTGACTGTTTTCAGGAAGGAAGGAAACAAAAACATCAATGCGGCCTCAGAGTACCAGGATGTTTTTAGTGCAGCGGACTGGAATGCCATGGATGAAAAAACGCAACAAGAATTGTTGATGAATTATCGCCTTGCCTATCTTTCGGATACGATGGTTAACTGGTGCCCGGAATTGGGAACTGTTTTGGCCAACGATGAAGTAAAAGAAGGTTTATCGGAAAGGGGAGGCCATCCGGTTGAACGCAGGTTGATGAAACAGTGGTCGCTGAGAATTACTGCTTATGCACAAAGATTACTTGATGGATTGGATCAAATTGAATGGTCCGATTCTATAAAGGAAATGCAGCGAAATTGGATTGGTAAGTCAAATGGTGCAACGGTATATTTCAAAATAAGTGGACACGAGGGGCTTTTGGAAGTTTTTACAACAAGGCCCGATACATTATTTGGAGCAACCTATATGGTTTTGGCACCGGAACATAATTTGGTTGAAAAAATTACTGCTCCCGGACAAGAAGCAGAAGTTTTAAGGTATGTACATTGGGCAAAAAACCGCTCTGAGCGGGAACGCCAATCCGAGGTGAAAAATATTAGCGGGGTATTTACAGGGGCTTACGGAATAAATCCGTTGAACAGAAAAGAAATACCGATCTGGGTGGCTGATTATGTGTTGGCAGGATATGGCTCGGGTGCAATTATGGCAGTTCCTGCGCACGACAGCCGGGATTATGCTTTTGCAAAACATTTCGATTTACCTATCGTACAGGTGGTTTCTGGCGGAGATATTTCAACGGAATCCTATGATGCGAAAGAAGGTAAAATGATAAATTCCGGATTCCTTGATGGGATGGAAGTTAAAGATGCAATAGTGGCGACGATTGAGAAAATAGAAGAAATGGGATGTGGATTCGGAACCGTAAATTATCGATTGCGAGATGCCATCTTCAGCCGTCAGCGTTATTGGGGCGAGCCTTTTCCAATATATTATAAAAATGGAATTCCATATACATTAAATGAAGATCAATTGCCTTTAACCCTCCCCGAGGTTGATAAATATTTACCGACAGAATCGGGGGAGCCACCCCTGGCAAGGGCCAAAAACTGGAAAACAAAAGAAGGTTATCCGCTTGAAACCAATACCATGCCCGGATTTGCCGGTTCGAGTGCTTATTATTTGCGCTATATGGATCCGCATAACGACAAAGAATATTTTTCAAAAGAAGCCAATGAATACTGGCAGGACGTTGATTTGTATATTGGCGGAGATGAACATGCGGTTGGACACCTGCTTTACTCCCGTTTCTGGAACAAGTTTTTATTTGATATCGGACTGGTTAAAAAAGATGAACCTTTTAAAAAATTAATAAACCAGGGAAAAATCCAGGGACGTTCAAGTTTTGTTTACAGGATCAATCACGAAAAGTATGCTGAGCATTTACTTTGGGAACTGATCAAAAAACTTGGGATGGATAAAGAAATTATCAGGAATTATCAGGACGGTCGTCGTAAATTCGATTTTTATCATCAGAAGGAAAAAGTAATTGTTGAAATAAAGAGCCAGGCAAAGCTCGAAAAGCTGGAAACTTCCTACGAAAAATATATTCAGGGGACGGACAAGAGACTTATTTTGATCCCGATTGCGAATATTCTGGAAGATACCGAAAGAGCCATTATGGAAGCGATAGAGGCATTTGATCATTTGAATAAGGGCGTGGTTTTTAACCGTTATGAAATTCGGGAATTAAAACCCATTTTCGTTTCAAAAAACGTGAAGGGCAGAAGTGAATTTTCCACCCCGATACATGTTGATATTAGTTTTGTTGATAACGATATTTTGGATACAGAAGCCTTTAAAAAATGGAGGCCCGAATTTACTGATGCCGAATTTATTCTCGAAGATGGGAAATATATTTGTGGTTATGAGATCGAAAAAATGTCGAAATCGAAACACAATGTTCAAAACCCCGATCAACTGATCGAGAAATATGGAGCCGACACCCTCAGGCTTTACGAAATGTTCCTTGGACCACTGGAATATCACAAACCCTGGGATACCAAGGGAATTGAAGGGGTATTTCGCTTTATGAAAAAATTGTGGCGGCTTTACCATAATGATGAGAATAATTTTAATGTTTCGGATGATGAGCCCAACAGGGATGAATTAAAAACGCTTCATAAAACCATTAAAAAAGTAAAAGAGGATATTGAGCGTTTTTCATTTAATACGGTAGTCAGCACTTTTATGATTGGCGTAAATGAACTGACCGACCTCAAATGCAATAAGCGCAAAATACTTGAGCCCTTAACCATTATGATTTCTTCCTATGCTCCCCACATTGCCGAAGAATTATGGTCGTTGCTCGGACATCATGAAACCATTACTTATGCAGATTTCCCCGAATGGAATGAAGCGTACATCAAAGAAGATTCTGTGATATACCCGGTTTCATTTAACGGTAAAATGCGTTTTAAAATTTCACTTCCTGCTGATATGAATGTAAGTGAGGTTGAGAAATCAGTGCTTGAAGCTGAAGAAGCCCAAAAGTGGATCGAAGGCAAAACTCCTAAAAAAGTAATTGTAATCCCCCAAAAAATTGTGAATATCGTTATTTAAAATTTATCATTGGTCGGATCGAAACATCTTTTGACCGTCTGGAATCAAGATTAAAGTATTTGTTGTAAAAGCATTTACATAAGGGAATGAATTTTGTAAGTTTATTCTGAATTAACGTAATCATGAAAAAGTACATCCTCACTATATTATTGCTTGCATATATTGGCAATGGTTTTTTATTGGCACAAAATACGAATCACAAAAAATGGCAACAGATTGATTCATTATTGAAGATCGGACTGCAAAAAACTGCCGGAACTGAAATCGATAAATTATATCTGTCCTCCAAAAAAAGAGGAGATATCGCGGATTTTATCCAAGCTGTATTTTACAAATCAGAGCTGGCCATAATGAGCAATAATCTACCCGGTTTTATTGAGCTCCTTGAACAAGAAATCATAAATTTATCCAATCCGAATAAGCAGATTTTGCAGTCTGTTGCTGCTGCCTCTTATGCCCGGTATTATTCGGACGGCCGTTGGGAAATAAATGAACGGACAAAGGTTCGGAATGGCCGTGATTTGCCAATTACTGAATGGACAAAAGAAAATTATTTTGATAAAATCATTAACCATACAGATGCTTCACTTCTGGAAGCAACCAAAACAGCAAGTGTGATTCTGGATGAAGACCTCATAGTTATGGCCGATTCCACCATTAATCTGAAAAACTTGTCCTTATATGAATTACTGGCTTATCGTGCTATTCAGTCTTTATCTGCTTTTATGAATGAAAGTGAAAACCATGAAGCAGAAATAAATCCGAATCCAAAATTAATGACCCTCTATCCTGATTTTATTAAACTGGATTTCACCAAAATCAATACATATGATTTTAGGTTTCAGGTACTGAAGAATTATCAAAAATTATTAAAATTTCAGCTTCAAAAAAAAGACAATAAGGCCATTCTTTATACCGATTTAAATCGATTAAGGTTTATTAAAGAAGTTTTTTATCCTTCGGAACTGTATGATGCGGATTATTTATCTGTATTGAACAAAATGGCTGAACAAAATAAAAAATCAGAAATTGTTACTTCCGTCTATTATGAAATTGCGAACACCTATTTTAAGAGGGGTCAAAAATACCAACCTTATGAATATCCCGAATATCAATGGGAATTCAAAAAAAGTTTAGAATTTGCTCAATTGGCAATCCGGGCTTTTCCATCAACTGCCGGGGCAAAGGATTGCCAGGAACTGATTAAAGCAATTCACAACCCCTTACTTGAAATTACGGCCAGGGCAGAATATTTACCGGATCATCCGATCCTGGCTTCGCTCACATATCAAAACCTGGATCAGGTTTATCTGAGGCTCGTTCCAGTTGGACATCTGAATTTTGTGAATAAATTTGACCGCCTCTATGGGAAAGAAAGCATTCAGGCATTGAAAAAATACCCGATTTTTGATGAGTGGAAACAGGAACTGCCCAATCCGGGAGATTTTCAAGCCCATAATGTTCAGATACGAATTCCGGATGTTCCCAACGGATTTTATTTTTTGCTAGCATCTTCATCTCCTGATTTCGAAGAGCCATCTCTTATTTCCACAAATTATTTTGAGGCAACAAAAATCGGATTCATTCAAAGAAGGGATAAAGCAGGTGCGATCGATATTTTTGTTCTGGATCGCTTAAGCGGAGAGGCACTTAAAAATGTAAAACTCGATATTCAGTCCGTCAAAAACAACGCTGACACTGAAAAATGGAAAACCGAACAAACATTCTTCAGCGATAAAAACGGGTATATACGGATTACGGGATTGGAAAAATCATGGTACCAGAATTTTTGTTTTTCCTATAAAAATGACACCCTGGTCAAAAAAAATACATATCAGGGAGCGCCCATAATGGTTGAAAAAAGTTATTCTCAAACAAATTTTTTTACCGACAGAAGTATTTATCGCCCCGGACAAACGGTGTATTTTAAAGGAATAATGTATCAGTTGAAAGAGGGTAAGTATACAATTTCGCCCGGCAAAAATACACTCATTAAACTATTCGATGCTTCCCAAAAAGAAATTAAAAGTATTCAATTAAAAACCAACGAATTTGGATCGTTCCATGCGTCATTTGTAATCCCAGAGAATTTACTGAATGGTCAATTTTCAATTGGTAATGAGGATGGGCGCAGCTTTTTCGCAGTGGAAGCATATAAGCGGCCCGGGTTCGAGATTAGTTTTGATACCATTGCAGGACAATTTAAGCTGAATGATTCGGTTACCGTTAGCGGTACCATCAAAACTTTTTCAGGTCATTCGGTTACAGGAGCCGATTTGAACTACAAAGTTTCACGAAGTGATTTTTTGCCTTTTCCTGTTTATTCGCAAAATCTTAACGACAAACAACTATCATTTGGCAAAATAAAATCAGATGATAAGGGTAAATTTAAAATAACCTTCTTTGCGAATGGAAACAGGGAAAAAGATTCTCCATCAACTCAAAACTTTAATTTCAGGATTGAAGTTACGGCAACAGATTTAAATGGAGAAACCCAAACCGCAGTAAACTCAATTCATCTGGCCACACCAAATATGACTATAATTTGTGGGTTGGCCGAAAAAGTTGACAATGCAATTACCAGTAAACTTCCGGTTGAGGTGCGGAATTTATATAACGTTCCACAAATTGTTAATGTAGAAGCAAGTATCTATAAATTGAGTAATTCGCCCCGAAGTTTTAAAGAGAGGGAATGGATGCGGCCCGATCAATTTCTTACGGATCGGGAAACTTTTTACACCTATTTTCCTGATGAGCAATATGATAATGAAAAAAGTGTAGAAGACATGGATCTTGATTATCAGGTTTATCAGGCTGAAATGAATACCGGAGAAGCCGACGGATTTGAATTGGCTGATATTAAAAGCTGGGAACCTGGATATTACAAATTAATTTTATCAAGCAGGGATCAATTTGATGAAGAAGTGGTGCTGGAGCGGTATTTTACACTATACAATTCAAAAACAAATCAAATGCCGATTCCGGAAATTGATTGGTTTGTGCTTGAAAATAATCAAATGACCCCCAAAGACAGTTTACAGTTTATCATTGGATCGTCAGTTGATAAACTGAATGTCTTATATGAGATACAGCAGGAAAATAAAGTAATCCTGAGTCGTTGGCTGCAAATTAAAAATGAACAGAAAAAAATAAAAATTCCGGCCACCCAAATGAATGGGAAAAGTTTTGAACTGAATGTGCTGTTTGTATATAATAATAAAGCATTTGTTCAGCATGAATCAATCAAAGTTTTTGACCCAAATACTGAATTGCAAATTAAGTTAAACACATTTCGTCCGATTATTAAACCTGGGACTAAAGAAATTTGGGAATTACAGATTAAGGATAAATCAGGAAAGATACCCATTTCTGAAGTGGTGGCAACGATGATAGACGCTTCACTTGAAAAAATTAAACCCCATCAGTGGCAATTCTCATTGGCGGATCATCATTATAACATCATTTCATGGAGGGCCGATCATGGATTTCAACTGCATCAATCTCAGGGATACAATAATTATGGATTGCGTTACATTCGTCCTCATGAACCCGGTTTCCCAAATTTTAAATGGGATTTCAGCATCAGTCAGCGTTCGTTCAATATGGTACTAAAAACCGCGGAGCGTGAATCTTTTGTTTCGCCGGTTTTGGATCAAATGAATGAAGTTTCTGCGGTGCAAAACAGTCCCGAACAGGAAGTAAGTTTGCGAAAAAATTTCAACGAAACAGCCTTCTTTTACCCCAATTTAAAAACCGATGCATCCGGGAAACTGAGTATCGGATTTACCGGCCCTGAATCATTTAGCCGATGGAAATTTATGGCTTTGGCGCATACCAGAGATTTACGGATTGCACAGCTTAGCAGGGAGCTTGTGACCCAAAAGGAACTCATGGTAAGCCCGAATATACCAAGATTTTTCAGGGAAGGGGATACGATTTATTTCAATACCAAGATTATCAGTTTTTCGAAGGAAGTTTTAAGGGGTGAAATTTCACTGCAATTTTATGATGCCCAAACTATGAAACTGCTGAATGGAGTGATCCTGGATCAAAAAATTCAAAATTTTGAAATTCCTGCCAAATCAAATATCAGCAGGCAATGGAAAATGATTGTTCCATCAAATATGAAGGCATTGGTATATCGTTTATCGGCTTCAACAAAAAACCACAGTGATGGAGAAGAACGAATAATTCCGGTACTGCCCAATAAAATTTTAGTGACCGAAAGTTTGCCCATGCATTTGAATCCGAACGAAAAGAAAACGATGAAATTTGAGGGGCTTATAAATTCAGCAACCAATGCGGGCATAAAGCAATATCGGTTAAAACTCGAAATGACTTCCAATCCGGCGTGGTATGCCGTCCAGGCTCTGCCATATATTGACGCGGATCAGCAAGATAATGCCATCTCGCTTTTTACGGGCATTTATGCCAATTCGATGGCTTCAAAAATGCTGAATTCAAACCCACAAATTAAACAGGTATTTAATAGTTGGAAAACCACAAGTTCAGGAGCACTTAACTCACAACTCGAAAAAAATCAGGAATTAAAAGAAGTTTTGCTTCAGGAAACTCCCTGGCTGAATGAAGCAAAAAATGAAACCGAGCAAAAACAGCAAATGGCTTTGTTTTTTGATCAAAATAATATCAATCAAAAATTAAATAATGGGTTTCATGATTTGCTAAAATTACAATTAGCAGATGGTTCCTGGACCTGGTTCAGGGGGATGCGTGGAAATCGATACATTACCCAATATATTTTAAATGGACTGCTGGGATTACAATCCGCAAATGCATTGCCAACTTCTGTTAAACAAGAACTTGCGGGTGCCGTTAAAAAAGCAGCTAATTTTTTAAACCAGGAATTGAAAAAAGACTATGACGAACTTAACAAGATTATTGATGTGAAGTTTGGCGAGAATCACCTTTCTGATCTTCAGGTTCAGTATTTGTATATTTTGAGCCTTGATGAAAAACTATTTCCCACCTCAGAAGAATTTGAAATTATTAAAGCCTATTATCTGAGTCAGGCGCAAAAATATTGGCCGGAGAAAAGTAATTATATGCAGGGAATGATTGCATTGATATTGTTCAGAAATGGTGATATTGAAACTGCAGAACTTATTTTAAAATCTTTAACTGAAAGATCGAAAATTAATGATGAGATGGGAAGATATTGGGATGATCCGGAGAAATATTACTGGTATCAACAACCCATTGAAACCCAGGCAATGCTGATACGCGCTTTCCTGGAAATAAAAAAAGATAAAAAAACGACCGATCAGCTTAGAAAATGGTTGATTAATCAGAAGCACACCCAACTTTGGAATCATCCAAAAGCTAGCGTTGAAGCGGTTAACGCCCTGTTGCTTAATAATAGTCAATTGCTAGAAAATGTTGAACCGATTGAAGTGAGCATGGGTGGAACTGCTGTTAAAATTAATGCGATTGAAGCCGGAACTTCTTATTTTGAAGAAAGCTGGCAGGGTACTCAGATACAGCCCAAAATGGGAAATATTCAATTGCAAAACAAAAATAGCAGGATGGCCTGGGGTGCTCTTCACTGGCAATATTTTAATCAAATCGACAGCATAAGTGCAACTAAAAATGTATTAAATGTTCAAAAACAATTATTCATTAAAAAGATCGATAAAAGCGGGTCACATTTAATTCCGGTGAATCAGGCTAACAAGATTAAAATGGGCGATCGCATCGTGTCCAGAATGGTAGTGAGGGTTGATCGTACAATGGAATTCGTGCATTTAAAAGATATGCGTGCCTCTGCTTTTGAACCAACCGATGTATTGTCTGGATACCGTTATGAAAGTGGCATTGGATTTTATAAAAGCAATACTGATGCCGCCACAAATTATTATTTTGAGCGGATGAATGCCGGAACTTATATTTTTGAAAACGAAATGTTTGCAACACAAACAGGGGTGTTTTCAAATGGGATCAGCAGCATACAATGTTTATATGCGCCCGAATACAATAATCATTCGGCAGGGCTAAAAGTTGAGGTTATTAATGAATAAGGCTTAAATGTCAGGATGTGATCGTTTGGTGAGGTAATGAATTCCTTCAAATTCTATATAACCCAGTTTTTTGAAAGTTTCGAAGGATGTGGTATTATAATCTTCAATCAGGCAGGCGATAATTCCAATTCCTTTTGAATGCAGTATTTTTTCTGCTTCTTCAACCAGCATTCGCCCAATGCCTTTTTTGCGAAATTCGGGAATCACCGCCAAACGGTTGATCCAGCCTTTACGTCCGTCGTGGGTGGCAAAAACAGTTCCGATCGCCCGATCAGTTTCTGCAATTAAAATACTGGCACAAGCTCTTTTTAATTCTTCTTCGATGCTCTTCTTTGAATCGCGCCCATTTGGTTTATATGGGAGCCCTGCTTGATTCCAGAGATCAATTAAGGTTTCATAATCAGTAAGTTGAAAGTTTCGAATATTGATTTTTTGAGTTCTTTTTTCCATGATTTAATTAATAATAAACCACTTCAGTATCCGGATGGGTTGATTTAAATTTACTGACACGCTTCTGATTGAGCCCGGTATTGTAGCATTTTAATACTTCAAGATCCAGATCTTCAATTGAATTTAAATTCTTGATATTGGTATTATAACATTCCAGCACTTTAAGATTCTTAAGATATTCCAAATATTTTAAACTTTTAATCTGGGTGCCCGGGCAAATGAGTGTTTCGAGGCTGGTCATGAATTGAATCTGTTCGAAATCGCGAAGCGGAATATTGGAAATGTCAAGATACCTTAAGTCGGGCAGGTTTACAATGGCTCCCAAATCGCTGATCGGATTGTTGGCACAAATTATTTTAGTCAGTTTTTTGAGATTTTCTAATGGCTGAAGATTACTAATTTGTGTTCCCGAAAAAATCAATTCCCTTAATCCGTGTAAATTTTTCAGCGGATCCAGCGATTTTAATTTCAGATCATTACTGATGTCCAGCGATTTAATCGTCGAAACGCGATGGAGTATTTCTTTGGTTAAATCTTGATCGGAGAACTTTAAATTGTTCATAAATACTTCTTTCCAATCCCCGGAAAGTTGTTCCCACCAGTTTTTTAAAAAATCGGTTTGAAAAATAACCAATGCCCTGTTGTTCAATTTACTGAAATTCAGATAATCTGTAAGTTTAACTTTCGAATAATCGCAATAAACAAATTTTAAGTTGGTAAGATCAGTAAGAGGTTCCAGGGTTTTAACATTTGAATAATTACAATGTAATTGTTGTAAATAATTATGGTTTATTAGTGGGCTCAGATCACTTACAGAAGTAGCTGAAAAATAAACTGACTCAAGCTTGCTTAAATTTTTAAGCGGGACAATTGAACTTATATTGGTGGATGAAAAATCCAGATATTTTAAGTCGATTAAATCGGTAATGGGTTCCAGATCGGTAACAGCAGTATAACTACAATTTAGATGTTCGAGATAAATCAGTTTTTTTAGTGGCTCCAGATTTTGAATTTCAGCGCGTTTACTGATATCAATGATTTTTATTTTTATAAGTTCATGTAATTGGGCCTTCGTAGGGTTTTCGTCCAAATTTCGATATTTCCGAAAAATGGCCTTCCAGTTATCGTTTAATTTTTCCCACCAGGCAATTAATTCATCCGATTGAAACACAACCAGGCATTGGGTGTTGAGTTTCATAAATTGATTGGCTTCGGCTGGTGTAATCAGTGAATTGTCGCAAAAGATTTGTTTAAGATTGGTCAAATCAGACAGGGGATCCAGTTTGTCGACCCTGGTGTTGTCCATCACCAGGATTCTTAAATTTTCCAGATTTTTTAAGGCATCCACCGAATTAACACTGCTTGCATCAAAATGTAAAACCTCCAGGTTTTTTAGGTTGATAAGGGGGTTTAGGTCTGAAATAATTGTATTGGAAAATCGAAGATCTTTTAAACTGGCAATGGCAGCCAGTGAATGTAAGCTGTCGATTTGGGTTGCATTCAAATATAATTGCTCGAGTTTGCTAAAACCCGAAAGTGGGCTTAATTCTTTAACAGCAGTACGATTGAGATTAAGTATCCGCAAATTGTTCAGGTAGCGAAGTGGAAATATAGATTCGACCTGGCTGCCCGAACAATCTAAAGATTCGAGTTTGGTAAGGTTTCGCAAGGGGGTCAGGTCGCTGATGCGGGTATTCGAAATATTGATTTTAGTCAAACCGGTTAGTTTGCTAAGTGGTGATAAATCAGTAATTTGCTGATTGCCCGTCAAATCTATTTCGTTGGTTCTGACGATGGAACGCAACTGATCATAAAGCGGTTCGGGATCAAATAATACAGTGTCGATAAAAGAAACCCGAACACTGTCGAATAAAGGGTACGACAGGGTATCTATCCCGTTTACCACTAAGCTGTCGAGCTGATAAATCTGCAGGCTGTCTGCAAAAATAGTATAAGCTGAATCGGTAAAAGAGATAATATTCCGCAAAAATACCGAATCCGGAATGATCCTGTTTTTTCCCAGAATGTGTTTCCAGTTATCGGGAGTCGAATTCCACCAATTCATCAATTCTTCTTTCTCATTGAGTTTGGTGGTATAAATGCTTGCAATCTTTAATTCCTGAAGTTTATCATTAAAGTTGATTTCTATAAACCGAATTTTATTGGTATTGATCGAATCGCCATTAATGAGTTTTGCACAAAGGTTGCGGTTGATTTGAAATTTAAAATAAAGCTGATTGTTCTCGGTCAGATGATAATCAACATCTTCGACACTAAATTTTATTTCTGCATTTTTAAAAAAGAAATCGATATCTTTCAGATAAGCCTGTACATTTTTATTGGTCGGAACGGTTCTGTATTCATCCAGATCATCTTCGATTTGAACATTCTCATTCAGGAAAATTTTTAAAAAACTCTGGTTGATGATGATATCCTTTTCTTTGGCCAGGGTTTTTGAACTCCCAATCAGGTTTAAAGTATATTCAAAATAATCGAGAAGCTGAGTGGCTTCTTTTTGGTAAATGTCAATATCGCGCTGGGTGTAAATATCTTTTTGGGCAAAAAGACCGGTATAAACGATGGTTAAAAATCCAATGAGTAAGAAAGCTTTTTTTATCATAAATCCGAGGCCTTAGTTTTGATAAATAAACTTTTTTAAAATTTCTTTGTCGTCTTTTGAAATTTTCAAAAGGTTAGAGATGAGCCAGCCTGAATTATAGCTTTTACGATTAAATTCAGAGAGCTCAAAATACCAGTCGTTAATTTGAAAAATATGGAACTTAACTTCGCGAATGGTTTTGAATTGCAGATTTGATTTCCGGAATTCGTAAATAAACAGGCTTAGGTAGTCAGGGCTAAAACCATTTTCGGCATATTGCTCGATAATCTGATCTTTCTTAAAAACCTTAACCAGATTCATGAAATCAAGTTCATGGCTCAGGGGATGCAGGAATTTTCGCTGAGATTCCGTCAGGTTTTCGGTATTGATAAAGTAGGCTGTAAAGGGCTCAAACAATACATTTGAGATTACCCATTTTGAGCCTATCTCTTCTTCCTGAAGTTTTAAAAACAAGGTACATTCTTTTTCTGCGCCATTGTAAAGAAATACAGCTTTAACCTGTGCAAACCAGTTCCCTCCATGGAAATTCATAAAAAGCGGATTGGCCGTATCTGTGACTGCTTCAATAAATTCCTGTTTCAGGCTATTATTGATGATCGTACTCTCTGCATCAAACAAAAAATTAATGAATTCTTTTCTGAATGAGGAGTTTTGGAATGAAGGATCATTAATGGAGAGGCGATTGCCGTAGCGATCCTCCTCTCCATTAAATCTTCTGAAAAATTGGTTGACCTGCTTGGTATGGGCATACAACATACTTTCATCGTCAACAAATTTGTCAATTATTTGTGATTGAACGCTTGATCCGATGAATAATATAAATACAAAACAAGCAGTAATTAATTTCATTTCATTGTTTCGGTTACTCTCACATCTCCTAACAGCACATCCCAGAAACCGATTAATTTACCACCTATTTGGGTTTGTTTTCTTTCAACATAAACGGTAATATCTTTTTTCGTCGTGTCCATATATGATAAACCATCATCTGAAGTACCTTCAAATCGTTGATAAATGGTTATGACTCCAACATACCTGCCATCGGGTTGTAGTTCAAGATCGCTGATGTATTGTATGTTATACCAGCTGATGGTAATTCTATCATAGTTCAGGGCCATTAAATGTTCCAGGTAAGTACGAACGCCAAAATATTCAACATCTGTCCGGTATAAAGATGAAACACCAATTTGGGCATCATCGGCAAATAATTCGAGGGTTCGGTTTATAACACGGTTTGCTTCTGAAAAAGGAGTTTCTTTACTTCCTACAATTGAGATGTATTTACTTAAATCTCTGATTTTTTCCAGAGCCAGGCTATCGATAGCACGTTTTCTTTCCGGGCTGATCTGATTTTGCGCATAAGTGTTGGCAGCAAAAGCAACACAAAATACCGCAATCAATAATATCTTAATTTTTGACATGGTCGTTAATTTTTAATTAATTCAATTTCAGTTATTTTCCCATTGTTGTCCAGTACGATGTTTTCTATCCCATTGTTAAAAGATTTCACGTCTTTTAAATATTCAAGATATTTTTTAATGGTTGTCGGACGGTCGTAATCTTTGATGCCATTTTCCTGACTTACGATGATCAGAACCGGAATATCTTCAGAAGCAAATAATTCTAATGCTGTAGCTATTCGATTATTGGCGATCATAAAAGTACCGGCATTAGCTACAGATCTGAAATTAGATAATACTGAATTATGTAAAGAGGCAAGTTTTTGTTGCTCTGATTCCATCCTCATTTTTTCATCTCTTTCTTTACGAAGCTTATTTAAAACATCTTCAGCCCTTGCAATTAAGTCCTGAACCTCACTATCATCAAGGTTTAGGCCCTTAATAACGTTTAGCCTGTTTTCTTTTTCTTCGATTGTCATTGCTCCATCATCATTGATGATTTGCAATAAATCTGTTTTTGCCTGCTCTACTTTTTGAGCGTAGGCTGCTGCTGCTTGCTCGGCGGCCAGCTTTTGCTTACTTTTACAACCTGTTCCGGCGAAAATAAGCGCAAACAGTGATAAAATAATAATACCAGTGTTGAAAAAATTTTTTCTCATGTGCAATTAAGTTTAATGTTGTATAATACCCGCATTTTGTTAGTTATCGGAATTTAGACAAAAATATTTAAAATTTTACAAAAAAACGCACTTTTAACAACTTTTATGAATCCCAAACACTTCATCATCCCTGTTTTTATACCAGAATTGGCTTGTCCTTTTCAATGTATTTACTGTGATCAGCGGAAAATTTCAGGGAAAATAAATATACCCTCTGAGAATGATGTAGTTGAAACATTGATCACCCATCTTGAAACCATCCCCTCAGGCATGCACATTGAATTGGGATTTTTTGGTGGAAATTTTACCGGAATCCCGGCCACTGATCAGGAAAAATATTTAAAAATAGCCCAACCATTTTTAAGCAATGGAAGTATTCAAAGTATTCGTTTATCAACAAGACCAGATTATATCAATCAGGAAATTCTGGATGTACTCAAAAAATATAAGGTAGGCACCATTGAATTAGGGGCTCAGTCAATGGATGATGAAGTGCTAAAAAAATCGAAACGCGGGCATACCGTTTCCGATACCTTGCAGGCTGCTAAAATGATCCGCGATTCCGGTTTTATGCTTGGCTTGCAAATGATGATCGGATTGCCTGGCGACAGCAAAGAAAAAGCCATTTATACGGCCCGAAAAATTATTGAAGAAAAGGCTGAAAATACAAGAATTTACCCAACCCTGATCATTAAAGGAACCAAACTCGAACAACTTTTCATGGAAGGAAAATACCAACCGCTGACCATCGAAGAGGCCATTGACTGGTCCGCTGACATCCTGGAAATTTTCGAAAAATCTTCCGTAAAAATTTTAAGGGTCGGATTGCACCCTTCTGAAGGATTGCTGGATGGTTCGGATTTGGTTGCGGGCCCCTTTCATCCTTCATTCAGGGAGCTATTGTTAACAGAAATTTGGTACAAAAAATTGCGCAATATTAATTGTATTGGCGATCATCTAAATATTGCCGTAAATCCCAAAGAACTCAATTACGCCATTGGCTACGAATCAAAAAATAAAAAGTGGCTGAAAACAAAATTTAAAAAGGTTCATTTTATTACAAATACAGTTTTGACGAACAGAAATTATGAGGCTCATTGTTATTGATCAAAAAATCCCACAAAAGGCAAAACCCAAACTTGCGGAATATGGGAAATTGATTGAATTAAAAACAAATGGAATAACCTATGATGCCATTTCGGGACATCCGGATGTTTTTATCTGCCAGATTGATGATCAGATTATTGTAGCCCCGAACCTTCCATCAGAGTATAAATCGGCACTTTCGGCTGCAGGGATTGTTTTTTCAGAAGGCAAATACCCGCTTGGTTCAAAATATCCGCAAACTGCAAAATTTAATGTCGTTTCAATCGATGATTATTTGATACACAACTTTAATTATACCGATGAATTGATTTTGAATTTCTCGAAGCAAAAAAAACAAATTCAGGTGGAGCAGGCTTACACCCGATGCAGTTTAATTGCACTTGGACAAAATCGGTTTATTACTTCCGATAAAGGAATAGAGAAACAATTAAAAAAATATAATCTGGATGTTTATTATGTAAATCCGGAAGGAATTGAATTGCCCGGTTTTAAAAATGGTTTTATTGGCGGATGCGTCGGTTTACAGTATGATCAATTGTTTTTGGCAGGAAGCCTGAAGCATTATCCGGCAGGTGAATTATTACAAAAAAAACTAAGTGACTGGAATATCAAACTTATAGAACTATACGATGGGCCTTTATTCGATGGAGGTGGAATTCTCTTTCTTTAAAATCAACATTATTCATTTTCTCAGTCTTGACATTCATTGACATTCGGTGGACATTCAATAGTTATACGTTTTAATATTTGGTTATACGTTGTTATTTAATGTTATTGGGTTATTTTGATTTGAACATCTTTGAACTACATTGAACAATCTTGAACCATTTTAAACCCGATCAGATGAAAAATAGAGCAATTGATAAGTGATATATTCAACCTCAAGCTTAACCTCAGTTATTAATTTTGTATTTTCGCAAAAAATTCAATAAACTAAAAGATATTAAGATGTTGCGTACACACACTTGCGGCGAATTAAACATGGCCCATGTTGGCCAGAAAACAACGCTGAGCGGATGGGTTCAAAAATCAAGGGATTTAGGAGGCATGACTTTTATCGATCTTCGCGACCGGTATGGGATCACCCAATTGGTTTTTAATATGGATACCGATAAAGAGCTTTGCTTGCAAGCCCGGAAACTGGGTCGTGAGTTTGTGATCCAGGCGAAAGGTGAAGTGGCCGAACGCAGCAATAAAAACCTGAAAATGCCCACCGGCGAAATTGAAATCATGGTCGGTGAATTTAAAATACTGAACAAATCGAAAACACCACCTTTTACCATCGAAGACGAAACCGATGGCGGCGATGAGCTTAGAATGAAATACAGATATCTCGATTTGCGCAGAAATCCTTTAAAGAAAAACATGGAACTTCGGCATCGCATGTCGATTGAGACCCGAAAATACATGGATTCGCAGAATTTCTTTGAGATCGAAACCCCATATCTGATCAAATCAACGCCCGAAGGTGCCCGCGATTTTGTGGTGCCCTCACGAATGAACAGAAACCAGTTTTATGCGCTGCCGCAATCACCGCAAACTTTTAAACAATTATTAATGGTGGCCGGTTACGATCGTTATTATCAATTGGTAAAATGTTTCAGGGATGAAGATTTAAGGGCCGACCGCCAACCCGAGTTTACCCAAATCGATTGCGAAATGGCTTTTGTTGAACAGGAAGATGTTTTGAATACATTCGAGGGCCTGGCAAAACATTTATTCAAAGAAATTAAAGGAGTTGAGGTGGAAGAATTTCCACGAATGACTTATGCCGATGCCATGAAATTTTATGGCAGCGACAAACCTGATTTGCGCTTCGATATGAAATTTGTGGAGCTGAATGATGTAGCTCAAAACAAAGGATTTCAGGTATTCGACCAGGCCGAACTGGTGGTTGGGATTTGTGCGGAAGGTTGTGCCGAATATTCGCGCAAACAACTCGATCAGCTGACTGATTTTGTGAAAAAACCCCAAATCGGGGCCAAAGGTTTGGTTTATGTAAAATGTAATGTTGATGGTACATTTAAATCATCAGTTGATAAGTTTTTTGATCAGGAAGCATTAAAATCCTGGGCCGAAAAATTTGAAGCAAAGCCGGGCGATTTATTGCTGGTATTATCTGGTGAAACAGAAAAGGTTCAAAAGCAATTGGGCGTATTACGACTTGAAATGGCTGATCAGCTGGGGCTCAAAGATTCAAATATTTTTAAACCGCTATGGGTGGTTGATTTTCCGTTATTGGAATGGGATGAAGAAACAAAACGCTTCCATGCCATGCACCATCCTTTTACTTCCCCCAAAATAGAAGATGTTGATATGCTCTCAACCGATCCCGGAAAGGTAAGGGCCAACGCCTACGATATGGTGATCAACGGTGTTGAGATCGGAGGTGGTTCCATTCGGATTTTCAATAAGGAACTGCAAAAGAAAATGTTTGAAGTGCTTGGTTTTACCGAAGAAGATGCCCAGGCTCAGTTTGGTTTTTTAATGAATGCTTTTGAATTTGGTGCTCCGCCTCATGGTGGAGTGGCCTTTGGTTTCGACCGCTGGGTCGCATTGTTCGGGGGTTCAGATTCTATCCGCGATTTTATTGCATTCCCGAAAAACAATGCCGGACGGGATCAAATGATCGATTCGCCTTCGGAAATTGCACAGGAACAACTGGATGAACTCTTTTTGAAAACAATTCAGGCTAAAGAATCAAGGGATTAAACTGATTTGGAGCTTTTTGAAATGTTTTTGTCAAAAACCGGATCATAATCATGGATATTGATTCCCCTTTCTTCAATTTTATAACCTTTTGAGTTGCGGTGGGTTTTTACGATGTTTTTGCCTTCGCAGGCACTGATGCCTGTCCATTTACAATTTTGGCAATGAAGTAACCCATTAATCTGGATTCCCCAGCATTCATCATTCGAAAGGTAAGAAGTATCAATGTGGCGCATAATCTGATTTTTTTGCAAATGTAACAAAATTACATATCTATAAAAATCAAATATATTCTAAATTAGGTCTAAATAAGCAAAGGCTTAACGAAGGGTTCTTGTGGAGCTGTCCACAAAGTGAATTTTCTCTCAACTTTAATTTATCAAACTTTTGGGATGGCTTCTTTCCCTTATAATCATGGATTGACAGTTATGATTCCCCTCAACCTGATATCATTAGATGATGCTCCGATCATAATCCTGAATTCGCCGGGTTCAACAATTTGATTTAAATCCTGATCAAGCATGTTTAATAATTCAGGGCCGATCTCAAATTCCACATCTTTGGTTTCTCCCTTTCTCAGGTATATGCGTTGAAATCCTTTTAATTCCATTAGCGGGCGTGCAACACTGGCAAGCACATCTTTAATATATAATTGAACCACTTCATTCCCGTCCATATTCCCGGTGTTTGAAATCTGAAATCGGACTGTTGTGCTTTCTGTGGAGGTCATCTCAGCTTTTTCAATTTTCAGTTCACTGTATTCAAAATGAGTAAAGCTTAATCCGAAACCGAAAGGGAACAAAGGTTTACCGCTAAGATTCAGATAATCGTCACCTCTTCCGGTAGGTTTATGATTGTAATACAAGGGGAGTTGCGATTCATGAACGGGAAAACTGATTGGTAAACGTCCGGCGGGATTATAATCTCCAAACAAAATATCGGCAAGCGCATTTCCGCCTTCTTCCCCGGGATACCAAATATCAATAATTGAAGCAACCTGATCGATCCAGTTGCTCATGGTGATGGCACTTCCGCCAACAAGTGCCACAATAACGGGCTTTCCGGTGGCAGCTACTTTTTGGATCAGTTCTTCCTGATGGCCCGGCAACGAAAGATAAGCCCGATCCCTAAATTCGCCTTCCTCAATGCCGGCAACCACAATCGCCACATCGCTTTGTTGAACAATTTTTACAGCTTCTTGTATTTTATTTTGCCGGTTATGTTCAATTCCGGCATTCCAAATCAGCTTTATTCTTGCATTTCCAACTGTTTCATAAAACTCAACCTTCAGGTCGTAAGTTTTACCTTTTTCAAAGGAATATTCTTTGGTAAGTTGTCTGAAAGTCTGTTTCTTCCAATTGTCAATAATAAGTTCATCATTGATAAACAGGCGATAGCCATCATCACCTCTGATTCCGATTTTAAATTTGCCAGTTTCCGACGGGATCAGTATTCCGGTCCATCTTACAGAATAAAAATCATCATTTATTTTTCCGGGAGCGGGTGAATATAAGGTCCAGCCAAAATCAATATGAGGGTCAATACGGGTCAGAGCCGGCATACCTTCAAGTTTGATATTGTTAAAATAGGCTCCCTGTAGCCCGGCTTTTTTTTGGCCTTCTTGAATAAAAAATAAGTTTTCTTCAGGAATGCTCACAAAATCATCTGCCTCCCTTCCGCAGCCTGGAGCATAATTTATTTTGCAGTTTTCATCCAATTTATTTTTGATTCCGGCTAAAATACTAACCGGATGATTACCCGGTCCGGAATATCCGCCAAGTCTTACTTCTTCTGCATCGGTTCCGATAATAGCGAGAGATCGAATATTTTTATTCAATGGAAGTATGTTCTTTTCATTTTTCAGGAGTACGATGGATTCAAGGGCTGCTTTTTTCAACAATTCTTTATGTGCGGCAGAACCATTTTGTTTTTCAGCTTCATCGGGATCAACATACGGATTTTCAAATAAGCCCAATTCAAATTTAGCCCTGAGTACCCTTCGCACCGATTCGTTGATTGCCGATTCGCTGATCATCCCTTTTTCAAAGGCTTCGTAAAAAAGTGGATAATGGTCGTAGGAAGTTTGAAAGATTACATCCAGTCCGCTTTCGATGGCCTGAACGGTAGATTCGGCATAATCTTTAGCCGAATGATGTAATACAATGGCCCCACCTGTGGCTCCCGCATCTGAGATCACAAACCCATTAAATCCCCATTCCTTTTTTAATTTCTGGTTCAGCAACCATTCGTTTTGGGTGCACGGGCTTCCGTCCAGCGAATTATATGCGGTCATAACCGAAGCTGCATTTACGTTTTGGATTACGGCTTTAAAGGCCGGGAAATAGATTTCTTCCAATAAACGCTCATTAAAATGAATCGGATAACTGTCGCGACCGCCATCGCCAACATTGACAATAAAATGTTTTGGAGTGGCAATGATGCCAGATTTTTGAAACTGACCCACATAGGCAAGTGCCATTTGGGTTGTCAGAAACGGATCTTCCCCATATGTTTCTTCGGTTCGTCCCCAGCGGACATCCCTTGCTATATTTATGACCGGCGACAATACCTGCCGGATTCCCCTTGTTTTTGTTTCCTGTGCAATGGCTTTTGCAACTTCGCTCATCAGCGGCCTATCCCAGCTTGCAGCCAGGGCAATGGATTGCGGAAAAACGGTGGCCCCTTCTCTTATCAGTCCGTGTAAGGCTTCATCAAAAGGAATAATGGGAATTCCCAGGCGGGTTTCTTCCACAAAATATTTCTGGATTTCGTTAATTAATTCGGCAGTTTTTCTTGCATTGCTTCCAGAAGAATAATCAAGTACTTGTTCTGTCTCATTTTCAGTATTTCCTTTAGTTGAAACCTGAAATCCGAATATTCCATGTTTGTATTTTTCTTTTCCATCCGATAAATCTCCGGGGATCATAAACAACTGCCAGAATTTTTCTTCCGTCGTCATTCTGCTTAACAGATCCTCAACCCTTTCTTCGATCGATAAATCAGGGTTTTTGTATTTCAATACATCTTGATTATTGCACGAAATGATGATGAGCAATAAGGCTGAAAAAACAAAGTTGAAACTGTTTCGAATGATCTTTTTGTTCATTTATGGCTTTTTAATTTGCGAAACTTTTATGGCCCAAACATCCTTGCAGGGCGGGTTATTCCTTATTTTTTCGGGAATCATTACCCTGAACCCATTTCCATCAGTTTCCCACTTTAATGGGGTTTTTATCCCAAGCAAACTTACGGTGGCTCCTTTAACAGGCTGATGCGATTCAATTTTGATTTCCGATGGCATGGTGTTTTCATTTTCGCCTGCCAGATAGAAAAAATAAGCATTGCCATTGGTCTGTTGGGTCATGCAAATATTGTTTTCTTTGTAAGGCTCAAGCACTTTGCTGCTGTATATCCCTTCACCGTTTATTTTCAGCCAGTCGCCATATTCAGCCAAAAGATTATATGCTTCCTGTGGCCATTCCCCTTCGGGCGATGGGGCAATGTTCAATAATAAATTACCGCCCTTGGCCACGATATCTACCAGCAATTGAATGCCCTCATGGCCGCTTATATGTTTATGGTTGGTGCTGTACGACCAGCTTTGCCCGGCAATAATGCATGATTCCCAGGGATAGGGCAGGGGCTTTTCAGGAACCCGGTTTTCGGGGGTCAGGTAATTTTGATTTATACCCGGCACCGCCCGGTCAACTACAATCAGGTCTGGCTGAATTTCCCTGGCTTTTTTTACAAGTTCATCCATTTTAATATCCTGGTTCACAATTCTGCGCGTTAAGTAACCATTATCGGTAGCTGCTACATTTTCTTCGTACCATTTCAAGATTTCATTTTTCTCAACTTTGCGCACCCAGCCGCCATCCAGCCATAAAATATCTATTTTGCCGTATTCTGTGAGCAGCTCAAGAATCTGATTATGCGTATATTCTGTAAAACGATTCCATTGTTCTGGATTGGCTTCGGGCTCATAATTAACGTTGCGATCGCGGGGAGGGTATTTCGGATCCCAGTAATCGGGCGAATGCCAGTCGGGTTTAGAAAAATAGGCTCCGGCCCAAAGCCCTTCTTTTCTGAAGGCATCAAAAATTTCCTTAGTAATGTTTTTACGTGGGTTTGCAGAAAACGGACAGGCCGGATCGGTAATCTTATAGTCGGTGTATTTTGTGTCGAACATGCAAAAACCATCGTGATGTTTGGTGGTGAAAACCACATATTTCATCCCTGCATTTTTGGCTGCTGTTGCCCATTTTCCCGGGTCAAACTTAATGGGGTTAAAAGTGTTTTTCAGGCTTTCATATTCTTTTTTATAGGCGAAATAATTGTTTGGATTTGAGCCGGCTTCACGCACGCACCAACCGTATTCTTCGGGGCTCAACGACCAGGATTCCACAATGCCCCACTGACTGTAAGTTCCCCAGTGCATCAGCAAGCCAAATTTAATATCCTGCCATTGGCTCAGTTTGGCCAGCACCGCCGGATTGGTTTCGGGTACATATTTTTCATCTTCGGGCAAGGTCTGGGAAAAGGCGTTCAGGACAAAAGCCAGCAGAAAAAAAAGACCGAGTTTATTTTTCATTTTTATTAGGAGATTTGATTGGAATTAAAAATTTGCCAATGTGATTGCAAATGTGTTGGCTATTCTATTATTGTTATTATTTTTTTAGAATGTTTTAATAAATTATCAAGGTTTCCAGCTTTACTTATGAAACCAACTGTGATATTATCTGCGAGGTCTATCATAAGCTGGTTTCTGATCATTGCTGTCTCTGTTGTTATTCTTTTAATTTCTTTTTCGAATGGAGATAAAATTAATAGTCTGCCTGTTTCCAGTTCACTTTTTAATTCTGGCTCGATGCGCTGTTTTAAACCTCTTGCCGTGGCAACAATAATGGGTTGTTTTCCCTTGAGCAAATAATGAAGTACATCCTTTTCAATCTTGCTATGAAATCCTCCAATGATACAATTTCCTTGCTCTCTTTGTGCTATTGCCCAGTCGTAGCATTTTAATACAATGCTGGCTGGTATTTCCCTGCTGCAAAGAAATGCTGTCTTTTGCAGCTTCAAAAGCTCCCGGTTTCCAATATGATCTATAATTTCCATATTTATTCCCTTACCATTGTGTACAGCATTACTTTCAGAAGTTAAAGAATGATCATCTAATTCAGCAACATTACTAATCCGGTAATTTCCGGTAATGCCCTTATGATTAATGTCTCTATTTATCAGATTATTAGAGTCTCTATCCTTATCTTATCCGGTAATATCCGGTAAATGATTATTAGCAATATGTCCAAGTTCATTAGGAGCAATCTTTGTTTTATCCTTAACTTGGACACCATGTCCAAGTTTATGTCCAAGTTTATTAACAACTACCCACATATTTTTAAGTTACTACCTACTATTTTTGTCAATACAAACTCTTATATCTTGGTTATAAATATCAATATTTACAATAGCTCCCCACATTTTCTTTATTCATTTCAATAAAATAGTCATCATATCAATGTTAAACTGAATTTCTTTTCAATAGATTATCTGATACTCTATACCCACCTGCCTTCTTTGAACCTTCAAATTCAATTGCGCCGATTTCCTTTAAAAATGCAACATATCTTTCAACAGTTTTAGCAGATTTATCAATTTCATTTGCTATCTGAGTAACTTTCAAACTACCTTTTTTAATCAGAACCTCAATAACTTCCAAATATATATCCTTTAATCCCTCAGTTATTCCCTCAGTTATTCCCTCATCAATAGCTTTAACTATCAGATTATTTAATCCCTCATTTAATCCCTCACTTAATCCCTCACTATAATTAAATGGAACTTTAATATCAGGGAATACAACATTTACATTATTATCTTTTTGATTCCAGACAGGTTCTTTAAAACCAAGTTCTTTACATTGAGCTATCATTTTTACAGTTCCAATGCCAATTAATTCAATCCAATTTCTAAGAAAGAAGATATGTGCTATTGTTGGATTAACGGGAACAGATATATGATCTTCAGACAAAGATTTAATACTAATTCCTTTTGGCAAACTACCATAACTGCTAATTTGTAACTTATCGGGATAAATGTTAATCGCTATCTTACTTGAAAATGAAGAATAATCCCGATGTATAAAAGCATTTAGTATTGCTTCTCTAATGGCTAATCTGGGGAAGTTGAGTTTATCGGTCCGCTGCCAATCAGAAGTTCGGAATGAACTTGAGATACCATAAGCCAAATCAAAAAATTCGGTAATTTGCTGGATAGCCTTAAATAGATTGCCATCAAAAATCTTGTCATACAATAGTTTCTCTCCCGTTTTATCAGTTTTGAAGACCGATAATCTTACTCGTACCTGAGGGAAAAACTTAACCGGATTTTTACCAAACAAAACAACAGCGGCATTAGTAAAGTCACCGTTTTTGTATAACCCGTATTTACTAAGAAATTGTAATGGATTGTCAAGCAGGTTTTGTTCTCTTCCCGCCAGATTTGCTTCTTTGATACATTCCAGCACTTCATTAAGGTCAATATCTTCTACCTCGACCTCTATAGCTGATTTGGTTTCCCAACGTTGATTACGATCTGTTTCTTTATGAATCAAAGCGGCCAGTTGTTTAGAATTTGCCTGGACAGTTGAACTTCCTGTACGATAATAAACACCGCCTTTAAAGATGTAAGGCTGATTAGTCCCCTTCCATACAGATATCACCAAAAGGTTTTTCTTCCCAACTGTCTGAATATCCACTGAAACAGCCGGTTCCGGGACAATTTCATTTATAAGGAAATTTTGAATTTCCGATGCAGCTTTTTTAGCATCTTTAATACCGGTTACTTCTTGGTTTTCTCCAGCGCCTAACACCAGTTGACCTCCATCTCTGTTCAGAAAAGAGCAGATCACTTTGCCGATTTCAATTTTATCAAAGTGAGCTTTAAATTCAAGTGTTGCAGATTCTTCTTTTTGCAACAAGTCTTTTATATAGTTTACACCATCTGTTTTCATAAGGTTTTCATTTTTTGGATGATGTCTGATATTCTTTCTATCTTTCTAAATTGGGTTTGGATGACTTTTTCAATATCTTTAAAATTGTAAAACTCATCTGTCCAATGACCTATACGTTCTGCGGGATCGATGTCATTTAGAATGGTGTCATTATACATATCGATTACCCGAATGTCGTCCATTAATTTGGTTGGCTGGTAAGTAAAATCAGGATTGATACTTTTATCAGGAAGGTAACGGTATTGTTTAAACAGTTCTCTTGCAACCCGAATATCCCTGTGGGCAACAAACCAACGTGGTTTTTTCAATTCAATAGCTTTTTTCATCTCCTCATGCGTGATGGATGTGAAACCAATAATACCTGAACCATAAAAAGGGCGAATTACACCAAAAAATGCATCACAATTTTCAACGGCAATAAGACAATTTTCCATATTAGATTTTGAGGGGTCGGTAGGCATTGTTTTGTAATGCGAACTTATGGGCTGGTATCCCATCTGTTCAAATAATCCGCAGATTTGATTAAGTTGATCTTCGTAACCATAAACTGAAGATGCAACCACGATTTCTATTTTGCCATCATCTGTCATTGTTCTTTTATAAAATTATATTTTATCATCTTCCTCCCCATTATTCAACTCCTTCCCCATACGGTACTTGATATCGTAATTGATGATAAAATCCAATTCCTCTTCGGTGAAGCTGTAATGTTCAGCTAACATTTCATCACTTTTATCTACTATCGGCTTTGACAATTTTGGATAAAATTCATCATATATGACAAGTCCAGTGTTTTTGTAATTAGTTTCTTTTCGATATGCGTTTCTCTGGTAGTCTTCTGAAATATTAAAACCAATCTCAATTAATTGCTCTCCTATTGAAGATCTTATTTCTGGAAAAACAAAGGGGTATTCTTCAATATTCTTTTTTCCACAATGATATCCATCGTGCAAAGTATGCCAATTTATGTAAAAAGTATTACTATTAAATAGAGCCATCAAGATTCTCTTTCTATCCTCAGAATCGATAAAGTATTCCTTATAATCATCAGATTTTTTCTGTCCTACTTTCTCATTAAAGAAGTAGGGTATAAAATCAATTGCTTTTATAAAATATGAGGCAATTCTATGGCAATAGACAACAACTCCTGATTTAAATAATGACAATCCCAACATTCTCTGCCTATATATCTTTAGAAGAACTTCACTATGGAGCCTGTCAGATAACTTAGATATATGACCTTCAAATTCCAATCTTCTATCTAATTCACGGTATTCAAGTGTTTCAAAAATGTGCGGTCGAAACTCTTCATACCACCTATAGAACTTTGTGGTTTTAATTGGATTACTGTTTTTTAACTTTGATGGTGTTGAGATAACTATTGTCCCTTTCATGTGATGAATACCAGTGAAGAGCTTAGCAGGACGATCGTCGTAATTACTGTAATATAAGTTAAAATGATTTTTTAATAGATTTTGGATTGGGATCATTCTTTTTGTACAGACTATAGAATTTTGTACTATCATTCCGATAAATCCTAATTTACTAAAAACCTGTGTGCATTGTTCTAATACTAAAGCATAAAGATTTCCAGATTTAAGTGTTGAAAATTTATCAAGGCTATATCGTATTTTTGAGCATTCTATATATGGCGGATTGCCTATAACTACATCAAACCCGCCACGGTCATGGATAATTTCATAAAACTCGGCAAACCAGTGGAAGGGCTGGTGGCTGGCCAGCCAGTCAGCAAATTTGTATTTACTGGCCTGTTTATGTAAAAGCAGGTTCAATTCATGGTTGAGTTCTTTCAGGCGTTTGTTCAGTTCTTCCTTGGCTGTTTTAAAATCCTGGTAATCATCACCCCTGCTTAATTGTATTTCCTTGTATTGTTTAAATGTGCGGGCTACAATGTCGCATTTTTCTTCTATTTCTTTTTTTACAATAGAACCCATTAAATCTTCAACAAGCGCTTTTTCCAGTTCTCTCTCCGTAGCAAAACCTACCAGCGTATTACCTGCACGTATGTTAAAGTCAATGTCAGGCAAAGGTTCCAGCCCCAGATTTGGTTTGCGGTAATCGGCATCTACAGTGGCTACCAGTTTCAGAAAAAGGCGGAGCTTAGCAATTTCTACCGCTTCTTTCATAATGTCAACCCCATACAGGTTTTGCAGTATAATGTTTTTAAATATAAAGTACTGCAGGTTGGGGTGGTGCTCGTTTTGTGTTTCGGCCAGCACCTGCCTGAAAAATTTATATTGGTTTTTAAAGCTTCGTTTTTCTTCTTCATTCAGATGGTCTTCTTCTTCCACAAATGCACGCATTCGCATCAGGCAGGCTTCATACAAGGGTTCCAGAATATTCATGGCGGCAAACAGGAAAGCACCGGAACCGCAGGTGGGGTCGAGGATAGTCACCTTGTTGATGGCTTTGTAAAAATGCCGCAAAAAATCAGGGTCGCTGGTGTTTTCAATTACATCCTGGGCAAATTGCCGTATGTTGAGATTGTAGGTAATGAAATCATTGATTTGCGTGATTTCTCCGTTTTCAATTTTTGCTTTTACATCGGAATAGCGTTTTCTTCGTTCAATGAGTTCACGGTAAATTTCCGTGGGCAAAGCAATGTTGGAGGGTGCTTTTTTGTTCCAGGGCTTTCGTATTTGCCAGAGATGCGTTTCATCATCGACCTTAACAATTTTTTGTTCCAGATCAGGGCGGAAACCGGCTTTTATTTCCTCCGGCAAATCGTCAAACAATCCGCCTTCCTCTGGCACACCATATTTTACAGCATCATAAATATAATCATCAGCACTGTTTTTAACCCATTTCCAGATTTCACCTTCCGGATCAAATGCTTTTCCATAATTCCTTTTGGTTTCGTCAAACAACCATGGCAGCACTGTGTTCTTGCTGATGTACTCGGTAATGTCTTCCTTGGTGTAATAAGCGCCCATCTGCGCCCGGTCGTTGATGTATTTTTCAAAAATATAACCGATCACATCGGGATTGATGTCCTTGCCGGTTGCAGTTACCCGGGTATCGAGATGCCATTCATACTGATCGAAGAAGTCAAAAACACGTTCAAAGGCCTTGTCGTCGATGTCAAGGTTTTTGTACATCTTTTCGAGTTCGTGTTCATCGAACAAACCACCATTGAGATAGGGTATTTTCCCAATTTCAACTTTAACTTCTTCTTTTTGCTTTAACTCATTCAGTCCCTCATGAAATAGCACCAGCAGAAAATCCCGGTAAAACGAATAAAACTTGTTTTTGCCTTTCTTTACCTGGCAGGTTTTGAGTTTATCGCGCAGGTAATTTTTGTTGTTGTCGAGAAATCCCTTTTTCTGAATAAAATAGCAGAACATTAAACGGTTCAGCATCAGTGAGGCATACCAATCCTTATCCACTTTTGTTTCAATCCCTTTAATGAAACCAAGAAAAGAAGTATGTTCTTTTTTAAACTTTTCGTAAAACAGTTTGGTAACCTTTTCCGCATTCTGGTGAAAATTGGCAGCCACCCTTTGGGTAACATCAACAATGGTGATATTTTCTTCTTCGTCCAGTTCAAAGAATAATCCGGATGCACGTTGGTAAAGTAATTCAGGATCCTTCGATAGATTGTAACGTGTCTCAGTTACTTTCAGCGGTTTTCCGGTTTGCCTTATGGCCAGTTGCCAGATTTGTTCCTGCTGTTTTTGATCGATAAAAATGATCAGGTGTTCCTGGAATAGTTTGGTAACCTTGGTTTCAATTTTTTTTCGGGTATTGTAATCAGGGATTATTCCATCAGGATTGGGTGGGCAAACAAGAATTTTGAATCCACTTTTTTCAGCAACTGCCTGAAGGGTATAAATGTTTTCATCAGGTGTGATTTGTAATTTTGTTCGATCGTTATTCCAGCCCATATCATTAAACAGTTCCCTAAACTGAAACTGTTTGATGTAAGCCGAAAATTCCTGTTTACTTAGTGCCATAGGTTATTTTTCGTTTTTTAATCCTAATGAACAAATGATCTGTGGTTCTTTGTCGGGCATTTCATCCTGGTTAACTATACATAGTTTATCTTCTTCACGAAGTGAAACCACTAAAGCAGCAAGGTCTTCATCCGAAATACCTGTTTTAAGGTTTCTGTTCAATGTTTCCCGCGCGAATTCCTTAAAAGGATATTTATAAATATCATCAATTGTCTTTTTCAAAGCATCATTCACAAACAGGGTGTTTTCAAATTCTTTCACATACCTGTCGAGCCGCATATACACCCTGTACTTGGCACCTGTTTTCTTGCCCAATGATCCACCGGTGTTTTTTTCATCTTCTTTAATAAAGTCCACTCCCTTTTTAACCAGTTCGTGGTGTTTGGGAATTTTATAGCAAGGTTTCACATCCGGTTCACAGGCTGCCGCTTTTAGAATTGCCAGTTGCGATTGTGTTATAATTTCACCTTTGGTATTTACCCATGCAAGTACATCATTTTCGTCAAAAGTTCGTGTGTAAACCACCACACCTTCTTTTTCAGGAGGAAAATGGTTTTCTTTTGTGGCATAAACCACATTGGGCAAATCAGGAATTGTCTTTTTTAGACCCGGATTTTCATCGGTTGCATTTTTCCATATCTGATAAGCATAGGATGCGAGGTCAACTTCACTGTCTTCCTCATCATCAAGGATGCCTGCTTTTTCGTTGTATAGGTCTTCAATGTTGATGGGGTCTCCGTCAAAGAAAACTTCATCCGAACCCACCACCTCGGCATTTTGCCTTATGCGGTTTGTTAATCGCCTTCTGAGCCTGATTATATTTTCTATGCCTTCTTCAGGAAGGAAGGAGTAACAAAGTATTTCATCCGCTTTCTGTCCAATACGGTCAACACGTCCTGCCCTTTGAATCAGACGGATGATTGCCCAGGGCAAATCATAATTTAATATAATATGGGCATCCTGTAGGTTTTGACCCTCACTAAGCACATCAGTTGTAATTAATACACGAATATCATTTGCTGATTTTGGCATGTCATTGCTCACCGGGCTGAATTGCTGGGCAATTTTTGTCGGATTTTCACTATCTCCAGTGACATGTTGCAAATGTTTGATTTTTCTTTTTTTCAGGTGTTCCGAAATGTAATAAGCTGTATCGGCGTATTGAGTAAATACCAGGACTTTCTCGCTTTTATGCTTCTTTGTCAGTAATTCATCCAGCGCATTCAATTTCCTGTCGTCTTCAGCATTCCAATCTTTGCCGGTCTTCAGGATTTTTATGATTTCTTTACTGTCGCTGGCCAAATGTTTCATTAAAATCGGAGCGAATAACTCGGCACGTATCCAGTCAAAACGGTGTTTGTATTTACTACCAGAGTATAAATCGTAAACGTCCTCAGCTTTCTTCAGATAAGTGTTTTCATCTAAAATAAAACTGATGGTATTTTCATTACCATCATCACTATCGGTATCCGAATCTTCCAGGAAATCATCCAGGTTCTGTGAAATGTTTTTACCAATGGGTACCTGCAAATTGTTTTGAATAGCATAAAAGAAAACATAGTTTCGTAATATATGTCTGCTCAATGAAATTAAAAATGAAAAACCGCTGCTTTCAAGCCTTTTAAAAAGGTTTGTGCGGCTAAATCCCATCAGTCGCTTACCGGCTCTTGAAAGATTTGCAATGATAACTTCTTCTTCCTTGGTCGGTTTTATGGCTGGTTTTTGCAAGATGTAGTTTCCTAAACCGTAACGCGGCAAATCAAGCCCATTAATCGTATCCACAATTTGTTGGGTATATAATTTTGCATATTGGTCTTTTGGATTATCAGGATCAAAATCGTAAGGAACCTTTTTGGGAATCCTGTCGGGGAAGTAGGACCGTGTTCCATCTGAAAATGTCAGGTATTTTCTATCTTTATTAGGATCATACTCAGCATAATTGTCTTTGATAAAACTTCGGGTTCTTCTGACAAGGTAAAGCCGCATCAATTCCCGCCAGTCGTCGGCATATTCACTTTTCTCAAACGCTTTAATACTTCGGATAAAAGTTTCAGTGTGCCGGGCTGAAAACTGAACTTGGCCTCCAATGTTATTGATGTAATTTTCAGGGCTAATCCCCAAATCCTTATCATCCGAAACAAATAACCTCAACTGGTTTGATAAGTCAAGATAGGATTTATTGTAGGGTGTAGCTGAGAGTAGTATTACCTTACTGTCATTCTCATCAAGATACGATTTGATAGACCGATAGCGACTACCCTGATCGTTTCTCAGGTTGTGGCTCTCATCAATAATCACCAGTTTGTATCTCCGTAAGTCGGGCAATTGCTTTTGAACAGCACCAATAGAAATTATGTTTGCTTTTAAATCATACTTGTTTATGTACCCTTTCCACATTGGTTTGAGGTTCGGTGGGCAAATTACCAGGGTTGAAAAGAAAAAGTCTTCTTCAAAAATTTTCGCCAATGCACAGGCTGTAATTGTTTTCCCCAATCCAACAACGTCACCAATAAACACACCCTCTCTGGCATTTAACTTTTTTGCAGCAATCAAAACTGATGCTTGTTGAAATGGTAGAAGTTCCTTTCTAAACGCAACAGGAATTTTAAACTCATTCAAACCGGCTCTGGCTTCCTGTGATAAATGGTAAGCCATTTTAAGGTAGATATGATATGGAGAAAACAGTTTATCTGCTGCCCAGCTATTGTCAATTATCTCAATAAGTTCCATTGTTATATCAATACACCAGCGATCATTCCATCTGTCATCAAACCATTTTGCAAGCTTATTGGAAGCATCTTGCTCCAAGACATCAATATTTAATTCTCCTTGTCTGACAAGTCCAGCCAGGGTTAAATTGCTACTGCCTAAAAAGCCTATTACAGGCACTCTCTTATCATCACTATAGGCCAGGTACAGTTTTGCATGTAGAGGATACTTCAAGTGTAGTTTGACAACCACCTTTTCATCTTTCATTTGTTGGCTAAGTTTTCTTACGGCAATTTCATCAGCATCTGTTGGAGTACCAATGGTAAGTTGTTCTTTAAACTCCTGTGCAAGTCTTTTTTTGAGTTTTAATGCCTCACTTTGGTCTAATATGTAATCATCATCTGTTCTGAAATATTCTCTCAAAATATCGACAGGAAGTTTTTGCATTCCAACCAGCAATCTGCAAATTCTATGATATTCATCTTTTCCCTCAAAAACCTTTTCTCCGGAAAGTTTGTCAATTTGATCGGTAACTTCTTTCCAACCTCTAAGATTGAAATAACCTACACAGCAGTCCGCTCTTTTAGAAACTTCAAGAGTTTCAGTCAGTCCATTTATAAGGTTATTTTCTATGTTGTCATATATTTTAGGCATAAATTAATTTTTTCTCAAAATTAGTATTTGTGCTTGGATGATTACACTCTTTTGCAAGTTTTGGTTTGTTGGTAGGTCTTGCGGGACTTGCAAATGTGTGTAATGTGTGTCGGATTTCAATCTTTTCATTTTTCATGCAGCAAAAAATCATTTCTCAATATTATTGTCTTTTTCGGCTTGTTGCCAACTCGTTTATATGTGCACCTAAGATAACTTTATCCAGCTGAATAGAGATGTATTGTGCACTTTTTATGTTCTTTATCTTTCAAATCCATTCTTCATATGTTTTAACTTTTTTGGGGAGAAACCCAAAGTTAATAAAATATATGTTTTATAAAAAGTTAAAAAAAGCAGCACAAAAAATTTAAAATTTATGGATTCATTTCAATTAATCTTTTTCAGAATGCGCCAACGAGCGTTTGTGTAAAATAATTGACAATCCGCAGTATTCGATAAAGTTGTCGGGTGCAGTTTTTCGGTGGTAGGTGCCATCATATGGATTGAAAAAACGATAGGTATATGCCGTTGATACGGCCCAAAGTATCGTTTTGGTTGCCTGATCGGCCCGGTTCAGTGCCAGCAGGTGTTCATCCGAATGCCTGACGGGCATCCAGTCCGGATTTCTCCTGGTATCATCAATGTCTTCATCCTGGTACATCGGGCGCTCGATCCCGAAATACCGGCGCAGGATCAGCGAAAAAACCGGGTGCCGGATGGTGTTCCATGGATCCAGATCCTGGGGTATCCAGTAAATTTCTGCAATGATCTTCAGGTTTTTTTCACCATTTGAATTTACGTTTTCCAAAATGGCTTTTTGACCATTTTTTACATCCGAATATTTTTTAAGGCTATGCGGCAAAAGTACGAGGGGCCGGAATGCAAAATCCTCATTTCCGTGTTTTTTGATTTTTAATTCGGGCCGCTGACACATTGCTTCCCAAATGGTTTTATGCAGAATTTGGCAATTTGTGATAAATAAAACCTTGGTTTTATATTTGTAAAACAATTTGAAAAAAGTCCATATTCCGCCAATCACAGTCAACAATGTAATGGCAAGCGTATTCCATAAGTTAATCGAATCCATGCGATATTAATTAGGTTGATTTTTACAATTGAAAGGTAAGTATTTTCTGTCAAACTTTTATTCTTCAGATTATCAGATGTCCCGACATGGTTCGACTGTGCTCACCAAACAAGCTCGACATGACATTCAATTGTCTGCGTGTTTATGTGTTCAAGTGTTAATGTGTTCATGTTCACAATAACCTAATAACAATCAATAAACAATGTATTACAATTGTATTTCTATCGAATGACGATGAATAGCACGATTGCCTCCTTCGCTAAAGCTTCGGAGGATGATGAGGTAAAGGTGGAGTACTCCCGTTCATGCTTCGCGCTTCACGAATCACTCCTCACGACTTCAACCCACTTCTTTCCAGCAGCGCATCCACTTTGGGTTCGTGGCCGCGGAATTTTACATACAATTTCATGGGATGTTGTGTTCCTCCTTTTTCGAGTATGTTTTTTCTGAATGAAGTTGCGGTGGCTTTATCGAAAATACCGTGTTCCTTAAAGGCCGCAAAAGCATCGGCATCAAGTACTTCGGCCCATTTATAACTGTAATAACCGGCAGCATAACCTCCTCCGAAAATATGCGAAAAGGCCGTACTTGTGCAGGTGCCTTCAACTTCCGGGAAAAGTTCGGTTGGCTGCATGGCGGCTTTTTCATAATCTGCCACTTTTTCGGTTACAGGAGCAGTAATGGAGTGCCAGGCCATATCGCACATGCCCAGGCTAAGTTGCCGGTCGCTGGCATAGCCCGCCAAAAAGTTTTTAGCTTCAACCAGTTTTTGGATCAGTACATCAGGCAATTTTTCGCCTGTTTGATAATGCATGGCAAACAAATCGAGCCATTCTTTTTCCGAAGCCCAGTTTTCCATCATTTGCGAAGGCAATTCTACAAAGTCCCAGTAAACATTTGTACCTGACAGGCTGGGGTAAGTGGTATTGGCGAGCATTCCATGAAGGGCATGGCCAAATTCGTGCAGGAAGGTTTCAACTTCCCTGAAAGTTAACAATGAAGGTTTGCTGGGCGTGGGTTTGGTAAAGTTACATACCACCGTAATCACGGGCCGTATTGAATTTCCGTTGATATTGCTCTGCGGACGGTAATCGTTGCTCCACGCACCTCCGCGTTTTCCTTCGCGCGGGAAAAAATCGAGGTACAAAATTGATAAAAAACGCCCGTCTTCATCAAATACTTCGTATGCACTCACCTCATCATGATAAACCTGGATTTCTTTATTTTCTTTAAAAGTAAGCCCATATAGCCTGTTGGCCAGTTCAAAAACGCCTCCCTGCACTTTTTCCAATTGAAAATATGGTTTTACTTCCTCTTCTTTAAAACCGAATTTTTGGGCTTTCAATTTTTCAGTATAATAAGCCCAGTCCCAGCGTTCAAGTTCTCCTTCAAGTCCTTCTGCTTTTGCCAGTTCACTGATTTCGGCATATTCTTTTTCGGCAAATGGTTTGGAAGCCTGATGTAAATTCTCAATAAATGTGTTCACTTTTTCGGGGGTTTGAGCCATGCGTTCTTCCAGCACATAATCAGCATAGGTTTTAAAACCTAATAAATTTGCCAGTTCCAATCTCAGTGAAACGATTTCTTTAATGATTTGTTCGTTGTTGAATTCGTTATTTTTAAAAGCCCTGCTGCCCGAAGCGCGATAAATTTCTTCGCGCAGTTTGCGGTTATCGGCAAATTGTAAAAACGGATAATAACTCGGAAATTGCATATTGAACATCCAACCTTCTTTTTTCTTTGATCCTGCCAATTGGGCCGCTGCCTCTATAACAGCTTCGGGCAGACCCTGAAGATCTTTTTCATCCGTTATCAAAAGTGAGAAAGCATTGGTTTCGGCCAATACATTTTCTCCAAATTTCAGCGATAATTTGGCCAATTCGGTACTGATCTCCGAATATCTTTTTTTGGCTTCACCCTTCAATCCGGCACCTCTGCGAACAAAGTTTTTATAGGTATGTTCAAGTAAATAATTTTGCTCTGCATTCAGCGAAAGCTGATCCCTGTTTTCATACACAGATTTAATCTTTTCAAATAGCTTTTCGTTTAACGAAATATAATTGGCATATTCGGTCAGTTTTGGGGAAGCCTCACGAGCTACTGATTGAAGTTCATCATTGGTTTCTGCCGAATTCAGGTTATAAAGCACACCGGCGAGCCTGTTTAATTTTTCACCTGCCAATTCAAGTGCCACTATGGTATTTTCGAAGTTTGCCTTTTCGGGATTGGCCACAATGGTATCTATTTCTTTCTTGGCTTCATCTATCAGTTGATCAATGGCCGGTAAATAATGTTCGACTTTGAATTGATTAAAAGGCGCTGTATGATAAGGGGTGTTCCAATCGGTTAAAAATGGATTTATATTCATTTGATGATTTGTTTTTCAAGATTAAAAATTATCAATCCACCGGGGATTTTCTTTATTTGATGTTCAGCTTCGGTTAAAAGGAAATGCAAAATAACAAATAAAATTTGTGATTCATTTCAATTGGTGCGAAACTCGTACTTTTGCAAAAAAATTATTTGAATGAATAAAGATCGGGTTGAAATAATGGCTCCTGTCGGTTCTTACGAATCTTTAACGGCAGCCTTGCAGGCAGGTACCGATTCGGTATATTTTGGCGTGGAACAATTGAATATGCGGTCGAAATCTTCCAATAATTTTACGTTGGATGATCTGGCCAAAATTGCCCACATCTGCAATGAAAAAGGTGTCAGAACATATATTACCCTCAATACGGTAATTTATGATGAGGAGCTGGCACTGATGAAACAAATTGTGGATGCTGCCAAAATCAATCAAATAACGGCCATTATTGCGTCTGATCAAAGTGTGATCCAATATGCTAATTCGGTTGGTATGGAAGTGCATATGTCAACCCAAAGCAATATTACCAATATAGAAGCCGTAAAATATTATGCCCAGTCTGCCGATGTAATGGTAACAGCCAGGGAGCTTAATTTGAAGCAGGTAAGGGCCATTACGGATGCCATTAAAGCACAAAATATATGCGGCCCATCGGGTAAACAAATCCAAATTGAAATTTTTGCACACGGAGCTTTGTGCATGGCAGTTTCAGGCAAATGTTACCTCAGTCTGGATAATTTAAATTCGTCGGCCAACCGAGGTGCCTGTTTGCAGGTTTGCCGGAGGCCATATAAGGTTACCGATAAAGATGGCGGAATTGAACTGGAGGTGGATAATGAATACATTATGTCGCCGAAAGATTTAAATACCATTGAATTTCTTGATTTGATATTAAAAGCTGGTGTTAGGGTGTTAAAACTTGAAGGAAGGGGAAGGTCGCCCGAATATGTTAAAACCGTTGTGGAATGTTATAAAGAAGCGGTTCAGGCATATTTTGACGGAAATTACACCAAAGAACGAATCGATCGATGGAATGCCCGTTTGGGCAGCGTTTACAACCGTGGATTTTGGGACGGATATTATTTGGGACGCAAAACCGGCGAATGGACCGAAAGATACGGATCGCAGGCTACAAAACGCAAAATTTATGTGGGAAAGGTAACCAATTATTTCTCTAAACTTGGCGTGATAGAAGTTAAAATGGAAACCCGCGATTTGAATTTGGGCGATGAAATAAAAATAATTGGCCCGACAACAGGAGTATATGAAGACATACTGGAAGAAATCAGGGTGGATGAAAAAAGCGTGCAAAAAACAGTTAAGGGTGAGTTTTGCTCCATTCCGGTAAAAGGGTTGATCAGGCGAGCCGATAAAGTTTATAAAGTAATTGAGGTTGATGATGATGGCGAATAAAATGAAATTGTTTAATTTACATACCCACACACACTATTGCGACGGATCTGAAGAACCGGAAGCCTACATCAGAAAAGCATTGGAATTGGAATTTTCAACCCTCGGATTTTCGGGACATGCCCCGATGCCTTTTAAAAATAAATATGCCATCGATGCTGACCAACTCTCCAACTATATTTCTGAAATCAATCAGCTAAAATCAAAATATAAGGACCAGATTGATGTATTGTGTTCGCTCGAATTTGATTATATCCCCCGAATTACAGATGATTTTAAGCAAATTACTGAAAATTTTCAGCTGGAATATACCATCGGTTCCGTTCATCTGGTCAGAAATGAAAATGATGAAAATTTATGGTTCATCGACGGGAAAAGCCATGAGCCTTATGATACAGGTTTGAAAGATTATTATGGCGGGAATATAAAACATGCGGTTAAAAATTATTTCGGACAATTGAATGAGATGATAGATACACAGCGACCGGATATCATCGGGCATCTGGATAAAATTAAAATGCACAATCGTAATCGGTATTTCACCGAAAATGAAGTTTGGTATCAAAATGAAATTGATCAAACCCTCGATCTGATCAAATCGTCAAACACGATCGTGGAAGTAAATACAAGGGGTTTGTATAAAAAAAGATCGGATTCGCTTTTTCCGGGGGCAAAGATTCTGAAAAAAATGAAAAAGCTTCACATTCCGATTACCGTAAGTTCGGACGCACACAAGCCGGGCGAACTTGCTTTATTCATTCCTGAAACCATAAATCTTTTAAGAGAAATCGGTTTTAAAAAACTAATGAATTTTAAAAACGGATGGATTGAAATCCCTATTTAATCAATGCTTTAAGTAAGAAAAACTAAATTGATTTGTGTGTGCCGTCGCAAAATGGCGGATTTTTGGTTTGTTTGCACATACACCAGTAAACCGTTTGTTTCTTTTCTATTTTAACAACTTTAGGACTGAATTCACTGCCTTTATGTGATCCATCGCAAAAGGGTTGTTTGGCACTTTTGCCACAGGCGCACCAGTAGTAATTACCTGCTTCCATTTCGATGGCTTTTGGAAATTTAGCCACTATTTTTGGTTTCGACATTTTTATATCATTTTAAATTTAAGTTACTTGCCGGAAAATTCCTGGTTTATGCTAAAACAAGAATGTGTATAAAATTAATAAACTTCATTCATTTCTACTTCGGCCGGAATGGATAAATGTCCCTGGACCAATAGCCAATTTCCGCCAATCTTTTCCAATACCCCGGTAAATCGCATGCCCTTAAAACTTTTGGCTTCTTCTTTGTAAATGAAGTTATAAGCCAAGAGCTCGCTAAAAGAGGCCGTATTTCCGGTTTCGTTAATTCTGATAATCTGATCGCTGACCGTAATATAGGTTTCCTGAAATTCTTTAAATTGATGTTTTATGGCTTTTTTAATTTTGTCCCAACCTACCAGTCTTTCGTCGGAATCGGTTCCAATCATAATGATATTGTCGTCGGTTGCCCAAATTTTTTGAATTAACTCAAAATCCTGGTTTTCATTGGCGATAACGTATTGCTCAAGAATAGATTTTATCTGTACAACCTCTGCTTTTAAATCAATGGCCTCAGGTTTTGTATTTGTACAACTTACCATCATCATCAGAAATCCTGTAAATAAGATAAACTTTTTCATGGTTTTATTTTTGGTTCTTACATTAGGCAATTGAATAAATATACGGAATTTTTGAGAAAAATCAAACTTTGACCACTCATTTAAAATATAATCCGGCCATGATAACTTATTAATAATCTGTATAAAATAATGACCAAAAATTTTTATTAATTCATGAATTATTGGTAATATTGCAGCCTATTGCGAACAGAGTAAATTACAGATGGTCAATATACACAGGTTGAAGGATTTAAGTTTTATAAGGTGGGCTTTACTTTCTCTTCTAATAACATTAGGTTCAGACCTATATGCTTCGAAGTCCGAAACAGAAAATCACGAAAAAGTTAAAGCGGAATATAATGCCGGCGAAGCAATCATCGAGCATATTGTAGATTCATATAGCTGGCATATCATGGATATCGGCGAACATGCCATAGCCATCCCATTACCGGTTATTTTAATAGATGAAGGCGATTTCTACTGTTTTTCTTCTGCACATTTTGAGCATGGTCATGCCAGTTATAAAGGTTTTGAAATTGCTCATGATGGTGAAAATAAAGGAAAAATTGTAAAGCTTGGTAATGATGCACATGCAGAACAACATCTTCCGCTTGATTTATCGATCACTAAAAACGTAATGGCTATATTTATAAGCCTGATCATTATCAGTGTTATTTTTATTTCAGTGGCCAATTCTTATAAAAAAAGAACAGGAATGGCTCCCAAAGGATTGCAATCATTGCTGGAACCTCTGATCTTGTTCATTCGCGACGATATTGCCAAAGCCGCAATCGGTGAAAAAAAATACGAAAAGTATGTGCCGTTTTTACTCACCATCTTCTTTTTTATTTTTATCAATAACTTAATGGGCCTCATCCCGTTTTTCCCGGGAGGGGCAAATGTTACCGGCAACATTGCTGTAACAATGGTGTTAGCCATATTTACGTTTCTGATCACTTCTTTTAGCGGCAACAAACAATACTGGATGCATATCGTAAATACGCCCGGAGTGCCCTGGTGGTTAAAATTTCCTGTTCCATTAATGCCCATTGTGGAAATTGTAGGGCTTTTTACCAAACCATTCGTACTGATGGTGCGGCTTTTTGCCAATATTGCCGCCGGACATATTATTGTGCTCGGTTTCATCAGCCTGATTTTTATTTTCGGGAATATGAGTCCGATTTTAGGTTATGGAGTTTCAATCGTTTCAGTGGCATTCGCTATTTTTATGGGTTTGCTGGAATTGCTGGTCGCATTTATCCAGGCTTATGTATTTACACTGCTTTCGGCACTTTATTTTGGAATGGCAACAGAAGAACATCATTAAAATAAACATAAAATCAACATTCAATAACTAAATAAAATCAACATGGATTTATTATCAATTTTATTACAGGTAGCCTCAGATTTAACTCCGCTTGCAAAATTAGGCGCAGGTTTTGGAGCAGGTATTGCAGCCATTGGTGCTGGTATTGGTATTGGCCAAATCGGTCGCAGTGCCGTTGAATCTATTGCACGCCAGCCCGAAGCTGTTGATGACATTCGATCAAACATGATCGTTGCCGCAGCTTTGATCGAAGGTGTTGCTTTCTTTGCTATTGTAGTTTGTCTTTTGATCGTTTTCTTATAGACAACAAAATTTCTTCTGTGTCCCAACGGTTGGTTGGGGTACAGAAGTTGATCATTTATTAAAAATTAAATTATGGAACTAGTAAGCCCCGGAATCGGATTGATATTTTGGATGACGCTTTCGTTCGGTATTGTATTATTTGTTCTTGGCAAATTTGCATGGAAACCCATCATGAAATCGTTAAAGGAAAGAGAAGCCACGATTGATGATGCATTGAACGAAGCGAATAAAGCCAGGGAAGAAATGAAACAACTTCATTTCGATAATGAACAATTGCTGGCACAGGCCAAAGAAGAACGGGATGCCATTTTAAATGATGCCCGGAAAATAAAAAATTCGATTATCGAAGAATCGAAAGTAAAAGCCAACGAAGAAGCCAGTCGGATCATCGACAGTGCCAAAGAAACGATTCAGAACGAAAAAATGGCCGCACTTACCGATTTAAAAAATCAACTGGCAACTTTATCCATCGAAATTGCAGAGAAAATTTTGAAAGCAGAACTTTCAGACAGTAAAAAGCAAAAAGACTACATTAAAAAATTAATGGATGAGATTAATTTGAATTAATCGTCGCCAAAGCAATTTTAAATGAAAGAAACAAAAATAGCAAGCCGGTATGCCAAAGCCTTATTCGACTTTGCACTGGAACAAAAAGTTCCGGAGCAGGTTAAAAATGATATGGATCTGATTGTTTCGGTTTGTTCTAATAATAAGGATTTCAAGCTGATGCTTACGAGCCCGCTGATTTACTCAGAAAAAAAAGAGGCCATCATCGCTGAAATTTTCGGTAAACACATTCAGGAAATGACCCTTCAATTTCTTATCATTATTACCCGGAAAAGAAGAGAGGCATTTATTGAAGGAATTGCCCGACAATTTATTGAATTATATAAGGAATATAAAAATATCACCACTGCCGAACTAACTACAGCTCGGGAGCTTGGAAGCGAATTAAGGGAAAAGGTTATTGCTGAACTTAAAGCGCAAACCAAAGGTGAAATTGAATTAATAGAAGAAATTAAAGAAGAATTGATTGGTGGCTTTGTTTTATCGTATAAAGATTATCAATACGATGCAAGCATTAAAAAGCAAATCAAAAAACTGAGAAGGGAATTTGATACCAATCTTTACATTCGTGGATTTTAATATAGAAAAAGAATAAAATATGGCTGAAATTAAACCTGCAGAAGTATCCGCTATTTTACGCCAGCAACTTGCCGGATTCAAAAGTGAAACAGAACTTGAAGAAGTTGGTACAGTGCTTCAAATTGGTGATGGGATTGCCCGTATCTATGGACTGAGTAATGCAGAATCAGGTGAATTGATTGAATTCGAAAAAGGTGCGTTAAAAGGCATTGTGCTAAACCTTGAAGAAGATAATGTGGGTGCTGTTTTATTGGGCGAAACCACAGAAATTAATGAAGGCGACAAAGTTAAACGAACCGGGAAAATTGCTTCGATCGAAGTAGGCGAAGGTATGTTGGGCCGTGTTATCAATACCCTGGGTGCACCTATTGATGGAAAAGGCGAGATCAAAGGTGAGAAATTTAATATGCCGCTCGAACGTAAAGCACCCGGTGTAATATTCAGACAACCGGTAAACGAACCTTTGCAAACAGGGATCAAACCAATTGATGCCATGATCCCGATCGGAAGGGGACAGCGTGAGCTGATCATCGGCGATCGCCAGACCGGTAAAACAGCCATTGCCATTGATACCATTATCAATCAAAAAGAGTTTTACGATAAAGGAGAACCCGTTTATTGTATTTATGTGGCCATCGGACAAAAAGGATCTACCGTTGCCAATATCCATAAAATTTTGGAAGACCGGGGCGCATTGCCCTATACCGTAATTGTTACGGCCACTGCTTCCGACCCTGCTGCCATGCAGTTTTATGCCCCGTTTACAGGGGCTGCCATTGGTGAGTATTTCAGAGATACCGGACGTCCGGCCCTGGTTATTTATGATGACCTTTCGAAACAAGCCGTGGCTTATCGTGAAGTATCATTGCTATTGAGAAGACCTCCGGGACGTGAGGCTTATCCGGGTGATGTTTTCTATTTACACTCACGTTTGTTGGAAAGAGCTGCAAAAATTATTAACTCGGATGCAGTTGCCAAAAATATGAACGACCTGCCCCAGAGCTTAAAAGATAAAGTAAAAGGAGGAGGCTCGCTAACGGCCCTGCCAATTATCGAAACACAGGCAGGCGATGTTTCGGCCTATATCCCGACCAATGTTATTTCAATTACCGACGGACAAATTTTCCTTGAATCAACTTTGTTTAACTCAGGGATACGCCCGGCCATCAATGTTGGAATTTCTGTATCGAGGGTTGGTGGAAATGCCCAGATTAAGTCCATGAAAAAAATTGCCGGAACCCTGAAACTTGATCAGGCGCAATATCGTGAGCTGGAAGCCTTTGCAAAATTTGGTTCTGAACTTGATGCTGCAACCATGGCGGTACTTGAAAAAGGAAAACGCAATGTTGAAATTTTGAAACAACCACAATATTCACCGCTGACCGTAGAAAAACAGGTAGCAATTATTTTCTGTGGTACCAGGGGCTTGGTGAAAAATGTTCCGGTAAAAAGCATCGTCGATTTTGAAACAGAATATTTGCATTTTCTGGAAACCAAACACAAGGATTTGCTTAATAACCTGAAAGAAGGAAAATTACTGGATGAAGATATGAAGACGCTGGAAAAAGTCGCAGCAGAAATTTCACGTAAATACCAGAAAAAATAATTTAACAAAGCTGTATTTAAATGCCAAGTTTAAAAGAAGTTCGAACAAGGATTGATTCGGTTAATTCAACCAAGCAGATTACCAGTGCCATGAAAATGGTTTCGGCTGCCAAATTGAGGAGGGCACAAAATGCGGTTCTTAAATTAAGGCCCTATGCTGCAAAACTGAACGAAATTCTTCAGAACCTGAGTAAAAGCATCGAAAATAGCGATGATGGAATTTATTCGGTACAAAGGCCCCCGAAAAATGTTTTATTTGTTGTAATTGCTTCCAATAGGGGATTGTGCGGTAATTTTAACGCCAGCATTATTAAGGAAGCCAACCGGAAAATTAAATCTGATTATGCCGAGCAATTGAAAGATGGTAAGGTTTCGGTGTATGGCTTTGGTAAAAAAGTAGTAGATTTTTTTGCCCGTGGCCCATATCCTGTTGCCGGGAGTGAAGTGGAAGTGTTTTCAGATTTAAGCTTTGAAAATGTTTCGGTAATTGCCGAAAACCTGATGAAGGATTTTGTAAATAAAAAGTACGACCAGATTATTTTGGTTTACAATCGCTTTAAAAATGCAGCAGTTCAGGAACAGGTGATCGAACAGTTTTTGCCAATAGTAACCAATAATGTTAAAGATACCGTTCAATCTTTCAGTGCAGATTATATTTTTGAACCCGGCAAACAGCAGATTGTTGAGGAATTGATCCCCAAATCGTTGAAAATACAATTTTATAAAGCCCTGTTAAATTCATTTGCTTCAGAACATGGAGCACGAATGACTGCCATGCACAAAGCCACCGACAATGCGGAAGAACTCCTGAAGAATTTGAAATTAAAATATAACAAAGCCCGTCAGGCTTCCATTACCAACGAAATTCTTGAAATTGTAAGTGGGGCAGAGGCTTTGAAAGGATAATAATAGATAAATTATTTTGTAAAGAAGCATGGATAAGTTTATCCGTGCTTCTTTCATTTTATTCAGATATAAAAAAATTAAAAATCAGGCACTGAAATTTTGTAAATTTGTCTTCAATAAACCGAAATAAAAAAAACATGATAAAAAAAGAAATAGAAGAAGCCATTAACGGCCAAATAAAAAAAGAAGAATACTCATCAAGATTATATTTGCAAATGGCATCCTGGTGCGAAGTAAACGGATTAGGCGGAGCAGCTAACTTTCTGTATGCACAGGCCGATGAAGAACGAATGCATATGCTTAAGTTTGTTCATTATCTGAACGACCGGGGCGGACATGCCAAAATGATGGAAATCGAGCAGCCTCCATTTACCTATAAAAATATTACCGATATTTTTGAGCAGGTGCTGAAACACGAAGAATTCATCACCCAATCCATAAATGAAGTGTATGAAGTTACCCTGAACCATAAGGATTATACCTCTGGAAATTTTCTACAGTGGTTCATCAATGAGCAAATTGAAGAAGAAAGCACCATGAGAAGTATCCTGGATAAAATTCATTTGGTTGGCAACGATAAAGCGGGATATTTTCATATTGACAAGGAACTGGAAGCAATGGCGGCTGCAAGGCCGGCACTGGATGCAGCGGAGTAAATATGCAAAGAAACAATGATAAAGCCGGCCTAAATTAAAGGTCGGCTTTTTTTGTATAAAATTTTTAATAATTGACGCAACATTTTGGGTAGCTTATGCATCTATAGTTTATACATATTATGAGTGGCTAAATTTTAAGGCTTCTTTCTGGATGCAAAATTTGAACGGATATATGAAATTCAGGATCATGAAAAATTCAATATGGTTTTTCGTTTTTTCAGGCTGTTTATTTACGGCACTGATTTCTTGTTCAAAAGAAGGTTCTGATGATTTTCAAAATATTAATTATGATGCCATTAAAAGCGAAGTTATTGGTGGCAAAACACATAGCCTTTATAAATATAACAATATGGGCAGGATCGAAGAAAAAGAATCAATTTATTTTTATAGCAGGTACAACTATGATGGTGAGGGTAAGCTTATAAAACAAGAATCGGCCATGGACCCTTCTTTGCTTTATTCCAGTATTATTGTTAACAGAACAGATTTAATGACGGCTCAAAATTCGGAAATCACCAGCAAAAATTATTATTCTTATAATCAGGAGGGAAAATTGATGGAAATTAAACACTATTATAAAGAAAATGGTGATTTTATTGCAGGGGCAAGAAGGGATTTTGAGTACATGGGAATCTTTATTGTGAGAAGAAATTTATATAATAAAGAAGGTGAGCTCAGGCAATTTTTTGTTTACGAATATGATGAAAAGGGAAACGTGAAAAACGAAAAATATTACAGCTATAATTTCACCACTGGATCAGAACCAAGATTGATCAGTGAATCAATATTTACCTATGACGACAAGAATAATCCCTTTGTTATTTTTAACAAACTGGGAATCCCCGGGCTTTATACAAATCCAAATAATATTATTGAAACAACCACAATATCTTATGTTGAGACACCGGGGATACCTGAATATTCAACTAGCACTACAACATATGAATACAATAATAGAAACTATCCGGTAAAAGTGATTACTGCAAATAGTGTTTACGAATATACTTATGAATGAATATTTATACAATTTTAACTTTTAAACAATAACAATTAATTTATAAAAATGAATACAAGAATGAAAAAGTTAGTTATCCCGGTTTTGTTAATCATGGCCATATTCATGGCATGTAACAAGGAAGATAAATTACCGCAATGGGTAGGTGTTGGAACCATCGAAAAAGAAGTAGCAACCAATGATGAATTTAGTATCATTCTGGATGACGGCCCGGTACTGCATCCGAATAATGTATGGGCCAATAACAATTTAGAAGATGAAGACAGGGTAATTGTATATTATGCCATTACACAGGAAAACACGGACGACTCTTATAATGTTGACCTTTATAATCTGGAGAACATTTTGACCAAAGATATTATACAGTTGACCGAAGCCATCCAGGATAGTATTGGAAACGACCCCGTTCACGTTGACGAAGATGACATATGGATAACCGATCATTATCTGAGTTTTATTTTCGAATACTATGCTTACTTTAAATCACATTACATTAATCTTGTAAAATTATACGAAGATACCCATACTGAAGATGGACGGCTGATACTTGAATTCAGGCATAATGCAAATAATGATTTTTCATCAACCTTGGTGAATGGGATCGTTTCTTTCGATTTGGAAAGCCTCAGGGTGGCCGATGAAGATTCAGTGCAATTTCTGGTTCGGGTAAACGATTTTGATGATGAGGTGCTCGAATGGGAAGGAAGTTATTACTTTAACAATGCCTTACAATCAACAAATAATGAGGCCATATTTCCCAAAAGCACGCAACTGAAAATCTCATCCAGGGGTTTGAAATAAAGCTGTTGGCTAATGGCGATTAGTTATTGGCCAATAGCTAATTGCCATTAGTTTGATCGTTGATAACACTGAAAATCTAGCTGTGTTTTTTTCTTTTTTTAATGAGAGCTTCTTCCAGCCGCTGAAACCATTTTTCGCCAAATTTGCGAATAAGCGGTTCTTTTAAAAATTTATAGGCTGGTAACTGTAACTCATTTCCTTTTTTGATGGCGGGTTTGCATACCGACCATTTATGATAATTAACGGCAGTCATATCATGGAGCTTGCCCAGCCTTACGGGATATAAATGGCAGGAGATGGGTTTTTGAAAATCAATTTGTTTTTCGAGCCAGGCTTTTTCTATGGCACAAAAAGCAATGTTATTTTTGAAATAAACAAAGGCACATTCACGGTCGTTTACCAAAGGAGTTACAAAGTTCCCATCGGCATCATAATCAAAAACGCCATTTTTTTCAATAACTTCTTTGCCACCCGCTTCCATATAAGGTTTAATGAAATCGATGGCATCTTCAAGGATTGAAATTTCCTCGGCATCGAGGGGTGCACCGGCGTCGCCCAATACACAACAGGCACCTTTGCATGCTGCAAGATTACAGCAAAATCTGGCTTCTGCCAGTTCATCCGAAATAATGGTATCGTCAATAATTATCACAGTGCAAAAGTAGTTAATTTGTGGATGTGCTGATGTGTTGATATGCTGATTTGTCGATGTGTTAATTTGAAAATTTGATAATTAGTGAATTGGTAAATTGGGATGGATTCATCGTAAAGGACAACATCCCATAAATCGCACCGCAGGCGTAAGAGAAATCTCACGGAACAAAAATAACCCCAATCACCAAGCATTTTTAAACCATCCGTTCCATTATTAATTAATATTCCTTAATTTTAGATTCGATTAAGTTCCGAACTTCCAGTCATGAAATTAAATCCATCACCCATCCACAAAAGATTGAATAAGGCTTATTTAAAACAGGATCTTAACCGTGTTCAGATCGAAAGTTTAAAGTCAAACCTTAAATTACTTTTTTCAAAAACTGAAATTGCCGAACAAAAAAAAGAACACGAAGAACATTTCAAAAATATAGTATCTGATTTCTTAAAGGACACCTATTATAAAAACCAGTACGAAATCAATATCAATCAACGCAAGGATCTGGTGATCCACAACGGAAAAACTTCATCCACTTCTGTCGGGGTCATTATCGAAGCAAAAAAACCTTCGAACCAAACCGAAATGATTTCCGAAAAAACACCCAATACCAAGGCTTTGCACGAATTGTTGCATTATTATATGAATGAGCGATTCATAAAAGAAAATAAAGAACTGAAACATATTATTGCTACCAACAGTTACGATTGGTACATTTTTGATGCAGCCGATTTTGAAAAATTCTTTTACAACGATAAAACGATCCGAAAAAATTATGAAGACTGGAACAATGGAATTTTAGTGGGTTCAAACACCGATTGGTTTTATAACGAAGTGGCTAAACCTTATATTGATAAAGAACTGGCCGAATTGGAAGCCATACATTTTAACCTGCTCGATTATAAGGAAATTATTGAAAATTCGGAACCCGGTGATGATGCCAAACTGGTCGATCTTTATAAAATTCTTTCGCCCGAGCATCTCCTAAAAAAGCCTTTTGCCAACGACAGCAATACCCTTAACAAAGAATTTTACAATGAACTGCTACACATCATCGGACTGGAAGAAAAAGCCGATGGCGGCAAAAAACTGATCGGGCGCAAAGTTCAAAACCGCGAAGATGGAAGTTTGCTCGAAAATGCCATCAACATATTGAAAATAAGGGATAAGTTAAAAACATTTGAAAACCCGGAGCATTTTGGCGATACCGAAGAACAACAAATTTACAGCATCGGACTCGAATTGTGCATTACCTGGCTTAATCGTGTTTTATTTCTGAAATTGCTCGAGGGTCAGTTGATCAAATACCATCATTGCGATCCTGATTATGCTTTTGTAAATGCAAAAAATATACGCGATTTCGACGAACTGGACGAACTTTTTTTTGAGGTACTGGCCGTAAAACCGGGCGAACGCACAAAATCGGTGAACGATAAATACGGCAATATCCCTTACTTAAACAGCTCTCTTTTTGAAATCAGCGAACTGGAAAGCAAAACCATACAGGTATCCGACCTGAAAGACCGGCTCGATTTGAACCTTTACGCACATTCTGTCCTGAAAAACAAGGATAAAAACAAACAACTGGAAGCCAAAAACACTCTTCATTATTTGTTTGAATTTTTGGACGCCTACAACTTTTCGAGCGACAGCAGCGCCAAAATTCAGGAAAGCAGCAAAACCATAATCAATGCCTCGGTGCTGGGCTTGATTTTCGAAAAAATAAACGGCTACAAAGACGGCTCATTTTTTACCCCGGGATTTATTACCATGTACATGAGCCGCGAAACCATAAGAAGGGCAGTGGCACAAAAATTTAAAGAACTTGAAAATGCCGAAATTGAAAATTTCGAAGATGTAAAAAATTACTGTAGCCGGTTTTTTAAAAAAGAAGATGTGGCCCGTTTTAACAGTCATATCGATTCGCTGAAAATTTGTGACCCCGCCGTGGGTTCGGGCCATTTTTTGGTTTCGGTGCTGAATGAAATAATTGCCATTAAAAGTGAGCTGAATATTTTAATCGACCGTGATGGTATGCCGCTTGAATACGAAATTACGGTTGACAACGACGAGCTGACCGTTCTGAACAAAAGAACCAACAAGCCTTTCGAATACCTGATGGGAGACGACAACAAACCACCCAAAAGTTTACAAATAGTGCAGGTGGCCTTGTTCGAAGAAAAACAAAAAATAATTGAAAACTGCCTGTTCGGGGTGGACATCAATCCCAAATCGGTGCTGATTTGCCGCCTCCGGCTCTGGATCGAACTTTTGAAAAGTGCATACTACAAAAGCTCTCCCAATGATCCATCCAAACTTTTGGAGCTAGAAACCCTGCCCAATATCGATATCAATATTAAATGTGGAAATTCGCTCATAAGCCGGTTTAACCTTAACGACAACCATTCGGCACTGCCTGCGGCCACACAGCAAAAAATCAGGCTGGCAACCACCAGGTACAAGGAGCAGGTAATTATTTATAAAAGCACCAGCGATAAAAAAACAAGGCAAAATGCCGAAAAGGAAATTGCACGGCTGAAAGATGAATTTGCGCGTATCAACAACCCCAACGATGCCGACTTTAAAAAGCTAAAGGATAAAAAAGCTGAACTGGGCGCTGCGCCCATGCTGTTCAGCCGCGAAGAGCAGGACGCCTGGAAACTAAAAACAGAAGCTCTGGCCGCTGAAGTAAGCGAACTCGAAAATGCGTATAACGAGAAGCTTAAAACACTCTACGGCAATGCCCTCGAATGGCGCTTTGAATTCCCTGAGGTGTTGGACGAAAATGGCGATTTTGTGGGTTTTGACGTTGTGATCGGGAATCCGCCATATGGAGTTAAATTTAATAATGATGAAAAAGGATTTTTTAAAGATTTTTACAATGATATTCATGTTAGAACACCAGAGTCCTTTAATTATTTTATTAAACGTTTCTCAACAATTTCTAACATTAAAGCAACTTGTAGTTTGATTATTCCCTCAAGTTTTCTGAATCAGATTGAGTTCGAAAAAACACGAAAAATGATTTTAACAAATTCCTCACCTTTTTTAATATTAAATTTAGGGGATGAGGTGTTTGATGATGTAGCTGCACCAACATGTATAATTGGTTTTGCCAAGGAGGGGTTGTGGACAAATATACAATATCACGATTTAACAGCAATTGATAGAAAGGAATTAGGACACGAAATTCATAATGCTCATTTGGAAATTGAAAAGGATCATTTTTTGGGAAATCATTCATTTAGCTTCATTTTCCGAAAAAATAAATCAATTCTTAACAAGTGTTATAAAGAAAATCCAACACTTAAAGATATTGCAGAGGATGTTGCAACAGGAATAAGTCCAGGATTGGGGGATGCTTTTATTATCGAAAGTAAGAAAGCGAATGATTTAAAATTGGAAAAAGAGATTTTAAAAAAACTTGTTATTGGAGGGGAAATAACAAAATATACCTTACTTCCGAAATCTAATAAGTTTATTATATATTTTTCTTCAAGCCTTGATGTTAAAGATTACCCTTTTTGTTTGAGCCACCTCACTATATTTAAAGAAAAATTAGAAAATAGAGTTGAAACAAAAAGTGGTGCGATACCTTGGTATGTAATGCTTAGACCTAGAAGACAAAAATTGTTTGAACAGCCCAAAATTCTTATTCGTCAAACAGCGAATAGAATCATTGCTGCTTATGATGATGATAAGTGGTACTGTCTAAAAAGTGGAATTATTGTTCAATTGCCCGAGAATTCAGAATTTAAATATTTTTATATGTTGGGTCTGCTTAATTCTGAATTAATGAATTTTTTATATCATGATTTAGTCAATGAGGATAATAGAATTTTCCCTGAAGTAAAACCAATTCAACTTTTCAAACTTCCGATAAAAAAGGCTTCAGATGAAAGTCAAAAAGTAATTTCAAATTACGTGTCGGAGATAATTCAACTCAAACATGAAAATCATGAAGCCGAAATAACTCAATTAGAAAAACAAATCGACCAATTGGTTTACGAACTTTACGGCTTGAGCCCCGAAGAAATCGCCATTGTAGAAAATGCATAGGCAGTCAGGATTTACGGGCTGGCGTCCGCTGCAAGAAAACCATCCCTTCTTTGCAATTAGCACATTATCTGATTTTAAGTGAAGCGGCAACGAATTATACCCAAACACTTTAACACCTAAACACGTAAACACCATAACCTTTTTCGAAATAATAAATTTTCAAATCAGCACATCAGCAAATTGACCAATTAAAAAAGTGAGATTCCGGCCTTCCGCTTCGCTTCAGCCGGAATGACGTCCATTGCTATTTTTACATCAGCACATTAGCACATTGAGATTTCTCTTCCACCTGCGGCGGATTCGAAATGACATCAAAAAAACATTGGCTTATTGTCTAGTTATCGAATTGTCACATTGGCACATCAGCAAATCAGCACATTTTTTACCAATTTACAAATTCACCAATTTACCAATAGACAAGTTCACAAATTCACTAAATTTGCAAAGAAAATTTTGAACAAATCATTAACAAATAAAACCACAGGAGGAGGACATTATGGCTTTCAATTTAAGAAACCGGAATTTTTTAAAATTATTGGATTTTACACCTAAAGAAATTAAGTTTTTACTCGATCTTTCAGCCGATCTGAAAAAGGCAAAATATGCCGGAACAGAAGTAGAACGCTTAAAAGGCAAAAATATCGCCTTAATTTTTGAAAAGGCTTCAACCAGAACACGTTGTGCTTTTGAAGTGGCAGCCCATGATCAGGGAGCAAATGTTACCTATCTCGGGCCCAGCGGATCGCAGATCGGTAAAAAAGAAACCATGAAAGACACTGCCCGCGTTTTGGGCCGTATGTACGACGGAATTGAATACCGTGGTTTCGGCCAGGACATTGTTGAAGATTTGGGAAAATATGCCGGTGTGCCTGTTTGGAACGGACTTACAAACGAATTTCACCCCACTCAGATTCTGGCCGATTTCCTCACCATGATGGAACATTCGGACAAACCGCTTTCTCAAATTTCATTTTGCTATGCCGGCGATGCCCGCAATAATATGGGTAATTCGTTAATGGTTGGTGCCGCAAAAATGGGAATGGATTTCAGGGCCGCAGCTCCAAAATCTTGTCACCCTACCGAAGATTTAGTGAAACAATGCCGTGAAATTGCCAAAGAAACCGGTGCCAAAATTACCATAACCGAAAATGTGGACGAAGCCGTAAAAGGCGTTGATTTTATTTATACCGATGTTTGGGTATCGATGGGCGAAGCTGATGAGGTTTGGGCCGAGCGCATCAAATCGATGTTGCCTTACCAGGTAAACCAGAAAATGATCGAAAAAACAGGAAATCCAAATGTTAAATTTCTGCATTGCCTGCCTGCTTTCCATAATCGCGATACGGTTGTTGGGGAAGAAATTTACCAGAAATTCGGCGTGGATGGCATGGAAGTAACCGAAGAGGTTTTTGAATCGGAACGCTCCATCGTTTTTGATGAAGCCGAAAACAGGCTGCATACCATTAAAGCGGTGATGGTTGCTACGCTGGGGAGCTAAGACAATTTAGTTAACTATTTGATCAACGGATTTTTGGCACATTGGCTTCGCTCTGCAACCAAAAATCCGTTGATTTTTTTTAATAACCTATTCAACCTCTCTTCGTAAACACATTAACACATGATCACCCAAAAACGTCTAAATAAAAATAATTTACGATGATAAACTCTTCAAAATACCTTTGCCCCAAATGCGGAAATAAAACTTACGAATTGGATGAAATACGCACAACCGGAGGTGCCTTTTCAAAAATATTCGATGTGCAGAATAAAAAATTTACCGTGGTCACTTGCAGCCGATGTAAATATTCCGAATTTTTTAAGGGAACCACCAGTACGCTTGGAAATGTGCTTGATTTCTTTACGAATTAATGATACTGACCAATTTCGGGACGCTTAGTAAATTTGTAGTACGGTTGTCATTCAGTTGACATTCATTAGTAATACGATAGTAATACAATGGTAATACATTGTTATTCATTGTTTTTGGTTAATGGAATATTTAAATTTTGAACCTTTAAACTCATTGCGTTAAGAACCAATTACCAATTTACCAATTCACTAATCAACCAATTTTCAAATTATCACATTATCAAATTAACTAATTGACTATTTTTGCAGCATGGCAAACGAGGAAGTATTTAAAAAGATCATTGCCCATTCCAAGGAGTATGGCTTTGTATTTCAATCGAGTGAAATTTACGACGGATTAAGCGCAGTTTATGACTATGGTCAGAATGGTGCTGAGTTAAAAAAGAACATTAAAGATTATTGGTGGAAAGCCATGGTTCAGTATCACGAAAATATTGTGGGCATTGATTCGGCGATATTTATGCATCCCACCATCTGGAAAGCTTCGGGGCATGTGGATGCCTTTAACGACCCGATGATCGACAATAAAGATTCGAAAAAACGTTATCGGGCCGATGTATTGGTGGAAGATTATATGGCCAAAATTGAAGCAAAAATTGATAAGGAAGTAAGCAAGGCCGAATCCAGATTTGGTGATGCTTTTGATAAAGCACAATTTTTAGCAACCAATCAGCGGGTTCTGGATAACCAGCAGAAAATTGATGAGGTAAAAAACCGTTTGTATCCCGCAATGGAAGCCAATGATTTGGAGGGGATCAAAAAATTAATTGAAGATTTGGAAATTGCCTGCCCGGTTTCCGGGTCACGCAATTGGACGGAGGTCAGGCAGTTTAACCTGATGTTTTCCACCCAAATGGGTTCGTTGAGCGAAGATGCCAGCCAGATATTTTTGAGGCCCGAAACGGCCCAGGGGATTTTTGTCAATTACCTGAATGTTCAAAAAACCGGAAGGATGCGGATTCCATTCGGAATTGCCCAAATCGGGAAAGCATTCAGAAATGAAATAGTCGCCCGTCAGTTTATTTTCCGCATGCGCGAATTTGAACAAATGGAAATGCAGTTTTTTGTGAAACCCGGCGAAGAAATGAAATGGTACGAATACTGGAAGGACCAGCGGATGAAATGGCATCTTTCAATAGGTATTCCCGAATCAAAATATCGTTTCCACGATCACGAAAAGCTGGCACATTATGCCAATGCCGCCGCCGATATCGAATTTGAATTCCCCTTCGGATTTAAAGAGCTGGAAGGCATTCATTCGCGAACTGATTTTGATTTGGGTGCGCATCAAAAATATTCCGGTAAGAAACTCCAATATTTTGATCATGAAATCAACGAAAGTTATGTGCCTTATGTGGTAGAAACATCTATTGGCGTTGACCGAACCTTTTTAGCCATTTTAAGCCATGCTTATACCGAAGAAAAGCTTGAAGATGGTTCGGAACGCGTGGTTATGAAGATACCACCCATATTGGCTCCCTATAAAGCAGCCATATTGCCATTGGTTAAAAAAGATGGTTTGCCTGAAAAAGCACGCGAAATTATGGATTCGTTGAAATTAGATTATATGTGCCAGTACGAAGAAAAAGATGCAATCGGAAGGCGTTACCGCCGTCAGGATGCAATTGGTACCCCTTATTGTATCACGGTTGATCATCAAACATTACAGGATCAAACAGTGACAATTCGCGAGCGGGATACGATGGAACAGGAACGGATTCCGATTGAAAAAATCTCTGGGATCATTGCGGATCGATTAAAGAAATAGATTTTATAAAAAAGGGATGGCCCCATTCTTAAGGAAGCAATCCCTGCTTGCTCGGATTTATAATCCTTGCCTGCTTGTGCCAGAATTTATTTCTTATTGTAATTGGTCATGGTAAGCCCGATTCCAACTTTTACAAAACTCTGGATCATTTCAACGGCCATTTTAATTTTCGGAATCATAATTTCTTCTTCTGTTTTGGTCCATTTTCCCAATACATATTCCGATTGATACCCTTGTGCAAAATCATTTCCGATACCAATACGAAGCCTTGGGAATTCGGTGGTTCCCAAATGTTCGATAATACTCGAAAGACCATTGTGGCTCCCATCGCCTCCTTTCATTTTCATTCGGAGCGAACCGCTTGGCAGTGCAATATCATCGCAGATAACAAGGGTGTTTTCGATGGGAATTTTTTCCTTATCGATCCAGTATTTGACTGCCCGCCCACTTAAGTTCATATAGGTTGATGGTTTAACCAGGATCAGCGTTTTTCCACGATATTTCATTTTTGCGACAGAGGCCAGTCGCGCAGGCTCAAACTTTACATCAGATTGTTGAATAAGCGCATCCAATACAATAAACCCGATATTATGACGGGTGTTCTGATATTCATCACCAATATTTCCCAATCCGATTATTAAATATTTCATTGTGGCAAAAAAAATATGGGTGTAAAGTTATAAAATAACCATACACCCAATTTTATAGATTTAACAAATACTATTCTGCTTTTTCTTCATTAGCTGCTGCTTCGTCACCGCCCTCAGCTCCTTCTTCTCCTTCTTCGCTTTCTTCAGCTTCTTCTTCAACCACTGTTCGTGCAGTAAATACACCCACAATCATCGAGTTTGGATTATCGAGGAAAGTCAATTTATCATTTGCAACATCCGCAATTCTTATCGAATCTCCAATTTTCAATTTTGAGATATCAATTACCAATTGATCCGGAAGATCTTCAACAAGTGCTTTAACTTTGATTTTTCGGATCTTCTTTTTAAGGCTTCCACCACTTAGAACACCAGGTGCAACGCCTGTAAATGCAACAGGAATCGAAATGGTTACGGGTTTTTCAGGTAGAACCTGAAGAAAATCGGCATGTAAAATATTATCTCCAACTGGATGATACTGGATGTCCTGAAGAACTGCCATAAATTTTTTATCACCGATGTTTAAATCGACAATATAAACATTGGGAGTAAAAAGGATGGGTTTAAAATTCTTTTCTTCTGTGATGAAATGAATTTGTTCTTTTCCGCCATATAATACACAGGGAACTTTACCTTCCTTTCTGTGCTTTTTAGCATCTTTTTTCCCTACGCTCTCTCTCAGAGAACCGCTCAATGATACTGTTTTCATAATTTGTTAATTTAATTTATTAGAATTTAAATAATGAACTTATCGACTCTTTATTTTCCAGACGTTTGATTACTTCTGCAAAAAGATCGGCGGTCGAAAGCACCGTAAATTTTTCATGTTCCCGTTTTAAAGGAATGGTGTCTGTTACAACGATTTCGCTAAACGGCGAATTAATTAAACGATCATAGGCCTTACCTGAAAATACAGGGTGTGTACAGAAGGCACGTACACTTGCGGCACCATTGTTCATCATTAATTCAGCAGCTTTTGTAATTGTACCCGCTGTATCAATGATATCATCAACCAGTACAATATCCTTGCCTTTTACATCTCCGATTAAAGCCATTTTGCCAATTTCATTAGGTTTTGCACGTTGTTTATAGCAAATTACGAAATCGGTTTCTAATATTTTTGCATAAGCTGCAGCCCTTCTGGTTCCGCCTGTATCCGGTGAAGCCATGGTTAGGTTTGATAGGTTTAGGCTTTTCAGGTATTTTATAAAAATACTTGAAGCATATAAATGATCAACAGGAACATCAAAGAATCCCTGTATTTGATCGGCATGCAAATCGATGGTTATTATTCGCTGTATGCCTGCTGCGGTCAGTAAATTGGCCACCAGTTTTGAACCAATGGCAACCCGTGGCCTGTCTTTACGGTCCTGACGGGCAAAACCAAAATAGGGTATTACGGCTACAATATTCCGGGCAGATGCTCTTCGTGCTGCGTCAACCATAAGCAATAATTCGAAAAGATTTTCGGCAGGCGGTTGGGTCGATTGAACGATAAATACGTCCAAACCCCTTATGTTTTGCTCGAAAGAAGGTTGAAATTCACCATCAGCAAATACAGTGATTGAAGATTTGCCCAAAGGGGCACCGTAGCTTTTAGCTATCTTCTCGCTGAGGTATTTTGAATTTCTTCCAGAGAATATGATGCTCATGATTTTTAGCTATCTTGAAATGAATGCGTTGATTTCGGCTGCAAAATTATAATTATTATGCTAATCATGCAACTAATAATGAACATTCTTAAAATCTTGCTATTTTTTACGAGGATAATATATTTTTTTGAGTATTTTTGCACTGCCAGAGACGTCCTAATATTTATTAAGCCCGGGTGGCGGAATTGGTAGACGCGTTGGTCTCAAACACCAATGAGGTAACACTCGTGCCGGTTCGACCCCGGCCCCGGGTACAGCTTATTAAGCGCTCTCTTTATTATAAATTGAGCGCTTTTTTTGGCGATATACAAATCTTTTCTTATGAAATGCCCATGACTGATAAACAGCATTCGAAGCATATCATTAATGATCAAGGACATTACATGTGACCAATGAATACAAATTATAATACATGAAACAAGCAGCCCGATTTGGGGAACAAAAAAGATGAAAGTTTCACTGGCTGGTATCGTTCGAAGCAAGTTTAAAATTATTTATGTATGAAAAATTTTCTGAAAAATATAAAAGTTTATCTGCCAATTTTATTTGCAATTGTATTGGTTACAGGTATTTTTATTGGGAAAAATATCAATCCCGGACTCTCGCTTGATCAGGCATTGATGCCTCTAAAATCATCGGGTCAATATAATAAGTTAAATGATATTATCAATTATATAGAAAAAGATTATGTTGATCCTGTTGACCGGGCAAAACTAACCACAAAAGCTGTTGAGGCCATCATTGAAGAATTGGATCCACATACTTCTTATATCAGTAAGGAAGAGTTTAATGCCATCAACGATCCATTGATGGGTTCATTTGAAGGAATAGGGGTTCAGTTTAATATTTTAGAGGATAGTATCACTATTATTCAGGTAATTGCAGGAGGACCCTCTGAGAAAGTCGGAATCCTTCCCGGTGACCGGATTATTAAGGTTAATGATTCTCTGATCGCCGGTGTCGGGCTTAAAAATACGGACGCCATCAAATTACTGAAGGGCCCGCGTGGAACAACCGTTAAAGTAAGTGTGTTACGGAAAGGGTTCCCTGACCTTATTGATTTTGATATTGAACGGAATATCATTCCGACCTACAGCCTCGATGTTGCTTATATGATTAATGACAGCATTGGTTATATGAAACTGAATACCTTTTCGGCCTCGACTTATACCGAATTTGTTAAAGCCGGGAAAGAATTAAAAAAACAGGGATTAAAAAACTTAATTATTGACTTACGCGGAAATACGGGCGGATTTGTGAAACCTGCAGTTCAGATCGCTGATGATTTCCTGAGTGAAAATAAATTGATTGTTTATACCAAAGGCAACAACAGGCCTAAAAGTTCTGCTTATTCCAAATCTAACGGAATGTTTGAATCAACCGGACTCATTATTTTAATGGATGAATCTTCGGCTTCGGCAAGTGAAATTTTAGCAGGTGCCATTCAGGACAATGACCGGGGAACGATTATCGGAAGGCGTTCATTTGGAAAAGGGTTGGTACAAGAGCAAATGAATTTGCCGGATGGATCAGCTTTACGAATGACCATTGCCAGATATTACACGCCAACAGGCAGATCAATACAGAAACCCTATGGGGAAAATTTCGATGATTATTACAGCGAATTTTACCATCGCTTTACCAATGGAGAATTACAAAGTGCCGATAGCATCAAATTTGCAGATTCACTTATGTTTAAAACCCCTGCCGGAAAAACCGTTTATGGCGGAGGGGGAATCATGCCTGATATTTTTGTTCCAATTGAAAAAGACAATCCCGGCTTCTATAACCTGGTAATAAACAAAGGTTTGGCTTATCGGTTTGCCTTTAACTATACCGATCAGCACCGGGAAGAACTGAGCTTATACGATCAGGCAGAAAATTTTATTCAAATGTTTGAAATTTCGAATGAATTATACGACGAATTTGTGAGTTTTGCCAAAGCGAACGGCGTAAAAAGAAATAAACAGGAAATTGCTGAATCGGCTGATAAGCTTAAAATTCTAATGAAAGCTTATATTGGAAGAAATATATTTGACAATGAAGCGTTTTATCCGGTGTTTCATCAAATTGATAATGTATTTTCAACTGCGAAAAATTATTTTATTCAAAAATAAAATGCCATTATTAACCTAAAACATTAAAATCATGTCATTTGAATTACCTCAGTTACCATTTGCCATAGATGCATTGGAACCTTATATTTCAAAACAAACCCTCGAATTTCATCATGGGAAACATCACCTGACCTATGTCAACAATTTGAATAAACTGATTGTTGGAACCACCTATGAAAACCAAAGTCTGGAAGAAATTATTTTATCTGCTGATGGTGGAATTTTTAATAATGCTGCCCAGGTATGGAATCATACTTTTTATTGGAATTGTTTGAGCCCGGATGGAGGAGGAGAAGCTGAAGGGAAATTAGCTGTTGCCATCGATGAAGAATTTGGCTCTTTCGAAAATTTTAAAGAAAAATTTTCAACCGCAGCAGCCACTTTATTTGGTTCCGGATGGGCTTGGCTTGTAAAGGACAATCATAACAAATTGCAAATTGTTCAGACATCAAATGCCGGAACACCAATTAAACAAGGCCTGAAACCATTGTTAACCTGCGATGTTTGGGAACACGCCTATTATCTGGATAAACAAAACCGCAGGCCGGCATACATCGAAGATTTTTGGAAACTCGTCGATTGGAAAAAAGTTGGAGATCGGTTTTAGTGATAAAACCAAAAGCAAGGTTCATGTTTTTTAAAAAAACATGCTCTTACTTAATGTGTCTTTTTTTACGGATATCGAAATTAAAAAGCGATACCTCAATTATCATTAATTTGTTTAATAGCAAAATATGTATTAAAATTGTATAGAACTAATTAATTTGTTAAAAATGAAACCAGGCGAAACCCAAAACCCAATTTTAATTCCTGAAGAGAGTATTATTGAGGGATTTATAAAAACAAAAAAATCATTCAGAATAGAAAGCAATTTCTATGGTACATTATTATCAACAGAAAAAGTAATCATTGATGAGACATCGAAGGTTTTTGGTGATGTTGTATGTTCAGAATTGCTAATCAGTGGTACTTTTGAAGGAAATATTTTTTGTACGGGTAAATTGAGTGTGATTGGAAATTCAAAGATTAAAGGGCAGGTGTTCACCAAATTATTTCAGAATGAAGAAAACTGCGATTTGAATTGTTTTATTCAGATTCCGAACAATGCTGTGATCAATGCGATTCAGGATATTTTGATCAATATTGATTCAGGCTCAAAACTTTCAACCGATAAAAATTTAAAGAAAATTATTCAGTTGTTTAAAGAGAATGTTTTTACTGCTACTGATGAAACCAAAAAAATCAAAAAGGAAGAAGTTGCAGAAGAGCCGGAAGATGAAAATCCCCAAAACCCTGAATTGAATAAATAAATTTCCGGATAATTTTTAAATCATATTTTATTCTACCGTTACCGATTTGGCTAAATTTCTCGGTTGATCTACATTGCAACCCCTAAGTATGGCCATGTGGTAAGCAAGTTTTTGCAAAGGAATGGTTGCCAACAGTGGCACCAGTACTTCGTCGCATTCAGGTATTTCAATAATGTAGTCCGATAGTTTCTTCACCTGTTTATCTCCTTCAGTTACGATTGAAATAATTTGCCCCTGCCTGGCTTTTACCTCCATAATATTGCTCTGCACTTTTTCGTAAGTTCCTTTATTGGTTGCAATAAAAACTACCGGCATATGCTGGTCAATGAGGGCAATCGGGCCATGTTTCATTTCGGCTGCAGGATATCCTTCTGCGTGTATGTAGGATATTTCTTTAAGTTTCAGTGCACCCTCAAGTGCAACCGGGAAATTATAACCCCTTCCCAGGTACAGAAAGTTTCGGACATCTTTAAATTTATTGGCAATGTCGATAATTTGCTTACTTGCTTGCAGGGTTTTTTCAACTTTTTCTGGAATTGAATCCAGTTCGAATAAAAGATTTTGAAAACGCGATTGCGCGATGGTGCCTTTTTTTTGTGCAACCATTAATGCCATCAAGGTAAGAACCGTAATTTGAGATGTAAAGGCTTTTGTTGAGGCTACACCAATTTCAGGCCCTGCATGTGTATATGAACCAGCATGTGATTCGCGGGCAATTGATGAGCCAACTACATTACAAATACCCAATATGGTGGCACCTTTTGATTTTGCCATTTGAATGGCAGCCAGGGTATCGGCTGTTTCTCCTGATTGTGAAATTGCCAGGATGATATCATCTTCATATATAACCGGATTACGATATCTGAATTCTGAGGCATATTCAACTTCAACCGGTATACGGGCCAGATCTTCAAATAAATATTCACCAACAAGTCCGGCATGCCAGGAAGTACCACATGCGATAATTAAAATCCTTTTGGCATTGACAAGTTTCTGCTCATAATCCTTAATTCCTCCTAAAGCAACACTTCCTTTTTCCAGGCTCAACCTGCCCCGAAAGGAATCCCTGATGGAGCGGGGTTGCTCATAAATCTCTTTAAGCATGAAATGATCAAAGCCACCTTTTTCGATGGCACTTAGATTCATTTCAAGTTTTTGAATGTAAGGAGTTTTGTTCTTGTTTTTTATGGTTTTGATCTCAAGTTTTTTCTTGTACCTAATCAGGGCAATTTCCTCCTCATCCAAATAAACAACATTCCGGGTGTATTCAATAATGGGCGAAGCATCGGAGGCGATAAAGTAATCATTCTTACCAATGCCTATTACCAGCGGGCTTCCTTTTCTGGCTGCTACCAAAATATCCGGCTCAATTTTTGAAATTAAAACTATGGCATAAGCACCAATTACCTGGTTTAGCGCAATGCGTGTAGCTTCAAACAAACTGACATTTTCATTTTTTTGGATGTCTTCTATCAGATAAACCAGAACTTCGGTGTCTGTATCACTTTTAAATTGATAGCCCCGGCTTTGAAGCTCGGATTTCAAAGAATTATAATTTTCTATGATGCCATTATGGATAATGGCTATATTCTTACTTTCTGAATAATGTGGATGTGCATTTTGGTTTGTAGGTTCACCGTGTGTGGCCCATCGTGTGTGTCCGATCCCTATTTTCCCTTCAGTATTTTTATCGATTGTCAGGTCTTCCAGATCAGAAACTTTACCCTTGCTTTTATATACATTCAGATTTCCATTAATGAGTGCAATACCTGCACTGTCATAACCTCTGTATTCGAGCCTCTTTAATCCTTTGATTAAAATTGGGTATGCTGCCTGGTCACCGATATATCCTACAATTCCACACATAAGCACTAAGGTTTTAAGTTATAAAATCAAAGATACAAAATCGGAAACAAAATAGGCTATATTTCCTATTCAATAATTGTATACGTTATTTTTAGCTTTAGTCTGTCATCATAAGGGGTAGGTAATAAAGGATTGGTCCCGTTCAAAATAAATTGCCCACCCTGTGAGGCACTGCCATATATTTTTAGAAAAATTCCGTAATCGGTTGAATCATCTGACAATAAGTGCTGAATGTGCCGGGCAATCTGAAATTTATAAACATTGGTTGCGGTGTCGTAATAACCGTCAAAATAAGCGTCACCTTCGTAGGCATCAATGATTGCTTGTGAAGGATATCCTTCCGAATCTATTTCAACCAGTGTTAAACGGTCAGGTGCTACATTCCCATTGTTTTCGTCATAAGCTTTTAATGTTAATTCAGCAGAATTAATTGCCAGTTTGCCTATGGTGTTTAAACTTTTAATAAAAGGGAAATCTAATTTGGTGTAAATACCACCCATTGCCTGCACATATATTTTTTCCTGTCCAAGACTCACATTCCCTTCCATAACCTGTGCTTTAAATTCAGGTGCCGCATCCACATAATTATTATGGTCGAAATTGTTAAACCGTGTCGTCGAATCATACAGATACATTGAATAAACAATATCGGTTGATGCATCATTTCTGTAATAAATAGTGAGATCGGATTGGATTCCCGTTACGTCGAAATAGAGCATTGCACCGGCTTCGTTTACCGGTTCGGATACAAGAGCAAATCCATAAATATAATCTGCAAAGTTTTCATTGCTTTGTATGATGTCCAGCGGAGCATTTATGAATTTATTCCCGAATTCGTCTGTTAATTCCATCAAATTAATACGAATGTGCGGAGAAACCGTATCGCCTTCTTTTAATGCTACCGGTGTATTTGGTTTTGGAGTGAAAGTATATCTGCCTATCTCGGTTGGATAATAGTTGGCTTTATCACTTGAATAATAATAATATCCGCTGTCTGAGATTAGTTTTTCACTCAATTCATAAAATCGGATTGTTTGGGTGGTTGTAGTATCGCCATAATAACCATCATATTCGAGCGATAATATCATGGAGTCAATAACCGGATTTTGCCCAAAATTAAAATCAACAAAATCGGGTTGCAAGCGCAGTTGTGAAAAATAATTAGCGGTTGTTTTTCCAAAAACCGGATCCATCATACTTCCCAGAAAAATTCTTGTATAATTGGAAGTAATAAGCGAATCTTGTATTACAGAATATGCGATTAGGGTTGTTGTATCCGTTGATTCAACTACTAAGTCACTGTTTGGCCTCAACTCCAACCCGATTGTTTGGGCTTTTTTTGTACAGGCAGTTAAATAAATTCCGGCCGATAATATCACAAGCATAGAAATTTTCCATGCACCATCCAGTATTTTCAATTTAGGCTCTTTTTAAGTTTATAACAATTTAACTATGATGATGGTTCTCCAATAATTCCATCATAAAATTCGTTGTATGCATCAACATAGGTTTCTTCCGGATGATATTCCAGATATGGCTTGCCCGAATCTTTTAAATAGGTCATTACCTCCGGATTAATATTTTCATTCCCCAATATCAAAGCATCAGAAAAATCAATGGCCGCTTTCATCAAATTCACGTAATTTCCATTTTTATAGTGCTTCAGGTCGTCCTCAGTAATGCCTTCCAGCATTAATTTTTTAGCAAAAGTTTTACTGAGGTTTTCCGAAAAACCATCGTTATATATAGAGCAAATAACTTTCGAATCACTAAACAGCGGATTGTCGACAAATGCTTTTTTAAGGTATAGCGGTGTTAAACTGCTGATCCATCCATGACAATGAATTATATCGGGAGCCCAGCCAAGTTTTTTAACAGTTTCGAGAACGCCCCTCGAAAAGAAAATTGCCCTTTCGTCGTTATCGTCGTAAAATTTATTGTTTTTATTGACAATGGTAAACTTTCGATGAAAATAATCTTCATTGTCGATAAAATAAATTTGCATACGTGCTTGTTGAATTGAGGCGACTTTTATGATCAGCGGATGGTCGGTGTCGTTGATTATTAAATTCATGCCTGACAACCGAATGACTTCATGTAATTGATTTCTTCTTTCATTGATTATGCCGTATCGGGGCATAAAAGTTCTTATTTCTTTACCGCGTTCCTGAATCCCCTGTGGCAGATAGCGACATATTTTGCCCATTGGGCTTTCTTTCAAATAGGGGGTGATTTCCTGGGCAATGTATAAAACCCTTGCTTTTTGCATAGTCATTGGTCTTTTAAAAATGCAAAATTACTAATAATTTGCTAATTATTCAATGAATTGCAAAGATAGGGTTCAGCCTAAGTATAAGAAAGCACTTAATTCCCAGCCATTTAAATAATAAACTCTTAACTTATTTTAACAATAAAGTTGTCTTATCCTCTAAAAAACAAGGCTTTAATAATTAGAAATGCCATCTTTGGGTTCTCTTTTAAGCGTCGGGTTGAATAAGCAAACCAATCTTTTCCATAAGGAACATAAACCCTCATCGGATGTCCGTCGCTTACAATTGATGACCGAAGATCTGGGGTTACGCCGTAAAGCATTTGGAATTCATACATGTTTTTGGGTACATTGTATTTTTCTATGAGTTTGTAGGCTCCTTCAACCAGTGGTTTATCGTGGGTGGCAATAGCCGGATAAATTTGATTTTGAAACATATATTCAAGATCTTCCAAAAAGTGCTGGTTAATCTCGGCATATTTTTTATATGCAATTTCCGCCGGTTCTACATAAATGCCTTTACATAAACGGTAATTGATCGGGGTTTCTTTTGAGTTCAAATCCTGTAACCCTTTTATGTCGTTAAGGGTTCGTTTAAGATAGGCCTGAAATACCAGCCCGACATTTTTGGGAAACTCTGCCTTGATTTTTCTAAAAAGTTCAATTTCAAGATCAACACATTGGGAGTCTTCCATATCAATCCTTACGAAATTGTTATGTTTTGCAGCAAGTGCTACTATTTTTCGGATGTAGGTATAACATTTCTCCGGATCGATGAGTAATCCGAACATGGTAGGTTTTAGCGAATAATTGCCATTAATATTATGTTTTTCAACCGTTTCAATAATATCCAGGTAGGTGTTAGTATTAACCTCAGCCTCATCTAATGTTGTAATAAATTCACCTAACAGGTCAATGGTAACTTTAATCCCTTGCTGGTTTAAATCCTTTGAAACCTGAATTGCATCTTCAATGGTTTTTCCGGCGATATATCTCTTTGAAAAGAGCCAGACGAAACTTTTTGGCATATATGGTAATAGCCAGGAAATAAATTTATTAAACATCTCAAATACTTTTTTGTTGGTCAATATTTTTAACTTACACAAAAGTAGAAATTTATTATTTTGAATAAGTAAAAATTAAGTCCTTTTTTTGAAAAGATCGTCCGCTGTATAGAACAGAAAACATATCTTTGCTGTTAATTATTTCACAATACTTTAAGTTGATTAATATTCGATAATATGTATAAAATTGAAAAGCACCCCATTTTGGAGGTAAAGGATTGTTCAAAAGTTAGTTTTAACTTTAATGGAAAGCAAATTACGGGAGATAAAGGTTTTACAATTGCAGCAGCCCTCCATCAGGCAGGTCATCCTGTACACAGCCATAGTTTAAAAAACAGGGAGCGCAGCCTCGAATGTGGAATTGGTAAATGTGGTGCCTGCGAAATGCTGGTTGATGGACAGATTAAAAGAATCTGTATTACAAAGGTGGATGGAGTTAAAGAAGTATGTGAGATCCCTGTGGATTTTAAACCCCAAAAAACTGAGAGCCGAAAAGAAGATGCGGTAAAAGTTTATAAAACTTCAGTTGCTATTATTGGAGCAGGGCCGGCAGGTTTAGCCGTACGTGAAGAATTAAATAATCATCAAATTGAAAATATTGTAATTGATAATAACGACAAAATTGGCGGGCAGTTTTTGATGCAAACCCATCAGTTTTTCTTTTTTGAGAAAGAAAAGAAATTTGGGGGTATGCGTGGCTTTGATATCGCAAAAACATTGGCAGGTGAAAAATTGGATGGCATATTTTTGGATTCGACAGTTTGGGATCTTCTGGAAGGGAAACGTATTGCAGTAAAAAACATTTTAACCGAAGAGATTTATTATGTGGATGCAGATCACCTGGTTATTGCTACGGGAGCGGTTCCCTTTATGCCGACTTTTGAGAACGATGATTTACCTGGCGTTTATACGGCAGCAGTTGTTCAAAAAATGATGAACAACGAATTTACTCTTCTGGGTAAAAATGTGCTTACAGTGGGAGCCGGAAATATCGGTTATTTAACGTCCTATCAATTGATGCAGGCCGGAGCCCGGGTAAAAGCGATCATTGAAGCGCAACCAATTGAAGGAGGATTTCCTGTACAGGCAAATCGGGTGCGTCGCTTGGGAATTCCGGTTATGCTTTCCAAAATATTGATCAAAGCCATTCCAAATAAAGATCATACTGGCATTACAGGTGCAGTAATTGCTGATTGTGAAAATTTTGCTCCCATTCCTGGCACAGAACAAATTATTGATGGCATCGATGCCATTAATATTTGCACCGGATTAGTTCCCGATGATCAATTGTTAATTAAAGGAAATGAAATTTTCGGACGAGCTTGCTACGGAGCCGGTGATGCGATTCGTATCGGTGAAGGTACAAGTGCTGTTTTGCGTGGGAAGCAGGTTGCTTTTGAAATTTTACAAGCAATGGATATACGATTCGATTATGACCAATACCTGAGTCTCTCAAAAGAATATATCGATTCGCAGCAACATCCGATCAGAATATTGGAAAAACCGTATTATCCCGACGCCGAGCGTTTGGAAGCTAAACCATTTGTGTTAATTGATTGCCTGTATGGTTTTGCCTGTAACCCTTGTGAATTTGCATGTCCCCATGGTGCGATTACTAAAACTTCAACCAGCACCACGCCTGTTATTGATTTTGATAAATGCATCGGTTGCATGAAATGTGTTTATCAGTGTCCGGGACTTGCTATATTCGGTTATAACCTGAAAACCAGTAGTTTGTTTTTGCCAATCGAGTATGAAGCTAACGAAAGAGAAGAAGTGTATCTTGTCAACAACAATGGAGAGAAACTTGGTGAAGGAACCATAGAAAAAATCTTAAAGAAATCTAATAAAACCAATGTGGCCAGGGTAAAATCAAATAATTTGCATGGAAAGGATTTGATGGAAGTCCGTGGCTTTATTGTTAAAGAAAATTACCCGGAAAAATTAGAAACAAAAAATTCGGAAAGTATCGAATCTGAAACTTATGTTTGCCATTGTGATGATGTGACCTTGGAAGAAATTTTAGCGGTTGTTGGCGATCGTAAATTTATTTCGGTGGATGAAATTAAACATACCACCCGTTTGGGAATGGGTGCCTGTCGTGGAAAAAGATGTATTCCCCGTTTAAAACAAAGCATCCGTAAATATGGGATCAACATTGTTGGCGATGCAACACCGCGGGGGCCATTATCAAACCAGGTTACAATGGGAGAACTTTACCCCAATAAACAACAGGAGAAAATAATCGTCGGTTCGAATGGAAGTTCACCTCAGAAAATTAAAGTTAATGCCTTGGTAGCGGGTGGTGGAATTGGCGGAAGTGCATTATTCCGCTACTTGGCCGAAGGAGGTCAAAAACCGGTTCTGATTAATTTTGGAAGAGGAGCCTCCTGGAGAAATATTGCCGGGGGCAGACCAAACTTTAGCATCCCTGAACTTTCTGATATTGCCGTTCATAATCTTGAAATTTTCAAAGCATTACAGCAGGTTAAAAACATTGACTTTTTACCCATCGATTATGTGACATTTGCCCACGACGACCATATGTACAATGCGCTTAAAGCTTCGATGGCATGGTCGGATGCAGAAATGATTGAACCAAAAGATTTCAGCGAACGAATTTCGCCTTATATCAATCCCAATCTGTCTAAATATCAGGCTGCCCTCATCACACACAATTGTTGGCAGGCCACCCCTGGCAGGGTTATTGATTTGATTCGTCAGCTTGGAATTAAAAAAGGTGGCGAAGTAAAAGAAGACTGTAAATTGATTAATGTTAGCAAAACAGGTAATACTTATAAAGCTTTGGTACAGGATCATGATAAGAAATATATTGAATTTGAAACCGAAATTTTTATCAATGCATTGGGTCCTGAAGGAGATAAATTTGCCAGACAGCTAGGTATTTCAACCGGAAATTATCCGGTTAAGCATCAGGCGTTTATTACCCGGCGCCTGCCAATGATGGGCCATAATAATAAACCTTTGCCCATGATTATTGATCGCAGAAATTACAAAGGCTTTACTGCAGTTTATGGGCAACAATTGGCTGAAACCGGACAAATTATCGGTTGTGCCTCACCGGGAATTGAAGCAATGGAGACAGATAAAGACGTTAAGTTCAACTCAAAAGCATTTATCGAAATTGCTTCCGAGGTGTTCACAGATTGGATTCCTGAACTTTCATCGGTTGGGTTCCAGGCCATATGGGCAGGCTATTATATCGAGCCCCGCATGGTAATCGACACCGAACTCGGCCTGTTTGTTGGCTTGCGTGGTCAGGGATTTATGCTGGGCCAGTACCTGGCAAAAATGTATGTAGACCAACTACTTGGGAAAGAAGTTCCATCTTACTTTAATCGACTGAAGTTACAGAATGATGGATTACTTGAAAAAGCATTCAAATAGAGTAATTTACAAAGGCTTGTTTATCAGGGAGTTTAAAAAAATACGTAAAGCATACATCTCTCATAATATATATTTGGTATTCACAATATTAATCTATAATTTTGCAGGCCGAAATAAAAAAGGCTTGAAATGGATAAGTTGAAGGATTTCATTATTCCTTATGAAGGACTAAGTTTGGGAAATCACGAGTTCAATTTCAATGTTAACCGTTTGTTCTTTGAGGCGATTACGTATTCAGAAATAAAGAATGGCAATGTAAATATAAAACTGGATCTTGAAAAACAGGAGTCCATGCTTATACTGTTGTTTGATATTGAAGGGGAGGTAGAAGTTGTTTGTGACAGGTGTACAGATGAATTTTTCTATCCGATAAAAGGCGAACAACAGTTGCTAATTCAATTCGGGGATCATTTTTCGGAAGAAAGCAGTGAGTTGATCATTATTCCCAGAAATGAAAAAGAAATAAAAATTGCACCATATATTTATGAATACATTAATTTGATGTTGCCCATTCAGCGTATACATCCCGACGATAAAGAGGGATATTCAACATGTAATCCAAAAATGCTGAAAAAGCTGAACGAGTTATCATCAAATAACAAAACGACCGATCCCAGGTGGGATGCATTAAAAAAATTAAAGAAAAATTAACAGCTTAAAATAATTAAAAATGGCACATCCAAAACGTAAGATTTCTAAGCAAAGAAGAGATAAAAGAAGAACTCATTATAAAGCAGTGGCACCTACTGTTGCCGTATGTTCTAATTGTGGAGCTCCTGTACTGTACCATCGTGTATGTTCAGAATGTGGATATTACAAAGGAAAATTGGCAATTGAAAAAGCAGTTGCAGAATAGATTTCAGTTTGATAAATTATTCCACAAAAATTTATAGATGAGAATAGGATTAGATGTAATGGGTGGTGATTTTGCTCCTAAAGCAACGGTTTCGGGAGCAATTAAAGCAAGTAGCGAACTCGACACATCTGACAAAATTGTTTTGATTGGCGATCGCGAAATCATCCTAAAACAACTTAAAGCCGAAAATGCAAATGCCGGGGATTTCGATATCATTCACGCATCTGAATTTATCACCATGGGGGAGCACCCCCTCAAGGCCTTTAAGACAAAGCAAAATTCAAGTATTAACATAGGTTTTGGTCTTTTAAAGTCGAAGGAAATTGATTCTTTTTCCGGGGCCGGTAATAGCGGAGCGATGGTTGTTGGAGCTACCTACGCGCTCAAACCAATTCCCGGAGTTATCAGACCATGTGGGGCGGCAATCTTGCCAAAAGAAAATGGTGGAATTACCATCTTGCTGGATATTGGAACCAACCCGGACCCTAAGCCGGATGTGATGTATCAATTTGGTATCCTGGGATCAATTTATGCCGAATTTGTTCATGGAATCAAGAACCCTAAAATAGGGCTTCTGAATATTGGAGAAGAAGAAGAAAAGGGAAATCTTTTAACACAGTCAGCTTATCAGTTGATGAAGGATTCGAGAGATTTCAACTTTGTTGGGAATGTTGAGGGTCGTGATTTTTTAAATGATCATGCCGATGTGATTGTTTGCGATGGATTTACCGGAAATGTTGTCCTCAAACAAATGGAATCGATGTATCGCTTCTTGATTAAAAGAGGATTAACCGACGATTATATCCAGCGATTTAATTATGAAAATCATGGCGGGAGCCCTATTCTGGGAATCAACTCTTCGGTTGTTGTCGGACATGGAATTTCGAGCCCCAAAGCCATTAAAAATATGCTCCTTCTATCAAAAGAAATATACTCTGCCGATTTATTCGATAAAATTGCTCAGACATTGAATAAATAATTTTTAATTATTTTTGCTTCTTTTTTTACAGAATTTTAAGAAATGACAAAACTTAGAGCTGCAATTACAGGAATACAAGCCTGGGTCCCCGATTTTATTCTCACAAATGATTTACTGGCAACAATGGTCGATACAACCGACGAATGGATCATGACCAGAACCGGAATCAAAGAACGTAGAATTTTGAAGGGAGATGGTTTGGGTACCTCTGATCTGGCGGCACCCGCGGTTAAAGAATTATTAAAAAAGACAGGAACCTCACCCAAAGAAATAGATTTATTGATTTGTGCCACGGTAACCCCTGATATGCAATTCCCGGCCACTGCAAATATTATCAGCCATAAGTGCGGAATTAAAAATGCTTTCAGTTTTGATTTGAATGCAGCCTGCTCCAGTTTTATTTATGCGGTTAGTACGGCTGCCAAATATATTGAGTCGGGAACGTATAAAAAAGTGGTTGTTGTTGGTGCAGATAAAATGTCGTCGATTGTTGATTATACCGATCGTACAACCTGTGTGCTGTTTGGTGATGCCGGAACAGCGGTGTTGATGGAGCCTACCGAAGAAGAAGTGGGGGTCATGGATTCAATTTTACAATCTGATGGTTTTGGCATGGTACATTTGCATCAAAAAGCAGGAGGTTCTGTAAAACCTGCTTCTCATGAGACTGTAGATGCAAGGGAGCATTTTATTTACCAGGAAGGGCAGCCGGTTTTTAAATTCGCGGTTACAAAAATGGCAGATGTTTCGGTAGAAATTATGAAAAGGAATAATTTGAAATCGGAAGATATTGCTTACCTGGTTCCCCACCAGGCTAATTTGCGGATCATTGATGCCACTGCAAGAAGGATGGGAATTAAAAAAGAACAGGTTACCATTAATATCGAACGATACGGTAATACCACTTCTGCAACCATTCCATTGTGTTTATGGGAGTGGGAAAACAAGCTGAAGAAGGGCGATAATTTGGTATTGTCGGCTTTTGGTGGTGGATTTACCTGGGGTTCCATCTGGCTGAAATGGGCCTATGATCCTAAATAAATGAAAGAAATCTAAATAAAAAAGACAAGCGGAAAAGCTTGTCTTTTTTATATGCTGTATTTTTTCTTTTATTCTGCCAGTATCAGGATTTTATTGTTCAATACCTCTACGACCCCTCCTTTAATTTCGAAAAACTGATCTTTATTGGATTCGTTTTTGATTTTAATTTTGCCCTGTTTCAAAACAGAGATCAGCGGGGCGTGATTATTTAAAATTTCAAACGATCCGTCGATCCCGGGTAACTGGACCAGCGATCCGGTTCCGGTAAAAATAGTGGTGTCGGGGGTTACGATTTCGATGTTCATTTTGTTTACTCCTTACTTTCTGCAAGTAATTTCTTGCCTTTTTCAATGGCATCTTCAATGGTTCCAACCATATTGAATGCAGCTTCGGGGTATTCGTCCACTTCACCGTCCATAATCATATTAAAGCCTTTGATCGTATCTTCAATCGAAACAACAACTCCGGGAAGCCCGGTGAATTGCTCGGCCACATGGAATGGCTGTGATAAAAACCGCTGAACACGACGGGCACGGTGCACAACCAGTTTGTCTTCTTCAGAGAGTTCATCCATCCCTAAAATGGCAATAATATCCTGGAGCTCAGAATATCGTTGCAATGTTTCTTTTACGCGCTGGGCTGTATTATAATGTTCAACACCAACCACGTCCGGTGATAAAATTCGGGAAGTTGAATCCAGTGGGTCAACGGCCGGATAAATACCAAGCTCGGAAATTTTACGGCTCAGTACGGTGGTTGCATCAAGGTGGGCAAAGGTAGTTGCAGGTGCCGGATCGGTTAAGTCGTCGGCAGGCACATAAACCGCCTGTACTGATGTAATTGATCCACGCTTTGTGGAGGTGATCCTTTCCTGCATGATCCCCATTTCGGTTGCCAGTGTAGGCTGGTAACCAACTGCTGAAGGCATACGTCCCAGCAATGCTGAAACCTCAGAACCGGCTTGTGTAAAACGGAAAATATTGTCGATGAAGAAAAGAATGTCGCGTCCACCTGATTTTTCGTCTCCATCGCGATAATACTCGGCCAACGTCAAACCCGAAAGGGCAACCCTTGCACGTGCTCCCGGAGGTTCGTTCATCTGTCCGAAAACCATGGTCAACAATGATTTTTTCAATTCTTCATGATTCACTTTCGACAAATCCCATCCGCCTTCTTCCATGCTTTTTTTGAATTCATCGCCATATTTTACAAGGCCCGATTCAATCATCTCCCTTAAGAGGTCGTTTCCTTCACGGGTACGTTCGCCAACACCTGCAAAAACTGAAAAACCGGAATACTGCTTGGCGATATTGTTTATAAGTTCCTGGATAACAACAGTTTTACCAACTCCTGCACCGCCAAACAATCCAATTTTCCCACCTTTTGAATAAGGTTCGATTAAATCGATTACTTTGATACCGGTATATAATACTTCCTGGTTGGTTGTCAGGTTTTCGAAAGTTGGGGGATCGTTGTGTATGGGATAAGTGTTTTTCTTTGATACCTTGCCTAAGCCGTCAATAGCTTCACCGATAACGTTAAACAACCTTCCGTTAATATCTTCTCCAATGGGCATTGAGATTGGAAGTCCGGTTGCGATCACTTCCATCCCCCGGCTTAAACCGTCGGTTGAATCCATTGCAATGGTACGGATTGTGTTTTCGCCCGTATCCTGTTGGGCTTCTAAAACAATGATATCACCTTTTTTGTTTTTAACTTCAAGTGCGTCATAAATGTTTGGCAATGATTCTTCCTGGTCGAAAGTTACATCTACAACAGGCCCGATGATCTGAGAAATTTTCCCTACACTTTTTTTATTCATTATGCGTATTTTAAATTTGGGTCAAAGATAAAAAAGTAAATTCATTTTGAAGGGAAAATCAAGCATTTTTTATGCGTTTATTGGCTGATTTTCTTTGGCTTTCTTTTCTTCGCTCTTTTTTTGCTTCACAAAAATATTGCCCTGTAAGAAAATTAAAATAAAAACACCAACAGTAATGGCTGAATCGGCAATATTAAATACTGGACGAAAAAAGATAAAATCTTTGCCTCCCAAATAAGGAAACCAATCGGGATAATAACTATTAATGATGGGGAAATAAAACATGTCAACAACTTTTCCATGCAATAAGCTGGCATAACCTCCAGTCTCAGGCAGAAATGCGGCCACCTGGTAAAAATTGCTTTCGGAAAAAAGAACACCATAGAAAACACTATCCAGAATATTTCCCAATGCGCCGGTAAAAATCAGCGAAATACTCATGAGCAGCGTAAAACCCGCCTTTTGTTTGATTAAATGGTTTAAATACCATCCGATGGCTATGATGGCACCGATGCGGAATAAGGTCAGGATCACTTTTCCGGTTTCACCTGCAAATTCCATCCCAAATGCCATTCCGTTATTTTCGGTAAAATGTATAATGAACCAATTTCCGAGCACATTAAATTCTTCTCCCAGATGCATATGTGTTTTTATCCAAATTTTAAGGATCTGGTCAATCAGTATAATCGGAACGATAATGAATAGTACTTTTTTCAAAATGAGGGCAAATTAAAATGAAAAGAAGTAATCATTTTCGTGTCTGATTACTTCTTAGCTGTATCAGTTTTTTAATTAATTATTGTTTAAGTTTTGCATCGATGCTCAACGTAGCATGTGGCACGCTCCTCAGCCTTTCTTTAGGAATCAAATTTCCTGTTACCCTGCATATTCCATAAGTTTTGTTTTCGATACGGATCAATGCATTTTCGAGGTTCGTGATAAATTTGTGCTGACGGGCAGCCAAACGACTGTTTTCTTCTTTAGATAGCACATTATGGCCTTCTTCCAATATTTTAAATGTCGGAGAGGTATCATTTGTACCATGATCGTTTTTATTTGTAAAGGCTTCAGTAAGCAATTCTAAATCCTTCCTTGCTTTTGCCAGCTTTGCTAAAATCAGCACTCTGAATTCTTCTAATTCTTCATCAGAATATCTGTTTTTTTTAACTTCATCATTATTAGACTGCTTTTCCATGGTTTAAGTTTTTATTAAAACCGTATTTGATTTTTCAGGCAATCCTTTCAATTTTTAAACGCGCCTGTATGTCGTCCGTAAGCTCAACCTGCAAGATGTCATTTTCGTTAAGATGGTCAACAAAAGTGAGAGATTCTGCCAGCGTTTCCGAGCAAATATATGAATTATTGTGAATAATAGCTTCATCTAACTGATTGTTTTTTACCAGTATGATTTTAATACGATCGGTTACTTCGAATCGCTGGTCTTTACGATAGTTTTGAATCCTGTTGATAAGTTCCCTGGCAATACCTTCTTCACGCAATTCGGGCGTTATCGAAATGTCGAGTGCCACGGTCAGGTGATCCAGATTGGTAACGACCCAGCCCGGAATGTCTTCGGTAATTATCTCAACATCGTTCAGGTCGATTTCAAGTTGCTGACCTTCAATCTGAAGCAGATATTTTTGCTCATTTTCAATGGTATTGATGTCGGCCTGAGAAAATTGATTGATAGCCGAAGCAATTTGTTTCATCATTTTGCCATATTTTGGCCCCAGTGTTTTGAAATTTGGTTTTATTTTTTTTACCAAAACTCCAGATACATCCGTCAGATATTCAATTTGTTTTACGTTTACTTCTGATAAAATAAGCTCCTCAACTGCTTCTACCTGTTTTTTAAAATTATTGTTCAATACCGGAACCATAATTTTGTTTAATGGCTGACGAACCCTGATATTTGTTTTTTTACGTAACGATAAAACCATCGAAGAAATCTGCTGTGCCAATTGCATACGTTCTTCAAGTTTTTTATCAATCATACTTTTGTCGGCCGATTTATAGTTTGTAAGGTGAACAGAGATGGCATCATTTTTCCCGGTTACGGCATTCAGGTCCATAAACAGGCGGTCCATATAAAATGGCGCAATGGGCGAAGCAATTTGTGCAATGGTTTCCAAACAGGTATAAAGTGTTTGGTAGGCCGAAATTTTATCATGGGTATAATTCCCTTTCCAGAATCTTCTTCTTGAAAGCCTTACATACCAGTTGCTCAGGTGTTGGTCCAAAAACTCCTGGATGGCCCGACCTGCCTTTGTGGGTTCATAATCGTCGTAATATTCATCCACATTTTTAATCAGGGTATTCAATTCGGAAAGAATCCAGCGGTCAATTTCCGGTCGTTCATTTACAGGGATGTCTTTTTCCTTAAATGAAAAACTGTCAATATTAGCATATAGGACAAAGAAAGAATAGGTATTGTACAATGTTCCGAAAAATTTTCGGGTAACTTCCCCGATTCCTTCCAGGTCAAATTTCAGGTTGTCCCAGGGTTGTGCATTGGTGATCATGTACCAGCGAAGTGCATCGGCTCCATATTTCTCAATGGTTTCGAAGGGTTCAACTGCATTGCCCAGTCGTTTCGACATTTTATTGCCATTTTTATCAAGAACCAGTCCGTTCGAAACACAGGTTTTAAACGAAACCGAATCGAAGAGCATAACTGCGATGGCATGTAAGGTAAAAAACCAGCCGCGGGTCTGATCCACTCCTTCGGCAATAAAATCGGCCGGAAAACTGGATTCAAATTCTTCCACATTATCGAATGGAAAATGAAACTGGGCGTAAGGCATGGAGCCTGAATCAAACCAAACATCAATCAAATCGGGTTCGCGGAATAATTTCTGGCCTGTTTTTGATACCAATATAATTTCATCAACATAGGGTCGGTGAAAATCGAAGGTTTCATAATTCTGATCCGAAAGATCATCCGGTTTAAAATCAGCCAGCGGATTTTTTGTCATAAAGCCTGCCCGGATTGATTTTTCAATTTCTGCCCTTAATTCACGTGCTGATCCGATGCAGATTTGTTCTTCGCGGTTTTCGCTTGTCCAAATCGGCAATGCAACACCCCAATAACGCGAACGTGAAAGGTTCCAGTCGACCAGGTTCTCGAGCCAGTTTCCAAACCTTCCCGATCCGGTCGATTTTGGTTTCCAGTTAATGGTATTGTTCAACTCGATCATACGTTCCTTAAAGGCGGTTGTTTTAATAAACCAGGAATCGAGCGGATAGTAAAGAATGGGTTTATCTGTTCTCCAGCAATGCGGATACGAGTGTTCGTATTTTTCAGTTTTAAAAGCCTTGTTTTCCTTTTTAAGTTTTACGATAAGATCAATGTCAACATTATCGGTTTTATCAGGATCAATGTTTGGGTCATATTCATTTTTAACGAATCGTCCGGCAAATTCGCCCATTTCTTCCGTAAACCGCCCTTGCTTATCAACCAGCGTAAGTGATCCCATACCATTTTCCTGCCCGATCTTAAAATCGTCGGCACCAAAACTGGGTGCAATATGAACGATTCCTGTTCCGTCTTCGGTTGTTACAAAATTTCCGGTCAACACTTTAAAAGCATCTCCATCGGTTGGTTGGGCATAAGGTAACAGTTGCTCGTAGCGGATGCCTTTGAGCTGCTTTCCGGTAAATTCTTCACCCCATTCAAAAGGAATATTTTTTTGACCTTTTTCGTAATCATGCAATTTTAATTCAGCATTTTTCTCAGGGAAATATTTATTCACCAAATCTTTAGCCAGGATGACGGTAATCGGCTCAAAAGTGTAAGGGTTAAAGGTTTTAACTTTTACATACTTTATTTTTGGCCCGACTGCCAGTGCTGTATTTGAAGGCAGCGTCCAAGGGGTTGTTGTCCAGGCAATAAAGAATAAATCGCCGTGGGCATCATTAAATAAGAAATCAGATTTTTTATCCTTTATAATTTTAAACTGTGCAGTAACTGTATTATCCTTTACGTTGCGATAACAGCCGGGCATATTCAATTCGTGCGAGCTCAGTCCGGTTCCGGCAGCCGGCGAATAAGGCTGTATGGTGTAACCTTTATAGAGCAATCCCTTTGCATAAAGTTTGCTTAAAAGGTGCCAAACTGTTTCAATATATTTATTGTCGAAAGTAATGTAAGGATGGTCAAGGTCGACCCAGTATCCCATTCTTTTGGTCAGGTCGTCCCATTTATCTTTATATTTCATGACCTCCTTGCGGCAGGCTTTGTTATAATCTTCAACAGAGATGCTTTTACCGATATCTTCTTTGGTAATTCCGAGGGTTTTTTCGGTGGCAATTTCGATGGGAAGTCCGTGGGTATCCCAGCCTGCTTTTCGTTTTACATAAAATCCCTTCAGGGTTTTGTAACGGCAAAAAATATCCTTAATGGCGCGTGCCATAACGTGATGAATTCCGGGCAAACCATTGGCTGAAGGTGGTCCTTCGTAAAACACAAAAGGATTTCTCCCTTCCCTGTTTTTTAAACTGGCATCAAAAATGCCATGATCTTCCCAATATTTTTCAACTTCTGTTCCGATCTGTGACAAATTAAGCTTTTCGTATTCCCGGTATTTCATATAAATAACTGATTAAACGATCTTTAATCGAACTATTGTTAGTTAAAGATTTGTAGTGATTTTTTGTAAATTATTAAGTGGGTGCAAAGGTAAAAAAAAATGTAAATAATTTAGCCAAAGATGGTTAATACTGTTAAAAATTGATTTTTTGTGGGAATGCAATCCTGCGAAGGTTTCAGTAATTTAGTCAAAGATGGTTAATACCTTTAAAATTGATTTTTGTGGGAATGTAACCCTACGAGGGTTTAAAACCCTCGTAGGGTTGATTCATCTTATATTTAGATTATCAATAATTTTATCAACATTGACCGTAATTACGTCAGCAGCCCTTGTTGTTGGGGCAGCTTTTTCGGAACCCATGTCAATACCAGCAAATCTTCCAAACGGCATTGGCTCTCCTGTTTCTTGGTCTGGAGGGAAGATAGAATTATACAAAATACATTTTTTCCTGTCATTCCATACATCACTGTAAGATGTCCCCATTATTTCCCAACCATCTTTAAGTTTAGGTGAAATTGGACCTCTTATAAATACCATGGTTCCATTTTCTGATCTAGCATAATTAGTATTTGCATAACCGTATAATTCAATATTCGCAGTTCTATCTTTATTAAATAAAAGATAGTTTTCAATAATATTGTCATCATATCTTGAAAAAGAATAATTCTTTAATTTAATATTAACAGACCCCAGTTCATCCCATTCTTCTTCTGATAATATAGAATCGTAGTTACCAAAGGAATTAGGTAAAATGTCATATTTTATTCCATTTGTTGTTGTTACTTCCCAATTACCCCAAAAAACAATTTCAAATGGAGGAGGGTGTACTATATTAATATCTTGCTTAAGAGGTAACAGCATCTTGTATTGCTTTATTGAATTAAATGGAAGTAGGTTATCGCCAAGGATTTCATTACCTATTTCTTCTTTTAATATTATTAAAAAATCTTGATGAAGAGGTAATCTATATGAACCACGAGCAATCATATCAATTTTTAATCCCTTATAACTTATTTTTTTTATTGATAAAGCCTTATTTGTTAAATTAGAAATATCAACCAATATTCCTAATTGATACATATTCTTATCAATGTTAATGTAGAATATTTTTATTGTGTTTATTTCTATACCCTTTCTATTTCTTGGGGTGAAAAGGAAAAGAAAGAAGAAGGTGAGAATAACAATAAATGTTGCATAACGCAACCATATTGGATATTCGTTAAAAAACTGAATTAACCTAAAGAAAAAATCCATAAGAAGTTGATTTTGAGAACAAACAAAGATACTAAAAGTATAACACTTATATTGTAATATTGGGAAAAAAAGCTTTGATATATATTCATTTTTAAATTAGGAAATATTTGTAAATGAAGGAGGTTGAGCCTACAGGTGCTTTATTTTTTTGGGGAAGCAAAATCAAATATATAAAAAATATATATGTAAAGCGGGACATTTTAATAAAATTGGTATAAAGGCATATAGAACAAATTCAATTAATTAACTCACTAAAAATTTACAACATGTCTGTTAAATTTAAAGCTTTACAAAAAAGAAACCCCTTGGCTCCCGAAGAACCCGGTAAGTATTATGCACAAGTGGTTCGCAGTGGCGAGATCAATTTGCGCCAGCTTAGCCGCGATATTGCTTCTTCTTCAACATGGAGTTCAAGTGAAACCTATGGGATGCTCGAAGAACTCCTCCAGCGCATTGGCCGATATGTAGCAGACGGAACCATCGTCCGGCTGGGTGAAATGGGAAGCTTCAGCATTGCCATCAACAGCGAAGGTTCGGATTCCGCCGATGAGGTAGGTGCAAACAATATAAAAACCCGTCGTTTGCTGTTCAGGCCCGGCAAAGAAATGCGAAGAATATTGAAAGAAATAGAATTAATTAAGGACTAGCTTTCAAAACCCGGTCAGTTTTCACAAAAACTCAGCCTGTTTTTCTAAAAATCCGGCCAATTTCTTTCAAAACTGACTCAGTTTTTAAAAAGGATCTTAATACAACCCTACGAGGGTTTAAAACCCTCGTAGGGTTAATTGAGGGACATTTGATGAATTTGGGTATTAACTTTTGAGAAATTAAATTAAAAACCTTAAGATGTCAGATTCAAAAGAAATTTTCAAACCCGATTGTTTTTATCATATTTTCAATAAATCAGTAGGAGATGAATTGATGTTTAGAAGAAGTGAAAACTATATCTATTTTTTATCTTTAATTAGAAAGAATCTGGATCCATTTATCAGTTTCTATGCCTATTGTTTAATGCCAAATCACTTTCATTTTTTAATTCAAATGAAAGATGAAAGCAGTTTCAAAAATAATATGAATAAAAATATTTCAAAGTTGATCTCGAATAAATTTGGCAATGCATTTAATGCCTACGCTCAAGCTTACAATAAAGAAAATAACAGAAGCGGAAGTTTGTTTAAAAATAGATTTCAACGTAAAAAAATAAATGAAAAAAAGTATATAATGGCGTTAATTCAATACATTCATTTAAACCCGGTTGATGCAGGATTGTGCACCTATGTAGGTGATTGGGCATTTTCTTCTTATCATGCCATACTCTCAAAAAACAATTCAATTATTAAAAAGGAAGATGTAATTGAATGGTTCGGAGGAATTGAAAACTTTATATTTGTTCATGACAAAGCGAGGATGAAGGATCAACCCTACGAGGGTTTTAAACCCTCGTAGGGTTGGATTTGGATTCAGTATATTTTATGGATAAACGCTACGAGGGTTTTAAACCTTGCAGGCTTATGGATTTAATGTAATGTCTCTTATTCCGGCTGTGTCTTAATTTATTTTTATTCCCTGAGTGATAAATGATATTCCTTGTTGTCCAGAAGTTGAAATCATCACACTTTCAAAAAACGGTTCATTTAATCCTGGTTTTATTTTCCATTCGAAAATAAAGTTTGCTCCTGATCCACCTTCTCTGTCAATTTGATTAATTATAATTTCAACCGTTTCCATTGGATCAATAAAAATTGGCTTGTCAAAATATGTCCTGATAAGTGCTCCTTTGGTATTATAATATTCAGCTTTTTGGATAAAAATTGTATCAAACCTATTCGTATTTCTCATACTTATCGTTGCGGTTAAATTGTGAGTCCTGTGTTCGGTCATACTATATATTTGGGAATAAACAGACAGATAAGTTGTACCTGATTCAAGAGAATCACTTAGGCTGTAGTTAATAGATCTTTTTTCCCAATTTTCAGGATTGACAGAAGAAACTACTTTTTTTTGGCCGCAGGAATATAGTATTAAGCCGACAACCAATAGTGATAATATATGTTTCATAGAATAAAAGTATTATCGTTGGTTCATATTGTTAATACCCCGCAGCTTGTCCGTCTTTTCTCGATTCAGAGGCACCGAAATAAACCTTGTTTTTCGCATCCCACATAATGGCCTGGTAACCGCCATAGCTGCCCAGATCCCATTGGATTTTATGACCTTTCATAATTAATTTTTGTAGTTCTTCCCATCTGATTCCACTCTCTAAATAAAGAGTTCCACCATCGGTCATTACTGTTCCGGTGGGTTGTGATGAACCTCCGTGCCTGATACGCGGTGCATCACCGGCTTCCTGCAGGTTCATTCCAAAATCAATCAGGTTAATCACAATTTGTGCATGCCCCTGTGGTTGCATCGAGCCACCCATCAAACCAAAACTGATAAAGGGTTTTCCATCCTTTGTAATAAAAGCAGGAATAATGGTATGGAAGGGTCGTTTGCCGGGCTCATATACATTCGCATGGCCTTCTTCAAGTGCAAATAATTCGCCACGGTCCTGCAAAATAAATCCGAGTCCGGGAGGGCACATACCTGAGCCCATGCCCTGATAATTACTTTGGATCAGTGAAACCATGTTCCCAAATTGATCGGCAACGGTCATATAAATGGTATTTCCTTTCTCAATTTCGCCCGGATCGTAAGATCTGGCTGCCCTGTCAAGGTCAATTAAGGCTGCCCTTTTTTTTGCATATTCTTTGGTGATCAGTTGTTCGATTGGAATATTGTTAAAATCAGGGTCGGCATAATATTTTGCACGGTCCTCGAAAGCCAGTTTTTTGGCTTCGGTAAAGAGGTGAATATATTCGGCTGTTCCAAATCCCAATGATTTTACATCAAAATTTTCCATGATCTGCAATTGTTGCAAAGCAGCAGTTCCCTGACCATTTGGGGGAAGTTCCCATACATCATAGCCACGGTAATTGATTGAAAGTGGCTCCACCCATTCCGAGTAATGTGAAGCCAGATCTTCGTAGGATAAAAAGCCACCTTGCTCTTTCATAAATTTAGAAATTGTTTTTGCGATGCTGCCTTTATAAAATTCATCGCGGCCTTTTTTGGCAATCATGTCGAGGGTATTGGCCAAAGCTGGGTTCTTAAAAACCTCTCCTTTTTGGGGAGCTTTTCCGTTGGGCATATAAACATCGGCCACATTTGGAAATCGTTTTAAATTGCGGGTACCTCTATCCCAGTAAAAAGCAATGAGTTCGGATACCGGAAAACCATCTTTTGCATAATTGATGGCCGGTTGCAAAATTTCCTGCATTTGCATGCTTCCAAATTTTTTATGCATCTCAAACCATCCATCTACGGCTCCCGGAACAGAAACAGGCAAAGGGCCATATGCAGGGATATCAGTATAGCCATTATCTTTAAAATATTGCAGGGTCAATGATTTTGGAGATCGTCCGCTGGCATTTAAACCATAAAGTTTTTGGTCTCTGGCCGACCAGATAATGGCAAACAAATCGCCACCAATTCCATTACTTACAGGTTCAACCAAACCCAAAACAGCATTGGCTGCTATGGCAGCATCGATGGCATTGCCACCCTTTTTCAGAATATCAAGCGCAACTTGGGTTGCCAATGGTTGGCTTGTGGCTGCCATTCCATGTTGGGCGATAATTTCGGATCGGGTAGCGAAATCGTGACCTGTAATTCGATCCTGCGCAAAAGCAAATATCGAAAAGGCCATCGTTAAAGTAAATATGAGTGTTTTTTTCATGCTATAATAATTTTAAATTTTATTGTTTATTAAATAAATCAATCATGTTTCTGCTCATGGCAGCGACACCTGTTGTAAAGGTTGGTTCAAAATCGGGGAAAAATGCCGAATTATGCAATCCGGGAACAGGAGTCCCGTTTTCTTTGCAATCTTTTAAAAATTGAGGATTAACACTTCCTAACCAAAAAAGAGCAATCGGAATTTTTTCAGGTGTTCGCCCGTATTTGCCAAAATCTTCGCCTACCGTAGCCGGATTTACCTGATATACTTTTTCTTTGCCAAGAATTTGTTGCATTGATTTTACGCTGTTCAGGACCAGTTCGGGATTATTGGCAACCGGAGGGGTGAATTCTTCCTTGATGGTAACTTTTGGTAATTTATCTTCGGGAACACCTGCCGACAAAGCAATGCCTTTTGGAATTCTGTTCACGGCCTCACAAATTTTAGCATACACTTCATCGGTGAAAAAGCGCACGGTGAGTTGCATTTTAACCTCATCCGGAATAATATTGTGTTTGGTGCCGGCATGGATCGAGCCTACCGTTATTACAGCCGGATCAAAGGGATTGATTTCCCGGCTGACCACTGTTTGCAATGCCAGAATCGTCCGGGCAGCCAAAACAACAGGATCAATGGTTGTATGAGGAAGTGCACCATGTCCGCCAATTCCATAAATAGTCATATCTACAGAATTTACACCGGCAAATATTGGTCCCGGGAAATAGCCAATATCCCCTGCGGGCAAATCGGCACTAACATGATATGCAAATGCATAATCCGGGCTTGGAAATTTACTGAACAAACCGTCTTGGATCATGGCCATACTTCCAAGACTACCTTCCTCGGCAGGTTGTGCAATGGCTAAAATAGTTCCGCTCCATGTATCCTTCAATTCAACCAAAGTTGTCAATATGCCCAGCCAGGTGGTCATATGTGCATCATGACCGCAGGCATGCATGACCGGCGATTCAACGCCTTCAGCATTTTTCATTATAACAGTACTTGCGAAGGGCAGTCCCGTATTTTCCTGGATAGGGAGCGCATCCATATCGGTTCGCAGCATTAATACTTTTCCGTCACCGTTTTTAAATACACCTACTACACCATTTCCGCCTACACCGCTGGTAACTTCGAATCCAATTTGTTTGAGTTGATGGGCCATTTTTTCGGCCGTTTTAAATTCCATTAACGAAAGTTCAGGATTTTGGTGCAAATCAATATAAAGATCTTTTTTTGCGCTTAGCTGATTTTCAGCAACTTTGTAAATCCGTTTGTTTAACTCATCCGAATTGATGGGGTTTTGTGCGGCAAGTTGTATCGAAAACAGGAATAAAAATGTAATTGTAAGGTATCGTTTCATGTTATTTTGTTAAAATTAAAGATGCAAATAATTGAATGCTAAGATAGCAAGATTTTAAATGAGGTCAGTGGTCGAAACCCACAAATCGACAAGCAGAAGATTTCATTCTATCTATCTGTTGGTTGAATCGTGTATTGCATTGTTACAAATCGCAATTTTATTAATTTAGCCATTGGATAAATATGCAAGCTTGATAAAACCGGAAACCATACAGGAAATATTCGAAACCGTCAAAATTGATGAAGTGGTTGGGGATTTCGTTTCGTTGAAAAGAAGAGGCGTAAACCTGATCGGACTCTGCCCATTTCATAATGAAAAAACTCCCTCATTTACAGTGTCGCCGGCCAAAGGAATCTATAAATGCTTCGGTTGCGGGAAAGGTGGAAATTCGGTAAATTTTATCATGGAACACGAACATTATACCTATCCGGAGGCCTTAAAATTTTTGGCCAAAAGGTATCATATCGAAATTGAGGAAGAAGAACAAACCCCCGAACAAATAGAACATCAAGGCGAACTGGAAAGCCTTTATCATGTTTCAGCTTATGCACAAAAATATTTTTCGGAAATCTTATTTAATGTGGAAGAAGGAAAAGCAGTTGGACTTTCTTACTTTGTTGAACGCGGGTTTTCTGAAGAAACCATTCAAAAGTTCCAATTGGGATATAACCCGGATCAGTTTGACGAATTTTCGAAAAATGCACTTAAGGAAGGATATAAAAGGGCTCAGTTGGTTAAAACCGGTTTAAGCATTGAAAGAGACCAGCATTTAATTGATCGCTTCAAAGGTAGAATTATATTCCCGATACATTCGCTCACGGGCAGGGTGATTGGTTTTGGCGGCCGGATACTGAGCAGCGAAAAAAGTAAGGCCAAGTATATCAATTCGCCCGAATCGGATATTTATAATAAAAGCAAAGTCCTATATGGTATTTTTTATGCACGAAATGCCATATTAAAAGAAGATAATTGCTATTTGGTTGAAGGATATACCGATGTAATCTCAATGCATCAGGCGGGCATCGAAAATGTGGTAGCTTCATCAGGTACTTCACTTACCACTGATCAAATAAAACTAATCAAACGTTTTACTCCGAATATTTGCATTTTGTATGATGGGGATCCTGCCGGTCTTAAAGCTTCATTTCGGGGAATTGACATGATTCTGGAAGCGGGGATGAACGTTAAAATAGTGCTTTTCCCGGAAGGAGAGGACCCGGATTCATATGCAAGGTCGCATCCGGCAGGGGAAGTGAAAAGTTTTATATCGGAACAGGCGGCTGATTTTATTTCTTTTAAAACAAATTTATTGGTTAAAGAGGCGGCAAAAGATCCCATTAAAAAAGCCGGACTCATTAAAGAAATCGTTCAAACCATCGCCCTTATTCCGGATGGAATTTACCGTTCGGTTTACATTAAGGAATGTAGTTCAATCATGGATATTGCCGAACAAACCTTGATGAACGAGATGAATAAATTGCTTCGCAAACAATTCATCGATAAAAACAAAAATCAGCAAGTTGAAGAATTACCAGAAATTGAAATAAGTGGGAGGGATGAAAGTAAAAAGGACGAAGAACATCACACTTTGGTCAACGAACGTGAGATTATCAGAATGCTTCTTACTTACGCCGATCAGGAGATCATATTTGAAGATGAAGATGAAAATGGGTACAAAATTGAGGTGCCTGTAAAAATTGTCGAATATGTCGTCCATGATTTAAAGTCAGACGAAATAAGTATGCACGATAAGCTTTTGCAGCAGATATTCGACGAATATGAACATGCACTTGAAAAGGGGAATATACTGGCAAGTGATTATTTTGTCCAGCATCCCGATGCTCATATTTCTAAACTGGCCATTGATTTGATGTCATCTCCTTATGAGCTAAGTGAAAACTGGTTGAAGAAAAAAATAGTTGTAAAAAGCGAAAGCGATAACCTGAAAAAACTGGTTACATCCTGTGTTTTGTCGTTTAAGGCCAAAAAAGTTGATCAGATGATTTTGGAGAATCAAAAAGAAATGAGTCGAATTTCTGATCCGGAGGAACATTTATTAAGGCAGCAAAAGCATATTTCGTTAAAAGCGATTAGCGTAGAAATAAATAAACAATTGAGCCGAATTATTACCAAATAAAATTTGAATTAAAAAACACAACGGGAATCCATTCTCGCCGAATGAATTCCCGCTCACTTTCCTTCTGCCGTAGCTTCCGGTCCGCGCCAAGTTACTGTTATTCTGACTGGCTTTTTTCGTTCTTCCCCTTAGGGTTTCCCTTTTTGCCCGGTTCCGGATTGCTTTCCTTTCGGTTTGCGTCTCCTTCACCCGTTCTTTGAAACTTGCTTTTTTCCGGTTTCCCTTGCGGTTCTCCTTCTTTTAAGTACGAACGTAATCTCTTTTCCTTGCGGATGTTAATTAGTTCTTCGTTTCCCGAGCGGCCTTTTATCCCTCGCTTGGTATTTCAAATATACAATTCCGAAGAAAGTGAGATCAAGTATTTTTTAAGGATATTATCAACAACTCATTCACAGGGGTTATTAACAATTGTTGATAAGCATTGGTGGTTAATTTTACCACATTGGTTTCGAATTATTATTTTTCATCTGCTATCTTTGTAAAAATCAAATGGATGAAATATGGCAACAAAAATTAAAGAGCTTGAATTTAAAAGATTATTGGAACTACTTAATAAATATGATGCGGAATCAGTATATGAGGAGGTTAACATACTGCCCAATAGCGACGATTTAAGATCGGAAGTTGAAAGATATGTTGATACAAAATCCATTAACAAACGTTCAGTTTTTGGAATCGATATATACAGGTATGGATTGTATAAGCATTTGGAACAAACTTTAATTCCGGCAGTTTTTAAAATTTTATTTACAAAAGCCATAAAACTAAGTCTTGAAAACAACCAGTTTGTTTTTCAGAATTACACCATGGAAAAAATTGAAAAGTCATTTATTAGTGCCGGCGATGGGGGCTTTGTGATTTTTGACACCCCACTTCATTCACTGTTTTTCTGTATTAATTTTGAAATGCTTGTACGGGCTTTTAATTCGTACCACCTATACCCAAAACTTCGGGACATTACCGGAAGTATTAGTTTGCGCTATGCCATTACAACAGATACCGTCCATTCGTTCGATAATAATTATTATGGCAGTGCCATTATCAACAATGCGCGTATATTAGAGAAAGATTCTTTAAACCGCTGTTTGATTGATCAGGATACCTATAACTGGTTTTTGTTTAATATTGACGGGATCGAAAATCTGCAGGTGCTAACAATACGAGAAATAGCCAATATTTATGAGTTTCAGGATTATGACCGAAAATATTTGAACGAAGAAAATGAAATTATGAACACACGTGTAAGCAGGTATTCCGGGATCATAAATTCAGATATATCAAAAATTGGCCAGATTGTTTCAAAGGAAATGAACCTGAATATTTATAACCTGCACTTGCAGGTTACGATGAAAGCTTCTTCGACGGCAAAAAGTACGAGCAAAAGAACCATTACCATCAGTGTCGGGAATTTAAATACTTCCGGCATTTAAAATTTTGACATTTGGCATTTAAGAAATTATCTTTACCCAAACCAAATTTAATATCATGAAATAGCCACGAAAAATAAAATCTCTCACAAAGCGTGAATTATATTTTAATGGCGTATTCCATGTGACCGATTTAATAAGTTATAAAAAAATAAACACATGAAAAAAAATGTAGGTCTGATTGATAAAATAATCAGAATTGTTGTTGCCATTGTTATTGTTTATGTATTATACGCAGGTATTGTGATCGGTGTATGGGCAATCGTGCTTGCCATTATAGGTATTGCCATGATTGTAACTGCAGCTATGGGTTTCTGTGGCTTGTATACCATTTTCGGAATCAAAACCTGTCCGAAAAAGGAAGAATAGGCAGCTTATCGTTTACTTTTAAAAAATTTATTCAGGAGGTTTTGGCATTCTTCTTTAAGTATGCCCGACTTTGTTATTGTTTTCGGATGCAGCAGGTTTTGACGAATGTTAGTAAACCCTCTTTTTGGATCTGATGCACCATATTTTATTTGTCCGATTTGTGTCCAAAATGAAGCTCCGGCGCACATCGGACAGGGTTCAAGGGTAACATATAATATACATTTTTCAAGATATTTGCTGCCCAGGGTATTTGCTGCAGAAGTAAATGCCTGCATTTCGGCATGGGCCGTCACATCGGTAAGTGTTTCGGTCAGATTATGCGCCCGGGCAATAATTTTATGATTGAAAACAATAACCGCACCTACCGGCACTTCATCTTTTTCGAATGCCAATTGAGCCTCTTTTAAGGCTTCTTTCATAAAATATTCGTCTGAATACATTTGCGTGCTCATCACTTTTTTTTAATTAAGTATCCGGTTAAAAGTACAATAGAAGCGGTTAAAAAAGCAGGAATAAAGCTTGATTTGGGTTCGAAAACTTCAGGCCGAACAATTCCAAAAATAAAAAATCCAAGATTTACGGCAAAGCCGGATAAGATACTATAGATGGATATTTTATTAAACTGAAAGGTGTTTGTTTTAGCGATAAGTGCCAAAAAAGTTGCAGGTACAAAAATGACAATGGTTCCGATTCCAACAACCATCAAATCGACAATTTTGGGAAAAATCAGCGACATTCCCGTAGCAATAATTCCAAATATAAAGGTTGCGATCCGGATTTTTGGTTGCATCCGGGCAGCTGAATGCCTGTCTTTTGATTTTCCAAAACGAATAAAATCGTTCACTACCGAAATGGAAATAATGTTCAGAAAACTATCGCCAGACGACATTAATGCAGATATCAAACCAATTATTGCAAAACCCATCAGAAATGAATTGGTATGTCTTTCAATAAAAAGATAGGTTACATCTTTTGGATCAATGGGTTCGGGAGCAACCAAATGAAGAGCCATTCCCACCAATGGAAACACAATGTAAAAAGGCAACATTCCCAATCCTGAGAAAATACTCATCCGCTTTGCCGTTTTTTGATCTTTTGCGGCCAGTAAGCGTTGCCAGATATCTAAGCGAACCATTACCGAAGGTGACAAAAACAAAGGCAATGCAAGCAGGAAAGCCCAACCGTAATAAGTGCCATTCAGAAAATTTTGGGGCAGTTTATTTAGCAGTGTAAGGTTGGCTGTATCTTTCATTAGCCCGGGTATAAAAATCAAAAATATCATAATAACGATTGCCACAAATTGGATCATGTCGGTTAGGATTACCCCGGACAGCCCTGCAATTGCCGTATATGCAATCACTACAAAACAAGATACGATGGCTGCAATTTGATAATCAATGCCAAAAGAATATTTTAACAATGATGCCATTCCGACGAATTGTGCTGCCAGCAAGAAAAAGAAAATAAAAATATTTACACCGCTCACGGTGGCCGAAAAAAAACTGGCAAAGGCTGATTTCGTATCCCGATTATACTTTTGTGTGAGGTATTGTGGAAAGGAATAAATTTTATTTTCATAGCCGCTTTGCCTTATTCTTCCAGCAAAACGGGACAATATAAAAAATCCAATTACATAAGCTACACCAATCCCTACGGCTGCAAATCCGGATTCATAACCCATGGCCATCAATCCTATTGAAGTTCCACCTCCGACAAAAGTTGCCAGCGTTGTAAATACCAGGGGCAAGGTGCTGGTATTTCTGTTGTTGACCAGATACGCTTCTACATTTTTCGTTTTAACATGCCGGAGTGTTAAGTAAGCAATAAGAACTAAATAAATAATGATCCAGAATACGAGCCAATTCATCAAAACAATAGTTTTCGCTAAAGATATTTATTTCATTTTAAATGTGAAATTCGCCGAAGTATTTATTTATGGATAACTTTTTTGATGATTCTTTTTTCATCGATAAATAATTGGAGGATGTAAACTCCTTTGGGATAAGAGGCCAGATCGAATGTTTTTGTATAACTGCCACTAATGTTAATTTCGGCCTCCGACCAAATTAATTTTCCGCCCGGATCGTAAAGTTTGAGTTGTAATTTTTGGGCTTGAATATGATCAATATTGAGATGAATTAAGCCTGAAGTGGGATTGGGATAAACTTCGAGTAATTCTGAAGAATATTCATAATCATTCCAACCAACAGGTGAAAGAACAGTCGACATAAGCCCCCTTCCATGTGTAGCTGCCAGTAGGGTTTTATCAGAAGCCCTCATTTGAAGCATGTCAACCCTTACATTCGCCAGTCCTTCGATAACAGGAATCCATTCCGTGGTTTCTTCGGCCAATCCGTTTGTTGACCAAACACCAACTTCCGTTGCAATAATTGCAATACTTGCATCATCCGGATGATACAAAACCCATCTGACAGGCATATCAGGTAAATTACCTTCTTTGTTTTTCCAGCTTTGACCTCCATTATAGGTTTGCCACACTGAAGGAACACCATAATTTGAAAAAGTGACCAAAAGTGTATCTTCAGAGCCTCCTACAGCTACACAAGAGATATTTCCACTCGGAAAATCCGGGCTCCCGATTTCGGTCGAAACAGGATTTGTGTTTGCATTTTCAATCTTAAACAATCTTCCGGATTGGGTTCCGGCATATAATGTGGATGAATTGGAAGGTGAATGTGGCGAAACCAATATGTGGGAAAAAGGAACTTCAACATCTGTCGTTATCCGAATTAGTTCTTCTGCTGGATTGTTTGGTATTCCACTGATTCTTACCAAATAGTTTTTATTCTGTCCCAAAAAAGTTGTTGCATTTGCGTAGAGTGTATTTAATCGATTGTCATAATCAACAGGATTGATGAAAATACCTGTTCCAGAGAAATTCCCTGCACTGGAAACAGCATTTACACTGTTGTTGAAAAAGTAATACCGATTATAATAGATTGAAGAAATTTGAATGCCCGGTTCATCCTGATCGATGAAACAAAATGCGCCATCACCTCCGTCGATCCGGCTAAAATAATTTATCGGTGTCCCCGAATATTTAATGGTTCCATTATCCTGTAATCCTCCCAAAAATATATTGTAACCAGCTCGGGGATCTATTGCACAGGTATAAAATTGCAAGCTATTGTAGTTGTTGTTTTTTTGCTCGAAAGCAGGCTGGTAAGCTGTGGCGTCTGAAGTATAAAAAATACCTCCGTCTGTGGCTACAATAAGCTCGTCAGAACTGTTGTTTAGAAATAAAATTTTATGGATGTCGGCATGTATGTAATTGTTGGTTTCGCCGGCGTACATTCCCGTCCAATCTGATATCTTATGCCAATTATTTCCCCCGTCAGTTGATTTATAGGTATCGAGCCCCCCCACAAAAACAGTGTTTTCATCGTTCGGATCAACTGCGGCAGCAAGTGCATGCCATCCAATAGTGGCCCAATAATAATTGCCATCGTTTGGAATTGTTACATTGTACCATATTTCTCCTTTTCTGGAAGATTTTAAAATATATTGGCCCTGCGAATGTTTAAATCCATTGTTTGGGTTTACCCAAGCAACATCAAGCAGGGCATACACAATATCCGGATTTGAAGGTGCACAAGCAATCATAACCCTGCCCGGGATATTATAGGTAACTGAATTTTCAATGATAGACACATAGTTATCCCAGATGGTCCATGATCCGCTTATACCTTCATCAGAATATAATATTCTTCCACCGCCTTCTTCATCAAGGTTTCTCATCGTCCCAATGTAAATCCGCCCGTCTGCTCCAATTTCAATATCAGCGGGTGCAAAAGGTTTATTACTGCCGCTTAATTCAGGTAAAACCTGTTCCCAGCTATCACCGTTATCATCTGATCTATAAAGCCCGTCTGATGGCAAACTTTGATGATTTGCGCCCTTATAAACACCCGATGTGACACAGGCATATATTACGCTTGATCCCTCTTCATCCCTTATCCCGATGTCGGTAATGTATTTAAAATTTTCTGTTGAAGGAATAAGCTCCCAATGCAAACCTCCGTCGGTGGTTTTCCATATACCTGCACCAATTCCTGATGATTCCCGGTAAATGGTAAATGCTGTTTGGGCCTCACCGGTTCCAACATAAAAAACATTCGGGTTGTTGGGATCGGAAACAATGCAGCTAATGACCAGGTTGCTCCAAAAGTCATCTACTGCTTGCCAGGCAGAAGTTTCGCTTTTAAAATTATCATTAACCCAAAGTCCTCCTGTTACTGATCCTGCCCATGCTTTATTGCCACTTGTATCATTGGGATCAATCATAAAAGCACGTGTGCGGCCTGCCATATTCGAAGGAACTTCTTCCCAAACCATATCTGAACCAAACGTATGGCTGTTTTTGAGTTCATTTATTGATGTTGTTTGAGAAAAGGCAGCTTTTAATCGTTCAACCGGAACCCTTTTGAGGTTTGGGTCAATCGTCATAAAATAATTTTGAATAGCTGCCAGATCGGGACGGGTTTCTTCCGGTAGTTCTTTTAATTCATCGATGGACCGGAATGGTAATTTCTGATATTCTTGCAATAGAAATTTTTCGTATTGTTTTCTGCCATCATTTTCGTTAAAGTATAAGAATACCAGTGAACTCAACAATAAAACGATAAATAAACTTAAAATGATCTTTTTGTTTCTCATTGCACAGAAGAACAATTCGAATTTAATTCAAACTTAAATTTAAACGCAGTGATTTTTTAATAAGAGTAGGAATGGTCTAAAATACCCTGTTTATTCTTTTACGGGTCTTTCGAAAATGCTATTGTCTACTTCTTTTCCATACTCAACACTATCAATATTGATTTGAGACTGAACCTGTCCATTCACCTTTGTTTCAATACTGAAAGCAATAGCGGTACCGTCAATCATTTTATAGTTGCTAAGAAATGTTTCTGTCATGGCCTCTGTACCCATCATCGAAATTTTTGCTTCGGTTTTAAGAATTACATAGGTTTCAAGATCGATAAAAATAAATGATTCATCACCATCATCATAAGTGGCTTTGATTTTATATACATCCGATCCTTCCAAATCTTCAATTCCTTCAAAAGCGAGATCTATCCCCTTTTCTTCATAATTATAAAGTAAGCCGTCAAAATCTGCTTCACGTTTAATGGATTTAAGCTGGTCGACAGGAATATCCTGTGGATCGGTTGTGCCCATAAATGGAGCAACCATCCAGCCTTCGGTTCCATTGAATGCCTGGATAAATTTTTGACCCATAATGTCTGCTTCCAGTCGGAATAAATTGGGTCGCTTGCTGGTTTGCACAAAAGAAAATTCGGAGCCCATTTGAAAAATCCGGCCGGTAACAGTTCGGGTTTCCATTGCGGAAAGTGATTCCTGTCCATTAATTTCATAGTAATTTTCAAGAATTTCAGATAATTCCTGCGACTGTAAAGAGATAACCATACTAAAGAAGATGGCAATTGTAAAAAGTTTTTTCATATCCTGATTGTTTAATGGTTTTTTAAATTATTATTTCTAATTTTTATAAAAACAGTATAAATATACTGATAAATGAATGATAATAAAGAAAAAATGAAAAAAGCCTGCAGATATTGAACTGCAGGCTTTTTGGCGGGTGGTACCACCTGGAATTGAACCAGGGACACACGGATTTTCAGTCCGTTGCTCTACCAACTGAGCTATGGTACCTTCCTGTTTGGTGGCGCAAATTTACGAAGTTTTTTTAAAATCAGAAATTTTTTTTAAAAATTGAATTATATTGGCCTCAGATACTTACTTTTGCATACTTATCTTATTGATTAACACAGATGAACTTAGTTATTGATTTTGGAAATACATTCACAAAACTTGCTGTTTTTGAGAAAAATGATATGATAGCGTATTTTCAATTTGATCAATTAACGGTCAAACAATTGATGGAAATAGGCATAAAATATCCATCGATTAAATCCGCAATAATTTCTTCTGTAGTTGATTATTCTGTTGAAATCAAACACTTCTTAGAAAAAAAATACACTTTTTTTGAACTTGGATCAGATACACCTGTTCCAGTTGTAAATAAATACAGAAGCCCCAAAACCTTAGGCAAAGACAGAATCGCTGCTGTTGTTGCCGCATCATCATTATATCCTGATCAAAATATACTCGTAATTGATGCCGGTTCCTGTATAACCTACGATTTTATCAATGATAAAAAAGAATATTTGGGTGGTTCTATTTCGCCCGGTTTAAGGATGAGATTAAGAGCCATGCATGCTTTTACAAAAAAACTTCCACTGGTCGATTTTAAAAAAATTGATTACTTCATAGGGTCAACAACTGAGGAATCAATCTTATCAGGAGCTTATCATGGTTGGATAAGCGAAATAGAAGGTATTATAGGGGATTACAGAAATAATTATGAAAATTTAACAATTATTTTAAGTGGAGGTGATTATATTTATTTTGATAAAAGACTAAAAAATAACATCTTTGCACTCCCAAATATTGTAATGGTTGGGCTTAATATAATACTGGAGTTTAATGAAAATAAAAAATAGGGCGTTTCGATATATAATACTCACAGGCTTGGCAATAGTAATTAATACTTCTTTGTTGGCTCAGACCAGAACAACATCTCCTTATTCAATTTACGGATTGGGTGAAATTAACAATGTATTTAATGTCAAAAGTCTTTCTATGGGTGGATTGAGCTATTCAATTTTTGACAATACCACCATTAATTTTGCAAATCCCGCCTCTTATGCAGCTTTCGATACCTTATCCTTTGTTTTTGATGCAGGGATGTTGGCTGTAAATAATTCATTAAAAAATGCCACTTCTTCCGAACGGACAAGCTATGCTTCATTAAATTACCTTTCAATGGGTTTTTCGATCAACAGATGGTGGAAAACAAGTATGGGACTGCTGCCATTTAGCAATGTAGGTTACAATTATGGTTACGTTCAAGATATAACCAATGTAGGCAATGTCCAGTTTTATCATGAGGGCAGCGGAGGTATCAATCAATTATATTGGGGCCATGCTTTTAAATTGAACAAAAACCTATCGGTTGGTGTAAATTTGGGCTATTATTTTGGAACCATTGATAAAATAAGGGCCGTCGGGTTTATTGATTCTGTTCAATATATTTCAACACATTTAAGCAGTACCATTAATGTGGATGATTTTTATTTGAATTACGGGATTCAATATCATGCCACTGTTAATAACCTAAATATCGACCTGGGAGCTGTTTATAGTGGAAAAGCTTCATTAAATGCAAGCAAAGAAGAATTTGCCCGTACTTTTTTACCGGCTTATACCAATGTTGAAGATTTTAAAGATACCATTTCCTGGATTCAGGACATTGATGGAAATGTGACCATGCCAAAGAATTTGGGATTAGGAGTCATGATTTCAAGCAAAGATAAATGGAAAATAGGTGTGGAATTTCAAAAGCAATTCTGGGAAGAATATGCATCATTTAATGTGAAGGATTCGTTAAAAAATACCTTTAGGTTGGGTTTGGGTATGGAAATTATACCCAACTATAACAGTGTGAGCTCATATCTAAAAAGGGTTAGTTATCGCTTCGGGTTAAGGTATGAGCAAACCCCACTTGTTCTTCACGATCATCAAATTAATAGCTTTGGCATAGGTTTTGGAGTAGGTTTACCATTGCGAAATTCAAGATCAACAGTTAACTTAGCAATGGAATATGGATTAAAGGGATCGGTAAAAAATAATTTGGTGCAGGAGCGCTACTTTAAGTTTATTATTGGACTTACAATGCAACAACGCTGGTTTAGCAAACGAAAATATAACTAACAAAAAAAATACGATTATGAAAGCGAAACTTACATTCATTTTGTTATTCATGGGATTAATGTTTGGTCCCAGTATTAATGTGATTGGACAAGATGAATCAAAATTCGGAGATGACCCTGAAACCTGTAAAATTAATATTTCTTTATATCAGGAATTTTTTCGACAGTGGAAAGAAACAGATTATGAGAGTGATATCATTAAAGATGCCATTAAACCGTGGCGATCGGTTTTCATGAAATGTCCTGAAGCACAAGAATCAACTTATACCAACGGCGTAAGAATCATGTATTACCTGATTAACAAAGAAAAAAATGAGGCATTACGTGAAAAATATATTGATACTCTTATGTTGATTTATGATAAAAGGATTGAATATTTTGGAAAAGAAGGCAGCATATTGGCCAGAAAAGGTGCTGATTATTATAAATACAGGACCCAAAATTATGTTGAAGCCAATGCCATTTTCAAACGTTCAATTGATCTTCAGAAAAATAATTCAATGGGCCCGATCCTGATCTATTATTTTCGTACAATGGCTAAAATGGTTATTGATGAAGTAGTCGAAAAATCATCCATTATTGATGCTTACGACCATGTCAGTCAAATCATTGATTTTAATATAAAAAGATATAGCGGAGATGCACGAAGACTGGAAGAATGGAAAAATTATAAAGGAAATATTGAAGCTGAATTTGAACCATTCGCAACTTGTGAGGACCTTGTAGCAATTTATCAGTCAAAGTTTGATGAAAACAAAAATGATGTTGAATTACTGAAAAAAATCACTGATATTCTGGATAAAAAGAAATGCGTTGAATCACAATTATATTTTGACGCTACTGTTCAGTTATATAAGATGGAGCCTTCTCCTGAATCTGCTTATTTAATCGGAAAAATGTATTTAAAAGATTTTAAATACAATGATGCCGTTAATTATCTGACCGAGGCTACAGCCATGGAAGATGAAGAAGAGTTGCCCAAAATATATTTTTACATTGCACAATGTAACAAAGAATTGAATAAATTTATTGAGGCAAGAAGAAATGCACTAAAAGCCCTGGAATATAACCAATCCTATGGTGCAGCTTATATTCTAATCGGGGATTTATATGGAACCACAGCCAAAGATTGTGGCGACGATGACTTGGCAAAACGAGCCGGATATTGGGCCGCAGTTGATAAATATATGAAAGCTAAACAGGTTGATCCGGAAGTAGCAGATATGGCCAATAGTAGAATTCGTGATTATTCTGCCCATTTCCCAACTCTTGAAACAATATTTTTCAATAACCTTAAGGAAGGTGATCCTTATAAAATCGAGTGTTGGATTAATGAGACAACCATCATACGTGCTGCTAAATAATTATTCAAATAATTGAAAAATATAAGAATTAAAAAATTATTGATTGTAAAAAGCATTGTTATACTTTTGGGTATGGCAATGCTTTTTTCTTGCAAAAACGATATTACAGCGGTTAGTGCACTTGCAGCAGGTGACTCTATCCCTGATCTTAAAGCCAAAAATTTCGAATTTTTACGCAGTGATTCCGGTCGAGTGGTTGCCAAACTTGAAAGCCCTGTGATGATACAATATGGCGGAAGTGATCCACACACCATTTTCCCGGAAGGTTTCAGGGTCGAATTTTATAACAGGTTAATGCAGGTTGAAACAGTGCTGCAAGCTGAATATGGAATAAATTATACCCAAAGAAAACTATTAATTGCACGTAAAAATGTAGTGGTAAATAATTACCCAAAGCAGGAGCAACTTAATTCAGACGAGCTGATATGGGATCAGCGAAGGAAAAGGATATATTCTGAAGCTAAAGTTAAAATTACAACCCCTACAGAAGTTTTATATGGCAAGGGCATGGATTCGGATGAGCAATTTAAAAGATATGAGATTTTTAAAGCAAGAGGTGAAGTTGAAGTTGAAGAAGAAAAGAAGTAAAACATAATTTCATATAATCTGAAAAATGGATAATTGGACCATTGTTGTTATCACATTGATTTTATCGGGATTTTTCTCAGGTATTGAAATTGCATTTGTAAGTTCTAATCGCCTGAAAATAGAACTTGATAAAAGCAAGGGGCTCTATAGTGCCAGAATTATGGCTTCCTTTGCCAACCAACCCTCAAAATTTATCGGCACATTGTTACTCGGAAACAATATTGCCCTGGTTCTTTACGGCATTGCCATGGCCAAAATTCTAACACCATTGTTAACCAGCGTATTTATTGTACCTTTTAACAGTGAGTTTTTTATATTATTAAGCCAAACTATTATCGCGACCGTAATTATTCTGGTTTCCGCTGAATTTTTACCCAAGATATTATTTCGAATCAGGCCCAACGCAATCTTAAATTTCTTTGCATTGCCGCTGAGATTTATTCACTTTATCTTGTATCCGTTCGTTTTTATTTTTATCGGCTTGTCAGAATTTATACTGAAAAAATTGTTCAGGGTAACTTTTGGAAAAGAAGACTATAGTTTTAGTCCGGTGGATCTTGGTGACTATGTAAAAGAATTTACACAAGGCGAAAATGATGAAAGTGAAATTTCACAGGAAATACAAATTTTTCAGAATGCCATTGATTTTCATAATATTAAATTAAGGGAGTGTATGATCCCGAGAACGGATATTGTTGCACTTGAAATTAATGAAAGTGTTGATGTATTACGTTCAAGTTTTATTGAAACAGGGCATTCAAAAATATTAATATTCCGCGAGAATATAGACAACATCATCGGGTATACCCATTCATACGATATGTTCCAAAAACCCGAAACCATTAATGAGATTCTTCGATCAATTTTTATCGTTCCTGAAGCAATGCTTGCCAATAAAGTACTTTCGATGATGTTATCTGAAAACAAGAGTATTGCCGTTGTTGTTGACGAATTTGGCGGTACCTCGGGTATGATTACGATGGAGGATATTATCGAAGAAATCTTTGGTGAAATTGAAGATGAACATGATAATGAGGATCTGACAGAAAAACAAATTGATGCGGATGAATTTATGTTCTCGGGAAGGTTGGAAATTGATTATATCAATGAAAAGTATCAATTGGGAATTCCTGTTACCGAAGATTATGAAACCCTGGCCGGATATATCATTCAGCATCACGAAAGCATCCCTATAATGAATGAAATTATCAAAATCCACAAATTCAGTTTTAAAATTGTACAGGCCAAAAAAAACCGCATCGAATTGGTTCATTTAAAAATCAATAAATCAGACGAATAAATCCCGGAATGTTTTTAAGAAATCGGCAGGAAAATTTATCCCCGAATTTCGCTTGATCCCCCTCAAAAAAAGAATTAAAGTGCTCACATTTTGTGAGTTGAAAAAAAATGATTAGGAGCTAAATTGCTTCCCATAGATAAATTATTTTTCTTCGGATGATGTTAAAATGCATATTCAAACACAGATGTTTTATAAACATCAGGCAACAAGAGCTTTACGACTTCGCGCTTTGTTTCTTATTTTTTTTTTATTATAAACTTTCTGTTGTACATTTGCAAACTCAAAAAAAGTTTAAAAAATGGCAGTAATAGGAAAAATTAGGAAGCATTCAGGATTATTGGTGATTGTTATTGGGGTTGCGTTGGCAGCTTTCGTTTTAGGTGACTTCTCTAAAACCAGAACACAAAATACAACCATTATTGGTGAAATAAATGGTGAAAAAGTTTCTTATCGGGAGTTTAGTACCAGACTTGATCAAAATCTTGAGTATGAAAAACAGCGCTTAGGAAAACAAAGCCTCAATGCAACAGAAAGTTTTTCGGTAAGACAAATGACCTGGAATCAATTTCTGAATGATATTGTTATGGGAGAAGAATATGAAAAAATTGGTTTGGGTGTTTCGTCCGAAGAGTTATTTGAACTCGTACAGGGTGTTAACCCCCACCGTTTTATATTGCAATATTTTTCGAATCCGAATACCGGCGAGTTTGACCGAAATGTTGTTTTAAACTTCTTGCAAAACCTTGATAATATGGAACCGGCAGCCACTCAGCAATGGTTACAAATCGAAAAAGCAATAAAAAGTGATCAGTTGTCGCAAAAATTTAACAATCTGGTAAAAAAAGCATATTATGTTCCGACCGAGCTGGCTATGCAGGAATATGTGGCACAAAATCAAAAAATAAAAATCAACCTGGTTACAAAACCCTATAATCAGGTTGCCGACAGTTTAATTAGTGTTACGGATAAAGAAATCAGTACTTATTATCAAGAGCATATTAATAAGTACCAACAGCAGGAAGAACTTAGAGACATTGATTATGTGATGTTTGAAGTAAAACCTTCAGTTGAAGATCGCGTAAGAACAACCAACCAAATCAATGAGCTTTTTCAGGAATTTAAAGCAACCGAAGATGTAGTTGCTTTCGTTAATTCTGTGTCGGATACAAGATACGATAGCACCTTTTATAAAAAAGGCGAATTGCCGATACAACTGGATGAAATCATGTTCAATTCGGAAGTTGGAACTTTTGTGGAGCCATTTTTAGACAATGATATTTACCACATGGCGAAATTAATGGATGCACAAACCAGGCCCGATTCTTTAAATGCAACACATGTACTGATTGCATACAGAGGTGCTCAATTTGCCGCTCCTGGCATTATCCGAACACGTGACCAGGCAAAACTACTTGCCGATAGTATTTTTAATGTGGTAAAACAAAATAAATCAAAGATTAATGAAATTGCCAGAACAATGTCTGATGATCCGTCAGCCGTTGAAAATGGAGGTGAAACAGGCTGGTTCCCGGATATGGCAATGGTTGGTCCATTTAATGATGCCGTTCTAAAAACCCCCGTCAATGATGTTGTGATTGCAGAAACTGCATTTGGTTATCATGTAATTAAGGTAACAGGTAAGAAAAACTTCAACAAAAAAGTTCGAGTGGCAATTATTGATCGTGCCATCGAACCCAGTGGCCAAACTTATCAGGATATATATACGCAGGCAAGTAAATTTGCAGCCATGAATACAACTGCGGAGGAATTTGAAAATTCAGTGATTGATCAGGGACTTAATAAACGCAGTGTTCCCGGATTGAGGATCATGAGTAATTATATCGCTGGAATTGAGTATCCAAGAACAATTGTTCAATGGGCATTCAACGAACAAACAGAAGTCGGAAGCATCAGCCCGATTTTTGATTTTGAAGGTAAATATGTGGTTGCAATCCTTAAAGCAGTAAAAGAAGAAGGAAGCCTCTCTCTGGAAAATGTTAAAAATTTGGTAAAGGCTCAGGTTATTAAGGAAAAGAAATATGAGTACATAAAAAATCAGCTTAACGGCAAAACCGATGTTGAACAAATTTCATTGAATTTTGGTAACAGCCCGGTAGAAATGGAATTGGTTTTTGCTTCTGCCAATATTGATGTTTATGGCAGAGAGCCTGAAGTAGTTGGGAAAGCATTCTCAATGAAACTTGGTGAAAATTCTGGATTAATCAAAGGGAATAACGGGGTTTATGTATTTGCAATTACTGACATTATTCAGGCCCCTGAAGATACTCAACTAGAGATTTATAAAAGCCAAATGGTGATGATGATGGAAAGCAGACTGGCTACAAATACTATTTTTCAGGCTTTGGAAACAAGTTCCGAAATAAAGGATAACAGGCATATATTTTACTAACGGTCTAAACAGTTCACTTTATTGTGAATCCGATCATACTTTAAAAAAGGTGGCAATTATTTATTGCCACCTTTTTTTATAAGTTCTCGAGCCGTGAGGCATCCTGCCTGATAAAAATAAACAATAGGATCGTAAAGGCCCATAAAGATGATCCTCCATAGCTTAAAAAAGGTAAGGGTATTCCTATAACGGGAGCCAGTCCAATTGTCATCCCGATATTTATAATAAAATGAAAAAAGAAGATAGAAGCAACACCGTAACCATAAATCCGACTGAATGCCGAACGTTGTCGTTCGGCAAGTATGATTAAACGAATGATAAGCGTTGTAAATAATATGATGAGGAACGTACTACCCAATAGGCCCCATTCTTCCCCAACGGTACAAAATATAAAATCGGTACTTTGTTCCGGAACAAAATTAAATTTGGTTTGCGTACCCTGTAAAAAGCCTTTACCGCTTAAGCCACCACTGCCAATAGCAATTTTTGATTGATTTACATTATAGCCTGCACCTTTTGGATCCAATTCTTTCCCAATTAACACATTAATCCGTGTTTTTTGATGCGGTTCAAGGATATTTTCAAATGCATAATCCACACTATAAACATAGGCACTTCCCATAATAAAAATTAAAAGAAGAATGAACAGGCTTCCTTTTCGTTTGCGTAATTTGAGATATATAAAAAATATGATGCTAAAAAGCACCGCGAGAACGATAAACTTATTTATCATTAATGTTGCGATAAATAAAACAATTGCCATCAGCGCAAATAAGAGTATTTTAGAGGAAAGGCCTTCACGATAAAGGACTAAAATAAATGAAGCGAAAACAAGTGCCGAACCCGTATCAGGCTGAAGAATTATAAGTGCAGCCGGTAATACAATGATCAGACCGGCTTTGAATAAACTGCTAAATTTTAACAGATTCACATTTAAACCACTCAGGTATTTGGCGAGTACCAAAGCTGTGGCAAATTTTGCAAACTCTGCTGGTTGTAGCCCGAAACCTCCCAACTGAAACCATGATTTGGCTCCTGCTATTTTGGTTCCGATTACTAAAACAGACAATAAAAATAATATGGTGATAATATAAATTACAAAAGAAAAGGCTGAAAACAACTTCACATCAACAAGTAAGATAATAAAAGCCAACATCAATGCTGCGATAATGAACATCAATTGTTTACCATAACGTTGCGACATATCCACAATACTGCTGTGCGATTCATCATATACAGCTGAATAAATATTTACCCAACCAATAATGACCAATATCAGGTATATAAATATGGTGATCCAGTCGATGTTATAAAAGGTGCCTTTTCGAGCTCTCAAGGTTTAATTTTAATTAGGTTTGTATTCAACATTTTATCTTCGTACCACGAGGGTTTTACAGTTCCGGTTAAATATTTTTCGATCATTAAACTGGCGATTGGGGCAGCCCAAGTTGCACCAAAGCCACTATTCTCGACCACCACCGAGATTGCAATCTTCGGATTGTCGCGCGGGGCAAAAGCAATAAATACAGAATGATCTTCTCCAAATGGGTTCTCAGCGGTTCCGGTTTTACCACACATCTCAAGTTTGTTAAACCGGTACCATCTGGCTCCGCCGCTTTCTCCTGCATAAACAAGCGACATCCCTTCAATGACATCTTCAAAATATTCTTCGGGAATATTCGTTCGAATGGTCGTTTCTTCATAATTAGGATTATTGGCTTCACCTTCAATGGAAGTTACAAAATGTGGAGAATGGTAAAATCCCCTGTTTGCAATCAAAGCAGCCTGATTTGCTAATTGTAAGGGTGTTAATTCAATTTCTCCCTGGCCAATCGAAAGCGATCTAACTGTAATTGCCTTCCATCCATTCATGCCATAATATTTATTAAAATATGAAGCATTGGGAAGGTTTCCGTTGCGCTGTCCAAAAATATCAGTGTTTAATTTGTGGCCGACCCCAAAACTTGCAATTTGACTTCGCCAACTCTCATAAGCCTCTTGAATGGATGTGTATTTGTTTTGTTCCAGTATCGATTTAAAAACTTTGTAAAAATAGGGGTTGCACGATTGCTCAATGGCATGTATCATATCTAGGGGCGAATAATGATCATGACTACAGACAATCGGATACGAATTAACACCCTGACAGTCATAGCGTGTTTGCGGACTCAGTGTTCCATCATTTAATCCAATCAAGGCATTCAGGAGTTTAAAGGTGGAACCAGGTGCGTATTGAGCCATGATCGCCCTGTTAAACAATGGCTCCAGGCTATCCCTGCTAAGGTTATTAAAATTATTGCTTCGTATGCGACCGATCAATAAATTTGGATCATACGACGGACTGGAAACCATACTTAAAATTTCGCCGGTCGCAGGCTCAATTGCAACAATACTTCCTTTCTTCCCGCGCATAAGCTTTTCGCCATAAGCTTGTAAATCAATATCGAGTGATATCCTTAAGTTTTTTCCCAACTCTAAAATGGTATCAAACTTCCCATTTGAATAACTTCCCATTTCCCTGTTAAAAACATCAACAAGTTTATATTCAATGCCTTTTTTACCCCTCAAAATTGTTTCATAATATTTTTCGATCCCACTTTTACCAATATAATCTCCAGGGCTGTAATATGAATCCGCAGCCAAATCATTTTGATCAACTTCGCCCACATAACCCAAAACATGTGAAGCGATCGGCATGGGGTATTTACGCAAGGTTCTGGCCTGTACAAAAAAGCCGGGAAATTTGTATAATCGTTCCTCCAAAAATCCAAAATCTTCTTTCGAAATTTGTTCAATAAAAATTGATGGTTTGAAACGGGAATATTTTCTTGCACGGTTCAATAATTCAATATACGTCTCACGATTAATTTTTAAAAGTTGGCAAAACTCAGTTGTATCAATGTTTTTAACAAGATTAGGTGTGACTATTAGATCATATGCCGCCTCATTATAAACAAGCAGTTTTCCATTTCGGTCGTAAATCAAACCCCTGGCCGGATATTTTGTTATTTTTCGCAATACATTATTTTCGGCCGATAGTTTATATTCATTGTCGATAACCTGCAAAAAAAACAATCTGCCAACGAATAAAATACCCGTCAATAATATAAAAATGATAATGATTGCTTTGCGGTATTCGTATGATTTTGTCATTCTTACTCTTTAAACTATACAGGTTCAGCTTTTTAGTGCATGCTTAGGAATGATGGATTTGGTGTAATAAAACCGACAGAATTCCCACTGACTAATTTACAAAATAAATATCGATACAATTAATTAATTTTGCGTTAAGATGAAGCATGTAAAAGCATTAGCAGATAAGGTTTTTAATATCAAGGATGAAGGTGAATTTCAAAACCTTGCGCTTGAGATTTTTCATTTTCAATCGAAAAATAATCGGCTTTATAAATTGTTTCTGGATTCACTGCACTTAAACGCTGAAAAAATCGATAAAATTGAAGATATTCCGTTTATCCCGATCGAATTTTATAAAAGGCATAAAATTGTAAGTACCCAAAGGGAAGTTGAGCAAATTTTTACCAGTAGCGGAACATCGGGTAGCCGGCAAAGCCTTCATTATGTTCAGGATATTGATTTATATACCCGATCTTTTTTAAAATCTTTTTCAATATTTTATGGCGAAATTACAAATTATGTCATACTGGCTTTATTACCTTCGTACCTTGAGCGAACAGGTTCTTCGTTGATTTATATGGTTGATGAACTCATAAAAAAAAGCAAACAAGCCGAAAGTGGGTTTCATTTGGACGATCATCAAAAAATGATCGAGATTGTCAATTCTGAAAAACTTAAAAACAAAAAGATACTTTTAATGGGGGTAAGCTTTGCATTACTTGATTTAATTGAAAAACAAACCATTTCCCATCCGAATTTAATCGTTATGGAAACGGGTGGAATGAAAGGCAGGCGCAAGGAATTGATTAGGGAAGAGTTACACAAAATTTTATCGATTGGGTTTGGCGTTGAAAAAATCCATTCAGAATATGGTATGACTGAATTATTGTCTCAGGCATATTCAACCGGGGGTGGTATATTTAATACACCCCCATGGATGAAGGTTTTAATCAGGGATACAAATGATCCGTTTGCCTATCTTGATAGTGGCAGGTCAGGTGGAATTAATGTGATAGATTTGGCAAATATTTATTCCTGCTCATTTATCATGACCCAGGATTTAGGCAGAATGATCGCCGGTCAAGGTTTTGAAGTGTTGGGCCGATTTGATACAAGCGATATCAGGGGATGTAACTTATTGATAGAATGAAAGATCAGGATCGTAAATCCGGGATGTGTCCGATGGCAAATTGAATAATTTCGTCATGATCAAAGGCCAGTTTATTTAATCCGCTAAGCGGAAACCAATTTACGTTTTTTGCATCATCTCCTGCAACTGCATCAATTTCTAACTCATATTTTCCCCAAAATACAATCGAAATTACCCGTCCTCTCGGATCCCTTCCAGGTTTGCCAAAAGTATGCATCTGGGTTAATGCGATCCCATCAAGCCCTGTTTCTTCTTTTAATTCCCGTTTTGCCGCCTCTATCAAATCCTCATCCATATCAACAAAACCACCCGGCAAGGCCCATTTATTTTCAAACGGAGGATATTTACGTTCAACAAGCAGTATTTGTAGCTCCGGTTTTAGCCTGTAAATCAAGCAATCAACAGTAACAGATGGTCGGGGATATTTATAAGTATAACTCATCATTCTCAAATTCGGGAAATAAAATTACGAAAAAAACCCCTCGGGAAAGAGGGGTTTTTTAATGCACCAAATATTTAACTAACATGAAATTGCAATCACAAAACTCAAAATGAGATTTTGTGAATTCCTTTTTAATTATGGTCAACGAAACCAATTATGAGTCCGAATTACTAAGAATCTCGATAATATTTTTATATTAAGAACGACCCAGAAAAATTAATGGTTGACGGTTTATATTATAACCAATTTTGTGCCAAACTTTTAATAAATTGAAAATCAGGATGTAAAAAGATTGGAAATTTTAGAAAAGTGTTCGTTTTTTTTGTCCGAATGTACAGGAGCGTACAGGCCTGATCTAAATTTTCAACTGAAGGGGATATGCCAAATAACTGATTTTATGAATGAGGTTTGCCTTCAAGAATGATCACAATTTCACCTTTAATAATATTCTTTTTAAAATATTGATAAACATCCTTAAGATTGCCCCGTACATTTTCCTCATAAATTTTTGTCAATTCGCGGGAAACACAAATTTTACGTTCGGAGCCGAACACTTCAATAAATTGTTCCAAAGTTTTTAATAAACGATGAGGCGATTCATAAAAAACCATGGTATAATCCTGATCGGCTAATTGATGAAGTTTTGTCTGCCGGCCTTTTTTAACAGGCAAAAACCCTTCAAAAACAAAATGATCGGATGCCAATCCCGATTGCACAAGTGCAGGAACAAATGCCGTTGCCCCCGGCAGGCATTCCACTTCGATATTGGCTTCGAGACAGGCCCTGGTTAAAAAAAATCCCGGATCAGAAATTCCGGGGGTACCTGCGTCTGTGACCAAAGCGACTGATGTTCCTTGTTGCAATAATTCAATAATTCCGGCAGTAGCCTTATGTTCGTTGAATTGATGATGCGACCGGAGTTTATTGCTAATTTGATAGTGTTTCAGGAGTACTCCGGTTTTCCTGGTATCTTCCGCCAAAATTAAACCTGCTTCTTTTAAAATACGGACGGCTCGAAAGCTGATATCTTCAAGATTACCGATTGGGGTGGGGACCAGGTATAATTTCGACATGTTTATTTAGATAAATTAATTAATAAAGGTTTTTCGATTCACAATCGTTTTTAGTTTCCTGACTGCTTCATTTTTGTTTTCCCACTTATTTTTAATATGAAGGGACTCAAAAATAATAGTTGCATCGGCGTGGTTATTAGCTTTATTCAGCTGTTCAACGGCCTGATTATATGCTTGTAAATTGCCCGAAAAAAGTTCGTTTACAAACAGAAATTTATCATTAATTCCAATCGCGGCTTTTATGTCGGTAATCTGATGCTGTTGCATTTTATCGCCCAGGCTTGGATCCTTTTGTTCACTAAGTTTGTCGGCAATGCTTGGTGCTGCCTCACCAAATAAATCGGAGCCGGCCAGTATCGGATTCTTTCTGGGCATAGCTGCTTCATCTTGCTGCTTTATTTTAAACTCAATAACCGGCTGTTCTTTTTCAGTATGTTTTTCGGGAATAATTTTTCCGGGCAAATGCTCAGGCTCGACTATTGAATCTTTTTGTTCCGGCTCAATTTCCGTTTTCTTAGGTGATCCCGCATTAAAAGAAGATTCTTTTTCCTTTATTTCTTTTTGTTCTGTTGCTAATGATTTATTCCCCAATTTCGAAATGTTATCTTCAAGATGCTTAATTTGATCGAGGGTATGGATATGTTCGTACAGGCGCAATACATTTTTTTTCAACATATCGATGTACAATTGGGGAATTTCTCCCTGATGCGATTTTATCATTTGTGCCTGTTCATTAATGAGTTCAAGCAGCTCAATCATTTCAGTTTTCGAAAGTTCGGTTTTGTTCATTCTGTAATTATTAAATTGATATCAACATTGCAAAATTCAGCGCGAAAAAATATTAATTTAGCAAGAATTCAATTATCAATTATTTGATTTTATAAAGATAAAAAAAGAAAAACGTTTCATATTTAATGTTTTTAGAAAAAACAGCAAATCCGGCAAAACGATCGGGATGGATCGAAGTAATATGTGGTTCGATGTTTTCGGGTAAAACCGAAGAACTTATCCGAAGGCTTAATCGTGCTAAAATTGCAAAACAAAGGGTTGAAATATTTAAACCCGAGGTTGATAAACGTTATGACGAAGAAAATGTTGTATCGCATGATTCCAATTCTATCCATTCTACCCCTGTGCAAACTGCTGCCCAAATATTACTTTACGATTTGGATGTAGAGGTTGTTGGGATCGACGAAGCACAGTTTTTTGATATGGAATTGATCAAAGTTGCAAATGATCTGGCCAATCGGGGTTTCCGTGTTATTATTGCCGGGCTCGATATGGATTTTAAAGGCGTACCTTTTGGCCCCATGCCAGGCTTGATGGCCATTGCCGAATACGTTACTAAAGTTCATGCGATTTGTATGAAATGTGGCAATTTGGCACAATACTCCCACCGGACAATTCTGGACGACAGTCTCGTGGTTCTGGGTGAAAAAGAAAGCTATGAACCCCTGTGCCGCAGTTGTTTTTTAAAAAGTAAACAGGATTAAGCAGATTCCCAATGCTTTGTTTGAAATAAATTCCGCTAATTTTAGTAATATTGCAAGCAAAATAACGATTATGAAAAAAGTTACCTTTATTTTAATGATCTTCATGGCCCTGATAATTGGTTCATGCGGTGGAGTGAAAAAAACTTCAAACGAAAATACAGTGGTTAAAATCAGTACCGATTATGGTGATATCACGATAAAACTGTATGACGAAACCCCAAAGCACCGGGACAATTTTATTAAACTGATACAAGAAGGTTGGTATGATGGTTCAACTTTCCACAGGGTTATCAACGAATTTATGATCCAGGGTGGTGGAAGCGCCAAAGGCGGGGATGATCCGGGATATACTGTTGAAGCTGAAATTTTACCACAATTATTTCATAAAAAAGGCGTTTTGGCAGCTGCCAGAAGGGGTGATAATGTAAATCCTGATCGCGCATCATCAAGCAGCCAGTTTTATATTGTGCAAGGTCGAAAATTTATTGATAGTGAATTTGAAGCACTTGAAAATAGAAATATAGATAATGAAAATGTTGCGGTTCAGTACAGGATAAAAATGCCAATATCTGAAGAACAAAGAGAGGTTTATCGTACCATCGGGGGAACTCCCCATTTGGATGGAGCATATACGGTCTTTGGTGAAGTCATTGAAGGATTGGATGTAGTTGATAAAATAGCTGCGGTCGAAACCGGTCAATACGACAAACCAGTGAAAGATATAAAAATGACCATCAAAATAATCAGATAATACTGATGAAGGATAAAATAAAACAAATACTGGACGAAATTGCGCTTTTCTCGACTGAGAGCAAAGAAGAACTGGAACAATTCAGAATAAAACTTTTAAGTAAAAAAGGATTGATCCCTTCATTATTTGGTGATTTTAAAAATGTTGTGCCTGAAGAACGCAAAGAAATGGGTCAGGCTTTAAATTCACTTAAAAATAAGGCCCAGGAAAAAATTGTTCATTTACTGGATCAAATCGAAAGTAAATCGGAAGAAAAACCTGCCGATCTGGATTTGAGCCTTCCTGCTGATTTTGGTGAACTTGGAGCAAGGCATCCGATTTCGATTGTACGAAATGAAATCATCAAAATTTTTGCACGTTTGGGATATACGGTTTCCGAAGGCCCTGAAATTGAGGATGATTTTCATAATTTTTCAGCCCTGAATTTTCCGCCCAATCATCCGGCCCGGGATATGCAGGATACATTTTTTATCGAGAAAGATCCGGATATTGCTTTACGTACGCATACTTCTTCGGTACAGGTGAGGGTGATGGAAAATCAGCAACCTCCCATCCGTACCATTTCACCCGGTCGGGTGTTCCGTAACGAAGCTATTTCGGCACGGGCACATTGTATTTTTCATCAGGTGGAAGGTTTGTATATCAACGAAAATGTTTCCTTTGCCGATTTAAAACAAACACTCCTGTATTTTGCCCGTGAACTTTTTGGCGAACATACCAAAATACGTTTAAGGCCTTCTTATTTCCCGTTTACCGAACCTTCTGCTGAAATGGATATATCCTGTAATATTTGCGGAGGCAAAGGTTGTAATATCTGTAAATATACAGGTTGGGTAGAAATTTTAGGCTGCGGGATGGTTGACCCGAATGTATTGGACAATTGTGGGATCGACAGTAAAAAATATACCGGTTTTGCGTTTGGAATGGGCATCGAAAGGATTGCCATGCTTAAATACCAAATCAACGACATCCGTTTGTTTTTTGAAAATGACAAACGTTTTTTGAAACAGTTTGATTCGGCCAGATAATCGCAATAAGAAGATTACAAATGTCGTCCGGTTGCCTGAGACGACATTTTTTTATCACGAAATTTTATTTATAAAAATCAAATTTCTACTTGTTTTCCAATAGTTGTAATTCCAAATCTGCCAATAAATTGCTGATGTTTTTTATCTTGGAAAGTTCAATGTCATAAGCAGCCATTACATTGGGAATTTTACGGATATTGGCGATGAGTTCTTTTTTTGATGCGTCCGGTATGTCATTTTCAATCAATAAAAAGTAATCGATATTTTTAAGGGCCGCAATGAGTTTAGCTTCCGAATTATGATTGGAAATCAAACAAAAATTATTCTTGGTTTCAGGGTTGTGATAATTAAACAATGAGTAGCTTATTTCTTCTTTATCCGCACTTCCCTGTACAAAATCAGAAATTCGCTTGAGGTTTAAATTCAGTTGTTTATTCAGGAAAAAAGCAAGGCGGTAATCTTTCAATTGGCAGGCGATACCAATGAAACTGTATTCGGAAGAAAAATCAATATTAAATGAAAGTTTTTTGGCCATACAAAATTTGCTGAACCATAAAAGTATAAAAAAAACAGTTGTATTTTCTACACTAAATATTGATTAAGAAAGTTGAAGTTTGGCAAATGCTTTTTCAGAGGCGATTTGTTCGGCACCTTTGATCGAAAAATCCAATCCGCTTTCAACAACTTCGCCTTCAATAAGTAATTGAACCAGAAATTGTTTTTTAAAACCATCTCCAATCTCTTCAGCAACCTGGAAGTCAACCACTTTTTTTTCTTTTTGGCCCCACTCAACCATTCTGCTTTTATAATTTACAATATGGGTCTCAAGTTCATCAACATCCAGGTGGATATTAATTATTCGGCTAATGATGATCTTTTTGGTAAACTGGTAGCCTTTATCAAGGTACATAGCACCGATAAAAGCTTCAAAAGCATCGCCGTGCATTGATTTGCAAATGTTTTTTGAATCACTGGATGAATGGATCAATTTATCGATTCCAAGCTTATGCGATAGATTATTGAGTTGTGAACGGCTCACGATTTTTGATCGCATTTCAGTTAAAAACCCTTCGTCTTTGTATGGAAATTTTTTAAACAATAAATCAGCAACAACTGCCCCCAGAACGGCATCGCCTAAATATTCAAGGCGTTCGTTACTGACTTTGGTGCCATTCGAAAGCTCGCGCGCAACCGATTTATGTCGGAAAGCCAGTCGATAAAGTGAAATATTGTTCGGATAATACCCAAAAAGGTTTCTCAGGTTGAGAAACAATTTTTTATCGGCTGAAAAATAGTTTAATATATACTTGTAAAAATTCAAGCTAGTGTATTATCCAACGAATTTTTTGAAGATAATCGAAGCATTATGCCCGCCAAATCCAAAAGTATTGCTTAAAGCAACGTTAATTTCTCTTTTAACGGCTTTATGATAAGTGAAATTCAGTTTGTTGTCAATTTCAGGATCATCGGTAAAGTGATTGATCGTTGGAGGAACAATGTTATTTTGAACCGCAAGAACAGTTGCAATTGCTTCCATTGCTCCGGCAGCACCCAATAAATGTCCGGTCATCGATTTGGTAGAATTGATGTTGATCTTATATGCATGATCCTTAAACAGGCTAACAATAGCCTTGGGCTCTGCAATATCGCCAACAGGAGTTGAAGTTCCGTGGGTATTAATATGATCAATATCTTCTAATTGTAAACCGGCATCTTCTATGGCATATTTCATGCAGTTTTGAGCACCCAAACCTTCAGGGTGGGGAGCAGTCATGTGATGCGCATCGGCTGATAAACCTCCTCCGGCAACTTCTGCATAAATTTTAGCACCCCGTTTTACGGCATGTTCATATTCTTCAAAAATCAGTCCGCAACCTCCTTCTCCTAAAACAAAACCATCGCGGTCTTTATCAAAAGGCCTTGAGGCTGTTTTGGGGTCGTCGTTACGGGTAGAAATGGCAAACATGGCATTGAAACCGCCAATACCTCCAGGTGAAATGGCAGCTTCTGAGCCTCCGGTTACAAAAGCATCAGCTTTCCCTAAGCGAATCAGGTTAAAAGCATCAACCAATGAATTGGCTGATGAAGCACAAGCTGAAACAGTGGCATAGTTTGGCCCCATGAATCCATGTCGAATGGAAATATGTCCGGCTGCAATGTCAGCGATCATTTTGGGAATAAAGAAGGGATTAAACCGTGGTGTGCCATCGCCTTTTGCATACGATACCATTTCATCGGTAAAGGTTTGAAGTCCTCCAATACCCGATGCCCAAATTACACCAACCCTGTTCTTATCCAGCCCTTCATAATTAAGTCCGGAATCAGCAATTGCTTTATCAGCTGCAATGAGTCCAAATTGTGCGTAGCGGTCGTGTTTTCTGAGTTCTTTCCTGTCGAAATAATCATTTGGATCAAAGTTTTTTACTTCAGCAGCAATTTTAGTCTTGAATTTTTCGGTGTCAAAAAGTGTTATTCCGGCCACACCACCAACTCCATTAACCAGGTTATCCCATATTTCAGGGATTGTACTGCCTAATGGAGTTAGTGCACCGAGGCCTGTAACTACTACACGCTTAAGTTCCATGTAAATTATTTTACGTTTTCTTCGATGTAAGCAATAGCGTCACCTACAGTTCCAATTTTTTCGGCTTGATCATCAGGAATGGCCATATTAAATTCTTTTTCGAATTCCATGATCAATTCAACGGTGTCAAGTGAATCGGCTCCAAGATCATTTGTGAAGCTTGCTTCCGGAGTTACTTCACTTTCGTCAACTCCTAGCTTATCAACAATAATCGCTATTACTTTTGATTTAGTATCAGACATATCTTTAAATTTTGGTTAAACAGGCTGCAAAGAAATAAAATCTATCATTTAAAAGCAAAGAAAAACTAATATATTTAACTTTACTTTTTCATAATGAGCGGATTAACAAATATTTGCAATCAGGCATCATTTTGCCTGAAATTAATGCCTATTCTTAAATAAAGCTATAAATTTGAACAGCATTTGTCAATTAAATATACAATCCCATGAAAAATATTGCCATTCTGGCCTCGGGCAGCGGTTCAAATGCGCAAAACATTGTTCAGTATTTTGCAGATAATAAGCATGTTAATGTTGTTTTGATTTTATCAAACAATCAAAATGCATATGTATTGGAACGGGCCCAAAAATTGAATATCCCGTCATTTGTTTTTAGTAGAACTGATTTTTATCAGACGGATATCGTTTTGGATAAATTAAGTGCTTATAAGATTGATTTTATCGTTTTGGCTGGATTTTTATGGCTGATCCCCGATAAGCTGATACAACATTTTCAAAATAGAATAATAAATATCCATCCTGCATTATTGCCCAAATATGGCGGCAAGGGAATGTTTGGGATGAAGGTACACGAAGCTGTTAAAAAATCGGGTGATACAGAAAGTGGAATTACCATTCATTATGTGAATGAAAAATATGATGATGGAAAAATAATTTTTCAGAAAAGTGTAAGAATTGAAGTCAAAGATACTCCAAATGATATCGCAAATAAGATTCACAGGCTTGAATACGAATATTTCCCAAAAGTCATCGAATCAATTTTATTGAATGGCGATGATAAATGATCTGTTGCTTATAGTTAAATCTTGAATAAAAGCTGAAATAGCCATGAGCAATAAAATTTCACAAAGCGGGAATAATTATTATATGGCGTATTCTCCCGATTTGTCGGGACAAGCTATGTAGCCGATTTTAAAAAATAAAAAGATAAACACATGAAAAGTAAACTTATTTTTTTAGTGCTAATGGTTATGGTTTCATTCTCATTAAAAGCACAAAGTAATTTTCAGGAAAATGATTTGAGCGGAAGTTGGCTGGGGAAATTGAAGGTTCAGGGCTTTGAATTAAGACTGATTTTCCATCTCTCTGTGGATGAGAGCGGGAAGATGAAAGCCAGTCTGGATAGCCCTGATCAGGGGGCCTTTGGGATTGGATTGGGTGAGGTTAGTTTTAAGGAAGGGAAAATTAAAATAAATGCACCTTCATTAATGGCATATTATGAAGGGATTCTGATACAAGCCGACAGTATGTCGGGTACCTGGAGCCAGGGGGGACAATCGTTTGACCTGCCTGTAAAAAAACAATTAAAAGAAATTGTAATCAATCGCCCCCAGGAACCAAAAGCACCCTTTCCTTACCAAACAGAAGAAGTTCAATTCAAGAATGAAAAAGAAGGGCATCAAATTTCGGCAACACTTACCATTCCCGAAGGTAATGGGAAATTTCCTGCTGTAATATTAATCAGTGGTTCCGGTGCACAAAACCGGGATGAAGAGCTTTTCGGACATAAACCGTTTTGGGTTATCGCCGATTATTTAACCAGACAAGGAATTGCTGTTTTACGCTATGATGACCAGGGTGTTGGAAAATCAGAAGGAAGTCAATTGAATACAACTTCATTTGATTATTCATTTGATGCCGAAGCGGCTTTTAATTTTTTGAAATCTGATTCACGGATTAATAATAAAGCCATCGGATTTGCTGGCCATAGCGAAGGAGGATTGATTGCCCCCATTTTGATCTCCAGAAATAATGAGGTGGGATTTTTTATTTCAATGGCTGGGCCGTCGATCAGGGGCAAAGAACTTCTTATCATTCAATCAAGGGCTTTACTTGAAGCCAGTGGCAAGAATGAAACAGAAATAGCAGAGGATCAGGAATGGACCTTAAAAATGTTTGAGATCATCATGAATGAAAATGATAACGATGAAGCTCAAAAACAAATCACAGATAATTATGGCATTTACCTTAAATCGGAAGGCAAATCCGATGAAGAAATTGAAAAGGAGGTGCAAACCCTAAACCGGAGTTTCCCAAAGGTTGCCTATAACTGGATGCGTTACTTTTTAAAAACCGACCCGGACGAATTCCTTTCACGCATCAGTTGCCCGGTTTTGGTACTGAACGGGGATAAGGATTTACAAGTTATTTCGGGTGAAAACCTGAATACCTATGAAAAGATTTTTAAAAATTCGGGATTAAAAGATTATCAATTAATAGAACTGAAGGACCACAATCATTTATTCCAGCATTGTACAACCGGTCTTCCATCAGAATATGGCCAAATTGAAGAAACTTTTTCAACCGAGGCACTCGAAATCATAACGAAATGGATTAAAGAAAGGTTTTAATTCGCTTTTGCCCCGATATTTCAAGGCTTTGGGACACATACGGATTTATCCTAATATTTATTCAACGAAGTCATTTCTTCTATCGATTTTCTGACTTTGGTCCGGACTTTATAATCATCGGGGGCATAGCCCAGGCTGATCAATAAGCATAAATCTTTTTCTTTTGGGATATTTAATAGGGATTTAATTTCTTTTTCGTTGTACCAGCCAATCATGCAGGTTCCCAATCCCTCTTCGGTTGCCTGAAGGCAAAAATGTTCGGCTGCCATTCCCACATCCATTAATTTCCAGCTTCTTTTCTTGATTCGTCCCCCGATCCTGTTAATAATCGGTGGTTTTTCCAGGGTGATGGCAATCAGAACAGGAGCATCCAGCGTGAATTTATTAAAAGATACAAGTGTTGAAAATGTTTCCCTGGCTACCTTATCCTTTAACTCAGGATTGTCGATTACGATAAATTTCCATGGTTGCGAATTGGATGCCGAAGGTGCCAGGCGGGCTGCTTCTAAACAACGCATTACTTTCTCTTTCTCGACAGGTTTTGTGAGGTATTTTCTGACGCTCTGTCGCTGTTTTATAAAATCTATAAATTGCATGATTCAAATATTCAATTGATAATTTTACTCAAAAATAGGATAAAAAATTTTGAGCACCTTCAATAAATTAAATGATACGGAAGAAAAAATTGCAAAAAAACTCTAAGAAAGTTTGGGCTGATGCCGGGTATTGTGCTTATTTCGGAAATTAATTTTTTTACCGGCCACCAGCAACATTGCCCCGATGATGGCTAAAATTCCTCCCGCTACCTGGTAAGCCATCGGAAACTGACCAAAGTAAAGATAAGCACCCAGGAGTACAAAAAGTGCCGTGGTGCTTTGGATTATAACTGATCGGGAAGCCTCAAGATATTTCAGCGCACTGTATTGTCCGTATGAGGTGAGAAACGGGCCAAGGAATGAGCCGATGATAATATTGATAAGAGCCTTGGTTGGTATAGCCAGGCTAAATCCGAGTGCCTTTAACATTATTGCCGCAAAAAGAAATAAAAAAATAGCACGATTTATTGCAAGAATTGTTGGGCTGATGGACTTTATGTGATTTTTTACAGTGATGGTTCTGGCCGCATAAAAGATGGTAGAGATCATCATCAGTCCGGCACTGCCTGTAAAATATGATTGAAATGAAGCATTTTTGTTATAACTGATAACCAATACCCCCGATATGGTCAGGATGATGCCGATAACTTCCATCAATGAAAATCTTTCACGCAGGATGAACACGCCCATCAATGTAACAAAAATATATTCCATATTTCGCAAAAAAGAAGGGATCGCAGGATTTTTTGAAACAGATATTGCTGCATAGAATGTACCGGTGGCAATAAGTTCAATAAACCCGATCAGAATTAAAACCTTGAGGGTGTTCATTGAAATTGAGTGAAAATGCCTGTGCTCGGCCGATCGCATGGTGAAGAGTACATTCCAGAGAATGGCCATCGAAAACCAGTAAAATCCGAATTGGGGTAAGCTCACCTCATTCAAAGCTGCCTTACTGAAAATGTAAACAGTTGATCCGGCAACAGTGGCCAGTAGTGCAAAGGCATATCCCTTTAGCAAAGGCTTTGGTGGCATAATCTATTTTAAGGGATGTAAAAGTAGGTAAATTTTACGAACTCTGTTGAGGCTGATAAGGTAAATTCAATTTATTAATTATAAGGTAAACACCTACATCCTTTTTCGAATCTCAATTGTTTCTTTTTCAAATCCGGCTTTACCAAGCAAGGCGAACATATTTTTTTTGTATGCTTCAACCCCTGGCTGATCAAATGGGTTGACTCCCAGGATATTACCACTTATGGCGCATGCAAATTCAAAGAAATAAACCAATTGTCCCAAAACGAATTCAGAAATTTCAGGAATTTTAATTTGAATGTTAGGCACGCCTCCATCAAGATGTGCCAGCGTTGTACCAATTTCGGCCATGTGGTTAACTTCCGATATCCGGCTGCCGCTTAAATAATTTAATTTATCCAGGTCAGCTTCGTCTTTCGGGATTTTAAGTTCTGAATTTGAATGTTCAACCGAAATTACAGTTTCGAACAGATTACGCCGCCCTTCCTGTATATACTGCCCCATCGAATGCAAATCAGTTGTAAAACCGACACCTGCCGGAAAAATCCCTTTATTTTCTTTGCCTTCGCTTTCACCATACAATTGTTTCCACCATTCGGTAAAATAGAACAAGCGAGGTTCGTAATTAACCATTATTTCATTCGTGAAGCCTTTTTGATAAAGTAAATTCCGAATAACAGCATATTGGCTTGCAGGGTTTTTTTCAAATGAATGTGCATTCGTCAAAATAAGGTTTTTCATGGATCGTGCACCGGCGATAAAATCCTTTATACGATGACCGGCTGCGGCTATCGGTAACAATCCCACCGGGGTTAAGACAGAGTACCTTCCACCCACGTCATCGGGAATATCATAGGTTTTATAGCCCTCTTTTATTGCCAAATCTTTTAATGCACCCTTTTGACTGTCAGTGATGGCAAAGATTCGTTTTCGGGCATCTGCTTTGCTATATTTTTTTTCCAAATGTGCTTTTAAAATCCTGAATGCTATGGCCGGTTCTGTGGTGGTGCCTGATTTAGAAATTACAACCATCGAATAATCTTCTTTATCAAGAATTTCCAACAAATCACTCATATAATCTTCGCTAATATTATGACCGGCATAAATTATCAACGGGAATGCTGATTTATGTTTCAATTGTATAAAGTGATGATTCAGCGCATCGATTATTGCACGTGCACCCAAATAAGAACCACCAATTCCGATAACAACAAAAATTTTCGAATTCGTTTTTATTTGTTGAGCATCATTAATGATGTTTTCGATCAGATTGGTATTAATTTGATCCGGGAGATCAATCCAGCCTAAAAAGTCGCTGCCCTTGCCTTGTTTCGACAATAGTTGATTATAGATGGTTTCAATTCGATCTGTATGTTTATGAAGATCATCGGGATTCACAAAATTTAGTGCATTTTTACAATCAATTTTCATGGTGGTTTTGATTTGTTTATATACAAAAGTAAGTATTATGTTGGCATTTACAATTCCTAAACCTGCATAAAAAAAACAGCCCGTTGGAGAGCTGTTTTTTACCTATGAAACGAAAACCAAATTTGTTTATTAACCTTTTTATCTATAATTATTACATTGTTAAATGTTAAGACTAAAAAACTACTCAACAAAAATATAACGGTTTTCGAAGCCCGATTGTTAACGAAGTATAACAAACGTTAAAAAATGTTAAAGGGCTGTAAACCATTGAGATCAAAGCATACATTTGCATCATGAATAAAAAATTAATCATACTGGTAATTGTATTAATGTCGGTGGCATTATTGGGGTTGATGAGCATTCAGGTTTATTGGATACGGAACGCGGTTATGGTTAAGCAAGCCGGTTTTGTAAGAAATGTGAACCAGGCTATATCAAATGTTGTGCTCCGGCTCGAAAAAATTGAAATGGTCAATAAGTACCAAAACCAAATGGCTATTTTTCCCAACCTTCCTTCCTATCGGCGTTACCAGGACTCGATAAGTCAGGAATTCCTGAAAGAACTAGCCAATATAAAAACCATAGGCGATTATGACCGCTTTAATAAAAAGTCAATAACCCGTTTGCAAAATATGGGAAGTATGTTCAATCTGACTAAAAAACAGCCCATCGAAAAAAGAATTAATGAACCCCTATTGGATTCGCTTGTTAACCTTGAATTAACCAAGCTTGGAATCACTACACAATATGAATATGGAATTTATAGTCCGGTCAGAAATCAAATGGTAATTCAAAAAACCGGAATGTATCCAACCAATCTTTTGGGTAAGGAAAGTTTCCATTTTGCCTTGTTCCCGAGTGATATTCAGGGGAATCCCGATTTTTTAATTATATATTTCCCTTTTGAACAGCGATTCCTGATCAGTAAAATGTGGGTACTGTTAGTGGTTTCAACCGTACTTATTCTCATCATTATCGTATCATTTTATACTTCGATAAGTACCATTTTTAAACAGAAAAAATTGTCGGTCATGAAAAATGATTTTATTAACAATATGACCCATGAATTTAAAACTCCCATTTCTACAATAGCATTGGTCTGTGAAGCATTGAAAGACAGAGACATAAAGAAAACAGAGGATGTTTACAACAACTATATTGGCATTATTGATGATGAAAATACACGCTTAAAAATAATGGCCGAAAAAATATTGCAAACGGCTATTATTGATAAAGGAAAACTGAACCTAAAAAAGGAATGGGTTGATATTCATGAAATTATACGTGACGATATCAATAAGATACAAATCCAGATTGAAAAAAAGGGTGGCAAAATTTATACCGACCTAAAAGCAGAAAATGTAAAATTGAAAGTGGATCGGATGCATATTACCAATGTGGTACTAAATTTGCTTGATAATGCAATGAAATATACCATCGAAAAACCGGAAATATTAATTTCAACAACAGAATCAGAATCCGGGATCACGATTGAGATCCAGGACAATGGAATTGGAATAAGCAAGGCAAATCAACGAAAGATTTTTGATAAGCTTTACCGGGTGCCGACGGGGAATGTTCATAATTTTAAAGGTTTTGGATTAGGGTTAAGCTATGTGAAAGCAGTCATCGAAAAACACAAAGGCAATATAAAATTGACAAGTGAACTAAAAAAAGGAACTACATTTAGTGTGTTTTTACCTTTTGGTGATCAAAATAATTAAAGCATGGAACAAGAAAAAGTATTATTGGCCGAAGATGATAAGAATCTAGGTACAATCCTGCAATCATATTTGATTGCCAAGGGATACCCGACGGATTTATCCGTGAATGGCGAAGAGGCATTTAACAAATTTCAAACGGGTGATTACAATATTTGTATACTCGATGTAATGATGCCCATCAAAGATGGATTTACACTTGCAGCCGATATTCGTAAAATAAATAAAAATATCCCGATTCTTTTTCTAACTGCCAAAACATTACAGGAAGATAAAATTAAAGGTTTTGAAATTGGCGCAGATGACTATATCAGTAAACCTTTCAGCATGGAAGAATTATTGATGCGGTTAAAAGCCATACTCAGAAGATCAAGCCAAAACAATAGTATCGGTGGAAAAAACAATATCTACCAGTTGGGACAGTTTGTTTTCGATTATAACCGACAAATTTTAACAATTGATGAAACGGATCAAAAACTAACTTCCAAAGAAGCCGAGTTATTAAAATTATTATGCGAAAATTTAAATCAGGTACTTGACAGGAGCGAAGCCTTAAACAGGATTTGGTACGACGATAGTTATTTTAATGCCCGTAGCATGGATGTATATGTAACGAAGCTCAGAAAATATTTGAAAGCCGACCCCAATGTAGAACTTTTAAATGTTCATGGTGTTGGATTCAAATTAATTGTGAATACCTAGGATGGTGGCGGGGCTATAAATTCAAATTCCCCCAACTCAAAATCGTGATTATCTAAAATGTCCCATAATCCTGACGATCCAGGCCCTTTGGCGCGATTGCTCAAAATAATAATCGATTTTTGCTGGGCCATATCACGAATATAAAAAGCCCTGAAGCCTTTCCACCAGCCAAAATGATAAACAGTATTTTCGCGTCCGCTTCTGATTCGCCAGCCAAATCCATAATTATCCATTCTTTTTCTTGAATTTGGACTTCCCGGTTCATAAGCCAATTTAAGGGTACTGTCTTTTAAGAGGCTTTGATGATATAATGCCTGATCAAATTTGTACAGGTCCTCTACAGTTGTATACACTCCTTTATCGCCCATTACACCGTTTAAATATTCATTTCTTTGTTTGATCGGCCGCCATCCGCTATAGCGGTATCCCGGAACCCCTTCCAAAATGTAAGGTGAAACTTCATCTTGTCCGTTCATATGATAAATAAAACTGCTGTCCATTTTGAGCGGCATAAAAATATTCTGTTTAACAAATTCATCGAAAGAAGAATGACTGATTCTTTCAACGATACAGGCCAAAAGAGCATAATTGGTATTGCAGTAATGAAAACCATTGTTCGGTTTAAAATAAGGCGCAGGCTTATGTTCAACAAAAAGCTTTAACATGTCGTCGTTTGTCAGGGGTTTTGTTTTATCTTTCCATTGTTCATGCGCCAGTGTCATATACCTCGATAAACCCGAACGATGGTTTAGAAGCAAACGGGTGGTAATTCCTTCGTATGGAAATTCGGGCAAATAGGTTCTTATATCTGTATCCAGATCCAGCAGATTTTTCTCTTTTAAAATTAAAACCGATGTGGCGGTAAACATTTTTGAAACTGAAGCCAGCTGATAAGCAGAATGGGTTGAAAGTAATGTTTTCTTCCCAATATCGGCATAACCAAACGCCTCTTTATATACGGCCCTTCCTTTTTCAACATAAAGGACCGAGCCTGAAAATCCATTCCTTTTATGCAGGTTTTCAAAAATATCGTGCAGCCATTCCGACTTTTTGTCGATGGTCATCCGCTCCAAATCCAAAAAAATATTTTCTGAAATTTGCGGAATTTCAACAATTTTTTCAGTTTTTGGTTGACAAGAAATGAAACCCAGGTAGAGAGTTATAAAACAAATAATGATTTTCTGCTGCATCCGATTGATTTTTGCATGGCAAAGTTATCAGAATTGATAGAAACTGTTATTGGGGATTAAAAATTTAACAGTTTTTAACCAAAATAAAAGAAGGTTAAAGTTTTTTAAAAACACTTTGCAGTTTATCAGTAACCTGATCCGAAATTTTAATTAATTCTTTATTCCCCAATTGTCCCATCATTGATCGGGGATCAACGGCACATATTTCTATTCCGAAATCTTGCTCAATAACAACAACATTGCACGGAAGCATTACTCCCAATTTGTCTTCGGCCTGTAAGGCATGATATGCAAAATGCGGATTACAAGCACCCAAAATGGTGTATTTTTTAAAATCCACATCAATTTTTTGTTTTAAGGTTGATTTTACATCTATTTCGGTTAAAACACCGAATCCAACTTCTTTTAATAAAATTGTAACCCTTTCAATGGCTTCTTCGAAATTGCACTGAAGAATTTTACTCAAATAATATTTCATCGTATAAAATTTTTGATTTTAAAAATAAATATTTTTTTCAAGGCAAATTTATTCTCTTCAAATTGAATGGATCAATTAATTCTTTTTCAGCCGAAAGAAAATGAAGAAGAGAATCCTTTGTACTTATTCCATAAGCATCTTTCTAATTTCTTGTATTTCTGCCAATTAATTTTTTATCAATGATTCATTCTGTTCAAAAGCGTACATCAACTGTAACTATACGAACACTCTTGACGTCAAATTAACAAACAGCCATAAATAATAATTTGATAATCATCAATTTAAAATTGTGGCATATTTTTAGTTACTTTTGTTCACCAATAATAAAATATAGAAAAATGAGACAAAATAATGCATTGAAACGGATCAAGGAAAACATGAGATTGATCATGATCGGTTTATTCATTGTGGCGATTAGCGGAACTATTTTTTCACAAAAAATCTGGACACTTCGCGATTGTATTGAGTATGCACTCGACAATAACATTCAAATAAAGAAAAGTGAATTGACGGCTGATATCAACAAGACATCATTGTTGCAATCAAAATTAAATGTTCTTCCATCCATTAATGGGAGTACCAATTATACATTTAGCAGCGGACGGACTGACAATGGTGAATTTGAGTATGTAAATACAAATACGGAAAGTGCATCTTTTAGTCTTCAGTCGGGTGTTACATTATTTAACGGGTTTCAGAAGTTTAATACAATTAAACAAAATCAATACAATTACCTGGCAAGTAAATACGATTCGGACAAAATGAGGGATGATATCTCATTAATGTTGGCCCAGGCATACCTGAATGTATTGTTCAGTATGGAATTGGTTGATAAGTCACGGGTTCAACTGGATGTAACTGAACAACAAATCAGGAATACGCAAAAATTGGTTGATGCAGGAACCCTGCCCAAAGGAAATCTCTTGGAAATACAATCGCAATATGCTTCTGAAGAAGTTACACTGATCAATGCTGAAAATCGGCTGAACCTGGCCTACCTTGATCTGATGCAATTATTGGAATTACCTGCAAGTGAAGATTTCAGAATAGAAAAACCTCAACTTGAAATTACAAAGGACATTAATTTTTTGCCCACCGAACAAATATTCGGATATTCCGTACTTCACCTGCCTCAAATAAAAAGTGCCGAATTAAGATATAAAAGTGCAAGCAAGGGTCTGGCCATTGCCAGAGGGGCCAGGAGTCCGCAAATTTCTGCTTTTATGGGATGGCGAACAAATTATTACGACCAGATTCATATCTATAACCAGGCCACAACTCCCTGGACCGATTTAGGCATAAAACCGTTTAAAGATCAATACAAAGATAACCAGAGCAAATATCTCCAGTTTTCTCTGAATATCCCTATTTTTAACGGCTTTTCTGTTTCTTCAAATATTACGCGCGCAAAAATTCAGGAAAAAACTGCCGAATATGATCTTCAGCTTACCAAAAATACAGTTCGAAAAAATATTGAACAGGCTTTCTCAGATGCAATTGCAGCCTATAAAACATATGCGGCAAGCATCAAATCAGTCGCGTCATTTCAGGAAGCCTTTAAATATATGGAGCAAAAATTTAATGTAGGCATCGAAAACTCGCTTAATTACAATATGTCCAAAATGCAGCTTGCCCGATCCGAATCTGATTTGTTGGCTGCTAAGTACGACTATATATTTAAATCAAAAATTCTGGACTTTTATATGGGCAACCCCATTACTCTGGATGAAAATTAATCTCTATTCTAAATATATAAAATATGAATGAGCCCTCTTGCAGGGCTTTTTCCTTTAAATAATTTCGGCTCGGTCATAATAAATTTTGTAATTTTGTGACCCGCAGAAAATTAAACCATTGAAATATTTTTGATAAATGAAACAAAAAAAATCAAATACCAAAAAGTACCTCCTCTGGATCGGAATTCCATTGGTTATCGTTTTGATCGTGTTTGCAATTAATAAGAAAAAGTCGTCAAGTGGTATCAAAGTAAGTACAGAACTTGTTACAAAAAGAACCATTATCGAAACTGTTTCGGCAAATGGAAAAATTCAACCTGAAGTTGATGTGGCCATCAGCCCTTACATTTCTGGTGAAGTAGTTGAACTTTATGTAAAAGAAGGAGATGAAGTTAAAGAGGGAGATTTATTGGCAAAAATTGATCCTGAAATTTATGTTTCAAATTACGAACGAATGGAAGCGGCCTTAAATACACAAAAGGCAAACCAGGCAAACGCCAAGGCAAGGCTTGCTCAGGTTGAAGCTCAGTTTACCAATTCGAAACTTAACTACGAACGAAATAAAACATTATTTGATCAAAATGTAGTTTCAAAAGCCGACTTTGATGCTTCTATGGCCTCTTTTAAGGTAGCAGAAGCTGAGGTTGAAGCTGCACGGGAAAGCCTGAAAGCTGCAGAATTCTCAGTCGGAAGTGCTAATGCTTCTTTAAAGGAAGCACGCGAAAACCTCAACCGGACAAGTATTTATGCACCAAACGATGGAACTGTTTCAAAGTTAAATGTCGAAAAAGGGGAACGTGTTACCGGAGCCTCCCAGTTTTCATCAGGAACCGAAATTATGCGAATTGCCAATTTGCAGAATATGGAAGTAAATGTGGAGGTCAATGAAAATGATATTGTCAGGGTGAGTTTGTTTGATACTTGTCTCATCGAAGTTGATGCCTACCTGAACAAAAAATTTAAAGGCATCGTGACAGAAATTGCAACTTCTGCAAATATAACCGGGGTCAGTGCCGATCAGGTTACCAATTTTGAGGTTAAAATCAGAATTTTACGTGATTCTTATTCAGAATATATTACCGAAGCCAACCCCAATTATTCACCGTTCCGTCCGGGAATGTCGGCAACTGTCGATATTCAAACCGAAACAGCCATCGGCATTTTAACACTTCCTATTCAGGCAGTTACAACCCGTTCGGATACAAGCGGAGTTGTAAAGGATGTTGTTGTGAGTGATAATGCTGATGAACAAAACGAAGTAAAAGTCGATGAAGAGGTGATTGAATATGTTTTCATATATGTTGAAGCTGAAGGAATTGCCAAAATGCAAAAAGTTACAACCGGGATTCAAAATAATACTTATATCCAAATACTGGATGGCTTAAAAGAAGGAGATGAAATTATAGTTGCACCTTATCGCGCCGTGTCAAAAACGCTTAAAAATGGCGATGAGGTTAAAAAAGTTCCCAAAGAGGATCTGTTTACAACAACCGATTAAAAATAAAGAGACGCCTGATAGCGTCTCTTCTTTTATAACAGCATGGCTAAATTATTATTACTTGAAACAGCAACCCGGATTTGTTCCGTTGCAGTCAGCGATGGAACAGAGCTGGTATCAATCAAAGAAAGTGATTCGGCAAATTCACATTCTGCACTTCTTACATCTTTTATTCACGAAACTTTAACCAATGCAAACATAAAATTATCGGAACTGGATGCCATTGTTGTGAGTAAGGGCCCCGGTTCCTATACTGGATTGCGCATCGGTGTATCTTCGGCCAAAGGATTGTGCTATGCCCTGGATAAACCATTAATTTCGGTTAATACACTTAAAAGTATGGCTGAAGGGATGATCGGGATGAATGAAGTTAAGAACGAAAATTCGCTGTTTTGCCCGATGATTGATGCCCGAAGAATGGAAGTTTATACGGCCATTTACGATCAGGATAACAATGAAATAAAGCCTACCTCTGCAAAAATAATTGATCAGGATTCTTTCGCAGAATTATTAAAAAATCACCTCCTGTTTTTTGGGGGAGATGGAGCCCTTAAATGTAAAAATGTGTTAGCATCGAATGAAAACGCCAGGTTTTTGGACGATTTTCGAATTTCGGCCAGGCACATGATTAAAATGGCAAACCAAAAATTTGAAAATCAAAAATTTGAAAATGTAGCTTATTTTGAACCTTATTATTTAAAAGATTTCATAGCCGGAATCCCCAAAGTAAAAGGATTGAGATAATTTATTATTTTTGGGTAAACAATAGAAATGTCTTTAGATAAAGTTTTACAGGAGAAAAAGGAAACTTTCACCGAATTTAAAGAAGTTGCAATACAGGTGCTGAATTACCTTCCTAATGTTATCAATAAATTTCAGATTAAAAATGATTACAAACTTTTTTCATCAAATATTGCAGGTACTATAAAATATACCAGGCCTGTTAACCGTATTTTATTTATTGAGGATGCATTAGAACTTTCAAATAAGATTGAAAAACTTGATTCTATTTTTAGAAGAATTAAGAATGGAGATATTGATATCAATATTAGTGATAAGTTTATCATTAACAGTGCTTTGTATACAATTCAACAGGCAATTGGAATCGGTCTGGATTTGCTTGTAAACCCAAATAGTGCCCGCAAGCATGTCGGTAATCGTTTCGAGGAATTAATTAAAATTATTTTTACAGAGATTGGAATAGCGAATAAAAAAATTGTATTAAAAATCCCATATAGCACAGAGGAAGGTGAGAAAGTTTATAATTGTGAAAATGACTTGGTTTTATCACCATTCAGTGAAGTTAAATCAATTTCTACAAAGCTGCATAAAAAGGAAATAGTGGTTTCTGTAAAAACTACATCCAAAGATAGAATGGGAAAAATGTTCATTGATAAATTATTATTGGAAAAATTTGTAGGTCATCCTCAGAAGGTAATTGGGATTTTTTTAAATGATGTTCAAAGAAAAGAGTCGGATAATATAAGCTTTACATTGGTTTCAGGATTGTTTATGGTTTACACGAAATTTTTAACCGAATTAGAAGGAATATATTATTTCGATCCACCACCAACTTCTTTAAAATTACCTTATTCGGATTATATGAAACCATTTTCAGAATTAATAACAACCGACGTATTTAAATTATTAACCTCTTAATATCTTGCGCCTTTTTTGAGAAAGCAGTGCATCTTTCCCTAATCTTATCCTCTCAATATGATCATTATCAGAAAGCCTGTCTCTAATTACCTGGCAATATTTTTTATCCAGTTCACATCCGATCCATTTCCGGCCTAAAGATTCTGCCACGGCGTAGGTTGTACCAGAACCTCCAAAAGGATCAAGGATAATGCTATCGGGATTTGAAGAAGATAGAATTATTTTTTTTAGTAATTCAACTGGTTTTTGAGTTTCGTGTGGATATCGTTCCCATGCTCCATTTGAAATTGTTGGAATTTCTAATACATCTTTGGGTTTAGCTCCAAGAGGGTGTGGTTCCCAAATATAGGTGTTGTTAGTACCATTTGAATATTGAGATGAATCAGCTTGGGATCTTTTGGGATACCTTGTAGTGTGTTCATTATAAGGGATTCTTATTTCATCAATATTAAAAATAAAAGAATTTCCTTTCCTAAAATGTAAGATGCTTTCATGTGATCTGCCCCAATCATTGCCTAAATTTGCTTTATTTCTGTAAAACCAAATAAGCCACTTACAACCCTTAAATAAAGGAGCGGCGGACCATTTTAAGTCTGCCAGAATTTCTGAGAAACCACAGATATATAAAGACCCGTTTTGTTTTAAAACTCTTTGAGCATCAGTAATCCATTTCATGCTCCATTCAACATAAGCACTTTGAGATGCAAAAGTATCCCAAACAGCTTTTTTTATATTATAAGGTGGATCTGCGAAAATTAAATCAACAGAATTAGACTTTTGGAGTTTTAAGAAATCAATTACGTCAAGATTATAAAGTTCACCATTTTTAGTTCTAAAGAAAGGTGAATTTATAATATTTCTTTCAACAGTTGAAAAAGCTGGTCGGGAGTATTCAATTTCCAACTGTAATTCGTTTGCAAGACTCAAAACATCTTCTTCGGAGTATTCTCTGTAATTATTGATTTTATTTCTGTTTAGGCACTTAAATTTTCCGTTATTGTCCCATCTTCTTAGCGTTTCAGGGCTTCTGTTTAAAATTTTTGCCGCTTCTTTTATTGAAATAATTTTGTTGTACATATCAGACTAACCTTATACAAGTATATACAGCAAATATATTATTTGTATATTATTAAACAAAGAAAAAAAGGAAGTTATTTATTGCAATGACTCTCACAACAGCAACTAAGCTTTCCACTTTTAGATTTTTCAAAAGCTTCCCGTCCTTCTTTAAAAGCAAACCAGGCGACCCCCAGCGAACCTGCAATATCAATATATCCGATTCCGGTAAACTCATAAAGCAGGCTCGAGGCCAGTAAAATGAATGACAAATAAAAACAGGTTTTGGTGCAATTGGCATCAGCGATTATCGCATCTGAATTTAATGCCTTCCCTGTTTTAAGTTTATAACGCATCAGTAAATACATGGTAATAATTGAAATGGATGACACAATGATCCCGACAAGGGTTGTATCCGGTTTAACTTTATTAATGATATTCGCAAAACTGCCAATAAGTAAGCCGGCAGTTAACAGGTAGAAAGCAAATCCGGTGATTTTTAAGGCCTGGCGCTCAAAATGATCCCGTTTGCTTATTTCCGAATATTTCATTCTGAGAATGAGGTGCATTATACCTATTCCTGAAATTACTTCAACAAAGCTGTCGACCCCAAAACCCAGCAATGCAAGGGTTTCATCATGCATTCCATAATAAATTGAAACCAATCCTTCGACAATATTGTAGACAACCGTGAGTATCGAAAGAATAAATGCCGTTTGGATTAATTTTAATTCTCTTTTCATTTTATCAAATTATATTACAATAAAATAATATTTTTGCAATTCAAATGCCTCTTTAGCTCAGTTGGTAGAGCAGCTCACTCGTAATGAGCAGGTCGTGGGTTCAAGTCCCATGAGAGGCTCAAAAACTGCAAGTAATCTAATCATGCCTTAATGAGGATCAACATCCTTCTTGCAGCAAGCAGGCAATTTATTGTAAGCTTTTTTATCGGCCAAAACATCGTCGGCATCATGCCCTAATTTTGAGATTGCCTTTCTAAGTTTATCCGGATTGGTTTTCGCTGTCCGATATTTAATTGTAGCAATTTTGGTTTCATTATCAAGTTCAACAAAAGTAACTCCTTTTTCAAATTTAATATTTGATTCGATGCGGTCTTTGCACATTCCGCAAACAGCAGAGGTTTTAATTTTTATTTCCTCAATTTTATTTCTTTCCTGGCTCATTCCGGTTTGGGTAATGCCTAACATTAAAGCCATTCCCATTAAGATAGTTTTAATTGTTGTTTTCATATTCTTATTGTTTAATTTTCAATTTAAATAATAATATCTGCTTTTAATTTATTCGTCATTCAGTTGTCATTCAATCACTTTGTTCGTAACATTTTTTGTTTTTGAATTTTTTTTATTGAATGTCAAATGTCATTTATTAATGTTTGAATATTGATTCAAAAATCTCATCTTTTAATTCTATATCTAAGTCCTGCATATATTTTTATTCCCATCAATGGTCCCCAAATGAGTGAAGCATCAAAATGTTCACCAAATGGATCGTTGGCAGCAATAATGGGATTTTCCTGCATGAAATTGGTCAGGTTTTCGCCACCGGCATAGAGTTCCCATTTTCTGAAGTATTTTGTTACCTGAAAGTTTAGGATGGTGTATGTCGGTGATGATTCGGCCAGCCTGTATTCAACAGGATTGCCATCAGTACCCGGGATCCGGCTGTCGCCATTAAATTGTGCGGTAAAATCAAATTGCCATTTATCCAGATTTGTGGCATACGATATATTAACGAGACCTTTGTATTTATTTACGAGTGGTTTTCTTAACAATTCATCTTTGTAAGTTGTTTTTACATCATTAAAACGAAATGCTGCGGTAATATCCATTCTCTTAAAGAGTTCGTAATTTAATTCAAGCTGAAAAGAACTTGAATAAGATTTTCCTTTCAAATTATAAATAAAAATTTTGGAAATATCCTGATCCCTGTCAATTACAACCTGATTACTAAAATTGGTATAATAAGCTTCCGCATTAATACTCATTTGTTTACCCGAAATATCGATGTATTTTGTCAGATTTATCCCATAATTCCAGGCTTTTTCTATGAGGGGATCTTCGTTAATGACGATGCTTCTTGAACTAGCCAATAGAAATGTATTCTCAGCAAAAACATTGGCTGTTCGATAACCTTTGCCAATAGATGCCCTTATCGTAGTGCTTTCATTCATCATAATTCGTAAGTGAACCCTTGGGGTAAAGAGTGTTCCGTATAAATTGTGAAAATCGGTTCGCAAACCTAAAATCAGGCTCATTTTATCAACATTGTGATAAGTGTATTCGAAAAACCCTCCGGGAACACTTTCTTTCCTGCTGAAAACACTGTCGGACAACACTTCTTCGTAATGATCCAGCATATAACTAATGCCTGTAGTATAAGTATGATTTGTATTTCCTATATAGGATTGGAACATTAAATTCCCATAATAATTATCCTCAATGGCATCATAATTCTTCAATCCGAAAATTGAGTTTTGTTGATGATGTATAAAGGAATTGATGAAACCAAAGTTGGTGCCCGGTTTTTCGAACAAATAAGCCGTTTTTGTAAAAAGCTCGTACCTGTTGGTTTTAATATTTATTCCGTATCCGTTTGAAAGCGTGTTGGGTAATGAAGGATCATAACTGGTTTGACCTCCCATCCGCTCTTCAGTTAAAACTTTAATGCCAAGCTGGGCGTGTATATTTTTAGCATTGTCGTACTTCCACCGGTTAAACAAATTCAGCTGTTTCATTTTAGGATGGTCCAGAAATGAATCATTATTCTTATCAATGGCCCTGTCGAAATCTTCTCCGTGAACAAAGAGCATGGTACTCAAATTTTTGTTGAGTTTAATGGCCGAATAAATATTCCCTTCTGTTTTAGCATTGTTATTTGCATAGAGATTTAGAAAAAATAATTCGCTTGCATCCGGTTTTTTATACTCGGTATTTATTTGTCCGGTAATTGATTCGTAACCATTTTTAACAGATGCGGCTCCTTTTGAAATCTGAATGGATTCCATCCAGCTTCCCGGAATATAATTAAGCCCAAAGGATGTTGCAAGGCCGCGTAAATTAGGAATGTTTTCGGTCATTAACTGTCCGTAACTTCCCGATAACCCCAACAACTGAATCTGTTTTGCACCGGATACAGCATCTGAGAAGGATACATCAACAGAAGCATTGGTTTCAAAACTTTCGGAAAGGTTGCAACAGGCAGCTTTTTGTAATTCGGCCCCGGTTACCTTTTGGGTGAATAAAGGTTCCATTCTTGAAATATGGGCTCCTATTGCCTTATTGGCAACCACCACTTCATCCAATTCGTTATTTACAGAAAGAAGTATTTTTAAAGCTTCGGTCATTGAACCTTCGATGCTTATGGTGTCTTTTTTATAACCAATAAAACTAACGACCAAATTTGCATGATTTGTTTCTGTTGGAAATGGCAGCGTGAAATGTCCTTCAGCGTTCGTTGAAGTTCCGGTATTTGTTCCTGCCCAATAAACATTAACACCGGGAATAAATATCTCTTTTCCGCTTTCATTCTTTTCAACCACTATACCATGGATTGACTTATTCTGGGCTACCGACGGGATGTTTAAAAACAGTATTCCTGCCAGTATTAAATATATAATTTTATACATAAATATCATTTTAAGTTTATACAAAATACCATCGGCAAAAGCCGATATATAATCGTTTGCAAAAACCTAAAACAAGGGTGGTGATAAATCAGATTGTTGTGAAATATAGCGTATTTCCTTTAAAAAGAGAGGCGGAGAATTTGCCTGTAATAAAACCGTTATTTGCTGTAAATCAACTTCAGGCAATTCAACCTCAACAAAAGCAGTTTCAAATAAAGTAGATTGAATTTTATGAGAACACTGATTTAACGGGAGTTCAAATATTGATTTAAATTGAAAAACGGATTGTTCATTCGAGCAGCATCCGCCTCCGTTATCTCCGCAACATGATTCAGGAATGGAGTTGATTGCAATATCAACTAAATTACCGCCACAATAATGCTTTGTGATGGTAAATCCGGTGGTCGTAAACAATATCAAACCAGCGATTAAAATATGTACGAATTTCTTCATTTGATGCAAATGTAGCACTTAAAAGGCGAAAGTGTTAATTTTTAACAGAACTTTAACACTTTCGCCCTAAGTGATTTATAAATACTTTAATAAACCGTATTTATTAAGTTGCGATAAAAGCAATTGATAATCTTTCTCAATATCGAGCAGCTTATCTTTGATTTCGTACAATGATTTTAACTCAATAAAATATTCAGTGCTGGAAATTTCACCTTCGGCAAGTGCTTTTTCAATATTTGCAAGGTAATTGAGTTGATTCCATAAATTTTGAAATTTTTCCAGGCGGCCCTTTGCTGCAACAAACTCATCATATATTGATTTGGTATGGAAATAATGTTCATTCTCGTGATCAATAATGTTGCTTTTCATGTGTTCCATATTAATGATGCTTCCCTGTACTTTGTTCTTATTTTGCCATAATGGGATCGACATTCCTAAGTGGACACCCGCCATTTTATCAAGGGCATTTCGTTCTGTTTTGTACCCAACTTCAAATTCGGGCAGCGAACCAGTGCGTGTAAGCTTAATGTTTAATTCGGCAATTTTAATTTCCAGTTCAATAAGTTTGTTAAGCGGGTCAATGCTTTCGATCTGTTCAAAGAGTTCATCAAAATTATTCGGAACAATCTGCCCCGGATAATCCCCTGTAGGAATTGCAATTTGAATGCCTCCGTTTAAAGCTGTTAAATGATCCAGGTTTTTCTGTAAGGAATTTTCGATTTCTATCAAATGATTTTGAACTGCCAATTCACTGATCTTTGCCTTATCAAGCTCAAATTGTGTGGTAAAGCCATTTTCAAGTTTCGATTGGATGTTTTCAACCAGTTGCCCGGCATACTGTAAGCGCTGCCCGATTTCATTTTTTTTCTTTTGATAATAAACGATCTCGATACAAGTTTGCTGGGTTTCGAGTAAAATTTCCAACGAAAATAATTTTCTTCGGTCCTCAGTTTTTTCGATTTCCAGATTTGAGATAATATTTTTAAAAGCATAACTGCTTGGAAACTCAAAAGACTGGGCAACTTCAAATTCTTCCCCAAAGCCAGTTGCATCATTTTTATCCCACAAATGTGCATACGAAATTGTTGGATTATTTAATGTTAAACCTGTTTTTGCTTCAATGTTCAATTTGTTCAAATAGTTATTATTGGCCTGAATTCTGGTATTGTTAATTAATACAGATTTTATCACCTCTTCGAAAGATTGAGCATAAACTGTTGAGAAGCAGAATAGTATGATGGTAATGATAAATGTTTTTAGTTTTTTCATTTTTAAAATTATTTCTTCAAGATTCGATGAAATACCAATGGAATAATATATAAATTGAGCAAGGTGGAACTTAATAATCCACCCAGGATTACAATGGCCATCGGGCTTTGTATTTCGTTTCCGGGACGCTCACCATTAAATGCCAGTGGGATCAGTGCCAGTGAAGCCGTCAGAGCGGTCATCAATATCGGGTTTAAGCGATCCAAAGATCCCTGAATAATGATTGCTGTTTTATCTTTTACAGATTTAGATAAGGCTATATACCGTGAAACCAACAAAATTCCGTTTCGTGTGGCTATTCCAAAAAGGGTAATAAAACCTATAACAGATGGAATACTGATTACACTTGAAAACATCCAGATGGCAAAAACACCACCAATGACCGCCAGTGGAAGGTTCAGTAAAACGATCCCGGCAATTTTCGTGCTCTTAAATTCCTGGTAAAGAATTAAAAAGATAATGATGATCGCTCCCAGGCTCGTAAGTAATAAAATTCTCGAAGCATTTGCTGCACTTTCAAACTGACCGCCATATTCAATATGATAACCTTCAGGGAGTTGAATATTATTTTCAACCTGGGTGCGTATATCTTCTGCCACGCTTCCAAGATCGCGACCCGCAACATTTGCTGACACAACAATTTTACGTTGAATATTTTCGCGACTGATACTGTTGGGTCCTGTTCCTGAAATAATATCAGCCAACTGTTGAAGAGCAACCTTCTGACCGTTGGCCACGTCAATTTTAATGGATTTTATTTTCTCGATCTTATTGCGATATTGTTCGTCGTAACGCAATACCAAATCAAATTTTTGTTCCCCTTCAAATACATCTGAAATTTTTTCACCACCCAGTGCAAAATTTACAAAATTGTTAAAATCCTTCAAGCGAACACCATATTTCGCAAGCATTTCCCGTTTGGGCCTGATTTTAATTTGCGGTGTTTCAACCTGTTGTTCAACAAATAAATCTACAACTCCATCAACCTCTTCAACAGCGGTTTTTATTTGCTGGGCTATTAGGTACATATTTTGCAGGTCCAATCCAAAAAGTTTGATCGCAATATTCGATCGTGTGCCCGACAGCATATGATCGATCCTATGGGTGATAGGTTGTCCAACTTCAATCATAATGCCTGGAATTTCTGATAAATGATGCCTTACTTCTTCTAAAAATTCATCCTTTGATCTCTTATCCAAAACATAAGGAACGTCAAGTTCTGAAACATTAACGCCAAAACTATGTTCGGCCTGCTCTGCCCGTCCTGTTTTACGCGAAGTGGTAATAACCTCTGGGAATTCAAGCAAAATTTCTTCAGCCTGTCGCCCGATATCATCAGAAATATCGATGGATACCCCGGGTGATGTAGCCAGATTGATGGTCATTGAACCCTCATTAAACGGGGGCAAAAAGGTGTTTCCGAAAGAAAGCATAAGTGCAACAGAGGCAAGCAATAACAAAATGGTAAACGTCATGACCAATTTATGCCATTGAAGTGCTTTGGAAAGCGTGATTTCGTATAATTTTTTAAGGGTTCTGACCAGCCGGTTATCATTCTGAAACTTTAACAATGATTTTTTATCGGTGAGCATAATGCTACAGAGCACCGGAGTTAATGTTAGGGCCACAACCAGTGATGCAAATAAGGAAACGATAAATGTGATGCCCAAAGGCTGTAGCATACGTCCTTCCATCCCGTCTAAAAAGAATAAAGGGATAAAAGCAACGATAATGATTAAGGTGGCTTTTAAAATGGATGCCCTGATTTCGACAGAAGCTTTATAGACAACTTTTAATTTGTTTTTTTGCTTTTCAGGAGGTTTTAATGCATTTTCTTTCAATCGTTTAAAAACATTTTCAACATCAATAATTGCATCATCAACTATTGAACCGATCGCAATTGCCATCCCTCCCAAACTCATGGTGTTAATGGTGAGTCCCATAAACTTTAAGGTAAGTGCAGCAACAATTAAAGATAATGGAATTGCAATAATTGTGATGAAAGTTGTGCGCACGTTCATTAAAAAAACAAACAAGATAATCACAACTAAAAATGCTCCTTCGAATATTGCTTCCTGAACATTTCGGATGGCATTATTGATAAAAGTAGATTGATCAAAAATGTCTTCGTGTATTTGAACAGATGCAGGAAGTTCACTTTTTAGTTCTTGTAAGGTTTTATGCAGTTCATCGGTGAGTTTAAGGGTGTTGATTTCGGGCTGTTTGCTTAAGGTAACCAAAACAGCATTTTTTGCTTCATAAGAAGCAAGCCCAATTACAGGAGCTGCTCCTATAGTTACTTTGGCTACATCATTGATTTTAATTGATTCGCCATTGACCTGTTTAATAATTGAATTGCCAATGGTTTCAGGGTCATTTGACCTGACAAGCCCGCGAATCAGATAACGGTTTGAAAATTCATCGATAAAACTTCCGGATGAATTCTGGTTGATCTGATTGCAACACTCAATTAATTCGGACAAACCAACCTTATAATACTCCATTTTATCGGGATTGGCCAAGATTTGATATTCTTTGGTTGCCCCTCCGATGGTGGTAACCTGCGAAATACCCGGAACTGAAAGTAAACGTGGTTTGAATTTCCAATCGGCCATGGTTCTCAAATCCATTTCGCTGATTGAGTCAGAAGTTAATGCAAAAATCATGACCTCTCCGAGTAAGGAAGTTTGAGGTGCAAGAATTGGTTTTTCAACATTTTGAGGAAGGATTTCCAGTATGGTTGAAAGTCGTTCGTTTATTGTTTGCCTGGCCTGGTATATATCTGTTCCCCAATCAAATTCAGCCCAAACAATTGAAAAGCCCATGGATGAAGATGATCGCAACCTTCGTAAATTATTGGAACCATTGATTGCTGTCTCGATGGGGAAAGTTACCATTCTCTCAAGCTCTTCGGGTGCCATATCGTGTGCTTCGGTCATAATAACCACGGTGGGCGCATTCAAATCAGGAAAAATATCAATTTCCAGGTATTTCCAAACATAAGCCCCTGATACGAGTACAATTAAGGCTGCAACCAAAATGATAAGCCTGTTTTTTAGCGAAAAATATATAATCTTATTTATCATTATTCAATTTCTTTAAATCATTAAAGTTTCTTAATGTACATGCCCGTGTGATGGCAAGGCTCCTGAAGCTGAAGCAAGCTTGATCCGGTAGGCTCCTTTTGTGACCACCCGGTCTCCGGCCTGCAAGCCTTCCAGTATAACCACACTTTTTCCGTCAGTGCTTCCTATTTTAACATCTGTACTTATATAACCTTCACCATCTTCCTGCACATAAACATGGTAATGACCCTCACTTTCAATTAAAGCAGAAATCGGAATACTGATCACTTCTTTTTTAGTTTTACTTATCAGGAAAATTTCGGTGAACAATCCCGCTGTAAAATTACCCGGATTTTCAATTTCGAAGTATACGGGTAGGTAGCCGTTTTCACGATTCGGAGTCGATGAAACGGATAAAAGCCTGCCATTTAATTCATTGGTAGCATATAATTTTTCGGATAAAGCGGTTTTAAAGTTTGCTGATTCGATGTTATCGGCATCTTTTATTTGCGATTGCGGAAGGTTTGCCTTCAGTAATAATTTATCGGTATTAATGATGGTTCCCAGTATATCTCCCTCATTCACAAAATCACCGGCCTTTTTTGTTATTTCTGCGAGAATACCGGATTGAGCAGCTTTTACATACAGCAGCCCGTTTAAATAGTTTTTACCGAAGGTTTCAAACCTGCGTTTGGCATCATCATAGTCGAGTTTGATTTGTCTGTACTCCTTATCTGAGATAATATTTTCGGTTCTTAAATTTTCAGCTCTTAAAAAATCTGATTCTGCTTTTTCATAAGCAGATTTGGCTTCGTTATATTTGGTGTTTAGGTTGTTTGATGTAAGTTGTCCGGGATCGATTGTAAATATTAAATCACCTTTCCTAACCTGTTGACCGGGCATAAAATTTTGGGCAAACTGAATAAGTCCGTCCGAAGGAGCAATCATCGCACCCATACTTTTAGGCAGGCCTTCAAGTTGACCCGAAACAGGTATTATGGCATTAAAAAAATCCGGCACTATTTCCAGGGTACCAAATTCTGTTTGCCAGGCCTTTTCTTTAGTGAAAATTATTTCTTCAGGATTGTGTACTTCCATTTCTGCATAAGCTTGCTCTGCTTCATGATCATCACCATATATATTAAATTCACCTAAATTAAAATTGCCTGAAATTTGCTCGCCCTTATAAGATATCGTAAGTGAAACTTTTTCAATATTTTCAGCAACAAATTTACCATGATAGATACCGGGAGATTCCGGACTTTGTATTACCGAATTGAAATTTGTTTGAGCTCCATGAATACTGATTGTAACCATCCCGCTTTTAATGGGTTTATAATCACGCAAATCCGTCAGGTGAATCACGAAACTACTATTATGACCTTTCGTAAATGCATCAATTTCTGCAAATAGTTCTAAATGCTTGTCAAATAGGGTAAACGACCGGGAAGCATGGTGATGAGCCTGGGCCGTTTCCACAGGTCGAGCTTGTTGACAGCTCAATAAACCAAAGAGTGCCAGGAGAATAATAAGTGATTTAATAATTTTCATCTGTTTATTTTTTTTAATTGTCAGATCGAATTCGCATGATGGGAAAAGAATCATTTTGATTGGCGTTCCACCGGATCATACTTATTTCATTCGTAAATAATCTTTTTATTGGGATGATTAAATTTAGATGTTAGAATTTTTCCTTATTAGTTGCCCGATTGCCGTAAACTCAATTCATAAGTTTGAAAATGAATGATTTAAAATGAATTTCAGAATTGTGAAAAGAAGAGAAACAGAAATAAGGAGGATGATTTTATACGAGTGGAGGAGCCCGAAGTCCATTGCCGTTCACAAGCTTTTTATCCCATAAAGAATAATCGTGAAAGAGCGGATTCAGTTTTATATAATCTATCTGATAATATACGGAATAATTATCCGGTAAAATAAAATCAAGGTTTACAATTGGTTCTTTAAAAAAGTATCCCTGATTGTGGTATTCTTTGGCAATTTGGTCGCAAATCGGACAAAATGAATCCAGTTGCTTACCGGAATGGCCTGAATGAATCTGGCAAATATGACCGGCCTGTTTATTAAAACTGATATCACAGGATAATACCAATTGTTGATCATGATGATGGTGGGGAATAAATCCATGTGTCAGATAAGTTGCAAAAATAAGCAACAAAAAGTACCTGATAATTTTCTGGATCATTTGTTTTCGTTCCATCTCATTTTAATAATTGGCTAAGATATTAATTTTTTAAGGCTTCTTTTTTAGATTAATTATAAATTAACCTCTTTTTAGTTGTTACACCATTAACAAATAACTCCCAATAATGGTAATAATAAATTTAAAATTATTAAATTTGAAAGGTATACTTTACAAAAGAATTTATTCATGAAATATAAAAATTTACAGATTGAGATTAAGGAAGGAATTGCCTTATTGACCATCAATCGCCCCGAAGCATTAAATGCTTTAAACACCAATTTTTTTAATGAAATGGATCATTTTATTGCGGGGATTTCGAAAGATGAAACAGTGCAGGTATTAATTATTACAGGTAGTGGAAAAGCCTTTGTAGCCGGTGCCGATATTGCTGAAATGGTTGATAAATCGCCGGAAGAAGGGAGCAGCTTTTCGCGCCTGGGACAAAATACATTTAGAAGCCTGGAACACCTAAAAATTCCGGTGATCGGTGCAATTAATGGATTTGCATTGGGTGGAGGTTTGGAACTGGCGATGGCCTGCGATTTTCGTATTGCCAGCTCAAAGGCCAAGTTCGGGCAACCAGAAGTGAACCTGGGAATGATTCCCGGTTATGCCGGAACTCAGCGCTTACCACGATTGATTGGTTTAGCAGATGCGATGTATTTATTGATGACCGCTGATATGATTGGGGCAGATGAGGCACTGCGAATTGGTCTTGTTCAAAAAATATTTGAACCGGAAAATTTAATGGATGAAGTTTTTAAAATTGCCAAAATAATTCAATCAAAAGGCCCCGAAGCCATTAAAAAAGTTAAATATGTTACCCGCACCGGAATTTTGATGGATTTTGATAAAGCATGCGAAATAGAAGCTGAATATTTTGGGAGCCAGTTTAAAGCTGAAGGTGAAGTTGGAATGCGGGCGTTTTTAGAGAAGAGGAAACCGGATTGGTGAGTTCGATTGATATTCAATGGTCATTCAGTGGACATTCAATAGGAATAAAATTTTACTATTGAATGGCGTAGAATGTCGCGAACGAAGTGAGCAAATGACAATAGAAATACTAAAAATTTGAAAATATATTAATTATAGGCGAAATAACTAACCTAATAAACAAATAAAACGAGATATGAATTACGACGAACGATTAAGAAACGTAACGGTTTTGGGTGCAGCCGGGAAAATGGGTAGTGGAATATTATTGCTAACCGCCATTGAAATGGCCGATCTGAGCCTTAAACCCGAGAACAAAGGCAAACCATTTTGTTTGTATGCCATGGATCTGTCACCAGAAGGATTGGCCGGATTGCAGCTTTATCTGAAAACCCAGGTGACAAAAATAGCGGAGAAAAAAATTGTTTGGCTCCGAAAAATGTATGCCGATCGTGCCGATTTGATTGAAAACGAACAAATATTAAATCAGTACGTTTTTGATGTTTTAAGCATCGTGAGGCCCGTTACAAAAGTTGAAGTTGCCTACGAATCAAACCTGATTTTTGAGGCAGTTAGCGAAAATAAAGATTTAAAAGTCAAAATCTTTACCCAAATTGACCAAAATAATCCCCATAAACCCTGGTACTTTACAAATACATCATCGGTACCGATTAATATCATCGATACAGGAGCAAAATTGGGCGGAAGAATATTGGGGTTCCATTTTTATAATCCACCTGCTGTTCAAAAACTGGTTGAGTTGATTTTACCTCCGAAACCAGCAACAGGAATGGAAGATTTTGCAAAAGATTACGCCAAAAAACTGGGAAAAATTGTCGTGCCATCAAACGATTTTGCCGGCTTCATTGGTAATGGCCATTTTATGCGCGATGCATTGCATGGAATAACCGAGGCACAGAAATTATCAAAAGAAATGCAGTTGTATGAAGCCATTTATATGGTGAATAAGGTGGCACAGGATTACCTGGTACGACCGATGGGAATTTTTCAATTAATCGACTATGTTGGCATTGATGTGGTTCAATTTATTATGAATGTGATGAACCCCTTCCTGAAAAATGAAGATTTACACAGCGATTTATTGGATCAAATGATAAAATTGGGTGTAAAGGGAGGCCAGAATTCTGATGGTTCTCAAAAGGATGGATTCCTGAAATATGAAAAAGGAAAACCGCTTGCAGTTTTTAATCCTGTCAAAAATGTGTATGTTGATATTTCTGAATACAAGGATAAATGCGATCAAAAACTTGGCAAACATCCAAATCCGGAAGTGAATTGGAAAACAAGCATTCGCAGAAAAGACAAAGATCAGGTATTTGCCGAATTTTTTGCAACCATGAATTCAATGCCTGATCTGGGAGCCAAGCTCGGAATGAACTATGGAAAAAAATCAAACGAAATAGGACATTTACTCGTAAATTCAGGCGTTGCCAATAATGAAGCCGATGTAAATACAGTAATGCTCACAGGTTTCTTCCATGCCTACGGACCGATTAATGATTATTTTGTGTTTTAAAATGGACATTCAGTAGATATTATGTTGACAATCAATAGACATTCAATCGTAAAATAGCTATCTAAAATTTGTTGAATAATAGATCATGAGTAAGAATAATCAAAGTATGTCAATGAATGTCGCTTGCAAAGCAAGCAAATGTCAATTGAATAACAGAGAAACGAATGCTTAATTAAATTGAAATGACATTCATGAAAATAGAAGATTTAAACATTTATCAGATTTCACTAAGCTTGGGAGAACAAGTTTGGAAGATTGTTGATGGATGGGATAAATTCGAAAAGTTTTCAGTTGGGAAGCAACTTGTAACATCTGTTGATTCTATTGCGGCAAATATAGCTGAAGGTTTTGGTCGTTTTCATTACAAGGATGCCAAGAATTTTTATTATTATGCCCGGGGTTCAATTTTTGAAACCCAAACCTGGATTCAAAAATCAACAAATAGGGGATTAATTAAAGAAGAAGATTCTGTTCAAATTCTCAGTGATCTAAAAGATTTAGGGATAAAATTGAACAACTACATTAAAACAACTGGCAACAAACAATGAATGTCTACGAATGTCGCAAACGAAGTTTGTGAATGTCTATGATTGTCTAATTATTAAAGAGTGTAAAAGAACTATAAAAATAACATCATGAAAAAATTAAGAAAAAAAGTCTATATAACTGCCGGGTTTAACACCATATCGATGGGTACCGGGCGAAGCGAATTCAATCCCAAAAAAGAACGACCCGGACTGGAATATTATATTGAAACCGCCGGTAAAGGAACTGTGGCACAAATCAATGATGTAGAAAATATTGATGAAGGGGTGATCGGTAATTTCATGGCTGCACGTTTTAACAAACAAGCCAACTTGCCGGGATTCATTCCAACCATTGACGAAAAATTACAATACAAGCCCGCTATTAGTGTAGAAGGCGCATGTGGATCAGGGGGATTGGCTCTTGTTACGGGATTAAAATCTATTTTGGCTGAAACAGCTGATACTGTTTTAGTGGTGGGTGTGGAAGTTCAAAATACCATGAAAGCACTTTATGGTGCAGATGTTTTGGCAGGAGCAGGCTGGTATCAAAAACGTAAAAACGGGCATGCCTTTTTCTTTCCCGGACAATTTAGTAACCGGGCCGGGGTTTACTACGAAAAATATGGAAAAGAATATGCACGAGAAGGGATGAAACGCTGGTTCGTAAATGCCATCGAAAATGCACGTTTATGTGAAACGGCCCAGGAACATGAAAATAAAGTTCCGGATTTGTATGCTTTGTATGATAAATTTAAATTGAATGGAGAAACATTCGTGGATCACTTAACGGTACTCGATTGTTCTAAAGTGTCGGATGGAGCTTCTGCACTGATGATGGCTTCAGAAGAAGGCCTGAAGAAACTGGGCATCGAGAAAAAAGATGCCATTGAAATTTTGGGCTGGGCCCAGGTTATTAGAAATATAACCAACGAACCACCGGATTATACCGAAGTAACTGCCATTAAAAAGGCCGCCAAAGAAGCATTGGATTCAGCCGGATTAACCATCCATGATTTAGGAACCATTGAAACGCATGACTGTTTTTCAATAGCAGGAATCCTTGGTGTAGAGGCTCTTGGTTTTGCCGAACCCGGAAAAGGTGCTCAATTTGTTGCCGATGGGCATACGGCCCGCGATGGCAAAATCCCGATCAATACAACCGGAGGATTGATTGGCTGGGGACATCCAACAGGAGCAACAGGAGTTCACCAGGCTGTAACTATCTGGGAGCAATTGACCGGCAAAGCAGGAGCTGCCCAAATTAAAATCAATCCCGATCGTCCTTACGGAATGACCATCAATATGGGTGGGGATGATGTAACTGTGGTAGCCATGGTATATAAAAAAGCGGAATAAATTCAATTGCTTAATGTGTCAATTTGCTGATGTGCTAATTTAAAAGGGATGGCGTCCTCAAATTTGAGGAAGCCATCCCTTCAACATTTCAAAACTTTATATATATAATTTTGGGGTGTCATTCTAGGTTGACACCTTTTTTGTTGTAAAGAAATTAAAACAATAAATTGAAATCCTGGCCTGTTTTAGAATGCTTTTCCATTTCTAGTTTAAAAAATTTATTTTGTTGCTGGCAAATAAAGTTTCTGAAAATGGACAGGTCTTCTTTTTCTTCTGTTTCATTAAGCGCATCAATATATTCAGCCCGGTCTTCAGTAAATATTTTCACATAGGGTTGGTCTTTATACATCAAAACATAATTCATAAAAAGCCTCGACAATCTTCCGTTGCCATCACTGAATGGGTGAATGTTGACCAAATTATAATGTAAATCTGTAGCAAGCTTCAGAATTTCGTTTTCGTCTTTTAAGATATCTATTTTATTGTTTACATTTTCGGTCAACTGTTCTAATAAACCGGGTACTTTTTTATAATCAGGAAAATATTTTTTATCAACATAAACCTGCACAAGCCTTAAGTCACCTTTGGAAGTATCAAAATTACCACCCATTGAATTCACATTTTCCCCTGTATTTTCCATTAAAACGGCGCAGGTTTCCTGAATAAAGTTAACAGAAAGCTTTCTTTTTTGTTTCGCCTGCTCCTTTAAAAACAGGAATGCATTGTAATGATCTTTTACCATCAGGTGGTCCTTCAAAGGTTTTCCTTTAGCAGTTATGTCTTTGTCAATCAATACTTTTGTATCCGTTTCGGTGAGCGAGCAGCCTTCAATTTTTGTAGAATGATAAACAATAGAAATCATAAAGAATTTTTCATAATTAAGCGTATTATGAAGATTCAATTGTAAATATTTCTTTCTATTTTCTTCCAACTCAGGCCACATGATAATAAATTTTCATACAAAGATAATTATTTAATCAAGTGGGTTTTAACAATTCTTAATACCTGCGTAAATGCTGTGATGGCCGTGGCCTGCAAAAAAGCGGAATAAATTCAATTGCTTAATGTGTCAATTTGCTGATGTGCCAATGAGATAAAATGTACCCTGAGCTTGTCAAAGGGCACATTTTATTCTGAATAAACTAAAAGGGAAGGCATCCTCAAATTTGAGGATGCCTTCCCTTTTATCTTTTGTAAAAAGTACATCATGCTGTATTTCCATCCATTTCATTAATTTTATTTACCTTAGTCTCTCATTAATTTGAAATTCATAATATCATAGATATGAAAAAATTTGCAGTTGTTTTATCTGGATGTGGGGTGTTTGATGGCGCAGAAATCCATGAAGCTACGCTTAGTTTGCTTGCCATTAAAAAGCTGGGAGCTGATTATCAAATTTTTGCACCGGATATTGACCAACATCATGTAATTAACCATTACACCGGAAAAGAAATGAAAGAAAGCCGCAATGTATTGGTCGAATCAGCCCGCATTGCCCGTGGTAAAATCAAGCCATTGGATCAATTTAATGAAAAAGATTTTGACGCGCTGCTTTTTCCTGGAGGCTTCGGAGCCGCTAAAAATTTATCGGATGTTGCTTTTAAAGGGCCTGATGCAGAAGTTGATGAAGAGGTTGAAAGGGCTGTAAAAGAAATGTTGGCCGCTAAAAAACCGATTGGAGCACTTTGTATTGCACCAGCTTTTATTGCTAAAATTCTGGGAGATGTAAAAGTAACCATCGGTCAGGATGAAGAAACGGCCCAGGCTATTGAAGCCATGGGGGGAACCCATATTACCACCGATCATGGTGATGTTGTGATCGATGATGAAAAACTTGTATTCAGCACGCCTTGTTATATGCTTGATGCAGATATCACACATATTTGGACAGGCGCTTATAATACCGTTGAGGCGATGATGCAGTTTATGGAGTAGAAACTTACAATTCACGTCATGCTGAAATTGTTTCAGTATTTTCGTTGCATTTGATTTGAGACCCTGAAACAAGTTCAGGCTGACGATCAAAAAAATATGGGATGAATAGAATTACAGAACTTTTTAAAATAAAATACCCCATCATTCAAGGGGGCATGATTTGGTGCAGTGGATGGGAATTGGCATCGGCAGTTAGCAATGCAGGCGGATTGGGATTAATTGGCTCGGGCTCCATGTACCCCGATGTTTTAAAGGAGCATATTCAAAAATGCAAAAAAGCAACCACCAAAGCATTTGGGGTCAATCTTCCACTTTTATATCCGCAGGTAGATGATCATCTCAATATAATTTTAGAAGAAGGGATTAAAATTGTTTTTACCTCTGCAGGAAATCCTAAAAAATATACCTCTTTATTAAAAGAGCATGGAATTACGGTGGTGCATGTTGTGGCAAACAAAAAGTTTGCCCTTAAATGTGTCGAAGCCGGTGTTGATGCAATTGTTGCCGAAGGTTTTGAAGCCGGTGGACATAATGGTTTTGAAGAAACAACTACCATGGCACTGATCCCGCAAATCAGGAAAGCAATAGAAATTCCGTTAATTGCTGCCGGTGGTATCGGAAGCGGTGAAACCATGTTGGCCGCAATGGTATTGGGTGCAGATGGAGTGCAAATTGGAAGCCGTTTTGCAGCCTCTGTAGAATCGTCGGCCCACGATAATTTTAAACATCAAATCGTTGAAGCGATGGATGGAAGCACTAAGCTCACTTTAAAGCAATTGGTTCCGGTTCGTCTGATCCGAAATAAATTTCTGAATGAAGTTGAAGAAGCTGAATTAAGGGGAGCATCCAGGGAGGAATTGACCGAATTGCTTGGCCATGGCAGGGCAAAACTTGGGATGTTTGAAGGAGATATAAATGAAGGAGAACTTGAAATTGGGCAAATTTCAGCAACGATTGAAGAAATACTTCCAGTAGAAAAGATCATGAAAACCATCGTTCAGGATTATAAAAGAGCCATAGAACATTTGTATAAACTTGATATCTGAAGCCAATATTCTGTGAATCATGGCAATAGAATTAAATGTCTTTTATATAATTTCTAATACACCTTAGCTCCTTTAAAAGGATCAGTTAAATATTTTAAACCTTAATTATAGATGAAAATATTTAAATTTTTGTATTTTTATCTCTTGAGTTGTTAAGCTGTTAACAAATAAATTCACCCTAATTAATATTTTATGGATTTTAATTTTACCGAAGAGCAATTAATGATTCAGCAAGCTGCCCGCGATTATGCTGAAAGAGAACTTATTCAGGACGTTATTGAAAGAGACGCCAAGGCTGAATACCCGGCCAGACACATTAAAAACATAGCTGAACTTGGTTTTATGGGGATGATGGTGGATCCAAAATATGATGGCGGGGGCATGGATACCATTTCTTATGTGCTGGCAATTGAAGAATTTTCAAAAATTGATGCCTCTGTGAGTGTGATCATGTCAGTGCAAAATTCATTGGTGTGTTACGGGCTACAGAAGTATGGAACAGAAGCCCAAAAAGAAAAATATTTAAAACCCCTGGCACGAGGTGAAAAAATCGGGGCATTTTTATTATCAGAGCCCGAGGCAGGATCGGATGCTACCAGCCAACGTACAACTGCTTTTGAAAAAGAAGATCACTATTTATTGAATGGGGTAAAAAACTGGATCACCAGTGCAAATTCTGCTTCTTATTATCTGGTGATAGCTCAAACCAATCCGGAAAAGAAACATCATGGAATTAACGTATTCATCGTCGAAAAAGACAGTCCTGGAATCACACTGGGTCCCCATGAGGATAAGATGGGCATGCGAAGTTCGGATACACATTCAGTGATGTTTCAGGATGTGAAAGTCCCCAAAGAAAACCGTATTGGCGAAGATGGTTTTGGATTTAAATTTGCCATGAAAACCCTTGAGGCCGGACGAATGGGAATTGCTGCCCAGGCAACGGGGATTGCAGCAGGGGCATTAAATCGTGCCGTGCAATATGCCAAAGAGCGAAAGGCTTTCGGAAAGCCCATTTCAAAGCATCAGGGAATTGCCTTTAAAATTTCAGATATGGCTGTTAAGGTTGAAGCCGCCAGGAATTTTGTGCTTAAGGCAGCATGGCTGAAGGATAACGGAAAGCCATATGGGGTGGCCAGTGCCATGGCCAAACAATATGCAGCAGATATCGCGATGGAAGTTACTACCGAAGCCGTTCAAATTCATGGAGGTTATGGTTATGTGAAAGAATATCATGTTGAAAGATTGATGCGGGAAGCAAAACTGACCCAAATTTATGAAGGCACCTCTGAAATACAAAAAATCGTGATTTCGAGGGCATTGTTTAAAGAATAATCTGAAAAGAAATCATAATTTATACGATCCACACAAAAGAGCCATCATTGAAACTACCTAACTTTGAAGTTTGCAATCTTCAAATTATTTTATCTTTGCCAATAATAAATCACGTAATTAATCACTAAAAATAGAGAGATGAAAATTTTGATCTGTTTAAGTAATGTTCCCGATACAACCACAAAAATTAAATTTACGGGCGACAATACTACATTCGATAAAACAGGTGTTCAATGGATTATTAACCCATGGGATGAACTTGCCCTGACACGTGCACTTGAAATTAAAGAATCATCGGGTGGAACAGTTGAGTCGGTTACAATTGCTACCGTTGGTGGGAGCGAAGTTGAACCAACCATGAGAAAAGGATTGGCCATTGGTGCAGACGATGCAATCAGAATTGATGCAGAACCCAAAGATGCTTATTTTGTGGCATCTCAACTGGCCGTAATCGCTAAAGATTTTGACATCATTATCGCAGGTATTGAAGCCAGCGATTATAATGGTTCTGCTGTTGGCGGGATGCTGGCCGAATTTCTAAACATTCCTTCTGTTTCTTCTGTTTCCCAATTAAATATCAATAATGGAGCAGTTTCCTTAATCCGTGAAATTGATGGAGGTTCAGAAGTACTCAATACCCAAACTCCAATGGTGGCCATTGTTCAAAAAGGGATTGCGAAAGAACCCCGAATCCCGGCCATGCGTGGAATTATGATGGCACGTAAAAAACCTTTAAAAGTATTGCCTCCAAACAATGATGAAGCCTTAACAGCTTTTGTCAGCTATGAATTACCTGCACCCAAAGCAGCCTGTAAAATGGTGGATGCTGAAAACATTAAGGAATTGGTGGATTTACTTAAGAATGAAGCAAAAGTTATTTAATGTGCCAATTTGATAATTTGACAATGTGCTAATGAATAATGAAAGGGAAAATATTATTCTTAAATTATCTTTTGATTTTGCACTTCAGATAATTGAGTTTTCGGAAAACCTTGAAAAAAACAGAAAATTTTCTATTGCAAATCAAATATTGAAAGCCGGAACTTCTATTGGAGCAAATATTAAGGAAGCACAAGGTGCTGAAAGTAAAGCAGACTTTATACATAAAATGAAGATTGCTGCTAAGGAAGCCGAAGAAACTGAATATTGGTTGGAATTATGCAGACAGTCCAAAAATTATCCATTTAATCCGGATTTATTGGATCAGTTAATTTCAATTAAAAAATTACTATCAAAAATTATCAGTTCAAGTAAAAAAATCAGCACATCAGCACATTAGCGTATTCGATGATTAAATGAAATAAGATTTTTTAAAATTAAAGAAACTAAAAAGATAGAAAAATGTCAATATTAGTATATACAGAAAACTGGGATGGGAAATTCAAGAAATTAAGTTATGAATTAATTTCCTATGCCAACGAAATGGCCAAACAGATCAATACTGAAGTTACTGCTATTTCGATTGGAAAAGTTGAAGACACTGAATTAAAATCATTGGGTAAATATGGTGCATCTAAGGTTGTAACTGTTAATAGCGACAAACTAACGATGCTTGAAAACCAGCCATTCGCCAAGGTTTTGGCGCAAGTGGCCCAAAAAGAAGGAGCAGCCATTGTACTGTTTGCCCACAATAATACGGGTAAAGCGGTTGCACCCAGGGTTTCGGTAAAGTTAAAAGCCGGACTCGTGGCAGGGGTAATCGAGGCACCTTCAAATTACAACCCTTTTACGGTAAAGAAAAAAGCATTTACAGGCAAAGCTTTTGCAAATGTTGTTGTTAAATCAGATATCAGGGTATTGACTTTGGCTCAGAATTCATTCGGTATTATTGAAGATCCCAAAGAGGTAAACATAGAACCTTATGATGCCAATCTGGATGCCGCAGAATTCAAAACAGAGCGAAGTGAGATCAATAAAGTAGCGGGTAAAATTTTATTGAATGATGCTGAAATTGTGGTTTCCGGCGGAAGGGGAATGAAATCAGCTGACAATTGGGCTCCTATTGAAGAATTAGCCGAAGTACTCGGAGGTGCGACAGCCTGTTCACGACCGGTGGCTGATGAAGAATGGCGTCCCCACGCTGAACATGTCGGGCAAACCGGTAAAATAATTGCTCCTAATTTATACATTGCATTGGGAATTTCGGGTGCCATCCAGCATTTGGGCGGGGTGAGCTCGTCGAAAGTAATTGTTGCCATCAATACGGATAAGGATGCCCCGATTTTTGAAGCCGCCGATTATGGAATAATTGGTGATGTTCACAAAATATTGCCCGAATTGATTTCAGCTGTCAAAGCTGCCAGGGCAGAATAATACAGAATTATAAGTTATAGCTTATAAGTGATGAATGAACTCATCATTTAAAAATAAAGGGATGGCATAATTGTGAAGAAGCCATCCCTTTTTAATGAACCAAATATTTATTAACGTGGAAGTGGATAAGCTTCCATTTTTTTTAGGTTTTCCTGAATTTCTGATTCCGGATATTCATAATCACTAAGTTCACCATTCAGATATTTTTCATAGCCTACCAAATCCATCATCCCATGACCACTAAAGTTGAAAAGAATGGTTTTTTCTTTCCCTTCTTCCTTTGCTTTTAATGCTTCGCGAATGGTGGAGGCGATGGCATGAGTTGTTTCCGGTGCAGGGATGATACCCTCTGTTTTTGCAAATAATAAACCTGCCTCGAAACATTCACTTTGATGAACCGTGTGGGCATGCATCAAACCATCGCGCAATGCGGCACTTACAAGCGGTGCCATGCCGTGATAACGCAAACCTCCTGCATGAATCGGTGCCGGAATAAATGTATGGCCCAAGCTATACATCGGGAGCAGGGGAGTCATTTCTGCTACATCACCATGATCGTAAATAAAAGGGGCCTTGGTTAAGGTTGGGCAGGAAGCCGGTTCAACACCAATAATTTCAATATCTGATCCGTTGATTTTATCATACATGAAGGGGAATGAAATTCCGGCAAAATTACTACCGCCGCCACAACAACCAATTACGATATCTGGTTTTGATACCCCGGCTTTTGCCAGTTGTTTTTTGGCTTCCAGGCCAATGATTGTTTGATGGAGCATCACATGATTTAAAACAGACCCCAGAGAATACCGGCTTTTCCCACTCGGATCCGTAACGGCTGATTCGATGGCTTCACTAATGGCAATGCCCAGGCTTCCCGGAGTATCCGGATATTTGGCCAGAATATTTCTTCCGGCCTGGGTTTCATTACTTGGACTGGCAATGCAGTTCCCGCCCCAGGTATTCATCATCATTTTGCGGAAAGGTTTTTGATCAAAACTTACCCTCACCATATAAACTTTACATTCGAGCCCAACCACTGAACAGGCATAAGAAAGTGCGCTTCCCCATTGACCGGCACCTGTTTCGGTGGTTAGGCGCTTAATTCCGGCTTGCTTATTATACCATGCCTGGGCCACGGCTGTGTTAGGTTTATGGCTTCCCGCCGGAGAAACCCCTTCGTTTTTATAATAGATTTTAGCTGGTGTTCCGAGCGCTGCTTCAAGTTCATAAGCACGAATCAAAGGACTGGGGCGCCAAACCGATAACATTTTTAAAATTTCTTCAGGAATATCGATCCATCGTTCCTGACTCACTTCCTGTTCAATTAAATTCATTGGAAAAACCGGAGCCAGCATTTCCGGCGTAACTGGTTTTCCGTCAGGTCCTAATGGAGGATTTAACGGGCTTGGCAAATCGGGTGCAAGATTGTACCATTGTTTTGGCATTTCTGATTCATCGAGGTAAATCTTTTTTAGTCGTGTCATTGATTCAAATTTTTAGTTTTAGATTTATTTGATTGATGTTAGATATTAAAAAAAAGAAGGCCCGTGTTGCGCAAACAACACGGGCCTTCTTGAATATTATTCCTTCTAATTATATACAGGCATTGGTTTACGCAGTGTTTTTAGTCAAACACCACCACCAATAATTTGTATATAATTTATTTTGCATCCTAAGATTTCGATTTTCGAGCCGTAAAACTACGGATATTTTTTAATATGCACAAAATATTTGTTGGGTCAATTGATATCACATTAATTCTATTAAATTTCTTGTTTTTAGGGTTACTTTTTAGACATTTTAAGTATTAATCATAAAGTAAATGCAACCAGTTGTTCATGTAACTGAATACTCCCCAGACTGGGTTAGCATAATTTGCGATTAAAGATAATTATTGGATTGATAAAATTAAAAGTAAGAACGAGTTTTTACAAAGGCTCTGGATGTCATCGCAATATAGATATTTTCAGTTAAATAAAAGAAAAACCCCCTCTAATGAAAAATGATAAATCACTCTATAGCAATATTGTGAAACCACTTAACAAGAAAGGAGGAATTACAAATGTAGAAAATATTATAGTATGATATTCAATATAGTATGTGAATGTTACGGTAGTAAAACACCTAATTTAAAAAATATTAACAAATAAAAGCAAATAAAAGAAAAGACAAAACATATTCATCTACATTTTTATAGGAATGCTTATCTCTATAACTGCATGTAAAAAAGAAATAGAAAAAAACATCCCCAATTTAAATCCTATATCTGATTGTTATTTGAAAGATGGTCGTTTGATATTTAAGGATTATGAAACATTTAAAGAAAATCTGAACTGGATCACCGCTAATCAAACTAATCCGGATTTGATTATACAAAGGTATGAAACAATTGGTTTAATTTCTATGATGACTATTTATAATAAGGGAATGGATTTAGTTGATAATGTGAAGGTATTCCATCAATATGTATCTGAACATCCAACAGCATTTCATGAAGTCAATTTTGACAAATCAATTATTTATGAATTGCCTACTGCTACAGTTCTTGCTTATTTATCGAATGAAAATGGTATATATCAAGTTGGAGATAAAGTATTTCGTAATACTTTTGATTATTGCTTAGAGCTTTCCACTGAAAATATTGGCAAAATTGATAAATTATTAATGCCAATCTCAAAATTAAACGATTCTGATATAAAAGTAATCAGCAATAACCCAAATGGATTAAAATCTGGTGGAGATTATGGAGATTATGGTGAATATAGTTATTTAACTGACTATATTCAGAGTGATATACGGATTGTTGCAAGATTAAAAACTTTCTATTATGGCGGTGGAACATGTTTTGAAGCTAGGACAACTGCACAGAAAAGAAATTTTTTGGGTATATGGTTTCAAAAAACAATAAATGAACTTCGCCTGAGTTGGGCTCAAGGACAAGTAAAGTACTATGCTTATACTTATCCTTATATAGTTTATGCACATTCCTATATCAGAACAAATGAATCAGACATAACAGGAATTGTGTTTAACGCGTACTCTCCAATTGATTTAAGCCAAAGTTCATGCCTGGCTTCTCATTATGGTGAACATAATACGACAGCAAGCATAACCAATAATGAAATATTTCGATAATCATTAGCGGTACTTTTTATGGAAGCTGTTAAAGTTTCATAAAAAAATTAAAAGCTTCCATAATAAATCCTAATTTCAATCCGCATAATAATCAAAATCTCTTTACAGATGAAAAATGTTTTTAAAATATTATTGATACTACTTTTAATCACAATCAATTTTTCTGTTTTTTCACAGAAAAAAGTGTTGAGTAATTCTTTTTCAGAATACAATAATAATATTGGTATTCAGATTAATCCTTATGTTGATTTAAATCATATTTCAGATGATTATAAGCAGAACATTATTGCGTTAAGATATGGTTATCAATTTCATGAGATTACTCTGGGAACAGAATTATTTAACTGGCATTTTAAAAACAGTGCAGATAAAGGAAACACCATTGGGGCAGGTCTCTATACACAGTATCATTTTGTACAATCAAAAAATATAAACCTTTTTATCGAACTTTGTGTTTACTATTCTCATACAAAATCTAAAATTTATGATATTCAATTTCCTAATGGCAACATTGAAATTGCGAATAACAAATTTTCTTATTATGTGGCCCCTGGTATCAGAATTAACCTCTATAAAAACAGATTAACCTTAGATTTGATGGTTAAGTTATCTACAGAATACTTGCTTAGTGGAAAACATTTTGATCCTAGTTTTAAAATAAATTTTCATTTTTAAGTAGGTAAACTGTGGTAATCAAAAAAACCAATTTCACATTTTTCAAGAGACTTGTAATTCTTGGTTTTATAAGTTGTGTATCCTGTTCAAAAATTGTTACGGTTAAAATTTCAGAACAAATACCCAAACCTGTGTTAAGTTGTTTGTTTACGAATGACAGTATTTTTAAAGTTGATTTGAGTATGAGTTCTTCCATTTTTAATGAGCCAGTCTCATTTCAAAATGGAGAGGTTATTAAATTATTTGGTAATGGTGAGTTGGTAGATTCATTGCAATGGGATGGTGAACATTATATTTCAATAATTACTCCACAATCCAATATCGACTATAAAATTGAATGGGAAAAGGATGATGCTAAAATCACTTCTTCTGATTGTTTGCCCGAAAAAGTTTTTATTGAATCATCTGAATTAAGAAATGGGGTAGGTTTTAATGAATATGGGGAGCCATATTCTGAATGCACACTGGTTTTTAAAGACGACCCGCTACAAAAAAACTTTTATGAGATTTTATTAGTAAATAAATATATAAGAGATGATAAGATTGTATTTTCAAGTTATCCCCTTTTTAGTTCAGATCCGGTAATTATATCAGAGGGATTGTTAGATTATGAGCCATGGTCAATTCTGTTATCCGATGAATTGATTAATGGAAAATCGCATGAATTGAAAATAAATTGCGATCTTCCTTTCCAACCAGATAACCCTAATTATGAATTAATTGTTCAATTGCGATCAGTTTCTGAGCAGTATTACAAATATGCCAAATCTCTTACCATCCATAAGTTTTATCAGGAAAGCAGTATATGGAATGGAATGGGGAGCCCGGTTCCGATGTTTTCAAACATAGTAGGGGGCTACGGTATTTTTGCAGCTTATTCAGTAACTACCGATACCATTTCTAATACAATAAAAAGATGAAATTATGCGGCTGACTTATCTTTTTATGTTATTAATACTTTTGATTCCAAATCAAGTTTATAGTCAGCAAATAACCCTAAGTGGGTATGTTTATTGTGCTTCATCAGGCGAAAGATTGATTGGGGCAAATATCTACAACCCCGATCGGAAAAGGGGAACAACAAGTAACAGTTATGGCTTTTATAGTTTTACCCTTCCTCAAAATGATTCAACTACTCTTCAAATTTCTTACACAGGATACATTACCAAAATCATCAAAGTTTTTTCTTCTGAAAATCTAATTCGAGATTTTGAACTTAAGCCGGGCCAGCAATTAGATGAGGTGCAGATTATTGCATCTGAAATCCCCAGTGAACAAATGACCGAAATGAGTTTAATTAACATTCCGATGAACCAAATTAAGTCATTGCCTGCTATTGGTGGTGAATCGGATGTGATGAAAGCCATACAATTAATGCCAGGAGTACAATCAGGAAGCGAAGGATCAAGTGGTTTGTATGTACGTGGCGGCAGCCCCGACCAAAATTTAATTTTATTTGATGATGTACCCTTGTATTATATAAATCACCTTGGTGGCTTTGTTTCAATTTTTAATACGGATGTGATAAAATCAATTTCTTTAATTAAGGGTGGATTCCCGGCTCACTTTGGTAGTCGATTATCATCAGTTTTAGATGTTCGAATGAAAGAAGGAAATACAAAGGAAACCCATGGAGGACTTATGCTTGGTTTAATTGCCTCCAAAGCATATATAGAAGGGCCGATTAAAAAAGACACAACCTCTTACATAATTTCATATCGAAGATTTTTGTACGATCTGCTTATGCGACCCTTTACTAAAATTGCTAATGGTACTTCAGTTGGCTATAACTTTTACGATTTTAATGCAAAGATTAATCATCTTATAAATTCAAAGAATAGAATTTACGGTAGTTTTTATTTTGGGGATGATCAAATTCGTTCTGATTTTAGAGATAAGTTGGATAAATCTAGGCATCTACAGAAGTGGGGTAATTTGGCTGGTGCTATTCGTTGGAACCATATTTTCAATCAGAAACTGTTTAGTAATTTCACTCTTTCTTATACCCGATATCGATTTTTAACTGAAGATAAAAATGAATCAATAAGCGACGATTACAGTTCGACTCATTTTAATAAATTTAATTCCGGCATAACTGACCTAAGTTTAAAAGCAGATTTTGATTACAATGTGGCAACTAAATACAGAATTAAAGTTGGTCTAAATAGTGTTTATCATACCTTTAAACCTGGAACAACCCATTATATATTAACAGAATTAAACTCATTATTTGTTGATACTTCTTATAGTAATTCTAAACTGAATGCTTGGTATCATTCCTTCTATCAAGAGAATATTTTTCAAATAGGCCCGAGATTAAAACTGAATTTAGGAATGAGGGTAGCTTTTTATAAATTAAATTCAAAAACCTTTCATTCAATTGAACCAAGAGTATATGCAAATTACACACTTAAAAAAACAAGCTCTTTAAAATTGTCATATGCAAAAATGCAGCAATATGTACATTTATTAACAAGCTTGGGTTCGGCAATGCCTGTTGATTTATGGGTTCCGGCAACTGACAAACTACCACCAACTAATTCTGAACAATGGGCAGCAGGGTTTATAAAATCATATAAAAATGGCGTATTCGAATTAACCGTTGAAGGATACTATAAAAAGATGTCGGATTTAATTACTTACAAAGAGGGAGTGTCATATTTATCCAACTCAAATAAATGGGAGGATAAGGTAGAAAAAGAAGGTTTGGGTAAATCTTATGGAATTGAAATTTTGCTTCAAAAAAAATTGGGAACAACAACAGGGTGGATTGGATATTCTTTATCAAAAACAACCCGACAATTTGATAACCTGAATGATGGTAAGCCTTATGCTTATCGTTATGACAGACGTCATGATGTAAGCGTTGTATTAAATCATAAAGTTGACAAAAATGTCGATGTGTCTGCAACCTGGGTGTATGGAACCGGAAATGCTTTTACCATGGCAATTGGCAAGTATAATATCATTGATTACACTTATGGAGGTAATACCCCAGTGCATGTTTATGAAGGAATTAATACACATAGAATGAGGAGTTTTCACAAACTTGATGTAGGCATTAATTTCCATAAAAAGAAAAAAAGAGGAAAACGAACATGGAGTTTAAGTGTTTATAATTTATATAACAGACAAAATCCGTATTATTACTATTACGATAATGTTATTGATTATGTGCAAGATGGAAGTGAAACTATTGCCATTGATAAAACGGTTATCAAACAAAAAAGTTTATTCCCATTTATGCCATCGTTTAGTTATAGCTTTCGGTTTTAGGGATTTAAAAACAGAGGTGTCAACTTAAAATGACACCTCTGTTTTCAGGTCCAATAGTTTTATAAACCAAGAGATTGCGAAACCAATTCGGCAATATCGTAATTCTTCATCTCTTCTTCCTTGTTTTTATACTTAATGCCATCGGTCATCATCACCATACAAAAGGGGCAGGCAGTTGCCACAATATCGGCTTTAATTTCGATGGCTTCTTCGATTCGTTCAATAAAAATTTCCTTATCCCCCTTTTCGGCTTCCTTGAACATTTGCCCGCCACCGGCACCACAACAAAGGGCAGATGCTTTATGGTGTTTCATCTCGGTTTTTTTAGATGGAATAATTCCAAGTACATCACGCGGAGCCTCATATTCATCATTTCCACGGCCCAAATAACAGGGGTCGTGAAATGTGATGTTTTTGTCCTTAAATAAATCTGTTTTTATTTGAAGCCTGCCATCCTTAATTAATTTTGATAAAAACTGAGAATGATGGATTACTTCATAATTCCCGCCATATTGGGGGTATTCATTTTTCAAGGTATTGTATTCGTGCGGGCAGCAGGTGATTATTTTTTTTACTTCGTAGGAATTTAAGATTTCTATATTGGTCATAGCCTGCATCTGGAACAACATTTCATTGCCACTGCGGCGGGCCACATCGCCACTATCCGATTCCTCTGTCCCCAATACTGCATAATCAATGTCCAGATAAGTTAAAATCTTTACAAATTCGCGGGTCACTTTTTTGTATCTGTCATCAAAGGCTCCAACCGAACTGATCCAGAACAGGTATTCAGGTTTTTTACCTTGTGCAAACATGTTGGCCAATATTGGAACTTCAATTTTTATTTTTTGATTATCAGTGGTTTCCATTCTTTATGTATTTACGTGTTAATGTGTTAATGTTTTTGTTGATTCAGGTATCGAATTAATCCCAAAGTGAGGCTTTTAACCGTATCACATTCTTCACGAAGTTTTTTTATTTCGGTTTCGTTTAAAAGTTTTAAGTCTTCAAAAACATAGGTCATGCTTTTTACTTCAGATGCAGAACTTTGTCCATAATCTAAAAATCGAATAAAGTCCTTTTTGTTATATCTGGCAAATCCTTCAGCAATATTGTTCATCGTTGACAGAGCTGCAGATTTAATTTGATTTACAGTGTTAAAATCGTTTTTCAGTGGTTCATGATAACATAATTGATAAACATGTTTAGTTAGTTGGCGAGCTGCCTGCCAACATTCCAAATCTTCAAATTTTTCAATTTTTGTCATAATTACACAATCACGTTAAAACGTGAACACTTTAACACAATTAAACTTTGTTGATATAAATCTCTTCTGCCCATAACATTCTGTCTTCCGGCGAATATTGCCAGGGCGCCCCGTTATTTTCAATATTCGTAAACATGGTATTAATGGGTGCCGGCGAGCAGGCATCTTCAAGGGCCATATACCGTCTCATTTCTAATATGATCGATAATGGCTCAATATTTACCGGACATTCAATCGCACAGGCATTGCAGGTTGTACATGCCCATAATTCCTCCGGCTGTATAAAATCAAATAAGGTTTTCTGATCAATGTTTTCAGCTTTCTTATTTTTTGTCGATTCCAACAGATCGCGGACATCCATCATAATTTTTCGTGGCGACAATATTTTACCCGTAATATTTGCCGGACATCTTGAGGTACAGCGCCCGCATTCGGTACATGAGTATGCATCCATCAGGTTCTTCCAGCTTAAATCTTCTATATTTTTGGCACCAAAAACAACTTGTTCAGCTTCGTCTTCATCCGGCTGAAATGATTCGTCGAGCATGAGTTTAACTTCTTTGGTTATAGAAGGCATATCCGACATCTGGGCCTTAGGCTCCAATCGGGTATAATACACATTGGGAAAAGCCAGAAATACATGAAAATGTTTTGAATACGGTATATAATTTAAAAATACCAACACACCGATAATGTGGAACCACCAGCCAAATCGCTCAAGAAAAATTAAGGTATTTGTTGGCAATCCTTCGAAAAGAGGGATAAATAATCCGCTTAAAGGAAAGCTTCCGACATTTACATAATGTTCAACAAGACGCTCCTGTAAAATACTGTCGCAGGCATTCATCATAAAAATGGCCGACATCAGGAATATTTCAGTGATTAGAATAATATTTGCATCCGAGCGCGGCCATAAGGTCATCTCTTTCGACCAGAACCTGTTTACCCTGAAAACATTACGCCTTAAAAGAAAAACAACACAAACCACAATTACAGAGAGGGCAAATAATTCAAATACCGTAATTAATATAGGGTATAAATTCCCGGTAAAAGCGAATATCCGATGCGAGCCCCAAATCCCATCAATCAGTATTTCAAGCATTTCAACATTTACAATGATAAAACCGAAATAAACAAAAATGTGCAGGATGCCCACAAAAGGACGTGTCAACATTTTTGATTGAAGAATGGTGACAACGAACATCAGTTTCCACCTTCTGGGTTTTTGGTCGGATAAATCCAGATCCTTTCCACGTTTTATATTTCTTGATATCGTTTTTACGTTTTTTGTAAAAAAAAGAATGGCCGAAATTAATAGGAGGATGAAAATAATATTTGGGATCATGAATAATTGGTTTATTAGGTTGAAATAAATGAACTTATCTTGTTGCATTGAGATTATAAGGCGGTAAAAATATTAAATTTAACCTATTGTGACAACAGAATTTGCTTATAGATAAGTGAACAAATGAAATTTAGACGATTTAAAAATAGCCCGCATAAGGCAATATGGATTAATTTTAGTGCTAAATTTCGTCTGAAAACCTTATCTTTGCTTATTGCCCAAATTGTTAAAAGAAAGACATTTATATGCTAAATCAGGAGATTTATAAGCCCCAAAATCATGTTCGAATTGTTACCGCAGCATCATTGTTCGATGGTCATGATGTGGCCATTAATGTAATGCGCCGAATTATTCAATCGAGCGGTGCCGAAGTGATTCATTTGGGCCATAACCGATCGGTACAGGAAATTGTTGAATGTGCCATACAGGAGGATGTACAAGCCATCGCTATTACCTCCTACCAGGGAGGCCACATCGAGTTTTTTAAATATATGCTCGATTTATTGAAAGAAAGGTCTTCGGAGCACATCCGGATTTTTGGTGGAGGTGGCGGCGTCATTCTTCCTGAAGAAATAGAAGAACTTCACCAATATGGAATTACACGAATTTATTCGCCGGATGATGGACGTAAAATGGGTTTACAGGGCATGATCAATGATCTGTTAAAAAAATCGGATTTTGCCACGGGGAAAGGTATTAATGGTGAGCTGAAAGGATTAAAAGAAAAGGATCCAAAAACCATTGCCCAACTGATTACGGCTGCTGAAAACAATCCTGAAGAAATTGAAGAAACCCTCATCAAAATAAGAGAAATTGCCCAAAAGAAAAAAGCCCCGGTTTTGGGAATCACAGGAACAGGCGGAGCCGGTAAATCTTCATTGGTTGATGAAATAGTGCGACGCTATTTAAGCGACCTGCCCGATAAAACCATTGCTATTATTTCAGTTGATCCTTCAAAAAGGAAAACCGGTGGTGCTTTGCTGGGTGACCGTATCAGGATGAATTCAATCTCAAATTCACGGGTCTATATGCGTTCGCTCGCAACCAGACAGTCGAACCTCGCCATGTCGAAATATGTTAAAGATGCAGAAAGCATTGTTCAGGCTGCAAAATTCGATATGGTTATTTTGGAAACCTCAGGAATCGGACAGTCAGACACCGAAATTATAGATCACAGCGATTTGTCGCTTTATGTTATGACCCCGGAATATGGCGCAGCAACCCAACTCGAAAAAATTGATATGCTTGATTTTGCAGATATTATTGCCTTAAATAAATTTGACAAAAGGGGTGCCCTGGACGCTTTGCGAGATGTTAAAAAGCAATATGCCCGTAACCACAATTTATGGGATGTTGAAGTGGATAGCATGCCGGTTTATGGAACCATCGCTTCTCAATTTAATGATCCGGGTGTAAATCAATTATATCAAGCCATTATTGCAAAAATCAAAGAAAAAACGGGAGTGGACTATCACTCAAAGATGCAGCCTGAAAATGAGATGTCGGAGAAGGTATTCATTATCCCGCCCAATCGTACACGTTATTTATCTGAAATTTCTGAAACCATCAGAAAATATAATAAATGGACTGAGAACCAGTCGGCGGTTGCCCAACGATTGTATATTCTTAAAAATGCAATACAGGAACTTGATCCTGAAAAAAATAAATTAAGTATTTCTGAACTTGAGGATGCTTACAATAAACTCGAACTGGATCTGGACGGACACAATAAAAAGATACTGGATGCCTGGCCGGAAAACAAAAAATTATTTGAAGCACCTGTTTATACTTACAAAGTAAGAAATAAGGAGATCAAGGTTGAAACACATACGGAATCATTATCACATTTAAAAATTCCCAAAATTTCATTGCCCAAATATGAAGGTTGGGGCGATGTGCTGAGATGGATCTTAAGAGAAAACATTCCCGGAGAATTTCCATTTGCCGCAGGGGTGTTCCCATTCAAAAGGCAGGGAGAGGATCCCACCCGTATGTTTGCCGGCGAAGGTGGTCCGGAAAGAACCAACAGAAGGTTTCATTATGTTTCTTTGGGGATGCCCGCAAAAAGGCTCTCCACCGCTTTTGATTCGGTTACTTTATACGGTGAGGACCCGGATAGAAGGCCTGATATTTATGGGAAAATTGGAAATTCAGGGGTATCAATCTGTTGCCTCGACGATGCAAAAAAATTGTATTCAGGATTCCATTTAACAGACCCGATGACTTCGGTTTCGATGACCATTAACGGCCCGGCACCAACCATGGTTGGTTATTTTATGAATGCCGCCATTGATCAGGAATGCGAAATTTATATCAGGGAACAGGGACTTGAAAAAGAAGTTGAAGCAAAAATTTCAAAATTTTATAAAGAAAGGGGAACCCAAAGACCGAAATATCAAGGAAAGTTACCCAAAGGAAATGATGGACTTGGATTGATGCTATTGGGAATTACCGGCGATAAAGTATTGCCCGCAGAGATCTATCAAAAGATTAAGGCTGAAACATTATCAAAGGTTAGGGGCACCATTCAGGCTGATATTTTAAAAGAGGACCAGGCCCAAAATACCTGTATTTATTCAACCGATTTTTCACTCCGTTTAATGGGTGATGTTCAGGATTATTTTATTAAAAACCGGGTACAGAATTTTTATTCGGTTTCTATTTCGGGTTATCATATCGCGGAGGCCGGGGCAAATCCAATTTCACAATTGGCTTTTACCCTTGCAAACGGATTTACTTATGTTGAGTATTACGTCTCGCGCGGGATGGATATTAATCATTTTGCCCCAAATCTTTCCTTTTTCTTCTCCAACGGCCTGGATCCGGAATATTCGGTTTTGGGAAGGGTGGCCCGCCTGATCTGGTCAAAAACCATGAAAATAAAATATGGTGCCAACGATCGTTCCCAGAAATTAAAATACCATATCCAAACTTCAGGACGTTCATTGCATGCCCAGGAAATTGATTTCAATGATATTCGTACAACCTTACAGGCACTATATGCAATTTATGATAATTGTAATTCGTTGCATACCAATGCTTACGACGAAGCCATTACCACACCTACCGAAGAATCTGTAAGAAGAGCAATGGCTATTCAGTTGATCATTAATCATGAATTGGGGCTGGCAAAAAACCAGAATCCCTTGCAAGGCTCATTCATTATTGAAGAATTAACGGACCTGGTGGAAGAAGCCGTTTTGGCAGAATTTGACCGGATCACTGAAAGGGGAGGTGTATTGGGAGCGATGGAAACCATGTACCAGCGAAGTAAAATCCAGGAAGAGTCGCTGTATTACGAAACCTTGAAACACAGTGGAAAATTGCCCATTATGGGGGTAAATACATTCTTGTCGTCAAAAGGATCACCGACAATACTTCCGGGAGAAGTGATCAGGGCTACTTCTGAAGAAAAAGAATATCAAATACGAATGCTTGAGCAATTGCACAAAACTTATGCTGACGAGGCAAAAACAAATTTGCATGAGTTGCAACAGGCTGCAATCCGTAACGAAAATGTATTTGAACAATTAATGGAAGCCAGCAAATATTGTTCGATAGGTCAAATTACCGGTGCATTATTCGAAGTTGGGGGACAATATCGAAGAAATATGTAAATTTGGTCACACTTATTCATTTATAAAAAAACATTGAAAATCTAACCCATGTACTCTAAGAAAATTCTTGTTATTTACCCTGAAGAAAAATCCACATATATTGCGGTATTTCACGGAGCTGAGATGTCGTTTTTAAAAAACATCAAGCATACCGAAGCTGAACTTTCAGGATTTCAGGAAATAAAAGATCAGGTATCTTTCCGGAAAAATGCCTTATTAAGTGTTTTACACGAAAATGATATCGACATAAACAATGTAAGTATACTGATGTCGCGGTCGGGCATGATGAAACCGGTTAAATCGGGGATTTATGAAATCAATGACCAGATGATTTCTGATTTGATAGAACACAGTAAATTTGATCATCATGTTAATTTGGGTGGACTGATTTCGAAAGAAATAGCTGACGAATTTGGCAAAAAGGCTTATATGGCAGACCCGGTTGTTGTTGATGAGTTTGATGAAGTAGCGCGTGTTAGCGGACATCCTCTGTTGGAACGTAAATCACGTTTTCATGCATTGAGCCATAAACATTTTGCCCGAAAATATGCCAAGTCGATCAGCAAACGATATGAAGATTTAAACCTGATCGTGGTTTATGTTGGTACGAAGGGAATTTCGATTGGAGCACATAAAACAGGGAAGGTGATTGATGTTAACCAATCTTATGATGGTGATGGACCGTTTGGAATAACAAGGGCCGGATCTTTGCCAACCGGCGATTTGATCCGTTTGTGCTTTAGTGGTAAATATGATGAGAACCAGATGCTTGACATGGTTCAGCGGGGCGGAGGCTATGCTGCATATCTTGGAACATCAAACTTAACCGAAATTGACCAGCGACTAATCTCGGGTGACGAAACTGCAATCTTTTATTCATACGCTTGTGCTTATCAGGTGGCTAAGGAAATCGGTGCCATGTACACCGTTCTGGAATCTGATGTAGATGCTATTATCCTGAGTGGGTATATCTTTAACAGTGAAAGGTTTTTGGAGAATGTAACCAAAAGGGTTCGAAAAATGGCCCCCATTGTATTATATCCAAGTAAAAATGATTTTGAAGCCATTGCCATGAACGGACTTCGTTTGTTAAAAGAAGAAGTGGTGGCACTGGAGTACAAATAAGATTTGCCATCGTTACCTAAGCCATCACCTAATTTATGGTTTAGGTGATATTTTATTTTTAAAATATTCCAGACTTTCCGGGTTTGCAAGTGCGTCTTTATTTTTAACCTCCTGCCCGTGTACAATTTTTTTAACGGCTACTTCAACTTTTTTGCCGTTAATGGTATACGGAATGTCGGGTGTATCCAGTATAATGGCAGGCACATGTCGCGGACTGCAGTTTTTTCTGATCTGATCCTTAATTTTTTTAATTAGTTCATCAGTTAAACGATGTGATTTTTCGAGTTTAACAAAAAGAACAACTTCTTCATCATCCCCTTTTTGATGTCCGATCACTACCGAATCCTCAACTTCATCCATATTTTGAACCGCCCTGTAAATTTCTGCCGTGCCAATTCTTACCCCTCCCGGATTCAGGGTTGCATCGGATCTTCCATGCATCGTAATTCCTTCCTGTTTGCTGATTGAGATATAATCGCCATGGTGCCAGATACCTTGAAATGTAGCAAAATAGGCATCATGATATTTTTCGCCTTTCGGATCGTTCCAAAAATAAATGGGCATGGAGGGGAATGCTTTTTTGCAAACCAATTCCCCCTTCTCTTCAATCAAACTTTCAGCAGATTCGTTTACACAATCTACGGCCATTCCAAGTCCTTTGCACTGTATTTCACCCTTGTAGACCGGAAGTATTGGATTTCCAAGCACAAAACAGGAAACAATGTCAGTCCCTCCAGCAATGGAGGAAAGTTGCACATCCTTTTTCCAATCGCGATAAACATACTCAAAACTTTCTTCCGATAGGGGCGAACCCGTTGAAAGGATTGCCTTAAGTTTAGGAAATTCAGAAATATTTTTTGGAATAACCCCTTCACTTTCAAGCATGGCGATATATTTGGCACTTGTCCCAAAAATCGTAATTCCAAGCTCATGGGCTATTTTTAATAATGCATCTGGTTTGGGAAAAAACGGATTTCCATCGTAACAAACAATCGTTGCTCCAACAGCTAGTGAACTTACAAACCAGTTCCACATCATCCAGCCACAGGTTGTATAATAAAAATGAACATCGTCGGCTATTAAATTACTGTGTAGCTTTAATTCTTTCAAGTGCTGAATCAGTGTTCCGCCTGCTGAATGAACAATGCTTTTTGGCAATCCTGTAGTTCCTGAAGAATACATTATATAAAGCGGATGGTCAAAATCCAATTGTTCAAAATGCAATTGCTCATCGGTAGGTTTAGCAAGTTCTTTGTAAGTAATTGCATTTGAAAACAGTTCCGTATTTACATTTCCGGTATAATTAACCAGTACCACTTTTTGAATAGAGGGCAGTTGGCTTAAAATGCTTTTTAGTTTTTCCTGCGAATCAAATTGCTTGCCTTTGAAGTAATATCCGTCTGCGGCAAAAATAACCTTTGGTTCAATTTGGCTGAAACGGTCCAAAACCCCTTTAATTCCGAAATCTGGTGAAGATGATGACCAGATGGCTCCGATGGATGAAGCGGCAAGCATGGCAATAATACTTTCGGGCATGTTTGGCATAAAACCGGCTACACGATCGCCTTTCCGGACACCCAGTTTTTTGAGCCCGGATGCAGTTTTTCGTACTTCTTCAAATAATTCTTTAAACGATAAGTGTCGCTGAATGCTAGCTTCTCCCCGGAAAATAATTGCGCATTTATCATCCCTGCGCTGAAGCAGATTTTCAGCATAATTTAATTTTGCACCTTCAAACCATTTGGCACCCGGCATTTTAGTCGGATCATCAACAACCCTACTGTAATTTTTTGAATGGATAATTTTAGCGTATTTCCAAAATTCTCCCCAAAATTTTTCCGGGAATTCTATGCTCCAATTGTGCAAATTCGAATAATCCATTTTGGGTAAATGATAATTCTGATCAATCAGATCAAGGAAATCCTGCATTTGAGAATAAGCAGCTTTTTGTGGGTTGGGGTGCCAAAGTATTTTTTTATCCATTTTAATTCAAAAATTAAATACCATTGTATTTTTTATATTGAATTTGAAGATTTGAAAATATGCTAATTTGAAAATGATTCGTTTTACTTAAACATGATCAAATTTTTAAATTGACTAATTTTCAAATTAACATCCGATATAACGCGAAATGACCAATCGCTGAATTTCGGAGGTGCCTTCGCCAATTTGCAACAAACGCTGGTCGCGATAAAAACGTTCAATGGCATAATCTTTCATCAGCCCGTATCCACCATGCAATTGAACCGCTTCATCGGCCACTTCTTTTGCGATTTCGGAACAGTACAATTTAGACATCGCTGCTTCTTTGGCAAAATCCAAACCTGAATCTTTTAACCAGCAAGCCTTGTAGAGCAGGTTCCTGGCCAGTTCAATTTTTGTTGCCATGTCTGCCAACTTAAAAGCATTCACCTGAAATTTGCTAATGGGCTTCCCGAATTGTTTTCTTTCCCGGGCATAGGCCAATGCTAATTCGTAAGCACCTTGTGCAAGTCCCAGTCCCATTGCAGCAATCGACAGTCTTCCGTTATCCAGGGTGCTAAGCATAATTTTTGATCCCTGCCCGATTTCGCCCAGTAAGTTTCCTTCCGAAACCATGCAATTGTCAAAATATAATTCGGCAGTGTCAGAGGCCCTCCACATCATTTTCCCATGCATGGATACCGTTTTAAATCCGGGAGTTCCTTTATCAACGATGATACAGCTAAACTCCTTTTTGCCATTTTTTTCACCGGTAACTGCCTGGACTGTTGACCCGATGGAAATTTCGGAAGCTCCGTTTGTGATAAAAATTTTTGAACCATCAATTATCCATTGACCATTTTCCCGGCGGGCTTTGGTTTTAGATCCCCTCGAATCGGAACCGGCGGTGGCTTCGGTTAAACCGAAACCCCATAATGCCTGACCCGAGCATAGGGGAGGGAGGTATTTTAGTTTTTGTTCTTCAGTGCCATAGTGGTAAATAGGTCCGATACCGAGCGAATTATGAGCCGCCAGTGTAGCTGCCTGTGAGCTGTCGATTCGTGCCAGTTCTTCCACGGCAATGATGTAAGATAAAGTGTCGAGTCCCTGCCCACCATATTCTTCAGGCAGGTACATCCCAAATAAGCCAAGTTCACCCATCTTTTTTGTTAAATCGATGGAGAATTCGGCTTTTTCATCAAGTTCCTGGGCAATTGGTTTAATTTCTAATTCAGCAAAGTCACGAACCGCTTCCCGGATCATTTTTTGTTCTTCACTTAAATTGAAATCCATAGTTTATTAATTTAGATTTGAAAATTATTTAATTTGAAGATTTTAAATATTATGCTGTTTTAGAGAATATTATTTTTTCTGAAAAATTTATAATCCGCCTTCGTACCGAAACTTCCGGATTCATACCGTTGATTATTCTCATTAAGTGATAAATCTAATATTAAATGAAACGGCAAACCCCCATAAATTGAATCGATCCACGTACTTTTCTCTTAATTCACTTACCAGATAAATTTGAAAAACTTACGGTTAAGTTGGATCAAATTTCCACTTCAACAAACTACAAAATTGTCATTTTGCAGAAATCATTTCTTAATTTTCAAATTGACTCATTAACAAATCTTCAAATTGCCTTATTCAAGTTCAATCATCTGCGTCCCGGCTTCGATCATTGCATCCAGTTCTACCAGTACTTTTGCAATTGTTCCATCTCTTTTAACAGTGATATTGTTTTCCATTTTCATGGCATCAATTACAATCACCACCTCATCCTTTTTAACTTCCTGGCCTTCGTTAACTAAAATTTTAAATACCCTGCCCGGGATTGGAGAGATGATGAAGTTTTCTTCATTCACAGGAATTTCTTCTTCACCAACAGTATGTTCAGATTCGAGTAAATCATGTCGTTTGATCAAAAATTCACCGCCATTAATTTCTACTTTGATCATTTCGTCTTCGGTTTTGGTGAAATTTGCGAAATAACTCTCTTTCCCGATTTTAAAATCCACTTCATTTTGTCCTAAATAAATGAGTTCACAGTCATATTCTTTATCATCAAAAATAAACTGATAAGTATCGTCTTCTGATTTATTGACTTCAATTTCATGGTCTTCTCCATTGAAATGGATTTGTAGCGTCATAAGGTTTCTCCAGTAACCAATGGCATTCCATACATCGTGTTTGGATTCCAGATATGTTTTCTCGCCTGTTTCTACGTTTAATGAATAAATCAAATAAGCGAGAATGGCAATTGGGTCTTCAACCTGATTTTTGTTGTAATTATTTCTGTTTGGAGCTTTATCTTCTTTCACCGTCGTTGAAGTTTTGGTTGTTGATACTGTTGTTGTTTGGGCATTGCGTAATTTATCGATTTCTTCTTCGAAGCGTTTTTTCGCCAATCCTGATTTATAGTCACGGTATTGTGTTTCGTGCATGGCAAATTCAAAAAGCTCTTCATCATCGGGCCCTGTTTCCCATCCGTTTTCTTTCATCTCTTTTCTGAATTTATCCAGTTCATCCGGATAAGCATCCTGTGGAACTCCTGTATAGAATTCCCGGTTTTGCGATTTAGCCAGTTCCAGAAGTTCGGGAGCGAGCGGTCCGGGTAAGGTTCCGGCCTTTCCTAAAATCATATTCCAGGTATTTTCATCCATAATGGAATAACGCTCTTCTCCTTTCGATAACTGAACAATATTTAAAAGTGCAACATTTTTAACATATTGACTAAATGGTGTTACGAGTGGTGGATATCCCAGTTTAGGCCAAACATAGCTAACTTCATCAAATAATTTAATCAATAACTCATCTTCGGTAATTTCATTCTTACCGGCAGCTTTTAAAGAATAATTAATGCCATCGTGAACACCCTTGAGGTCGGCCATCAAACTTCCCATCATCCCTCCGGGCAGCCCCGATTGTACCATCAACGAAGATAAGAACCTATTTTTGGGATTGATAAAGAAACCAAGAAAGTCGTCAATAAAACTTTGGGTTAATGCACGCGCTTCCATATAGGCTTTCATATTGATTTCCGGGACATCGAAACCGGCATCTTTCAACATTGCCTGAATGGTAATAACGTCGGGATGCACCATCCCCCATGAAAGTGGTTCCATTGCTACGTCAACATAGTCAGCTCCTGCTTTGGCCACTTCAAGCATAGATGCAACAGAAAAACCCGGGCCCGAATGACCGTGATATTGAATCACAATATTGGGATGTTTCTTTTTAATAACCTGAACCAATTTTCCAAGTGTTGCTGGCCGGCCAATGCCTGCCATATCCTTCAAACAAATTTCATCTGCGCCATACTCAATCACACGGTCGGCTAATTGGGCATAATAATCAACGGTATGTATGGCCGAATGAGTGATACTCAGTGCCGCCTGTGAAATCATCCCGGCTTCTTTGGCATATTTTACGGAAAGTTCAAGATTACGATGATCATTCAATCCACAAAATGACCTGGAGATATCTGTTCCCTGTGCTTTTTTTACTTTGTACATGAGTCGTCGAACATCTTTAGGCACCGGAAACATACGGATACCGTTTAAGGCACGTTCGAGCATATGTGTTTGTATTCCTACATCATTAAATGGCTGGGTCCATTCACGAACTGCAACATTCGGATTTTCGCCGTATAACAAATTAACTTGTTCAAATGCACCCCCATTGGTTTCCACCCTTGCAAAACAGCCCATATCAATAATTACAGGTGCAATCTTTTTTAACTGATCAATCCTGGGTACATATTTTCCGGATGATTGCCACATATCTCTGTAAACTAGGCTGAATTTAATGCTTCTTTTCTTCATTATTATTGTAATATATATTAGTATTTAACCCAACCGGGCTTCCTCTTTTCAAGGAAAGATGCCATTCCTTCCTGTCCTTCTTCTGAAGCCCGTAGTTCGGCTATTAAATTTGCGCTGTAATTTATCGATTCTTCAAAATCATATTTATTACAAATATTGTAAATAAGTTTTTTACATGCCGACATGGCATGCGGGCCGCTGCTTAATAGTAACTGAACCATTTTCTGAGCAGCCTGGTCAATTTCCTCAGCAGAATGTGCCGAATTAGCCAGTTGATAATCTGCGGCTTCTGTTCCTGAAAATCTTCTTCCGCTCAACATTAAATCCCTGGCCCTGAATTCTCCAATTCTTTTCACAACATAAGGTGAAATGGTTGCAGGAGCAATTCCCAGTTTTACTTCAGAAAATGCAAATTTTGCATCTTCGGTACAAAATACATAATCGCATGCTGCAAGCAGTCCGTTTGCACCGCCGATGGCTGCACCCTGCACAACTGCTATAGTGGGTTTAGAACAGGTGTATATGCTGTTAAAGCATTTAGCAAGTTTTAAACTATCTTCATAATTTTCATCAAAGCCAAATTCTGCAATGCCCTTCATATAATTTAAATCAGCTCCGGCACAAAATGATTTTCCCCTTCCTTTTAATAATAGAATTCTGACATCGGCCATATTATTAACCGTTTCGACACATTCAATGATTTCTGAAATCATTTCGGCATTCATGGCATTGTGTTTGTCAGGCCTATTTAGCCAAAGCGTACCAATTTGGTCGATAAGTTCAAATTCAATATTATTAAAAATTTTCATTTTATATAAAATTTACATCCTGAAGACCCCAAACTTTGGTTCACCGAAAGGTTTGTTCAATGAGCTGGAAATTCCCAATGCAATTACTTTACGTGTATTTACAGGGTCAATAATTCCGTCGTCCCATAATCTGGCAGTGCTAAAATATGCCGATCCTTCATGATCATATTTTTTAATGATTTGGTTCCTCAAGGCATTAATTTCTTCCTTCGGCATTTCTTTGCCCCTGGCTTCATATTGATCCTTTTTAACTGTAATCAATACATTGGCAGCCTGACGTCCGCCCATTACCGAAATTTTGGCATTTGGCCACATGAACAACAGGTTTGGGTTATAAGCCCGGCCGGCCATTCCATAATTGCCGGCACCAAACGATCCGCCAAATATGATGGTAAATTTCGGAACATTTGCATTGGCAACAGCATGTACCAGTTTTGCACCGTCTTTTGCAATTCCCCTTCGTTCATATTCTTTCCCAACGATAAACCCGGTAATGTTTTGCATAAAAAGAAGTGGTATTTTACGGGCGGTACATAATTCAATAAAGTGGGCTCCTTTTAATGATGACTCATTAAATAGAATTCCTTTGTTGGCAATAATTCCAACCGGATAACCCATAATCCTGGCAAATCCGGTAATTAAGGTTTTGCCATACCTGGCTTTGAATTCATGAAATTTACTTCCGTCGACCATTCGCATGATAATTTCCAGCGGATCAACCATTTTCCGGAAATCTATGGGAGCAATACCATAAAGTTCTTTCGGATCATAAGCAGGCTCTTCAATGGGGCTTAAATCCAAAACCTGTTTAACATTTTTGTCGAGATTTTGGAAAATGTTGCGGCAAATTTGAATGGCATGAACATCATCATCGGCATAATGATCGGCAACACCCGAATGACTGGTATGCACATCGGCTCCTCCAAGCTCTTCAGGGGTTACTACCTCGCCGGTTGCTGCCTTTACCAATGGAGGTCCTCCCAGAAAAATAGTCCCCTGGTTTTTCACAATGATGGTTTCATCGCTCATGGCCGGAACATAAGCTCCTCCTGCGGTACATGATCCCATTACAATTGCAATTTGTGGAATTCCCATGGCCGACATTCGTGCCTGGTTATAGAAAAACCTGCCAAAATGATCTTTATCTGGAAATACATTGGCTTGTTCAGGTAAAAATACACCTCCGGAATCAACCATATATACACAGGGTAAATGGTTTTCCATTGCGATTTCCTGTGCCCTCAGATGTTTTTTGATGGATTCTTTAATATAAGTTCCACCTTTAACAGTTGCGTCGTTTGCGATAATTATGGTTTCGCGTCCATTAATCACCCCGATACCGGTAATAATTCCGGCAGAAGGGTGTCCGTTATCATACATGCCATAAGCAGCTAAGGCAGAAAGTTCCAGAAAAGGTGTGTTTGGATCGATGAGTTTATCAATTCTTTCACGGGCCAGTAATTTACCCCTTTCTTTATGTTTTTTAACAGCTGAATCAGATCCGCCACTCTTAACTTCTTTGTAGATTGTTTTATACTCGTTTAATAGCTTTATAAATTCTTCCTTATTCTTTTTAAACTCATCAGAGTTTACGTCAATTTTAGTTTCTAGCTTAAACACTTCTCAAATTTTTAGTTTGACTATATTTTCCTTTAATGATGCTATTTATCAAATATTTTGTATTTTTACTTCAGTTGTTAGCAGATTAACAACTCAACTTTTGTAAGATGCAAGTATAACGAAAATTTTGGTCAATTGAAAATTTTCAGATTCCATTATCAGAAAATGAAGGGCGGTTGATCAAGCATATTAAGACGCAGGTTAATAACTGCAATGAAGGGCATTTAAAGTTAAAAATCCAAATAGCATTTAAACAAATCAATAAAAAAAATAAGTATGAATTATCCTAAAAAAGTAACTATTGGAGATATAACCGTAAGAGACGGTTTTCAGCATGAAGAAAAATTTATCCCAACCGAAGCAAAACTATGGGTACTGGAACATTTAATACTGGCAGGGTTTAAGCACATTGAATCAACAAATTTTGGAAACCCCAAGGGAATGCCACAATTTAAGGATGCCGATAATTTGATGAAAATGCTTCACAAGAGTAAAAAAGTTGCGCATTTGTTGGGTGATGTTTCTGTGACTGCCATCACAATCCGTGAAAGAGCAATTGAAAGAGCTATTCAGGCTAAAAAGGATGGTTATGGCCCCGACAGGGTTCTGGTAATGGTTTCGACCAGTGAATCTCATCAGCGGAAAAACTCGGGCCTTGGTATCGAAGACTATTTTAAGATGTGCGAAGAATGGATTCCGAAATGTCATGATGCCGGAATCAAAGTAAATGGCACTGTTAGTACGATTTGGGGCTGCCCGATTGAAGGGCCAACCGAAATGTCGAAAGCGATTGAATTTACAAAACGCTGGTTTGATATCGGAGCCAATGATGTTGAACATGCAGATCATGATGGTTCTGCTTCACCCGACAGGGTCTATAAATATTATTCCATGCTTTTAGATGCCATTCCAAAACCAGAAAAACACATCGTTCATTTTCATGAAACCAGGGGCTGGGGGCTTGCAAATGTGCTGGCTGCTTTACAAGCCGGAATGACCAATTATGAATCTACAATGGGCGGTATCGGTGGCCAACCTGCTAATTTCGTTAGTGGAGTGCCGGTTTCAGGAACTGGTTCTTATTATTATAAAGATCCCAAGGCGGTAGGTTTGGTTTCAACAGAAGATATGGTTGTGATGATGGATGAAATGGGGATTGATACCGGTTTGGATGTAGATAAGGTATTGGAAATTGGCCGAATGGTTGAAAGAATCGTAGGGCGTCCCTTACGTTCCGAATCAATTAATAACGGAAGGATACCTAAAGAATTATCAGGTCGAAAATAATTGAAAAATTTTAGGAAAAGGTGTCATTCTTTCATCTGCAATGACACCTTTTTTAATTAGTTTTGGTTGATGATTAAAATAATAGAAACCGTTAGGGATGGTTTTCAGGGAATCGGGACAATGATTCCTACGCCTAAAAAAATTGAATTCATCAACATCTTGCTTAAGGCAGGCTTTGAGGCTGTTGATTTGGGTTCTTTTGTTTCGAAAACGGCTATTCCCCAAATGGCTGATACAGCAGAGGTAATAAAATGCCTTGATTTTAAGGATACAAAAAGCAAATTAATGGTTCTTGTGGCGAACAGAAAAGGTGCTGAACTTGCTTCGGAATTTGAAGAAATTGATCAGTTGATTTATCCCTTTTCAGTTTCTGAAACATTTCTTAAAAAAAATATCAATGCGGATTTTGGAAAAGCTGAAAATCAAATTGATGAAATTCTGAATGTATGCCTGAAAAGCCAAAAAGAATTGATCGTTTATTTATCAATGGCATTTGGAAATCCTTATTCCGATCCCTGGAGCCTTGATATTATTCATGAATGGATCAGGAAATTGGCAAACAAAGGGATCAGAATTATTCCATTGTCTGATATTACGGGCGAATCTACCCCAAAAAATGTTCAGGAAGTGTTTTCCTCAATTATCCCGGCATACCCGAAGATTGAATTTGGATTTCACCTGCATGCCAATCCCAATGAATGGCAACATAAAATTGATGTAGCTTATCAATCGGGTTGCAGAAGGTTTGATTCGGTGCTGGGAGGCCTCGGTGGTTGCCCCATGACCGGCTATGAATTACTGGCAAATGTGGATACCCATGCTTTGCTTCGTTATTTTAATGACAACGGCCTCAAAACCTGTATAAATGAAAATAATTTACTACAGGCCAAAATCTTATTGGATAAAATTTTGATTAGATAATCTCACTGAGTTTAAAAGTTTCTTTCACTTTAACCCCTTTCTCAGTCATCTCAAGGCTGCAGCATTCGTGATACAAATCGTGCTCAAAAAACAATATGGTTTCTGTTTCCATGGCTTCTTTAAAAAAGCGTTCGCGGTCTTTTAACGTAACCAGTGGTTTTGTATCATAAGCCATGATCCAGGGCATGGGGATATGTGCCGTTGAGGGAAAAAGGTCTGCGGCATAAGCAATGGTTTTCCCATTGACTTTTATATGCGGAATAATTTGGCCCTGGGTATGCCCATTAAAAATTTTTGCATAGATGTTTGGAATGATTTCTCCTTCTTCTTCAACTATCTTCAATTGTCCGCTCTCCTGGATCGGGAAAATATTTTCTTTCAGAAACGAAGCTTTTTCTCTCCGGTTTGGATTTGTGGCCCAATCAAATTGATCGCGACTGACCCAATATCGTGCATTTTTAAAAGTTGGAACCAATGTTCCGGCTTCATTATACTTAATGCTTCCCCCACAATGATCGAAATGCAAATGTGTTAATAACATATCGGTGATATCATCGGGGGTATATCCATGTTTTTTTAAAGAAGATTCTAAAGTAGCATCTCCATTTAGATAATAATGTTTAAGGAATTTTTCATCTTGTTTGTCGCCAATTCCGTTATCGATCAAAGTTATCCTTTCTCCATCATCAATTAGCAGACAGCGCATCGACCAGTTGCAGAGGTTATTCTCATCGGCCGGATAGACTTTGTTCCACATCACTTTAGGAACGACACCAAACATGGCTCCGCCATCCAATTTTAAATTTCCGGTTTCTATTGCAAATAATTTCATATTCATTAATTTTTTAAGTCAAATGATTAAGAGCATAAACATAAGCCCCGATTGAAGTGGCTTGCGAAGTGCCCAGTTTACTTATTCCCACCCCAATTTTCTTTACCGGATCGTAATCCTGTAGATCACGACTGAAGGGTACTTTTATTTTTCCTGATGAACTTGTAATAAATTTCTTTAGGCCGTTTTCCGTTTCAAGGTTGCATACGAGTAATTCGGTTCGGCTTATTTGTTGATGACTAAAAGTAGTCAATTTCGAATTCATTTCATCCACCAGTGCCTGAAGAAATAATGGATGCGCACCGGATAATCCTCCACCAATTACAACCAGTCCATCAATGAGGGTAACCGAATTAGCAAGCGAATCACCTGCCACCATCGCCATTTCTTCAAATGCTTTTTTTGCTGCATTTTGATTCCCGGCCATATGACCGATGCCTATTTTATAAATGGTTTCCGGTTCAGGGGTTATATTCATATCCAGGTTTGCTTCACGGGCATAAACCCTCTTTATTCCACGAATACTTACACTGTCTTCAGAATTTGTTTGTGGATATAATTTATTTCTGATTCTGCTTATTTCAACACCAGCAGAATTATCTCCCAAAAACATTTGCTGGTTAATGGCAATTCCGCCTCCAAAACCAGTTCCAAGGGTGATTCCGAAGAGGTTTTTAAACTGTTTTGGATTCCCGTTTTTTTTAAGTAAAGCGTTTATTTCGGGCAATATCCCTGCAACGGATTCGCCCAGGGTAAATAAATCACCATCGTTATTAATAAATACAGGCAGCTTGAAATGATTTTCAAGCATTGCTTTAAGGGCTACACCTCCCCTGAATTCGGGTATATTAGCCAAATCACCAATGATCCCGTTCTTATAATCGGCAGGTCCCGGGAAACTAAAACTAATTGCAACAGCTTTTTGTTCTGCCAGTTGCTGAAGCTGTCCAAATCCATCAATGATAACAGTTAATATCTGTTCAAGTTTTAATCCTTTAATTTGCTTATTTATTGGTTTGAATAACTCTTTACCACTTTGCATGGCCGAAAAAACAAAGTTTGTTCCTCCGGCATCAAGGGTCAGAATAATTCTTTTATCTTTTAAATAGTTCATGAATAAATAAATAAAGGCGTAAAATTAGGAATTATTTTAAAAAAAACGGCCTGCCAAATTTGGCAGGTCCGTTGGATGCAAGATATATATGGAAGAAAGCTTGTTAGTTTAAAGCTTTCTGTTGGACGCCTGTCCGTTTTTCCACCTTACGGTAGTTGAGTTTCATGCTGAAATATTCATTGCTCATTATGATTGAAATATTGTCTTCATTCGATTCAATGATTTCATATTTTGGATTGACCGAACCAGATTTTAAATCCCTGTAAACAAATGGGCCAAATGGATTGCATTCAATTACAAAATAATTATCCAGTCCGTCGCGGCCATCATAATAGGGGCCACCAGGTTCACCGTAATTGACCCAGATTTCATAATCCACTTCCCAGGCATAATCCAGCCAACCATATCCATCCCAAAGGGATCCATCATAATACATATTATAAATTCCAGGTTCTATTCGATAATACTCATTCCAGTAAAAATATTGAGGGATGGCAAAGGTACCAGGTTCAATATATTCCGGTTCAGCTTCGCTCCAACTTAAAGCAAGATATGCCCTCCCGTCAAAGCCATCATAGCCCCAGTAACTTTTACTGCAAGAGTTCAGGGATAGCATTAAAATCCCTACAATTACAATCTTAAAAAACGTGACCTTAAAATGCCGTTGTCTGAATTGATATGATATTTTAGTTTTCATGACATCTATCTTTAATTAACAAATACGGGCCCACTCATCTTTATCCAAATAATGTGCCAATGTTTTATTTTATAATTTTTGTAAGATTGGGTATGATTATTGTATTTTTATAAAAATTATGGATTTATTACAGGGTAAGTATCGATTTAACAATCAAATTAAAACATAGGTATTTACTTTCTTACGTACAAATTTATTAATGACCTCAAAAAACTTTAGAAATGAACTGGAAAATAATCATCATTATTGCGCTATCATTAATAATGGTAGAAACAACAAACGCAAATGACAAACAAAAGAAAATAACTGTAAGTGGCTATATTACAGATGGAGACGATAACCGTTTGGAAGGGGTATCAATAATTGTTGATGGTGTAACCTTAGACAAAACAAGCAACCGTAAAGGATTTTATAAAATAAAAGTTAGCCCCGATATTGAAACAATTATGGTTTATTCATTATTGCATGGAGGGCTTGAAGTAGAATTCACGGGCCGGACAAAAATTGATTTCATTCTTGCTCCAAGTACACTTCCCGAAGGCAAATTTATTACAAAAGAACAATTGGTTGATATTGGTTATGGGACTGTTAAAAAAGGTGACTTGACATATAGTTCCGGATCTATTGAAAATGAAGAATCAAAAGTGCCAAAATACAGTAATATTTTTGACATGATTGCCGGACAAGTGCCAGGTGTGGTAGTGAATGGAAGCTCGATCGTTATAAGGGGAGCAAGTTCTGTAGCCGGAGATTCCCAGCCTCTTTTTTTAGTGGATGGAATTTCTACATTGTCCATTGATATGATCAATCCTGCAGATGTTAAATCTATTGATGTTTTAAAAGGATCGGCCGCTGCAATTTATGGCACAAGGGGTGCCAATGGTGTCATTCTTATTAAAACAAAAAGAGGTTCCGATAAGAAGTAAAATTAATATTTTCAATAAAAACCTTTAAAATCAATAAAATGAAATGGAAAACAATCCTCTTAATTGTTCTTGCAATTATTGTTGTAGACAATTTAAACGCTCAGAGTAAAAAGAAGAAAATTACTGTAAGTGGTTATGTAACGGATGCGAATAAAAACCCAATTGAACGCGCTTCCATAATTATTGACGATGTTCAATCGAAAGAATTTACAAACAAAAAAGGTTTTTATAAAATTAAAATTGATCCTGACACCAAAACGATCACTGCCTTTTCTATAAAACATGGGGGCATCGAGCTTGATTTTACTGGTCATACAAAAATTAATTTTGAACTGTTGCCAGATTCGACAAATGAAAATTATATCAGCCCGGAAGAAGCTGTGCAATACGATTATGGATATGGCAAAATTGACAAAAAACAAAGCAGCTACAGTATTGGCCAGGTTGAGGATGAACAAATTGAGAATAACAGTTATACAGATATCTATCAGATGATAAAAGCGCGTATTCCCGGTGTATATGTCAACGGGAGAATGATAATCATCAGGGGATTGTCCTCAATGAATGCCCAGGGGAATCCATTGTTTGTTGTTGATGGATCAGAAGTTAGCAGCATCGATTCTTTAAACCCAAGAGACGTTAAGTCTATTTCTGTTTTGAAAGGATCTGCAGCGGCTATTTATGGTTCAAGAGGTACTATGGGTGTAATTGTAATTACAATGAAAACAGGCGCAAACAGTAAAGAATAAAATATAGATATCGCTTGATCATCCATCTCAAAAAATGCATCTGAAGCTAAAAGAACAGAAGCGGAATTTTTGGTACGCGACCTAAATTCTTATCACTTTTAATGGGCTTCCAGCCAATTGTTCCCGGTATTCATATCCACTACAATTGGAACTTCCATTTTTATTGCGCTTTTCATATTGTGTTCAACAATGGTTTGCACCAAAGGAAGTTCATCCTTTAAAGTATCAAAAACCAATTCGTCATGAACCTGAAGGATCATTTTTGATTTTAATTGTTGCTTCTGAAATTCATCATGTATCCGGATCATCGCAATTTTGATCATGTCAGCTGAAGAACCCTGGATGGGGGCATTGATGGCATTTCGTTCGGCAAATCCGCGTACCATTGCATTGGCCGAATTTATATCTGTCAAATACCTTCGCCTTCCCATGATTGTTTCCACATACCCCTTTTCCCGGGCAATGCTTATGGTCGCTTCCATATAATCTTTTATCCCTTTGTAAAGTTTAAAATATTGATTGATAATCTCGGCGGCCTCCTTTCTTTGAATTCCGAGCCGTTCGGACAAACCAAAAGCTGAAATTCCGTAAACGATTCCGAAATTGACCATTTTGGCATTTCGTCGCATATCTTTAGAAACCTGATCGAGTGCTACCCCGTAAACTTTTGATGCTGTGGCAGTATGTATATCAATTCCTGCTTTAAAATCTGCAATCATTTCAGGGTCTTTGCTCAGTTCGGCAATAATCCGCAATTCGATTTGTGAATAATCGGCGGCAAATAATATATGGTCATTATCTCTTGGAATAAAGGCTTTCCTGATTTCACGTCCTTTTTCTGTCCGGATCGGAATATTCTGAAGATTGGGATTTTGAGAACTGAGCCTTCCGGTTGAGGCAACTGTTTGCATATATGAAGTATGAATCCTGCCATCACGCGGATTTACCATGGCCGGCAAGGTATCAACATAGGTTGATTTTAACTTGCTAAGTGATCTGAAATCCAGAATTTCAGAAATAATGGGATGTTTTTTTACAAGTTTTTGTAAAATGTCTTCGCCGGTTGAGTACTGTTTGGTTTTGGTCTTTTTCGGATTATCGATTATTTTTAAACGATCAAATAATATTTCACCGAGTTGCTTTGGAGAAGCAATATTAAATTCCTGACCGGCGTGTTCATAGATGGTATCACGAATTCGAAGAATTTCCTGGTGTAATTCATCAGAATACGTTTTAAGCGTTTCAATATCAAGTTTAACTCCTTCGGTTTCCATCGAAACCAGGACCGGAATTAATGGACTTTCAATGTTTTTATATAATTCTGAAACACCTGAATCGCCAAGCTTTGGCTTAAAAATTTCAGCCAGCTGTAGGGTGATGTCTGCATCTTCACAGGCATATTCAACCAATTGTGAAATTTTGTGCTTTTGTACCTCCCTCATGTTCAGTTGATGGCCCCGTCTTTTATCCGTTATTTCATCATAACTGATGGTTTTGTAATTCAGATAGGTATCTGCTAAATAGTCCATCCCATGCCTTAAATCGGGTTCAAGTAAATAATGGGCAATCATGGTATCAAAAAGTGGTCCTTTAACTTCAATATCATACCACTTTAGCATACTCATATCAAATTTGATATTCTGTCCTGTTTTTTCAATTTTTTCATTCTCAAATAAGGGCTTGAATGCTGATAGTACCTTTACGCAATCATTATAATTATCGGGCAGTGGAACATAAAAAGCTTCACCGGGCCTGTATGCAAAAGACAAACCAACCAACTCTGCCTTATTGGGATCCTTATCCGTCGTTTCTGTATCGAAACAAAATAAAGGTTTGTCTGATAGTTTTTTAATTAATTTATGTCGTTCAGTTTCTGTGTCAACAAGTATATAGGTATGCGAAACCGTTGATATATCATTTTTGTTTGATATTATATTTTCTTCTTCAGGTAATTCGCTGAACAAATCAGGCTGGCTCGTTGTATTTTGGATTTTCTCTGTAGGTTGCTGAAGCGATTGATCCGTAAAAAACCTTTTTGCAAATTGTCTGAATTCCAATTCTTCAAATAAAGCTTTTAACGCCTCCAAATTCGGTTCTTCAGTAACCAGTTTATCTTCATCAAACTCGATAGGTACATCCAAAATAATAGTAGCCAATTGTTTGGACATAAGGGCCTGTTCGCTGTATTTTTCTACATTTTCCTTTTGTTTTCCTTTAAGTTGATCGGTGTTTTTTAATAGGTTTTCGATGTTTTCAAATTCTGAAATAAGTTTTGAAGCTGTTTTTTCACCGATTCCTGGAACTCCTGGAATATTATCAGACACATCACCCCACAACCCCAGAATATCAATGAACTGTTCGGGTCTTTTTATACCGTATTTTTCACAAATCTCAGGAACCCCTAAAATTTCAGGTTTGTTGCCCATGCGGGCAGGTTTATACATATAAATATGATCAGATACCAATTGCCCGAAATCTTTATCCGGGGTCATCATATATGTGGTAAATCCTTTCTTTTCTGCTTTTTTTGAGAGGGTGCCAATGATGTCATCGGCCTCATAACCTTCGAGTGAAAGAAGGGGGATATTAAAAGCTTCGATCAATTTAAGTATATATGGAATGGCTAACGAAATGTCTTCGGGCATGGCTTCCCTGTTGGCTTTATATGCAGAAAAATCTTCATGTCGAACGGTTGGTGCTTTTGTGTCGATAGCAATTCCGATATGTGTGGGCTTCTCATTTTTTAACACTTCATACAAAGTATTGGCAAACCCAAGAATTGCAGAGGTATTTAATCCTTTTGAATTAATGCGCGGATTTTTATTAAGTGCGAAATAAGCCCTGTAAATCAATGCCATCGCATCGAGTAAAAAAAGTTTTTTTGGTTCAGCCATCTGTATATTATTCTTTTAATTTATTTGATGATGATTTTCAATTTTTCACTGAATATGATTCCTGAATATCGAAAGCCTCAATATTATGAAGTCTTCAAAGATACTTAAAAGATCATGATTGAAAATATTAATCCCATTCAACAAACGTTCAAATACCCAAAAAAATATTTTTTCTTCCCTTTTTAAAACCATATTTATGGCTAACTTTACCTGAATACAATACATGTTTTATGGCAAAAAGTAAGCAAAAAAAAATATTTGTGTTGGATACATCGGTTATTCTATATAACCACAGTGCCATTCACAGCTTTGATGATAATGATGTTGCCATCCCGATTACGGTTTTGGAAGAACTTGATAATTTTAAAAAGGGAAATGACATTAAAAATTTTGAAGCCAGGGAATTTATAAGGATCATGGACCGCTTGTCGGGTAAGTTTACGCTTCAAAAATGGATTCCTTTAAATGGCCAGGGAAAGGGTAAGTTTAAGGTGGTCATGAATGAAAAAAGTGAACTTGACGCCATTAAAATTTTTGGTGAAAATAAGCCCGACCATCGGATATTAAATGCCGCCATAGTTTTGGCCAAAGAAAATCCCGATAAAAAAGTAATTCTGGTTACCAAAGACATAAATCTGAGGCTAAAGGCCAAATCATTGGATGTTCCGGCTGAAGATTTTGAGACCGGAAAAGTAAAAGACGTCGATTCTTTATATTCCGGGAAATCGGTGATTGAGGATGTTGATAAAAGTGTGATCGATAAATTGTATGCCGATGGCAATTGTACTTTAAAAGATATCGGCGAAGCAGCTTGTCATCCCAATCATTATTTTATTCTGAAAAATAACCGGACATCAGCTCTGGCTTTCTACAATTCTGTTACGGGACTGCTAGAACGCGTTGAAAAGAAACCGGCCTACAAAATTTCGGCCAGAAACGCAGAGCAGGTTTTTGCGCTGCATGCCATTATGAACCAGGACGTAAAACTGGTTACTTTACAAGGGGTTGCAGGTACGGGAAAAACTTTGATTGCACTTGCCGGTGCACTGGATCAAAAACGATTTTTTAAGCAGATTTACCTGGCCAGGCCCATTGTTCCGCTCAGCAATAAAGATATCGGATATTTGCCCGGAGATATAAAGGATAAAATAAATCCTTATATGGAGCCACTTTGGGATAATCTGAAATTTATTCAGAATCAGTTTAATGAAAATGATAAAGAATATAAAGCGATTACCACGGCACTTGATACGGAAAAACTGGTGATTACGCCCCTTGCGTACATCCGGGGCCGGAGCATTTCAAATGTTTGCTTTATAGTTGATGAAGCCCAGAACCTGACACCGCACGAAGTCAAAACCATCATTACACGGGCCGGCGAAAACACAAAAATAATTTTTACGGGCGACATCTATCAAATTGATACTCCATATCTTGATTCACAAAGTAATGGATTATCGTACCTGATTGATAAAATTAAACACCACGAAATTTATGCGCACGTGCGTTTAGAGAAAGGAGAGCGTTCGGAATTGGCTAATTTGGCCAATGATCTTTTATAAGATATCTTATGTGTAAATTAGAGTGGCTCCTTTGGGTGTCACCCCTAAATACACACATTTATTTTTCTTCATAAATAACAGTCATTACGGTGTGCCCAACAATTTTTAAACTGCGTGGATCGATCACCGAAAGGTTGTCGCCTGTTGTATGCCAATGTTCAAAAAACCCGTTTGAACTTGCTTCGTCATAATGAACGATATCAATGGTTGGGATGTTCAGATTTTCATTGATGGGCACATGATCATCAAGGATGCCTCCTGCACGATTAGGTTTAAAATAGGCTTCATAACCCAGGCGGGCAGCAGTGTTCCAAACCTTGTCCATGATTCCCGGAGCATAATTCATTGAGGTGGCCTCTTTCATAAAAATTGGATCGCTTGCCCCAACCATATCCAGTAAAATGCCAAAACGGGCCCGGTAATTGACTTTATGTGGATTTTTTGACCAGTATTGCGAACCAAGGGCCCAACTGTCGTTGTTGCCGTAAGTGCCGGAATCTTCAACATCAAAAAAAAGAATATCTATTCCGGGTGAAGTGTTATGTTGGCTGAGCTGGCGTGCAATTTCGAGCAAAACGCCCACGCCGCTTGCTCCGTCATTGGCTCCCTGCAGTGGCTTGTCATGATTGTCCGGATTGTCATCCATATCGGCATTGGGTCTCGAATCCCAGTGTGCACAGAGCAGAATCCGGTTTAGTTTTTCGGGTTGAAAAGAGGCAATAATATTATAACCGTCGATGATTTTCCCATTATGCAGTCGGGTTTTAAACTGTTGGATTTCGACTGTTGGAGTGAATCGTAACAATGTCGATTGAAGATAATTCAGGCATTTGGCATGAGCTTCGGAACCTGGCACCCGTGGGCCAAACGATAATTGTTTTTCAATGAAATAATAAGCCGAATCTGCATTAAATCCCGGAACAAACACCTTTTTTTCTTCAATTTGTGAAACCTCTTTCTTGCTCCCGGCCGGTGCTGAGTTTCCACAAGAACTACCCAATATCATGAAGAGGGTAAATATAATGATCCAAATGTATTTTGTTTTCATATTAATGATCTTTAAATCGGGCAATTTCACCAAATTTATTTTCAAATACAAAATCATGCAATGGTTTTCGAAACCGCTCGGAATTTTCAGATTTTTGCATTCGCAAAGGGAGCATATCGGGATTGCCCAAATAACCGATTGCCAATACTGTCAGGGCTTCATAATGTTCGGGTATCTGAAATAATTCAGCAGCTTTTTTTTCTGAAAACCCACCCATTTGATGAACATAGATCCCATCGTACATTGCCTGGATGCTTAAGTGGGCAACCGCCTGTCCTGTATCATATTTATAGGCAGGGTTCGATGCAGTATCGCTCCTTTTTATACTTCCGATACAAAGAACCAAAACCGGTGCATTAATGGCCCACAACTGATTAAATTCAACCAGTGTTTCAAATATTTTCTGATAACTTTCTTCTCCTTTCCTTCCTATAATAAAATGCCACGGTTGATCATTCATTGAAGAAGGCGCCCATCTGGCAGCCTCGAACATTTTTATCAAAGCACGATCGTCAATTTCTTTATTACTAAAAGCCCTGGGGCTCCATCGGGAAGCCAGAACCGGATTAATGGCAAGGCTTGTATTGGCTTTTTTTGACATGCATTAAAATGTTAATGTAAATATTGTTCCTTCTTTAGGTGTTGATTTAACTGAAATTGACCCTTTGTGCAGGCTCATAATTTGCCGGGACAAACTGAGACCGATTCCGGAACCTGTTTTTTTGGACGTAAAAAACGGCATGAAAATTTTATCCAGAATATCTGGTTTTATCCCGCTTCCATTATCCGAAATTTCAATTAACACCCTTCCCGAATCATTTTTATAGCCGGTTATCGAAATGTACGGATTCTTGATATTGCTGACTGCATCAATTGAGTTTAAAAGCAAATTAATGAGAACCTGATCAATCAGATCCGGATCGGCAGTTAATTTCAAATCGCCGGGTATAATCTTGGATTCGCATTTAATGTTTAGCTTGTCAAGTTTGGGTTTCATTAATTCCGATGCTCTTTCAAATAATTCTTTAATCTCAAAATATCTGAAATTCGGTTTGGGTATCCTGGTAAGATTTCTATAAATTTCAACAAAATTCAATAAACCCTGGCTCCTGCTCTGGATTGTCTTTAATCCACTACTGATACCGTCTAAATCTTCCTGGTCAAGGTCTTTTAGTATTAGCCGTTCTTCAGGATTTTCGAACATCATTTCCTGCACAGTTGAGGCCAAAGACGAAATAGGCGTAATGGAATTCATGATTTCATGCGTTAGAACACGGATTAGTTTTTGCCACGATTCTATTTCTTTTTCTTCCAGTTCGGCATGAATGTTTTGTAGCGAAATGAGTACATACTCTTCGCCTCTCATCCTGAATTCAGTGGCGTAAACCGATAACTGTAGCAATTCATCCTTAATAAATAGTTTGATCAGGGTGTTATCGCCGGCTTTCATTTTATGAAATATTTCCGGCAAATCTTTTTTGATCAGTTTCAGATCATCAATATAACGAAGATTCGAAATCTTTAACAATTTTTTAACTGCATTGTTGATCATATCAACTTTGCCATCGCGGGTAAATGAAATAATCCCGATGCTTACATGTTGAACAACCGTTTGCAGATAATTATAATGCTCCTCTTTTTCGGCCCTGTTTCTTTTAAACTCGTTTATTACCTGGTTAAATTCTTCGTTGAGCCCTTCAAAACTTTTGCCCATCCCTTTATCAGAAAATGAACTTGCAAAATCAGAATACCTGATACTTTCCAGAAACTTACTTAGCTTTTTATTGGTGCGTTCAACAAAACGAATGGTGCTGATGATCTGTACGATGATCAGCGATCCCAAAATCAGCAAACTAATCAGGTATTTTTCAAATTCTGCCAGATAAATGAGCAGAAATATTGAAAATGATAATAAAAGGACTCTGGCAATTACCAGGATGCGAAATCTATTATAACCCATATTTTTCGATTCTACGATATAAGGAAGCTCGTGTAAGTCCGAGTTCTTTCGCAGCTTTACTTATATTGCCCCCATGTTTGTCAATTACTTTTCTGATGAGCATTTTTTCTGTTTCTTCCAGGTTCATATTGGAAGGCGTGAGATTTGAATTACTGTCATTGTCGATTTGGGGAATGAAAAAATCATGGGGTTCAAGTAAGTCAGATTCACTCATGATTACAGCCCTTTCAACAGCATGCTGCAATTCGCGGATATTACCGGGCCAGCTATGTTTTTCCAATCTTTTTGCGGTACTCGAATTCAACCTTTTTTTCTGAATTTTATATTTTTTGCAATATATCTCCAGAAAATGGTCGACCAATAATGGAATATCCTCAATACGCTCACGTAGAGGGGGCAACTGAATTTCTACGGTATTGATCCGGTATAATAAATCCTGCCTGAATTTGTTTTCATTTACCATTTGATACAATGGCATATTGGTAGCGCAGATTAATCGAACATCAATCGGAATTTCTTTATTTGTTCCCAGGCGAACAACTTTCCTGTTTTGCAGAACGCTTAATAGTTTTGATTGTAAACTAAAAGATAAGTTCCCGATTTCATCCAAAAAAATGGTGCCCTTATTAGCCGCTTCAAAACGACCTGCCCGGTCTTCTTTGGCATCTGTAAAGGCTCCTTTTTTAAATCCAAACAATTCGCTTTCGAACAAACTCTCGGAAATGGCCCCTAAATCAACGCTAATAAATACTTCTTTTTTCCGGTTTGAAGCCCTGTGAATGGCCCTGGCAATTAATTCTTTTCCGGTTCCGTTTTCACCCAAAATTAGAACATTGGCATCGGTAACTGCAACCTTTTGAACGGTTGTTAATACCTTTTCCATCGATTCCGATTGCCCGATTAAATTACTGTAAGCCTGATCTGAATCGGCAATCAAAACTTTTTGTTTGGTACGTAAATCTTCTAATTCAACTTTAGACTTTTTTAATTGAAGCGTGGTGGTAATAGTTGCCAAAAGTTTCTTGTTTTCCCAGGGTTTTAATAAAAAATTTGTGGCCCCTTCCTTGATCCCCTGCACAGCCAGTTCAATATCTCCGTAACCGGTAATTAAAATAACAACAGCCGTTGGATCGAGTTCCAGTATTTTATTCATCCAGTGAAAACCTTCTTTTCCGCTGGTTGCATCCGGCGAAAAATTCATGTCCAATAAAATTAAATCGTAAGACTCATTTTTTAGCAGATCCGGAATGTTTTCCGGATTGACCTCAGTATGAACTATGTTAATGTGTTGTTTGAGAAATAACTTGGCTGCTAATAGCACATCCTGATCATCATCAACGATTAAAACTTTGGCATCTAACTTCTCCATAATAATGAAACAAAAATTGAATGAATTAAAACATTGGCGTAAAGGTATAAATTCTGTTCGTATTTGTACAAAAAATTGAACGATATCGAACAATTGACCAGTTTCTGCCCATTAGCACCCTATGTAATGATCAATAAAAGAGCAACTTACAATAAGTGGCATAAATTTAGTTAAATAGTGTTAAAATATTAATTTTTAAGAAATGGACAGAGTTATAGAAAAGAAGAAATGGACGCCTAAAAAGATTGCAAGCATTGTTGCCATCGCAGCTTTCGTGTTTTTTATTGTTTACCTTTTATTTTTAAGAGACAAATCAAGCAAACTTTATGTTGATAAAAATCAACTTACGATTGCACCTGTACTGGCTGATAAGTTTCAGGAGTTTATTCCCATTGACGGGGTTGTGTATCCAAAAAACACAAATTATATAGATGTTGCGCAAGGGGGGGTGGTTGAACAAAAATTTGTTGAAGATGGGGCCATGCTCAACGAAGGAGATACCATCATTAAATTACTTAATACGCAAATGGAGCTCAGTTATATGGAGCAGGAAACCAGAATGCTTGCTGAAATAAATAATTTTAATACGACAAGGCTCGCCTTAGAGCAGAATAATTATTTAAGGCAAAAAGAAATTGTAAACCTTGAGTATACTATTGATAAAACTAAAATTGATTTTGAACGTAAGGTTCAATTAAAGAATGAAGACGTAATTTCACCAAAGGAATTCGAAGATGCCAAGCGAGAATATGAATTCACTTTAAAACAGTTGGACATTTCATTGAAGCTTCAACGTTTAGATTCCATGTCGGGGGCTAATCGTACCAAAGCAATAAATACTTCACTTGAAAGAACGGAACAAAACCTGGCCCTATTGAGAAGAAATATGGAAAATGCGTATATCAAAGCTCCGGCTACGGGAATACTTTCTTCATTTAGTGTGGAAATTGGGGAAACCAAAAGACAAGGTGAACGTCTTGGTCAGATTGATATGCAGGATGGGTTTAAGCTAAGAGCGAATATTGATGAACGTTATATTTCACGTGTTGCCGAAGGTCAGGGTGCTGAATTTGATTTCAACGGGCAGAATTTCCAACTTGAAATATTTAAAATTTATACCGATGTTACCAATGGTTCCTTCCAGGTTGATCTTCATTTTGTTGATGGTTATCCCGAAAGTATAAAACGAGGACAAACCATCCAACTGCGATTGAAATTTAGCAGCGAATCAGATGCCATTATTATAAAACGTGGAAGCTTTTTCCAGGAAACCGGTGGCAATTGGATTTATGTTGTGGATGAATCGGGAAGCTTTGCTTATAAACGTCCGATCAGGATCAACAGGCAAAACACAAATTACTACGAAGTTATGGAAGGTTTGCAACCGGGTGAAAATGTTATCGTATCTTCATATGATTCATTCGGAAATAAGGACAAACTGATTTTCAGATAATCATTAAAACATTAAAAAAACTAAATAATATTCATATAAAAATTATTTCACATGTTAAAAACAGTAAATCTATCAAAAGTATTTAGAACAGATGAGGTTGAAACCACTGCTTTAAATAATGTATCATTTGAAGTTAAAAAAGGAGAATTTGTTGCCATCATGGGCCCATCAGGCTGCGGAAAATCAACATTGTTAAACATCCTTGGATTATTGGATAATCCATCCGGCGGACAATATTTTTTCCTTGAAAATGAAGTTGCCAACCACAGCGAAAAACAAAGGGCAAAATTGAGAAAAAACAACATTGGATTCGTGTTCCAGAATTTTAATTTAATTGATGAACTGAATGTATTTGAAAATGTTGAACTGCCTTTAATTTATCTTGGATACAGTTCAAGTGAAAGAAAAAAACGTGTTGAAGAAGTGTTGGAGCAAATGCAAATTATCCATCGTAAAAAACATTTCCCATTGCAATTGTCGGGTGGACAGCAACAAAGGGTTGCAGTTGCGAGGGCCGTTGTTGCCAATCCAAGTTTAATTCTTGCGGATGAGCCCACGGGTAACCTTGATTCAGCGCATGGCGAAGAAGTGATGAACTTACTGGAGGGCCTTAACCAGGCTGGTACCACCATTATTATGGTTACACACTCGCAACGCGATTCGGAATATGCACAGCGCGTGATTAGATTGTTTGACGGCCAGATTATTAATGAAAATATTAAAAGCACAACAGCAGTTTAATAAAAAAAGGGAAAATTTCTGGTTATTAAGAAATGAAGCCTTGCGGTTAATAAATCAAATTATTTTTTGAGTTTTAAATGCTTCTTTCCTTGTTTTTGTGCTTCTGGTAGGTGTTGTACAAATTACTTGGAAAGAAGCTTTTTTTAGGAAAAAATCATCAATTAAATGATTGTAAATTATATTAAATTAACTTTTCGAAATCTATTTAAAAACCCAGGGTTTTCATCAATCAATATCCTTGGTTTAGGAATTGGGATGGCAGCTTCCATCCTCATTTCATTATGGATTTTTGATGAGTTAAGTTACGATCGTTATCATAAAAATGCAGATCGAATCTATCGGCTGGAACGTGAAATTATTCAAAATAATGAATCAAGGATGATTCCGATTACTGCAGCTGTTTATGCAAATCATATTGAGGCACAGTACCCGCAGGTTGAAAATTCGCTTCGGCTGATCAAACGAAATTATGCAATATTAAATGAAAAAAACATTGCAGTTCGTGAAACAATTTTTTTTGCTGAAAAAAGCTTCTTTGACATCTTTAGCATTCCTTTAATTAAAGGTGATCCATTAACTATTTTAACTGAGCCCAAAACATTGGTCCTGACAAAAACCGGGGCTCAAAAGTATTTTGGAGATGAAGATCCAATCAACCAATCATTAACATTTGATATTTCGGGCCAAAAAATAAATTATATGGTTAAGGGGGTTATGGAAGATATTCCTGAAAATAGCCACTTTCATTTTGATATTCTGGCCTCCTTTTCTACACTTGTTGCCAACCAAATGGTTGATTTAAACTCGTGGAACGACAATAAACTTTATACTTATTTATTGTTGAAAAAAGGAGCTGATAGTAAGCAAGTTGAAGAAAGACTTCAGGAAATGGTAACCACCTATGTTGATCCTGCACGCATACTCATGTTTGGGGGCAAGAAGCCTTCTTCTGACATTATTCTGAAACTCCAACCAATCACCAAAATTCATTTCAACGATGCTTCAAATTATGCAATTGAACCAAACAGAAATAAAAACCTGATTTATTTGTTCTCTTTTTTCTCTTTGCTTGTGTTGGCAATGGCCAGCTTTAATTATGTGAATTTATCAACAGCCATTGCAGGAAAACGCTCTTTAGAAGTTGGGGTTCGAAAAACAATGGGTGCAGCAAAAAAGCAATTAATTTTTCAATTCATTGGCGAATCAGTGATATTGTCAATGGTGGCATTGGCAATTGCATTTTTATTAATGGAAATTACATTGCCATTTTTTAATGATTTTACAAATAAATCCTTGTCTCTTGCTTCCATCTTTAGTGGAAAAAGTTTATTGTTTATTTTTCTGGTGGTTTTTGTCACGGGATTTTTATCTGGAATTTACCCGGCTTTTTATTTGTCATCTTTTAAACCTCTAACCGTTTTGAAAGGTAAAAGCTGGGGAGGTTTAAACAAATTAAGTTTACGGCAAATATTGGTTATTACACAGTTTACTATTTCCATCGCTCTGATTATTGGCGCGATAACCGCAAATCTTCAACTTAAATATTTTCGAAATAAACCCCTTGGGTTTGAACGTGAAAATGTTTTGATAATCCAGACAGGAGATAAGTATGCGAGGCAACATTTTGAACCGTTTAGAAATGAACTTTTACAGCAAAAATTCATCAAAAATGTTTGTTCTTCTTCAAATATTCCAACATCAGCTTCAGTTTCTGATAATTTTTACGGAATCGATACATATCCAGGAGAAAAATTTACCTTTTGGTTTTATTCCATTGATGAAAACTTCATAAAGACTTATGGAATTGACTTGCTTGCAGGTAGTGATTTTGCGAAAGAACATTTTTCAAATACGGAAAATAAATGTATTGTGAATGAGAGTGTAATATCCATATTAGGCTTTAAAAATCCCCAAGATGCAATCGGAAAAACAATAACCCATTTTGGATATAATGGCGATAAACAGGAACTAATTGTGGGTGTTGTAGCAGATTATCATTTGTTGGGATTGGATCAAAAAATTCGACCTATGGTTCACTATTTCAGCAATGAAGCAAGCTACTATATTTCTATAAAATATGAGAATGCTGAGAATGAAGAAATCTTAAAAATGGTTGAAAATATTTGGACCAGTCAATTTCCTCAGGCACAATTTAGTAGTAGTTTTCTTGAAAACAGATACAATAATTTGTATGTAAATGAACGAAAAATTAACCAACTATTAATTGCATTTACCCTGCTTGCTATTTTTATTGCTTGCATGGGATTGTTTGGATTGGCTGCCTACATTGTTCAACAAAGGACCAAAGAAATAGGGATCCGAAAAGTGCATGGTGCCCCTAATATTTCAATCATAAATTTACTAAATGGCGTATTTATAAAATGGGTGCTTATTGCCAATATTATATCATGGCCAATTGCTTATTATCTTCTTGACGAGTGGCTGGCAGGTTTTTATTACCGGGTGGATTTACCTTTATGGGTATTTCTTATCTCGGGAGCTATGGGTTTATTAATTGCTGTTGCAACAGTTAGTTATCAGGCTTCTATAGCAGCCAGATCAAATCCGATAGATAGTTTACGTTTTGAGTAAATAGATGTATATTAATAAAAATTATTATTATGAGAGAAGTAGTAGTTTTAATCCCGGATATTGACAGAGAACAAAACGTGGAAATAGATGTACGTATTAACGGTCGCAAAAAAACCCTTGAATACAGGGTTGAATTATTGGACTGGGAAGGAAACGATGTTCCGCCAAAAGATAAAGTTCAGGTTCTTCGTCATAAAATCGCAGCTTATGATAAAGATTGGGAACTTGTTGAAATTGGAGCCCCAAATGAAGATAACATCCCTCTGATGTTCCGAAAGAAATCAACCAAATAAAGCATTTAATTATAGAACCATAAAATTTAACTGTATGAAAAAAACACTGTTTACCTTGCTTTGTGTATTATTTGTATTTTCAGGTTTTGCACAAACTGATGTTGAAATTGAAAAAGAAAACATCAAAAAAATTATACTGACTGCCTATATTGATGGAATCCATAATAAAGGTGAAATAAGTCAGATTGAAGAGGGCTTCCACCCTGGTTTTAATTTGTTAATCTTACAAAATAACCGGCTCGAAAAATTACCAATCTACAATTGGATCGAAAGCTCAAAAGAACGAATAGAAAAGGATCCAAGTCCCCTGAAAGAGGCTGATAAGATGTTATGTGAGTTTATGAACATTGATGTTACAGGTACGGCTGCAGTTGCAAAAATCAAATTATCAAAAGGCGGAAAGGATATTTTTATTGACTATCTTTCTTTATATAAGTTTGATGAGGGCTGGAAAATTGTTGGAAAAATATATTACCGGTTACCCTGATTCATATTATGGAAAAGTTGAACTAAAAGTATGACTACTTTACTAAATTTACATCATAATATCGGGTATTGGAAAAGTGAAGAAAAAGACCTTAATTATTTTAATTTTTAGCCTGCTTTTAAGCGGGCTTTTTGCACAAAAAAGAACCTATAAAACCTTACGGACATTAATACCTCCAACAATTGATGGTGTATTGGATGATGAAGTGTGGGATCAGGTTGAATGGGCGTCGGATTTTAAACAACGTGAACCTCATAGCGGAGCTGATCCCTCGCAAATAACCGCTTTTAAGATTTTGTATGATGATAATAATCTTTATATCGGTATTAAGCTTTATGATAAGGATCCCGAAAAAATAGAAAAACGAATGACCAAAAGGGATCAGCTGGACGGAGATCAGATATTTATCGGGCTGGATTCGTATAATGACGACCGGACAGCATTTGTTTTCGGGGTGAGTGCCGCCGGAGTGCAAAGCGATATGTTGATCGCCAATGATATGATGGACCCGGACCCAAACTGGAATGCAGTTTATCTCGTCAAAGTTTCTCATGATCAGGACGGCTGGAATGCAGAGTTCAGGATTCCGTTATCGCAATTGCGATTTGCGAGTGTTGACGAATTAACCTGGGGAATGCAGGTTTTTAGGGTCATCTTTAAAACGCAGGAGAATGTAATCTGGCAATTTGTCCCACAGGATTCTCCGGGCTGGGTGAGCCAATTCGGTGACCTGATTGGTATAAACAATATTAAACCAAAACTTAACACTGAAATTTTGCCCTATACCGTTCTTAAAATGAGAAGATTTGAAGAAGAACCAGGGAATCCATATGCAACCGGAAAAGAAGAAAAAATTTCGATGGGTGTGGATGGTAAAATAAGCCTTACCAACGATCTGACTCTAAACTTTACGATAAACCCTGATTTCGGTCAGGTGGAAGCCGATCCTTCCGTTGTTAACCTTACTGCCTTCGAATCGTTTTTTGAAGAAAAGAGGCCTTTCTTTATTGAGGGAAAAAATATTTTTAGTTTTCCCTTAGCCAATGGAGGACCTTTCGAAGTTGACAACATCCTTTATACCAGAAGAATAGGGCGAAACCCACATTATGAACCTGACATTGCCGATAATGAATATCTTGACATGCCCAGTTTTACAAATATACTGGCAGCCTTTAAACTGTCTGGTAAAACCAGGCGGGGTTTGTCGGTCGGAGTAATGGAGAGCATGACCCCCCGAATGTTTGGGGAAATCAGTGACGGGAGTACCGGGCAAAAAATGGCTGTGGAACCATTTACCAATTATTTTTTGTCGAGATTTCAGAAGGATTTTAATAAAGGAACAACCACACTTGGCGGTATCATTACTTCCACAAATCGAAAAATTGAAGATGAAAGTTTGGAATACCTGCCAACTGCAGCATATACAGGTGGAATTGATTTTACGCATTCGTGGAAAGAACGGACGTATAATATTTCTTTTAAAACATTTTTTAGTTTTATTAACGGGAGCAGCGAATCAATTACAGATTTGCAGGAATCACCGGTTCGTTATTTTCAGCGACCTGATGCGAGTCATGTAAACTATGATACCACCCGAACAAATCTTGCCGGGCATGGGGGTATTTTTCAATTTAACAAAAGTGGAAATGGTCATCTTTCGTACACCTTTTTTGTGAATTGGCGATCGCCCGGACTGGAAGTTAATGATTTGGGATTTATTCAGCGTTCGGATGAGATACAACAAGTAGCATGGGCTTCATATCGATGGTTTCAACCATTTGGCATTTTCAGGAGTTTGAATTTAAGTGTGGCCCTCTGGAATGCATGGGATTTCGCTGGACGTGGAATTTATAATGGTGGAAATTTCAATGCAAGCGCACAGTTTAAAAACTATTGGAGCATTTCGACAAATGTAAATAAAGAAGGAAATTCATTGGCAAAATCAGAATTGCGGGGGGGGCCTTCATTAAAAGTTCCCGGTAATTCTCAGTTTAACATAAATATTCAAACAGATAGCCGCAAAAAAATCAGTTTTGGTTTTAACGGCAATTTTATGAGGGGTGCAGCGCAGTTCAATCGGATGAATAATTTTGGATTTTCATTAAGCTATCGTGCCACCGATGCCTTTAATTTTTCATTGGTACCTTCATTTTCAAATTCTACAAATGAATTGCAATATATTGACACCTACGAATATAATGGTGATCGATATATAATGGGCAAGATAAACAGTAAGCAATTTGGTGCTGCATTGCGCATTGATTATAACCTGACCCCTGAACTGTCGATCCAATATTATGGACAACCATTCATTTTTGCAGCAAATTATACAGAACTTAAAAAAATCACCGATCCATTGTCCGATAAATATTTGGATCGTTTCCATGTTTTTAATTCAAACGAGATTAGCTACGATCGTGAAAGCGAATACTACAATATCGATGAAAATATGGATGGTATTGTTGATTATCAGGTTGAAAATCCAAATTTTAATTTTTTCGAATTCAGATCAAATCTTGTTGCCAGGTGGGAATACAGCCCCGGATCAACCATCTATTTGGTTTGGGCACAGGGACGAACAGGGGATAATTCAAAGGGTCACTATTACTTTAAGGATGATATCGAAGATTTATCGAAAGTTTATCCGGAAAATATCTTTCTGCTAAAGTTTTCTTATAGAATTGTTTATAACCGGAAAGGTAAAAATTCTTAATTTTATCGTAGTAAAATATAAATAAATCCGACTTATATAATCATTAAAATTAAATGCCATGATTAGAACAAACAAATTAACAAAAATCTTTAGGACAGATGAAGTAGAAACCACTGCTTTGAACGAAGTTACTTTTGAGATTAAAAAAGGAGAATTTGTGGCGATTATGGGACCTTCGGGATGTGGTAAATCGACTTTGCTGAATATTTTGGGATTGCTTGATAATCCGACTGAAGGAGAATATTTCTTCCTGGATAACGAAGTTTCGAAACATTCCGAAAAACAACGTGCAAAACTCAGAAAGCAAAACATTGGTTTTGTGTTTCAAAATTTTAACCTGATTGATGAACTGAATGTTTTCGAAAATGTGGAACTTCCGCTTATTTACCTGGGCTATTCAAGTTCTGAACGTAAGAAACGAGTTGATGAAGTATTGGAGCAGATGCAAATTATTCATCGTAAAAAACATTTTCCACTGCAGCTATCAGGAGGGCAACAGCAAAGAGTTGCCGTTGCGCGTGCCGTTGTTGCAAAGCCGGGCCTGATATTGGCAGATGAGCCTACCGGAAACCTTGACTCAGCGCATGGTGAAGAAGTGATGAATATGTTGAATGACTTGAACCAAAACGGAACCACCATCGTTATGGTTACCCACTCGCAGCGCGATGCTGAATACAGCCAACGGGTGATTCGTTTATTTGACGGTCAGATTATTACAGAAAATATCAAAGATAAAATATTATAAGTTTCATAAAAATTTAAGCATATTTTGTAACACGCATTTCATCTCGTTGTCTAATATTTGTTATTTAACCTAAAAAACCATGATAAAAAACTATTTTAAAAGTGCTTACCGGAATATTGTCAGAAATAAGTTTTATTCTTTCATTAATATTTTGGGTTTGGCCATTGGATTTATTGCGACTATCATTATTCTTTTGTACAATCAAAATGAATTGAATTATGATAAGCACAATGAAAAATATGATCGTATATACAGGCTCGAATCGCATTTTACAATAGCCGGTAAGGATGATCTTTTTGCGGTTACCTCAGTACCCTTGGGGCCTGCATTCAAAATTGAATACCCCGAGGTGGAACAATTTGTCAGATTGCTGGGCGGAGATGGAATGCTTATCGAAATAGAGGATAAGGAATATTATGAAGACCGTTTGTTTTGGGCCGATTCTACAATTTTCGATGTTTTCACCCATGAATTCATCTACGGGGATGCAAAAAATGCACTTACGGAACCCAATACCTGTGTCATCAATGAAAGCTTGTCGAAAAAATATTTTGGCAACCGCAACCCCATCGGAGAAATCATAAGGGGTGCCGGGGATATTAGCTTCAAAATTACAGGTGTGATGAAGGATCAGCCTGATAATACCCACTTAAAGTATAGTGGATTGTTTTCGGTGGTTACTTTATCCGAACGGATTGGGAGAGATCGGTTTAATAGTATGGATCCACCCGCTTTCTGGAATATTGCAGTGCAAACTTATGTGCTGTTAAAAGAAAATTCCTCCATGGAATCTATCCTCGAGAAATCGCCCATATTTTATGAAAAATATATGAAATCATTGGGCGACCAGATCAATGGTAGCTTTGTTCCTATGGCCACAAATCTTGCTGATATACATCTTAATTCTAATTTAAAGAATGATGAACCAACAGGGAACAAAGGTTATGTGCTTATTTTTTCAATCGTTGCCCTGTTCATTTTGGTAATTGCAGGCATCAATTATATGAATATGGCCACTGCCCGGTCAACTAAACGTGCAAAAGAAGTTGGTTTACGTAAAGTGATTGGAGCTGTACGATCGCAACTTATGCGACAATTTTTAAGCGAATCTTTAATTTTGGCAATCATTGCCTTCATCATTGCCTTATTCACCGTTTATTTGGTGATGCCTTCTTTTAATGAATTGGCAGGTAAAAATTTGGTTTTTAATTTTATTGATTCAATTCAAATTATCGGATGGGCTTTTGCAATAGCTGTTATTGTTGGCGTTTTGTCTGGGAGCTACCCCGCATTTTATCTTTCTTCTTTCAAGCCGGTTAAGGTTCTTAAAGGAAAAATAAATTCCGGTAAATCGGGCGGATTATTGCGAAAAGTACTGGTGGTTTTTCAATTCACCATTTCCATTGCCATGATCATTGGAACAATTGTGGTTTCAAAACAATTAACCTTTTTAAGGACCAAAGATCTTGGTTTTGAAAAAAACAATGTTTTAATAACCACTGTTCAGGCAGATACTTCATTTTTAAGAAAGATGCCAACTTTCAGGGAGGAATTATTGCAAAATCCCAATGTTAAGGATCTGTCCACATCAACTGGATATCCTGGTGCTGTAAATGGTATTGTTGTGATGAAAGTTGAACAGGAATCAAAATTGAGTTCGGCAGATTCTACGAATTCGGTTGGCGGAAGTCATATGGTCGAAGAAACCCTGAACTTACTCTTTATCGACTATGATTTTTTAAACCTTTATGAACTTGAATTGGTTCAGGGTCGAAATTTTAGCCGGGAAATGGGTACTGATTTTCAGGAAGGCGTAATTATTAATGAAGCCTGTGCCAAAGAGCTGGGATGGACCGACAATCCGCTGGGTAAAAAAATTGGTTTCGGCCTTCAGTTGGATGGAACATTTCTCAGAAATACCAAGGTAATTGGTGTTGTGAAAGATTTTCATTACCGATCCATGCACAATGCAATTGAACCGCTTACCATGTTCCTGGCAGATCGTCCACAAAATTTCGTCTCCATTAAAATTGGGGAGGAAAATCGGCAGGAAACCATTCAATATATTGAGGATAAATGGAATTCATTCGGTGCCGTTCATCCATTCGATTTTGACTACCTCTCAACAATTATGGATGATATGTATCAGGCAGAGGATAAGATCGGAAAGGTTTTCACCATTGCTTCTTTGCTTTCGGTATTTATTGCCTTACTGGGCTTATTGGGTTTATCATCATTTATTGCCGAACAGCGTACCAAAGAAATCGGGATCAGAAAAGTGGTAGGGGCTTCGCTCGAATCTATTTTGGGCTTTTTATTTAAGGAGTTTGCCATTCTGATATTGATTGCGTTCATTATTTCGTCACCAATTGCTTTCTTTTTGCTTAGCGACTGGCTGAATACAAACTTTATTTATAGCATCAATCTTGGAGTCTTCACTTTTTTACTGGCATTTGTCATAGCATTCATCATAGGAATGTTAACGATCAGTTATCATATTTATAAGGCAGCCAGCTCAAATCCGGTGGATGCGCTTAAATACGAATAGTAATTTAAACCCAATTAAAATTCAAGGGTGAAGGTGCTTCCTTCGCCCTTTTTTTTCCCGTATGTGATGAATAGGGTAAAACCATATTTATCAATCAATCTTGTAATGTCGGACTTCAAAAATCGTCTTATTTAAAACTATTTTTTGCGAAGTTTTGCTCTTTTAATAACTAAAATATTAGTTGTATAATAATTTTACTTATATTTATAGTTTCATCAACCTGATTAAAAAATGATTACTAATTATTTAAAAACCGCTCTCCGGAATTTAATCCGGCAAAAATCATATTCATTTATAAATATTGGGGGCCTGGCTATCGGAATGTCTGTTTGCATCCTCATACTGACTTATATTTTTTATGAAGTGAGTTTTGATAAGTTTCATGAAAAAAAGGATCAAATCTATCGTTTATGCGTTGATGCCAATATTGGCGGAACCGCCATGGATCTCGCACTGAGCAGTGGCCCGATGGGGCCGGCACTTGTCGACCAGATTCCTGAAATTATTAATCAGACCCGTATATTTCAAACTTCGGAAAGGTTTTTAATTGCCAAAGATGAAAATAAATTTTATGAGGATCAGGTATATTATGTGGATTCCAGCTTTTTTAACATTTTTTCATTCAAGCTTTTAATGGGTGATCCCGATCGTGTTTTGGCGGCACCAAATAGTATTGTTTTAACTGAAAAACTGGCAAAGAAGTATTTTAATTCGGAAGATCCGATTGGGAAGGTACTCAGGGTAAATGATATTACCAATTTTACAGTTACAGGTTTGGTAGAGAACCCTCCGGGGAATTCGCATTTTAAATTTGATGCTTTATTATCAGTGGCAACTGTCGTGAATAATCCCAATTTTGGCCTGGATAGTTGGGGTTCCGTTTCCAAGAATACGTATCTGCTTCTTCGAGAAGGTGCAGATTTCAATAATGTACAGGAAAAATTTCCGGAATTTGAAGATTCAACCATGGGATTTCTAAAGGAGGCAAATGTTGTTTTTGATTTGTACCTCCAGCCCATTACAGACATACATTTATACTCCCATAAAAGAGGTGAATTGGGAACCAATGGCGATATTAATTACGTGTATATCTTTGCAGCCATTGCCGTATTTATTTTACTGATTGCATGTATTAATTATATGAACCTGGCTTCGGCACGTTCATTCAAGCGTGCCAAGGAAGTTGGAATGCGAAAAATCCATGGGGCGATTAAAGGCCAGCTCATCAGGCAATTTTTAGGTGAGTCGGTATTATTGAGTTTTATAGCATTGGTTGTTTCTGTGGTAATTGTTCAGTTAACATTATCGAATTTTAGTGATCTGGTGCTGACCGATGGCACGCTGGCAGTTTATAAGGACCTGCTTGTGATTATTCTGTTTTTCCTTTTTTTAACCCTATTGGTTGGTATCATCGGTGGCAGTTACCCCGCATTTTATCTTTCTTCATTCAGCCCCTTGGCTGCATTAAAGGGAGGTGGCGTTCGTGGTAAAAAGAAATCTTATGTCCGCAATATATTGGTGGTTTTACAATTTACGATTGCGACTATTTTAATTATTTGTACCGGAATTATTTATAGTCAGCTGAGTTATATGAACCATAAAGATTTGGGGTTTAATAAGGAAAATAAAATGGTGATTCCGTTGAATAATCAGAACCTGGTTTCAAAAATTCAAAGCCTCAAAAGTGAATTTAAAAACTTATCAGTCGTAAATAATGTCACCATTGCCTCAGGGCTCCCCGGTTATAATATGCGGGGAACCGGATATTTCCCGGAAGGGAAGGATCCGAATACGCCTATTATATTTTTCAATTTTGCCACCGACGATGAATTTTTTGATGCATTTGAAATGGAGATTATTGAAGGAAGGGGATTTTCGCATGAATTTGGTACCGATTCATTGGGCGTAATTATAAATCAAACATTGCAAAAACAGATGGAATGGGACAACCCGATTGGTAAAATAATCAGCACCAATCCAACCCGTGATGATTCAAGAAATTATAAGGTGATAGGGGTGGTTAAAGATTTTCATTATATTTCATTATTGGATAAAATCGGACCCATGCTGGTTCATTATGCTCCGGAAGCAACCCATACAATTATATTGGATTTAAACGATGCCGGTTCAACACAGCAAATTGAACTGGTGAAAGCCAAATGGGATGAACTGGTTCCGGCTATGCCCATGAATTATTCTTTCGTAAAGGAAAATTTTGAACGCAGGTATCGTTCGTACTTAAAAATGGGACAGTTGTTTCTGGTTTTTTCGATGATTGCCATTTTTGTTGCATGTATCGGATTGTTTGGCCTGGCTTCTTTCCTGACTGAAATAAGGACCAAAGAAATCGGTATCCGTAAGGTGAATGGTGCCTCCATGTCAACCATCGTTCGACTGCTTAATTTTGAGTTTTTAAAATGGGTACTGATCGCGAATATTATTGCCTGGCCAACCGCTTATTATTTTATGTCGGATTGGATTCAAAACTTTGCATACCGGATTAATATTACCTTGGTATTTTTTGTGGTGAGTGCGATTATTTCTTTGATCATTGCCTTGATAACGGTAAGCTTTCAAACCATTAGGGCAGCGAGGAGAAATCCGATTGAGAGCTTAAGATATGAATGATTTTCAGGGGTGACACCCAACAGGGTGTCACCCCTGAAATATAAACACTTAATGAATTCAGGATGGCAATCCTTCTATCCAATGGCATTAAAATTTTAAAGTAAAACGCGTCTCTTTATCAGGAACAGACTGAACAGAAATACTTCCCTGATGCAGATACATTATTTGTCGCGCAAGGCTTAAACCGATTCCGGAACCATTTTCTTTGGTCGAATAAAAGGGAATAAAAACCTTATCTAATTCTTCTTCAGGTATTCCGATGCCATTGTCTGTAATTTCCACAATTGGATTTCCATCGACGGATTGTGTGGCATTGATTTCTATTTTCTTGTTTTCTTGATGAACCAGGGCCTCCATCGAATTTTTTATCAGGTTTATCAGCAATTGCTCAATCAGAGCCTCATCAGCATATAGCATTAACTCATTGTCAATTTTTATTTCAAAATTGATCTTTTGATCCATGAAATTTTTATTGTAAAAATTTCGGATTTTTTGAATGCAGTGTTCGATCTTAAATTTCGATAAATGAAGTGTGGGGTTTTTGGTAATATTCTTATAAACTTCTATAAAATCCATGAGTGCATTTGCGCGTTCCTCAATTACTTTTGCATTAATCGAAATATCTTCGATCATTTCATCATTCAATTCAGCTGCTTTTATGATTTGATTATCACGATGAATATAACGGTTTATAACTTTTGACAAAGTTGTAATGGGCGTTAAAGAATTGGTAATTTCATGATTAAGAACCTTTATCAGGTTTTGCCAGGATTCAAGCTCCTTATGGTCCAATTCTCGCTTAATATTTTGAAATGAAATAATATGAATGGATTTTTGTTCAATATTTATACGTGTTTTTTTTATGGCAAGTGTAAGAATTTCTGACTTCAGTTTAATTTTCAACAGCTGAGACTTTTGAGTTGCCTGTTCGTTGATTTCCCGGTAAAAATCCGGTAGTTTTTCGGCAAGTTTTGTCATAAACTTACAGTTATCGCATTTCAATATGGATGCTGCTTCCGGATTGAATAATTCAATTTTCCCTTTGTCATCAAATGCAATGATCCCGATCCTGGCATTTTCAACAATGGTGTTGAGGTAATGAGTTTGTTGTTCGTTTTCAATTCTGATCCTCTGGAGTTCTTTGTTTATATGATCAAATGAAAGGTTGAGCCCTTTAAAACTTTTCAAGGTTTGATGATCACGATAGTTAAAGGCGGTATCTTTCGATTGTATCCTAAGTAAAAAATCAGCCAGGCTCCTATTGGTTTTGTTGATGTAAGCAATGAGTGTGATTGTTTGCATCAGCAGAAAAATAAAAGAGATTATACTCGTCATAATTTTATCATCCTGGCTCATAAAGAACGACAAAAGAACGCCTGTGATCACAATCAGTACGACCCGAAGAACAATGACCAGGTAAAATTTGTTAAAGCCCATACTTTTCAATTTTTAAATATAAAGTGGTTCTTGAGATATTGAGTTCTTTCGCAGCTTTGGTCAGGTTGCCCTGGTGTTTTTCGAGTACTTTCTTTACCGTATATTTTTCTACATCTGCAAGTTTATTTGACGGACCGGTTTCCCAACCCTTATCCGGTTTTTTTTCGATCCTGAAATCTTCAGCTCCCAGTATGTTTGTTTCAGAGAGAATTACCGCTTTTTCAATGGTATGCTTGAGTTCCCTAACATTGCCCGGCCAATGATGTTCCAGAAGGCTTTGGATACCCGTACTGCTGATCTTTAGCGCAGTTTTACCATATTTTTGGGTGTATTTTTTAAGAAAAAATTCGGCGATTAATAAAATGTCGTTCCCTCTTTCACGTAAAGGTGGTATTTCGATTTTGATGGTGTTTAAACGATAGAGTAAATCTTCCCTGAACAATTTCTGTTCAACCAATTCAAAAGGGTTTTTATTGGTGGCAGAAATCAGCCGTATGTTAATATTCTCTTCCCTGTCTGAGCCAACTGCCCTAATTTTTCTGTTTTGCAGAACACTCAAAAGTTTTGATTGGAGGTTCATCGAAAGATTGGTAATTTCGTCTAGAAACAACGTACCCCCGGAGGCTGCCAAAAATCTTCCGGTCCGGTCAGAATGTGCATCGGTAAAGGCTCCTTTCTTATGCCCGAACATTTCACTTTCAAATAAATTTTCGTTGATCGATCCCAGGTCCACACTTACAAACAACTCCTCTTTTCTTTCCGATAATTTATGAATTTCACGTGCCACCAATTCTTTACCCGTTCCATTTTCCCCAAGAATTAAAATATTTGCATCCGTATCTGCAACTTTTCTGATGGTTTTAAATATTTCTGTCATTTTGGGTGAAGAGCCCAAAAAATCAAGGTTCGCATTTAAGCTGTTTTCAATTAATACTTTTCGGTTGCCTTCAAGCTTTTTAACTTTTCGTTCCGATTCCCTCAATTTGAGTGCGGCATGCAAACTGGCAATCAGTTTGTCGATGTCCCAGGGTTTGGTAATAAAATCATAAGCACCTTCTTTGATCCCTTTGACTGCTATATCAACTTCACCGTAAGCGGTAATAAGAACCACCAGTAGCTCAGCATTGAGTTCTTTAATTTTTCTCAACCAGTATAAACCTTCGTTCCCTGAGTTCACACCCGCTTTAAAATTCATATCCAACAAAACTATATCCCAATCTTTTTCCTGAAGGTAGCCGGGAATTAAATTTGGATTTTTAATGGTTTCAATCTCCTGAAATTCGTATTTTAACGATTGTTTGAGCGTAAGCAATATGCTTTCATTATCATCAATAATTAATATTTTTCCTTTGCTTGGATTCATTGAAAAACAGTATTTTAAAAACAAATATAATAAAATTGTCCAGATGCTGAACGTAAATTGTACAGTATCTGAACAATTTATTGCATGTTCGGGCATTTATAAATGTTAAATGCCTGTAAATGAGCCATAAAAATCTTTTGGCATTTGCTTTGATCTCTGGGTTCAGCTAAAAATTTATACAATGATCAGATCTTATTTAAAAATTGCCCTAAGAAGTTTCACGAATAACATCACCTTCTCCTTAATTAACCTCTTTGGACTAAGTATAGCTTTTGCTCTATTTATACTGCTTTCGCTTTATATTACAAGCGAGCTTTCAACCGATAAGCATATCGAAAATGTTGAGAATATTTATTCTTTGCATGAAAAAAACGAACATTCCATATTTACAAGTGGCTTATTTGCACCCTACATTTCTGATCGTTATCCTGAAGTAAAAGAAAGTTGTGCATCCTTTGTATGGGATGGAAATTTTTTCTTGAATGATGGTCATTACGTACATTTTGATCGTTATGCTGCCGTCGATTCTAATTATTTTAAGATTTTTAAAAATGAAGCGATATTAGGTAATCTTGATCAGGCACTGAATGGGAAGAACGGGATGGTTTTGACTCAAAGTGCGGCAAAATCTTTATTTGCGGATAAAAATCCCATTGGTGAAATTGTGAGCCTTGAAAACGAATATGACTATGTGGTCAATGCGGTAATTCCTGATTTACCCGGAAATTCTTTCTTCAAAGCAGAATGTTTTACCTCTATTCAAAGCATGGAGGTTATGAATAAGGGCTTTCTTTCAAGCAATGCTGGTTGGTCGGTATATACCTTTGTTGAATTGAAAGAAAATGCAAATGTTCCTGCCTTGGAAGAAAAACTGAGTAAAGATTTATTAGCACAATTTAAACGAAAAACAAATTGGGGTTTAATCCCTTATGATGAACTTTATTTTAGTGATGTACATATTCCTGAAGAATTGGAGCATGGAAATAAACAATTCGTTTTTCTCTTTATTGGGATTGCCTTATTTATCATTGTGATTGCCTGTATTAATTATATAAACCTAACCACTGCTAAAGCGGCAAACCGCGCACGGGAAGTGGGTATTCGAAAAGTAGTTGGCGCCCACAAACAAAAATTGATGAAGCAGTTTTTAACAGAGTCAATCCTGCTTGTTTTCGTTTCACTCATTATCGGCTTTTTACTGGCAGAGCTTTTAATAGGAGAATTTAACGCCTTGGCAGAAACCAATTTTCATGTAAAGGTATTTTATGCTTTTCCTGCGAATATCATTTTTGTAGTTGGAGCGATATTATTGGGCATTATTTCTGGTTTATATCCGGCCTTTGCATTAACCTCATTTAAAACAGTTGAAGTTCTAAAAGGGAAAATATCAAAGAGTCGGGGAGGGATTATCGCCCGAAAAGCATTGATGGTTTTTCAGTTTGTAATTTCTTTAATCATGATTGTTGGATCCATCGTTATTTATCGCCAGATAAATCATGTAAAAAATTCAAGTATTGGGTTTCAAAAAGAAAATATCATTCGATTGAAAACGGATGATGACAAAGCTTTTGAAAATGCACAGTCTTTTAAAGATGAATTGCTTGCCATTCCGGGTGTTGAAAAAATATCGTTTTGTTATGGGGTGCCCGGTGAAGTGGGGCATGGAATAACTGCCACGGTAGATGGTGAAGACATCAATATGCGATTATTGGAATGTGACAATGAATATGTGGAGGTAATGGGTTTGGAGATGGCTAGTGGAAGAAGTTTCTCAAATGAGGATAATTCTGATTATGAGCGCTCTTGCATGATTAATGAAGCAGCGGTTAAGAAATATGGCTGGGAAGATCCCTATTCAATAAAACCCTGGGGATTTAAATTAGTAGGTATTGTGAAGGATTTTAATTTTGAAAGCCTGCATCTACCTGTGGCACCATTATTTATGCCCTTTTGGGGAGGTATGGATAAAATGGCCATTCGTATAAGTCCTTCAAATCAATCAGCGATCATTGAGAAAATTGAAGAAGCATGGATTAAACAATACCCTGAAGTTCCCTTTAATTATGAATATGTTGATCAGATTATCGATAAACAGTATAAGGCCGAAGAGCGTCTTGGTAAAGTGGTTAGCTATTTCTCTGTTTTTGCACTGATGATTGCCTGTATGGGATTATTAGGGATGACTTCCTTCATGATTCAGCAGCGCCATCGCGAAATTGGAATCCGAAGAGTATATGGGAGTGGTGTAAATCAAATCGTAAATGTGCTGTCTTTTGAATTTATAAAATGGGTTTTTATCGCCTTTGTTATTTCTGTCCCGCTGTCATATTATCTGATGAAAACCTGGTTGGATAGAAATTTTATTTCTCAAGTCGAACTGGAATGGTGGATTTTTATAATTAGTGGAAGTGCTGTTGTTGTATTATCGCTTCTTACGGTTAGTGTGCAGGCCTATCGTGCTGCTGTGATGAACCCAGTGGATAGTTTGAGGTATGAATAGTTAAAAAACTAAAAAATGATCAAATCATATTTGAAAATCGCAATCAGAAGTTTTACCAAAAACCTCACTTTTTCATTGATCAATCTTTTTGGATTGAGCATTGCTTTTGCATTATTTATTTTACTTTCGCTGTATATTAAGAGTGAATTAAGTACCGATAAACACATCGATAATCGGGAAAACATATATTGTTTATTTGAGAAAAACAGAAGCCATATTTTTGGAAGTGGTTTATTTGCAGCGTTTGTGGATGAGCACTATCCTGAAATCAAACAGGTTTGCAGATCCATCATATTTAGCGCAGATCTGTATTTGGATGATGGGAATGATGTTTACTTCGATAAAGTTGGATTGGTCGATTCCACTTATTTTAAAATGTTCAGAACCCATGCAATATTGGGAGAACTTGATCATTCGCTGGTTGGACAAAATGGATTGATCCTTACACAGCGTTCAGCAGAAGCGCTTTTCAAGGATCGTAATCCGGTAGGTGAAAAAGTATTATGGAACAACCAATTTGAACTTATCGTTGAAGCGGTAATTCCCGATATTCCTGAAAATTCTACCTATGCAGTCGATGCTTTTGTCTCAATTACATCCTTACTTTATATTCCAAATGGACCGCTGACAAACCCTAATGATTGGGGCATCAATACTTTTGTCGAACTCGAAAATAATGTCGATATTCCTTCACTCGAAAAAAAACTTAGTAGAGATTTACTGCTACAATTTGGACGAGATGCCAATTGGGGTTTAATTCCTTATTCATCCATATATTTCGATCAAAAGGTTCAGGCACCTGAAGAGTTCAAAAGGGGGAACATGCAATTTGTAATGCTGTTTATTGGTATCGCATTGTTCATCCTTGTTGTTGCCTGCATTAATTATATCAATTTAACAACTGCGAAAGCAGGAAGCCGGGCCAGGGAGGTAGGCATCAGAAAAGTAGTGGGTGCCTATAAGCAGAAGCTGATAAAACAGTTTTTAACCGAATCTGTTATGCTTGTTTTTATTTCGCTCATTCTGGGCTTTTTATGGGCGGAGCTTTTGATAGGGGAGTTCAACAGATTAGCCGAATTGAATTTGCAGGTAAAGGTTTTTTATACTTTCCCGTACAATTTCTTTTTTCTGGGCAGTGCCATTTTAATTGGACTGATATCAGGTTTATATCCGGCTCTGGCACTTACATCTTTCAAAACGATTGATGTAATAAAAGGGAAAGTGCTAAGAAGCAGAGGCGGAATTGTTGCACGAAAAGTTTTGATGGTTTTTCAATTTGTGGTTTCGTTAATAATGATTGTTGGAACCATTGTAATTTACCTCCAGATCGATTATGTAAAAAATATTAATCTTGGATTTGATAAGGATAATATCATTTGTATAAAAACAAAAGACAATGCTTATTTAAATGCACAGGATTTCAAAGAAGAATTATTGACGATTCCGGGGGTTCAAAAAATATCCTTCGCGAATGCCGTTCCCGGTGAAATTTCAAATGGGATGTTTTATCAGGTTGATGGCCAGGATATTAATATGCGGCACCTGAAGTGCGATCCTGCATATTTCGACCTGATGGGATTTAAACTCGTTAGTGGACGGCATTTTTCTGATGAAGATAATGCCGACAGGGCCGGAAAATATATGATGAATGAAGCTGCCGTAAAAACTTATGGGTGGGAAGATCCATATCAAATCCGGCTTTGGGGATTTAAATTAATTGGTATCGTAAAAGATTTTAATTTTCAAAGCTTGCATCAGCCGGTAGGCCCTTTGTTCATTACTTTTTTGGATGAAATGAACAAAATAGTGGTCAGGATTGCAGGAACAAACCAAGCTGAAATTGTGGAGCAGATTGAAAAAGCCTGGAAAAAAAAATACCCCGAAACCCCTTTTAATTATGAATTCGTCGATCAGGTTGTTGATCAGCAATACAAGGCTGAGGAACGACTGGGCAAAATTGTCACCTATTTTTCGGCCTTTGCATTAATAATTGCCTGCATGGGTTTATTGGGAATGACAACATTCATGATCCAGGAACGACGACATGAAATTGGAATCCGAAAAGTTCATGGCGGAGCCGTTAAACAAATTGTAAATATGCTTTCCTTCGAATTTGTGAAATGGGTTATACTTTCTTTTGTAATTTCTGTCCCGATTTCTTATTACCTGATGAAAAACTGGCTGATAAATAATTTTACTTATCATGTTGATATAAAATGGTGGATTTTTGCACTTAGCGGATTTGCGATGGTGATCATATCATTGTTAACAGTTATTGTTCAATCCTATCGGGCTGCTATGATGAACCCGGTGGATAGTTTGAGGTATGAATAGAATATTTTGGAAAATCAGTCCTAAATATAAAATTTAATAGTTATGATTAGATCTTCTTTGAAAATTGCCCTTAGGAGTTTTACTAAAAGCATCACTTTCTCACTAATAAATTTATTTGGATTAAGTATTGCCTTAGCTTTATTCATTTTACTTATACTTTTCGCAAGCAATGAGTTACAAACGGATAAATACCACAATAAGTCTGACAGAATTTATCGTCTTGCTGAACGCGAAAAACAATTCACTTTTACGGGAGCTAAGTTTGCTCAATATATTAACGAAAGCTATCCTGAGGTGGAAGAGGTGTGTCGAACATATATTACGGGTGGTGATTTTTCGTCTGATGCTATAGAAACTCATATTGATAAGGTTGCACTAGCAGATTCAAATTATTTCAAAATATTTACTCATGAATTATTGTTGGGAGATTTCAAAAATGCATTAAATGGAGATAATGGCCTCATTCTGACGGAATCTGAATCGAAGAAGCTATTTGGAGATGAGAATCCTATTGGTAAAGTTGTACAATGGAGTAATACGATTAATCTTGTTGTAAATGCTGTTATTAAAGATTTACCAATTAATTCAAGTATGCAGGTCGAGGCATTCGCTTCATTTATGTGTTTGAAATGGATAAATCATGATGCACTTTATAGTGATGGGAATTGGTCAGTTATGACTTGGTTAATGCTCAAAGAAAATACAAAATATAAAAATTTAGAAACGAAGATTAGTCCTGATTTGGCTACTAAATTTGGTCAAAATACAAACTTTGGATTGCAGAATTTAGAGGATATATATTTTAATAATAGCATTGTCGATAGAAATATTAGGCATGGAAATATTCAATTGGTTTATTTATTTATAGGTCTAGCTATATTTATACTGATTTTAGCGTGTATAAACTATATTAATTTAACCACTGCAAGTGCTAATACTAGAGCAAAGGAGGTCGGAGTTAGGAAAGTAGTCGGTGCCAATAAAACAAAACTTAGAACACAATTTCTTACTGAATCATGCACTCTTGTTTTTATTTCTTTGATATTTGGCTTCCTTTTAGCTGAGTTTTTTATTCCTACATTTAATCTATTAGCGAATACAAGTCTTACTATAAAAACATTTTATGAGCTTAGATATATTATAGGATTTCTGATTGGTGTGCTTTTATTGGGTATTATCTCAGGTTTATATCCAGCCCTCTTATTGTCTTCTTTTCGTCCGGTTGAAGTTCTAAAAGGGGAAAACTCAAAAAGCAAAAATGGTTTGTTGGCCAGAAGAGTTTTGCTGATTTTTCAATTTGTAATTTCTATGATAATGATTGTTGGTGCAATTATTATTTATCGTCAAGTTGATTACGTTAAACATTTGGATTTAGGATTTAACAAAGAACAAATCATTCACTTAAGAACGCGTGACAATTTGGTTAAAAAAAGTAATTCGTTTAAAGATGAGATACTAGCAGTTCCTGGCGTCGAAATCGTATCAGTATGTCAGGGCATTCCGGGAGACATTTCAAATGGAATGGCTGCTGAAGTTGAAGGAGAAGAAATCTTCATGAAACATCTACGCTTTGATGAAAATTATCTGGAATTAATGGGTATTAATCTAATTGATGGGATTGGATTCACAGCAGATAGTACTGATATTGGCAAAAACTATCTTATTAACGAAGCAGCAGTAAAACAATTTGGATGGGAAGATCCTTATGAAATTAATTTATGGGGAATGAAGTGTATAGGCATTGTTAACGATTTTAATTTTGCCTCTTTACATCAGCCAATCGGACCATTATTTATGACTTATAATCCATCAATGAGACAGTTGGTAATTCGGTTTACAAGTACGGAGGTTTCACGCATTCTTCAAGATTTAGAAGATATTTGGAATAATCATTATTCTGAAGATCCCTTTAAGTTTGAGTTTGTTGATGATATAGTTGATCAGCAATATCGTACCGAAGAACAATTAGGGAAAATCATTGGTTATTTTGCTTTTTTCGCCTTAATCATAGCAACATTAGGATTGTTAGGATTAACAGCTTTTATGATTCAAAGCCGCACCAAAGAAATTGGAATCAGAAAAGTACATGGAGGCTCAACAACAGATATCCTAAAAATGTTTTCTTTTGATTTCTTAAAATGGTTGTGTATTGCATTCATTATTTCAATACCAATATCATGGTATTTGATGGATTTTTGGCTGCAAAACTTTGCTTATCGTGTAAGCATTGATTGGTGGGTTTTTGCGTTGAGTGGGCTAATCTCATTGTTAATTTCGTTAATAACAATTATCAGTTTGACTTATAGAGCTACTGTAATGAATCCGGTGGATAGTTTGAGATATGAATAGATTCATTGGGGATGGCTTCCCGAATTCGGGAAGCCATCCCCAAGTTTGCAAATCTAAAATTTTAAACTGAAAATAGTTTCTTTGCCGGGAACAGACTGAACAGAGATGCTTCCTTTATTCAATCGGAGGATTTGCCGGGAGAGGCTCAATCCAACACCCGAACCCATTTCTTTGGTGGTGTAAAATGGGACAAATATTTTATCAAATTCTTCTTTAAAAATACCTTTACCATTGTCCTTAATTTGAATCAATATTTCATGTTTGTCTGTTTGGAAGGCTTCCATGATAATTTTTCCGTGCTCAATCCCATCCAGTGCATCCATCGAATTTTTAATTAAATTAATCAGCACTTGTGTGATTAATTTTTCATCGGCGGTGATGATTAATTGATCTGTTGAGACGGTGGTAATGAATTTTATCCCCCTTAATCGGAGCTCCTCCTTAAATAAAATATTAATATTGTCGAAAAGTGCACTTACCTCAAATTTTTCAAAAACTGGAGCCGGTATTTTTGTGAGATTCCGGTAAGATTCAACAAATTTTAACAAGCCCTGGTTTCGCTTATCAATGGCGTTCAGTGCTTCCAGTGCTTTCTCGATTGTTTCGTCTGAAAGTTGATCCAGCGTTTTTGGAAGCTTATTTGTGGAGAATAAACGGATAACGGTGTTTGTAAGCGAACTGATGGGTGTTATAGAATTCATTATTTCGTGCCTCAACACTTGTATCAGCCGTTGCCAGGCATCCAGTTCTTCATTTTCCAATTCCGAACTGATATTTTGAAAGGAGTATAAACGCAGTGATTTATCCTTGTTTTTGAAATAACGGCAAGTAATGCTTAACATAAGGATTTCTGTGCCAATATTTAGCTTATACAACGATTGCTGATTGTTGTTCAAATTGTTCAAATGTTGCACCAGGCCCGGGAAAATATTTCTTAATTGATCGACCGTCCTTATATTTTCAATGTTTAACAGTTCGCGGGCGGCATTATTTATCAGGTCTATTTTCCCATTTTCATCAATCGAAATAATGGAAGTCCCAATAATTTCGAGGGTCTGTAAAAAGTATAAATGTTCGCCTTCTTTTTCCAGTTTTGAATCGGCCAAAAGCTGAATGATTTCGTTGTAAACCTGGTTAAGTTGCTCATTTGAACCTTCAGATTCCATTCTCGAAAAACGTTCCATAAATCCCTGGTTCCTTATCAATTCCATAAAGCGGTAAAATCGCCGGTTCGCATTTTTTATATAGCCGATCAGCATCAAAATCTGGAGCAAAAACAAGCTTCCAAATGTGAACTTTGCTACCACTAAATAATCCTGATGCACGGACCAGGAAAATATCAGGCTCGTAAGGCCGATCAAAATAATTCTGAATACAATTTGAAAAGCAAATCGATTATAAATCATACTTTTTGAGTTTATTGTACAGGGTTTTTCGACTGATTCCAAGTTCAGCGGCTGCCAGAGAATAATTACCCCTGGCTTTATCAATTGCTTTTAGAATCAGCGTTTTTTGATTGTCATCTAAATTTAAGGTGTTAACAGCTTGTTTGATTTGACCTTCTGGAATAAATTCAATCATATTAAATACTTTTAAGTCGCCCATAATTACGGCCTTTTCTACCAGATGTTCAAACTCCCTGATATTTCCGGGCCATGAATATTTTTGTAAAAACCGGATTTGTTTTTTACTGTATTTTAATTTGGGCAACTGATACTTTTTTGCATATTTTTTCATAAACAATTCCAGCAATTCCGGGATGTCATCCAATCGGTTGCGCAATGGAGGGATCTCCAGTTGAATTGTGTTAATTCTGTATAGTAAATCTTCCCGAAATTTGGAAGCTTTTACCATATCATAGAGTGGTTTATTGGTTGCAGAAATAATACGGATATCAACCGGAATACTTTGATTATCGCCAAGGCGGTTTATTTTTTTATTTTGAATGACCGATAATAATTTCGATTGCTGATTCATCGAAATATTTCCGATCTCATCCAAAAACAAAGTTCCTTCCGATGCAGCCTCAATGCGTCCGACCCGATCTTCAATGGCATCGGTAAAAGCACCTTTTTTATGACCAAATAATTCGCTTTCAAAAAGTGAATCGCTAAGTGCGCCTAAATCAACCTTTACAAACAGCTCTTTGGCCCTTTTTGATTGAATGTGAATTTCGCGGGCAATGAACTCTTTCCCTGTTCCATTCTCTCCCAATATCAAAATATTGGCATTTGTTTTTGCCACTTTTGCTATGGTTTCCCAAAGTACTTTCATCGCATCCGACTTTCCTAAAATAAAGGAATGTTCGTCTTCAGCAGCTTGCGAAATATGCAATTGTTTGGCTTTTAGTTTTTGTACTTCCAGGCGGGATTTTCGAAGTTTGAAAGCAGATAAAACCGTTGCCAAAAGTTTTTCGTCCACCCATGGTTTTTGAATAAAATCAGCGGCTCCTTCTTTAATGGCCTTCACCGATAGTTCAATATCTCCGTAAGCTGTTATAAAAATGATAACGGCTTCGGCATCATATTTCAAAATTTCATGCATCCAGAAAATACCCTCATTTCCGCTACCCTGTCTGCCCGAAAAATTCATGTCAAGGATGAAAAGATCGAAAGTGTTTTGCTGTATCAACGAAGGGATGGTATTCGGATTTTTTGTGGTTACTATTTTAAAATATTCACCTAAAAACAATTTCAGGGCAATCAGTATTTCTTCATTATCGTCAACAATTAATATTTTACCTTTTCTCATCTCTATCATTGGTTTACAATTAACAAATATATTATTGATTTTTAAATGTGTGTAAAAATATTACGAAAAGTGTGAATAAATTACACACTAAAATATTTTCGTATTTATTAAAAACTCACAGGAACAGGTAGTTATGATTATGGCACATCAATTGCCTATTGATTTAAAAAATTGACTAATTTAATGTCAGTTCACCTGGAAGGGAGCCAAATGATAAAAAATTATTTAAAAATAGCAATAAGGAATCTGAAAAGAAATTTAACATTTTCAATTATAAATATCTTGGGTTTAACCATTGGTTTGGCAATTAGCTTTTTAGTGTTGCTATATGTTGTAAATGAAATAAGCTATGATAAATATCATAATGAAGCTGATCGAATATACAGAATAAATTCAAAAGTAAATAGCCCTGTATTGGACGAAGAAGAAAACTCGTCTTGCGTTTCTTACCCCTTAGGAACTTATATTGTTGAAAATTACCCTCAAGTTTTAAGTGTGGTAAGATTTTCCTACCCTTTTTCAAAGGTTTTTTCAATTGGTGAAAATATATTTGAGGAAGAAATGTATTTAACAGATTCAACACTATTTAATGTGTTTACGATCAAAGTTCTTCAGGGTGATCCCAGCCAAGCGTTAAACCATCCATATTCTTTAGTAATAACTGAAAGAACAGCCAAAAAGTTTTTTAGAGAAGAAAATCCTATTGGAAAATTGATTAAAGATGGTAATGAAACTTATGTTGTAAGGGCAGTGATTGAAAACTGGCCAAAGAATTCCCATATTAAATATGATGTGCTATGTTCGTATGAAACGATATATCAGTTTTATGGGGCAGGTGCAATGAAGAATTGGATTAATTTCGGTCACAAAACCTATGTTAAGCTGGCAAAGAATTACTTCCCTAGTGAACTCGAAGCAGAATTTCCGGGTATCATCGAAGAGAATATTTTAAGTATCCCGTTTGTAAAAAAGTATGAAAGTCAGTATGAATTTTCTCTTCAACCTTTATCAAAGATACATTTACATTCAAATCATTTGGTGTTAAATCATAGAGGAAGTGGTGAAACTGAGCCGGGAAGTATCACTACAATTTTATTGTTCTCTGTCATCGGGCTATTTATTTTAATTATTGCCTGCATTAATTTTATTAATCTAAATACAGCTCGTTCAAGCAATCGCTTACGTGAAGTTGGTATCAGGAAAGCGGTAGGAGCATATCGTAAACAACTCATTGGCCAATTCTTGATTGAATCAATTATTGTTAGCCTCATTTCACTGGTTTTTGCCATTACTCTTGCAGAGATATTATTACCTGAGTTCAATTTGATTGTCAGACAGAATCTGGAAGTTGATTATCTAAATCAATGGCAAATACCCCTTTCTTTTATTATCCTCGCAATTTTCGTTGGTATTATTTCAGGAAGTTATCCGGCATTCTACTTATCGTCGTTCAAGCCGATTTCTGTGTTATATGGTAAATTAAAGCTTGGTTCGGGAAGTAAAATGTTCAGAAACTCTTTAATTGTTTTTCAGTTTGTTATCTCAATTATTTTGATAAGTAGTACGGGAGTAATATATAAACAATTATATTTTTTAAAACAAACAGATTTGGGTTTTAATGATGAAAACGTATATGTTGTTCCATTAAGAGGTAGGGATGTAAGACAGAAGATTGAATTTTTCAAGAATGAATTAAAAGATAAAAAAGGTATATCCAAGCTATCATTAACTTCAGGTTACCCAGGAGGTAATCGTTTAGGAGAATTACTTTTTACCTTTGAAGGATACGAACAATCAACACTAATGAATTATTATAATGTTGATTATGATTTTTTAGATTTATTAAATATTAAGTTAATCCAAGGACGCAATTTCTCAAAGACATATTCTACCGATAACAGATCCATAATTATTAATGAAACTTTAAGAAAACAATTAAATTGGAATGAACCCATTGGAAAATCAATTTTTAGTTCCGAAGATGGTGAACTCATAACCTATAAAGTAATAGGGGTAGTAAAGGATTTTAATTTTCAATCACTTCATTCTTTAATTAAACCATTGATGTTAAAACTGGATGATAGAAATCATGCTTATATACTTGCAAAAAATTCATCTCAGAATCAACAATCAGTTATTAGAGAAATTGAAAATAAATATGAAGAAAATGAGCCATATTGGCCGTTTCTCGGATATTATCTGAGTGAAAGAAATCAGCAGTTGTATAAAACAGAATCAAAGGCTGGAAAAATGTTCACGTACTTTACATCTTTGGCAGTTATAATTGCATCGATGGGCTTATTTGGGTTAGCATCCTTCACCGCAGAACAACGAACTAAAGAAATTAGTATTCGAAAAATTTTAGGATCCAGCATTCAAAGCATAATACAAAAGTTGTCAATTAACTTTTTAAAACTTGTTCTTTTTGCTTCATTTATTGCGGTTCCTATTTCTTGGTATTTAATGGATGAATGGTTGCAGATTTTTGCATATAAAATAAATTTAAGTTGGTGGATTTTTGCTTTATCCGTTCTGCTGGCAATGATCATTGCTTTTATAACCATATTTTACCAGTCACTGAAAGCAGCAAGTTCAAATCCGGTTGATGCTATCAAATATGAATAATTGATACAAAATATTTTTAAAATGATACGGAATTTTATCAAAATCGCGATTAGAAACCTTAAACGAAACAAAACAATATTTGCGATAAATATATTGGGCCTGACATTTGGGCTCGCTGTTACTTCGCTCATTGTTTTGTATGTTAACAATGAACTGACTTACGATAATTATCATTCAGATTCGAAAAATATTTATCGTCTTTTCAGAATTCTTGAGTTTGGCAAATCAAGAGCAGAGGGCCCTTTGGTAAATGCTCCAATGGGACCTTTTTTAGTTGCACATTATCCGAAGGTATTGATTCAAACCAGGGTGTCGAGAGAAAATGAATTTCAGTTATTTCTGGCTGATAAGGCCTTTGAAGAAGAATTTTTGTATGCCGATTCAAGTTTTTTCCAAATTTTTACCTGTAAGTTTATCTTTGGAAATCCGAAAACTGCCCTGGTTGAACCTTTTTCTTTGGTGCTGAGCGAAAATATGTCGTTAAAACTATTTGGAAAACAGAATCCCATTGGCTTACTGGTTAAAGATGAAAATGGCCGATCTTATAAAATAACGGGTGTAATTGAAAATGTGCCCGAGAATTCACATTTGAAATTTGATATTTTAGCATCCTTTTCTACGCAATATTCCATAAATGAAGGAGAAAATATGATTGATGGCTGGGGGAGGAATTATAACAGCTATAGTACTTATATTAAAGTTTCTCCTGATTTTTTACCCGAAGAACTTAACGAAGGCTTTGAAAATATTTCTAAAAGCTATCTTTCGGATAATCCAATGTTTACATATAAATTCAAACTTCAGGAATTGGAAAAATTATATCTGGAATATGGAGAAGGCGGAAGTAAATCCAGGGTTATTCTGTTTAGTATCATCGGATTTTTTGTTCTGGTTATAGCCTGTATCAACTATATGAATTTAAATACGGCAGATGCACTGAAAAGGCTCAAAGAAATAGGGATGAGAAAAGTTTTAGGTGCTAACCGTAAACAATTGATCAGGCAGCTCTTGATTGAATCTACCATTTTTAGCCTGCTTGCTTTAGTTTTGGCCTTAACCCTGGCTGAAATTCTATTGCCTTTGTTCAATACAATTTTGTTAAAGAACCTCCATTTTGCATACATGTCAAACTGGCAACTGACGCTTTCTTTTGTAGTGTTAGCAATTATTACCGGAATTCTGGCGGGCTCATATCCAGCCTTTTATTTATCGTCCATTAAACCTGTTAATGCATTAAAAGGAAAATTTGTTTTTGGCTCAGGTCACGCTTTTTTCAGGAACTTCCTGGTCATATTCCAGTTTGCAATTACCATCTTTTTAATTTGTTGTGCCGGAATTATTTATATGCAGATCAGGCATAGCAATAAAGCCGATCTTGGATTTAACAAAGAAAATATATTTACACTTAATTTGTATTCAAAAAATCGAAATACTAATATTGTAAACAATTCTGATGCAATCGGGAGCACCGCTTATCTTTTGAAGAATGAACTATTGAAGCTTCCTGAAATTAAGGATGCTTCTATCGCTTCAGGTTTCCCTTTTGGAAGTATCGGTGTAGGGCGATATTTTATAGAAGATCAGGAAGACCCAAAAGTTCTTGTATCTTATTTTGCGGATGTAAATTTTTCAACTTTTCTTGGTTTGAAGCTGATAGATGGAGTAAATATTTCTGAAGAAAATGCGGCACAAAAAAACAATGTGTTGATTAATGAAACTTTTCAAAAACAGATGGGATGGAATAATCCGATCGGAAAAACTTTTTCACCTAATGATGATGAAACAATAGTTTATAAAGTAATTGGGGTTGTTAAAGATTTTCATCAGCGTTCATTTCAGAATAAAATTCTTCCTACCTATATTTCATTTTCGGATGATCTGAAGACTTTACATTGTCTGGGTGTAAAAGTTAATTCAGAACATTTGCAAACCATTCGCAACAGGATTGAAGATCTGTGTGCAAATTTAGATTTGAGATATGAAGTTAATATTTCTTATTTGCCCCAGGATATAGAAGAGGGTTATAAGGAGGAATATCGCACAGGTAAAATGTTTACCAATTTTGCCATCCTTGCTATTATTATTGCCTCGATGGGCTTATACGGACTTGCTTTATTTATCAGCCGTCAGAAAACAAAAGAAATTGGTGTCAGAAAAGTTTTTGGGGGAAGTGTGAGTGAAATTATTCTTATTCTTTCAAAAAATTTCATAAAACTGGTCATTATATCTGCGATCATTAGTATTCCGGTGGCCTGGTATTATACCGATAAATGGCTGCAATCATTCGTTTACCAGCTTGAAAACCGATGGGTCATCTTTGTATTGGCTCCCATTTTGGCGATCCTTATTGCATTTGTTACTATATTTTACCAATCATTCAAATCAGCAAGTGCAAATCCGGTGGATGCGATAAAGTATGAGTAATTTTATCCAGTGTAAATATTAAAAAATAGCATAATTCAACTGAATGGTAGAATTTATGAATTCGGGTTACAAAATTCAGCTTCCAAAGGCCGAAACTTCCTCCTTTATTTTTTAAGCCCTGCCTAAAATATTTCAATTTTTATGTCGAACAGAATTCTCAATTTGTTCTTAATAATTTAAGGTATGTCGAAAAAAAGGCTATTCGTCTGATATTTAAGAGTTTTTTAACAATTTATTAGCATTTTGGGTGTCTTAATAATGACTAATTTAATTAATTTTGATCCATTCTAAATTAACTTATCCAATCAGCAATAAAAGTGACTTTTAGATACATCAGATAAATAAAATTATTGATAATGAGTAAAAATGTAAAACGAGGATTAACCATTATAATAATCCTCTTCATTGTAGGAGTAATTGCTTATCCCAAGGTAAAACACCTTTTTAAATCGAATAAAACTGAGGCGGGAGCGCAAGGTATGGCTAACAGGACCGGTCGTCAGTTGCTCAATGTAAGCGGCTACCTCATAAAACCACAAGCATTAAGTGAATTTGTTGAATCGACAGGGACCCTCAGGCCGGATGAAGAAGTTGATCTTTCGTTTGAAACCTCAGGAAAAATTGTAAGCATTGGATTTACAGAAGGCACACGTGTTAAAAAAGGAGATTTGCTGGCAAAAATTAACGACAAACCTTTACAGGCACAGTTACAAAAACTGCTGGCTACCAAAAAACTCTTAGAAGCGAAAGAATTCAGGCAAAGAAGTTTGCTTGATAAAGATGCAATCAGCCAGGAAAGTTACGACCAAATTGTAACAGAACTACAAACCCTTGCTGCGGATATTAACCTGGTGAACGCCCGTATTTCGGAAACTGAACTCAGGGCACCTTTCGATGGGATCATCGGTTTACGATATTTGAGTGAGGGGGCCTATGCCAATTCTTCCACTAAAATTGCCAAACTCATCAAAATCAGTCCGCTGAAAATAGAATTTTCAATTCCCGGTAAATATGCCCAGCAAATTGAAATGGGTTACCCCATCACGTTTAAAGTGAATGATAAAATTTTCGATGCATCTGTATATGCGGTTGATCCTAAAATTGATCTGGAAACCAGAACAATTGTACTACGAGCCCTTTATCCAAATAAAAATGAAGAACTCAAAGCAGGGCACTTTGCATTTATAACTTTACAAATGTCAAAAATTGATGATGCAATTTCTATTCCTACAGAAGCCTTGATTCCTGAAATGGATGGAGAAAAAGTATTCGTTTATAAATCAGGGAAAGCACATTCGGTTAAAGTTGATATCGGATTAAGAACTGAATCTGAAATTCAAATAACCAATGGCCTCAGTTTCGGGGATACCTTATTGGTTACCGGAATCCTTCAGCTCAGGGAAAACCTTCCAATTGTACTTGATAGCATTGTAAACAAGAACTAAAAAGAAAATCTTAAACTATGAGTCTTTCATCAGTTAGTATAAAAAGACCGGTTCTGGCCACTGTTATGGCAATGGTTATATTGCTGTTCGGATTTGTCGGCCTTACTTATTTGGGGGTCCGCGAATTTCCTAGTGTGGATCCGGCAATCATTTCTGTCAGTACTTCATATCCGGGTGCCAATTCCGATGTTATCGAAACCCAGATAACAGAGCCGCTTGAGCAATCAATTAACGGGATTCCTGGGGTGAGGTCACTTACCAGCTCAAGTAGTCAGGGAAGCAGCAGGATCACTGTTGAATTCGAATTGTCGGTTGATATGGAAACCGCCGCGAACGATGTACGGGACAAAGTATCACAGGCCATGAGACGATTGCCCCGCGATTGTGATCCTTCAACAGTTTCAAAAGCTGATGCCGATGCAAGCCCGATCATGTTCCTCACGGTTGGAAGTAAAAAACGGTCATTACTCGAAATTTCAGAAGTTGCCGAACTAACGCTGCAAGAGCAGCTTCAAACCATTCCGGGCGTAAGCAGTGTGATGGTATGGGGGCAAAAACGATATGCCATGCGGTTATGGCTCGATCCTGTGAAACTTGCCGGTTATAAGCTGACCCCAATGGATGTCAGAAATGCGATAAACCGCGAGAATGTTGAACTGCCTTCAGGTTCTATTGAAGGAGATAATACACAACTGACGATCAGGACATTGGGGCTTATGTCAACCCCGAAAGAATTTAATGACCTGATCATTAAACAATCAGGTGATCAGATTGTCCGGTTTAAAGACATCGGACGTGCAGAATTGGGCCCGGAAGATCTCAGGGGAATCCTGAAAAGAGACGGGGTGCCGATGGTGGGAACAGCGATTGTACCCCAGCCCGGATCAAACCACATCGATATTGTAGATGAAGTTTACAGAAGACTGGAATACATTAAAAAAGATTTACCGGATGATGTTGAAATTGGTGTTGGATTCGACAATACAGAATACATCCGTTCGTCAATTAAAGAAGTTAAAGACACCATTTATATCGCTTTCGTTCTGGTTGTGGTGATTATTTATTTTTTCCTTCGAAGCTGGAGGGCCACATTAATTCCAATCCTGGTTATCCCGGTTTCGTTGATTGGGGCATTCTTTATCATGTATCTGGCTGGTTTTTCAATTAATGTACTTACGCTTTTGGCAATTGTTCTTGCCATTGGTATCGTAGTCGATGATGCCATTGTTGTAATGGAAAATATTTATGTTAAAGTGGAACAGGGCATGAGCCCGATTGAAGCAGCATTATCCGGATCCAGGGAAATATATTTTGCCATCATAGCGACTACAATTACCCTGATTTCGGTGTTTTTCCCGATTGTGTTTCTGGAGGGCCTAACCGGTAGACTTTTCAGGGAATTTAGTATTGTTATGGCCGGAGCAGTTGCAATTTCAGCTTTCTTAGCGCTATCGCTTACCCCGATGGTTTCTTCAAAATTATTAAAACCTCAAACCAAACACAGCTGGTTCTTTCGCAAAACAGAAAAGTTTTTTGATTCGCTCAACAATCGTTATAAAAATGCACTTGAAGCCTTTCTGAAAAAAAGATGGGTTTCGTTGTTAATCATTGGTGCTTCATTCATTCTGATCGTTATTTTATGGATGGTAATTCCAGCTGAAATGGCACCCTTGGAAGACCGTTCACAGATTTCGGTGAGTACATCAGCCTTTGAAGGAGCCACCTATGAATTTATGCTGGCTTATACTGAGGATATCGAAAAAGTAATTATTGAGGAAGTCCCTGAAATCGACGGCATTTCAAATATGATCAGAGGCGGCGGCTCCGGAAATTTAACAATAATGCTAAAGAAGCCTGATGAAAGGGAACGATCACAGCAGGAAATTGCGGATGCATTATCAAATGTTCTTCGGACCAAAACAAAAGCAAGGGCTTTCGTAAATCAGCGTTCAACATTTGGAGGGCGACGTTCCGGCAGGCCGATTCAATATGTTCTTCAAGCTACATCTATCGATAAGCTGAGAGAAATTATTCCACCTTTTATGGAAAAGGTAATGGAGAACCCGGTATTTGAACAAGCCGATGTTAATTTGAAATTTACAAAACCAGAGCTCCAAATCCATATCAATAGAGAGAAAGCAACATCTTTAGGGGTTTCGACTCAAAATATCGGACAAACCCTGCAACTGGCATTGAGCGGGCAGCGATTTGGTTATTTCTTTATGAATGGCAAACAATACCAGATATTGGGAGAGCTTGCCAGAAGCGACCGTAACAAACCACTCGATTTGCAATCGCTGTATGTTAGAAATAATTCGGGCGACATGATCCAGTTTGATAACCTGGTTACTTTCTCAGAAGAAACGGCTCCACCTCAACTCTACCGTTATAACAGATTTGTAGCTGCAACCATTTCGGCAGGCCTGGCAAAAGATAAAACCATCAGTGAAGGTCTGGAAGAAATGGACAAAATTGCTGCTGAAGTGCTTGACGACACTTTCAGAACTGCTTTAGCCGGTGATTCTAAGGATTTTAAAGAAAGTTCATCTAGTCTGATGTTTGCCTTTGTACTGGCTTTAATATTGATATTTTTAGTGCTGGCCGCACAGTTCGAAAGCTTTAAGGACCCGCTCATCGTTATGATGACCGTACCACTTGCACTTACGGGAGCCCTTTTATTCATGTGGTATTTTAATATTACCATGAATATTTTCAGCCAGATTGGTATTATCATGCTTATCGGGCTTGTGTCAAAAAATGGTATCCTCATCGTCGAATTTGCCAATCAAAGAAAACAAACAGGGATGCCGAAGATGGAAGCAATAAAATATGCTGCCATTGCACGATTAAGGCCCATTTTAATGACAAGTTTGGCAACTATTTTGGGGATTGCCCCATTGGCACTTGGGTTTGGAGAAGGAGCACAGAGCCGAATTGCAATGGGTACCGCAGTTATTGGCGGTTTATTGATTTCAATGTTGTTAACGCTTTTTGTGGTTCCGGCCATTTATTCATTTATTTCAAGTGAAACAAAAAAATCTGAAAATGAAGTTCATTTATCTTAGTTTATTTATTATCTCGTCTTTTTCAGCAATCAGGGCCCAAACAGTTTACGGGCTAAAAGACTGCATTGGTATTGGGCTGGAAAGAAATTATTCATTAAGGGTTGCCAGAAATACTGAAACCATTGCAAAAAATAATTTTACCAAAGGCAATGCCGGATATTTACCATCATTGGATTTAAGCAGCAGATATAGTGGAACTTTAAATAATACCACACAAAACCTTGTTGCCGGCGGACAAACAGTTACCAATGGTATAAATAATACCACAACCTATGCAGCCCTCTCTTTGGGATGGACCATCTTTGATGGTTTTAATGTGCAGACAACCTATAAAAAATTAAATGAATTGCAAGAATTGGGTGCCTTAAATACACAATTGTCGGCCGAAAATTTAATTACAAATGTTATTTCAGGTTATTATAATTACATCCTGCAGGTTCAAATGCTAAAGAATATGGAATATGCCATGGAACTTTCAAGAGAACGTTTACGAATCGACGAAGAAAGATATTTGCTTGGTTCAAGTTCTAAATTGCAGGTATTGCAATCGAGGGTGTATTTGAATGCTGACAGTTCAAGGTTATCAAAGCAGTTTGAAGTAGTCAGGACCGCACAGGTGGGCCTGAATGAGCTTATGGCTCTCGAAGATTTGGGAACCCAGTTTCAGACAAAAGATGTGACAATTGAAGTTCTGCCCCAGTTTACATATGAGAAATTATTGGACGAAACCCTTTCTCGAAATTCAAGCCTTCTCATTGCTTCAAAAAATAAAACGGTTTCAGCATACGACTATAAACTCATCGAATCGAGATCGTACCCATATTTGAATTTCTCAAGCGGATATAGTTATAATTTGAATACCTACTCAAACAGTACCAACAAAAATCAAATCACCAATGGAATGAATTATGGCCTTACACTGGGCATGAGTTTATTTGACGGTTTTAACCAGAAAAGAAGCCTTCAAAACTCTGCGATTGAACTACAAAATAAGGAGTTAAAATATTTTGAGGTTGAACAGGGTGTGCGTGCCGATCTGATTACAATTTATAATGCATACAGCAATAACCTGAGGTTGATTACATTGGAAGAACAAAACGTGCAGACGGCAACAGAGAATCTTGATATCGCCCTGGAAAGTTATAAGTTAGGTAGTTTATCGGGAATTGAACTCAGGGAGGTGCAAAAAAGTTTACTCGATGCCAAAGAAAGGTTACTACTGATCCATTACCAGGCCAAATTGGCCGAAATCTCTCTCATGTTGATTTCGGGGAATATCATGGTTTATTACGAATAAATTTGATAAAGGTTTAATGTTTAGGGGTGCCATACGCCAGTTGGCGAATGGCACCCCTAAGCTTTCTCAGTCTTCTTTCCGAATCCCTATTTCATCCAGAATAATAACAGCCTTCGAAGTTTTATTAAAAATGAACTTGATTTGTTCGATCTCTTCAAACGAAAATTCCGGATTTTTCGATTTAAATAATTCAAAAGGTATGGCGACGGTTTGTAAAACAGGCTCGCTCGATTTTCCATAGCGTTCTTCAAACTTTTTATAACGCATGAATTTAGCTTCTAAAGGCGGCATGATCGAGATAAATTCTGAAATGGGCAAAGCACAAATAACTCCTTTGGCATCTGTCAACTCCACCGTAAAGTCAATTGGAATTTTTGGTTTTTCAGTTTCGTCCTTATTTTTATCTTTCTTTTTCTCCTTTTCTTTATCCTTGTTTTTATCCGCTTCTTCTTCTTTTTCAGTGTTATTTTTATCTGCTTCCTTATTGTTTTCAATATTTACATCCTTCTTCTTTTCTTTATGCAACGACCAGTTTTCGTTTTCTTCCGAAGTATCAAGGCTATCGGGTTTTGGAACTTTTTCGTCGAGTTGGGCAATTGAAAATACCAGGGAGAAATTGCTGTTTTTCAAGCTGTCGAATCCTTCAGACGAAGGTAAAATAACTGAGTAGGAGGGATATATTATTGTAGAATCCGTTCCTACGGTATCAATTGGATTTGTGTTGATTTGTGCCGAATCGCTGAGGATTGAGTCTTTTTTAGGTTCCGCATTTTCCCAACCCAGGTAAACAACTTTATTTAAACGCAGCCCGCTGCCCCTTCTGAACCCCAAATCTTCTTCTCTCCAGATTCTTAAATTTTCACCCATAAGTTTTCCACCTTCAATGCTCGTGGTTGTTACATCAATATCTTCATCAAAATCAACAGCGAATTTTGTTTCTGAATCTTCAAAACGACTGATGTAATAAGTGTCTGGCAGCCAATTTTCACCATATCTGTAATCCTTGAATAGTGGCAGGTAATTGTGATTTCCCCTGAGGGTGGTTTCCAGAAATGAGCCGATATAAACCTTGGCAATTTGCCGTTGATCTTCACCTTTAATCAGGGCTTTTGTATTTAACAATAAAGCTCCCGGCATCCCGGAATCATGATTGCCCCAAACCGTATTAAATTGCCCGTGATTGGCCCTGTATATATAAATTGAGCTTTTAAATTTGTATTCGCCATCATCAAATTTGATCCGCTTAAACTGTTTGTCTCCTGAAAATGATGAAACATCCGCATCGTGTGATCCCTGAAACAGTAAATAATTCACGTTATTTAAAGGTGTCGGGTAATCAGATGGCTGGTACTGTCCGTCAACCGGAGCTATTGCAATCACCGACCTGATATTAAAATGATAATTAAATTTTATGTTGGCATCATCCGGATAATGGGATAAATTGTTAAATGATGCGGCAATGGCCACTGCCTCACCACCTCTTGAATGGCCGATGAGGGCGATGTTTTCCATATCAACTTTTTCATAGAATGGATTGCTTGTATCTTTTGCCCAATTTTTCCAGGCCGAAAGATGTTCGAGCAACACCCAGCCTCTGGCGTCATTTTCGGTTCGGTAGTTCTGGGTCCAGTCGCCGTTCAGAAAATTTTCATCAACCGATACCAGAATATAACCCTTACTTGCCAAAAATTCACCCAGGTATTCATAGCCCGGATCAGAATAATCCCTCATACTGTGATTACCATGAACAATAAGTACCAATGGAAATTTGCCTTCACCTTCCGGGTACCAAACCCTTCCGTTAATGGGGAATTTGGTACGGTTAAAACCCCAGTATTTTTTTCTCATTGCATTAAAACGCCCGCTAAGTTTTGTAACAAAGGCTTTACCGTTCACACGCTCGGTTATAATGGTGGCATCTTTTCCGAAAACATCCCGGCGGTCTCTGCCACTTCCATAGCTTAGTGTTTTTATTTTATAATCGCCATTTAAAGAGGGATCGGGCAAATCCAAATGTTTTACTGCAAGTTGTTCATATTTTTCAACCTTGATCAAACCTTCTTCGGTTCCGGTTTTTCCAATCCAAATAATAAAAAGAATGACCGAGGCTATGGAAATCATAAAAGAAATAATCACAAATATCTTATTCAGCAGTCCACTGGTTTTAAAATTTCCCCAAAACAAAGCAGTGATCGCTCCACCCAAAAGTGCGAAAGTAAAATAGATCCATGCCACAAACGGAATGGATTCACTTGTTCCAAACCCAAAAAATAAAATGAAGGTGATAAAGCCTCCAATAAACCAGGCCCCTCTTTTTAAGGGGATTTTTGAAAGAATACGAAGTGCAAGTTTAACACCCTGGCTAATAAAAATAAAACTCAGTGTGGCAATCACGAAGCCCACTGCAATATCAAAGAGCAGGCCCTGCGGTGTTCGCAGTTGAATACCTCCCAAATACCCTAAATATGCAAAAACACTTATAAATATGGAAATAATGGCTCCTTTTTGGGTTTTTAAGCCCGGGCCGTTTTTAATCAGCCACTGTTGAAGCTGGGTGCTTTTCCGAACAAAATATTTCCAAATTTTTGACAAAAATTGTCCGGGTTTTTTGAGAAGATTTTTAATGTTTAGCATGATGAATGAATTTAATATCTATAGATGATAAATTTAATTAATTAGAATAAAAGTTTAAAGGTAGCACCTTTGTTAATTTCAGAAGTTACGGAAATATTTCCATTATGCATCCGCATTATTTGTCGTGAAAGGCTCAGCCCAATACCGCTTCCTTTTTCTTTGGTTGAGAAGAAGGGAATAAAAATCTGATCCATGATTTCGGGTTCAATCCCTTGTCCGTTATCGGAAACCATGATACTTGTTTGTTGGTTTTCTGTTTGAGCCATTAATTGTATTTGTGGATCGGATGTGTTCTTCGTAAAATAAATGGCATTATTAAGCAGGTTGATCAATACCTGTTCAATCAGTTTTTTGTCGGCCAGAATGTTTTGATGTTTATCTGCACTGAATTTGAAAAGAATATTTTTCTTTTCAAACTCTTGTTTAAATAATACGCTCATATTTAAAAACAAATCATGCACCGATACCATTTCAAAATTTGGAGCAGGTAATTGCATGGATGTGCGATACTCTTCTACAAATGCCGAAAGACCCTTGCTTCGGCTTTGGATCACTTTTAAACCGTTTATTGAATCCTTGATGTTGTTCTCATTCAAATCTTTAGGAGATTGTAGTATGCCGTCTTTTTCAAAAATATTAATAAGGCCCGAGGCCAGCAATGTAATCGGACTCACCGAGTTTAAAATTTCGTGGGTAATAACCCTGATCAGTTTTTGCCAGGCATCCATTTCTTCCTGCTCCAGTTCATTGCTTATGTTTTGAATGGAAATAATTTTTATAAGTTTTCCCTTAATGATTAGCTCAGTTGAGTTCAGTGATAATTTGAGGATTTTATGATCTCTTTTAATTGAAATAAGTTCAGGGCGATTTGGTTTTAATTTTAACAATAGTTCGGGTAGGTTGTTCCTCACTTTTTTTAAGCTGGAAATATTTACAAGGCTTTTTAGCCCAAGTAAATTGTGGGCTGCCTTATTGCTCAACTCAATATGCCCGTCTGCATGGAAGGCAATGAGCCCCACATTAATATGTTCAATGGTGGTTTGGAAAAACCGATATTCGCTTTCTTTTTCAATTCGGACCCTTCCGAAGGCATCCAAAATTTCAGCAAAACTTTCGTGTAGTTCTCTGAACGAATCTTTTGTGCCCGTATTAAACTTAATAGTAGGGTCGTTATACTTGATACTTAACAAGAATTTCTTAACATCCCTGTTTATTCTATTAATAAAATGAATAAGGAGGATGAGCTGAATGACCCATAAAACCGCCAGAGAATAACGCGTAATCAGCATATATTCCTGTGAAAAGGTCCAGACAAAAATACTGGCCGTGATCCCGATTAAGATCACCTGGATTATAATGGACAAATAAAACCGTTTAAAGATCATATTTTTTCATTTTGTCGTATAGGGTGGAGCGGTTAATTCCAAGTTCCTTTGCCGTTAAGCTCATATTTCCTTTAAATTTTTGGATGGCCCTTAAAATAATTTGCTTTTCGTTTTCAGCCAAATTAAACGAATCAACATCCATATTTTTAGAACTGGTTTTCCCACTAAATGAAAAATCGTTGGCAACAATCTGATCCGTTTCTGTCATAATTACTGCCTTTTCGATGGTGTGTTGAAGTTCTCTGATATTTCCGAACCAAGCGTGTTTTTTTAATTTTTCAATTGCGGCTTTACTAATCGAAATGGTTTTGTTTTTATATTTCTGTGCATAGTGGTTCAGAAAATGATGGACCAGATTTTCGATATCATCGCTACGATCCCGCAATGATGGAATCTCAATTTGAATGGTATTGATGCGGTAAAGCAAATCTTCCCGAAAGCTATGTTCATCAAGCATTTTATAGAGATCCTTATTTGTAGCACAAATAAGACGGATATCAATGGGTATTGTTACAGCAGAACCAACTCTTGTAATTTCACGATTTTGAATTACAGAAAGTAATTTGGATTGAAGGTGAAGGGGCAAATTCCCAATTTCATCCAAAAACAAAGTTCCTCCGGATGCAATTTCAAATCTGCCGGCCCTGTCTTCAAGAGCATCGGTAAATGCACCCTTCACATAACCAAACAATTCCGATTCAAATAAACTTTCGCTGATAGCACCTAAATCCACACTTACAAAGATTTCATCCTTTCTTTTCGAAAGCCGGTGGATTTCACGTGCAATTACTTCCTTTCCGGTGCCATTTTCACCTAATAATAAAATACTTGCTTCAGTTGCCGATACTTTGTTCATGGTTTCGATAACTTTTAGCATGGAGGGGGATGACCCGTGAACAAAATGATGCTGTTGTTGTATGTTTTCGGTCAGGTGTTTTTGTTTTGATTTTAATTGATGGATTTCCTGTTTTGATTTTCGCAATTTATAGGCCGACATTAGCGTTGAAAGAATTTTTTTCTCATCCCACGACTTTTGAATAAAGTCGGCAGCACCTTCTTTTATCGCTTTTACGGCCAATTCCACATCGCTGTATGCAGTAATGAAAACGATGCATGCCAGCGGATCGATTTTTAAAATCTCGTTCATCCAGTATAAGCCCTCATTACCTGTATTAATGCCCGCTTTAAAGTTCATGTCAAGCAGTATAATATCAAAGTTTTTTGGAAGTAAGGATGGAATCAAATTCGGATTTTTCTCAGTTATTATTTCGGAAAAATAGGGTGCCAAAAACAGTTTTAATGCAATTAAAAGTTCTTCGTTGTCATCAACAATTAAGATACGGCCCTTATTTGATATCATAAATTACATTAAATTTATTCAGCTAAGATAGATATGTATTGTCGAAAAAACAAACACAAGTGTTGGATATTCCGACAATAATTAAAAATCAATAAAGTTGTAAGAAAAAGATAATCATACTGTTAAGATTTTGGTACATGATTTGACTTTATAAAATGCTTTACATAAAAATTAAAAACAGATGATCAGTAACTACTTAAAAACCGCATTTCGTAACCTGGTAAGAAATAAGATATTTTCCTTAATCAATATTCTTGGTTTATCTATTGGTATGGCCGCCTGCCTGCTCATTATGCTCTGGATACAGGATGAACTGGGCTTCGATAAGTTTCATCCCAATAAGGATCGGATCTATCGGGTAATGACCTATGGAAAAACTTATATGACAGATGGATCTGAGACAACACCAGCCGGTCTTGGATTACAAGTGACTGAAAAAATTCCTGAAGTTACCAAAGTGACTCTTTTTGAATCGGTAAATGAATTGCTTTTGCAATATGAAGATATAGGGTTTTACCAGGATGGAGGCATTATTGCAGACACTGGTTTTTTTAATTTTTTTAACTTCGAGTTTGTTGAAGGAAACCCTTCAAATCTGTATACAAGCCCAACTGATATTGTAATCGATGAGGAAATTGCCTCAAAATTATTTGGGGAAAAATCTGCTCTTAATAAGGTAATAGAAGCAAATGGCCAATATTCATTAAAAGTAGTTGGAGTAATAAAAAAAGTACCGGATAATTCTTCGTTGAATTTTAAATTCGTAATTCCCATTGATTATAATGAAAAGAATAGCATGCAATATAGTTGGGGAAGATTTATGTTTTCAACATTCATCGAAATTGTGCCGGGTTCCAACAAAGATTCTATAGCTTCAAGATTGACCCGATTTGCTGCAGAATTTAAATGCCCTCAGGTAGTTCGTGACGGGGTAATCTTTAAACTACAAAAGTTCACTGATGTACATTTGGATGGTACAATGCCCCATGGGGCCTGGCGAAGTTATTATAAACTTACCGATAAAAAATTTGTGATTGCTTTTAGTATAATTGCATTGTTTATTCTTATAAATGCATGCTTTAATTATATTAACCTGTCAACTGCCAGAAGTGAAAGAAGATCGAAAGAGGTTGCCATACGAAAAGTTTCGGGTGCAAAATTCAAGAATTTGTTTAATCAGTTTATTGGCGAATCTTTACTCACTACATTTATTTCAACCTTAATTGCGCTTATTTTGCTGGAACTTGCTAGGCCTGTTTTTAGCCAACTTGCTGATAAAACATTGGTGATAGATTACGGTAGTTTTGGCTTTATAGGAAGCGCGATGTCTTTGTTTTTGGTTACCGGTTTGTTGGCTGGGAGCTATCCTGCCCTCATTATGTCATCATTTAGCCCGTTAAGTATTTTAAGAAAATCATATCAGAAATTCGGATCGGGAATTTTTAGAAATTTTTTGGTGGTGATACAGTTTTTTGTTGCTTCAGTTTTAATCATTGGTTCTGTAATAATTATGAGACAATTGAATTATATCGGGCATAAAGATCTTGGGTTCGATCCAAAGAATATTGTTGTAGTCCCTTTTAAGGAAAATTTGGCAAAAAATTACAAATACATTAAATCAAGGCTTATTCAAGATCCAAATATAGTCTCTGTGACAGCTTCTGATTATTTATGGGCGAATAATATGAATCGGTGTGCAGGATGTTTTGCCTGGGAAGGTTTTGATTGGGACAACCCCGTTGATTTTCATGTTCCGGAAGTTGATTTCGATTATTTTAAAACCCTTGGTGTAAAAATTGTAAGTGGTCGGGATTTCTCCAGTGAAATTTCTTCTGACTCTTCCAGTGCAGTGATGATAAATGAAAGTGGTGCCTTGGCAATTGGCGACAAAAACCCACTTGAATTGTCGGCTACCTTTGGCTATTCTAAAAGAAGTAGTGTCCAGATTATTGGTGTTTACAAAGATTTCTTTTATGGGTCCTTACAGCGTAAAATAGAACGACAGGTAGTACGCATAATGAATGATCCTGAAGATATCGGCCAAATTGGTGTGATGTTAGTTCGGATTAATCCCCTTCAATCTGAAGCTGCCATAAACTCGATTGAAGAAAGCTGGAAAGAAGTAAACCATGTGGTTCCCTTTGAGTATCATTTTTTAGAACAGATTTATGAAGGATTATATAAAAGTGATCAAAATATGGCTAAATTGATCATTTATTTTACCCTGTTTTCAATACTCATTGCATGTCTTGGTATTCTGGGCCTGACTATTTTTATCGCCGAACGAAAAACCAAAGAAATTGGAATCAGAAAAGTAAACGGGGCCAGTGTTATGCAACTTATCTGGGCCATTATCGGCAAATTTATTCTATGGATATCGGTGGCATTTGTAATAGCCATTCCTGTAAGTTATTTGCTGATGGAAGAAGTATTAAAAAGATATTCTTACCGGATCAGTATCGGGGTTCAGGATTATTTAATGGCAATTATTATTATTATTTTGGTAGCCATCACAACCAGTATATTTCAGGCCTATAAAGCTGCAACATCAAATCCGGTGGATGCATTAAAGGCCGAATAAAACCATCCATCTAATTATAGAACCAATTACCGAATAAAAGTGCTTACAATTCAAAGGCATATTTAATATAGTGTCCTGCTTTAAAAATAATTATTATGAAAAAGATATTATTGGGATTACTTATTATAATTTGTATGTTATCAGTTAGCGGACAGGATTCTTCCGTAAAAGTTATTTTTACTAAAATTTCTGGGGCTGAAGATAATTTGGACTTTGAAAATTTAAACATTGACGAGGAATTAAATTTTGCAGAAATTGGAAAACAAAGATCCGGAGACCTGAAAAGATCAACAACGATCATCAAAAAATCAACAAAAAAGATTGATACTATCTATCATTACTCCCGAAAGGATCTTAGTTTTATCGGTGCTGATCTGAATTTTAAAAGCTGTGTGTTTGAGCTCGATATTTTGGCAATGCTTCGTTATTCAGATAATGATACCAGTAAACAAGTGCTGACTCAATTTGGCGGACAAGTGGTATTCGAAGATTGTCAATTTTTAGAAGCGGTCGATTTTTCACAAACTGAGTTTGCAAAAGCTGTAAAATTTGTTGGTTGCACCTTCCATAAAGCCCTGAATACAAGTGCTGTTACCGTAAATCAGGAATTGAGTTTCTCAAATTGTGTGTTTAACAATCCCTGTTTCTTTAACAATATGAACATTAAGGCCAAATGTTCAATTATTGATTGCCAATTTTTAAATGAACTCTCTTTTGTAAGTTCATTGTTTAATCAAGAGCCTGAACTTACAGGATCTAAATTCCGGCGCCTATTATTAAAGAATTGCCGTGTAGGGGAAAATCCTTTTTTCTGGTCTTTTGAAGATAAGCCTGAATATCAAAAATTTTTGCCCCAGGTTGAATACGACAAGGCCTTTTACGGAACAAAAATTGAACACAGCAAAAATATGACCATTCATACCAGTCGGTCAAATTGGGATGGAAAGGAATTAACAAAAGAAATTGTAAACCTTTGGGATGCAAGAATTACAATTAAAACAGATCATGAGAAAGGATCCTATAAAGTGTTGGGCAGGGTGGTCTTAGATAAAAACAAAAATATCTTAATGGTTGATCATGGCAAATTAGAAGCTCCCAATGGAACTATTTTGGTAGCAGATAAGAAACTGGAAATTGATATCGACCGGCCTTCTGACTATAAAATAATCACGATTTGATAGTTCTGTATAAGCTGCAGTTGTGAAAAAATATAAGTTTTTTACAAATCAAATATTACTGGCCCAGGCTGCCGCAATCTTAATCTGGTTAATGATCAGCATTCTTCAATGGTCAAACAATCCCAAATCAAGCCCTGGTATTTTAATGCCGGTTATTGTAAGGGGGGTCGAATCCTTCTCGATCTTACTAGTATCATCAATGATGATCATGGCTGTTGACAGGATATCGGTTTTGATTAAACAATATATGGTATTGCTATTGCTGGTACCATTTATTTATGTGGGCTCAGTTTTAGCAAGCCTGATTTCATTGCTTTTAAGAGGGTTCATTGGATATGCACCTCCACTTATTGTACCAATCACTTTTGACCTGTTTTTTTTCATTCAAAGTTTGCACTTTTATATTCCACTAACCCTTGTTTTGGTCTTTGTTGAAATTATCAGGTATAAGAATATTGCACAACAAGAATACGAGCATAAACTTATAGCAGAAAAAGCATTGCATCAGTCGCAATGGTTAATGTTGAGATATCAATTAAATCCACATTTTTTATTCAATACACTGAATACCATCCGTGCATTGATTGGTGTTGATAATGAAAATGCCAGAAAAACAGTTACCGAAATGTCGGACTATTTTCGGTATTCCTTGTCGATCATTGATCAATATCATATCACACTTGCCGAAGAAATGAAAGCTGTAATTAATTACCTGGAAATTCAAAAAATACGGTTTCAGGAAAAAATCAGCACTGAACTTGATATAAAAAAGGGATGCGAACAGTGTTTGATACCCGTGTTTTCAATACAAATTCTGGCTGAAAATGCGGTAAAATACGGATTAAAATCAAGTAATGCCCAGTTAAGAATAACAATCTTATGCGAATTGGACAATGGGATTTTAAATATTTGGGTGAGAAATAACGGAAGAATAATAAATGATATACGTGATTCAGACAAACACACTCAGGTCGGTATTGAAAATCTAAAAAAAAGACTCACTTACATTTATCCCGACAGCAATTTTAAACTGACCGAAAAAGAGGGGATCGTAACGGCACATATTTCGATTCCGAATGCAAAAAAAAATGTGGTTATCAATTAAAGCTAATACAGGGCTTATAATGCAGAATTATGAATAATTATCAAAAATTTCAGTAATTTTAAACTAAAACATCACTAAATGATCGAAAAGTTTGTTTTCAGTAATGAATTAAAATTTCGGATCATCAGGCATCTGGTATATTGGATATTTTTTGTTTTTTTTATTGTTCACTATGCGGTATTGGATTTTAAAAACATAGAAGAATATAAACGAATATTAACATACCTGCCCTTTTTTATTGTAACTACCTATCTTTTATTGTATTATATCATTCCTAAAATTCTTAAAAAGAATAATATTGTGCATTTCATAATCGTGCTCATATTGTTTATTATCGGTTCTTATATCGGTCAGGAATTCATCGAATATTTAAGGACGGGCGAATTGATAAATTATTATCACAGATATTATGATGAATTTACCTGGAAGTTTACATTTTGTATCTCGGCCTATTCAATACCTGCTGCCATTAAATTTATTAAACAATATTATAAAAATGCCATCAAACTGATTGAACTCGACCGACTGAACAAAGAAAACCAGATTAAAAGGCTGACCGATCAGTTGAACCCGCATTTTTTGTTCAATGCTTTAGCAACAATTCGGGCGTTGATTGGCCAGAATAATGATGATGCAATTCGTGTTGTGAATGAGATGTCTGAATATTTCAGATATTCTTTAATAGGTGAAAATAAGGATTGCAAGACGCTGGAAGAAGAAATCGGTGTTGTTAAAAATTATGTGGAAATTCAAAAAATAAGGTTTAAAAGCGATATAAAAGTGCAGTATGAGATAAGGGATGAAACGCTAACGGTATTGATTCCTTTCCTTTCGATGCAAACTTTGGTCGAAAATGCCATTAAGTATGGAATCAGGGATAAAGGCCAAATATTGAATATCGGTATAAAGTCATTTTTTGAAGGCGAAAAAATGAAAATACAGGTTTTAAATACAGGGAAGTTAGCAGCAAGCCAAAACAGAGAAATTAGTACAAAAACCGGATTAAATAATTTACAAAAAAGGCTTAATATTCTTTACCCCAATTCTAATGCTTTTGACTTATACGAGAAAGACAATATTGTGTGTGCAGAAATATCCATAAACAAGATCAGGACCGAAAATGAAAATATGGAAGACCATAGTTGTTGATGATGAACCCTATTGCCGACAGGATTTGACAAGAATGCTTTCGCAATATTCATTCATTCAGGTAATTGATGAAGCCGATAATGTTGAAAAGGCCATCACAAAAATAATTGAACAATCACCTGATCTGGTTTTTTTGGACATCAATCTGGGGGTTCAATCAGGATTTGATCTTCTGGAGAAGGTGTCCAATAATTTCCAGGTTATTTTTGTTACGGCTTATGAAGAATTTGCCCTAAGGGCTTTTAAAGTAAACGCTCTCGACTATTTATTGAAACCCGTGCATCCCGAAAGGTTAAAGGAATCCATTGAACGATTGGGAAATCCTTTTAAATACGATTCCAATTATTCATTAAAACTTACGGATAAAATCCTGATAGATCAGTTTAATACCTCAAAATTTATTTCTGTTAAATCAATTAATTATATACAGGCACAAGGTGATTATTCAATGGTTCATACCAACGAAAAGGTCAGGGGCTTGATTCATCATACCTTAAAAAAATGGAACGAACGACTTCCATCCAAGCAGTTTGTTCAGGTTCACAGGTCTTATATCGTTAACATTGATTATATTGAAAAATTAATCCGAAAAGAAAATAATACCTGTGAAATTGTGTTGAAAGGCAATCAGGGTATTATTCCTGTCAGCCGGAATAATACAAAATCATTACGTCAGACTTACGCCATCAAATAACATTCGATCTAATTATATTACCATTCGTCGAAGTTTCAGAGAGGATTCATCCGGCATACAGTAACATTGCATGAACCATAATAAGGTACATGTATATGAAAAAATTGTTACCGATAATTTTAATATTTCATTTTTGCCGGATTGGATTCACCCAAATTATGCCTTATGATTCTTTGATGTTTAGAATCAACGAACTGGAAAAAGCCAAAGCATATGATCAGGCACTTTTATTCGTAAAACAACATTTATCGGAATATCCCGAACAATGGTTCGAGCTTTCAAAAGAACTCATTTTTTTGAATGAAAAAAACAATGGGATCGAGGATAATCCAGCTATTTTTAATGAGGCCCATCGCAGGGGATATTTTTATTTTATCCATCCCCGAATGAAGGAATATAAGGACTATCTGGATATTCCGGGATTCGACAGCATCTCAAAAATTGATTTGCAGCTTGCAGCTGAAGCCAACCGTAAATCAAGTACCAGATTTGAAATTCAATTGCCCGATTCTTATGAAATCGACCATGCTTATCCGCTTGTTTTTTTGTTGCACGGTGGAGGTAAAAACTTAAATGATGTTAAACAGCATTGGCAGGGAGAATATCTGAACCGGGCTTTCATCAAAGTTTATCTGCAATCATATCGCCATTTTGATTCTAAAACATTCGGATGGGGAAATAAGGATGAAAAACTGGATCAAGAAATTACCGCAATTTATAAACAGATTGTTGAACAAAAAAAAGTTGATTCATCGATGGTTTTTGTATGCGGAATTAGTGCCGGTGCAAGTGCAGCACTGGATTTGTCATTAAGAAATATTATTCCTGCACGTGGAGTACTGGCTATTTGCCCTCCCATTCCGCAAATATTAAGGGAAAAGAATTTCGATTTAGTAAGCAATCGAAACCTTCAAGTTTTGGTGGTTGCCGGAGTAAATGATCATTTTTTGGAACAGCAAAAGCAAATGAATATTTTATTGGATCAATTAAAAATTACACACCAACATATCATCCTTGAAGGGATGGGGCACCAATATCCTGAAAATGAAACCAAATATTTCAAGGAATTTATTGATGGTTTAAACCTTAAAAATTAAAACAATGATCAAAAATTATCTGCTTGTTGCCATTAGGAATTTAATCAAGAATAAATTATTTGTTGTTGTTAATATTCTGGGTATCGGGATCGCAATTGCCAGCTGTATCGTGGCATATTATAATGTACGTTTTCATTTTGATTTTAATGATCAGCACAGAAAAAAGGAACAGATTTATAAAATAAGTATTACCCGTGAAATTAATAACCGCAGTCAGGCGTATGGAGTGTCGCCTGCTACATTGGGTCCTTCAATCGGGAATTCGATACCCGGTCTGGAAGAAGTAGTTCGTTATACAAATCCAACTTTGGTGGTCAGATGTGGGGAACACGTTTTTAATAAACGAATTGGGTTTGCTGAAGAGAATTTTTTTAAGGTTTTTGATTTTGATTTTATCAGGGGAAATTCAAATGCTTTGAAAAATAAAAATACGGTTTTAATAAATCAATCAATGGCCGAAAGCAGCTTTGGGGATGAGGATCCGATTGGGAAATTGCTGACTGTTTTTGCCGATGACGGGAAAGCCTATTCATTTATGGTAGGGGCTGTCTATACGGATTTGCCCGAAAATTCAAGCTTCAGATGTCAGCTTTTATGCCTGATCGATAATTATTTTACGATGAACCATATCGATGAATTTAACTGGAATGGATGGGTTGCAGCCACTTTCCTGCTAATTCCCGACCAAACAAAAGCATCGGTCATTGAAGCAGAGATCAACAATTTTGTGGCGGCTCAGAATGATCTCAGACCCGATTGGATGGTTGCTTCATTTTATCTGGAAAAACTTAAAGATATTCCAACTACAGGCAGAAATCTGCGAAATAATTCACTGAAAAGCGGATTGCACCCTGCCGCATTGATTGCCCCGCCGATTATGGCTGTATTGTTATTGATCCTTGCCTGCTTAAACTTTATGAACACTTCGTTGGCCACTTCAAGCAATCGATTGAAAGAAATAGGTGTTAGAAAAACGATGGGAGGAATTCGATGGCATACCATCATTCAGTTTCTGAGTGAAAATGTACTGGTGTGTTTTCTGGGACTTCTTACAGGTTTACTGATCAGTACTTACCTGATTGATGCCTTCAGCGATATGTGGCCCTATATGACCCTGAAAATGAATTTTTCAGAAAGTTTAGATTTATGGCTCTTCTTATTGGGTTTACTGCTGTTCACGGGAATATTGGCGGGAGCGTATCCGGCATTCTATATAAGTCGTTTTAATCCGGTACGTATTTTAAAAGGAGACGTGAAATACGGGGGTGCAGGTTTTATTTCAAAAGTATTATTGGTGATCCAGTTTAGCTTTGCCATTATGGGTATCGTCTGTGCCGCATTATTTATGCAAAATGCCAGGTATCAGCAAACACTCGATCTGGGTTTTAATAAGGATCATGTAATTGTAATGCCCATTGATGAAAATGCCAAACTTGTGGGTTTAAAAAACGAAATTATTCAAAACCCGATGATAAAATCAATAGGCGAATCCAAGCATCATATTGCCAGGTATAACGCTTCAGCAACATTGGAATGGGCCGAAAAGAAACAGGAAGTTATGGTTTATACGATTGGCGATCATTACTTTGACGCAATGGAACTCAAGTTAATTTCAGGTTCAACATTCGATATGAATACGAAAGAATCGGATAGGGGCAAAGCGATAATTGTAAACGAAAAACTTGTGAATGATTTTGGCTGGAAAGATGATCCGATCGGTAAAAGACTGAAGTTAAATGAAAATCAGACATTAACAGTGGTGGGCGTTGTAAAGGATTTTTACGATAGCGGTTTCTGGCGAAAAATTGTTCCAAACGTATTACTATTCGGGAAAAAGGATGAAATGCATCATTTAATTATTAATGTGGATCAAAAAAATCTGACACAGGTCAATGAATATCTGAAATCGGTATGGAAAGAAAATTTTCCGGATACTCCATATGCAGGATTTTATCAGCATGAGCTTACCGATGGAGCCATAAACGAAAATCGCCAAATTATTAAAATTTTCAATTTCTTAGCCATTGTATCAACCCTGCTTTCCATGATAGGTTTATACACACTGGTATCGCTTACCATTATCAAAAAAACAAAAGAAATCGGGATTCGAAAAGTATTGGGAGCCTCATATAAAAGCCTTGTAAAAATTATCAATCGCGATTATACGGTAATTATTTTATTGGCTTGTATTTTTGGGGGTTACCTGGGATATTTTGCCTCAGGTGCTTTAATGGGCAGTATCTGGAAATATTATATTCATATTTCAGTTTTTCACATCCTTGCTCCCATTCTGCTTATCATCATTGTATCGGTTATCACTGTTTTCAGAAAAGTGTATTTGGCCGCAAATCAAAACCCTGTAGAAGCTTTAAAATATGAATAAAATTTCAAGATTAGCAGTCCTTATTATTGGGTTCATACTTATTGCAAAAGTCAGCCTGCTTTTTGCACAGGAGAACATGGAAGCTTCAGGAAATCTGTCTTCGATTAAGTTATCGGAAATATTGAATTATCCGAAATTTGAAACATTTGAACTTGACTATAAGACCTTATTGGCAAACCAGGGGGTTAAATATTGTTTGCCGGGAATGGAAATCTTGTTCAACCGAGCTACAGCAGTACCTGAACTAAATCAAAATTTGGCAGATTTTATTTACAGATCTGGGAATCGGTTTATGGAATTGTACCATTTTGGTTTTCGCATGTTGGGAGCGACCGCCGGTGGGTACGGCCCTCCATTGGCGGGTGTAAAAAATAAGCACCAATTGGAATTTAAAAGTAAGAACCTGAGTCAAAAAGAGGCCTGTCTGTTCGAAAAACTTGGATTTTATTTCATGGGAAAATCTGAAACTGAATGGGTAAAATTGCCCATTCAGCTCAGGCAGGCAATCTTAGAATTGATTTATTCGATGGACGAAGCGGGAACTGTTATCGGACAATTTAACCGACCTTTGTTAGAGATACTTAAAAAATCATATCCTGATTCAGATCATACCTATGAACAGATTCTGATCAGACCATGGCAGGAAAAACAAATCTATGATTTCGAGTTTGTTGATTTGATTGAACAGGCCGATTTAAAAAAAATATCATTTGCCAGCAGGCTGCTGATTGAAGGAATTCTGAATTTTATCAATTCCACAACTGAACTGGAGGTTGATGATTTTAATGAATGCGTTATTGGGAGCAGGTGGGGTAAAATAGGAATTTACGGAACTGAAAATGATACCATTAAAGATGAATTTTGTTTGTTGGTCAACTTAGGGGGCGATGATTGCTACGGGGGGAATATTGCTTCGGCTATTGATCCTGAGCGGCCAATGGGTGTTTTAATTGATTTAAAGGGAAATGATATTTACACCGGAGATAAAAGCTTGGCAAAAGGAACAATGGGGATTGGAGCTTTGTTCGATCTGGAAGGAAATGACCAATACTTTTCAGCATCACCGGGCTGTGCTTCTTCGCTTTTCGGAACATCTGTAATATATGATGCCGAAGGTGATGATGAGTATCAATCAGCCTCAGATTTCTCGTTGGGAGCGGCTCATGTGGGACTTGCTGTTTTATGCGATAGGTCGGGAAACGATCTGTATAAAAGCAGAAATTATTCACAGGCTTATGGCGGAACGCAGGGTTGTGGTTTGTTAATTGATTTTGACGGAAATGATATTTACGGGGAAATTGAAGATGAACAGATCTCTTTTGTTCAGGGAGCAGCCTCGGGTCGTTGGGCAGAAGCAACCGACGGACAAAGCCTTGCAGGTGGTATTGGTATGCTCATCGATTACTCAGGAACAGACCAATATTCGGCTCATAGTTTTTCACAGGCCGCATCCTATTACTTTGGATTGGGGCTTCTGTATGATAAGTCAGGGAATGACTCTTATAACGCAGTTTCACATAGCCAGGGATATGCGGCACATTATGCCCTTGCCGCTTTAATCGAAAATAAGGGAGATGATTTATTTAATAGGTTGACGAATGAGGATCAATTAAGCCAGATCATCGGAAGTGGACGCGATTTCGCTTCCGGCTGGCTGATTGATTTGGAAGGCAATGATGAATATCATTTTGGAAACAGAAGCGCAGGTATCGGCGATCTGTATGGCATCGGTGTGTTTTGGGACAATGAAGGAGATGATGCTTATTTCCATCATCAGAACAAAATTAACAAGCGGGTGCCTTCATTGGGAAAATCAATTGGAATGAATACACAGATGATGATTGATTTTCGATTATTTCATTCTAAAACCCCTGTGAATATTGGATTTCATTTCGACTCAGCGGGGAAAAACACTTTTAATACAGTAGGAGATGAAAAAGATTAGATTATTGTTCTTGATTTTAATACCGGCTATTATTGTTTTCACCTTTAAAAATCAAATTTTTAGTACGGTCATCAACCGAAAAATGGTTCAGGAACTGAATGGCGTGGTAATCGAATTACCCGGAAACGATCCGGAACTTTATACGGATGAATTTTTGGATAAGATCCGCGATTGGAGCGATTATTCAGTAATGGGCCTGGGTGAAGCGACTCATGGGACGAAGAATTTCTTTAAGCTTAAACAAAGATTGTTTAAGTATTTGGTCGAAAATTACGGATATAAAGTGCTGGCTTATGAGTTTAGTTTCCAAAAATCGCTCAAAGTAAACGATTATGTTTTATTTGGCGAAGGTTGCATAGATTCACTATTTATTGGCGAATTATGGATACAGGATAATGAAGAGGAATTGGGATTGATACGGTGGATGAGGGATTATAATTCTGATAAAAAAGATTCCGATAAAATTCAGTTTATCGGAATTGATAACCAATTGGATGCATATGCACCATGCGACATACTGAAATATTTTGAACAGGTATCCCCCAATTTTGCCCTGGCTCATCCACAAATTGTTTATAGCCTAAAGAATCTGAAGCCTGTCAAATACCGTGAAATATCAAAAATGGAATATTTGAAACGGGAAAAAATCTATCATGAATTTTATAACCAGGCCAGGGCTTATTTTACTGCCCATCCTATTTCCGGTTCAAATATAAATGTTGAAATATTGCTTCACCTGATTGAATCTCTGATTCAGTCCAATGACTTTTTATACCGATACGCAGTAGAAGATTATAATCTCAGGGATTATCAACTTGCAACCAATGTTATGTGGGTAAAAGAATACATGAAAAATAAGGGCGTGGCTGTTTGGGCGCAAAATGCACATATTGCCAAAGACCCTGAGCTATATCCTGAAGGTAAGGGAGGTGGAGCAATGGGGATTTATTTAAGAGATTTTCTGGGGAAAGAATACTTAAGTGTTGCAACGGGCTTTACAAAAGGGAAGTTTAAAGCAGTGACTTCCGATTCATTAGGTAAAGACACCAAACCATTCACTTTTGAGATCAAAGAAAATCCTCCAGAAAATTCTGTGAATTATCTCTTTGACCAATTACAATATTCAAATTTCGTTTTAAATCTGGATCAACTTGACAGAAACACAAAACTCCACAATTATTTAAATGAATTAAAACCTATGTTAGGGGTGGGAGACTGGTATGCCGGGAGTCCTGAGTTCCATTATTCGGGTGACAGAATTATTAATATAATTCAGGCCCATGATGTATTGTTTTATTTTACCGATACTGAACCTGTTACCATTATTGAGCGATGAATCAACAAGGTCATAAAACGGGTATTATTCACTATCTGTCATGGAATTTCCTTGCTTATTATTCTGTTTTTATCGGGATCATCATTATCGTAAAATGGATTTTTATTTTAATATCCGATGAAATAAAAGAAGGCAGGTATGAAATAACATTGCATGTATTTTCAGAATTTCTGATGGCAATCATTTCAATCATGAGTGGTTTTATGATTTTTAACAAAAAAATCAAAGGGTATATTATCAATCTTGTGGCTCAATCAATGATCATTTACTCTGTTATAAATGCCATCGGTTACTATTTGGAATTAAAGGAAACCGGCATAATGCCATTGCTTATTAGCTGTTTATTTTTTTCGTTTTATTATATGATTCTAATTTTGAACTTCTTAAAAAAATGGATGATAAACGTGACCCCGGAATAATTTAATGATGGCAAAAAAAAACAAACTAAAATGAATCGGTCGGGCATAAAATATATTTGTTTCTCCATGATATTACTGCTGATCCAGTCAGCTATATTGCTTATATGTTCAGGTCGGGTTTATCATCCAAGATATCTGTTTTTTATAATACTGAATTTGCTCTATACAATTGGAGCTTTTATGTTTTTGTATAAGAAAAATCCCGAGCTTCTCAATATCCGGGGAACAAAAAAAGGGGATGCCAAGAAATGGGACCAATATCTGTTAGCTGCTCATCATCTCTTGTTAATTATTATTTTACCCATTGTCATTGGCTTTGACTATCGAATTAACGGCTGTTATTCGAATCAATATTATTTAATTCCCGGATATCTGTTATATGCTTTGTCCAATTTTCTGGTATTGAGTGCCATGGCCGTAAACCGGCATTTCGAAACAAATGTCCGTATTCAGAACGACCGGGCTCATAACACCGTTACAAAATTTCCTTATAACTTTGTCAGGCATCCTGCTTACCTGGGTTCAATATTATGGGCCATCGGAATTCCGATGATACTGGGTTCATTGATGGGATTTATTCCTGCCGGGATTGCGATCATTCTGATGGTGATAAGAACCGGTCTCGAAGACAAATTACTCATAAAAGAATTGCAGGGCTATTCAGATTATAGCAATAAAATCAAATACCGATTGTTACCAATCTTATACTAATCTATGTTGAAATTATATAAGCAATGAAAAAAATATTGCCTTTGTTATTGATCATCATATTTACAGCCTGTGGACGGCAAAATACAACCCAACCATTGACAGGTTTCTGGCAGGGTCCGCATCCCTCGAATCCGGATAAAAAATTTTACGTGAATATTCAATCCGAAGATGATTCAATGAAAGCTTCAGGATATTGGACCCTCAATAATTTTTACCAGTCCGAATTTAAAATTGATAGTGTTGGGTTTTCGAATGATAGTATTAGTTTTTATGTCCCCGACTGGGCTTGTTATTATAGCGGTAAATTAATCGATGAAAACAATATTGATGGGGGTTTTAGTTGTGCGAATGAGCCTTTTGATAAAGTCGGGCTGATTAAAAATGATGCTGCCGCAAAATATCTGACTTTGCCCAAAGCCGACCATGCTGAGCATTCTAAATATAATTACAATGCACCTGAATGTCAGTTAGATTTAATAGCGGCTGCGCCTGCATTATCACACAACGACACCTTATTTATAGAAAGTATGGTGGGTGAAATTTTAGATGGAAATTATGGACGAATCAATTCTTTGTTGATTGTTAAAAATAATAAACTTATTTGCGAAGAATATTTTTTCGGTTATTCCCGAAATGATTTGCACCCAATCGAATCTTCGACCAAAAGTATAAGCTCGCTGCTGCTTGGAATTGCAAAGGATCAGGAATGCCTTTTTGATCTTGACGAACCATTATGCGATATTTTCACCGGCTATCCACATTTAAAAAAAACAGGATATAAGGATATTACGATCAAACATTTGCTGACCATGACTTCAGGCTTTAGGGTGCAGGACAAGGAGTTGTTCAACGGCATTCATAACCGGATTTCTTTTGCCCTTAACCGGGAATTGCTTAATCCGGCAGGTTCAAAATTTGCATATGATGGCGGAAATACGGAAATCCTTGGTGCCATAATCAGGCAAAAAACAGGGATGTATGCCGATGAGTTTGCTGATAAATTTTTATTTAAGCCCTTGGGTATAAATGATTACAATTGGGAAATTTATAAACAGGACGGATATCCTTCTATGGCAGGTTCATTGTGGCTCAAACCAATAGATATGGCAAAGATTGGATTACTTGTGCTAAATAAAGGTAAGTTTGCTGGCAAACAAATTATTTCTGAAGATTGGATTCGGGAGTCAAGCTCAAAAAAAGTTGCAACACATATTAAGGGCGATGATTATGCCTATCATTGGTGGAACATCCATCTGGAATCGAAGGGGAAGTTCTTTAATTGTATCTGGGCCAACGGCTGGGGCAGCCAGTTTATTTATATCATCCCTGAATTAGGAGTTGTAATTGTTACAACAGGCCATAATTACGAAAATGATTCGTGGGCAATAACAGCAGGGATTGAAAAATATCTGTACCTGCTGGATTAATTTAGCTATCTGATTGATGATTTTAGCAGTGCAAGTAACACAATAAACCCAAATATAAGAGCCAGACTTACAAGTACTTTTATCCACCCATCTTGTTTTCTTTGTGATTCAATATTTTCAGACACCATAAAAAGTATGTTGTAATTAAGGTTGGAAAGACAAAAAATAAATCGATATATCAAGTATAAATTGTCCAAACCCGTACAAAATCCTGTTCACTTGCGCGCATTTTTAACACTCTAAAATCAATCAAACAATTTGTTATTAAGTAAGTTAGGTAATTAGGCATGGTTTTGGAAATCTTTATTCAGACCTAAGCAAAAAACATGAAAAATGAAAGATTTATCAAAATTGCCAAATATCGAAAAACCCTTGGAAGAAAAATTAATATTACTGGGGATTACATCCCCAAGCGATTTGACCTATCTGGGGAGCAAAGAAGCTTACTTAAGAATGCGATTGATTTTTCCACAAGATGCAGGAATCAATCTCCTTTATGCTCTTGAGGGAGCGATTCGTGGAATTAACTGGCGAATGTTAAGAAAAGAAATAAAAGCTGATTTACGAAAGTTTTACAGATTGTTTGTATAAATTTTCTGTTTAATAAAATATCGTAGTCAGATATTTGGTAATTAAGCTTTTATTTGCTTCATTAAATCGTATATAAAGATAAAATTATTTTCCCAAACTGGGAACACTGTCCCATATTAGTCCTATCTTTAAATCATAAGAAATTGTATCTTGTTTTATTTCAGGCCTATTGTGAATTGTTGACCTAATGGCATTAACTTTGCCGTGGTTTCTATTTAATTCATGACCTATGAAAAGCACCAGGCTACTATTTATTCTCATTTTAATAAGCTTTGGTATTTCGTGTTCAAAAACGAATATCAAAAATATTGATCAAGCGGAAGATAAAGGAATGAGTCAATTAATAGTTGATGCAGGCTTTAATTGGGTGTCGGGGCTAAAAGGCGACCTGGATATTTATTTAGTTAACCCCAATAATGTTTCTACCGAAAGGGAAATCATTAATATTATAAATGACCAGGGTTCCGTGATAAAACGAACGCTAATATCAGATGGCAAGGCTCATTTCAAAATTGATTTACCTCAAAATTCGCAATACTATATTCAATTTCCGGTGACCGGCGATGAAAAATTAATTAGCGCGCCTGGTTCTGTAGAAATGGTTCTTGGATCAACGATTGAACAGGAATTTACCAAATCAGCTTTGATAAGTTCCGGTGAAATTGAAAGTTGCACCAGTTGCGATAATCCAATGATTAATTCGGGCGGAGAATTTCCGATTATAAGCAGTAATTATACCATCATTCACCAGGACAATGTACCGGGTTGGAAAACCACTGCCACTGATAAAAAGATTGAAATTTGGCGAAGCGGATTTCAAGGGGTTCCTGCCCAGGAAGGGAATCAGTTTTTTGAATTAAATGCCAATCAGGTGGCACATCTGTATCAGGAATTATGTCTGGAACCCGGATCAACAATCATGTGGTCGGTTTGGCACAGAGGGCGTTCAGGGGTCGATGTCGGAGAAGTCAGAATCGGAGCCACGGTTGAATCAGCTTCTGTTTTGGCAACCATGACCGACGGTAATACAGCCTGGGGTTATTATTCAGGAACCTACACCGTTCCGGAAGGTCAAAATACTACTTTTTTCGTGTTTACTTCGGTATCTTCTGCTGGTAGTGCAAGTTATGGTAATTTCCTTGATAATTTTGAAATTCGCTGCGATTACGATGGAGATGGGATCCCTGATGATGAAGATGATGATCCTGGAAATGAAGAAGTTGCTTTTGTTTCTTATTTTCCGACATCGGGCAAACAAATTGTTGCATTTGAGGATTTGTGGCCATCAACAGGCGATTTTGATTTTAACGACCTGACTATGTCAAACCAGGTGAAAATAAACAAAAACCGGAATTTCATTCCTTTAACTGCCGAATTCACCATCAGCATCGATGCAATTGGAGCCAGTATTCACAATGGTATAGGAATGATGCTTTATAAGGAAGACGGCGAAGCATTTAATGAAAGTATTATTGCATCGGTCAGCGGAGATGCCATTTTGGATGTAAACAATGCGAACGGGCTCATACTTGCCAATGATGTTTTTGCTGTTATTGACCAATACTATCAAAATAACGGAAGCGGTCCAACAGCAATTCCTGACACTTTAAAATTTACAGTGACTTTTAATTCAAATGCCGAAGATTTTATCCCCGAATTATACATCTTTCGTTCTGCCGACCGTACACATGAAATCCACAGGAATAATTTTCCTGCAACATCTGTTATGAACCAAAATTTGTTCAATACGGTTGATGATAACGGACATTATAAAACTTCCAATGGATTGCCCTGGGGCCTTGAGATTATTTTAGAAGGGCAATATAAAAGCCCTAAAGAAAAAGTCGATATGTTGCTTGCTTATCCTCAGTTTGGATTATGGGCAACTTCAAATGGGACCCAAAATGTGAGATGGTACGAATCTCCTGTTGAATCAAATGTTTTTAATATTTTTCAGTAGGTCATTTTATTTGTTTTCGCTTCTTCATTAATGCCATCGAAATGGTGATGAGGATAAAAAGCCCCGTGATAAACGATGAAATCCTTGCCAGATAATCTCCGTTTTTAGCATAAAAAGTCATTTCGTTGTTCAGGTTTATTTGTTGCCTGATTACATCCGGTACCCAATATTGGGTTTGTTGTTCCACATCCCCACGCTGGTTTATAAATGCCGATATACCTGTGTTGGCCGAACGTGCAATCGAACGCCGGTTTTCAATGGCCCTTAGCTTTGCATACACAAAATGTTGGCGGTGACCGGGAGTATCTCCCCACCAGCCATCATTGGTAATGATAAAAATGGCCTGTGCCCCGTTTCGCACAAATTCCGAAACAAATTCCCCATAGATTGATTCGTAACAAATGACGGTTGCAACTTTAACCGAATCCTTCGTAATGAAATTTTTGCGCATATTGTCAGTGGCGAGTGTGCCAATGGTTCCGCCTAAATCAATGGCAAATTTTTCGAGTGGCCTTAAAATTCGCCACGAAGGCATCATTTCAACCCCCGGTGTAAGTTTCGATTTGTGGTACAATTGAAGATCTTCGCTGGAATTAATAAAAATGCCCGTATTAAATGCGAAATAATAACGGTTGCTATTTGGATATTTTCTGGCCGCATTGCTAAGTGTATCTTTTCCAAAAACAAACTTATAAGTTGAGGCTCCAACAATCATATTTGTGCTATGGTAATTTTGAAGGTAGTTTTTTAATTTTTGGATCGATAAAGAATAAGGCAGGTTGCTCTCAAAAACATGTTCCTGGTTGGCCGATTCAGGGAAGATCATAAAATCAACCGCTGTATCCATTTTGGGCTGTGCGATGGCCAGCATGCGGTCAATCACCACATTCGGATTCAGGCCATACTGTTCGGTGTATGGGTCGAGGTTGGGTTGAACCACCACCACATCGGTTGGATTTTCAACTTCCTGATAACTATTATACAAATGAAGTGAAAAAATAAGCGGTAATATGATGATCAATAAAACCGAAACTGTTTGAATATATATTTTCCGGTTTAATTCCCTGTTTTCTAAATAATATACCATCAGGCGGTAAAATAAGATATTGATCAGCAATATCCAGAATGTTCCGCCCAAAGCTCCTGTGTATTCGTACCATTGTATCCATTTGTGCCAGTTGGCAAATCCGTTCCCGAGGTTCAGCCAGGGGTACGACAGGTCCCAATCCAGATGAAAATATTCGAAAGCGAGCCAGTAAAAAATCAGTAAAAAATGACCCTTGTTGAATTTATAAAGCACCCTTTTGCTGAAATGATAAGCCGTAAACGGAACTGTCATAAAAAAAGAATTCAAAAACAACGCACCGATTCCACCCGCCACGGTCGAGTTCCATATCCAGTAATTGGTTAAAAGATTAAGTATAAAAAAACCTGCATAAGTGTATAAAAACAGGGCCCATTTGCTGTTATCAACTTTGGTTTTAATTAAATAATCTTCGACATAGAGCAAGGGAATAAAGCCGAAAAATAATAAAACAGGAAAGCCGTTTAAGGGCCAGCCCAGGGCAATAATGATCCCGGATAAGACAGAGAGGGCCAGGAGGTGGATTTTTTTCATTCGATTTAAATATTTTGATCAAAGATAAATCTTTTCGTTTGAAATTGGCCAATAAGCCAATCAGTCAATTCGTTAATTTGAAAATTTGAAAATGAGCCAATGTAATCAAACCCTGCGAGGGTTTTAAACCCTCGCAGGGTTCCAGTATTGGTCAATTAGCCAATGAAAAGGATTGTCATTCCTGCCTGCCGCAGGCAGGCCGGTCGTAGTGAAACGGAATGTGTCACACTGAGCCGGACGAAATGCCGGAATCCCCATCCCTCATCATGTCTGACAACAAGGCCATCCGGCTGGGTGCCGGTATGCCGGTAAAGCATTGAAAATGTGTGCCGCTTCTGAATGCAACTGTTTGCAAATAAATGCGTTTTGTAGTAAATTGTGGTGAAAATCTTAAAAAACAGGTATTATGAAATAGCCATGAGAAATAAAAATTTACACAAACCAAGGATGATTATTTCATGGCGTATTCCATTTGACCGATTTAATAAATTATAAAAAATAAACAAATGAAAGTAAAAAGTATTTTCTTTATTGTCCTTACCGGACTTATGATTAGCTGTCAGCAAAATCAACCTACTGATTCTCCTGAACTATTGAAGCAGGTAGTCTTGGACTATTTTGATGGAATGGTAAGCAGGGATTTTGATAAGATGAAAAAAGTAACAACAGATGATTTCATGCTTTATGAAGATGGACAAGTCTGGAATAACGACAGCATAATTAATTTTATTCAATTGATGCCTGACGCAAAAATTGATTTCAGCCTGGATAATATTAAAATATTCGTTGACCAGAGCTCAGGAAGTATGTACTATTTTAATCATGCTTTTGTTGATTATAATGATACTTTAAAAATGGAATTTGACTGGATCGAAAGTGCTACTTTCATCAAAGCTGAGGATGGATGGAAAATGAATTTTATGCATTCAACAGTAAAAAAATAGCATGAATAACATCCAATAGCCTTACTGAGCATGGAGCTGTGTGCATGATTAAAAATACCCGGGCTGATAATTTGATAAGCATATTATTTGCCATGATTTATTACTGTCAGTGGTTCTCCTTTTCCGGGCCGACATCGCAATTAAAAAACTAATGCGAAGCAGATCATTGTCTGCTACGCATTGGAATTGTAATCGGTATTTTAAACCGGTTTCAAATCAGGGGTTTTGGATGGCTGTTCCGGCTGAAAGAAGTAAGCCTGGAACCCCCGGAAGTTGAGCCTATGGTGCATTGTAGCCTGCCTCACAAAAAAATTTACCTTTTTTTTGCAAAAAAGCGGGACATTTTTATGTTTTTGGTATCAAGCAGTGAAGCATAATAATTAGGATTTTGGGTTTGATTCTCATTGGCATGCAAAAGGTGCGCTGATACCGTAAAAGGAGATGCGCATCTTTTGTTTCGGAGATGCGGTGAAAACGATCCGGAGATGCGGTAAAAAGGAGGCGGAGATGCGCATCTCCCGGATGCCGCATTAGAAAGGCATTTCAGAAGCTTTATTAAAGGGAAACCCTTAAATAATATTTGGCGGGACGACTTTCTCAATGAATTCCGGCTTAAAAAATTACTCTTGAGTAATGGCTCGATTGCACTTGAGTAATTGCCCGATTGCACTTGAGTAATTGCCCGATTGCACTTGAGTAAAATTTTCCTTGCTCTTAAGTAATTTTTTTGCAGCTTTTAAACAGGTTTCAAATGTGATGTTTTGGATGCAGCTTTTAGATAGAAGAAATTGCCCTGTTGTACCCTTAAACCATGAACTATATTAAACTACTTTGAACCATTTTGATCTTTCGCATTTTATCAACAGAGACAATAAATATTTAAATAATTTGTATATTTGGCTTACTCACCGAAAAATAATAAACATCCGATGGATGAGATTGAGAAATAAAATACATATAATATTTTACAGTATAAACAGATAAAGTGTGTATTGTTTAGAAATCATGAATATATAAGTTGGGTTTTGGGCATTTTAAAATAAAAAAATGGAAAAATTTAAGCGATTTAAATTATCAAGTGACGAGCCAATAATTTCATTAAGAGATAATAAGTTTCATTATAATTCAATATTATCAAGACTCGCAGAATTAAAAGATAAGGAATATCTCGTTTATCATTATGACATTGAAAAAAGACAGATTGGTTTTGAATTTTTAAGCGAGAGAACAGATGAGCATGCGTATAGATTAATTAGAGAAACTGGGAGAGGAAAGAATTTCCGAAGTAGTGCAGGAGAATTAATCGCAAGATTTTCTTGGGTAAAAGCAATTCATGATTTAGATGATAATGAATTAAAAAAATTTATTGTTTCAAAAAAAGGAAACTTATGGATTATATCTTTTAAACCAGCATTTGAGCATAAAATCAGCAGAGCAGATTTAAATAAAATCCCCAATGGTACAAAAGGTATTTATAAATATATTGACAGTCATGACGAAATAGTATATATAGGAAAGGGTGACATAAAAGTTAGAGCCAAAGAAAGCAAACGAGATGAATGGAAATTTATTAAAATTGAGTATTCAATAATTAATGATGAATCAAAACAATTTGAATGGGAAGATTTCTGGATAGATTGGTTTAAAGAAAATAATAACGAAAGACTTCCTTATTATAACAAAATAACTGGGAATAAAACAAAGTCTTTAAGTTTTGAGTAATTTTCATGGTGGGTAAGGTGGTTTTCGTGGTACAGATTATCATTCAATTTTTCTCGACTGGAATTGAAAGACCTACAAAACCCGCTGGCGCGGATTTGAAATCCGTGCCTTTAAGTTGTTACTATTCAGCCAACACTTTCTACAAAGATTGAAGATTAATGATGATTTCGGTTTTGTAATCCTGTTTGGAAAAGTTTAGCTAAATGAATGAGATTCCTCTTCCGCCTGCAGCGGATTTGGAATGACAAAGCTTTTATTGCCTCATTGGATCATAGTACTGGAGCCCTGCGAGGGTTTAAAACCCTCGCAGGGTTTGATTACATTGGCTTAATGTCGAATTTGAGCATTTTCAGATTTCTAAATCATCGAATTTTCAAATGAATTCAAGAAATGAAATTCCTCTTCCGCCTGCGGCGGATTTGGAATGACAAGGCTTTTCATTGTCTTATTGGCTAATTGACCAATTGTCTTATTGCCACATTGTCAAATTGCCGAATTTGAGCATTTTCAAATTTCCAAATCATCAAATTTTCAAATGAATACAAGAAATAAGAATCCTCTTCCGCCTGCGGCGGATTCGGAATGACAAACCTTTTCATTGTCTCATCGGCTCATTGCCACATTGGCAAATTTTTAAATTGGATCATTTTCAAATTTCCAAATCATCGAATCTTCAAATTAATACAGAAAATTATTATACGGATAGCGTTTAGCATGCATCTCCTTCACATGCTTGTAAATAAGTGCCTTAAATTCGGGGTAGTTTTCTTTTTCCGTAGCAGAAATAAACAAACAATCGGTATTAATTTTGGCCATCCATGAGTTTTTAAGTTCAGCAAGGCTCATGTTTTCGCGAGTGGCAGGCGTCAGGTCATCTTCTTCTTTCTCTATATAAGTAAAAGCATCAATCTTATTAAAAATGATCAGAGTTGGTTTGTCGATGACTTTTATTTCAGCGAGCGTTTCGTTTACAATGTGGATCTGTTCCTCAAAATCTGGATGCGAAATATCCACTACATGGATCAAAATATCCGCTTCGCGCACTTCATCCAGCGTTGATTTAAATGATTCGACCAGTCCGTGCGGCAGTTTTCGGATGAATCCAACCGTATCTGTCAGTAAAAAGGGCAGGTTGTCAATTACAACTTTCCGAACGGTGGTATCCAAAGTGGCAAACAATTTATTTTCGGCAAAGACTTCCGATTTGCTCAACAGGTTCATAATGGTTGATTTACCCACATTGGTATATCCGACCAAAGCCACCCTGATCAGGCTCTCACGGTTTTTTCGTTGCGTAACTTTTTGTTTGTCGATCTGGATCAGCTTTTTCTTCAATAAAGAAATCTTATCACGAATGATCCGGCGGTCGGTTTCAATCTCGGTTTCGCCGGGGCCCCTTAAGCCAATTCCTCCCCGTTGACGCTCAAGATGGGTCCACATCCTTGTCAGTCTTGGGAGCAGGTACTGATACTGGGCAAGTTCAACCTGGGTGCGGGCATGAGAGGTGCGGGCGCGCTTTGCGAATATATCAAGGATGAGGGTGGTGCGGTCAAGGATTCTGCACTTCAACGCTTTTTCGAGGTTTCTTATCTGCGAAGGCGTAAGTTCATCGTCGAAAACGGCCAGGTCAATTTCGTTAATTTCAATGTATTCGGCAATCTCTGCAAGTTTCCCGCTTCCGACATAAGTTTTGGGATCGGGATATTCGAGCGACTGGATAAATCGTTTATCAGGCACGCCACCTGCCGTATCAATTAAAAAGGCAAGCTCATCAAGGTATTCCTTTAACCTTTCCTGACTGACAAGTTTGGTTGCTACCCCGATTAAAATGGCTTTTTCGGGCAAAATGGCCGTGCTGAATTCTTTCGACATCCTTAAAATTTACGGAAACCTATAATTTCCCGAATATCTTTTATAGTTTTAGAGGCACTTTCCCGCGCTTTTTCGGCACCCGTATTCGCCACTTTCTGAAGATAGGCATTGTCTGACGACAGTTCCCTGATCTTTTCACGGAAAGGTTCGGTAAAATCGATCATATCCTTTGCAAGCTGCTTTTTCATATCGCCATAACGAATCTGGCAATTATTATAAGCATCTTCAAAAAATTTGACGGTTTCTTTTTCCGAAACAATTTTCATTAATGAAAAGAGGTTTTTAATCGGTTCCGGTTTCTTTTGGTTGGGTTCGGTCGGGCCGCTATCGGTAACGGCTCTCATTACTTTTTTCTGAATACTTTTTGGGTCTTCCGCAAAGAAAATGGCATTGCCTTCGCCTTCTGATTTTCCCATCTTACCTGAGCCATCCAGCCCGGGTATTTTAACCAAAGCTTTCCCGAAATTATAAGCCGAAGGGATGGGGAAATACTCAACTTTATACATGCGGTTAAAGCGACGGGCAAAAGTGCGCATCATTTCAAGGTTTTGTTCCTGATCCTTACCCACAGGCACTTTCGAAGCTTTATGGATGATCACATCAGCCGCCATTAAGGTTGGGTAAGTCAGCAATCCGGCATTTACATTCTCGGGTTGTTGCCTGACTTTATCTTTGAAAGACGTTACGCGCGTAAGCTCTCCAACGTAGGCATTCATGTTTAGCAACAGGTAAAGCTCAATCACTTCAGGCACATCGCTTTGGATATAAAGGGTTGATTTTTCAGGATCAAGGCCCATGGCCAGGTACTCGACCAGCACTTGTTTAACATTTCCGTGTAAATCGCCCGGGGTAGGGTGGGTGGTCAACGAATGATAATCTGCAATGAAGAAGTAACAATTGTTTTCTTCCTGCATCCGTAAAAAATTTTTAATTGCCCCAAAATAATTCCCCAAATGTAAATTACCTGTTGGCCTGATTCCGCTTACGACTGTTTCCATGCATGCAAAATTAAAAAAATTGACGTTGAAATAAATGATTATTTAACGGGTATAAAAAATAGCTTCAAAGCCTGGTGTTCCTTAAATTTTTATTTCTTCTCCCTGATCGTTAAAGAAATGATATTCGAGGAGAGCATATGATGGCATTGCCTGAATGCTGATGCGTTTTTTATATTTCCAGTTCCACTTTCTTTTGATGGAGATAAATCCCTGATTAAGATAAGCGTAAATGAATGGATGAAGCGTAATTTTTAAACTTTTTTCGTTTTGGTCCTTCAATAAATAACGGATGTTATTTTCAATCTCATCAATGATAATAATGCTGGGTTTTATTTTGCCTGTGCCATCGCAAACGGGGCATTTTTCCAGAATATCAATATTCATTTCGGGCCGTACCCTTTGTCTGGTTATCTGCACCAGGCCGAATTTACTCGGGGGTAAAATGGTATGCTTGGCATGATCCTTTTCCATTTCCTCTTTCAATCGCTGATAAAGGGCGCGACGGTTCCGGCCTTCGTGCATATCGATAAAATCGACTACAATGATGCCACCCATATCCCTTAATCTGAGCTGACGCGCAATTTCGGTCGCCGATTCGAGGTTTACTTCAAGGGCATTTGTTTCCTGGTTATTTTCTTTTTTAACCCTGTGGCCGCTATTTACATCAATAACGTGCAGGGCTTCGGTATGCTCGATGATCAGATAAACACCGCTTTTGATGGTAACAGTTTTTCCAAACGAACTTTTAATTTGTTTGTCAATTCCAAGGTGCTCGAATATCGGTTTTTTACCGTTGTAAAGTTTAACAATATCAACCTTATCAGGTGCAATGGTTTTGATATAACTTTTAATTTCTTCGTAGAGCACCGAATCATTCAAGTGAATATTATTGAATGATTCATTCATTAAATCGCGTAATAAGGCTGAAGTGCGATCCAGTTCACTGATAATTTTTTGTGGGGCTTTAGCGGTAGCCGTTATTTTTGTGAGCCTGTCCCATTTTTCGACCAGGTTTCTCAAATCTGTATCCAGTTCCGCCACTTTTTTATTTTCGGCAACGGTGCGGATAATAACGCCAAAATTCTGGGGTTTTATGCTTTGTATTAAGCGTTTTAAACGGTTCCGTTCTTCGGTGCTTTTAATTTTTTGTGAGATGGATATCCGGTTTGAAAATGGTACCAATACCAGATAACGTCCGGCAAAAGATATTTCGGACGAAATTCGGGGGCCCTTTGTTGAGATCGGCTCCTTGGCTATTTGGATAAGTATTTGTTGATTTGAAGATAAAACCTGTGTGATTTTACCTGTTTTCTCAATATCAGGCTCCATTTTAAACTGATCCATACGGGGCGCATTCCCCGTTGAGCCGCTTAGTGCCTGTTTGGTGTATTTCATCAGGCTCAGAACCTGGGGTCCTAAGTCCAGATAATGTAAAAACGCATCTTTTTCGTATCCAACATCAACAAAGGCCGCATTTAAACCCGGCATGATCTTTTTTACCCGGCCCAGATAAACATCGCCAACAGAATAATTATTGTTGTTTCTTTCTTTGTGGAGTTCAACAAGGTATTTATCCTCCAACAACGCTATTTCAACCTCCGAAGAACTTGCATTAATAATTAATTCCTTATTCACTATATGAATATTTTAAAATTAGATTAATCATTGAAAACAATCCAATGACTTGAGTGAGGGAGTAGCAAATCGATAAGTAGATAATCACATGAGTTTTAAGCTCATGTGATTATAAAAATTGGCCTATTTCTTTTTGTGTCGATTCTTTCGTAAACGTTTTTTACGTTTATGGGTCGACATTTTATGTCTTTTTCTTTTTTTCCCGCTGGGCATAACTTTATTTTTTTTAGATTATTTTACCTTGGTTTTAACCTGGCTAACAAATGATTTTGCTGGTTTGAAAGAAGGGATGTTATGAGCTGGGATAATAATTGTAGTGTTTTTTGAAATATTTCGACCAGTTTTTTCTGCTCTTCTTTTAATAGTAAAGCTACCAAAACCTCTTAGATAAACATTTTCGCCTTTTACCATTGAATCTTTAACCGCCTCCATAAAAGCTTCAACTGTTGCTTGAACTGCAACTTTTTCGATACCTGTTTTATTAGCAATTTCTGCTACGATTTCTGCTTTTGTCATGTCAAATTAGTTTTAATGATTTGATAATAAATTTATTAATTCGGGCAGCAAAGATAAACTTTTTTTAAATTAATATAAAACTTTAATAACTTTTTTATTTCTAAGACTCTATACATAAATTTGCTGCCTTATGCACGATACAATTAGTGATAGATTATTAAGGTGGTATGAGGTTCATAAAAGAGATCTTCCATGGCGAAAAACGAAGGACCCATATTTAATCTGGGTCTCGGAAATTATTTTTCAGCAAACCCGGATCGATCAGGGAATGGATTATTACCTGAGATTTACAGAAAAATTTCCGGACGTCCGGACCTTAGCCGATGCTGAAGAGCAAGAAGTGTTAAAATACTGGCAGGGTTTGGGATATTATTCCAGGGCCAGAAACATTCATTTTGCAGCCCAACAAATTCGTGATTTCCATGACGGGAATTTCCCCTCGGAGTATGAACAGATTATACAATTAAAAGGCGTTGGGCCTTATACTGCAGCGGCGATTTCATCTATTGCATTTCATAAACCCTATCCTGTGATTGATGGAAATGTTAACAGGGTGATTAGCCGGTTGTTTGGGATTCAAAAAGCTGTGAACACAAAAGCCGGCTCAAAAGAGGTTGAAGACAAATTAAAGGGAATATTTAATCCTGATGAACCTGGTAATTTTAATCAGGCTATGATGGAACTGGGAGCCTTGGTTTGTAAGCCTTTATCACCCGATTGCAAGCATTGTGCGCTTAAAAGTGATTGTGTGGCTTTTAACAAGGATGAGGTTGGATCTTATCCGCTAAAAGTGAAATCCAAGGCCCCAAAATCATTGTATTTGTATTATTTTGTGTTTTGTGCAAAAATGGATGGGGAGCAAATCATTTTTTTGAAAAAACGCGAAGAAGATTCAATCTGGAAAAATATGTACGACTTTCCGGGACATGAATCGAATTCAATTCTAAACATCTCCCATCTGATTACAAAAATTTCAAAAAAATTTTTTAACAATCAAATAATGCCTCAGCCTTCAGAAATTATAGGCCCGATTAAACATCAACTTACACATAGAAATATTGAGGCTTATTTTATAAAAACCAATATTGACAAGGGTTATATAAAAAATCTCTGCAAGCAATTTCATCCGGTAAACGACAAAAATATGCGTGATTTACCCATGCCCAAACTCATCGAAAACTATATTGAAAAAAATATTTTTTAGGGTAAAATCTAATAAAAACGGGGACATTTTTTAAAGTTTTGTATTAAAGAAAAAATTGAATGCAATTTTTTAGTCGTACCTTTGTTTAACCAAAAATTTTAATCATGGCAGGAATTAATAAAGTTATTTTAATTGGAAATCTGGGTAAGGACCCGGAAACTTTTACATTTGAAAATGGCGTAAAAAAAGTAAGTTTCTCTTTGGCCACAACCGAAAGTTACAAAGATAAAGACGGTAACAAAATTGACCAGACCGAATGGCACAATGTGGTTTTATGGAGAGGATTGGCAGATGTTGCTGAAAAATATTTGTCGAAGGGCAATCAGGTGTATATCGAAGGAAAAATTAAGACCAGGGCATGGGATGATAAAGACGGGAATAAAAGATATACCACTGAAATTTATGCAGATAATATGACAATGTTAGGTGGCCGGAGAGATGACTCCCAGGCAGGAGCTGCAGAACAAAAACCCGCCGATGTTGATATTCCGGAACCGGATGATGATTTGCCGTTCTAAAAATTGGTGCCTCAATTATCTTGATTGAAATACGCTTTGGGATGCTGTAAACCGGCAAAATTTTTACATTTGCAATCCAGAAAACACATTTATTCAAAGGTATATTTTTTATACCTTTGTTTTGTGCCGTAAAAAATAATCTGGCACTTATTTTATTTTATAAATGCCAATGGTATTATTAAGTGGATTGTTAAATCCTTTTACTTTTGAAGCCTTAATCGGCCTGATCGTTCTGATCGCCTTGTTGTTTGTTTCGGCGATGGTTTCAGGCTCGGAAACGGCCTTTTTTTCTCTGAACCCTTTACAGCTAAAAAAATTGGGCGAAAATGAGAATGTCAACAATGAGCTGGTCTTAAAATTGTATGGCATGCCAAAGCGCCTTCTCGCCACCATCCTGATCACCAATAATTTTGTGAATGTTTCCATTGTGATACTTTCCACTTTTCTGGTTAACCAGTTGTTTAATCTGGCTGAATATCCGGTAATTTCATTCATTATTCAGGCAATTATTATTACTGCTTTAATTCTGGCTTTCGGCGAAATAATGCCCAAAATACTGGCAACCCAAAGGTCGATCATGTTTTGCCATTTGATGGCCAAACCTTTAAAAGGATTGATTAGTGTGCTACATCCAATTAGTACAATATTAATAAAATCAACCTCTATTATTGATAAACGGGTTGCTTCGAAAGGCCATCAGCTCTCAAGAAGTGAACTTTCTGAGGCCATTGAAATTACTACCGATGAAGAACAAGGGGTAAAGGAAAGACAAATACTGCAAGGCATTGTCCGTTTTGGTGATATTGATGTAAAGGAGATCATGAAATCGCGGACGGATGTCACCGCCGTTGATTTGCAAATAAAATTCGATGAATTGTTAGCGGTGATCAGAGATTCTGGTTATTCAAGATTGCCCGTTTATAAGGAATCCTTCGATAATGTTACCGGATTATTATATGTTAAGGATTTATTGCCCCATCTAAATGAAAGCCCGGAATTTAAATGGCAGAGTCTTACACGATCAGCATTTTTTATTCCGGAAAATAAAAAAATTAATGATCTGCTTAAAGAATTTCAGGAGAAGAAAGTACATTTGGCTATTGTGGTTGACGAATATGGCGGCACTTCCGGAATCGTAACAATGGAAGATGTAATTGAAGAAATAATCGGAGATATCAGCGATGAATTTGATCTGGAAGAAGACGAGTTGAGTTATACCAAAATTGATGATAAAACCTATATTTTTGAGGGCAAAACAACCTTAATTGACTTTTGCCGCGCCATTGATGAGGATGAAAATATATTTGACAATGTGAGGGGAGATGCAGATTCCCTGGCCGGTTTGGTACTCGAACTTACCGGTGAAATGCCGATCGTTAATACCAAAATAAGATATAGCAGGTTTTGTTTTGTGACTACAGACGTTGACAATAGAAGGATCAAACAAATTAAAGTTATAATTGACTAATATTCTACCAATGAAATTTCCGTCTCAGATAAATCTGCCCTTGATTTTAACCTTATTTTTGGGCATCATTATACAAAGCTGTAATACGGATTATATGCCCAAACCCAGGGGTTATTTTCGAATTGATCTGCCGGAAAAAAATTACATTGCGCTGGATAGCACTTATCCTTTTACCTTCGATTATCCGGTTTATGCACGAATTATTCAGGACACCCTATCGCCCGATCAGCCTTATTGGTTTAATCTGGATTTCCCACAGTTTAAAGGCCGACTGCATATGAGCTACAAAAATATTGACGGAAATCTGGCGGAACTGGTAGAAGATACACGTACAATGGCCTATAAGCATATCAATAAGGCAAGTGCCATCGATAACCGTTTAATTTATAACCGGCAGGACAGTGTTTATGGACTGATTTTCGAGATTGAGGGATTGGGTGTTGCTTCGCCCTATCAGTTTTTTGTAACGGACAGTGTACAACATTTTTTAAGGGGAGCCATGTATTTCAATATTGAACCAAATAATGATTCATTGGCACCTGTAATTGAGTTTCTTAAAAAAGATTTTGACCGTATGATCTCCAGTTTAAAATGGAATTCTGAACCCAGGAAACAATAATCAGAATTCTTTAAATCCTTTCAAATTTCATCCAACACTTAGTTTTTAGAATTAATTTATGTACTTTTGACCCACAAAAAAACCAAATCAGGAATGTAGAAAGAAGTTTTAAATAGCTTAAAAAAGGAGGGGTTATGATTGAAACCATCAAAATAGGAACTTTAAAGTGGCACCATATTCTTAATCCCACTGACGAAAATCTGCAGTATTTAAAAGAAAATTTTTATTTCCACCCCCTTGATATTGAAGACTGTAGAACTGCCAACCAACGATCAAAAATAGATATTTACGACGATTATTATTTCATGATTCTTCATTTTCCAACTTTTGATAAAAAGGGAACTTTTTTGCATACAAAGGAAGTGAAAATATTCTGGGGAGAGGATTACATCATCACCCTGGGGCAATCGCATTGGGTTGTTTATAATATGTTTCAGGAGGCCATGGAACAAAGAAACCGCAACGAGGAATTTGGTGTTGGAACCAGTGATGCATTGTTATACCGGATTTTGGAAAAACTCATGAATGAATCCCTGATGGTTATTCGAAGGGTCGGCAGCGAACTGGAATATATTAACCAGGAATTGTTTAACAAGAAAGCTGAAAAAACCATTGAACAGATTTCTGTTACCAGAAAAAATATCATATTGTTAAACACAATTTTTAAACCCCAGCTCAGACTGTTCCATAAATTTGAAACCGGTACCATCGAAGGTTTTGCCGAAAATATGGAAGATTACTGGGGAAATATTCTCGACTATTACCAGCGAATGTGGGATATGACCGAGGATTATGAAGAACTGATCGAGGGCCTCTCAAAAACTTTTGATTCGTTACAGGCCAATAAAATAAATGAAATCATGAAAGTACTGACCATGGTTTCTTCCATTCTCCTGCCGCTGACTTTCATTACCGGTTTATATGGGATGAACCTGGGCCTGCCGTTTCAGAACGAACCTAATTCATTCTGGATCGTTATTTTATCAATGATTGTTATTGCCTCAACAATGGTTATCTACTTTAAAAAGAGAAAGTGGATGTAATGTTAATCATCACTGGATTTATTCATAATTTCAGTCTGTATTCTCATCGATTCCTTATGCATGAGCTCGAGCAGTTCAAGTAAAAAAGTCCGGTCAAGTTTATGTTTTAATCCTTTTTTTAACCTGTCTTCGATGATGTAGCTCCATCGTTTTAACTGTAGGATGGTTATTTTATGCACATTTTTATATTGGCCGATTTCGTCCACGACCTGCATTCTGCGTGACAGGATTTCGAGTAATTCGCTATCAATCTCGTCAATTTGAGATCGTAAACTGCTCAATTTATCCTGAAACTCTTTGTTTCCAACCGGCCTTCGCAAAATCAGACCATCCAGTAATTTTTGAAGTTGATGAGGTTCGATCTGTTGTTTGGCATCCGATAATGCTGCCCATGGTTTATAATGAGATTCGATCATCAATCCATCCATCTCCAGGTCCATCCCTTTCTGTGATACCTCAGATAAGAGTTCGGTATTTCCGCATATATGACTTGGATCTACAAATATTGGAAGGTTCGGAACCCTCCTTTTTAATTCAATGGGAATTTCCCACATGGGCGGGTTTCGGTAAACTGTTTGGTTTAAAGAATAAAATCCACGGTGAACGGCTACCAGCTTCTTGATTCCTGATTTATGAACCCGTTCAATTGCTCCTAACCACAGTGTTATATCCGGGTTGATCGGGTTTTTTATCATTACCGGAATATTTGTACCCTTAAGGGCTTCAGCAAGCTCCTGAACCGAAAATGGATTTACCACCGTGCGAGCACCGATCCACAAAATATCAATATCATGTTTCAGACATTTTTCAATATGTTTGGGCTTGGCAATTTCTACAGCGAGTTTTAATCCGGTTTCTTCTTTAACTCTTTGCAGCCATTTAAGCCCTTTAGAACCAACTCCTTCAAAGTAATTTGGCCTGGTGCGGGGCTTCCATAAACCCGACCTGAAAACTTTAACATTTTTTATTTGTGATAGCAGCCGTGCTGTTTGCAATACCTGTTCTTCATTCTCGGCACTGCACGGGCCGCTAATTACCAAAGGCTGATCATCGGTTGACAGCCATTGATTAATTGGAATTATTTCTAAATTTGTTGCCATTATCATTACAAAGGTATAAATATTATAAAGCGTTTTTAATCATATTATTGTATGGTTTATACGCTAAAATGTCGTTTTTTTGTAAAAAATTTAAGCTTAAGAAAATGAAACGGGTAAAAATCAGTGAAGTATTGAAAAGTGAAGCCAGCGACCATAAAATTGTTGTTATGGGTTGGGTAAGAACAAAGCGAATGAGTAAAAATGTGGCATTCATTGCATTAAACGACGGATCCTGCTTAAATAATTGCCAGGTAGTTGTGGATTTAAAAAACTTTGGTCCTGAATTTATGGCAAGAATTTCTACAGGTGCAGCCTTGTCGGTTGAGGGTCTTTTAGTTGAATCGCAGGGAAGTGGACAAAATGTTGAATTGAATGCAACAGAAATTAAGATTTTTGGTGAAGCCGACCCGGATTTATACCCCCTTCAGCCCAAAAAACATTCGCTTGAGTTTTTGCGAGAAAAGGCACATTTGCGCTTCAGAACAAATACTTTCGCGGCAATTACAAGAATCAGGCATGCGATGATTTTTGCCAATCATAAATTTTTTAATGATAATGGGTATTATAATATTCATGCCCCAATTATCACCGGTTCCGATGCCGAAGGTGCCGGTGAAATGTTCAGGGTAACTACCCTGGATATGAAGAATCCACCCCGAAATGAGGATGGAAGTATTAATTATAAAGAAGATTTCTTTGGAAAACCGACAAATTTAACGGTATCGGGTCAGCTCGAAGCAGAATTGGCTGCCCTGGCATTATCGCAGGTTTATACTTTTGGCCCCACTTTCAGGGCCGAAAATTCAAATACTTCGCGTCACCTCGCCGAATTTTGGATGCTTGAACCCGAAGTTGCCTTTCACGATATCAATGATAATATGGACTTGGCGGAGGCGCATTTAAAATATGTTGTAAAATATGCCCTTGATCATTGTAAAGAAGATCTGGAATTTTTAAGTAAAAGATTGATCGAGGAAGAAAAAAATAAAAAAGAGGACGAACGCTCGATGGAATTGATTGAAAAGCTGAAATTTGTGCTTGACAATGATTTTGTTAGAATTACCTACACCGAGGCGATTGAAATCTTAAAAAACTCAAAACCCAATAAAAAGAAAAAATTTCAATTTGTAATTGAAAATTGGGGGGCCGACTTACAGTCTGAACACGAACGTTACCTTGTGGAGAAGCATTTTAAAAGACCGGTAATTTTAACCGATTACCCCAAGGAAATTAAAGCCTTTTACATGAAGCAAAACGATGATCAAAAAACTGTACGGGCGATGGATGTGCTTTTCCCGCAAATCGGTGAAATTATCGGCGGTTCGCAACGTGAAGAAGAATACGATAAATTGTATGCGCGAATTAAAGAGCTGAATATTCCCGAAGAAGAACTGTGGTGGTTTTTGGAAACCAGAAAATTCGGAACAGTTCCCCACAGCGGTTATGGACTTGGATTTGAGCGCCTCATGTTATTTATCACAGGAATGTCAAATATCAGGGATGTAATACCATTTCCGCGTTTTCCACAAAATGCAGAATTTTAAATTACAGTAACTGGTGTTTTAAAAAAGGGTTTATAGCTGTTTATAAAGATCATTTTTGAGATAAACAGAACAATAAAATCATTTTGAAAATTAATGATGGATTTTTGTATCTTAGTATCTGATCATGAAATCGACCTTTATAAAAATGGGTTAATATGTTAAATCAACGACTGCAACAAAAATTACTTCAAAAGTTATCGCCACAACAAATTTTGTTGATGAAGTTGTTGCAGATTCCGTCGATTGCACTTGAACAAAGAATCAAACAGGAAATTGAAGAAAACCCGGCCCTGGATGAATCGTCCGAAAATGAAGCAGAAGAAGAATTGAGCGAGAGGGATGATATTTCGAAGGATGAGAACGAAGAATTTGAAGAATATGATAGCAAGGATGATGAATTTGATTTAAATGACTATATCGATGAAGATGATCTCCCTTCTTATCGCCTGAATGCAAATAATAGCAGCCGCGACGATGAACATAAAGAAGTTCCTTTCGTTTCCGGTACCAGTTTTCATGATGTTTTATTTGCACAGCTTGGTTATCGGAAATTGAATGAAGACGAATACATCATTGCCAGCAATATTATCGGAAACCTCGATGATTCGGGGTATTTGCAACGAGATGTTAATGCAATGGTGGATGATTTGGCATTTACACAAAATATTAAAACCGATAAAGATGAAATTCTGAGAATGTTAAGTATCATCCAGGAATTTGACCCGGCGGGCGTGGGTGCCCGTAATCTGCAGGAATGTTTGCTCATTCAGCTCAGAAGAAAGGATGAGGAGGATGCTGTTATTCAATTAGCCATAAATATTCTTGATCGTTTTTTTATTGAATTTACAAAAAAGCATTACGAAAAAATCATTAAAAAGGCTGGAATTTCAGAGGAAGAATTAAAAGAGGCCATTGCTGAAATCTTAAAACTCAATCCGAAACCGGGCAATTCGCTGGGCGAAACTTCACGGACAAATCATTATATTCTTCCCGACTTTATGATATTTAACAATAATGGTTCTCTTGAATTAAGCCTGAACAGTAAAAATGCACCGGAATTAAGGTTGAGCAGATCATATACGGATATGCTCGAAGCATATTCTGAGAGCAAAAAAACCAAACAGCAGAAAGAAGCCTTTATGTTTATTAAACAAAAAATTGATTCTGCCAAATGGTTCATTGATGCTATCAAGCAGCGTCAACACACCCTTTATGTAACCATGAATGCCATTATGGAATATCAGAAGGATTATTTTCTGACCGGCGACGATACCAGGTTGCGCCCAATGATTTTGAAAGATATTGCAGAGATCGTACAATTAGATATTTCTACCATTTCCAGGGTTGCCAATAGCAAATATGTTCAAACCCCTTTCGGTACATTTCTTTTAAAAAGCTTTTTCTCTGAATCGATGCAGAAAGACGATGGTGAAGAAGTTTCGACCCGTGAGATCAAGAAAATTCTTACCGACTGTATTGATTCTGAAAGTAAAGCTAAACCACTGACCGATGAACAGTTAACCGGAATATTAAAAGAAAAAGGATATGCAATTGCCAGGAGAACAGTGGCCAAATACCGCGAACAACTCAATATTCCGGTTGCAAGATTACGCAAAGAGTTATAATCGAAAAAAATAGTAGAATGCAAAATGTAATTGCCAGGATCATTTCCTATTTGTTTCACCCATTGCTGATGCCCACTTATGCATTTGCATGGTTGTTTAGTATAAAAGCCTACTTTTCAATGACCATTCCTCTTGAAGGAAAGCTAAGACTCATATTACTTGTATTTATAGTAACCTTTGTATTCCCTTTACTAATAATCCTATTCTTACGGAGCAGAAATATCATTACGTCCTTATCTGACTTAAAACGGAACGAAATGACTTTTCCTTATATTTCTGCAATTATATTTAATGTTCTGGCTTATTACTTATTACGAAATATTCAGATATCGCCCATTTTTCAATACTTTCTGTTTGGGGCAGCTGTTCTTACTATTTTAGCATTTATCATCAATTTCTTCTGGAAAATTAGTATTCACATGATTGCAATTGGTGGTTTAATCGGGATGTTGTTGGGTTTGGCATTTACCGGGATCATTGCAAATTTTTATTTTATAATCGTACCAATTTTAATCGCCGGTTTTATCGGGTATTCGCGATTACAACTAAAATATCAAACTCCTGCCCAGACTTATACGGGATTTTTATTAGGCACTTTTGGGATGATTTATCTGGCTTTATTTTTTTAAAAATAATAATGCTTCACCACATTAAGAATGGTTTTGAATACGTGCTAAAATGGCATAAAGGTAAAACCAACAGAAAATGGGTAAATTTCCGGACCTCTTTCAAGTTCAAAAATTTTCGACAGGGCATAATTAAAATTCAAGTTAACCCATTTATAACCAATCCTTAAAGTTGAAGTAATTAATATTTTTTCAACATGTTGAATATCTTTGTTCTTGATGGTTACTCCAATTTCACTACCGTCGAGCCGTTCACCTTTATAGGTCGAATGATTATCCAAACGGAAACCTAATTTAACGCCAAGGGCAAACCTGAAATTGTTTTCGGTTTTATATCGGAATTCAACCGGAATATCGAAGTATGAAAAAGTTATTTTACTTCGGTCGTAATTAATTCCATTAGCTATGGTATCAAAAGTAATAACATCGGCTTTTACGTCGTTTATTACAGAATTTGAAGCAAATTTGAGAGAAGTAATACCCGCTCCACCTGCAAAACTGAAATTACTTTTTTTAAACTGGTAATTATACATTCCATAAACGCTATAACCCATATTTAAACCTTTCTGAACTACATTGTCAGGCAGATTCATCCAGAAATTGTTATAAACGTCCATGCCAATATTGAAATTTTGTTCGTATAGGTCATCAGTGCTTTGTGCAAATGAATTTATTCCGAAAAATAAAAAAATAAGAAGTATTGCAATCTTTCTCATAAACAATAGAATTTAGGTGCAAATATAGTGTTTTTCAATCATCAAAAGAAAAACCAGTATTTGAAGTAAGGGTGCAATTTACACATTATTGGCTTTTTGTAGAATGAACTTAACGTTTATTAACAATAAAAAAAAGGCTGCCCTAACCCAAAGGCAGCCTTCATCCCATTAAACCAATCAATTATAATAAAACCATTAACCAAATTTTATCAACAGAAAACCACTTAATTTAAGCTTTGCTTACAAAAACATGAAAACCCAGATTGTTTGTTTTTTTTGGATTTCTATTTACTGCTGATATCCATGAAATTTATTATTACCTATTTTGTTTTATTAATCTTGATGGTACTAAATTAGACCAATGATAAAATAAAGTAAATAGGTAGAATACTTAAATTTTGATAGGCTTTTTACCTATGTTTAAAATATAGAAACGAGTCAACTTGTTAATTATTAAATATTTGCTAATTTTGAATGTGTTAAGAACAAAAAGTTATGAAAAATTCAAAATTATTTATTGGCATTCCTATAGTCTTGGTGGCATTGTTTATGTTAAGTTCCTGTGCCGCGGGTGATCAAAAATTTGAAATTGATCCTGCGGGGTTCTGGATGGGATTATGGCATGGATTTATTTCGTTATTTACTTTTATCATTAGCTTGTTTAATGATAATGTGAACATTTATGAAATCAGCAATACTGGCAAATTATATAATCTGGGTTTTATTCTTGGGATAGCCATATTTTATGGTGGTTCATCAAAAACCCACGGTAGAAGATAGATTTGTATTACCTGGACTTCCCGCTATCATTTCATTCAGCGGGATAAACTTCTCGTCCAGTCAGAAAATTATAAAATAAAAAACAGAGTACCCTTGTCGGAGAATACTCTGTTTATGATAGTGGGCCCACCTGGACTTCCCGCTATCATTTCATTCAGCGGGATAAACTTCTCGTACAGTCAGAAACTTTATAAAAATAAAAAACAGAGTACCCTTGTTGGAGAATACTCTGTATATGATAGTGGGCCCACCTGGACTTCCCGCTATCATTTCATTCAGCGGGATAAACTTCTCGTCCAGTCAGAAACTTTATAAAAATAAAAAACAGAGTACCCTTGTTGGAGAATACTCTGTATATGATAGTGGGCCCACCTGGACTTCCCGCTATCATTTCATTCAGCGGGATAAACTTCTCGTCCAGTCAGAAACTTTATAAAAATAAAAAACAGAGTACCCTTGTTGGAGAATACTCTGTATATGATAGTGGGCCCACCTGGACTTCCCGCTATCATTTCATTCAGCGGGATAAACTTCTCGTCCAGTCAGAAACTGTATAAAAATAAAAAACAGAGTACCCTTGTTGGAGAATACTCTGTATATGATAGTGGGCCCACCTGGACTCGAACCAGGGACCAATTGATTATGAGTCAACTACTCTAACCAGCTGAGCTATAGGCCCTGTTTGTATACCCTTTGTGAATCTGCTTAACTCTAAACAAAGCCAACAAAGGCTAAAAGCATAATTTTGATATTATACCCGCTTAATTAAAAAGCGATTGCAAATTTATATATTTTTATGTTCTTTTAGGGTAATTTTTTTAAAAAATAATTTAAATGGTGGGAATTAAAAATATAATATTTGATTTTGGGGGTGTGATTTATGATATCAACTTTCAAAATGCCAAAGAAGCATTTAACGAAATTGGTGTACAAGATTTCGACAAATTGTATTCACATACATATCAGCATCAATTATTCGAAAGACTGGAACTTGATTTAATTTCTCCAACAGAGTTTAGGAACGAAATCAGGGGTGTCACCGGAATTTCGTTGGCGGATGAAAAAATTGATTATGCCTGGAACGCATTACTCGAGGGTTTTGTAACTGAACGATTGGATTTGCTGATGTCTTTGAAAAAACATTACCAGATTTATCTGCTGAGTAATACAAACCGGATTCACTACAATTATTTTTTAAAGCAATTCCAGGAATTAACCAATTATAAGTCATTCGACGGACTTTTTTCAAAGTCATTTTTCTCTTTCGATATAAAGAGAAGAAAGCCATATTTGCATACTTATTCGTATGTGTTGAATAATCTTGGAATCAATGCCGAAAATACATTGTTTATCGACGATTCGATTCAAAACATCCGACCGGCAGTTGAACTTGGGATCAAGGGATGGCATTTACAGGAAGATATGTGTAATTTGTTTGAGGGCAATTATTTAAAACAAAATATAATAGATCGTTTAATCAACTCACATAGTAATCTTTAATTTCATCCAATAATCCGAATAATTCATCGGAGTCTTCAATACTTACCAATTTAATTTTAAAAGGTTTAAAATTAGGCAGGCCTTTAAAATAATCGCCATAATGCTTTCGGATTTCAAAAATACCGCGATGATTTCCTTTCCATTCAATTGATTTTAGTAAATGAATTTTACATATTTCAACCCTTTCCGAAATTGTTGGTTCCGGGAGCTTTTGACCGGTGTTTAAATAATGTTTTATTTGATTAAAAATCCACGGGTTTCCATAGCTTGCACGTCCAATCATTAAGCCGTCCACGCCAAAGGTATCCTTAAAATATTTTGCACATTCGGGATCAATAACATCGCCATTGCCAAATACAGGAATTTGCATCCGGGGGTTGTTTTTTACTTTGCCAATCAGTTCCCATTCCGCTCCTTCACTCGATTTCATGGTACGTGTTCTTCCATGTATGGTAATTGCTTTAATACCCACGTCCTGCAATCGCTCGGCTATTTCCACAATTTCCCTTCGATCATTATCATAACCAAGTCGGGTTTTAACCGTTACAGGTAAACTGGTTGCATTCACAACGGCTTCCGTCATTTTTACCATTTTGGGGATGTCGTTTAAAATGCCTGATCCGGCACCCTTGGCAACTACTTTACGCACAGGACATCCATAGTTAATATCAATGATATCTGGTTTTGATTCTTCCGCAAACTGGGCTGCTTTTACCATCGATTCAATATTGTGCCCAAATATTTGAATGCCAATGGGTCGCTCAAATTCGTTAAAATCAAGTTTTTTTACACTTTTAGCGGCATCTCTTATTAACCCTTCCGAAGAAATAAATTCGGTGTACATAATATCGGCACCAAACTTTTTACATAAGTAACGAAAGGGAGGATCTGTAACATCTTCCATTGGTGCCAGCAGGATCGGAAATTCGCCGACTTCAAGATTAGCTATTTTTACCATATGTTTTAACAAACTTCAAAATTATTAAATTTACACTTTAATACAGAAATTAATATATGAAGATTATTAAAGAACCATTCCTGGAGAGATATTCAGTACCTGTTAAAATAATGGCACTTGTTATCCTGCTTCTCATTTCACTCTTATTTTCATCCATTTTTGGAATTGCCCTGGCCATCCCTTTTTGGGGACTGGATGTTTTAAAATTGGCCGGCAACAACGATTATTCCAATCCCGATAATTTAAGCCTGCTCAAATACCTACAGGTAATTAATCAGTTGGGATTATTTGTTTTTCCACCCTTGATATTTGCTTATTTGGCATCGCGTAAAATAAGCGATTACTTAAAATTGAATATAAAGCCTCAACTTAGAATGATTGCAGTGTCGACAGCGGTAATTCTTATTGCGCTGCCATTTATCAGTTGGTTAGGGGAGATCAATCGGAATATGAGTTTGCCGGATGGTTTGGCCGGATTGGAAAATTGGATGAAACGAATGGAACATGAGGCCAATCAATTGATTATTGCATTTTTAAATGTAAAGAATATAGGAGGGATGTTGTTTAATATTGTTATGATTGCCATTATTCCTGCAATTGGTGAAGAATTTTTATTTAGGGGAGTTGTGTTAAGGCTTTTTAAGGAATGGACAAAAAATTATCACCTTGGGGTCATAATTTCTGCAATACTGTTTAGTGCCCTTCATTTGCAGTTTTATGGTTTTATGCCTCGTTTTTTATTGGGATTGCTATTGGGTTATATGTTTGTTTGGTCGGGCTCCCTTTGGGTTCCGATGTTCATACATTTTGTAAATAATGGGTTTGCCATCGTTTATATATATGCCACCGGATCGACAGATTTAATAAATTCTGATATTGAATCAATCGGATCTTCCGACAATGCATTTATTACAGCAGCCAGTGTAGTTTTTGTTATTTTTCTGATGTTGATTATGTTAAAATGGTATAGGGACAGGCAATTAACAGAATGATTATTAATAATTTATAGGAATACGGCTCTATACGATTAGCCTGGTTTATTTTAGGTATAAAAAAAAGAGGAAATATGAATAATTTCCTCTTTTAAGATTATTAACCTTGAAATATTGCTTTACATTCTACGTTCAACAATTTTTCTTGTTGAGTAATTTATTTTAAAAGCTCCGGATTTTCTAAGTTCTTGTTTAATATCCGTAACAAGACCCATTTTTGTTTCTTCATGAACTTTTAATGAGGTCGTAATAAATTTACGGTCAACCTCATCACGTGCTTCACGTTCTTTTGCCACAAATTCCTGGATTTCAGAAACATTTGCAAAACGATCATTCAGCTGAATACGTGATTCAGTTCCATAAACGGTTTTGTTATGAGGTGGTCCTACATAAATAAAACTTACCAATGATTTTTTCTCTAATTTTTCAACTTCTGATGCACCAGGTAATGTATTTCTCACCATTACTGTAGTTTCTTTCATTGTAGTAGTAACCATAAAGAAAAACAGAAGCATGAAGATGATATCAGGCATTGATGAAGTACTAATTGCAGGGACCTCTTTTGATCCTTGTTTTTTAAATCTTGACATATTATTTTCCTCCTATATCTTCAGGTTCAGCTTCAGAAATACGCAATGGAATTGCAAGATTGATGGCTTCAATGATATTCTCATCAATCAATTTATCATATTTTCGGCCAAATTTTTGCATTGCCAAATCATCTCTTAAATCTTTAAAAGCGGCAGCCAATTCATTTTGGACTTTAATATACATTTCATATGATGTTCCACGGTCATTTTTAAGTGAAATTACACCTTTTGTAACCGGAATTTCTCCCAGATAATCAAAGGATTTAAATTCAACAACCGGGTATGCAGGATCATCAGGATGAATCGACATAAAATCTTTAACTTCCATTCTTAGGGTATTGATGTCTCCTGGTTTACCGTTAATGAGCAAAGCATCATGGCTGTTAACCAATATCGACATCATATTTCTTTTATTGATGTCAGGTATTGGTGCATCGGGTGGTGGAGGCGGCGATAACTGACGAATGATTCCTGTATCCACATCCATGGTTGTTGTAACCAGGAAGAAGATTAGCATCAGGAATGCAATATCAGCCATAGAGCCAGCATTTACCTCAGGGGTTTTCCTTGCCATTTGTTAAAAGTTTTATGTTATTTAAATAATTTTACAACACTGGAAGCTACCAATGAAAGTATCGTAATCCCTACCAAAATATAGGTCATGATTAATCCGCCACCAATAAATTTAGAAATGGCAGGAGTAACGCTTGCTTTTTCATAAATATCCGCATTGGTTGCATCGGATGCCATTGTATAAGAGATGGCATACAGGATGCCGAATCCAACGATCACAAAAAGAATGCGTAAACCACTTTTCGGGTTTTTAATAAAGAATGCTATCGGGAATCCAATCAATAACACTACTGTAAATCCAAATAGGATATAAGCCCATGTCAATACAGTATCGGTCATTGATTCTCCCTGAATATAGAACATTACAAAAAGAATTGCTGAAATAGCGAATATAACGAGCAAACCAATTTGTAATATTTTGTTTAATGTATTAGTCATGGTCAATTAGTTTTTTGATTTGAATTTTGTAAGGATGTCGATAAAAGTAATGGTACTGTCTTCCATATCATTTACTAAACCGTCAACTTTAGAAAGCAGATAGTTATAGAAGATTTGAAGAATAACCGCTACGATCAAACCAAATACAGTCGTTAAAAGAGCAACTTTCATACCACCGGCAACAATGTTTGCTGAAATATCACCTGCTGCTTCAATGGATTGGAAAGCCACGATCATACCGATTACAGTTCCCATGAATCCAAGCATAGGGGCAATTGCAATAAACAATGAAATCCATGAAAGTCCTTTTTCAAGTCGACCCATCAAAACACTTCCGTAAGAAACGATTGATTTTTCAACAATTTCGATTCCTTCTGAATATCTGTCTAATCCTTGGTAGAAGATACTTGCAACAGGGCCTTTGGTATTTTTACAAATTTCAAGAGCAGCATCAACGCCTCCTGTTTCAAGTGCTGATTCAACCTGGTTCAATAATTTTTGGTTATTGGTGGTTGCTAAATTCAGATAAATAATTCTTTCAATACTTAAAGCAAGTCCAAGAACAAGGGTGATAAGTACCAAACCCATAAACCGCCAGTCACCAGCAATAAATTGTTCTTTTATTACTTGTTGAAAGCCTTGTTGTTCTGTTGTAGCTTCGTTTTCAAGTGTATTAACAACTTCAGTGGCTTGTGCTTCAACTGCAGTTGTGTCAGTTGTCATTTCAGTATCGGCAGCGGTGTTTTCCTGAGCCACCACCATGTTTGAAAATCCAAAAGTTAGCATTCCTGCTATCGTCATTAAAGCAATTAATTTTTTCATAGTTAACATTTATTTTTCTTAATAATTCGAAATAAAAAGGTAAATCAATTTGTTGTTTTTTAAATATTTCCGTTTTAATGTTGGCAAATATAAATATTTATTTTAATTGAGTAAAACTTTTACTTAAATTTTAAACTTAAATTATGGCGGAGAGGAAGGGATTCGAACCCCCGGTACACTTTTGGCGTACACACGCTTTCCAAGCGTGCGCCTTAAACCGCTCGGCCACCTCTCCATGTACTTATGTCATTGGTTTCGGTACAAAAGTATAAAAATATTGAAGTGGATACATTTTAAATTGTTATTTCACCACGCATTGATGTCTGGAGCAACTTTTTTATTTTCGTTAAACTAAACTTTTGGCCCAGTAAATACATCAGTTTTGCAATGGCAGTTTCAGTTGTGATGTCGAAACCCCCTATTACCCCTATCTTGCCCAGGTCAATACTTGTTTCATATTTCCCAATTTCAACCGTGCCTTCTTTGCACTGGGTTACATTTAAAATAATTAAACCGTTTTGAATAGCTACAGACAGCTCGTTAATAAACCATTTATCTGTGGGCGCATTTCCCGATCCGAACGATTCTAAAATTACAGCCTTAAGTTTCGGCGTTTTTAAAATTGATTGGACAACTGCTTGCGAAATACCCGGAAACAATTTTAGAATTGCAACTTCATTATTTAAAGTTTTATGAACAATGAGTTTTTTATTGTTGGCTTTGCGTATATAGTTCTGATTGTATTTAATCCTGACCCCTACTTCAGCCAACGGCGGATAGTTGCCCGAATAAAATGCATCGAAATTTTCGGCATTCAACTTACTGGTTCTGTTACCCCTCAATAAATTATCTTCGAAATAAATACTAACTTCCGGAACAACAGGCAACCCATTTTTTTTGGCCGATGCAATTTCAATGGCGGTAATAAAGTTTTCGCGTCCGTCGGTTCTGATCATCCCCAGGGGTAATTGTGAGCCCGTAAGGATAACGGGTTTGTTTAAATTTTCGAGCATAAAACTTAAAGCAGAAGCCGTATATGCCATGGTGTCGGAACCATGCAATATTACAAAGCCATCGTAATTCTCATATTCTTTTTCGATAATCTCTGCCAATTGAATCCAAAATCCCGGATGCATATTTGAAGAATCTATCAGCGGATCAAATGAATAAAAATCCAGATTGCATTCCAGCCTGTTCAGTACCGGTATCTGCTCATAAATTTTATCAAAGTTGAAGGGTTGCAGGGCTCCGGTTGATTCATTATGGATCATACCGATGGTGCCCCCCGTATATAAAACCAATATTGATGATTTCGTTGACATATTATCAGGATAAATCTACATTAAATAATTTTGTGGCATTGATGGTGGTAATCCGGGCTACTTCTTCAATGTCCATATTCTTAATTTCAGCAATTTTTTGAGCTATATATAAAAGGTATGAACTTTCGTTCCGCTTTCCGCGAAAAGGAACCGGTGTCAGAAAAGGGGCATCGGTTTCCAGCACCAGGTGCTCGATCCCGATTGCGGATACAATTTTGTCGAGACCGGAATTTTTGAAGGTTACAACTCCTCCGATCCCAAGCATGAAACCCATATCGATAACCTTAAAAGCTTCTTCCAATGTGCCGTTGAAACAGTGAAAAACCCCTGTGAGATTTTCCGTATCAATATTTTCAAGAACCGTTAAAATCTCAGTCATCGATTCCCTCGAATGAATAACAATAGGCAGCTTGTACTTTTTGGCAAGTTTAATTTGGTAAATGAAAGCTTCAATCTGCTCGTTCTTAAAAGTTTTATCCCAGTACAGATCAATCCCAATTTCGCCGATGGCAATGAATTTCCGTTTTGTTAGCCACTGTTCAATGATCTGTAATTCATCCTTAAAATTTGCTTTAACATCCGTTGGGTGCAAACCCATCATCGGTAAGCAATTTTTTGGATATTTTTCTTCCAGGCTGAGCATCCCACCAATGGATTCGCTATTAATGTTGGGTAAAAACATATATTTAACACCCTTATCAATGGCTCTTTCAATAACCTGAGAGCGGTCATTTTCAAATTCATCAAGGTATAAATGGGTGTGGGTATCAACGAATATCATGTTGCAAAATTAAAACAATTGATGGGATAATAAACTGAATAAATTGAAATTGAAAATTCAGATTCCATATCTTTGCCTAAATAATGATCGTGAAAAAAATTCTGATTATAAGGTTTAGTTCTATTGGGGACATCGTTCTGACCACTCCGGTCATCAGGTGTTTAAAATCACAATTGCCTGATGCTGAAATTCACTTCCTCACAAAAAGAAAATATGGCGAGGTGCTGAAAGCCAATCCATATATCGATCGGATGCATTTGCTGGATCAGAAACTATCAGAAGTGATTCCTTCACTTAAAAATGAAAATTTTGACCAGATCATCGATTTACATAAAAACTTACGATCAATAGGAGTCCGGATCAAATTGAAAAAACCGGCAAGCGGTTTCCCAAAAATTAATTTTCAGAAATGCTTACTGGTTCAATTTAAGAAAAATTATTTGCCAAATATTCATATTGTCGATCGTTACTTTAAGGCTGTTGGTAAACTTCAGGTTAAAAACGATGGAAATGGCCTGGATTATTTTTTGGATGAATCCGATCGACTTACATTTAATGATTTACCGAAAGATTTTAAAAGTGGTTTTATCGGAATAGTCATCGGCGGTATGCATTTCACCAAAATAATGCCTTCAGCAATGGTAATTGAGCTGATACAAAAATTGAATAAACCGGTGGTTTTAATGGGCGGCCCTGATGATCTTGAAAGAGGGGAGGCCATCGTTGCAGCTGTTAAAGGCGCTGTATTAAATTCCTGTGGAAAATATTCAATCAATCAATCTGCTTCACTGGTTTCAATGGCCGAAAAAATTGTTACCAACGATACCGGTTTGATGCATATTGCTGCGGCTTTTCGAAAAGAAATACTCTCCGTTTGGGGCAATACCATTCCTGAATTTGGGATGTATCCTTACCTGCCTGAAGGAAGTGAATCAAAATCACATATATTTGAGGTGAAAAATTTAAGTTGCAGGCCATGCCACAAAATCGGACTCAAAAACTGTCCGCAAAAACATTTCAATTGTATGAATTTTCAGGATTTGGACGGGATGGCTAAAATCCTCAATCAAAACTAATGAATCGCAACAAAAGGGTTATTGCTTTTTTCGTAACCAATTGAAGTTTCAGGACCGTGGCCGGGAATGACCGTAAAATCATCTGGCAAACTAAAAAGCTTATTGTGGATACTTGCCTGTAAAATCGAAAAATCACCTGTTGGCAAATCCGTTCTTCCAATACTGTCCCTGAAAAGTACATCGCCGACGATTACAAATTTATCTTCGTGGTTCACAAAACAAATGCTGCCATCTGCATGTCCGGGGGTATAAAGGATTTTTAAAGTTTGATTGCCGAATTTAATAATGCTTGATTCATCTAAAAATTTGAGAGCGGCAATAATGGGATCGATGGTAAATCCGAACACCCTGGCATGTTCAGGAGCCTCATCCAAAAATGATCTTCCCGCTTCATGGATCCATAAATCGATTTGATAATGATCACTTAAAAAATTGCAACCCAGTAAATGGTCGATATGGCAATGGGTGTTTAAGAGCTTAACAGGCTTTAAACCTTCTTTTTGAATAAACTGAATGAGTTTGTTTTTTTCTGCTTCATCATAGCAGGCCGCGTCGATAATAACGCATTCTTTGGTATCGTCGAACAACAAAATAGTATTCACCTGAAAGGCATTAAAGGAGAAAATTTTAATTTGTAACATAAGCCTAAAAATTTATTAACAAAGATATAATTATGTACTGACAAAAATTCAGAAGACCCATTAATAATTCTGAAATATATCGGGCCCAAATTTATGTTTAAAAACATATCTGTTTTTACATAATATTTTCAAATAGTTGAATTTACAAAGGGATTAGCCGTTTTTAAAAATGAATCTGAAAATGGATCAGGAATTTCTATATTTGCTTAGCAAAAAGTTGACCATTTTAAAGATTTTGGCAATATTTTTAGCCAATATTATTTTTTTGATCTTTATATTTTTTTAAGTCAATGGCTTACGATTTTTCAACCATTCCATGTTGATAACTCTTTTCATCTTTTTGACATTTCTGTTGTATCTTGCTTTAGCAAAAACACCAAATATTTGATTTTTTATCTTTCGGGATATCAACTACTTATCAAAAATCAGATTTATATTTTTAAGTTAATTTTTTAAGCATGGAGAATAATCTTTTTGCCAATACTGACAAGGAATTGGAAGAGAAAAAAACAACAAGCTATTATGGGAAAGTTCTGGAAAAAAGGATACGTCCTGAACTTCCGGAAGAAGGAAAAATTGAAGTAACAGAAAAGAAGGAGAAAGACGAATTGAATACAGCGGTTTTAGAACGAAACACTGACGTTCTGCAAAAATATACACATGAAGAAGTACTGAAAAGTGCCACTCAATATTTCAAAGGCGATGTACTTGCGGCAAACGTTTGGATGAATAAGTATGCATTAAAAAACTCAGCGGGAGAAATTTTTGAACTTACACCCGATGATATGCACCGAAGACTGGCAAAAGAAGTGGCCCGTATCGAAAAGAAATATCCAAACCCCATGAGCGAAGATGAGGTGTATGAACTGTTCAGGGATTTTAAATATATAATTCCGCAGGGAAGCCCCATGGCCGGGATCGGAAATGATTTTCAGATTTCTTCCCTCTCCAATTGTTTTGTGATTGGCAGCGATTCAAATTCCGATTCCTATGGTGGAATTTTAAAAGTTGATCAGGAGCAGGTTCAGTTGATGAAGAGAAGGGGCGGAGTTGGTCACGACCTCTCACACATCCGCCCTTCGGGTAGCCCCGTAAAAAATAGTGCTCTTACATCAACCGGCATCGTCCCTTTCATGGAACGATATTCAAATTCTACACGGGAAGTCGCCCAGGATGGCCGACGCGGTGCCTTAATGTTAAGCATTTCTGTAAAACATCCGGACGCTGAAAATTTTGTGGATGCCAAGATGGAACTTGGAAAAGTAACAGGGGCCAATGTTTCGGTGAAGCTTGATGATGAATTTATGAAGGCGGTGATCAACAATACAACCTATCGTCAGCAGTACCCGATCGATTCTGATAATCCCATGTTTGTTAAAGAAATCAATGCTGTTGATTTATGGAATAAAATAATTCACAATGCTTGGCAATCGGCCGAACCTGGTGTTTTGTTTTGGGATACCGTGATCCGCGAATCAGTACCAGACTCATATGCCGACAAAGGGTTTAAAACATTATCGACAAACCCGTGTGGCGAAATCCCGCTGTGCCCTTACGACAGCTGCCGTTTACTGGCCCTGAACTTATACAGTTACGTTGATAATCCATTTACGCCTGATGCAAGTTTCGACGGGGCTTTGTTTAGTAAACATGCCCATTTTGCCCAGCGGATCATGGATGATATCATCGATCTGGAAGTAGAGAAAATCGATGGTATTCTCCAAAAAATTGATGCCGATCCTGAAGAATTTGAAACCAAACAAATTGAATGGAACCTTTGGAAAAACATCCGTAAAAAAACACTTGAAGGCCGAAGAACAGGAATCGGAATAACAGCCGAAGGCGATATGCTTGCAGCTTTGGGCTCAAGATATGGAACAGATGCAGCTACCAATTTTTCGACAGAAGTACATAAATTACTGGCCATTGAGGTATACAGATCCTCGGTTAAGCTTGCGAAGGACAGGGGTCCGTTCCCAATTTTTGATATCAACAAAGAACGAAATAATCCGTTCATCAACCGAATTAAGGAAGCAGCTCCTGCGGTTTATCAGGACATGGAAAAATTCGGACGCAGAAACATTGCCATGCTGACCATTGCCCCAACCGGCAGCGTCAGTATTTGTTCACAAACATCCTCCGGTATTGAGCCTGTATTCATGGTTTCATATAAACGGAGAAGAAAAGTAAATCCCAACGATCGGAATGTAACCGTTAACTTTACCGATGAAGTTGGAGATGCCTGGGAAGAATACAATGTATTTCATCCCAAATTTGTGACCTGGCTCGAAACAAATGGATATAATCCCGATGAGGTAAAGGCTTATAACGAAGAGGATTTAAATCAGGTTATTGCCCAATCACCCTATTACAAGGCTACTTCAAATGATATTGACTGGGTAAGCAAAGTTAAAATGCAGGGCGCCATTCAAAAATGGGTGGACCATTCAATCAGTGTCACTGTTAATATTCCAAAGGAAACCACCGAAGATCTGGTAAGTGAGATATATAAAACAGCCTGGGAAAGTGGATGTAAAGGGATGACCATCTATCGCGATGGATCGCGTTCGGGTGTGCTTGTTACAAACGATGAAAAGAAAGAGGAAGATAATGAGTTTAAGGAAACAAAGGCTCCCACAAGGCCAAAAATCCTGGAAGCCGAAATTGTCAGATTTCAGAATGATTATGATAAATGGATCGCGGTCATCGGTATTTTAAATAACAAACCTTACGAAATATTCACCGGTAAAGCTGACGGCTTTTTTATTCCGCCATCTATTACACGAGGCTGGGTAATCAAAAATAAAGAAGAAGGGAAACCGGCCAGATATGATTTTCAGTTTCAGGATAAAGATGGATACAAAATTACCATTGAAGGATTATCACGCTCATTTAAGGAAGAATTCTGGAATTATGCAAAATTAATATCAGGAATACTCCGACACGGAATGCCCATTCCTTTTGTTATCCAGCTTATTGCCAATTTAACACTGGAAGATGAATCGATCAATACCTGGAAAAACGGCGTGATCAGGGCCTTAAAAAAATATATCCCTGATGGCACTGAAGTGAAAAAAGCAAGTTGCCCGGAATGTGGCGATAAAAAAGGACTTGTTTATCAAGATGGTTGTTTAACCTGCACCTCTTGCGGGTACTCAAAATGTGGTTGACATCATTGATTAGAATGAAAAAACCCGGTGAATGATCATTCATCGGGTTTTTTTTAAAAACTCAGTTTGTGATAATCGAAAACCTGCCCATCGGTAAATTTTTTGATCCTTTCGGCCATCATTACAAATATTTTTAAATCATGTTGATTGAACCAGGCGATAGCTTCTTCCCTGCCCTGGCAGGCATCAGCCAAAATTATCAGTAAATTGAAATTATTTTTTTCAAGCCACTTATACGCTTTTTGATCATTCACGATGGCTGCATCCAATGCCGCAAACTGCGGGAATCCATTTTTTAATAACCACTGTACGGCCTCATCACTGCCGCGGATGGCATTCGACAAAGCGGCCAATTCGGGAAAACCGTTTTTTAGCAACCAGTTCAGGATTTTTTCATTACCATCAATGGTCTCCATAAATGCCATTAATATTTTTGCGGGATATTTTTCCATTTTTAGTAAACTTCAGTTTTTATTCCCAGATCATGAACCCTCGAAGCAATTTGCAGGAGTTTTTCTTTCGGAATTTTATCTAAGTCGTGGGCAGGTGTTTCCCGGTCGATGGGATAGATCATCACAAGTTTTGGCTTGATTTTTTTAAGATGATCCAGCCATAAATTTATTTCCTCTTCACTGGTATTATCGATGTGGGTTCCATTATGATTGCCTGATAAAAAAAGGCTTTGGATAATAAGGTTTCCATTGAATTTACTTAAATTATCAACATGCTGCGCCAGGCTTGTACTTGAATTTGGAATATTAATGTGCCGGAATTGGCTTTCTGAACCGGCATCTAATTTTAAAATATTTTGATCCGCTTTTTGCAATGCCCCGAAAATATTCGGACGCTCAATCAAACTTCCATTCGACAACACTGTTATAAGGGCATCGGGAAAATACTCATTTCTCAATTGAATGGTATCATCAATAATCTCTGCAAATTCAGGATGAATTGTAGGTTCTCCGTTTCCGGCGAAAGTCAGATTTTCAGGACTGATCTTTTCTTTCTGAAGCTGCTCAAGCTTTTGCTTCAGTTTGAGACGAATCTCTGCTCTTTTGGGTAAAGAAATGTGCTTTGATTCTTGCTTTTTTGTCCAGCCGCATTCGCAGTACACACAATTGTAAGTACAGTATTTGTAATCAACAGGCAATAAATTGATACCCAAAGACACCCCCAATCGCCGGCTTTTTACCGGCCCAAATATTATTTCATGAAATAAAAATCCTGACATCAATTATTTTTTGCAAATTTAGGCATAATCCTTTTAGGCGCACAAAGATTTTGGGTTGATTCAGTTCATTCAAAACCAACATTCAGTTTTGTATTTGGAAATGTTTTAAATTTGATAAATATAAATGACAACTTTAGATCAAATAAAAGCTCCGATTAAGTCGCAACTGAATGAATTTTCCCGCGAATTCAAAAAGTCGATGAAGAGCAAAGTTCCGTTGCTTGATACGATAACGGCCTATATGGTAAAACGAAAAGGGAAACAGGTCAGGCCAATGTTTGTATTTTTATCTGCGGGCATGCTTGGAACCATTACTAAAAAGACCAGTCGTGCAGCATCCTTGATCGAATTGTTGCATACGGCCACCCTTATTCATGATGATGTTGTTGATGAATCGTACAAACGCCGTGGGATATTTTCGTTAAATGCACTTTGGGGTAATAAAATTGCGGTATTGGTGGGCGATTTTTTACTTTCGAAAGGGTTGCTTCTTTCATTGGAAAATAACGATCATGAATTATTGAAGATCGTTTCCAATGCCGTACAGGAAATGAGTGAAGGTGAATTGTTGCAAATTGAAAAAGCCCGCAAACTCGACATCGAAGAAAAGGTTTATTTTGAAATCATCCGCAAAAAAACAGCAAGCCTGATTGCGTCGTGTTGCGCCAGCGGAGCAGCATCAGCCGGTGCCAATCCGGATCAGATAGAGGAGTTCAGAAAATTTGGTGAAAATGTAGGAATCGCATTTCAAATCAGGGATGATTTGTTTGATTATCAGCAAAGCACAAACAAAGAAAAGCCTTCGGGGATCGATATTAAGGAAAAGAAGATGACCCTGCCTTTAATTTATATGCTGAATAAATCAAGTTTTACCGAAAAGCGAAAAATCATTTATCAGATCAAAAATAAGAACAGGGATCCTAAAATTGTGGCCGAAATCATTGAAAAAGTAAAAAAATCAGGAGGCCTTGAATATACCAGCGAAAAAATGGATAACTACCGCAGGGCAGCCCTCGATTTTTTAAATAATTTTCCTGATAGTGATTATAAAAATTCGCTTCACGATTTGGTAGAATATTCGACCAGCCGAACCAAATAATCTGCTACTTATTCAGATTTCCATTTGATGCTGCAACCAATACTTGGAAATTGTTGCTTACTAATTTCTTTGTTTGCCAGGAGTGCATCCAGTGCATTGCGCAAATCTGTACCGGTAACCGGAACATTATTGGAAGGTGTTGACCCGTCCATTCGTCCACGGTAAACACACTTCATTTTTTCGTTAAACAGATTAAAATCAGGAGTGCAGGCTGTACTGTACTTTTTTGCAACAGACTGGGATTTGTCGTACAAATAATAAAAAGGGAAATTCAGGTCGGCGGCCCAGGCTTTCATTTTTTCGGGGCTGTCTTCCGGGTAATGTGCAACATCATTCGAGTTAATTGCTATAAATGAGATCCCCTTGGGGATGTATTCGTTGGCAATATTGATTAATTCATGAATGATATGTTTAACAAAAGGGCAGTGATTGCAAATAAAAGCAATCAGGGTTCCTTTTTCAGATTTGAGTTGCTCAAGGGTTTTATATTCGCCGCTTGAGGGATCGTATAATTTAAAATTCGGAGCCGTGAACCCCAAAGGTATCTGAATGGTTTCAATCGCAGCCATCTTCAATGTTTTTTTAGTTTTTATAGTTCCGAAACAAAATCGATGTTTCTTTTTAGCCCTGCAAATTTAGTCCTTAATACTGCCGAATCTTTAAAAATTTTATTAAAATTTTTTTCATCCAGCTTTTCCCAATCCGGCTTTTCCATTTTTAACAGATCATCTGATGGTTTGAATTCGGTAACGAGCGTCGGGATTGCCTTGTTATTCCAGGGGCACACATCCTGGCATATGTCGCAACCAAATATCCAGTTTTCCATTTTGTTTTTAAACTGAAGCGGGATTTCATTTTTATTTTCGATGGTCAGATAGGAAATACATTTTCGTGCATCCAAGCGGTAAGGAGCAATCAGGGCATTGGTAGGGCAGGCATTCAGGCATTTGGTGCACGATCCGCAATAATCCTCCATCGGAGAATCGTAATCAAGATCAAGATCAAGAATGATTTCACCAACGAAAAAAAAGGAGCCCTGCTCTTTGTTTATTAGGCAGGTATTTTTCCCGATCCAGCCAAGTCCGCTTTTTTGCGCCCAGCGTTTATCCAGTACCGGGGCCGAATCCACAAAAATCCGTGCTGTTCTTTTCCCCGTATTTTCTTCAATAAATAGAAGAAGTTGTTTTAATTTATCCTTAATAACAAAATGATAATCTTTGCCATATGCATATTTTGAAATTTTATAAGATGAATTTTTGTCAAATTGTTTTTCTGGATAATAATTTAGGAGAACGGAGATCACAGATTTTGCATTTTCGACCAGTAAACGCGGATCCGTTCTTTTATCAAAATGGTTCCGCATATAGGCCATTTTGCCCTCATGATTTTGTTCCAGCCATTTGGTTAAATGTTTTGCGTCCTCGGCCAAAAAATCAGCTTTAGAAAACCCACAATCATGAAACCCGAGTGATCGGGCAAATGCTTTAATCTTATTTGAAATGCTGTTTATCCCAGACATCAAACCCGATTTTTAAAAAAGAGAGGATTGGTCTTTGTTTTTAATTATTCCCAGGTGCCTGTATGCTAAAGGGGTCGCTTCACGGCCTCTAGGGGTTCGCATTAAATAACCTTCCTGAATCAGGAAAGGCTCATAAACTTCTTCAATGGTTCCGCCTTCTTCGCCAACCGCGGTGGAGATGGTCGAAATTCCGACCGGTCCGCCCTTAAATTTTTCGATAATTGTTGAAAGAATGCGGTTGTCCATCTCATCCAGACCATTTTTATCGACATTGAGGGCCGATAATGCAAATTGCGAAATCTCAAGGTCAATTTTCCCATTTCCTTTTATTTGGGCAAAATCCCTGACCCTTCTCAGCAACAAATTCGCAATCCGGGGGGTTCCCCTGCTTCGGCGGGCTATTTCTGATGCCGCCAGATCATCAATCTCGACTTTTAAAATGGCAGAAGAGCGATTTATAATATTCTTTAATATATCCGAATCATAATACGACAATCGCGAATTTATCCCAAATCTGGAACGCAGCGGAGCGGTTAAAAGTCCTGACCGCGTTGTGGCACCAATGAGTGTAAAAGGATTTAAGGTGATCTGGACACTCCTGGCATTGGGCCCGGTTTCAATCATGATATCGATTTTAAAATCTTCCATGGCTGAATACAAATACTCTTCAACCACCGGACTTAAACGATGAATTTCATCGATAAACAATACATCGTTTTCTTCCAGATTTGTAAGCAATCCTGCTAAATCGCCGGGTTTATCCAAAACGGGCCCCGATGAAACTTTTATTCCTACTTCCAGTTCATTTGAAATGATATAGGATAATGTAGTTTTTCCTAAACCCGGAGGGCCGTGAAGCAATACATGGTCCAGTGCTTCTCCTCTTTGTTTGGCCGCCTCAACAAAAATCTTCAGATTTTCAACCACTTTAAACTGCCCAAAGAAATCATCGAAATTCGAAGGCCGGAGCACTTTCTCAATTTCGCGTTCCGATTGGCTCAGATGATTTTTGTCAGGATCCAGATTTTCGTTCATTGATCAAGGAATAATTTAATTAACAAATGTAATAATTTAACCGATTAAATATAGTAATGCTTAGTTTTATCGCTTAATACATTGAAAGAGAAAGATTAATTCGCTAATTTAGCAGCAGTCGTTGAAACGAAATTAAAAACATTTTAAGATGAAAGAAATAATTGTCGCCATCGATTTTTCCAAGTGTTCGCTCCATGCCCTCGAATATGCCATCATGATTGCGAATAAGATAAATGCTGAAATAAAAATGATTTGGGTCGATAATCAATCATCCAATGAAATGGCTTTTACTTCCGAAGAGCAGGAAGTGAGACAGGAAAAGAAAAAATACTTTCAGGAGATCATTAAAGAATATGGCCCTTTGCTAAAAAGTGGCAAACTGGATTATAAGCTGCGTAAAGGAAAGGTGTTTAACGAAATTGCCGCGCAGGCAAAGCATGACAATACTTTTTTAATCGTAACCGGAACCCATGGCGTTAGCGGTTTTGAAGAATTTTGGATCGGGAGCAACACTTACCGCATCGTAACCAGTGCACCCTGCCCGGTAATTACGATACGTCAAAATTTTATGATTGATGAAACCATTAAAAGTATTGTATTCCCGATTGATAGTACAAAAGATTCTGTTGAAAAAATGGTGTTTACCACCGAACTTGCCAAAATCTTTGGCGCAGAATTATTAATCATTTCAATATATCCTGAAGTTATCAGGGCCCTAAAACGAAAAGTTGATTTTCATACCGAAAAAGTTGTACAATATCTTGAAGAAAATAAAGTTAAATTTGCAGTTGAAACTGTAAAGTCAGATGATGTAACAAAATCAATTTTGAATTACGCAAAAACGCAGAAGGCTGATTTAATCGCAATCATGACTGATCAGGGTACTACAAATTCGAGTGTATTCCTGGGGTCAAATGCACGCCAAATAATAAGTAATTCGAATATTCCGTTGTTAAACATCCGGCCTAAAATTTAAAATTATCTATGAAGTACTTGATAAGGACATTGATCATTTTGTTGGCGGTTGTTGCTTCAAACTCAGTTTATGCACAGGCATTGAGGACTGAAGAGCCTGTGAAAATATATCAGGATGTAAGGCTGGACAGTTTGATGGCCTTGCATCGAAAAATTAATGAATATAACCTTGCCCATGATGAACATGATGGGATCGACGGTTACAGGGTTCATCTGTTTTTTGAGTCAGGAAATAACTCAAAAGATCGGACGATGGAAGTTAAAAACGGATTCTTAAGAAGATTCCCTGATGTGGGGGCTTATGTAATTTATCGGGCTCCTTATTACCGATTAAGAGTTGGCGATTTCAGAAGTAAAATTGAAGCCGAAGAATTTCTTCGTCGAATTCTCAGATATTATCCGTCGGCTTATGTGGTAAAAACAAAAATTAAGTTTCCAAAACTTAATTAAATATAATATCGTCATGATCAAAAGTGTATTGGCAGCAATTGATTTTTCAAATTGTTCAATTAATGCGCTTGAGCATGCTGTTAATATTGCTCAAAAAGCAGGAGCGGAAGTTATCATGGTATGGGTAAACCGCCCCGATTCTTCGAAAGAAATATTCAGTGAACAAACTGAGAACCCGGAAGAAGAAGTAAAAAAAAGATTCCAGTCATTGATCGAGAAATATTCCAATATTCTGGAAAACAGAATCTCATATAAAATTGGAAAAGGAAAGATTTATGAAGAAATCGTCCATAAGGCAGAACTGGTAAATGCTTCTTTAATTATTACCGGAACCCATGGTGCTTCGGGTTTTCAAAAATTCTGGCTCGGAAGCAATGCCTATAAAATTGTGATGTCCACACCATTGCCTGTATTAACAATTCCGGCAAGGGCTCAGATTGTGAATGAATTGAAAAGAATTGTACTGCCCATTGACAGTACGCCTGAGACCCGTCAAAAAATATTTTTCACCTGTATCCTGGCACAATTATTTAAAGCCCGGGTTCATGTATTGGCCGTAAATACTTCCAAATCAAAATCAAGTGTGAACAGGGTTGCCAAATATGCCAATCAGGTGATCGAATACTTTAAGGAAGAAGAAGTGGATTGCATGCTTGAAACCAGAAATGCTGAAAATGTAACCCAATCAACCATCGAATATGCCGAAAGCATAGATGCAAACCTGATCTCGATTATGACCGAACAGGAAAAATCGACGGCAAATATTTTGTTGGGCCCTTATGCCTCTCAAATGATCAACACTTCACCCATCCCTGTTTTGTGTATTCATCCCCGGGTATTGACCCAAAACATTATGCAATAAAATACAGTTTAATTGCGGTTGATCGCATTTAAATCGTCGAATGCAGTTTTTAATCGGGCGATAATTGCTTCTTCACCCGCCCTTAACCATTTACGCGGATCGTAATATTTTTTGTTCGGTTTATCATCTCCTTCCGGATTACCAATTTGTGCCTGTAGAAAATCATGGTATTTTTCAGCATAGTTTTTAACCCCTAACCAAAATGCCCACTGTGTATCCGTGTCGATGTTCATTTTAACGACCCCATACGAAATGGCTTCCTTAATCTTGGCAGGCTCGCTTCCCGATCCTCCATGAAAAACAAAACTTACCGGATTTTTTTTCGTATTGAATTTCTTTTGAATATATTCCTGAGAATTTTTTAAAATAATGGGTTCCAGGTTAACATTTCCCGGTTTATATACCCCGTGAACGTTCCCGAATGCAGCAGCTATGGTAAAACGATTGCTGACAGAACTTAAGGCTTCGTACATTGCAGCAACTTCTTCCGGCTGGGTGTATAATTTTGAGCTGTGAACGCCGGTATTGTCTACGCCATCTTCTTCGCCGCCCGTAATGCCCAGCTCAATTTCCAGTGTCATCCCCATTTTGCTCATTCGCTCCAGGTACTTTTTGCAGATGCTGATATTTTCTTCAAGCGTTTCCTCTGAAAGATCCAACATATGCGAGCTAAACAATGGTTTCCCATATTGCTTATAATGGGCTTCGCCTGCATCCAGCAGCCCATCGATCCATGGCAATAGTTTTTTAGCGGCATGGTCGGTATGAATAATTACCGGAACCCCATATAATTCAGCCATCTGGTGAATATGCAATGCACCCGAAATGGAACCTTTTATCGCTGCGATCCCTTCATCATTATTGGCACCTTTGCCTCCGTAAAAGCTACCACCTCCATTCGAAAATTGAACGATCACGGGCGAATTAACATCTTTTGCTGCTTCCAGTACTGCATTGATGGAGTCGGTCCCAACAACATTTACTGCAGGTAAGGCGAAATTGTTTTTTTTGGCAATTCTGAAAATTTCCTGAACGGCATCGCCAGTTGCAACGCCGGGTTTAACTTTATCGAATACTTTTTCTGACATGGCTTATGTGTTAAATGGATTGAAGATCAAAAATAATCATTTTCGCCATTAAGCATGATTAATATCACGATTTATTCAAATAAGAAATCATTTTGATTAATATGATTCAAATGATGAAATTAAAAAATCAATCAAAAAATAACATTTACATCAAATGCACGCCGGCCTTCTCCAAATCTTTTCGGGTTTCATCCGGCCATAAACTAACCTGCACTTCGCCGATATGCTTTTTCTTAAGCATAAACATGCAGATGCGGGATTGTCCGATGCCACCACCAATACTCTGGGGAAGCGCGTTGTTCAAAATCAATTGATGGAAATAAAGATTTTTTCTCGATTGTTTGCCGCTCAGCTCCAGTTGTTTTATTAAAGCATCTTTATCAACCCTGATGCCCATGGAGGATAATTCAAAGGCCTGTTCCAAAACCGGATGCCACACAATAATATCACCGTTTAAACCCTTGTATCCGTTTAAACTGCTACTCGACCAGTCATCATAATCAGGAGCCCTTCCGTCATGGGGCTCACCCGAACTTAACTTCCCTCCAATTCCTATGATAAAAACGGCTTTATGCTTTTTAGCGATTTTCATTTCCCTTTCCCTCGGGCTTAAATCGGGATAAAGTTTAAGTAATTCTTCTGCATGGATAAAAGTAATTTGTTCCGGCAAAATTGCTTTAAGTTCCGCATGCATTATTTGAATCAATTGCTCAGTTTCCCTGATTGCAGCATATATTTTCCGAACTTCTGTCATTAAGGTATTAAGATTTCTTTGATCAGAAGAGATTTGTTTTTCCCAATCCCATTGGTCAACATAAATTGAATGAAGCGGACTGAAATCTTCATCCGGACGAATGGCTTTCATGTCGGTAAGTATACCTTCATTGTTCTCAATTTCCAACTCTATAAGACGCAATCGCTTCCATTTGGCCAGTGAGTTAACAATCACAGCTTTTTTCTCATCTAATGCTTTAACCGGGAAAGTAACCACCCTTTCAATTCCGTTTAAGTCATCGTTAATTCCGGTTCCATCCATTACCATTAGGGGAGATGAGATTTTAGTAAGGCTCATTTTTTTGCAGAGCGATTTTTCAAATGTTTGTTTTATAAAACTGATTGCCTGTTCTGTTTTTAAAATTTCTGTTTTCATGTTTTAAGGTTTAAGATTCAAGATTCAAGACGCAAGACACAAGATTTAGGATTCTCTGAGCTTTTTTGTTTGATACTTTTTTAATGTTCTTTTTGTCATGATTCTCTTTTTTGATATTGTTTATTATGAAATAAAAAAGCCCGCTGAAACAGCAGGCTTTGGACATGGGAAATGCATTGCCTGCTAAGGTGAAAAATTATTATTATTAAAATTATTGTTATTTATATTTTTCATTTGTTTATAAATTTTTTTAATTGTCAGATGGAACTCCAAGAGTTTTTACTTACACACGAAATGAGGTCAGATATTATAATCATGGTCATGTGTGCCAAACTTTTATCATGGTCGTTTCATTGCTGTTAGTTTTTGTCAAAAAAAAAGCCTTCCGGTGAGGGAAGGCTTTCTATTAATTCTATGCTAAAAATTAAAACACAACCTTCCGAACCCGCAATAAATTATTATTGGAGTTATTATTTGAAAGATTGTTGTTCAAGTTAATCATTACTAGTCGCTTGGTTTTGCGTTGACAAAATTAAACTTTTTTTTATATTTAAAACCAATAATTTAACAAAATTATATTAATTGTCTCCAAAAATCTAAAAATCAAAAAAATACAGAATCATCTTTAAGGCAGCAAACTTTAAAACTTAGTGAGGTTTTATTGAATGAAAGCTGGAGGAAAACGAATTAAAATATTATTGTTTGATTAAATAAAGAATGAATTCTTAACTTTGCAGGCCAAAATAAAGGCTCCGTAGTTCAACTGGATAGAATATCTGACTTCGGATCAGAGGGTTAGGGGTTCGAATCCCTTCGGAGTCACTTGATGATTAAAACATTTTTAAGGAAGAAAAAAGCAAGCTCAAAAAAGCTTGCTTTTTTGTAAGCGAGTGTTTTTCTTCAAATTGCGAAGCAATTAATGTTTTAATTCCTTGCAACGAGTTTGAAGTGATCACGAAGTAATCCCTTCGGAGTCACCAGAGAATCAAAGCATTCGTTATTAATTCAAAAAGCGGATAAATGAAAAGTTCGCTTTTTACTATTTGCACACTTTTTAAGTGGTTAACAAATCACGGTTCCAATTTGATTACTAAACCTCGCCCCGTGCATATCATTGACTTAACAAATTTTATGAATATTTAATATTTATGGACAAACTTCAATACTATGTTCATTTTAGGGTATATTTATGAACATACTGTTTGGATTTTCTGAAAAATGGACATACTTTTGTACTGTGTCCAATAATTATATATAAAATGAACACTTATGTCTTTGATCGAAATAAGCCTTTCAATGATTTACCATTGCTGCCACCTGAAATAGATTTAGAGAATGACCCGGAAATTCTTAAAAAACTACTTTCAGCTTCCAGGGCATTGTCTACAATAAATATTTCGATGACAAAGCTCCCAAATCCTTTAATGCTAATTAATACCATTGCTATTCAGGAAGCTAAATCTTCATCAGAAATAGAGAATATATTTACAACCGACGATGAATTATATAAAGCCATCTCCGATTCTAAAAAAGAAGAATATACAGACCCGGCAACAAGAGAGGTTCTCAGGTACAGAGCGGCATTATGGTCAGGTTATAAAGCTATCATTAAGAGAAATTATATTAAATCCGATACAATCATTGAAATCGCTCAGCAGATTAATGGCAACATTACTGGCATCAGACCACCACAGGCAAGGGTTGTTATCAGAAGAGGAAATAGTGAATTACGTCCGGGGGAAGTTGTGTACACGCCACCCAGAGGAGAAGCTGTTATTGAGGCATATTTGAATAATCTGATTGATTATCTCAATAATCAGGCGTTTTCTAAAACAGATCCCTTACTAAAAATGTGTATCGCGCATTATCAATTTGAAGCCATACACCCATTTCAGGATGGCAACGGCAGAACCGGCAGGATATTGAATCTGCTATATTTGGTTCATGCTGGTTTACTTAGCCAGCCAGTATTGTATTTATCCAAATATATTATTAGGAATAAGGATGATTACTACCATCATCTGGCTGGGGTTACACAAAGGCAGAGCTGGAAAAACTGGATACTATATATGCTTGATGCTGTTGAAACAACTTCTATCCATAGCCGGAATTTAATAACAGATATCTCTGAGCAGATGAACGAAACCTATACTTATGCAAAGTCAAAATTCAAATGGTATACCAAAGAGCTTAACGAATCCATCTATAGACAACCCTATATTAAGGCCAAAACCGTTGGCGAAATCCTTAATAAAACATCAAGAACAACTATTACAAAGTATATGACTGAGCTAACGGAAGCTGGTATATTATCGCCAAAGAAGGAAGGCCTGGAGGTTTACTATTTAAATAACGATCTGCTGAGGATATTAGGCGGAAATTTTTAAAACCAAACAAGCATACACCCTATAAAACAAAACCCAACCAAGCGGCTGGGTTTGTTGTTTTTATCTACTCTCGGACGTGGATCACCTTAACGGTGACAAGCTGTCCGAGCGAGCTGGGCGCAGGCAGGTCCGAGCGAGCGGGTGCAGGGCTGATTATTTAAACTGATAATTTATTAAAGAATATCTCCTTTCTTCAACTTTTTTATCAATACCTTTTTTACTGACAATAAGTACTATTTCATCATTATCAAATTTTAAATCAAAATCTTGGCTGTAAGAATTCCCCTTTTGGCATATAGAGTCAATAGTATTATAAAATTCAACTTTTTTAAAACCCTCATAGCATTTGTGTAGTTTCAACTTATTCAAAATATATATTGACAATGATTCTTGCTCACTACACATATCAGAGTAACTATTAGTTAATTGAAAAAAAGTATAATCTTTTATTGTTTTTTGCTCAATGGTATCAATTAAACCAACCTGCTCTGCATAAACATCAATTGATTTATCCTCTTTATTTTTAATCGTTAAAACAAGAGATGTTTGTGATCCCATAATATTACCTATCAAAAAAAAGAAATCATTTTTTTCGTAGCTATATAAAATTTTCTCTAAAAAAATAGAATCATTACTATTCCTATAATTTTGATAGCTAGGCAATATTAATTGATCGGCAACATGATTAGCAATTGAATAATAACCATCCCCTGAAGGTATTATATAGTCAGATGTTTTTTTGCTCTGATTTTGACAGAAAGTAAAACTTCCAAGAACTAATAATAGATAAAATAAGTTTTTCATTATTTATATTTATAAAATTTAAAGCTTTCAGTGGAGATACTGGGTGGTGTTGTTTCTTGTAAAAGATTAAAATTCCAATTTGGGACACTGAACTTAGGAACCATTGACTTTGGGCTATAATAAAGCAATGCACCTTTAGTGATTCCGCTTCCACTTTTAGATACTTTTACTCCGGCGGAAATAGAATTTGCAAATGCTGTTTTTTCTCCTTGATTTTTAGATGATAATGGATTCGAATATCTCCAATTACTTGCATCTTTTGGATTAACAGATGAAAATTGATAGACTTCAACTCCTTTTTTCGTTGTAGTTTTTTGCTCTGCTACTTCTTTGTACGTATTAGGAAACCTAGAACTTTCAACTCGGTTTTTCATTACATCTCCAACAGCTTCTTTGCTAGCTTGGTTTTCGCCTCCAGCTTCTGCATATATTATTCGTGACAGATGTCCCAATTCACTATCCAAACTTACTTCGCTATAATTTTGGTCATTATGCTTTAATGTTCCTTTATCATCTTGAACAAAAAATTTATCTGGCTGGTCATTTTTAACAAAATCAACTTGTTCTCCCTTTTTATCATAATAATACTCATCTGGGCTCATTCCTAAACGATCAATAAACCTAACCGGGTTGTTTGCAGCATAGGCATAAGGAGATTGAAAAGAGTACTTTTCAGCCAAAGGATCAATGGTTAGAAAGCGTGGTACCATAGGATCGTAGAATCTCTTCCCGTAATCATACCAATCAAATTTGCCGTTTTTTGGATTTAATGTTGTGTTGATCACAGGCTTTTGTTTGGGATTTTTGAGGTATAAATATAGGTATTTTGAATATTTATCTTCAACTTCATTTATTTAATTTGACATAGTCCAGTTGGTGAAATCTTTCTTTTTTATCAAATTAGCTACTTATCGTAATGATATTTACAGCTGTAGATTCGGATTTCATTTTCATCAACCTGATAAACCAACCTGTGCTCCCGATCAATTCTTCGTGACCAATAACCTGTTAAATCGTATCTTAATGCTTCAGGTTTACCAATGCCTTCATAGGGAGTCCTTTGAATATCCCTGATCAATGCATTGATTTTTTGCAGCATTTTTTTATCCTCCTGTAACCATGAAGTATAGTCTTGCCACGAAATTTTTGAAAATACAATTCTCATTACTCTTCAATAAGGTTCTCATTTACAATATTTCCTTCATGCATTTGTTTGATCGATTCGTATAATTTATCAGCATTTGACTTAGAGCTTAATAAATGCATTGTTTCCATAATTGAATTATATTCCTCAAGTGAAATCATTACAGCTCCTTTCCCGGTTCCACGCTTGATAATTAAAGTTTCATTGTTGGATTCCACAGCATCCAGAAAATTTTTCAGCTTTGTCCTGAATTCAGTATAATTTGCAGCAATCATAATTTTTGATTTAAGTAATTAATAAAGTGCAAATATAAGTACTTATTAAGGTATTTCCAAATTATTATATTCTTTGAGTTTTTAAAGTTAATAAGCTTCTACATTCGCCAAAATCCCTGCCAACGTCCAATCTGCATATCAAGCATTCTTGCCCCGTAATCATACCAATCAAATTTGGGGTTTTTGGGATTAAATGTTGTGTTGATCACAGGTTTTTATTTAGGTTTTTTGAGGTATAAATATACTTAATTTCGATTTATTAAATTTCAATAATTTTCATTAAAACAAAACCCAGCCAAAAGGCTGGGTTTGTTGTTTTTATTCTACTCTCGGATGTGGATCACCTTAACGGTGACAAGCTGTCCGAACGAGCGGTGTTATTCAAGTTTAATAATATTGCCTTTCTCACTTATTCTAAAAAATTTAGTCGTTTCCTCAACACCCTTAGAACTATATTTCTTATAATTCACTTCAATTTTTTGAAAACTATGAATAATTGAAGAAAAAGTAATAGAATCTCCGTAACCTCCTGAAATTGGTAGATCAGAAAGGATTTCTCCTTTATTATTAAATGTACATAAGACAATTTCTGAAATTTGATCATTTATATCTTCTGCAAAATAAACACGTCTATAGAATAGACAATTGATTTCATTATTAATCTTAAATTTTCCTCCAAAGACGTATTGATATTCTTTATTAAATTTCCAAATACTATCAGATTTTGTTCTCAAATAAGTATTATATATTGATTCAGATATATAATGTTCCCATTCTTGATCTAATGAATAAAATATTTCAGCTGGATTAATTGGATATTTAACTTCTGAGAAATTATTTAAAAAGACATTAAATTTATCTGTATTTTGACCAATACAACAAGCAAAAAATTGGCTGTAAAATATTAAAATAAGTAACTTTTTCATTATTATTTTCTCCTTACACTTGTTACAATAATTTCTAATCCATTATTTATATGAGTTCCTTCTAATCTGCCGTTTTTTATATTTAATGTATTAGTTGGTGCTGCTCCTTTACTTGGCCATTTTGTTCCAGGGTCAAGATAATTAAATGTTGTTGATGTGACTTGCCCATTGTTTAGTTTATCTATATAGCCATTGGCAACAATAAAATGATCTCCCATTCCATCACGATGTTCGCTACTTCCATCTCTAAAATCTACACCAACTTTAACACCACTCCCATTATCAATAGTGTTTTTCATTTCGCTTATAGTCCGTACTGCATTGCCATTTGCTTTTCCAGCTCTTCCATCACCAACAGTTTCTGTAATCGTAGTACTACCTGCATCAGTTTTTCCACCTAACATTGCATCACTAGCTTTCCCGCAAGCCTTATCTGCTTTAGTGCCACTCCAATCATCTTTGCTATATTGTGATACCCATTCTGTATTTGTAGTTACAGTTAATTCAGTAGCTTTATTTTGCGTATACCCAATAGAAACACCCTCTCCAATATTCAGAGTATAAGTGGCACCAACGTTTTTATACCCTTCAACCTCAGCACTGCCTTTTTTCCACATTGTTGCTGAGCCATCTTTACTTGTGTACCAGTCCATTCCAGTGGGGTCAATATTGGCAATTGGATTATTCCCTAAAAAGCTATATGGGCTTTCACTATAGAAGTTTTCAGCGTGAGGGTCTATGTGCGGTGTCCTCACAATCGTAGGATCATAAAACCTCGCCCCGTAATCATACCAATCAAATTTGTGGGTTTTTGTATTTCCTCCTGTGTCCCCTAATTTCGGAACTTCGGAGGACGCGAAAGGTTGGTAAAGTAATTCCATGTCTGACATGGAAAATTGAGTTAGTGATTCTATATTTAGTGAATTAATATCTAAATCTGTGTTGGGCACCTGGGTTTATTTTTGGATGTATAAATATAAGTTTTTTGAAAATATTGAATTGCAAATCCAACGATTTAGTGCCTCAACTATATCTATATCATACCTGCCCTGCTTCCTCCCAGGTAATTGCGGATGGAAGAAATATTCATGAGTTTCTCTTTCTTCGCGTCTTCCAGCTTAATTTCTTTATTCCCGCTTACCAGCGATTCCAAAGGAATTCCCAGGTAACGGTTCAATAAAGTGATCATTTTTAAGGTTAAGGTTCTTTTTCCATTCAAAACTTCTGATACCCTTGTCTTGCCTCCAAATAGCGGGGCAATGTCGGCTTGTTTCAGGTTCATTTGTTCCATCCTGAATTTAATGGCCTCTATCGGGTCTGGTGCTTCCATTTGGTGCTTTTCCCATTCGTATTTCTCAACAAGTAATGACAATAACTCTACTTCTTCACCCTCGGGACTGTCCTGCTCAATGGCATTTTCAGAGCTGTGGATCAGGCTGTAAATCCTTTCACAAGCTTCGTTGTACTCCTGTTCTGTTTTTAATATTTTAGTTTTCATAACTCACTGTTTTTGCATCTATTTTATCATATTCCTCATGGGTACCGAACCATACAATAAATACTATTTTAAGTCTGTATTCAATATCAACAATCAATCTGAAATCATTGCCCTTAATATTGAACACCACCCTTTTTGAACTAATGATACTGGCATTCCCATATTTTGCTTTCAGCTCATTGGCACTGCCCCAGTCTGAGAACCTTACTTCATACACCCATGCTTTTAAGGATTCACTGGCTGTTTTGTACCTGCTCTGTCCACTTAGTTCGTTAAGGGTTTTTTCCTTGATAATTCTCATATACTTTACAAAGCTACTAAAAGTTACCTTATTTGGTAACTTTTTAATAAATATTTTTAAGAATGTTATTTTTTATGTGTGCTTTGTAAATATTAAGGGTTGGTCAATTTATGAAAGTCTGGTCATTTAATCTGTGTTGGGCACCTGAGTTTTTTTTGGTTTTTTAATGTTTTAAATTACAATTTATTTATTCAATTCTTCTGCAAAATATTTTCTAACGAGTGGAGATTTAATCTTTCTTTGGAAGTTTGTAACCGATCTGTTTTCTTGGTTTTGGCTTTTCTTGCTTTTCAAGTAATTCATCAAGGTACGTAAACACAAGCTCGATGTTTTTGTCATGGTTCTTGAGCTTCTTTTTTATTTCCTCTATTTGTAGTTTTACATTTAAATTGTCAATTAGCACTTTTCTTATTTTTGTAAATATTCGCATTATTTGGATATTTACATTAATTGCTCTGTTGCTACTTAATATTCCTGATAACATTGCAACACCCTGTTCCGTGAAGGCATAAGGAGGCTTTCTTGTACCTCCTCAACTTGATGTTCCAAATTGGAATTTCAAGTTATCAAACTCCTCCTTTGTTAGTTGGAACATAAAGTCTTCAGGAAAACGCTTAATATTTCTTTTAACAGCTTTATTTAAGTTTCCTGTTAGTACACCGTAAAGCTCTGCTAAATCACGATCTATCATTACTTTCTGTTCTCTAATGATAAAGATCTTTGTCATTACTACTTCATCGGGTAACATGATGGCATTGTTCTTATCTTCTGTCATTTTAATGCTTTTATGGATCATAAATTTAACCAATTTCTAAAAACGGCAAATGTAAATTGCCTGAAAAAAGAAAGCGTTTCCGAAACATAGAAACCACCGAGCAAAAAACAACTCCATCTAAGATATCCAGTCAATTCTTTTTATTGTAACCTTTCGCCAATGCAATAGTATTCAAATTGTAATTTGTTTTGTTTGAGGGCCGGATCCGGGAAAGTTCATTTGATTACAAAAATTGTTGTCACAAAAATTTCGAAAAAATTGTAACAAATCCTGAGGTCAGTAGTCTTATACATGACATATGGAGAATAATGACTCAAGTATTTGGAAATGAGAAATCTTATATTAATAATTGTATTTATAACAATAGGTTTAGGAATATCCGCACAAGAATTTATCAAAAAAAATTACCACGCAGTTTCAGTAGAAAATCCCCCGGTCATTGATGGGATCCTGGACGATGAGGCCTGGTTATCGGGAGAATGGATCAACGAATTCAGGCAATTTGAACCCTATAATGATGCACCGGCCACACAACGGACGGAGTTCAAAATTTTATTCGACGAGAACAACCTCTATGTTGGAATGAAAGCTTTTGATACAAGTCCTGACAGCATCGTACGCAGGCTGTCGAGGCGCGATAATACGGATGGCGATTTTATGGGTATTGCATTCGACAGCTATCATGATTTGCGCACAGCTTTTATGTTTGCCGTTACTGCGGGTGGTGTAAAGTTTGATCAGATTTTAACGGATGACGGTAATAGCGAAGATGATTCGTGGAATGCAAACTGGTGGGTAAAAGTTAATATAGTCGATGATGGATGGGTGGCTGAGTTTAAGATCCCTTTTAGTCAGTTACGTTTTGAAGAAGCATCGGATGGAATATGGGGATTGGAGGTTTTTCGTCAAACGTATCGTTATGATGAACTGGACTTTTGGCAGCATATTCCGAAAGATGCTCCCGGTCTGGTGCACAGATTCGGGGAGTTGAGCGGACTGGAAACAATAAAACCCCGAAAAATATTCGACATTACGCCTTATGGAGTTGCTAAACATGAAACTTATGAAGCTGAAGCTGGTGATCCGTTTAAAGATGGGAAAGACACATATGCCGACGGAGGCATTGATGCAAAAATAGGGCTTACAAATAATTTAACGCTGGATTTAACAATTAATCCGGATTTCGGCCAGGTTGAAGCCGATCCTTCGGAAGTGAACCTGACCGCTTACGAAACTTTTTTTGAGGAAAAAAGGCCATTCTTTATTGAGGGTGCAAACATAACCACTTTCGGTATTGGTATTGGCGACGGCGGAGTGGGCAATGATAATCTGTTTTATTCGCGCCGGATTGGCAGAAGGCCCGGACTTGATCCGGATTTAAATGATGATGAGTATGCGAAGGTTCCGGTAAACACCCCAATTCTGGGAGCTGCAAAGCTTACCGGTAAAACAAGCAACGGATTATCGGTTGGTATTATTGAAAGCGTTACTGCCGAAGGTAAAGCTGAAATAGACCTGAATGGTTCCAGGCGTTTTGAAACGGTGGAACCCCTGACCAATTATTTTTTGGGCCGTGTTCAAAAAGATATGAACAATGGAAATACAATCATCGGAGGGATGTTGACGAGCACCATACGAAAAACAGATGAACTTACCGAAAACTCTTTTCATAAATCAGCTTTTACAGGAGGTGTTGATTTTACCCAATATTACAAAAATAAAACGTGGATGTTTAATGTAAATGCTGCCTTTAGCCAGGTTAACGGCACCAGCGAAGCCATTGCTGAAACCCAGGAGTCCTCGGCCCGATATTATCAACGGCCGGATAATAATTATACCGATTATGATCTTACCAAAACTTCATTGGTTGGATCAGGGGGACGTATGCAGTTATTGCGTCAAAAAGGGCATTGGAATCATTTGGCGGTTATTCTTTGGAAAACCCCCGGTTTTGAATTGAACGATATGGGTTATCTGCGTCAGGCCGATCAAATATTTGCCATGTACTGGGGGCAATACCGTGTTTGGGAACCTAAAGGATTTTATCGAAGCTGGAATATTTCAGCAGATTTTTATAATATTTGGGATTTTGGAGGAAATTCGCTGGGCCAGGGGATTGAACTAAATGGAAATATGAGTTTGAAAAACTTTTGGAATGTATGGACCCACATGAACGTAAATACCAACGGAATTTCAAATTCAATGCTTCGGGGCGGCCCACGAATGAAAGTGCTGGGGAATGCACAGATTCAGGGAAGTGTTAACACAAACGCACGAAAAAAACTATCGGCAAATTTGTATTCCAGATATTCAAATGGATTTGAACAATCCACAAATAATTATTTTATCAGGTTTGGATTAACCTATAAACCCACAAATACACTGACTATTTCTGTAAACCCGGGATTTAGCAAATCGTTTAACGAATTACAGTATATTGGCGAAGAAACGTTCAATGATCAAAATCGCTATTTATTCGCAAGTATCGATCAACAGGTTGTCAATGCTTCAATCCGTATTAGTTATAATCTGACACCAGATTTAACCTTGCAATATTGGGGCCAACCATTTTTTGCCAAAGGAAAATACAAAGATTATAAAGTGATTGATGATCCGATGCATCAAAACTATCACATGCGGTTTAATGTATTTCAAGCGGGGCAAATAAGCGGACTCATTGATGAGACCTACGAAATTGACGAAAACATGGATGGGGTAACGGATTATACCATCGACTACCCGGATTTCAATGTACAGGAATTTTTATCAAATCTCGTTATTCGATGGGAATACAGTCCGGGATCTTCAGTTTATCTGGTTTGGAACCAAACAAGATCGGCCTCACATGATAATACTGCTTCAGAATTTGGCGATGATATCCATGATTTATTCGTTGGTAAGCCCCATAATATTTTCCTGCTAAAATTCAGTTACCGGATTGGGGTATAAATATTTGGCCTTAATTTTTTACTGTTATCGGGCAATAATTGAGCATTTACGAATTAATGCTTTATAAAATATTTCGTATTTTTAAGCTTGAATATGTCAAATCTCAAGCGTTACCGATTAACCATCTGGATTTTTATCGGGTTCTTTTTAGGAATTGCAGCCGGTTTTATTTTTGGTAAACCAATCATTCCTGTTGCTGAACCTCTCTCACAGATTTTTTTACGACTTCTAAGGATGGCCATCATGCCGCTGGTCATTACTTCAATTGTCAGTGCCGTGATACAGGTCGGTTCTGCTTATGGTTTGGGGCGAATGGGTCTTCGGACTTTTGGGTATTATATCATGACAAGTTTCCTGGCCATTTTTACCGGACAGATTCTGGTCAATGTTTTTAAACCCGGTGTGGGAGCTGAAATCGGACTGGAAGCCAGTCCTGAAGCAATTTCTGCTGTGGAACGGGGGATAGGTGATATTCTGCTACATATTATCCCCGAAAATCCATTTAAAGCCATGGCCGATGGGGATGTATTACCCGTCATCTTTTTTTCAATTTTATTGGGATTTTTTATCACCCGGCTCAAATCAGATCAACGTAGTTTATTGGGCAATGTTTTTAATGCGGCCTTTGAGGCCATGTTAAAAATGACCACCTTTATCATCTGGACCGCTCCTTTTGGCGTTTTTGGCATCATCTCAAAAATTGTGGCTGAAACAGGTTTTGCATCTTTTAAATCCCTGGGTTTTTATTTTATCATCGTACTGGCAGGATTAAGTATTCATATGTTTTTTACTTTGCCCATGCTTTTAAAAGTACTGGGGAAGGTTAATCCCATCAGACATTACAGAGGAATGATCCCGGCCATTCTTACAGCGTTTACAACCTGCTCAACCATTGTAACATTGCCCTTGACAATGAAAGCAGTGACCGAAGTTTCAGGAGCTTCAAAACGGGCCGCAGGATTTGTACTGCCTATTGGTGCTACCATGAATATGGACGGAACAGCGCTTTATGAATGTGTTGCAACTATTTTTATCGCTCAGGTTTATGGTTTCGAGCTTTCACTTTCGGCCCAGCTTACAGTTGCTGTAACAGCGGTGCTGGCTTCAATTGGAGCCGCAAGTGTTCCCATGAGCGGAATGGTGATGATGTCAATTATTCTGAGTGCCGTTGGCTTGCCCCTGGAAGGTGTCGCGATTATTCTTGCTGTGGATCGTATACTTGACATGTTCAGAACCACCGCAAATGTTTTCAGCGATAGTGTTGGAGCCGTTATTATTTCCCGCTTCGAATCCATTTCTTCAAAAGGGAATTAGCCATAAAGACTTGTAAATTGTATGTCTTTACAAAAGGTGTTCTCTCCGAAAAGCATTTAAATTGCTGACTTTCTTGATCTATTGCATTTATTCGGAAATGGTGGAACTTGTTTTTAAAGCATCTCTTGGCCGTCGGAAAACACCCTATAAAAATTTTTAAAATTTAGGTTGATTTATTATGAAAAAGATTTGGGTTTTCCGATCTTCGCATGATATGATTTAGAGAAAATAAAATGAACGATTGATACAATTTAAAAGTTTAACACATTTTCAATCGATGCAGAAATAATAAGATTTACATTTTAATTACCATCAATTAATTATGAAAAAGAAACCCGAAGAAAAAGACGTACAGTCCAAAATAATGAGTATGGAAGCCGGTGAATATCACTGGTGTGCTTGTGGAAATAGTTCAATACAACCCTTCTGCGATGGATCACATAAAGGAACAAACAAAAAGCCATGTGCAGTCACTTTTGAAAAAAATCAGGAAGTAATGTGGTGCATGTGTAAAAAAACATCGACACCGCCAATTTGCGACAAGAGTTGCACAGATTAGAAAAGCTTTTTTCTAAATAAGTACATTTAGTATCATTGCTAAATTTGTTACTGAGAACAGATTTACCTCGTTTTAATCTTTGTTATGGGTTAAAACCCTGAAATTTCATTGTAGTTTCTTTAGCTTCTATCAATCTCAAAGCTCAAATTTTCAGGGCAATTCTTACTAAAGCTTTAACCTGATAAGATTTACCTTTTTAGAATAATTCTATACTAATTTTCAGTAGTCGCAAATATATACCGATAAGGCAGGTATATTCCCAAACTCGTATAAAAACCCGCCAGAGTTATATTTCAATTTTATATTTTTCATAACTTTCAAGCATATTAATAACAATATTTCTCTAATCTGTTATTTCATTTTAATCTTTCTAAACAAAAAAGAATATGAAACGCACAATCAAATTTATTTCGGTATTATTTGTTTTGTTACTCGCAATATCAGTACAGTCGCAAACAAAAAAAGTTATTGACAAGATCATAGAGATCGGAACAACCGATAACCAAACCATGAAGCATCTGGATGTTTTTTCCAATCGTTTCGGCGGAAGGCTTATCGGCTCAGATGCATACGAAAATGCAGCTGAATGGGCCGCCAGTAAATTCAAAGAATGGGGAATGCAGGTGGACATGGATTATTCCGGAACACTGCCCGTTGGTTTTAACCGGGGTCCCTGGTTTGGACGAATGTTAAGCGATAATGGTTTCCAGTTGCACTTTGCGACTCCTTCCTATACTTCAGGAACCAAGGGCGTTCAAAAGGGGCATGTTGTGTTGGAACCTAAAACACAGCGTCAATTTGATAATATGAAAGGCAAACTAAAAGGGGCATGGGTGCTGATCGGAGGAAAAAATGATGGCTGGCCAATCGATATTTCGGAAAAAGCAGATCGACAAAGAGATTCCATAATTGCTTTGAACGCAGAAACGGAAAAGAAAAATAATGAAATCAGGGCGTATAACCGGGCAAATCGCGATGGGGAACAAAAAGAAATGTTGCCCCTGATCGAAGAACCGGCCTTGTTTTATCGCCAAATGAGAGAAGCAGGAATCCTGGGAATCATTCAATCTTCAGCGAATCCAATCAGGGCACTATATGATCGTAAAAATATTGATAATATGACTTTCGAAAGCTTACCTAGCGTCCCTGACATTAAACTGGATGAGCATCAATATGCCATTATTGAACAAATGGCAATGGAAAGACAACGTTTCGAACTTGAATTCGATATCCGAAATCATTTTAAAATGGGGCCCATTAAATATCACAATGTGATTGGCATCATTCCCGGCACTAAATACCCGGATGAATATGTGATGATTGGCGGACACCTCGATGCTTTTGATGTAGCTTCCGGAGGTGTGGATTGTGGTACCGGAATTGGAACAGCCATGGAAATTGCAAGATTAATAATGGAATCGGGTGCAAAACCAAAACGAACCATTTTAATTTGTTTATGGGCCGGCGAAGAATTTGGACTGCTCGGTTCAAAAAGCTGGGTCGAAAACAATAAAGATAAATGGGGCAAAATTTCAAATTATTTTAACCGTGATGGTGGCCCGACTGTAGCCAACAGTTTAAGCGTACCCGAAGCATGGTACGATGATATGGTAAAAATTTGTGAGCCATTAAATGATATTAATCCCGATTTCCCATTTACTTTGAGCAAAAGAGAGCCTCAAAGAAAACCAACAAGAGCTGGTGGATCCGACCATGCATATTTTGCAATAAATGGAGTTCCAACAGTTTCATTTGGAACGGCTGATCCAAAAGGATACGATTTTAATTACGGTGAAATTTGGCATACAGAGCGGGATATGTACAATATGAGTATTCCGGAATATATGGACCATACTTCTGTTGTTTCGGCAATCGTAGTTTTGGGGATTGCCAATCTGGATCATCTTTTATCGAGAGAAGGATTTTTTATTGAAGAATAAAATTTGAACATATTTATAAAAAGCCATCATATTTTATGCGTATGATGGCTTTTTATTTGTCTTCAATTTTTAGGGAAGCCTTTCCGAAAATATATTCACCTTTTTTACCGACCCCTCTGATTATAATATCATAAAATGAGGAATGGTCCGAAGCATAAAAAGTAATTGTGTGCCCTTCGGGGGTTTTTAATCCGGGTTCCCAGAATAGTAAATTTCTGAAATCAGCTTCTTTGGTTTCTTTCTTATTTTCGTGAGTTGGAAATAATAATTGATCGCTGTTTCTGATGGCTTTAAAATTTAAAAATACTGCTGAAGAATCGGTTGGATATCCGGCAAAATTATCTGTTTTTGTATAAAAGGAAATGATACCATTCATCCTTTTTTCACCTGATTGATAAGGGCTGTAACCCAGGCTTACCTTCTCAAACAGGTTGGGGTTGAGTTTAAGTAGTTCATTTACATTGTTTACAGGATAATTGTCGAGTAAAATTAGAGGGGAACTATAGGTTGTCAGGACTTCTTTATCCTGGATCACAATTGAATATGTTCCATCTATTGAACGGGCATTTACAAATGGAATGATTTCATCAATCATTTGTTCCATGCTTTCGGATCTTATATAATCCTTTAAGTAAATATTGGTATCGGGTATCCAGGATTGAACAGCTGATAATTTTTGCTCTTGTTCAATGATTTTTACTTGATCAAATGCGAGCTCCGACTGTTGGTTAAAATATAATTCCCGGATAAGATTAAAATCTTCGGGTCTTAGCCATAATGGTATTTCATTCATTAAGGGTAGCCCCGCAAAATCATTGTTGATCAATACCTCCAAATCACCTGCCTGATAATCATCAATGCTTAAGGCCAACGAATGATTGCCCCTTAAATGATTTAATGAAAAAAGGAAGGAACCATCCTTAAGTGTATTGGTAAAATGTATTTGATTTTCAATGCCCAAAACTGAGGCCATCAAATGCACATTTTGTGAAATAGTTTTTGAACTTTTATTTCGAAGAAACCCGCTTAAACTTAGCCCCCTGGTTTCCGGCAACCAGAACAAATGGTTCGATTTATCCTCCTCAAATAAATATTTGTATGCGGGCTTATCAAGCATATTTTCAAACAAATGCATTAATAGTTCTATTTGAGGCTCCAGAACTGAAACCCGATCGTTGAATATGATCCATGAATTTAAAAGATAAGGGTTGGCAATTATTTCCGGTGGGAGATTTTGTTTCCCGAAAATACTTCCTTTTTTGACAACAGCTAAATTAAGATCAATAGAATTTGAATCCAATGTATTGATTTCTAAATCAATTTTTTCGCGTGTTGCATAGGTTTTTTTATCGGGTTCAATGGTCAGTTCAACAGTTGGATTCTTGTTTTTAAATATGGGTCGATTCATTAGTGTTGAATCATTTCGATCCCTGATGATTATATAATTAATGCCATTTTCGAATATATTTTGGGCAATTTGAACACTGGCCATTCCTGAGTGTAATACAAATTCAGATGCTCCCAGCGTTATGAAGGAGGGAGATTTAATGATGATGCGAAGTGTATCCGAATCGGAAAATGGGTACTGACCCGTAGCCCCAATATTAATTCGAAGGATATGGTCTGTTTCAAATTTTTTAATTATAAAAGGTTGAATTTTATTAAATTCCAGATGCTTTTTATAAGTCCGGCCATCTTTAAATTTTAAACATAAGCGGTAATCATCTCCGCTTTTCGGAACGAAAGCAATTTCACCCAGGCCGTTTTCAGGTGGCGATAATTCAAGAATGGGTTTATCCATGCTGTTTACAATACTGATTTCTTCCGATTGTGAGATCAGGAATGGATGTATGTAATAAGCCATGTTTACCAACGAATCAGAATCTTGATTCCCGGAATAAACCGATGTTAAAATATTTTTTTCTGCCGAAATTTCAACAGCAGGCAAAATCAGATCGGGATTAATAATTTGAATGCTTTTGGTGAAAAATGATTCAGCTTTTTGATTTCGCTGATAATTGGTGTATGCTCTTAAAAAATAATATCCGGAAGGTATTTCCGGTGGGATATTTAACAGCCCGTTTGCACCGCTGTTAATGAGCTCGAATTTTTCTTTAACAAAAGATTTTTGTGCATTAAAGAGTTCGATGTAAATAATTTTACTTAAATCAGCATTGCTTATTGAGTCATTAATGATATTAAATGCTTTGAAACACAGAAGTTCACCTGATAAATATAAATCCCGGTCGGTTATCAGAATGGTTTTTTCTTTGACCCCAGCCTTTATATTTTGATAAGATTGATCCCATGCTATTTGTGCATGAAGAGTGTGCATGTAAAAGACGGGAATAATAAAGAATAATATACGTTTCATTGGCTTCGCAGGTATATTGTTAATGATCGGTCCAGAAATCAGGTTTTACATTTACTCCGCCTTTCAGCCTGCAATCGATGCAGCTTTGTGCAGGAAGCGTAACTCCAAATTTGCCACCATAATAATAAAAAAGCAGCGGAAGCTGGCTTTGGTACATGGATACATTTGATAATACTTCACCGGCACGTTTTGTATCAACATCAACCAAAAAACAAATGTCATAATAATACTTATAAGGATCAGGAAGACGGTTTACAAAGGTTCTTTTTTCTGATTCGCCCGCTACCATAAAATATCCCAATATCACATCATCAGGATCATCGGCATTGTAAATATTTCCACGAATCTGATTGGGTTGACGGGTGTACAATGAACCCTGATTTGAATTCAGATATTGTACATTGTTCCAGAATTTATAGGCCTTGGCGCTTATGGTGTATTGTTTTGCAAGCAGGCTGTACCTTACGGATAATTCACGCGTATTGGTCGTAACAAAATGAAGCGGGAATTTGTTTACGAAAGCCGACGAAAGGTTTGTTGTGCTGTAAGTGAATATTTCAGGTACTTTTTCTGTCAGCCAGCAGGTTTTATATGGGGCCGCCTCATCTATATGTAACATTCTTAATTCCCAGGCTCCTGCTTCCAGAATATAGTCAGCGGAAAAATCGGAATGATATTCATAAGTTTGTTCCAGTTTCCAAAGCAGATAAGTCGAATCCGCAGCTGCCTCTTCTGTGTCAATATAAAACTGGTAACCGTAAATATCATTGTTCCCTTCTGTTGTTTCCTGTGTTTGAATATCCCCGTACAACGATTTAATTTCAACAGGGGGGAGCAGGGTTTCAAATTCTGTCTGATAAAAATTACCTTCCGAGTCATGAATCTCAAGCTTATATTTTCGGCCAATTACACCTTGTATTCCACCGGCTGAGGTAGAATAAGTGCCCAAAGCCGTTTCGGTCAGTGTCTCAAAATTTCCCTGATCATCCACAATGGTGAGTTCAAAGCCGGTTACAGGTAAAAACATTGAACTGTCGATGGTGGATGTTCTGGAAAGCTTGACAGTGTAAGGTCCGGGTTTGTTGGTCATCAGCCCGTCAACCACAAGTATCTGACTGTCATGCTGATTGATTTCGGGCCAAAATTCTTCAACGCAGGAAGAGAGTACCAGCAATATAAATATTAAAAGAGGAGGTTTCTTAATTCTCATAATTGCCCAGTTTAAAGTTATAAGTTAAAGAGATGATCGGGCTTCCGAATACCGACATTTTATAGCCCTTTATTTTCCCTTCAATACTTTTGAAATACACAGAATAAGCATTGTTTCTGCCGAGTAGATTATATACCGAGAATGACCAGGAGCCATGCGCCAGCTTATCCAGTTTCAGGTTTCCTTCCATTTTTACCGAAAAATCAATCCGGAAATAATCAGGAATCCGGTATTCATTTCGTTTTGAATAATGAAGTGTTTCAATGTTGTCCAAATAATAAATGGCCGACGGATAAGTTATGGGCCGCCCGGTTGAATAAACAATATTTCCTGATAAGCTAAACCGGCGCGCCAGTTTCAGGTTTGCCACTACATTAAAAGCATGAGGTTTATCGTAATTCGATGGATAAGGAGCTCCAAAATTTATCCGGTTCTCTTCAAAAAAATCATCAACAACTACGGACGTATTTGAGTAGGTATAATTTATCCATCCATTCAGGTTCCCTCCGGGTTTTTTAAGGGTAAATTCGATGCCATATGCATCCAGTTCACCCTGTAAGGTGTTTTGTTCGGGATTTTCATTGATCAATAAATCTGCGCCATCCCTCATCTCAACTAAATTATGAATGTTTTTAAAATATGTTTCAAGCGAAGTTTCAAGTTTGCCGTTGAATAATTCAGAATATATACCAACCGAAAACTGATCTCCGCTCATTGGTTTGATATGGTAATCGCTAAGCTTCCATTTGTCGTTGGGTGAAACTGCAATGGTATTCGAAAACATGAATAAATATTGATGCAGCTGGTTGTATGAAAATTTGAGTGAAAGTCGATCATTAATGATATAGTTAGCCGCAATCCTGAAATCGAGATTATGATGAGAAGTGATGATTTCGTTTTTGCCATACTCCATTGTTCCGGTCAGGTTGTCTCTAATAATGGGTGCCCCATCGATGTATGAATTAACACTTTGAGGCCCCAGGTAAAAATAATTGGAGAAACGCAAACCGGCTGTTGCCGCAAAATTTTCGCTTATTTCCCATTCATCACTTATAAATAAACCACTTTCGATGGCTTTTTCTGTTCCAAAATATCTGGGTAAAATCAGGCTTTGTTCAATGGGTAAAAAATCTCCTTTATCCAGATGATATAAGATGCCGTTCAGCCCGAAATTAAGCTTGTGATGTTCAGCAGCTGTGATTTTTATATCTGTCTTTAATTCGAAATGACTTAGGTTATTAGATTGCTGATAAGCCTGAAATCCAAGCTCGGTATTTTCTTCTTTAAAGTCATAATTACTATAAACCAATACCAAGTCAAAAAAGTCATTGGCGTTGATCGAATGCCTCCACTTTAATGACGAACCCAAATTGTTATAGCGGTAATTTGTACGTTGATAAAAGTTAATAAAATCCTTGCTATAATAGGTGAAAAAAGTAAGATTGTTATGTGGGTTCAGATTAAAAGTGAAGTTGGTAAAAACATCGCCAAATTGTGCCTGGCTGTTCTTGATCTCAATATCTTTAACCATCTTCAACATCCAATCGGAATAAGTTGACCGAATACTTACAAGATAACTGCTTTTGTCTTTTTGAATCGGGCCCTCCAATAAAACCCTGCCTGTAATCGGACTAATTCCCCCGTTTGCTTTAAAAGACTTCATATTTCCCTGTCGTGCACTAATATCAAAAATGGAAGATAATCGGCCACCATAGTTTACCGGAATATTACTCTTATATAGGGTGAAATTTTGTATGGCATCTGAATTAAAAGCTGAAAAAAATCCCCCCAGGTGTGCCGGATTATAAACATGTACATCGTTAATGATAAACAGGTTTTGATCCGAAGGACTTCCTCTGACATTAAATCCGGCAGTTCCTTCACCCAGCGATTGAACGCCGGAGAGCATTTCAGCAACTTTTAAAATATCAGATTCTCCGAGTATCAGCGGAATTTCTTTGATGTTTTTTGTGCTTATTTTTTCAATACCCATATTCAGGCTTCTGACCGGGTCAATTTCCTCACTACTAACGACCACTTCATTCAGCATATAAGATTCATTTTCCAGGTATACGATAGCTTCACCATCTGAATAAAGCTGTAACCCAAACTTGGCTTCTTTGCTGGCCACACTTTTTACTGTCAGTGTATAAGTGCCGGGTTTTATGCTACAGGAAAATTTCCCATTTAAATCGGTTGCCACACCACTTCCCAGCTCTTTAAAATATAAAGTGGCCCCCTCGACAGGTTCTTTAGTGTGGGCATTCAATACCTGTCCGTTAAAAATTGCATTCCGGTTTTTCAGCTGTGCAGATTTATTCCCAATAATCAGCTCTTTATTTATAAATTCATCCTTAGTTTCCAGAAACCGATTTGCTATTGTTGGTGGGTTCGCCTGATTTTTTTCTTCCTGACTTAATGAAATAACGGGCGGTTGAATAAAATTTTTTGGAAGATCTTTGAACATAAAATCACGGACGATAAGCAATTTCCCCTCTGGCGATGTTATGACCTTTAATTGATAGGGCGATAAAAGATGATCCAGGAATTCTGGTAATGGCTTATTAACTGTAATTTCGGAGGTTCTGATTTCAGAAACATCTTCAGGATGATAAAAAAAATGAATTTGATGTTCGGTTTCCAGTTTTTCTACAAATTGATTCCACGATAAATACTGATAATCTTTGGTGATCATGATTTGATTTGACTGAGATGAAAGTTTCAACCCGATCAGAATAAAAAATACTGAAATTATAATTTGAATTTTATTCATTCGCTTCTTCTATGAATTTTTTACTGAATTTAACCAGCATCTCTAATTCAGATTGTGTAGCATTTTGAAAATCAATTTTATGGCCATTTAAATATTGCCTTATTTCTTTTTCGTGCGGGCTAAATAAATGAATAAATGCCTTGCGATTTGATACACGTTTTAGCTCCCCCTTTATGCTGAAATAATATAAAGGTTTCTTAAAATAAAATCCTTTATTGCCGCTTGAATTGTAAGTCTTTTTGTACTTTATAAAAAAATAGGGTTCTTCCTTGTGCACCAGCTTAACATAAGTCCCTAAATTGTTGTTCGTAAATAAGGAGGCTTTTACAAAGTGTTGGTTATCAATCGTAAATGCATCAACCACCTTGTCAGATAATAAAATGTGCGTAAATATTCCGGAGGAATTAATCTTTCGGATCACAACCCGATCAAGTGAAAGATCATATTTTAGCAGGACATCTTTGAAACGCTGCCCGTTAACAAAAACCTCTCCGACTTGCCAGTCTGATTTCCCATAATACGGATGTGAATTTGAACTTTCATATAATTGCCGGTAAATTTCTCCATTGACAAGCACATCATCCAGTCCATAAATACTTTCGGTAAATGATTTTAATTGTTCAACCGGGCCGGTTGGATCTGCCTGTGCAAGAGTAAATTTGGAAAGGATAATAAGCAACAATAAAAATAAAAACCGAAAATAAATTTGTGCAAATATTTTCATGAACTATTTTATACAATACAAACCTAAATTTAGCAAAAATTGTTCCAATAATGATCGTCTGAAACATATGATGAATAATGAGTTTGATAGAAATAACCCATAAATAGCATGAATATGGTAATTATTTACATTTTATTGTGTTAAATTATTAACAATGAAGGGGGTATAAAAAATAATTATCTTTATGCCCTTAACAAATGAATATAAAAAGCCAAACATCTTTGATGTAACTGGCCGCAGATATAAAAATAATTGGAATGATAAAGAAAGTACTGATTGCCAATCGTGGTGAAATTGCGGTAAGGATCATCAGGTCATGTCGTGAAATGGGTATCCGCTCGGTGGCAGTTTATTCAGATGCTGACCGAAAATCAATGCATGTTCGTTATGCGGATGAAGCCTATAATATAGGACCTGCTCCCTCCGATGAAAGCTACCTTGTTATTGATAAAATAATTGCGGTTGCAAAAAAATCTAATGCAGATGCCATCCATCCCGGTTATGGTTTCCTTTCGGAGAATGCTAAATTTTCGAAGAGATGCGAGAAAGAGGGCATTATTTTTATCGGTCCATCGGCTTTTGCCATCGAAACCATGGGCGATAAAATCACTGCACGAAAAACCATGATTGCCGCCAATGTGCCTGTGGTCCCTGGTACTACGGAGCCATTAAAGGATGCCGATTCTGCCATTGAAGTGATCAAGAAAATAGGATTGCCTGTGATGGTAAAAGCTTCTGCCGGAGGTGGTGGCAAAGGGATGAGGTTGGTAAAAACGGAAGCTGAAATTGTGAGTGCAGTAAACGGCGCAAAATCGGAAGCAATGACCGCTTTTGGCGATGATGCCATTTATGTTGAGAAATACATTGAATCACCGCACCACATTGAATTTCAGATATTGGCCGATCAGCATAAAAATGCGATTCATCTTTTTGAACGCGAATGTTCGGTTCAAAGAAGGCATCAAAAAGTAGTGGAGGAAACACCTTCTCCGTTAATGAATGATAAAATCAGGGCGGAAATGGGAGAGAAGGCGGTGGCTGCAGCTAAAGCTGTGGATTATGTCGGGGCCGGAACCATCGAATTTATTGTTGATGACAACCTGAATTATTATTTTCTGGAGATGAATACCCGATTACAGGTGGAACACCCGATTACCGAAAGGGTGGTTGGGGTTGATCTTGTAAAGGAACAAATTAATATTGCAAATGGCCAGGTTTTATCCTTTAAACAGGAGGAATTGCGTCAGCATGGCCACGCGATAGAGTGCCGGATTTATGCCGAGGATCCCGATAATAATTTTATGCCGAGCCCCGGTGTGATTAAGCATATTTCGGAGCCATTGGGATTAGGCGTGCGTCACGATGGATATGTTTACGAAGGTTATGAAATCCCGATGTATTACGATCCCTTGATTTCAAAATTAATAGTCTGGGCAAAAACTCGTGATGAAGCCATCGCAAGGCTCAGAAGGGCCTTATACAACTATAAAATTACCGGAATTAAAACTTCCATTGGATTTTTGGAGCGCATTATGGATTGCCCGGATTTTAAATCAGGGAATTATAATACGCACTTTATTGAAAAAAACTATGACTTTTTAATGGAAAAAACAGCATGCACAGGAACTTGTGAAGAGGTTTCCATGATTGCTGCATTTATCGACTATCTCGATAAATTAAATTGTGTTCAACCTGAAAAAATTAAACACAAATTAGGAAATAACTGGAAAGATTTCGGACGCAAGAAAAATGTCTTGCGCTTCTAACAGCTAAAATAAATTTTATGTCGTACGAAATAAAAATTAATGATCGGATTGCTGAGATTGAACTTCTGGAGCGGGATAAAAATAAAGTCCTGATTTCAATTGATGGCAAAAAAATTGAAGCCGACGTTGTAATGGTTGAACGAGGGGTGTATTCCATCATTCTCAATGATGTGTCCTACAATATTGAGTTAATCGAAAACGGATCAAGTAAAAATTATCTGGTAAACACCTTATATAATTCATTTGATGTTGAAATTATTGATGCTGAAAGCAAATACCTGAAAAGCAGGATAAAAAGCGATGGTGATGACACTAACGTTATTTCGACCCCCATGCCCGGGAAAGTGGTTAAAGTGCTGGTAAAAGCCGGGGATAAAGTAAAAGCCGGAGATACGGTTATTATCATTTCAGCCATGAAAATGGAAAGTGAATATAAAGTTAAAAATGACAGGTTAATTAAAGAAGTGTTGGTAAAAGAAGGAGATGTTGTTGACGGGCACCAAACATTAATTATCATCGAATAAAAATATTGATATGACAGATCTGAAAAATAAATTTGATCAATTTGAGCAATTAAATAAAGATGCCGAATTGGGTGGAGGAAAAGAAAGGCTTGAAAGACAGCATAAAGCAGGTCGCTTAACAGCCAGGGAACGTGTAAAATTACTGCTCGATTGCGGAACTTTTGTTGAGTTGGATAAGTTTGTAACACATAGTGCCACTGATTTTGGAATCGACAAAAACAAAATACTTGGTGACGGAGTCGTATCCGGATATGGTAAAATTGATGGGCGCTTGGTTTATGTATTTGCCCAGGATTTTACAGTTTTCGGGGGAACGCTCAGCCGTGCCAATGCCAATAAAATAATAAAGGTCATGGATCTGGCCATGAAAATGGGGGCACCGGTTATCGGATTGAATGATTCAGGAGGTGCAAGGATACAGGAAGGTGTGGAAAGTTTGGGCGGTTATGCTGATATTTTTTACAGAAATGTGATGTCATCGGGCGTTGTGCCTCAAATATCTGCCGTGCTTGGGCCCTGTGCGGGCGGTGCCGTTTATTCTCCTGCCATGACTGATTTTATTTTGATGGTGAAAGATTCAAGCTATATGTTTGTTACCGGCCCAGATGTGATCAAAACAGTTACGCATGAAGAAGTGACCAAGGAAGAACTGGGAGGTGCAATGACCCATAATTCGAAGAGCGGGGTGGCACATTTTATGGCCGATGATGATGAACAGGCCATGATGATGATCCGGGAATTGTTCAGCTATATTCCTTCCAATAATATGGAAGAAGCGCCTCTCAAGGCTTGTAGCGATGATATCAGAAGGGAAGATGAGAAACTACAAAATTTGATACCGGCCGATCCCAATAAACCTTATAATATGCTGGATTTGATCACCACCGTTGTTGACGATCATAATTTCTTTGAGGTTCAGCCCCATTATGCACAAAATATCGTGATCGGTTTTGCCCGTTTAGGTGGCCGGTCCGTTGGAATTCTTGCCAATCAGCCTGCATATCTGGCAGGAGTGTTGGATATCAATTCTTCCATCAAAGGAGCCCGTTTTGTTCGCTTTTGCGATGCTTTTAATATTCCGATCATTACGTTTGAAGATGTGCCAGGGTTTTTACCCGGAACCACACAGGAATTTGGTGGTATCATAAAGCATGGTGCAAAATTATTGTATGCTTTTGCCGAGGCCACTGTTCCAAAAATTACCGTGATTACCCGTAAAGCTTATGGCGGTGCTTACGATGTAATGTCGAGTAAACACATCGGAGCAGATGTAAATTATGCCTATCCAACAGCCGAAATTGCCGTTATGGGTGCCGATGGAGCCGTGAATATTATATTCAGAAATGCACTTACAGATGAGCAGAAGCAAAAAGCAGTGGAAGATTACAGGAATAAATTTGCCAGCCCATATAAAGCTGCCGAACTGGGATATATCGACGAAATTATTTATCCAAAACAAACGCGCAATAAGTTAATTGGGGCCCTGGAAATGACCAGCAATAAAAGCAAATCAAATCCGGCCAAAAAACATGGGAATATCCCTTTGTAGCTTATTGAATGTTGAAATCTGTTTTGAGCTGATTCATAACCTCAAGGAGTTCAATGTCAAGTTTTTGAATCAAATCCGGCAATTCTTCCAGCCTGGTTTTTTCTCTGGCATATTTTTCCATTTGCCGTATTTCGGAGCTTAATGATTCAATGCTGAAATGATCGATACTGGATTTTAATTTATGCGCATAAAACTCAACTTTGGGGTAATTTTTAACTGCAATGTTTTCATGGAGATTTGCTAACAATTCCGGTCCGTTTGTTAAAAAGATGCTTATCATTTTATGCATCATTTCATCATCATCCCCAATAAATGCTATAATCCGGTCGAGCTTGTATTTTTTAATTTCACCCATTAACGTGCTTGATTAAATGTCTTTATTTTTAAGCATCCGGTAAATGGTTGATTTCCCAATGTCCAATTTTCTGGCAACTTCCATTACATTGCTATTGTATTTTTGCAGGTAATATTTGATAATTTTTCGTTCGTAACCCTGTAAAGTATCTTCTTCGATCAAAAAATCGGTGGTTCCATGAGCCGAATTGAAAGTGATATCAGTCTCCTGGATAAGGTTGTCGTTTGCTAAAACTGCCGCCAGTTCGATGATGGCCTTCAGTTCGCGTACATTTCCCGGAAAAGGATATTTAAGTAGTTTCTCTGAGGCTTCAACAGATATTGATGGCACAGCTACCTTGTTTTCTTTACCGTATTCTTCCAAAAAATACTTGGCCAATACAATAATATCATCACCCCGCTGGCGCAAGGGGGGCATTTCGATGGGCAAACCCAGCAATCGGTAATATAAATCTTCACGCATCACGCCTTTTTGTACTTCCTCTGTCAGATTTTTATTGGTTGCAACAATGAGCCGGACATCTACTTTTATCATATCATTTCCGCCAACCCTGTTAAATTCTCTTTCCTGCAATACCCTCAGAAGTTTGGTTTGCATATTCAAATCCATTTCTGCTATTTCATCCAGAAAGAGTGTTCCTTTGTTTGCGGCTTCAAACTTACCGATCTTCCGGCTGTTTGCACCCGTAAACGATCCTTTCTCATGGCCAAATAACTCACTTTCAATAAGTTCTCTTGGAACTGCCGAAACATTTATCCCAATGAATGGTTTTTTTGAACGGGAAGAGTTGTAGTGTATTGCCCTGGCAGCTAGTTCTTTACCGGTTCCTGTTTCGCCTGATAAGGAAACGGTTATATTAGAATTCGCAGCTTTTTGAATAAGGGTGAATATGTTTTTTATGGCCTGGCTTTTACCTTTTATGGCCTTGTCGAACCTGTATTTTTGTCCGATCTCCTCTCTTAATTCATTAATTTCCTCCTTTAATCCTACATTTTCTTTTATTTTTGAAAGAACATTCCAAAGTCGGGCCCTGGTATCATCATTTTTCTCAATATAATCATAAGCTCCCTCTCTTAATAATTGAACAGCTGTTGATATTTCTTCCTGGCCCGAAACGATAATAACAGGTATTTCCGGATTAAAGTTTTGAATTTTTTTAAGTACATCATGCCCTGTCATGTCGGGCAATGAAAAATCCAGCGAAATTACGGAGGGCTTTTGATGCAAATTGGCAATGCATTCGGCACCGGATTTATAAAGCGTTACTTCATAATCCGGGTTCTTGGACAGATGATGCTTCAGCATCTCTCCATAAAATTCATCATCTTCAACAATGAAAACGTTTAAAGTATCCATAAGATTCGTTTTAAATCTTGATTTTCATTCTTGAAATTGTTTCCAAAAATGAGAATACACTCTTATACTGATATTTATCTGGAAGGTTCCCATTTTGGGAATATTTTTTATAATGGGTCTGTAACATTCAAAAAATGATAAGATGAACAATTGATTCAGTTTTAATTTATCTTTGTATAAAACTTTGAATGATCATGAACATTTTCCGAGTTATTTATAATATGATTAAGCTTCTAACGATCCTGGTTTTACTCTTAATCATACTTTTGTGGATCCCTTATCTAAGTACGGCAATTTACCGTTTTGATAATCCTTCGGAATTTGCCGGAAATAACATATATAACCCTTATCAAACCATGGATTCTACTGCATGGATCAAGGCAAATTTTCAAATACAATCCTATGCATGGAAGGGCATTACTGATGGTAGAAAAAACTCAAATGAGAACATCGACAGTATTTATAGTATGCTGGAATATGATGTGATCGCCACTTCTGATTATATGAAAATAAACCGTTATGGGGAAAATAAACCTTCCTACATCCCGGTTTACGAACATGGATATGGTATTTTTAAAAATCATCAGGTGTGTATTGGTGCCGAAGAAGTGGATTGGTTCGATTATTTTTTTTATCAAAGCAATCATCACAAACAACAAATCCTGAATCGCTTGCAGGTGACCAATGATTTGGTTTATATTGCCCATCCAAGGTTCGGAGGCGGTAATGAACCGGAAGATTTTAAATATCTGACCAATTATGATGGAATTGAAGCACTCAATGGTTTCAGGTTTTCATTGGATTACTGGGATACAGCATTGTCAACCGGACATTATGCAACGGTACTGAGTAATGATGACGCACATGATATTACCAATCCGGATCAGATCGGCCAGTTTTGTACTTTCATCAATGTAGCAGAGATCAAGCGCGAAAATATAGTTTCTTCGCTAAAAAAAGGAAATGCTTTCGGGGCTCAGATACATCGTGAACTGGGAGATTCTTTCGAGATAAAAAAAGAAAAATTAAAAGATATTGCCAATTTAAAATATGTTAAACTGAATGGGGATACCATCAGGGTTGCCACCGACCGCATTGCTGCCGAAATCAGGTTTATCGGACAGGATGGCAAATTAATGGAATCAGTTAAAAATCAAATAGCCGCCCATTATATATTTAAGGAAACTGACACTTATATCCGTATTGAGATTTTTTATGATAATGGAAATAAGTTTTTTCTGAATCCGCTGGCAAGATATGATCAGGATTTAAAAATGCCCGAACTAAAAGGCAAACAAAAAATGAATACCTGGATTTTTAGGGTCACAGCTGCCTTGATTTTAATTTTCTTGTTTTACCTGGTCATTAAAATAGCCAAGAGTATTCAATTTAGGAGAGCTTCATGACCATCAATCGTCGTTACGATAAAATTGTTCTGATCATCATACTGGTTTCTGCCATTATAAGATCCTTTATTGCCGGGTTCATCGATTTTGGCAATGATGAGGTTTATTATTGGACCTATGCATTATACCCGGCCCTGAGCCATTTTGACCATCCCCCCATGCTCGGATGGGTTATCCAGGTATTTAGCCTGAATTTAACCTTGGATTCTGAATTTTTTATCAGGCTCTGTTCAATAATTTTGGGAACAGTTAACATTTGGATCATTTATCTGATTGCCATCAAACTGAAAAATCATAAAGTCGGGTTATACACCGTTTTGCTTTATATCAGTTCCATTTACTGTTCTGTTATTGCAGGTATCTTTATCCTGCCGGATGCTCCACAAACCTTTTTCTGGCTGATGAGCCTGTACTTATTAATTCAGGTGGTTTCTAAGCAGACCCATTTTGAGCGTCAAAAGAAATATTTAATCTATGCCGGATTCACCATCGGACTGGCAATGCTGTCGAAATACACTTCCGTTTTTTTATGGGGTGGTTTCGGGCTTTATATCCTGTTTTTTGAACGAAAATGGTTTAAAACCAAAACTTTATATCTTTCGATATTAGTTACGGCATTGGTGAGCCTGCCCCTCATCATTTGGAATGTTCAAAACGATTTTATCAGTTTTTCGTTTCATGGGGCACGCGTTTTAACTTCCAATGTATCCATTAATTATTCTTCATTTTTAAGGGAGTTCAGCGGGGAAATCATGTATAATAACCCGCTTGTTGTGCTGGTCACTTTTGTAGCACTTATTGCCATTATCAGAAAACGGCTGAATATTCAAACAGAATATCAGCAATTGATCTTATTCCTCACCGTACCTTTCATCCTTGCTTTTTGGGGAGTTTCATTCTTCAGGACTACTTTGCCGCATTGGACCGGTCCGGCCTATATGAGCCTGTTGATTTTCCCGGCAATATGGCTGGCGCAAAAATTCCCCAAATCCGATTTTCCATGGCCGCTGAAACTATCAGTAGTGCTTGTGATCGCTGTTTTGATTTTTGGGGTGGGACAGGTTAATTATGGATGGATATCTCTCGACCATGCGACGGAAATGAAAACCAAAGGCAAATCAGATTTTAGCCTCGATATGTATGGATGGGATCAGGTAAAAGATGGTTTTGAAGAGATACTGAATAATGACACCACAATATCTGCCTCTAATATAATTGTTCAGCGATGGTTTCCGGCTGCGCATCTTGATTATTATGTGGCCAGGCCGCTGGGAATTAAATTATATGCCCTGGGCAATCTGGAACGGATTCATAAATATGCCTGGATCAATCAAAAGAGGGGCGGAATTCAGAAAGGAATGAGTGCCTATTACCTGACCATGAGCAATGATTTTAACGATCCTGAAGATTTTTATGCAGATGACTTCGAAAAAATAGAATTCATAAATGCCATCCCGGTGATCCGAAATAAACAAATTGTGAAATATGCCTTTGTTTACCACCTGATTAATTTACAACAGCTACCTGATTATTACCTCAGAAATTAGGATGAAAAAAAGTTTAAAGCGCTTACTTATGACTGTATTTATCATTATTGCAACGATTATGGTTGCCGGATTTTTTGTTTATTATTTTAACCCCCGTTTGGGCGGTGTTTTACGAAAGGAGGACAAAATAAAATTAATTGCTTCGTCAAATTTTAACGGGAAGCATTTTATAAATCCGGTCCCGACTGCAATGGCGGCACCCAGGTGGGAAACCATGAAAGAATTTTTTAAAAAAGGGACAATGCGAAGACCTGAGCGGCCCATTGCAACAACTCCATTCAATGCAGATGATTTTGCTAATTCAGATATACCCTCAGAAATTAAATTTAGCTGGTTCGGACATTCCTCGGTTCTGATTCAAATAGAAGGCAAAAATTTGCTGATCGATCCGGTATTCAGCAAACGGGCTTCCATGTTTTCATGGATCGGCCCCGCTGAATTCGATTATCAGTATAAAATGTCGGTCGATCAGTTGCCCCATATCGATGCGGTGCTGATCTCGCACGATCATTACGATCACCTGGATTATGATGTCATGATCCAATTAAAGGAAAAAGTACAGAAGTTTTATGTTCCGCTTGGCGTAGAGGTGCATTTAAAGAAATGGGGAATTTCAGCAGATAAAATCACGGTATTGGATTGGTGGGATGAGACCATTTTTAACGAAAATTTAAAATTTGTTTTAACCCCTTCACGGCATTTTTCGGGACGCGGACTGACAAATAGAAATACGACCCTTTGGGGAGGATGGGCTTTGCTGGGCAAACATAAGAAGGTATATTTTAGTGGCGATTCGGGCTATTTTAACGGCTTTAAAAAGATCGGACAAACCTTCGGGCCATTCGACCTGGCATTAATTGAATGCGGCCAGTATAATATCGATTGGGAAGCCATTCATATGCTGCCCGAGCAATCGGCACAGGCGGCAGCGGAGGTAAATGCCCAATGGGTGGTTCCCATCCATTGGGGCAAATTTAAACTGAGCATCCATCCCTGGATCGAACCCGTTGAAAGGTTTTTAAAAGCCTCCGAAAATAAAACCTTTAAACCAATTACGCCCAAACCAAACGAAATTATAACTCTTGAAAAACAGGCTGTACTGAATTTTTGGTGGAGGGAATAAATTGGGGATCGCAGTTTAAAAGTACAAGTGTTAAAGTTTTAGGGTGTTAATGTGTTAATGTCTCGAAACACAATTACCTAATAACGAATAACAATGTATTATTATCATATTACAAAGTATTATCATTGAATGTCAACTGAATGTCAAGATTGAGGCAAAGGTTAAGGCAGAGAAAGTTCAAAAGATCAAAGGTTCAAAATTCCTAATAACCTAATAACCATAAATACACAATGAATAACAACGTATTACGATGTATTACAAAGTATTACCATTGAATGTCAACTGAATGTCAAGATTGAGGCTAAGGTTAAGGTAGAGAAAGTTCAAAAGATCAAAGGTTCAAAATTCCTAATAACCTAATAACCATGAATACACAATGAATAACAACGTATTACCATTGAATGTCAACTGAATGACTACCGAATGTCAAGGTTGAGGTTAAGGTTGAGGCTGAGGATTCCGGCACTTCGCTTCACTTAGGCCGGAATGACAAAAAGCATCCTGTCATTTCGAAGGAGTGAAACGACTGAGAAATCTTATTTCAGAAGGGGGATTTCTCCCCCGATAAATCGGGATCGAAATGACAGCTTATTTTCCCGTCATTTTTTTCGGATCTACCCATTCGGTAAATTGTTGATCTGTTAACAATTCCAAAGCAAGGGCAGCTTCACGCAGTGTAGTCCCTTCGGCATGGGCTTTTTTAGCAATTTTTGCAGCATTTTCATATCCAATGTGCGGATTTAATGCGGTTACCAGCATCAGTGAGTTTTCAAGGTTCTTATGAATATTGCCTGAATTCGGTTCAATGCCAACTGCACAATGATTGTTAAATGAAATGCATGCTTCACCCATTAAGCGGGCCGACATGAGCAAGTTGAAAATCATCAGGGGTTTAAAAACATTCAACTGAAAATGACCATTCATTCCGCCAACTGTAATTGCGGTATCATTGCCAATTACCTGGGCACAAACCATGGTCAGGGCTTCGGCCTGTGTGGGGTTTACCTTACCCGGCATAATGGACGAACCGGGTTCGTTGGCCGGTAAATTAATTTCACCAATGCCACAACGCGGACCCGATGCCAGCAAGCGGATATTTTGAGCGATATGCATCAAGCTAACTGCCAGCATTTTTAATGCCCCCGAACATTCGACAATGGCATCGTGTGCCGAAAGTGCCTCGAATTTATTTTTTGCACTAACAAATGGAAAACCCGTTAATTCGGCTATTTTCTTTGCCACTAGTTTTGCATAGCCTTTGGGCGCATTGATCCCGGTTCCAACGGCGGTGCCGCCAAGAGCCAATTCACTTAAATGTGCCAGGGAGTTTTTCAGGGCCCCTAAACCGTGATCCAATTGCGAAGCATAGCCCGAAAATTCCTGGCCCAGGGTTAAAGGTGTGGCATCCATTAAGTGGGTTCTGCCAATTTTAACGATATTTTCAAACGTTTTTGATTTTTTTGAAAGGGTATCTCTGAGCATTTCAATGCCCGGGATGCTTGTTTCGACAAGCATTTTATAGGCAGCAATATGCATGGCTGTCGGAAAAGTATCGTTCGAAGATTGTGATTTGTTGACATCATCATTGGGGTGGATATCGGTTTTCCCTGCTCCTAATTTTCCCCCATTGATTATATGTGCCCGGTTTGCAATCACTTCATTCATGTTCATATTGGTCTGGGTTCCCGATCCGGTTTGCCATACAACCAAGGGAAAATGTTCATCCAGTTTTCCCGCTATAATCTCATCGCAAACGCTCACGATCAGATCTGATTTTTCCGGCGTCAGAACCCCCAGTTCCTGGTTGGTTAGAGCGGCGGCTTTTTTCAGAACAGCAAAAGCATGGATTATTTCGATAGGCATTAATTGACCGCCAATTTTGAAATTATCAAGGGATCGTTGTGTCTGGGCACCCCAATATTTACCGGAAGGCACCTTTACTTCTCCAAGGGTATCATATTCTGTTCGGTACATGATGTTTAATGTTTATGTACCAACAAAAATAACCTAAAAATTTTGAAAGCAATTGATTATTAATGAATATAGAAGTTGGTGGTTGTAAGTTGGTAGAGGGTAGTTGGTAGAGGGTAGTTGGTAGTTGGTAGTGGGTAGTGGTTAGTTAGACCGTAGTCAGTAGTAAAAATAAAGAAATCAAATTGATTCTTTATTTTTACTACCCACCACGAACTACTGCCTACTAACTATAAAAATCATTCCCCTTATCATCAACCAGGATAAAGGCCGGGAAGTTTTTTACTTCGATGCGGTAAATGGCTTCCATCCCAAGATCCGGATACTCCAGCAACTCAACTTTGGTGATATTATCCTGGGCGAGGATGGCAGCGGGCCCGCCAATGCTTCCCAAATAAAATCCGCCATGTTTTTTACAGGCATCGGTCACCTGTTGGCTCCGGTTTCCTTTGGCAATCATTACCATACTGCCGCCATTTGACTGGAACAGGTCCACATAAGAATCCATGCGTCCGGCAGTTGTCGGGCCAAATGAACCTGATGCCATGCCCTTGGGTGTTTTTGCGGGTCCGGCATAATAAATCGGATGATCTTTGATGTATTGGGGCAGCCCTTCGCCATTGTCGATGCGCTCTTTCAGTTTTGCATGGGCAATATCGCGTCCCACAATTATGATTCCGTTCAATGATAAACGGGTACCCACTTTATGTTTGGTAAGCTCAGCCAAAATATTTTTCATTCCCAGGTTAAGGTCAATATGAACGGCTCCACCCTCATCTTCTTTTCTGAATTTTTCAGGAATGAATTTTGCCGGGTTCGATTCCAATTTTTCGATCCAGATACCGTCTTTATTGATTTTTGCTTTGATATTACGGTCGGCAGAACAGGATACGCCCATCCCAACCGGACAGGATGCACCATGCCTCGGTAATCTGACAATGCGAATGTCGAGGGCAAAATGTTTACCACCAAATTGCGCACCGATCCCGAGTTTATAAGCTGCATCCAATATCTTTTCCTCGAGTGCAGTATCACGAAATGCCTGCCCGCCCGGATTTCCCTGGACTGGTAGCTCATCGTAATATTTTGCAGAGGCCAGCTTTACGGTTTTTAAATTTGTTTCGGCAGAGGTGCCCCCTATGACAAAGGTTACGTGATAAGGAGGGCAGGCTGCTGTACCCAGAGATTTCAGCTTATCAATCAAAAAACTTTCGAGGCTTGCCGGATTTAAGAGTGCTTTTGTTTGCTGAAACAAACTTGTTTTATTTGCTGATCCACCGCCTTTTGCCACAAAGAGGAATTTATATTCGTCGCCGCCTGTGGCCAAAATATCAATTTGTGCAGGTAAATTTGTACCGGAATTTATTTCATTGTACATATCCAGAGGAATGGTTTGCGAATAGCGCAGGTTTTCTTCGGTATAGGTTTTGTAAACGCCTTTCGAAAGGGCTTCTTCATCCTTACCGTCGGTCCAAATTTGCTGGCCTTTTTTGGCTACAATGGTTGCGGTTCCTGTATCCTGGCAAAATGGGAGATCTCCTTTTGCTGATACTTCTGCATTTCTTAACATGGTCAGTGCCACATATTTGTCGTTTTCGCTTGCTTCAGCATCAACAAGAATGGCTGCCACCTGTTTAAGGTGATCCGGCCTGAGCAAAAATGAAGTATCGCGCAAGGCAGCATTGGCCAATTTTGTCAATCCTTCGGCTTCAATTTTAACAATGGGTTTCCCTTCAAATTCGGAAACAGATACATGATCTTTTGTTAACAGGTAATACTCAGTTTTGTCTTTTCCCAACGGAAAAGGCTCATGGTATTTAAATTCGGGTGTTGGCATGATATTTATTTTTTTAATTAGACCATCAATTTTCTATAAATTGATGCATTGATTTATGTTAATTGATTTTTTTCGACGATTGATTATAAGTCTGTTTCTACAATTGATTTCCTGATTTGGTCAGTGTCGGTTTAAATTTCATGATCAAACCATTGATGTGCATAGCAATTGCCTGACTTTTGGTATTGAATTCATCAACATCTTTTTCTGAGATAAAATTTAGTTTATTGGCGATGATCAGTAAAGTTTCCAGCTCAGAAAGAATTTGATGAGATTTTTTAAGAGAGGTGCGCCGTTCACTTAAATTTTCATTGGTCATACCTTGTGAAATACCTATCGGTATTTCCAGAACACGGTTTTTTAATTGATCGACCAGTGTTTTGGCTTCATCTGCGGGAAACACACTGGTTAACACATAAATGCTTTTTACCAGATCAAGGCTGTCTTCCCATACCGATAATTTGGTGTATGCTTGTTTGTTTTTCATATTTTTGGGTTTATGTGATCAATTTATAAAATTTCGTCCATTTTTTCGGGAGGTTGTGCAAGAATTGCTTTGTGATTTTTTGAAACGATGGGTCGCTGGATAAGTTTTGGGTTTTCGGTTAAAATTTTGATCCATTCATCATCGGTAAAATTTTTGCCTTTTAAATCAGATTTATAAATAGCTTCCTGGGTACGTATAATTTCCTTCGGCCCTTTATTCATTTTCATCAGTAAGGTTTTCAAATCTTGCTGGTTAAGCGGGTTTTTTATATAATCAATGATCTTAAATTCAAGTTTTTTTGATTCTAAATAAGCCAAACCGGCTCTGGATTTACTGCATCTGGGATTATGGTAAATTGTAATCATATTTGGTATTTATTTAGCGATTTCCGAATTCCATTAAATAAGCTTTGATAAAATCATTGATTTCTCCATCCATAACAGCCTGAACATTTGAGGTTTCAAAATTAGTTCTTAAATCTTTTACCATTTTGTATGGATGCATCACATAAGAACGGATTTGAGAACCCCATTCAATTTTTTTCTTGTTCCCTTCGATGGCAGCCTGTGCTTCTTTTTGCTTTCTTAATTCAATCTCGTAAAGCTGCGATTTTAACATTCGCAATGCTTTTTCCCGATTTTGCCCCTGTGAGCGTGTTTCCTGGCACTCTATAATAATTCCGCTGGGTTCGTGTCGCAATCGCACCGCTGTTTCAACTTTATTTACATTTTGCCCCCCGGGCCCTCCGGCCCTGAAGGTATCCCATTGAATATCCGAAGGGTTAATTTCAATATTGATATCATCGTCGACAATTGGATACACATAAACCGAGGCAAAAGAGGTATGGCGCCTGTTGGCCGAGTCGAATGGCGACAGACGCACCAAACGGTGAACCCCATTTTCTCCTTTTAAATATCCGAAGGCCAGATCGCCATCAAATTCAAGCGATACAGACTTGATCCCTGCACCGTCTCCTTCGTGATAATCGAGTTGTTTTACGGTATAATGGTTTCTTTCGCCCCATCGAATATACATTCGCATAAGCATTTCGGCCCAATCCTGACTTTCGGTTCCTCCTGCTCCGGGGTTAATATTTACGATGGCACTCAATCGGTCCTCTTCGCCTGAAAGCATATTTTGAAATTCAAGGTCTTCGATTAAATCAAGGGTTGTTTTAAATTGTTCCTGTAATTCCTTTTCGCTTCCATCACCCTCATTAAAAAACTCCTGCATCACCAAAAGATCATCAAAACTACTCATAGCTTTTTGATAAGCGTTGGTCCACCTTTTTATCGTTTTGATTGACTTCAGAACGGTTTCTGCATTTTTCGGATCATCCCAAAAATGAGCGTCCTGGGTACGTTTTTCTTCTTCTTTGATAAGATCTATTTTCTTATCAATGTCAAAGATACCTCCTTAAAGCATCCAGCCTTTTCTTCAGATTTTTAAATTCTTCCTGAGTTGCCATTGATTTATTTTGTGTAGATTAACAACAAATCTACAAAAATTAATGCGATAATTTTGGAAGAATTGAAGGCAATATTTTTTATGTGAGTAAACCAAAATGGCTGCTGATTTTTTTAAAAATCAAGAATAGATATGAAATCAGCTTATTGGTCGAATTTTATTCTGAAGGAAGTTCGGAATTAATTACTTCCCATACGAGCCCGGAATGAAAACCTTTGCCAATTGCATAATTGGCGAGTTTGTACTTTTTTTTAAAAAGATCAGATTCTTTGATTTCCATGGCTTTTTTCGATAAAATTTCTTTCAAGGTCTGTAAATATTCTTCCTCATCAATTTCGTATAAGCCGATTTGGATAATCAGGTCGGGGATTTGTTTTTTCTTCAATTCGTAAATAATCCGGTTTTTGCCCCATTTTTTATGCCTGAATTTTCCAATCGCATAAGATTTGGCAAATCGTTCTTCGTTTAAATAATCTTCTTTAATTAATTGGGCGATAATTTTTTCGGCTACTTTTGGCTGAGTTTGCCACTCATCAAGTTTCATTTTTACTTCGAAGATGGAACGCTCCTGATAGCTACAATATCTTTGGCATTTCCCCAGAAGATACTGATGATGCTCAGTCATGATTACTCTTTTTTATTCGTTCGTAAAATTCAATAAAACTATTCCTGATTTGATCCCTGATTTTTCGATATTGCTGCATCACTTCAGTTTCAGTTCCTGTGGCATGTGCGGGATCTTCGAAGCCAATATGAATTCGATTTTTTACAAGGCCGAAAAACACGGGGCAATTTTTGCGTGCAAGGTCACATACGGTAATTACATAATCAAAAGGTGAGGTTACAAATTGGTCAATATGCTTTGGTTTCGAATGACTTAAATCAAAACCTGCCTCTGCCATCACTTTAATGGTACGCGTACTAACCGCTTTGCCGGGTTCTGTTCCGGCAGAACTAACATTTAATTCCGGATCTAAAGATTTTAAAAAATGCTCTGCCATTTGGCTTCTGCAAGTGTTTCCGGTACAGATTATTAAAATATTTTTTTTCATTTTTTCAATTCTGTAGTAATTGATCAACAATATGGGTCACGCCTTCAACTGCTTTATTTCTGTAAACTGTCATGTTTTTCAAGTGCATGTTATCAGAGGCATTTGGGTCGATCATATATTTCAGACTATCGTCTGGCACGTAATTAATTAATGCAGCAGCAGGATATACCATGAGCGAGGTTCCGATTACCATAAAAACATCCGCCATCTCAGCTAATTTTGTTGCCTTCATTATATTTGGCACCGCCTCTCCAAACCAGACAATATGTGGCCTTAATTGTGATCCTTTTGCACATTTATCTCCAAGTTTAAGTTCCCAGCCATCTAATTCATAAACAAGATTTTCGTCGATTGTACTCCTAACTTTCTTTAACTCTCCGTGCAGGTGCAAAACATTTTTTGAACCTGCTCTTTCATGCAAATCATCAACATTTTGGGTGATTACCACAACATCGTATTTTTCTTCCAGTTTCGCCAGCGAATAATGCGCCGCATTAGGTTTTACTTCAAAAAGCTGTTTCCTCCTTTGGTTGTAAAAATCAAGAACCAACTGTGGGTTTTTTGACCAAGCTTCCGGACTTGCCACTTCTTCTATCCGGTAATTATTCCATAAGCCATTCTGATCCCTGAAAGTTTTAAGGCCACTTTCAGCGCTAATACCTGCACCGCTCAGAATAACAATTTTTTGCATGTAAATTGAATCGACCCAATGAAATGATTTTGGTATAAATTTACACAAAAAAAGCATCCTTATCAACAGGATGCTTTAAATTATGGTATAATTGTATGTTTTAGAAAAGCTTCATATCATCCAGGGTTTTCATTACTTTTTTTAAATCCTTGGCTGATTCCTGCAATAATTTGTTTTCATCGTCATTCAGTTTAAGCTCAAAAATAGTCTCAACACCGTTAATACCAAGCTTAACAGGCACGCCCATATAAATATCTTTTAAACCATATTCTCCCTGGAGCCATGCACAACATGGGAAAATTCTTTTCTGATCGTCAACAATGGCCTCAACCATTTGAGCTGCAGCAGCTCCGGGTGCATACCATGCGGATGTCCCCATCAGGTTAACCAACTCACCTCCACCCAATCGGGTTCTTTCAACAATTTTATCGATTTCGGCTTTTCCCAATAATTCAGTAATTGGGATTCCGTTTACAGATGTATAACGTGGCAGTGGAACCATCGAATCACCATGTCCTCCCAATGACAAAGAAAGTATGTCTTTAGGAGATACATTAAGTGCATCAGCAATAAAAGCACGATAACGTCCTGTGTCCAGTATTCCTGCCATTCCAAATACTTTATTTGAAGGTTTGTTTGATGCCAGATAGGCTGCATAGGTCATCACATCCAAAGGATTTGAAACGACAATAATAATCGCTTCGGGAGAATACTTTACAACTTTTTCGGTTACATCTTTAACAATCTGGGCATTGGTTTTGATCAGGTCGTCTCTCGACATTCCTGGTTTTCGCGGAATCCCTGAAGTAATAACCACAACTCCCGATCCTTTTGTTTTCAGATAATTATTGGTTACCCCTGTTACCCTTGTGTTAAAGTGATTAATGGATGAGGTTTGCCAAATATCAAGAGCTTTGCCTTCGGCAACACCTTCTTTGATATCGACCAGTACAACTTCGCGGGCCAGATCTTTATGTGCAATTACATTTGCACAGGTCGCTCCAACATTGCCAGCTCCCACAACTGTTATTTTGTTCATATTTGTTTTTTTAAAGTTTTAAATTTGAAGAAACATTTTCCACAAATATATAAATATCTGATTGTTAAAACAATAACAGTGCTTATTTATAATTATATTTAAATTGATGTGGCTTGTTCCATAAAAACAGGAGGTAAAACAAAAAAAACTGCCCGATCGGGCAGTTTTTTTGATATGATTAAATTAAGATTTCAGTTTAACACACTTCCCCTTTTAATCTTTTTTCCGCACATTGTGCATCTACAACTGCAATCATCACCATGTTAACAATTTCTGTAACACTGCTTCCCATATTCAATACATGTACAGATTTGTTCATGCCGTTAATTACAGGTCCTATAACCTCGTAATTTGCCATTTCCTGCATAAGCTTATACGCGATGTTCCCTGCTGTTAAATAAGGGAATATCAATGTATTTGCCGGTCCGTCAGCAAGTTTGGAGAATGGGAAGTTTTCTTTGATCATCTCAGCATTCAAGGCAACATTTGCCTGCATTTCGCCATCTACAATCATATCCGGATAATCCTTATGTAATTTGGCAACGGCTGTTCGTTGAACTGTTGGAATATTCCCGTCGTTTGATCCGAAGTTTGAATAGGAAACAAATGCAACCCTGGGTTTAACTTTAAATTGTTCAACAGCATAGGTTGTTTGTAAGGTAATCTCCACCAGTGTATCTACATCCGGATTTTTATTTACCGTACAGTCGGCAAAAAAGACAGGGCCTTTTTTGGTATTGATAATGTACATACCGGATACAATATTTGCTCCTGGTTTTTTACCAATAATCTGTAAAGCCGGCTTAAGTGTATCGGGATAATTACGGGTCAGACCAGAAATCATAGCGTCTGCATAACCGGTTTCAACCATCATCGGGCTGAAATAGTTGCGATGATGCAGCATATCCTTGGCAGCTGTTAAGGTAATCCCTTTTCGTTGTCGCTTCTGATACAGTTTTTCAGCAAATTCGTGACGCATTTTTTTGTTCTCATCTGATTTTGGATCGATGATTTCAACATCTTTTAATTCCAGGTTATTAGCCTTAATCAAATTTTCAATGACTTCAACATTGCCGAGTAAAATGGGGGTGGCAATTTTTTCATTCAGAACAATTTCAGCAGCTTTCAGCATTTTGTAATTTTCTGCTTCTGCAAAAACAACCCTTTTCGGATCTCTTTTTGCCCTGCCTTTTATCTGGCGGATCAACGGATTGCTGTGTCCTAAACGTTTACGCAGTTCATCACGATAGGCATCCCAGTCGGTAATTGGTTTTTGGGCAACTCCTGAATCCATGGCAGCTTTAGCAACAGCAGGGGCCACATATTCAATCAATCTGGGATCAAGTGGTTTAGGAATCAGATAATCTTTTCCAAATTTTAAATTCGTTGCATGATAAGCAATGTTTACCTCTTCAGGAACAGATTCCTGAGCTAATTCTGCAAGCGCATATGAGGCTGCTAATTTCATTTCTTCATTGATACAGGTTGATCGAACATCCATTGCACCCCTGAAAATAAATGGAAATCCAAGAACATTATTGACCTGGTTCGGATAATCTGATCGACCGGTTCCCATCAGCACATCCTTACGAACTGCAATGGCTTCTTCATACATTATTTCCGGAACCGGATTTGCACAGGCAAAAACAATGGGATCTTTTGCCATTGAGAGCAACATTTCTTTTTTAAATACACCGGCAACGGACAGGCCCAGAAACATATCGGCGCCTTTAACTGCTTCGGCCAGGGTGTGTACATCTTTATCCGTAGCAAATTGTAATTTGCTCGAATTCATATCGGTTCTGGATTTATGCAAAACCCCTTTCGAGTCGAGCATGATTACATTTTCAGGTTTTACTCCCAATGCAATGTAAAGCTTGGTGCACGAAACTGCTGCGGCACCGGCACCATTCACTACGATTTTAATTTCTTCGATTTTCTTATTGTTAATCTTTAAGGCATTGAGAAGCCCTGCTGCAGTAATGATTGCTGTACCATGCTGATCGTCGTGCATGACAGGAATTTTAAGCGCAGCTTTAATTTTGTCTTCAATTTCAAAACATTCCGGAGCTTTAATATCTTCAAGATTAATACCTCCAAAAGTGGGTGCGATATTGATGACGGTTTCAACAAATTTATCGATGTCTTTAACATCTACTTCAATGTCAAATACATCTAAATCGGCAAAAATTTTGAATAGCAATCCTTTACCTTCCATTACAGGTTTTCCGGCTTCGGCTCCGATATCTCCCAAGCCTAAAACTGCTGTTCCGTTCGAAATAACTGCAACTAAATTCGCTTTAGCAGTATATTTATAAACATCTTCCGGATTTTCTTTGATTTTTAAACAGGGATCGGCAACTCCGGGAGTGTATGCCAGCGATAAGTCCCTTTGGGTGGAATAAGGCTTGGTAGGAACTACTTGAATTTTACCAGGTCTTCCTTCTGAATGATAGATTAAAGCATCTTTTCTAAATAAATTATCCATTACTTTGAATTTATTGTGAATATCTAAACAAATGATATACAAAATTAAGAATATCTGTGATCTGACATCTTGTTTTTCTTATATATACTGATTAAAAATTAACAGTATACGATTTTGATGACTGCCACCTGATTTTTAATTTTTATTGTCAAATTTTTCTGCTACAATTAAATTCGTATTTTTACCTGTTTTCAATAATTATTCAGAATTTACAAATTTAAACCCAGGCTTAATGTACTCCTATATCGAAGGAAAAATAGTTGAAAAAACACCAACATATGTAGTCATTGATGTGAATGGGATCGGTTATCAAATACACATTTCGCTCAATACCTATTCAAAAATTGAAGGATTGGCAAATTGCAAACTTCATACTCATTTTGTAGTCAGGGAAGATGCCCACTTGCTTTACGGGTTTCACTCGGTTCATGAACGAAAATTATTTGTCCATCTGATCTCGGTTTCGGGGGTGGGAGCCAATATTGCCCGTTTAATTTTATCCTCCATGAGCCCGGAAGAACTTTATTCAAATATCCTGAATGGTAATATTCCGGCATTGCAATCTGTAAAGGGAATTGGGGGAAAAACAGCCCAAAGGATCATTATTGATTTAAAGGATAAATTAGAAAAGGATGAAGGAATGCATGAAAATGTACATTTCTCACACAATACCAAAAAAGATGAAGCGTTATCAGGATTGGTCGTTCTTGGTTTTAATAAAAACCTTGCTTCTAAAGCTATTGATAGTGTTCTGAAATCAAAAGGAAACGACCTGAGCGTTGAAGAATTGATCAAGACTGTTTTAAAATCTTTATAGCTTTCTGGAGAATTTATGATGGTGATCGTTTCATTTTGTGTTTATTAAAATTGAAGTTAATCTTTGAGATCTGCAGATAAAAATATATGCGTAAACTGGTGGATTTTTGTATTCATTTTTATAATTATTGCCTTTGCCCCGAATACAGTTTTTGCAGAAGAAGATCCAATAAAAAATCAGTCTGGTTTCCAATTGAGTGATACCGTTCCCAATCTAAGGATTCCATATCAAAGTAAATTCTTCGAACCCTTTAACTATCGTTTTACGAGCCCGATTTTTCTTCGAACGCCCCCCAATATCAAATCGCAAATTGTTTACGATCCCCAAAACAGAAAATATAACTTTTTTAGCCGGATGGGGAATTTAAATTATCGCCAGCCTTATCAACTTAATTTTGATGAATATCAGGATTATGCCCTGAAAAAATCCGTGAATGATTATTTCAGGGACAGACGTAACACTTCAGGATCAGACAGCCGCGCCGGAATCATTCCTTCTGTGCATGTCGGGGGCGAAGCATTCGACCGGATATTTGGGGGCAATACCATTGATATTAGGCCGCAAGGATCGGCTGAACTAACCTTTGGGGTACTTGCCAATAACCGAAAAGATGAAACCCTGGATGTTCGAAGGCGCCGAACCACAAATTTTGATTTCAAGGAAAAAATTCAAATGAGCGTTTTGGCAAACATTGGTGATAAAATCCAGTTTAAAACCAATTATAATACCGAATCAACTTTCGACTTTGAAAACAAACTCGCCCTTAAATATGAAGGAAAAGAAGATGAAATTGTAAAACTGATTGAAGCGGGGGATGTTACCCTGCCATTGCCGACAACTTTAATTACCGGCAGTCAGAGTTTATTTGGGATCAAAACAAAATTGCAATTTGGCAGAACAACAATAACCAGCGTTTTTTCGCAGCAAAAAAGCCAAACTTCATCAATTACTGTGCAGGGTGGGGCACAAACTAACGAATTTAGTTTAACAGCTGTTGATTACGAAGAAAACCGTCATTTCTTTATCGGGCAATATTTCCGCGAAGACCTTACAGACAATGAAGGCAAACAGAGTAACCGTTATAATGAAGCACTTAAAAATTTACCGGTAATTACCTCCAATATAAATATTACCCGGATGGAAGTATGGGTAACAAATATCGGGCCTGCTGTAAGCGATAACCGGAATATAATTGCTTTGAGTGATCTGGGTGAGTTCAATCCCGATAACCGATATATCAATCCCAAAACAGGGGGCCATTTGCCTTCTAATTTATCAAACGATTTGCTCAACCGTTTGGATACAGCTCAACTCAGGGATATTAATACCGTATCGAATTATTTAAAGTATGATCCGTTAAATCTGGGCCAGTCGGGATATTTTATAGCCGGAGAAGACTTCGAAAAAATAGAAAGTGCAAGAAAATTGAGGTCGTCTGAATACACTTTCAATAAAAGATTGGGCTTTATTTCACTTAATACAACGCTTAACCCCGATCAAACACTTGCTGTTGCATATCAATATACGGTGATTGGCGATAATAAAATTTATCAGGTTGGAGAATTTACCGATCAGGGAATTAATGCGCCCCAGGTCTTAATTGTGAAAATGCTAAAAAGTACTTCGGTAAATACACATCGCAAGATGTGGGATTTGATGATGAAGAATGTTTATTCAATAAGGGCTTATCAGATAAACCCTGAAGATTTTATTTTTAATATTTTTTATTCCGGTAACAAAAATGGGATACCAACGGCCTATCTGACCGAAGGGGATGATAACATCAAAGGGATTCCGTTGATTCGGTTGATGAACATGGACAATTTGAGTCCCCAGTTAAATCCACCCCCTGACGGTATTTTCGATTTTATTGATGGAGCAGCAACCGATGGTGGAACCATTCAGGCATCAAACGGTCGTATTTTCTTTCCGGTACTCGAACCCTTTGGCAAAGATTTAAGAAAGCTGTTTACCGATCCTGCGCTGGCAAGTAAATACGCCTATGATTCACTGTATACCCTAACTAAAACAGGAGCGGAACAATATCCGCAAAAAAACAAATTCATTTTAGAGGGGATTTACAAGTCCTCGTCGAGCAACGAAATATCACTTAATGCCTTAAACGTTCCACAGGGTTCGGTGGTTGTATCTGCAGGAGGAATCCCGCTAACTGAAAATGTTGACTATACGGTAGATTATACCCTGGGGAGGGTACGGATCATCAACGAAGGAATTCTTAACAGCGGCACACCCATAAAAGTTTCGCTCGAGAGCAACTCTATGTTCAATCTGCAAACCAAGCGGATGATGGGTACACATATTAATTATGCACTAAAAGATAATACCAATATAGGTGCAACAATCATCAATTTAAACGAAAGGCCGCTCACACAAAAAACCAATTATGGCGATGACCCGATTTCAAATACGATTTGGGGCATCAACTTCAATTTTGAAGAAGAATCGAGATTGCTTACCAAATTGGTTGATAAACTCCCCTTTATCAGTACCAAAGAAAAGTCGGTAATAAATATAGATGGCGAATTTGCTCATTTTATACCCGGACATTCAAAAGCCATAGGTAAAACCGGAACTTCTTATATCGACGATTTTGAAGGAAGTAAATCGACACTTGATTTGAAGAATTTCGGTGCATGGCTTTTGGCAAGTACGCCGCAGGGCCAGTATGATGAATTTCCGGAATCTGCACCAAATGAAGGATTAAATTATGGGAAAAACCGTGCAAAAATGGCCTGGTATATTATTGATCCTTTATTTTATGATCGAAAAACAACCTTAAAACCTCCAAATATTGATAATAACGAATTATCAAAAAACAGTGTGCGGCAGGTTCTTGAAACCGAAATATTCCCCAATAAAGATATTCCAAATGGAATCCCGACCAATATACCCATCTTAAACATGGCGTTTTATCCGGCAGAAAAAGGGCCCTATAATTTTGATGTGACCCCGGTGGGGAATTTAACCGCGGGGATCAATGAAACGGGAGCACTGAATGATCCGGAATCAAGATGGGGCGGTGTGATGCGTAAAATAGAATCAACAGATTTTGAAGCGACAAATGTTGAATATATTGAATTCTGGCTGATGGATCCTTTTTCAGAGGATGCAACAAATTCGGGGAAATTATATTTTAATCTGGGCGATATTTCTGAAGATATACTGCGAGATTCCAGAAAAAGTTTTGAAAATGGCTTACCCTCAACCGAAGAAGTTGTAAATGTTGATACGACTATTTGGGGAAGGGTGCCTACACTGCAATCATTAGTGGAGTCGTTTGATAATCAGGCAGGAACACGTAGGTATCAGGATGTTGGTTATGATGGTTTGGGAGATGACGATGAACAATCTTTCTTTAATGAAATTTCGGGTAAGCATGATTATTTGAATAAAATTCAAAATATTTTTGGAACAAATTCTGTCGCCTTTATAAACGCCAATCGAGATCCGTCTTCTGATAATTATCATTATTTCAGAGGTTCTGATTATGACGACGATAATCGTTATGCAAGTATCTTGGAGCGGTATAAAAATTTTAATAATCCCGACGGAAATTCGCCATCAAGTGATCAAAATCCGGAACCATACCCAACAGCTGCAACGGCCATGCCCGACGGAGAGGATATCAATTATGATAATACACTGAGTGAGGCAGAACGATATTTTCAATATGAAATTGAACTGGACAAACAAAAAATGTTAATCGGCCAAAATTACATCACCGATATTTATGAAGCCACTTCACATCAACTTCCGAACGGAAATCTTAGAAATACAAAATGGTACCAATTTAAAATTCCTGTTAATCAGCCGGATAAGATTGTCGGGAATATACAGGATTTTAAATCCATTCGATTTCTAAGAATGTTTATGAAAGGTTTCAAACGCCCGGTTGTGCTACGATTTGCCACACTTGAGCTTGTACGTGGAGAATGGCGCCGATATAATCAATCCTTGATGGAGGGTGTGGATATTTCTCAACCCATTGATCTTGAAAGTCAAACAACCTTTGATGTGTCAGCCGTCAACATTGAAGAAAACGGTAAGAGATATCCTGTACCCTATGTCATTCCTCCCGGGATCGAAAGGGAAATTAACATTGCCACCACAGATATCATCAGAAGGAATGAACAGGCCATGGTTATGAAAGTTGACAATCTTGAGGATGGAGATTCAAGGGGCGTTTATAAAACCACGGATTTTGATTTCAGGCAATATAAAAATTTGCAAATGTTTGTTCATGCCGAAAAGATGTATGAAGCTAAAGAATTGCAGTCAGGAGAATTGAGTGTATTTATGCGTTTTGGATCTGATTTTTCCGAAAACTATTATGAGTATGAAATACCGCTGCAATTTACGCCCTGGGGCACAACAGCTGCCGATCCATATGCCATTTGGCCCGAAGATAACAGTTTTAGTATCGATCTTGAACGATTGGTAGAAATAAAACAACAACGCAATATTGCCATGCGCGATCCTGCTTCGGGATTAAGTAATTCTGTTCCTTATATCATTTATGATGGAAATGCAAAAGTTACGGTAATCGGGATGCCGAGCATCAGTGATGTAAAGGCCATACTTATTGGTATCCGGAATCCCAAAAGTGTAAATTCAGCTGCCGGAGACGACGGGATGCCCAAAAGTGCTGAAATTTGGGTAAATGAAATGCGATTAACCGATTTTAGCAATAATGGGGGATGGGCGGCTACAGCCCGTATTTCTGCAAATCTGGCTGATCTGGGCCGGGTTACACTTATGGGGAGCCATAACACACCTGGATTTGGGAGCATCGAACAAAGGGTGAATGAAACATTTATGGAGGCAATCACCTCGATTGACTTCAGCACAGATATGGAGATCGGAAAATTTTTCCCTGAAAAATCAGGAATCCGAATCCCATTCCATTTTGATTATTCGGAAGCCCAAAGTACCCCTCAATACAATCCGCTGGATCCCGACATTGAGTTAAAAAAAGAATTGGATTCATTTGAAACACAGGAGGAGAGAGACTCTTTAAACCGGATTGTTGTTGATTATGTTCAGCGTAAAAACATCAACTTTATGAATGTTCGAAAAGACAAGTTGAATGGAGAAAAAGCCAGGGTCTATGATATTGAAAACCTGAATTTTTCTTATGCCTATTCAGAAATCTTCTCCCGAAACATTGATGTTGATTATGATTTAAAGAAAGTGTATCGTGGTGGATTCGGTTACAATTTTACAAACAACCCTAAATTGGTCAAGCCATTTGGGAAATCTGAATTTCTGTCCGGTTCAAAATATTTAAACCTGATTCGGGATTTCAACTTTTATTATTTACCCAAACTGATATCATTCAGAACAGACATGTATCGGGAGCACAATAAACGAACCCTCAGAAATAAAAGCAGTGGAGATGTTCCGATGGAAACATTTTATGTAAAAAAATGGGACTGGAACCGTAATTATAACGTAAAATTTGATTTGTCCCAATCATTGAAGCTTGATTTCAGGGCGAATGCCACAGCTTATATTGATGAGCCCCAGGGAAACCCCGAAAAAGGGGATGAAGAATATTCGGCCTATCGCCGGGAAATTTTTGATGAAATTGGACGATTGGGAAGTATCAACCGATATAACCAGTTGCTGATCCTGAATTATGCCCTCCCATTTCAGAAAATGCCCCTGCTTGATTGGATCAGTTCACAATTGAGCTATCAGGGTACATTTAACTGGGGCGCTTCGCCGAGTTCTATTCAACAGCAATTTGGAAACCAGATTGAAAATTCAGCCCAGCTTCAGCTCACAGGCGATTTTAATTTAAGTAAACTCTACGATAAGATCCCTTACTTTAAATCCATCAACCAGCCCCAAAGAGTGGTTCAAAGCCGAAATCAACCTTCCACTAATCAAAATTTGCAAGATGAGGTGGTGAGGGGAGAAGAAGAAAAACACCAAAAAGACAGGCCGAATTATTTCAAAGTAGCTGCAGATAATTTATTAAGACTATTAATGGCTGTTAAACGCGCCTCCGTCAATTATTCAGAAATAAGAGGAACTTTTATTCCCGGTTTTTACCCTGAGCCAACCTCATTCGGAAATAGCTGGAAATATACTCCGGATGAAGATCTTTATAGTAGATATCCGAATTTCGAAAATAATTATCCAAGCAGCCTGGCTCCCGGAATCGGCTTTGTATTTGGCGATCAGCGCGATATTAGAAATGATGCGGTCAGATACGGATGGTTATCACCGGATACGCTGTTAAATCAGCAGTATGCAACCAAACTTACCTCCAACTTAACCATGAGGGCTACCATCGAACCATTGTCCGGCTTAAAAATTGAACTAAATGCCGACAGGGCTTATGCCGTCAGTCATTCTGAATATTTTAGGGCAGATGCAAATGGGAATTTCCATTCTTATGCACCGATTGATAATGGCAGTTTTAGTATGTCTATCATTGCCTGGAAATCTGCTTTTAAGAAGGAGTCGTCTGAAAACATCTCTGAAAATTTTAAGAATTTTAAGAATTATCGCGAAATAATTGCATATCGATTGGCCAACGAAAACCCCAATTATTCAGGGCAGACATTTGTGGCTGATACTATTAATGGTGACCTTGTCAGATTCCCGGTTGGTTACGGACCTTCATCGCAGGATGTGCTTTTATATTCGCTTCTGGCTGCATATACCGGGAAAAACCCCGAAGATATCGCTTTGACCAAATTTCCAAAAATACCCATCCCGAACTGGCGCATCACTTTTACCGGTTTAACCAAAATTGAAGCATTGCAAAAAATATTCAGAAATATTACCCTGATGCATGCTTATCGGGCCTCATATAATGTGGGCAGTTTTGTTTCGAATGTCGGAAGGGAAATGATTAATGGTTTTCCGGCAAGCCTGAATGTTGACGGCATAAACTTTATCCCTGAATACGATATTGCCCAGGTGTCGATTACAGAGCAATTTGCCCCTTTGATCAGTATAGACGTGATTATGCAAAACAGCCTGACCTCAAAGGTCGAAATAAAAAAATCGCGTAATCTCGCATTCAGCTTTGCCAATAATCAGCTAATTGAAGTGAAAAGCGATGAACTTGTGGTCGGAATTGGTTATCGGATTAAGGATGTTTCATTTATGGTAAAATCTGCAACCGGCGGAAATTCGTCCAGAAGAATGAGCAGCGATCTAAATTTAAAGGCAGATTTTTCCATTCGTAATAATAAAACAACGCTCAGAAGAATAAATGAAGGTATTAATCAAATTTCGGCAGGTCAGAAAGTGGTTTCAATTAATACTTCTGCCGATTATATGGTGAATCAGAAATTTAATATCAGGTTCTTCTTTGATAAGGTTATTAATAATCCTTTTGTAAGTACACAATACCCTAATTCAACAACAAATGGCGGGATTAGTTTAAGGTTCATCCTTAATTAACACGCATATATTAATTTAGAAAGTGTATAAACAATTTCTAATGGTATCCTTTATCAAAAAATTGTACTTTTGAAGCATCAATAATTTTAATTAATAAGCAATGAATATACCTGAAAATTTAAAGTACACCAAAGACCATGAATGGATATTGGTAGAAGGAGAAGAGGCCACAATTGGCATTACCGATTATGCACAAAAAGAGTTAGGAGATATTGTATTTATCGAAGTTGAAACACTGGACGAAACACTGGATGCCGAAGAAGCTTTTGGCACTATAGAGGCTGTTAAAACCGTGTCTGATATGTTCATGCCGGTTGGTGGAGAAGTGATTGCTTTTAATGAAGAGCTTGAATCTGCTCCTGAAAAAGTTAATAAGGATCCATACGGAGATGGTTGGATTATTAAAATTAAACTAACCAATCCTGCGGAACTCGATAAACTGCTTTCGGCCAGCCAATACAAAGAACTACTGGAAGCATAGATTTAATTTGTACAGGAAATGGTATAAGCCTGCCCCTGCCATTATTATATTTAAATGATACTGAAAAACTTCTGGCCTGTTTTCTTATGGTCCTTTTTTATTATGGCATTATCGGGTATTCCCGGAAACGTTCTTCCTGATGTCGGCAATTTCTGGCAATGGTTGAGGCCTGATAAAATTGTGCATTTGTTTTTATACGCTGTTTTCGTGTACCTTTTAATAAATAATACGTCTAAATATCTGGGAGCACCTAAATTACCTGCCAAATACCTGACAGCGATATTGTTAATTGGCATAATTTTTGGGGCTTTAACAGAAATATTGCAGGTTGTCGCATTTGTTAACAGAAGTGGAAGTTTCTTTGATTTTTTGGCAAATTTTATAGGGTGTTTGTCCGGATTGGGCATCTATCTTATAACAACAAAAAAAATACAGAGAAAAATTACAAAACAATAAGTTTTTTTAATATTTTAGCAAACGCATTAAAAATATTATATATCAAGTAATAAAACGATAAACATGGATGCAAAAAAGACCCCAAAAGCAGATCTTGAATCTAAAAGAGTCCTCTTTGTCCAGATTGGATTAGTCATTACACTGGCTTTAATTTGGTCAGCCTTCGAATGGAAAAGCTATGAAAAAAGAGAACTGGATTTAGGTACCAGAGAAGCTGTTGATATTGTAGAGGAAATTATTCCGGTTACCGAGCAAAAAGTGAAACCACCTCCACCACCTCCACCCAAACAGGTAACGGTTATCAATATTGTTGAAGATGATGTGGAAATTGAAGACGAAATTGAAATTGATGCTGAAGCTTCTGAAACCACCGAGATTGAAGAGTATGTTCCAATCGAAATGGAAGAAGAGGCAGAAATTCAAGAAGAACAAATTTTCGTGGTTGTGGAAGCAATGCCGGAATATCCGGGAGGAGATGCAGCACGAATGGAATTTTTGAATAAAAACATAAAATACCCGACAATGGCTCGTGAGAGTGGTATTCAGGGAAGGGTATATGTTACTTTCGTAGTTGAAAAAGACGGATCTGTGACTGATGTTAGGGTACTCAGGGGAATTGGCGGCGGCTGTGACGAAGAAGCTGTCAGGGTTGTGAAAGCGATGCCAAAATGGATTCCGGGTCGTCAGCGTAACAAACCAGTACGTGTACAATTTAACCTTCCGGTTCGATTTACGCTACAGTAATAGAATTGAAAAGAAATGTAAATCCCCTTATGAATGTGAGGGGATTTTTTTATGTCAACTTTTGAAAAAATTGTATGATTATTTGGGCTTTGGCCTTACCGACAACATCTGCAATCTGATCAAAACCTGCTTCCCGGATGTTTTTAACTGATTTGAATTTCCAAAGTAATTTTTGGGCGGTTGAATAACCAATGCCGTCAATCTCGGTTAAGACCGTTTTAATGGTACCCTTTTCGCGTTTTTTGCGATGATGAGTAATTCCAAAGCGGTGTGCTTCGTCGCGCAATTGCTGGATAATTTTCAGACTCTCAGATTTTTTATCGATATACAATGGGATCGAATCTCCGGGAAAATAGATTTCTTCCAGCTTCTTTGCAATTCCTATGATTGCAATCTTTCCCCGAAGTCCAAGTTTATTGATACTTTTTAGTGCGGCATTTAACTGGCCCTTGCCTCCATCGATAACAATAAGTTGAGGTAATTCTTTTTGCTCTTCAAGTAGTCGTTTGTATCTCCGGTAAATGATTTCTTCCATCGATGCAAAATCGTCTGGGCCCTCAACCGTTTTTATATTATAATGCCGGTATTCTTTTTTATCGGGTTTCGCATTTTTGAATGAAACCATCGCGGCCACCGGATAACTTCCCTGAATATTCGAATTGTCAAAGCATTCAATCCGAACTGGCAGCTCCTTTAATCTTAAATCTTCTTTTATTTGATTCAAAATACGCTTAGAATGACGTTCAGGGTCAACCAGTAATTTTTGTTTTTGTTTATCGAGCTTATAATATTTAGCGTTTCTTTCCGATAATTCAAGCAGATGCATTTTATCTCCGCGTTTTGGGATGGTAAATTTAACCCCTGGAATTTCAAGTTTAATATCATGCGATATGATAATTTCCGTTGCATTGCTGTGGAATCTTTGGTGTAATTCGGCAACAGCAATGGCCAGTAAATCAGCGGCAGTCTCATTTAATTTTTTCCTGATTTCCATCGAATGTGCCTGAACAATGGCACCATTGACAACTTTCATAAAATTCACGAAAGCGGAATTCTCATCCGTAATGATTGAAAATACATCCACGTTGTCGATTTTAGGATTAACAACGGTTGATTTGCTTTTATACCGATCAAGCAATTCCAACTTTTCTTTAATAAGCTGTGCTTTTTCGAAAGCCTGCTCCTCTGCATATTGGTGCATCAGCTTTTTTATCTGAGTGGCAACAGTGCCGATATTCCCTTTTATAATTTCGCCGATCTCAGCAATTTTTTGGTCATAATCAGATTCTGATTCATTTCCGACACAAGGGCCCAGGCAATTGCCCAAATGATATTCGAGACAAACTTTAAATTTTTGTTCCTCAATATTGCTTTTGGATAAATTATAATTGCAATTTCTGATGGGATATAATTGTTTGATCAAATCCAACAGCGTATTCATCATTCTGACCGAGGCATAAGGCCCGAAATAAACAGAACCGTCCTTCACCAGGTTCCGGGTTGGGAAAATTCGCGGGAATCGCTCATTTTTAATGCATATCCACGGAAAAGTCTTATCATCCTTCAGCATCACATTATAGCGGGGCTGATATTTTTTGATCAGATTATTTTCAAGCAATAATGCATCGAATTCCGAATCGACAACAATAAATTTTATATCCGCAATCTTTCGAACCAGGACCCCAATTTTACCACTTTTTGAGAGGTCCTTATTAAAATAAGAGGAAACCCGTTTTTTTAGGTTTTTAGCTTTTCCTACATAGATAATTTTTTGATCCTTGTCAAAATACTGATAAACCCCCGGCTTTCCGGGTAATGACCTGATAATATTGTTTAAGCGGTCGATATGAGGGTTCGTGGTTTTCAAATCAGAAGGCTTAATTATTGATTATTCTCCTTTTTTCATGCCATCCCAGCCTTGTGCCTTCAACTGAATGGCGGTTCCCGATCGGCTGATCAAATGTTCTCCTTCCGAAATATCTGTCATATGGCCAATAACACTTATGCCTTCTATATCCTTCACTTTCTCATAATCGGATTGATTGATGGTGAATAGCAATTCGTAATCTTCGCCTCCGCTGAGTGCGGCAATGGTTGGATCGATCTTAAATTCTTCGGCCATGTTCACTGTTGTTATATCGATCGGAATTTTGTCTTCATAAATCTGGCAACCTAATTTAGAATTTTTACAAATATGTTTAATCTCAGAAGCAAGACCATCCGAAATATCAATCATCGAACTCGGTTTAATGTTTTTCTCTTTTAATTGTTTAATGATATCGATCCGGGCTTCGGGTTTCAGTTGCCTGCTTAAAATATAATCATGACCCTGAAGTTCGGGCTGCATATCCGGATTGGCTTTAAAAACCTGCTTCTCTCTTTCTAATAAAAGCAAGCCCATATATGCTGCTCCCAAATCGCCACTTACACAAATCAGATCATTTTTTTTAGCGGTTCCACGATAGGTTATATCTTTCTCATCGGCTTCTCCAATAACGGTTAGGGACAAAAATAAATTACTGGCACTTGAAGTTGTGTCACCACCAATCAGGTCAACTCCGTATTTTTCGCAGGCAAGATAAATGCCCGTATAAATTTCTTCGAGTGCTTCAACAGAAAATCGATTCGAAGCAGAAAGCCCAACTGTTATTTGTTTAGGGAGCCCGTTCATGGCTGCAATATCTGAAAAATTGACAATGGCCGCTTTATAGCCCAGGTGTTTAAGGGGCATATAGGTCAGGTCAAAATGAATGCCTTCGGTGAGCAAATCTGTAGAAATCAATAAAAATTTCTTACCTGATTTAATTACCGCTGCATCATCCCCAACGCCCTTTATGGAGCTTTTGTTCTTTAAAACAATATTTTTGGTCAAATGATCTATTAGCCCAAATTCTCCCAATTCCGATAATTCAGTACGGATCCCATTTTGTTCGATCATATTCATAAATTTTATAAGGATGATTTTTAATAAAAATAACATTTTTAAAATGTGCAGCAAAATTATTAATTATATCCAAGCTAATTTTTATTTTAAAAGCTTATTTTGCGTATCTTTGCAAGCCTATTCTTATTTAAACTTAATACAAATAAGATAAATATTAAGAAGAAATGAGCAAAGAGAACAATAACATATTGGATGAAGTTACCCAGGGGGAGTATAAGTATGGATTTGTTACGAATATCGAAACTGAAACGGCACCTAAAGGACTGAATGAAGATACGATCAGGTTTATTTCAGCTAAAAAAAATGAACCTGAATTTATGCTCGAGTTCAGATTAAAGGCTTTTCGTCATTGGTTAAAAATGAAACAACCCGAATGGGCTCATTTGAATATTCCACCCATCGATTACCAGGAGATCATATTTTATGCTGCTCCAAAACAAAAAAAGACATTGGACAGTCTTGATGAGGTTGATCCTGAATTGCTGGATACTTTTAATAAACTGGGGATTTCTTTGGAAGAACAGAAACGATTATCGGGGGTGGCTGTTGATGCAGTTATTGATAGTGTATCCGTTAAAACTACCTTCCAGGAGACTTTATCGAAACATGGTATTATTTTTTGTTCCTTTAGCGATGCGGTTCAAAATCATCCTGATTTGGTAAAAAAATACATGGGTTCGGTGGTTCCTTATACCGATAATTATTTTGCAGCCCTGAATTCCGCTGTTTTCAGTGATGGATCCTTTTGTTATATTCCAAAAGGTGTTCGCTGCCCGATAGAATTGTCAACTTATTTTCGGATTAATGCTGCAAATTCAGGTCAATTTGAGCGAACCTTAATTATTGCCGAGGATGATGCCTACGTAAGTTATATGGAAGGTTGCACGGCACCCATGCGGGATGAGAATCAACTGCATGCGGCCATCGTTGAAATAGTGGCAATGAATAATGCCGAAGTTAAATATTCAACGGTGCAAAACTGGTATCCCGGAAATAAAGACGGTGTAGGTGGTATTTATAATTTTGTGACCAAGCGGGGAATTTGCAAAGGAAGCCATTCTAAAATTTCATGGACCCAGGTTGAAACAGGCTCAGCCATTACCTGGAAATATCCAAGTTGTATTTTAATGGGCGATCATTCGGTGGGCGAATTTTATTCCGTAGCCGTAACCAACAACCACCAGCAGGCTGATACCGGCAGTAAAATGATGCACATCGGAAAAAATACCAAAAGCACCATTATTTCAAAAGGAATTTCAGCCGGTTATAGCAATAACAGCTATCGTGGTTTGGTAAAAGTTACAAAACGTGCCGAAAATTCGCGAAATTTTTCACAGTGTGATTCCTTATTATTGGGCGATAAATGTGGAGCCCATACTTTTCCATACATCAAAACCGATAATAAATCCTCCATCGTGGAGCACGAGGCCACCACCTCAAAAATTTCGGAAGATCAATTGTTTTATTGCAACCAAAGGGGGATTGATACTGAAAACGCCATTGGCCTGATTGTAAATGGTTATGCCAAGGAAGTATTGAATAAACTGCCCATGGAATTTGCCGTTGAGGCTCAAAAATTATTACAAATTACACTGGAAGGAAGTGTAGGTTAATTATAAAATTTACAGAAAATGTTATTGAATATTAGAGATTTACATGTTTCAATTGACGGTAAGGAAATTATCAGGGGATTGAACCTTGGAATCAATTATGGAGAAACCCATGCAATCATGGGGCCGAACGGAACAGGAAAAAGTACTTTAGCCGCAGCCATCACAGGCCGTGAGGGCTATGAAATTACACAGGGTGAAATTATTTATGAGGGTAAAAACATTCTTGAAATGCCCCCCGAAGATCGGGCTAAAGAAGGTATTTTCTTAAGTTTTCAGTACCCGGTCGAAATTCCTGGTGTAAGCATGACCAATTTTATGCGAACTGCGCTGAATGAACATCGCAAATATCAGGGAAAAGATCCGATTCCGGCAGGCGAATTTCTGAAAATGATGGACGAAAAGAAAAAAATGGTGGAAATTCATTCAAAACTTACAAACCGTTCAGTTAATGAAGGATTTTCGGGTGGAGAAAAAAAGAAAAATGAAATTTTCCAGATGGCCATGCTTCAACCAAAATTGTCCATACTTGATGAAACCGATTCGGGCCTGGATATTGATGCCCTGCGTGTGGTAGCAAATGGTGTTAATTTGTTAAAAACCAACGAAAATGCATTTATGATTATAACGCACTATCAGCGGCTGCTCGACTATATCGAACCTGATTTTGTGCATGTTTTGTATGATGGAAAAATTGTTAAATCAGGGGGCAAAGGATTGGCTGTTGAGCTTGAAGAAAAAGGTTACGACTGGATAAAACAGGAAGTTGAACGATAAAAAATTAGATTCGGGCAAAAAATGAAGAAACATCCGGAACAAATATCATTGGAAAATAAATTAATCGATCTGTTCGAAGCAAATAAAGATGCGATTTTCAGCGATGAACCGCAATCAGTGCGTAATTCACGCATGGGTGCAATCGAGCAATTTAAAAATAACGGCTTCCCATTGGTGACCCAGGAATTATGGAGGGGAACCGATCTGTCAAAAATTCTGTCGAATGATTATCATCAGTTTTTGACGCAGGATGAAGAAGGGGTCGATCTTAGCAAACTCTTTGTTTGCGAGGTACATAATTTTGATACAGAAATACTATCGCTCTTAAACGGATGGTTTGTAAACGGATCAAAAAAAATTAAGACCCTGCCAAACGGGGTGGTAATGGGCAGTATTGCCGAAGCCATGAAAACGCATCCCGAAATTATTGAAAAATATTACAATCAGAGCGAACGTATCGGAGAGCAATCTTTTACTTCATTGAACAGTGCACTGGCCCAAGATGGGGTTTTTATTTATGTTCCTGATAATGTGCAGGTCGATAAAGCCATTCAAATGATCAGCATCATCAATCATGATGAAAACCTATTGGTTCAAAACAAAAACCTGGTAATACTGGGAAAAAACAGTAGCCTTACACTGGTACACTGCGACGATTCAACCAATAAACGGGCAAGTTTTAATAATTCTGTAACTGAAGTATTTGTTGACGAAAATGCAAGACTCGATCATTACAAACTACAAAATCTGAACAACAATTCCAGCCTGATTAATTCAACGTATTTTTCGGTTGCGGGCAACGCAAATGTTTCAACAAATGCCATTTCATTAAACGGTGGTTTGATCAGAAACAACGTTTATGTTGCTTTGAACGGTGAAGGCGCAAATGCGGATGTGTATGGTGTTTATTTAATGGACAAGCGTCAGCATATCGATAATTATGTTTTTATCGACCATAAAATGCCAAATTGTACCAGCAATGAGCTCTTTAAAGGTATTCTGGATGAAGAAGCAAAAGGTGTTTTTAACGGTCATATCCTGGTACATAAGGATGCGCAAAAAACCAATGCTTTCCAAAACAATAAAAATATTTTACTAACCGATACTGCCAGTATCGATACCAAGCCTTTCCTCGAAATTTATGCCGATGATGTAAAATGCAGTCACGGTGCAACAGTGGGACAGCTTGATAATGATGCCATGTTTTATTTACGTACCAGGGGCATCAGTGAAAACAATGCCCGTATGTTGCTCATGTACGCTTTTGCTGCAGAGGTCATTAATAAAATTTCGATCGAAGCCCTGCAAAGCAGAATCGATGATATGGTAAAAAAACGATTGCGCGGAGAACTTTCCATTTGCGAAACTTGTGTGCTACATTGCGGAAGCCCAGAAAATGAAATTCATTTTGATATCGACATGAGCAAAATTTAGTAAATTTGTCTCATATGAATTCTTTTGATATCCGAAAAATCAGGGCTGACTTTCCCATCTTAAAAAGGCTTGTGAACGGCAAACCTCTGGTGTATTTTGATAATGCGGCAACTACCCAGAAGCCGCAGACTGTTATTGATGCATTGCTTAATTATTATCAGCAGGATAATTCGAATATCCATCGCGGGGTACATTTTTTAAGCCAGGCTGCTACTGCCGCCTACGAATCAGCCAGGGAAAATGTTAAAACCTATATTAATGCCAGGGTAAAACAAGAAATTATTTTTACAAAAGGCACTACCGAATCGATAAATTTGATGGCCTACTCATTCGGCGAAAAATATATTAATGAGGGAGATGAAATCATTGTTTCAGCACTTGAACATCATTCAAATTTGGTGCCTTGGCAGGTATTGTGTAAACGGAAGCTGGCCAATTTGAGAATCGTGCCTGTAAATGAGAAAGGAGAGTTTCTTTTCGAAGAATATAAAAAAATGCTGAATCCGAAAACCAGGTTGGTAGCGGTCGCTCATGTTTCAAATGCCCTGGGAACTATAAATCCCATCCAAAAAATTATTGCAGCGGCCCACAAAAATAATATCCCGGTCTTAATTGACGGAGCACAGGGGATTCCGCATTCAGCAGTTGATGTGCAGGCCCTTGACTGTGATTTTTATGCTTTTTCCGGACATAAGTTTTATGCTCCGATGGGTGCCGGCATTTTGTACGGAAAAGAAAAGTTTTTAGAGGAAATGCTGCCTTATCAATTGGGTGGAGAAATGGTTGATCAGGTTAGCTATTCGGATACTACTTATAATGAGCTTCCGTTTAAATTTGAAGCAGGAACACCTAATGTTGAGGCTGTGATCGGCTTAAATGCTGCCATCAATTATGTAAAAGACATTGGGATCGAAAAGATTGCAAGGCATGAAACCCATTTGTTAACTTATGCAACGGCTGAACTAAAAAAAGTAGAGGGCGTTCGGATTATTGGTGAAGCCGACGAAAAAGCAGGTGTTGTTTCATTTTTGATTGGCAATATACATCCGTATGATGCAGGATCAATTATGGATCATTTAGGAATTGCCATCCGAACCGGGCATCATTGTGCCCAACCCATTATTGATCATTTTAAGATTCCCGGTACCATCAGGGCATCTTTTGCAATGTACAATGAAACTGAAGAAATAGATATACTCATTAAAGCTGTCAAACAGGTTAAAAGCATGTTTGAATAATACCTAATTTTACGATTATGGAGGAAAAAAACATCCAAATCATTGAACAGGAAATCATTGAAGAATTTGCCCATTTCCCCGACTGGATGGATAAATACAATTATCTGATCGAAATCGGAAAGGAAGTACCGATCATTGATCCTAAGTATAAAACGGAAAATCGCCTGATTTCGGGATGCCAGTCAAAGGTTTGGTTATATGCCGAATATATTGATGGAAAAGTCCGCTTCAGTGCAGATAGTGAAGCGGTTATTACACGCGGACTTGCAAGCTTGCTGATCCGTGTAATGAACAATCAAAGCCCGGACGATATTATAAATTCCGATTTTTCATTTATTCAAAAACTGGGATTACAGGAGCACCTTTCACCCAATCGTTCGAATGGTCTCATCGCGATGATGAAGCAAATGAAACTTTATGCACTGGCCTTTAAAACCAAGGCTGCATCAACAAGTTAACAAGCAATTAAAAACGTTTGATTGGAAATCAATAGGTTAGGATTAAGATCAACATTCGTTTGTTAAGCACCAAAAATCAATCAACAAATATCAAATAAAACTCAATGTTCAAAATATCCATACATTACAAACGTCCCTCTAATGATTCAAACTTTAATTCGTTATTTTGTAATTGAGTTTTGAAATTTGGAAATTGTAAGTTGTGATTTTGCTGATATTTATTGAAGTAAAAGAAGTATAATGTAATTACAGGATTTTAACCTTTAATTTGATCTTAAATAATTATCATGGATAAGCATAAAAATAAAGCGGAACTGGAAAAGCAGATCATTGAAGCATTGAAAAATGTATATGACCCGGAAGTGCCGGTGAATATTTATGAGTTGGGTTTGATTTATGAAATCAATCTGGATGATGAAAACAATGCCAAAATCCTGATGACCCTGACTGCTCCAAATTGTCCTGTTGCTGAGAGCCTGCCGGTAGACGTAAAAGAAAAAGTGGAGGCTGTTGAAGGAATCAATAATGCCGAAGTGGAAATTACTTTTGAGCCACCCTGGGATCAGGATATGATTTCTGATGCTGCAAAACTTGATCTGGGTTTATTATAATTAAACCATCTCTTTTAATGATTATTCGCATTATTCCAGTAATTTTGCTGTTGATTTACACACCATGGACGAAAATAAAATAGAAATTTTAAAACGGATCAACGATCCTTCCGATTTAAGACAATTAAATGAGGAAGATCTGCCCGTATTGTGTAATGAAATCAGGAATTTTATTATTGATCAAACTTCTACAAATCCGGGACATCTCGGGGCAAGCCTGGGCGTTGTTGAATTAACGGTGGCTCTGCATTATGCCTATAATACGCCTTACGATCGATTAATATGGGATGTGGGCCATCAGGCCTATGCGCACAAAATTATTACCGGTCGTAGAGATTTGTTTCACTTAAATCGAAAATACAAAGGAATCAGCGGCTTCCCCAAAATCAGCGAAAGTGAATATGATGCCTTTGGGGTCGGACATTCTTCTACTTCAATTTCTGCGGCACTGGGAATGGCCATTGCGTCAGAGTTAAAAGAAAATAATCACCGGCAGCATATCGCAGTGATCGGCGATGGCTCAATGACCGGTGGAATGACCATGGAAGCCCTGAACAATGCCGGCGTTTCAAAATCAAATCTGCTGGTTATCCTGAACGATAATGGAATTGCCATTGATAAAAATGTGGGGGCCATTAAAGAATATCTGGTAAGCATGACCACTTCCAGGGCTTATAATAAATTGAAGAATTTTGTATGGAAAGTGCTAGGTAAAGCAACCTTATCCTATGGTCCAAATCACCAACGTATTGCACAGCAAATAGAAGGTGCCATTAAAGGTTCAATCTTGAGAAAAAGCAATTTATTCGAATCTTTTGGGTTTCGTTATTTTGGCCCTGTTGACGGACATGATGTGAAAAGACTGGCCCGTTTATTTAACGACCTGCAAAATATACCCGGCCCAAAATTGTTACATGTTATTACCAAAAAAGGCAAAGGTTTGGGAGCAGCCGAAAAAGATCAAACCCTCTACCATGCACCGGGTGAATTTGATAAAAATACCGGACAAATCATTGTTAAGGAGTGCAAAGAAAAACTCGCCCCTAAATATCAGACCGTTTTTGGCCGTACCATCATCGAACTGGCTGAATTAAATGATAAAATTGTGGGGATCACGCCTGCAATGACAACTGGTTGTTCTCTTAACCTTATGATGGAAAAAATGCCGGAGCGGGTATTTGATGTAGGGATTGCCGAGCAACATGCCGTAACTTTTTCGGCAGGTTTAGCCATGCAGGGAATGATTCCATTTTGTAACATCTATTCAACTTTTATGCAACGGGCCTACGACCAGGTGATCCATGACGTGGCCCTCCAAAAATTACCGGTAATTCTTTGCCTTGATAGGGGTGGATTGGTGGGCGAAGATGGTGCCACCCATCATGGGGCTTTTGATCTGGCGTATTTACGCTCGGTTCCCAATATGATTGTTTCAGCTCCCATGAATGAGGAAGAATTACGAAATTTGATGTACACCGCCCAATTAAAAAACAATGGTGCTTTTTCAATCCGTTATCCGCGGGGACGCGGGGTGATGCCCGAATGGAAAACGACCTTTAAAGAAATTGAAATTGGAAAAGGAAGAATCATTGCCGAAGGTGAAAATGTTGCCATCCTTTCCATCGGGCATATTGGAAATTATGTGAGAAGTGTTCGAGAAAGGCTCCAAACGGAAAATATTCAAATCGGGCATTTTGATATGCGTTTCCTTAAACCGCTTGATGAAAAACTATTGCACTATATCTTAAAAAATTACCAAAAGATTATTACCCTCGAAGATGGGACCATTGTAGGTGGATTGGGTAGTGCCGTGCTTGAATTTATGTCTGATCATCATTATTCAGCCATCGTAAAACGACTTGGCATCCCTGACCGTTTTATTGAACAGGGTACCCAGGAAGAGCTGCACAAAGAATGCGGCTTTGATGTGGATGGAATTTTATCGACTGTTAAAAGCCTGTTGTAAAAAGTCGATCATCCAATCCTGGCTAAAATTAGTTCTCGTCTTTATAAATAAAAACGCCTTTTTCTCCGGTTGATTTGATAAAACCACGGTACATACCGGGGGTGTTGAATGCCATGGCAATGTTTCCGTTTCTGTCAAGCGAAACAATTCCTCCGGTTGCCCCCTGAGATTTAAGTTTATCATTAATCACAAAATCGGCGGCTTTTTCAAGGCTCCAGCCACTGTATTCCATTAATGCCGAAATATCATAGGCTACTACATTGCGAATAAAAAATTCGCCATGTCCGGTGGCCGAAACGCCACAGGTATTATTGTTGGCATAGGTTCCGGCTCCGATAATGGGAGAATCACCGATCCGGCCCCACATTTTCATATTCATTCCGCCGGTTGAAGTTCCGGCAGCGATATTCCCTTTTTTATCGAGGGCCACACATCCAACGGTTCCATGCTTTTTGTTTAATTGATCCTCTTCGGTTTCTTTTGCTTCCTTTGCGCGCAAGTAAGCGTTCCACCTTCGTTCACTGAAAAAATATTCAGGATCAACCAATTCGAGCCCCTGTTCTTTGGCAAAGGTTTCGGCACCTTCGCGGGCCATCATTACGTGTTTGGATTTATTCATCACAGCAATGGCAGCCGAAATGGGATTTTTAATGATCTTGACTCCGGCAACGGCACCCGCCATTAAATTACTTCCATCCATAATGGCAGCATCCATTTCGTTTTCACCGGCTTCGGTATAAACCGCTCCTTTTCCGGCATTGAACAAGGGCGAATTTTCCATGACATGAATAGTGGCCTCAACTGCTTCCACACTGCTGCCGCCATTTTTCAGAATCGCTTCGCCTGTTTCCAGGGCTTCAGTCAGTTTTTCCCGATAGGCAGCTTCGGTTTCCGGTGTCATATTTTCTTTAAGAATGGTTCCGGCACCTCCGTGAATGACGATGGCATATTCGGGTTTTTGAATTTCGGTTTGGCTTGGTTGCTGATTGCAACTGCTAAATGAAATAGCAAACAAAGCCAGAATGATTGTAAAAAGACTTAATTTTTTCATATTATTTAATGATGTGTGCAAAAATTTCCTTGATATCGATAATGTTAAAAAGATGGGCTGAAGTCAGTAAAATGACAAAAATAATGACCCAGCGTACAAAATTCACTCCTTTTGTTACGGCCAGCCTGGAGGCAATAATGGCTCCGATAAAAGAACCAATGGTCAGGATCAGGCCATAGGCCCAATTGATCTGATTGTTCATAATAAAAATTACCAGTGTGAAAGGTGTATAAATGAGTACGATTAAAACCTTGATGGCATTTGTTTTAACGAGATCGTATCCCAGCCCCAAAGCAATTCCGGCAATTAAAAAATAACCCACACCAAGCTGAATAAACCCACCGTATAATCCAATCCCAAAAAAGATCAGCACCTGCCAAAAATTGATTTTCTTTTCCGTAAGTTCCTTGCGTTCACTCAGAAACTTTTTGGGATCTGCGATCATAAAAACCAGCATCAGTAACATAACCACGGCAATGGCCTTTTCAAAAACCTCTTCATTGATATCAACCGATATCCATGCACCGATGATTGAACCAACTACGGCTGGAATCGAAAGAATCAATCCTTTCCGTGATTCGAGCACTTTTTGTTGTTTAAAACTGCTGACAGCCGTAATATTCTGAACCAGGATACCAATTCGGTTGGTGCCATTTGCAACATTGGCAGGCAGTCCAAGCAACATTAACACCGAAAGCGAAATGATTGAACCTCCCCCGGCAAGCGTATTGATAAAACCGACAAGGGTTCCCGATATGATCAGAATTAGGATTTCGTAGAGCGTCATCTGAATAATATTATTTATAAACCGCAGAAATATTCGCTTTTTTGCCAAATATCCTGATTATGAAGTACAATATGATGATCCCGGTCGGAAACAATAACCAGTTTGATATTCCGTAAGCCGCAGGTATGGTCCCGATGCACAGGGCAACCAGACCCACTGTGAGGGCATAGGGCAACTGTGTTCGCACATGGTCGATGTGATTACAACTGCTGGCCAGCGAACTCAAAATCGTGGTATCGGAAATGGGCGAACAATGATCACCCAGCACCGAACCGGCCAAAACTGCGGAAACCACATTGTGGAAGATCGATAAACTTGTATCGTAATCAAGTCCATATTCATTTGAAATGAGCCATGAGGCCGGCAAAAGAAGCGGATATAAAATTGCCATCGTACCCCAGGATGATCCGGTGGAAAATGATACCAGTGCGGCCAGGATAAATGTTAGGGCAGGAATGAAATGGGGTGATATTGAAATGGCCAGCATCGATTGTGATATAAAATCAGCCGTATGCATATGCTCTGTAACCATGGCTATGGACCAGGCCAAAACCAGGATCACAACTGCGGTCATCATGGTTCTGAATCCATTGATGAGGCTGTCAATGCTTTCTTTTAAATTCAGTATTCTCTGACTTACTGAAAGACCGATGGCCACCAAAACCCCGGAAAGTGACGACCATAAAAGTGCTGTATAAGAGTCGGCATTGCCAATGGTGGTGGATAATTTCTTCGAAAATCCCATGCCTGCATCCTGCCAAACCGCCTGGTCCCATCCGGTGTACAGCAATCCTGCCAGCGTTCCGATAATGATGACCAATACCGGGATTACTGCATTGTACCATCGGGCTTTTATATTTTCAGGGATTTCAAATTCATTTGAAAATTCTGAGTTTTCCTTTAACTGCACGATCCCCATTTTTCGTGCCTGCCGTTCGGCTGTGAGCATGGGTCCGTAGTCCACTTTACGGTAAACCAGGATCAGAATAAAGATCAGCGTAAAAATGGGATAAAATGAATACATCAACGAATTCAGGAAAACATTGTAAGCGCTTTCATCAAGGTTGAGGTGGTCGATGCCGTTTTGTATATAGCTGATTTCTGCCCCGATCCAGGTGGTGATAAATGCAATGGCGGCCACAGGTGCGGCAGTGGAATCAACGATATAAGCCAGTTTTTCTCTCGAAACACGGAGACGGTCGGTAACCGGGCGCATGGTGTTGCCAACCACCAGGGTATTGGCATAATCATCAAAAAATATGGCAATGCCCATAAACCAGGTAACCAATTGGCCTGATCGCGGACTGTTTGCATATCTCGACAAAATATTTACAACGCCTTTCATCCCACCGTTTTTGGTGATGATATTTACCATTCCGCCAATCAGTAATGAAAATATAATAATCGAAAGATGGCCCTTATCAGTCAGGGTTTCGATCAGGTATGTGTCTATAAATGAAAATATCCCCTGGAAAAATGCAACAAACAAATTGCTTCCCTGGTAAAAATAAATAATGGTGGTGCCGAATAAAATTCCAACAAATAAAGCAGAATACACTTCACGTATCCAGAGTGCCATCAATATGGCGATCAATGGCGGGAGGATCGACATCCAGAGCGGAATGGGCGAACGGCTGGTTGAATCTTCGAAATTACCGATCTGAATATGGACGGTTTCTTTTTTCTTAAAAACGTAGGGCAGATACAAATTGCCGTCACGTAATTCAGCCTCAACACGTTTACCATTGACTAAAATTTCAGGAAAGATTTCAGTAAAGAGTATTTCCTGTAGTTCCATTGAAGGAACAACCTCAATTTCCAGGTTTACACGCTGAACAATGACCAATGGATAATTTACCTGGAAATCACCTTCATAGAATTGATATCCGGTATCCGGTTGTGAAAAAATGGATTTTACAAATAAGGCGAATAAGAGGAATAATAGGTATTTTTTATGCACGGAATTGATTTTTTTGCGTAAAAATAAGGATTTAATCGGAAGTGCAAAATAAATTAGATAGAAGCCTAAAAGTTATGGATATAAAAAGAAAAATGTTCTCCTTTTAATAATCAAATTATTATATTTTCAAATTGACTAATTAATTTACTGTCCTTCATATTGTTGAACATCCTCGCTAAAATAATCCAACTGAATGCCCACTTCTTTAAACATCTCTTCAGATTCTTTGGCCGAATGATATCTTTTTTCGCATACCACGCGCTCTATTCCACAATTGATAATGAGCATGGCACAGGTGCGGCAGGGGGTCATCCGGCAATAAAGTGTGGAACCCTCGAGAGCGATGCCCAGTTTGGCAGCCTGGCAAATGGCATTTTGTTCGGCATGAACCGTGCGTACACAATGCTGGGTGGTGGTGCCATCCTCATGATGCACCTTTTTAAACAGGTGCCCAACATCATCGCAATGGGGCAATCCTTTTGGTGAGCCAACATAGCCTGTTACCAGCATCTGGCGATTTCGCACAATTACGCATCCGCTTCGCCCGCGGTCGCAGGTGGCACGTTTTGAAACGGCATCTGCCATTTCGATGAAATATTCATCCCAACTTGGCCTTTTATTTTTAGCTTCGCTCATTTGATTCAATTATAATATTTGACTCATGATTTCTTCCAGTTGATGATACAATGTTTCCATATTCCCATTGTTTTGCAACACATAATCAGCAAGTTCGATGCACCGGCTCAGGTTTTGCTTATTGGGATCATCTGATGCAAATTCCCGTTTTTCGTTCTCGGTAAAAGTATCAAAAGAAATATGGTCGGTTTCGGATTTGCGGAGCCTGATCCGCTCGTACCTTACTTTCTGATCAGCATCAACCGCCAACAAATAGAAATTACCCTGTTTTCGTAAGGATAAAATTTCTCCTTCGGTGCGTATGCTTTCGATCACGCAATTGTTTCCTTTTTTCAGGGCTTTTTTGTAAAGCTCATCCACAACAAAAGAAGACCCGTGCATGGCGCGGAGCTGATTGGCAACCTTGGTCATGCTGTCGCGGTTCACTTCCAGCTTCTGCCTGTTGATTTCTTCAATTAAAAATTCCCTGACCGAAAAATGGATAAAGCCTTTTTTTTGTTCGAGATATTCTACAATAGTGCCTTTTCCGGCTCCCAGGGTTCCGGTTATTCCGATAATGATCATGGGGTAAATTTAAGGAAAAGAAATTTGAAGTCGAGAAATCAATTAAAATTATTCTAAATTTCCGTTTTTTTAAGATGATGTTGTTATACATCAAAGTCTGGTTATTTGTAGTTTATTTGTGGTTATTAAGTTATTATGATTTGAACAATGAAACAATGGAGCACCGGTTTTTGGGAACATTAACACTTTGACACATAAACACAATATAACATTACTTAAAGTCCTTAAATTACATCAAACCACAACCTTAATGGTTGCATCCGATAAGGCTTCTGGTTTCTTAAAGTCCTTAAATTACATCAAACCACAACTGGTCGATGGTGATCACTTCCCAGCCAACGTTTCTTAAAGTCCTTAAATTACATCAAACCACAACTACTCAGTAACTACGGTATAACGGTCGGTGGTTTCTTAAAGTCCTTAAATTACATCAAACCACAACCTATAGCCGTTGTTAAATCATCTTTAAATAGTTTCTTAAAGTCCTTAAATTACATCAAACCACAACCCATGGCTTCACCGGGAGTAATTAGTACCAGTTTCTTAAAGTCCTTAAATTACATCAAACCACAACCAAGAAATGGCGGAACTAAATAAAAATAAGTTTCTTAAAGTCCTTAAATTACATCAAACCACAACCGGCATCAAACTTGAAAAAAGTAAAAACTAGTTTCTTAAAGTCCTTAAATTACATCAAACCACAACGCAAATTAGTCGTGTATTAACAGAAGGAAGTTTCTTAAAGTCCTTAAATTACATCAAACCACAACTGAAGTGTATTTAGCGAATTAAGAACAACTGTTTCTTAAAGTCCTTAAATTACATCAAACCACAACACTTTGGGGTTGGTTAAATAACCCAGTGAAGTTTCTTAAAGTCCTTAAATTACATCAAACCACAACCTACCCAAAACATACCCATCAGCGGTTAAAGTTTCTTAAAGTCCTTAAATTACATCAAACCACAACTTAAGTAAAAATCTCAAAAAACTTAAAATGGTTTCTTAAAGTCCTTAAATTACATCAAACCACAACCTGGGCGCACCAAGCCTTTATTTAGCCCTGTTTACAGGATAATACAGGCTTAATTTTTTTGTGTTGATTCCACAGGAAGCGGTTTAGATACCTTAATTATTTTGATTTAAACAGCAAGTCGGTTTAAACATGATCAATATGTCAAAGAACACACTAAATTATTAAAATATTTCCAATTGCCTGGGCGTTTCAGGCAAAGGATTTTCTTTTATGCCCCAATAGTTCATAATATCACCGTATTGTTTATCCGTGATCCGTAATATACTTACCTGTCCTTTTTCCGGGATGCATGATTTTATTCTTTTTGTATGCACTTCGCCACTTTCTTTACTGGCACAATGCCGGATATAAACCGAATATTGCATCATGGTAAACCCATCTTTCATCAAATCCTTTCTAAACCTGGCCGCTGCCTTTCGCTCTTTTTTAGTATTAGTTGGTAAATCGAAAAAAACAAAGAGCCACATAATATGATAAGCATTTAAACGATTGTGATCCATTCATTATATTATTGACGGGAACGCTAACTGTTTTCTGGTTCCCGTGAAACATGCTGCCAGTGAGGCCGTTGTATGTGTAATTGCAACCATTAAGGGCCGGGTTTGCTTCTTCATTCCTACATCTGATGAAAGGATTTCGAGCAGGCCCGATTTAATTTCTTTTTCAATAATATCAAGCTCAGGATATTTTTTACAAACATCCCATACATACAAATCAACGAATGGGCGGTAAGGCTCCATCATATCATCGGCCAAACAAAAGGCATTGTAACGGTTGCTGTGAAAAATGCCGAATGAAGGCAATAAACCGGAACCGGTTAAGGCACGTGCCACAGCCGCCCTTAAAACGATGTATCCATAATTTAATAAGGCATTTGGCCAATCGCCATAACGGTCGCGGGAGAATTCATCACCAAAAAGTTTTTTCCAGTACAAACGTGCCGCCATGCCTTCGCGGTTGTCAATGTCCCCGCTTTTAACCTGTTTTGCCAAATGCGGCAAAGGGGTTGAATCGAGCCCTGTCTTTTCCAGCACTTTTGCCTGGTTTTCAATTTTGGCAACAACCGTCTGTTTCCACAAATTCTTTTTTAAAGGTTCGGAAGCCGTTACCTGTTGCCGGTAAATTTCGGTTTGCTGATGGTTGGCTTCCATATTGAGCAACATTGATTGTGGATGGTGCTTTTCGTTGCAAAAAATAACAGTTACATTGTTGTTCATTAATTCGTTGATCAATGGCATGCTGAAGGTAATTTGCATATTTTCGATCAACATATAGCCAATATCTTCAACGGGAACTGTTCTGGCTTCACTTTCATCTTTCAGTTCCACAATCAATTGTTTGTGTTTTACGGATAAATATGCCGGTTTTGTAAAATACAATGTTCGTTTTAACATGTTTATATTTTAAATATTATTACGGTCATTATTCCAGTTTTTTACATTGTTACGGATGTATACCCTTACATTTCCCAATTCATTAGATGTTCTGATGATACGGTCGTAATAACGCGATTGCCATAAAAACGGGATTTTATGGATGGTTGCATATTTTTTTACGGCCGATTTATAGGCACGTACAATGGCCGGAATATTTTTCGATTGCGGGCCGTATTGTAGAGACGAAGGGTTATTTTGGGTTGTTTGTAGAGACGCAAAATCGTTGTGGTTGATATGTAGAGACGCAAAATTTTGCGTCTCTACAGAATGGTGTTCATCATATTTTTTAGCGGTATTCAATTCAATAATTCCATGTACATGATTTGGCATTACAATAAATTCATCGACAATGGCCATGGGATAATGTGTAGATATTTCTGCCCAAAATTGGTTTGCAATTTTGCCAATTTCAGATAATATCATTTTCCCATCCGAGATATTTCCCAAATAATTTTCACGCCCATGGGTGCAAATGGTTATAAAATAATATCCATCGGATGCATAATTATGGTTCCTAAGCCGGGTTGTTTCGATCCTGTATTTTCCTTTGAACAGTTCTTTCATCCATTACTTGAATTATATTTTTTCGATTTGGCCGAGAATATTTATTTTAAAATCGAAACCTTCGACTAAAGCATTAAAGTTATTTACAGAAAGTCTTAGTTGCTCGCAATGTATATCTGCATTTAGATTATAAACCTCTTTTAGTTCAGATGCTGGTCTTGCTTCATTATGAGGTCTAAAATAAATTCTTCCACTTTTATCGAATTTTACAATTTTATATAATCGGACATTTCTTTGAGAAATATCTAAATCCCAGATTTCATCTGGTATTTCTTCCCATAATAATACCATCGTACCAGTTTTTATTATATACTTTCGAGGTAATAAAGTGTTTTTTGCTTCTTTTGAATCTGGAATTAAACCGTCAAGATTATTTATTCCATGGGCTTCTAATCTATTCCGGGTAGATTGTTTAAAAAACTTTCCAGCACACAGATTATTTACGATTTCGAAATCACGTTTGATTTTCCCTTTATTGTCAAGACCTTCATAAATGGCCATTAAGTAATTTCCATCATTCGTAACATGATAACTTTGTTTGTATTCATGTTTAGATAAATCACGATGATCTTTAAGATGAATTGGATTGGTTACCGTGGGTGTATAACAACGGACTTTTTGTATAGGTATTTTTTTCTCTTCATTCATCCAAATGGGTTCATTCAAAGCTTGTTTGAGTCCTTTTTGGTCTATGGCTGATTGAACCTTATCGCGAACGGTATTATCAACAATATTTTTAATATCGCCTGCACTTAAAGAATCAATGGGTTTTCGAACTACATAAAGTACTTTTTCTTCTTTTTCTCCATCCTTATTAATGACCTTCTTTTTTATGGCTCCGTAGAAAGTTTCTTTGTGCAAGCTGCCTCTGACTGTATCACCTTTTTGATAGATAATTTTGCCTTCTTTATTTTTTTGAATCACGCCTCTTTTTCTGAGCTTCTTTTTAGATTGTTTAGGGAGGTTGTCAGGCGTATAGTGTGAAACCAAAACCTCTTTTTCGATTTCTTTAACATCTTCGGTAAAAGTGGTCCAGGGTTTGTCAACTTTGGGTTTATTTTCCTTACCCGGAACATAGTTTTCTTCCCAATCATGATAAAAACCTGCCAGGGCTTCATAATTGTCCTTTGTCATACATGCAATGGTAATTGCATCTATACAATGGTGTATATGGTTATTTCTTTCCTTCTTAACATATTCCTCCTGTAAGCCCCATATTTTCCTGAAATCTGCCACAGTATTTCCCTTTACCGTGTAAACTTTATCAAATAAAGTCTTCAAATACAACCTGGAATATTTGGTAATTATACCAGTATCAACGATTTGGCTGTTTTTAAACCCAGCAGGGACGCCCTTCATGGCAAAGCATTCGTATTTATTTTTCCAATAGTTTCTTTCAAGCGATAACTGATGTCTTCGTTGAATAGCAGAATCTTTAGTTTCTTTTGTTGTTGCTGTGCTTGATTTTCGTACTTGGATTTGAATGAGTTTGTCCACTTCGTTATATTTTTCTTTCCACTTCTCAATCCTTGCCAATATTTCATTATGATTTGCTAATTCAGTAGGGATTTTATTCCTCTTAATATGCCTGTTGAATTTATTCTGGCAAAGTGTTTTGTTTTGCTGTGAATTATCAAATGACAAACTTCGTGGTATCGTGTGTTCGATATCAAATGAAGGACTGTTCCCCAGAAAATCAGCAATACCAATATTATCCCCTGTGTAAATACATCTATGTTCCTGTTCTTCCCACAACTGGTATTTTAAAATGTCGTCTTCGGAGGGTTTTCTTTTTATGCCTGCACTATCAAAATGTTCCTGAATTCTCGCAGCATATTCCTGATGCAGTTTTTCGCGGTTGCGTTGCCAGTTTTGTAAAGCTTTTCGTTCATTGGCATTGTTCAGATCGCGTGCCATTTCAACATTTATTTTTGTGTTTTCATCAACCAAATCCTGTTTAATCAACTCATTGATTAATTTTCGGAGTTGATGCAGTGCTCTCATAGCCATTGGATTCCTGACACTTGAAACCATAGGGCTTCCAAGATATTTTCGTCCGTCTTCTGATCGGCGCGGTGTCTTAAATACTTCAATTGCTGAAGGATGATAAAGCTTACCAAGTCTTCCATCGATTATGTCGAAGTTATCTCTTAAAAATCCTTTTACCCTTTCCTCTATTGTTGCTACCCTTGAAAATTCTCCTTTCCCATTATTTTTTTGAATTTGTATTTCAAAATGATGACAGGCATCATTAATAATTTGCTTTTGTTTTTCTTCATCAATTTTATCCCATCGATCTTTACCAAATTCATGAATAATATTTTTTTCAATGTCTTGTTTAAATTGCGGTTTTGCTTTTTCGCTCCAATGCCAGTTGTTTTCCCTGCATTTCTTAATTAAACCGTTAATTGCATCAACAACCCGCTTCTCCTGGTTCTGGGTTTGAATTATTTTAAAAACTTCTGATTGTATTAAATTTTTATTATCATTATCAGCCCATATTTCTTTTGATATAACCTCTTCCATATTTGCCAGGAATATCGCATGAGAATAAATTAAACCTTCTCTTAAATAAGGCAGTACTTTTTTGATTGCTTTTAAACTCAATGAACCATACTCATGTTTTAATTTAATATCAGCAAATTCCTTTTGTTTTTCATCTTCCAAGCCGAGCTTATTACCAGCGAACAGAGTCAATTTATCATCATTATCGAAAGTGAATAAAACATGCCAAACATCATAAATATCAAGAAATGATTCTTTACCGTCACTTTTTCTGGTATGCTTAATTTTTAGTTCTTTCCAATTTTCGCCAAAAATACTTGCGAACCTTGCCGAAACCGGGCAAGCACTGATCGTTGTTTTCATTGAATAATTAAAAAGATAATCTTCCGGGTACTTTTGACTTGATTTATAAAATTTGTACTGGTTTTTAGGAGCCAGTTTTTTTGCAATGTCTTCGAAGTCGAAATGTTCTTTATTTCTACTTTTTCTGAAAAATAAAGGAATTATTTTTTCTTTCTCCTGATCTGATAAAGGCCTTAACTGGTTGTCATTAGGTGTTTTTATTTTTATATTATTTATAAAACATAACATTCTGTATTCTTCAAAGAGCGGGTGAGAGGTGGAGCATCTTTGTTTGTTTTTTTCGAAAGGACACTTACCTATCAACCCTTTTTGAGATTTTAATGGACGTTGATGAAAAATTGCTTTTTGAATAGCATTTCTAATGGTGTTCTCTATTTCCTGAATATCACAAATTTTATTAAATTCTTCTAGATAGTGATCTTCTCTGTGAGTATAATGATTTCTAATCTTTTCTCCTTCAGTATACTTCTCATAAAAATATTGTCCTAAAGTCCGATTACCTTTTTTTTCTGTTAATTCGACAATTGATTTTTTAACAGCCCCATCACTTTCTTTAGTGCCTTCCAATCTGTTGCTTAAAAATCCCCTTCTTTGGGCTAAATGATAAAAAGCTCTTCCTAAAATATGTCTGTTTTCCAAAACAGACAAGTCCAGCTTTTCTGTAACCGCCAGATTTCTGTAATAATATGGGTTTTTGTTCGCTTCTTCTTTTGATAATAACCATTTCCTGAAATCTTCATTCTCTGGATATTTCTTTTTGAAGCGCCAATCATGAAGTTCTTTTTCTGTTAGTTTTGGACAAAAGTCGTTATCTATTAATATCCTAAGTGTATTTATTTTTCTTAAACGACGCCTGAATTTTAATCGCCTGGCACTTCGATATTTTGTTCTTTCTTCAGCTTTTGAACCTTCAATTCCTTTATCAATTTTTACACCTTCCTGAAAGATATGAACTCCTTTATCTAATAGTTCAAAATTTTTGTTGTTTTCAGTTTCAACAATAGCCCAACCGATGCTGTTAGTGCCTAAATCCAAGCCGAGTATTTTTGTCATAACTTTAATGTTTATTTTGTTTTACCAATCTATGTATTATAAAAAATGTTCAAATAATTTAATCGTCATTATATTTTTTGTTTAACTTTGGGTATTACATCTTATCACAATAAGGCTATATGCCGAAGGATGTTAATCCTATACTCCCGCTTCGGTGGGAGTTTTTTTGTTAATGCCTGACAAAAAAAACCAACAAGATGCTAAACGCAATCAATCATTATTTCAATTAAACAACTGAGAGAATTCTAAAAACTGATAAACTTCCACTCTTTGTTTTTGGGGAGAAAACAAATTCATACTACATAGGCTGAATTCCATATCAAATATATGTAAATTGTTTGAATATGGCAATTGGGGATAAAAGCTTGTTTTATATTATGAAAAAGCAAACCAGATTGATTGAAAACCCGAACTTCTAGAAATCAATCCTGATAATAAATCAAACATAATTACCATTGCCCAATATTAATTAAATAAATAGACTATATAGAAAAAATAATAAACCTATATAGAAAATAAAATAAATCTATATAGAAAACTTGACAAAGCTATATAGAAAAATATACATTTGTGAAAGATGGATAATAATCTGTATTTGTTTTAAATAAAAATCAAAACATTATGTCGTTAAAATATAAGATTATCAGAAAAAAAGTGTCGGAACGTTTCGGGGGAGCCAGCAAATATTATCCGATCCCGGAATATGATGGTACCGTTAACATTCGTGGCCTTGCAAAAAGAATTTCGATGATAAGCACCCATAGTTCAGCAGATACCTTGGGCGCAGTGGAAGCATTGACTACCATAATCACAGAACTGGTGCAGGAAGGCAAAATAGTTAAGATTGAAGAACTGGGCAGTTTTAAAATTACTTTTAAAACAGAAGGAGATATCGTTCCGTCAAATATTACAAAAAACAACATCAAAGAGTACCGTATGGTATTTACCCCTGCAAAAAACCTGAAGAAACAAATTAAAACCACAATGGTTGAAAAGGTGTAAAATCTGGGAGCTGTCACAAAAGTTGTTTTAGTCGTTTAGATTGGGTTTCCGACTTAGGTGGATAAATGTTGATAGCACGTATCTATTGATTATTAAATGTCTCGACAGGCTCAACATGACATTTAACGGACAGATTTTAATTTAAAACAGCCCCCTGTTCAGCCATTATTCATAAACCATCATCGAAATATAATCCACCACCTCATTTGATGGATGAACCTCGCCTGAATGCCCGCGTTTTAACAGGCTGATTTTCGGATTAGAACTTACAAGTTTTGAATATTCGATCAAACTCATGATGGGGCCAAAACCACAAACAGAAATATTTTTTGAAGTAACTTGTTTTTCAATCCCTGCTGCATTCAAATCGTAAATTTCATGGAGCACAAAATCATCCATTTGATGTCCGCGTTCGGGACTTAAAAAATGAGAAAAATCAGAAGAAGCAATGATAAAAGTGTTTTTGCCGCAGGCCGAAATTGCTTTGTTAAGCGATGAAGCGATACGTTTTGCATTGGATACATTCTGGACCGAAAGGGTGATTGGTACAATTTGAAAACCAACACCCAGCACATATTGGAGAAACGGTATCATGACTTCTGCGGAATGTTCGTGGCGATGGGCCGCTTCGGATCGTTCGAATTTTAATGCATCGATCAGTTCCTGGTCGAGTTTAACAATACCCTGAGGTGTTTCCCAGGCATCATTCTCATCAATGGCAATTTCGGGTCCATAACCGGTATGATTCGGGTTAATGATGATGATGCTGTCAATTTTTTTTGGAAGTTTCTTCAAAATCTCAAATACGTGAATGGCCTGGTAACCGGAATAAACAAAGCCCGCATGTGGTACAATGGCCCCGATTAATTTTTCGCTCGAGAGTTGATAATTGATCTGTTTCTGTTCGGATAACAGAATAGATTCGTATAGTTTAACAATGTCTTTTTTATGAGCAGGGTAAAACCTGCCCGAATGTGCCGGTTTCCTGATTTTCATAAGGTCGTGTAATTAAGGATTTGATGTCCGCAACGGATGCAATTTCCATTTTTATCAAGATTTTCAACCATCGTTTGATAAGCTAAACGTGAAATAAGCAGGCTGTTACAATTTGGGCAATGTGTGTTTTGAACTTTATGGTTTCGGGTGTTGCCTATATAAACGTAATTTAATTTTTTGGAGGCGATTTCGTAAAGCTTTTCCAGTTTTGATTCGGGGGTTGGCAGGTTCTTTATTTTAAACATGGGGAAATAACGTGAGATGTGAAGCACGGTATCCGCTCCGCAATGATCCGAAATCCAGTTCACCATTTCCGAGAATTTTTCCTCTTCATCATTTAAACCTGTAATAACCAGGTTGGTAAGCTCAAGATGTTTGCCTGAAGCCTTAATTTGTTTGATAGATTGCAAAACCGGATCCAAAGAAGCAGCGGTCAGATTTTTATAAAATGTTTCGGTAAACCCTTTCAAATCAATGCTGAAGGCATCAATATACGAGATCAGCCGGGCCAATGGTTCAGTATTAATAAAAGCATTGCTGACCAGTACATTTTTAAGGCCATGCTGTTTGGCCAGTTTTGCGGTTTCAAGCACAAATTCATACCAGATAATGGGCTCGTTGTAGGTATAGGCAAGCCCGATATTTGGTTTATGTTGCAGGGCCATCTGTACTATTTCTTCGGAAGTATAGCTTTTCAAAAAAGCAAAGTCATTTACCGATGTTTGTGAAATTTCGTAATTCTGACAAAATTTACATTTTAAATTACAGCCAACACTACCGATGCTTAAAATGGGTTGGCCGGGATAAAAATGATAAAGTGGTTTCTTTTCGATGGGATCAAGGGAAATGGCACTCAGTTTCTCATAATTTTCGGAGAACAAATCGCCACCCAAATTTTTCCGAACCTGGCAAACTCCTGATTTCCCATCATCAATCAGGCAATGATGGGGGCACAGGAGGCATTTTACTTTTTTCTGCCCGGTTTTTTCGAAAAAAACAGCTTTTTTCATTTTAATCAGACCTTAGATTATTAGATTTTAGACTTTAGATTCGTAATTCGTAATTCGTAATTCGTAATTCATAATTCGTAATTCGTAATTCGTAATTCGTAATTCATAATTCGTAATTCAATAATCAATTTACTTCGTTTCTTCTTTGATGTCTGAAATCCAGTGCGTCATCTGTATGGGTTCAAATCCCATCATCTGTTTTATCAAGTCATCGATCCGGTCACTCACTTTTAAATTATCCCGGTGTTCCTTGCGCACAAAACCGTCCTGAACCGCCCGATCCAGAAAAAGCAACAAATGATCAAAGTAACCATCAATATTTAAGATGCCGATGGGTTTGTCGTGAATGCGCAACTGTGTCATGGTTATCATTTCAAACAACTCATCGAGGGTTCCCATCCCGCCCGGAAAAGCGATAAAGGCATCAGATAATTCGGCCAGTAAAATTTTCCGGTCCTGCATGGTATTCACAATATGTTGTTTTGTTAATCCATTATGGGCAACTTCAATATCGACCAAAAACTGCGGAATGGCTCCAACTACTTTTCCACCATTCTTAAGCATGGTGTCAGCCAGTATTTTCATGATCCCTACATTGGAACCGCCATAAGTAAGTTCAATATCATTTGCACAGAAATATTCGGCCAGCTTTTTGGCCGCTTCTTTATAAATTATCCGGTTCCCCATCGATGAACCACAAAATACGCTCACACTTTTCATATATCTTTTTTCTTATTTTTGTAAAACCAAAGTTAATAAAATGCCCATGAAATCACTATATCCGTTAAAATTTAATCCCATCTTCAAAGATAAGATATGGGGAGGCCAGAAAATTAAAAGCGTGATGGGAATGGACTTTCAACCCTTGATTAATTGCGGGGAAGCCTGGGTACTGTCAGGTGTGGAAAATGAAGAAAGTATTGTTACCAACGGCTTTTTGGCCGAAAATGAACTGAACGAACTGCTTGAGGTTTATATGGAAGATTTGGTGGGTGAAAAAAATTATGAGAAGTATGGAAATCAATTTCCGATCCTCGTAAAAATAATTGATACCAACGATTGGTTGTCCATTCAGGTGCATCCCGATGACGAGCTGGCTGCCAAAAGAGGCATTGGCAGCGGGAAAACTGAGATGTGGTACATTCTTGATGCCGAAAAGGATGCCGAAATTATCCTCGGTTTTAAAAAGGAAATTCAACGAAATAAATACCAGGAACTACTCGACCGGAAAGAACTTAAATCGGTATTGAATACTGAAAAAGTGAATGCCGGTGATGCATATTATGTGCCTGCCGGCAGGGTACATGCCCTCGGGCCCGGGATGCTGCTGGCAGAGATTCAGCAAACCTCCGATACCACCTACCGGATTTACGATTGGGACCGGATTGCGGTTGACGGCACTCTGCGCGAACTGCACATCGATGAAGCTTTGGATGCCATTGATTTTAAGGTTCATAAAGAATATAAAACCAATTATGTGGCAGAGAAAAACAAAACTTCTACTGTGGTAAGCAGCCCGTATTTCACAACCAATGTGATGGAACTTGATGTGGCATTAACAAAGGATTATGTGGCACTCGATTCCTTTGTTATTTATTTATGTGTTGAAGGAAGTTATGCTTTGCTTTATGGCGATGAAAAAATCATTGCGCAAAAAGGGGAGGTGGTTTTGATTCCGGCCATCATGAACGAAGTAAAAATTATTCCGGCACCTTATGCAAAAATTTTGGAAGTTTATATTGCCTGATTTTGTCAGCCCAATTTTACACCCAGGTATTTCTTCGAAATTTGCCTGCTGGGTATCCAGGCCGCAATCAGGCCGATGATGCTTACCGTAAGGAAAACATATACAAAATCGGCCCATTGCATCACCACCGGATATGTATTTACCACAAAAGCACCTTCGGCATCGCCTAATCGAATAATCCCGAATTGCATTTGAACAATGCATACCAGGCTCCCTAATACCAAGCCGCCAATGGCACCAATCAAAGAAATGAGGCTTCCTTCAAGTAGAAATATTTTACGGATCAAGAGGTTGCTGGCTCCCATGCTTCTTAGAATTGCGATGTCTTTTTTCTTGTCAAGAATGAGCATGCTCAGCGAACCAATCACATTGAAAGTGGCGATCAGTAATATAAAAGTCAAAATCAGGAAAATGGCCCATTTTTCGGATTTCATGATTTTATACAATAACTCCTGCTGTTCGAAACGGTTTTTAACCAGATATTGTTCCCCGGCGATCTCTTTGATTTTTTGTTGAATTTCTTTCAGCTTTGTACCCGGAACCAGCCCAATTTCGAAATGACTGACCTCATCATCATAATCAACCAATTCTTGAACGAAACTAAAAGGAGCCAAAATGTATTTAGAATCAAAACTCTGTTCCACCTGAAAAACACCTGAAACAAAAATGTTTGCCTGGCTGAAATCCTGTTCGGGATTTAGGTTAAAGCCCCTGGTTTTTCGGGGGGCAAGTATGCGGATGGATGGATCAGGAAGTCGTAAGCTAAAATCAAGGTAGTAGGCCACACCGGAGCCAAGTATGGCATAATTTATACCATTTTCAGTGAGTTTGTAACTACCGTCGACGATGCAGGAATCCAGCCCTGACATTAACGCAAATTGATCATCGACGCCTTTTATGTATCCGATATGTTGTTTTTCCCCGTTTTGAATGATCACATTTTCTTCGATTACTTGCATAAAATTTGCAACTCCATCCAGTTTTTTGATTTCTTCTGCCGGGAATTGTGAAAGCCGGATTGTTTTTCCTGTTGCCGGGCTGATAACAAGTTCGGGATTATAGTTATTGAAAAGGGAAATCACCAATTCTTCAAAGCCATTAAAAACGGATAGAACAATTATCAGGGCCATCGTACCGATGGTGATTCCGGCTACAGAAATCCCGGAAATGATATTGATTATGTGGTGGGATTTCTTGGAGATCAGATACCGTTTGGCGATGTAGAATGAGAATTTCAAGGACTATTGTTTTAGCAAATTTTCAATATTTTCGATATAATCGAGCGAATCATCAATAAAAAATTGAAGCTCTGGAACAACCCGCAACTGGTTTTTGACCCGCATGGCCAGTTTATGCCTGGTTTCTTTGGCGTGATCCTTCACTTTTTCAAGAATTATTTTATTTTCCGAACCGGGCAGGAAAATGCTGATGAAAATTTTTGCGTATGAAAGATCGGGGCTCACATTAACTTTGGTAACGGTAATCATGGCTCCGTCGTAAAGGGTCCGGCTGTCGTATTGTAGTATTTCGCCCAAGTCTTTTTGAAGCAATTTTGAAATTCGATGTTGTCGTTTTGATTCCATATGATAAATATACGATTATTCAGCAAAAATACACAATAAGAGCGCTGTCATGAAATACCAATCTGATTATATTTCATGGGGGTAACAGAAATAAATGAAGAATTTAAATAGAATTTGTAAATTCAATATTTTTAGAGCCAACGCATAAGAAATTAATTTCATAAGTTTGTGAAGCCTAATTTTAAAACAAATTAAAAGCATCGGATGAAAAATCTGTGGAAGATATTAAAATATGTAATTCCTTATTGGGGGTATTCACTTTTAAATATTGTATTCAATATTTTCTCGATTTTGTTTTCGCTCGCATCAATCGCACTATTCATTCCCGTGCTGAATATATTATTCAAAACTTCTGAGCCTGAAATCCAAAACCTTGAACCTGTAACCTTTAGTTTGAAGCAACTGAGTGAATATACCGAATACATTAAGGAGTCGTTTTATCAACATATTAATCAATTGATTGTGGCAGAAGGGGAAATGCAGGTGCTGCTATATGTTTGTATTGCGGTAGTGAGCCTTTATTTTCTGCGGAATTTATTCAGGTACCTGGCCTTGTTTTACCTGGCACCCATCCGCAATGGAGTGGTCAGGGATTTACGTAATGATCTTTATCGTAAGGTGTTGATTCTTCCGCTATCTTATTATAGCGAACAAAAAAAGGGAGACATCATTGCACGTATGACCTCCGATGTTCAGGAAATTGAATGGTCGATTATGAGTTCGCTCGAAATGATGTTCCGCGATCCGATCAATGTTCTGGCCTATTTAATTGCATTGCTTGTGATCAATACCCCACTCACATTATTTGTACTTGTGTTGTTCCCGATCAGCGGTTTTCTAATCGGAAGAATTGGTAAGAGTTTAAAAAGATCATCAGATCGGGGGCAGAAGCAACTGGGCCTTCTTTTGTCGATTATTGAGGAAACCATTTCGGGCCTAAGGATTATTAAAGCTTTTAATGCCATTAACCTAACAGATAATAATTTCAGGGCCTCAAATCAGCACTATACCAAAACAATGATCAAGCTTTATCGAAAGCGCGATCTGGCATCACCCATCAGCGAATTTTTATCTGCCACGGTGCTGGTTATTGTATTATGGTTCGGAGGGCAATTGGTACTGAACCCGGAAACCAATCTCGATGCAGCCATGTTTATCACTTATTTGATCATTTTTTCACAATTGATCCCACCGGTAAAATCCATGACAACAGCACTCTATAACATACAAAAAGGAGCTGCTTCGGTTGAACGTATTCATGAAGTTTTCGATGCGGAAGAAGTGATAGAGGAAGCAAAAAATCCGCTATCAATGAATGAATTTACATCATCGATAGAATACAAAAATGTAAGTTTTTCGTATGATAAGGACGAAGTATTGAAAAATATTTCGCTGAAAATAGAAAAAGGTAAAACAATCGCACTGGTTGGCCCGTCTGGAGGGGGAAAATCAACTTTTGTCGACTTATTGCCCCGTTTTTACGATTGCACCAAAGGGGAAATTTTGATCGACGGAGTAGCCATCAAGGATATTAAAATCAATGATGTCAGGGGTGTAATGGGAATTGTTTCTCAGGAAACCATTTTATTCAATGACACGGTAATGGGCAATATTACCATGGGAATGGAAAATGTGACTGAAAAGGATGTGATTGCCGCTGCCAAAGTAGCCAATGCCCATGAGTTTATTTCCGGACTGGCACACGACTATCACACCAATATCGGTGATCGCGGGATCAAGTTATCGGGCGGACAAAGGCAGCGCATCAGCATCGCGAGGGCCGTCCTGAAAAATCCACCCATTCTGATTCTGGATGAAGCTACTTCGGCCCTGGATACCGAGTCCGAAAAACTGGTTCAGGATGCATTGGTTAAACTTATGAAGAACCGTACTTCCATCGTTATTGCCCACCGTTTATCAACCATACAACATGCCGATGAAATAATTGTGATCAGCAAAGGTGAAATTGTGGAAAGGGGAAAACACAACGAATTGCTTGCAAAAAACGGGGCTTATAAAAAACTGTACGACCTTCAGTCATTTGCCTGAGCGGGAGAATATTAACATTTTTTATAAAAGCATGCCTGCTATTGATAAAAATACTATTTAATTTTGTCTTTCTTAAATATACCGGATGAATCATCAAAAGGAAAAAATTAAAAAATTAGCTTCCGATTATCTTGAAGAAATAATTGCAATTCGCAGGCGTATTCATACCAATCCGGAATTATCAAACCAGGAGTATAAAACGGCGGCACTGGTCGCCGAAACGCTTACAAAAGATGGCATTGAAATTCAAAGCGGGATTTGCGAAACAGGGTTGGTGGGTTTAATTAAAGGTAAAAACCCGGAGTCGAAAGTCATTGCTTTAAGGGCCGATATGGATGCCTTACCAATAGAAGAGCAAAATGACATTCCGTATAAATCGCTTAATAAAGGGGTGATGCATGCCTGTGGCCACGATGTTCATACTTCTTCACTGATTGGAACGGCCAAAATTTTAAATTCACTGAAAGATGAATTTGAAGGAAGCATTAAGCTGATTTTTCAACCTGCCGAAGAAAAAATTCCGGGAGGGGCCAAACCCATGATCGAAGCTGGGGTTCTGCAAAATCCCAAACCGGAGTTTATGTTCGGACAGCATGTTTATCCCGATCTCGAAGCCGGGAAAATAGGCATCAGGGCAGGAAAATACATGGCATCATCTGATGAAATTAATATGACGGTGAAAGGAAAAGGCGGTCACGGGGCCATGCCATATGCACTGGTTGATCCGGTCCTGATTGCTTCTCAGATTGTGGTGTCATTGCAACAAATTGTCAGCCGGAATGCCCATTTCAACATTCCCACTATTTTATCAATAGGGCGTTTTATTGCCGACGGGGCCTACAATGTAATTCCGAATGAGGTCACGCTCAAAGGAACTTTTCGAACTTTTGATGAAGAATGGAGGGCCATTGCCCATCAAAAAATTGAAAAAATGGCCAAATCAATAGCCAAAGCTTCAGGTGGCGATTGTGAGGTATTTATCGATAAGGGTTATCCTTTTTTAGTGAATGATGAAGCACTCGTTAAAAGAAGTTTTGCTTATGCAAAAGAATATTTGGGAGAAGAAAACGTTGTAGAATTGGATTTGAGAATGACCGCCGAAGATTTTGCTTATTTTGCCCTGGAGGTGCCTTCTTGTTTTTATCGTTTGGGTGTTAAAAATGATCGTTTGGGGATCAACTCAAATTTGCATACATCAAACTTTAATGTGGACGAATCGAGCCTCGAAACCGGAATGGGTATCATGGCCTGGTTTGCATTAAACGAATTAAAATCATTATAATATTTTATTGAAATTTATTGCAGTATTTTTTAAATTTAACACTGTCGCAAAATGAAGAAATTTATTTTATCAATAGTTATCCTGATCAGCCTTTCATTATCAGTAAATGCACAAAATTATCAAACAGGAATAGGTATCAGGGGTGGATTGTCGAACGGGATTACCATCAAACATTTTATAAATTCGTTCAATGCCCTTGAGGGAATTGTTGCTGCCCGTTGGGGAGGTGTTCTGATCACAGGATTGTTCGAGTTTGATAACGAATTTTATAATGCATCGGGATTAACCTGGTATTATGGTGTTGGCGGCCATGTGGGGATTTGGGATGTGCCCCGGCATGCTGATTGGTGGGTGGAAGGCGAAGTAACTTCACCCGTGATCGGAGCAGATGGAATCATTGGGGTCGAATATACATTCCCTGGGTTTCCAATCAGTATTTCGCTCGACTGGAAACCGGCACTGAACCTGATCGGATATACCGGGGCATGGGCCGATTCGGGCGCCTTCTCGATCAGATATGTGTTTTAAAAGTATAAAATAATAAGTATAAAGTTTAAGTGGAACGATGAAAGTAAAAGGTGAAGAATACCGCACCATCTGGATGGAGGGAACTACGGTTTATATGATTGAGCAGAACCTGCTTCCATTTGAATTTAAAATTCATGAGGCCACTACCTATTTTGAAACCTGCTTTGCAATCACTACCATGATTGTAAGGGGAGCAGGTGCATTAGGTGCCGCAGCCGGTTTTGCAATGGCCCAGGCATTTATGCACGCACCGGTTGATGGTTATTGGGATTTTGTAATGCAGGCCAAAGATGAAATTGAAGCCACGCGCCCTACGGCCTACAATTTATTCTATGCTGTTAACAGGGTATTCAAGGCCGGAAAAAATTCTGCCGAAGATGCAGTAAAGGAGGCACAACTGATCGCAGAAGAAGATGCCAGAGATTCACGTCAGATTGGTAAATTCGGGGCAGAATTATTCGGCGATGAAGTACGCGTGCTTACACATTGCAATGCAGGATGGCTGGCCTTTGTAAATTATGGAACTGCGCTTTCGCCCATTTATATGGCCAATAAGGAGGGGAAAAAAGTGTTTGTATATGTGGATGAGACCCGACCACGAAACCAGGGTGCAAAACTTACAGCCTGGGAACTTCAAAACGAAAAAATTGAACATGTCATTATCCCCGACAATGCCGGAGCCTATTTCATGAAACGAAAACTGGTCGATTTTGTAATTGTCGGTGCCGACCGCATTGCCCGCAATGGCGATGTTGCCAATAAAATAGGAACCCTCGAAAAGGCCATTGTGGCCAAAGAATACGGCGTTCCATTTTACGTTGCAGCCCCAACTTCAACCTTCGATTTAGATTGCAAGCATGGCATGGAAATTAAACTTGAATTGCGCAGCGAAGATGAAGTTTTGTATCAAACAGGAGTTGATGCAAATGGAAATGTGAGCCGTATTATGGTATCTGCTCCCGGTTCACATGCCGAAAATCCGGCCTTTGATGTAACTCCTGCAAAATATATTACCGGATTTATCACCGAAAAAGGGATCATTAAACCTTATGTGCAATCCATTAAGAAAATTTGTAAGAATGAACCACCGATAAAACCGGTTAAAATATAGAATGGTTCTAAATAAATTGTAATTTTGGCGAATGAAGAAATCGCCTGTTTTCACATATCAGATTACTGACTGGCTTCCCACAACACTCGAAGAAGTGAAACGCCGGGGCTGGGATCAACTGGATGTGATCCTGTTCTCAGGTGATGCCTATGTTGATCATCCTTCTTTTGGCCATGCCGTAATTGGAAGAATCATCGAACAGGCAGGATATAAAATTGCCATTGTACCCCAACCCAATTGGCGCGACGATCTGCGTGATTTTAAAAAACTGGGAAAACCCCGCTTGTTTTTTGGCGTTACTGCCGGATGCATGGATTCGATGGTGAATCATTATACCGCCAATAAGCGACTGCGTTCCAATGATGCCTACACCCCGGATGGCAAAGCCGGTTTCAGGCCCGATTATGCAACAATGGTTTATTCAAAAATTCTTAAAGAGATTTATCCTGAAATCCCCGTAATTATTGGTGGAGTGGAAGCTTCGCTGCGCCGTGTAACTCATTATGACTATTGGTCCGATCAATTGAAACCGACCATTTTGGAGGAAAGCAAAGCTGATTTACTGGTGTATGGAATGGGGGAGCAGGCACTGAAAGAAATTTTGCATAAAGTGGATCAGGGTTTGGATGTAAATGATTTGAAAGAAATACCACAAACCGCTTTTTTAATTGATCAGCATGAAGAATTGCCGGAGTCTGAAATTTCAACGATTGAAATCAGTTCGCACCAGGAATGCCTGAAAGATAAAAAAGCCTATGCTTCTAATTTTAAGATCATTGAAACGGAATCGAATAAAGTAAAAGCCAGAAGAATAATACAAGGGGTCGGTAAAAAAGTTTTGGTCGTAAATCCGCCATTTCCGGTTATGACCGAACAGGAAATTGATGCATCCTTTGATTTACCTTACACCCGATTGCCTCATCCAAAGTATAAAAAGCGCGGACCAATTCCTGCTTATGAAATGATCCGCCATTCGATTAATATGCACCGTGGTTGTTTTGGCGGATGCAGCTTTTGTACCATCTCGGCCCATCAGGGAAAATTTGTGGCAAGCCGTTCCGAAAAATCAATTTTGAAAGAAGTGGACGCTGTAACACAGATGCCTGATTTTAAAGGCTATATCAGCGATTTGGGAGGGCCCTCTGCCAATATGTACAAAATGAAAGGCATCCATCAGGGTATTTGTGACAGTTGTCTGCGTGCAAGCTGTATTTTCCCTAAAATATGTTCCAACCTCGATACCAATCATAAACCCATGACGGATATTTACCGCAAAGCTGCGGATCATCCCAGTGTTAAAAAGGCATTTGTGGGCAGTGGTATCCGTTATGATATGCTGGTTGACCGGCCCGCAGCAGAAACTGAAAAAAACGGTTATAATGAATATATCAGCCACCTGGTAAAAAATAATGTATCGGGCCGTTTGAAAGTCGCACCAGAACATACTTCCGAGCCAGTGCTTAAGCAAATGCGCAAACCTTCTTTTTCGCATTTTTATACCTTTAAAAAATTGTTCGACCGGGCCAATCAAAAAGCCGGACTGAACCAGCAATTGATCCCATATTTTATTTCCAGCCATCCTGCCAGTACCAATCAGGAAATGGCTGAGTTGGCTGCTGAAACGAAGCAGTTGGGATTCCGGCTGGAACAGGTGCAGGATTTTACCCCAACCCCCATGACCCTCGCTACGGTTATTTATTATTCGGGCATCGACCCATACACCATGAAAGAAGTTTACACCGCCCGTACCAAAGATGAAAAGCTGAACCAACGAAAATTTTTCTTCTGGTATAAACGCGAAAACTGGAACTGGATCAGGAATGCACTGAGCAAAATGAATCGTCTGGATTTAGCAGATAAGCTTTTATCAAACAAGAAATGAATTTCCGGAAAGCATCTCCCTTTAAATAGTTGGTCATAATATTTTCATCGGATGTCGATAAGATTTCCCGAACCGAAATCATAATTCAATTTTTAATAACTTTGAGTTCAATATTACGCAATCATGAAGATAGCCATTGTCGGATTTGGTGCAGCAGCCATTGGTTTTATCGAACAACTTAAAACAAAGCATGTTGAAATCCATGTATTTGAAAAAAGCAAGGATGTCTATTCTTCAAGTATTTCGGGTATACGGGCAGACGGGAAACTGTTTGTTTCCAAAGAGATGGGCGGCGACCTGGAAGTTGATACCGTGCTTCAAAAACAACTGGTTGATTTCTGGATCAGCAAAACCCAAAAAAACGGGGTGGAAACCGGGCAGTCTTTTTCCGATCCGGATTATTACAAAGCTTTTTACAGCAAGGGATTTTTACCCATACATTCTGACTTTTATCACCTTGGAACCGACCAGTTAAAGGAAGTTCTGTATGAAATTTTCGAAGATTATAAAGCCGCAAAAAACATACATTTTCATTTTAATTATGAAGTAAAATCAATTGAGATAAACTCAAATTCAGTAAAAATCAATAATGAGCTCGAATTCAAAAAGGTCGTTATAGCCGTAGGAAGAAGTGGACATAAGCTGATCAAACAAATTATTGCTACTTATCCTGAATTGGTTTTAGATAATACCAAGGTTGACCTGGGAATTCGTTTTGAAGTGCCCGATCATATTGTGGAAGATTTGAATCGCGAAATGTATGAGTTCAAGGTAAAGTTTAAAAGCAAAACGGGCTATATGGTCCGTACGTTTTGTAACAATCCTTCCGGCTATGTGGTTACTGAAAATTATGGCGATTTTAAAACGGTAAATGGCCATTCAAAACTGAAGGAAAAAAGTAAGAACACCAACTTTGCCATTCTGACCACGGTGCAGCTTACCGAACCTTTTAATGATCCGATCGGTTACGGATCGCATATTGCACGACTAACGAATATTCTTGCTGGAGAAAAGGTGATCCTTCAAACCTACAGCCATTTTGTGGATTCGAAGCGGACTAAAAATCTGTACCGTGTGGTTCCAACCCTGTCGCCGAAGCATTATATATTGGGCGATATCAACCTGGCTTATCCGCGCCGACTGATCGAAAGCATTATCGATTTTATTGAAAATCTGAATGAAGTCGTCCCCGGAATCTCAAACCCGGATAACCTGGTTTATGCACCCGAAATAAAATTTTACTCGAATACACTGAACAACAACAAATTCGGCAATTTAAAATTTATTGGCGATTGTTCAGGTTATACCCGTTCTATTATTTATGCCACTGCGCACGGCCATCTGATGGCTCAAGAAATATTAAATCAATAAATCAAAATAATTAAAACCAAAAAAAATGAAAACAATTCACTTTAGAAAATTCAAAGTGATTCCGATAATGATTGCCATTGTGGGATTGCTTATGGCCTGGCCGGCAACGGCACAACGAAACAGGGGTAATGCACCGGCTACTGCATCAAAAGATGAAATCAAGTCTGGAGATGTTTCGGGATTAAAGTTCAGAAGCATCGGGCCTGCCTTTACTTCGGGCCGTATTGCTGATTTTGCAGTAAACCCTGCTAATCACAGCGAATACTATGTTGCCACAGCCAGTGGCCATGTTTGGAAGACAGAGAATAACGGAACAACTTTCGATCCTGTTTTCGACCGTCAAAAATCATATTCTATTGGGGTAGTTACCATGGATCCCAACAATCATAATGTGGTTTGGGTTGGAACTGGCGAAAACAATCACCAGCGTGTACTTGGATACGGAGACGGTGTTTACAAAACACTCGACGGAGGAAGAAGCTGGAAACAAATGGGCTTGAAAGATTCAAGGCAGATTGGTGGAATCGTTGTAAATCCGAAAAACTCAGATATCGTTTTCGTTGCTGCCGAAGGATCTGTTTGGGGTCCGGGTGGCGACCGGGGTTTGTATAAAACGACGGATGGTGGCGAAAGCTGGAAAAAAGTTCTGGAAATATCTGAAAATACAGGGGTAAATAATATTATCATGGATCCAAGGGATCCCAATCTGTTGTATGCAACATCTGAGCAGCGTCGCCGACATGTATTTACAAAAATTGGAGGAGGACCCGAATCAGCCATTTACAAATCAACAGACGGTGGTGAGAACTGGAGGAAGTTGACTTCCGGACTACCTCGTGGAGATGTTGGCGGAATGGGAATTGCGCTATCTCCTGCAAATCCGGATGTGATCTATGCCATTATTGAAGCTGAGGGTACTTCCGGCGGATTTTTCCGTTCAGAAAACAGGGGTGAATCCTGGTCGAAAATGAGCAGTTATACATCAAGCGGCCAGTATTATAACGAAATTTTTTGTGATCCGATCGATGTAGATAAAGTATATTCAACCGAAACAAGAACCAAAGTTACCCTTGATGGTGGCAGAACATGGAACAATGTTTCAAATAATGGAGGCCGTCATGTGGACGACCATGCCATGTGGATTGATCCTGCCGATACCAAACATTTTATGATAGGTGGTGATGGCGGTGTTTATGAAACTTTTGATGATGCCAACACCTGGATTTTTAAATCAAATCTCCCGGTTACCCAGTTTTACAGGGTGGCCACAGATGATACCTATCCTTTTTATTGGGTGTATGGTGGAACCCAGGACAATAACAGTTTTGGTGGGCCTTCTCAAAATACAAGCCGCCAGGGTGTTACACAGGATGAATGGGTTGTAACCCAGGGTGGCGATGGTTTCTGGCAAGCTGTTGAACCCGGAAATCCGGATATAGTTTATTCCGAATCACAATATGGAAATATTGGGCGTTTTGATAAAAAAAGTGGTGAATCGATAGATGTAAGGCCGGCCCCAAAAGCAGGTGAAGAAACCTATAAATGGAACTGGAACACGCCATTTTTCATCAGCTCACATTCACCAACCCGTTTGTATATGACTGCGAATAAGGTTTTCAGAAGCGACGACAGGGGAAGTACCTGGAAAGTAATCAGCGATGATATTACTTCAAAAACCGACCGAAACACCTGGCCGGTAATGGATCATTACTGGAGCATCGATGCGGTAGTAAAAGACGTTTCTACTTCATTGTACGGAATGGGCGTGTCACTTGCCGAATCTGAAGTTCAGGAGGATTTGATCTATGTTGGAACCGATGACGGTGTAATCTCTGTTTCCGAACAGGATGGCAATGGATGGTTCCAGATCAGGAATTTCCCGGGCGTACCGGAATATACTTATGTTAGTGATATCATGCCTTCAAAATTTGATGCTAATGTGGTTTTTGCCACCTTCGATAATATCAAAAGGGACGATTTTAAACCTTATGTATTAAAAAGTACTGACAAAGGTAGAACTTGGAAATCAATTGCATCTAATTTACCTGAAGATGAAACTGTTCATACTATTGAGCAGGATTATGTAAATCCGGATTTACTTTTTGTAGGTACGGAATTCAGTTGTTATTTTTCAGTTAACGGCGGAGAAAGCTGGACAAAATTAGCCTCTGGTTTGCCTTCAATTCCTGTAAAAGATATCAAAATCCAGAAAAGAGAAAATGACCTGGTATTGGCCACTTTTGGCAGGGGCTTCTATATTCTTGATGATTTTACACCACTGCGCGAACTCAGCACTGATTTGTTGAAAAAGGATGCTCATATCTTCCCGATTAAGGATGCCTTAATGTATATGCAGACCAGTAATAAAAATGTTGGTCAGGGATCTAATGTTTATGTAGCCGAAAACCCAGATTACGGAGCTACATTTACTTATTATCTGAAAGAGGTACCGCAGACTTTGAAACAAATTCGTTCAGAGAAAGAAAGTAAACTCTTCAAAGATAAAAAGCCAATCCCAATGCCAACAATGGATGAACTCAGGGCAGAAGAAAATGAAATTCCGGCTTATCTTGTTTTTACCATTAGAGATAAAGACGGCAATATTGTACGTACCATTAATCAACGTCCGGGAAAAGGAATAAACAGACTGAACTGGGATCTTCGTTATGCAGCATTTTCTGCCATCCGATTGAGTGGCGATAAATTTACACCGGTTTCTGCTGGGGGCGGAAGATCTCGTTACTTTGGCGGAATCGGAATCCCGGCAATGCCTGGCAAATACACGGTATCTATTGATATGGTTGCGAAGGGAGAAGTTAGTAAACTGGCCGGAGATGTTGAATTTACGGTTAAAAAGCTGGATAATACAACTTTAAAAGGGAATCAAGGCGAATTAATGGCATTCCAGCATGAGGTTTCTAAACTATCAAATATAGCAAATGGAACAGAATCGATCGCCAATGAATTAATGACCAGGGTTCAATATGTGAAACAAGCGGTCAATAATATTCCTGAAATTCCTTATGAATTAATGGTGAAAGCATCGGCTCTTGAAAAAGAACTGGATGATATCCTTTGGAGGTTCAACGGTCAACAGCCAAAAGCAAGCCAGGAAGAAAACTGGCCGGCACCACCTTCTATCAATGAATATTTGGGAGTTGCGGCTTATGGCACCTTCAGGTCAACTTCGGGCCCGACAGAGACAATGAAGGAACAAATGAAACTTGCCGAAGAGGCACTTAAACCTGTTTACGACAGAATTAAAACAATGCTTGAAGTAGATATTGTAAAACTTGAGGCAGAATTGAATAAATACAATGTTCCTTTTATTCCTGGCCGACTGCCGGAATGGGGGAAATAAGTTTTATGATCATTAAATTGAAAGGAGATGGCCAATCATGGCCATCTCCTTTTTTTATAAAATGTCATTGGAATAAAGCATTCTACAGGCAGGATGCCATCAGAATCGGGGTGTCCCCCGGAAATTATATCAGAATAGCTTTGGTAAGCAATACAAATTCGTCGACGGTCAATTGTTCTGCACGTTGGGTCAATAATTTGGCAATTTCAGGATCGTCAATAAATGTAAATACTTTTAAGGCATTTCTCAGGGTTTTTCGCCTTTGATTAAAAGCAGTCTTGACCACTGCTCTAAAGAGGCTTTCATCACAATCGAGCGATAAAATATCGTTTCTTTTTAAGCGGATAACTGCAGATTTAACTTTTGGAGGCGGGAAAAAAACACCTTCTTTTACAGTAAAAAGGTATTCGATGTTGTAATATGCCTGAAGCAGCACACTTAATATTCCATAAGTTTTGCTCCCGGGTGGGGCGGCTATGCGTTCGGCCACTTCTTTCTGTATCATTCCAACAACTTCGAATGCCTGGTTTTTATAATCAAGTACTTTAAATAAAATCTGAGAAGAAATATTGTAAGGGAAATTGCCAATGATCCCAAATTTTTCATCGCCAAAAAGCAAGTTTAAATCATATTTTAAAAAATCGGCAAGAATTAGTTTTTGGGCTAATTCAGGATATTTAATATTTAGGTAATCTACAGATTCCCAGTCTGTTTCGATAAAACGTAAATTAAGCTTTTTGTCCTGCAACAAATATTGCGTAAGAATTCCTTTTCCCGAACCAATTTCAATAATGTTTTGTAAATCGCCGCTCAGGCTTTCAACAATTTTTTGGGCAATATGCTGATCCGTTAAGAAGTGCTGACCAAGAGCTTTTTTAGGTCGTACCATCTTATTTGATTAGGTCAAAACTGGTGTAGGCTTGCAAGGCTTTTGGAATTCTAATTCCTCCTTCAATTTGATTGTTTTCAAGCAAGGCTGCCACAATTCTTGGAAGCGCCAATGCACTGCCATTTAAAGTATGCGCCAGGTTTATCCTGCCTTCCTTGTCTTTATATCTCAATTGCAATCGGTTTGATTGAAAGCTTTCGAAGTTCGAAACAGAACTTACTTCGAGCCAGCGTTTTTGGGCGGCTGAAAAAACCTCGAAATCGTAAGTCAGGGCTGAAGTAAAACTCAGATCGCCACCGCAGAGTTTAACGATACGAAACGGCAGCTCCAGTTTCCGAAGTAAGGACGCTACATAATCTTTCATTTCTTCCAGTGTTTCATACGATTTATCGGGATGTTGTATCTGAACAATTTCAACCTTATCAAATTGATGCAGGCGGTTCAGCCCCCTCACATCTTTTCCGTATGATCCGGCTTCACGGCGAAAACAGTTAGAATAAGCAACATTTTTGATCGGGAAATCGCTTTCCTTTAAAATCACTTTCCGGTAAATATTTGTGATGGGAACCTCAGCGGTTGGAATCAAATAAAAATGATCTTCCCCGATATGATACATTTGTCCCTCTTTGTCAGGTAATTGCCCCGTTCCATAGGCGGAATCCTCGTTGACAAACAAAGGCGGCTGAAATTCAGTATAACCGGCATTGAGTGCTTCGTTTAAAAAGAAATTGATGAGGGCACGTTGCAATCGGGCACCTGCTCCTTTATAAAAAGGAAATCCGGCACCGGTAACTTTGCTACCCAGATCGAAATCGATGATGTCGTATTGTTTGGCAAGTTCCCAATGGGGCTTTGCATTATTGATCAAGGCTGGGATGTCGCCTTCCTGAAATAAAATTTCATTTTCTGCTTCAGATTTTCCAGGGGGCACAGAAGGGTGCGGAATATTGGGTATCTCGACAAGTTTTTCAGAAAGACGCAGTGAAATCGAGTTTAAATTATCGGAGAGTGTTTTTGATGATTGCTTCAGTTCGGCAGTCTTTTGTTTAAACTGATTTGCCTTTTCTGATTCACCATTTTTAAATAAGATTCCGATCTCCTTTGCCAGTTTATTGGCTTCGGCAAGCTGATCATCAAGTAATTTTTGGGTTGCCTTTCGCTGATCATCAATTTTTATGATTTCATCAATAATTTCTATTGCTTTAAAATTTTTGATGGCCAATAACCGAATTGCTTCCGTTTTATGCTCTTTTAAATAATTAATTTGCAACATCCGATTGATATTTTCTACAAAAGTAATGGAATCTGAAGATATTTATAAAAAAAAATCCCGATTGAAATCGGGATTTGAACAAGTTTTTGTTTTATGCCTTAGTTTTCAGATTGGGCAGTTTCCTCGAAAGGAACTATTGAAACATAGGATCTGTTGTTTCTCTTTTTTCTGAATTCAACGGTCCCATCAGCCAGTGCATATAAGGTATGGTCTTTTCCCATTCCTACATTTAAACCGGGGTTATGAACTGTGCCTCTTTGACGGATGATGATATTTCCGGCCTGTGCCAATTGACCGCCATATATTTTTACACCTAAACGTTTACTGTGGGATTCACGACCGTTGTTTGAACTACCGGCACCTTTTTTATGAGCCATAATTGTAAGTTTTTAAGGTTATTCTTTTTCTGTTTTCTTTGTTGATGCCTTGGCCTTTGCTGCTTTTGGAGCAGCGGCTTTTTTAGGGGCCGCTTTCTTTACCGTTTCTTTTTTGGCAGCAGTTGTTTTCGGAGCAGCTTTCTTAACTGTTTCTGTTTTAGCAGCGGTTGCTTTAGGGGCCTCCTTTTTAACGGTTTCCTTCTTTTCAGCAACAACTTTAGCAGCTTCTTCTTTTACGGGAGCTTCTTTAACTGCTTCTTTTTTCTCAGCGGGTGCACCTTTTTCAGCAATGGCTTCAATTTGAATTTTGCTAAAATACTGACGGTGTCCGTTGGCTTTTTGATAGCCTTTTCTTCTTTTTTTGTGAAAAACAGTTATTTTATCGCCTTTTTCATGAGAAATAATTTTAGCTGAAACGCTCGCACCTTTAATAAGGGGTGTTCCAACAATTATTTTCCCATCAACATCAAGCAACAATACGTCGCTGAAATTCACTTTTGAACCCTCTTCTCCTTCAAGGCGATGAACAAAGATTTCCTGATCTTTTTCAACCTTAAATTGCTGTCCGGCTATATCAACAATTGCGTACATTATAATTTTCTTTTAAAATTCCGTTATTTTTTGGAAGTGCAAAATTAGTAAAAATATTTTATGCACAAAGTATTTAGTAATAAATTTTTAAACGAAATCACTTTTTAAAACCCTTTACACTCAAATACTTCTTGTTTACCAAAAATACGCCGAGTAAAATTAAAAATATCCACAAGATATAAACCAATCCAAAATGTTCTCCATCAATAATGCCCCAAATAAAGGCTACAATTGGAATCAAATAAGTAACAGAAGAGGCAAAAACTGCCGTATTGATTTTTATCAGGTAATTAAAAAAGATAAGGGCAATGGCGGTCCCGATTATAGATAGTGTTGATACATAAGCCATCCCCATCCAAAAATCCGGATCATATTGGAATTGATCAATAAAAGGAGTGCTGATGAACAGGCAGATCAGAATTGGGAACCCAAGGATAAAAAATGAAAAAATGGTAACAGTGAATGAGTCAAGCTCACTAAGGTAGTATTTGATCAGATTTGCATTAAATGCATAGAAAATCGTTGCCAGAATAATAAATATTGCATAACCAAAATTGAGCTGAAAACTCTCATTTCCGGAAACGGAAATTAATCCAATGGCTCCACCCAGGCCGATCAGCACTCCTAAAATATTGAACCATTTTATTTTTAAATTGAAAAAAATAAGCCCGACGATTAAGGTAAACAAAGGAGTAAGCGAATTTAAAACCCCGGCAGTGGCACTGTCGATGCCTTCCTGAGCCATGGGGAACAAAAAAGCCGGGGCAGCACTGCCCAGACTTACAAAAAATAAAACCACCCAATGTTTTCTGTTCAGTTTTTTAATTCGTTTAAAGGCGAAAGGCACCAGAACCAAAAATGTGATCCCAATCCTCAGATAACCGATTTGCATGCTCGAAAAAACGGTTAATCCCTTCTTAATAAGGATGAAAGAACTACCCCAGGTTAGCATAAGCGCGAATAAGATAATCCAGGAAACCAGGTTGTTTTTCGTTATATTTTTCATTTTTTTGGAAAGCATAAAGATAGAACATAATTGATTTCTGAAAATACTTTTATTTTAAAGGAAATGATCAAAATGATATCTTTGCAGGGCTAAGAAAAAGGAATGATTTCAATTAATAATATCGGAATAAGTTTTTCAGGGAATGTGCTGTTTGAGAACATCAGTTTTTTGATCAATTCAAACGACCGTATTGGTTTGGTCGGGAAAAACGGTGCCGGAAAAACCACCATCCTGAAAATTATTGCAGGCAAACTCGCCAATGATTCAGGTGAGGTGGTTGCCCCGACGGGTATGACTTATGGCTATCTTCCGCAGGAGATGAAAATAGTAAGCACACGCTCGATATACGATGAAACACTTACTGCCTTTAGCGAAATTAAAACCATTGAAAAGAAGATAAAAACCCTTACCCAGGAAATAGAGCAGCGGACCGATTATGAAAGTCAGGATTATTTAAAATTGGTGGATGCGCTGGCCCACGAAAATGAAAAGTACCAGATTTTTGGAGGCGCCTCGGCACAGGCAGATGTGGAAAAAGTATTAAAAGGATTGGGTTTTGGGCAGCACGATTTGGGCAGGTCAATTTCTGAATTTAGCAATGGTTGGCAAATGCGCGTCGAACTGGCAAAAATACTGCTTCGTAAACCGGCCTGTCTCTTGCTCGATGAGCCGACAAACCACCTGGATATTGAATCCATTCAGTGGCTCGAAGATTATTTGATCAATTATCCCGGAGCCTTGGTACTGGTTTCGCACGATAGGGCTTTTCTCGATAATGTAACCAGGCGCACCATTGAAATTACACAGGGGAAAGTTTACGACTATAAAGCCTCTTATACCGAATATGTGAATTTGAGGGAGGAGAGACTGGATCAGCAAACCGCCACTTATAACAATCAACAGAAGCAAATTAAGCAGGTTGAAAGGTTTATCGAGCGTTTCAGGTATAAAAACACCAAATCGAAACAGGTTCAATCTAAAATAAAGCAATTGGATAAAATGGATAAGGTTGAAATCGAAGACATTGATAAGACGGCCATCCATTTTAAATTTCCACCTGCACCACCAGCGGGTAAAATTGTTGTTGAAGCTATTAAGCTTTCAAAATCCTACGGAGAAAAACTGGTGCTCGATCAAATTGATTTTATGGCATTGCGTGGAGAAAAAATTGCTTTTGTTGGCAAAAACGGTGAAGGGAAGACCACTTTTTCAAAGATTATTGCAAACGCCATTAATTATTCAGGTGAGTTGAAAATGGGATATAATGTTTCATTGGGATATTATGCGCAAAACCAATGGGAAATGCTGAATCCGGATTTAAGTGTTTTTGAAACGGTGGATGAAGTTGCCAAAGGTGAGGTCAGATCCCATTTGAAAAGTATTTTGGGCAGTTTTTTGTTTAGCGGCGAAGCCATCGATAAAAAAGTAAGAATGCTGTCTGGTGGCGAAAAATCAAGATTATCGTTGGCAAAACTGCTTTTATCCCCGGTTAATTTGTTGATTTTGGATGAGCCGACCAATCACCTGGATATGAGTTCGAAGGATATTTTGAAAAATGCCTTGTTAATGTATGAAGGTGCACTGATCATCGTTTCGCACGACCGGGATTTTTTGCAGGGATTGACAGAGCGAGTGATTGAGTTTAAAGACAGAAAAATCAAAGAATATCTGGGCGATATTTATTATTTTCTTGAAAAGAAAAAGCTTGAGCACCTCTCGCAACTGAACCTTGCATCCAGAAACACACCAAACACCGATTCGCAGGTTTCAGAAAATAAATTAAAGTATGAGCAAAGAAAGGAGCTGGATCGGGAATTAAGAAAAATTAATAACCAGATCGGCAAATGTGAATCCAGTATTGAACGTTACGAAAAAGAATTAAAAATCCTGGATGAAAAATTAAGGACTCCGGATCAGTTTCAGAAAGAGATCAATTCGGGGCTGATCTATAAACGATACGAAGAACTCAAAAAAGAAATCGAAACCGAGATGGGTAAGTGGGAAATTTTACAGCGTAAGAGTGAAAATATTTCCGATCAGATAAATGCCTGTCAGTAATCCCGTTTAATTAATTTATCGGCCAATAATTTTAGTTCATCTTTGCTTGCATCATCCACTTCTATTTTGGTTAAAAAATCAAGTGCGCTGTTATAGTATTTACGAATCTCATTCTGCACATGCTCATGCACCCTTAAGGTGGTGTAAACTTTTTTAATTTCGGCAACTTTCGATTTGTTATCGGGGTGATCGGGGATGAAATGCTGATTTAATATTTCCAGCGAGTGCCCTTTTGCAAGTTCAAAAGCTTTAATATACAAATAGGTTTTTTTGTTGCTAATAATATCGCCACCTGTTTGCTTCCCGAATTTTTCTTCATTTCCAAAAACATCCAGTAGATCATCCTGGAGTTGAAAGGCCATTCCGAGCTGTTCTCCAAATTGATAAATATGATCGATATTCTGCTTTGAAGTGTTGCCGATAATTGCACCAATTTTTAAACTGGTTCCCAGAAACACTGCGGTTTTAAGTTTGATCATTTGCAGATAATCCGGAATGGTAACTTTGGCCTGATTTTCATAGTTCATATCCAGTTGCTGGCCTTCACAAACTTCAATCGCTGTTTTGTTAAAAACGTCCAAAATTCTTGCGAGATAAGATTCATCGGTTTTGGTAATATATTTATATGCCAGTGCAAACATGGTATCACCCGATAAAATAGCAATGTTGCTGTCCCACTTTCGATAAACAGTTTCCTGACCTCGGCGGATGGGAGCATCATCCATGATATCATCATGCAGCAGGGTGAAATTATGAAAGATTTCGATCCCCATGGCCGGATTAATGATATCCTCATATTTGCCCTTGAAAATATCACAGGCCAGCATGGCCATTACCGGTCTGATTCGCTTTCCGCCCAGCGCTAGTGTATAGGAAATGGGGGCATATAGTTCGATCGGTTCGAATGCAAAATCCTGGTGATTTAAAAAAGTGTTGAATTGGTTTAAAAGCGATTCAAATTTTTGCATGATCCCGAGAAATTATCTTTTTAACAGATTCATTAAATAATTACCGTAACCACTTTTAAGCAATGGTTTTGCAAGCTCTTCCAATTGTTTTGCATCGATAAATTTACGACGATAGGCAACTTCTTCAATACACCCTACTTTCAAGCCCTGCCGGCTTTCGATAACTTCAACATATTGTCCGGCCTGAAGCAAAGACTCAAATGTTCCGGTATCGAGCCAGGCAGTTCCGCGGCTGATAATTCCAACCTTTAATTTGCCCTTGTTTAAATAATATTTGTTTACATCTGTAATTTCGTATTCGCCACGTGCACTCGGCTTAAGGTTTTTGGCAACCTCTACTACCGTATTATCATAAAAGTAAAGCCCGGGTACGGCATAGTTGGATTTAGGATTTTTTGGTTTTTCTTCGATGGAAAGGGCTTTTTGATTTTCGTCAAATTCGACCACACCATATCGTTCCGGATCGTTCACATGGTATGCAAAAACCACTCCGCCATCCGGGTCTTTGGCACTTTCCAATAACAGGTTTTGTATACCGCTGCCATAAAAAATATTATCGCCAAGGATGAGGCAAACACTATCATTTCCGATAAATTCTTCACCCAAAACAAAAGCTTGTGCCAATCCATTTGGGATTTTTTGCTCGACATAAGAAAATTTACATCCGAGTTGTGAGCCATCACCCAATAATTTTCTAAAATTGGGCAAATCTTCGGGGGTTGAAATGATCAGTATTTCATTGATGTTGGCCATCATGAGAATAGAAAGCGGATAATATACCATTGGTTTGTCATAAACCGGCATCAATTGCTTACTAACGGCTAAAGTAAGCGGGTGCAAACGGGTACCGGATCCCCCGGCCAGGATAATTCCTTTCATTTTATAGATATTAGATATAAGACATTAGATTTTAGATTCAACAATTCCATTAAAATCAACAGCTTATTTTTATATTTTATGATTAATTACAAACATAATAAGTTATTTATTAAGTGCTAATATATTCTAAATTCTTGTATCTAAGGTCTTGTATTTTTTTATGCTGAACCCCTTGTGTCAAGGTTTTCTATCTCAAGGTTATCAATTTCAATATCTTCTTCTTCATCCAATAAAATAATCAAAGGCTCCTTAAATGATTTAGTCGTAATAAATTTATCTAAAGTTAGTAAAAGAGAAGGCAAAATAAATAAATTGGAAAGCAAAGCTACCACTAATGTGAATGAAATAAGATAACCTAATGCTTCGGTGCCTCCAAAATTGGATAAAGTGAAAATGGCAAATCCAAAAAACAGGACTACGGATGAGTAAATCATGCTGTAGCCGGTTTCGCGCAATGCAGCAATGACTGATTCTTTTATGTTCCAGTTATTAATTTTCAATTGAAGCCTGTATCTTGATAAAAAGTGAATGGCATTATCAACCGATATTCCAAGGGCGATGCTAAAAATTAAAATAGTTGAAGGTTTTATTGAAATGGCAAAAAAGCCCATCATCCCGGCTGTCATCAGTTGCGGAATTAGGTTTGGGATCAGCGAAATACCAATCATCCTGCCCGAAGTAAACAAGAGGGCCATCAAGGCCGATATGATGATCAGTGCGAGTAATAAGCTGGTCATCAGGTTTTTAACCAGGTAATTTGTTCCTTTTAAAAAGACCACACTGGTTCCGGTTACGGTTACCTTATAACTGTCGGGTGGAAAAATCCGGTTAATTTCAGGCATGAGGGAATCCATGATTGCTTTAATTTCTTTGGTTCCGATATTGGCCATCTGAACGCTGACACGGGCCATCTGCAAATCCGTATCAACAAATGAATTAAGGACGGTTTTTTCGCCGGAGTCAACATTGGGTACATAGGAAAGTATAAAGTTTTTTTCCTGACTGTTGGGCAGGGCATACATCTTCTCATTGCCTTTATAAAATGCTTGTTTGGCGAATTTTACAACTTCAGTTAAGGATAAGGGTTTTGATAATTCGGGATAAGTTGCCAGCACTTGTTGCAATTCGTCAATCTTTTCGATGTTTGCCAAGCGCATCACTCCTTTTTTCTTCTTGGTATCAATGGTAATTTCGAGCGGCATCACCCCTTTGAAATGTTTTTCGAGAAACATCAAATCTTTGTAAAGCTGATCACCTTTTGAGATATCATCGACTACATTACCGGTGGTTTTTAATCTGGAAACGCCGATAATTCCGAATACAAGTATGACAACCGCTGAAATATAGATGGTATTTCGTTTATGCAGCACAATGTTTACCACCCATTCGATTATTTTGCCAACATTACTCTTGTCGAGATGTTTGGTGTGGCGTTTCGATGGTGGGGGCAAATAACTGAAAAATATTGGGATCAGAAACAAGGTGAGGATAAATGCAAATAAAATATTGATGGAGGCTACAATTCCAAACTCAACAAGTATTTTGTTGCCGGTAACGATAAAAGCGGCAAATCCGGCGGCGGTCGTAGCATTTGTTAACAGATTGGCATTGCCGATACGTTGCACAACACGCGAAAGAGCCTTTACCTTATTGCCATGGTTGAGGTATTCGTTATGGTATTTGTTGAGCAGAAAAATACAATTTTCGACTACGATCACGATTAATAAGGGTGGCAATATTCCGGTGAGCATCGTAATTTTATAACCCAGCAGCGAAATACTTCCCATTACCCAAACCACATTGATCAGAACGATAACGATGGTAAAAAATACGGCTTTAAACGACCTGAAAAAAAGCAATAAAATGATGGATGCGATAATCAGAGCGGCATAGATAAAAAACCTGAGCTCATTCTCAACCATAAGTGAGGTGATGGTCCGTATATAAGGGAGCCCGGAATACCGGATCGGAATGTTGTGTTTGGTGCTAAAAGTTTCAACCGTATTTTTAATTTCATGAATCAACCCAACCCGGCTTTTGGTATTCAGTTTTTCCTTGTCCAGGGTGATCATCATCAGGGTGACGTTTGTTTCTTTGTTGTAAAGAAGCTCATCGTAAAAAGGCAATGAGTAGATCAGTTCTTTAATACTATCCAGTTCGGCCTGTGTCTTCGGTTTAGAACTGATAACGGGTTTGAAGTCAAATTTTTTTGCACTGTCATTTCTAACCAGTTGATATAGTTTTGCAAGCGATAAAACTTCTTCTACACCCTCAATACTTTTAATTTTGTAGGTTAAGTCGTACCAATCATTAAACTCATCCAGTTGAAATAATTTATCATCCTGTACCCCTACAAAGAATACACTTCCGTCTTCCCCAAAAGTCTGTTTAAACTTTTCATAATCAATGCTTGCCGAATCAGAAGCCGGGAGCATCTTTGTCATTTCATAGGAAAGTTGAACCTGGGTAGCTTCATAACCCATAAAAATGGTAATCAGGCCAATTATGATGAGGTTGGCCAGCCGATTTCTTAAAATAATTCTAACAATATGGTTCCACATGCTGTCTTTGTGCCGAATATTTGTTTAAGCACCTGATACTTATTTCGTTGTAAGACCAGGCTGTTTGTTTTTCCGGGATGCCGAAATTAACAAAATTATCTGGAATAGAAAAATATATGTTAGTTTGTGCTTCGGTTTGCCTTTTGTTTAAAGTCATCATGCTAATTGATTTTATATCTTTGCATGAAATACCTCTTTATGAAGATTTTATTTGTGGATGAAACCCATCCTTATTTGAAAGAGCAATTTGAACAATTGGGTTTTACATGCGATTTTAAACCTGAACTTTTAAAATCCGGAAAAGATTTACATGAATATCTGGGGATCATTGTGAGAAGCAAAAAAATAAATAAAATGGTCATTGAAAAGGCACGGCATTTGAAGTTTATCGGGAGGGTAGGAGCCGGCATGGAAAATATAGAAGTGGGCCATGCTGAAAAGAAAGGTATTAAGTGTTTTAATGCCCCTGAAGGCAGCCGTGATGCAGTCGGAGAACATACAGTTGGATTGTTACTTGCATTGATGAATAAAATTGTTTCGGCAGATGCTGAAGTTCGCAAAGGACAATGGAACCGCAACGGGAACTGGGGACGGGAAATCAAGGGCAAAACAATTGGCATTATTGGTTATGGAAATATGGGCAGCAGTTTTGCCGAAAAAATAAGTGGATTTGGTGCTAATGTTATCGCTTACGATAAATATAAATTTGGTTATAGTAACCCTTTTGTAAAAGAGTCAACGCTGGAAGAAGTTTTTGAACAATCGGATATATTGAGCCTTCATATTCCGCTTACCGGGGAAACCACCTTTATGGTGAATCATGAATTTATTCAAAGCTTTAAAAAAAATATCGTATTACTGAATACTTCGAGGGGTGAGGTTTTAAAAACAACAGACCTGGTTAAAAACCTGAAAAGCGGTAAAGTAGTTGCTGCCGGTCTGGATGTGCTTGAATACGAAAAACATGCCTTTGAAAAGCTGGAAACCCTGCCCGAAGATTTCAACTATCTGGCCACATCGAAGAATGTGGTTTTAAGCCCGCATGTAGCTGGCTGGACCGATGAATCTTATTTTAAACTTGCGAAGGTTTTGTTTGAGAAGATAAAGGAAATATTGCTTTAATATTTTGCCGCCTTCCCGTTTGCCAAACTCTTCAAAATAAAATTTCTCAGATCATCATTCGCGGTTTTTAAATCTTCTGCCCTTAGGTACATCATGTGCCCGCTTCGATAACCTTTAAAACTCATACGGTCTTTCATTTTGCCGCTCGGATCAATTTGCCACATGGTATATTTTGACGTAAAATAAGTGCAGGCCCCATCGTAATAACCTGTTTGGAACATAATGTTGAGGTAAGGATTTTCAGCCATGGCCTGTCGCAGATTATCGCGGGTATTGTTATTGTCGTTGTTCCACGGGCGAACCGGACCGAACATATTGTATTTAATATCGGTTTTAAAGTTCAGATGCTCCCGCATATAATAATTGATAGCCGGGGCAAAAACGTGCAACCAGGCTTTGATTTCAGCATTATAATCGGGTGCAATTCCGGCTTCAGTTTTATCCAGTCCCAGGTATCTTGAATCCAGACGGCCAATGGTTTGACCACTTTTATCTCGCAATAAATCTTTCCAGAAAAACGGTGCGGGCACATCCAGGTTGTTTTGTAAAATTGATTTCACTGAAAGTCCCGTATAATAAGACATTTTTTCTGCAATATTTTGTCGTTCTGCTGCTTCAATAAAACCACCTTTTGCCAAAGCAGGCATAAGCTTATTTAAGGTAAAAGCTTCCACTTCCGGCAATATTTCCAATAAGTCTTTTTGTTGAAGTTCAACAGGCAACATTTTATGATGCCAGGCGGTTGCTGCATAATAAGGAAATTTCAATGCCGTTGAAATGGCCGGATCTGAATTAAAGGCCCGGTAATCGGCAGGGGATACCAAAATTACGCCATTCAGATAAATCCATTGTTGATCCTGAAGTTCAAGGGCCAGACCTGAAACACGGGTTCCGCCATAACTTTCACCGATGATGAATTTGGGCGATAACCAGCGATCGTTTCTTGTAATGAATGTGTTGAGCCATTCTGCCAGGTATTTGATATCGGCATTAATGCCAAAGAACTGTGAGCGGTCAACACCTTCACCATCGGCAGGAATCATTCTTGAATAACCTGTATTTACCGGGTTTACGTAAACTATATCGCATACATCAAAAACAGAATAGGGATTTTCGTGCATTCCATATGGCTGTTCCGGATAACCTTCCGGATCGATATTGAGTGCCATTGGGCTGGTGTAAGCAATGTGCATCCAGGCGGAAGCAGAGCCCGGACCACCGTTAAATGAGATCAATAAAGGACGCTTGGCCATATCATTTTCACCCGTTTTTTTATAGTAAGTAAACTGAAGGCTTGCGATGGCTTTCCCATTTTCATCCCAAACAGCTTGCATACCGGCCGTGGCGGTATAGCTTATTTTTTGCTGGTTTATTGTGGTTGTGCGTGTAGTAACAATAAGGGTGTCAACAGGAATCGTCCTGTTTTGTGCATTCAGGCAGGTAATGCCCAATAAAATAAACAGAAGACTGAGTGAAAATGTTTTCATGAAAATAGTTTTTAAGGCTAAGTTAGAAAATTAATACTGGTTTTGTAAAAAGCAAAAAACTAATAGACTATCTCCATAAATTTCACGACTTATATATTGATTTTAGGAATTAAACAAAATCGTTCCTTTTTTTTGCAACAGATTTCTAACAGGATGATTTTTCTTACTTCTTCTTATAATTTTCGAGAATACTGGAACTCACCCAGTAAATATCATTTTTCCCCATCTGTGGATAACTGTATGATTCGATGAATTCTTCCGCAATGATTTTATAAGTTAATTTTTCGGATGTTCTTTTTTGTTTCTTAATTTGTGACGAAGCATAAAATAAATATTTACCATCGGGCGAAACCATTGGACAAAATTCTCTCCCGGTTACATTTATTAAGTTGCCCATATTTTTCGGATTTGACCATTCGCCATTTTCATTAAAGGAAATGAACAAACCACCTCCCTGTGGTCTTCCGAATGAAACAAATATTAAATAATCTTCGTCAGGTGCTATAAAAACATCTCCTTCCCAATTTCTGTTTATCGAATCGTTTAACTTTTGTGGCTCAGCAAAACCATTTCCCTCCTTTTTGGAACAAAAAATATCTCTTCCGCCTATTGTTCCTTTTCTTGCGGATGAAAAATAGAGATTACCCTGAGTGGATAAAGTCGGATAAACATCATCTGCATTGGAATTTACGTTCGAATCTAGTCGTTGAGGATCGATCCATTTGCCATTCTCATTTCTTAACCTCCATATATCCCAATCTATTTTAACATTATTCGTGGAGTCTATGGGCCGCTTTGAAATAAAATATAACCATTTACCATTGTTTGTAATAAATGGATCTGCATCGGAATATTTACCGGAGAAATCAGCAACTTCAGGCTTACTCCATTTTGACCCTTCATAATGCGATTCCATGATAACGTATTGCTGGTTAGGCATAATAATAGAATAATAAAATTGTTTGTAATCAGGTGAATATGAGGCATTAATTTCTGACATACCGGTTGAAATCATATTCGGTGCGAAAAGTTCTGGGGTGAGCCCGGGAAGTTCTTGTCCCATGTATTTGCTTTGAATACTAGAAAACGCTTCTGATTTATTTGAAGAATGCTCTTCATTACAACCATATGAAGTAATAAAAAGTAAAATAATGAATAAGTTCTTTTTCATATTTGGTGTTTATAATAATTTGCAAATATCTTTAAGCATTCTGTTGGGCACTAAACATTCTGATTTAAGCATTAAAATAATGACAGCGCTGAACAATTGAATTGTCAGTTCATTCAAGTATTTTCTATTTTATTTTCCCATAAGTATTCTCCATCACATCAAGTGCAAACCTGGCATTAACTGTAACAGGCCCGATTCCCATATCAATTGCAACTTCAAGGGCTTCCATAACTTCATGGATCGTTGCACCATCTTTATAGGCTTGTTCAATATGCCATTGCATGCAGGATTCGCAATTGGTGACAGCACCAATAGCGATGGCAATAAGTTCTTTTGTTTTTTTTGGTAAAGCTCCATCGCAGAATGTTGCATCACCCATTTCCAGGAAAAGCTTATATACTTTTGAATTTAATTTCTCAAATCGGGCATTTGATTCTTTCCTTTTACGGTTAATTTCATCGAATTTGTTCATTTTTTAAATTTTTAATTGATTTTATCTACTCTATTTACTCAAAAACTTTATGGTTTCATCCTTAAAGAACTGCCATATTTTATTACCGTTTTTCTGTGGCATTTATTCTAATAATAATTTGTTTAGTTTCTTTTTAATAATTTCATTAGACGATGGTCTTGGTGCGTCATTATCAACGATATTCCCATTTTTGTCAATAATCATATACGTTGGGAAGCCCGGGAATTTAATTTTATCCCTGAGTAATTCTGTTTGTTCATTATTAAAGTAATAATGTTCGCCAACTAATTGAGGACTTTTAATTGCCTTTTCCCATTCAACTTTACTTGATGCCAGACATAATTTTACAAATACAATTGGTTCTTTTTCAAAATAATTATGAAGTTCAATGGCATGCGGAATTTCACTTTTGCACGGACCGCACCAGGTAGCCCAAATATCTACATACATTACTCTACCTTGATGCCTGTCAGCCAAATTCTGAAAAATATCGCCAATATTTTCTTTTTCTTCTTTTGTGTCAGAATCAAACCTTGAAATGTGATAAATATCTTTGGCTTCAAATTCTCTATTTCTTTTATCAATGATTGCAATAAGATCTTTATTGATCAAAAACTTATTTACTTCCTTTGCCAGGAGTAAGAATGCTGAATTAGATTTTTTCTGTAATTCTAAAAGAAGACGATAACACATCAATTCTCTGCTTATTCCTGCTTCTTCATATTTAATAATATTGCTAAGTACGATTCTATATGCACTAGAATATTTCTCTTCATTCATCAGTCTTTTAACCAAAGTGTCTTTACGAAAATAGGTATATGAATAACTTTTCAAATGGTAATCATACCAGGATGAGATGATTGCATCATCATCATTGACAGGGAACAAACTTTTATCAAATGGGTCTCCTTTATAACTGGATTTATTTATTTGATGATAAAAATCAAATTCCCCTATGTAATTAGCATACTGGTAGATTATGTCCTTTTCTGCCCACATCAAAAATGTGGCCGATGGATTGTAGATTTTGCTAAATGCGGACAGTACAGAGTCCTCAATCAAGATATTAACTCTCAAATCATTCAAATATTCTTCAACCGATTTGCCCTCAACAATCGGCTGAAATTCTTCGATATTTCTATATTGAAGATATTTTAAAATTTCTTTAGAAAGATGACTATTTGTTCCCGAAATCTTATAATCTGGAAATCGCTCTTTTTTATAATTAACAGCATTTAGTGTTAAGGTCAGACTATCTGAAGGTTGTACGTATAATTTCGTATAGCCTTTCTCGTAATGTAAAAGCACATCCTGTGCATTCAATACCTCAAATTCAAATCTAAAGTTGCCGGCTGAATCTATAATTTCTGTGCCATAATCACATCTGTCAGTGGAGCAGGAATATGAAAGTGAGATAACTTTGGCAGAGCTCTCATCCATTTCAATATGACCCTTAATGACGACTGTTCCAACATCTATGCCTGGTTTAATATTTCCTGAACTACAAGAAGTAATTATTAGAATTGATAATATTTTGAGGAGCTTGGGCATTTTTATCATTTTATTAATTGACTATTAAGTCTATTATTTTCGTACTTCTAAATATCCGTTTAACTGTTTATTCATGTCATTTCACTGCACAAAAAAAATACTTATATCAACTCGTTTATTGCATCCCGAATCTGGTCATCTACGGATGCACCATAACCTCTTATGACTTTTTGAATAATTCTTTTTTCATCGAGAATAAAAAACACTGGTACAGCTTGTATTTTATATTTCTTATTTACTTCCTTGTCTGATTTTAACAAAGTATAATGAATGTCATTTCTGTCCTGATACCTTGAGAATGCTTCCATTGAATTACTCCAACATTCAATCCCAAAAAACCCAAAATCCTGACTATCATATTCGCTTACCAATTGCTTCAAAAATGGAATAGATGCCGTACAGGCTCCACAACTCACACCCGTGAATTGAATCATAATGACCTTGCTTTTTATTTCGTTTAGGGAAATGAAATTATTATCACGATCACTTAATTTCCAATCAGGTGCTTTCATTCCAACAAAATTAAACGGTTTTGTTTGCACTGGCTCTTGTGGGTTTTTAATAATATAGTCAGCTTGGAAATAGTCAGTAGCCTTAAAATCTAATATATTTATATGGTTCAGCTTGATATTAGTGATCATCAGATTAGTTATATCGTTATAGACCTCTCTTTTATAGCGATATGGCAGGCCATTAGTTTTATCAATCCATAAATGGTATGTAATCCCCTGATTAGCATAATGGCTGTTCGGCCAATAAATAATTCGGTTTCCAATCACTTCAGGAATAGTATCGTTGATAGTGAAGGTGTATTGTATTGAATCAATCATGTCTTTAGACTCAATAAGCAAACTATCTTTTGTTTCCAGTGCATATTTAATGAGCGTCTTTATTTTTGTAAAAAATGGCGCATCCATATATCTGAGTGCAGCTCGTTTGGTTTTAAAACTGTCAACGACAATTCCATTTTCTTCATGAAAAACCTTGGCTTTCATGTTTCCATCATAGCAGAAATCCAATTCAGAGGTATCTCTATTCAGAAACCAGGCAAACTTTGCACCAACAAAGGTATCTGCCGGATTGACATACTCCTTATAATAGCGCATCGATGTAAAAACGGGCTTATTATCGCCGGGAACATAAGGAGATACTTTGCAATAATATGTTGCAGAATTTATCTGTTCAAGATTCTGTAAAACTTCTCTTAGATAGGCATTTTTGTCTTTTTGGACACTGCAACTATTAATTAAAAAAATGGTAAAAGACAGAACGAAAATTGCAGTGAAGAGCATTAACTTTTTACGCATGGATTTATTTTTTTATTAAGTGTAAACAGAATTAATTTTAGATTAAGATATGAAAAATAGTGGTTTTCAGGCTTTTTCTTTTATGTTTTTAATGATTTCTGTGGAAACCCAGAAAAAGTCCTGTGTTTCGGTATGCCGCATAAAAAACAAATATTTTCCATCGGGAGAAACTGTTGGGAATCGCTCCATTTTATCGGTGTTAATTTGATCTCCCATATTTATTGGAGTCCCCCATTCGTTCTCGGTTGTTTTAAAACATATATAGATATCTAAGCTTCCGTAACCAACCTCCCTGTTCAAACCCGAAAAGATGAGATAACTTTCGTCGGGAGAAACATAAAATGCCCAAACTGGCCTGAAGTCAGGATGAATGATGACAGTATCCGGTTTGGAAAATTTACCATCTGAATATCTAAACTTCAAGGGCTTTTCATTCCTGTTATACGCGTAATTACCCATGTGATAAGCATTGCCATTTGGATTAAATGAGGGAGTCCAATCACCATCTTTGGTATTTAAAGGTTCACTTGCATTAATGAGCTTGCTCCAGCCATAATCTGTTCGCTCAACATACCAAACATCTTTCTCACCAAGTCCACCTGGTATTCCCGTAGAATAAAAGTAAAGCCTGTTTCCATCCGGACTAAAGCTCGGCCCACCATTCAGGCAAGTTAAATGATCCTTAATAAATTCTGCAATGGCCGGTTTAGTCCAAACTCCTTCTTTAAATTCTGAAAAATAAATTTGTTCAGAGTTTTTCATGGAGGTATCGGCAGGTGGATATTTTGATGACCATGCCGACCAATAAATTTCATCTCCTTTTGGGGAAATTGCGACATGACAATGCTCTGCCCAGCTCGAATCTGAAACAATGCCAGGCGCAAAAACTTCAGGGATTAAGCCTGGAGGGGTAAGGCCAAAATAGGCATCTTCAGTTTCAAGAAAGTTTTGTTCTGATTGAGTGCAACTCGCACATATTAATCCGCTCAGAATTACAAATAATAATTTTTTCATTTTTAATCCTTTTTAATCTTCCTTTAGAATAAAATCAAGAGAGGTATTGAGATAATATGACCAATTTTTAGGAAAGTTATGTCCTTCCTCCGGAAAAACGACAAAACGGTTTTTGATCCCATACTGATCAAACCAATAGCCAAGTTTTTTTTGTACCTGAATGGCCCAGTCATTTTCTCCGCATAATAAGGCTATTTTTAATCCTCGTTCTGCAGATTTAATGTATAATGTACTGTCCCAAACTCTTGGATTTACGGCAAAAGAAAGCAGCAGCCCTTTTGCAGGTATTTCATTGTTAAGCCCAAGTTCTAAAGAACGATATCCACCGGCAGAAGGACCTGCAAGTATTACTCTTGAAGTATCCACTGCATAATTTAAGGTGATTTGCTGATAAATACGTTTGATATTACTTCGCCAATTATCGGGATTATATGCGCGTGATCCTGATCCGAAAAAACGTGATCCATGTGTATAGGCAACAATGAACTCAGCGCTAAGTTTTTCAGATTGGTAATAATATTGTAAGTCATGTATATTTCCTATTCCACCATGCATAATTAGCATTAAAGGATAGTTGGTATTTTGATTATAGTTCTCAGGAAGTTGAACCATAAATTCGGTAGTTCCGGTTTTATTGGCGGCTTCTTTCAATTCTTCATTTTTTATGCGAAATGATTCGTAACCATCTAGTTTTTCAATTTCTTTTCGATAGGGAGGATATTCTTGTTCATCGGTTCCCAGATAGTAAAATAAACCTTCATCCTGTCCTTTTTTAAGAATTCCTAAGCATTTATCGAATTGATTTAGCCTGGCATATTGATGAGATAGTTCCCAAAAAATCAAATAGTATCTGAGATTCTCATCTTCAAATTTGTTAAGAGCTTGTAAGCTTAATTCAATAGATTTTTGATGATCGTTAGCATTTATCTCAGCTAAGGTTTTTCGGAGTTCAATATAATCTTTAGCTAAAGCTTTATGGTTGAGTTTGATTATTTCCTGCCCAAAAGTTAGGGGAGTAATTAACAGCAAAGTGGTTATGATTATTAGTGTTTTAATTTTTTTCATGAGATCTATTTTAATAGGTGATTATTTAATTTTCTTTAAGAACCAATCAACTAATTCTTCATTATCAACAATGGTCCATGTGTGTGGAGATGAACCCTCCTTAAACCCTTTTCTTTTGTTCTGAGAGGTAATTAGTTCTACCTGGTTATTTCCTGCTTGCTGAAGATAGTTGTAAAATCCGGCAAGATCGATACTGTTTATAGTGTTATAATCTTTGCCTCGGTTTTCAATCCACCATTTCATATCAGGTTCGTGATACATTCTGATAGGAATATTTTTAAAGAGTTCAATTTTACTTCTATTGTCGTCTAAATACACGAATGGTGAATAGTTTATATATGCCTGCATTGACTCTTCTGGCGAGCCACCCAAATTCTTTTTCAGGTAATGTAATACCCAGCGTGCCTCACCAACGGCATTTTGATGAAAATTATTTTTAATGGCTTGTTGTTGTTCATGCCACATCCTTACCATATCCAATGGAGCATCACATAGGGCAATGGCATTGGCCTTAAACCCAAATTTTGATTTATTCAATGAACAGAACTCGCTATATCTTAAAGCCATTGTTCCCCCAAGCGACATTCCGGCGAGGAATTTAGGCTGATCCAAAAGCTGATGTTTTTCCAAAGCTTTGCCTACCAGATTATCAATGATCATAAGATCCTTATCTGTAAATAAAAATTCGATAACCTTACCCGTACTTACAAATAGCACGGCCATATTATTTTCAAGAGCCGGTTTTATGATAGCATATTCATCAATATTTCTAGTAGTGTCAAGTGCAGAACCACTTAACATGATGATGGTTGCGACCGGCTTCGATTTTGGTAAATGCAAACTATATCCTTGTTTTGAAAAAGGAATGGTAATATTACTCGTCTCATCCAACATCTGATTCCCGTCTAGCTGAATATAATTCTCAACAACTGTATGATTAAATTTTTCCATTTTCTTCTTTGGGAGAGGGTGAAATATTTTGCTAATGATCTTCCATCCATCATCAAATTTCATGAGGGATAGGTAGTCAATATAATTTAGGCTCGTCCCTTCATAAAACTCAATTTTGGCAACAGCTACTTTTCCTGCAATATCGATGAATAAAAACTTTACAGTGGTATACTCATTTTGAAAGGAATATTTGTAGCCTTTTTCTTTTCCTTTTTTTGCAGCTCCGATCCAATTCTCGATTGGATATTTCCAGATCGTATTATCCGCTCTGGCACCAATTAATTCAAAATCAGGATGAAAGCCTTCTCTGATGGCATCCTCATCCGCATCATTGCATAAGCCATCTATATAGGCACTTTGAATGACATTTTTAATGAGTTCCTCGTCATTGGTTGTTTGTGCAAAAACAATATTTACAGCTATTGAAAGGAATAAATAGATCAGGGCCGTTCTTTTTAAATTTGTTGATTGTTTTTGTGTTGACATTTTATAAAAAAATTAATTTTTTTCTGAAAGAGTTTCCTCCTTCAATTTATGAATAAAATCTGCGTTTACCCACATTACATCTTCATTTTCACCTTCGAACCAGCGTGAGAAAAACAAATATTTTCCGTCCGGCGATAGGGTAGGAAAACGCTCTCCGCGTCCGGTATTAAATGGCTCCCCTAAATTTTGGGGATCGGTCCATGAACCATCATCCACTCTAAAACTGATATAAAGGTCTTGTTGACCCAGGCGATTAGAACTGAAAATGAGGTAGCTCTCATCAGGGGCAATAAATGGTGTCCAGTTCAGAACATTCTCGCCCATGTTAATACTTGATGGGAGCAATTCTGGTTTTGCATAAACTCCATCAATGAGTTCAGCTCTATAAATAGCAAAACCATTTCGGGTGCCAAGACCTTCTGCATGGCCAAAAAAGTAAACAGTTCCATCATTGGTAAATGATAGTGAGTAGGCATATTTTAACTCCGGAAAACGAGGGATAAGATCAAGCTTAACTGGTTTTCCCCAGCCCTCTTTTTGTTTTTCTACAAAATGTACACCCTCCATATTGTTTGATTCGGAAGGAATAAAATGGAGCCGTTTACCATCTAATGAGAAAACCATTTGCGAATAATAAGGTGAAACTTCTGGTTTGGTCCATTGGCCATCGATACGGCGCATGGTCATCCCGTAAATTTGGGTATCCTTACCCAGCTGACGGTAATTTGATTGCCAGAATACTTCATTACCATCAGGTGAAAATGCAGGAGAACCATGTTCGATTGTACTATCAACCGAAATTATTCCAGGTGCAAAAACTACAGGTTTATCTCCGGGGGGAGTTTGGTCTAAGTATTCACCTTTGAGAATAGGAAACGTTTCTGTATTTTGAGCATGTACGCTGGTTAGGCAAAACCATAAAAACAGAATTACAATTATTCTTAAATTATTTTTTTTCATCATTACTTATTTATTGTTTGAGGAATCTACAATGGTCCCTACGTAAACATCAGAATAATAAGTCCAGTCAGGTGCGCTGCTTGTTCCGCCTATCATATAAATTTTATTTCCAACTGCGGCATAGCCTGCAAAACAATTGATTTGGGGCAAGGGTGTTGTGTATTCCCAGGTATCGCTTTCGATATCGTAAATTAAAACGGATGATACTGATTTACCGCTTGGATCTTGTCCACCCAATACAATAATTTTATTATTTACAACAACTGCACCTGGTTTAAAAAGCTTAATAGGCATATCTGCTTTCGTGATCCATTCATCCGTTTTTGGATGATAACATTCAACGGTAGCTATGCTTGTCCAAATGCTTTTTTCAGAGCCTGCGCCACCAATCACATAGATGAGGTCGTCTTTTGTTACTATGGCCGGGTTGTTTCTTAAAGTCGGGATAGGTGCCTTTTCCGACCAGGAATTGGTTTTCGGGTTATACATCTCATTCTTTTTCGTAATGTTTTTGAATGAAGTGATTCCTCCGATTACATAAATTTTATGATCCACCACCCCGCAATCAATATGCTGCCTGGCAGTTGGCATTGAATCCAGCCTTTGCCAGGTGTTTGTCTCTGGGCTGTACTCAAAATTGGTTTTTGTAAATCCTCCGCCTATGGCGTATATTTTTCCAGATGCTTCTGCTACCGCAAGATTTCCTTTTGCTTCCGGCATATTTGCCAGTTTAATCCAGGTATCTGAAGAAATATCATATTTATAAAAATCCGAGGTAATCGATCGTGGTGCATAGCTGCTTGGAATATAATAAATTTCATCATTCAATACGATTGGTTTGGCTCCTGAAGTTGTATTGGGGAAGGATGTAAGTTTTTTCCAAACAATGGTTTGGTTAAAGGACTCTTCTTTTTTATCTGGCATTATCCATGATTCTAATTCTCTGTCGAATAGAATGGCATCGGGGTAATTTTCTTTAACAATGTCTGCATCAAAAACTGGAGTGGTAAAATGATAATGTATCGGAAGCATATATTTACCCTCAATGCCTTTTGTTACAAACTTTCGTGAGGTAGAATCGTTCGTAAGGTAGAAATGTTGAATAAATGAAAGATCTATGTTTTTTTCGGGCAACTGAAGCGATCGGAACTCTTCGAATGTAAATTGATCAAAGTCGACATCACCCGTATGAAACAAGCTGACTCCATTCACTGAGATAAGAAAACCATTATTAATAATTCTTGAATCTGGGCCGTGAGGGAGGTAAAAAGCCTCTATATTAATACCTTTTATATCTTTTTCGTCAGATTTTTCTTTAGTTGGATTAAATCCAATGCTTCGATTAGTGGAGTCCTTCATATGGTCTACTAATTGTTGAGTTGAAGCAAAAATGGCTTTGGGATTGTTTTTCATGTGTTCGGCTACCATTGAAGGATCAACGTGATCTCCATGGGCATGTGTTACTAAAATTAAATCCACATCATCGAATGGAGCCTGTGCGAGTTTTAACTTTTCCCGGATATATGGCGGTAATTCGTAATCGCCTGCAAAGCCTTTAAATAGCGCATCAATCAGAATTTTCTTTTCTCCAATTTGAATCAGGAATCCTGCATTTCCAACATAGGTAATTTCCGTTTTTTTCTGCTGAGCGTAAGAAACCATTATGAAGCTCAGTAATAAAAATATGATAATTGATTTTCTTTTCATTGTGTTTAAATTAGGATTATTTGTTCATGATCTCTCCCTCATAGACTGAAGTATAGGATTCCCAATTCGGGTTACCACCAACCGTTCCACCTATGACATAAATTTTGTTCCCGATTAAGGTGCAAGCAAAAAACACATTTTTTGCAGGCAGGGGAGTTGATTCAGCCCATTCGTCGGTTTTCGATTTGTAAATAAATACCTTATCTGAGCAATCACCTTTGCCATTTATCATGGTTTGTCCACCCAGAATAATAATTTCATCATTCACAACAACCGCAGCTGGTTTGAAAAGCAAGAGCGGCAAATCGTTTTTACGCGCCCATTGTTCTGTGTGAACATCATAAGTTTCAACCGTTTTTATATCGCCCCATATATCTTCTTTAGCACCGGCACCACCAATTACATAAATCAGAGAATTTAGGGTAACCACTGCTGCGTTATTTCTTAAGGAAGGAATTTCTGTTTTCTCCTCCCATAATTTGGATTGAACATCGTAAACTTCATGCTTCAGTGTAATGTTTTTCCATGAAGTGAGTCCGCCTGCAATGTAGATTTTATTTTCAAAAACGCCGCAATCGATATGTTGTCGGGCTGTCGGCATGGGTTCTAATAGTTTCCAGCTATCGTTTTGCGGATCGTATTCTCGATTTGTATTCTGGAATCGATCCCCACCTATGGCATATATTTTCCCGTTAACTGCCGCTAAAGCCAGATTTGTTGCAGGGTTTGGGATGTCTGCCAGTTTAACCCACTGATTTGTCTTTGGATTGAATTTGTAAAAAAATGAGGTTGTAGAGGCGTCATTTCGCCCGGCCACAAAGTATATTTCATTGTTCAGGCTCACTGCCTCGCCACTGTAATAACCTTCCGGAAGCGAAGCCATTTTTTTCCAGCTTATGGTTTGCGCAAAAGATGATAATATGTAAGCGCTCAAGGCTATCATTAAAATTATTTTCTTCATTAGGATGATAATTAGGTTGAATAATAATACAAAAAAAGCACCTTTTACTTAGCTAGCAGTGTGTAAAATGATGAATGGTTATTTAAAATGATAAACTGTATAAGGCTATGCCTTTTTTATGATTTGCGCTGTATATAAGGTTTATCTTTTTCCTATTTTTCCTAATTCCAGATAATGAGAAAGAGCCTAATGCATGATGGCGAAATCTGAAACCAAAGCTGCTGCGATCCCAATCAATTTTTCATTCGTATATCTAAAATCCAGCAAGGTGGTTTGTGGGCATCTTTTTAGATGATCTCCTGGAGTATCCCCGGCACACCAACCCATTAAACCATTTACGCAATAAATCATTATGTTCAATCTTTATTGATTATTACTTACTCTCAATAAGTTTTAAGGTGTATTCTAAAATTTCATCTTTGGCCGTTGTTAAATCATCAATCATGATATGATCAGGAACGACACCTCTTGGAGTTGGATCACCATTGGGTCGGATGAAAAATGCCTTTGGATAAGAGACTGTCCATTTTGTATTTGGAAGCTCAAATACATGAAGAGCCCCGTAAGAAGAAACTTCATCGGTCGTTTCTTCTCCAATGATCTCACCAAAACCATAATCCTGAATAATACAGGCTGTCATTGCTGTATTTGAATAAGAGTAACGGTTAATGAGAACATAAACATTCCCTTTAAATCGTTTTGATTCAAGGTGAGGATCGGTTTGTGGAATTGGTGCATCAAAACGACTACCATTTTCCAGACTCATGATTTGTTTCTTGATGTCCTGAACTTCAGGAATATCTATGTCTTTCCAAATATCTTTCGTATGTTGACTCGTTTTCATGCGCATGCTTGAAGCAATACGAAATGTAGTATCTGCGAAATAGGCAATCATATAATCGCTAAATGAGTTGTCGCCTCCCATATTGTCTCTTAAATCGATAATGAGATTTTTAATATTTTTTTTATTAAAAATATTAAAAGCTGAGTCGATGAACTGACAGAACTCAGTATTATCCCAGGTCTCTGCTGCATTCATATCAGAATTACTGTTGTAATTTATAAATTCACCCGGCAGTAAATAGGCCGTTTTATTTTTCAAAAAATCAAATTTCCGTTCACGCTTGCGCTCCGGTTTTGAATTTTTGTTTTTTTCTTCGAACTCATTTACCGGGATCGCTTTAACGATTAATTCTAAAACCTGACCATCTTTTTTTCTGATTGTTAATGGGAAGCTTTGTTGCTCATCATAGAAATACCAATATAACCTTGGGAAGAGTCGGCGTTCAATCAATGCGTTATTAAAGTATTTAGACGGGCCGGACAAATATTTGTGAAAATCATCCATGAACTGCTCAATTGATTTCCCATTGATAGCGGTTATTTCATCATACTCGTCGATGTTTTGGTTTGTTGAAAAGTTATTTTTTACCAGCACTTTTCCATCAGCAAAACAAATGTTCATTGGAAATACGGTGCCGCCGTTTTTTGCGTAATCGTTTATAAATTCCTGCCAGGGGTAATACATGAAACAATGCGACATTTTTACCGAAGCCACAAAAGGCTTGAATAGCCTGAAGGTTCCCATTCGAGAAAGTGAATCATTTATCGAATGATAAATGTTTGAATACATTTTATCCATATTTTCTTTGCTATTTAGTGCAAACAAGTCATAGCTGCTCTTTTCTAAAATGTCGTACATGTATTTCAGATCATCTTTAACTTCCTGAGGGGAATATTTTTTAACTGATTGCGCATAAGTGATGCTTGTTAAACAGAAAATTATTATAAAGAGATGGATTAATTTTTTCATTTGTTATTTTATTAAGTTTAAAATTTTGTGTAAAACTAGATTTAACCGGCTTTTTAATCGTCCGAATGCTTCTGTTCGGACTAATTTTTAAACTTTTGGTAGTATTCTCGTGGAGTACAATCAGTATATTTTTTGAAAATGTGATTAAAGGTTGATTTTGAATTAAAGCCACATTCATATGCGTGTCCGAGAAGCGTTAATTGATCATGACCTGACTGCTGTATTCTTTGTTTAAATTCCTCAACGCGATGTTTATTCACAAATTCGTAAAAATTCATGTTCAGATCATGATTGATAATTCGTGAAATTGTTTTGATATTAAGACCTACATATTCTGATAATTTTTGTAAATCCAGATCTGGGTTGAGGTATGGTTTCTGCGTATGCATTAGCTCAGTAATTAATTTTGCTTCCTTCGGATTTGTATTGCCTGTTTCCGTTTTTAAGGATGCATTTTGAAATCCGGATGCATCTGTTTGCGATTTAATATATCCTTTAAAACCAATCCAGGAAGTGATGAAAGAAAGCCCGATGATAGTTGGGAGGAAATAAAAATCTTTGAATGCATCTTGAAAAACATAATGATCAATTTGTGTTAAAACAATCCATACGATCCAAAAACCCGAATAAATAATAACAGGAATTCGCAGCCACCCCAATGATTTATTTCTCAGGTTTGAATATTTACTTCTAATCCATTGCTGGTATTTAATGAGCATGCGAGCAGACAGATAAATGTAGACAGATATTGATAAAACACCAAGCCATTGTTCGATCATATAAGTTATGGTAAAAGGGTGTAATGGGGTTTGGTATAAACCGTTTGATCCAAGCCGGTAAATCTCAGTACGGTAAAAAATAAATTCCAGAACTACCGGAAGAAAATGAATATACGCTTTAGGGGAAATTCGATAGTCTGGATCGGTAATACTTTTTGTGAAAAAATAAAGCGAAGGGCCAATTCCAAAAAGCAGCTCCAATTGAACATATCTGAATACATGAATTAAATCATGGGAAAAAAGAAGATTGGCCATTCCGATGTTTACTGACAGTAAAGCAAAAAAGAAAAGCACTAAAGCCAAAAAAAAATTGGATTGCCTGAATGGCCGTTTAATCAACAATAAAATACTAAGCAAGATAGCCTGTAAACCAAAGATTAGAATAATTGTAGCTGCGATCGGATTTGGAGAAATCAAATTGATTGTTTTATATAAATTACTTTAAATATAAAACTAAGTTACAAGATAAATTCTAATAATGGGATTCCCCTGTTTAATTAAACAGAGAAATATGCTCTGTTCATCTGAGAATGATAAGATTAAATATCTAATTCCAAACGAATTAGCTTATTTGTTACTTTAGTGCACAGATCTTCAGTAACACCAAAATTTCGGGAATTGGTAGAAACGATAAAAGCCCGATCCAGTTTGGGCAAAACTAAAACATTGGTGTACCAGATTCCATTACTTCCAGCGTGCGTAATGGCAATTCCTTTAGCCCAGTCAGGCGCTGCAACCCCCCAACCTCCGGCATAGAAATGCCCATCAACCGGTTCAATCAATTTATCCAAATATTTGCGATCCAGTATGGGGTTCGTTTCACTCATTTGGAGTGCCAGAAATTTGGCCCAATCTTCTATGTTGAGATGAACCATGCCCGCCGGGCCCAGAGCTTCAGGATTATCGCTTTGATCAGGATCCCAGTCTTTCCAAAATTTGATTCTGGATTTTCCATGCCCCCATGGCTGATCAATTTTATTAGGCGTATTAGGGGCACCAAATCCGGCAGAGTTCATCCCCAACGGTTCGAAAATTCTTTCTTTCATTAATTCCTCCCAGCTTTGGGCTGTAACTTGTTCGGCCATACAAGCAGCTACCATGTACCCAAAATTGGAATAATGGAAATCACCCAGTTTAAATGACGATGAACCTGCCATGTTTTCAATGATTAAAGCTAACCTTCTTTCCTTAATTTCCTTTTCCTCAAATGCGCTCCAAGCGGATGGGTTTTTAAAAAGTCCTGCGCGATGTGTGAGCAAGTTCCATAAAGTAACTTTATGATAGTCGGAATGGATTTTGGCTTTTAATTCAGGGATGACTTCAATTAATTTCGTGTCCCAGTTCAGCTTCCCTTCTGAAACCAGTGTTGCGATCATGGTTGCCGTCATAGCTTTGGTGCAGGAACCCAGATGGATTTTATCAGACGTTGTGAATTTCTCATCAAAACCTGCTTTGCGCACCCCTGCAGATGAAATGGAGATAATACCTTCGCTTGAAATAATGGCAGCAATAATTCCGGGAGATTTGCCATCCTCTACAACCTCATTAAGCATTTGCTGAATGGAATCGGATTTAACGGATTCCGGCATTGTTTGTAAATTGAATGTCTGATTTTTAGCTTGGCTATCAGTTGTTTTTGCACAAGAACAACCTGTTAGTAGTGCTAAAAAAAATATCAGAATATTAATACGCATACTATTATATTTTATAAAATCAATCACAATCTGAATCTAATTCCATGGCAACCAACTTTTTTAATATACCGTTGCAAAACCTGGGGGTAGATGCCTCGTCGCAAGAATTTGTAGCAACAATAAATGCTCTATCCTTTTTTGGAGACACTATGGTTTCTGTATACCAAATTCCATTGGTTCCACCATGTACAAGAGTCTTTTCGTTTATCCACTCATGTTTCCCTACAAACCATCCTGCAGCATAATATCCCACTGGTTCTATTAATCTGTCTAAATACTTACGTTCTAGAATCGAGTTTTCGCCTTTTAATTGAAGAGAAAGAAATTTAGCCCAGTCAGTTATGCTGCAATGTACTCTTCCAGCAGGTCCAATTGCTTTATCATAGTAATCTTCGCTTGGCCTCCATTTTTTTCCATTCTTATGGTGACCCCAAGGCTGATCTGTAGATTTGTTTAGATTTGGATTACCAAAACCGGCAGTAGACATTCCTAAAGGATCGAATAAACGTTGTTTCATTAAAACTTCCCAGCTTAATCCAGTAACTTGCTCTGCCATGCAAGCGGCAATTATATATCCAAAATTAGAATACTCGAACTTATCAATTTCATAGGAAGTTGGTGATATCAAATTATCTTCTAAAAGTGATAGTCGACTTTTTTTTATTTCGTTTAATCTTAAGGCAACCAAATTGCTTGGGTTTTTTGGAATCCCGGCTCGATGAGTTAGTAACTGCCATAGTGTGATATCATTATAATCTGTATGAATCTTGCTTTTTAGCTGGGGAATTGCTTCAATCAGTTTTGTATCCCAACTTAGTTTCCCCTCAGCAACCAAAGTAGCGATCATTGTTGCAGTCATAGCTTTTGTGCATGAACCCAAATGCACCACATCATTTGTTGTAAATGCAATACCGGAGCCCACTTTACGCTCTCCAGCAGAAGCTATGGCAATAATGCTATCGCTTGATATTATTGCAGCGATTATTCCGGGTGCTTTACCATCATTCACTACCTTAGTAAGCATTTGCTGAATGGAATCGGATTTTGTTTGGGAGTAGCTTTTTGTAGTTAAAATAAAGAGTACAAAAACAATGCTAACCAATGCAAAACCAAGTTGACCTTTTCTATTCCTTATATGAATCATGTAATTTTATTAATTGATAATTTACTTCGATTAAAATTTATTTATTTGTTTTAAAATCAGGATTTCCGGTAAACAGGTTGTTTACAAGCATCCATTTGTCATTCAGTTTAGCAATGTGCAGGTATTCTATACATTCGTTAAAAACTACCTTTACACTGGCAATCGTTGGCATGGCATCTAATATGAAAACTTCAGTTTTTAAATCGTAATCCCGGTCTTGATGGTATTGCGTAATTAAATCCATACGCGATTTGTTGATGGTATTTAAATAGTTTGTACTATCACCGGTAACAATAATACTTCTTTTTACAAATTCAAAATGTACAGCCTTATCAATTCTGGAAACATCTTTATTAAACCAACCTTCTACGTAATCCAGGGCAGCTTGTTTTATTTTAATGCTATCATTTTTTGTTTGACTTTTTACTGAAATGGCAATAAGTACCAGGCTTATCAAAGTGAGGCTTTTAATTGATTTCATATATCGGTTTTTAATAATTAAATTCTAACTACAAATTATAGTTTGTAAAAATTTATTTTTTCAATTCCAGATTGAAAAAACATTCTATTTTCCTCAGGAAAGAATTCGATCAAAATCATCCGGTTATTATATTTAAACTTATGCTTAGCATAACAATCCAATTTATAAATCGAACTACCCATCTGTATTTTTAAACTGTTGTTTTCGCTACTAATTGTAAACTTAAATGGATGCTCGTTAGGAGAATAAACGCCCAGGTATTGATCAATTTCCTCCGGTTTTAGTTTAATATCTTTAATGTTTGGAGTGCTTTTCATTTTCTCCAAACTTTCATTTCTGTATTTTTCTAGTATTTTAGTGGATACCCAATAAATGTTTTGTTTATAATCATCTCGCACAAAAAAAAGAAACTTCCCATCAGGTGAAACCACAGGAAACCTTTCTGTTCTTTCTGTACTAACTTGATCCCTAATCATAACCGGATAGGCCCAATTGCCCTGCTCATCTTTAAAACAAACGAATAAATCAAGTACGCCTGCACCCTGATAATGAAAGCCTGAAAAAACCATATAATCTTCATCCGGTGAAACATAAAATGAATAATAAGGGGAAAATTCAGGATGGATTTTTACAATAGAGGCATCCATAAATTTTTTATTCCGATATGTATAACGCATTGGTTTTGCATTTGGATTACTTACATAATCACCCATCTGATAAGCGGTTTCCGAGTTAGAAAATGATGGCGCCCAATTAGCGCCTACAGTATTAACCGGTGCGCCTATATTTACAGCCTTAGCCCATTTCCCATTCACTCTTTCTACATACCAAACATCAGATCCTCCTAAACCACCTGACCTCTTTGAATTAAAATACATACCAGTACCATCAGGTGAAAAAACAGGAGATCCATTCCCATATGTTAAATGATCAGTAACAAACTCAGCTAAAGCAGGTTTTGTCCATTTCCCATTTTCTATTTTAGAATAAAATATCTGCTCGGTATTCCCTTCTCCGTTTGGGAGCGGGTATTTTTCAGAAAATGCGGACCAATAAATCTCATCTCCTTTTGGTGATATGGCAAGCTGACAATGCTCGTACCAAGTAGAGTCAGATACAATGTCTTTGGCGAATATTTCTGGAATTGTATCGGGTAGTTGTTGTCCTAAATATTCTCCTTTCAACAGTTGAAATTTTTGTACTGTTTGAGCATTCAAAAAAAGCGAAAATCCCATAAGTAATAAAAAAGGTAATCTTTTCATGATTTTATTAATTATGTTTAACTGATTGTGCAAAAATAGCTTTAGCAATTATCTCAAAACGTCCGAATGCTTCTGTTCGGACTTATCTTTTTAGATTTTAGGTAAACCGTATTCAAAAATGATGCCCAATTATTTTCAATTCTTGTAATAAGTTTAAATTTTAATCATCCAATTTTGGACAAACAAATTCTCTTCCTCCACTCAAAACTGTTAAGCTATCTTTTTCTTTATTTGAATTCATGTTAAAGGTGAATTCAATTTCTCCAACCTTTGGAAAGAAAACATTTTTAGAGTCCGGAAATATATCAAATGGATCTCTATTGCTTAATTGAGCTTTCATTTGTCTACCATCTTTTGTTATAGTAATGATAAATCCCTCTCTCAGTTGGTATTTCCCTGCATATCTTTCCAAAGTTGCATTGTCAATATGCTCAGTGATTGCCAATTGTCCAATAATGGTAATCGTAGGCGGTTCCATAATGGCATTTCTGGAAATTGGAAAACCTGTATCCCCAGCTTCTGCGCGCTGACCTGATTCAGACACAAAACTTATATTCCCTGATTTATCAGGGTAGATATTAAATAGAAAACATGAACCTAAGTAAGTTGAATAAAGCAGCTTACTGTTTTTAATATCGATTACAGAAACAAAAGATTTCTTTCTCGCGAAAAAAGAAGAATTGAATGTTTTTTCACAGCTTGGATACTCTGAATACAAGGCACTTTCGGTAAGTGGCAAATCAACAGAATTTGTTGTACCACCAATAACAATAGTATCTTTGTTTATGAAATTTACTGACATTACTTTCTCGGCTTCACTTCCTCCAAACAATGTAGAGTACGCTAAGGTCATATCGATAGAATTAAATACTGAAATAAAGCAATCCTGATGACCACTACCTTTTTTACTTATCGCATTATCAGTTACCGGAAAACCTTCTTCTTTAGTACTTCCGCTTACAACCAACCTGTTTGGTTTTGTCCATTTTAAATTTGAAGACTGATATCCGTTGGCAGCAAAATAGCTTAAATAAGTAATACTGTTTGTTTCATCTATTTTAGCTATATAATGATCGATTAGTGATCCATTTTCAGGTTCAATATATTCTTTTCGAAAAGCATTATCTGTTATTGGTAAATCTTCTGTTCGGGTAGAACCAGTGATGTATATGTTATCTTTATCATCAACATCTAATCCAAGAATCATTTCCATAGCACTTTCACCAAAGTATGTTGAAAATAAAAGTTCTTTACCGTCAGAACTCATTTTAGACAAAAAACCATGCTGTTTCTTCTCTTCATTTATGACTCCTTCTGTTAAAGGGAAGTCTTTAGATACAGTAACTCCTCCAATAATTATATTTCCTTTCGAATCGACTTTTAAACATCCTCCTGTAACAGTTTCTTCAACTGCTCCACCTAAAAATGTGGAAAAAATAATGTCTGTTCCTGTTGGATTTAATTTGGTAATAAAAACATCTCCTGCCCATGAACCTTCTCCGTTAAAACTGGTATCATACGCTCCTTCTGTTACGGGAAAATCTGGTGATTCTGTTCCACCAGCCACATAAATGTATCCTTGCGCATCTACTGTAATAGCTGTATGGTGTTCTCTTTTTGTACCACCAAGTAATGTGGCAAATACAATTTCACCTTTAGGTGTAAACTTTGCAATGAACACATCTGCTGTATCTTTACACTTTAATTCTGTTTGATATGCTCCCTCAGTGGCAGGAAAATTCCTGTCTCGGGTATTTCCTGAGATGTAAGTATAGCCTTCGCTATCTGTATAAATATCAAAACCAGATGCGAATCTGTCAGTATGAGAAAGGTAAGTAGAAAAACCAAGTTTATATGCCAAACTATCGACATGATTACTTGTTTGTGATTTTAAAGTTGTCTGGCAAAATATAACTGCCAGTATCGTGGTAATAAGGTGTTTTTTCATGATTTATTTAAAAGGTTTAGCAGGTTGTGCAAAAATAGCTTTAGCAATTATCTCAAACGTCCTAATGCTTCTGTTCGGACTAATTTTTAAACATTTTTGCAACATTCCCTTAACATAAATTGGTTAATTAGTGCAAACTAAACACCTTTTAATGTGTATAAAGGAAATAAAATGATGAATGGTAAAATAAAATGATAAACTGTTACTGTTTAACCTTTAAAGGCCATTTTTAGCTCCTTAAAGCAGTTACGACTCACCTCAAAAGGCTCCTCAATATTTTTTAAAAATACCTGGTTACGGGTTTTTGAAGAAGTGTCAATTTTAAGTATTGATTTGAGATTTACGATGGTGGAACGATGAATACGAATAAAAAAAGAATCGGGTAATTCGACCTCCCATTGCTTTAAGGTTTTTAGGATGATATAACTGGTACCATCCATTGTTTGGATTTTAGAATGATTGCCAACAGAAGTAATTGCACAGATGCTGTTTATTACTACAAATCGAGCAGTGCAATTATTCTGTTTCAGGAAAATAGAATCATTATAGTTAAATTTTTTTTCGCTTGATTCGTTATCGTATGGTTCTTCGAAAATTCGGGTTAAAGCCAGTTTCAAACGTTTTGGGTCAACCGGTTTGAGCAGATAATCGCTTGCGTTTACATCAAAGGCTTTGATGGCAAACTCATCGTATGCAGTCACAAAAATGATTTTAAAATCAACACATACTTTTTGAAGTAAATCAAAACCATTTTCGCCAGAAAGTTGAATATCCAGAAAAACCAATTCAGGTTTTACATCTTGAATGAGCTTGATTGAGGATGAAATGCTATCGGCTTCTCCAACAATTTTAATTTCGGGAATATCCTTCAGAAGAAAAGTTAATTCTTTTCTGGCAGGACGTTCATCGTCGATTATGATCGCATTTATGGCCCCCATTATTCAGCTAATTGATTTCTGTAATCATGAATAATAATTTGTGAAATAACCCAGCCATCTTTTTCAAACAGCTCAAAGGAGTGCTTATTTGGAAAGTAGAGTTCGAGCCTTTTATTAGTGTTTTCAATCCCCGTTTTTGTGCCTTCACTGCTTTTTTCACACTCGACAATATGCCCGGAATTGTGAACACTAATTTCGAGATGACTATTTGCTTTGGCAACAATTTTTATCCTAAGTGGTGATTCACTGGATTGTAAACCAAATTTTATGGCATTTTCCACCAAAGGTAGAATGATAAAAAATGGAATTTTGATTTGATAAATCTTATCGTCAATATCAAAGCTTACTTCCAGCTTTTCTTCAAATCTTATTTTTTGAATCTCCAAATAATTTTTAATGGCATTGATTTCATTTCCAAAAGTGTCGGTGGTTCCATTTTGCGATAAGGAATAGCGAAAGAAATTCGACAATTCGGTAATCATATTACGGGCAACTGTCTTATCCTCTTCTACCATCGAACGAATGGTGTTTAAAGCATTAAATAAAAAATGAGGATTGATTTGGTAGCGCAACATCTGTAGCTGTGCCTCGTTGGCCAGGTTGGTGGCCTGAAGGGTCATTTCTTTTTGTTTCTTCAAATTCATCCAATGATTGATGAGGTAATGCATACCAGCAAAGGCAATAACAACAAAAAAGAAGCTAAATGCCTTTATGAAAAAAATCGAATTAAAAAATAATGATTCTGAATTATAAAGCCTGTAAATAAAAGTATTAGTAGTAATCCAAACTAAAGAAATGAAGTAGCATAAGGGTATAAGCAGGCCAATAAAAGTTTTTTGTGGAAGCAGCTTGTTTTTGTTTTGATAATTAAGAACCAGGTATAAAATTGAAATAGCAATATATCCGGAAATAAATCTTTGAAGGTTGCCTTCCAAAATATCAATAGCGGGGATTTCGAGCATCGGATTAATCAAGTTGGCAAAAACTGATACAAAAAAATAAAATAGCATTCCGCCAATCTTGGCTATTTCAAACAGGTGATTTCTTTTTAGGCTGTTAATCAACATGAGGCATTAGGTTAACTCTTTTCTATTGCGAAGTTAAAAATTATAAGCAGAAAACCGGGAATGATTTAATTTAGTTCAAGAAATGGTTTTGAATTGATATAAAATTCAGACCAAAAAATTGTCGTCCAGATATTTTTGAAAATTCAATTTATACTGTTCACTTACCGGAATATAAACATCTTTATCAAAAACAATCCGGCTTCGCTCAATGGTTGTAATTTTATTCAGATTGACGATGAAGGATCGGTGAACCCGCATAAAAATTTCTTTGGGGAGGTATTCTTCCATCTTTTTCATGCTCATTAAGGTCATGGCCGGGGGCTGGTTTTCAATATGAATACGCAAATATTCGCGCATGGATTCGATGTATTTGATATCCGCCAAATTGATGCGTAACATTTTATAATCCGACTTAATAAAAAGAAACTTTTCATTACTGTCGATCTGGGTTTTTTCGGCAATTTTCGGATTAATTCTGCTTTTTGCTCTTTCTGCAGCCTTTAAAAAATCAGGATATCCGATAGGCTTTAGCAAATAATCAATGGCATCCACCCTGAACCCTTCAATGGCGTATTCGCTATATGCGGTTGTAAAAATTACACTTGGAGGGTTTTTTAAGGATTTAACAAAGTCCATTCCGTTCAGGTCGGGCATATTAATGTCTACAAACATCAGGTCAACCTCATTCTCCTGAAAAAAGTCGATGGCCCTGATTGCACTTTCAAATTGCCCCATCATCGATAAAAAAGGTGTTTTATCGATATAAGCGGCCATTTGTTTAAGGGCCAGGGGTTCATCATCGATGACAATGCAACTGATCATAAGGGGATGCTTAGATTTACTTTGTATTCATTATTCTGGTCTTCAATATTTAATGTATAATTATCACCATAAATCAAATGAAGCCTTCTACGCGAATTTTCAATTCCGATCCCACCGGCTTCATCTTCTTTTCTTAATTCCGGATGATTGTTCCTGATTTCAAACCTTAGCATTTCTCTTTCACAAGAAATTTTAATGTTTATATAAGTTGTATGTTGATAACTGATACCATGTTTAAAAGCATTCTCAAGAAAGGAAGTGAACAATAAAGGGGGAATTTTTTTGTCCGGTAACTGGTCGGGCAATGTAAGATTAATGATCACTTTATCAGAATACCTGAGTTTCATTAAATCCACATAATTCTGAATAAAGTCAATCTCCTTTTGTATCGGAATATGTTCAATCTCCGAATCGTACAATAAATGACGCATTAGCTTGGATAAGCGGATGATAGATTCTTTGGCTTCGTTCACATCAATATCGATGAGCGAATGGATGTTGTTGAGGGTATTCATAAAAAAGTGCGGACTGATTTGATTCCGAAGAAAGGCCAGTTGGGATTCCATACTTTCTTTTTCTGCATTGATCCTCTTTTGTTCAGATTGTACCCATTTTACCGAGAGTTTTAAGCCCGTATCAAAGCCTACAATCAGTATAGAAATGATTATAAAAGCAAGATGTGGTGGTAATTGTTTTGGAGGAGGTTGCGTTTTCGGAAATACTTCCCTGTTCGGACCTGGATGCACAGGCGGAAATTCCCTTAATAATGGCTTTTCTGTTAATTGTGGGTTTCCGCGCCTGCCTGGGGGCTGATTATTGTCTGATTGTAAAAAAACCCCAATGGCCATTATTACAATTAAAAGGATGGCACTTAATAAAAAAAGCCATTTTTTATTGCGAAAAAACAATAAGGGCAACAGTAAGAAATGAACAATAAAGAAAAGGATCAGATAGGGCAGAAATGATTTCCAAACCTTTAATATTTGCTCCCAAACGATACCGTCATCATTTGATCCCAAAAAAATGGGCGATGAAAATAATAATACCCAGAAGGTGATTATAATCAAAGGTTCAAAAAAAAGGAAGAATTTTTTACGATGTAGTTTTTTTTTCATGAGAAAAAATCAAATTAGATGCCCTTTTTCTACAAATTTAAAAATATAACAGATATGGGCGTTTTAAAATTCAGCAGACTCAATTTTGTTTATACAAGATAATGTTATGTTTTCATAAAATCACAATCGTATTTTAAACGGGCCAGCTTCCGAAAGCTTGCTTTTCAAACTTCATCTCGCCATCGGGTCCTTTAAAAATATTGATCCATGCCTGCCAGTTTTCATCATCCATATTAGGATAATCAAGCCGGTAATGGCTGCAACGACTTTCTGTTCGCATGATCGAAGCTTTTAATTTCATCTCGGCACTTAAAATCATATTTGAAGTTTCGTGTGCCAGTCGGAGTTCGTGCATATCTGCGGCCCTGAGCAAAGGCATATGATGATCCCTTAATTCTTCAATATAAGCAAGTGCAGCTTTAAGCAGTTTTTCTTTTTTTATGTACAGGATGAAGTTGGGGATCATAATTCCTTGCAGCGTTTGTGTTACCCAGGCAGGACTGTATCCGGCTTCTCTTTTGAGTGGGGCGAGTATTTCTTTTTGTATTTCATCTATTTTGAATTGGGAAACAGATGGCATTTTTACGTTTTTACAATAATCGGATGCAGCTTCTGCAGCGATTGCTCCCTGAACTGCCGAACCTGCCAGTGAAGAACCAATTTGAGTGTAGATTGCACCTGCCATATACGAGCCCAGGGCATCTCCGGCAGCATAGAGTCCGGGAATATTCGATTCGCATTTATCATTTATGGGAACCAATCCCTCCGATTTGTGAATGGCCATACCTACAGATGAACCACCAACAGAGGTTCCGCCCATCCCGGGAGGGCCTTCGCCTTCTTCTGGTCTTTTTCGGTCGCCTTTTGGCTCCGGCCTTCTATCCCTGTCTCCTTCATTTCCCGGAGGGCCGCCCATTCGCTGGAATTCGAATGGTACAAAGGGGCCGCCACCGATTTCGGATTTTTCTTCCATTCCCGGAGGGCCCATTTGTACCGGATTCCCTGATTGATAAGCCTTATAATTCAGATCAACACCTAAATCATGATGTACTTCAACACCGGTTGTACCGGGTTTTCTTTCAAACATTCCGTGCCATCCTTCAAAACAGGCTGCGGCATTGGGTAAGGTTCCCGGATGACCATCATTCCATTCTTTTCCGGTCACCTTTGCCCCAATATTGTAGGCCATGATGGTACCATCATGGGTCAGATCGCAAATCGGAAATCCATTGGGCTTGAAACCTCCCGCACCGGTGCATAAAATCACACTTTTAGCTTTCAAAAAATAGAGTTTTTCTTCATCAACACTAAATCCTGCAGCACCTGCAATTCTTCCATCTTCCTTGATTAAATGCGTGATCACAATACGTTCCATAAGCGGGATATTACGTTCGCTAATGGGCCTGCTAAAAGATTTGTTGTAAAGTGGAGACTCAAAAAAGCCCCATTCACGTAACTCATTTACCCGCGCCAGAGAATGTTCAGCCATTTGTCGGGTATAAACTGCATTATTTGAACCCAATGCCGAACGTGAAACTGTGTCCACAAATTCATCCAGGCTCAGTTTTTCTTTACTGGGATCGAAAGCAAATATTCCCTTTGCAAAAGGAGTTTGCCCCGAAGAACCCAGGCGGCCTTTTGATACTAGTATGACCTTAGATCCGGCATCATGTGCCTTAACAGATGCAAATAAACCGGCCATTCCACCTCCGATTACAAGTACATCAGTTTCATTTTCCTGATAATTTATTTTATTTGGGTTGATCAGGGATTTATTAACTGCCCAACTCGATGGAATTCCCATGGATAAAAGTGCCGCCATTCCAGCAGCTCCTCCTGCCAGTCCGATAAATTTGCGACGAGACATTTCTGGTTTTTCTTTTGAGTGATTCATCTTTTTTTCCTCCTGTTAATAAGATACGATTTCATTAATGTCAATATACCAATTCCTGCCAAAACAATAATGAGTGCAGACATGTTTAAATTTGTATGTCGTCCGAGCTCGATGGCATGCCAGCTGGCTATAATGATAAAAGCTGTGGAAATTAAACCATGAAATATTCGCCAGGCTTTATAGGATATCCCTAGCCGATTTCTGAAAAGAGAGCTAATGCCTAAAATCAGCATCAAACACCAGGCTGTAATTCCTAAAAGAACCCCAGTCTGATTATAGGTGGAGATGATGGTGATAAATGCATCCGATGGTTCAGTGCCAGATTCAAAATATCGTGGCAAAACAATCAGGAAGGGATGAAGTAGCAGGATAGGGATAAAAATGTATCCAATGATTTTATGAATATTCAGAACCCTGCTCATATGATGTATTTTCAATGTTTTTTTATTGATTCTGGTCAGGTAAAATTGCGCCAGCATCAGAAAAAAGGAGACCAAAGTGAGTAGGGAAATGGCCTCTTTGAGAAAGCTTCGCTTTGGGATGTTCCCAATTCCCCATAGCAGAACAGGGAAACCTATAAAAAGGAATGTTGCTCCGATGAGCTGATATTTTTTTATTTGCTTTTCCATATTACCCCCACGAAACGATTACAGGTATTGATTTTTCCGGTGAAATGGTAATTGCATCTACCGGGCAATACATTCTGCATAAATGACAAATTTGACAATCGGCAGGATATTTAATCACTGCTTTTCCTGATCGGGAATCGAGCCGAATAACATCGGTCGGGCACGTGCTTACACATGTCCCACAACCGATGCATCCATTTATACTTTTAATTGACATAATGATTATTTAATGGGTCGTTGCTGACCGTTTTGTTTAGGCGCATTTTTTTTAAGGTAAGCCTTGTATAACTTTTGTTGTTCTTCGGTTAGTAAGGCATTTACCTCTTTTTCGAACTTGGTTTTGAGTGCATCCATCTCTTCGCGATTGGGTCGTCCGGATTTGGTTTTTAATTCGATGGTTTTATAGTGGGCCGTATACAGGTCCGAAATTTGTGATTTTTGCGATGCTGTTAACGAAAGTTCTTTTGATAAATCTTCAACCATTAGTGATATTTGTTTTGCATCTGGAGCAGGTGGCGGCCCTTGTTGCCCGCGTTGCTGTGCCAGTGCCAAATTCATGCTTAAAAGCATCGTAATTACAAGCATGAATATGCTTGGGTTAATTTTATTTTTTGTTTTCATGTGTTTAATTTTTATGAATTATTAAATTGGTTACATGGAATTCGCATGAGGAGAAAATAATCATTTAGATCATTGTTCCACAGCATCATGCTCATTTCATAATTTTTATTTTTAAGTTTATTCTTGATTATTTTAAATAGTTAATTACCGCATTATTTCTGGTTTGAACGTGTGTTTTTAAAGTTGCCACAGCCTGATCGAATTGGCTATCAGATGAAATAAAAGTATAACCCGCTTCTTCTGCATAAGCATAATCTTTTATTAAATTATAGTAGGATGTGTAGGTTGATATTAGATTTGCCGGAACAAAAACCTCATCAATAAACTGCTGTAAATAAGACTTATACATTTGTTTGTACTCATCAACCCCAATTAAATAATTAATTAAGGGCCAATTACTGCTCACTTCGCTAAGTGATAAACTCAACGATTGACCTTGTTTTGCATTCTGAAAAGCCTCGTTATTGTCCCATGGGATCCATGTTAAAAGATTATTCTCAGGATTGTTATAAAGATAGTAGTTATGTGTCATTTTACCGTAAGTATCCCAATTTTGAATAGTGGTATTTGCTGCCAACCATTTCATATAAACGTCTACATTAAAAACAGCTTCCAGATTTGTTTTCCATGTTTCAACATTTGAAGTTCGGTCTGCACTATGCAGAACATCGTAAAGGGCTTTCACATCGGCATAGGTGGCGGAGGCTTCATTCGTTTTTAAATAAAATTCGTCCGTATCATAGGTTCCTTTTGCAAAACTGGCCGCATCACCGTCGGGTTTGTACAGGTTTCCCGAACCATCGGTAAATTGACTTTCCAAAACCGTATCGTCCACTTCTTCGACCAGGGCATAAACTCCATAATATTTCGAACCGGATCCATTGTCGATATAAACAACACAAAATGCGGTTTGTGATGAAGCCAATCCAAATTGACGGAAAAGATCAGCACCTACTTTCTCACGCATCAATGATTCGTCTTCATAATTGTTGTTCAGATTTAATTGCCTGAATCCATAAAAGCGTTGATTGGTGATAGCCGGATAGTCATCTTCAAATTCATCGAAATCGATTTTGAATGAAAACTTTTTGTTTCCCATTTGGTAAGTTGATTGTAAGCTTGAATTCCCTTTATAACGGATTCCCACATGATACCATTCAGTATCATTGAATTTAAATGAACAGGGAACCCAAACCGGATCATAATCGGAATTTAGATCGCCGGGCCTCCCGGAGCCTGAACTAAGGTTTGACGCTAAATCAGATTGCATTTTCGACCAATCGCTGCTGCTGATTTTTATATCGAAGCGCAGCACCTCATTTTGGTTAAAAACGACCGAATAATTCGGCTCTGCAAGATTGCCATGGGTTATTTCGGTCCAATCTGCATAATCTGCGGTATCAACGATTTCTTCTTCTGTTTCTGTTATTAATCCGTCCTTACGACAAGCACTTATGCTTATTATTAAAAGTAATAAAGCAATGAGTAAGATATATTTTTTCATGTGTTTATAATTTTATGATTAAGATCAGATTTCATTTTTATTTTTAAAATTTGATTTTGTATCCAACACTCAGAATGTGGTTGTTTTTATATTCATCCCTGAAATAATCGAATTTATAATCCACTCCCAGATAATTCTTTTTGAATAACTTAAAATCCACCCCGGTCGAATAACGCATTTTGTATAAATTCTCATTTGTAAGCGACTGAAATGCTTCGATTGCTATAAAAGGAGTGATTTTACTTTTTGGGATGTCGTATTTTACTGATGCTTTGTAACGCAGAAAGTTTTCATTGTTTATATCATCATCGGCATCGTTGGTGTAACGAAGTCGAAAAGAAGATTCAAAACGGTTGAATTTCTTACTGACCTTGGCACTCAATGCAAACCTGTTAAAATATTCAGTATCCTCATTCTCTTTTAAATTTCCTCCGAAACGGTAGGTGGCAGCCAGAGAAAGAAATTTTATGGGCTCATATTCCAATTCTCCTTCAAAAAGATATTTGTCCAATGCAAACTTATCGTCGAAGCGGAGTTCCGGAATAAAGTTGAATTTCACGTCTTTCAAAGGCTCAAAACTGAGTTCAACCGATGTTCTGGTTTTAAAATTATTTTCAATTTCCTGGGCCCTTGCATTTGGTATTAAAAAGAACAATACCAATAGTTGCAAACTTATTATTTTCAGTTTATTCATGCGATTATTTTTATAAAATTTAGTAAATCGATACTATGCTATTTGCCATGTAATAATCATTTACGAGATGTGTAAAGATTTTTAATTCCATGGCTGCATCATATTAAGTTTGTGTATTTTTATCGTTTTCATTTGCATAGTAATACAGTATTAAAGTTGCTGTATCCTTCAGAAAATCTATTTTACGAATTTCATAGCGGGTAATATTTTTTCCGGTGCGCTCCTTCAGGTCGGCCAGAAATTCATTTTTATTTTTTTCATGTATATTTTCAATTTTTTCATAAGTCATTTTTATTGATAATTCTTGTTTCAGCATTAATTTTTTCTCCAATAACCACAATCCATATAGGATGGCTGTATTGGTGAATATCAGCTCCGTATAACTAACCTTTTTGTTGGAAAGGGCGTTGATAACTGAAATACCGATAACGATAAACAGGTAGGTCATTTCTTTGATGGGAATCGCATCGGTGCGGTACCTGATAATGCCAAAAATGGCAAAAAGCCCAAGTGCAAAACCCAGCTCCAGTTTTACACTATTTAATAAGAAACTGAGCAGAAATACGACGGTTCCAACAGCTAAAAAGCTAAAATAAAAGTCTTTTCGGTTGCTGTTTTTGGCGTACATAAAATGCACCACAGTAAACAAAACCAATGTATTTAGGGTTAACCTGACAAGAAGTTCGATGAAATCGGCGGTATTTATTATTTTAATTCCAAGAAGTCTGAGGTTTTCTTCCCAACCCTCAAGTTGCGCCAGGTCGGGATTTGTTAAATTCAAGTCCTGAACGGCTTCGATAATGGTTATTAGTGTCATTGTTCCTAATTTAAATAGTAAAGATTATTGTTTGTATGAATTGTTTTTTCAATGCTTCTGATTTTTTGTTTATAAGCATTTCTTTTTAAACTAAAATCTGTTAATGTTCGACCTACGATGTATTTACTAAAGCCAGCGCTTTTTATTCGCTGTTCGCGCAGTGCAAGTGAAAGGGCTGAATGATTGCTTCTTCCGGCAGACTTAATCTCTACGATGACCAGGTTTCCAAGTGCAATCATTTTATCTCCAATCTCAAATTGAAGATTTAAATCAATGGTACAACGCTCTGTAAAATTTTTATTTGCAAGGGTGATTCGCGAAAAACTATTGAATAATGAGGGCTGTAATTCGTTGGTATTATAGGGAATATATTGCCTTAAAAAATCATGCTCCTGACAGGTTAATGTGGTATTTCCAAACTCCGAAGGAATCCGTTTTTTGATGGTTTTTCCTTTGTTGCTTTTAAATTTTACTTCCAAAAAACTAATACCTGTCGAAACATAAGTTCTTCTTCTGACTTTATACCGGTTTAATTTTCCGTTAACATGTGAAGTATACATATTGTTTTGAGTTGTATCGAAATAGGAAGTTGCATAAGGCAAAATGCTTTGCCCGTCAATATTCAGAATGAAATAGTCATTTTTGATGGATTGGAGCAGGTTTTCAAGACAATCTAAATGAAACCAATATTTTCTGTCAACACGGTTCATTAGTTTTACTTCATTCATTTCATCGAGTCGAATGGGATCAAAAAAATCAGTTTTCATCATTTTATTTTTTTGCTACTATTAATTATTTGTTTGACGTACCAGTCTTACATAATTATCGATCCGAACGGCATCGCCTTGTGGGCCATGACCTGTTGGATACTCGCTGGCATCTCCAGCTTTTGGGTCGCTGCGTTGGGCTCCCGCACCATGTACATCAATCCATTGGTTCATATAGCCCATTGCGCGGCCAAAACTTACATAACAGGCATATCCTCCCGGTACCACCGACCCATTGGCATGTGTTGTGCCCGTCCAGTAAAACGGATAGTCAACTTCCCCGGCTTCATTGGTAATTTCAGTACAATTGAACATAGGATCAAGGGCTGCTGAATTTGTAGTTTCAGGAGAACGGGTGTAATCGACGATGCTTTGTAACTCTTTTACATCGGGTAAGCGCCAATCCGAATAAGCCGCATACTCAAAATTTTCGGCATAACTCAATGCATCTTTCCAATTCATTCCTTCACCGCTGTCATTCTGCATCCACATCAAACCGGTGGCATTGTCTGTAATGGTTCCATCACCATTGTCCGATAAATCATTGACCCCATATTGGGTATTTCCTCGAACATACATCACATAAAATGTTTTCTCTTCCGGACCAAAAGGCATTTTTAAACCATATCCTTTGATGCGCCCATCGGCAAAATTTACGCCAAACATGGTTTCAATATTACCCATGGTAAAATCTACATATTTGGTAGTTGTGGCATACTGTGCATCAATGATACGTTCACCGGCATCGGTATCTCCATAGGCAAAATCAAAATAATCGGTATTAATGAAAGGATTCCGACCGGTGGGTGATTCAGGGCTGACATCTTCTCCGTTAAACATTATGAGTGAATAAAGCTCTTTGATCGAAGGCAGCCTCCAATCATTGTACCCGGCAAGATTGAATGCAGATGCGCCTGCCAGGGCTGTACTATAGGTCATTTTATCTGATGCGTCAATGTCGCCATTTTCATCCATATCGGGGGATTTTGACCACATGAGCCCGGTAACCAAATCGGTGATGGTTCCATCGCCATTGTCAATATATTTAGGATCATTCCCCGGATAATGTGCATTCTGGCCATAAAAAGCTTCCCCCTGAAGCGGAGCTGTTATTTCGATAAGATTGTTATAAAAAATGCTTTGTTTGGTTCCAACAATGGGGTAGCCTGAAATATCTGGAAGTTCTGTTTTGTTTACATTTGAATCTGTTGCGGTTTCCTTTTCACAGGCTGTATTGCTTAACATCACTGCCAAAATGAACATGATGATGGTTCCTGTTGTTATTATTGTTTTTCTTTTCATTTTATGTTCATTTGAAACAAACATAGAATGAAAGTGAAATTTGTGAAAATAAAATCAACAGGAACAGTTTCCTGATCTACAGACTGCTGTTTTCTATCAACAGAATTCTAAAAGCTTTAAGGCAATTATTAAATAAGGAACCCATGAACGATATCAGAGGCTCCTTATTTTTTATCCCTGTTTAAAGAAGAAGGGATGCCTAAAGAGTGATTGAATTTATTCTATTTTTTCTCTTTAAGTTTTTTTAATAAGTCTGCAGCATAATCCTTTCCGCCTAATCCGAATGCCAATCCGAATGCCAGGCAAAACGCTCCAAATATCAATAAAAATGCGATGGTAACAATTTCCTGCGCAATATTTAACTGACTCAATACGATGAAAACTGTTAAAACAGAAATCGCATAATATGTGATTTTTTCGATCAGATGTACGGTGCTGTCATTCATGTTTTTCAAAGTAACTGCAACGGTTGCAGATACAAATTTTGCGAGATATAATCCAAGTAAGAGTACAACCACAGATACAATTATATTCGGGATGTATAATATGATCTGATTAAATAGGACTTCAGCACTTGTTAGCTGTAACGAATTCAATGCTGCCATAATAACGATCAGCATAATTATCCAATACACTAAACTGCCAATTAAATCAAGTGCTGTAATTTTTACACCTCCTTCTTTCAGGAAGTTTTCTACTCCGGATTTTTCTGTCAAATAATTTAACTTGACTAATTTGAGCAGCTTTACAAAAAATCTTTTAACCAGTTTCGCAATCAGCCATCCTATGATAAGAATTAATATAGCACCGATGATTTGCGGAAGACTTACTGCAATTTGGTTTAAAAATTCCTGTGAGCTTTCTAAAAAAATTTGAAATTGTTCTTTCATGTCATTTTGGTTTTAATGAGTAATAAGTTTTTAAATCTGAAATATTAATATTGAAATAAATGCTTGTAGTAGTCGCTGGTCGATAACAGAAATTCAGAAATTAGCTGTCAAATTCAACATGCATTTATCCAGTAAACGAAATTTTCTGAATTCGTAAATAATCTGTTTAAGGCTAATTAAAAGGTACCTTATCCTCTCGTAAAGATTTTAAGCTTTGGTAGTCCTGTCAGAATCAATGATCATATTTTTTTGATACAATCTTCTTTACTTTAAAGAGTGAGAGGAGTAAACGTAAATATAAGAATATTAAATTTAAAAAACAAGTATTAATGGCTGATAATGAAGCGAATTCGTATAACTTAAGAATCCTTAAGCTTGATTTAATGACCCAAATAGCTTAATCTTCTTTCGACGAATGTTTATATATTCTTTAAATTGCAGCAAATTAAATATGTTGAGTTATGACAGATCCCGTTTTTGATCAGGTATTCGAATCCATTAAAAAATACACAGCCAGGGCTCATGAGCGCAATGTGGCTCCAACAAAAGAAGCACTTTTAAACATGAAAGTGTTTGAAGAGGCATTGCCCGAAAAACCGGCTTCAGCAAGTGAAGTGATTGAAATGTTGGATAAATATGGATCTCCGGCAACTGTAGCTTCAACCGGGGGGCGCTTCTTTGGTTTTGTGATCGGTTCGGTTTTCCCTTCGGCCATGGCAGCCAATATGCTGGCAGCGGCCTGGGATCAGAATGCTGGGATGCAGGCAAGTTCGCCCATTGCGGCAAAACTTGATGAACTGGCCATTGAATGGCTGAAACAGATTCTGCACTTGCCCCCGCAAAGTGGAGGTGCATTGGTGACCGGAACCACCATGGCAAGCTTCACGGGGCTGGCAGCAGCAAGAACTTCTATACTTGCACGCAAAGGCTGGGACGTTGAAAAACAGGGTTTGTTCAATGCGCCTGAATTTAAAATATTTGTCGGGGAAGAGGCTCATGTGACCATTTATAAAGCCCTTGCCATGCTGGGGCTGGGGAGTGAACGGCTGGTTAAAATCCCGGTTGATCCACAGGGGCGCATGCGAACCGAATTGCTTCCTGAAATTGATGAGCCGGCTGTTGTTTGTGCACAAATGGGCAATGTAAATACCGGTGCTTACGATGATATTAAATCGATTTGTGCCTGGGCTGCAAAGAGCGGATCCTGGGTGCATGTGGATGGTGCCTTCGGATTGTGGGCCAATGCTTCGCCCGAATATAATCACCTCACCGAAGGAATAGAATTGGCAGATTCGTGGGCCAGCGATTTGCATAAATGGCTGAATGTGCCCTACGACAATGGACTCGCAGTTGTGAAGGACAAATTTGCGCTCAAAAAAGCCATGAATATGTCGGCTGCTTATTTGCAGGAAAGCGGAAGCCGCGAACCCCATCATTATTCACCAGAAGCATCACGGAGGGGCAGGGGCATCGAAGTGTGGGCCGCACTTAAAAGCGAGGGACGGCAAGGCGTGGCCGAATTGGTGAGTCGCTGTTGCAAACATGCCAAAAGTTTTGCCGAACAACTGAGTGCCAATGGATTTGAAATCTTAAATGAAGTGGTGCTGAACCAGGTAATGGTGAAATTTGGCAATCCTGAACAAACCAACGAAGTGATCCGCCTTGTGCAGGAGGACGGAACCTGCTGGTGTGGCGGAACAAGCTGGCAGGGCCATACAGCCATGCGAATCAGTGTTTCATCCTATGTTACCACCGATGAAGATGTGAAACTGAGCGTGGATGCCATTACACGGATTGCAAGGGAAGTGTTGGAGAAATAGGCAGCCTGCGGTAACAATGGTTATAACGGCCCTAGTTCCGGGAAATTTTTGAGTTGAAGTTTAACCTGATATGGATTAGACCTTGTTTAGTACACCCGGAACCCGGATTGGCAAATTCACAAGCACTGAGGTGGTATTTCAATTCCAATCCATCAGCGTTGGATTACAAACTTTTTGGTAAGCTTAAGCTTACCAAAGTGTTTGTAAATAGGATGATTATCTTAAAATTATAAATTTTCTTTTTTTAATCTAAACTTTTCGCTACCACCATGAAGAAACATTGTATTATCATCTGGAAAGAATTCAATTTTTAACATTTGTTGATCATATTTAAATTTGTTTTTACCATAACATTCTAAAAGAAAAGATGGTCTACCTGGAACATTAACTTTTAATTCATTTTCTTCATTGCTTATTGTCGTTTTAAAAGGCAATTCTGAACAAGAATAAACCCCAAGATACTTGTCAATTTCTTCAGGTTTTAATTTTATTGCTTTAAAATAGGAAGGGGTTTTGCTCTTTTCAATACTTTCGTTTCTGTATTTTTCAAGCGTCTCAGTTGATACCCAGTAGAAATTTTGATTGTTTCTGTGTCGGACGAAAAATAAGTATTTTCCATCTGGTGAAACTACAGGAAATCTTTCAGTTGTTTCTGTGTTTATATGATCTCTCAATATAACTGGATAACCCCAATTGCCGTGCTCATCTTTATAACAAATATACAAGTCCAGTTCACCAATTCCAAGATAATGGTAACCAGAAAAAATCATATAATCTTCATCAGGTGAAACGTATATTGAATAAAAAGGATAAAAATCAGGATGGATCTTTACGATAGTAGAATCCCCAAAACTATTATTCTTGTATGTAAATTTAATTGGTTTCACATCAGGAGTGATTTGATAGTTTCCCATGCAGTATGCATTTCCTTTTTTTGTAAAAAATGGTGAAGGATCATTATTTATTGAATTGTAAGGTGTTCCAACATTGATTGGCTTACTCCACTTTTCGTTTTCCCTTTCTACATACCAAACATCAATACCACCTAAACCACCTGACCTATCTGAATTAAAATATAGCCTATTACCATCCGGTGAAAAAGCAGGTTCTGCATTCGTATTTGTTAAATAATCTTTCACAAATTCTGCTAAAGCTGGTTTTGTCCAATAAGCATTTTCCAATTTTGAAAAATAAATCTGTTGTGTATTACTTTTTCCATCTATATGACGGTATTTCCTGGAATATGCAGACCAGTAAATTTCATCTCCTTTTGGTGATATAGCAATCTGACAATGTTCTGCCCACGTAGAATCAGAAACAATGTCTTTGGCAAATATTTCTGGTATATTATCTGGCGTTTTTTGTCCTAAATATTCTCCTTGTAATGGTGGAAAATTTTGTAATGTTTGCGCTGATAAATAAAAAGGTAGAGCGACTATTACTGCAATTAATGTTTTTCTCATATAACTTTTTTCTTTTAATGGAACTAAATGAATATCTGTGTAAAATATTGTCTGATTTAATCTGAATTATTTAAACAAAAGCTATTTTGCGCATAGCGATGCAAATTTGCTTTAGTAAAATACAAATGCCGCTTAGCAGAGGTGAACTAAAATATTCATGGAATAAAACTTCTGGAAACGACGATCGCTTAAACGATATAATATTGATTATTGATCCCTATTTAATTTTTCCATAGGTGTTTTCCATCACATCGAGGGCGAATCTCGAATTGACGGTTACCGGACCAATCCCCATATCTATGGCAACTTCAAGGGCTTCCATTACCTCCTGTATGCTTGCTCCATCCAGATAGGCTTGCTCAATATGCCACTGCATGCAAGATTCGCAATTGGTGACTGCCCCGATTGCTACGGCCATAAGTTCTTTGGTCTTTTTGGGCAGGGCCCCGTCACAGAAAGTAGCATCGCCCATTTCCAGGAATAATTTGTACACTTTTGAATTTAATTTTTCAAATCTTGCATTGGATTCTTTTCTCTTGCGATTTATTTCTTCGAATTTATTCATGATGTTTTTTTTGATTAGCGGTATTTTGTTCAATGATAATTTATACATTGCAAAATTATTTAATCGAAATATTAAAACATAACGATATTATTCGATTCGTGATATCGAATAAAACGATAATAGATTATGGAATTCAGAGAACTCAAAACATTTCAGGTAGTGGCAAGCTTATTAAGCTTTAACCAGGCTGCCAATATACTTCACCTTGCTCAATCGACAGTTTCGGCCCAGATACGTTCGCTGGAGAATAGCCTTGGGAAAGAACTCTTTCACCGATCGGGCAGGACAATCAGTCTTAGCCCTGCCGGTGTTAAATTGTTAAATTATACCCAACGCCTTGTTAATATTGAAAAGGAAATTTTAAGTTCATTTGGAAATCTGGAAGAAAAATATGGAACACTCATCATTAAGACCCCGCAATCTGTCAGCTCTTATTTTTTACCTGAACTGATAAAAGAGTTTCAGATTATTTTTCCGAAAATCGGCTTCGATATTGATTGGTGCACCAGTTATAATTTGCTTGACCTGCTTAACTCAGGTACGATCGACCTGGCTTTCCTGATAACGGACAGCTTTAAAGACAAAGACCTACAGATTGAAGAACTCACAGACATTAAACTTGTATTAGCTGTCCATCCGGATGATCACCTGGCAAAGAATAAAACAATTAGGATCGAAGATCTTGACCATCAAAACTTCATTTTTGTAAAGTCCGATTGCAGTTATAGCAATATTTTAATGAACTTGCTATTGAATGCCCATGTAGAACCGAATAAAATAATTGAAATAAACAGTTTACAAGCGGTAAAAGATTTGGTTGTATTGGGCAATGGCATTGCATTGATTCCCGAATTTGTCATTCAGGATGAGATAAAGGAAGGTTTAATGAAAAAGATAGAATTGAATAATGCTGATTTAACTGCCAAATTGTTTATGATCTGGTCAAAAGAAAAGCATGTTTCCAAACCCCTTGAGGCTTTTATGATGATGGTTAAAAAATTGATAGAGCTGCTGTAATAATAAATTACTTTTTAGGGTGCTCATGAATTCCGACATCTTGCTTTACAATAACCGAAATCACTGCCATGCATAACCATTACTATTATCCCTGACCTATGGAGATCAAGGAACATTTTTAAGCTTTAGGGCCTCTTTTAGCTGATTAAAAAGCTCCTCGCCACTGCTTGGGCGAAGGGCACTGTTTGTAATGACCGCTCCATTTGTTCCAACGATGATATATTGAGGAATCATGGGAATGAAAATTCCTTTATCGATCAGGTCGGCTTTTAAAATGCTGTCCATTCTCAGGTGATTTCCCTTCAATTGATGTTCGTTGATGAAATCGAGCCATGCCTGCTCATCAAGCTCGGTGTCGGAATTCAGGTACACCATTTCAATATCATGAGCATGCAGGAAATCGTGCAAAGCTTCATTGTGTTTAAATTCTTCGATGCAGGGGGTGCACCAGCTGGCCCACCGGTCGATATAAATGGCTTTGCCCTCCAGTTTATTGGTAAGCTCGCTAAATGAACTGATCGGGCTCGCTTTGTCCAGAATATGAATGTTTGTTGCGATGCTGGCATTTTTACGGCCGTTGCAGCCGGCCAGCAATATAAGTAAACTGAAAAGAAATATTTTATTTTTCATATATTTTAGGTATTTGGTTAATAGATGTTCAATGTATTTGTGATTTTATTTATTAATTAAACGCCCGGATGACAAATCCGCGAGCCGGGATCAAACTCAAAACTAAAATATGCTGTTCAAATCCTGCATTCCAACAATTGCCATGATCTCAACCATATTTTCATTTATCCTGTAATATATGGAGTCCGATCCACAAGGGCATCTTCGATATCCTTTTTTTATATAATCTACTGCTTCAAATGAAAATGGGCTTTGGGCAATAATTTCGAAATAATCAAAAAATGAATCAAAGTATTTGTCGGCTTGAGTGAACCCGAATTTTTCAACCCCATAATGATGAATTCGTATCAGATCTTCTTTAGCCGCATTACTTAGTTTATATTCAGCCATTAAGTAAAGACTTTGATTGTTTCAAAATTTCATCTTTGGTTTCACTGGTAAATCCGGTTCCTTCTGCTTTTTCCAGTTTTGCTCTTATCCAGTCAATTTGTGCCTGTTGCCTACGGGCTTGCCTGATCAGATCGTTTACAAGTTCACTTTTGCTGGAATATTCCTTGCTATCTACCTGATTTTTTAACCATTCGTCATTTGGTTTTGATAGAGATATACTTTGTCTGGCCATTGCTTTTTTGTTTTGATGTAAAATTACACCATATCTGAATCAAATGCAAATTTGTGAGAGCTGGTTAAACGCCCGGATTGCCAGCCTGCGGTCTGGCAGGCAAATCCGCTCGGGCTTGATTTGCAATGTTTTATGAGCCGTCTCCACTCGTTTTTAAGTCTAATTACTTATTCCTCTTTCCAATATTTTTATTTTTTTCTTTAATCGAAAATTGTCAATCGTACTATTTATGTTTCCGAGTAGGAACCCGCTTATTAATAGTGAAATACCATATGTGTAATGCTTAATTGCGAAGAATACGCCAATTAGAACTAATACAGTCGCAATGGCATAAATGATATCTCTTAGAATTTTTAATTGTTTATCTTTCATGGTTTCAATTTATGTTTTTTGCAGTTTAAAAAATTGCAATATGTTGTTTTTACCTCATTTTAAAATGGTTGGAAATGAAACGTTAAAAAATAGTAGCCGATTGCCGGCTTCAAACTTGTCAAATTACAGCAAAGTTGAAGCAAGTTATAAATGTTGAATTTACGACTAATACACCTATTATTATACATTCTTGGGTACTGGCATTATTTCATTATTACAAATTCTCTAAAATTATCTTTGTCAATCACATTACCTTCTGCATTATACGATTCTATAAATGTTTTAGGAAATCTTGTGCTCTTTTTTTTATTCCATTTAAATTCATAGCCTGTTATCTTCCCACTGTTTTCTTCGACGAAATCAACTTCTTGCTGCTGTTTGGTTCTCCAAAAATAGGTACGGGCCAGACTTTGCTTATACTCGATTTGTTTCTTTCTTTCAGAAATTAAAAAATTTTCCCACAATGCTCCATTGTCCGTTCTTAAATCCAGGGGATTAAAATTTCCAATAAGCATATTACGAACACCATTGTCGTAGAAATAAATTTTCTTGTTCGTTTTTATTTCATTCCTAACATTTCTGCTAAAACTACTCAATTTGAAAATAATATAAGCTTGTTGAAGTATATCAATATACTTGCTAATAGTATTCTTATCAACATTAACAATCTGGGCCAATTCTGAATAATTCACTTCGCTACCTATTTGAAGTGCTAAAGCCTGAACCAACTTTTCAAGCACCTCAGGCTTTCTAATGTCAGAATATGATAAGATATCCTTGTATAAATAACTATTTACTAAATTGCGCAGAATACTTATTTCATCTCCAACATTATTTAAGACATCGGGGTAAAATCCATAAAGAAGCCGGTTTTCCAGTTGTTGCTCGGAATTCAAATACCCATGATGATTTTCGAACTCTTCCCATGAAATAGGGAACAATTGATACTCCCACTTTCTGCCAGTCAAAGGCTCATTTATTTTATTGGTTAAGTCATAGGAAGAAGAACCGCTTGTAAGTAATTGGACATCCTTGAACCGATCTGTTATAATTTTCAAGGTGAGCCCAATTCCCTCAATTCTTTGAGCTTCATCTATAAATACATATTTGTATTTCCCCAAAATGGTCCGAATTTGTTCTGTATTGGGCCCTGTTAATATTGTTCTTGTTTTTGGGTCATCCCCATCGAGTAATAGATAGTCTTTTGTTTCAAGAATTGATTCAATAAGCGTTGTTTTGCCAACTTGCCTTGGTCCGATAACAACGATCGCTTTACCTGAACCTAATCTACTTTCAATTTTTTCTCTTAAATATCTTGAATACATTTTTCGTTTTTTATTCAAAGATAATACTTTTAGTGAAATAAATCACCGTAAGTTATACTTATGTGTGATTATGTCACAATTCTTCCAGCTTGCGCTCAAAAGTCGGAAGATGCTCAGATTTAGAGTTTTAAGGGATGAATAAATTCATCAAGCATTAGGCCTATACAATGTTAGCGGGTCGTTGTTTTTTGTTCATCATTAACATATTCTAAAATGTCACCTGGCTGGCAATCCAATACATCACAAATTGTGTCCAGGGTACTAAATCTAATGGCTTTTGCTTTTCCTGTCTTTAAAATAGAAAGGTTCGATAAAGTCAGCCCAACTTTTTCAGAAAGTTCATTCAGTGACATTTTCCGCTTCGCCATCATTACGTCTAAGTTTACAATGATTGCCATAGCTTATATTGTTAAATCATTTTCATATTGAATATCGACTCCCTTTTTGAAAATAGTCGCAATAATATAAATCACAGCTCCCATTAAAATAAAGGCCTGACTGTCTACCCAAAATTGGTTTAAACCATCGGTGGCATAACCCTGATGTATTAAATTTTTAGCCAGCTGTCTGGCAATGAAACTAAGCAGTCCTATTGAAAGTGTAAAATAGCTAATTTGCAAAATTTGGTTCGAAACAAAAGTGTTGAACGGTTTTGTTAAGTCCATTTTGTGCATTAGCCTGATCACTATGTAGAATAGGAAAGCCTTTAAAAATGAAATTGACAGAATAAAGCCATAAATAACGAAAAAAGCCCATTTGCTCTCTTTATACATTTCATTCAGATCCAGTTTTTGATAAAGATTTTGGACAAATTCAGGTTTGAACAGACTGAAAATAAAATTTACAATCAAGCCACCAGTATCAATGCACAAACCGACAAAAATGACATAAGCCACAATATGTAAGCCTTTAAATACGAAGTTGTTTCCATTTGACATTATCGATTAATTTTAAAGTGATCTGGCAAAAATAATAATAAATTATTGATAAACAATAAAAAAATAGTTATAAACAAAAAATATTTATCGAGCTCTTTAAATGAATTACTATAAATTGTTGAATGGCTAAAATTTTTTTATGCGTATCTGTCCGAATATGTTGATGAGTCTTGTGCAGGTCGTATTGTAAGCTTCCCCTTTTTACTGTTTTATGATCAATGTAAATTGTGTCAATTGCAAAACCGGGCAGAAAAGAAAAAGCCCTCAAAAGGGCTTATTTTAATTCCTAATTTCTAAAAATATAGAAAATGGCTCTTATTTATAGGGTTGTGCAACGGTTACTTTTGTTAGCCAACGTAATGTTATTTATCTCCTTTTTTATTCGAAACATTCAAAGTTACGTTTGAGTAACTTAGATTACCTTGATTCCATTCAACCCCATAAATATTGTCCAGTGGAAGTTCCACATTGATAATTCCATTATCCTCTAAATTACTTTGTGATTCGCTATATGGACCTGAAGAAGCTCCTTGGTAAATTTTCCACACTTTGACTATTGGATTATTTGGATTTTCTCCATTTTTGCCAATCAATATTTTATACTCAATATCTCCTTTGTTGGTTTTTACGGTA